>Ga0182006_1000003_pt1 | contig 826681 bp, 776 predicted proteins | sample Sormic07211104_1_FD_123022 | JGI IMG/M metagenome (GOLD analysis project Ga0182006, IMG submission 123022) | Rhizosphere microbial communities from Sorghum bicolor, Mead, Nebraska, USA - 072115-104_1 MetaG | ecosystem: Host-associated > Plants > Roots > Rhizosphere | place: USA: Nebraska...
AATATCCTTAGAAGCAAGATATTCAAAAAAGATATCGATATTGTAAAAATCCTTCGAATGGGTAATGCAGAGAATCATTGGTCGGCTTTTATTAAAAAAGGAAACTTAGTGGTAAGTTTCCTTTGAAAGATTGTATAATACGATTATTTCTTTAAAGTATTAGTCTAATGGTACTGTTGGGGCATCATCATCTCCGTCAGATGGATACTTCATTGTATGCATCAGATCATCTTGAGGTGAAGTCACCGTATCAACTGACGGTTTTGTGATCACATCTCTTTCAGGAATAGTAATCTCACCGCCTCCTTTCACTGTTTCAGGATCTTTAAGCTGCTTTTCTAAAAATGACGCAAAAAATGGTTTTTTTTGTGAATTTTTGTTTTTCATAATAATTTAGTTTTGGTTAAAATATGTTTTTGATTTCTTTCCGGAGAAATTTAAACAACATCTTCATCACCATCCGAAGGATACTTCATCGTAACCAAAAGATCCTTGCTTGGAAGCGTTACGTGGTCAAAAACCTGTGCTGTAACGTTATCAGCTGAAGGTGCCGTAACGATGTCGTTATCGGTACTGGTAATGCCGCCTCCCTGGATGGTTTCCGGATCTTTGATCTGCTTTTCCAGGAACGAAGCAAAAAAAGGCTTCTTTTTTGAATTCTCGTCTTTCATGGTAATTGAGTAGATTATGTTATTTTGTAATGCTGATTATAGTGCATCCAGATCTCCACTCTCGTCGCTGTCGGAAGGATATTTCATTGTCACCGCCTGATCTTTTAACTGCGATGTTGCATTATCAAGAAACGGTGAAGTCGTGACAGTATCTCTTGTAGGTACAGTAAGTACGTCAGTAGTAGGTGTTGTAATTCCACCTCCCTGAATAGTCTCAGGATCATTGATCTGTTTCTCTAAAAATGAAGCAAAGAATGGTTTTTTTGAGTTTTTCTTTTCCATAAGTTATTATATTTAGTTTTATGCAAACTAAAGTACAAAAAATTTCAATGCACGGGGATATATTGTTTTATTTTTAAGAGAATTTTAACTAAATCCACAAAAAGAAAGAATTAAATTAACTCAAACCTAAAAATTCTTTAACAACTTTCGCAAAATCAACCGGATTTTCAGCCTGGACCCAATGTCCGGCATTCTTTACTGTAACAATTTTCGCTTTTGGAAACTGCTGTTTGATCCCGTATTCATCTTGAGGAAGGATATAATTTGATTTTTCGCCTGCAATAAATAAAGAATCACCTTCGAAAACTCCAAATTTCACGGCATTAGAGACAAATTCGTTATATTTTTCAGACAGGGTTTTAAGATTGAACCTCCAGTTCAGCTTTTTATTGTCGTCCCAGTATAAATTTTTTGCCAGAAACTGAATCGTTGATTTTTCAGGAATGTATTGGCTTAATACTGCTTCCACATCACCACGAGAGCCTGCCGTATTGAAATCCACAGTTTCAAGAGCTTTAATGATTCCCTGATGATGCGGAGGATAGGCTTTTGGGGAAATATCCACTACAATCAGCTTTTCTACTCTTTCAGGATATTTTAAAGCAAACTGCATCACTGCCTTTCCACCCAGAGAATGTCCCAGAACATGGGCCTTCTGAATACCATAATGATCCATATAATGGGCAATATCATCCGCCAGGTCATCATGAGACATACTTTCGGAATGAAAGCTTCTCCCGTGATTTCTAAGATCAATCAGGTGTACGGGAAGGTACTCACCTAAGTCTTTTCCAAAACTTCCCCAGTTGTCGAGCATTCCAAACAGTCCGTGAAATACAAGAAGTGGCGTAACCGTAAGATTCTCGCCGAATATTTTTGAATTTAAGATTTCCATTTTTTAGAGGTTAGATATTAGAAGTTAGAAGCTAGAATTTAGGGCTGGGAGTTAATATTTAAAGCATGTCCTTAACACTAACTTCTAACCCCTAATTTCTAGCTTCTTCTTTACCATTTTGCCAGTCTCTTCAAATAAGCCTGAACGGTGTTTTCAAGTCCCATATAAAGAGCTTCAGAAACCAAGGCATGCCCAATAGAAACTTCAAGAAGATTCGGAATATGGTCTGCAAAGTATTTTAAATTTTCCAGGCTCAGATCATGCCCGGCATTGATGCCCAAACCGAATTCTGTAGCAGCAACCGCTGTATCATAATAAGGTTTTATAGCCTGTTCTTTATTGGTAAGATAGTTTTTCGCGTAGGCTTCAGTGTAAAGCTCAATTCTGTCGGCTCCTGTTTTTGCAGCATGTTCTACCAGCTCAGGAAGAGGATCAAGAAAAACAGAGGTACGGATTCCTGCATTTTTAAACTCTGCAATAATTTCGGTCAGAAAGTCCAGATGCTTTTTAGTATCCCAACCGGCATTGGATGTAATGGCATCATCTGCATCCGGAACCAAAGTTACCTGTTCAGGTTTCACTTCCAGAACCATATCAATAAAAGTGCGGTGCGGATTTCCTTCAATATTGAATTCAGTGGTAACGAGCGGCTTCAGATCATATACGTCTTTTCTTGTAATGTGCCTTTCATCAGGTCTGGGGTGTATGGTAATCCCCTGTCCTCCAAATTCCTGAATTTTTACAGCTGCTTCTGTTACGCTTGGGGTATCGCCTCCTCTGGCATTTCTTAATGTCGCAATTTTATTAATGTTTACGCTTAATTTTGTCATTTCTTTGTTTAGATGTTATTTTTTAGAAATTAGGTATTAGAGTCAGAAATCATTTTTGGGGTTACTTCTTTAGCTGGATAAAAGTAACGGTCAAATTATACTAACTTTTACTCTCCAGTTTCTAACTTCTCTATTTATGCCTTAATGCTTATCTGCATCACCTGAAGGTCAAATTCTTTAGAAGCCACCAGGAGATGATCGAAAATATCAGCCTGGATCTGCTCAAAATGCTCCCATTTGGAATCATTTGCAAAACAATATACCTCAAGAGGAAGCCCCTGTGGTGTAATATCCAGCTGGCGGACCATTTTAGCCCCTTTCTGATCTATATCCGGATCATTCTCTATATATTTTTGCGCATAATACCTGAAAACCCCAATATTGGTAAGCTGTCTTCCGTTAATGGTTTTATCATTATGCTTCAGGTCCTGTTTTTCTTTTTCTATTTCCAGTGTTTTCTCTTTCAGATAATCCGAGATCAGGTTGATTTCTTTTAAACGTTCAATATCTTCCTCGTTCAAAAATTTAAAAGAATTGATATTAAAATAAATAGATTTCTTGATTCTTCTTGTATTGGATTCGGACATCACCTGAAGGTTTCTGATCTCCGTAGTCAAAAGGTCATAAGTAGGAATTGTAGAAATGGTTTTATCAAAATTCATAACTTTCGTTGTCAGAAGACTGATATCTATAATATTTCCTTCCATGCTGTATTTCGGAATGCTTACCCAGTCCCCTACCTTAAGATTTTTGGAAGTAGCAACGTGTATCCCGGTTACAAAACCTAAAATGGTATCTCTGAAAACCAGTACCAGTACAGCTGTAATAGCTCCTAAACTCCCGACAATAGTGGTTCCTTTAATCCCGAATATGACGCATATCCCCACTACGGAAAATATGAAGATCCCCAGGATTTTTACGGTTTCTGAAATGGCATTCAGTGCCATAATCTTATAAAAGTCCTGCTTTATGGTAAAATAATTTCTGAAACCTGTTAATGACCGGTAAAGCATTCCGGCAAGAATAAGCACAAGCCCCAAATTGATAGACCTGTTGATAAAAATATTTGTTTTGGGAAGTGCTGTTGCAGGAAATATGGAAGGATGTATGCCTCCTACTACCAAAAGTGCTGCAAAATGAGCCACAGAATTGGAGATCTTAGACTGATAAATTGACCGGATAACCGGATATTTTTCATCATTCCGGAAAAATCTGAAAATAAAGTTGATCGCAAATTTAAAAACAAAATCTACAACTAAAAATACCGCACACAAAAGGGCCAGCTTGATAATAATATGAACAACCCAATCCATTCCGCCGGGCGTTACCTGGCTGATATAGATGTACAGCTGATCACTTATTTCCTGTAAAAAATTTTTAGTGTCTTGTATTTCGTCTTTCATTACAGCAAATTTATAAATTAAGAATGATGATCTTACTATTGACAATCAATTTTCATCCCAAATATTAAAAAGGCTTCTGTAAATTTTCTTTTTTCCTATCTTGCATTGATAATTTAAAAGAATGGATACAACCTTAATTAATATTCTCTGCCTTATTTTATTGGTTCTCGGAATGCTGGGAACTTTCCTTCCTGTACTTCCGGGGCTTTTGTTAAGCATCTGCGGACTTTTAATTTATAAATTCGGGACGGATGCCGATCTGCCGATGTTTTATATCTGGGCATTCGGTATCCTCACAGCAATTTCTGTAGTTCTGAGCTATGTAATCCCCGCAAAGACCAACAGGAAATACGGCGGAACGCGCTGGGGAAGCATCGGATCAATCATCGGAACCATTGTGGGAATTTTCATTCCTATTCCCTTAGGATTTCTGATCGGAATGTTTACTGGAGTATTTATAGGGGAACTTCTTCATGACAGTAAAGATATGAATAAGGCCTTACGGTCTACCAAAGGTGCGTTTATCGGTTTCATTTACGGAACAGGTTTTAGTCTTGTGGTAGGTGTGGCAATGTTTTTGGTAGTAGTTTTAGATATGCTTGATATTATTTAAAAAAATAAAAATATGTTCCATAAAGCCATCATACTTAGTCTGGGACTGCTCACTTTAGCAGGATGCAATGCCCAAAAGAAAACAAAAACTCCGGGATCAACCGCCGGAACGCCCTCCAATGCTTCAGGAGCCAAATCTGGAGTACAGAAAGAGGGTATCATTTATTTCAATCAGGGGGAAAATAAATTCCTTAAAGAATATGAAATGAATGTGACCTTCAAAAGTATTTCTGAAGACAGTCGCTGTCCTGAAGGTGTGGCCTGTATCTGGGCAGGCGTTGCCGTAGCGCAGGTAGAAGTTATGGGGACTTACTCCCGCCCTATGGTTTTAAGCCTTGCTACCATGGATAATACGGGACGAAATTACCAAAAGTCTGCAGAATTCAACGGGTATACCATTTCACTGGAAGAAGTAACTCCTTCACGGAAAGCTGAAACCGGAGGAAAAGATCTGGATGGAAAATACAGAATCGGAATCAAAATTACAAAAGCTGACGGGAAATCAAATTCTACCAAGAAATAGGCTTCTTCCCTTTTGATACCAGATATTCATTGATCTTTGAGAAAGGTCTGCTTCCAAAAAAACCTCTATGTACAGAAAACGGTGACGGATGCGCCGATTTTAGAATAAAATGCTTAGCCGGATCAATGAGTTCGGCTTTTTTCTGTGCAAAAGCTCCCCAAAGAACAAATACGACGTTCTCCTTTTTATCTGAAATTTCTTTGATAATAAAATCTGTAAATTTTTCCCAGCCTAAATCCTTGTGAGAGTTAGGCGCATGGGCACGAACCGTTAAAGTAGCATTCAGTAATAAAACACCCTGCTTTCCCCAGTCATCCAGTTCTTTTGAAGTCCTTATGATTCCCAGGTCATCTTTCAGTTCTGTAAAAATATTTTTAAGTGACGGTGGCGCAGCAACCTGCTCCGAAACGGAAAAGCACAGACCATTAGCCTGATAATCATTATGATAAGGATCCTGCCCGATGATCACCACCTTGATCTCTTCAAAAGGTGTGATCTCCAATGCTCTGAATATTTGGTTTTTAGGAGGAAATACTTGGGTTGTAGCATATTCCTGTTTTACTTTTTCCCAAAGGGTTGTAAAATAGGCTGTGCTTTTTATAGGGGCTAAAACGTCTGTCCAGGTCATGGGATTGATATGATAATTTGAAAATGTATGAATGTGATATAATTCTTCCTTTGCCGGAAACTATATTACAAAAATATTCTTTAATTCCTGGATGACCAAATCTGGTAATACAATGATTGGATGATGTGGTATTGAAATAGCCGGCTGAATTACGTTTTAAATATTTTCACTCTTTTTTCAATAAGCAGGTAAGAAAAATAAGACAGCAGTATGCAAAATCCAATCAGCAGAAAATTATTGAGATGGTAGGAATCTACAATGACGATTTTCTGTCGCCTTACGATATAATGGATAATATATAGTGAATATGAAATATTTCCTAAAAAATAAACCGCTTTTGTTTCTAAAAAACTTTTGACCAGACTCCTTTTTTCTGAATACAGATGCTTAATAATAACTGCTGACAACAAAGGAATAAAGAATAATCCTCTTGCCGTGTAAAGCAGCAAAAAAGATAGAATAACTACACCATAGATAATAAAATTACTTTTCCTTATTTTTATTTCCGGCAAAAAAGCGACGCCGATTCCCAATAAATAAGACGATACTGTCCGTACCAAAGAGCTCATCCCAAAAACTACATCAAGATATTGCGATGATCTGTCTATCTCAAGCGGTGCATCATCAAAATACATGTCCGGCAGATAAGGAACAATACCTCTTAAAACCAAACCTAATATGATAAGGAACCAGCTGTTTATTTTATAGCGCAGTATAATCCAGAGCATAAAAGGAAATATAAGATAACAGATCCACTCTGTGCTCAATGACCAGTAAATCTCATTCAATGAATAATTAGGATTAAAAAAACACTGTAAAAGTGCTGCATTAACTAAAAATTGGAACCAGGTAGGATTTTTTGCTATAAAAAGGATGATAAAAACAACAGAGAAAAAATATACAGGATAGATCCTGTTGACTCTTTTCTTATAAAACCTCTGCACACCGTCAAAAGTCAGGTGCTGAAATTTTCCCGAATAAGATACCGCCAGCAGAAAAGCACTCAGTACAAAAAAAATATCTACTGCCACATATCCTTTCCCGTTCACTGACTGGATCCAAAAATTTCTAAAGTAACTGAAATGGAAAAATGTTACCCATAGCGCAACAATACCTCTAAGCCCTGTTAATGATTTTATTTCATTTTTCATATGCTAAACAATGCAGTCTGCGAGGAATCAATTAAGTGTTTTCTTTAAACTAAAAATAATATTGTCGGGAAAACCCTCATCTTCTCTGTTCTCTTCCAAAACAAAATTATGCTTCAAAAGAAGACCTTTCGAGTTTTCATTAAGCTTGTGGGTAATCGCTAAGATTTCCTGTAGATGCAAATTATTAAATCCATAATCTAAAACAGCTGTTAAGGCTTCAGACATAATTCCTTTTCTGTGATAGTCCGGTAGCAGTTCATAGCCGACTTCAGCCGTTTTTCTGTCTTCAGAAAAATTCCAGAGGCAGATAGTCCCGATAAGGCTCGGCTGGTTTTTATAGGCAATTCCCAAATAAAGCGACTGCCCGTTCCGGGTTCGTTCTTTAATCGTTAAAATAAACTGCAAAGCATCATAGTTTGTTTTCGGAGAATTCCTTTTCACAAACTGATTAATTATTTCGTTGCTTCTAATCTTCAGGATATCTTCTACGTGGCTTTCGTTGATTTCCTTTAATATTAACCGGTCTGTTTCAATCATTAATTTCGTAAATAACTCAAATATACATAATAATCACATTTTCTCACTAAATTTGCAGTGTGTATATAAATAAAGAAGATTTAAACGAATTAGAGTTTCCGCAATTGCTCGCGGAAATCTCTCCATTTGCGTATTCTCCGAAAACGAGAGAAAAAATTCTTCAACTTCGTCCCATGGAAATTGACGAGGCGGAACTTTCACTGAAAAAAACATCGGAGTACCTTTCGAGTTTTGAAAGTTCAAATGCAATTCCGTTCGATGAATACGAAGATATCGAAAGTGAGCTGAAATTAATGCTGATCGAGAATTACCGTCTGGAAAACAGTGCTTTCATTAAAATAAAAACTTTAACCGAACAGATAGGAAAACTTCAGAAATTTTTCCCGACCATGCCCGAGACCTTCCCTAGTCTGATAGGTGATGTTTCTGTGCTGGAATTTAAAAAGGAAATTATTGATAAGATTGATAAGGTCTTTAACCGTTTTGGGGAAGTAAAAAGTGATGCCTCTCCTATTTTAAAGGAGCTCAGAGCTGAAATTCAACATGCTAAAAAAGCAATTCAGGAGAATTTCAACCGTGCGCTGTTTAATTACGGGCAAAGCGACTTTTTGGACGATATCCGCGAAACCATTATTGAAGATCAAAGGGTTTTAGCTGTAAAATCCGGGTTCAAGAAAAGGGTGGCAGGAAGAGTTTTAGGAATTTCAAAAACAGGTTCTATCACGTATATCCAGCCGGACAGTGTGGTAAAGCACTACTTCAAGCTGCGTGAAAGTGAAGAGGAAGAGAAGAAAGAGATAGATAAAATCCTCAGAAAACTGACTGCTGAACTGGCAGAATTCCAGCCTCAGCTTTGGAGATACCAGATTTATATTTTTGATCTTGACCTTACAAGAGCGAAAGCAAAATTTGCTGAACTTGTCAACGGAATCCTTCCGAAGATCAACCGTCACAGGACGTTAAAGCTGAAAGACGCATATCATCCGCTGTTATGGCTCAGAAATAAAGCTGAAAACAAGACTATTTTCCCACAGACCCTGGCATTAACGGATCACAACAGAATTATCTGTATTTCCGGTCCGAATGCAGGAGGAAAATCCATCACATTAAAAACCGTTGGCTTACTTCAGCTGATGATTCAGAGCGGAATTTTGGTTCCGGTACATCCGAGGTCCGAAATGTTCTTCTTCGAAAAGATCATGACGGATATCGGGGACAACCAGTCGATCGAAAATCACCTGTCCACCTATTCATCAAGGCTTAAAAAAATGGCAGGGATCATCCGTGAAGCTGATGCCAATACCCTTTTGCTTATTGATGAATTTGGAACAGGATCTGATCCTGAACTTGGCGGTGCCCTTGCGGAAAGCTTCATGGAGTATTTCTATGATAAAAAGAGTTTCGCCATCATTACCACGCACTATACGAATATCAAACTGGTGATAGAACAGCTTCCGAATGCTGAAAATGCAGCGATGCTTTTTGATGAAGAGACACTGGAACCAATGTATAAACTGGAAGTGGGACAGGCCGGAAGCTCGTTTACTTTTGAAGTAGCAGAAAAGAACAGGATCCCGAGGTTTATCATTCATGCTGCCAAAAAGAAGGTAGAGCATGACATTGTGAATCTCGATAAAACGATCGTAAAACTTCAGCAGGAAAAATTTGAAGTTGAAAAACTGAAAACCGATCTTGCTGAAAGAAAGGAATCTGTAGAAGACAAACGCGATAACCTCCAGAAGCTGAACGAACAGCTGCAGCAAAAGCTTTTCAACTTCCAAAAACTGTATGAAGAGGAACACCGAAAGCTTCAGTTTGGAAATAAGATTGAAACGTTCATCGACAGCTATGTAAAGGGAAAATCGAGGAAAGATGTTGTCAAGGATTTTGTGAAACTGCTTGAACAGGAAAAATTCAGGAAAATAGGTGCTGATAAAGATGAATCTAAACGTCTTCAGGTGGTTAAAAGAAAGATCACGCAACAGCTTAAAAAGGAAGATGTCATTGAGAAGATTGCTGAAACCAATGAAAAACTGGAAGAAAAACGCAAAACCGACCGTGCCGTCTGGATGAAAGAGGGACAGCGTGTGCGTATTCCGGGAAGTACCAGCGTAGGAACTATTGAAAAGATCTCTAAAAATAAAGTAATCGTCAACTATGGAACTTTTAAGACAACGATTAATGCGGATGAGCTTGAAAGAATCTGATGATTTAGGAGTTATAGCTTTAAACTTATAAAAAATAGCGCTGAACATTCAGCGTTATTTTATTTTAACTGCTAAACATTGCATGTTGAAGTATACAGATCAAATTTTCTTATTATTTTTGGATCATGGATAAAAGCCTTACTGTTCTTTGGATTTTTTATAGAAAATTAATGATTCCCACGGTGTTATTTTCTGTGTTGCTATGCTTTGGTACTCAATTCACTTTTGAAAATTTTGGACTTTATTTTTTCCTGATTCTTCCCCTCCTCCACTTTTTTATTTATGATATAAGGCTGAAAGATGAATATTTTTTCTATGCCAATTTTGGGTTTTCAAAATGGTTTTTGTGGGGTTTCACGGGAGTGTTAAGTTTAATTATTAAAGTCATTACCCGATTCTTATGAACAGACTTCACATCGATAGTGTTACCCGATCTTTCGGCGGTAGAAAAATTCTGCAGGATATCTATTTAAGCTGCGAAACCGGAAAAACAGCAGGAATTATTGGCCCGTCGGGTAGCGGAAAATCTACTTTATTAGAAATCATCTTTGGAACAGTTAAAGGGGATACACAGTTTATTAAATTGAATGATACTATTCTTAAAAACCTGTCCGACAGGAAAAATAAAATTGCTTATCTGCCTCAGCGATCTTCATTTCTTCCTAAAGAATATAAGATCAGGAAGCTTATCCCACTATTCTGCACCCAAGAAAATGCGGAAAAGCTTTGTGATTTAAAAATAATACAACCCTTTTTGAACGAAACATCAAAAAATCTTTCAGGTGGTGAGAAAAAAATTATTGAAACCCTGATCATTACTTATTCAGACGTGGAGTTTATTTTACTGGATGAACCTTTCAGCGGCGTTTCCCCTAAAAATGTTGATGAATTGGAAATGATCATTAAAAGCCAGACACCCTATAAAGGAATGATTATCTCCGATCATAATTATATGACCTTATTCAATATGGCTGATGATATTTATCTTCTTTCGGATACCCATTTGAGAAAGGTAAAAGATCTTAAAGAACTGCAACAATTTAATTATCTTCCGAAAAACTTTAAATACTAAGAAATATGCACCTATTATTTCGTTTTATTGCTATCATTTTAATATCCTCTCAGGCCTATGCGCAGGAGACAAAAAACATAGGAGAACAAAATTTCCTTACCATGAAAAGCACCAATACAACAAAAGAGACTCTACACATACCGTCGTATAATAGTCTTATGGCTGATGTAAAGAAAAAACAGCCGGTAAACGGAATGTTTTACACAACAAGCTGTGGTGGCAAAGATACCAGCTGTTTTGTATATGTGGAAAATAAACAGAAAACAGAAGGAGCAATTTATGGCTTTGAAGATACAAAAATCAGTTCCGCTATTATAGGAAGAAAGGATAATCAGGTATATAAAAGAAAGACAGAAGCCCCAGGTTATTCACAGGAATTTTCAGACGGCATTTCCACTTATGTTGATTTTTATAAAAACGGTGCAATCCATACGATACGACATCTGGGAAACAATCTAAAAGTTGCTGAAATTCCTGTAGGAATATGGTACGCATATTCTGAAAAGGGTGATCTAATTCAAAAAATAGAACATGATGATCATTTTAAAATGAATTTTTATGATATTTTGAAGATTGCAGACCGATACACCTTCCCTGACATCCGTATTTACAGAAAATTTAATGATGTTAATTCGTACTGGTATATATATTTGAAACCCCACTATCGGGATGGGGTTACAAAAAGCAGGAGCATTCTGATTGATGATAAGACCGGAGAGATCATTTACGATATCAGTCAGGATCAAGAAAAATATGTGAAAACTAAAAATTATGACAGCTTGCAATTAAGTAAAGAATCTTTGAATTGGCTAAAAAATAATGATCTGCATCAAATTCCTGATGGAGAGTTTTATAAATTGTTTAGAGGATATTGATAATTTAAGCAAACACAACAAGATTTTACTGATCAAAAAAACATTTAATTTATATATTTGAGGGATCAAAAAAATTTCAAAAAATGATTTCCATAAACAAAGCATTGTACCTTTCCGCTTTCAGCCTTTTTTCTCTGGCATTTGTCAAGGGACAGAATAAAGTTCCTTTTGGTGTTGTAAAAGCTGAAGAAGGCTACGCCAACGTGCGCGTCCACAAGGATGACTACAGGAAAATTGTAGACAAGATCCGGATGCGTAAAGGTGATGTATTTGTTTATGTAAAACCTGCACCCGGAGAAACGGAATGGGTATGGATCAAATATCCAGAAAAGCAGGATGAGGAAAAACCTTTTGTGAGATATGAAAATCTTGAAAAGGAAGGGATGGTAAATAAAGGGCGTATTGCCTTTATAGACCAGCTTCCTCAGTTTACACCTTCTAAATCCAAGAACGGAAAGTCACTTATTTTTACAGACAACAGCAATCCCAAAATACCTACTTCACAAAGAACTAAGGTGGTTATTGATATTTATCCGTCGAATGCCGGTTACAGAAAACAGGAAAAAGATACCGACGGAAAAATCCTTACAATAGATAAAATAAAACCATGGGGCATTAAGGACGGACTTCCGGAAGGGATGACAGAGATTAAATCCATCAGAGTACAGCAGCCGGGAAGAGGTTCTGTTTTTGTAAGGGAAGCTATTAAAAATATGTTTCAGCCTACTATGGACTTCAACAATGTCGGAGTAACGGCTCTTGACAATGATCATATTTATCTTTATATGATCAATGGCTCTGGTGAAAACAGATATGTCACACTTTGGACCATCAAGGAAGGAAAGGTTATGAGCCAGATTATTTACAATAGTCCGGAATAATTGCCGTTTTTCACACTAATATTCTTATTTTTGCCCTGAAAAAGTTTAACGCTAATTCATCACAGAAACTGGTTCTGCTTAACGCAGATTAAAAGGGAACCGTGTGCAAATCACGGACTGTCGCGCAACTGTAAGTAACTGAAGTCTTTATCAAGGATCCACTGTGCAGCGCACGGGAAGGAGATAAAAGATGTTACAAGTCAGGAGACCTGCCTATTTCTTTAAACAAGAAACTTTCGCGATTTGAAGTTTATTGATCTGATGGACTGCTTCAGGAATTCCTGTGATTCCTGTCACTGTTCTGTTATTTTGATCTATTTCATTTCGCATTAATTAATAATGAAATATGACTACAGAAGAAAGAATTGCAGCATCCGAAACCAGAATTTTTAAAGCAGTTTTCCCCAACACTACCAACCACTACGATACCCTTTTCGGAGGTACAGCAATGCAGCTGATGGATGAAGTAGCTTTTATCACCGCAACCCGTTTTGCAAGAAAAAGAGTGGTAACTGTAAGCAGCGATAAGATCGATTTTAAAAAACCTATCCCTGCAGGAACTATTGTGGAGCTGATCGGAAAGGTTGACTATGTCGGAAAAACCAGCATGAAAGTGAATGTAGAAATCTATACGGAGCAAATGTACTCGTATGAAAGAGAAAGAGCCATTGTGGGCGATTTCACTTTTGTGGCTATAGATGAGTTTAAGAAACCAATCAGAATAATGTAAAGAATAATTTTCGGGCGGCCTTTGGCCGCCCGAAAATTATTATAAGGTATCAACAATGTATTGTAAAAATTGTATCACTCTGATAAATGAACGCTTTGTTCATTTAAAGAACATCAATTTAAAATCTTTCCTCCTTACTTGCGATAAATCTACCGAACCACCTTATCAGTCTCCAGATTTCTGCTCAGCAACATTTCAAAAGCCTCTCCCATCTCATCGGATGCTCTTGTAATAGCATTTTCCAGCATATTTCTGATCTGCTTTTCAGTAACACCTGCTTCCGTCCAGCTTTTTCCTGAAGTGTGAGAATTTAAGATAAACGGCATGATACGGTCAATAGAGCAGGCGAAAATAGCGTCCGGTGTTTTTTCTTCTTCAAATTCCAGCCACAATTCAAAAAACTCAGTACGCAAAGGTTCATCAAGGATTCCAAAGATTTTCTGCGCTGAAATTTTTTCTCGCTCAAATTTCCCCACCATCGCCTGTTCATCAAAAAGGAAAGTATCTCCTGCTTCTATCTCCACTAAATCGTGAATGGAAAGCATTCTTATTACTCTCAAAAGATCAATATCCGCACGGTTTTTAGCATACGGATAAAGTATCTGGGCCAAAATAATGATCTGCCATGAGTGTTCGGCTGTATTTTCCCTTCTCGTATCATCGGCATTGTAGTTTCTCCTTTGTACATTTTTCAGGGCATCAACTGCCAGGATAAAATCGATTTCCTTCTGTATTTTCATTTCCTTTATTTATTATTTGGATAATTTTCTAATGATCCATTTATTATTAATCTTTTCTCTAACGGTCACCTTCGTTTTTTCATCACTGAAATCACTGATCTTTTCGTAAACCAGATCTAATCCTTTGTTGGGAATCACCTGATATTCGTAGGTGTAATGCAGAGACGCCCCGGATCTGGCATAAGTGGTTAACCGCTTTCGTTTGGAATCTACATCAAACATTCCCTGATAAGAGCTGGCAATTTCAGTAAGTTCTTTACTCAGAACAAATTGTTTCTTTGTGGAATTAAAAACATATACATCAAAAGAGGCACTGCCATAGTTTCCGCCACTGCCGTTTCTTATGGCCACATCTTCCGTCCCGTCAAAATTGAAATCTCCAAAAACCACAGGATCATCGTGGACCATTCCGTGGGTTAGTGTTGTTACACCGGTGCTTGACGGTTTCACCTCTTTTTCAAAATACATGACAAAATCTCCGGAAGCAAGAGTCTGTAGCTTCTCTCCGCTTTTACGGAACAATATGATAGCAGCCTTATTTCTACAGGCATCAGTCTGACATTCTTCAACTGTAACCTCTGCATTATATTTCCCGGATGCATCTTCGATGGCAAAACGATATTGCCCGAAACAAAAAGGTCCAAGCAGTATCAATGCTGACAACGACCTGTATAATGTAGATGTATTGATCATGGATGATTTTTATGCATTAGTTTTTCAACAAATTCTATGCAAAAATAAGGGTTTTGGCTGAAAGCTATTTTATATAAGAGATTAGTTGTATTTTTAATGGAAATATCTATAATATGTCTCCAGAATTCAATTATCCGACGGAAATTAAAGGAACAAGAAAGCTGTATTCTTTATTTAAAGGAATAAAAAATCCGTTAGAGGTTATTACCGGAAACCATGAAATTGCAGGAGATAACTACTACATCAAAACCAATTTCACCAATAAGAACTTTATTTTTTCTCAGGATAAAGAATTCACAGAATATATTTTAAAGCAAAATCATAAAAACTATTATAAATCTGAGATCCAATCCATCACTTTAGGAAAGTACCTGGGAAACGGTCTGCTCACGAATAACGGAAAAGACTGGCTGAAACAGAGAAGGCTGATCCAACCCGGTTTCAGCAAAACGAAAATTGCCAATCTGGTTTCAATTATGGAAGAGGAAATTGATAAAGCTTTTCATTCATTCCAGCCTGGGCAGGATATAGATCTTTATGATTTCTTTCATAAGCTCGCTTTTAATATTGTCGCAAAAACTCTTTTCAGCTCTGATATTGGGGAAGCCCAGGTGAAAGAACTGGGTAAAATCATTACAGAAGTTCAGGAAGTTTTCGCCAAAGAGGTCCGGCTGCCTTTTTATTCTAAAATTTTAAAAGTTTTGGGCATTATTGACAAAACTATTGAAAAAAGTAAAAGATCAAAAGCTATTATTCAAGGGGTTTTGGATAAACGGAAAAGTTCAGGAGAAGAGAAAGATGATTTGCTGGACATGCTTATCCAAACAAGATATGAAGATACGCAACTTCCGATGTCTGATGAGCAATTGGTTGATGAAATGCTTATCCTTTTCATCGCCGGTCACGAAACAACCGCTAATGCGTTAAGCTTTATCTTTTTTGAAATCAGTCAGAATCCTGAAGCTGAGGAAAAATTAAAAAAAGAGATTGCAGACGAAGGGGAAATGGTTTTTACGCCTGAAAGCTTAATGAAAAAGTCTTTTACTGTAAATATCATCAAAGAAGCTATGCGACTGCATTCTCCAGCCTGGGCTATTGATCGTCAGGCTTTGGAAAATGATCATTTTAAGGAATATTCCTGGCCGAAAGATACTTTAATCATCCTGTATATCACCGGTCTTCACAGAAATCCTAAATACTGGAAAGATCCAAACTCTTTTATCCCGGAGCGTTTTGATGATGAAAATGCCAAGAATTTCGCTTACTACCCTTTTGGTGCCGGGCCCAGGCTTTGTATTGGTGAACATTTTGCTATGATGGAAATGGCTCTTATCATCCGTAAATTCTACAAAAAATTTACTTTTATATCCTATCAGACAGCATTGAAGAAAAAAGCTCTTGTTACTTTAAGGCCCACCAGCTTAAAAGGAAAAATTAGTAACAGTTGATCTGGTTTTCTTTAAAATTCTCACATCTAAAATTCACCAATAAAAATAATTGTTTTGATTTTCAATTAGTTATATAATTTATTTACATTTTTTCACTACTTTGTATTGCATATTACCATTTTAATTACATATCTTTGTAATGTAAAATCGGAATAGGTTCATCTAGCTAGGAACATTATTCTGAAAATATAACTAATTAACAAAACTTATTAAAGATGAATACTGAAAATACCAAAGCGCAAATGCGCAAAGGAATTCTGGAATTCTGTATTTTAAGTCTCATCAACCATCGTGAAATGTATGTTTCCGACCTTATCGATGAGCTTAAAAAAGGAAAACTGGATGTAGTGGAAGGAACCCTCTATCCTCTCCTTACAAGACTGAAAAATGGCGAGTTCCTTTCCTACAGATGGGAAGAATCTACAGGAGGACCACCAAGAAAATACTACCAGATTACAGAAAAAGGCAAGCTTTTCTTGGACGAACTTCAAAATACCTGGGCAGAGCTGACAGCGTCAGTAAACCAAATTATTCAAAAAATATAAAAAACAAAGCTATGAACAAGACACTCTCAATAGGACTCGCAGGTTTTTCTTTTACTATAGAAGAACACGCATATATAAAGCTCAGCGATTACCTGAATGCACTGAGAAGCTCATTGGACGCTTCAGAGGAGGAGGAGGTAATGCATGATATAGAAATAAGAATGGTAGAAATCTTCAGAGATTCTTTAGGAAAACGTGAAGTTGTAAATGATTCTGATGTAGAAAGAGTAATTGCTCAAATCGGAACTCCTGAAAAGATCGAAGAGCAGGAAGAAGCTTATTTTTCTGAGAAAAACACTAAAAAAACAGCTCAGTCAGGCACAGAATATACAGATAAAAAACAACTCTTCCGTGATCCTGAAAGACAAAAGATCGCAGGTGTATGTGCAGGTCTTGCCCACTATGTAGGCATGGATATTACTGCAATGAGAGCTATCTGGCTTGGAATCTTTGTATTGGGTATTTTCACAGCAGCTATCTCTTCTTCACTGATTGGCCTTCTTTATGTAATTCTTTGGATCGTACTTCCAAAAGCAGAAACAGCTGCAGATTTCCTGAAAATGAAAGGAAAGCCTATGAACTTCGACAATCTTAAGAATGAGTCTAATAAATTGGTTCAGTTTGCCAATGAATCTACTCAGAGAGTTGGTGAAATCTACATCGAAAACAAACCTTATATCAATAATGCAGGAAGTGGCATCTGGAATGTAATAAGATATATCCTTGGAGGAATCTTCGCATTAATGGCATTCGGAAGTTTATTAGGTGCATTTGTAGCATTCGGATTTATGGGAAACAACGATTTTCCTCCTATAAATCACATGAATTATTTGTTTGATGACGGGAACATGAAATATGTACTGATGGCAATGATCATCATTGGAAGTTTAATTCCTGCAATGATATTCGCACTGTTAAGTATTAAACTTATTTCACCAAAAACTAAATTAAGAAATACAGGATGGGTTTTGGGAGCATTATTCCTTACATTAATTGCAATTTCCACTTATTTCGGAATCAGTATGGCGAAAAAAGAAATGTTCCTGAAAGGCCATAAGGAAGATACGGAAGAGATTTCTATTAATACAACATCTGATAGTTTATATGTAGATATGAAACAGATATCCATTCCGCAAAACTTTACAGGATATGATGATGACCTTTATTCTGACAAAATCTCTGTGTTCGAAAAAGACTGGATACATGTAGACGTTACGAGAAAAGCAGATATTAAAACACCTTATCTGATTATTAAGAAAGAAGCTAAAGGATACAATCTTCCTCTTAATGTAAATGTTCCTGTAGAAATTGTTAACAACAAGGTTATTCTTCCAAATTATATCAAATATCCTTATGAACACAGATTCAGAGATTATAATATTGATTACGAACTGGTAGTTCCTCAAAATATGATTGTCCTTCCAGCAAAAAACGACGGAATCAATTTTGACGGAGATCTGAACGGAGACGGGATCAACGACAGTGATCAGGAAAAAGATGAAGACGGAAAAATCAGAATCGAAAAGAACAAAATTTCTGTAAATGGCTCTACCATAGAATATAACTCTGATGACAAAGACAGCATTATCATCAACGGGAAAAAAGTTCCGAATTCCCAGGCAGACCAGGTCATTGATTCTATGAAGTCTACGCTCAAAAAGGCAAACAAAAATGTAGACATCAAAATTAAAGACGGAAAAGACGAAATTTCCATACAAACTAAATAATTAACTTCAGAGAGTGCAGAAGGTGTGAATGGAAGGCAACCGTTTGAAATTCACACTCTTCTTCTCTCAGAAATCAGAAAAAAAATGTTATTTAGTTCGCTATGTTAAAAAAATGTTATACATTCGTATAGTTAAAAAATAATTAACCAAATCATTAAAAAACACCTTAACCATGGTACAAGTTGCACTAGAAATTGTTATGAAAATCGTAGATTTAATCAGCGGTTTGTTTTAAGAGCGATAATATTTCAATATATTTGTAAAGTATAACCTGTTTGGTTATACTTTTTTGTTTTTAATCTAAAGATATATGAAAAAACTGATAGGTAAATTAATGTTAAAGATACTGGGCTGGAAAGTTGTCCTGCAGGGCGATGCGAAAAGTCTGAACAGATGCATCCTTGTCGTTGCACCCCATACGCACAACATGGAATACCTGTTAGGAAATCTTGCCTATTGGTCTTTAGAAAAACCTTTGAAAATCATCATCAAAGATGCCCACACAAAAGCATGGTACGGAAGTCTTGTAAAAGGGCTTGGCGGTATCGGTATCGACAGAAGTCAGAAGAATGACCTGGTCAACTTTGTAGCCAGACAGTTCGAAAAAGAAGATTTCAGCCTTGTGATTACTCCTGAAGGGACCAGAAGCTGGGTTCCGAAATGGAGAAAAGGGTTTTATCATATGGCATTGGCTGCAAAAGTACCGATTGTTCTGGCGGCAGGCGATTTCAAAAGAAACATCGTGTATTTAGGCTATACCATACCTTATGAAAGGATTGCTTCAGTTCCTTTTTCCGAGATCATGGAGGAAATTCAGGATTACTATGTAAAATATGATATTGTTCCTAAAATACCTGCTAACTGGAATCCGAATATTATGGGAGCTGGCAACGAGGAAGAAGTTAGAAGTTAGAAGTTAGAAGTTAGAAGTTAGAAGTTAGAAGTTAGAACAAAATTACATTTGCTCATTTAGATAATCATTTATCATTCATTATTTATCACTTATAAAATGAAAGGTCAGACCAAAGAAGAGCTCCTTACGTTCTTAAACAACTGGGGAGAAGATATAACATTAGCAAAAACACTTGAGATACAGTTCATCGATATTGACGTTGAAAATGAAACTTTAACTGCTACAATGCCGGTACAGCCAAAGGTACACCAGCCCTTTGGGATCCTGCACGGAGGAGCAAGCTGTGTGCTTGCTGAAACTTTAGGCTCAAGCCTGTCCAATATGTTTATTGACGGCAGTAAATATTACGGGGTGGGAACCAATATCAATTCCAATCATCTAAAAAGTAAAAAAGACGGAATCGTAACAGCCACAGCACGATTCATCAGAAAAGGAAAAACCATGCATGTTTCCGAAATTGAAATCAGGGATGAAAAAGGAGTACTCATCAACCATACGACAATGACGAACAATATCCTTCTGAGATAATTCGAAATATCAATAAAAAATAAAGGACCCAAAAAAATGGGTCTTTTTTTATGCTTATATGCGAAATATTTCATTAAAAACAGCTCTTTTAATTTTGACATTTTTAAGACTAGTAATACCTTTGCTAAAGAGACTCATCCCGGAAATTCCCTGCTGTATTTCCTGATATTGATCTCCAAAATCCATCTACAACTCATGATCTATTTCAAACTACCTTTCGACGAAACATTATACTCAACTGATCAGAAACAAAATAGGGAATCCGTGAGTTTTCACTCTTTTGACCTGTTGAGGCAGATCAGTTTTCAAGGCAGTATTACCGAAGCTTCAGAACAGTTTGAACAGGACAGCATTACCAGTAAAGCTCTTTTGAAAGATGAAAGCTTTTTCAATGCAGAGACCAAAGAAGAATATATCGGCAGCCTTCATCAAGTTATTGATGTGATTAAACATCATCAGCTTCCAAAACTGGTGTATTCAAGAAGGAAAATCTTTCAGGACTATCATCAAATAGATTATAAACAGAGTTTTGAAAAGCTATGCACATCTTATCCTAATGCTTTCAGATATATCTTTAATGATGGACAGCAAGCCTGGATGGGAGCTTTTTCAGAGACTCTTGGGAAATTCAACAAGATTACTCATGAATTTGAAACCATGAGCCTGGCAGGAACGCTTCCTGTATCTGAGGAATGGACGGAAAAAGAAATTGAAGAACAGAAGCCTGTGACAACCTATATCCGGGATACGCTTAAAAACTATTCCGGGAACATAGAAATATCAGATACCTACGATCATATTTCAGGAAATATTAAACATCTTAGGACAGATTTTAAAGCCCGGATTAAACCTGAAGATCTGGACAGCCTTATCAATGATCTTCATCCCACTCCGGCAGTCTGCGGCATTCCAAAGGATTTCTGCAAAAAGAATATCCAGACCCTTGAAAAGTTTCCGCGTGAATTCTATTCTGGTTATAGTAAGGTAGAAACAGATGAAAGTGTAATGTATTTTGTAAACCTGAGATGTGCAAGGCTTTACAAAGATTCCATACACCTATTTGTGGGTGGAGGAATCACCGCCCAGAGCAGCCCGGAAAAAGAATGGAGAGAAACAGAACTGAAATCGGAAGCGATCTTAAAGAACCTTGTCATTTCTTAGGGAAGATAACTTCGGGGGCTCAGCATCCTTCCTAAAAAAAAAACCTCCTTCCAAAGAAAGAGGTCTGTTATATAGAATAATGTAATTCTGAATTATTTCTTAGCTCCAATCCTGCTCCATGTATCCAGTACAAAAAGCAAAATAAGACCAAGAACCGCTGAAGCAATTGAAAATACAAACTTCAGGTTATCTTCTGATAAAAGATCCGTCTGCCAGTCTAATGCATAAAGATTGATGGCAATAAAAACGATAAACACAACTAGAAATACTTTATAAAACTTCTGCATGATTCTTAAAAATTAATATAGTTCAGCACCAATTGGGCAAAGTTTGCGGTAAATAATTTTATTGAAATAGCCAAAAGGATGATCCCGAAAACCTTCTGAAGAATAGACAGGGTAGCCTCCCCCATTTTGTTTTCCAGCCATTTCGCTGATTTCAGCACCAAATATACGAAAATTGTATTGAGAATGATTCCCAAAATAATATTAATATCATGAAATTCAGCTCTGAGAGATAAGGTGGTTGTAAGGGTTCCGGCTCCTGCAACCAGCGGAAATGCAATAGGAACAATGGATGCAGCCTTTGCTTCGGTGGTCTTGTTGATCTCAATCCCCAATATCATTTCAAGGGCTATGATAAAAATCACAAAAGCTCCTGCAATGGCAAAGGAATTCACATCTACACCAATCAGCTTAAGGATTTTATTTCCTACAAAAAGAAAAACGATCATAATGACACCCGCAGTAATGGATGCTTTCCCGGCTTCAATCTGTCCAAACTTCTGCTGAAGGCTTACGACAATAGGAACAGAGCCGATAATATCGATTACGGCAAAAAGAACCATAAAGCAGGTAACGATCTCTTTAATAGAAAAATCATTAAATATTTCCATCTCTTTGTAATTAAAAATTTCGCAAAAATATGAAAAAAAATTGATTATTTGCTAATTCGTGAATATAAATTAACAACTGCTTTTAAAAGTTCCTCTATTCCTTCTGCTGATTTCAGAGGTGAGTATTTCTCCATCTGAATCCTTTGAGACAGATTTCTGTATTCCTCAGCAACGGAAGATCCTTTATAACTTTCCAGGAATACTCTGAAATCCTGTGAAGAACTCTGGAAATACTGTTTTCTCACATCCGTATCCATTTCTTCCAGGGTATCAAAGAACTTTTCGTAATCCTCATTATCTTTCAGGTTTTCAAGATAGCTGAAATAATCGTTGATATCCGTTTTCAACGTTTCTCTGATCTGTTTTTCTGTTTCAGCTACAGAACCCAGCGGTTTTGGCGATGCTGTTTCTTTAACTAACGTTCGTTTTTTTTGCCATGTCTTAAATAACAGGTACATGATAAACAACCCGATAAGAATGAAAATATTGGTTAAAAGAATATTCCAGTGGAATTTACTTTTCTCCTTTACTTTAAATGTTGTTGTCTTCAGAACAGGGGTATCTACCGTTTCCAAAAGTGTATTGGTATATTCGTTTACCTTTTCAACTGTGGTACGTGATTCCAGGATCTGATCATGGGAAAATGCATTCAGGGCAAGGGTTTTGTTGCCAAGTTCCACATATTCGTGACTGGCCGGATCAAAGAATGCAAACTGCTCGGTCTGTACGGAAATGGCACCCGCTTTTTTGGGAATGATAACATAGTTAGCCAGGACCTCACCTTTCATACCCGTAGTTCCGGGAGCTACTTTTGATGTAATTTTAGGCGTAAAAACTTCATAATCAGGAGATGAAACAATCTTAGGAAGATGCATATCCGGAAGATTTCCTTCTCCCGAAACTCTAACTATTACGTTGATTGGTTTGTCAACCTCTATTTTATCCTTTGATGTATTATATACATTCACACTGAAATTACCTACTGCATTCTTAAAGTATTCAGGCGATCCTTCCGGAAGTTTTTTTACATTAAGCTTTACTTTATTGGAAACAATTTTATTCTTATTCGAATAAGAGCTAACCGATGCCGATACCGCAGGCACATCTACATATCCTGATTCATTAGGAAATACCATAAATACAGCCACAACCTGGGAAGCCATATTTCCGGCTCCTGAGGGATCTATCTCCGATTTGTTTAAATTTACAGGGTGTACATTGAGGTTATCCTGACGGGGAAGGCGAACATCCTTCACCTTTCTGAAATTATCCATGTTTTTGGAATACACCCTCAACACAGCCACTGTAGCCTGATCCTGATACACCTCGCGGTCTTCTATCTCCATATTCAGATAGACATCATTGGAGGTATTGCTGGCAAGAGACCTTTTTTCAATAATATCCTTTATATTGATATCAAAAGGCTCTGTCTTATAAATCTTATTATTGACCGTTACCAGTACGGAACCGATCTTGATTTTCCCTTTCTTTTTCGGTTCAAGGGCAATTCTGGATATTTTCTGAGTAATCAGTGTATTGGTGGCCGGATCAATTAATGTATTGGTCATTGATCCGCTTCCTATTATATTGAATTTTGAAAGGTCGGGAAGCTGAAAACGGGTTTGTGGTTCAAGGTCGATACCATTAAGCTCCAGAACGATGGTAAGGTTTACAATATCCTTTCCGTTGTATTCTGATTTATCAGGTTCCATAAACAGGTTTACCTGTCCGTAAGAAATTACGGATGCAAAAAGGAATAATATGTAAATCAGTTTATGCTGCATCACCAATCTTTTTCTTTGCTCTGAGGCATCGAATAAGAACTCTTATTTAAGATTCTTCTGGCGGTTTCTTTTTCTTTTTCGTTGACTTTATCTAATATCGCATTTTCAAGATTCTTAGGCATTTTCCCTTCATTATTCTGGTTCTGCTTAGGGGTATTTCCCTGCTCGCTTTCCCCTTCATTCTGCTGGCCATTGCCCTGATCCTGCTTTTGATCTTTTTGGTCACCTTTCTGATCATCATTTTTATTCTGATCATTTCCTCCTCCGCCTTTTCCTGAATTGTTCTGTTCGTTTTTCTGCTGTTGCTGTTTCTCTTTTTCTTTCAGCTTGGCAATTTCATAATTTTTTCTGGTCGCTTCATTATAAGGATTCTGCTTCAGAGCCTGCTTATAATAGTCAGCCGCTTTTTCCGGCTGGTTCATCTGCATGTATGTATTGCCCAAATTATGAAGAGCAGCCGTTTTATCCGGCAGAGTTTGAGAAAGTTTCTGTGCCTTGTCAAATTCTGCTTTAGCCTCCTCATACTTTTTGCTTTTATACAATGCATTTCCCAAATTATAATGAGCTGTAAAGTCTTTTTCATTTTCTTTTACAGCTTCCATATACTTCGAGGATGCTCCGTCATAGTCTTTACCGTTAAATTTCTGATTACCTTCATAAACTAAAGTTCTATAGTTTTCCTGCCCAAACAGTACGTTTGAGAGTGAGAAAGCTATAAGAAACGATAAAAAAATGATTTTAGTATTCATTACCTGCAAAATTATTCCTTTATATGTTAATAAACAGACTTCTATTTGTTAAAGTTCGGTTAAAGTACTTATTTAAAATCTTGATAAACAAAGTATAAAACTAAATATTGAAATCTTTTTTCGGGTTTAAGATATAAATTAAAAAGAAAAAGAAAATGGAAACTATTAAAAAATACTGATAATAGTGATTGGCATTCTGAGACTTTACCATAGTCTGTGCAGATGAGGATTTTTTACTCACAGCATCAATGATTTTATCGGGAGCTTCATTGATGTTATTTCCGTCTACGTAATCTCCTCCTGTAGATTCTGCCATCTTTCTAAGGGCTTCCGTCTGTCTTTTAGAGATCACGGTTCCACCGTCCATATCGGTCTTATAGCCCATCAACTGTCCGAAGACATACTCAGGAACAGGCGCTCCTTCGTCTGTTCCTATGCCTACCGATGTTATCGAGATACCTTCTTTATTGGCCAGTCTTACAGCAGCATTATCATTTCCTTCATTATCTTCACCGTCACTCAGCAGAATAACTTTTCTGGAGCCTTTGCTTACATTTTTAAACTTTTCTGCTGCAGCCTGCATTCCTTTCAGAAAATCCGTTCCCTGTATCTTCATAGAACCTGTTTCTACTGCACTTATATAGGTTTCAGCGGTTCCGTAATCTGTGGTAAGCGGCATAATAGAAACTGCTTCACCGGCAAAGATCACAATACCGATCTTATCATTCTTCATTTTCTGCATGGTAGCCAGCATCAGGTTTTTTGCTTCTGCAAGACGGCTGGGATCAATATCTTCAGCATTCATGGAATTGGAAACATCAAGCATAAAGATGACATTGTTAAGCCTTTGATTGGTTTTCACTTCCTCAGAGCCATTCAGTAAATCTATGATCGAAAATATCAGGAAGAGTGTTCCCAACAGGTATAAAGCCGGAAAGAATTTTGTAAATCCGGATTTCTTTTCAAACAGGTTTTCATGAAACCGGCTGTCTGCAAAAACTTCTCTCTTTTTCTTTTTCCATCTCAAAAAACGGATCAGAAAGAAAGACAGCAGTGGCAGCAGCAACAGCAAAAGTAAATACCAGTAATTTCCTAACGACCAATTCATCAGCTCAAAAATTTATATAATACCCATCGCAGCAGTGCATCAAAGAACAGCATTCCCAACGCAATCCATAGGAAAATTTTAAAATATTCATCGTAATTGTACAGCTTGGAGACCTTGATATCTGTTTTCTCCAATTGGTTGATCTCATCATACACTTCCTCCAGACTGCTGTTGGAAGTCGCCCTGAAATATCGTCCACCTGTTGTCTGCGCTACTTCTCTCAAGGTATTTTCATCGATCGTCACTTCAGTTTCTGTGAAAATAAGATCCCCGAAAATATCCTGTGAGGTAGGCATCAGAGCAAAGCCGTTGGTTCCTATCCCAATAGCGTAAACCTTTATATTATTATTCTTGGCAAGCTCTGCAGCCAGCTGTGGAGGAATTGCATTCTGGATATTGCTTACTCCGTCTGTCATCAGGATCACCACCTTACTTTTAGCTTTGCTTTTGATAAGATGATTTACAGCTACAGAAAGCCCCTCTCCAATGGCTGTTCCCGGTTCAAGGCCAGCGGAATTAAGATTTTTAATTTCGTCAATAACCACCTGATGGTCAGAAGTCACCGGTACTTTAGTAAAAGCTTCAGCAGCATACGCCACCACCCCTATCCTGTCATTCGGACGTTTCTGGACAAATTTTACGGCAATATCTTTTAATGCAGTAATACGGTCCGGGCTAAGGTCTTTGGCAAGCATGCTCAGGGAAACATCAATGGAAAGCATTATATCTACGCCTTTGGTATCATCCCTGTCCTGGGAAACCGTAAAGGTTCTCGGTCTGGCCATAGCAATAATCAGTGCAGAAAGAATGATATATTTCGAGAGCTTAAGCAGCACAAGCACGGCACGGATTCCCCCGCTGTCTTCCATATTCCGGACAGTAGGAACTTTGATGCCTTTCTTCTGCTTTCCACCCGCATCTTTAATAAAAAGGGGAATAAACAGCAGAAAAAGCAGCAGGAACCACGGACTGTAAAATTCAAAATCAGGCATCCTTTCTTAAGTTTTCAAATTCTAAATCTTTTGATGATCTCTTCACAAAATCGCGGATATCTGCAAAATCTTTTTCCATAGTGGTCTGGTCAGGGAATGTCTTGGCAAATTTTACCAGATCTCCCCTTAAAAATACATCTTCTACGATTCTTTCATTTTCCTGGGAAATGGTATTGTTTTTTTTCATGACATCAATAAGGTCATCTGTAAGAAGAACATCAGCCGGAAGATGATATTGCCTGGCAATGAATTTTCTGGATATATCTATCAGTTCCACATAAAACGAACGGAAATCACCGCCTTCAATATATTTTTTCTTTTTCAGGGAATCCAGCTCCTTTAAAGTCTGATTCGTGGCAACAGCAGGTGAGCTTTTAGATTTTCTGCCCCATTTGATAAACATAATGATGGCAATGATCAGAGCGATAACGGCTAAAGCAGCCAGAATATAAAATTTATAAAGCTCCCAGTAATCTTTTGTTTCAAGTTTTACTTCCTTATTGTTCATGATATCATTGATCTGGTCTGCCTTTTGGGCGGTATTCACCACATCAATTTCATAAGGAATGGTTTTTAAAATTTTACCTCCTACATTAAATTCCAGCTCGGGAATGGTAAATTTTCCCTCTTCATACACTGAAAATTCAATTTTTCTTTCGTAAGAATTTTGGTTTTGTCCGATGCTGTCTTTAATTTCTTCAAAATGGAAAGGCAGCAGTTCGTTTTTAGCAGCGGAAGTTACCTGCAGCTCATGAACATTGTCTATTTTAATAACCAGACGATTCACTTCACCTAAGGCAAGAGTTTTCTTCTCCAGATTGGAAGATAATATCTGTGAAAAAGCATTTCCACAGATTAAAAAAGAAAGTATGAATAATATTTTTTTCAATTTCAAATAATAATAGTTTGAGCCGAGGCCTTTGTTTTTATATTTACTTCTTCTGGAAATAATTATACAGCATTTTAGAATAGTCAGCCCCGGTGTTCATATTCATAAAACTGGCCGAGCTGGTGGCAAAATCTTCTTCCAGGGCACGGACTTTCTGCTTCTGGGCTTCAGCAAATGTATACCTCCATCTCGCACTGGAAGTATTGGCCCAGACTTCTTTTCCTGTTTCAGCGTCATACAGAAGAGCATAGCCTACATCAGGAATTTCATTATCTTTTTCGTCATAAATCCTCATACCCAGCAGCTGATGTTTTTTTGAAGCCACTCTGAGCATTTTTGAATCATAAGGATCCTCAAAGTCTGAAAACAGAAAAACCAGAGACTTTCTTTTGAAAATTCCCATCATATATTCCATTGCTTTATCAATCTTTGATACCGCCGGAACATAATCTGCCGTCAGAATATTGCTGATAATAGAAAGAATATGCTTTCTGCCTTTCTGAGGTGGGATTACTTTATACACCTTATCTGCAAACAGGATCAGTCCTACCTTATCATTATTTCCTGCCGCTGAAAAGCCGAGACTGGCAGCAATTTCTGCTACATATTCCCTTTTCAGCTGGTTTTTGGTTCCGTAGTCCATGGACGCGGAAATATCTACTAAGATCATCATGGTCAGCTCTCTTTCCTCTTCCATTACTTTTACGAACGGTTCACGGAAGCGGGCAGTTTTGTTCCAGTCGATTCTTCTGATTTCGTCTCCGAACTGGTACGGACGGACTTCCGAGAAAGTCATTCCCTGTCCTTTAAAGGCACTGTGATACTGTCCCATAAGCGAAGCTTCCGTCTTCTTTCGGGTACGGATCTCTATCTGCTTGACTTTTTTTACAATATCTTTTATTTCCATAAATGTGGTTACGGGTTTCAAGTTGCGGGGTTTCTGTGCCGCACTTCCATCTTCCTTACTTCTGGCTTTTAATCTTTCAATTCAATCGAAACATTCAGCCATTCATCGTCAAACTTGGGACTGTATTTCTTATAAAAATTAATAGCTGGTTCATTCCAGTTCAACACCTGAAAAACCATTCCGCTGTATTGATTGGATTTCCCATATTCCAAAGTAGCATCAAACAAAAGTTTTCCGATCTGTTTGCCTCTCATTTTTTCAGTCACTACAAGATCTTCAAGATACAGCCTTCTTCCCTTCCAGGTTGAAAATCGGTCATAATACAGGGAAATCCCTACAATTTCATTATTCAGTTCAGCCACAAAAGCTCCCCAAACCGGAGATTTCCCGAAACCGTCTTCCGTGAACTCATCCAAAGTTATGGTCACCTCATGAAGGGCCTTTTCATATTCTGCCAGTTCCCGGATCAGCTCCAGCATGGGAGCACAATCTTCCCGGACAGCTTTTCTGATAATCACTTCACTCATTACGGTGCCTGAATTTTTGCCAAAATTCTGTTGATGATTTCTTCTGATGAAATTTCTTCCGCTTCTGCTTCGAAAGTAAGACCAATTCTGTGTCTTAATACATCCTGAGCCAATGCTTTTACATCTTCAGGAATCACAAAAGCTCTTCCTTTCAGGAATGCATAAGTTCTGGACGCAATGGCAAGATTAATGGATGCTCTTGGAGAAGCCCCGAAACCAATATAATTTTTAAGTTCAGAAAGTCCGTAATTTTCAGGATAACGGGTTGCAAAAACCATATCAAGAATATATTTTTCGATCTTTTCATCCAGATAGATCTGGTTGATCAGTTCTTTGGCGTCTACAATATCCTGCAGCGATATCACAGGTTTAATGACAGGCTGATGAGAAGTGGAAACCATTCTCATGACCGTTCTTTCATCTTCAAAATTAGGATAATCAATCTTACACTTCAGCATAAAACGGTCGCTTTGTGCTTCCGGCAACAGATAAGTTCCTTCCTGATCAATTGGGTTTTGGGTAGCCAGTACCAAAAACGGTTTCGGAAGCTTCATGGTTTCATCCCCAATGGTCACCTGCTTTTCCTGCATCACTTCGAGCAATGCCGACTGTACTTTTGCCGGTGCACGGTTGATCTCATCCGCCAGTACAAAATTGGCGAATACGGGACCTTTTTTTATCGAAAAATCATTGTCTTTGATATTGAAGATCATAGTTCCCACCACATCCGCCGGAAGCAGATCAGGGGTAAACTGTATCCTGGAAAATTCACCGTGAACAGCTTCTGCCAGGGTTTTGATCGCTAAAGTTTTTGCCAGCCCCGGAACTCCTTCCAAAAGGACGTGCCCGTTGCCTAAAAGACCTACCAGAAGTCGGTCTATCATATATTCCTGGCCAATAATCACTTTATTGATTTCCTGTCTCAGAAGGGAAAATAAGTAATTCTTTTCTTTTACTTTTTCCGTCAACTGGCGGATATCTTCAGCTTGATATGTATCTGACATAGCTTTAATTAAAAATAGGTGGTAAATTTCTGATAAATACTGGCATTAATCAACATAATGAATGCCATATTAGAGTTAAAGTTTGTTAAATATTCCTCTATTAATAATGTATCCAAATAACAGGCAGGAATTTGTGGTACTGATTTCTTTAAAAACAGTCTGCTCATGTTATCATTGAAAGTATGGCAATGAGTGTCTAAAACTAAAGTTTGGTAATGCTGATGGTAAAAACATTTTCCGGCATATCGACCGTTTCTTCATAGGCTCCGACATTGATAAAATATTCGGTTCCTGCGGTTGTTGTAAAGGTATAGGTTTCTGCAGCTCCGCCTCCGCCGTTGTCTACTGCATTTACACATGCCAGATTGCCACAGGCTCCGCTGTAGATATCCATCTGAGGATCATAAGCACTGCCTGAAGGCATGGTTATTTTAACGGTAAACTGGCCACCGTCCCCAGTAAATTTAAACCAGGTACCATCATTCATTGCATCAGGACATGTGGTTATAAATCCGCCATTATTAGTGGCAGATACCGCGTCAGTCTGGGTGTAGGTGTAAGGAAATGCTGACGCTGCAAAAGCACCGGAGCACGCATCGTTTAGAGGTACAGGAGGAACTGTACTAAAAACAAGATCTGTACAGCCGGAAGATTCAAGATTTCCTGTAACAGAAGTGACTTTCAGATAATAATTGGTATTAGGACTAAGAGGTACTGACGGAGAGAAATCAGTAGCATTCACGATCTGTTGGTTAATAACATCTGTTCCTCCCGCGCTTGTTCCCAGTGAAACTTTATAAGAATCTGCTCCGGAAACAGGAAGCCATTTAAAATTGGGGATTAAAGATATAAATTGGGCATTATTAACCGGAAAATTAACGAAAGGACATGCAGGAGTAGGCTTAGGCATTAATCCTGAAATAGTCACTGAAGATTTGTAATCCGCCCTAATCCCTCCGGGAGGAGATGCCGGGTCAACAACTGCACGGTCTCCTTTATAATAAAGGGTGGAATTCGGAACATGGGGATAAACATGAAAAGCTTCATCAAAATTATTAATATCGATACTCTGAGCATTTTCTTTTGCCGCAATGACCAGATTATCCGTATTATTATAAGCAAATGGTGTTGTCAATGTAATTTCAACCTTATTATTGGTCTTGGTTACTGTACCTGCAAACACCTGAATAAGCTGTGTAGCAGGAATCCAGTCTGTTCCGGATGCAAAGGCTGTTTTTGGGGTATGTCCCATATAGACAGTCCAGTCCGATGAGTCATTAATAGTAGCCGAAGGATCTACATAAAATGTAAGACCCGTAATATTTCCTGCAGCTGTAGCATTCAATTCCTGTTTAGGATAAATCTGCTGGACATAAGAATACGAAAAAAAACTACTAACAGGTGCCGTTCCGACAGCTGGGCTTCCAATGTTTAAACTGATCTGGGCTTTAAAAACTGATATTATTGACAACAAAGATAAAAGTAGAATTTTTTTCATTATTAATAATTTAAATTGAATGTTGCGCTAATTTAATGATAAATTTTAATTTAATCATTAAATTGTGAATTTTAATTAATACATAACAACACTTTATGCTAATATTTAATATATTTGTAATAAACACCACAATATGTATCAAAAACTACTTTTTCTGAGCATCCTTTTTGCAGGTCTTATAAAATCACAGACGACCAACAGGATGAATTTGATTTCAGATGCAGTTTATTACGACGGGTATGCGGCCACGGTATCGGATCCGGTACCTGCAGGACTTACCAGACTTTCAAATACCAGATACACAAGAAAGCTTACTGACGCTGAACTCAACTCTTTTAAAGCTAAAATAGCCATGAGAGTGACCATAGGCGCTCTTTGTGATAATTACGACCGTCTGGGAAGTGTTTATTTAACCATGGTACCCAAAAATCAGCCTACTTATACTATTGATGATGCCAATGTGAAAAGAATTGAAGTCGGCAGATACATTACTCCGTTCATGAGTAAGAACCGTACTCCTACAGAAGTTCCTTATACTTATAATTTAAGTAATCTGTACAGCATATTTCATGATACTGCATTACGTACTGCCTATGATATGTATATGGAACTGGATGTTTTTGGTGTTCCTTATGCAGCTCAGACTCAGGTGGCCGGCTGCGCCGGCAGAATTGATGTTTTTTCGGGGTCTCTTACTTTCTTTTCCACAGACACAGGGGCCACTCCTGCAGATTACAATGCGGTGGTTCCTATATTAAGTTACAACAGGTTAAATAATTATAACAGCACTGATATTCCCGGTGAAACTGTAAGAATTGTCAGTTTCAATCTTCCCAATACCGTCACCAACGCTAATTTTTTCGTTATCTCTACTCCTCATGGTGCCAACAGTGGCGGTGAAGAATATGTCAGAAGGCAGAACTACACTTATATAGATGATGTACAAATGCTTACCTATACTCCCGGCGGAATTTCCTGCGAACCGTTCAGGGTTTACAATACACAAGGCAATGGAATTTATGGAGCAACTCCAAAATCCCTTACAGAATGGACTTCATGGAATAACTGGTGTCCGGGCAATTCAGTTCCGATTAGGGGATTTACAATGCCTAGTATCGCTGCGGGAAATCACACGCTGAAACATACAATACCCACCGCAGTTTTCAACCAGCAGCAAGGCGATGTGTATTTATCGGTTTATATGCAGGGAAAAAGCAATGCTGCTCTGGATGTAAAAGATATTAAAACCGTAGATGTGAGTATATATCCCAATCCTGCTTCTGATTTTGTCAATATCAGATCCAAAACAGATGTAGCCTCAATCAGTCTTTTCAGCGTAGATGGAAAAAAACTGACTGAAACTCATGGAGAAAACCGGATTGATATTTCAGCTTACAGTACGGGAGTTTATTTTCTGAATATCGTGCTGAAGGATGGGATAACGTTTAAGCATAAGATCATTAAAAAATAAAAATGGTGGCTTCGGGAGCCTCAGCCACCATTTTATTAATCTTCTTTACCACCCCGTCAAAAATTCTTTGAATTTTTGCCACCCCTCCGGAGGAGGGGAATTTGATCCTACAGGGTTTTGTCGTATTTTACTACTGAAATAATTGGCGATCAGGTGGTAATTCTTAAAAATACATTCTCAACTACTAATTATTCAAAATTATATTCAGGCCGTATGAATCTGAAAAACAATAAAGAATTCCCTTGATATTTTCAGGGGAGTTTTTTTTATGATTTACAAAAAACAGTCATCATTAACATTTTTTTTCATGGTTTAAGAACATTTAATTCAATCCCTTATCCAAAAAATTGTCACTTCCAGTTTATTAAACTATTTTTGGTGATTAAAATTTTTGCAAAATGAATTATCATTTTCAAGCACACAGACAAGTGAGAAAGAACCTTTTAAGTATTCTGCAGAACACTTCCCACGAAGATCTTCTGCTGATTCCTGACGGTTTCAATAACAATATATACTGGAATATTGCCCATACAGTTGCTACCCAGCAGCTTCTGCATTATTATCTGAGCGGAAATCCTTTCAGAATTGATAAATATTGGATTGAAACCTACAAAAAAGGCACTCTTCCCAACCTGAATGTACAGAAATCTGAAGTGGAAGACCTTGAGTTTTTACTCACTGAAACTTCAAAGATTTTAATGAAAGATTATGACAGCGATTTCTTTTCAGACTACACACCATATACGACAAGTTTCGGGATGGATCTGAAAAGTATCCAGGATGCCATTATCTTCAACAATATGCATGAAAGCCTACACTACGGCTATATCATGGCACAGAAAAGAGCAATACTCGGAGAGAACGGAAGATAGTGAATCTTCACTGCGTAAGTCAATGGTCAAATGTGAATTTTATCCATACCAAATTTGACTTACGAAGTAAAATTCACAATTGACCATTCACCATATAATTTATAATAAATTTCAATGAAAGACGATTTTATTTTCGGGCTGCGTCCCGTGATTGAAGCAATTGAAGCGGGAAAAACGATTGACAAGATCTTTGTGCAGAATGCACTTCAAGGTCCTATTTATGCTGAGCTGAAAACCATTTTAGCCAAAAATAAAATTCGTCCCAACTATGTTCCAATTGAAAAGCTGAACCGTTTTACAAGAAAAAACCACCAAGGGGTGGTTGCTTTTATTTCAGATGTTCCGTTTCACAGAGTGGAAGATCTTGTTCCACAGCTATTTGAAGAAGGAAAAACACCTTTCTTACTGATCCTGGACAGGCTTACGGATGTAAGAAATTTCGGGGCGATCTGCAGAACAGCAGAATGTGTAGGCGTAGATGCTATTATCCTTCCTGAAAAAGGGGCAGCGCCGATCAATTCGGACGCTATTAAAACGTCTGCGGGAGCGCTTTACAATATCAAGATCTGTAAGGAACCGAACCTTGCGCATGCGGTAGATTTCCTTCAGCAGAGTGGTATTTCAGTATTTGCAGCTACTGAGAAAGCTGAGAAACTTATTTATGATGTAAATTTCACAGAACCTTGTGCGATCGTAATGGGGAACGAGGAAACCGGAATTTCTAAAGAAGTCATGCATCATTCAGACGAAAAAATAAAGCTTCCTATTGAGGGAAAAACACAGTCGTTAAACGTTTCTGTAGCATGCGGAGCCATTTTGTATGAAGCGGTAAGACAGAAAATTGTAGCAGCTCCAAATCTTTAATCAGATTGGACATAAGTATTTTATCGTGATGTTTTGTGGTATCGTTATTGATGCACAGAACGGAAATGTCAGTAAAATTTAAACTTAAAAAAGATCAAATGAAAAACGTAGCAGCATTAATGCTAATCTCATCTATAGCTCTTGTATCTTGTAAAAAAGAAACAGCAACCATCACTAAAGTAGATCCTAAAACAGGAAAAACAGTTACCGTAGAAGTTCCTGCCGATTCTGTCGCTAAAGTGGCAGAAAACCCTGCCATCAAAGACTCTGCAGGAGTTTTCACCCAAACATTTAAGCTGGAAAAAGGAAAAACCTATCCTCTTACTACATACCAGAGGGATGTAAAAACGATGGAAGACCCTCAGGGAAAAACGATCACCGCAACCAGCGAATCTACGGATGAAATGAACTTCACCGTTAATGATATCAAAGGTAACGTATATGATATGACCCTTAATCTTGTAGCCAAAAGAAATTCGCAGAGTGCACAGGGCAAAACAGTAATCGTAGATACTAAGCTGGCAATCCCTAAAGAAGATGACCTGAAAATGATCTGGAATATCAACAAAGCGTTAACAGGAAACAAGCTTAACATGAAAATGGATACTAAAGGAAATGTAGTTTCTATTACAGGTTTTGATGCTGTTTATACAAAAGTTGCCGCTGCTGTTGGAACCCTGATTAAAGATGCCAACCAGAAAGCAAGCGTTGTAGCCAGTCTTAAGGAAACTTTCAATGAAAAGGTATTAAAAGACCAGCTGAATAAAAACTTAACGATTATTCCTAAAAAGGGAGTAAAAATCGGTGAAAAATGGACCACTTCTGAAAATGCTGATCCAAGCGGAAGCGTTAAAGTCACTTCAAACTATGTATTGAAAAGCGTAGGAAACGGAGCTGCAGAAATTTCTGTAACAGGAGGAATTCCTAAAAAGACAGAAAAGAAGACTCAGGGACCTATCACACATAGTCTTAGCAGTGAGCTTAGCCAGAACGGAACCATTAAGTTTGATCAAAGTACAGGGTGGATCACCAATCAGAATATTGATGTAAAAACAACACAGATCGAGACCATTTCAGACGGAAAACAGTCACAGTCTATGAAAAGTACATCCAAATCTTCTGTAATGGTAAATCCTTCTGCAAAATAATTGAATTGAAGACGTTTTAGAGTCACAGTGTTTGAGAGTGAGAGTATTTATAATTTGAGTATTTTGTATTGTTGATAATAACTTTCAGTACAATTTTATAAACCCTGACTGCAAACATTGAACTTTAAATCATCAACCTTGAATTTAAATTAGAAGTTATGAAATACATTCTTGAGTTAGTTCTCTCTGCCATCATTATTTTCTTTGTCTGGAATATCCTGAAAAGGTTGTTCTTCAAGACTTTTTACAGTTACAGATTTGATAATAAAAATAATAACAGACAGCAGGATCTAAACAGCTCGAATAAGAATAAACAGAACCTCAACTGGGATGCAGAAACAGTTGACTATGAAGAGGTAAAAGAAACTAAAGACAAAAGGTAAAAATTCCAAGAAATAAAAGATAATAACCCGTATGGCTAAAAATAAAAACTTAATTTATATTGCAATTTCATTGATTGTATTTATAGTTTTAGCATTTTTATACTCCACTCCTGTTTTTTCAGGAAAACAGCTTTTCCAGCATGATATCGTACAGTACAGAGGAGGTGCAAAAGAACTTCTGGACTACAGAGCTGATACCGGAAATGAAACCTACTGGAGTGACTCCATGTTTGGCGGGATGCCCACCTATCAGATGGGAAGCCAGTTCAAAGGCGACATCATTAAAAAAATCGACAGCAACCTGAATTTCCTGCCAAGACCGGTTAATTATCTCTTCCTCCTTTTTGCGGGATTCTTCTTCCTTGGAATGGTAGCCGTCCGAAACTGGAAATACGCTTTATTGGGTGCCACTTTCTTCGGATTATCTACTTATTTTTATATTATTATAGCAGCAGGACACAACGGTAAGGTAAATACCATCGAGTATTTCGCACCGCTTCTTGCCGGGATTATATTAGTTTATATCAGGAAACAATATATCTGGGGATTCATTGCAACAACCCTTTTTATGGGACTTCAGATTGCAGCTAACCACCCTCAGATGACCTATTACCTGTTTTTGGCATTAGGATTTCTGTTCTTATCCGAACTGGCAAGAGCCGTCCAGAAAAAGACTCCTATGAAGCATTTTCTTATTTCATCAGGAATTATCGCTGCTTCATGTGCAATTGGTGTTGGGATGAACTCTCAAAGGATCATGGCCAATTCCGAATACATCAAAGAAACCGTACGTGGAAAGCAGATCCTGACGAATGAAAGCCACACTTCAGGAGAATCCGGACTGGATAAAACCAGCATCCTGATGTGGAGCTACGGAAAACTGGAAACTCTGAATCTTTTCATTCCAAGGCTGATGGGTGGCGGAAGCCAGGAACCTGAAGCTAAGGAAATGATGAACAGGGTTCAGGAACTTATCCAGGAAAATGTAGGCTCACAAGCTGAAATGGACAGAATTTCAAAAGGTTTCAACGGGGTTACCTACTGGGGAGACCAGCCGGGAACCTCCGGTCCTGCCTATCAGGGAGCCGTAGTATGTTTCCTTGCCTTATTAGGATTTTTCTTTGCGTGGAAAAAATACCGTTACTGGATTTTAGGAGCTTCTATTCTGACCGTTTTACTGGCATGGGGAAGCAACTTTATGCCGTTGTCCGATTTCTTTATCGACTATGTTCCTTTCTACAGCAAATTCAGAGCACCCTCTTCCATATTGGTGGTGGTGGAATTATTATTCCCATTAATTGCTGTTATTGGAATTTACAGGTTCTTTACAGACGAAAAACTGACTGAAGAATACAAAAAGAAAATCCTTATGTATGTAAGCGGTGGAACGTTAGGACTGCTTCTGATTCTTCTGATTTTTGGAAAATCACTGCTTGGTTTTTACACGGATGGCGAAAAAACATATTTCCCGCCATTCCTGCTAGACTATCTGGCTGATGAAAGATTTAAACTGTTCAGAATTGATGCAATAAAAGCATTGATTTATGTAGCTATAACGGCCGCTGTTCTTTTCTTAACCATGAAGAAAAAACTAAGCCAGAATATTGCTTTGATCATCATTGGAGCTGTAAGTTTATTTGATCTCTGGACCGTGAACAAACGTTATCTGAATGATGAGAATTACGTAGACAAGGTTTTTGCTGAAAACCCGTTCCAGACGGAGAGCTCAGACCTGCTGGCAGAAAAAGTTCAGGGAAATCCGAACTTAGAATCTATTCTTGCTAATGTCAACGTTAATAAAACGCTTGAAACCATTGCTGAAAAGGACAAAACACATTACAGGATTTTCAATAATATTTTAGGCACATTCAGCGAAACGAATACATCATATTTCAAATCTTCAATCGGGGGGTATCATGCCGTAAAGCTGAGAAGATATGACGATGTGATTAATGAATATTTCCAGATCATGGATTCTGTGAAAGTACCGAACATCCTTAACCTTCTGAACGCAAAATACTGGGTAATGGGAGGCCCGGAAAAGCCTCAGGCAATGCCGAATCCTAAAGCCAACGGAAATGCATGGTTTGTAAGCGATCTGAAATTTGTGAATACACCAGACGAAGAAATTAAATCTATCGGGGTGATCGACAGTAAGAAAACAGCTGTCATTGCATCAGCAGACAAATCTTATTTCAGCAGTAAACCTGTTCAGGCAGATTCTACGGCATTTATCAATTTAACAAAGTATCAGCCGAATGAGCTGGAATTCAAATCTCAGTCTAAAACACCTCAGCTGGCTGTATTTTCTGAGATTTATTATCCTCACGGCTGGAAAATGTTTGTGGATGAAAAAGAAGTTCCTTACATCAAAGCAGACTACCTTCTGCGTGCTGTGCACGTTCCTGCAGGGAATCACAACATCAGAATGGTTTTTGAACCTGAAGTGATACAAAAAGGTAAATGGCTGTCGCTTTTATGCTTCGGACTGTTTATCGTACTGAGTGCATTCGGGATCTTCTGGATGAATAAAAATAAGAAAAAAGAACAGCTTGCTGAGAAAACTGTTTAACGTTTAAAGTTCATTGTTCAAGATTAATGGAACAAAAAAAAATATTGATCATCACCTATTACTGGCCTCCTGCGGGAGGTCCTGGTGTTCAAAGATGGCTGAAGTTTGCTAAATACCTGCCCGAATCCGGCTGGAATCCCGTGATTTATACTCCGGAAAACCCAAGTTATCCCCTGCTCGATGAAAGTCTGCTGAAAGACATTCCTCAAAATCTGGAGATCATAAAAACTAAAATCTGGGAACCTTATCAGCTGGCTGAAAAGCTGAACAAAAGCAACAAAAAGTTCAAAGCCGGACAATTCGATGTCGGTAAAAACCAAAGCTGGAAATCCAGGCTTTCGATCTGGGTGAGAGGAAACTTTTTCATTCCGGATGCAAGGGTATTCTGGGTGAAACCTTCCATTAAATTTTTAGAACAGTATTTAAAAGAAAATAAAATAGATGTGGTGGTAACTTCCGGCCCGCCCCACTCTCTTCATATGATCGGCCTGGGACTGAAAAAGAAGTTCCCGAACCTGAAATGGATTGCAGATTTCCGTGATCCATGGACAGAGATTTCTTATTACAAACATTTAAAGCTTACCAAAAATTCCGACAGGAAACACAGACAGCTTGAAAGTGCCGTCTTTAAAAATGCAGATATAACATTAGCAACAAGCTATACGGATGCCGAAAACTTCAGGAAATCAGGAGCCAATGCAATATGCATTACGAATGGATTTGATGAAAGTGATGCTTCGTCACCAACCGTTGCGACTGATGAAAAGAAACAGAAAACCTTTACTTTAAGCTATATCGGAGTTCTTGAACAGTTGAGAAACCCTGAGAATTTCTGGAAGATCCTTGCTGAGCTAGTAAAGGAAAATAAAGAGTTTGCAGATAACTTCACTTTGAAATTTGCAGGAAGAATTGATGATAAGATCCTGCAATCCATAGAAAATTCAAACCTGAAAAACCATATCCTGAACCTGGGTTATATTTCTCATGACAAAGCCGTTGAAGAGATGGTCAATTCAAATCTGCTGCTGATCACCAATTTCCCCAATAAGTCTTCTAAAGGGATCATTCCCGGGAAGATATTTGAATACCTGGCGACCGGAAAGCAGATTATTTCTTTCGGCCCGAATGATGCTGATGTTGCAAGAATCCTTACCGAAACTGCTGCCGGAAAACATTTCAGCTACGAAGATTCTAATGTGATTAAAGATTTTATTCTGGAAAAATTTGAGCTTTGGAAAAAAGGAAGTCTTCTCGAAAATACTCAGAATATTGAACAGTTTTCCAGGAAAAATCTCACTAAAAAACTGGCTGAGATTTTAGGTTAACCTTATACCCTTGTCAAGGTTTTGAACCTTGACAAGGGTAACCAGATTAATAACGTTCAGTCTTTAACTTTAATTCCCTTAGCTCAGATTAGATTAAATCGTCCACTGGTCATTGACAACGGCCACCAGATACTGTTTCCCCTGGAACTCCTCAAAAACAAAACGGATGGTTTTCCAATCCATTTCACCATTCTTTTCTGTCCCCTTTATATAGTTTTCGGTAAAGTCTTTACCGGGATATATTTCCTTTAAATTATTAAGTGAATTTCCGCCAGCCTGGAATTTATTCAATGAATATTGTGCGGTGGTAAAATCTTTGGAGAAAACCCATTTTGCAAAATAATCATTGATGGTTGCTTTGTACGGATCTCCTGAACCATCCTGGGCACCCCAGGTAAATACAGTCTTTGTTGGCTGGAATTTTTCGAAATCCACTTTGGAAAAATGTTTGTCTTCTTTTGGATTAACAAATCCATACATTGAGAAGCTGATTCCTTTTTCCGGATGAATGAATGTTGCAAAAGTTTTGTAATCTTTATTTTTCAAAGCCTGCAGAATCCCATCGTTAGCAGCCTTCACAGCTACCTCATCCGTTTTTTTCTTCTGTGCTGCCGTCTCAATATTTTTTTCCCTGGCCTGAGCCATAGAATCTATTACATTGGGAACAGGCTTTTCAGGGTTTTTCTTACAGGCCGCCAACAAGGTTAATGACAATACCGGGATAATGAAGTTTTTCATCTTTTCAATTTTTTGATTCATAAAAAAGCACCAAAACTGATGCCAATACAATACCTCTGATAGATAAGTTCTGTCGCCAATTTTCTGTTTAATAAGGTGGTTTTAAGTAAATTTGTCCTATGGAAATTTTAGACATTCTTATTATCGGAGGCGGGCCTATTGGTCTGAATTGTGCTCTTGAGGCGCAGAAAAACAATCTGACCTATCTGATCATAGAAAAAGGCACCATCGTCAATTCATTATACCATTATCCTTTGTATATGCGTTTCTTTTCCACGGCAGAAAAACTGGAAATAGATGGTATTCCGTTCATATCTACTGCTCCCAAACCGGGAAGACAGGAAGCAGTGGAATACTATCAGGGGATCGCCAGGCAGAGGGATATCAATATTAATCTCTATGAAAAAGTTCTGAAAGTTTCCAAAACCGGAGATGTTTTTGATATTGAAACCTCAAAAGCAGCTTATAAGGCCAATAATGTGGTTATTTCCACAGGATTCTATGATATCCCGAATCTGATGAATATTCCGGGAGAAAATCTTCCGAAAGTGAAGCATTATTATACAGAGCCTTATCCATATGCAAAGCAGAAAGTGGTTGTTATAGGATCCAGTAATTCCGCGGTGGATGCAGCCCTGGAAACTTACCGTAAAGGTGCTGATGTGAAGATGATCATCCGTCATTCCGAAATTTCCAAAAGTGTAAAATACTGGGTAAAACCGGACATCGAAAACAGAATTGCAGAAGGAAGCATCAAAGCTCATTTTAACTCAGAAATAGTAGAAATTACCGAAAATTCTGTCATTTTTAAAGATGAAAACGGACAGATAAATGACATTGAAAATGATTTTGTCCTTGCCATGACCGGCTATTTACCCGATTTTGAGTTCTTAAGAAATTCCGGACTGGAACTGCAGGGCGACTGCCTGAATCCACAGTACGACTCGGAAACCATGGAAACCAATGTCCCAAATTTATATCTGGCCGGTGTAGTCTGTGGTGGAAAAGACACCCATCTCTGGTTTATAGAAAACTCACGTATTCATGCGGAGATGATTGTAAGAAATATACTTTCTAAGTAATATTAATTCATTATGGCTTTTTTATATATTTTGACTGAATTTTGCAAATTCTGATGCAATGGCAGTCTGTTAAAATTCAACATTCGCTCCGAAGATAAAGTTCCTTTTTGCAGCAGGATTATAGAAACGGCTTCCAAAAGCATTGATATCAAAACCGGCAATGTAATCCGTATTGTAAAGGTTCTGAATCTGCAGATGTACATTCAATTTTGCACCATCAATTTGTATTGGAAATCCTAATCTGATATTTCCTACCAGGCATGGTTTTGACCAGACGGAATTGGCGTCATTCAGAGGTATTTTTGAGATATAGTAATGAGAATAGTCTACACTAAGCTTTTTAAAAAAAACAAAATTAAATAAACTGTTTACCGTCGTGTCCGGTACTCCTGTAACTTCATTTCCTGAAAAATCCTTCTCCAACTGTTTATAATTTCTGAATTTAAAATCATAGAAGCTTCCGGAAAACCGGAACTTAAAGCTGCTGAATATTTCATTTTTAAGATGAAAGCTTTTAGATTCTACAAGAACTTCCACCCCTTTTTGGACGATATTCCCCTGATTGGCAAAATATTCCTGCCCACTTTCATTTTGCCTTCTTACAATGGCATCTTTCATTCTGAAATCGAAATAACTTCCTTCAATAAAAATAATATTTCCAAACTGCTTTCTGAAACCAATTTCTTTATTCCAGCCGTATTCAGGAACAAGATTTAGATTAAACTGCTGATTGGAAGACCGGATTTCTTCGCTTGTAGGAGCTGAATTTCCTTTTCCTATTTTTCCCCTTATCGAAAAACCTTTTTCCAGCAGATAAGTAATGCCAAAATTCGGAAGCCATTGTTCTTTAAATTTCACCCTATCCTCTTCTGAAGCCGGAGACATTCTCTCCCATTCGTAGGAATTGGAATTTAAACTTATCGAAATATCGGTAAAAAGCTTTTCATTAAAATTCAGTTTTTGTGACAGAAAATAAAAGCCGGACTTATTTTTTAACTGATCAAAATTCTGAGGATCGCCCGGTATTCCTTTATTGTTGCTGTAATTCTTAACCAGAATATGTTGATTTCCACCCTCAAACCCTAACCTCAATGCTAAGGATATATTGGTCCAGTTTTTTTCATAATTAAAATGGGTCCTCAAGGCAAAATTCCTTTCAAATCTGTTTTCAAAATTCGTAATAAAAGGATTTTTAAAATCTACATAGGAACCCTGTACTAAAATAAAGTGTGAAAAATTTGGATTTATAGCAGTCTCATGTGAAATTCCTGCTAAAACCATTTTATTACGGATTCCTGCATTTTGTTCCTTTGCGCTCAAAAGCCCTCCAGCAGCTGGCCTTGCCTGCTTCCTGTCAGATTCCATCTGTTGCAGGGTAAGTCCGCCCGGGGTTTCATAATTCAGATTAGAAACTAATAGTACAGCATTCAGTGAAGCCGTGGAAGCATATTTAAAATAATCTTTAAGATAGATCTGCTGTCTCTTTACAGCCGATTGTTCACGGTAAGAGTCTGTCTGGTAATAATTCTGGAAAAGCTCAAAAAAGTGTTTCCCTTCCTGACGGGCAAAATCAAAATTTTGTTCGAAAGTTCCGTAACTTCCTATAGAAATTCCGGAAGATAGATGATCTGATTTCCTGGTCTTCAAAAGCACCGTTCCACCCGTTACAGCTCCGTAATCTCCGCTTTCGGGGCCTTTATAAATCTCCATTCTGTCGATAAGCTTCGGGGATATGCTATTAAAATAAGTATTCCCGGACGCATCCGATAAAATGAAATTATCCAGATAAACTTTGATATTCCGTACGCCAAAAGGGGATCTCAGGGTACTTCCACGGATTGATATCCTGTAGCTGGCCGGTGAGCGCTCCTCCATTCTGGCTCCCGCAATTTGATTGACAGCTTCCAGAAGTCTTTCCGGAGAATTCTGCTCCAGAAGATATTCAGAAACAACCGCTACGGATTTCGTAGAGGTCATAAAAAGAGCCGGCTTCTTATAGGCATCAATTTTCACCTCAGATATCAGAACAGCAGTATCCTTTTTCTGCGAAAAGAAAAACGACACCGTGAGAATAAAAAATAATGCTAATAATCTCGTCATCAGCACAAAGCTAGCAAAGTTTTATCGTATTTTTTTATGTGTAATTTTAAAAAACGTGGCATTTAGCTTTTAATTTCTCTTTTCTTAAGCATCCAGGGAATCACAAAATAAAATCCAAGTGCGATTCCGACAGCCAGTACCCCGGTTCCTATCCACAAGGTGTTAAAGCCCAGTTTATCTGCGGTCATGGTCCCGACATACGGAGTAATGATAAAGGCTAAGGCTACCGATATTCCGTTCATTCCCATATATGCTCCTTTGTTGTTTTCGCCTGAACGCAGTGCGGTTATGGTAGATATAAACGGAAGTGTCCAGATCTCGCCAATACACAGCAAGGTCATAGAAACAACAAGTGTAAGAATGGAATGATCAAAGGCCAACATCACATAAGAAACCCCGCACAATACAGTTCCTATAAACAAAGTAAAGGCAAGGCTGAAATATTTTTCTGCAATCTGTACAAAGCCCATCTCAAGCAATACAATCAGGAAACCGCTATAGCCAAGAATATAACCGATAGTCTGCTGGCTTAGATGCGCTGTATCTTTATAGAAAATAGTCAGTGTACTGAATAACTGGAAAAAACAGATGGCAAACAGCATACAGAAAAAACTGTAAAGCAGGAATTTTCCGTCGCGGTAGGGAGAATTTTCTTTTTTAACGGCAAGGGCTTCTTTTACTTTTTTCGGTTTCAGGGAAGCCCGCTTATTCCGTTTCCCGAAGAACCGGATATACATCAGGCCAGCCAGCAGGGCGGCCAGGGCATTACTGAAAAATAAAAATTCATAAGAAATAGCGGATAATATTCCTCCCAATGCAGGCCCAATGGAAAATCCAAGGTTTACAGCCATCCGGTTAAGCGAAAAAGCCCTGGTGATATTTTCAGGTTTAGCATATTTTGTAATTGCTACCGAGTTGGCAGGACGGAAAGTCTCACTTACGATACTCTGGATCAGAATAATGGCAGCCAGTCCCACTTCTGTTTTAAACAGCGGAATCAAACAGAACAAAGGCACACTCAGAAGCAGACTCAGGCTCTGGACACGGTATTCTCCGATTTTATCGGTAATTAATCCTCCCAGCCAGGAGCCCAATACGGAACCTATTCCGAAAAAGCTCAGAATAATCCCTGAGTTTTCAATGCTGAAATGAAGATGCCCCGTCATATACACTCCCAAAAACGGAAGTACCATAGAACCTGCACGATTGATGAGCATGACCAGCGCCAGCATCCAGCTTTCTTCTGAGAGTCCTTTGAAAGAACCCGTATATACGCTAATTAATTTCACAATATTATTATTTTTTGGGGGAGAAAATTCGAATGAGGTGCAAAAATAGACAAAATGGCCAAGAAAGCCCTTTAAAAGGCAGTTTTTTTATCAATCATATTGATAGAGGCAAGGATATAACCCGTTAATGGGAATTAACAGAAAGTGATCTTAAGATACAGTTTGATTACCGATTAAACAAAAAAAGCAGGACCTGTTGAAAGTCCTGCTTTTTTATTTGATCATTGTAAGATTATTCCGGTTTAAACGAATCTTTCAGTGTTACCGTACGGTTAAATACCAAATTGGAATCCGTAGAATCCTGATCTTTTGTAAAGTACCCGATTCTCTGGAACTGAAGCGGCTCTCCTACAGCAACATCCTTTAAGCTTGGCTCAGCAAATCCTTTAATGGTTGTTACCGATTCAGGATTGATGAAGTTCAGGAAATCTACATCCTTTTCTGCATCAGGCTGCTCTACGGTAAAGAGTTTTTCGTAAATTCTTACATCTACCGGGATTGCATGAGCAGCAGACACCCAATGAAGTGTTCCTTTTACTTTTCTCAGGCTTTCTTCGGTTCCGCTTCCGGATTTGCTCTTTTCATCATAGCTAGCATAGATCGTAGTGATCTCACCGTTTTCATCCTTCTCTACCCTTTCCGCCTTGATGATGTAAGCTGATTTCAGACGGACTTCCCCGCCTAATTTCAGTCTGAAGAACTTATTATTAGCCTCTTCTTTAAAGTCTTCTCTTTCGATATATAATTCTCTGGAGAAAGGAACTTCTCTTGTCCCTGCATTTTCCTGTTCAGGATTATTTTCAGTTTCAAGCCATTCTTCCTTACCTTCAGGATAATTTTCAATAACCAGTTTTACCGGATCTACAACTGCCATCACACGTTTTGCCACCTTGTTCAGGTCTTCACGTACACAGAAATCAAGCAGCTGGATCTCGATCAGGTTTTCTCTTTTAGCAACACCTACCTTTTCAATGAAATTTTTGATTGATGCCGGTGTGAACCCTTTTCTTCTCATTCCGGAGATAGTAGGCATCCTCGGATCATCCCAACCTGTTACTACTTTTTCAGCCACCAGCCTTTGAAGCTTTCTTTTGGAAGTGATCATATAAGAGACATTCATTCTGGCGAATTCTCTTTGCTTAGGGGCTATTTTAGATTCGTCGTATACCTGCTCAAGATACCAGTTATAAAGAGGTCTGTGATTTTCAAACTCTAATGAACATAATGAGTGTGACACCTGCTCCAGATAATCTGATTCACCATGAGCCCAGTCATACATCGGATAGATTTTCCATGCTGTACCTGTTCTGTGGTGAGGCCTTTTCAGGATTCTGTACATCACAGGATCACGCAAATTCATGTTCGGGGAAACCATATCGATCTGTGCACGCAGAGACATAGAACCTTCCTCGAATTCTCCGTTTTTCATTCTTTCGAACAGGTCAAGAGATTCTTCTATCGGACGATTCCTGTACGGTGACTCTATTCCCGGCTCTGCAGGGTTCTTTCTTTGTTCGGTGATCACTTCAGAAGGCTGCTCATCTACATAAGCTTTTCCGTCTTTAATCATCTGTACGGCCCATTCGTAAAGCTGCTGGAAGTAGTCGGATGCATACAGCTCTTTATCCCACTTGAAACCTAACCATTCCACATCTTTTTTGATAGAATCCACGAATTCCTGTTCTTCTTTCTCAGGGTTCGTATCGTCGAAACGAAGGTTTACGGGAGCGTTGTATTTTTCGCCCAGCCCAAAGTTGATGCAGATGGCTTTCGTATGGCCAATATGCAGGTAACCATTAGGTTCAGGGGGGAAACGGAAACGGATCTGTTCTTTTTTCAGACCGTTTGCCATATCATCTTCAATAATTTGCTCAATAAAATTGAGTGATTTTTTTTCTTCTTCCATTTAAATTAGCTTTTATTGTATGCAAAAAAAGTTTGACAAAGTTACGGAAAATTTGGGGCTTACGGAAATGATAATCTAAATGCCGGACGGGTGATAAATCATTATTTTTAGCTAACTTAGAGACAACTAAAACCACTTCCAAAATTTACCGACTATGGCTGTTTATATCCTAAGCAATCGTAAAATCGTCCGGCACAAAGGCGATAAAGCAGATTCATTTTCCAATGATGAATACTCTATTCCCAATTTCAGGATCGCAAAATGTGATTTTGACAACTACAAAGAAGCTACCGCTGCAGCCAAAAAGAAGAAAGATTACACCAACCGTAATATTTTAAATTACAAATTATTTTCTGAACCTGAAAAGCAGGGCTATGAAAATGTCCTGGAGGTTTTACGAAGTGAAAAAGGAATTAAAAGCTCCCCATTGACGGCCAATAATCTGGGCGGAACCCAAAGGATGTTCTATGAATTATATAAGAATATGTCTTCCGTAAAGGAAAGAAGCAATGTCCTGATTTTTATTCATGGATATGCCTATGATTTTGATGATGAATTAAAAGCGATTATCGACCTAAAAAAACTGTTTATCGATAACCCCGCATCACCTGTAGAACATATTCTTTTTGTAAGCTGGCCTGCTTCAAGCAGTATTGTTCCTCTGACCTATTTTGATGATAAGGCATCCAGCATTAATTCAGGATCATCACTCATGCGGCTGTTCTATTTTTATACCCAGTTTTTAAAAGATATTTTCTCAACCCGTGACCTTGCTCCATGTAATCAGAGAATACACCTTATGGCTCACTCCCTTGGAAACAGAGTGCTTCAAAGCATGCTGTACAGCCTTAAAAAAGAGAACATTCTCCGCGTTATCGATCAGGTCCTGCTTTTAAATGCTGATGTAACCTATAAAGTGTTCGAAGATTCTGAGGATTCATATAATAAACTTCCGCTGCTGGCCAACCGCATTTCTATTTATCTCAACAGAAAAGACACCGTCCTGGGGATTTCACAATTCACTAAAAATATACTGACTCCCAGATTAGGCAAAAACGGCCCCACCGATATTGAAAAACTGAAAGATATTGTTTCTGTTATCGACTGTACTTTTGTAGAAGATGACATTCTGAACAGTCTTAAATATGAAATCGGAAATCATTGGGGATATCTTTCCAGCTCTATGGTTCAAAAAGATATTTTTCAGAATTTATATGGAGTTGATAGAAATTTAATCACAGGCAGATTAAAAAATAACGAAAATATTTTCACAATTATTTCTTAATGGTTAATTAAAAAAAAATCATAAAATAAACTGTATGTTAAATTTTTTATCCATTACCTGAAATGGCATAAAGATTGCAAATTTCATTAGTAAGAGAAATAAAATATTTTATCATGAAACGAATTAAAAACAAGTTTTCTTATATAGTAAGATATATTAAGGAAGCAATTTTTGTAAAAGACGTGATTTAATAAGAGTACTGATCCATAAAATAAAGTTTATCGACCCTAACACTACTTTTGACTCATTTTCACGTCTGTATCTTCTTTAATTGTTGAAGATATTTTTTGCCCTTCCGTAATATAAAATATTTACGGAGAATTCGCATGGGTATAAATCTGCTTAATTTAGGTTAAAAGTATTGTGTAATAAGAAAAATAAGTTGATATTTACTTTACCAACTCAATTAAAATCTTATTATGAAAAAACTTAAAAAATCAGAATTAAAAGTTATCAAAGGAGGCATAGTTCCACTTGGTTGTAATAACTGGGATACAAAAAGAAGATGCTGCACATCATGGGATGAAGAGCATATGAACAACCCTGTCTGCCCAGAGCTTTAATTAGTTTTGCGTGTCTTTGAACCAGAGCAACTCGTTGTTCAGTTCTAAACTAGATTCAAAATTATTTACAAACAGAGATCCGGTACCCAAACCTTGCGGCATCGGATTTTTTTTCGTGAATGTATACTGTGCAATGGCGTTAAGGCCAATATTACTTTCGAGGGCGGAAGTGATCCACCAGCCAATATTTTGTTCCTCAGCAAGTGAAATCCATTCATCTGAGCCGGCAAAGCCACCAACCAGTGCAGGTTTAAGAATAATATACTGTGGTTTAATGGTTTCTAAAAGTTTTCTCTTTTCAACAGGATCTGTAATTCCTATCAGCTCCTCATCCAAAGCAATGGGAGTTGGAGTTTTGGCACATAAAAGCGCCATATCGTCCCAGTTTCCAGCCTTGACAGGTTGTTCAATAGAATGAATATCCAGATCTGCAAGCTGTTGCAGGACAGTTTCCGCTTCCTTCTTATTAAATCCGCCATTGGCATCTACGCGAAGCTCCAGTGCATCTGTTGAGAATTTTTCTCTTAATTTTTGAAGGATCTTATGCTCAGATTCCCAGTCAACACCAATCTTTAGCTTGATACAGTGGAAGCCTTTTTCAAGCTTTTCCCGGATCTGCTCTTCCATATATTGAATATCCCCCATCCAGATAAGTCCATTGATCATGATAGCAGATTTTCCTTCGGTAAATTCACTTGGAAAATACAGGTTTTCTCCGTATTTCAGATTCAAAACCGCCTGCTCATATCCGAACCATATAGATGGGAATTGTTTCAGTTCTTCTTTTAAATACAGATAATCCCCTTCAATATTTTCACAAAGCCATTGCAGTTTTTTTTCATAATCCGGCCTGTCATCAAAACTCAGGCCCCTGAATACTGCACATTCCCCTGTTCCTTTTTTTCCATTGTCTTCAACTTCAAGGATAAAGGTCTCTTTTTCATGCAAAACGCCGCGAGACGTTCCGCTCGGGCGTTTAAATTCCAATAAATATCTGAAATATTTTGCTTTCATTACTTTACACTGTCAATCCGCATAAACTCCTCTGCTTTTTCCACCATCTGAATACTTCCGCAGAAAAACGGAATTCTCTGATGCAGTTCTGTAGGCTCTACTTCCAGAATTCTTCTGAACCCGTCTGTAGCTTTTCCTCCAGCCTGTTCAGCAAGGAACGCCATCGGATTACATTCGTAGAGCAATCTTAGTTTTCCGTTCGGAGCCTGGGAATAGGAAGGATAAATATAAATTCCACCTTTCAGCATGTTTCTGTGAAAATCTGCTACTAAGGAACCAATATATCTTGAGGTGTAAGGGCGGTCTCCTTCTTCCATCTGGCAGTATTTAAGATAGTTTTTCACACCCTGAGGGAATTTGATATAGTTTCCTTCGTTGATGGAATAAATCTTCCCATTGGTAGGAAATGTCATATTAGGATGAGAAAGATAATAGGTTCCCAATGAAGGGTCCAGAGTAAATCCGTTCACCCCATTTCCGGTAGTATAAACGATCATGGTAGATGAACCATAAATCACATATCCTGCCGCAATCTGGTTAATTCCTTTTTGAAGAAAATCTTCCAGCTGAACCGGGGTTCCGGGTTCTGTTACTCTTCTGTAAATAGAGAAAATAGTTCCAACAGAAACATTAACATCAATATTGGATGATCCGTCCAAAGGATCGATCAGTACCACATATTTACTTAGATGGCCGTTTTCACCACATTTAATGTCAATAAAATCATCATTTTCCTCTGAAGCAATACCACAAACAACCTCTCTCTGAGACAAAGCCGTAATAAAAATTTCATTGGCAATCACATCAAGTTTCTGCTGTTCCTCACCCTGAATATTCTGGTTTCCGGCAGCCCCTGTTATATCTACAATACCGGCTTTATTTACTTCTCTGTTTACTACTTTTGAAGCCAATCTTATTGCGCTCAGCAGACGGGAAAATTCACCTGTAGAATACTGAAAATCGTCCTGCTTATCTATAAGAAATTCTCCTAAAGTCTGTAATGGTTGATTTGACATATTTTTCTTTTTACGTTTTCCCCAAATTTCGGAAAATTTATCGGAGAAAGAAAGCTTTTATTAGAAAAGACCTTAACGATTGTTTTTCAGCAGCATACAGAACCGACAATAATATAGACCTAAAATTTCCCCTGCATAATTAATCCCCATTTGATGACAATAAATCAATGAAATTCTGATAATATTCATCAAGTCTCAATTTTAATTAAATCTTAATTCCATCCAGCCGCCAGAAACTTTCATATCTCGTTGTAAATTTATAATTTTGACCTCCGTAAAAAACTCATGTAATTTTTAATCTAACAATTTTATTTTTAATAAATTAATGAAAATTTTCAAGTTTGGTGGAGCATCTGTAAAAGATGCCGAAAGTGTAAAAAATGTATCTATGGTTTTACAAAGCCAGGGATTTGCCAAGTGCCTGCTGGTTATTTCAGCAATGGGCAAAACGACAAATGAATTGGAAAAGGTTGTAGAACTTTATTTCAAGAAGGATAACTACCAAACTGAAATTGAAAAGATAAAACGAAAACACATCGAGATTGCGGAAGGCCTGTTTGCTGAAAACCATGCCGTTTTTGCTGAGATCAATCTATTTTTTGATGATATTGATTCTTTCTTAAGAAGAAACAAATCTCCTAATTACAGCTTCGTCTATGATCAGGTGGTAAGCTGCGGGGAAATGATCTCTACAAAAATCCTGAGTGAATACCTGAACGAAATTCAGTTTACCAATCAGTGGCTGGATGCCAGAGATTATATCAAAACCGACAGCTCTTACAGAGAAGGTACGGTAGACTGGGCAAAAACAGAAGAGTTTATTTCCACTTTAAATACGGATATCTGCTATGTAACGCAGGGATTCATCGGTTCTGATGACAATAATTTTACGGTAACTTTAGGAAGGGAGGGTTCTGACTACTCTGCTGCTATTTTTGCGTATTGCCTGAATGCTGATGCCATGACGATCTGGAAAGATGTTCCGGGAGTAATGACAGGGGATCCAAGGAAATTCAGCGATGTTTCCCTTCTTTCCAATATTTCTTATGAGGAGGCCATTGAAATGGCTTATTACGGAGCAAGTGTCATTCACCCGAAAACATTGCAGCCTCTGCAGCAAAAAAATATTCCTTTTTACGTAAAATCTTTTGTAGATCCTACCAAAGGAGGAACTAAAGTTGGAGCTTCAGATAAAAACCAACATGAAGAATCCTATATCTTAAAAGAGAATCAGGTTCTGTTAAAAATTTCAACGAGAGATTTCTCATTTATTGCAGAAGACCATATGAGTCTCATTTTCGGATATCTTTCCAAATATAAAATCAAGGTATCTCTTATGCAGAATTCGGCTATTTCATTGGCTTTATGCCTGGAAGATAAATTCAATCAGGTGGATGAGCTTAATGATGAACTTCAAAAAATATTTAAAACCAAAGCGGTTAAAAATGTATCTTTATTCACAGTAAGAAATGCGAAGATGGATCATATTGACAAATTTTACCAGGAAAAAAATGTATTATTGGAACAGATTTCCAAAAATACGGTTCAAATGGTAACACAATAATTTTAACTGCGACTAAACACATATGAGTTTAATTTCGAAAAACGATCTTATCACAGCTTCCGGCTTAAGCAAAATTGGGTTCCTGAAAAACCCGGTCGCATCGGCCGTGATGAGTATTGCCAAAATAAATGAAGTTAATAGATTATACGACAAATTAAAAGATAAGGAAGGCAAGGATTTTTTCGACTCATTTGTTAGAGAAAGGAATTTAAGCTATATCGCTTTTGAAGAAGATCTGGCAAAAGTTCCGAAAACCGGACCTTTTATTCTGGTCTCCAACCATCCTCTGGGTGCCATTGACGGAATTTTAATGTGTAAAATCCTTTCGGAAGTGCGTCCGGATTTTAAAGTAATGGGAAATTTTCTTCTGGAAAAGATTAAGCCCATGGAACCGTACGTGATTTCTGTAAATCCTTTTGAAAACAGAAAGGAAGCTTACAGCAGCACTTCGGGAATGCGAGAAACCCTGAAACATCTTCAGAATGGAGGCTGTGTGGGAATCTTTCCGGCAGGAGAAGTATCCAATAAGAACAATCCTTATGGAGAAATTCTTGACAGGGACTGGGAAAAGCCGGCTCTTAAGCTGATCAGAATGGCTAAAGTACCGGTAGTTCCTCTGTATTTCCATGCTAAAAACAGCCGTTTGTTTTACCAAGTTGCAAAACTTCATCCAAGTTTACAGACTCTGATGCTTCCTGCGGAAATGATGAACGACAGGGAAAAACCTATCAGAATCAGAATAGGAAAGCCAATCACTGTAAAGGCAATGGATGAAATGGAAACCATTGAAGAGTTGGGTGAATTTCTGAAGCGTAAGGTATATATGATGAAATCTTACTACGAAAAGAGAAAATCATTGGCTCAAAGCATCAATCTTAAAAATCTAACGTTAAAATTTCCGCTGCTAAGAGAAGAAAATATTGTCCAGAATATTATTGATGAAACTCCTAAGGAAGATATCCTGAAAGATATCAACCGCCTGAAAGGAACAGAAAAAATGCTGTTCAGTAACGGAAATTACGAAATCTATTTCACGACTTACGAGGAAATTCCTTCTGTGATGAGAGAGATCGGCCGCCAGAGAGAACTTACTTTCCGTGCTGTGGGTGAAGGAAGCAATTTACCTTTCGACCTTGACGAATACGATAAGCACTATCATCACCTTTTCCTTTGGGACAACAGCGCAGAGAAGCTTGCCGGAGCCTACAGAATGGCTTTGGGTAAGGAAGTCATGAAGAAATATGGCATCAAAGGATTCTACACAAGCTCCTTATTTGAGTTTGAACAGGACATCCATCCGTTCTTCAAAAAAGTGATCGAAATGGGCCGCGCTTACATTTGTGAGGAATACCAGCAGAAGCCACTTCCACTTTTCCTTTTATGGAGAGGAATTGTGCATGTATGTTTAAGAAATTCCGATCATAAGTTTTTGATGGGCGGCGTAAGTATTTCCAATAAATTTTCTGAGTTTTCCAAATCTCTGATGATTGAATTCATGCGCTCAAACTATTTTGATTCAGCAGTTGCACAATATATAACACCGAGAAATGAATACAAGGTGAAACTTCGTGACCGGGATAAAAACATTTTCTTTGAGGAAATGGAATCTGATCTGAATAAGCTTGACAAGATCATTGATGATCTTGAACCTGAGCTGAGATTACCTGTTCTGATTAAAAAATACATTAAACAGAATGCAAAAGTGATTGCTTTTAATGTGGATCCAAACTTTAATGATGCTATCGACGGATTGATGTATATCCGAATCAGTGATCTTCCGGAAAGTACGATAAAGCCTGTATTGGAGGAGATGAGCGACCACATTAGAAAGGAGCAGGAAAATAATTCAGCTGAAAATCAGTAGGTTTTATTTTTATTTTAAAAAAGTGCGGTTAATACTTGCTTCATATAGGAAAACTTACTACTTTTGCATCACTTTAAAACAACGAAGTAAGTCAACAAAAATATAATGGTTTCTTAGCTCAGTTGGTAGAGCAATGGATTGAAAATCCATGTGTCCCTGGTTCGATTCCTGGAGAAACCACTGGAAATTAAACAATTTCTAACAAACCCCTCAAATTGTACAATTTGAGGGGTTATTTTTTGATCTTATATCAAATTCTCTCAATTGAAGGTGGCCTTTTCATTTCCTTATTTTACAACTTATCTTAATGATCTTTGTATTGAATATGCATTCAACCGATTAGTAAAAGATATGAGCAAGCATTTTTTCAGCTTTTAAGAAAGAACAGGTACTGCTATTCTATCTATCACGAAGAGATTCCAAGAAACAAATAGTTTTTAAAAAAAAGAATACAAGTAACTCATATTCAACAATCTAAATGTTCTATTTTTATAAATCTATAGCTCTAAATTTACAAATTTAGGGTTCATTTACTTTTTTCATCCCATCTTCTTATGCATCTTTGCTCAGGGTAAAAACATAACCATTTATTTTTTGTATGTGTACAGTATAAAAAATAAAATAACGCTGATCAGCAAAACCCGTGTCAGGGATCATATGGCAAAACAATTTACTTAATTTAAAAATTAAACTAAAATGAAAACATTATTATTCACAGCGTTCTTATTGGCAGGAACAACTTTAGGATTTGCTAAAAGCAATGCGCCAGCTCATAATTTTTCTAATGAAAGCAAAGAAACTGTATCTTTGAAATCTACATCTGACCAGGTAAATTCTTCGGAAGAAATGAGAAATGATGAAAAAGCAGAAGATGTTAAAAATATCTGCCATCAAACTGTTTTTACTACTGAGGTTACGTATAGTTATTTTGATGATGGTATGGGAAATCTTATTGTAACAAAATCAACTGATTTGGTAATGACCACCTATTGGTACGGTTGCTAAATAATAGTTAGTAAAAGTATAAATAATAAGAACGTCTATTTATTTAGACGTTCTTATAAATATAATTTATCAGATATGAAATACACTTTTTTTATCTCTTTATTTTTTTTAAATTTTATTAATGCCCAAAATTTAAAGGTAGAATATGAATATGTAAATAAGCAGGATCTTAGCGAATATGCTTCTGAATCCTCAAGCACATTTAAAAGCCAGGCGCAGGAACGGCTTAAAAAAGCTCAAAAGCAAGTCCTTTACTTCTATGAAGGAAATACTTTTTATAAAAATATAACCACTGAAGGGTTTGACAACGAGAAAGAAAGAAAAAAAGTAGATGAAAGAACGACCAGCATAACAAAAGAATCTTTTGTTATAAAACCAATTAAGATTTACCATAAAAAAAATGATCCCGGTTTCTATCAATATCAAAATTTTGGAGATGAAGAATATTATAAATATTATGCACCTAAATTTTCCAAAGTAGAGTATAAAGATAATGTTGAACAGATTGAAAAATACACATGTAAATTAGCCGAGGTTACATTAAATAATGGGGGCTTGGTAAAAGTATGGTATGCAGAAGATGTTCCGGTAAGTGCAGGTCCTTATGTTTATAATAGTTTTCCCGGATTAGTTTTAAAAGTGGAATCTCCAAATTTCATTGTATATGCAACTAAAATAAGTAATGACGGAAAAGAATCAGATTTTGAGCCTATGAATCCAAAGCTTAAAATTCTAGACCAGGAAAAGGACAAAGATAAAATTCAGGAAATCATGAAGGAAGCATCAAAAGTAAAAGAAACACATACAGATATTCGATTATAATGAATTTCAAATTTTCAATCATTATTTTCCTGTTATTTTTCAGCTATTCTTTTTCACAAAACATTAATATTGAAGTTAAGGAAGCGAACGGAAGCCCTATATCGGAAGTTAACGTTCAGCTTCTTAAAAACGAAAAAACTTTAGACTTTCAAAAAACAAACGATAAAGGTATTTGTAATTTCCAAATCTCCCAGAAAGGAAATTTTTTCTTAAAATTTACCTCTTTATTGTATAAAACAAAGATTGTAGAAATTAATACCAACGAAAAAAATGATTTTGAAATTATATTAGAATCACAGGTTAAAATCATACCTACAGTAGAAATAAAAGCACGTCCTAAAATAGCCAGTGCGAAGGAAGACACCATCGCTTTTAACCTGAAAGCCGTAAGAGATGGTACAGAAAGAACAACGGAAGATCTCATTAAAAAACTTCCGGGCCTGAACATTAATGATAACGGAAAAGTAACCTATAAAGGAAAATCAATAGGACAGGTCTTAGTAGAAGGAAACGAATTTTTTGGTAAAAACCATAAAATGGCTACGCAGAATATTTCGGCTAATATGGTTGAAAGTATTGATCTCTGGCAAAACTATACGACCATTAATGGAAACCGTTCCACAGCACTTAATTTAAAGCTGAAAGATGAATATAAAGGAAAGGTTACCGGAAATATAGAGGGTAATTACGGTTCCAAAAATTCATATTCAGGACATGCCAATGTGTTCCGGATTGGAAAGCTTGGCAACCTGGCTCTGATTGCAGATGCAAATAATATTGCTAAAGATCCGATAAGCTTTATGGATTTTTACGAAATGAATACTCAGGAAGATATAGACAATGCGGATAATAATTCAAATATAGATATTCCTACTTTCCTTAATAATGACGGAAAAGTAAAATCTAAGGATAATCAGTTTGGAGCTTTGCAGTATTCTAAGTCAAAAAAGAATTTTAGCATTACGGCTTTTTCTATTTTCAACAATGCTCAGTTAAATAAATTTTCAACTTCTAAAAGAACTGCATTTGAAGGACAGTCAAAGGATTTTAATTTTTACGAACAAAGGACAGAAAATAATAAAGGTTTTTTAGGGACTACTCAAATTAAAATAAAGAAGAACTTTACAGATGACAGTTTTCTCTATTATAATTTCGGCTATAATCCTACTCAGGATAATTTTAACCAAAATATAGACCGATATTCCACAGATGCCAATTTTTACATTATTAACAACACCGCAAAAAATAATGGAATAACTAATTTTCTTTCATGGAATAAACAGTTAAATAATACAAAAATAATCTTCGCTTTCAACCAAATCAATGAAGATTATTCGGGAAGCTTAAATATACTTTCCAATAACGATCTATTCCTGACTGATCATAATTCATTATTTCAGCAATATGACGTAAATTCAAACAGATATGGCCTGGACTTTTATCTGAAGAATAAAAACAGGTTTGTCAATTTTAATTTTCATTCGGGATTTTCTAATAAAAATGAAAAATCGGAACTTACAGAGCGTATGTCACAGGCAAATGAGAATAGGACGTTAAAAACGTATCACTATATCAATGACCTGAATATGTATAAACAATTCGGAAAATTTGACTTGTCAGCTTCTTTAAGTTCCCATTTTCTGAATATCAATGAATATGAGAAACATTATTTTGAGAAAAGGCTAAAATTCCAATACAGTCCCGCATCCAAAGCCAGTACAGAAGTTAGCCTTGAATATAATTCAATATATAAACTTCCCACTTTAAAGCTTCTGCAATACAACCCTTTATACACAAAGGATTTATATTTTAATCAAAATATGGATCTCACCCCCGATTTGCTAAGCAATACGGACAGTTATAAATTAACCTTTCACAGGGCTTATTTAGAAAAAGGAAGCAGCATGTTTCTTATGCTGATGTATGACAAAACCAAACCTAGTTTTACGACAAATACTATCAATTATGGTCCATTTTCGGCTATGGAAAATACAATGGGAAGATACAATAACCGATTGATATTTTTGTTTGCCAGTGATCGGAGATTTAGTAAGTACTATACATTAAAAACAAAGTTTACAAGTGCTCTAACCAAGAATGTAAATTTCATCAATGACAATGAAAATATTTCTACCGTCCAAAATTTTGAACTGTCTCAAAAGCTCTCTTCTAATTTTAAAAATCAACCTCTGCAATTTGATTTAGGCTACACTTTTACCAAAAGTATTTTTGAGCAGAGCTTTTATAATACGACTTCCACACAAGATAATATAAAACTATCTTTTGGGATAAGAGCCAGCATAAAAAAGGAATGGATTGGGAATATTTTAGGCGAATATTTAATACAGAAAACAGGAGAGAACACACTCAGGAATTTTTTAATCGGTGGCCAGGTTTCTTATCGAAAAGAAAAATCGAACTTTGAATATAACCTGCAATTCAATAATATCCTGAATTTAAACTCTTTTCAGTATATTAACAGTTACACAAGCCAGCTAGGTGTAGATGAAACTTCCACAACAGCATTACGAGGTTATATCATTGGTGGTTTGAAGTATAACTTTTAAATAAGAGTGATAGATTAAGATGTTAACATATACTATTGCAGAAGTTCTTCCAAAAGCAGAATATGAATTAACGGAAATCAGGCGACAGCTGCCCCCTGTTTTAGATCAATTGGAAATACGGGGAAGACCACAAGAAAATAAAGCTTATAAAAAATGACTGTATTGTTTTTTAAGCAAATACAAATCGTAAAAAATATCCCTGAAAATACTTTTGAAATTAATTATAAAAAACTTGCACGATATTACAAAAAGTTCTATTTTTGCACCCACGTTAAACAACGAAACAAATGGTTTCTTAGCTCAGTTGGTAGAGCAATGGATTGAAAATCCATGTGTCCCTGGTTCGATTCCTGGAGAAACCACAATAAACAGTTGTAAAGCCCCTATTTTAGGGGCTTTTTTATTTTAAAAATCACGCTGCTCAAATATATGCTCAAACTTTCTCGGAAACTCTCTCCTGTATTGACATTGTTTGAATCGACACACTTCTGAAAATTAAAATTAAAATGATCTTGTGATTATAAAATCAGAGAAGTTATTTTACTATTTTATACCTATCTGCCTTTGCCTAAAGAGATTGAGAAGATTCCCATTTTCGTCAATCTCTAATATTTTTTCAACTCCCATCAAATACTTTACCTTAGTCCTTCCACAAGTCCTCTTACTATGCCTAAACATGATATAACTCAAATACCTATCAAATCAGCGTTAAGATTTTAGAAATGACAAATAATCAAAAAATTTTCATTTGAAAATATTATGATACGACGAGTTTTGTCGCTATGTCGTGATAGCTTTGCAATAAAGAACTTTCAAAACATAAGTCGCAAAAAATCAACCCATTAAAAATAAAATTTATGAGAAACATCACTTTTTCACTCTTCAATGAAATAAGAGCAAAAAAAATATTATATTTGTGGAAATTGTCTTTAAAAGCATTTTTATTTACTAATAACCATAAAATATCCTGATGAAGAGAAAATTACTATCATTATCATCACTACTAATCGGGTTTTTGGGATTTTCCCAAACCGAAGTCTATTTTAAATATGATGAAGCCGGAAATCAACGATACCGGGGTACTGACGTCAGTGCTAAACAGGCACCTGAAACATTAGCGAAAGCTGAATCTAAGACAGCTCCTTTAACTCAACCTGATCAATCTTCAGTAATTGATGAGAAAACATTCTGGAAGCAGATACGTTTGTATCCTGTTCCTGTTAATGATGTACTGACCATCGACTGGACAGAGGAAGTAGACGGATTAATAGAATCTGTATCCTTATATCAGCACAGTACAGTTCACTGGAAATTCCAACAGCAAAATATGCCTGACTTAAACAAACAGATAAAAATCAATATGACGGGCTATGATTGGGGAGTATATGTATTACGCTTTACTCTAAAAGATGGCAGAATTTTCAGTAAAAATATTACCAAAAGATAAATAAAAACTAACCATGAAATTTTACGACAAAAGGATGAAGTTATTTTCATCTGCTATATCCTGTATATTCATATTAGGATTTTTACAGACTTTATCAGGACAAAGCTTCCATGATACCAAAGGAGGTGTCAACGTTACCTCATCAGGACAGCTGCAATATACACTTCCTATTGCTTTACCTCCGGGTATCAAAGATGTTGCGCCCAATATGGACATGACATATTTAAGTAGTTCAGGAAGCGGTATTGCAGGTTATGGGTGGAGCGTTTCGGGAGTTACGACCATATCCAGAAGCGGAAAAACCATTGAAAAAGACGGGGAGCTGAAAGGGCTTCAATTGGATTACTCCGATTATTACAGCTTTAACGGACAACGATTAATCTTAAAGTCGGGAGAATATGGCAAAGACGGAGCTGAATATGTAACCGAAAAATATTCTAATGCCAAAATTAAGTCTGTCGGTTCTATTACAGGGCAAACCTGGCAAGGTCCGGAATATTGGCAAATAACCTTTGAGGATGGATCTCAGGCCTGGTACGGTGGCATTTCTTCAGGAAATAATACTGCCAGAACACCAATAGAATACAATATTGTCAAATGGAGAGATAAAAAAGGAAATTATATTACCTATAACTATACTCAAAATAATAATATTTCTTTGATTAATACTATTCAATGGGGAGGAAATGAAGAATTGGGAAAGCCTCATTTTAATCAGGTAAATTTTTATTATTCTCCAAGGAATGTACAAGAATCTTCCTACATTAAAGGAGTTTCCTTAATACAGGACAAAAGACTATCACAAATCACCATATTTTCTAACAGTTCACTGTTTAAAAATTATTCAGTACAATATTCCACTACACAGAACATTGTGAATAATGATTCTAATAACAAAATTAATTATGATTTTGTTGAGAAGGTTATTGAAACCAATTCAGCCGGAGAAGATGCTAATCCGGTAGTATTTTCTACAAAGCCCTTAACAACGGGTACAAACGAAAGTAATTTTGGTGATTTCAATAACATTGTTACTACAGGAGACTATAATGGAGACGGATTAGTAGATTTTATTGTGATGCAACCTGCCCAAAATGGCAGACCTGATGGTTACTATATTTATTTTGATGCTATTAACAGCAGTAGCCCTTCTTTTGTTTACTTAGGTTCTTCAAGTACTTATTGGCCAAGCAGCGGTTTTACTACATTTAATATAAAATCAGCAGATAACTATATTAAAACGAAACAGGGACTTATTATTTCAAAAGCTAATGCAGGCTCTAACCCTCCCACTACAGGAGATATAGAGCTGAAATACTATTCTATTAAAAGTGATGCATCGGTACTTAATACCTATAATAACCCTCTTGTTTTAGAATATTCAAAAACAATACCTTCAAACAATTATTTATATAATAGTTCTCTGTACCCGCCTGAAACGGATCCCGAATATATGGGAGGACTAAATGTTTCTCATGCTTTAAATATAAAAGAAGTAGATATTGACTCCGATGGAATGTCTGAGCTGATCATGTCTCTAGAGGATAAAAAATGTAAATATGTGATCATTGTTCCTGATCCGCCTAAGGGGAGATGGCAATGCAAAACATTAGGAAACAGGTATTTAGTTGTAGACAATGAGGATATACAAAATAATACTATTCACATTATCCCCGGAACAACCCCTAAAAATATCCTTAGCAAGGGAGGAATTATGGATTTTGATAATGATGGAAAGCAGGATATTGTTTTTATTGACCCCACCAATACGAGCACAAATGCTACTTATTATACCAAAAGCTTTATCAATGGAAGTATCGGCTCGAAAACGTCGAGTACTCCAACAAATAATTTAGCACAATACGAGCTCAAGAAGCAAAATAGCAATTATACTATTGAGCTCAAGAAAAGCTATACCATAAAAGGATTAGCAGATGGAATCCAATTTGGTGACCTGAACGGAGATAAAAATGTTGAAGTCTTGCTTCCTCTGCATGAGTACAAAGTGAATGACGAATACACTCCTGGTTGGTCAATTTATTTGAATACGGGGGCTAATTTAGAGGAAAGTCTGCAAGGATTGATGCTTTACAAAAAAGACATTGTCACAAGACCGGATATTCTTTCAACGACTTCTATTATAGATCTTGATAATGACGGAAAAGGTGAAATTGTAAACTCATATACTTTTTTCAGTAATATCAATACCAATCTTCAAGTCAACTGGAGATTAGACAGCTATTCTGAGCCTTATTATAATCCGTACGACAGCCAGTTTAAGTGGCGTTTCAATGAAAAAAGATTAATGTCTTCTGAAAGGCCAAAATCAGTAGTAAGTCCTTTATTCGGTAATTTTAGGGTTAATAATTCCTCATCGAAGGTATTATTTTTATTAAAATCTACTACCGCTTCCAATGAAAGAAAGCTTGTCAGTTATCAGCATTATAACCTCAATGCAGATAAGAATATTTCATCCATTTCACAAGCTGATCTTCAGTACGATATAGATTATAAAGAACTTGACCCTGCTATCAATGCTAATATATATGCCCCTGTAAAAAAGGAACAATATCCTTATGTGGAAATAGATAGACTTTCTCAAACCTATGCGGTATCCCAGATCAGAATGGCAGGAAGAAAACAGGATTTCCGATATAGAGGATATATTGCCCACTTGCTTGGTAAAGGAGTAATTGGCTATCGCCAAACTGCCCGCTCTTCATGGTATGCTGATGGATTTGAAAATACCAAAATATGGAATGGTATAGAAATAGATCCTTTAAATGAGGGATTACCAATTAAAGAATGGACCATCAAAACTAATAATGAAAATCAGATATTTCCTGCTGATATTTCTGAAAATAATACGCAATTATTAAGTTTCAAATCGACCAACTATCAAATAGATAAGTTATTAAACGGACAGGTAGTCACTACAATTACCGATATCGACAAACCTAAAGTGGTAACGGCTATTATTCCCAAAACCAACAAAACAAAGGACTTTTTAACCGGAATAGTCACTGAAAACACTATTACCTATGGTGATTATTATCTCCCGGCACAGAGTGTAGCCAATACCAACAACGGCTATGGAGTCACCACTTCTATCTTTGAATATATTCATAATCCAGCCGGAACCGGAGCTGATTATTACATTGGTCGCCCTAAAACGAAAACCAATCAAGCTTCCGCTTACGGAGATACCAAATCTGCTAAAGAAGAATATACTTATGAGAATAATCTTTTAAAAACCTTAAAAACGTGGAACAGGGATAATACAGGGTATTTACAGGAAACATATAATTATGACGGCTTTGGAAATATTATCCAAAAAGTAATTAGCAACAACATCGATTCCCAAACTCAAACAGAAACAAGCTTGTATGAGCCGAAAGGAAGATTTGTTGAGAAGAAAACCGATAATTTAAACTTAGAAACGAACATTACATATAATGACAAGGGAGAGATTTTAACACAGACTGATCCACTCAATAATACCCTTACCAATACTTATGATAACTGGGGCAAATTATTGACTTCTACAACCAGTCTGGGAGGAACAACTACCTATCAGTATGAAAAAGATTTCCTTTCTAATAGAATCGTTACTCAAAATGATCCCGATGGTAATACTTCAAAGAAATTTATCAATACATTAGGTCAGGAATACATGACTTCCGTTAAATCTTTTAATCAAGGTTACTCTATATTAAAAGCGATTCAATATGATGTATTAGGTAGGAAAATAAAAGAATCTGAACCTTTTTTTGAAGGACAGGGTACCAATGAATGGAATACTATTACTTATGATGATTCTGTCTTCCCTGCCAAAATAACGGCTACCGCATTTAATGGTAAGCAGGTGGAGACCTCCGTCTCAGGTTTAACAACAACCATTAAGGAAATCAATGGATATGCAAGAATTACCTCTAAAACTGCAGATGCATTAGGTAATATAGTTTCTTCAACAGATAAAGGAGGAACCATTACATTTGCGTACAATTCAGCAGGAGAGCAGATCAAAGCACAGTATGCTGAAAATATCGTTACCACTCAATATGACGCCTGGGGAAGAAAATCCGAACTTAACGATCCTTCCAATGGTACGTATAAATATGAATACGACGGGTTCGGACAGCCGAAAAAAATCACCAGCCCGAAAGGAACAAAAGAATACACCTATAATAATCTTGGACAACTCATCACTCAAAAGGAACTTTCCACCACAGATGGCGGGCAGGCAACCAATAAAACGATTTCTTTCACCTATGACAATAAAGGCAGGCTGACAGCAAAATCCGGTATTTTCAAAGGACAGCTATTCAGCACCAATATTACTTATGATCCACAGGGAAGGCTCTTATCTTCCTCAGAAACCAGCAACGAAAGAAACTATATCCAAAAAGGGATTACCTATGATAATAAATCCAGAGTAATTTCCTACGAAAAAGAACTCCAATCTGCCGGAATGATTACAAAGGTTCAGATTGAGAATGTATACAGTACCTGGAATGGTGAGCTCTCCCAAATAAAAGACAAAATAACAGGCAAAATCTTATGGGAACTTAAAGAAACCAATGCTAGAAGCCAGGTAGTAAATGCCAAATTAGGAGCAGCAGACATTAATAATGCTTATGATTCAAATGGCTTCCTGACAAGTATTAATCATTCATCGGTAATCAAGCCAAGTATCCTGCAATTATCATATTCTTTTGATGCTATTAAAAATGAATTAAAAAGCAGAACCACAGGCGGAGATTTCAATATTGTAGAAACCTTTGATTACGATGATAATAACCGCTTAGTAAACTGGACAAATCCGATAACAGGTATCAAGCCTGCCCTCAATAGAAATGTTTATGACATCAAAGGCAGGATTATGGAAAATGATCAGGTAGGAACGATGAAGTATGAAAATTCTGCCAAGATTTATCAGCCTACCGGAATGACCCTGAATACGGCCGGAACACAGAATTATAGCAACGATCTTATTCAAAGTATTGTTTACAATGAAAATAACGACCCAGTAAAGATCAATGGAGAGAAAACACGTATCAGCTTTGAGTATGGACTGGGAAATATGAGACAACGTCTTGATATAGACAAACTAAAGCAAATCGGAGGTGGTGATGGTGGAAGTACTGATTCTAAAACAGCCGGAGTATGGGACCCTAACGCCCCTCTATGGCAGAGAACTCTAACCAAATTATACAGCGAAGACGGAAGTTTTGAGATGGTAAGGGATCAGGCCACCAACCAGGAAAAACATATCTTGTACATTGGAGGCACCCCTTATGAGTCTAATATTATCTATGTTAAGTATAACAATGAAACCAATGGATCTTATAAGTTTTTACATAAAGATTACATAGGTAGTATTTTGGCGATCAGTGATGAGGCCGGTAACAAGCTTGAACAAAGACATTTTGATGCCTGGGGAAATTTCACTCATCTCAAAATAGGGAATTCACCTGTTATAACAGATAAAGCACTTATTGCCCAAACTTCATTACTTATTGATAGAGGGTACACCAGCCATGAGCATTTAATGGATGTTGGAATTATCCACATGAATGGTAGATTATATGATCCGTTATTAAGAAGGTTCTTAAATGCGGATGAAAATATACAGGATCCTATCAATACCCAAAACTATAACAAATATGGGTATGTGATGAATAATCCGTTAATGTACAATGATCCTAATGGTGAATGGTTTTTTGCAATCAGTCTGCCTGTACTTATTGTAGGAGCATTAAAAGCTGTAGTGATTGGAGGTCTCATCTATACGGCAATGGCTGCTGTGACAGGAAATGCCAGTAAAGCAGGATTTTTAAAAACGGTTCTTACTTCCTTTATTACAGGAGGAATAGGTGCCGGAGTAGGTGTTCTGAACGTCTTTGGCAATGGCTTTTGGGGTACAGTAGCTCAAGGTGCCGCTATTGGTGCAGCAGGAGGAGCGGTAGATGCTGTGGTCAACCAAACAAATGTTTTACAGGGAGTTTTAAAAGGTGCGGTAATTGGCGGTGCTGTATCGGCAGTGACTTATACGATTAGGTATTATACTACACCAACAGGTTCAAAAACCTCTGTAATAGAAAATACTTCAGAAAACACTGTCGAAGGAAAAACTCCAGTTGGAGATAGATCCTATGCAAGAGATTTATATGAAAAGGAATTTGGTACGCAATCAGGCTTAGATAAAAATAATATTTATAATCGAGCTGTTCCTGGTGGAGAGATGACCTGTAATTGTCCTGATGGGGTAATAAAATATAATTATAAAGGTAAGGAAATAGAAGCTTTGGGGGTTACAGATAGCCAAACTGTAGATAAAGGCTTTTGGAAAGGAAAGGTAACAACCCACAAAATATATTTATCCCATAAAGCTTTTGCCAGTAGAGAGCAGTTAGCGTTTGTAATGCAACATGAATTAGGACATGTAAGAGTATATAATGCAGGTTTAAGAAGTGCTGGAGATAAAACAATTAAATTAGAAAGTGATACTGCAAAAAAATACTCTACTTTATTGGATAATGCAGAACATTATCATATTCAGCAGTACGGAACAAGCTTTTTAGAAAATAACGGATGGAATAATATTAGATCTTCAGTTCCTTCTGATGTCTTTAATCATTTCAACTTTAAAATGTATAATCAACAAATCTGGAATTTATTAAAAGGAACTGATATTAAAATAAATATTAACTTTAAATAATATGAAAAATATTATAATAATATTCTTACTACTGATTTTAACTTCCTGCTCAAAAAATAAGGATTATAAAATTATTAATGGTTTTTTAGAAACTAATAACATCAAATTAAAAAACCTTTCTAGTGAACCTTATTATTTAGATAACTCTTTAAAACATTGGAAAGAAAAAGAATTTACTGATCTGCACTTTAACATTAAGAGAAATGAAAGCTATACACTTGACACTTCTTTGATAAGAAATAAAATTTCAGATAATTCTAAATTTAAAACTAAAATATCTCGTCCATTAATATCTAATGATACAAAAAAAGCATTAATAGGTATAGAAGAAACTTGGGGGTTATATGAAAAAGTGACAATATATCTTTTAAAAAAAAGTGAGAATGGTTGGACTTTGGAAACAAAAATCAATTCTACCACAACACTGTCTCATTAGAGTAATAATGTTTTAATAAAAAAAGAGTAGCCAAAGAGGCTACTCTTTTCATTTATATATTTAAAATACAAACATCAATTTTTAAAAAAACTGAAATCTGCTCCATCCAAAAATCAATATTCTCCAAATCTCGAAACTAAAATCAATATCAGAATACCATCGAAGAAAAATAAATTGGAAAATATCATTAAAAACTAACTTAAACTCAAACGATACTGAAATCATATCGTCAATGACTGAATTTTGAAATAAAAACAAAAAACGCTAACGTATTAACAGTTAGCGTTTTTCTATTTACAAGCATGCATTGAAAAATCTGCACGATTGGATTATCATCACTCAACATTATGAATGAAATCAACTGTCACAAGTTCACAATTAATATCATATGACATTTCTGCTTTAAACTTATCCATTAAAAGTAGTCCTAAACTACTGCCAAAATTTCCTATAATAATATTTACTTGATAAGGTAAAAAAATCTGATTTTGATATTTTTTTAATATATAAATCTCACTAATACTAATAATATCGTTTTTTCTATTTTGTGAGTCTTAACTGTTTCAGTAAATTCATGAACTGAAGACACATTAAATCCCTCTATATAATTTAGCAGATCTTTTGTTAATTTTTCAATACCAAATATAGATGCTACATCTTTAAAAAAACTATTATAAAACTCGCTTTTGATCATCCTTTTGGTTTAACATAAAGTTCTTTGAATACAACAATCTTAATTGTTTTTAGCCCAATCTATATTGAGTTTTCTGGGCCTATATTCCATTCACATCATGAACCGTAGCGAATCTAATTCCTTCACATTAAACTTATACAGCTCTCATATTGACTTTGGATCTGTTACTCTACAAATGTTTCCCGAATTTAAGAAAAATTGTGTCGCTACACCTGTATCATCTGTAACAATACATACTGTTTGTCCACCATTTTTCATAAATTCCATTTCTATTTTTCCGGTCTCTAAACCTGCTTTTCAAGATAAGCCTGAAATTATCAAAATTTTCACTTACAAAAAACGAGAAAAAATGAAATGATGTACCTGTGATGTATGCATTTTTCCAGTATTTATTCTATATCATTCTATATTCGTTGCTGAAAACAGAAATGATAAAAAAATAAGTATGATTATTCTTAAATAGGTATAAGATATTCTGACATCTTAACTTTTTTAAAAATCATTATCCTTAAAAACTTAAAGACACATCACAAATAATGATGCTGGGAATGTCAGCCTACACCATTAGGATTTAATTATATTATTATCAATTCTGATAAGTAGTTAAAATGTAAATGATGAAGGGTGCCTCAAAGGACAACTAATGTTGTTAAACACAAATAAAAAGCACAAAGACAAACATAAATAAAAATACAAGATGATGAAAAATTTTTTTTTAGGAGTATTATATCTATTGACAGCCATAGTAATAAATGCACAGACTCCCTTCGGATGTACAAATACTTTGTATAATTCTATGGTGAATTCTTCAACTTCATCAAGTATTAAAACTGCCGGAATGCTTCACCTTATGTTTTTGTTGTTTACTGGAGACATCCTTAAGACTAATGTCTCATGTTTTTCAAATCACTGGATTTCCAACATAATCCACTTCAAACCATCAAAAAACAGCAATTTTATTTGCAGTATATAAGTAGTGAATCTAATCAGTTAACCTGGATGAATGTTACCTGAACCCATACGAGTTATTTTTAACTATTAAAATGATAATCTTGAATCATTTCTAAAAAAACGCAAATCAAAAATAATTGTTAAACCAAAAAAAACGATGAATAAAATTAAACTACTCTTATTTTACACTTTCCTGATCTTTAGTTATAGTGTAAATAATTTACAGGCACAAGATACTGACGGAGACGGAATTGCCAATTCCACCGATCTTGATGATGATAATGACGGGATTTTAGATACGGTAGAATGTCCCTCTATCACCAATCATCCGGTATACCATTTGTATGATGATGATTATCTTTCATCTACTAACTTTTTAGACCTTTATAAACAGTTGGATGGGATTGGTTCTACATTTGTCTGCCCAGTAATTAACTGTAGTGTAAACCCACTTGGTGCTTTATATAAAAGCACGAATATTACCGGAAGTGTAACCAATCTTGCGTATGACGACAGTAAGTATTATACGGTAGACGCTGCAGGAAATCTTTTGTATACCACCGATATTATCGCCGGAAATTTCACCAATTTAGGCAATGCCAACTTAGGAACCGGCTTCAAAAATTTAGCATACGACAACGGTATTTTTTATCACTGGAAAAGAGTGGGTGAAGTGATTACGATATACAGCTCGCCCAATCCGGTAACTACTGCATGGACTTTAATGGGTACCGTTATCAATAGAACCTATACCATCACAAGTGGTGGCGATACTTATCAACTAGTAGATATGGCGGTAGACGACGGTATATTCTATTTTATGTACAATAACACCTCTAATGTTATCCCTTATACGATTGCATTTTCCTCAAGTTCACCTCTTACAGGAACTTGGTCTAATTTAGGAGACACATTGTTCGGGCAGTACGTTTACAATTTAGCCATAGGTTCTGAAGATTTAAAAGTAACCTGTGATACCGATGGAGATGGCCTACCCAATACTTTGGATCTAGACAGTGATAATGATGGCTGTCCTGATGCCATAGAAGGCGATGCCAATATTACCAACTCCCAGTTGGTAACAGCGGGAGGGACACTTCAGGGCGGAAATGGAGTAAACCCTGCGGTAACTCCTACTTCCGGAACATATAATCAGTCCGTTTTACTTAATCTTTGTAATGGAACTACTTGTGTGGGAGCCAATGGAGTTCCTATCACTGTAGGTAGTGGTCAAAGTATAGGCAGTTCACAAGACGCATCTGTATCTTGTCAGCTTTTCTGCTACAAAACGGCAACGACTACAGGAACTTCATTGCCTTCTAAACAGGGCATCACAGCTTTAGGAAGAGCCGGAACTAATAACGGGAACTGGCCGATGGTAAGAAACGGGGCGTGGACGGTTTTGGAAGCCAAAACAAAAGGTTTTGTAGTGAACAGGCTGTCCACTCTGCAAAAAAATGCTCTTAGTCCGGTAGAAGGAATGATGGTCTATGATACAAACCTTGATTGTCTAAGCATTTATGACGGAACGGGATGGAAATGTTTTAATACACAAACCTGTCCTTAATAAGCTATGAATTTTGCTTTGGCAAAGTCCGAAATCTTTGACAAAGTTTTTAAAAACTTAATTTTAAACCAATTAGCAATGAATAAATTAATCATATCAAGCATTTTACTGTTCTCTACTTTTGCATTTTCACAAGTAGCAATAGGCAAAACTGCTATAACCAATAATTCTGTTTCTTTAGAATTCGGAGCAGAAAACAGAGGAATTATTTTACCTTGGGTAGATTCTACAGCATCAGTAACAGGAGCTGTAAACGGAACGTTAATATACGATACCACCGATAAAAAAGTAAAAGTAAAATATGCAAGCGGATGGAAAGACCTTAGTGTAAATTCTACAGGTGTTGTAGACACTTCCTTACAAAGTTCTTTAACTGAAAGACCGGAAGCCAAAGTATCCATCGGGACTCCCTCTGACATTCCTGGAATTTTAGTTTTGGAAGATAGTAACAAAGCAATGATATTGCCTAAAGTACCCAGCCCACATCTGGCTATTATCAATCCTGCTCCAGGAATGATGGTATATGACACGACTGTAAAACAGCTTGCTGTTTTCAACGGAAGTGTCTGGAGCTTCTGGAAACCCTGAGTAATTGAAACACAAATGAAAATTATTATACCGGATTCTTAACAACTGCCTAAGCATTAATTAAATTAATGCTTATTGATTGGCTATGATTTGAATTGTAAATTTCCAAACAAATGATGAAAAAAAACTTATTGGGATTACTATGCCTTTTAACAGGCATAGCAACACATGCACAGACTCCCTTTGGATGTACAAATACGATGTACAGTTCCATGGTTAATTCTTCTACTTCCACAACTGTTCTCCGAAGTATAAGTACAACGAGCAATCCTTTTACTTTTAATGATGTTGGCTCGGCATCTTCCTTTACTTATAATGCTTTAGGATATAATACTGTAGACAACTATATGTATGCCATAAGAACCAGTAATTATCACCTCTACCGTATTGATGCGAACGGGACGTACACTGATCTGGGGCTGGTTTCAGGTTTACCCGCCTCAGGATTTTATAATTCGGGTGATTTTGACAGTGCCGGGAATTTTTATGTCAAAACCGGACTCAGTAGCATTATGTATAAAATTAATATAACCACTCTTACCGCCACTTCTATTTCTCTTACAAAGACTATCAATACCGCTGATTTTGCTTACAATCCTGTTAACGGACTCCTCTATGCCGCAGATTATGGCAACAGTAACAGATTGATTAGTATTGATCCCGCTACAGGAATTGTAACGACAATAGGAACCGCTACAACTTCAGGATTATCTTTTGGAGCCATGTATATTGATGTTAACGGGAATGTTTATGGAATTCAAAATAATGACGGGGGAAGCAATCCCGGGGGCTTTTACAAATTTGATATTATTACCGGGGAGCGAACACTGATTTCCTCTGTTCCCGTAAGCAATGCCAATGACGGAGCCAACTGCCCCAATGCTGTTCTTACCTTCGGATCAGACCTCTATGTTACCAAAACGGATAATGTTGCCACCTACATCCCTGGTAGCACTGTTACCTATACGATTATAGTGGGCAATACAGGGCCTTTCGGTGCGCAGAATGCCCCCGTTAACGATGCTGTACCTGCCGGCATCCCTGCCGCTAATGTAACCTATACGGCTATTGCTTCCGCGGGTTCTGCCACCAATGTTGTAGGCACTCAGACAGGAGCGATCAATGATCTGGTAAATCTGCCCGTAGGGGGCACAGTTACTTATACCGTAACAGTTGCTATCCCTTTAAATTTTACAGGGAATTTAACCAATACAGCTGCTATTGATGTTCCTTCCGGTACTGCAGATAACACTATGGCTAATAATTCGGCTACAGATATTGACAGTGGCATCGTCTGCTACAAACCAGCAGCTACCTCGGGAATCTCATTACCTACCAACTATGGCATTACCTCACTGGGAAGAGCCGGAACCACCAACGGAAACTGGCCGATGGTAAGAAACGGAGCATGGACAGTGTTGGAAGCCAAAACAAAAGGTTTTGTAATAAACAGGCTGACCACTCTGCAAAAAAATGCACTTAGTCCGGTAGATGGAATGATGGTCTATGATACAAACCTTGATTGTCTGAGCATTTATGACGGAACAGGATGGAAATGCTTCAATACACAAACCTGCCCGTAAGATTATTCCGATTAACAATACACATTAATGAAAATACACAAATAATGAAAAAGATATTTATAACGGCTTTTCTGGTTATTTCAGGACTGCTTTTTTCCCAGGTGGCCATTGGTAAAACTTCTGTTTCCAATGCCTCAGTTTCCCTAGAATTTGCAAGTACAGAACCAAGAGGACTGCTTTTACCATGGGTAAATTCTGCAGCATCAGTGGCAGGAGCTGTAAACGGAACTTTAATATACGATACCACCGATAAAAAAGTAAAAGTAAGATATGCAACCGGATGGAAAGACCTTAGCATAAATTCTACAGGTGTCGTAGATACTTCCTTACAAAACTCTTTAACCGAAAAACCGGAAGCTAAAGTATCCATCGGGACTCCTTCCACCATTCCTGGAATTTTAGTTCTGGAGGACAGCAATAAAGCCATGATATTGCCCAAAGTAGCCAGCCCGCATCTGGCCATTATCAATCCCGCTCCAGGCATGATGGTATATGATACTACCGCGAAACAGCTTGCTGTTTTTAATGGAAGTGTGTGGAGCTTTTGGAAACCATGAAAATACATATCGTTTCGTCTGAATGATGAATATTTTTCTTATATAATCTGAATGTAAAAGTTAATGCTGAAAATAGGCGTTTTAATATATATCCATTTTTATAACATTGATAATCAACAATTAAGATACACGATGTACCTATGATGTATCAGATTTTTATACATAATTCTCTTCAAAAAATTAGATTTGTATTAAACATTAATACAATAAAAAAAATTATACAGATGAAAAATCTACTTCTTTTTACCTGCATCTGTTTGGGGTGTCAAGCGTATTCCCAAGTTGGTATCAATACCCAGACACCACTGGCAACACTGGATGTCACGGGAAAACCTGCAACCACCTCGGCTATTGACGGTGTAATAGCACCCAGGCTCTCCGGAGACCAGCTAATTAGTAAAGATGCTGTATACACTGCAGCACAAGCCGGATCCATTATCTATATCACTGCTCTGCCTACTATTGCCCTTACTTCTAAAACGGCAAACGTAAGTAAAACAGGCTATTATTATTTTAACGGTACCCAGTGGATGACATTTGAAAATACCATTATTGGTGATATAAAATCCAGTTTTCTGACGGCAGATCACAGTGGATGGATCAGACTGGACGGAAGGTCCGTTGCTTCCCTCACAGCATCACAGCAATCCAAAGCCTCTTCGCTTGGCTTCAGTACAAATCTGCCCAATGCCACTAATTCTTATCTGGTTCAAAACAGCAATCCTTTAGGAAGCATCAACAGCAGCAACACAAGAACTATTTCACAAAACCAGTTGCCTAATGTTCAGCTTGGAGGAACTACCAATAGTGTGAGCCCTGATATTCATTATGATATTAGAAACGGAGCTAGCCCAAATCAGGCCCAAATAGCTAACGGACCCTCAACATCGTTTTTGGCAGCACTAAATAGTTCAGGTACCTTACAAGATAATAATGTGAGCCCTACAGAACTATGGCAAGATATCCATAATCATACCATTACTACCAACAGTATCAATGGTGGTGTCACTCAACAGCCTATTGACATTCAACCTCAGAATATGAGTGTAAACATGTTTATCTTTTTAGGATATTAACTTTCATAGCGTTTAGATTTTATTTTTGCTCGGAATGAGGCTTTGCCTCATTCTTTTTATCGTTTTTTTTATATTTGTAATACCAGTACTTCCAAATGAAATATATATTATTTTCATGGTGTTTTTTCTTTATTTCACTGTACAATTCCCTATTTGCGCAACGAATTCTCACGCCACAAAAATTTGACTCCTTATTAATTACTGAGAATAAGAAGCTTCAAAAAACCAAATCCCATGAGGAAATGATAGCCTGGAACACAAAACTGATGATGCAGTCCCAAAAACAACATTACTATAAGGGGGAAATATGGGCCCTTGCCAACATGAGCAACTATTACTGGAGGTCGGGAGATTATAAAAAAAGCATAGAAAAGCTCAGTGTTGCCGAAAAGATTATAAAAGATCATGGAGCAGATAATTTTACGATCGGAAAAGTTTATCAGGAATATGCACAATCCTATTATCCCTTGAATTTATATGAGCTCGCGTTAAAAAAAAATGCCAAAGCTATTTTTTATGGTTTGAGAATAGAAGATACCCTTACCAAAAGGAAATTTTTAACGTATGCCTATGACACCCGTTCATATTTATTATATGAAATCAATCAAAAAGATTCTGCACTAATTTATCTTCAAAAAACGACAAGACTATATCCTTCCCCGTTTAATACGGCCAGCATAGCCTGGCATTATATTGAATATAAACAGAACCTGGATTCTGCGAAAATATACCTGGACAAAGCTCTGCTTTTGTTAAATGAAAAAACAACTTCGTATGATGCCTCGGTAATATATTATTATTATGGATGTTATTATAGTGCCAAAAAAAAATATACGGATGCTCTCGCATATTTAAAAAAAGCAATGATTATTAACCAAGTCAACAATCCCATGCATAATGTAAACATTTACAGGCAGATGTCGGTCGTTTACGAAAAGCTTGACAGTACGGAACAACAAAAAATATACCTGGAAAAATACACCTATTTAAAGGATAGCATTGACAGGGCACAGGCAAAAGGAGTTGATATATCCATTAAAAAAATTGAAGAAGAGAAAAAAGAAGAAAGCAGCAGTTCAATACGAAAATTCTTGATTTATACCGGAATTATTGTATGTATTGCTCTTTTCATTGTAGTATATCTGTATTTCGCAGACCAGAAGAAAAAGAAGCTCATTGAAGAAAAAAAAGAGATTATTGAACAAAAAGAAATAGAAACACAGATATTGAAAAAGAAAGTGAATGATGCCTTTGATGAAATCATTCAATTAGCCAAAGAAAACAATACCGAATTCCTGACGAGGTTCCGGGAAGTATATCCTGATCTCTATGACAAGCTTATAAAAATCAATCCTGATCTCACCAAATCCGAACTGGAGTTTTCTGCTATGATCTGGCTCGGGTTTTCTTCCAAAGAAATTGCGGAGTACAACTTCATGCAGCACCGTTCTGTACAAACCAAAAAAAGCAGGTTGAGAAAAAGGCTGAATATCCCTTCGGATGTGGACATCTATTTTTTTCTTAAAAACCTATAACAGATTCTTCTTCATCATATTCATAATTCACATTAATCCTTACAATGATCAGGGTATACCCATAATGATAAGATGATGTATTTATGATGTACCAGTTTTCTGGTAAAATATCTTCAGATCCGATAAATTCGCAATTAAATCTTACTAAAAAGAGATGTTTTATCATTATGCGTTTTAAAGATATCAATATAGGAGCATTAATTCAACAATGTTGTGCTGAACGTAATATGAAGCTGTCACGTATCTGTAATTTTTTTAAATGTGACGAGAAAACTATAGAACAAATGTATCAGGCAAAAAGCTTAGATACGGAAATAGTATTAAAGTGGAGCAAACTACTTGAATATGATTTTTTCCGGATATATTCTCAACACCTGATTTTATTTGCACCTCCAAGCGCCACTTACAGTACTCCGATAAATAGCTATACGTCAAGCCTGCCTCAGTTCAGAAAAAATATATACACCAAAGAAGTAATAGAATTTATGTTGGAGCTTCTTGAAACAGGTAAAAAAACCAGGCAGGAAATCATACATGATTATAAAATACCTAAAACCACACTTTATAAATGGATATACAAATACAAGAAACAGTAACTCCTGATTACAAGCGGATTTATAGTGATATCATCAGCCAAAAATATCCTGAAAAAAAAGAAAAATGCATGTATTTCCTGAAAAAGGAGAACTTATCTGTTTTAGATGTCATTAAGATCAATAAAATGGTATTTGAAAAAAATGAAGAGAACCATACATTTAATCAAAAATGCAGATCTTACAATACAGCTGCTATATTGGAAATTCTGGAATACCAGAAGAAAAATCAGCTTAACAATACTCAACTGGCAAAGCATTTCCATCTTAGCAGAAATACCGTTGCCAAGTGGAAGAACATTTATTGCTAAGTAACTAAATACCATTTTTTCACCATATACTCACAGAATTTTATTATTATTTTATTCTATGAGTTTTTATCTGTAAGCTATGCCTTCGAATTTTAGCTTTTTATTATGATACTTCTACTATAAAAATAATTATCTTCGCCAATTAATTATTTAATTGGAAATGAAGAAAATTATCTCTGGATTATTTGTTTTTTCCTCCATGATCCTATTCGCACAGGAAGCCATACAGTTCCAGGAACTGCCATTCAAAGACATTATAGCAAAGGCAAAAAAAGAAAAGAAACTTGTTTTCATCGATGCCTATGCTTCCTGGTGCGGACCATGCAAGATGATGGAGAAAAATGTATTTACCCAGAAGCCTGTCGGAGATTATTTCAACACCAATTTCGTCAATGCCCGATTCGATATGGAAAAAGGGGAAGGAAGGGAAATTGCTGCCAAATATGGTGTACGCTCCTATCCTACTTATCTTTTCCTGAATGGCGAAGGTGAGCTTGTTTCTCAGAATTCCGGTTATATGGAGCAAAGTATGTTTGTGGCCATGGCTCAGGACATTAATTCTGCAGGCAATAAAAAAGGTTCTTTAAAGGAACGTTTTGCCAATGGAGAAAAAGATCCGGAATTCCTGATCAATATTATGAAACTTAACTCTTCCTCAGATTACGATTTCGCTAAAAAAGCTTCCGAACGGTATTTTGAAAACAAAAAGAAAACAGAAGAAATTTCTAAAGAGGAAATAGGTTTCCTGTTATTTTTTGTAAAGTCAACGGAAGATAGCAATTACAGCACATTTACATCAAGAAAGGCTGAAATTATTAAATATCTGCCGGAAGAGACATACAATGAATTTGACAATCAGCTGAAGCTTTCAAAAATCGTAGAACAGTCTATTGATGATAAAAATAAAAGGATCAACGATGAGTATTTCATGAAAACAGCTGAACCGTTAGTAGGAAAACAGCTCGCGCAATCCAAACTGAATCAGACAAAGCTCAGCTATTACGAACAGAATGCCAATTTCCCGGAGTTCGAAAAAACAGCTCTGGAATATTATAAAAACTCCGATGCATTTGAGCCCAATGAACTGCTGAGAGCAGCATGGATATTCAGTGATCACATCAAAAATCCAGCATCCCTGAAAAAAGCTTCGGAATGGGCAGAAAAATCTGTAATGCGTGGCGAAACATCAGAAAACACTTACATTCTTGCCAAGCTTTATTTTCTTACCGGAAATAAAGAAATGGCCAAAAGCTACGCAGAAATGTCTAAAAATATGGCCGTTCAGGCTAATAAAGACTCCAAACTTGCAGAAGAATTATTGAAACAAATAAAATAAATGCTAAAACACAAATTTCTTACCACATCTATCACACTTTTGTCTGCAGCAATGCTGACAGCCCAGGAACAAGAACAGAAAAAAGGTCTATACATTAAAGGAAATGCATTTCTGGCTTCAATTGGACTTATGAATATCGGGCTTGAAAAGCAATTAACTCCGAAGATCACAATGCAGGGTGATGTACTGGTGTCTCCATGGAAGTCTTTTGCAGGACATGAATTTCAGTATTATTCTCTTTCCCTGGAGGGAAGATATTATTTCAATGAAGCATTCAGCCATTGGTATGTAGGAGCTAATATTGGAGCATCTTCATTTGTCCTTCAGAAATGGAATTACTGGAAAAATGTTTCCTATACAAATGACAAAAATGAAGTATTTGTTAAATCTAATCTATATCAAAAAGGATTTTCATTTTTAGTTGGCGTTACCGGAGGATATCAATTCAAAGTATCTGACAGATGGAATATTGATGTATATGCAACTATTGGCTCATCCACAGACTTCTATAAAGGGTATGACCGCACCACCGGACAACGGTATGAATCAGCTAAAAAATTTAATAAAAGCGGAGAGATTCTTCCTTACAGAGGAGGTGTCATGATTTCTTATAAACTAAAATAACAGCATGAAACTGTTCGGAAAAAATCATATTATTATTTCAGTAATCACTTTTGTGATTCTTTTTTTAATGAATTACATCGGAAATGACCTGCCCGACAAACTGGAAAGAGCGTTGATGACAGCTTTTGCAGGAGTAATAGGTTTATCACTTGGCCTTTTCATCCTTAATAAAGGTAAGAACGATAAAAATCCTCCGCAGAATTTTGATTGATTCCAAAGTGAAGGGTTAATTGTGAATTTGACTTCGCCAGTCAATTTTGAATTACATGTTGTAAAATTCACTGGCAAAGCCAAATTGATTATTATTTTTTAAAAAAATTAGTCCGGATACACAACATACTTAGTACGGATCTTTTCGAACTTTTCCAGGTCACTTTTCCATGAAGATTTGATTTCCTGAATAGATTTTCCGGCTACGATCTGTTTTCTTAATTCATCCGTTCCGGCGAGCTTATCAAAGAATAAATTCTCCAGAAAAAAGCCTTGTGTTGTATTCTTATAACCTTTATAAGATTTAATCAGCCACTCAAGATTCAATTCTCTGAGATCTTTCGGATAAGCTGAAAGATCTTCACCATAACAAAGCTTTCCGTTCAGAAAAGGATCTTTTGCTCCAAAATTAGGTTTTGGTGTAAACTGATAAGGAAATCCCTGCGTCCATGGAGAACCATAGATCTGGAATGGCAGATCTGTACCTCTTCCCACAGAAACCTGGGTTCCTTCGAAAAAACATAAGCTTGGATATAGATTGATCGATTTATCATTAGGCAGATTCGGGGAAGGCTTATCCAAAATCGGATAGCGCTGCTTTTTGTGGTAATTTTTCATAGGGATCAGGGTATATTTCGCCTGAACTCCATTTTTCAGCCACTTTTCTCCATTCACCATTTTCCCGTACTCTCCTATGGTTAATCCGTATACTACAGGAACTTCATGCATTCCTACAAAACTTGACCATTTCTTTTTTAAAACGGGCCCGTCTGTATAACCATCGTGTGGATTCGGCCGGTCCAGCACCATTATTTCTACATTATTTTCGGCTCCGGCTTCCATCAGGTAGGCTAAAGTTGAAATATAGGTATAAAACCTGACACCAACATCCTGAATATCAAAAACAACAATATCAATTCCTTTTAATTGCTCCGGCTTTGGCTTTTTGTTGTTTCCATATAAAGAAATAATTGGGATTCCTGTTTTGGTATCTACGCCGTTCTTTACTTTTTCGCCTGCGTCTGCATCTCCTCTGAAACCATGTTCAGGAGCAAAAATTGTTTTAATCCTGATATTGTTTTTTACCAGAAAATCCACCACATGGTTTTTATCACTCATCAGCCCCGTCTGGTTGGTTACCACTCCGATGGTTTTATTCTTCAGCAGCGGCAGATAAAGCTGAAACTGATCTGCACCGGTTTTGAAATCCGGCTGAACTTGAGCCTGAGAATAATATTGATTGAATACTCCTAAAAAAATTAGGCAAATAAGAAGTAAATTTTTAATTTTGAAATCTAAATTCATAAGCTTGAAATTTCCTTTATATTTCTCTAGAAAAATAGCGTTTTCCAAAGATAACAAAAATAACCTTTCAAGGGTTATCATCTTCATCGGCAGGCTTTCTGTAGCTTTGGGGATCATTGTTTCTTTGATTACCGTGTCTACGGGCTTCGGTTCCAAGAAGGCCATCAAAGAGAGGCTGGCAGATTTCAGCGGACACATTACGGTACGGTCTACAAGATCCAATTCCTCTTACAATACGTCTGTTCTTGACAATCAGGGACTGAACATTCAGAAAATTAAAAACCTTCCGGATGTAGAAAGCGTTCAGAAATATGCAACAGTAACAGGAATTATGCGTAATGAGCATAATTTTTCAGGCATTATATTCAAGGGAGTCGGAAAGGATTTTGACAGTTTGAGATTCAAAAAATTTCTTGTTGCCGGTACCACTCCTAAAGTAACAGAGAAAGGCTTTAACAATGATGTGACCATTTCACAGAAGATTGCCAATGATCTTCATCTGAAGGTTAAAGACAGTATCGTTACCGTATTTTCAAAAGCAGACCAGAAGCCGATCTACCGTAAATTCAGAGTGATAGGAATTTATAAAACCGATATTAAAATGATTGATGAGCAGTTCGTTATCGGCGGCATCAACCATGTAAGAAAAATTCAGGAAATGAAGCTGGATGAGATTGGCGGTCTTGATATATTCTTTAAAAACGTGAATGACATCGACAAAGATTTTCCGGAAATTGAAAAACTGATCGGCTATAAAAACTATGCTGAAAAAGCAACGGAAAAATTCCCGCAGATTAACGACTGGATCAGTATTTTTGACACCAATATTGCCCTGATCATCATCATTATGCTGATTGTTGTTGTGATCAACATCATTATGGTTCTTTTGATTCTCATTATTGAAAGAACGAATTCTATTGGACTTCTGAAAACGCTGGGAGCAAGCAATTCACAGATACGGGCTACGTTCATTAATTATACACTGATCATCATGATCCCGGGACTTCTTTATGGTAATGCCATAGGTCTGGGCCTGATTCTGATTCAGAAATTCTTCGGTATCATTAAGCTTAATCCTGAGAACTATTATGTAAGTACAGTTCCGGTAGATCTCAATCCTGTAGCCATTATTTCTATTTCTTTAGGAATTCTGCTTATTTCCGGACTGGCTCTGATTGTTCCAAGCTACCTGATCAGTAAAATATCTCCTGTGAAGGCAATTAAATACAACTAACAATGTGAAATTGTGAAGGAGTCAATTGTCAATGATAAAAACAGTGTTCAATTCTGTTTTAGTTTAAAAATTCACAATTCACAATTCACAATTCACCATTCATCATTCACTTTATACAATTATTAATGAACAGGATGCAATCAATCCAATTCAACGGCCGTAAGTAAAAAATTCACATTAACTATTTACCATTCCCATTTATAAATCATAATCTTTAAATTATACAGCTAATTTTTAAAGCATTATCTTTGTACCGCTTATAAAACATTTATGAAATACGCAAAAAATATTCTTGAAACGATAGGGAATACTCCTCTTGTAAAACTTAATAAAGTATTGGGAGAGGACTTTCCTGCTTTAGTTTTAGCAAAAGTAGAGACATTCAATCCAGGGAATTCTGTAAAGGACAGAATGGCCCTTAAAATGATAGAAGATGCCGAAAAAGACGGCAGATTAAAACCCGGAGGGACCATTATTGAAGGGACGTCAGGAAATACAGGAATGGGACTGGCTCTTGCAGCCATCATCAAAGGCTATAAATGTATTTTTGTAACCAATTCCAAACAGTCAAAAGAGAAATGCGACATCCTTCGTGCTGTAGGAGCAGAAGTGATTGTATGCCCTACGGATGTGAAGCCTACAGATCCGCGTTCTTATTATTCAGTTTCCAAAAGACTGGCTAAAGAAACAGAAAACGGATGGTACGTGAATCAATACGATAATTTATCGAACAGAGCCGCTCATTATGAATCCACTGCTCCTGAAATCTGGGAACAGACAGATGGTAAGCTTACACATTTTGTAGCAGGTGCCGGAACAGGAGGTACTGTTACAGGTTGCGGAACATTCTTCAAGGAGAAAAATCCGAACATCAAAGTAATTGGTGTTGATACATACGGTTCTATTCTGAAAGAATTCCACGAAACGGGTGAGCTTCATTATGATCATGCCTATACGTATATCACAGAAGGAATCGGGGAAGATATTATTCCTGAGAATTACGATATGTCTGTTATTGATCATTTTGAAAAAGTAACGGATAAAGACGGTGCCATTTATGCAAGAAAACTTGCCAAAGAAGAAGGTATTTTCTGCGGATATTCTGCAGGAAGTGCAATTGCTTCTCTGATCCAGATGAAAGACCAGTTCACGAAAGATGATGTGATCGTAGTACTTCTGCATGACCATGGTTCAAGATATGTAGGAAAAGTCTACAATGACGAGTGGATGAAGGAAATGGGTTGGTTGGATTAATCAAAAACGAATAAGGTATTTACCTTTTACATAAATAAAAAATCAGAGCGTTTTGCTCTGATTTTTTTATGGTTTGATATTTTTCTTTATCGTCTGTTTTAAGATGCTGTAATCTCCCTTACTCATTGATTTTTCAGGAAACATATAATTGTATTTTCCTTCCAGGGCAATGAATGAATCATTGATATCATAAACTTTGAAATCTTCCCATTTGCTGAGCTCTTCCTGATGATTAAGATTAACATTAAATATATCATCATTAAAACGGATCTCATAGATTTCAGAATCTTCCAGAGACTTTAAATATCTGTTAACATCTTTTTTCCACCGGGAAACCTTGTTGATGCTTAATGAAAGATAAACCGTACAAAGCAGGAATAAAAAGCTCACGAAATACAGAATCCCAAACTTTTCTTTGCTTAGATCATCTTTAAAACAAAATAAGATCAATAGAATTAATCCTATAACTGCCGTAGTAACCGTTTTTCCTTTGGTAGTCTGCGAAAAAAACAAACTGCCCTGGTTACCACTGAAATAAATTTCCTCGAAATCCTTTCTGTTTACATTTAATTTAATGATTTTCTCTCCACTCATTCTCAGAAATATTTAGTTTGTTTTTAAAGATTACAAAACTAAATCAAATATCTTCATATTGGTCATTTATTGCAGAAAGTTTATTCATTAAATCACGATTTTTTTTCTTTAAATCTTCCATTTTCTGAAGCATATGATGGATGACTTCCAAACCGGGAAGATTAATTTCCAGATCATAATGCCAGTTGGTAAACTTTTCAAAAACAGGCAGGTCTTCATAGAGCAGATACCGGACCTCATTCTCTGTTTCTACATGCAGTAAACCCTCGTCTACTAATTCATCAAAAAAAGTGATCTCTATATTGTATATTTTTACGAGTTCTTCCCGCGATATTCTTTCACTCATGACTTAGGAATTTTTAAGTTGTTCAAAAAGTTCTTTCTGCTTCTCCGTCAGATTGGTCGGCAGCTTCACCTCATACGTCACAAAAAGATCTCCGGCATGGCCTTCTTTCTTATACACCGGAAAGCCTTTGCCTTTCAGCCTTACTGTTGTTCCGTTCTGGGTTTCCGGTTTTACTTTAAGGTTAACACTTCCGTCCAGTGTAGTCACTTTTACATCGCCGCCCAAAACAGCAGTGTACAGATCTATAGAAACCTTGGTTTTCAGGTCATCTCCGATTCTTTCAAAATTAGGATCTACAGGAATATTAAAGGTAATATACAGATCTCCGTTTGGACCCCCGTTAAAACCAGGACTTCCATGTCCTTTCAGTTTGATCTGCTGTCCGTCATATACTCCGGCCGGAATTGTAATTCTTACTTTTTTACCGTTGATGTCAAAAGTTTGCGGATGGGTCTGGGCTGCGTCTTTTAAGCTTAAATTTAATTCAGCGTGAACATCCTGTCCCTTGAATTTTCCTGAGGAGCTTCCCCGTGAGCTTCTTCCGAAACCTCCGCCTGCACCGCCAAACATACTTTGGAAAAAATCTGAAAAATCTTCACCCTCACCAAAATCAGCACCGGAAAAACTGCCGCTGCCATAGTTCTGCTGCTGATACTGTCTTTGCTGTTGCTGGGCTTTTTCGTATTCTTCACCATGTTTCCAGTTTTCCCCATACTTATCATATTTAGCACGGTTTTCAGGGTTACTCAGGACTTCATTGGCTTCATTCAATTCTTTGAATTTCTTCTCTGCTTCTTTATCACCCGGATTGAGATCAGGATGAAGCTTTCTCGCCAGTTTACGGTAAGCTTTTTTAATGTCATCCTGTGTTGCGCCTTTATCTACGCCTAAAATTTTATAGTAATCTATATAAGCCATAGAAACGATATTTACTCAAATTTATGAAATTTGACCCTGAAAATTATATAAGAGAATGTTAAAATAAACCTATCTTTGATAAAAAGCATTGAATGAAAGAGGTACTGAAAAACTACTCAGGAATTATACTTTTACTTTTAGGAATTATTGCAGGAAGCATTATAGGCATTACTGCTCCAGGCGTAGTGGAATACATTAAGCCATTGGGGGATATTTTTCTGAATCTCCTTTTTGTGAGTGTGGTACCATTGGTATTTTTTGCCGTTTCCAATTCTATCGCTTCACTGGAACAGCAGTCTAAGTTTGGAAGGATTATTTTAGTGATGTCCTTTACTTTCTTGTTTTTTATTTTGACAGCGGCCATTTTTACAATCTGTGTAGTCTATGTATTTCCTGTTTCCGGTGTTTCCGGCAGTTCTGAACTCATTTCCGAAACTGTTAGTGAAGACAGCTGGGGGAACAGGATTGTAAGCTTTTTTACTGTTGGAGAATTTACGCAGCTTTTTTCAAGACAAAATATGCTGGCTCTTCTTATTTTTGCTTTCATGACCGGATTTGCTGCCCGTAAGGCCGGAGAAAAAGGACAGCCGTTCAGAGTTTTTATTGCTTCCGGATATGAGGTGATGAAAGAGCTTCTTTTATTGATCATGAAGCTGGCGCCTATTGGTCTTGGAGCTTATTTCGCCTATCAGGTAGCCACTCTGGGGCCTCAGCTTTTTGGATTTTACGCTAAGCCTTTAGGACTTTATTATATTGCAGGAATCGTTTATTTCTTTGTATTTTTTTCTCTGTATGCTTTTATGGCCAACGGACAAAAAGGAATCAAAAGCTTCTGGACGAATGCAGTCTACCCTACTCTCACTGCTCTGAGCACATGCAGTAGCTTTGCCACTATGCCTGCCAATCTTCTGGCCGCATCCAAAATTGGCATTCCGGATTCTATTGCCAACCTTGTTATTCCTATTGGAACAACCCTGCATAAAAACGGATCTTCCATGTCTTCCATTATTAAGATATATGTTGCCTTTCTGATCATCGGAAAAGACTTTTTTGATCCGGCGAATTTATTGCTGGCTTTAGGAATCACCGTTTTTGTAAGTATTGTAGCAGGTGGAATTCCGAACGGCGGGTATATCGGTGAAATGCTGATGATTTCGGTGTATAAATTACCACAGGAAGCCATTCCGGCCGTGATGATTATCGGTACGCTGGTGGATCCTTTAGCTACGGTTCTTAATGCTGTGGGAGATATCGTGGCCGCAATGTTTGTGAACCGGTTTGTCAAGGTCTGATGGGATAAAGAGAAAAAGAATAAAGAATAAAGAACAAAGAGAAAAGAATAAAGAGCAGATATAGTGGATATTTCTACGATTGGTTAAAATCTATACTTATAATCCTCTTGATCTGCGATAGTTTAGATAATTATTTTCTGACTGATTAAGTTAATCGGATATGCTTTTTTCTAGCCGATTGTTTCAAAGATCGGTGTTGATGGTCGATATGTTATTCACTGCGTTTTACTGGCTCCAGATGTTCATATTCTTCTTTGGTGAAGAGTTTGTATTGAACTTTGAATGTCTTGCCTAAAGGAGTTTCCAGAGAAAAGCCTCCCGGCCCGAAACCATCTGTAACATCCAGTGTGAAATGGGAATATTTCCAATACTCGAATAAATCGCGGTCTATCCAGAATTCATGCCCGTTGATGGTCCCTATCATAGCATCATTCATTCTCGGAAAAAATCCGCCTTTTTCAAAACATTGCGGCTGAGTACCTTCGCAACATCCTCCTGCCTGGTAAAACATCAGGGGGCCATATTTATCTTCCAGCTGATAGATAACATCGAGTGCTTTTTCCGTTGCTGATAATCTGGATATTGTCGTTTCCATTTTTCTTTTAATTAAACAGGTTTGTCTCTATTAAGGTACGAAGATTTAATCATGAACTCTTCTTCTTAATACATTTTTTAATCGCAAAGGCGCAAAAGTTTTTTATCTTCCTCTTGTTTTAAGGCGTAAAGATTTTATCTCCGATGAAATAGTACACTACTGTCACTGTTAGAAATGAAGCAATTTCAAATCAAAAAAATATCCTTGTACATGGGTCCTCTTTTTATCCAAATCTCTGATCTATTATGTCTTAAAAATGCTGTAATTAAACCGTCAATTCCAAGAGAATGGCTATACTTTTCGCGTGGGGGATAGGAAGGGCGGCGAGGAACGAGCCGGTGCGGAATGAAATGGAGCACCGAAACGAAGTGAAGCCCTGGAAAAGCCCGACCGTTTGCCCCGGCTCTGCCGGGCAAACGGGCACGCCCTAATATTTAAAATTAAAAGAAACCTAATTTATTTTTGTTGTAGGAGATCAGCATATTTTTGGTCTGACGGTAGTGGTCCAACATCATTTTATGATTTTCTCTACCGATTCCCGATTGCTTGTACCCTCCGAAAGGTGCTCCTGCAGGATAGGAATGATACTGATTCACCCAAACTCTTCCTGCCTGGATCTGGCGCGGAATATTATAGAGCTGGTGGGCATCTCTTGTCCAAACTCCCGCTCCAAGGCCATAGATGGTATCATTGGCGATTTTTACAGCCTCTTCTTCATCTTTGAAAGTCGTAAATGCCAGCACCGGACCGAAGATCTCTTCCTGGAAGATTCTCATTCTGTTGTTACCTTTGAAAATAGTCGGCTGAATATAGAAACCATCCTCTAAGTCTTCACCCACGTTATTTACGTCACCGCCCACAAGAACTTCTGCTCCTTCTTCTTTTCCTAACTGAATGTAAGACAATATTTTATCTTTCTGGATCTGGGAAGCCTGGGCACCCATCATTACGGTTTTATCAAGCGGATTTCCTACTTTGATGGCTTTTACTCTTTCAACCACTTTTGCAATAAATGCGTCTGCAATATCTTCCTGAACCAGCAGTCTTGAAGGACAGGTACAGATTTCACCCTGATTCAGGGCAAAAAGTACAGCACCTTCAATCGCTTTATCAAGGAATTCATCATCTGCATCCATTACGGAACTGAAGAAAACGTTCGGAGATTTTCCTCCCAGTTCAAGGGTTACCGGAATAATATTTTCTGTAGCATACTGCATCACAAGACGCCCTGTAGCGGTAGAGCCTGTGAATGCCGCTTTTGAAACTTTAGGATTTGTCACTAATGCTCTTCCCAGTTCTGCACCGAAGCCGTTAACGATATTAATAACACCTGCAGGCAGCAGATCACCGATAATTTCCATCAGCACCAGGATGGAAACCGGAGTACTTTCAGCAGGTTTCAGTACAACGCAGTTTCCTGCTGCCAGAGCCGGAGCTAATTTCCATACGGCCATCAGAATCGGGAAATTCCAAGGGATGATCTGGGCAATTACTCCCAGCGGTTCGTGAACGATCAGGGAAACGGTATCTTTATCCAGTTCATTGTGAGAACCTTCGTCTGCACGGATCACGGAAGCAAAATATCTGAAATGGTCTATAGCAAGAGGCAAATCGGCAGCCAGTGTTTCCCTTACTGCTTTCCCGTTGTCGATGGTTTCAACGATGGCAAGGTATTCAAGGTTCTGCTCGATCCTGTCTGCAATTTTGTTTAATATAACGCTTCTTTCTGTAGATGAAGTGTTTTTCCAGGTTTGGAATGCTTTGTCTGCAGCATTTACAGCCAACTCCAGATCTTCTTTGGAAGAGTGTGCCACCTGCGTGAAGTTTTTACCATTCACCGGCGAAACTACGTTGAAATACTGTCCGTTTACCGGAGGTGTAAATTTACCGTCAATGTAATTATCATATTTGTTTTTGAATTCAGGCCACTGAAAAGCGGTTTCTGATTTCGGTTCTGTCATAGTGCTCATATTAATGTAATTTTATTTTTTTCGTAAAGCCAAATTACATTTCCCGATGAAAAAGTGATAGCACAATCGTGTAAAAAAATATCACAATAGTGCAGATGTTTAATTTTATAATTTTATTAACAACAGTGTAGGTCTAAAATTTATATATTTGAGTGATTGGGTTTTACAAAATGTTTAGAAATGAATAACAATAATAAATTTTTATTAAATACTCCTGAATTAAAGAAGGAGAGCCAGTTATTGAACCTTGTTGAAAACCAGACAAAATTCAATCTGAACAACTGTGAATTCAGTATATACGAAACCCATAAAGCTGCTTTCGGAGTAAAACTTCACTTTGAAAACATTGCCTTTACAGCTATGCTGAGAGGAAAAAAACATATGAAGCTGGATAATAAAACAAATTATTTTGACTACTTTCCCGGTGAAAGCATTCTCGTCGCACCCGGTGAAACCATGGTCATTGATTTTCCTGAAGCAGACGAATCGCCTACGCAATGTATTTCTTTAAGCCTTAATCCTGATTTTATAGAAGATTCGCTTAATTATTTAAATTACAGTCTTCCCAAAGCGGATGAAACTTCCCAATGGAATATTCAGCTGGATGAATTTTTTCTTTTTAATAATAAATCCTTAGCGTCTGCTACCAATAATATCATGAGAATTGCGATGGATGATAATTCGCAGAAGGATATCATGGCAGATTTTGCTCTGAAAGAACTCCTGATCAGGCTTATGCAGACCCAGGCGAGAAGCATGGTGGAAAAAAATATTGCTAAAAATAAGTCTAGGATAGGTTTTGCGGTAGATTATATCCGTAAAAACCTACACCAGAAGCTTTCTATTGACAGTATGGCAAAACTGGCTTATGTGAGCAAATCCAACTTCTTTAAAATGTTTAAAGATGAGCTGGGAACTTCACCGAACGATTTTATCCTGCAGGAAAGGATCAGCAAGGCAAAAGAATTACTCGCCGGGCAGAACAGCATTAAGGAAACCGCCTATCAGACAGGATTCTCGGATACAAATTATTTTACAAGAGTGTTTAAGCAACTGGTGGGCGTTACACCGAAGAGCTATCAAAATGAAAAAATATTTTTTGAATAAACTAAAAAGAGCAGATTCTTCTGCTCTTTTTTATTTTTCTGAATCGTTTATTTTTTCTCTAAAATCTGCTCTATCTGTTTTTCCAATTTATTAATTTTTTCGGATTGAGATTTTAAAGTCTGATTTTCTTCCTGGAGTTTTTTGATTTGCTTATTCTGCTCTATGGAATAAAGGGTAAGCTCCTCGATCTTTTGTAAAAGTTTGATCTGAAATTCACCAATATTTACCCCATCTTTCTCCATTGCTTTTGCAGAAGCAATTTCCGGCAAATGTTTCTTTTCTTTAATATGCTTTTCAACATCTTCCAGTTTTGGAAGATTGTACTCATTGTCAAATACGAAGTCAGCAGTTGGCGTCTGGGTTACTTTTACTTCTTTTGCTTCAAATTTACCATGTATTAGAGCATTTCCATTTTCTCCATTTATAATAAGTCCTTTCCCCCAATCCCAATCATTATTCGCAGCATTTTTTGGGGAAAGATGTATTGTCTTCCTACCATCATCAGGAGTATGGAAAATCCAGGAGTTTGACCCGCCACTTATAATATCCTGAAATTGAGCATTCCCAACAACATCCAATTTATATGCAGGAGCATCAGTACCGATTCCTACATTCCCGCTAGGTGTAAATCTTACTTTTTCTTCACCGTTAAATCTGAATCCAAGCCCAATAATATTATCTCCTCCTCCTCTAATAATGCCTATATCTGCATGATTATTATACCATGTAAACATCAGAGAAGAAATCAACGTATCAACAGGGTTTTGAGTTGCAGAAGGCTGAAAGAATCTGATTGCCTTTGGTTCGTTTCCAAAATTCACATCGAATTTAGCCGTAGGAGTTGATGTTCCAATTCCAACATTCCCGTTTTCTAGTAATTGAAAACCTACCCCTGTAGAAGTGCGAAGCCTTACTCCCCCATACCAATTAATATCCAAACCAGCAGAGCCCGACACTGGATAACTCCCTAAAGCAAAATTTACAGGGTCCCCATAACCATATAATTTATTGAATGCGATATCCTGAGAAAATAGGAGTTCACAGATAGCCAGACCAAGAACTGATAATGTTTTTTTCATACAATATGTGTTTAAAAATTATTTATTATTCCTATTAAACCAAAAGAGCTCAATAAAAAGTGAGCAAATTTAACTAATTTTTCAAGAATATCAGAATAATTTATCACCACATATAGACAAACTTTTAATCTTTATAATGATAATATCTGGCTCCTTTTAAAACAGGATCTTCAGATTCTACTGAAGTCAGTCCGAAACCTTTATAATCTTTATTAACAGAATTCTGAAGCTGTTTTCTATGAAGCTTTTCATAGGTTTCAAAATCAACTGCCGTTCTATTTTTTAGGCTTTCAAATAAGTTCCATTTTGAAACAGCTGACTTCCAGTTTTGGGATATTTTTCCGGCAAAAACTTTAGATTTTGAACCGCTTCCGTATCCTAAAAAGCCTATTTCTGCGCCTGCCAGCTCTTCACCTTCATCAAAAGAAGCCTGTATTGCGGAGAGAAATGCCATAAAAATGGAAGCGGTATACATATTTCCTATTTCGGAAGAAGCCCGCTGCGATCTTTCAATCTTTTCACTGATAAAATGAAGATAGCCTTCTGATTTTGCAACAGCTTTCTGCTCGTCAGATGTGTCATACGGAAGTCCGTTTTCTAAGCTGTAAATTTCTGTAAAAACTCTTTTCCCGTGAAAGGCATACGGAAGATGGAAAATAAGGTATTTCCAGTCTTCATAAGGTTTGTTTTTTCCTGTAATTTCTTTATAATGCTGGTAAGCTTCCCTGATCCTGTCCTGATAGCATTGATTTGAATATTGCCCGTCAAAAACCGGCTCATCCGTAAAGATCTCAATTTTATCTGGGAATGTTTCGGGAGCCGAATTCAGATCTTCCTTACTGTAGGCTCTTCTGGGTTTAAAAAAGTCAAAAACGCCTTCGGTAGCCACTCCCCAGTTATTTTCAATCTCCAAAAGATCCGGCTTTGATGAAATAAGCAGAGCAACTGCCCCTCCTCCCTGGGTATATTCTCCGGAAGAAGCCAGTTCGTATTTGGCATAATCGCTGGCGATAACCACTGCTTTTTTGTCAGGGTTTACTCTTACAAAGTCAAGGGAATTATGCAGTGCATCTACTGCTCCGATACAGGCGAAAGTCATATCCACAACATCGCAGTTTCTGAAACATCTTTCCCCAAATTCTTTTTCCAGAACTTTTTCTATCATCTGCATTGTGTAAGAAGCTGTGGGCTTTGCCGCATCCAGGGCACTTTCAGTTCCCAGATAAATTCTGGCTATATCTTTAGGATGAAGATCATGATCTCTGATCAGTTTTAGTAAAGCTTCCGCAGCAAATGTAGCGGTATCTTCATGAACATCAGGAAAGCCCATTTTATGCAGTCCTAATCCTTTTTCCAGTTTTGCAGGTTCAATTCCTCTTTTCTCCGCCAAATCTTTGATCTCTAAGTACAAAGATGGCACATAATAGCCCGCAGCCTCAATTCCAAAAGTCATTTTATTCTAAATTTTTATACGAATTTATAAAATGATGTTTGAATAAGCCCTCAATTCTCAGGCATAATTTGTCTTTTAAATACAAAAATCATAAAAAAACCGCTGTTTGATACAGCGGTTTTATATTCTCAGCAATTTTAGTGATCTGTTTATTTAAAATCTTCAATAGCTTTATTTATTGCATCGATCTGTTTATTGATACTTGCAGCACTCTGGGGATTCTGTCTCAGCAGTTCCATTTTTTTACTTAAGCCATCTTTCAGCATCTGGGAAATCATCATTTTTACCTGAGGATTATCTCCCATTTCACCTTTTGCATGACTGATTATTTTGGTAATATTTTCAGTAGCTTTCAGATTATCTGAACTCATGATCCAGTTATATCCTTCTTCTGCAGACTTACCCAATTCCGGATTCTGGAATTTGATAAACGGATAAAAGGCAACAAGCGGGGTGATATTGGCCATCTGTGAAGTTACTTTATTCTTTACAATCACCGGAAGCAACTGGGTTAGCAACTCGTCTGAAGCTCCTTCAAGATCAATTTTATCAGCCATTGTATTAGCCTTTGACGGATCGATGGTTACAACAGCGCTTAATGACGTTCCTTTTACAGCATTGGAGACAGCATTTACTCCTTTTTCAAAAAGCGGAAGGTATTTTTTATCCTTGGTCTTGGCCAAAGCGGAAATTGCAGCAGCCTGAACCAATGTTTTCGGGTCGTTGGAAGCTAATTTCTCAACATCTGTACCTAAAGCTTTCATCTGTTCAGGATTTGAAAGATCCATCAGCTGAAGAGCTTTGATTCTTGTTCTGAAATAAGGATCTTTTAATGCAGCAGCCAACAATTTTGTTGCGGCCGGGTTTTTTCCTACCTGATCTTTTATAGCTGATAAAGCGTTGTATCTGCTCTTGAATTCTTTAGAGTTGGTAAACTGCATCAGGTTTTGCTCCGGAGTTTTGGTGTCTGTGATATCTGCCAGTAAAATTCCGTCTGCGTTGATGTTCACAAGATCAGGAGTTTTGGAAGCATCAAAATTAAATGTATTCTTCGCTTCGGCATTTACCCATACATTATATCTTTTCGGCTTTCCGTTGTCATATACATCGATGGCAAGAGGAAACTCGAATGGCTGCTCCTGGGTCTGGTTGATCGTTACTGCCACCTGCTTTTTTACCGGCTCGAAAGTAAATGAGTAATTGATCTTTGGATTTCCGCTTCCGAAATACCATTGATTGAAGAACCAGTTCAGATCTTTCCCCGAAACTTTTTCAAAAGAAAGTCTTAATTGATGAGCCTCTGCATTCTGATATTCATTGGTTTTCAGATAGTCGTTCATTCCGGCAAAAAAAGCATCATCACCCAGATAATTTCTCAGCATATGAAGAATTCCTCCTCCTTTCTGATAAGTCACCAGGTCAAAAACATCTTCGCGGGAATCATAGTTGAATCTCACGAGATTTTTCTTGAAATCAGCCGGATTGTGGATGTACATATTTACATCGGTCATCTGGTGGTAGTCTGCCTGGTCTTTTCCGTATTTATATTCATTCCAGAGGTATTCGGAATAGTTGGCAAATGATTCATTTACCGTTAAATTACTCCAGCTTTCTGCCGTCACAAGATCTCCGAACCAGTGATGGAATAATTCATGGGCAATGGTATCTTCCCATTTGTTTTCATCAATCAGCTGTCCCGGTTTCTGAAGGATATCACTTCCATGAAGAGTGGCCGTTGTATTTTCCATGGCACCGCTTACATAGTCTCTTCCTGAGATCTGTGCATATTTTGCCCAAGGGTAATCATAGCCCATCTTTTTGGAGAAAAACTCAATCATTTCCGGAGTATTTCCGTAAATCTGTTTTGCGTAAGGTTCGTATTCTTTTTCGATATAATAATCTACCGGAATATTCTTCCACTTGTCTTTAACGATGGCATATTCCCCTACTCCCATAAAGAAAAGATAGGTAGCATGTCTTTTATCCATTACCCAATGGTCTGTCCTCAAATTGTTTCCTTCTTTCTGCGAATCTTTTAAAATTCCGTTGGAGAGGGTTACATATTTATCAGGGACGGTCATATAAATTTCCTGAATAGTCTTCTGATTCGGTTTATCGATAGTCGGGAACCATGCAGAAGAAGATTCTGTTTCTCCTTGTGTCCAGATCTGAGTCGGCATATCCGGATCCTGTCCCTGTGCATTGATGAAATACAGTCCTTTGGCATCATTAATCGCCATGCTTCCTTTCTGCTTTACCTCATTCGGACGTGCCGTATACTTGATATATACCGTATATTCCTGGTTTTTCTGATAGGTTTTATCCAGGGTAATCTTCAGAATCTCATCTTTGTACTCATACTTGAGAGGTGATCTTTTTCCGTTGTTGTCAAGAGCTACTTCATGAATCAGCATTCCCTTTGCATCAAGCGTTAATTCATTGACCGGATAGAAATACGGAGAGGCTGTCAGCCATTCTTCCCCACCCATCTGCTCTTTCTGATAATCGAAATTGACTTTAAGCTTGGTATGTTTAAGTTCCGTTACTTTCGTATGTGTGGCTCTGTAAGCCTTTTCCCTTCCTGAAGTTTCGGTCTGTGCTGATACGTTCGCGGAAAAGAAAATTCCGAGTATAGCAATGGACAAAATCACCTTTTTCATGTATTATTTTATTATTTCTTAGAATTATTTTTTGTTATTATATCAAAAATATCATTAACGAGAGTTTCATAGTCTCCTTTTTTAAGCTGCTCTTTTGTTTTGGCAAAAGCTTTCTTCAGTTCACTTTCAGGGTTTTCATCGTCGATGATATCTACAGAAATCACCCCTTTCATTTGAAGAATTGCATTTTTTAATGCTTCCGGATCAACTGTTTGCTCGGTATTTATTTTTAAATATTTCATTTTATTCTTTTGTAAAGGTATTTTTTGTTCCTCCCTGAATGATTATGAATTGCTTTTTTGCAGGATAAAAGTCGATAACAATTCCGGCCATATCAAATTTAAAACTTGTCTCAGAAGTTGCTTCCAGAGGAAATGCACCTTGCCCGGTTGCCTGAGCCATCAATTTTTTATCTTTGATAAAGATATTAATTTTTAAAGGGACATCCGGGCTTGCATAATTTCCTACAAATTTCTGCAAATCAGCTTCCGAAATTTCAATGGTTTCAAAACTTGGCATTTTAAAATCTTTTCCCATCGCTGCCTCTACCATTTTGATAGAAATTTCGTTGGTATCCATATCCGCTTGATTCGTCGTGAAACTTATTGCAGTTTTCAAATCCGGAAAATAAAACAATGCTGATCTGAAATTGTCGATTCCGCCTGTATGACCAAATCCGGAATATTTATCAAAAGGAACTTTCACCAAACCATATCCGTAATTATCAATAAAATTTTTCATTTTATCAACATTTTCTTTTTTGATTAATTTTCCGTTTTCAAGACCAAGAATGAATTCCAGCAAGTCTCTTGGCGTTGAGATGATATTTCCCGCCCCGATTGGAATACTCATGTCCGTTTCATTGGAAACTTCATATTTTCCGTTGATAAACTGGTAAGATTTTGCCTGATCTTTTGATGTATCAATCTTTCCTCCAACTTCCGTTAAGGTTAATTTTAACGGTTTTGTAATTTTAGCTTTAATTAATTCAGCGTAAGATTTTTTGTATGTTTTTTCAAGAATAAAACCCAGCAAAATATAATTTGAATTACTGTATTCATGCTTTGAACCCGGTTCAAAATCACTTTTATATTTTTTGATGATATTAACTAAGCTGCTTTCTGTCTGAGGTTTTGTATTGTATTGCCAGTATTCGGCTTCGTTGGTCAGGTTATGAATTCCTGTTCTGTGCTGCAATAAATTTTCGATTGTAATTTTGTTTGCGTTGGGAATTTCAGGATAAAATTCAGAAAGTTTCTGATTTAAGGAAATCTTTTTCTCCTCAACAGCTTTCATTACCAAAACTGCCGTAAATGTCTTACTGATAGAGCCAATTCTATATTGTGTATTTACATTGGCTTTCTGCTGTTTTTCAACATCAGCAAATCCAATTACTTTCACAAAAGTCGGGCGTTCATTTTCTGCAAATGCAAAACTTCCCATTACCTTATGATGAACAAACAGAGAATCAAAATAATCCCCCAGTTTTTCCTTTATATTTTGTTGAGAAAAAGCGGCACCCGAAATACTGATCGCTGAAAGAAAAAATAACTTTTTTAGCATCCCTTTAAGATTTAACTGATAAGTAATAAAAAATAAGGTTTTGTTACATATTAACAGTCATTCTTGGCAGGATATTCAATTGTTTAAATAGCTACCGGAGCTTTGATTCCCGGATGCGGATCATAATTTTCCAGAGTAAAATCTTCAAAACTGAAACTGAAAATATCTTTAACTTCCGGATTTAATTTCATTACCGGAATTGGTCTGGGCTCTCTGGAAAGCTGTTTTTTCACCTGTTCGAAATGGTTATTGTAAATGTGAACATCACCGAAACTGTGAATATAATCTCCTACTTCAAGGTCACAGACCTGGGCAACCATCATCAGTAATAATGCATAACTTGCAATATTGAACGGCACTCCCAGAAACACATCAGCGCTTCTCTGATACAGCTGCAGCGAAAGCTTTCCGTCTGCTACATAAAACTGGAAAAGGGCGTGGCATGGCGCAAGAGCCATATTGGGAATTTCAGCTGCGTTCCATGCGGAAACGATCAGTCTTCTTGAATCGGGATTTTTCTTGATCTGATCTATTACTTCAGTGATCTGATCCACTACTTTCCCGTCGGCTCCCTGCCAGCTTCTCCACTGTGCTCCGTAAACAGGCCCCAAGTCGCCATTTTCATCAGCCCATTCGTCCCAAATGGTCACTCCGTTGTCATTGAGATATTTGACATTGGTATCGCCATTCAAAAACCAAAGCAACTCATAGATAATGGATTTCAGATGTACTTTTTTTGTAGTCACCATCGGGAAGCCTTTTGACAGATCATATCTCAGCTGATACCCGAAAACACTTCTGGTTCCGGTTCCCGTTCTGTCCGTCTTGTCTGTTCCATTGTCTAAAATATGCTGTAAAAGTTCCAGGTAGTTCTGCATTTTGAGAGGGCTTTTTATGGTTCAAATTTAGAAAAAATTAAACGATTTACATGTATTATAGATCATAAAAAAGCATCCATTTTCATGAATGCTTTGTCTATCATATTCTTTTATCTTTAATCGAAATAACAAAAATTTTTAGATTTAAATTCCGATAAAATGGTTCTACCAGATCTTCTGAATAGTCTGAGTTACGGTATTAATAGCAAAAGTTTCCCCTTCTTTTTTCCCTGACATGGCTTTCACAAGAGGTGATTCTGCAGAAACCGTCATCACTTTTTGTTTTTCAGAAATAATTTCGCCCACAGATACGGCAACGTAAAACAAACCTTTATCTGTTTTGACCAAAGCTCCCATCTGAACTTTGTCTGAAGGTTCAACTGATATTTTTTGAATCGCAGACTGCTGATTTAAAGATTCATTCATCTGCCGCTGAAGATTGTTGATTTCCTGCTGAAGCATTTCACGGCCGGTTTCATATTTGTCGCCCATGGAACTTTTGGTATCATTATTAGAAGCACGGGTTTCTGCAATCAAGTTTTCAAAAGACTGTATTTTTTCTGTAAGCTTTGCTTTTATGATGTTTAATAATTCCTGTTTGTTCATAGCATGAAGTTTCGTATAAATTTTGGCTAAAGCCGATACAAATATGCATAAAATAAGCGGGCTAAAGCCCGCCTCTATTGAATATTTTCACAGATTAATATACTTTTAAAAATAAAAGATATATAAGTACTTCTTATTTTTTAATAGTCAATTTCTGATTTATTTTTCAAAAACTGCATAATCTGAAACTTTGAATGTGAAATCTTTCCCACTGTCAAAATCTCTTTTGGTCCTGTCAAAAACATTACGGAAAGCTCCTGAAAGATTCTGATCTTCAATGGTGAAGTTGACAGGCTCCTTTGACATATTGAGAACTACCAGCACTTCATCTTTTCCGTTCTTTCTAACGTAAGCCAGAATTTTGTCGTTGGCTGTGGTATTTAAAAGATAGGTGGATACATTGCTATCTCCACCTCTTAATGCAGGATTGGAGGCTTTCAGTTCCAGCAAAGTTTTATAAAATTCGGACATCTGATAGGTATTGGTCCATTTGATGACATCTTTTTCAAAAAATTCAAGCCTTTTCATATTGGGAAGCTCCTGACCTGAATATAACAGGGGAATACCATTCCATGTTGCAGAGAATACGGCCATAGGTTTTGTAATGACTCCATATTTTTCATATTCTGTTCCGTTCCAGGAATTTTCATCATGGTTAGCTGTGAACCAGGCTCTCATGGAAGCATCTCCTATATTGGAATATTTTTGCAGCAAATCTTTAAGTTCCTGAAGAGGCTCATTTTTCTTATAATAGTCTGCAGATTTGTGCATCCATTTCCATGAATAGCTTGCATCAAATACTTTTCCGTATTCGGGACTCTCGAGCTCATCAAATTCTCCCAGCCAGAAAAGCGGCTTTATTTTTTCGACTTCCGGACGTGCCTGTTGCCAGAAATCCACTTCTACCCAAGAGGCAAGATCGCATCTGAAGCCATCAATTCCCGTTTCTTTTACCCAGAACTTCATGGCATCTATCATTGCCAGTCTCATTTCCTGGTTTTTGTAATCCAGCTCAATAATATCATCCATTCCTGAAGCAATATGGAATTTTCCGTCAGGGTCTTTAAGGTAGAATTCCGGATGTGTCTTTGTCCAGACATGATCCCAGCCGGTATGGTTGGCCACCCAATCTATAATAACTTTAAAACCCAACCGATGGGCTTCGTTCACCATGTGTTTGAAATCATTCATGGTCCCAAATTCGGGATTAATGGATGTGTAATCTGAAGCTGCATACTGGCTTCCAAGGCTTCCCTTTTTATTTTGCTGGGCAATGGGTGTTATGGGCATGAACCACAGGGTTTTGATTCCCATTTTTTTCAGGCGTGGCATTTCTTTTTCAAATGCTTTAAATGTGCCTTCCTGTGTATATTGTCTTAGGTTTACTTCGTAAATATTGGTCGTGTGCTTCCATTCCTTCGGCAGATCCATAGTGTTTTTCGTATTTTGAGTAGCACAGGAAACAATTCCCAGGCCAATTATTGCTAATAGAATTAATTTCTTCATTCATCTATTTTTAGCAAAAGTAAGGAATGTTTTTTTGTTAAAGACAGAGAAATTGAAGAAGTCGAAATGTAAATGTGAATAGTCAATAGTGAATTCTGCTTCGCAGGGTAAGCGTTAAAGTATGAAACATGAATGGCCAATATAAAAAAAGACCCCGAATTTTCTCCGGGGCCCTGTATTGTTTAAATGTTATCTTTCATCATCGTTATCATCTTCTTCTTCGAAAACATCGTCATTGTAATTTTCTTCTTCTTCATCGTCGAAACTGTCGTCATCTTCATCTTCAAAATTGGTACTTCCTCCAAAATCATCCTCGAAACTGAAATCATCATCTAACAATGGCATTGCTGATCTTTTCTTGGATCCTCCGCCTTTGCTTGGTGCCTTTAACGGTACATTTCCAAATCTGTATACCGTAATAGGGTAATTAACTCCTTTTGTTTCTTCGATGATTTCTACAAGCTCGCAGTACATTTCCCAAAGATCAAGAAGCCCATACTGGAACTGAGCTTTGTCGCCCACATTTCCAAAAGCTTCATCAATGTATACATCCGACATAATTTCGCCATCACCATCGTCACTCATATCTTCCAGGGGAACGCTTTTAATTATTGTTCCGTCGTCTTCCAACATATTAAAAGTGGAAAGTTCGTCTCCCTGCAGACTGAACGCACTTTTAATTCCCAAATGTAAGTTCCATAGTGATTGTTTTCCCTTTACTTCAATATCACGGAAAATATCCTCTTTCGCATCTAATATTACGCGGATCTTGTAAACCATATCAGTTTCTTAAATTACTTTTTTGCCTTAATTATTATGATAAATCTCTGTTGCAAATATATAATAAATGACAGGTGACAAAAAAATATTTCAGGATTTTTTAAAATATTTTTTTTTCATACATTTTGCCAGGATTATTTACTTTTTTCGAGCATAAAACTAAATTTAGTTCCTTCAAGATAGACACTTTCTACGGTAATATTTTCGCTGTGGGCTTCCAGGATATGCTTTACAATAGCCAGTCCGAGACCGGAACCTCCTTCTCTTCTGCTTCTGCTGGTTTCGACACGGTAAAATCTTTCAAAGATTCTAGGAAGGGCTTCAGCTTTAATTCCCATTCCGTTGTCGATCACCTCAATCAGCACCTTATTTTTAAGAACACTGGTTTTTACGGCTACTTTCGCTTCCTGCCTGTTGGCATAATGAATGGCATTGGAAATCAGGTTAATAAAAACCTGTGAAATTTTCTGCTTATCGGCATCTACAAAAATCTGCGGATGAAGAGTCTGGACCTGCAGGGTTGCATTATGTTTTTCAGCTTCAAATTCAAGAAGCTCGAAAATTTCTTTGATGAGGAGGTTAACATCAAATCTTGAAACTGTAATGCTTATTTCTCCTGCCTCAAGACGGTTAATCATATCCAGATCTGTAACGATCGCGATCAGTCTTTCCACGGATTTATCTATCCTTTCCAGATATTTGTCTCGGATGGTAAGATTGTCGACACCTCCGTCTCTGAGGGTTTCTACATATCCCTGAATGGAAAACAGCGGTGTTTTAAGCTCATGGGAAACATTTCCGATATATTCTTTACGGTAGCTTTCCATTTCTTTCATCATATCGATTTCCGTTATCTGCTGCTGGTTGAGATCGGAAAACCTTTCCCCCAATTCTTTAATGGTAATGTTTTCGTTATTGTCATGAACAATTTCCTGCGGAAGCATTTGCGAAAGCCCGCGAACCTGTTTTTTCCCATAATAGTTGAAAAGAAGTTCCAGGACCACATAATTGATCATGAAAATGAGAATAAGGCAGGTAAAAAGACCAATTTTAAAAAAAGGCGTCTGGTAATAGATATCTTTCAGTGAATCAAAGATGATCACTAAAAGAAACATCACCAGTGTCAAAAGACACGAGGCGACGAGTGTAAGTCTGTAAAATTTCAATTTTACAAGTTTTTATAGGTTTATGTAAAGATAGGCATTTAAGGCATTAAACAATAAGCTTATAACCGATTCCTTTTAATGTCTGGATGGTATTAATTCCCAGCTTTTCTCTCAGTCTTCTGATATGGACGTCAATGGTTCTTTCTCCTACGATCACGTCATTGCCCCAGACTTTTTCAAGAATTTCTTCTCTCTTGAATACTTTTTCAGTGTTTGAAGCGAGAAGATAAAGCAAATCGAATTCTTTTTTAGGAAGAAGGAACTGCTGTCCGCTCTTGGAAACTCTGAAATTGTCTTTGTCGATCACCAGATCACCGATCTCGATCAGTTTAGCATTATCTGAAACCTGAGAAGTCAGCTGTAATAAAGCGTTCACTTTAGAAATCAAAATTTTCGGTTTGATCAGCTTTACAATGTAGTCATTGGCTCCGGCCTGAAATCCTGCCAGCTGGGAGAATTCTTCACTTCTTGCAGAAAGAAAAACAATGAGTGTTTTCTGCAGCTCTTTTACTTTACGGAGTTCCTGACAGGTTTCGATGCCGTCTTTTTCCGGCATCATGACATCCAGCAGGATAAGATCAGGGATGATCTCTTTGGCTTTATCTATTCCTTCGTTACCGTTTGTGGCTGTATAGATATCATAGCCTTCTTTTTCCAGGTTGTAAGACAGAATCTCTAAAATATCCAGTTCGTCGTCTATTAAGAGTATTTTCTTTTGGTTCATTTTCAATTTTTACAGAGTCAAAGTTAATAAATTTTAAAGCACAGATGAACAAATGTATTATCGTTCATATAAAGTTAACAATAACCTGCTTTTATTAATGTTTAGTTAAAAAAAAATTAAAACAACCTAAACCATTTACCCCACTAATCTTTTATTCCTTTGCACCGAAAGAATCTAGTAATAAAGTAAGTAAAATAATGAAAATTAATAAACTTAGCATTGCAGTCGTATTTTTATCCGGATCCATGTTTTATGCTCAGGAAACGAAGCAGGACACGATCATTAAGGAGAAAAAAATTGATGGCGTAGTTATCCAGGGAAGCAGCAACAAAAAAACTGAAACTGCTGTATTAGGAGAACAAAAAAAAGCGGTTATTCAAAAGCAGGCTGTAAGTGCTGAAGAGATTTCCAGAAAAGGGATCTCCAACGTGGAACAGGGACTTACGAAAGTGACGGGAATCACTACAGTAGAAGGAAGAGGTCTTTTCGTAAGGGGTCTTGAGGAACGATACAATTATTTATTGATCAACGGTCTTGGATCACCTTCCAACAATCCGTTCCAAAAGATTATTGCCCTGAAGCAGTTCCCAACAGATGTGGTAGGAAAATTAAACATCTATAAAACCTTCAACTCCAACCTTTACGGAGATTTTGCAGGAGCAACTTTTGATATTGAAACACTTACGATCGACAAACCTTTCACGAAAGTGGAATTCAGTGTAGGGGTAAATACTTTAAGTACATTCAGAAATAATTTCAAAGTAGCTGAAGGTGCAGACGGAATGAATGGTTATTTAGGATTAAACTCCAGAGACAGAAGACTTCCCGACGAAATCAGAAATTCAAGACCGGATAACTATAAATTCAGCCCGGATCAATCTATAAATTCATTCAAAGATTCCTGGAATGTAGACAATGTAAAATCAATGCCTAATACAAGCATTGGCTTTACAACTGCACAGAAAGTAAAAATGGGCGAAACAGGGAATTTAGGAATTTTATTCTCTTTAAACCAGGGAAGCAAATTTGAATACAAGGATGGGGATAACAACCAGTTCAAAGGACAGGGTAAAAATTCATTCATCGAAAACATGAATTTTCTTAACCGTAAGCAATATAATTACGAGATAGAATCTTCAGTATTATTGGGTTTAGGATATAAAAACAAAGGGACCAATGTTAATCTAAATGCTATTTATCTACAGAATGTCAATAATATCATAGAAGATAATTATGGTTATAAAGACGGACAGGTTCTTAACAAAACCACCTTCTTCAGAACTAACCAGCTGGATATTTCAAGATTTTTAGATTTGCAGTTAACTGCTTCTCAAAAAATAAACGAAAGACATCAGATCAAAGCCGGAGCCAGTTATGTAATCAATAATTATCAGCAGCCGGACAGAAAAATCATAGAGGGTAATCGTATTGATCCTACTACAGGAGCTACTCTTTCGGAGGGAAATATCGCAATGCGTTACGGAGGAAATAACATTATCCGTCAGTATTTGGATGTGGATTCCAGATTCTATGGTTCAGCTTTTGCGGAATATCAATTGTCTTTAGGAGAAAAAGGAGACAGAAAGGATTTTCCTATTCAGATTGCATTAGGATATAATGGATTCTCTGACTTCAGAAAAACTTCATACCGATTTATCTTCGGACGTACCGCTAATTCTACAGCTCCTTTTGTCATTAACATTGATACACCTCAGGATATCTTTAATGCCTCGCTCAGAAATGGAGATTTATATTATCAGGAAGGTTCTGACGTGTCACAATTCTATTCAAGCTTCTACCAGATTATCAACGGAGGATATGCCAATGTGAATTTAAAGCCTAATGATTCCTGGGATATCTTATTGGGTGCAAGATATGAGAATGACATGACTCTGATCCGTTATTCTGAGCAAAGTGCTGACAATAAAATCAATTTAGATAAAAACAAAAATTTCTTCCTGCCGTCATTATCGGTAAAAAAGGCTCTTAACAATAAAAACAATTTAAGATTCTCTTTCAGTAAGACCGTTACACGTCCTATCCTTATTGAGACAATGCCTATTACCTATATTAACCCGGATAACGTAAACATTGTTGGTAATCCTGAAATTAAAAACAGTGAAAACTATAACTTCGATTTGAAATGGGAATACTTCCCTACCAATAAAGAAATGTTTGCTGTAAACCTATTTGCAAAAAGAATTGACAATGCAATTGAACGCTCGTTAGTCGCTTCAGGAAATGCAACCGGTTCTACCATTACATTCTTTAATGCAAAAAAAGCAGATTTATTCGGGATAGAATTAGAAGGAATCTTCAGTTTAGGCAGAATATCTGATGCTTTAAGAAGTTTTACTTTAGGAGCTAATGCCACTATAATGCATTCGGATGTAGAAAGAAGCCAGGATCAGTTAAATATGGAAAGACCCGACTGGTTTGAAACTACTGGAGAAACATTACGCAAAAGAGGCCTACAGGGAGCTTCTCCTTATACCATCAATGCTGATTTAAAGTATGAACTGAAAGACCGTAATAACTTAGCCCATACATTCTCTTTGGTTTATAATGTATCAGGAAGCAAAATTTATGCGACAGGGGGTGCCGGTACTGACAATTACTATGAAAAGCCATTCAACCAGGTCGATTTTGTATATCAGGGACAATTAACGAAAAACTGGAATGTAAAATTTGCCGTACAGAATATTTTAGACAGCAAATACAAAATCTTAATTGGTGACAAAAATTATCTCCCGACTAATTTTGAACAGGGTAATAATACACTTACAAACTATTACAGAGGAACTACATTCAATCTTACCGTAGGGTATACATTCTAAAAATAACTTAATAAAAAATAAAAATAAAGTATAAAAATGAAAAGAAGAGTTTTATCATTATTATCGTTAACAGCCGTGTTAACATTAGCCTTAAATTCATGTACTATCGAGGTAAATGATGGCTTAGGAGACGGTACTACAGTTACTACTCCGGGAACTACTGAAAGTGTATTAAGCGGAAGCGGAACATTATCAGGAACTATTTCAAAAGATATCCTTATTAAAAAAGGAAACTATACATTAGACGGGATTGTAAAAATCACAAACAACGCTACCATTACTATTGAAGCAGGAGCTACTTTTAATGTAGTAACTTCCAAAACAAGTGGTCTGGTAATTCTTCAGGACGGAAAGATCAATGCCGTAGGTACAGCTGCCGAGCCTATTGTATTTACAACTACAACCAAAACTCCTGGTGACTGGGGTGGTATCACAATTTACGGAAAAGCTCCTATCAAAGCTGTAAACGGAAATACCCAGGCTCTTTCTGAAGATGGAAACAATGTTTACTACGGAGGAACGGATGCCAATTCAAACTCAGGAACAATGAAGTTTGTAAGAGTGGAATATGCTGGTAAAAAGATCGGTGACGGAACTTCTGAAACCAACTCTATGACATTCTACGCTGTAGGAGCAGGAACTGTTTTGGAAAACCTTGTAACCTACAAAGGAACTGATGACGGATATGAATTCTTCGGAGGTACCGTAAGTGCTAAGAACATTGTTTCTTACGGGAATTATGATGACGCTTTCGATTGGCAGGATGCATGGAGCGGACAGAACAACACGAACTGGTATGCTTTCCAGACCGGTACCGGTAACTTCGGGATGGAGATTGAAGCTTCAGGTAATGTTGACAATGTAGCACCAAAAATATCAAACATCACACTGATCAGAGATACAAATACACTTCCGGAAACGGCTAACTCTCCAGAAATTACTGCTATCCAGTTCAAAAAACAGGGAACAGGAATCTTCTCTAACGTTTATATCAGTGGTTATAAAAATGTTGGAACTCAGAAAGCTTACAGCATACTGATCCAGGATGCAGCTACAGAAACAAGTCAGGTAAACACAGGGAAAGTAGTGGTTGCACCTCTTACTTATTTAAACTCTGACAATGCCGGGGTTTGGGGATATGCATTTACTCCAAACGGTGGAAAAACTTTCACGAATACTGCAACCGTAACCAAAGTATCTTTAACTCCCGGAGCATGGGCTACGGTAGACGGAGTAAATCTTTTGGCAGGATTACAATAAGTAACTAGTTTCTTCATATCAAATTTTTAAAAGCCATCAGAATTTTTTCTGGTGGCTTTTTTGTTCAGATAAACCAATGAAAAAGCCATCAGAAAATCCAATGGCTTTATTACAAAAAACAAGCATATTAAAAAATATATTTCAATTAATGTCTCCAAAATAAGTTCCCGTCATTCATCAGGGCTTCTATTTTGGATATTCTGGAAACGGCTTCTGCAGAACATGAAGCATCGGCAAATACAACAGAAGCATCATCGCCAGGTTTGGGCCATTGCTGCGTTCCTCTTTCATCCAGCGGAAGAATATTTTGAGTGGCAAACTGAAGTGCTCTTGATAGATCAAATTCTGTTTCATATCCGTATAGCTCAGCAATCAGATTTGCTTTCTGAAGCATATTTCCTGACCCGAAGGTACTCCAGTAGTCCTGCACATTATCATTCCCGATCAGTACGTTCACTCCATATTTTTTCAATACAGGAATCGGCATAACTGTTCCTCTGAAGGGTACGGAAGATGCAATTCCGACTTTCCCTTCTGCCAGTCTTACTGCAATTTTTTCCGTTTCTTTTGGTGAAAGATGCCCCAAAGCGAAAGCATGGCTTACAAATGTTTTTCCCTGAAGCTGTGGATTTTCAATTGCTTTATCGATGAGATAATTGATTGTTTTCATCCCAGATTCTCCTGCCTCATGCAGATGAATATCAATACCCTTTTTATGGTCTAAAGCCAGCTGTACCGTGAAATCAATTACTTTTTCAATATTCCCGTCAATACTTAACGGATCAAGACCTCCGATAAAACCTACACTTTTCAGCTGTGCCGCTTCTTTCATCAAAGGGACCGTATCTGTATAATACAGGCCATGCTGCGGGAAAGCAACAAGTTCAGCTTTAAAAGAATCTTTTTTATGCTCCAGTGCTTTTTCCAGATTCTCAAGTGACTGCAAACCAGAAGTAGGATCAATATTAAAATGAGCTCTTGCAAAATGAGTCCCGTAATGCTGAAGCAGGCTGATCAGCTGCTCTGCTCTTTCCACAGAAGTTTTTAAGAGCTCAGGGATAATTTTCTGCTCATAGGCAATCATATCCTTCACCGTTCTCCGTTTAGGTGAAAGCGCCTGCCAAGGAAGTCCGTATAATGTCTTGTCCAGATGAATATGCATATCTCTGAAGGCGGGAAGCATCAGAAAACCTTTACCATCCAAAGCATCAGAAGCCGGATCATTCGGTTTTACGGATTTGATCTTTCCATCTTCTATTTCAATGCTGAAAAGGTTGGTTTTCGTCCTGATCACTTCATCATCATCATATTCAAATCCCGTTTCGAGACAGACATTTTTGAGTGAATATGTTCCTTTTGCGGCCAATTGATAGGGAAACTGCATGACTTATCTTTTTAACAGGACAAAGCTACGACCACCCTGTTTCAAAACCGGTGTACCAATTATGCTTTGTGTTGTACAGATTATTATTTGAACTGTGACGGAGTCATTCCCGTTTGTGCTTTGAAAAATTTGGAAAAACTGGCATGATCATAAAAGCCGAGATCGTACACAATATCTTTTACAGACATTTCCGATACTTTTAAAAGGCGTTTTGCTTCCAGCAGTATCCTGTCCTGGATGAGGGATGAAGCAGAAGCATTCAGATTTTTTTTGCAGACAATATTTAAATAATTGGCAGAAATATTAAGCTTTTCCGCATAAAATGAAACCGATCTTTCCGTTCTGAAATGTTCATCGATAAGCTGTAAAAATTTAGAAATTATAGGATTGGAATGATACATTTCAAAATCTTTGAAACTTCCTTCCACCGATTGACTGATCAATAACCCGATCAGTTCGCTCCGCTTCTGAATGATTTCCCAAAAGATATTTTTTTCACTCACTCCTTTCCGGATAGCCTGAAACTCATACAGCAAATCCCGAAAAGTTTCTTCGGAAAGATTAATGACCGGATGATTCTGATAATAGGAAGCTGAAAATCTCAACGAAGGCAGGAAAATCTCAAACCAGTCTCTGCTGATCATCAGCTGGTAACCGACCGTTTCTTTTTCAATCACCCATTGATGCACCTGACCCGGAAAAACCAAATGGATCTGGCTGTTTCCCACTTCATATTCTGTGAAATCAATGGTATGGCTTCCTTTTCCGTATTTAAAAAGATTAATGATAAAAAAATCATGTTTGTGCGGTTCGTCAATGGAACGTTCCCCATGCAGCTCATTGAACAGCAGATGACAGCCCTGAAGCTGGTTTTCGCTGAACTCCTGAATTCCCAGGATTGGAAAATGATCTGTATGATAACTCACGTGTTCTGATTTTCTTTTAAAATTAGTAAAATTTATGCAGGAAATCTGAATGGATGGAGGTATTTTCATCTTAGGCCGGGTGTCTTTTACCACAAAAGGCACAAAAGTTTTTTTACACTTTAGTTATTTTAAGTTAAAAGCTTTGAAAAAAGAAGAACACTTAAGCTTTCTGGAAATCTTAGATTTCCATGGTGACTAATATTCGTCGGATCAAAATTCCCCTCCCTTGGAGGGGTGGCGAAAATTCAGAGAATTTTTGACGGGGTGGTTAAGAAAGGAAATTAACTCTCCATCGCACTGTCATCTAATAAACCACATTCCCCTGACAGATTAATGATTCCACATTAGAAATTCTGGATACAGCTTCCGCAGAACAGCTGGCATTCATCAGTACAAAATCAGCCTTGTCTCCTGTTTTTGGCCATTGCTGCGTTCCTTTGTCATCCAGCGGAAGAATATTTCCTGTTGCCAGCTTCAGGCTTCTTGACAGCAGGAATTCTGTAGAATATCCATACAGCTGTGCCATCAGGTTCGCTTTCTGCAATACACTTCCCGTCCCAAAGGTATTCCAGTGGTCTACAATGCTGTCGTTACCGGTCAATACGGTTACATTATGTTTGTATAAAGCAGGAATCGGCATTATCAGACCCCCGAAAGGAATAGTAGAAACAATTCCGATCTGGGATTCTGCCAGCTTTTCTGCAATTTCTTCCTGTTTTACTTTATCCAGTTTTGCCAGAATGAAACAGTGGCTCAGATATGTTTTTCCTTTCAGGGAAGGGTTTTCATTGACTTTTTTAATTAAATATTCTACGGTATTCAATCCGGATTCTCCAGTTTCATGGAGATGGATGTCAATTCCTTTTTTATGGTCTAAGGCCAGCTGAACGGTAAAATCAATTGTTTTTTCAATAGCTCCATCAATCGTGAACGGATCCACTCCACCTATAAAATCGATATCCGTCTGGGCCGCTTCCTTAAGATAAGGCACAGAATCTGTATAAAAGACTCCATGCTGGGGAAACGCCACCAGTTCAGCTCCGAAACTTTTCTTTTTATTTTCTAAAGCCTTTTGAAGATTTTTTAATGAATCTAATTTCGATGTTGGTTCTATGTTGACATGGCTCCTTGCAAAAGAAGTTCCCTTCGACTGTAAGAGCTCGATCATTTTTTCGGCTTTAAACGTTGAGCCTTTCAACATTTCAGGAAGTATTTTCTGCTCCAGTGCGATCATTCCTTTTACCCCGCCTGTTCTTTTTCTAACGGCCTGCCATTTATCTCCGTAAAATGTTTTATCAAGATGGATATGCATATCTTTAAATGCAGGAAGCATCAGCATTCCTTTAGCATCCACAGCTTTGGAATTCGGCTGATTCGCAGCTATAGTTTTTATCTTCCCATTTTCAGTCTCGATATAAAACAGATCAGTTTTAGTAGAAACAACCTCTCCTTCTTCATACTCAAACCCGGTTTCCAGACGGACATTTTTAAGGCTTAATTTTCCTTTTACTGAAACATTCTGATCATCAAAAAATGGTGATGCTGACATAATATTAGGTATTAAGGTGAGTCCGGCGGCTGCCAGTGTTGAATTTTTTATAAAGTCTTTACGGGATATCGAATTGTGAGAGGTCTTCATTTCCAAACTATTTATACAAAAGTAGAAAGACTGCGACTGATTAAGGTGTATGGTTTATTACAATATCTGTATGATTTATTGGATGGTTTAATTTCTTTTGTCTTGAAACAAAAGAAACAAAAATTCAAGACTGGAATTCTCGGCTAAAAATGAATTCTATTCTCTAAAAACTCTAAAACTCGTGCGGTTACTATCTATGTTTAGAATCAAGATTTGTCCTGCACTCAAACAGTAGAATTTTTTTAACGTTCATAGAAATCATTTTCTTAACGCCTCCACTTCCTATGTCGTTTCTAAATACTTAATACTTCTCTGGTGGAAATAAAAAAGACCGGATTCTAAAAACCCGGTCTTGTTATAATTTATTTTTTAAATATTTAAGAATAATATTCAAATTTTCTTACCGCTTCAAGAGTCATGTCAATTTCTTTATCCTTGATGGCATCACTGATGAAATATGTTTCGTAGCCACTTGGCGGAAGATATACTCCGTTCTTCAGCATCTGGTGAAAGAAATTATTGAATAAAGAATGATTGGAAGCCCCTGCCTCATCAAAATTGGAGACCCTGTTGGTATGGAAGAATACGGACATCATAGATCCTTTTCTGTTGATCTTGTGAGCAATTCCTTTTTCATTTAAAATCTTCCCGATCCCAAAATCTAATGTTTCCGCAGTTTTATTGATTCTGTTAAAGAATTCCGGATCATTTTTGATGAGCTGCAAAGTTTTCAATCCGGCTCTCATTGCCAATGGATTTCCGCTTAGGGTCCCGGCCTGATAAACTCCGCCTTTTGGAGCTAAATGGTCCATAATTTCATTTCTTCCTGCAAATGCACCAACCGGAAGACCTCCGCCTATCACTTTTCCGTAAGTAACCAGATCGGCTTTTACATTATACAGCTCCTGCGCTCCTCCAAAAGCAAGTCTGAAACCGGTCATCACCTCATCAAAAATCAATAAAGCTCCGTTTTCATCACAAATTTTTCTCAGGTTCTGAAGGAAATTATTTTCAGGAAGCACACAACCCATGTTTCCGGCAACCGGTTCAATGATGACGGCTGCAATTTCGCCCTGATTGTGACGAAATAAATCTTCTACCTGCTCAAAATCGTTGTAACGTGCTAAAAGAGTGTCTTTAGCTGTTCCTGCCGTTACTCCCGGAGAATTCGGATTTCCGAAAGTAGCTGCACCACTTCCCGCCTTGATCAGAAATGAATCTGAATGGCCATGATAACAACCTTCAAATTTAACGATCTTGTCTCTTTTTGTGAAACCTCTTGCCAGTCTCACAGCACTCATACAAGCTTCTGTACCTGAAGAAACCATTCTGATCTGGTCTATATTAGGAACATTGTCTACGATGAACTTTGCAATTTCTGTTTCCAGTTCTGTAGGAGCTCCGAAAGAAAAGCCTTTTTCAGCCTGTATTTTCAGATCTTCAAGAACCTCGGGATGCGTATGTCCTAAAATTGCAGGCCCCCATGAATTGATATAGTCGATATAGGTATTGTCGTCAGCATCCGTAAGGTAAGCCCCTTTTGCCGATTTCATGAATACAGGAACACCTCCTACTGATTTGAATGCTCGAACCGGTGAATTGACTCCTCCGGGAATGTATTGGTAGGCTTCATCAAATAAAGCCGAACTTCTTTGGTATTTCATATTTTAGTTGAGTGTTGAAGTTTACAGCTGGTAGTGAATAAGATACTGCCAACCGGAAACCTGCAACAAAAAATTAGTTTCTGGGCTTTTTATCAATTAAATAAATCAGCTGGCCGGCAGAAGGTTTCTGTCCTTCGTCCATTCTGTTTTTTGCGTATAATTTATTTAATTTGATTCCGAATTTCTGGGCAATATCATGCATGTCTTCGCCTGATTCGGCTTTGTAAATAGCTGTATTTCCTGCAGAATTTTTAGATTCAAGAAAGACGATATCATTTTTCTTTAAAACATCACTGTTAAGCTCATTCCATTTGATCAGCCTGCTTTCGCTTACTTTGAATTTGTCTGCAATGAATTTAACGTTAGTATCTTCAGGAATAACAATGTATTTTAAGCCCTCGTTCGGATGGCTTTTGATAAGAATTGAATTTAAAATTTCAGCTTTCGTTTTAATCTTTTCGACTCTTTTCTGTTGCTGAGCATACGAGGTTTGTTTATAAGGGACTTCTACTGTAACAGGATCTTTCGCCTTCTTCACTGTCATTTTTGAAGGTTCCAGCTGAGCCATAAAAGTTCTGTCATCTTTCAGATCCGGGTACATTTTAAGAACGGCATACAGTACTTCTTTAGAGTTGGTATCGTCATACTCATAAAGTCTGTACCTCTCGATCTTACCAATCAGAATCGAAGCGTAGCGGGGATTGGTTGCATAGCCTGCTTTTTTAAGTCCATGTGCCCACGCTTTGTAGTCTTTCATATCCAGATTAAAAAGACTGGTGTAATATTTTCTTGTGGATAAAAATATGGAATGATCTTCATAAGACTGTCTGGGATCGTCATACACCCGGAAACATTCATTGGGAGCATCATCTGTATGCTTCATGGTTTTTCCGGTCCAGTCTTCCTTACATTTTATTCCAAAGTGATTTTTGCCTTCCTGAGCCAGCCTGCTCTGTCCGCCTCCGGTCTCCAGGAGACCCTGGGCCAGTGTAATAGAAGCCGGAATTTTATATTTTTCCATTTCTTCTACTGCATATTTAGCAAATTTTTGAATGTACTGGTCTTCAGTCGCCCAAGTCTGGGCCGAAAATGTTGATAAAACTAAAAGGCTTATGATTGAGAAAAGTCTTTTCATGTTTTTCAATTTTACTTATATAATTAAATTTCTATTCTGTTTTTCCAAAAGCAGATTGGCTCCTTCAATACCCTGCAGTCCGCCGGTATGAAAGCACAAGATCCTGCTATTCTCAGGAAAATATCCTTCATTAATCAGTTCAAAAACTTTCTGCATCATTTTTCCTGTATAAACCGGCTCCAGAGGAATGCCGTACTTCTCTTTAAAATCATTGATAAAACGGATGTTTTCATCTTTTATTTTACCATAACCTCCAAAATATGAATCTATTAGATTAAAATTCTGCCTTGAAGTTAATTCTAAAATTTTATTCCCGAGTGAAGCATCGTCAACTACTTTAAATCCTATAACTTTCTGATCTTCTTCACAAAACTTTGCTATTCCGGCAACCGTACCGCCGGTTCCTACTGCGGTGCAAAGATAGTCAAAATCTTTTGTTTGGTCATTGAGCATCATTTTAACGCCTTCTACGGCATCTTTGTTGGTCCCGCCTTCCGGAATTATCAGGGCGTCGGGGAACTCTTTATGCAGAAATTCGGTTAGCTTTTCTTTATGCCTGTATTCTTCCCGGGTTACAAATTTCAGGTTCATTCCGTTTCTTTTTGCTAAAAGAAGTGTAGGATTGTCGCGCCATTTATCCTGCAGTTCTTCTCCCCGTATAATTCCCAATGTTGGAATTCCGGACAGGCTTCCTGACGCTGAAACGGCAGCAATATGATTTGAAAATGCTCCTCCAAAAGTGATGATGTAAGGACTTTCCGGTTTTTTCTCCAGATAGCTGTTGATATTGTAAAAAAGTTTCCAGTATTTATTTCCTGAGATTTGAGGATGGATAAGGTCTTCCCTTTTCATAAAGAGCTTTACATTCTTATCAATAGGTATTTCCTGGATAGGAATAGATTCTGACGGGGGTTTTAATAGCATTTCTGTTGTTTAACTATTATCTGCAAAATTAGTAAAGATTTGGAGTTGATTAGCTATGAATTAAATTTGTATTTCAAACATTGGTTTTGGCTAAAGCCGGATGAATGATGGTTTATTTTTGCAGGCGGGCTAAAGCCCGCCCCTATTGAATTAAGGTGTGCATTTATTATAAATATTTCCTGAAATTCCATATTTTCCTGTTCTTCAGGTAATTCAGATTGCTTTCATTTGCATATGCTTCCCTTTCAAATGAGATTCTTTTATAGGCACGGAAGCCATCTTTCAGTTTAAAAAACCAGTAATAATATTCGATGACATAAAAGACATAAAAGAAAATAATGAGCATTTCGAGCTGCTGTCTCAAATGGATTTTTTCGTGATTGATAAGTACTTTATTTTCCTTATCTTCGGGTTTCCTAATGAAGATAAAGGGAAAGAGGGCAATGCCGTTAATTTTTAATTTTTTTAATGGCTTTTGGCATATAATTATCATACTAACAAATATAAAGTTTTTTGACTTAGAGATTTAACTTATGGCCCAATATGACATCAAAGAAGGTGAAGACTTCTACTATAATGAACAGGGGTACAAGGTTTTTACAGAAAAATTCCATCTGAAAAGGGGATATTGCTGTAAAAGCGGATGCAGACACTGTCCTTACGGGTACGATAAAAAGACTGATACATTTATTAAAAACGATAAAAAAAATAAATAAAATGAAAAAATATATTTTTATTTTGTTGGCATCGGCTGCATTAGGCCTTACATCGTGCAGTCCGTTTCAGGTGCGTTCAGATTATGCTGAAACAGCTAATTTTACTACTTACAAAACATATAAAATTAGAATTGATGACCTGAAGCTTAATGACATTGATAAAGACAGGGTTTTAAACGAATTATCGAGACAGCTCCAGAGCAAAGGGCTTCAGTCGGGAGAAAATCCTGATCTGATCGTTAATGTAAAAGCGAATCATAAAAAAGTAACAGATATCAACAACAGTTCTCCTTACGGAATGTGGGGATGGGGCGGTCCTTTCGGATGGGGAGTCGGCATGAGCAGAACATGGACCAGCAATTATAATGAAGGTGCATTAATCGTTGACCTCATTGATTCTAAAAGCAATAAACTGGTTTGGCAGGGAATCGGTAGCGGAATTTCTGTGGATTCTCCAAAATCTAAACAGAGACAGATTCCTGAGATCATGGCTGAGATCATGAAAAATTATCCTCCTCAGAGAAAATAATTTAAATCAATTATCAATATATTAAATCCGGTGCAGTTTTTCTGTGCCGATTTTTTTTTTGTCCAAAAATAACTGAAAGCTTTAACATCATTAAATTTCTTTTTACCTGTTCTTTTGTCTTGAAACAAAAGAACGAAAAGTTCAAGACTGGAATCTTCCGCTAAAAATTATTTCTATTCTCTAAAAATTCTAAAACTTGCACGATTTCAATATTTGTTTTCAATTCAATATTTTTGCCGCGCTTCAAACAGTAGAATTTTCTTAACGCTCCATCTTCCCAGGTCGGTTAGATGTCTCTAGATACATCGCCTGCCATTGAAGTGAGTCTACAATCATTTGAAGTATTCTGCTCTTACAAAACTGCATGCGCTACATCTTAAAATTAACATTAATGTAATTTTTTATTCGCAAAAATATAGTATTCTTACAGAAATTTTATCTGTATGAAAAAAATTATCTTATTTACTGCAATAGCGGGGCTAGCCAATGCCCAGGCTCCTGCAGGATACTACAATTCAGCGAACGGACTGAGTGGTGCAGCGTTAAAAACGGAATTAAGTTCTATCATCACAAACGGACACCAGGACAAAGGCTACAGCGGACTCTGGACAGGTTATAAAACGACTGATATTGATAAGAACTATGAAAATGATGGCTCTATCATGGATATTTATTCGGAAAGACCTTCCGGAACCGATCCTTACAAATATACCCCGGGTACGAACCAATGCGGAACATATTCTACGGAGGGTAACTGCTATAACAGGGAACATATTGTTCCGCAGAGTTTATTCAGTGAGGCTGCCCCTATGGTTTCGGACATTCATTTCATCCGGGCTACCGATGGAAAGGTAAACGGGATGAGAAGCAATTATCCTTTCGGAAAGGTGGGTTCAGCTACATTTACCTCTCAAAACGGCTCAAAATTGGGCAGTTCTTCGTCTTCAGGATATGCAGGAACTGTTTTTGAACCGATTGACGAGTTTAAAGGGGATGTGGCAAGAATGATCTTTTATTTCGTAACCCGCTATCAGAGCAAACTTTCTTCTTTTTCTTCAGGAAATATGCTTGGCAGCTCAACATTCCCGGGGCTACAGACCTGGGAGCTGAATGTTCTTCTTGCATGGCACGCTCAGGATCCTGTTTCACAAGCTGAGATCAATAGAAATAATGCCTCTTATACTTTCCAGGGCAATAGAAACCCGTTTATCGACAATCCTGGTTATGTAAGTCAGATCTGGGGCTCCAATCCCGGAACCACTGATCCCGGAACTCCTACTCCGGGTACAGAATGTATCAATGAAACATTCGGAACAATTCCTACTGCCAGCAGTGCTTCTTATCTAACAAGAACCTGGACGGGCAGCGGTATTTCATGGACTGCTACAGATGCAAGAACTGACCAGACCATCAACAGCCAGGCTATTACGGTAAGAAACGGTTCTTTAACTTCGGGAAGTTCAGCGAACGGTATCGGATCACTAACGGTAACGACTCAGCTTAAGTTTTCGGGAACAAACGGAACTTTTGATGTGAAAGTAAACGGTACAACGGTAGGAACAGTACCTTACAGTGCTACTGCTACCACTACAACAATCAATAATATCAATATCTCCGGGAATGTTACGGTAAGTCTTGTTAACAGCTCATCGAGCAACAGAGTGGCTATTGATGATCTTAAATGGACGTGTTATTCAGGAACTGCAAGAATGGCTCAAAAAGTCTCAGCAAATGAAATCACGGTTCAGGAAATTCAGATATCTCCTAACCCGATTTCAGGACAGGAAATTTTTGTAAAAGGTGACACCCGTAATATTAAAAAGGCAGAGATCATTAATCTTCAGGGAAAAACCCTTGAGACCATTAACAGTCCTTTTAAAAACGGAAACTCTATTAAGATCAAAAATCTTGAGCAGGGTGTTTATATTTTAAAGCTTGACCAGTCTGCACTGAAATTTATTGTGAAATAAACAGTTTTAATAATAATAAAAAGCCGGTTCAATATTTTTGAACCGGCTTTTTAATCCAGATTTCCCGTTATCAGTTTATTTCATATAGTTATACCATGGGGGATCCCTGCGGAGTCGGGTATTTTAATCCAAAAACAGCATCATTTCTATAGGCATCCTTGGTAACGGTAACATATTTATTTCTGATTCTTCCATCGTCTTCAATGGAAATACTCAGTATTGAATAATTTTCCCCGTCATCCCAGAAAAAAGAAGTGGGATAGGTAAATGAATTTTTCTCACCCTGATTCCATGAAACTTTATCGGGTGAAACTTTTTTAAGCTTTTCAAAAATTGGCTTTACAAGCCTGGCATCTACTGTGGCTTTGTCTGTTACTGTGGCTGTAGGCTTTCCATGCTTGGCAGCTATCTTTTCAACGAATTCTAAAGAATATTTTTCGGCGGCATTGGTATCAATAGCGCCAACTTTTCCTTTATATACAGTAATCCTTGTTCCCATTGTGTTATCCAAAGGAATACTGCTATACATCAAGCCCTTGTTTTCATCTGCATAATATTGTACAACATCCGGCTTGGAGCCTTTATCTTTAAGAAACAGATCTTTGTTTTCAAAATCATACTTCTTCGCATCATCTCCTAAGGAAACGGATGACAGATCGAATGATTTGTTTCCACAGCAGATATTGATCAATACAACGAAAATCAATATTACCACTTTTGCTTTTTTCATCATATTAAATGCTTTTCCTGAAAATTACTGATTATCTTTTTCTTTAATTATTTTAGACCAATCGGTAAACATTTTGGTGATGGTATTGACATTAATCATGCTGAAAAAGAACATTCCTGCGAATACCGTAAGCCAGCAATAGGCTAGTTTTACTCCATTTTTATCGGTAATAAAAAAAAGGATAAGCATGGCAAGAGATCCGAGTACAAATGTAAACATAAGCGTATACAACAATACATGGATGATGTACATATTGAATTTAAGCTTTCTAAAGATCCATCCTATCAATGCAATTGGAACAAACAGAAGCAGTGGCAAAAACATAGCTCCAAAAATGGTTACCTCCGGGTAATTAGCTATTTTGTCCTCTAATCCGAAAAAGGTATTAAAACTGAACCCCATCATAATGTTTCTCATCATTTGTTACCTCCAGTAAAGTTTTGTCTTTATATCCTAGCATTTTCGCCAATATAACATTGGGAAATTCATGAATCCCTATATTATAAAGATTCACACTGTCATTAAAAAATTCTCTTCTGTCTGCTATTTTGTTCTCCAGTTCGGAAACCCTTTTCTGCAGTTCAAGGAAATTAGTATTGGATTTCAGTTCAGGATAATTTTCTGAAACAGCAAAGAATGAAGAAAGTGCTTTTGAAGTCTCATTAGCAAGCTCGGTTCTTTTATCTGCATCAGTACTGTTATTATAAAATGTTCTGAGTTCTGTAAGGCGGGCAAGAATTTTTTCTTCATATTCCATGAAATGTTTGGCAACAGTAACCAGATTGGGAATTTCATCTGCGCGCTGCTTCAGGACTACATCAATATTACCATAGGCTTTATCTACATTAAATCTGAGCATAACCAGCTTATTATAAAGATTGATCAAAAAGCTGATGAGAGCTACTCCCAGCAAAATAAGTAATATGATAGCGACTGTCTGATTCATTATTGTGTAAGAATATAAATAATTATTAAAAGGATGATGGAGCAGGTAAATATAAACGACCTCAGCAATGGCTGATATTTGTTCCAAACATTGATTCCTGATGCTGACGTAATTCCGAGGACTTTATAATGTTCATCTTTTCTAATGAAAGGTACTCCGTTTTTAGAATCGACATAGCCTACCAACAGTATTTTCTGCCCATTTTTTAAAAGGGTTTCTGTATATCTTTTGCTGTTGGTACTGCTCACATTGGTTTTTCCTAACAAAACAAATTCAATTTTATCCGGCTCTACTTCTATCGTTCCGGTATCATCTGTAACCTGGAAGGCATTGCATTGCGTTTCTCTGTGGACGGTTGTGTATGAAAGCCTACCATCGGAATCTTTGCTGATATTTTCTATAGTATAGTAATATCCGATACAGACTTCATGATCCACCGGAGAGGTCAGCGGCTCTTTCATGATCAGAGTTCCTTCAATCTCTGCCAGACCTTTTGCCACGGAGTGGATCTTAGAGGTCGGCAGTGATGACTGCAACCGTAAAAAACGTTTGGCATCCGTGGGTTTCATGAAGGTAAAAAAAATGAGCACAAAAATCAGTAAAGGAATAAGAATAACAGCCTTTGCTGCATATGCATCATAATTATTGGCAATTTCAAAAGCATATTCATGCAGCGGCATTTTATCCTTAAAAATTATCCACAGAATAAAATAAATAAAGCATGTGGCTATTATTCCTAAAATGATATATACAATGTATGGTCTTCCTTTTTTAACTCCCATATATTTTGCTCTAAACACCCAGTAAAATCTCTGAATACTATTCCGGCATTTCTTTCTTTTTTCTAAATGATTTCAAATTCTTCTTTTCCCTGTGGGATATGAAACATCAGTTCCAGCATCAGCTCTTCACCGGTTTGTTGATTATAAAGGAAAAATGCAGGTTCCCCATTTAATTTTTTATAGGTGGCCAGTTTTCCGTTACCATAGATTTTTAAAACCCTATCTTCCTGCAGCGGCATCATTTTAAAGCCATTATTAAAATCTTCTAATAAGCTGTTCAGTCTTGCTTTTGCATCTTCATCGCTTAAATACATGGATAAAGCCATATTTTTTTCACGATTCTTTATCATTTCAAAGTAAGGTTCATATTGTTTTGAGCTGATAAGACTGCTTATTTTTTTGTATGCCGAATCCAGTTTGGCAGCAAGGTAAGAATTATCTTTTGAAATTGACAGCAGATCACGGCTCTGCTCCCATTTTATCATTTCATAAGGAATTTCAGCCTGAAAGGATGATTTGTGATGTAATGAAGGCAGCTTCTTTGCAGTCTCTTTTTCTGAAAACTGAAAATTACCGCAATCTTTTTCATGGACAAACTTATCATTAAAAACGTCAAATAACTTAACGGTATATTGAAAGGCTGTCCTTGAATCTATATACTGTTCTCCTGCGACCGGCAGAAGCTTAATTTCAATTTTCTGCTCACCGGAACTGCTTATTCCAAAATTAACAGGAACATTGGGAGACATCTGTCCTTCAGTTTCCAGGGCAATAACAGGGATGTCATTCACCAGAATTTCGAATTTGCAGTAAACAGCAGTAAAATCAATGGTATAATAAGGTTCTTTAGCCATTATGGTTATTATTTATTATAAAACATATCGAGACTTCGGTAAGAAATCCATTCTTTATATTTCGGGCTGGTTTTATCTAAGGCAAAGATCTTCAATGTATTTTCATTAGGTTTCTTGGAAAGATTAACGGTGTGGATGGTGAAGAAAGTTGTTTTGGCTTCTTTATCCTCCCAAACCTGTATTGTTTCTTCTATGTGATCTGTTTTGAACTCTCCGTTTTCATCCAGGAAGATCGGCCTTTCTTTGGTGTTTACCTTCTTATCTGAAAAGTCTGCCTTATGGCCTGCTTTTTTTTCAATAGCACTCAGAATGGCATCTGTATTCGGATTGTTCTGCAATACCATTTCGTAGCACCATACTTTTTTATCATTCTTTGAATAAAAAACGGAAACATCATCCGTAGCAGACTGCAGTGTATTACTAAATAACGACAGGTTCAGGTTTTTATCTTTTGGAAATTGAAATTCAACATAATCCACTGAGGTATTAAAATCACCTGAAGCATTGTCATTGGCCGTTAAGCCTATTTCTTTGAGGAAATCTTCCCCGTTGGTTCCGAATTTCAGATCTTTAAAATCCATTTTTCCCTGTGTGCTATTTTCTGTTTTATGGGTAACACTGGTACTGGCTGTCTGGGAAACCAATTTGCCTGTTCCTTTTTCCTGACAGTTCATGAGAACAAAGCTCAAAACAATTTGGCATATAACGATCTTTTTCATTCAACTTTTATTTAGTTTTCTTCTTTATTGTATATACTATATGGGTAATTTTCTACCTTTTTATTATTTTTTATCCTGAATTTTAAGTACTCCGAATATTTTGTAGTTTGAGTAGCATTAATGATCAGTGTGGTAAAGTTAGTATTTAAACATAATAGATCTGATTCTTTTGTTTTTTCTCCTTGTATTTCGGCATTTCCGTTATTCAGAATATATAACTTTCCGGAAGTTTCCCAGATGATGTTTCTTTCTGTTTCGTTTCCTTTATCAAAAGCGGGTTTCCCAAGTTTTTCAAGAAGGAGTTTTTCCAGCTCTTCACTTTCTTTCGGGGTATATAGATGGATTTTATATCCGTTTATATTTTTTGAATCTCCTAAAAGTTCAAGGTAATTTTTTCCTGCATAGGTTGCAGAATTACTTTTAATTTCATTTGTGAAAGACTGTCCATACAATATAAAAGCATTCATATCTTTCACCTGATAGGCAGTAAGGCTTTTATCTAATATAGATTTTTTCTCCGTATAGTCGATTCCGCTTAAAATATTTTCTTTTTTTACAGGGAAAAGAACATTGGATAGGTCTTTTTTTGCATTGCTGCATGATATAAAGAGAGACATGATTAAAAGTATAAACATATTTTTAATTTTTCTTTTTTTCCCAAAGTAATATTTTGTTATCATAACCTACTAATTCTGCCAAATATTTCATAATATTAAATCCATCAAAAAATGTGCGGGTTCTGTTATAGTTTACCGGAGTCCAGTCTGAGCTTACCTTTTTATAGGTGAATCCAGCTTTTACCATGATTACTACAGTTCCTACACACGGATCTATGCTTAAGCTTGGAATGTAATAAATCCCGGCCGTAGAATCGTATTTTAATTTATGTCCTGAAGTAATTCCCATAGTTGCTCCTGCACTTAATTTCCCTTCCACATGTCCTTCCAGCTCAGGTTTTTTTGTAGTTCCGATAACAACAAACATTCCTTTTAATTCGAGTCCTGACTTTAATTCAACAGTAATGTTTGAGCTCAGATCAAAATTAACTTCTTTATCACCTTTAACGGTACTGAATGAACCATCGATAACACCATCTATTTTTCCTTTCACTTCAAGATCAATGTACATTTTAAAGTTTATGACCACATGTTCTGTTTCGTAACCTTTGCTTGCCCATTCTCTGATCATATTGAAGATTTCGAGAGCAAGCGCATTTCCTGTTCCGGCTGACGCTACAGCAACTCCTGCCTGAACAATTAAAGCTAAAAGGTCAAAAACAATAGCCAGTTCAATTAAAGGTTTTGCTTCGATAAAGAGCATCAGCTTGGTTCCTATGTCAGAATGTGCTTCATTAACATCTGCTTCCCATTCTGCTCCAAAATATAGTGCGGGCGCATTTAGCTTTATTTCAAATGGCAATTTTCTTCCTACTCCTTTGGACACAACACCTTTTGTCTGCGATGTGATTCCCTGCGACATTTTTTTAACGGAAGAAATAATAGAGAAGAGTTTACTGATCTTATCTTTATATTTCAGAGTAAGTTCCGGTTTACAGTAATAGCTTCCATCTTCTTGTTTATCATAAGAAGCTTTAAGCTCAACTCCGAATTCTACATCTGTATATTTTCCTTTTTCTTCATTGGCAAGGCTCAATGCTTTGCCTCGAAGTTCTTTGTGCTTCTCAGGAGTCATTTTTTGCCATTTTATACTTAAGCTGTTGCTCAGGTTGATAAAAAAGGCGAATCTCCACTTTATATCCGGATATGCTTTTATTAATACCGTAGTTCTTTTCTCATTGCTGTAATATCTGCAGGTATGTACGTGCATATGAAACTGATTCGGGCTGGAAGATGCAGGCCAGATATATTGCATAACGGTCATTGTTTGGGCATCAAACCCAACTCCTCCTCCAAAATTATACCTGCTCAGCGGAGCATAGACCTCATAAGGGAATGTTGGTGTCTGAAAGCTTTTTTTTGTATCTCCTTTATCTATTGCCTGCCCTACATCGACGATATAAATTTCTTTTTTATGTTTGTTTTTGGCATCTCTGAAACAGCTATTGGTATCAAAGCCTGTCACATCAATGATAAGTTCTTTTTTCGTGGCTGAAGTAGGAGCTACTACCGCATAATGGATAGTTTGGGCATCGTGGGCATTGAATACAAAAGAGATGTCTACTCTACGGTTGTTTTCGTAATCTTTCTCATTTTTGTATTTGATATTATCTCTTCCCATTTTATCATCTGTAGGATCTACTTCCCCTTTTCCTACCGAGATGATTCTTCTGGGATCCAATCCTCCGTCTGCAAAGAATTTTTTCACTACATCAGCTCTTCTTTGGGAAAGTCCTTTATTATAATTTTCTTTTCCTATAACACAGGCATAGCCACTGAGATTCATGGTGGCATCTTTGTGCTCGAGAAGGAATTTGAGAACATTATTCAGGATGGCAACTCCATCTTTATCAATGACTGTAGAATCAAATTTATAATAGATTGTTCTCTGAATATGTTCCTGAAGAGCAGCAGATTTTATGAGTTTGACACCATCTCCGTTTTTAAAGACTGTAGCTGTTGTATTGTTGGCTTTGCCATCTTTTGTTTCAGTTTCCGTTATTTTGATGACTTCAAATTTACATGGCTCGAGTCTTGTGGAATTTACATCCGGCTTGTATACTTTTGTCGGGGTCTGGTTTTTGCTGACATTGGCATTGGTGGTAACCACTTTGTTTTTGACATTCAGGTAGATAGCATGAAGATCATCACCCAGATTATCTTTGATGTACTTTTTGGAACCGGAATCTTTTACTTTGACATAAAATTCTTCTACATTCTGGATATTGTCCACATGGGCCATCCATGAGTAGGTATTCTCTATTTTCAAATTGACCTCACCATCTATGACCTGTACATTATTGTATACGTGAACCAGCTTGTCACCTTTTGCAGACTGCTGGTTCCAAAGCTCAATAGTCAGCGTATTTCCATTGAGACCTTCTGTGGCCAGATTAAGATATACGATATGTCCGTAAGAAATATAATTGACTTTATTCTGGTTTTTGATGCTGGTCTTGCTGCCTCTCTGGGTAGTCCATTTACTGGTAACAATTTTTGGTTCACACCAGCCTTTCACATAAAGCCCCACATTATTTTTGATATCTCTTTTCCCTGAAAAACTGGCCTCAATGTAGAACTGATAGCTTCCGCAGTACTGCTTATCAATACTGAATTTATAGCCTGTGGAAGATGGAACCTGATAGATAATAATTTTGCGGTCGTTGGTCTGTCTCATCCAAATCACAGGTTTCTTTTTATCTTCAGCTGTTGTATCCGGCAGCCATTCTTCTACCTGGAAAGTGACATCCTGATTGGGCATAATCGTAACTCTCTGACCCGGAACAGACATTTTCGGATAATATCTGCCTTTTGTAATCTTTATTTTTTTTACTCCTTTTGCCATTTCTTTATCATTTAGATTACACCATCCTGCCCGCCGTATTCAGGCTGTTCTTTATACATTTCTTCGGAACTGACCAATGGGTTGATCTGCTGCTGCACATCCGGATCAGCATTTTTAAAATTCTGCGGACTGCCTTCTGTTCGCTGGCCATGATCTATGATCTCAATACACGGGGTTCCGGCAATGGCACATACTGCCTTGCTGTCTTCCAAAATAATATATCCATTATTATTGAGCTGTACTTTATCGTAAAAATTCTGCCATTCGGTTACCATAATTTTGCATGGCGGAGGCGGAACTCCCATTTTTGTACAGTTTCCGAAGGTATTTTTTTCAAATGTAGCCGCACCTATTTCTTTTGTGGTTACGATAAGTTTTTTGGAGGCATTTTTATCATTAGCGTATTCTTTCTGGTGTGATAGCACTTTGAGTTTGTCCGGAAGCTGTCCGAACTGGCATTTGCAGATAGCACCCTGTACTACAATATGTTTTTCTGCCATGGCTAAAATTCTTTATTTGAAATTACTACTCTGGTTAAATATTCATTCCCGAATTCCAGACGGACAAAGGATGAATTCATCTTGAAAGTAACAACGGTTAGAGCTTTTTCCGAATTTTCATTCGTATCTCCTACGGTCTGATAAAGCTTTGCATTATACCTTGCAAATTTCTGCTTACATTCTGATGGTGAGCTGTCATTGAATACCAGACCATGTGGTAATCCTGAAACCATATCCTGCCCGTAATACTGAATAGCATAATATTCCAGACCGGTGCTCATATTTGCGTAGATCATATTGAAATCATCGAAATCCCAGTTGGAATATTTTCCACCTTTGCAGTCTTTGCATTCCAATTCACTTGGACTTACCTGTAAAAGTTTTGTGAAGGTATCGGATGTGGCCGGTAGCGCTATAAACTGTTTCTTCCCGAACAGAGTCTGCAGCTTTTTTGAAGTTTTCTTCTGCTTCGGATTTTCTGCAACCATATCTGCTGTTGTCACGGCAGTTGTATAGGTTGTAGCCGTGCTATCGGCATCTGATACATCGTTATTGTTCGAATGTTCTGAAGGCTTATAGTTTAAAAGAAATTCTTTGATCTCTTTCTCAAGCTTACCGGTGGATTTTGTCAGTTTGGTATCAACTTCTTTTTTAGACCCGCTGTCCGGAACTATTTTCTCAAGAAAAACAGTGATTTTCGTGCTTTTGGAAGAGACTTTTTTCATATTGACGTTCCAGATTGCCTGCTTAATAAACTGTTTGGGTTTAGAACCGCTTTTCAACGCCAGATCCAGGTAAGGATTTTTGGTATCTGCATCATATTTCAGATTATAAAGATCAACAGTGGTTGAAAAATCGCTGTCTGATGCAGCGGCAGCTTTAGCTTCATCTCTGGTGAAATCATTCTGGAAATAAAAGATGGAGTTTTGTAAGGTCTCAACATCTTTTGGAACATTAAACTCTACTTTTTGTCCAAAATACAGGCTAAAGCTCAATATAAAGACGAATATGGATATTTTACGATTTAATTTGGTTTTCATTTTATTATGTTTTCAATTAATCTGTTAAATCAGCAACTCCTACTGATATTTTCTTTTTTTTCTCAAGTTTTATACTGCATTCTAAATACATTGATTTTAAAAGTAAATTTTCTCCGTTCAGATATGCTACTATTCTGAATTTCCCTTCATCATTCATCACCGGGTTATCCTCAATGATCATTGAAAAGGGTGCTTTATTCATGAAATCATACACTGATCTTTCATCATTCAATCTTCCTTTACCTTCTATATTAACCAAGCCAGTCTCACCTCTCAGCGGATCTGTTTTTAATTTTATTTTATATTTCGGTTCTATAGGGTTATTTACAACAGGAAATCTATCCTCTATTTCTACCTCATAATTTTGACCGAAACTCTGATACATTCCAAAGAACAGGGTTCTGATGAAATAATCGTCTTTTAAATAAAGACTTACTGCATCCGGTTCATGTATTACTTTTTCTATCTTTTTGCAGTAATTGTCTACTGTTTCTCCTTCAAATTCTTTGTAAAGCTCTTCTTTTACAGCCGGCCATCTTTCTTTAAACACCGAAAGATTTTCTACGGTATTGAATTTCCCCTGCTCATCTACGCTGATCTGTAGCGGGTATAAAACCTTAGAGGTCTTATATGCCAGCAAGTCTGCTATTTCGTTGACTTCTTCTTCGTTCAGATACAGATTGGAAGTTCTGTCTATTTCAAAAAAATGAAGGTTATTTTCCTTTTTCAGCCAGCGTACTGATGTTTCGTATTTCAGCTCATTTTTATGATCACCATTTTCAATATTCACGGTAACCCCGTATCTTCTGAATGAGTTTTCCGGCTGAAAGATCAGGCTGTTTTCCCGGCCGAACTTCACCAGGCTGTTTTTATCCGTTACAGCCGTTCTGGGAAGAAAAATTTCTTTCTGCCCTGTGAGCTCTATCAGGATCATGTCTTTTACGTTACAGTTGTTATTATGAAATAACTTTAAAGCATCAGCATCTAAATTGTACAACTGGCTTATGCTTCTTAAGCTCTCTCCTTTCTGAACGGTATGTATATTAAATTTCTGCATAAATGATTCCTGCTTCCGTATTCTCTTTTCTTATTTTGCTTATTCATGAGCCATTAATGGAGCACTCTTACCCTGTCTGATGTCGGATCCATTCCTATACCTTCTCTTCTTGCCGACCTGTGCAGATATTTGTTTCTTAATGTTCTCAAGTCATCCTGTTCTTTTATCTCCTTCTGATAGTCTGCATATTTATGTTCGGGTATTGGTATTCCGCCATATGCTCTTTCAAGATCTTTATACCGCTTAAAGATGTACTGTTTTCCATCTCCCATCGCATAAGGCCTCAAGCGGTTTTTTATTCTCATCAGCAGGGCGTCTGACGAAACGGAGTACTTTTCGTCGGTAATTTTCTTTAAGGTAAGGGGAACTGTTTTCTGAACACCATATTCCGCCATAAAATGTAGAGGAATATAGCTGTACGCTTTTTTTATAAGTTTACGTTCTCCTCTCAATGACAGATAAAAACCCGGAGTAATGGTAAGCTCTTCTTTTGTGTACCAGGATTCTGCGATAAGCTCTCTTTTAAATTCTTCTAATTTTGCACTGGTTGTCCATGACGTTTCAAGTTCTTCCCAGACTTCGGGACCGTCTTCGTAAGCTCCTCCTACATCACAATGAACGCCGGGAAATATTTTCTCTATGCCTACATGCACATTCGTAAGGTCGAAATTTTCCCTGTGCTCGTTTTCTGCCACAAAATGAATCACACTCTGTGCTCTGCCGATATCATTTAAGCTGAGTTCTTCTACGTCATTGTGAAAGTTCGGCATGGCAGAAAAGTTTTTTGAATAGGAAGAAACGGTATCATAAATACCCAGAAATCTAACCTTCAGCACATCTACCGTAATTCCGGCTTCCTGCAGTTTAAGTCCAAGATGCCCCCATTTCGGAAGCTCTTCACTTTGTATTCCTCCGGTACCGTCGCTGTCGTAACGGGCAGTTACTGTGACACCTTGATGTGAAACAGTAGTGGTAGTAGCTTTATATTTTGATTTGCCTATTTCGTGGACGAAATTACGCGCAGCAGCAGCACCCCTGCTGAAGCCGAAAACATCAAAAGTAAGGACGGCAATTTTATCTGCTTTTTTTGCATTTTTGATGTTTTTTACTTTTTTTACGATCTCTTCACAGCCTTTTCTCACTTTTCCACGGATCCCGGTGGGCCCGGTTCCAAAGGCATAGCCAAGCATAGAATCTTCTTCTTTATCTTCGGTACCGATACCTTCTATATAAATACCAAAATTTTTATCGTAATTGTCCCACAAACGGGCTACGTTGCTCCAGTCGTTATTATAACTGTTGTTATCGGTGGGGTCACCTCCATTTTTCTTGTAATCGGCCGTTTTGTTTCTTCTTTCTGTGGTATTGGTTTTATTATTCAAAGTTCCGTCAAAAAACACTCCAAGAGTAATGTCTAACACTTCCTCTTTGGATATTTCCGGTGTATAATCTCCAAATTTATTATTGTGCATCGTTCTTATTTTATTTTTATGGACAGACTGATTATAATTTTATGAGGGATATTATTCTATTGTACGCGAAAGCCTCATTTTTGCTTTTGTAACGGGCAATTCTTCTTTTTCGCTTTTTAATAACAGATTAGCTCCTGTATTATCTGGATTGACTTTAATGATCAGGTCAATATTTTGTTCTTTTCCAAGTTTCGCGAATAGTTCAAAAATTTCTTTTTCATCAAAAGAGTCTATCCATACGCCGTATCTTTTTTTATTCTTATCTCTCCAGTAAAAACCACAGAATTTTGGAACAGCCCGTTTTTTATAGGTATCAGCTGTCAGGCTTTCCCCGAAAAGGTTTTCCTGTTCCCCATTGTAACTGGTGAATCCAAAATCGATCCACTCACTGCCTTCCGGCAAAATCACTGAGGGTTTCCAGCTATATTTTTCTCTGTACACTTCATAAATATCCGGAGCAGGATAGCCTTCTTTTTCTATTTTAGCTCTGATCTCGGGTTTAAATGTTTCATAAGACGGATCTTTCAGCATTCTGTCTGCAAAACCTTCCTTCAGCATATACTGTGCGTTTTCGTATGCATTTTCTTTGGTAATAATGGTATCATGAGCCTGAAAAGCACCAACTTCTTTCTGGTTTCCCGGACCGTTGATCCATAAAACCACCCGTCCTTTCGGGGCAAGGCCAACAATAAAATTACTGTATGTGGTCTTTTTGCCATTATCCTGATCTGTAAAACCTTTATCAAAAAGATCTTTTATTTTTTCTTTATCCAGGTCCCATTTTCCGGTATAGAATTTATTTTCCACCAGCGAGTACCAGGTAAATTCCAGCTTGTGAGGAATATCCATCTGGCTGGTTTCTACACTCATTGTCCCGCCTTCATTTCCCCAGCCTGTATTCTGTGTGCCCCAGATGGCATCGAAGCCGTAGGTAAAATCATCTGCGATGAGGGCTCCTTTGTAAATTTCCATCGGATATTCCTGCGGTGCCGAAAGGGTTCCCAGCCAGCTGTATTTTTGTTCCATTTTTTTATTTTGACAATTGATTAATGAGAAACTACTTACAATAAAAAGAATCAAAATTCTTAATTTACTTGTTTCCATGAGACATTATTTTCTTATTGCTTGCCAAAACAAGGTTGTTTTTCTGTGCTTCCACATTAATTTTCTGAGCAATTTTTTCAACCTTTTTGCCAACATTCAAGTGATAAGAGTCTGTGACTTTTATCTGTATATTCTTAGCTGTTTTAATGATCGCCATATCAGAAAAGTTTTGATTTTTCGGCACTGTTGAATTCTACGATCTTACCACTCTGCATCGTCATGTTTTCAAGCTCGCTGAACATGGATATTTCTCCGGCAATCTCATTGGATGTTTCAGACTGCCTTTTGAATTCTTTTTCCACCATTTCCGTTCTGGTGTCCGAAGTTTCACGGATATCACCGGAAGCGGTCTGTACAATATCTTTTCCGGCCGTAGAAATAATACTGTTATTCGCAGAACTGTTGATTCCTTCTCCTGCACTGATCGAAATTTCTTTTCCGGCTGTGATGTTGATATTATCTCCGGCATTCAGGGTAAAGTTTTTAGGAGCTTTCATGCTGATGTTTCCGGCACCATCCATATAATAGATGTTTCCACTCGGATCCATGATTTTTACACTTCCTTCTTCATCATTCATCAGAATTCTGATTCCGCTTCTTGTCTGGATAGATTTCAGATGGTTGTTCACTCCGCCACCCAAGGCTATTCCTCCGTGAAACATGCCTCCCATGACGAAAGGTCTGTCCGGATGACTATGAACAAAATTCACCATCACCTGGTCCCCCACTTCCGGAATGGCAACATATCCTCTGTTTTGTGTAATCTGATCTGTTCCTCCGGCGTCAGGACTCATCATCCTGATAAAATGGGTTGTATCGCTCGTCTGCCAGTCAAACTGCACCTGTATTCTTCCCTGTCCTTCCGGATCTGTATTGGATATTACGACAGCAGTCTGTGGTTCGGCTTTAGGAATCTTATATTCCGGTCTTGGAAGAAATCCTGTATCTGCTGCTATCCCTGTAAAGCTACCTTTATAATGTCCTATTGTATCGATCTCATGCTCAACTTCCGTGATCATAATTCTTGTGAAATAGGAAGTTTCGTTGGAATCCTGTTTCCGCATCTGGACATCGGCTATGCACCCCGGATGTAGGAATGGAACGGTTGTATTTCCTGAAATGGAAAAAACGTTTACTGCTGCACTTCCTGAAGCGCTTTTCTGGGAATATTCTACATCCAGATGAGTGGTTGCCTTAATAGGGGCTATCTGAAGCGCAGGGGTTTTATAAATACTGTTGTTGTGATTGTAAGCTGTCTTTGCAATATCACTTACGTGCTGAATAGGTGTGGAACCTGAAGTAAGCTTTTCATTTTTATTGCTGTTGTACCCGTAAAACTGAGGCTTGGTATGGATTGCTTTCAGCTCAACCTTAATATCGTTGGCACTGCTTCCGTAGGTCAGGATAATGGGTTTGTTCTGAGGCGGCAGCTTCCCGAAGTGCAGGACTTCACCGTCATAAAAAAACTGTTCACCATATGCTTCTGCCATCCTTGCCAGATAGTTGTAATGGGTTTCGTCGTACTGGCTGCTGTAGATGATCTGGGAAAAATTATTGGCATCTATCCTGACATCAAAACGGCTTTTATCAATCCCCTGTTTAATCACTTCTTCAGCGATAATCCCTATATTAACCGGCTGACCTCCTCCAAAGCTCTGAATATGGGAAGCTCCATCCAAAAGAATGGTTGGGCTGGATCCTGTAAGTACAATATTTCCTAGGCTCATTTTTTCCTGACTGAATGCTACCCCGGTAATGATTCCTACAAAGGTTCTCTCGGGACTGCTGTCTATGCCTTTATAGGCAATGATTGCCGTGAGGCGTTTTCCCAGGAATTTATTGGCTTCTTCCAGCGAATGGGTCTGGCGGTCTCCCAAAGCATCATGAGCCAGGGTAAGGGTAAATTCATGATGGCGCTGGGCACTCTGTTTAAGTTTGAAATGCTTATAAAATTTGATGATTTTTCCTTCTATGACTAAGGAAAGCTTAACCAGACGGTTGATACCGGTATGATGATTTTCGGATACCCCGTCTGCATTTTGTGCCGGGCGAAAACTCGTTCCCTTTGATTTTTCAGGTGTAGTAGACATATTTTATAAAGTGATTTGTGTTAAATGTGTATATTATTCATCCAATCGGGAATTTTTGAAAAAAAACAAAGATCCCTTATCAGAAAACAGCTTTCACAACAGGTAAAAAAAGACCGTCTTGAGGGACAGTCTCTTTGTATTTTGTACTACTCCGGACCTAGCTTAATGGCCAGAATCCGTCGTATAATGAATTTCCATAAGTAATGCTTTCTGCACTTACCACAAAGCTTATCAGCATATTGTTGCTGTCGATGGCATCAAAATCCATTTCGTGCTGGATTACATATCCGTTTTCCCACTTCAGGGTAATTAAAGTTCCTTCTTCATGTGATTTATTGAATGTAACTTCACCGCTTGTAGGCTTATATTTACCGTTCAGTAAGCTTTCCAGAATATCAGACTTTTCAGTTGCTTCAATTGTTACTTTAATCAAAGCGTTCGACGGATCTGATGCTACACGTCCTGAAACATCTGTAGATCTTGATACGCTATAATTAAGCTTTAACAGCTTTTGTCCTTCACCTCCATTGAATTTTAAGATTCCTCTTGAATTTCCTGCCATATTCTTCTATTTTAATCATTAATGATTATACAATTCATAAAGTTTGTCTAACAAAGATAGACTTCATGGTCTAATTTAAAAAGTTTTTAGTGAACAGATTTACATTTTGTAGTAATTCTACGACTTTTTTTCTATATACATCGATTAAACATTAAAAAAATACACTTCTTCGCTTTGTTTTCCATCAGTGAGCATACATGTAAAAATGTTTATAATAATAAGATAAGATTATGATGACCAAATTTACAACAATCATGATCATCAGGATGTTACCATATTTTCTCTTCTTATCTACAAAACTCAGACCCAGGGTAAAAAGGAACAGGAGCAGTGTATAAACAGCCGGGTAGAGATGAAAAGCTTCTGAAAACCTACCTTCAAATACCAATACAACTGCTCTCTGGGCTCCACATCCCAAGCATTCTATTCCCAGAAGTTTCTTACTGGGGCAGGTCAGCATAAAGTCTTCGATCTTCATTGCGAATGTTATGATGAAATTCTTGCTCTTGTATATTGGTGCGGGAAGAAACAGTCTTCTTTCATTTCAAATGATCCCTGGACGGCAATATATGGATTCCTTAAGATTTCTCTTGCCACGAATATGAGGTCTGCATCTCCTTTTTCCAGGATTTCTTCAGCCTGCTCCACCGTTGTAATCAAACCGACTGCTCCGGTTTTTACTCCGGCTTCTTTTCTGATCTGGGCGGAGAAAGGAACCTGGTAACCATCAAATACAGGTATTTTGGCGCCGTGGATATTTCCACCGCTTGAAACATCTACAAGGTCTACGGAATGTTCTTTTAACACTTCAGCAAGCCTTACGCTGTCATTAATATTCCATCCGTTTTCAGCATATTCGGTTCCGGAAATTCTTACAAAAAGCGCTGTATTTTCGTCCAGCTCTTCGTTGACAGCATCAACAATTTCTAAAAGAAAACGGATTCTGTTTTCAAAACTTCCTCCATAATCATCTGTCCTGATGTTGGATAGCGGTGATAAAAACTGATGGATAAGATATCCGTGGGCGCCGTGAATTTCTATGAGATCAAAACCGGCTTTTACAGCTCTTTTTGCTGCTGCCTTAAAATAATGTACCTGTTCTTTGATCTCGTCAGCAGTCAGGACATGCGGGACCCTTTCAGAGGGATGATAGGGAATGGCACTTGGCGCAACGGTTTCCCAACCTTCTTCAACAGGAATCTGCAGGTTATTCCAGGTGGAGCCTTTTCTTCCGGCATGGGCAAGCTGAATGCCTATTTTACTTTCTGAACGGGAATGGACAAAATCAACAATTTTCTTAAGCTCTTCTGCCTGCTGATCATTCCAGATTCCCATACAGTGATTGGTAATTCTTCCGCGTGGCTCTACTCCCGTGGCTTCAACCATGATAAGCCCTGTCCCGCCCTGGGATCTGCTTCCGTAGTGTACAAAGTGGAAGTCATTGGCCAAGCCATTTTCGCATGAATACATACACATAGGAGACATTACCCATCTGTTTTTCAGTTCTATATTTCTAAATTTTATTGGTGTGTATAACATTTTACCTTTTGATTTTCAATTTAATCATGAATAAAAAAAACATTGTCGAAGTGATGAAAAAGAAGTAAATTTGGCCCCCTTTTTAGTCTTACTAATATATGAAAAAAGACATACAGATCAGTTACGAGCATTTTAAAAACAGCAGTGAACTGAACGATATAGAAAAAACCTTATTTGAAAGAGCAATACAGGCCCGTGAAAACGCTTATGCGCCCTATTCGAATTTCCTTGTAGGATGTGCCGTTTTACTGGAAAATGGTGAAATATATTCCGGTAATAACCAGGAAAATGCAGCCTATCCATCAGGGTTATGTGCGGAAAGAACAACTCTTTTCTGGGTGGCGGCCAATTTTCCGGATGTCAAGGTGAAAAAAATCTTTGTCGTGGGAGGTCCTAAGGAATTTCATGAGAAAAACCCTCCGATTCCACCTTGTGGAGCCTGCCGCCAAAGTCTGATAGAATATGAAACGAAACAGAACGAAGACATCCTCCTTTATTTTTCAAGCATGAATGATGAAGTGGTAAAGGTGCATTCTATTAAAGATCTGCTGCCGTTCTATTTTGATTCATCGTTTTTGTAGAAGTGAAATTTTGTGAATAGTGAATTTTGGTTTGCATTTAAGAATCAGATCCTGGAGTTTTGTCAATGGTGAATTTGCTTCGCATGTGAATGGTGAATTTTTCACATTCAGGCATTTAATTTTAATTGATGTGAAATAGTGAATTTTGCTTCGCAAGTGAATTGTTAATTTAAGAATTATTTTCAATTTTGTGCTGTCATGTTCAATACTGATCATTTATACATTTTAAAAATTTCCCTGCGAAGCAAAATTCCCTATTCACAATTGACCATTCACAATTGACTTTTTGCCTTTTTGCGCAATAAATTTAAAAAGTTATCTTTGCAAAAATTTTGGTTTCCAGCATTTTGGAAATAATAGGGAATTGGGTGTGACTCCCAAACTGTCCCCGCAACTGTAAATCGCAATAAGATTTCTGCAAAAAACCACTGTTTATACGGGAAGGTGCAGAAAGCGAAAGTCAGGAGACCTGCCAAAATTATAACTAAAAACGCATTACTTTCGGAGGAAAAGTAAAATAGTATGAATATAAAAAGGTCTTTATTACTGCTTTGTTCGTCTTACGGCAGCTTTCTCTTCGGACAGGAGAAAGCAGTTGACACCATTTATATTTTCGACAGCCAGATGAGCAAGGCAAAACTTTTTCATCCGGTACAGAGGATCACTCCAAAAGATCTCGAAAAAAATTCAACCAATCTTTCTGAGCTTTTACGTTTCCAGTCTTCTATTTATGTTAAAGAAAATGGACGCGGGGCTGTTTCTTCGCCTTCATTCAGGGGAACAACAGCTCAGCAGACTGCTTTTGTATGGAACGGAATCAACATTAATTCCAGCTTTCTGGGACAGGGAGATGTGAATAATATTCCTCTTTTCGGGTATGATCAGATTGATATAAAAGCTGGCGGAGGAAGTGTTGTCTATGGCAGCGGAGCTATCGGAGGGAGCATTCATTTAAATAATATTCTGGATTTCAACAGGGGTTTCAAGGGCTCTGTTTATTCGGAGGCGGGCTCTTTTGATACGTACAATAATTTTCTGCAGGCATCTTTCAGCAATGATAAATTAAGCGTTAAGGTTTCGGGAAGCTATTTCACAAGCCAAAATGATTATAAAGTTCCTGAGTTTATCGTAGGAAGTACAGGGTTCCACAATATTAACGGAAAATACTATAATACTTCGGTGAACATCGGAGCTTCTTATAAAATTGCTGATCACCAGACGATTTCATGGCAAAACCAGATCTTCGATGCCTCACAGCGGTATCCTGTTTTTGAACAAATTGGAAACAGAACAAAATATAACGCGCAGACTTTAAGAAGTTTAATCGCATGGGATATCAATAAAGGTAATCTTTCGAACAGCCTGAAAGCAGCTTATACGGAAGATAATTTCCAGTATTTTTCAGGTCTTAACCAACCTAAAACAAGTGGTGCAGACGGAAAAAATTATATTTTCAAAAATGATTTCAACTATTTCATCACTCCTAAGATCAACATTAATGCTATTGGAGAATTTCAGGTGAATAAGGGTGAAGGCTATCAATCGGACAAAAACAGTCAATCCGGAATTGGGGTCATCAGCAGAAATGTAGGTTCCCTATCCGGCTTAATAAGATATTTTGCCACCAAGGAGCTTCGTTTTGAAGCCGGCATCAAGAAGGATTTCGTGGAGGATATTTCTTCTCCACTTCTGTATTCTTTTTCGGGAAAATGGGATGCTTTACAATGGTATCGTATGGGCGTAAGCTTTTCAAGAAATTTCAGGTATCCTTCTTTTAATGATCTTTACTGGCAGCCGGGAGGAAATCTGGATCTGCTTCCTGAAACGTCCACGAATATTGACATGAACCATGAGTTCAGCTTAGGAGATTTTAAAATTACATTAAGTCCTTATTACATGGACATCAAAAACCTCATCAACTGGCTTCCTACTCCTTATGGTTACTGGGCACCCGTGAATACATATAAAGTTGAATCGTATGGTTTGGAATCACAGGTTAAGTGGAATAAGAAATTCGGAAAACATGCTTTGAAACTGGATGCAGGATACACTTATTCAAAATCTGTCAACAAAAATACTGAAATGCAGATGATGTATGTTCCGATCCATAAAGCTGTCGGAAATATTGAGTACGGCTATTCTTTCCTTAATTTGTATGTCCAGGGACTTTTCAACGGTCTTACTTATACGACTACGGATGAGCAAAGGTCTACAGCTATTGATCCTTATTTTGTTTTAAATGCCGGAGTTTCTGCCGCACTTTTCAAGAAATACACTTTGGGATTTAAAGTGAACAATGTTACCAATACAATTTATCAGACGGTATCTTTGTATCCGATGCCGAAAAGGAATTACAGTATTTATGCAACTATTAATTTTTAAATTTAAAAATATTATGAAACTGAACAAACTTCTACCTCTTCTTTTTGCTTTTACACTCCTTTTGGGCATCGTGTCCTGTAGCAGTGATAATAATGATGAGCAGGAAATATTCTATGGCAACGGTTTTTTAATCGCTAATGAAGGTACTTTCGGAAAACCTGAGGGTGACGTAACGTTTGTAAGTGCAGACCTGAACCTTAAACAGGATAACGTTTTTGCCCTTAACAATGGAGGAGCGAAATTAGGTGATGTTTTACAGATGATTGCTTTCAATGGTGAAAATGCTTATCTGCTATTGAACAATTCCAATAAAATTCAGATCGCAAACCGCTATAATTTTAAAGCGAATGGCGAGATTACCGCTGAACTTAATTCCCCGCGATATATGGCTTTTGCCAACAACAATATTTATGTAACGAACGATAAATATTTAGGTGATAAGTATGTAAGCATCTATAAAGCTTCAGACCGTTCTTTTATCAAAAAAATCACTTTCACAGATGCTGCTGAAAGAATTGTAGAAGCCGGAAACAATATCTTTGTACAGAATGCTTCATTTGGTTTTGGAAACAAAATTTCTTATATCAACACTTCTACCAACAATGTTCAGTCTACGATCACTTTGCCAGCCGGAAATATCAACAAGATCATTTCAAGCAACCAGAATGTGTATGCCATCGCTGCAGGAACTGCTGATTCTTATATCTACGAAATCTCAAACACAGGAAGCATCACAAAAACAACGACTTTAACAGGTATTGCCAATGCTACGAATCTTGAAATTGCCAATGGTAAGTTTTATTTCACTTCAGGAAAAAACGTGTACAAGATGGATATGACCGCTACAACAGCACCTGCATCACCGTTGTTTACTGTAGCAAACAGTGTTGATGCGTATTCTGCTTTATATGGCTTCAGCGTGATCAATGACAAAATTTTTACTTCTGATTCCAATGGATTTACACAGGCCAGTAAAATTGTAGTTTACAATACTTCAGGCGCTATCATCAGATCGTTTACAACGGGTATAGGCTCAAATTCAGTTTATGCAAACTAAAACATTAATACTTCGGTATTATTTATAAATTTTATTTTTTTTCATCATTTGTGTTTTTTTTCAGGCCGCTTCTCCGAAGCGGCCTGATTTTGTTTTCACCTGATTAAAAAGGTTTCGGCGGGACAAAGTCCCGCCGAAACCTTTTTTTAAAATTTAAATTTTAATTATACTTTAAGCCCAACTTTTCAGCTTCTGCAATGACAAATTTTTCAGCTTCTTCCTTATCATTGGGAATCTCACCTTCCAGGATGGCTTCTTTTACTTTTTCTTTAAGGATTCCGATCTCTTTTCCGGGTTTAAGGTCAAACATCTGCATAATCTCTTCTCCTGTGATTGGCGGCTGGAAATTGCGTACTTGATCTTTCTCCTCCACTTCTTTGATCTTCACTGCTACATATTCGAAGTTTTTCTTGAATCTGTCCTGCTTTTTGGAATTTTTGGTGGTAATATCTGCTTTACACAGGGTAAACAGATCTTCCAGGTCTTCGCCGGCATCAAATAAAAGTCTTCTCAATGCAGAGTCGGAAGCATCATCTGTAATAAGTGCAATAGGACGTGATGAAAGCTTCACCATTTTCTGGACATATTTCATATCGTTTCCCAATGGCAGTTTCAATCTGTGAAAAAGGGTCTTGACCATTTTTGAGCCTAAAAACTCATGGCCATGAAAAGTCCAGCCTGTTCCTTCCACAAATTTTTTGGTTGGCGCTTTACCGACATCATGCAGCAGTGCAGACCAGCGTAACCAAAGATTGTCTGTATTTTCTGAAATATTGTCTACTACCTCCAGCGTGTGATAGAAATTATCTTTATGGGTCTGTCCTTCCACTTCTTCTACTCCTTTCAGCTCGATCAGCTCAGGAATGATCAGTTTTAAAAGTCCCGTCTCTTCCATTAATCCCAATCCTACAGAGGGTTTTCTGGACATCATGATCTTGTTGAATTCAACCATGATTCTTTCCATAGAAACGATTTTGATCCTTTCTGCTTCCTGCTTTATAGCGTTTAGTGATTTTTCTTCAATGACAAAATTTAATGTTGAGGCAAAACGAACAGCTCTCATCATTCTTAACGGATCATCAGAATAGGTTTGCGCCGGCTCCAAAGGGGTTCTTAAAGTTCCTTTCTCCAGATCGGCAACTCCGTTAAAAGGATCTATCAGTTCTCCGAAATTAGCTTTATTCAAAGAAATCGCCATCGCATTAATGGTGAAATCTCTTCTTTTCTGGTCGTCTTCCAGTGTTCCGCCTTCTACCTCTGGTTTTCTGCTGTTCTCTGTATAACTTTCTTTTCTGGCCCCTACAAATTCCAGCTCAAGATCTTTGTATCTGATCATGGCTGTTCCGTAAGTTTTGAAGACCGAAACTTTTAATTTAGGATCAATATCATTCGCAACAGTCTGTGCAAGCTCAATACCGCTTTGCTCTGTCACAAAATCAATATCTGTAGATGCTGTTCTCTTCATTAAAAGATCGCGGACATAACCGCCAACAATGTATACGGACTGGTTATTTTTTTCCGCAGCATCAGCAATGATCTTGAACAGCTTTAAATTTTTATTTTGGGTAAGATTAATTTTCATCTTTAATAAATAGATCGTCTTTTTCTTTCAATGTATCTTTTCCATTAATCATAATGGGCATACATTTTATTAATTTTTCCTTCATCATCAAAAAACATGACTTCCACAGCATGTTTATCCATAATAGATTTATAAAACAATGCTACCGAATTTACACCTGCGGTTGACCTTATCAGTTCAAAATTCAGATCGGGAAATTTGTCCAGTGCTTTTCTCCAGTATTCACGGACTGCTTCTTTTCCTCTCAATGTATCCTCTTTTCCTCCTGTAGCCAAGGCAATCATTGGTGTTGTCACCTCTATATCCTCGGCATAATGAGACAATATATCTTCAAGATCATGTGAATTCCAGGTATGGATCCATTCTTCAGCAAATTTTTGGTGGTTCATGGCAGGTCTTTTATCAGTTGAAGAATGCAAAGATAGAAATTAAAAAAAAGAAATCCTGCCGATATATATTGACAAGATTTTAAATTGAAAGAATTATTGCAGGATATTATTCACGAAGAACCTTAATCCTGTTGTCACTCCATATTTTTATTACCGAAGAGCCTGAATATTTTGATACTTTTTCCCTGTCTTCCTCTACCGCATAATCTACCAGTTTAATAATTTCCGGAGAAATATCGGAAAATTTCATTGGACTTTTATCGCCACTGAAATTGGCAGAAGTAGAAACTAAAGGCCGGTTCAGTTTAGTGATCAGCTTTTTACAGAAATCCGTTTTTATCAGTCTGATTCCTATACTTCCGTCTTCAGCAAGGAGTTCCTTTGGAAGTCCACGGGGGTTTTCATAAACAATAGTTACCGGTTTTTCGCTAAGATCAATGATTTCCCATGCCATTTCCGGAACATCCACGAGGTCCTGAAGTCTCTTTTCAGATTCCACCAGAATGATCATTGATTTGTTTTTCTCTCTTTTTTTGATGTCAAATATTTTATTGACAGCTTCTATATTGGTGGCATCACACCCGATTCCCCAGATGGTGTCTGTAGGATAAAGAATGGTTCCGCCGGATTTTAAAATTTCGATAATGTTTTCCATAATTCATCAGGGCATAAAACCCGTGTATAAAGGTAAAAAAACAGGAAGGTTCAGCCAAAAAATATGGGATAAATGTTTTTGTTTAGATTATCAGGTTTAGGCTAAAGCCATATTTGACCGATTATCCCCAAAAAAACGGGCTAAAGCCCGTTCCTATTGAATTTAAATATCATTCACGATTTATCATGGCTCATAGATCTTATCTCTTTATTACTGATTGTTGATTCTATAAACCTAAAACCTATTTCAATTTCGGCAAATATCTCTCCTCAATGATGTTCAAATGGTGATAATTGTGTCCTACGATCAGTTTTCCGATGGTTTCTACAGCGAGTTTATTTCCATTAGCTGTACCTACATTATTTAAAACAGACGGTTCAAGAGTTTCCAGCAGGATTTGAGAAGATATTCTGATAAGCTTATATTCTTCCAGTAAAGATTCTAAGGATCTTTTATCCGCAAAAGAATTGGCAGTATATTCTTCTTCATCAAAGCCAGGCAGTTCGGCTTTATCTCCTCTGGCAAAAGCCAGAATCCTGTATTGGAATATCCTTTCGGTATCTGATAAATGAAGCAGGAGTTCTTTCAGGCTCCATTTTCCTTCTGCATAAGCGAAAAGAGACTGTTCTTCCGTAAGATCCGAATACAGTTCTACCGTTTTCTCTCCTGATATTTTTAATTCTCCGATCCAGTCTTCAGAAGGGATCCGGTCCAGATATCTTTGTACGTATTTTTGAAAATCAGACATACTTTTTTTGAGTGATAAATTATTAATGATAATTGATAATTAGAATTGATGAATGATGTGTAGAGTGAAATTCACAAATTGACTATTGACAATTTACTTTTGTTCTATTTCCCCGTTCGTCCATTCATAAAAATTCACAGAATCATACAGCTCGAAGCCACAGGCTGGGTATAACCGGTTTCCGACATCGTTGCTTTTCCCTGTTTCCAGAAGGACTCCGCAGGCATTTGATGATCTGCACAGTTCTTTAGCTTCTTCGATCAGTTCTTTGGAATAGCCTTTTCCTCTGTGATTGTCATTGACATAAAGATCATTCAACAGCCAGTACCGCTGCATTCTTGTGGATGAAAATATGGGATACAACTGAACAAACCCTGTCAGGTTGCCATTTTCTTCCGCCACAAAAATTTCAGAATCTTTGTTCTCTATTCTTGTTCTGAGAAAATTTTCAGCAGCAGGAATATCTGATTCTTTATGATAAAAAATTCTGTATTGGTCGAATAATTCTGCCAATTGAGTTACATCTTCAAAAGTAGCTTTTCTGGTATTTTTCATATGGGTTATAAATGATGATCATAGCTTAATACCCTTTTCATCTTCCACTGCTTATCTTCCAGGATCCACAAAATGGTAAATTTAGCCCGGCTCCCCTGGTTCCATTTTCCATTGGAAAATTCGAAAAATTCATGTTCCCCTTCTTCTATGAAAGCGTACAGAACATTATTGTTGTATAAAGGATATACTTTCATAGTGTTGGGTACAAGATCCCGCTTTACTTTATTGGGACCACCACAGATATTATTTTTAATGGAAGCAGTAAAAGCCTTTTCTCCGGAAGTGATTCCTCCTTTATCATGGTAAAATTCCAGATCATTGCTGACTATAGATTTATAATGAGAAAGATCACATTTATTAAATCCTATATCAAAAATCAGGCTGTCCAGCTTTTTAGCTGTCTTATACAACTCGTCAGTAGTTTTCACCTGTGAATAGACCATCTGGCCGAAAAAACTTAGGATCAGGAAAAAATGAATCTTTCTCATTATATTTATTTTAAAGGGTTAGGAAAAAGCTTTCTCAAGATCTGCAATAAGATCTTCTGCATCTTCAATACCAACGCTCAAACGGACTAAATCGTCTGTGATACCCAATTCCTCACGTTTATCTGCCGGAATGGAAGCGTGCGTCATCAATGCCGGGTGATTCGCTAAAGATTCTACCCCTCCTAACGATTCTGCTAAAGTGAAAACTCTTACTTTCTCAAGGAATTTTACAGCATCTTCTTTTTTACCGGATTTGAATGTGAAGGAAACCATTCCACCTGCTTCTTTCATCTGGGATTTGGCAAGTTCATATTGAGGGTGAGATTCCAATCCCGGATAAATAACTTTATCTACTGCAGGATGAGTTTCAAGGTACTTCGCTACAGCAAGTCCGTTGTCTGAATGACGCTGCATTCTTAATGCTAAAGTTTTGATTCCTCTTAACACCAGGTAAGAATCGTGAGGGCCTAAGATACCACCGCTCGCAAACTGAATAAAGTGAAGTTTTTCACCCAGTTCAGCATCTTTTGCGATCAGTGCTCCGGCGATAACATCTGAATGTCCACCCAAATATTTTGTAGCCGAGTGCATGACGATATCTGCTCCCAGATCAATAGGTCTCTGGATATATGGGGTTGCAAAAGTATTGTCTACAGCAACCAGAATGTCTTTCCCTTTTGCAATTTCAACTACCGCTTTAATGTCTACCAGCTTCATCAGAGGATTTGTAGGCGTTTCTACCCAGATCAGCTTGGTTTTGTCTGTAATAACATCAGCAATTTTCGAAACATCATCAAAATTCACGAATGTAAATTTCAGCTGATATTTTTCAAAAAGTCTGGTGAACATTCTGTAAGTGCCTCCATAAAGGTCATCTACTGCTACTACCTCATCACCGGGATTCAGTAATTTCAGAACACAGTCGATGGCAGCAAGTCCGGAACCGAAAGCAAGACCTCTTGCTCCGTTCTCAATGCTTGCCAGAGAGTCTTCCAATGCCTGTCTTGTAGGGTTGGCAGCTCTTGAATATTCATATCCGGAATGTACTCCCGGGCTTTTCTGTGCAAATGTAGACGTTAAAAATACAGGAACATTTACAGAACCTGTTGCAGACTCGTGGTGCTGCCCTCCGTGAATTACTTTTGTATTAAAATTCATAATATTTTTATTTTATAAGCCTCCCATGAAAAAATCAAGGCTCTTTGAAACGTTGTCAGATTTTCTTTTTACTTCCAGCTTTCCGTTAAAAGCATAAGCCAGAACGTCTATTTCTTCCGGAACTTTATCGGGAACAGTGGTTGTGAAAGAAACCAGGTATTCGCTGTTTTCGTATTTATCTTTACCTGTTTCTTTAAGTTCTTCAAATTTTCCGTTGATTTTGAGAATTATTTTTTTCAGGGAATCATCTATATAAGCAATATCCGAGCCGTTTCCTTTAATGAAATCATCCATACTGGGAACAAGCTCCATGACAGATTCGCCTTCCATATCATGTGGATGAAGGCTTCCCTTTAACATTTCGGCAGGAATTTCCTTTTCTTTGAATAAGGCGATATCCAATGCTGTATTTTCTGAAAGCTTCTCGGTTTCTGAAACTTCATTGATCCCGGAATCAGGCAGTTTTTCTGCCTGTACAGCAGAGTCAGGAATTTTTGTTTCCTTTACTTCGGTTTTCTTATCGCACGCGGCCAACAATACCGCTGTACTGATGAGTAAAAGTGCTTTTTTCATATAATTTTGTGATTGGTGCGGAGTGTTGGTTTACATTCTGATGGCAGATTTTACAGCAAATTCATCCGCAATCTGCTCCAACCACTGTGCTACATCCTCTTCTCCGGTAGCTCTCTGGTAGGTACTCCCTAAAGATACCAAAATCTGGTGAATAAACATCTTCATCTGGTCTACCGGCATTTCTTTTGTCCAAAGATCGATTCTTAAAGCTTCCATTGTTTTATCATCCCAAACAGAGATCATCGTTGCTTTGGTTTCTTCTTTTTCCACACCACCGTCCTGGGCGTTCCATGTTATACTTTCAGGAATGTGGTTCTCATCCAACTCTACATCTATTGTAATCTGAGTTTTTCTCATATCTATCTAAAATTTTTCCGCAAAGTTAATACTTCTTCAGCTTATCTAAAATTTCTACGAAGTTATCTTCATCAGGAAATGCTTAATTTTTTTCGCTTTATCAAGATGCAGAAAACCTGAGTTTGTCATTAAAAATAACCTCCAAATTGCTTTGGAGGTTGGTGTTATTCTGACTATTACTATTATGGTGTTTTAGGTTTATAGACCGCTTCATTAAAGATGTTGGTAGCATCAAGCTTTAAAAAATCTACAAGCTTGGTTTCCGGTTTTTGCCTGAAATAGGCTTTACAGATCTGCCATCCGGTAAAAATTCCAATCTGGGGCGAAGATTCATTATCAATTTCCGTATAAAATTTTGAGAATGGTCCCGGAGAAATGAAACGCTCCACCAGCCTTGGATCATCTCCGAATATCAGGTTACTTTCTACAAAATAATTCCAGATATTGGCTTCATTGGCTACAGCCCAGTCATATTGTTTTTGGGTATAGTTCATTTTCAGATAATCCGGTGTATCCGGAAGGAAAGCATCCTGAAGTATCATGATTTTTCCGTTCAGAATAACTTTATCAATAAATTTCTGGTGATCCGGAGATTCTGTCACGATATTCTCCGCAAAGATCTGTGAAACTTTCGGAACAATATTCTGCGGGTTCATCGATTTCTGAAAGTATAATTCAAGTCCTTTGTAATTGGCATTACCGTCACCCATAAATCCTGTGATGTCTATAAAAAGAAGATTTCCTTTTGAATCATAAAAGATAGGATCCTGAACCATCTGGAGTGCCGATGAAAAAAGGTAAACCTTAGGACTTTTAAACTGTGGAAAATAGTATTTGATATGAGAGAACAGATCCTGAAGTTCCTTCTGAAGTTTTGTGTGGTCTATTTTGCCGGCCGCTTCCTTATAAATCTTGATTTCTTCTGCATCCGATCTTCTTTTTCCAAAATCCGCATCGGAAACCGTTCCCTGGAACCAGGGGAACTTAGCCTTGAATTGGTCCAAAGGAATTTTCTGATTATAGAATTCTTTGGAAATATCCGTCATCTCAACTTTTTCAGCGGGTTCTTTTACTTCTACTTTCCACTGGTTTTCAGGTTCTTTTTTACAGGAATCCAACGCAAGAACTAAAATGGAAGAAAGGGCAATAATTCTAAAAATCTTCATTATTTTTACATGAAATTTAAGTACACAAAAATAAGGATTAAAAACACAATCGATGATGAAAATTAAAATATTTGCAACTTCAGGCCTTATTATTTCAGGATTTTCTCTTTTCTGTGCTCAAAAACTCAATTTTAAGGATCCGAACTTTGAAAAAGCTGTCCTTGAAAATTTTGACCTTAATAAAAACGGTTCACTGGAACAGCTGGAAGCAGATCTTGTTACTAATTTATTTCTGGTCCAGAAGAACATTACATCGGCTGATGACGCAAGATTTTTCAGCAATGCTAAAATGATTGTGCTTGATGATAATAGGATTTCGAATATCTCTATTACAGGCCTGCCCCATCTCGAGCTGTTTTCCTGTACCGGATGCAAGATTTCTTCTTTCAGGGCAGAAGGTCTTAAAAGCTTAGCTTCACTGTATCTTGATAATAATCTTCTGGAGAATATTTCGCTTAAGGAAACTCCAAGAATTGACCAATTAACATTATCTTTAAATCAATTAAAGACAATTGATATCACCACGCTAAAAAATTTAAGAAAATTAAACGTCGAACATAATAAGATCCAGAAGCTCGATATTTCCGGGAATCCAGGACTTCAAACTCTCAACGTGGGTGGAAATACAATAAAAGAATCAGATATTAAGAAGGGAATGAAAACGGACGTAACTATTTTCGGAGCTGAACAATAACAACTATCATGAAACTAGAAACAGAAAGACTTATTTTAAGAAAATTTGAAGAAACGGATGCTGAACGGATGTTTCTGCTGGATTCTAACCCGGAAGTGATGAAATACATTGGTGTTCCGGTACTCACAAAACCGGAAGAATCATTAAATGTTATCAGAATGATCCGGAAACAATATGATGAAAACGGCACAGGAAGGCTTGCTGTCATTGAAAAGGAAACCGGACTGCTGATTGGCTGGAGCGGACTGAAATTACTGACCGAAGAGATCAATGGCTATAAAAATGTCCTCGATCTTGGTTATCGCTATTTACCTGAATTCTGGGGAAAAGGTTATGCATTGGAAGCCGCAAAAGCATCCCTGGAGCTTGGTTTTAACAGTATGAAGGCTCAGGTAATCTATGCCCATGCTCATTCAGGAAATGAAGGATCCAATCATATTTTAAAGAAATTAGGCTTTGAAAAAACCGGTGAATTCACAGAACCTGACGGAATCTGTAACTGGTATGAGCTAAAACGTAAAAAATATTTACCATAGTTTGATTACAAAAAAACCAGTAATTTTGGAATTTTATTTTCCGTTTGAAATTCCTGAAGTGAATGAATGGTTGTGAAACCGATAAAGACAGATTAAAAAAATATAAAGGGTATAGTAAAATACCCTAAAGAATTTGGAATAGACTAAAAAAATAAATAATGCAGACTCAAAAAGTAATAGATCATATTGTAGCATGGTTAAAGGATTATGCTGTAAAAGCTAATGTAAAAGGATATGTAATAGGTGTTTCCGGAGGCGTGGATTCCGGAGTGGTTTCTACTCTTGCCGCGATGACAGGATTAAAAACCCTTCTGATCGAAATGCCAATACGTCAGAAACCAGACCAGGTAAACCGTGCCTGGGAACATATGAATGATCTGAAATCAAAGTTTCCCAATGTAGAAGCTTTGTCTGTGAACCTGACGCCTGCTTTTGAGGAACTTTACACAACATTTGATGTAAAGGATGATCTGTACCCGAATGAGAAACTGGCTTTTGCCAATACAAGAGCCCGCCTGAGAATGCTTACCCTGTACTATTATGGTCAGATCAACAGCCTTCTGGTATGTGGAACGGGAAATAAAGTGGAAGATTTCGGAATCGGATTTTATACAAAATATGGTGATGGCGGGGTAGATGTTTCTCCTATTGCAGACCTTTACAAAACGGAAGTGTATGCTCTTGCAAGAGCTTTAAATCTGGTTAAAAATATTCAGGAAGCAATTCCTACAGACGGGCTTTGGGATGTAGACAGAACGGATGAGCAACAAATCGGGGCAACTTATCCCGAACTGGAAAAAATTCAGAAAGAATATGGATCCAAGACTGCTGATGATTATGAAGGCCGTGATAAAGAAGTCTTTTTAATTTTTGACAGAATGCACAAAGCAGCAAAACATAAAATAAATCCTATCCCGGTTTGTGATATTCCGGAGGAATGGAGAAATGATTAGTTTGAATGATAAGATTTATATATGAACGGTAAAATAAGATCGGTATTTTTTATTTGTCTGGGACTTCTTTTCGGAATGTCCGCGATGTATATCTACAATAATTTTATTGCTGACAAAAAAGGAAATACAGAGTCTGTAAAAACAGAAGCTGCCAGCTATGAGAGTACATCACCGGATTCCAAGAATAATAATACAAACCCCGCTTCCCAGCCTATTGACCAGCTGACTGAGGAAAAAACGGTTATTAATTATGTAAAGCAGAATCACAGGCTTCCAGAGTATTATATCACCAAAAATGAAGCAAGAAAGCTAGGCTGGAATGCTTCAAAAGGTAATCTCTGTGATGTATTGCCTGGCAAGGCTATTGGAGGAGATAAATTTGGGAACCGGGAAAAGAAGCTTCCTCAGGGTGAAAAATATTACGAAGCTGATGTGAATTACAGCTGTGGAAACCGAAATGCAGACCGGATCATCTTTACTGAAAATGGTGATGTTTATCTGACTAAAAACCATTATAAGAGTTTTGAAAAGCAGTAGTTGAATAGGTCATTGCGAGGAGTGAAGCGACGAAGCAATCTTTAATCATAAAAATAAATTTACAAACCCATGAAACCAGGCTTTATTTATATTATGACCAATAAGAATCACACAACTCTGTACACAGGAGTTACTTCAAACCTGCCCAAACGCGTCCAACAGCATAAAAACCCCTATTACGAACAAACTTTCACGTCAAGATACAAACTATATGTCCTAGTCTACTGGGAATCTTTCCAAGAAATCGGAGATGCTATTTTCCGGGAAAAACAGATCAAGGCGGGCTCAAGACAGAAAAAATAAATTTAATAAATTCAATAAATCCTGAGTGGAGAGATTTAGCAGATGACAACGAAAATATCATGGATACTTTTTGAGATTGCTTCGTCGCTATGCTCCTCGCAATGACCAATATTAAATTAATAAAGAAAAAAAGAATATGAAGACAATATATATCGATTTTACAGACATAGGCGACTATGAAGATTTTTATACCCAATTAAAGGAAAAAGTTAGTCTTCCCGAACATTTTGGAGACAATCTTGATGCTCTTTCCGATATCATTACCGGAGGCTTGGAGCTGCCGCTTCACATTGAATTTGTGAATATGACGGTAGACCAGCTTGAGATCTTTGAGGATCTTCTGGCAACTCTTGAAGATGCAGAAGATGAAACAGAAGATTTCAGCTTCACTTATTACCTGGAACAGTATGAGGACGAAGAGGACGAAAATAATTCTGAAGAAGAATAATTCAATTCAATAAAAACAAAACTCGCAGAAAATTCTGCGAGTTTTTTGGTCAAGTCTTTTTTATTTTCAGCTTTCAATCTGTTAAACAGAATCTACAAGAAGGGAGATTCAGAGACTGATAAGATCATAGATGATCAGCCATGAATGATAATAAAAAAAAGCATCCTTTTCAGAATGCTTTTTTGTGATTTTATCTTCCAATAACCTCTGTAATTGGGTTTCCTATATTTCCGCTTGGAAACTGAATTTTCAGTAATGATGAAACGGTAGGTGCAATATCCGTCATATTATAAGGCTTATTACTTTCTCCTTTCTGGATTCCCCATCCCATAAAAATCAATGGAATGTGTGCATCATAAGAATTCCACACACTGTGGGTAGTTCCTGTCTTAGCATACGGAGGAAGCATAGAATCGTGAGAGATCAGCTGGATATCTCCGCTTCTCTGTCTGTTGATCCCGTTGATAATTCTCTGTTTGATAGGCTCCGGAATAGTTGCTTCCTGAACTTCATCCACAGAAACTGCATATAAAACAGTAGGATCTTTCTGAAGCTCTTTTATCGTAAAGTCTCTCAGGTCATCCAGTTCAATTTTATTATCCTGCATCAGCTTTCTGTCAAAATAAACCTGATAATTGTCTACTGCATTGATCAGCTTATCAACTCCGAATTTATCCTTCAGCTTCTGATTAATGTCTTTTTCCATTCCTTCGCCAAAGAATCCTGTTGTAATTTTATGCTCTTTCAGGAATCCTACGGAATGTGCTCCACCGTGGTCAGCAGAAAGGAAAACAGTATACTCCCCTTTTCCTACTTTTGAATCCAGGTAGCTGAAAAACTGAGCCAGGTCCTGGTCAAGTCTTAAATAAACATCTTCCACTTCGATTGAATTCGGGCCAAATTTATGGCCTGCATAATCTGTAGAAGCCAGGTTGATCGCTAAAAAGTCCGTGATCTGATCACTCCCTAATTTTTCACCTTCCACAGAAGCTTCCGCCAGTTTCAGCGTTAATGTATTTCCGAAAGGCGTATAGCGGATATTATCTTTTTTTGCCTGATAATCCTGTGCTAAATTACTGTAAGGGAAAACAGGTGTTTTTGCACTTCCCAACAGTCCTTCCCAAGAAGAATTGTCAGGAGAACTTTCTGTGTACTGATTAATCGGGAGCAAAGTATTCCAGCCGTTCGCCACTAATTTTTCAGGCAGGTTCTGCGAATTGAAAGATTTCACCCACTGAGGCAGATCATTCATATACCATGTGCTCGTAATGAAGTTTCCTGTACTGTCATCAAACCAGAAAGCCCCATTCGGAGTATGGCCAGCAGGAAGGATGGACGCACGGTCTTTTAATGAAACCCCGATCACTTTTCCCTGGAAATTGGTAGCCAGTCTCAATTCATCCGTTACCGTAGTAGACCAAAGGTTTTTTGGAGAATGGCTTCCTATTTTTGCATTGGTTGTTCCTACCGGCTGAACGCTTTCATCTGCTGTACAGTAAACATTTTTCCCCGTTTCTTTATCCGTCCAGTCATTTCCGGCAATACCATGGATCGCAGGTACAGAACCTGTATAGATACTGGTATGCCCCAGAGCTGTAACAGTAGGTACGTAGTTGATATGAACATTATTTAAAGAGTATCCGGTATTCAGGAGTCTTTTGAAACCATCGTTTCCGTATTTACTGTAAAAACGGTACAGATAATCCCACCTCATCTGGTCTACCACTAATCCTACGACTAATTTGGGTCTTTCTAATTGAGAATTTTTGTTCTTCTGAGCATTGATTGTAATCACGGACAATAAAGCCGCTGCCGCAATTGAAATTTTCCTAAGCATCTAGTAAATTTTTGTTGACCACAAATTTACGGGTTTTGAAAGTTTTGGAGTGTGAAATTTTCTTTAAATTTGAGAACCGTCCATTAACCAATAAATGCAGAAATGATTTTAGGAGTATATTGGTATTTTAAATTCCCGGAAAATATATACAGTTTCCAGTTTTTCAGATTTTTCAAAGGCTTTGGAGGTCATGCTGATAATCCGGCTGAGCTAGAAGCCCGGGTTTTGGTAGACCATCCGGAAAGTTTCATCAAAAAACTGGAGGAATTGCATTTCCGTTTTAAAAGGATCTATCTGGATATTAAGATCAATGAGAACCAATTATTAATCTCAATAGGTGACTATACTCTTTTTGATGAGCATTTCCAGTTTGTTTCGGAAATAGAGCAACTTTTGGTTCATCACAATGCAGTTCTGTCTGATCTGCCTTTTGAAGTGAAATCAAGCAGAAGACTCAACCCGGAAAAGAAAAATTTCGAGACCATAGAGCATAGATTTATGCAAATTACCGGTTCCGATTTTAAGAAAAACAATGCTGAAAATCTTTCTGTCCGGATCGATTGTAATCTGCCGGCAGCAAACAAAAAAGATCTGATTAATGATCTGGTCCGGATATGTACTGAAGAAAATCTGCATGTGTTTTACTATTATGATCATGATTTCGGGCAACATTCTAATATTATGCTTTTCTTTACCAACGGAAGGCAGTTGGAAAATGCCGTTCAAAATGTCAACATTAATGCTTTTGGCAGAAAAGTGCGTCATCTGGATCAGAAGTATCCGCTTCACTTCGGTCTTTTCGGAGGAATGGAATATTATCCGCGGAATGGCCCTTTTGTGGAACTGATTACTGACGAAGAATATATTTTAAATAAAAAATAAACTATTACTATGATCAAATTCAAATATGTCATTTTATATGTGGAAGATGTGGAAAAATCTATGAATTTTTATCACCAGACATTTGATATACCAATTAAATTCATCACACCTGAAAAAGATTACGGAGAGCTTCTTACCGGAGAAACCAGTCTTTCTTTTGCATCCATAAGTCTGGCCAGCTCCAATATTAAACGGGGGTTCTTGTCTTCTAAATCTGAAGAAAAACCTTTCGGAATTGAGTTGGGTTTCACAACGGATGATGTAGAAAAACTGGTAGAAAAAGCAGTAAAAAACGGAGCGGTTCTTTATGAAGATATTACAGTAAAACCCTGGGGGCAAAAGGTAGCTTATGTTAAAGATCCTGATCATTATTTAGTAGAAATCTGTACAGAAATTCAATAAAACAATCACATTCCACATTTCCATGGAAATAAAAAAATTAGAAAAACTGACTGAAAATCCTCTACCACGCTGGGGACTTAACGGATATACTACAGACAAAATCCTTTCCATTTCCTTCGTTGAATATAGCGGCTCTTTTGAATTTGTCTTAAAAGAAAAATCTATGCCCTACTCTAAGATTTGGGAAACTCATTCGGATGAGCTTGAAGAACTTAATGAGATCATTGAAAAAGGATATTCTTTCGGAGCTTTTGAAGGTAATGAATTGATCGGCTGGATCATCTGCCAGCACAGAATATGGAACAACAGCTTTTATATTGAGAATATTCTGATCAGTGAAGAATTCAGAAGAAGCGGAGCCGGAGCACAGCTGATCAAAAATGCTGTCCGGGAAGCCAGACATTTGAACTGCAGAATTATTGAACTTGAAACGCAAAATACCAATTATGCGGCCATACAGTTCTACAGAAGAATGGGTTTCAGCATTACGGGCATCAATACAAGACTGTATGAAAATCCGGAGGAAACGGCTGTTTTTATGACTTTAGATCTATAGAAGCATTTCTACTCTGTTCATTGCCTCTTATAATTGACAGAAACTATAAATCATATTGAAAATTTTATTTTGTACCGAACGGTACATTTATATACCTTTGTCCTGAAAATAATCACCGATGGCAGGAAGACCTAAAATATTTGATGAGCAGGAAGCTGTTGCAAAAGCAACTGAAGTTTTCAGAAGTAAAGGCTATGATACAGCTTCTGCAGACGAACTGCTCTGTGCCATGGGCATCGGAAAAGGCAGTTTTTACCTGGCTTTTAAAGGTGGAAAGCGGGAACTCTATATCCGGTCGATCACTCAGTTTTCAGAATATTTTTATCAAAAGCTTTCAACCACTATTGCTGCCTCTGATGATAAAATACAGTTCATCAGGAAGTTTTTTCTGAATCTTGCCGATGCTTCTGATTGTGATAAAGAACGGGGCTGCTATTTAGGAAATGCCCTCGTTCAGCTTTCTGAAAAAGATCAGGAAATAAAAAAAATAACAGTCCAATTGCTGAAAAAACTACAGGCTCTGTTTGCAGAAATCATTAGAACAGCACAGGAAAATGGACAAATTTCCAGCACTGAAGATCCCGAAATGATCGGGTGGCACCTGAGCAATTTGTGGAACGGGATTCATGTTACAAGAAGAATGGAAAGCTCACCGGAAATTCTTAGAAAAATTATTGAAATGAATCTTAAAATACTCAGTTAAAATTTTTTAACTAATTATGTACCAATTAGTACAATTTAAAATATATTAATTTAATACCAACATGTCATGAACATTACCAACAACACGATTCTAATTACCGGCGGAGGATCGGGAATCGGATTAGAAATTGCAAAAGCACTGAACACAACGAACAAAATTATTATTGCAGGAAGAAATAAAGAAAAACTGGATACAGCAGCCAAAGGACTGGAAAATGTCTTTACTATTCAGGCCGATATTACCAATGAACAGGATGTAAACCGTCTGATTGAAGAAATTAAAGCCAAATTCGGAGAGTTGAACATTCTGATTAACAATGCAGGGCACGCCTATGTTTATACAATTTCTGAAACATCTGACACTTACAGCAAGGCAGTCGCTGAATTTGAGACCAATTATTTTGCGCCTATCCGTCTGACTGAAAAATTACTTCCTTTACTGAAACAGCAGCAAAATGCAGCAGTAGTAAACGTTTCTTCTATTGTAGCATTCGCTCCGGGTTCCCATCTTCCTACTTATTCTGATTCTAAAGCAGCTCTCCATTCTTACACCAAAATATTAAGGCATGAGCTGGCAAAAGACACTTCTGTTAAAGTTTTTGAATTGATGCCACCACTTGTTAATACAGATTTTTCAGCGGAGATCGGAGGCAGGGAAAATGGTATTCCAGCTTCTGAGGTGGTAGAAAGCTTTGTAAATGCTCTTATCAATGATACCTACGAAATCCGCGTTGGAAATACCGAAGTTCTGTACAGCAACTTTTTTGCAGGTTCCGAAGGGGCCTTTAGCATGATGAACGCGTAATTTTAAAGTACCGGTTATTCATTGCGGGAAAAGGAAGAACCTTTTTCCGCATTTTTGTTATTATCCATCCCACTTCTTTTTAATTTAAAATTTAAATAATATATTTAAATCACATCTACGTGTATTAAAATTTTATATCTTAGTAATCAACAAACTAAAATATTAACTGCTATGAAAAATCTAAAGAAATTGACAAGAAAACAGTTGGGAATTATCAGCGGAGGCGACACGGCCTATGCGATATGCGATATGGACGGTAACTGCCCTCCTACCAGCGGATCTTATTATTGCAGTGATGGAACTTGCTACAGATCTGACGGTGGCGGAAACCCTGGAGGCGGGTGCAATGAGCCACAACGTTTATGTCAGCCTTGGGAAACCGGATGCGGATGCGTTTATTTTTAGAGAAAAATTATTGTTAGATAAAAGGAGAGCGGTTTTTACCGTTCTTTTTTATTTTAGAATTATTACTGCCCAGATTGGCTACGTGAAAAGCAGATTTGGATACAAATATCTTTTAACAATTACTGAATTTTGCTTCAAGAAAAAAAATCAAAATGAAAATTATCGTAACAGGCTCATTAGGAAATATCAGCAAACCGCTGACAAAAGAATTAATAGGCAGAGGGCATTCTGTAACTGTTATCAGCAGGAACAGTGAAAGGCAACCGGAAATTGAGGCTCTGGGGGCAAAAGCTGCCATCGGGTCTATGGAAGATGTCGATTTTTTAGCAGAAACTTTTAAAGGTGCAGATGTTGTGTATGCTATGGAAGCCCTGAATGCAGGGGTATTCTTTGATCATACTGTTGATTTTACAGAAGCCAATATTCAGATTGCCAGAAACTACAAAGATGCTTTTGAAAGATCAGGAGTAAAGAACATTGTCCACTTAAGCAGTATTGGCGCACATATGAGCGAAGGAAACGGTATTCTGGCGTCTCATTATAATGTAGAAAAAATACTGAATGAACTTCCGGATGATGTTTCTATAAAATTTATGCGTCCGGTAGGATTTTACTACAATATGTTTTCATTCATTCCGACAATCAAATCACAGGGTTTAATCATTCAAAATTATGGTGGAGATCAAAAAGAGCCGTGGGTGTCGCCACTGGATATTGCCAGTACTATTGTGGAAGAGATTGAAAAACCATTCAACGGAAGAGAAATCTGCTATGTGGCAAGCGAAGAAATTTCGCCCAACGAAATTGCCCGGACGTTGGGTGAAGCTATTGGAAAAAATGATCTTAAGTGGCTGACTGTTTCTGATGAAGAGCTTCTGAGTGGTATGGTGAATGCAGGAATGAATCCGAAAACGGCCAAAGGTTTTGTGGAAATGAATGCAGCAAGAGGAAATGGCGCTATATATGAAGATTATTATCTGCACAAGCCAGCTTTAGGAAAAGTAAAGCTGAAGGAATTTGCAAAAGAATTTGCTGCAGCTTATCATCAATAATAATTAATTTTGTGATATGAAACAGCCTATCAGAATCAAAACGATCAGTGAATTTCACCAGTTCCGGGGCTTGGCAAAACCTGAGCATCCCCTCATCAGTGTTGTAGATTACAGTACCATTAAGGATGATGCAAACGAAACTGAGCTGAGCTGGATCCTTGACTTCTACTCTATTTCTGTTAAACGGACGTCTCTCACAAAGATAAAGTATGGTCAGCAGCAATATGATTTTGATGAAGGATTCATGTTCTTTATGGCTCCGGGGCAGGTTTTCAGCATTAAAAGAGATCCGGATTCAATTGCAGAACATACGGGATGGATCCTGCTCATTCATCCCGATTTTCTTTGGCATACTCCTTTGGCAAAGACGATACAAAATTATGAATACTTTGATTATTCGGTGAATGAAGCTTTATTTTTATCGGAAAAAGAGGAAAATGTCATCAGCAATATTGTTCAGAATATCCATCAGGAATACCATTCTAACATTGATACATTCAGTCAGAATATTATTATTTCACAGATCGAAACGCTGCTGAACTATTCGGAACGTTTCTATCAGCGTCAATTTATTACCCGCAAAATTTCCAGCCACAAAATCCTTGATTCTTTGGAGGCACTGCTTGCTGATTACTTCAGCAGTGAAGATCTCATTACCAAAGGACTTCCGAGTGTGCAGCATATTGCAGGTGAACTGAATGTATCTCCAGGCTATTTAACCGGTTTGTTAAGAGTTCTTACCGGCCAGAATACCCAACAGCATATCCACGAAAAACTGATCGGAAAGGCAAAGGAAAAATTATCCACCACCCAGCTGTCGATCAGTGAAATTGCTTATGAACTAGGTTTTGAACACCCTCAATCCTTCAGCAAATTATTTAAAAGTAAAACCAATCTATCTCCGCTGGAATTCAGAAAATCCTTTAGCTGAATACTTTTATACAGTTAATGCTTACCACTAATATAAACGCATCTCTCCGATGCGTTTTTTTTAAAGCTTTCATTAAAAATCATCATACTCAAAATATCAATATCAATCAATAATTAAAAATAATAGTAATTTTATCACTAAAAATTGAAATATAATTAATTTTTTATATATTTATGCCACTAAAACAATATTAATTACTATGAAAAAAACATTCTTGTTTGCTATTGCATGTTCCTTTTTTTTAGCATCATGCAACAATGAAAGCATTCCAACAGTGGCTCAGGAAACCGAGAAAACAGAAGCTGTCCAGAATTTCAAACGTGCCATCACAACCGTGAATACATCTAAAGACCTTCCCCTGAGTGAAGAAAAACAGAGCTCTGAATATCAGTTTCCGCAATTAAGTGAGAAAAGAAAGGATATCCTGCTTCCTGCTGCAAAATCCCTTATAAAATCTACAGGAATAAAGGATGAACAAATTGAAAAAACCACCCATGGTGATAAGACCAAAATTATATTATGGGCAATGGAAATTTTCCAGGACAATTACACGAATTCTTCTTTATAATCTTAAGCTTAAATTATCAAAATCAATATGAAAAATATTTCATTATTCCTTTTACTATTAATTGGAACTTTCGCATATGCCCAGACAGGCAGTATGACTATTTATAATTTCTCTGCCCATAGTGTAAGCTACAACCTGATAGGCACCAATGACAACAGTTATCCTATAGATTGCCAGCCCATCGTAGAAGGCAATTCTGCTACATCATTGGCTCCGGCATCCACAGTGGTTTACTCACAATATAATACCAGCCATCTGGTAACCCCTGCTATCAATCAATGGGCAGTAATTTCAGACGCAATAGGAATTCCCAACCAGACCTATAATGTATCGGCAGGAGTTACTGTTCCACCTGTGATCGCCACTCCTACTTCATGGCAATCGCTACGTCTTAATTTTTCAAATGGTGAAATGATCCATCTTGGAAGAGACTGCGGCTATGTTGACAGTCATCACGGAGCATTTAACGGTTCGACAGTAAGCGGTATTACGGCAACATGGAACTATTTAGGAAATAACGTGGTTGTATTCATTAATTAATACAGATCACATCAGATGATATCACAGCAGGTTCAAGTATTGGGCCTGCTTTTTTATAAACCAAAGTTGTTAGTCCCTAAAGTAATAAATACTATCTTTCAGCTGTTATTATTATATGAAAACCATTCAATTATTTATATTTATCTTTATCTCTCTGGCTACTGTCAAAGCTCAGAAGCCAAGTTCTGATCATTTCTTTGAAACGTCAGATCACGTCAGGATTAAATACAAAATTTCCGGGAAAGGAGTAGCCTGCATCTATGTTCCGGGAGGTCCGGGGCAGGGATATCCGTCATTTGAACTTTTAGGAGGAAATGCCCTGGAGAAAAACATGCAGATGGTTTATATGGATCAGCGTGGATCCGGCGAGTCGGAAAAATCAGAAAATTATCATCTGGATGCAATGGTTCAGGATATTGAAGAGCTGAGACAGCATCTGAAGCTTGATAAAGTTTTTCTGTTGGCCCATTCTTTCGGAGGAATTATCGCTGTGAATTATGCTAAAAAATATCCTCAGCATACCAAAGGACTCATCCTGTCCAATATTACCCTTCATTTCCTGAATAACGAATCTTTGAAAGAACAGATCGAATATGGAAACAGTCTTCTTCAGCAACCCAATAAAGCTGTTCCTGAAGACAGTCTTTCCGCGGAGCTTTCGAAAATAAGTGCGGCATTACGAAAGAAAAGAATCGGATATAAATTTCTGACCGAGGATATTGAAACCATTAAACAGATGGACAAAATAGATTCCCTTCATCCCAGGATCATAGATTTTGGCATGGCCGTGATCTCGAAGCCGAAAGAGTTTCCGGAATATTATACCGATTATGCGCCGGTTACAAAAGACATTCAGGTTCCGACATTAATTATCACAGGAAAAAAAGATAAAGCCGTAGGAACGCAGCATTACAAGACCTTTCAGTTTCCGGATCAGAAGGTGGTTTCTATTGATGGTGGACATCTTCTATATTATGAAAAAAACAGGGAGTTTGTGAATGCGGTTTGGCATTTTATAAACAAACACCAATAAGAAATGTGAGATTGATTATGGAATAAAAAGCTCAGCGCGGCCTTCGGCCGCGCTGAGTCTTATATAAAGTTAAATCTCATTAAAACTTAAGATCTCCATTCACTTCTCTCACTGCATTGGCTGCTTCAGCAAACTTCAACTGCTCATCTGCAGTAAGCGTTACATTCACGATTTTCTCCACTCCGTTTGCCCCGATGATAGCAGGAACCCCTAAGCAGATATCATTTTGTCCGTATTCCCCTTCAAGCATTAAAGAACAAGGGATCATTTTTTTCTGGTCGCAAGCGATCGCCTGAACCATTACAGAAACAGCTGCACCCGGTGCATACCAAGCTGAAGTTCCTAATAATTTGGTCAATGTAGCCCCTCCTACTTTTGTTTCTTCGATTACATATTTCTGTTTCTCGTCATCTAAGAATTCAGTTACAGGAACTCCGTTTCTTGTCGCTTTGCTTAATAATGGAAGCATTCCTGTGTCACTGTGTGCAGCGATTACCATACCATCTACGTCAGAGATAGGGCTTTCCAATGCTTCAGCCAATCTGTATTTGAATCTTGCAGAGTCTAATGCACCACCCATTCCGATGATCTTGTGCTTAGGAAGACCTGAAGTTTTGTGTACCAGATAAGCCATAGTATCCATCGGGTTAGAAACTACGATGATAATAACTTCCGGAGAATTTTTTACTAAGTTTTCAGTAACTTCTTTCACAATACCAGCGTTGATACCGATAAGTTCCTCTCTTGTCATTCCAGGTTTTCTTGGAATACCTGAAGTGATCACTGCTACATGAGAACCTGCAGTTTTGCTATAATCTCCTGTTGTTCCGGTAATTTTTGTATCGAATCCGTTAAGCGATGCAGTCTGCATCAAATCCATTGCCTTACCTTCAGCAAATCCTTCTTTAATGTCTACTAAAACTACTTCTGAACAGAAGTTTTTCATTGCGATGTATTCTGCACAGCTTGCTCCTACAGCGCCTGCACCTACTACAGTTACTTTCATATTGTATACTTTTTTTAAATTATTTTTTAGTTTAGTCTAAAAATTGAAACGCCCAAATTTAACAATTCCTGAAAATGTGGGCAATTTTTCAGGAATTTAATTAAGGTTCAATGGAATTAATTGACGTTCAGTAAAAACGTATATAGCTTTTTTGCTCCTGACAGGACCTCATGGTAATTTTTCTCGGTGACTTCAGTATTTAAAACCTCTTTGAAGCTTTTCCACATCGATCCCGTATTTTCCTGATAACATCCGAAGAAATTGAAGGTCACCTCATCAAAACCTTCTGTTTTAGAAAGCTGTTTCGCAATCACATTTCCGCCTAAAGTAGAACCTTCGATTACGTACATTGCTCCCAAAGCTTCATGTTCGTTGTCAAACTCAAGGTTATGGGAGGCATCCTGGTTTTTCAGAGAAAGGCTTTCAAGATCCTTTTCAATAAGGGAAAGCTTCTTTCTGTTGTTGAGCTGAAGCTTTTCCGAATACTTACCGGAAAGGCTTCTGAATATTTTATCTTCACTGTGAAGAAGCATCAAATAATTCGTATTGATGATCTTTTTATAATCTTCCAGAGTGAAGGTCTTGTTAAAAATTTTTTCAGAATTGAAAAGTTTTTCTGCTGCATTGTGATATTCCGCCGTATTTTGCTTAAGATATTCTGATACCATAAATAAGGATTTAAGTTTCCCAAATTTAGGGTTTTTTGAACGTTAAAATAAAACAAGTTCCCCCTTTATTGCTTTCATAATCCACATTTCCTCCGATACGCTTCATAATCCTGTGTACAATAGAGAGTCCTATACCATTTCCTTTGAATGTTTTGGCATTATCCATCCTGTTGAATATCTTGAACATTTTATGCTTTTCCTGCTCCGGAATTCCAATCCCGTTATCTGAAATCCTGTATACCACAGTTTCGCCTTCTTCAGTTCCCTGGATTTCCACTTTCGGCTCTTCCTGATGAGAAGAATATTTCACCGCATTATTGATGATATTTAAAAATACCTGGTGAAGCATCGTTTTATCCGAAAGTACCTCTGGGCAATCCTTAATAGTGATTATGCTTTTCGGACTGTCGAAGGTAATCTTTGCATTTTCCGATATCTTCTGGATCATATTCAGGGGTTGCAGGCGTTCCAGCTCTATCTCGCTGTGCTTGGCACGGCTGAGCTGCAGTACATCATGCATCATTTCTGCCATATTGTCGATTTCTTCAACAATAGAATTCAGCTTATTTTTATTTTTTTCCGTTTTTTCAAAATTAGAAAGCAGCATCTGTGCATTCAGCTTCATAACGGTCAAAGGGGTACCCAGATCATGAGAAATCGTGTAAGAAAAACTGTCCAGCTCTTCATTTACCTTTCTCAGTTCATTATTCAGCGCTTTGATTGCGTTGTACTGTTTATGTGAGGTTTCCAGGATCACATCGCGGACGGCCTGTACCGAAATAATGTCTCTGGAATTCCATCTCTTTGAATTTCCTTTGATGTTTTCTGTAAAAATCTGGAAAGAGGTTCTTGGCGAAACCGTCTGTATTTCCTTACCGTCCTGCAATAGTACTTCTGTTTTCTTCTCAGGATTTCCGGCCCAGTCGATATGTTCGTCAAACTCTTTACGGAACCAGATCAGCATTTCTTTTTTACTTCTCTCAATAAAATAAATAATGATTCCGGCTGCATTTTCATCAAGTTTTAATTCCTCTCCATAATCTTTAAGGAAGCTTCTGCTCACAAAAATACTTTCAGCAGTATTTTCAAGAGCCCAATGTGCAATTGCATCAATCATACTGTTTTCAGGAACTACCCCGACAGTGACCGTATTCCCTTCCGAAACAATAGCTAAACCGTCTGCCTCAGGCAGCTTTCTGATCTTTCCTTTGTTATCTGCGAGAGAATCAAAAAGATTGTTATGCTTCAAGAACTCCGCTTTCAGCTGTGATGATTTTTCGTTCAGCTCCAGACGGTATTTCAGTTCATTTTTAGATTTGAATGAAGAATAGGCATTGGAAGCGAGAGCAGTAAAGATTCCCGCCTGTACTCTGTCCTCAAGATCAATATGCTTAGCCTCCGAGTTCTGGCAGGTAACCAGTCCCCAAAGGTGATCTTCAATAATAATAGAGACACTGAAACTGGATGAAGCTCCCGAATTTTTAATGTACTGCCCATGAATAGGTGACATTCCTCTTGAAGCTACAAAAGTAAGATCAATATTTTCATCTGTCCTGCTTAGGAGCGGAACTGTTTCGGAATATACATTACTGAATATTCTTTTCCTTTTCTTTAAATAAAGCTCTCTGGCCTGCCTTGGAATATCAGATTCAGGGTAATAAAGCCCCAAATAGCTTTCCATATTATCCTTCCTCCTTTCTGCAATCACTTTCCCCGAGCCGTCCATCATAAATTTATAAACCATCATCCGGTCATAATTCACAATTTTAGAAAGTGTACTTAGCAATTGTTCCCACAGTTCTTTCTCATTATCTATGACATAGAAATTGTCATACTTATTAGAAATGCGCTTATTGGGATTTTTCAGTACCGCCTCAAATTCAAGGAAAATATGCTTACCGCTTCTGAAAACAGAAAAATGATATTCTTTTTCCCCTATGAATACTTTATCGAAATGGGTTTCATTTTCTCTTCTTGTAAAATCGTGCAGAGAAGTATAAAGATCGGAGTCGATAACCGTCCGGAAGATTTCAGGAAAATCCACAAGGTTCTTTCCGAAAAGCAGTTCTGCATTTCCGACTCTGAATATATCCGTGATATTCTGGCTGAAAAAAGTGATGGATTGAGATTCTGCATCAATGCCAATCAGGTATCCAAAACTTTGTATATACCCAGGAATATGGATGGGTTCCTCTTGACACTCTACAAAATTCATATATTTATTTGATCTATCAAAGATAACGATTTTTTTAACGGCATATTACTTTGTGGTACTAAATCACGATGTTCTGAAACATCATTGCCCCTGTAACTGCTAAACTGGAACCTGCTGAATTCCAGCACCAATACCCTTTCTTTTTCAAAATATTAACAGGTTTTCATTTATAATATATTAAAAATTTCGCAACCAGTCAAGTTTAATTTTCTGATCATGATTCATTGCATGAATTTCGGATTAATACCTGAAATAATTATGTTAATTAAGCAAAATTTATTAAATTTATATCACTAAATAATGAATACGTTTAGAAAATATTGATCTTTTTTACATTATTTTCAATGAAGCCTTCATTTAAATTCAAATAACACGTCTATGAAAAAGTTCCCTTTAATTATTATCAATCCTACCTGCCTATCCGTAATCGGGACCGGTTACGAGGCCAATATAAAGAAAGTCCACAAAGACCATAAAGATGCTATCGCTGTTCATTCTATAAATTGAAGTCAGCACCTTTCAAATTGTCAGAATTTCAAATAATAACTTATTAACACCAATACTATGACCTTTTTTTCACAAAAAAAGAGAAGCCTGCTACTTTGCGTTTTATTGGCTGCCTTTTCAGCCAATGCTCAGATCCAGGACTCACTCCGCTCCGATAAACAGGAAGAAGATCATGTGAAATATCCTGTACTTCAGATTAAAGGACTTTTTCAGGCACGCTATCTGGTAGGCATGAATGAAGATGTCGATGTAAACGGCCTGCATCATGCGGACGGATCAGGAACCAGTAACAATTTTATGCTCAAATATATGAGGGTTCAGGTCCGGGCACAAATCAGCAAAAGAACAGAAGTCGTGGCACTTGCCAATTTCGCTGACTTTAAAAACGACCCAAAAAGCAGAGTCCTTGAAAATGCTTACCTGAAATATACCTTCAACCCTAAATTGGCATTTACTGTCGGTCAGTTCAGGCCCTGGTTCGGAATTGAGGAAACATATCCTATCGACATCATCAAATCTCTGGATTGGTCCAATCAGTATACGGAATTCGGGAAACTGGGCTGGACGAGCTTCCAGATCGGTCTTTCTGCTACCGGGCAGCTTCAGTTGGGGAAAATTCCTTTCCAGTATGCGGTTTCAGTCGTTAATGGGAACGGAAAGAATCAGATCAATGACAATGATAACGGGAAGCAGTATTCTACCAGACTGGTTTTCGGACTGTCTAAAAAGTATAATTTCAATGTAGGACTGAACGGAGGTTTCGGTGAAGTTTTAAGTAAAAAAGTATATGCAGTAGGAATTGACCTCAGCTCGCTGATCCAGTTTGACCCGAAATGGAGTCTGGACATGCAGCTGGAAGCCAAACAGGCAACCAATCATGTCCTTTACAACACGATCGATCCTGAGCTCAGACCTTCGAATCCTGACCAGTATCTGATCCGTGGGGCTTATTTCCTTCCGAATGTAAGATACGAGATCAATCATAAAAACCTCAGCGCCTTCGAGCTGTCATGTCGGTATGAATATCTGGATACCAATTTCAGGCTGAACTCCAATCCAAGACAGACCATTACACCTATGTTCGGACTGGAATTCCTGAAAAACTATGGTGCAAGAATCCAGCTGGGTGTACAGTTTGACCGTTACAAGCATCAGGTAGAAAACACATCACAATACAATAACAATCTGTTCATTGTTCAGGTACAAAGTAGATTTTAACCACTTAAAGATTTATAGATCATGAAAGAAATTAATATCAGAAATATCGCGATAACGTTTGCCGTTGCGCTGATCATATGGTTTATTCCCGCTCCGGAAGGCGTCGCCGAGAACGCATGGCATCTGTTTGCTATTTTTGCAGCAACCATATTAGGGATTATCCTCAAAGCAGCTCCTATGGGCACCATGTGTATGATGGCCATTGCATTTACAGCACTTACACAGGTTGTAGCTCCCGGAGACGCAGGAAAATCCATCACAAAAGCACTTTCAGGATTCGGAGATAAAGTAATTTGGCTCATCGGGATCTCATTCTTTATTGCCAGAGGATTTATCAAAACCGGATTGGGAAACCGGATTGCGTTTTTATTCATCAGAATATTCGGAAAAAGCTCATTGGGACTGGCTTACGGGCTTGGACTTGCAGATGTATGCTTAGCTCCAGCTATTCCGAGTAATACCGCAAGAGGTGGCGGAATTATTTATCCGATCATGAAGTCTATGGCCATAAGTTTCGACTCTGTTCCTGAAAAACCGGAAACCCACAGAAAACTGGGCTCTTTCCTTACCCTGAACAGTTATTATATGAATCTTATTGCATCATCCATGTTCCTTACCGGAACTGCGAGTAACCCGATGTGTCAGAAATTTGCAGCGAATTTAGGGATCAATATCACCTGGATGTCATGGGCTGCCGCCGGCTTCGTTCCGGGATTGGTTGCATTCTTTGTTGTTCCTTTGGTTTTATACAAATTGTATCCGCCTGAATTGAAAAAAACAGGAGATGCTCCAAAAATGGCTGCCCAGAAATTAAAAGAAATGGGACCTATTTCCAGAAATGAATGGCTGATGTTATTGGCATTCTTCATTCTATTAGCCCTTTGGATATTCGGAGGAGCGCTTTCTATCGATGCTACCACTACGGCTTTCATCGGATTGACAATGTTACTTCTTACTTCCGTACTAACGTGGGAAGATATCAAAGGGGAAAAAGGAGCCTGGGATACCATCGTTTGGTTCGCGGTTCTCGTAATGATGGCGAGTTCTTTAAATGAGCTCGGTTTCATTGGCTGGTTCAGTGATCTGATCAAAGTAAAAATAGGCGGATTAAGCTGGCAGGTGGCCTTTCCGGTGATCATTGTCGTTTATTTTTTCAGCCACTATATTTTCGCGAGCGCAACAGCTCACGTGGCAGCCATGTATGCAGCGTTATTAGGAGTTGGTGTTTCTTTAGGAATTCCACCCATGTTACTGGCGATGATGCTTGGTTTCTTAGGGTCAATTTATGGAGTACTCACCCATTACGGCCACGGCCCTGCCCCGGTATTCTACGGAAGTGGCTATGTTGAACTGAAAGCATGGTGGCTGAGAGGTCTTGAAATCGGAATCGTGTTACTCATCATCTATATGGTAGTCGGAGGACTGTGGATGAAAGTTTTAGGATATTATTAATCAATTAAATAAAAAATATGCTGTCAACCTTGTCAAGAAAAATGCTGATGTGCCTTACAGGATTATTCCTGAGCTTATTCCTGCTGATCCATTTCTTGGGAAACCTCCAGCTGTTTCTTCCTCCGGATCAGGCGCACCTGCAATTTAATGCCTATTCGCATTTTCTGTCCGGAAATATTCTGATCAAAATAGTTTCATACGTTCTGTATGCAAGTATTATTCTGCATGCAGTTGACGGACTGGCCATTACTTTAAAAAATAAAAAGGCGGGAGGTAGTTACCAGTCAGAAAGGCGTGGCAGAGCCAGTAAATGGTATTCCCGCAATATGGGAATTTTAGGGACACTGATCCTGATCTTCCTGGTGATTCACTTCCAGAATTTTTGGTACGTCTACAAATTTGGAAACCCTCCACTCGACAGCAACGGTAATAAGGATCTGTACATTCTTGTCGTAACGGTTTTCAAAGAATGGTGGTATGTGATTATTTATGTAGTATCAATGGGAGCTTTATGTTATCATCTGATCCACGGAATTCACAGTGCGGCCCGGACGCTGGGATTATATCATCCTAAGTTTGTCAAATGGTTCAAAACAGCCGGAATTGTCTATTCAGTCATTATCAGCATAGGCTTTGCGCTGATGCCCGTTTATGTATTTTTCACTGCCCGTTAAACAGAAAAGTTATGATTTTAAATTCAAAAATACCTCAAGGCCCATTGGAACAAAAATGGGATAATTATAAAAAGAAAGCCAAGCTCGTTAATCCTGCCAACCGTAAAAAACTGGACATTATTGTTGTGGGAACAGGACTGGCGGGAAGCTCTGTTGCCGCTTCTTTGGGTGAAATGGGTTACAATGTGAAATCATTCTGTTTCCAGGACAGCCCGAGGAGAGCCCATTCCGTAGCTGCGCAAGGGGGCGTGAATGCCGCTAAAAATTATAAAAATGATGGCGACAGCGTTTACAGAATGTTTGCAGACACACTCAAAGGCGGAGATTTCAGAGCCCGCGAAGCCAATGTCTACCGTATGGCAGAATGTTCTTTAAACCTTATCGATCAGGCCGTAGCACAAGGTGTTCCGTTCGGGCGTGAATATGGTGGTTATCTTAACAACCGTTCTTTCGGTGGGGTTCAGGTGAGCCGTACGTTTTATGCAAGGGGACAAACCGGGCAACAGCTGCTTCTGGGAGCCTATCAGGCGCTGATGAGACAGGTGGGAAAAGGAACCGTACAGTTGTATTCCAGACATGAAATGCTTGATCTGGTCATGATCGATGGCAAAGCAAGAGGAATTATTGTCAGAAATTTAGATACCGGGGAAATTGAAAGACATGCTGCACATGCTGTGATTCTTGCAACCGGAGGGTATGGAAAGATTTATTACCTGTCAACTCTGGCAATGGGCTGTAACGGTTCTGCGATCTGGCGGGCTCACAAAAAAGGAGCTTTAATGGCTTCCCCGAGCTGGATTCAGGTACATCCTACTTCCCTTCCACAATCGGGAGATTATCAGTCCAAATTAACCCTGATGTCAGAATCATTGCGTAATGACGGAAGGATCTGGGTTCCTTCAAAAGCTGATGAAACAAGACCGCCCAATGATATTCCTGAAAACGAAAGAGATTATTATCTGGAACGCCGGTATCCTGCTTTTGGAAACCTGGCTCCAAGAGATATTTCTTCCCGTGCCGCCAAAGAAAGAATTGACGCAGGTTTTGGAATCGGACCTCTGAAAAATGCTGTTTATCTTGATTTTTCCAAAGCGATACGAGAACAGGGAAAGGAAAAGATCCAGGAGAAATACGGAAATTTATTTGATATGTACCTTAAGATCACAGGATACAATGCCTATAATGAACCGATGATGATTTCCCCTTCCGCCCACTTTTCAATGGGTGGCCTGTGGGTAGATTATGAGCTTATGACCACTATTCCGGGACTGTTTGCTTTGGGAGAGGCTAATTTTGCAGATCACGGGGCCAACAGATTGGGAGCCAACTCGCTTCTTCAGGCTTCTGTAGATGGCTATTTTATTGCCCCTTATACCATTGCCAATTATCTGGCTGATGAGATCCATACCGGGAAAATTTCACCGGATGCTCCTGAATTTGAAACGGCAGAAAAAGCGGTGAAAGAACAGATCCAAGGTTTTATCAATATTAAAGGAACCAAAACGGTTGATTATTTCCACAAAACTTTAGGAAAGCTTTTATATGACTACTGCGGTCTGGCAAGGAATGAAGAAGGCTTGAAATACGCGATAAAAGAAATAAGAACATTAAAACAGGAATTCTATAGGGATGTAAGGGTTTCCGGACAGGGAGACAAAATGAATTCGGAACTTGAAAAAGCAGGCCGCGTAGCTGATTATTTTGAAATTGGGGAATTGATGTGCTATGATGCTTTAACCAGAAATGAGTCCTGTGGTGCCCATTTTAGGGAAGAATTCCAAACCCCGGACGGTGAAGCGTTAAGAAATGATGCCGAATACCAATTTATCTCCGCATGGGCATGGAAAGGTGAAAATACCGAACCTGAACTGATTAGAGAGCCCCTGATATTTGAAGAAATACAGCCTACGGTAAGAAGTTACAAATAAAAAACAGAAATTATGGATTTACATCTTAAGATATGGAGACAGAAAGACAGACAGAGCGAAGGGAAACTGGTCAGTTATGACCTGAAAGAACTGAACCCTCACATGTCTTTCCTGGAAATGCTGGATACTTTAAATGAAAAACTCATTACGGAAGGTGACGAGCCTGTAGAATTTGATCACGACTGCCGTGAAGGAATCTGTGGACAGTGCGGCATGATGATTAACGGAATTGCCCACGGACCTTTAAAAAATACAACGACCTGCCAGCTTCACTTACGGTCTTTCAAAGACGGTGAAACTATTTTGATCGAACCTTTCCGGGCAGAGGCTTTTCCGGTAAAGAAAGACCTTAAAGTAGACCGGTCGGCTTTTGACAGAATTATTTCTTCAGGCGGATTTGTATCGGTGAATACGGGCCAGGCTCCTGATGCCACAGCCATAGCAGTTACTCACCAAACAGCCGAAGAAGCTTTTGACTCTGCGGCCTGTATCGGATGTGGAGCCTGCGTGGCCACCTGTAAAAACGGAAGTGCTGCTTTATTCACTTCTGCGAAAATCACCCACATGGTCCTTCTTCCTCAGGGTAAGGAGGAAAGAAGCGAACGTGTCCTGAATATGGTCAGCCAGATGGATCACGAACTTTTCGGGCACTGCTCCAATACAGAAGCCTGTGAGGTGGAATGTCCTCAGGGAATTTCTGTACTGAATATCGCCCGGATGAATTATGAGTATGGAAGGGCACTGTTTTTCAGGAGAAAGAGTAAATAAAAAAACATAAACTAAAAATAGCTGAGAAAGCAAATGGGCCAATCCGCTTTTTTATTTTACCTGGGTTCGGAATATTTATTATTCTATTTTTCCCATTATTTTAAATTCCCGGTATCGTTATTTTTTTAGGATCGTTTTCGTTGTACAGGATTTCCACGGTTCCCTGTTTTGGGACAGAGGAAAGATCAAGAAGCCGTACAATTTTTTTGTAAGTTGTAATGTGTTCCGCTCCTTTAGTATCTTTAAAACTTACCTGAAACATGATCTGAGGCTGATCATTCACCGTCAGGCCGGTTTGGCTGACACTGATAATTTCTGCCTGAGCACTTCTCCCGGCAAACAGGATCTCTTCTTCTTTTTTATTCTTCACAAATTTTCCAACGATCAGCTTGTATACCAATAGGGTTAAAAGAAACATGAAGCCGCTGAAAATAATCGGATGCATAAAAGTAAGGAACCTCCATCCGAAATCAAAGGATTCCCTGAGATAAAAATAGCTATAAAGTCCTATGACATAAGCAATCATGAAAACCAAAAATACGATTCTTAAGATCATATTTTTAACTTTAAACTTCGTCTGCATGCCTCTTAAAATAAAATAAGGCTCTTTTGAAGTATCGGGATTCAGAAGTACCTTAACCGTTTTTCCAATATCAAATCTTTTTTCCTGAGGTTTTGTATCATAGAACATCATTTCGTGCCGGATCGGCGTATTGCTGAGATTCTGAAAAGAAAGCACAATATGGATGAGATTAATATTGGTTCCGGCATTATATTTTACAAGCTTATAGTCTGTAATTTCCGCTTCCCTCGGAAGTCCGTTATGTACAATATGGCTGATGGTATTTTTTTCCTTAAAGGTTTTAATAAGAAGATTATTGACGAGAAAAGTTAAAACATACAGCCATAACAGCAAAGAAAAACCGAGATATACATAGCTCACTGCCAATGTATTTCTCGGTTCCGTTGTTATTTCCGAAGTCGTCATATAAATAAAGATCGGAAACGGTATGCAGAAAAAAAGCATGTAGAGTGTCCAGAAAATGATCATAAATTTCATAACTGTTTATTTTGCGGTGCGATATAAAGTTATGATATTATTCTTAAATGGACTTTCCCCTTTTATACTTCCTTATCGAAATAAAGTCTGTAGTATTTTCCTTTATCGTCCTCTCCCATTTCAAGCTTCTGCCTGTCACCGTGGATGTAGATGTGGAAGTTTTTGTCCAGTTTGATAATGCTCTTGAAATGACGCTGGGTTTTCTTTACAGCCGCTTCACTGATCGGGAATTCTTCGGCAATATTCACCTGCATATCCTGCTCGTAATCCGTTTTGAAATTAACGAAACTTTCGATCACATGCTGGTCTCCCAACACTTCATTGGTAAAGTCATCCAGTTTAAACTCTTCTTTTTCCTTAAAGAAATTAATGGATTTATTTAAAAAATCTGCCTGATCTGCTTTGGAAACTTCAAATTCCTGAGGAAGCTGTTTCGTGATATAGTCTTTATAAACCATCAACGCTTCCTGGGTGTGAAAATATTCGTCGTCACGCTGTTTTACTTTCAGGAAATCTTCAAACCAGTAATACATATCTCCGTTTTTGTTGTTGTCAACCACAGAAAGTACATATCCGGTTTCTTTATTATTGTTGTAGATCAAAGCTGCTTTATCGATTTTAGACAGACCGATTCCCTGGTCTTTTTCTATGTCAAAACTTTCTTCCTGAGGGGAAATCTTCAGGAAAGATTCTCTCTTTTCCGTTTTAAAGATCCCGATTTTGTCTACTTTATCCGGACGGTCGCTTTCTTCCTCGAAAAGAACAATAAACAGCTCTCCACCCTGAACTCTTGGGTTTTCAGCTGCTTCAAATAAATGTTTTGCAATATTTTCAGATTCCCAAAGAAACTTCGCTTTGTCTTCAAAAATTTCAGACACAGAACTGTATACCGGATTATTCACCAGATACGTATCACTGTAAAAATTGAACGTCTCTTCTGATTTAAAAGAACCTAAAAAGTAATCTTCAAGCAATTCTGCCATTCCTTCTTCCAGCTTCAGCTCTTCCTGAGACAGCGTTAAAGATTCTCCGTTGATTTTATTTCCTACTCTGTGTACTATAATTTTTGAAAACATGTCCTGAATAATTTGGAGTGCAAAGATATTCATTCTATTCTTTCCATCATACAAATAAAATAATCCCAAAAAACAAAAGTTGATATAACGATTAAGTTTTGTCAGTTGATAAATTAAAACTAAAAAATATGCTCCATCTGCAAAATCTGCGAGAAAACATAAACAGTTGATATTTTTAAATTTTATTGGAGAAGAGTGTATTTTTTATCTCTCGCAGATTTTGCAGATGGAGCATATTATACTTCAAAATAAGTCCTTCATTTCGTTTTGATAAAAACCTTATCATTTTGACATGCCTTTTTTGATTATGGCCAGTCGCACAAAGCATACAATAGTGTGATTTACAATTAATTAATTGAAATCATTTTCAAAGGAACGCCATTGGCTTCATAATCTTCAAAACATACACAATGGACCTAAAGACCTTAAACCGCCTTGACAAGTTAAGAAGATTAAAAAAGCAGAGGACCTGAAACTCCGAAATGGTTAAAACCTTACCATCTTCTTATCGTTTTCCTGAGCATTTTTGTCTTTGGAACCATCATTAAACTTTTAGAACAAAATCACTAATCCTATGAACTATTCTGAAGCTGTCAGGGAAATTGCAGAAATTATTCCTGGCTTTGAAAATGAACTTATTAATCATACATCTCAAAATTCCAACAGTGTAATCCACACTTTCACAGAACGCATCAAAAATATGATCCGACAGGATGACACAAAAATTTTGTTTAAAAGTCTTCAAAAGATGGACAAAATTTATACAGAAGGAGATATTGCATTAAAAAATGCAGTAGAAGGAATTTTCATTTATTCCCTGGACAATTTTACAGCTTTCTGCAGCAGGGAATACAGAAAAGTGATCTTTAGTCACATTTCAAAAGATTTACAACAGACCTATTCAAGACAGATTTACACCCATGGCACATAAATTTTGTTACATATTTTATCTGTTTCATTACAAAAGCATCTTTTGCTAAAAAATCAAAACCACTCAAATTCAATACGTTATGAAAACAAAAATCAGAAGAATTTCTGACTGGAAAACATTCAAAACCACGACTAACAGGCACAATACAGAGCTATTGGTGACTCACATTGCTGTGATTATAGGAGTTTTTATTTTTGCAGCCATGCTGTAAATTTTGGTATACATTTCGCTGAAAGATAAATACTGAAAAATATTAGTTATGATGAAAGTACAAATGCAGGCTATTAATAAGAAAATAGCCGTTGAATACTTAAAATTTTTCTATCCGCCACTTCGAAATGAAATCACACAGTTATCTGTTCAGGAAAACTTCGCCGGCGTTATTCAGGCTACCATCAATTATTTGAAGGATATGCTGCAGGAATCGAAAATCTACATTGTAGCCCATCACATCAAGCTGATGGACTGGATCTACAGAAACGGTGATTCTTATGTAAGAACTGTCATTGAAAACCTGTTTGTAAGATCTTTGGAGAGCTTTAAAAAACATGCTAAGATCCAGCACTGGAAGCTTCTTTATCAGAATATGCCTGATAATTTTCAGCTTATTTATAATGAGCAGCAGAAGCAGGACGAGATCTTTTTCGGTAAGTAAAATAATTTAATTTGTCAATAGGCTCTTCAGGCATCTTGTCTGAGGAGCTTTTTATTTAAATTTTTTCAAATATTTAGGCAAAGCGGGGATTAACAGAAATATTAGTATGCTTTACAGATATTTTATTGAATTATATTTCACCGTACGGTGTAAAATTCATACTTTTACAAAATTATCCGATGAAGCTGATAATCATCGGAGATATTAATCTTTAATCAGCTACTGATTATAAAAATTAACAAATTTTGACGATGTGTAATCAGATCCTAGAAATACCCTTTCATACATTTATTTGATCTGAGAACAACCTCCCCTGACTCATTGCCGGGGGAGTTTTCTTTTATTTATCTTTTTTCACAAATACCTTCTGGATGATCTGAAGTTCTTCTTTATTCATTTTTGAGCTCTTTTCGAGCTTGGCTAAAAACGAAGAAACTTCTTCAGGAGTTGCGGGCGATCCTAAATTCTCCCCTTTACTGTTGAATGAATCTGCAAGCACTTCACCTTTTGGATTTAATATCAGCCAGAAAGGAAGACCGGCATTTTCTCCCTTATATCTGTTCATCAGCTCCTGTCCGCCGGGATTTTCAAGCTTTTTCTTCTCTCCTCTTTCCTGAACATCAATGTAAGTCGTTACAAATTTCTTATCGAAAATAGGCTTTGTTTCAGGAAGGTTCATATTCTTTTCCATCAGCTTACACCAGCCGCACCATGAAGCATGAAATACGAGCAGAACATTTTTCTTTTGGACTTTAGCTTCTGTAAGGGCTTTATTCAATTCTATATCGGCCTTTTCCTGAGCAGCATTCAGCTGAAACAGGAATAAAGAAGCCACGATGATCACTTTAAAAAATTTCATTTAAATTTTGATTTGGTTTACTGATACTAATTTACATAAAAGTGGATACCCATATCCCATTTATTCAGAAAAAATGTATATTTGAAATAACTCATCATTTGTTGAATAAAAATAAACTCAATGGCATATTGTTATAGTTGTGGCCGCTCAGGAGCTTATCATCGCAGGAATGTTGTCACCGGCCACTCTTCATCCAGCCGTACCAACGTAACTTACACTGGTCCCAGGTTTCTGTGTGACGAATGTTCACTGAACATGGACAAAGCGGCTCTGGAGAAAAAAATTTCCACTAAATATGTTATCATTATAATATTAGTGATATTAATTTATTCTGTTAAAAGATAAATGGCACATTCAGATAATTTAAAATCACTCAGAACTCATTCAAATATATTGAGTCTGGTTATTGTCGGGCTTATACTTTTTCTGTTAATGGCTCCGGGAAACTTCTTTGGAGGTAATTCAGTTGAAGACAGCGATTCAGTTTCAGCTAAAATAATAGCTAAAAAGGGAGCTTCAATCAGGGATAAACCTTCGAGAAATGGTAAAATTTTAATCATTGCTCCTGCCAACTCGAAAGTAGAGATTATTCAGAGAAAGATACAAAACGATATCATTGACAATAAGCAGGGAAGCTGGGTAAAGGTTCGATACCAAGGTAAAACAGGATATATCTGGGAATATCTGATTAATTAAACATCCGGTATATTCATTCTCCAATACATGCATAATAAACAAAAATCCCCGAACTAACGTTCAGGGATTTTCTATAGTCTGGGATTAGTAATCCTTATTTTACTTCTTCGAAGTCTGCATCCTGTACATCATCAGCACCTCCTGCATTTCCTCCAGGATTCTGAGCTCCTGCATCTGCACCCTGAGCCTGCTGTCCTGCTGCATACAGTTCTTCTGAAGCTGCCATCCATGCTGCATCTAAAGCTTCTGTTTTAGCTTTCACATCGTCTGCATTTTTAGCTTCGAAAGCTGTTTTCAGTTCTCCGTGAGCTGCTTCAATAGCTGCTTTTTTGTCAGCAGACAGCTTTTCTCCGAATTCTTTTAACTGCTTTTCAGTCTGGAAGATCAATCCGTCAGCTTTGTTGAAGATTTCAACTTCTTCTTTTTTCTTAGCATCTGCTGCAGAGTTTTCCTGAGCTTCTTTCTTCATTCTTTCGATTTCTTCGTCAGAAAGACCTGAAGAAGCCTGAATCTTGATCGTCTGCTCTTTTCCGGTACCTTTATCCTTCGCAGAAACGCTTAGGATACCGTTGGCATCAATATCGAAAGTTACTTCAATCTGAGGAACTCCTCTTGGTGCAGGTGGAATATCTGTAAGATCAAATCTTCCGATTTCTTTATTATCGTTGAACATTGGTCTTTCTCCCTGTCCTACTCTGATGCTTACAGCCGGCTGGTTGTCAGAAGCTGTAGAGAATACCTCAGATTTTTTAGTTGGGATCGTAGTGTTCGCTTCAATTAATTTCGTGAATACAGAACCCATTGTTTCAATACCCAGAGAAAGTGGTGTAACGTCAAGAAGCAATACATCTTTTACGTCTCCTGTCAATACTCCTCCTTGGATTGCAGCTCCAACAGCTACTACCTCATCCGGGTTAACCCCTTTTGAAGGTTTTTTACCAAAGAATTTTTCCACTTCTTCCTGAATGATCGGGATTCTTGTAGAACCTCCTACCAGGATTACCTCATCGATATCAGAAGTTGATAAACCTGCATCTTTCAATGCTTTTGCTACCGGCTCCATAGATCTTCTTACTAAATCTGAAGCCAATTGCTCGAATTTAGCTTTAGTTAAAGTCTTTACTAAGTGTTTAGGACCTGTAGCCGTAGCTGTGATATAAGGTAAGTTAATCTCTGTCTGAGCAGAAGAAGATAACTCGATTTTTGCTTTTTCAGCAGCTTCTTTTAATCTCTGAAGTGCAATAGCATCAGTTTTAAGATCTACTCCTTCTTCAGCTTTGAATTCATCTGCCATCCAGTTGATGATCACATCATCAAAGTCATCACCTCCTAAGTGTGTATCACCGTTAGTAGACAATACTTCAAATACTCCGTCACCCAGATCAAGGATAGAGATATCGAAAGTACCTCCACCAAGGTCATATACAGCAATCTTCTGGTCTTTATGGTTTTTATCCAAACCGTAAGCCAATGCAGCAGCTGTAGGCTCGTTGATGATTCTTTCTACTTTAAGACCTGCAATTTCTCCAGCTTCTTTAGTAGCCTGTCTCTGTGCATCGTTAAAATATGCAGGAACCGTAATTACCGCTCTTGTTACTTCCTGTCCAAGATAATCTTCAGCCGTCTTCTTCATTTTCTGAAGTATCATTGCTGAAATTTCCTGTGGTGTATATTCTCTGTCGTCGATTTTTACTTTTGCCGTATCGTTTGGTCCGGATACTACTTCATAAGGTACTCTTGAAATTTCTTTAGCATCTTCCTTAAAATGAGTTCCGATAAATCTTTTGATAGAGTATACAGTTTTCTTTGGATTCGTTACAGCCTGTCTTTTTGCAGGATCCCCTACTTTTCTCTCACCATCTTCTGTAAATGCTACGATAGATGGAGTTGTTCTTTTACCTTCCGCGTTAGGGATAACAACAGGGTCTTTACCCTCCATTACAGCAACACATGAGTTGGTTGTTCCTAAGTCAATTCCAATTATTTTACTCATAATATTTATATTTTTTCTAATTTTTATATTTTAATTTACACTCTCAATTTCTCAATATCTGTACCATATCATTTTTTGTGACAAAATGACAGAATCAAAAATAGTCAAAGCGAACAATATCCGCCAGATTATGTTAAATTGTACTATCCAAGACAGTTTGAACATTGAAAATTTTAAAAAATTAATCAAAGTTTAACCTTATAAATATCAAATTAAACTATACGAATTGCTATTTTTGATAAAATATAAACTTTAGAATGTCAGTACACTTTAATCCGCGAGATATTACATGGCTTGCCTTCAATGAAAGGGTTTTACAGGAAGCAATGGACGAAAATGTCCCCTTACATTTAAGAATACGCTTCCTGGGAATTTTCTCCAACAATTTAGATGAATTTTTCAGGGTGCGCGTGGCAGGATTAAAGCGGGCAATGGATTTTAAAGAAAAAGTGATCGCTGAATCTTTCTATCAGCCACCCTCTAAGATTCTTCAGCGGATCAACGAAATTGTGATCAGACAGCAGCAGAATTTTGATAAGACCTGGAAGCATATCCAGGCTGAAATGGCAGGGCTGAAGGTTTCTATTAAAACCTCTAAAAACCTGACGGCTAAGCAGAAGGAATTCGTAAGACAGTATTTTGATGAAGTAGTGGAATCCAATGTGATTCCTATCCTGCTTCATGAAAATACACCGATGCCTTATCTGAGGGATAAAAGCCTCTATCTGGGGGTTGCCATGAGAAAAAAAGACTGGCAGTATTCCAGCAATTATGCTATTATTGAAATCCCGTCACGTTTTGTAGGAAGATTTGTCCTGTTGCCTACAGAAGATCCGGAAGAAAAAAACGTTATGCTGCTTGAAGATGTTATTACCTTCAACCTTCCGCATATTTTTTCTTATTTTGGCTATGACGAATTTTCTGCCAATGCTTTCAAAGTAACAAAAGATGCTGAGCTGGACCTTGATAATGACATCCGGACCAATTTTGCAGAAAAAATAGAAAAGGGACTTAAAAACAGAAGAAAAGGAAAGCCTACCAGGTTTGTTTTTGATAAGGATATGGACAAGGCCTTACTGGAACTTCTTATCCGAAAACTGAATTTAACGAAAAAGGACAGCATTATTCCGGGAGGAAAAATTCATAATTTCAAACATTTTATGGATTTTCCTGATGTTTTTGAAACCTATGAAAAACCTGTAGAAAGATCTTCTTTCACTCATCAGGCTTTTGAAAATGGTGAAAGAGTGACAGATGTTATTTTAAAAAAGGATGTTCTTCTGTCTTTCCCGTACCACAAGTACAATCCTGTGATCGATCTTCTGCGCGAAGCAGCGATGGATCCTGATGTGAAGTCTATACAGATCACTGCTTACCGCCTGGCCAGTAATTCAAAGATCAGCAATGCTTTAATCTACGCCGCCAGAAATGGCAAAGAAGTGACGGTCATGCTGGAACTTCAGGCAAGGTTCGATGAAGAATCCAATCTCAAGTGGAAAGAAATGTTTGAGCCTGAAGGAATTACCGTACTTGTGGGCCTTCCCAACAAAAAAGTACATGCCAAGCTTTGTGTAATTAAGAAAAGAGCACACAATAAGACACTCCAGTATGGTTTTGTAAGCACCGGGAATTTCAATGAAAAAACGGCAAAAATATATGGTGACCATTTATTAATGACTTCAGACCGTGGCATCATGGCAGATATCAATAAAGTATTTAATGTCCTGAAGAAACCAAAAGATGATTTTCTTCCGGTTCTGAAAACCTGTAAAAATTTAATGATCTGTCCACAGTTCATGCGCGAAAAGATTGTTCACCAGATAGATAAAGAAATCGAAGAAGCTAAAGCTGGAAGAAGAGCAGAAATTATTGTCAAAGCTAATTCCATGAGCGACAGAGCCCTTATCGAAAAACTTTACGAAGCTGCAAAAGCCGGAGTTGTTACAAAAACAATCGTAAGAGGAATTTACTGTCCTGTCAATCAAAAGGAGTTTAAAGAAAAAATAAAGGCAATAAGCATTGTCGATGAATACCTGGAGCATGCAAGAGTCATGTATTTCTACAATAAAGGTGCAGAAGACCTTTACATCTCATCTGCCGACTGGATGACCCGAAATCTGGACTACAGAATTGAAGCGGCTGCAAAGATCACAGACAAGGAACTGAAGAAGGAATTGAAAGATATTCTCGACATTCAGTTAAGAGATAACGTAAAAGCTCGTATTTTAGACAAGAAATTGAGCAACGAGTATGTGAGGAATGATAAAAAGGAATGCCGTTCTCAAATAGAAACCTACAAATATTTAAAAGCTAAAACAAGCAAAAAATGAAGATTGCAGCGATAGATATAGGAAGCAACGCCGCCAGACTTCTGATCAATGAAGTAAAGATCAGCAACAGAAAACCTGAATTTATTAAACTTAATCTTTTAAGAATTCCTTTGAGACTGGGTATGGATGTCTTCACCATGGGAATGATTGGAGAGGAAAGAGAAAAAATGGTTGTCGATTCTATGAAAATTTTCAGCGACCTTATGAAAATTTATAAAGTAGAGCATTACCGCGCCTGCGCCACCAGTGCCATGCGTGATGCCTCCAATGGAAATGAAATCATCAGACGGGTTCAGGAAACTTCGGGAATCAATATAGAGATTATCTCCGGTGACGAGGAGGCTACTCTTATCTATGAAAACCATGTTGCAGAAGGACTTGACAAAGAGTTCGCCTATCTTTACATTGATGTGGGAGGAGGTTCCACAGAGCTTACTTTTTATGAAAACGGAAAAATGGTATATGAAAAATCTTTCAATATCGGGACTATCCGGCTTCTGAACAATCTGGTAACTCCGGAAAACTGGCAGGAAATGAAGGATGAGATTAAAAATAATATTGTCAGTAAAAAGCCTGTTGTAGCTATCGGTTCCGGAGGAAATATCAATAAGGTTTTCTCTATGAGCAAGACTAAAGACGGTAAACCGATGACGCTTTCCCATCTTAAAAAGGTCTATAAAGAATTTAATGAGCTTTCCGTAGAGGAAAGGATGACCAAACACACCCTCAGAGAAGACAGAGCCGATGTTCTGGTTCATGCTCTAAGGATCTTTAATAATGTCATGTCATGGTCGGATATCAACAGGATATTTGTTCCTAAAATTTCTGTAGCCGACGGACTTATCCATAATATCTACAGTCAGCTGCACGAAAAAAAATAAAATTCTGACATATTATAAAAAACCAGCCAAACAATGGCTGGTTTTATTTTTATGCCATTGCGAACGAAGGATAGCTCATACTATAAATCTGCTCTTCAGTATTTATCTTCCAAAATGTAGAATTTTTGCTGTAAATTTAAAGTAATACTAAACGTTAGTACGTCATACATAATATCAACAGAAAAAGAATGAATCCGATCAAAATAATTCTTACAGGAGCAACCGGTATGGTAGGTGAAGGTGTTTTAATGGAATGCCTTGAAAATCCTAATGTTTCCGAAATACTAAGCGTAAGCAGAAAGCCTTCGGGAAAAACACATTCCAAGCTTAAGGAATATTTCGTTCCGGACTTTTTGTCTATCGACATGAATGATGAAAAACTTAAGGGCTATGATGCCTGTTTCTTCTGTGCAGGGATCAGCAGCGTAGGAATGAACGAGGAAGATTATACGAAAATCACCTACGATACTACGATTCATTTTGCCAAAGCAGTTCTGAAGCAGAATCCGGAAATGGTTTTCAATTATGTTTCAGGTGCGTCTACGGACAGTACAGAAAGCGGAAAGCTCATGTGGGCAAGGGTAAAAGGCAGAACCGAAAATATTTTGAAAAAACTGGGCTTCAGAAATGCCTTCAATTTCCGCCCGGGATTTATGAAACCCGTTGAAGGCCAGACCAATGTAAAATGGTTCTTTAAACCATTTATTTGGATTTTTCCTGTTGTATTACCTTCAAAATCGTTAACTTTACACGAAGTGGGTAGAGCAATGATCAATGCCGTACATAGAGGATATCCTACATCTACTTTGGAAATTAGGGACATTAAAAATTTAGCAATATGAGGGATATGTTAAAAAGAATAGTTATTGTTGTTTTTATACTTCTGGTTCTAATGGCTGTTTCAGGATTTTTATATATGCAGAAACATCCGCTGGAAGGAAAAAATTCGGTAGATAAAACCTCATCGAATATCCCGGAAAGCATGATAACCAAATAAAAATTTGTTTCTAATCCTCCATGTTATAATGGAGTTTTGTGATTTACCTTTTTTCTCAACATCCATTACCTTTAGTTAAACATTTCTGTAAAAGTTATTTTAGAATAAAAGACTTGGGCGGAAAGCTTCGCTTTCCGCCCAAGTCTTATCAATATCTTAATGTTACGCTTTCGGAGTTTCAGGCCCCGGATTCATATCGTCGAAATTCTTTTTCTCTTTCTTTTCGGGAACCAGTACAATTTCTTTCTGTACCTCATCCGGTTTACCTTTTAGATATTCGGGTAAATTAAGGCCGGCCATATTAAACAGGTCGTTCAGCGGCGGTACCGTTTTCATCATTCCTGAAACAAAATTAGCGGTAGAGCCATTTCCGTCCTGTCCGTTTCCGCTGTCCCAAACCGTAATTTTATCAATTTTAATATTCTTAACGGCTTCTACCTGGGTTTTAACCAATTCAGGGAGTTTTTCAATTAACAGCAATTGGAAGGCACTGTTGGTATCCCCTCCTGCAGCCTGTACTATTTTATCGTAACCTTCAGCCTGCTTGGTCAGGATTTCGTAAAGACCCTTTGCTTCCGCTTCCATTTTAGCAAAAATAGCATCTGCTTCCCCTTTTGCCTGTAGTCTGATTTTCTCAGCTTCAGCCTGTGCATCGATAATGGCTTTCTGTTTTGCAATTTCTGCATGAACTACAATATTGGCCTGCTGGGTAGAACGTTCTCTTTCTGCTCTTGCAGCTTCCGCTTTCTGTTCAGCAAGGTAAGATTCTTCCAAAGATCGTGCAGCCTGCACTTTTTCTGCAGCAGTGGCAATTCTCAATGCTTCCGCTTCTTTTTCTCTTCTTTCAGCATCAGAGTTGGCAATGGTAATTTTTGCTTCGTTCTCCCCTTTTACAGCAATGGAATTTGCTAATGAAGTGGCAATTCTGGATTCTTTTTCCGCTTCTGCCTTACCTATAGATTCATCTTTTATGGCCGCTGCAATACTGATCTCTTTATCTTTTTGCGTGATCGCAATTTTTACGTCTCTGTCTCTTTGAGTTTCTGCTATCTGAGTATCTTTTTCCCTGTCGGCAATTGCTTTTCCGGTTTCCCCGATTTTCGTTTGCTCGGCAACACTGATGATCGCTTCGTTAATAGCCTTTGCTGCTGCTTCTTTACCCAAAGCTTCAATATACCCGGATTCATCTCTGATATCCGTTACGTTCACGTTGATCAGCTTTAAACCGATCTTTTTCAATTCAGTATCTACGTTTTTAGAAATATTGTCTAAAAATTTATCTCTGTCTGAGTTGATTTCTTCAATCGTCATTGTAGCAATCACCAAACGAAGCTGCCCGAACAGGATATCTTTGGAAAGTTCCTGGATTTGTTCCTGAGCCAGTCCCAATAATCTTTCTGCTGCATTTCCCATAGAATCCGGTTCCGTAGAAATGGCGATGGTGAATCTACAGGGTACATCTACACGGATATTCTGTCTGGACAGGGCATTGGTAAGATTGGCCTCTATAGAAATAGGTTTCAGGTCAAGGTAAGCAAAATCCTGAATAACGGGCCAGACAAAAGCACCACCTCCATGGATGCATTTTGCTGAGGTACCGCCTGTTTTACCGTAAATAACCAAAATTTTATCCGAAGGACATCTTTTGTACCTCGAAATAAGGGCCAAAAATGTGACGAATAGTACAAGTACGATAACTAATGTTAAAATAAGACTTCCTGGTATTGCCATAAATAGTTTTTATAAAATGGTTGATATTTAAATTTTTGAAACGACAAGGATCTTGTCATAGATGTAAGTCACCCTCACAGAATCACCGGATGGAATATTTTCTTTTTCTTCCGTCATTGCAGGAAGTTCGTGGCTGGTCCCGTTCACAGAAATGGTGATCTTTCCTTTGCCACCCATGTCTGCCGGAATGGTAAGATAAACTTCTCCTGTCCTTCCGATCAGGTTTTCCATTTTAAATGTATTGTCTTCGGTAAGTTTAAGGATCTGCATGATAAGAATAAAGAACAGAAATATAAATCCGGCGCCTACAAGCACTGCAACAAATATCAGCAGCGATCTGTTGCCTATTGAGTCATAGAATGCTACACCACTCCATCCGAATCCTAAAAGGAAGTTGATCAGGTTTCTGAAAGAAAATAACTGAAAAGGGCTGTCAGCATGGCTGTCTCCGCTAAAATCAGAATGCATCACATCTCCATGGCTTCCCCCTACAAAAGTAAGAACGGTTTGAATTAAAAAGATAAGGCTGGCTGCTATGGCTGTATACCAGAACCCCTGTTGCAGTGGTTCTAAGTTTTGCAGAAATTCAAACATAAGATGCGTTTTTAACAAATATAATTAAAAAAATCAATAAAGCTAATAAAATCAGTGCAAAAGACAACTATGAAGTATAAATCACACGAATTATCATCCGTTAACCGAGCATAAAAAAAGACAGGCTGAAAAAACCTGTCTTTAAAAAATATTTCGTGTAATTTTTTACTCTACATTGATTACTTTTTCAATCTCCGGGGCATGTTGCTTGATGGTATTTTCTACGCCCAGTTTCAGGGTTGAAAAATTAAGCGAACACCCGGAACAGTTCCCCAAAAGTTTTACAAAAACCTGGTTATCCTTCACGTCAATAAGCTCGATATCACCTCCATCCTTATTCAGGAACGGCCTGATGCTTTCCAGAGCTTCCATTACTCTTGTTACTGTATCTTCGTGTGTTATATTTGTTTCCATATTTCTTTAGTTCAATTCGGCTTTTTCAAACTTAATTGAAAATAATTATTTTTTAGCTTTCGGCGAGCATCCTGCCATAGTCGAAATTTTTACAGCTTCCGTAGGCGGAAGGTTTTTATTTCTTTCTACAAGACTTTCTACCATATTTCTTGCCGTTTCTGTATAGATTTCTGCAATTTTAGACCCTTCCTGAAGCGCTGCCGGTCTTCCGACATCCCCGGCTTCTCTGATGCTCTGGATCAACGGAATTTCTCCCAATACCGGAATTCCCAGATCTTCAGCAAGATACTGAGCTCCCTGTTGTCCAAAGATGTAATACTTGTTATCAGGAAGTTCTGCCGGCGTAAAATACGCCATATTTTCGATTAATCCAAGAACCGGAATGTTAATACTTTCCATCTGGAACATCGCAATCCCCTTTCTTACGTCTGCCAATGCCACATGCTGAGGTGTACTCACGATCACAGCACCGGTTACAGGAACTTCCTGGATGATGGACAAGTGGATATCTCCCGTTCCCGGAGGAAGGTCAATCAATAAAAAGTCAAGTTCACCCCATGCTGCATCCCTTATCATCTGGTTTAAAGCTTTGGAAGCCATAGGACCTCTCCAGACTACAGCCTGGTTGGCTCCTGAAAAATATCCTATAGACAGCATTTTCACCCCATAATTTTCTATAGGCTTCATCATACTTTTTCCGTTAACTTCTACAGAGATCGGCTTTTCGCCCTCAGTATCAAACATCGTAGGAACAGACGGTCCATAGATATCGGCATCCAGTAATCCTACTTTGAAACCCATTTTAGCTAAAGTAACTGCCATATTTGCAGCAACTGTGGATTTTCCTACCCCCCCTTTTCCGGAAGCAATAGCTATAATATTCTGGATTCCTGCAATCTGCTTACCTTTAATCTGGCTCTGCTGAATCTCGCTGGGTTCCGGAGAAACAATTTTCAATTTCAGATTAATATCTTCTCCAAACTCACTGGCAAAAGCCTGCTTCATGGCTGCTTCCAGCTTTTTCTTTTCATGCATTGCCGGTGAATGGGCTGTCATGTCAATATAAACATCATTACCCATGATTTGAAAGTTACTCACCAAATCATCTACTTCTATCTCTTTAAGGAAATCCTGAACCTTTTCTTTCGTCAACATACTAAATATAAATTGTTCACAAATTTACGCATTTTTTCGTCAATTTAGAATCATAAAATCTATAACCTGATGTGATAAATAAGATTACAAAAATTCTATCCTTATATTTATTATCCTCATTCTTACAATATAATTTATTGCCAAACAAAATGATCTATGAATACGAACACTTATCCTTCTAAATATGCATCTTCCAAAGGTATCTTTATGCTCGGGAAAACCAGGTTTAAATGGTATGATCTTGCCGAAGACCCATCTGTAGTTTCTGCTCAGGATATTATTGATGCTAAAGCCTGCATCGAAAAATCTGATGAAAATTTTCAGCATAAAGATGACCTGGGCTTTATCATTCTGCACCGATGCGGTGAACATTATCTTTTACTGGTGTGCACATGGAGAAATGAAAACGAATTATGGGAAAGTGTTTATTACAACGGTTCGGGAAAATTTGAAGTCTGGGACAGAAACAAAATTCATCTTCCTACATACTGTGTATGGGAAATGGGCATAGTATATCATGAGTCCAAAGCCTGGAAAAAATTCCTGGGGACAGACCGAACAGAAGTTCATCAGCAAAATTATCTGGATAACCTTTTTGAAGGGGAAGTATAGGCTTTAAGATTTAATGATTTAATGATTTAATGATTTAATGATTTAATGATTTAATGATTTAAAAATTGAATAATTAAAAGATTGAACAATTTATATAAATTCAATAGGAACGGGCTTTAGCCCGTTTATCAAATATATTATCAATCATCCGGCTTTAGCCAAAACCTAAATTAAAGCACAGCCATCTGTAAAAATATATTCAACATATAAAATCAATAATCCTTTGAACTAGGCCCTGTTTGTAGACAATTCCGGTCTTTTTTCATTACATTCCGTTCTGCCGTTTTTTCAATATATTCGCTGCATAAAATTATGATATGAAAAAAAGCCTGGCAGTTTTCTCACTATGTATTGCCCAGATTATCTATTCCCAGAATTATTCGCAGTATGTAAATCCTTTTATAGGAACCGGAGGTCATGGCCACACCTTTCCCGGAGCTATTGTACCGTTCGGAATGGTACAACTTTCTCCCGATACAAGGATAGATGGGAGCTGGGACGGATGCAGCGGTTATCATTATTCTGATTCTGTAATCTATGGCTTTTCTCATACGCACCTCAACGGAACAGGAGTATCGGATTACGGAGATATTATGCTGATGCCTGCGATGGGGAATACAAGTTTAAGCTCTAAGGATTATTCTTCTAAGTTTTCGCATAAAAATGAAAAAGCATCAGCCGGATTTTATTCCGTCAAATTAGACAAAAGCAATATTGATGTCCGTCTTACCACTACCCAAAGAGTCGGCTACCACGAATATACCTTTAACAATTCCGGTAAGGCTAATATTATCCTAGACCTTAACCACAGGGATAAACTGCTGGAAGGTGAAGTAAAGATCATTGATGATAAAACCATTGAAGTGTTCAGAAGAAGTGAAGCCTGGGTTGCCAATCAGTACATCTACGCGAGAATTGAATTTTCAAAACCTATGAAAATATCGAAAAAAGAGGTTAACGGAAGGCAAGAAGACAAACTTTTCACAGGAACAAAACTCGCCCTGGCATTTTCGGCAGATGTTAAAAAAGGAGAAAAGATCAGCGTAAAAGTGGCGATCTCCCCGACAGGTTATGAAGGAACAGAAAAAAATATGATGGCAGAAGGAAAATCCAATGATTTCGAAACCGTAAAAAAACTGGCCGAAAATGATTGGAACAGGGAGCTGTCAAAAATTGAAGTCAAATCTGATGATAAGGATAAACTTTCTGTCTTCTATACAGCCCTTTACCACGTTTTTACGCAACCGAATATCAATATGGATGTAGATGGAAAATACAGAGGCCGCGATAACAAACTCCACACCACTAATGGATCTGATTATTATTCTGTCTTCTCTCTTTGGGATACTTTCAGAGCTGCTCATCCGCTGATGACGCTGATCGACAGAAAGAGAACTGCAGATTTCATCAATACTTTCATCAAGCAGTATGAACAGGGCGGAAAACTTCCGGTTTGGGAACTGGCTTCCAATGAAACGGAATGCATGATCGGTTACCATTCTGTTTCTGTAATTGCAGATGCGATGGCGAAAGGCATTCAGGGCTTTGATTATGAAAAAGCATTCGAAGCTTCTAAAAATTCTGCCATGCTGGATATTTTCGGCTTAAATGCTTATAAGCAGAACAATTACATCAGTATGGATGATGAACATGAAAGTGTATCAAAAACGGTGGAATATGCCTACGACGACTGGTGTATTGCCCAAATGGCTAAGGTTTTGGGCAAAAAAGAAGATTATCAGTACTTCATGAAGCGTTCGCAGAACTGGAAAAACCTTTACAATCCAAACAACGGCTTTATACAGCCCAGAAAGAACGGAAACTGGTATGAACCTTTTGATCCGGCGGAAGTCAACAATAATTATACAGAAGGAAATTCCTGGCATTATTCCTATTCGGTACAGCAGGATATTCCGGAACTGATCGCAGCTCATGGCGGAAAGGAAAAATTTGAACAGTTCATTGATGCTATTTTTGCGGCACCGGATAAAACAACCGGAAGAGAGCAGGCAGACATTACAGGATTGATGGGGCAATATGCCCAGGGGAACGAACCAAGCCACCACATTGCTTATTTATACAACTATGTGGGAAAACCGGAAAAAACAGATGCCAAGATTAAATATATTCTTGATCATTTTTATAAAAACACTCCGGACGGTCTCATCGGAAATGAAGACTGTGGCCAGATGAGTGCATGGTATATTTTAAGCTCACTGGGAATTTATTCTGTAACACCTGGATTGCCCGAATGGCAGACAACCACGCCCTATTTTGATGAGGTTAAAATTCATCTGGAAGACGGCAGCACGAAAATAATTACCAAGAACACCAGCAAATCCGAACTGCAGAAATTAGGTTTTGAAAACAGCAAGTCACTAAAGGATTTTAAATATACACAGCTGACTCCGGCTCCGGTCATTACCTCCGACAGAATCTTCGATTTTTCTGCCAAAGTACAGATCACACCACTGAATCCGGGTGACAAAGTATACTATATGACTTTGAGTGACAGTGACGCCAACGTAAGAAAAACTTTTACCGCATATAAAGGCCCTTTCACGATCAGTAAAACAACACAGGTTCTTGCCTATTCGGAAAGAAACGGCGAAAAAAGCTCAGTCACAGCAGCCAATTTCAACAGAAGGCCTAATTATTGGGATATTACCGTCAATTCAAAAGTTAATCCACAATATACTGCCAGCGGAAAACTGGCTCTGATTGACGGCATCAACGGTGATATAAACTGGAGAAAGGGTGAATGGCACGGCTATCAGGGCCAGGATTTTGAAGCCGTGATCGATTTAAAATCTCCACAACAAATTACTAAATTATCATCCACTTATCTTCAGGACAGCAGAGCCTGGATTCTGATGCCTAAAAAAGTGGAATATTATGCTTCCATGAACGGGAAAGATTTCATCCTGCTGAAAAGCATAGACAATACTATTGATGCTAAAGATGAAAAAGTACAGCTTAAGGATTTCGGAACAGAAATTCTTCCGACGGAAGCCCGCTACATCAAAGTAAAGGCATACTACTACGGAAAACTCCCGCAATGGCATCAAGGAGCCGGCGGTGAGGCTTATATCTTTATTGATGAAATTTCTGTGAAATAAAAACATTATTATAAATGAAAAAATTATTATTACTATTGTTTGTTTTTTTAAGTATCATTAAAGTATCAGCCTGTAAATGTATAAGAGAAACTTTAGCACAAGATTATTTAAATGCCAATGTTGTAGGTATTATTAAAATTATAAGAGTTTATGGTGAAAATGCCGAGCAGAGAACATATAAAGCAGATATTGAGTTTGAAAAATTATACAAGGGAACAAAATTTAAAACATTAAATGTAAGAGGATTAATCGGGAATTCATACTCTGGTGCTTGTGAAATAAATGTAGAAACCAACGAAAGATATTTGATTTTATTAAGTGGAGTCAATGACAATAACCCAACCATTTCTTCCTGCACTCCGAAATATCGTTTAAACACTACACCTTCAAAAGATGGGAATTCAGAGCTTGAAACTTTAAAGAAAACTTTTTCTTATTTAGATAAAAATAAATACAAATTTATAGGTCTTACCTTTACTTCCTGTGACGATGAGACTAGCGATGATGGCCAGACAGATGTATCACAAATTGAAAGTTTTTATCCAAAGCAAACCTTTGCCATATACAGAGTAAAGATAAATGAATCGTCTAAAATTGAAGGAATTTCACCCATTATTGGTTTCGGCAGCCAAGACAAAATAATTAAGGATATTATAAAAAGAAAAATGACTGTTGACACTCCCATGTTTTCAAATAATTCAGATAAAAAAGAATTTCTCATATTGCTTTTTTATCATAAAGAAAATACAAAAAAACACTATAAAAAGACGATCTCCAATAATTGGTAAATAAACAATCCCTTCGAAAAATTCGAGGGGATTGTTTTTATTAAAAATTTTCAGTTAATACAGATTTAAACCATTATTAATAAGTTGAAGCAGATTTATTATTGTTCTCTAATTTATATAGATCCAGAACACCAGGAGCAATTTTCAAGTCAGGCCTGAACATACTGATGCCTTTTATGAAATGCTTTTTTAATAAGTTTCCATTAGTAATTACAAAATCTCCTTCTAAGAATAATGCTTTCCTTACCACTTTATTTGCCGCATCATCGAATACATAAAAACACAAATCCATATCAGTATCGCTCTGGTCAAGATATATAAAAATGTCATATTCTCCGTTTTCAGGATTTGGCATCAGTTGATTATACTGTATTGATTTTACTAAACCCTGATTACTATAATGATGAATTCCTGTTTTGTCAACCGTTGCCCGAATTATTTTCGTGGTTGATTTTGTTCTTATTTGTACCATTAAAAGCCATACAAATAACCCAATAACTAATATTGCCAGTACAACAACTAAAATTTTTATTTCAATCTGAATGTTTCCTGAAGCCAAGGTAAGCCATGCCATCAAAATCATTATCAGCGGTGTCAATACAACGAATACTGAAAAAAAAACTTTAATAGCCAAAGTCCAGCCTTTAGAAGTTTTTGAATCAATGGCCGGAAATTGATTTTCGTCTGATACCATTTTAATGTTGGATTTTAATTCAATCTTTCAGACCATTTTAAACCCTCAGGCAGTTCCATATCAGAAAACTCTATATGGATCACTCTCCTTCTCCTTCCATCGGTAGTTCTGTTGGAACCGTGAAGCGTAAGCGGCTTCATGATCATAATACCACCCTTCTGCACATCACATATTTTTTCCGTTTCTGTACTCCAGTCTATGGTTTCCGGCCTGTAGATTCCTTTCGTATGAGATCCCGGAATAACTTTCAACGCTCCGTTATATTCATCCGTATCATCCAGGTGAATCCTGATAGTACATATATTTTCAAGAAATGGCAGAGGCGGCTGTACAGCAAAGTGGTTGTTCTTGGACGTCCATGGTCCGAAGCCCTGCATTTCCTTTTTTTTATCCACTGAAATCGTCAGATCCTGATGATAGGCCACATACCAGTTTGAGGTTTCGGGTTTGTCAAAATAAATACTTTTTACAGCAAAATATTTTTCTCCGAAGAATTTTCTTACGATGGTTTTAATGGCATCGTTAAATATCAGATCTCTAGCTTCCGGAACTTCTTTCAGGAACTGTCTTACGGCAAAAAGGTCATCAGATTTTCTGAAATTCTCTCTCGAGGTATCCGCATTTCCAATGCTTTTTGCAATCTTTTCAATCTCATCATCAGAAAAGACCGAATTGATTACGGTAAGGCCTTTTTCAAAGAAATATTGTTTATGATTCTCTATATATTGTTTTGTCATGTTCGATTAAACTTCCTGAGGTGTATTTTCAAGCTGTCCTTCCCATTTGGAAACAGCGGAAGTTGCCAATGCATTTCCTAATACATTCGTCATACTTCTTCCCATATCACAGAAATGGTCAATCGGCAGGATCAGAGCGATACCTTCCGGCGGAATACCAAACATGGAACAGGTTGCCACAATAATTACCAGTGAAGCTCTCGGAACTCCGGCAATCCCTTTTGAAGTAAGCATTAATACCAAAAGCATTGTGATCTGCTGACCCAATGACATTTCAATACCATAGATCTGGGCAATAAAGATGGAAGCAAAAGTCATATACATCATGCTTCCGTCCAGGTTGAATGAATATCCTAAGGGCAGGATGAAGGATACTACCCTGTTATTACATCCGAATTTTTCAAGCTCTTCTACAAGCTTCGGAAATACAGCTTCTGAACTCGTCGTTGAAAAAGCAATCAGTAACGGCGCTTTTATTCTTTTAAGCAGCTCAAAAAGGCGGTTTCCTAAAATCAGATAACCTACCAATAGCAGGACGAGCCAAAGAACGGCCAAGGCGAAGAAAAAGTCTCGCAGGTAAATTGCATAGACTTTGAATATTTCAAACCCGTTCATAGCCACTACTGCAGCGATAGCTCCCAAAACCCCAAGTGGGGCAAACCACATGATATAGCCTACCATTTTAAGAATGGCATGGGCAATAATATCAAAAAGTTTAACTACCGGCTTTGAATATTCTTCCCCTAAATTAGCAAGGGCTACCCCAAACATAATGGAAAAAACAACAATCTGAAGCACCTCATTGGTGGCAAAAGCTTCAAATAAACTTTTAGGAATCATATGCTTTACGAAATCTTCCAGGGAAAAGCCTTTACTGCTTTTTAAAAGATCTTCCGCAGCTGCTGCATCCTGGATAGGCAGTTTGGTAACATGTCCCGGCTCCAGCCAGTTTACCAATGCCAGACCTATAAAAAGAGAAACCAATGAAGCGCTGATAAACCACAGCATTGCTTTCGTTCCTACTCTTCCGATCATTTTGATATCGCTCATTTTGGCAATTCCCACTACGAGCGTAGTAAAAACCAGCGGCGCAATAATCATCTGTACCAGCCTGATAAAAACCGTTCCCAGCAATTTGATATTTTTGGAAAACGGTTCTGCACTTTCGGGATACTGTACATGTACAAGACCTCCGATTCCTACTCCCATGATAAGTGCAATGATAATGGCAATAAAAAGTTTATTTTGTCCTTTCATATATATAGTTCAATTCCCGCAAATATAATAGTTTTTCAATTGGTATAAGATTTTGTCTGAATTCGGTTAAGATTGAGTTAAGTTTTTAATACATTAAAATTAAAACGCTGATTCCGAAAATATTGTAAAAAATTTAAGAAACATTTATTGAGCTTTTATTATTTTGGTACAAATTTTATTATTACATTTGATTGTATTAACAACATTAATAAATATACAACTATGAAAAAAACTATCGCAATGGCTGCATTAGCTGTAGCTATATCTTTTGGAGCGGTGTCTTGCAAAAAGAAAATTTCAGATGCCGATCTTCAGACTCAGGCTACAACTGTGGTAACTTCTAATCCCAATGCTTCTGTAGAAGTAAAAGAAGGAGTGGCTCATTTAAGCGGAACTTTCGAAGACCAGCAGTCTAAAGATGCTATGATTGCAAAACTAAAAGCAATTAATGGCGTAAAAGAAGTGATGGATATGTCTACTGTAGCTGCTCCGGTTACGGCTGCACCAGTGGAAACAGCATCTGCTGTAGATCCTGCGGTTCAGAAAAAAGTGCAGGATGCTGTTAAAGATTTCCCATCTGTAAAAGTTGAGGTTGTAAACGGACAGCTTACTCTTACAGGAAATGTTTCAGGCCCTCAGGCAAGAAAAATCAAAGAATCTGTAGATGCTTTGAAAATCGGAAAGTATAACAATAACCTAGTGGTAAAATAATTTTAAGATGAGCACATTACAAGATAAATATTCAAGTGTAGTTTCAGCAGCTCAGTCTGCAGGAATTTCTAACCTTCAGGTTCAGGAGCAGGATGGTATTCTTTATGTTACTGGAAATGCTTCCAGTACAGCAGCAAAAGATGCAGTATGGAATGCTTTAGGAACTATTGATTCTACTTATTCGGCTTCAGATATCAATATTGATGTACAGGTAGCAGGACTAACTTCAGGAGCTTCTTTAACGGTAGCTACGGAAGATTCTAATCTTAACATCAGACAGGAGCCTTCTACTGAGGCTGCTGTAGTAGGAAAAGCTGCAAAAGGTTCATCGGTAACTTTGATCGAGCAGACTTCTGATGACTGGTGGAAAGTGAAAACTGATGACGGTCAGGAAGGCTATGCTTACTCAAGATATTTAAAAGCTTAATTTTTCAAATAGTTAATCTTCAATAAATATTACGAAACATCCCCGTTTGGGGGTGTTTTTTTATTTTCTTACCAGCTGGTTTTTCAACAGCAAACCGACCGGTTTTGCAATTTCTTGCAGAAGGAGCAGGTGTTTATGTTTTATATGATACTGAAGAAGTAGAACTATTTTACATGCCTTAGTTTTTATTTTCCTCCTATTTTTCGTTAAAGATTGAGGTATACAGCAGAACGGATGCTATTTATTTCTAAATTAGCGATAAATTTTATTTATGAAGATCCATATTTCAATTTTGTTTATTTTCTTTTTTATCCTTGGAATTGCACAGACTCCAGACCAGAAGGATACTTTCGTAAAAGATAATTTCACTAAAAAGGAATTCTATATTCCGATGCGTGACGGAGTAAAGCTTTTCACAGCGGTATATATTCCCAAAGATATTTCAAATAAGAACAAATATCCTTTCCTGATGCAGAGAACCTGCTACAGCATCGCTCCTTACGGTGAAAATGAATACAAAACCAAACTGGGTCCTAACCAGTTCCTGATGAAGGATAAGTATATTTTTGTCTTCCAGGATGTCCGCGGAAGGTACATGAGCGAAGGTACTTTCACCAACATGACGCCCCAGGTGGACCGCAAAACAAAAAAAGATGTAGACGAAAGCACAGATACTTATGATACCATTGAATGGCTTTTGAAAAATGTTAAAGACAATAACGGTAAGGCGGGACAATATGGAACTTCGTACCCGGGATTTTATACAGCAGTAGGCATATTGGCGCAGCACCCGGCTTTGGTCGCTTCCTCCCCTCAGGCTCCTATTTCAGATTTCTGGAATGATGATTTTCTTCATAACGGAAGATTCATGCTGGGGTACTTCAGAACTTTCCCTGTTTTCGGGATTCAGAAAACAAAGCCTGAAAATAAAGCCTGGTATATGGATACTTTCGTAAAGCAGACTTCGGAAGACGGCCTTAAGTTTTACAGAGATATGGGAACTTTAAAGGACGGCTACGAAAAATATTATAAAAACAACTTCTTTATGACGGAGATTATGAATCATCCTAATTATGATGAATACTGGCAGAAAAGAAGCCTTCTTCCTCACTTAAAGAATGTAAACCATGCCGTAATGACTGTTGGAGGCTGGTTTGATGCAGAAGATCTTTCAGGTCCGCTGAATATTTACAAAACCATAGAAAAGACAAGCCCGAAAGCTAAAAACACCATTGTCATGGGACCTTTCTCTCACGGTGCATGGGCACAGGAGCAGGGAAAACATTTCCACAACCAGATCTATTTCGGCGATAGCATTGCAACCTATTACCAGAAAAATATTGAAACTAAATTTTTCAGTCATTACTTAAAGGGAAATACAAAAGAAGATGCCGGCCTTCCGGAAGCTCTGATGTATGATACCGGGTCTAAAGAATGGAGAGAGTTTGCCTCTTATCCTCCGAAGAATGCTCAGAAGGTTAATTTTTATTTAACTGACGGTTCATTAAAAAAGACCGCAGGACAAGGCTTTTCAGAATACTACAGCGATCCGAACAACCCGGTTTTAAGCTCTGATAATCTGAAGGATTTCAATGGTTTCACCCCTAAAAACTACATGTCGGAGGACCAAAGATTTGCAGTAGGCAGGCCAGATGTTCTGACATTTACAACGGATGTTTTAACGGAAGATATCAGTTTTGCAGGAGAGATCATGGCTAAGCTGAATATTGCATCCACTTCTACAGATGCAGATTTTGCAGTAAAGCTGATTGATGTTTACCCTGAAGATTTTAAACCCGCAGAAAAAAAAGACGGTGTGATCTATCCAAACTACCATCAAATGGTAAGAAGCGAGATTATGCCTGCCAGATTCAGAAATTCCAGAGAAAAAGGAGAAGCGTTGATACCTAACCAAAAAACTGCTGTGAATTTCAGATTGCAGGATGTGATGCATACTTTCAGGAAGGGACACAAAATCCAGATCCAGATCAGCAGTACCTGGTGGCCTCTTTTTGCCATCAACCCTCAGAAATTTATGGCAAATCCAAATTTTGCAACAAAGGAAGATTATACAAAAGCTTTCATCAAGGTATACAATGACAGCTCTATTGAAGCTAATGTATTGAAATAAAAAGAAATGGTGGCTTCGAGAACCTCAGCCACCAGTGACAGTATAAATATCAGTTTATAAAATGTAAAAAACCGGTTGCTTTGAGAACCTCAGCGGCCGGTTTTTTATTATGGGCCTGCTGACTTCGAGAACCTCAGTCACCAGAGATTTAATACTTTCTTACAAAAGATGGTGGCTCGAGAATCTCAGCAACCATCTTTTTATTCCTCAATCGTTCTGAAAGTAAGGTTTACTCTTGGAGTTTTTACTTTAGTAGTTGGTGGGAGCCTGTGCAGCCAGTTTTCCTGTGTTGTTCCTTTCATGATCAGAAGGCTTCCGTTTTCAAGAAATATTTCAACCTTCTCTTTGGTTGTTTTATGCTTAAATAAAAACTTTCGTTCGGCCCCGAAAGTGAGAGAAGCAATAGCGCCATGTTTTTTAAGATCTTTTTCCCCGTCACTATGGTAGGCCATTCCTTCACTTCCATCATGATAGAGATTAAGAAGGCACGAATTGTAGGTTTCTCCGGAGACCTCTTCACATTTTTTCTTTAATTCCAATAGTTCTGGAGTCCAGAATTTCGCCAATTTTGTCCGTTTTGAATAGGTATATTCAAACGCTTTTTCTCCGAACCAGGCTACTTTTCTTTTCGTTAAAACTAATTTTCCAAAGATCACTGCTTCATCATTCTCCCATGGAATCTGATTCAATAGATAATCATAAAAAAAGTCGGATTTTTCTTTACTGAAAATCTTTCCATAATAGTGGACCGTTCCGTCATGCGGAAGAATATTCAAAGGATACTCTGCTATTTCTTCAAACAGGCTGTTCATGATTCTGAGTTTGTAAAAAGTATAATGTATTAATAACTTTTAATTAGTTCTTTAACCACAAAAGTCGTAAAAGTTTTTTAACACTCTGGAATATTTTAGTTTAAAAGCTTAAAAATAATTAAGTTCATATGAGAAGAAAATCAGAGATTTTCATGGAACTTAAGTGTACTTACTATTCACAAAGCCGGTAACTTCAAATAACTTAAGTGTTAAAAAACTTTTGCGACTTTTGTGGTGGAATAATAAACTATCCCGTGTAAACCTGCGAGCTTTCCCACCCCACGATCAACTGCTTTCTTCCGCTTCCCCATCGGTACCCTCCAATATTTCCGGTAGATTGTATCACACGGTGACACGGGATAAGAAATGCTACCGGATTACTGCCAATTGCTGTTCCGACAGCTCTGGAAGCATTCGGGTTTCCTATTTTTTCAGCAAGGTTTCCATAAGTGGAAAGCTTTCCCATAGGAATAGAAAGTAAACTTTCCCAGACTTTAAGCTGAAAATCGGTACCTTTTAAATGTAATTTAATGGTGTTGAGCTTCGTCCAGTCTTTATCAAATATGGACAGGGCATTTTTCTGCAGGGCATCCTGTATTTCAAAAAAAGAAGCATTGGGAAATTTCAGTTTCAGATTTCCCAATGCTGTTTCTTTATGGTCTTCAAAAGCCATGTAGCAGATCCCTTTTTCTGTAGATGCTGCCATTACATATCCAAAAGGACTTTTGGAAAAACTGTAATTGATGTTCAGGCTTTTTCCGCCGTTTTTATATTCCGCCGGAGACATTCCTTCTATGTTCACAAACAAGTCATGAAGCCTGCTGGTGCTGGAAAGTCCCGTCTCATATGCGGTATCAAATAAAGTCGCCTTCTCTTCCTTCAGTAAATTTTTAGCGTGTTCAAGACTGATGAACTGTAAAAATTTCTTAGGACTTGTTCCTGCCCATTCTGTAAATATTTTCTGAAAATGAGCCGGACTCAAGTGAATATTCTCTGCCACTTCCTCCAAACTTGGCTGAAGCCTGAAATTGCTCTGGATATATTCTATCGCTTTGGCAATTCTGTTATAATCTATCTGACTTTGTGCGGACATAATATTTCTTTTTTACCTCACAAATTTCCAAAGAATATAGGGCAGAAAAAATCTGATTCTTGCGGAATTTTAGTTGTTGTTATAAATATGGTTGTAAGCAAGCATTTTGTAATATAACTTAGCTGCAAGGAAAGCAGTTGGCTTAGCCATCGGAGAATCCATTAATTCTACAATATCGAAAGCTACTACATTACATTTTTCGAATACTTTTCTCAACAATTCCAACGTTGGGTACCACTGAAGTCCACCTGGTTCCGGAGTACCTGTAGAAGGAGCAATTGACGGATCAAAAGCATCAAGGTCGATCGTGATATATACGTTTCCTGAAACTTTTTCTAACACATCGTTGATCCAATTGTCATTGTTAGCGATCTCGTGGGCAAAAAATACTCTTCCTTCCGGCAGATATTGAGCTTCTTCAGCATCCATGGAACGGATTCCCACCTGAACCAGGTTATGCTTCTGATTTGCTTCAAAAACCGCACATGCATGGTTAGAAGTAGATCCATGGAATTCAGGACGCAGGTCGGTATGAGCATCCAGCTGAAGGACTGTAAGATTTTCAAACTTCTCTCCTACCGCACGGATAGAACCTATGGAAACCGAGTGCTCCCCTCCGAAAAGAGTAAATACTTTTCCTTCGTTATTCAAAAGCTCTTTGGTTTTTTGGTAAACAGCTTCCGTCATGGCTTCCGGAGTCGAATTTTCAGAAATTTCTCCTGCCAGATATACCCCGTCAAGATAAGGTTCAGTTCCTGTTTCAATATCATAAAGCTCCATGTTTTCGGAAGCATCAAGAAATAGTTCAGGGCCTTTATCAGCTCCTTTACCCCACGTTGAAGTTCCATCGTAAGGAACGGTTACCAGCATTACTTTAGAGTTCTCTAACGTTGCATTTTCTTCAGGAATTCCTGCGTATGTTCTCATGTTTTATTTAAAAATTTAAATGATTTAAAGATTAAATGATTTCGCAAAGATACAAAATAGTCGTTGAGTTATAAATCAAGAGTGGTGGGCTCGGAATTTTTTAATCCTAAAATCTTTTTAATGTTTAAATTTTAAAAGTTATTTTTGTAAAAAAACAAAATATGTCCTTAAAAGCTGTTCTTTTCGATATGGACGGGGTTATTGTAGATACGGAACCACTGCACAGAAAAGCTTATTTTGCCACCTTTGACGAACTGGAAATTGCTGTTTCCGAAGACCTGTACACCTCTTTTACAGGAGCCTCCACAAAAAGAGTCTGTGAGACACTGATCCAGAAATACAATTTAGCCCATACCCACGAAACCATTGCCGGCATTAAAAGATCATACTTCAAAGATTATTTTGATAATGACGAAGAATTTGATCTGATTCCGGGAGTAAGAGAGCTGATCAAGCATTACCATGAAAATGGTATTAAGCTTATCCTTGCCTCTTCGGCTACAATGACGACCATCAATATGGTTTTTGAAAAATTCGGGCTTGAACAATATTTCAGCGGGAAAATAAGCGGCGCCGCGCTAAAGGAATCCAAACCTCATCCTGAGGTATTTCTTCTTGCAGCACAGATGGCAGAAGAATCAGCAGGGAACTGCATGGTGATTGAAGATTCGACTAACGGAATCCTTGCCGCCAACAGGGCGAAAATTTTCTGCGCTGCCTACAGAAGCCCGCATTCAAAAAATCAGGATTATACTCTAGCGGATATCGTAGTTACAGATTATGAAGAACTGGAGCTGGATAAGCTTACAAAATATTTTTAAAGGAAAAAGCTCTCAAATTTTGAGAGCTTTATTTTTTATGTTTTTCTAGGGAAGTGTAGATTCTTAATAAAGGCCTTAATGATTAAAATTGAAACATTAATAAACAATTAAGTTGTTAAGATTATTAAGATGAGATTGCTTCGTCACTCCCGTTCCTCGCAATGACTAGTAACCCAGAATTTTCAGAATATCTTCAGGTTCCTGCTTTTCACGGAAAATTTCATACTGCAGCTCACCGTTCTCGTCTTTCTGAATCAGGACGTGTCTTGGCTGAGGCATCAGACAATGGTGAACTCCACCGTATCCTCCAATCGTTTCCTGATATGCTCCTGTATGGAAGAATCCGATATAGAGAGGCTTTGTATCACTGAAAACCGGCAGGTAAATTGCGTTCGTATGCTGTTCAGAATTATAATAATCATCTGAATCACAAGTTAATCCACCAAGGAATACTCTTTCATAGGTATCTTCCCATCTGTTTAATGGGAGCATGATAAAGTGTCTTGAAATGGCCCAGGTATCGGGAAGTGTAGTCATGAATGAAGAATCGATCATATTCCACTTCTCTCTGTCATTCTGACGTTTCTGAGAAATGATTTTATAAAGATTAGCCCCACTTTCCCCTACGGTAAAGCTTCCGAATTCCGTATAAATATTAGGCTCTTCCACTCCTTCCTCTTCACAGAATTTTTTGATCTGAGAAACAATTTCCTCTACCATATACTGATAGTCGTACTCGAAGTTTAAAGAAGTTTTGATCGGGAAACCGCCACCAATATTCAAGGAATCCACTTCCGGAGCAATTTTCTTCAAACGTGCGTATACACGGAGACATTTGTACAATTCGTTCCAGTAATAGGCAGTATCCTTGATCCCCGTGTTAATGAAGAAGTGAAGCATTTTCAGCCTTGCATTCGGGTGTTCAGCGATTTTCTGGCTGTAATAAGGAATAATATCTCTATATCCTATCCCCAGTCTTGAGGTATAAAATTCGAATTTCGGTTCTTCTTCTGAAGCAATTCTGATCCCGATATCGAAAGTAGTATCGATACTTTCAGTAAGCTTATCCAGCTCACGGTAGTTATCCAGGATCGGGGTAATATTTTCAAAGCCGCTGTTGATCATTTCTGAAATTTTCACCAGATAATCATCAGTTTTGAATCCGTTACAAATGACTTCAATATTTTTATCTACTTTTCCCTTCTCATAAAGAGATTTTACAATGTCCATATCATATGCTGAAGAAGTTTCGATAGAAATATCGTTCTTAAGAGCCTCTTCAAGCACAAAATTGAAATGACTGGATTTTGTACAGTAGCAATAGGTATAATTCTTTTTATATTCGGCTTTCTCAAAAGCTTCCCTGAACCAGCTTTTCGCCTTCTGGATATTTTGAGAAATTCTTGGCAGGTAGCTAATTTTTAGCGGAGTGCCAAATTTTTCAACGACTTCCATTAAAGGAACATCGTGAAATAACAAATTGTTCTCAGAAACATTAAATTCCTCAGTAGGAAAATATAATGTCTGATCAATAAGTTCCGAGTACTTTATTTTCATTTCTTGACAAGTGAATTACGAAATGCAAAATTGCTAAAAAAGTTTGATTTTTAAGCGTTAAATTTATTATAAATTTAAAAACAAGATCCGGCAAAAACCCAAACAGATTATTGATTTGTAAACTTCTTAATATATTCTTTTCTCTTATCCGCCGAAATTCCCAACACCTGTTGAATATAAGTGTCGGTAGAGCCATATTTCTTATTGATTTCATCAAAAGCCGCATCAAGATAAGTAATTTCCACCCAACTCAGCTTTTCAAGGACCTTCACATCCATTTTGGGATATAAAAAATGTAAGTTATTAGCCAGACTCAGTCTTTTCCGGACTAATTTTTCTCTGTAATTATTGGATAAAAGATAATCATTGTAAATTGTTTCCTTATCAAACTTTAGAATAGCCAGAATTAAAGCAGTTATGATTCCTGTTCTATCCTTTCCGGCGGTACAGTGATAGAGGACCGGCTGTTCGGATTCCAGAATTTCAGTGATGATTCTTCTGATCAATTCGGGATTTTCAGTTACGTATTCCCTGTAAAAATCAATCATTCTTTTATCAGCATCGAGACCGTTTACTTTTCCTTTTAAAACAAGCTTTTTAGCTTGGGTCAGCTGATCTCCTTCATCATCAAAGGCTGAATATTTTTTATAAATGACACCATCGGGAAGTTGGTCAGGCTTATCAGCTATTTCTTTTGAATTCCTGAGATCAATTACTTCGTGTATTTCCAGGCTTTGAATTTCTTTGAATGATCTTTTCTTCAGTTGGTGAAGATGACCGCTTCTGTAAAATTTTCCTGCTTTCAAAGTTCTGCCTTCAGAATTTTTAATATTACCGACCGTTCTGAAATTGTATACTTTTTTGATTTCAATAGGATTTACTGCTTCATTTTTTCCATATTCAGGTTGAATAAAATTCTGTGTTTTACAGGAGGAAACACAGAATGCCGCGATAAGCAGAACCGATATTTTTATGAATTGTTTCAATATATTCCGGGATATTCTATTTCATTAATTCCTGCAAAAAATAGCAGGTCTCCGGATTGATACCGGATGGTAACCTCATCTTCAACCGCAAAATTTCTTGTTCCTATTCTTGAAGTGATGCTTAGCTTTCCATTGGTCAATGGCCAGTTTAATCCTGTTGTTGTTATATTTTCAACCGTAGGAAAAGGATACAATGAGATCATTTTGTTCTTAACCCCTTTTATGGTAAAATTTTCCGGGACAAAATAATATTCGGAAAAATCATCATAGAACTTTATTCTCAACCGGTCTTTAAATGCATAAGCAACGGTAAGGTTTCCTAAGAAATGGTCCTGCTCGCCGCCGCTTCCTCCAAATACATCTACAGAAAGACATCCTCTTTCTAAAATAATTTCCAAAGCTTTATGAAAATCTGTTTTATCCTGGTCCAGGGTAAGGATAAATTTTTCTTGATAAACGTCCTCATCTGCCCCTGAATGGGAATCGAAATCACCGGAAATAAAGTCCAGTTTGTCTAAGGGGAAACCTAATTGCTTCAAATAATGAAAAGCACCGTCCGTACACGCAATTAATCCATATTGGTCCGGATCCGGAAAAGTTTTTGGATGATCTCCGTTAATGAAAAGTAGTGCTTTATCTTTCATTCGGATTCCAGTATTCTTCCAGTTCGTTGTTTATTTTTGAAATATATCTTGCCAAAACAAAAAGATAATCAGAAAGCCTGTTCAAATATTTGATCAGCTCAGGACGTACTTCTTCAGACTCATTCAGGAAAACAAGAGAACGTTCTGCCCTTCTGCAAATGGTTCTTGCAGCATGTAAAAATGTTGCAGATTTTCCACCACCGGGAAGAATAAAGTATTGAAGCGGTTCCAGCTTTTCTTCAAAAGCATCCATCCACTGCTCCAGCTCTTCAATTTCAGTGTCTGAAATGATCAATGGCAGACGTGATTTTCCATTAGCCAACATTAATTTATCAACTGGTGTTGCGGCTTCTGAGCCTACCGTAAACAGATCAAACTGAATTTTTTTCAACTGCTTCAAAACTTCTTCATCCTCAATATGACTTTTAGAAATACCAATGAATGAATTAAGCTCGTCTATATTCCCGTAGCTGTCCACTCTTGCACTGGCTTTGGAAACTCTTGTGCCGCCATATAAAGCGGTCTGTCCTTTATCTCCTGTTTTAGTATAAATTTTCATAGTACTAAATTACTTTATTTTGTATAATCTAAAAAGTAAAATGTAGGAATGATTCGTAGTTTTATCTCTGCATAGTTATAATATTATTGATTGAATGAGAGAATCCTTCGACTGCGCTCAGGATAATATAGCTAATAAAATCTGCTTTTATTACATGTTGTGATTTCACAAATTTCCACAGATGTAAATTTGGAGGATTTAGGTTTTGGCTAAAGCCGGATTGATGGTGATTTTTTAAACGGGCTAAAGCCCGTTCCTGTTGAATTTATTTAGATATAATCGACAAAAAAATGACCGGAAAAATCCGGTCACTTACAAATTATTTATTTACCTCTACATATTGTATGACGGTCTGGTTTTTGGGGTTATAGATTATCGTACTGTTGTGGGGAAACCTTTTCAGCTTGTAATATTCTATATTTTTATCATTTTTAATATCTTCTAAAAAACTGGTATCAAAGGTATTTTCAGGAAGAAATTTTGAAACAAAACTTATTTTGTCAATGATGCTTTGCCCATCTATTTTACGGGCTGTTTTATCTGATTTGTTTTCGTCGGAAGAGGCCTGTTTTTCCAAAAAAGAAAGCAGTACTGCGATATCCGATTTATATTTGAAAATATAGCCTTCGGAACCGTTAGGAAATTTAAATTTCTTTCCGGTGTCTTCTGAAACTACAGGCTTTCCTGCGTCAGGAAATACCTGGCTGAATTTTACATCCTGGGAATTCGTTAAAGAATTGATTGATTCACTGACGGTGTTCTTCACTGTTTCTTCAACAGCCTTCTGAGCTTTCTGCTGAACGGTTTCGGTGGTTTTCTGAATAGTCTGGTCAATTTTTTCCTCAATTTTATTACAGGATATTGATAAAAGAACCGGAATAACAGGCAAAATATACTTCTTCATTATAAAATTCTAATAGGGATCAATTTTCTTTTTACCCATACACTTTCTCTCTAACGGAAAAACAGGTATAGATATTTCAGTAAAGAAATAAAATATTTTTTAATATCAAAAATCCTACTGACAAACTGTTGTCATAACCCTGTCATACCTTTGTATCAACAATAACAAAATAAACAATACAATTATGACAACTACAGCAACAGCCACAAAACAGTTCATGACATCCGAGCAATTATTAGAGCACTGGCAAGGACACAGAAATCTGACAAGAAGAGTAATCGAAGCTTTTCCTGAGAAAGAATTATTTGAATTTTCTGTAGGGGGCATGAGACCTTTCGCAAAGCTGGCGGTAGAACTTATCAGCATCGGCGGACCTGCTTTAAAGGGAATAGTTGACAAAAACATGGAAGCCTACAATGAGGAAGGCTTCAACCCAAAAACCAAAGAAGAACTTCTGAAAAAATGGGATGAAGAAACAGAAGTAATCAACCGTTATTTCAGCCAGATTACTGAGGAGCGTTTCCAGGAAACTTTCAATTTATTCGGACAGTATGAATTCCCGGTATATCAGAATATTCTTTATTTCGTGGATAATGAAATCCATCACCGCGGACAGGGCTATACCTACCTGCGAGCATTAGGAATTGAACCTCCTTTTTTTTGGGAGAGATTTTAGGATCATTAATGCCTTTGTTTAAACTGAAAATGATGATTCAAAACAGGCAGAAAAAGGAAACGGCAGAATCATAGAACAAATCATTCAAATTATCCATTTATTAAATACAGACACTCAGATTTTGTTGTTTTTATTTTGTCATTCAGTTTAAGCAAAGCTTTTTATTCAGATACAAATTTCTAAAATTCAGGCTTCACGAATGTGAAGCCTGAATTTATGTTTCTTATTCCACTCTTTTTGAAATAGTTGCCGCCAAATCCCTAAGCTTTGTTTTTAAAGATTCCGGTTCCAAAATAGTCGCATAATCTGCAAAAGTAATCAGCCACCTCGGAAAGCCTTCATCTATCCATTCCGTATCAAAGATCATTTCAATTCCCTGTTCTGTTTCCGTTTCTTCAATAAATCCATAATACTTCCTTGAATTAACGATATGTCCAATTATTTTTTTCTCAACTAAAAGCCTGACCCTGGTTTTCTCTCCGTTTGAATATCTTCTGTAATCATTGATCTGTCCATACTCCTGCGAAAAAGGGTTCTGGGTTTTTAAAATCTGCTGAATCCTGTCGACACGAAACTGCCTGAAATCTTTTCTCATGGTACAGAAAGCCATAATATACCAGTAATTGAATTCAAAGAAAATACCGACTGCCTCAATAGTCCTGTTTGTTACCCGGGAATCAACTGTTTTATATTCAATAATAAGCTGTGTTTTATCTGCAATACTTTCCAGAATGGTAGGAATCACATTTTTGATGGTATCATTGGTCTGTGGATGATGGTTATAAACATCAATCTGCTTTTCAATATTCCGGATCAGGTTTTTATCTGAATTCCGAAGAACTGACCGTACTTTTTCCATGGCCATCTGGTAATGATTTCCAAGGCTCTGGTGAGAAAATTTCTGCATCAGTTTTTCCGCAGTGATAAAACTCAATACCTCCTCTTTTGTAAACATAATAGGTGGAAGCTTATAGCCATCCATCAGGGAATACCCGTTTCCAGCTTCTCCTATAATAGGAATGCCGGCATTTTCCAGCGTTTTGACATCCCGGTAGATCGTGCGGATGCTGACATCAAATTTTGCAGCAAGGTCCTGTGCCCTTACGGTCGGTTTTGACTGTAATTGTGTAAGAATAGCCGTTACCCTGTCGAGTTTTTTAAGATAGTGATCATTCATATTGATATGACAAATCTATCAATCTTTTTTGGTGTACAAAATATAAATGTAGATGCTTTTTTATTATATTTAGTTTCTTTATAAACGATATTTTAAATATGAATTCTCCCCGTTTCACCCAAACCATTGAAAGTATTATAAAACCGGAACAATCTGTAATGGAAGCTCTCACATCAAATTTAGAGGCAAAAAATTACAGAAAAGGAGACTTTATTTTAAAAGCAGATGAAACCTGCAGGTATTTTTATTTTCTTGAAAAAGGTCTGGTAAAGCTGTTTTTTGATAATGGAGATAAAGATTTTATCATGACTTTTTTTGCAGAAAATTCTTTCTTCACAGAACTGAACGGTTTTCTGACCGGTAATGCTTCAAAATATATGATCGTCGCACTGGAACCATGTGAAGTTTTGCGCATACATAAAGATGTTATCGAGGGTCTATGCAAAAAATACCATACAGCAGAAACACTTTTCAGTAAACTGTATTCAAAAGCTCCGATCAATATGATGGGACGGATCAGCGAAATGCTTGAGGACGACGGTAAAAAACGTTACAATAATTTTCTGAAGCAGAAACCCGATCTTATCCAACGAATCAGTCTTGGGGACCTGGCAGATTATATTGGAATCACCCAGGTTTCTTTAAGCAGAATCAGAGCCCAGAAATAGTTTTTATCAAATGTTAAAAAATTCCGGAAAATTCCGATCTACATTTGTGTCATAATCAATCAAAAAACAAATTATTATGTCACAAAGAATCAATGTATTTGCAATGGGAAACAAAGCTGTAAACGCCCTCCATAATATGGGGTTTCAGGTACAGCACTCATCACTAGACAGCTCATTTCTGGAGCTTCTGTATTTCCGTGTTTCACAGATGAACGGGTGTGCTTTCTGCCTGGATATGCACTCGAAGGAATTAAGAGCTAAAGGCGAAACTGAACAACGAATTTTTCTGGTAAGCGCATGGAGAGAATGCTCTTTTTATACGGACAGAGAAAAAGCCGGATTGCTTTGGGCTGAAAGTTTAACCTCTTTAAATGGTAAAGAAATCCCTGACGAAATCTATTCAGAAGTCAGCAGACATTTTTCTGAAACTGAAATGCTGGATCTTACCATGGCTGTGATTGCGATCAACAGTTACAACAGAATCAATATTGCTTTTGGAGCAGATGTAGGTGCTTATCAGGTTGCTGAAAAAGCACTGTAACTTCATTTTTTTATCGCAAAGTTTTATCGTGAGTGCTTTAGATTGGACTTATGATAAAACTTTGCATTTAATGTGAAATTTTAAAATGATATTGTAATATATTCTCTTACAGATTGAGCTGATTCGGCAGATTTATAAAAAAATTTAAGATTGGTGAAAGCTGTAGAATCTGTTGGAAATAAAAACCAGTTTCTTTCTTAAAATCAATGTAAAAGATTATTAGTTATCTTTAAAGGTACTCACCAGCTTATCCAGATTCAAGCTTCGGGCAGATGCATCAAAAATCTCGCGGTATGTACCATTCATCTGAACCAATTCATCATGAGTTCCGCTCTCCACTACTCTTCCTTTCTTCATCACATAAATAGTGTCGGAATCCAGGATCTGAGACAGTGAATGGGAAATAATAACTACGGTACGGCCTTCTTTGATGGCATCCAGTGAATTTTTGATCTGTTCAGTAGCAATAGCATCCAGGCTCGCAGTTGGCTCATCCAGGAAAATAATAGGTGGATCTTTCAGAAATAACCTCGCAATGGCAATCCTCTGCTGCTGGCCTCCTGAAAGCTGGGTAGCATCATGCTGATAGCCATCCGGAAGATCGAGGATCTGATCATGAAGATAGGCTTTTTTTGAAGCTTCCTGAATTTCCTCAAAACTGGCATTCATATTGCCATACCGGATATTGTCCTCAATGCTTCCCTGAAAAATATGGTTTTTCTGTAATACCAGGCCAAGGTCGTCTCTCAGGAAGGTATTATCAAAATTATTTAGATTGACCCCGTCCAGCAAAATTTCTCCGGAATCAGGAAGGTAAAATTTACAGAGAAGATTGATCACCGTTGATTTTCCGGCTCCACTCAACCCTACTAATGCAGTAGTTTTTCCGTTCTCTATCTTCATGGAGACATCGTTCAGGGCTTTTGTTCCGTTGGGATAGCTGAAATCTACATTTTTCAGTTCAAAATTACCTTTAATCTCCTTTTCTATAAAAGTTCCGTTCGGTTCTTTTTCATCATCTGCATTAAGGATTTCAAAATAACCTTCAGCATAGATCATAGCATCATTCATATCATCGTAGATTCTGTGCAGCTGGCGTATAGGAGCAGATATATTGTTGAACAGCATGATATGAAGCATGATCGCTCCAATGGTCATCTGCTGATCCAGCACCAGATAAACCGTCAGAAGAATAATTAAAACCACACCGAACTGCTCGATGAATGTTTTTAAACCATCGTAGATAAAATTTGTTTTTCTGGTGAACATCTGGCTTTCCATAAGCTCCATCTGCAGGTCGTACTGCTTTTTGCCTTCAAATTTTTCCCGGACAAAGCTTTTGATCACCATAATGGAATTGATCAGGTTCAAAAGTCCTGAAGTCTTTCTTTCCCTTTGGTTTCTGAGCTGGCGGCGTACTCCTCCAAGCTTTTTTGCCTGTAATGAACTTATATAAAAATAGATGGGAATAATAATCGTAGAAACCATTCCCACATATACATTCTGCATATACATAATGATCAGGGCAATAATGGCATTGGAAAAAAGCGGCAGTATATCGATGAAAAAATTCTGTACCAGCCTTGTTAAACTTTCTATTCCACGGTCTATCCTGATCTGTAATTTTCCGGATTCATGATTCTCATCATTGAAATAGGCTACCCGGTACATCAATATTTTATCAATAGCAGACTGTGCCAGAACAGAGCTTACGTTAATCCTTATTTTTTCACCGTAAAATTTCTGTCCGAAGTTGATAAAAATATTAAGCAGCTCTTTTCCCAGTAAAATAATGGAGATCACCACCAGAATATGAATGCCCTCAGACATCGGATGCGGAAGATGGGTAAGCTCTGTCACCTCATCTACCGTATATTTTAATACAATAGGATTGACCTGCGCTGCGAGAGCTCCTAAAAAAGTGAGAAAGAGCGTCCCGTAAATCATTAAACGGTAAGGTTTTATAAATGGAACGAGCTGTTTGTAGATCCCGAATAAAGTAACTGTTCTGTTAAAGGGTTTTGCCATAGGAGTTATTTTAACTAAAAAACGTACCGTTTCCGAGAGAAAAGGTACGTTTTATTCTATTTTTCAGCAAATACTTTTATAGCAGATGTAGTTTTATCCTTCATAAAAATAGGTTGTAAGGTAATGCAGCTCTGGCTTGCTGGCAGCTTTTGATTCAGCCTGCGCCTGCTCCAGAGGATATTGTGAAGTCAGTTCTTTTCTTTGGAAAACAAACGAATTATTAGCATTTTTATCTACCACATCATTGAAGATATGTTCAATTTCAGAATTGGCAAGAGAAGCAAAGCTGATGTCTTCAAAACCGTACATCAGTCTCAGATCATCATAATGTCCGAAATTTTCATCTACAAATCCCTGCAGCTGCGCTTTCGAATCGAAGTTACCGGCCCAGATGTTGTAAATATATTTTTTCTTTTTCGGTTTGTCTAAAATACTCTGGTACACAAAGTTTTCCCCAAGATAGGCCTCTCTTACCTGCGGATCGTTGGCAAGATCTTCCGGAAGCCCCTCTTTCAGAATTTTCCCTTCAAACATGATGTATGTTTTATTGGTGATGGCTAAGGTCTGCTGTACGTTGTGATCCGTGATCAGGATTCCGATATTTTTATCTACCAGGCTTCTTACAATTTTCTGGATATCTTCTACCGCAATGGGGTCTACTCCGGCAAAAGGCTCATCGAGAAGAATGAAGTTAGGGCTCGTGGCCAGACAGCGTGCAATTTCTGTTCTACGTCTTTCCCCTCCCGAAAGAAGGTCCCCTCTATTTTTACGTACGTGCTGCAGTGAAAATTCTTCTATCAGCTCATCACATTTAATCTGCTGTTCACGTCTTGAAAGCTTTGTAAGCTGCAAAACACCCATAATGTTTTCTTCTACGGACAGCTTTCTGAAAACGGAAGCTTCCTGTGCCAGATAACCGATTCCCTTTTGGGCACGGCGATACATGGCATCGGTAGTGATCTCCTGTTTATCCAGGAAAATTTTCCCTGAAGTAGGCTTAACCAGTCCTACGATCATGTAAAACGAAGTGGTTTTTCCTGCTCCGTTGGGCCCAAGCAAACCAACAATTTCTCCCTGTTGAACCTGTACAGAAACGCCTTTTACTACTTTTTTAGGACCGTATTCTTTGATTAAGTTTTCTCCTCGTAAAATCATAGGAGCAAAGATAAAGTTTTTTTGAATTCAAATTTTAGATTATGAAATGTACTATCATTTTTTAAGAAGCCAGGAGTAATTTTTTGTTTTTTTTATAAGTGTGGCTTGCTAAAGCTTCAACTCTGCCGGTATGAAAGCTGTACAGAAAGTAGTTAAATTAAACTGCTATTTTGTAACTCTCAGAGGTTTTATTCTACTTATAGAGAAATCATTCACTCATCACAAATAAATTAACAATGGAAAATTACGGTTATACAAAAACAGAAGGCACCCAGGATCAAAATCAGCAGAATAGTGTTCCCTACCGTTCGGAAAAGAAAATTCCGGCAGCAATACTGGGAATTCTCGTAGGCTGGCTGGCTTTGAACAAATTCTATCTGGGCTATACGAAAGAAGGTATCATTCAGCTTGTCCTTAATATTATCACTTTTGGAGCAGCTTCTATTATTCCTTTTATTGAAGGGATTTTATACCTGTTTATGAACGATAAGCAGTTTGATGACACTTATGTTTATGGAAGAAAGGGCTGGTTGTAAGAATTATTTTATTTCATAATTTTATATGACCAAACCAACAACTAAAATAATATGGAAAATAATCAAGACCTGACAGATCTTCTTGCGCTGGATCTGGGCATTAATATTGTCGACAGAAGGCCTTATGCCAAGGAAGTTTTCAAATGGCAGGATATGGATCTTCTTCCCCATTCATCCACAGATACACTGCTTTGTGAGATTTTCGAATGGAACGGGAGAAACTGGCGAACCACAGGAAATAATCTTATAGGGTATCTCTTTTCGGGGGATGCTCTTAATACGGTAAAGGAGCAGCTGATTAATACACCTAAGCATCCTGCACTGATTCCTGATTTTGAATTCACAAAAGAGAGCATGGTTGAATATGGTCTGTCGCTTCCTTCTTTATTCAATATCGGGGTAAATGGAAATATTAAAAATGCTAAAAGTTTTTCAGTGAGGGTAAATGGCGTAACCAAATCCAGAATTACCAACATTGATTCTCCCGGAATTGAGATTCTTAAAAATTACTCATTATTTACGCAAAGTAAATCTAAGACTTACAGAAAGAATATTAAGTTCAATTATCTGAGCACTTCTCTCTTTTATGCTGAAAGTGTAGAAATCTTCCTTGAAAAAGAGTCGGGAGTGGGGTTAGATGTGAGTTTTCAGACACAGAATGTAGAAGTGGTTGCTAAAATAGATACGGACACCAAGAAACATTTTATTTTAAAATACTCCGGAAACCAGGCTCCATTTGCAGCAAAATTCACGAAAGGAAAAGATTTCAACATCATGTGATAAATTTTTACTATTTTAGTTTTACTAACCTATAAAATATTTGTCATGAAAAAGTTAACGAAAAAGGAACTAAAGAACATCAGCGGAGGAAGTATCAGATTTCCTGATGCCAACGGTAATTGCCCTGCAGGATGGTACCTGTGTCCTACCAATGTTTGTGTAAATGATAATGGGGGTGAAAATCCTATCCAGCCGGGAGATCGCGATTATTACACATGCTTCGGACACAACTAAGAATATTTCTTATATAAAATAAAGTCTGCCCCTAAAATTTATTTAGGGGCAGATTATTTTGAATAGTAGTGACTTATTATTTGTTCAGAATCATGGCTGCTTCTTTCGCAAAATAAGTAAAAATCATATCTGCTCCGGCTCTTTTGAAACATGTCAGGCTTTCAATAATCGTTTTATCATTATCCAGCCAGCCATTCTGTGCAGCTGCTTTTACCATGGCATATTCTCCACTCACATTGTAAACTGCTATAGGAAGATCAATAGCTTCACGAACTTTAGAAACGATATCCAGATATGGAAGTCCCGGTTTGATCATGATAATATCGGCCCCTTCATCAATATCTTTGAAAACTTCGTTCAGCGCTTCACGGGAATTGTGGAAATCCATCTGATAGGTCTTTTTATCTTTCGGAATTTCCATATTATCTTTCGGTGCGCTGTCCAGAGCACTTCTGAAAGGTCCGTAGAAAGAACTTGCATATTTTGCGGAATAGCTCAGGATTCCTACATCGGTAAATCCGCTTTCCTCTAAAGCTTCACGAATTGCCAGCACTCTTCCGTCCATCATATCACTTGGCGCTACAATATCAGCTCCTGCCTCGGCATGGGATACGGACATTCTTGCCAGGGCATCATTGGTAGCATCATTCACAATCTTTCCATTTTCAATAATTCCGTCATGCCCGTAGATCGAATAAGGATCTAAAGCTACATCCGGCATTACAATCATTTCCGGAACTGCATTTTTGATCGCTTTGATCGTCTGCTGCATAAGCCCGTCTTTGTTCCAGGCTTCCTTTCCTGTATTGTCTTTCAAATGTTCTGACACTTTCATGTACAGATTGACAGATTTTACACCCAAAGAAAATAACTCCTTACATTCCTTTACCGTTAAATCTATACTCCTCCTGAAAATCCCCGGCATCGACGGTATCGCTTCCTGTTGGTTTTCGCCCTCCATTACGAAAATAGGCATTACAAAATCATCAGTTGTAAGATTATTCTCTCTTACTAAACTTCTGATAGATTCATTAACTCTAAGTCTTCTATTTCTTGAATGTATCATTTTGGAATACTTTTTGAATAAGTTTCTACAAATTTACTACAACTTATATAAAAAACTATTGTATAGAATTGTAGAATTGTTTATTTTTGTTTTAATACATTCGAGAAATTATAATTTGATGAAAAAACTTTTACTTTTATTCCTATTTACAGGCGCTTTCGTTGGGTTTTCCAACAATATGCAGGCACAGCTGAGAGAGCCGGGTTCCATCACACAGAAGTCTGATGACGGTGTATTGGTAGCTTACCCAAATCCTGCGAAGGATTTCCTTTTGATCAAAGCAAAAGATTCTGCATTAAAGATCAAGACTGTTACCTTCTATTCAATTTTAGGAACACAAGTAGCCAATTACTCTGTCAACATGAATTCCGGAGAAATCAATATTGAAAAACTGAAACCCGGAAAATATCTGATTCGCTATATTTTAAGCGATAATACCCAAAAGGTTACTCAAATCGTAAAACAATAAAATTAAATCCTGATAATCATCAGGATTTTTTCTTTTGCATCAGTTCTGCCTTAATATTTCCGTAACTTTAAGGACTTTTTTATACTCATTGTTAAAAACAATTTAATGCTTAAAGCTGAACATATCAGAAAGACCTATAGTGCCGGGAAGAAAATAGCATTGGATGATTTCAGCATCCATGTACCACAGGGCAGTATTTATGGTCTTCTAGGCCCGAACGGAGCGGGAAAAACTTCCTTCATCCGTATTATCAATCAAATTACCCAGGCGGATTCCGGAGATGTATTCATTAATGGAAACAAGCTTAATCCCAGCCACATCAGAGATATCGGCTATATGCCTGAAGAAAGAGGTTTGTATAAAAATATGAGCGTGGGCGATCAGATCCTTTATTTCGGAGAACTGAAAGGAATGAGCAAGAATGATGCTCTGAACGAAGCCAAGAAGTGGTTTGAAAAACTGAACATCGACCAGTGGTGGAAAAAGAAGCTGTCCGAGCTCTCAAAAGGGATGGCACAGAAGATCCAGTTTGTGGTTACGGTTCTTCACCGCCCGCATCTTCTGATCCTTGATGAGCCTTTTTCGGGCTTTGATCCGGTAAATGCCAATTTAATCAAAGATCAGATTATCAATCTTAAAAATAACGGAACTACGATCATTCTTTCTACACACAGAATGGAAAGTGTTGAGGAAATGTGTGATTATGTAGCACTGATCAACAATTCCAAAAAGATTATCGACGGAAGAGTTTTTGATGTAAGGGAAAAATTTAAGAAGAATATTTTCGGAGTTACACTTTCTGAAGTGGATGAAATAAAATTTGAGAGCTTCAAAAACAGCTATGATATTTTTAATTTCTCTAATGAAAACAATATGGTTTCTTTTGATCTGAAAAATGAAAGCGGACAGAATGAGATTCTTCTCGATCTTGTCAATGTAGGAAAAGTGAGATCGTTCGACGAAAGAATTCCGAGCATGAATGAAGTGTTTATTAATGCTGTAAGTAACCATTCTTAATTTTTATGAACAATATTTTTTTAATTACAAAAAGGGAATTTCTTACGCAGGTGAAGAAAAAGTCCTTCATCATATTAACACTGCTGGCCCCTCTTTTATTGATTGGGTTTGGAGCAGTGATCGGGTTAATGTTTAAAGCCAACGAGTCCCACAGCATTATTGAGGTTGTAGATAAAAGCGGGCTTTTCAAAGATCAGCTGAAATCCAATGACAAGCTCAATTATGTATTTGTTTCTGCTGCGGATGAGAAGGCAAAGATCAATAACCTGAAAGATAATGAATCTCTGGATGGCATCCTGATCCTTCCCGAACTGAAAGATCATGACTATACCGGACTTGAAAACGGTACTAGGCTTATCGTAAATGTCAAAATGGGACTCGATACGAAACAGAAGATCGTTTCTGATATTACGGATGTGATCAAAAAGGAAAAAATCAAGCAGCTCGGTATTGAAGAAAGTCAGCTGAACAGTCTTGACAAAGGTTTTACTTTAAAAACGATTAATGTTTCTGATAATAATAAGGAAGACTCTGATCTTGCTTTTGGGGTAAAAAGCGGTTTAAGCATTCTTTTGATGTATGTAACGTTTATGTTTATCATCATTTACGGGGTAAGGGTCATGAGAAGTGTTCTTGAAGAGAAAAACAACCGTGTGGTAGAGATCATTATTTCATCTGTGAAGCCGTTTGAGCTGATGATGGGCAAAATATTAGGAGTAACACTGGTCGCTTTGACGCAGTTCCTGATCTGGATCTCCATGTCTGTTATAGGCGCATTGGTTTTAAATACCGGATTTTCTTCCTTCCAAAAAAATATTCCCGGGGGCAATGAGGAAATTGCCAGTAAGCTGGACGTTACCCGGATTGCAACACAGGTTTCACACAGTTTATTAGAACTGAACTTTCCGCTGATTATTTTTGTATTCATTGTATTTTTCCTTTTGGGATATATTTTTTACAGTTCCATCTATGCAGCCATTGGTTCTGCAGTAGATAATGAAACAGAGACCCAGCAGTTCACCTTATTTGCTATTTTACCGCTTACGCTGGGAATGTACGGCAGTTTTTCCCTGATGAACAATCCTGACGGTCCGTTGGGCTTCTGGCTGTCCATTATCCCTTTTACATCTCCAGTTGCCATGATTGCGAGAATACCTTTCGGCGTTCCTGCATGGCAGATTGCTTTGTCTATTGCCTTATTGCTGGGAACTACCATCCTCATGATATTCCTGGCCGGAAAGATCTACCGTGTAGGGATTTTGATGTATGGAAATAAAGCGACTTTAAAGGAGATCTGGAAGTGGATCAGAGGATAGGGAAATATTTATTTAATTATTTCGTCTGATTGTTCTTTTGTCTTGAAACACAATAAATCAAATTTCAAGGCAGGAAGCCTTTAGTGATAAAAAAACAAAATCCCGGAAATTAAAATTTCCGGGATTTTTATCGTTGAATAATTAATTATTCTATTTGAAAATATAGCTTAGGCTAAGGCTGATCACCTGTTCGGATTTTCTCTTATCAGTACCTCCTTTTTCTTTTGCAAGATCAGGATAAGTATCTGAAAGACCAAGGTCATATTTAAGAGCTAATTCCAGCTGCCTTTTATAGCTATAGCCAACTCCTAATCCTAAAGCAAAATTAAAGCTTGACGCTTTTCCGCTTACTGACGGATATAAAGGATCGGTAACATCCGGATCATAATATGGTCTGCCTACAGGAGCATTCTTAACATTCTGACTCATCAAAAAGTTAAATCTTGGTCCTATCATTCCAAAGAATTCTGATTCTGCTTCAGAAAAATATCCTTTAAAATAAATAGGTACGCTCAGATAATTGTTACCATATACTGCATCATAACCATCTTTTCCTTTAGCATCTTTATCTTTTCCGGTTTCTCCTGCACCGTAGTACACGACTTCGGGCTGTATAAAGAACTGGTTAGCTTTTCCAACCGGGATAAGAGCTAAAGCTCCACCCTGGAACGCGAATCTTGGACCAGAAGGATTATGGGCATTTCTTACTCTGGAATAGTTACCTCCTGCCGTGACACCAAATCTTGTGTTTGCAAAATCGATCTGTGCAAACGACAGAGTTGAAAGGGCCAATGCTGAGGTTAATAAAAGTTTTTTCATATGTTTTGTTTTTGTATGTCTTATCCTAGAACTTTAGCAACTGTAACACCGATATCTGCAGGAGAATCTACAACGTTGATTCCGTTTTCTCTCATGATCTCCATTTTTGCCTGAGCGGTATCTTCATCACCACCTACAATAGCACCGGCATGTCCCATCGTTCTTCCTTTAGGAGCAGTCTGTCCGGCAATAAATCCTACAACCGGTTTCGTAGATCCGCTGGCTTTATACCATCTTGCAGCTTCAGCTTCCAGTCCACCACCAATCTCACCGATCATTACTACCGCTTCGGTTTCAGGATCGTTGATGAATAATTCCAAAGCTTCTCTTGTAGTAGTTCCAATGATTGGGTCACCACCGATTCCGATTGCTGTAGAAACACCGTAACCAGCTTTTACAACCTGATCAGCAGCTTCGTAAGTAAGAGTACCTGATTTTGAAACGATACCTACTTTACCTTTTTTGAAAACGAATCCTGGCATAATACCAATTTTAGCTTCTTCAGAAGTAATGATTCCCGGACAGTTCGGACCGATTAATCTGCAGTCTCTGTCAGCGATGTAAGATTTTACTTTCACCATATCCGCTACAGGAATACCTTCAGTAATACATACGATAACTTTGATACCTGCCTCAGCAGCCTCCATGATCGCATCAGCAGCGAATGCAGGTGGTACGAAAATGATACTTACATTGGCTCCAGCTTTTTGAACAGCATCAGCTACTGTATTGAATACAGGCTTTCCTAAGTGCTCAGATCCTCCTTTGCCCGGAGTAACCCCTCCTACTACGTTGGTTCCGTATTCAATCATCTGGCCCGCGTGGAAAGTACCTTCGTTCCCTGTAAATCCTTGTACAATTACTTTAGAATCTTTGTTTACTAAAATTGACATTTTATTGATGTTTTAATTTATTTAAATATTTTATTAATGCTCACAAATTTACTTATTTTTCTTTGATTTTGGACAAAACCAAGTGAATAGTTTATTTGAGATTTCTCAGCTTTACTTCTTTTTTCAAATAGCCTTTGAAATCTTCTGCAAACATCCCAATGTAGGTTCCTTTTTTAAGATCTCTGTTGACTCCTGTTTTACCAAGAATAACAGATCCGCTTTCAATTTTATTCCCGGAAGCGACACCTACCTGTCCCCAAAGTGTTACTTCATCTCCTATGACACAGCATCCTGCAATTCCTACCTGTGATGCAATGAGACATTTTTTTCCGATAACGGTATCATGTCCTATCTGAATCTGGTTATCCAAAACAGAACCCTCCCCGATGACAGTGGAATCTGTAACACCTCTGTCGATCGTACAGTTATTTCCGATCTCAACATTGTTTTCGATGACCACATTTCCAACCGAAATAAGACGGTCAAAATTTCCATTCAGCTTTCTGTAATAAAACGCATCACCTCCTAAAACCGTGTTTGACTGAATGATAACGTTATCACCAATTACGGTTCTGTCTCCAATAACGACGTTTGGAAAAATTAAAGTATTTTTCCCGATTACAACGTTATTTCCGATAACAGCCGTACGATGAATTTTCGTTCCCTCCCCGATTTCTACGTCGTGAAGTTCTTCAGTGAAATTGTATATTCTTGTAAAGTGGGTATTGATCTTATTGAAGTCCCTGAAAGGATCATCAGAAACCAGAAGTGCTTTTCCTTCCGGACATTCTACTTTTTTGTCGATCAGAATAATCGTAGCTGCAGAATTTAATGCTTTATCATAATATTTCGGGTGGTTAACAAAAACAATGTCACCCGGCTTAACCATATGAATCTCATTAGTTCCCAAGACTTCAAAGTCTTCGGAGCCAACAAATTCTGAGCCTATTAAATCGGCAATAGTTTTGAGCTTTTGTGGAGAATGGAATCTCATAACAATTGGTTTTCTTATAAAAACAAAATTCGGACTGCTGGTGCAAACCGAATTTATGTAAATTTAATTATTATTTTACTCTTTCTAAGTAGCTGCCGTCTTCCGTACTTAATTTAATTTTGTCTCCCGGCTCTATGAATAAAGGAACCATTACTCTAGCTCCTGTTTCAACAATTGAATTCTTAAGAGCATTGGTTGCTGTATTTCCTTTTACTCCCGGATCAGCTTCAACTACTTCCAGGTATACAGACTGAGGAAGTTCGGCAGAAAGCGGCGTTTCGTCAGCTTCTTTCAGGATGATCGTTACTTCTTCTCCTGCTTTCATAAACTGCGAGTTTTCAATCATTTCTTTATTTAAGTATAATTGAGAGAAATCATCATTGTTCATAAAGTGGAATCCGTTCTCATCATCATAAAGATACTGGAACTTTCTGGTGATTACTTTTACTTCGTCAATTTTGTGTCCTGCAGAGAAAGTATTGTCGATCACTTTCCCGTTAGTTACTGACTTTAATTTTGTTCTTACGAAAGCAGGTCCTTTCCCCGGTTTTACGTGAAGAAATTCTATTACTTTAAAAATATCGTTACTGTACTCAATACAAAGTCCTTTTCTGATATCGTTGCTTGTTGCCATTAATTTATGTTATCTTTTTATTTTTAGTTTTTTACTTCAGGTAAAGCTGCCTTTTGGCTTTTAATTGCTTTCCTTGGTTGTTCCGTATCCTTTTACAATACCTCTTGGTGAGTTTTGGATAAACTGAAGAATCTCATCTCTTTCAGCAGTTGGAAGCATTTCTTTTTCAATGTAAGTTACAGCCTGAGAAACATTCATTTTCATTTGGAAAATTGTTCTGTAGATCTTTTGAATCTCAAAAATTTTCTCATTGGTAAATCCTCTTCTTCTTAAACCAACAGAGTTGATTCCTGCATAAGACATCGGTTCTCTTGCCACTTTTACATAGGGTGGAATATCTTTTCTTACCAGAGTCCCACCGGAAATCATTACATGTTTCCCGATTTTACCGAATTGATGCACAGCACTAAGACCTCCCATTACAGTATAGTCTCCGATCTCTACGTGCCCTGCAATACCACAACCGTTTACAATGATAACATGATCCCCGATAACACAATCGTGTGCAATATGGGAAGTTGCCATGATAAGGCAGTTTTTGCCGATTTTAGTAAAACCGAGAGCTTTTGTACCTCTGTTTACGGTAACACACTCTCTGATTGTTGTTTCATCACCAATAATTACCTGGGTATCTTCACCATCAAACTTCAAATCCTGAGGAATTGCAGAAATTACCGTTCCCGGGAAAATTCTGCAGTTTTTGCCTATTCTGGCTCCATCCATGATGGTTACATTAGGGCCAATCCAAGTTCCTTCTCCGATCTCCACGTCCCCTGCAATTGTAGTAAACGGTTCTACAATAACGTTTTTGCTGATTTTTGCACGTTTATCTACGGCGGCTAATTGATGAATCATTTAATCAACTTTATTTTTTGCAACTTGAGCCATTAACTCTGCTTCTACAGCCACTGTGTCTCCCACATATCCGTATCCCTGCATATGTACAATTCCCCTTCTGATAGGCTCTATCAATTCAATTTTGAAAATCATTGTATCTCCGGGAACTACTTTTCTCTTGAATTTTACTTTATCTATTTTAATAAAGTAAGTAGAGTAATTTTCAGGATCCGGAACGCTGGCCAATACAAGGATACCTCCTGTCTGTGCCAAGGCTTCCACCTGAAGAACTCCAGGCATTACGGGCTCTTTAGGAAAATGTCCTACAAAGAAAGGCTCATTCATAGTAACATTTTTCAGGCCTACCACGTGGGAATCTGAAAGTTCAAGAATTTTATCGATCAATAAGAACGGTGGTCTGTGCGGCATAAGACGCATGATGCCGTTGATATCAAAAACCGGCTCTTTGGTTAAATCAAAATCCGGAACATTTTTTTTCTTTTGCAATTTCCATTGTCGGTTCAGTTTTTTGGCAAACTGGGTGTTCACATAGTGTCCCGGTTTGTTCGCAATGACTTTACCTTTTATTTTTACACCAGCCAATGCCAGATCGCCAATTACATCAAGTAATTTGTGTCTTGCAGCTTCGTTTGGATAGTTTAATGTAAGATTATCAAGAATACCATTCGGTCTGATAGAAACATTATCTTTTCCGAATGCTTTTTTTAATTTTTCTGTGGTATCAGGCGTAAGATCCTTATCCACATACACGATAGCGTTTGAGATATCTCCGCCTCTGATCAAACCGTGATCTAAAAGCATTTCCAATTCATGCAAAAAGCTGAATGTCCTTGCAGAAGAGATCTCGTCTTTAAATTCTGAAATATTTTTAAGGGTAGCATTCTGGGTACCCAAAACTTTGGTTCCAAAATCCACCATAGTAGTCACTTCATAAGTATCCGAAGGAATAATGGTAATTTCTGATCCTGATGCAGGATCTGCATAGCTCAGTACTTCTTTGATCACCAGGTATTCTCTGGCAATACCCTGTTCTGCTATTCCTACACTTTCGATAGCTTCAACAAAGAATTTTGAAGATCCATCTAAAATTGGCGGCTCGGAAGCATCCATTTCAAGAATGGCATTATCAATATCACATCCCACCAATGCAGCTAAAAGGTGCTCGCAAGTGGTAATTTTTACGCCTAATTTCTCTAATGTTGTTCCTCTTTCTGTTGCTACTACATAATTAACATCAGCTTCTACCTGGGGATGTCCCTCCAGATCTGTTCTTACGAACACAAAACCTGTATTTTCTTTTGCGGGTTTAATGGTAAGTTTTACTTCTTTACCGGTATGAAGGCCAATTCCAGAAAGTGTTACTTCTTTCTGGAGTGTTTTTTGCATATCACTCATTAGTTTTATCTTTTGAGATATCCTCAAGATTATTTATTCTCTTTACAATTTCAGTGAAATTTCTGAAATGGACATAATTTCTAAGATAGTCATTGTAGCTTATCGCCGGGGATCCATACAATGTTTCTTTATCATTAACACTGGAATTCACGCCACTCTGAGCCTGAATTTTCACCTGATTCCCAATTTTAATATGGCCAACCACTCCTACTTGTCCGCCGATCTGGTTCCAGTCTCCAATAGTAGTAGATCCTGCAATTCCGGCCTGTGCCGCAATAACGTTATTCTGCCCGATCTTCACATTATGTGCGATCTGGATCAGGTTATCGATCTTTGTTCCTTTGCCGATAATGGTAGAGCCTATTGTAGCTCTATCAATGCTGCAGTTGGAACCGATCTCTACGTCGTCTTCAATAATCACATTTCCTAGCTGAGGAATTTTTTTGAATCCTTCTGCAGTAGGCTGAAAGCCGAATCCGTCGCCGCCTACAACCGTATTTGAATGGATTACACAATTGTCTCCGATAATACAGTAGTCATAGATTCTGGCTCCGCTGTCGATTTTACAGTTTTTACCAATCTTCACACCTTTACCGATATAGACCTGCGGATAGATTTGCGAACCTTCTCCAATCTTAGCCTTTTCCGAAACATAAGTAAATGCTCCGATATACGCTTTTTCCCCGATCACTGCAGTCTCATGAATAGAGGAACCGGTTTCGATTCCCTCTTTTCTTCCCTGCATTTCCTGGTACAGATTCATTAAAACCTGAAAAGAAAGGTAGGCATCCTTTACGACAATTAAGGTAGGATTATAATCAACTTTATCAATAAGTTTTTCCGAAACAATAATAACGGAGCATTTTGAGGTATTTAAAAAATGTGAAAATCGATCCTGTGCTATAAAAGAAAGATGTCCTGATTCACCATTCTCAATTGGTGAAACCCCTGTAATAACCGTACTTTCGTCGCCTATTATTTGTCCGTCAATAAAACTTGCAATTTGCGAAGCTGTAAATTCCATATTCTGCAAAGATAAGAAATTCTGTAATTCGCAAACATTTTTTGATTTTAGGAACGTGAATTTTAAGATTATTTAAGATATTATGTGGGAAATATCTCTTGGAAAGGTAAGAATATACCGGGCGGTCTTGTGTACCATAAGCCCAGACAATAACTGGTCCTGTGATTCTTCTAACCTGATTTTTTTACCATTTTTCTGAAGTAAATAAATCGGCTGCTTTTTGGTATCATAAGGCAGTAATTTTCTTTTAATCTCGTGTACAAGCTCTTTTCCATTATTGATTCCGAAAAATTGATTGGTATTTTTTATTTTTTCCTCAATAAATTTTCGCTTGAAAGGACGTGTTGAGATGACCGTTTTCGGAAGGTTTCTCTGGATCACACATCTGCACCAATAGGAAAGAATAAAGTCTTCCGAATCCTGCCAGGATTTCATCGCATGAATTATATCATTGTCGTCAAGTTGCGTAAATCTATAAATATCTTCATCGGTGGCCGAACTTTTCCCACGGTTCAGAAAGTACTTCAGGTTTTCTCCTGCAGGCAGATCCATCCCTTCTGAAATCAGATATTTTGCTCTTTCAAGAATTTTAACTAAAAGAAACTCTGCCAATGCTGAAGTTTTATGATAGTATACCTGCCAGTACATAAACATTCTGGCTGTCAGAAAGTTTTCAATAGAATATACTCCTTTCGCATCGATAACCAATTCGCCCTCGCTGCAGACATTCATCATGGAAATGATTCTTTGGGTATTGATGTTCCCTTCAGAAACGCCTGTGAAAAAGCTGTCCCTGTTCAGATAATCAAGCCTGTCCACATCAAGTTGGGAAGAAATAAGCTGATTAAAAAACTTTTTATGATATTTTCCCTGAAACATTTCGATAGCTACAGAAAGCTGCCCATTAAATTCCTCATTCAACTTATTCATTAACAGCAGCGAGAGTTTCTCGTGATGCCAGTCGTCCATAAGCATATTTTCCAATGCGTGAGAGAAAGGCCCATGCCCGATATCATGCATCAGGATGGCAAGCATGGCTCCTTTTTCTTCCTCTTCCGTGATTTTAACTCCTTTCTGGCGCAAGGTTTCCAATGCCGTAAACATCAGATGCATCGCTCCCAAAGCGTGATGGAATCTTGTATGGGTAGCTCCCGGAAAGATCAGGTTCAGAAGTCCTGTCTGCCCAATTCTGCGCAGTCTCTGGAAATAAGGATGTTCTATAACGTCAAATAAAATTTCGTGTGGGATTCTGATGAAACCATGAACGGGGTCGTTGATGATCTTTAACTTATTCTGCATTGAAACTTTGGTATTAGTAAACAAAGTTAGGGATTTTAAATTTTAAGCATGATTAAATTGCGATTAAGAAATCAAGCTACCAAAAACACACTTTCATAAATCTGACTGTAAAATAATAATGGTGGTGTATGTACTATTTCTACCACAAATTCCATTAATTTGAACTGATGTTACATCCTATTCTTATATTAAAAATATATCTTTGGTAGTATAAATAATCTATGCTATTTTTTCTTAAAATATCTTCTGGATCTCAGGAATTATCCTAAACAGACTATTTCCACTTAAACAGGAAGATCTTCCGGAAATCTATTTATTGTCAGTTTAATTCCTTGGAACGAATTATTTTTAGTAAATTTTAAGCTAGAAAAGCGAAAGAAAAGACGAGGTTCTACAAGTGCTTTAGATTATAAAAGGACAGCCATTGAACAAATTGGATATCAGTCTCAATGAACTGAATTTTCATTTAACTAATATTTAACTTTTGTTGTCTCTAATTTGTGAGAATTTAAAAGGAATTGGTCAACATTTTGATACTATAACCATGTAAAAAATAAATTATGTCGGAAAAGATATTATGGATAGATGATGAAATAGATTTACTCAAACCCCATATCGTATTTTTAGAAAAAAAAGGTTACCAGGTAACCCCCGTTAACAACGTGAATGAGGCTCTGGAGCTTATGGATTCGGAGAAATTTGCATTAACACTTATTGATGAAAATATGCCCGGTATTTCGGGACTGGAAGCCATTCCTATGATCAAAGAGAAGGATAATTCCCTAAAGATCGTGATGGTAACAAAAAGTGAGGAGGAACATATTATGGAAGAAGCTATCGGATCTCAGATTGCTGACTACATTCTAAAGCCCGTAAACCCTAACCAGATTTTATTATCGTTAAAAAAGAATCTTCAGGAGGACAATCTTGTAGAGCAGAAAACAATTCTTCAGTACCAGCAGGAATTCAGAAACCTGTCTATGGAGCTTTCTTATATCAGAACTTACCAGGAATGGGCAGAATATTATAAGAAAATCCTGAGCTGGGAGATTAAATTTGATAAGGTTGAGGATAATGAATTTTCTGATCTTCTGCAATCACAGAAAGAAGAAGCGAATATCCAGTTTGCCAAATTCATTGAAAAAAATTACGAAAGCTGGCTTACAGATTCTGATAAACCTTTAATGAGTCATACTCTTTTCAAGGAAAAAATCAAGCCTGAGGTAGAAAAAGAAAAAGTTCTTCTCCTTATGGTGGATAACCTCCGCTTTGATCAATGGAGAGTTATTGAGCCTTTATTCACAAAATACTATAATAAAATATCGGAAGATTATTATTACAGTATTCTTCCTACAGCTACGCAGTATGCTAGAAACTCATTTTTTGCAGGACTGATGCCTTCCGAGATCGAAAAACGTTTTCCGGAGAAATGGTTCAATGATAATGAGGAAGGAAATAAAAATGAATTTGAACGTGATTTTCTGGAAGACCAGATGAAAAGAATCGGTTTAGGATCTAAATCTATGAAATACCTTAAAGTCCTGAACGCGGATTTTGAGCGTAAGATTTATGATGATTTCAACCAGCATAAAAGCAATGATCTTCTGGTTATTGTTTACAACTTTATTGATATTCTTTCTCATGCAAAAACAGATAATCATATTGTAGACCAGCTGATCCGTGATGATAAAACGTTCAGATCCCTTACGTTTAACTGGTTTGAAAATTCATCATTACTGAAAATTATTAAAGCAGCAGCAGAAAACGGTTATAAACTAGTGATCACTACAGACCATGGAACGGTATACGTTAAAAAGCCAAGCAAAGTAGTAGGTGACCGCGAAACGTCAACCAACATCCGTTATAAAACAGGCAAGAGCTTAACGTATGACGACAGCGATGTATGGGCTGTTACCAACCCGGAAAAGCTGTTTCTACCAAAAGGGAATTTAAGTTCCAAATATATTTTTGCAAAGAACAATATTTTCCTGGCCTATCCAAAGAATTACAATCACTTTGTGAATTACTATAAAGAGACATACCAGCACGGAGGAATCTCACTGGAAGAATGTATTATTCCCATAAGCATTTTAGAACCCAAGTAGTTTTTTTCATAGTTTATTTAAAATTGTGGGTTTAAGGCGGCAAAAATCGAATGATTTTTGCCGCCTCTTTTTTGTAATGCTTTTAATAATCTCAAAGAGTTCATATCTTAGCAAAAAAACAATGTTTATTATCTCGCTGACCTACAAAACTTCCCTGGAAAATGTGGAACGCTTCATTCCTGAACACAATCATTTTCTTGAACAACATTACAGCTCCGGAAACTTCATTGCCTCCGGAAGGAAAGAACCGAGAACGGGAGGAATTATTGTTGCCATTGCCCGTTCTAAACATGAAATTGACGAGATCATTAAAGACGACTCTTTTTATATTCATCAGGTAGCAGATTATGATATCACAGAATTTATTCCATCAAAATATAACGAACATTTTAAATTTTTTATTAAAAACTCATGAGGTTAATCACATATAACGTTAACGGAATCAGGGCTGCCTTTACTAAGGATTTTTTGGGATGGCTGAAGACTGCTGATCCGGATATTGTCTGTATTCAGGAAAGTAAAGCAGGAAACGACCAGATAGATATTGAAAGCCTCGAAAAAATCGGTTATCACAGCTATTGGCACTCTGCCGTAAGAAAAGGCTACAGCGGCGTCGGAATTGCATCTAAAATCAAACCTGATCATATTGAATATGGATGTGGTATTGAAAGCTATGATAATGAAGGCAGAATCATCCGTGCAGATTTTGACGGATACTCTGTAATTTCGGTGTATGTTCCGTCTGCCAGTAATATTGAAAGGCTGGATTTCAAAATGCAGTTCTGCCATGACTTCCTGGCTTATATAAAGGAGTTAAGAAAAACGATCCCTAACCTCATTATTTCCGGTGATTTCAATATATGCCATCAGGCCATCGATATTCATGATCCGGTCCGTTTAAAGAATGTTTCCGGCTTCTTACCGATGGAAAGAGAATGGATGACCAGTTTTATTGAAGAATGTGAATTGATCGACAGTTTCCGATTCTTTAATAATGAACCGGACAATTATACATGGTGGAGCTACAGACAGAATTCCCGGGCTAAAAATAAAGGCTGGAGACTGGATTATAATTTTGCCACCTATACTTTGAAAGATAAGCTTTCACGAGCCGTCATATTAAAGGAAGCCGTACATTCTGATCACTGTCCAGCTTTATTGGAGTTTAATGTGTAAAAAGATCAAAAATAAAAAGCCAGCTGATTCAGCTGGCTTTTATAAATTTAAATCATAAATTTAGTCGACAATTTCATATTCAACCGGAATGGTACCACGATTGGTATCTCCGATCTCATCGAACGCAGCTTTAGAAATATCTAATGCTCTTGATGCATGGAAAGGGCCTCTATCATTGATCTTCACTATCACCTGTTTTCCATTGTTCAGATTGGTAACTCTAATATTAGTCCCAAACGGAAGCGTTCTGTTTGCAGCAGTGAACTTTGAATTACTAAAGATCTCTCCGCTTGCTGTTTTTCTACCATTAAACTTATCGTGGTAGTACGATGCATAACTTGTTTTCTTCGCATCTAAGGTATTACCTGTAAAAGAATAAACACCTAAGGTTGAAATCATCATTATGATTACGAGAATGAATCTTTTCATCATCTTGAATTTTATTGGTTTTGACGGAGCAAAAGTATAAGGAATGTTGTAAAGTCCCTACTCCATATGTTAAAAACCGTTAACGAAAACAAAATTATATGTTAACAAGGGCTGTAAGTACCTATTATTAGGGGTTTTAAGTAGCACTGTTAAAAAACGTTAAAAAAAGCACTTAAAAGTTAACATAATTAACTTTTTCTCGAAAAAACTCAAAATGCAAATTATATAATATATTGATAATCAATAATTTAAATATTTACTAAAATAAATTAATATATCATCTCTAGTTGTCTAAAAACAAAAATTTTATGACCTTAAATAAAAAGAACTGTTTAATAGAAGTCAATAAGGCCAGACTTTATATCACTCTATAATTATTTTAACAATGTTTTTTTAAAGCAGAATGAAATTCTCATCAAACTCTATTAATTAAAATATCACTGATTGGTCTTCTTCTTTAAACACTCTTCTTATTATAACAAATTAAGTACCAACTAAGCCTATACTAAAGATTCATCATTAAATTCATTGTTATAAAACAAAAAACCAATGATTGCTCATTGGTTTGTATATAATAAATAAGTATTATCTTATTTTAAGTATTCTATCACATAGTCATATGTTCCGGCAGGATATACTACTGACATACTTGGAGAACCTGTAATTGCATTTCCTGCAGTAGTTGCAATGGTATAAGAGTATAAGCTTCTGTCATATACAGTGTTTGTACCCGCTTTATAAATAGTAATACCATATAAAGCAGTCATACCTGTTGGAGATGGGATATTTACAGCGGTTGAACTTCCTGTTGCGGCAAATGTTCCTTTGATAGCATACACCTGCTTGCTTGCTATTAGTGTATTGGTAGCTGTTTCAGCTGTAGTTACGTCAAATTTAGCATTACCTCCTCCTAGCGGTCTCCATACCCCAGCTGTAACGTTTCCATTTGCGTTCCCATTTGGATTATAGAAATAGTAATATCCTGGTGTTACTGGTGTTGCAGTAGAAGATCTATTACCAGCTGTAAGTGTCGTACCAGTTGAGCTGTTATATACAAGCATTCCATCGAAGTACGTTGGAAATGTAACACCATCTGCTAGTGTAAGATCAAATTGGAAGTTAACCAAGTCTACACTTGGAATAATAACGCCTTTACCCACATATGGCTGGGCACCAGATTCAGTACTGAAATTTGTACTTCCATCTAAAAGCACATTCGAGTTTGTAATAGTCGCATTTGTTTGTTGGTTAGTAAGAACCTGAGCATAACTAACTGCTCCAAGTCCGACTAATAATAAAAGGCTAAATATATTTTTCATCGTTGTATAAAATTTAAAAATTAATTATTCTTCTCAGAGTTTTATATTATAATCCAACACTTACCCAAATAGTCCCAGTCCAAACTACTGATGTTCTACCTCTAAGGAAGTTATTACCAGCCTGTCCTACTATACCAAGAATAGAATTTGCTTGAGCTGATGTATTATTATTAAATACAAGTACCGTACGTCCGGCATCAGCAGCAGTTAATGGTGGGAAAGTAATACTTACTCCTCCTGTTGCAATATTTGTCACTATTAAATAATCATTTGCCGCAACAGTATATGCACCTGCGGTCACTGTAGTTACAGTACCTCTAATTGTCTCATACCTCTGCGTTGGGGCAGCAGCACCTCCTCCTACAGCAACCCAAACAGAGTTTGGAGCGTCATAGTAATAGAATCCTGTTGCGGTCACATTAATTGTTTTACCAGCTGCAGAGCCATCCAGAGTATCAACAAATGTAAGGGCGCCATTCTGAGCAGTCGTATATGCTGCATCTTTAGCAGCTAACTGAGTTCTTGACAAACGAGGGACTAGTAAGGCATCAGGTCTGGCATTGTCAGTAGTATTAGCTACTACATCTAATGTTGCGGCTGGTGTGGTTGTGTTAATCCCTACACGCCCCGTTGTCTGAGCCTTGGAAATGGCCGAAAGGCCAACGAGCATCGTCGCTGTTAATAAAAATTTTTTCATAAGTTTTTAAAGATTTTAAATTACATTATTTTTCATCAATATGTCCAAATGGGAGTGCATCCCAACTTGTGCCAATCATTATAGTTATTATTTAACATTATTAGATAGATAACTTATTGAAGCAATTGATTTTAAAACATTGCTTATTGCGCAAATTTAAGACATAATTTTCAAATTTATTCATTTTATATAAAAAAAATAAAAGAGTTTTATTAAGCAAAAAATTAAACAACTGATAATCAGGATAATCAATAATTTAATAGCTTCTTTAATTACGTTAAATTTTATTAATATTTTCAATTATCTTTGAAAATCATACAATATTATCATTGCAACAGCAATAAATTATTTAAACCAATTCTCCATACAGGTCAAATTCTTCTGCGGAAGTAATTTTCACTTCAGCAAATTCTCCTATAGAAATATAGGTTTCATCAGCTGACACCAAAACTGTATTATCTACATCAGGTGAATCAAATTCTGTTCTTCCGATGAAATAATTGCCTTCTTTTCTATCAAATATACATCTGAATGTTTTTCCAATTTTCTCCTGATTCTTCTCCCAAGAAATTTGCGATTGCAGCTCCATGATCTCTTCTACTCTTGCTTCTTTTACTTCCTGGGGAATATCATCCTCCAATACGTAAGCTCCAGTATTTTCTTCATGAGAATAGGTAAAGCAACCCAACCTGTCGAATTTCTGCTCCCTTACCCAGTCTTTAAGTTCCTGGAATCTTTCTTCAGTTTCTCCCGGATAACCAACAATCAAGGTAGTTCTAACAGCCATATCCGGAACTTTTTCTCTAAATTTGGCTAATAATGCATTTGTTTTTTCGTGAGTTGTCCCACGTTTCATTGATTTCAACAGATCAGAATTGATATGCTGAAGAGGAATGTCGATATAATTGCAAACTTTAGGTTCTTCACGGATGATATCAAGAACATCTTCCGGGAAACCACTTGGAAAAGCATAATGAAGGCGAATCCATTCTATACCTTCAACTTTTACAAGTTCTTTTAAAAGTTCTCCAAGCGCACGTTTTTTATAAAGGTCCAGGCCATAGTAAGTAAGGTCCTGCGCAATAAGAATGATCTCTTTTGTTCCTTTTTTTGCCAGTTTTTGAGTTTCCAAAACCAGTTTTTCGATAGGGGTAGATATGTGCCCCCCTCTCATTAAAGGGATAGCACAGAAAGAACATGGACGGTCACAACCCTCTGAGATCTTTAGATAAGCATAATGTTTGGGAGTGGTTGTCAGCCTCTCTCCTACCAGTTCATGTTTGTAATCTGCACCAAGGTGTTTTAGCAGAATAGGGAGATCTCTTGTTCCGAAATACTGATCTACATCCGGAATTTCTTTAATAAGATCCGGCTTGTATCTTTCGGACAGACAACCTGTAACAAAAACTTTTTCGACTTCACCTCTGTTTTTTGCGTCTACATAATCAAGAATTGTATTAATTGATTCTTCTTTAGCATTATCAATAAATCCGCATGTATTGATTACTACAATATCTCCGCGGCCTTCGTGAACCACTTCTTTTCCATTTGCTTTCAGCTGGCTCATTAATACTTCAGAATCATATACATTCTTGGAGCATCCAAGTGTAACCACATTGATTTTCTTCTTCCCTACAGATTTTGTGCGCATCGTTTTGATTTTGAGTGTGCAAAGATACAAAATAATAAAAGAGTAGATGTGAAAAATAATAACCACTTTAGGAAAGTGGTTATCAATATATTATTTAAAAATTTTTCTCGGAAAATTTAGGAAGTATCTTATCTTTTTCAGAAAGTATGATTACTTCGTTTGGAAGCTTCCAATCAATATTCAAATCCGGATCGTTCCAGATCACACTTCCTTCAGAATCTTTATTATAAAAATTATCGCATTTATACGAAAAAACAGCTGTTTCACTTAAAACTGAAAAGCCATGTCCGAAACCACGAGGGACATAAAGCTGAAGCTTATTCTCTGGAGTCAATTCGATACCGAACCATTTACCAAATGTTGGTGAATCTTCTCTAAGATCAACCGCAATGTCCCACACTTTTCCTTCCAAACATGAAACTAGTTTTGCCTGAGCATGTTGTCCTTTCTGCAAGTGAACACCTCTTAGGACACCGTATAAAGATTTTGAAATATTATCCTGAACAAAATGACCATTCATTCCAGTTATTTCTTCAAATTTCTTTTCATTGAATTTTTCAAAAAAGTATCCTCTTTCATCTTCAAGAATTATAGGCTCAATGATATAACAATCTTTTAAGGGTGTTTCTTTTATTTTCATTTTTGTATTTATAAATTATGTTCTTTTTTAAGTTTCCATTTGAGGCCCAGGTACATTCCTCCTAAGGGAATAAATATAATCAAAATTATCAACCAAATTGGAAGTTGTGAATACATTAAAAATATATTAATTAATAATTGACAGGCAGCATATACAGAGCTTATTACTAAGTGTGAAACTTTCTTTTCATTGGCAAAAAGCTGATATAGATGTCTTCTATGAGCCTCAAAAATATTTTCTTTCAACAATATTCTTTCCATAATTGTAAGGACTACTTCCATTCCATAAACTGAAAGCAACAGAATATATTTATACTCTCCGGTTCTCATGATCAGAAGAGTGGTAAGCCCTATCACCCAAAAGCCTATTCCCATACTGCCAACATCACCAGCAAAACATTTGGCTTTTTTTCTAAAATTAAAAAATAAAAAGACCAAACATGCTAAAATTGGATATATAATGAAATTTTCGTCTGTAAACTGTATAATATCTTTATTGATATATGCTAGTGATCCTAATGTTATAAGACTATAGTTCCCCGTCATTCCATTAATACCATCCATAAAGTTATAAGCATTCAGAGTCCCAATTATGATTACAAATAATATTGGCCATACCCAGAAAGGCATTAAGGTGAAAGCTCCTGTAAAATATAAAAGCAAAATCACTGAAATTAGATGAATTGAAAGTCTAATTTTGTTGGATAATGTTCTAATATCATCAATAAAGCTTATAATGCAGATAGCCAAAAGCCCTAATCCAAAGGACCAATAATTCTGTATGACTTCATTAAGGTTAAACAGACAAAAGACAATAAATGCCAGGGGAAAGATAATTCCTCCTCCTCTTAATGTGATTTGTGTGTGAGCACTTCTATGATTGGGTTTATCAATAATATTATATTTGTCAGCAATTTTGAAATATATCAAAATAGAAATAAATAATACGGTGGTGACAAGAATATATTCCATTATTTTGATTGAAAGCTTTTTATTGTCTTTGTTAATCCTTTTTCCGCTGAAACTGGAAGTTTATTGATTCTTAAAGCCTTTTTTATTTTTTTATTAGAAACCGAATAACTTTCCGTTAGCTTTTTTAATCTTTCAGAGTTTAAAGGCAACCTTATTTGATCTCCCATCTTTGCAGCAAAAACAATAAGTTTTACAGGAAGATGCCACAATCTGCTTTTTTTCCCAGAGATATTGCTTATAATCCGAATCAGCTGATTTGTGGAAATAAAATCATCATCTGCAAAATTATAAATTCCTGACTGAATATTTTTATCTTTAAGTATTTGCAATATCAGGAAATTGAGATTATCAATACTTAAAAAGGAGCGTTCGTTTTCAAATGCTGCCAGCGGCCACGGAATCCCTTTCTCCACTACTTTATATAAAAGATTTAGATTTCCCTTATTTCCAGGACCGTGAATCATACATGGCCGAATAATAAACAGCCTTTTATCTTCAGGCAGGACTTTAGACAATAGATACTGTTCTGCTAAAAGTTTTGATTTTCCGTAAGGGGTTTTAGGATCCGAAGCATGCTCTTCATCCAGAAGACCAACGACAGTATCTGCTGAAGCTTTTACACTGCTGAAATATATAAAATCCCTGGTATCCGATTGCAGAAATTCATCAAAAAGTTTCTTCGTTAGTTCTGTGTTTACCCCAAAATATTCTTCATCAGCAGATGTATTTGAAGTGTCATGAGCTTTTCCTGCAAGGTGGATTATGACATCCGAATTTGCAATTAACTTCCAATTATTTCTTAAAGACAATCCTGTAATATTACAGTTATTTTCTTCTAAATATTGGGATAAATTTTGGCCCACAAAGCCAGAAACTCCAGTAATAGTTACATTCATGTTAATAGCCTAAATTTGTATGAATTTGATCCCAAATTTTTGTTTCTTCAAAATGTTGCCTAACAAAACTTCTTCCATTATTTCCATGCAATTGTTTCATTTCAGAATTTTTAATATAAAATTCTATTTTTTCTATAATATCCGAAGGCTTGTTTTCTATAAAAAGCCCGGTTTGACCTTCAATAATTGATTCTTCACATCCTGTTGCTTTAGTAATTAAAACGGGCAACTTCATTGAAGAAGCTTCTAAGGATACTGTAGGAAATCCTTCACGGTAAGTTGGTAACACGAAAATATCCATTATATTAAAATACGGGGCAGCATTCAAAACAAATCCAGTATTTATGATATTGGGGTCATTTTTTATAACTTTTTTTGATTCTTCGCTTATTGCATCCCTTTCTTCAATAGGCCCTATTAAAAGTAGTTTTATGTTCTGATGTTTTTCTTTTAATACTTCCCAAGCCTCAATGAGTTCATTAATTCCTTTATCTTTAACCAATCTTCCCACATATCCTATCACAAAATCTTTTTCATTAATTTTAAGGTCCCTACGAATATCGGCGATTAAAGTAGCATTTTGTTTTTCAGGGTTAAATTTATTTTCAGTATCAATGCCATTGCAGGTACCGAGCCCTAATATAATATTTTTAGAAGGAGAATTTAAGTGATCATCTTCACTGATTTTTTTTACAGAATGACTTACACAAACAACTTTAGTAGCTAATGTTCCCGAAAGCCTATCAATATTTTTAAGAAGTAATCTTTTAAGCCCTCTACTAGTTTCATATATAATACCATGTCTGAAGTATACTCTATCATTAACCCCAGCAAGAGAAGCCGCAATCATTGTTACCATCCCACCTTTCGGAGTATGCCCAACAGCTGTTTCTATTTTATTCTTTTTTATGAATTTATAAATTTTATAAATAGCTACTAAATCTGTAATCGGACTTATATTTCTAGTTACGTTGACTGAAAAGGGAGTGTATTCTAAAGAATCAGATAACTGAAAAAATTCTTCTGAAGGAGTACATCCCAGATAATAATTATTATTTGTTTTTGTCCGCAAATATTTAAACTGCTTTCCAAAAAAGTGATTGATTACAAAAGATATAGTAATGACATGAAGAATTTTTTTATTTTGCATCAATAATACTATTTAATGTTTTTTCCCATTCATTCTTATTGGGAAGCTCTTTTGTATTTCTTCCTGCGATCAGTAGTTGATCTAGATGAATTTTTGAAAGAAGAGTTGCTGCCAGCATTTTCAAATTATTTACAATAATAAGCTTTTGTTTTAAAATGAAATGATTTTTCAAATATTCATTCTTTTTCAAGAGTTCATTTTTCTTATTTAGCCTACTTTTATAGGTTTTTAACTTAAATACCAAAGGGTCTCTATAAAATAAGAGCGGTTCCTTTAAAATGCCAAAATTACTAGATGGAAAACTTCTTATCCATAAATCGGCATCTTCAACTCCTGCAAGATCTTCTGAATACATAAACTTTTTAAAAAATTCTATTCTACCTGCAACAGTAGGATGATTGAATAATATCTTATTAAACAACTCTGTGTATTCATTTAATAAAATGGCTTTTCGGTATCCTATTATATGATCTTCATCATCCAACACAACAATTGAAGTACCCACAGCATCTATTTTTTCATTATTTTCCAAAAACTCCACCTGCTTTTCAATACGGTCAGGAAACATAATATCATCAGCATCCATCCTTATGAAGTACTTGCCTTGGGCTAAATTAATCTGTTGATTAAGCCTATAAGATATACCTTTATTCATCCCATCTGCAATTACTTTAATTCTACCGTCATTGAAAGATTGTATTATTTCAAGTGTTGAATCTGTACTTCCATCATCAGTAATAATCAGTTCAAAATTTTGATATGTCTGATCTAATATTGACAGAATACTTTTAAAGATAAACTTTTCAGCGTTAAATACTGGAATTCCAATTGTTACTAAATTCATAAATTATTTTCAAATGCAAAATTAATTATTTTATTCATCACTTTCTTTAGATTGGGATTATTGAATATACCCTTGCCAAGTCTTAGCTTTACCTACATCATCTAAATTCTATATTTTAATTTTTGTATAAAAAATTCTCTGAATTCTTTATAGTATTAAAAAAACGATTATTCTTTATCGGATTATCAATTTTAATATTTTTAAAATTAAGTTTTATAGCTTGTTTAGTTTCAGATTTCCAATAACTATCATTTTTGTTCTTGATCCATGTAGTATTAGATATATTAATGGTGCCAGTGGCATCGAAAATAGTATTCCCTGCATTTAAAGAAGTTAATAGAGCGTAGGAAGAATTATTATCAGTGTGGTTACTAATATTTATTGAAATATTTTTAACTTTATCTTTCGACTTCTGGTTTAATGCATTCATATTGATTGCTATACCAGCTAAAGTATTATTAAAAGTATATACTTTATTTAAATTAATATTTTCTATAAGGTCCTCTGATAGACTAGGTTCCATATCAATTCCACATTGGGGATTTGTGCCATTCACATTGGAAATAAGTATATTATTAATAAAAATGTCTTTGGCAGAGGTTATTGATATACCATTTCTTCTTACATTATCAATCCATCCTCCTTCTATTATTACATCTTCACTAAAACCAGCTGTTTCCGAGCCTATAAAAATACCATCTCCCCATGTATCTTTTACCATAGGATTATAAATCCTAACCTTTTTTGAATTTTGTATTGATATTCCTGCATTCCACTCTCCCTCATGTTGTAATTTGGCCTGTCTATTACCTACTATACTGGGATTATATATATTTACATTTTCAATATTTTCGATTTTTATAATGTCATAGTGTCTACCTTTGATTTCTCCGGTATAAATAATTTTAGAGTTCTTAGAAAAGAAAACATTTGTATTGGAAGATATGTTCAGAGCACTACTTATATATACAGGATAGTCAGGAAGCATTATATTTTTATTGGATGCAAAAAACGCCTGTATATCCTTGGTATAATCTTGTTTCATATTTTTATAATTGGAAGGAAGAATACTCTCTAATTTATGCCATTTATTCAAATTTATTTTTTGTAGCGAGTATGGTTTTGTATATTGATTAATAATACTATTATTTGGTATCAAATATGAAAATTCACTTGTTTGACAAGAAAGAAAAGTATTAAACAAAACAATTAGTAATAATTTGTATTTCATAACTTATTATTTTTTATTAAATGTTATTAAAAAATATAAATATCCCTACTAGTCCCAAAATTATAAAACCAAAGGGTAAATTATTATATTTTTTATTAAAATAAGGTACCATTAAAAAAGGAATTAAAATCCATGATATAACTCCCCACCTATCAGAATAAGGAATATGGAAAAATAGAAAGAAAATAAAACTTAAAAGAATATAAGATTTTAAAATCACCAGATACATGGTATCATTAATATTTATTTTATTCATCCTATTTTTCATATAAATGAAGACTAGTAAAAAAAACGAATTAAATACTACGAATTGAGGTTTAAATCCTATCAAATATATACCATCATAACTACTAGCATCCAAATAGCCGCTTCTCCTTTCATCAATATTTGAAACAAGACCGCTGTCTATTATTTTATTAAACCCAAGGTTAAAGTAAGATAAAATAATACTTAATATATACAAAATATAAAAATATTTAAGAGGGATTTTCTTATGGCTATATTTTATGATTAACACCAATATAATAGGTATAATACTTGTAAGGTGAAATAATACACTTAAAATAAAACATATAACAATAGGTATTATGTTTTTTTGTTTATAAAAAAACAAAACAACTCCAAGAATAAAAAAACCTAAGGATACTCCCTGTCTTATAATATTAATACCTAATGCTTTATAAAAGAATAAACTAAAAAAGGTAAATAAAATAAATAAGACATTAACAGAATAAATTTTTGAGAGATAATAAGCCGTTAAAAAAATGGTAGCATTGAATAAAAATGCCATAAAAATGAAAAAATTAACAGGATCATTGTTAAAAAACAATTTCAAAGTTGAAAAAACAATTTTAATAAAAAAATCGGTACCCCAATTTTCAAGATATTCTGAATTAACATATTGCCAGCTATACATTTCTGTATCTGAACCTACATCCAAATCCCTAAACCCAAATAATAATGTAAATAATACAACATATAATAAGCCTAGCTTTATAAAATTATTAGATAGAAAGTTATGTTTATCAAGTATACATGCTAGTAAAAAAGCTATCAATCCACAGCTCCCATATAAAATATAATATGTATTAATAAAACTTTCCATTCAATAAAAATTTATAAAAAATGTTGAAACTCTGCACAATTCGGTGAATTGATTTTGAAATATTTTCCTTCGAGCAATAATCCTTTGATTAATAAATATAGTTGTTTTATCAGTTATCGGGGCAACTTTATTACAAGTTTAATCTCTAAGACTGGCTAATCAAAATCTCCATAATTTTGATCTAAAACAGATGAAATTGTTAACTTTACAAATTCTTTAGCATTACAAGTACGCACACAAATACTTATCAATATTATATTACTAAATTAATTCTTTTAAAACACTTTCATTTATATTCATGAATTTCTTCCATGAATATTGCTCCAAAGCAAGTTCTCTACAATTTAGCTTTATTTGATCTAAATTATCATTTAATAATTCTTTTACTGTGTTTGCTATAATTTTAGGATCTGTAGTGGATATTCCTCCTACAATTTGACCACAGTAAGTATCTTCGATCATATATCTTTCTTCATCATTATCTGCCAACATTATAACCGGAACTCCACAACTAAAAGCTTCTAAAGTAACCAAACCTAAATTGGGTCCGCTCACAGTCTGTAAATAAATATCAAATAAAGGAATAATTTCGTTTACATTATCGATGAATGGACGTAACAAAACTTTATGATTCAAATTATACATGTTTATTAGATCAACTAATTTATCATTTTCTTCCCCTTCTCCATAAATAACACCTAATACATTCTCATCCTCCAAGAATCTAAATGTCTCTATAAACAGGTGTACTCTCTTTTGAGGATGTAATCTACAACATATACCAAGTATTTTCTTATCTTCTGGTAAATTTACATCGCCCCTTTTTAGTTTTGTATCAGGCGAAAATTTTTGTGTATCTACTGGCAGCCTGTTTGTAAGTACTTTTTCTTTACTGGCTTTATTCTTATCAATTAATTGCTTAGACAAGTAATCACTCAACCCAAAAAAACGATCTGTGCTTTCATTGGGTATTCCTGTCTTCCATAAAATTTTTTCATTTCTAACTGCATTTTCATAGACATGCATTGTAATATAGATAATCTTAATTTTTTTATAAAATAGTTTGATGATCCAAAATACTAAAGCTGATGGAGGCATGGAACAATAAATGACGTCTATCTTATTAAATTTAATATAATTATATACTTTAAAAATCTGAGATAGCATCGACAAAAAACCTTTCGTTCCTTTATTTGTTGAAAATATTTCTCTAGGTTTAGTATCCGGAAACCTTTCTAATATTTTTGTATCATCCGAAAATATTAGATAACTGGTACTATATGATTGCTTTAACTTTTCATATAACTGCATAGAGAAGCTTTCTGCCCCACCATAACATAAAGAATTGGTACATATAAGGATATTCATTGTCAAATTTTAATTAATTTTTTAGAATATATGGATATTACGCATATAAGAATTATATACCAACTGTAGGTATATAAAATTAAGGAAAAAACAGCCCCTTTTAATTGCATTAAGTATGAAAAGCTTATATAAAGAATAAGAGCAAATATGAATAATGTAATAGAAAAAATAAGAGCTAATTTATTTTTATTTATTACTGTAAAATAATAATTTACAGGAACTTGTAAAAAAAGAGGAATAATAGAGAGTAAAGCCAATTTTAGAAAACTAATATAACTAACGTCAAAATTTTTAAATATTAAAGTAATATAATCACTCAAAAATATTGAAAGGCCATAAAACAATATTCCTATAATAAGGAAAATTACGGATTGCTTTTTTATTAGATTAATATAACTATGATATGAATTCTTAAATAGAACTATTTGATTATTTAGTATAAAACTGCTTAAAGCTGTAGCAAAGATTGAAAATATTCCAATAATGCTTATTATTATACTAAAAATCCCATATTCATCAGCAGTACAGTACTGTTTGATCACCAATACATTGATTCTTGTACTTAAAATATAAACAAAAGTGCTTAATAATAGAGGAAACATTCTATAAAAAAAACTTTTTAAATAAATACTCCTCCAATATATATATATATTTATTTTTTTGTACGAGTAGACCATTGACAAGTTGAATAATAACCAAAATATACTATTTCCTAAAAATATATAGCCAATAAGATAAACTGAAGATAGACTAAGCACTTTAGCCATAATAAAAAGCAATAATAGCAAACATATATAATGACTGCTTTTTATTATAGAAAATCCTTTAAATTTATTCTTGGAAAGGAGGTAATAATAATGTGTTTCACTTAATGAATCTATTAGCCTAGCTAAAATCATCAAAAAAGCAAGATAACCTATTAACCCTATAGAATAAACTAAAGCAAGAATAATGGCTATACATAAAAACAATACTACTCTTACAAAAAAAATTGTTAGAAAATACTTATCACTAAGCGCATTAGAAAATGCAAAATCTCTTCTTAAAATAGTTAATATGGCAACTCCAAAAATAGCTGCAGAAGTTTGGCCTAGTGTATTAGCAAATGTAAATTCGCCAATATCTGCAAGACTTAAACTATGAGATAAGAAGATAAGGATAATAAAAACAGAAAAACCTGCAATATATTCTGGTAAAGATATATACATTAGGTTCAAAATAGATTTTAGTTTTTGTATCATTTCAAAAGGAATTATTTCGCAGGATTTCCCTTAACAATAATACCGGATATTAAATTTTTAACAACGTTACTTCCTGATCCAAGTAAAACCTGATTGCCAATACTCACACCATTTCTAATTGTTGAACTTGCTCCTAAATAACAGTTTTCTCCTATATATACATCACCGCAAATAGTATTGTTGGCTGCAATAAGGGTATAATCACCAATTTTCGAATCGTGATGGATAACAGTATTGGGAAGAATACATATATGATTTCCTATCTCAGCGTTGGCTGTAGCTACTACCCCAGCCATGATAAGAACATTTCTCCCAATCTTCACATGACTTCCAATAACAGCCTTTGGATGTATAAGAGTTGTAAATCTATTGATTCCAATTTCCAGACTATCAATAATCTGTTTTCTTTTTTTAAAAGAAACGGGACTGCCATTGACAGCCAAAACTTTAGCATCAGGAAATTCCTGAAAAGCTTTTCTGCCATAAACTGTAATGCCATACTGTTTTGTTCCGATAATTGATACATCATCGGAGATAAAACCTATACAACACTGATCAACAGAAAGACAATCTAATGCCTCAATGCCAGTCCCGCTATAAGGAAATATTAATATTTCTTCTTTAGTTTTCAATAGACTTAAAGTATTCTGCTGTTTTTAAGATACCTTCTTCAAGATCTACTTTTGCTTCAAAACCTAAAATTTCTCTTGTTTTTGTTACGCTTGGAATTCTCATCTCAATATCAGCACTTAAAGCTTCTTTAAAGATAATTTTACTGCTGCTTTTCAATACTCTGCAAACAGATTCAGCTAATCCAAGAGTAGTGATAACTGTTCTCTGGTTACCTAAGTTGAAACTTTCTCCGATCGCTTTAGGATCTTCGATACATCTGATCAGACAGTCCACAAAATCATCAACAAAGCACCAAGCTCTGATTGCTGTACCATCTCCGTAGATGTAGATATCTTCATTTTTAAGTGCTTTTTTGATGAAGATCTGTAAAGCACCTTCTCCTGTTTGTCCAGGACCATATACATTAAAGGGCCTTACAGTAACCACTGGAAGTGCGTGTTGTTTGTAGTATGCGTGAGCCAAGTGTTCTCCTGCGAGCTTACTTACAGCATATACCCATCTTGCTTCACCTACGCTTCCTGAAACTGCTGTATCCTCTTCTCTACTTTTGAAAGCATGGCTACCAAAAATTTCAGAAGTACTGAAGTCAATAAATCTGTCAGTTACTCCGTTTGTTTTTGCAGCTTCCAAAGCATTTGCTGTACCGATCATATTTACACTCATTGTTCTTACAGGATCTTTAATTACAGTATCAATACCTGCAATACCCGCTGCATGTACAACAACGTCAGCACCTTTCATACTTTCTGTCAAAAATGGCAAATCTAGAACATCACCTTTAATAATTGTCAAATTTGCATGCCCTGCGACACCGCTTGAACTCAAAGTATCTCTGTGGAAGTTATCATAAACAATAATTTTATTGTTTTCTATGTAATGCTTAATTAGAGTGTTTGCAATGAATCCTGCTCCTCCAGTAATAAAAATCGTTTTGTTAGTTATCATTTGAAATAATTTATTTTAAGATTAGTTATATCGTATTTAATATTTGTGAGATCTTATAAACTGTGTCTTTCGTAAGTTTTTCGTACAATGGTACAGCAACTCCCTTAGAATAAGCTTTATATGCATTCGGAAATTTTTCTTTATAATCCAGTTTATATTTTTCTGCGTAGTATTTCATAGCCGGAATACATTGAGCACCATAATTTGCTCCAATTTTGTTATTCCTTAAAAATTCCAATATTTCGCTCTGCTTTAGACTGTCATTAATTAAAACATGAAAAGTCTGCCATGTATGATTTCTTCCTTCAGGTACTACGGGTAAGGTAATCTTTGGATTTTTGATTTCGGATAAGTACACATCAGCCAAAGTCTGCTTCAATTTAAGAATATGATCAAGTCTCTGTATTTGGCTATGAGCCAAAGCTGCCTGAAAATCAGTCATTCTATAGTTATATCCCGCTTCCACAAATTCCATTTTATCATCCTGCATTTCAATACCATGGTTTCTAAGAATTCTTACTCTAGCTGAATAATCCGCATTATTTGTTGTGAGAATACCTCCTTCACCACTGGTAATACTTTTACGAGGGTGTAAGGAAAATGAACCGAAATCACCGAATGTTCCAACTTTTTTATTGTTCTGAGTAGCTCCCAAAGCACATGCTGCATCTTCAATAACATACAGATTGTGTTCTTTGGCAATATTCATTACACCTTCTATATCACAGGCTAATCCAAATTCATGAACCGGAATGATTGCCTTTGTATTGGGAGTAATCGCTTCTTTTATTTTGTTGACATCAATATTAAAAGTATTTTCATCAATATCTACAAAAATACATTTCGCTCCTACCAATTCTACCACATTAGCCGTAGCTACATAACTGAATGCAGGTACAATCACTTCATCACCAGGGCCAATTTCTAAGGTAATTAGGGCAAGATGTAAAGTAGAAGTCCCATTACTTAGAGCTGAAGCATGCGCAGCTCCCAAATAATCAGATAAAAAACCTTCTAATAGACCTACATTCTCTCCCTGCACCAGCATTCCTGATTTTAAAACATCCACAACACGGTTAATATCTAATTCACTAATATCCGGGCTTGCCAACGGAACAAAATTTGACAACATAATTAGTTTTTTAATTGGTAAATTCTTTCAATAATGTCTACTACTTTCAAGCCTTCCAAGGCATTAGTAGTAATTGTATTTCTGCCTTTCAATACATCCACTACATTTTCAATGATAAAGTGGTGGTTGGCTGCAGAACCTTTGTATGCTCCGTAATCATTGCCTGGATTTGTAGGCGGTAATTCCGGCATAATATAATCTTTCACGTTACAAACTTCTACTTTATCCATATACTGACCACCAATTTTTACGGCACCGTTTTCAGCAATAATCGTCATAGAACTTTCAAGGTTCTGATTCCAGACAGAAGTTGAATAATTTAAAGAGCCCATTCCTCCGTCCACAAAATCAAAGCTTACAAAACCTGAATCTTCAAAATCCGTAAGGTTTTTGTGATTAAAATCCGCAAATTTTGCCTGAATATTGGTAATATCTCCAAATAACCAATACATGATATCTATAAAGTGAGAAAACTGTGTAAACAAAGTTCCTCCATCCAGTTCTAACTTTCCATGCCATGATTCCGGTTTATAGTACCTGTCGTCACGGTTCCAATAGCAGTTTAGCTGAACCATATAGATTTCACCTAATTTTCCGCTTTCTACCATTTCCTTTACCCATGCTGATGGAGGGGAATAACGGTTTTGCATTACAGCAAAAACCTGCTTATGTTTATGAAGTGCCTGAAAAATAAGTTTTTCGGCATGCTGCTTATTAAGAGCCATTGGCTTTTCTACAACAACATGTTTTTCTGAGTCTATTGCTTTATATGCTTGTTCAAAATGAAACCCGTTCGGAGAAGCAATGTTAATCACATCCACTTCGATTCCTGAATTCAAAAAATCATCTAGTGATGCAAAAAAAGGAACATCATAGCTCTCTATTCCTAAGACTGATTTATCTTTTACATCGATTAAGGCAACCAGTTCACACTCAGAATTTCTTAATACCATTTCAGCGTGTCTTTTGCCAATGTGTCCACAACCGACAACTGCAAATTTTATTTTTTCAGACATTTGTATTTTTATTTAAATTTTCGAAACTTTATTATTTTCAATTTTGTATTTTTCTCCACTTTCCCCACATACTGCAATTCCTTCGTCATTGAATACCAGACGGTGTCCATACTCACTCATCCAACCTAACTGTTTTGCAGGATTTCCTACAACAAGGGCATAATCAGGAACCTCTTTTGTTACCACTGCCCCTGCTCCAATGAATGCATAATTTCCTATATTATGGCCACAAACGATGGTTGCATTGGCACCGATAGAAGCTCCTTTACCAACATTCGTTTTCAGGTATTCATTTTTTCTGTTAACCGCACTTCTGGGATTAATAACGTTTGTAAAAACCATAGAAGGTCCTAAAAAGACATCATCTTCACAAGTCACTCCTTCATAAATAGAAACATTATTCTGAACCTTAACATTTTTTCCTAAAACTACCTGGGGGGAGACCACCACATTTTGCCCTATATTACATCTTTCACCTAGAATACAATTAGGCATAATATGGGAAAAATGCCAAATTTTAGTTCCAGCTCCAATCTGGCAACCTTCATCTATAATAGCTGTTTCGTGTGCAAAAAAATCTGACATAGGTATTGTTTATTTATTAAAAAAGTTTTTGATTTCAGTAATAATAAAATCTGAAACATTCTGATCAAATTCTGTATGTACAGGTAATGAAATAACCTCCGAACAAAGCTTTTCGGTAACAAGAAGATTAAAACCATCCTTTACGTACTGCTGAAAAGCTTCCTGTTTGTATAGCGGCAGTGGATAATAAATCATACTTGGAATATTTTTCTCACCAAGATAGGCCTGTAACTCGTCTCTTTTCCCATTTTTTACCCTTAGCGTATATTGATGAAAAACATGGGTAGAATTCTTTGCTCTATTAGGAATTTGAATTTCAGAAATACCTGCAAGGTTTTCATCATAATAATTTGCCATCCTGTTTCTTGCTTTCGAATATTCGTCAAGATGCTTTAGTTTCACTTTAAGAACAGCAGCCTGAACGGTATCAAGCCTTGAATTACAGCCTAACACCTTATGATAATATTTTTTAGCCTGACCATGATTTGCAATCATTCTGATTTTTGAGGCCAACTCATCGTCATTGGTGATTATAGCTCCACCATCTCCATAACAACCTAGGTTTTTTGAAGGGAAGAAAGAGGTGCACCCAATATGGCCTATAGTTCCGGTCTTCTTAACAGTGCCATCAGAAAATGTATAGTCAGAGCCTATGGCCTGGGCATTATCCTCAATGACAAATAAATTATGTTTTTCTGCAAATTCAAGGATTTCTTCCATATCTGCACTTTGTCCATATAAATGAACAGGAACAATCGCTTTAGTATTTGGAGTCAAATATTTTTCAAGACCATTAAGCTCAATATCGAATGTATTTTCATCTACATCTACCATTACAGGTTTTAATCCTAACAGGCCAATAACTTCTGCAGTTGCTACATAAGTAAAAGCAGGACAGATGATTTCATCTCCGGGTTTTAAATCAAGAGCCATCATTGCGATTTGTAATGCATCGGTACCATTTGCACAAGGGATAACATGCTTTACATCTAAATATTTTTCAAACTCCTGTTGAAACTCTTTTACTGCTGGTCCATTAATAAATGCTGTATTATCAAGACAGTCCTGAATTCCAGCATTTACCTCTTCTTTTATTTTTTCATATTGACTTTTCAGGTCAACCATTTGGATTTTCATATATAGTATTTTTTTAATAAATCTGATTTCGTGAAATTAATTTGCAATAAGTTCGCTGATTTTATTTCCTATGGAAAGACATGACGTAGCTGCCGGCGAGGGAGCATTTCTAACGTGGACAATATTTCCGTTTTTGACAATATCAAAATCATCAATCAATGCACCGTTTCTGTCGCAAGCCTGCGCTCTTACACCGGCACCTCCCGGAACAAGATCATCTTCTTGTATCTCCGGCATCAGTTTTTGCAATGCTTTTGTAAAAGCAGATTTGGAAAGTGAGCGATGCACTTCTCCCATTCCTGTTTTGCCATATTTTGCAACAATTTTTCTAAAACCCGGCCATGTAAGCGTGTGTATGGTTTCACTGAAATTAAAATCAAAAAAGCTATATCCTTCTTTTCTAAAAGCCAAAACAGCATTCGGGCCTGCTTCAATATTTCCATCGATCATTCTTGTAAAATGTACGCCTAAAAATGGGAAATTAGGATCAGGTACCGGATAGATGAGATGTTTTACCAAATATTTTTTATCATCCTTTATTTTAAAATATTCACCACGGAAAGGAATAATGATCACATCATTCTTTTCATTGGTCATTTTTGTAATTTTATCGGAATAAAGCCCTGCGCACGAGATGAGTTTGGACGTTTTAAATTCTGAAATACCAGTTTTAATAATGATTTCGGGTCCTCTATCAACAATATCCTTTACTTCCTGATTGAATTTAACTTCTCCCCCCAGCTCTTCAAATAATTCTTTTATTTTTTTTGCAACGCCCGGATAGTCTATAATTCCAGTCTGTGGTACTTTAATAGCTTTTACACCTTCACAATGAGGTTCTATCTCCCGAAACTCCTCTCTTGAGAGATATTTTAAATTTTGAAGGCCATTTTCTACACCTCTGTTATAAATATTATCCAAAAGTGGAAGCTCTTCTTTCGAAGATGCAACAATTATTTTACCACATAAATCATAGCTGATTCCATGCTCTTTTGCAAAATTAATAACAGAATTATATCCCTCAATACAGTTTTTTGCCTTTAAACTTCCTGGCTTATAATATATTCCACTATGAATCACTCCGCTATTATGGCCGGATTGGTGCAGAGATACATTATTCTCCTTCTCTAAAATAAGAATCTTAGAATTTGGATTTTTAAGCTTAGACTGATAAGCTGTTGCCAATCCCACTAAACCTGCTCCGATAATTATGATGTCATAATTCATTTTAAATTTTATAATCTCGCGTCAACCAAATTTCTATCTAAACAAGCTTTAGTATCAAAAACTACAGCATTCTCTGTCTTCAAGTGTGCAAGATTCATTTGAAGGAATTCATTATGAGAAACTGCCATAATAATAGAGTCATATTTTTTCCCTTCCGGAAGTGCATCAACTATATCGATACCGTACTCATGCTTCACTTCTTCTTTGCTTGCCCATGGATCATAGATATCTACGTTTATTCCATAATCTACAAGTTCTTTATAAATATCTACAACTTTAGTATTTCTTACATCCGGGCAGTTTTCTTTAAAAGTAACCCCTAAAATCAAAGCCTGAGAATTTTTAATCACTCCTCCTTTGGCAATTAGAAGTTTAACAACTTTAGCCGCAACAAATTTTGCAATAGAATCATTTACTCTACGACCTGATAAGATAACGTCCGGATGATATCCTAGCTGTTCAGCTTTGTGAGCCAAATAATAAGGGTCAACTGAAATACAATGCCCTCCAACCAAGCCAGGTTTGTATTTAAGGAAATTATATTTTGTACCGGCAGCTTCCAGAACATCATTGGTATCAATACCGATTCGGTCAAAGATCAAAGCTAATTCGTTTACAAAAGAAATATTAACATCGCGCTGTGCATTTTCTATTGCTTTAGATGCCTCAGCAACTTTAATACTTGATGCTTTGTGTGTTCCGGCTGTAATAATTTTTTTGTATAAATTATCTACTTCTTCTGCAATCTCGTCTGTAGATCCGGAAGTTACTTTTTTGACGCTCGTAAGGGTATTTACTTTATCTCCAGGATTAATTCTTTCCGGAGAATAGCCCACGAAGAAGTCTTCATTGAATTTAAGTCCTGAGTGTTTCTCCAAAACAGGAACACATTCCTCTTCTGTGCAACCAGGAAAAACTGTAGATTCATAGATAACGATATCTCCTTTTTTAATGATTTCTCCCAGCATTTTTGAGGCAAAGATCAATGGATTCAAATCCGGAGCATTATATTTATCAATAGGAGTGGGAACTGTTACTATAAAAATATTTGCTTCAGCAATATCTGATAATTGGCTTGTAGCTATATATCCGGCTTCTCCATTAGAATTTTTATATTTCGCCAAACCCTCATTAAGCTTGTGTATTTCTGCTTCAAGAGTTATATCCAATCCATCATTAAGTTGATCAACTCTCTGTGTATTGATATCAAATCCTAAAACAGGGTAATGGTTTGCAAATTCCAAGGACAGAGGTAAACCTACATAACCCTGACCAATAACAGCTATTTTATATGTTTTCATCACTAGCTAAATTTATTTTTAATTTTTTCAAATAATGTGTGTTCTTTATGGTTATTGTATCCGTAACCATACTTATTGCTATATCCTAAGTTTTCGCGGCTTATATCATTTAAGACAAATCCAACATTTTTAATTTTTTTCAGATCAATATTGTTATTAGCAAACTCTATCAATGCCTTTTCTGTATATTTAGACCTTGATACATAAATAGTAATATCTGCCAGTTCAGCAATAAGGAAAGTATCTGTCACTAAAAGCAACGGTGCAGTATCTAAAATAATATATTCATACTTTTCTTTCAGTTCATTTAAAAGTACTTCGTACCGTCCATTGGACAATAATTCAGTTGGATTTGGTGGAATCATTCCCGAATAAATAACATCCAGATGAGGATTAAACGAGGACATATGTATGATCTCATCCAATTTTGTTTGATGTGAATAAAGATACTCGGTAAGTCCGGTTAAGCCTTTTCTGGCAGGATTATATCTTTGTAACTGAGGATTTCTAATATCCGAACCAATAATGATTGCCCTCTTCTTTGGGTTAGCTAGCGTAAGGGCTAAATTAACAGATGTGAAAGTTTTACCTTCTCCTTTCACTGTGGAAGTCACAAATACTACTTTTCCACCATTGCTATCTTTTGGAAGCATGAAATTCATATTAGTAATAAGAATTCTGAACGATTCAGCCATAGGAGTAACATCATTTATTCGAACAATATCTGAATCTCCTTTCTCAAGACTTGGTAACTCGGCGATTACAGGAGCATGGACTAGTTTATCTAAATCATGCTTGGTAACTATCTTATTATTAAATATCTGTGTTACATATATAACTATAAATGGCAGTAATAAACCTACAAGTAAAGAAACAAGAAAAACAATATTTTTCTTTGGAGACACCGGGGTTGCTGACGCATAAGCGGTATCTATAACTTTAGCTTTAGGAGCTATAATAGACTGTGCAATAGCCGTTTCTTCTCTTTTTTGAAGTAGGAGAAGGTATAAATTTTCTTTTATCTGTTGCTGTCTTTCAATACCTCTAAATATTTTTTCAATAGAAGGCAACTTAGAGATTTTACCTGATACTTTGTTCTGTTCACCTAAGTATTCATTTCTGGCCAGCTCAAGTCCTGTTTTATTTCTTTGTAAGCTTTGGATTATAGACCCTCGCATTGTGTTGATCTGTTTTGTAACATCAATTACAGTAGGGTTTTCCGTTGTAGCGGATTCCAACAATCTATTTCTTTGTAAAATAAGCTGATTATATGAAGAAATTCCGGCTGTGGCATCTGGATTATTTAGCCCCACATTAGCCGGTAAAACTTGATACTGACCCTGTCTTGAAACAAATCCTATTAATGCATTCGTTAATTCTAACTGGGCATCTATATCTAGCTGTTTTGCTCTTGCAGCTGCCGAACTCTCTAAATTAATTTTTGCTTCGGTTTCAAGATCAGTAAGCTTATTTTTAAACTTGAAGTTTTCTTTTTGATCTTCAACCTGACCCAACTCAACAGACAGTTTTTTTATTCTATCCTCAATAAAATTTAAAGTCTTACTTGACTCTGAATTTTTATCAGTAATAGCATCTTTATTGTAGGCCATAACTAAATTATCGAGAATATCTTTAGCTTTTGATATTTGAGGATAATTCATGGCAAGTTTAACAACCGTAGCTTCCTTTGTAACCAAACTTACATTTAAAACATTTTGAAGGCTTTCTACCTTAGCTTCTATCGAGGAAATCTGTAGCTCTAGATTTTTCACATCTATTTCTTTTGCTTCAATAGGGTTAAACTCATTATTTTTTGTAATAATTATATTAGCAAATGGTAGACTTATTGTTTTACCATAAGTTGTTACTATTTCTGTTTTAAATTTCTCTGATTTTACGGTAAGTTTATTCCCTTCAATTTCTAAATTAAGAATATTAACTGGTGGATGAACATGCTTTTCTGTGATTACCTTGACTTCGATTGGGGATGTTTCTTTGTATAACTCTACTGCTTTAACCCTTCCCTTTGAAATTATAATTGTTTGAAGATTCTTATTTATGACAACTTCTCGCATCATTTTTTTTGATTTCAGAATCTCTATTTCATTAGCAATACTATTTGTTTTTAAACCTCCCAGGCCAGATAAATCCGGCAGAAATCCCAATTCATTTGCAACAGGGGATGCAGAGCTTTTAGCATCTTTTACAAGTACTGTAGTTTGCACATCATATATTGGCGTCATAAACTTCAAGGCAAAATATCCTATAACTAAAGCAATAAAACCACTTAAAATAAACCACGGCCATTTCCGTATATAAGGTTTTATTATTTCACTGATATCAATACTATTTGAGTTATTTTTAACTTCTGAAAATTGCGAAAGCTGCTGATTATCCATCAATTTTTTATTTCTTATTAAATAAACTTATTACTACTGCTACAGCAGTAACTGCTATAGAAATCCCTGTTAAGATTAGCCCTGTATTTGGATTCTGTTTTGCTATGATATCCCTTGTATTATTTGAAGAAATAACAATAGCATCTCCTTGTTTAAGGTTGTAATAAGGCGAATTAATTAAATTGGCGTCACGAAGATTTACACGTCCATGCGTAATAACTCCATTTTCTGTTCTGATTACGAGTACGTCTTCTCTTTTTCCATACGAAGTGAGATCACCAGCTAGGCCTAAAGCATTTAGAATAGTAGCTTGTCCGCTTGCTATGGTATAATCTCCTTGTCTATTTACCTCTCCTAATACTGTAACTTTAAAATTAGCAAGCCTCACACTTATAGCAGGATTAAGGACATATTTAGTCATTCTATTTCTAAGCTCGTCTTTAAACTCTACTAAAGATTTATCTGTAGTATTGATTTTACCTAAAATAGGAAAGTCAATATTTCCCTCTGCATCTACAATGTATGTAGGGCCGGAAATGTTTGTCATGCCTTGATTCGGAGTATTTCCCCCTGCCAGTGCATTAGTTTGAATTAATTCTGAAGATGAATAATTTTGATTGAACGGTTTCACTACGTCCATATCTTTCGCTGTAATCAGAATGATCAACTGATCGCCTGTCTGTATCGTAGATTTAGAATTTTTTTCTGACGATTCAATAGCCACTTTTTCTATATTCTGCATATAGTTCAAGTCATTTGGTTTATTTTGGTTGACCTTACAGGAAACCAGCATTAATGCCAAAAATATCACTAATATTTTTCCATTCATATCTTAAAAATTGTACAAATATACATTTATATTTTTCTATTTATCTAATAGTTCGTAGACCGAATTATTACTCTTAAACTCGGGCACAATCGACTTTAAAATCTTGACAACCTCTACTTTATCCTTTAAAACTGAAGCATCTGTAATCAAGTTGATAAGACTTTCTATTTCCATGAATTCCATAGTTGGATCTTTAGAAATCATTATCTTTTCATTATGCGTAGGAAGTGTTTTAGCATTATCACTTAAGAGTTCCTCATACAGTTTTTCACCCGGTCTCAATCCGGTATAGATAATTTTTATATCAATATTAGGTTCAAAACCTGATAATTTGATCATTCTTCTCGCGAGATCAAGTATTTTTACAGGTTCTCCCATATCAAATACAAATATTTCACCTCCCTGCCCCATTGTTCCTGCCTGGAGAACCAGCTCGCAAGCTTCAGGAATCGTCATAAAATATCTTACGATATCAGGATGGGTAATAGTCACTGGTCCTCCTGCTTCAATCTGTCGCTTAAAATGTGGAATAACGGAACCGTTTGAGCCTAATACGTTTCCAAATCTTGTCGTAATAAATTTTGTTTTATTCCCTTCAACATGTTGTAAAGACTGAACGAATAATTCAGCAGCTCTTTTGGAAGCTCCCATTACATTGGTAGGATTTACAGCTTTATCTGTAGAAATCATTACAAATCTGTTAACTTTATAACGGCTTGATAAAACAGCAATGTTTTTTGATCCTAAAACGTTGACACGAATAGCTTCATTAGGATTTTCTTCAACCAACGGAACATGTTTATAAGCAGCCGCATGGTACACCATTGAAAAGTTATAAGCCTGAAAAATAGGTTCAACCCTATGTATATTGGAAACATCAGCCAAAACAAATTTAAATCTGATATGAGGAAACTTTTCCTTCACCTCTAGCTCAATATCATATAATGGTGTTTCAGCCTGATCAAGTACAACAATCAATGCAGGATTAAACTGGGCGACCTGTCTTACGATCTCGCTTCCGATAGATCCGGCACCCCCAGTTACCAATATGTTCTTGTTAAAGTGTCTGCTTTTTACTTCTTCACTTTCTATTTTTATTGGTTTCCTGTTAAGTAGATCCTCTATCTGAAGGTTCCTGATTGCTCCTCCCAGATCACTGTCTCTTAATTTTTGTACAGACGGCGCTTTGAAAATATTTAAGTCTTTTTCTAAAAATAAATTAACCCATGAGTTCATTTCATCTTTAGACATCATTTCTTTGACAATAATGACCCCATCAATGATAAGATCTTCTTTTGTAGATTCTTCAATTCTGCTTTTCTCATAGATGGGCTTTCCTAATAAAGAAGCTCTTTTAGAGTCTGTTCTCTGGGTAAGAAAACCTACCACCTGATAAGGCAGGCTTGGATTATCTAAAATAGCACGGGCGATAGCAATAGACTGCTCATCAATACCCAATACCAAAATCCTCTTTTTCAAAGCACTTCTTCTATATTCTCTGACAATATGGAAAAATTCTTTCACATATAATCTGAAAAGGAATAATCCCATGAAAGAAATGATAAAGTACAATATCAGGAATGGTGAAAGTATAAACTTTCCGCCTGTAGACCAAAAATAGATAAGATTGACTAATCCTACTACAGTCATAGTACAGAAGCAGGAAATCAGCAGTTTGAAAAGATCAATAAACGTAGAGTGTCTTATAATTCCTGCATAGGTTTTGAAAAAATACATGAAAATTGTATTTATCAAAATAATAAATGCAAAAACAATGCTTTTATCTTCATGATAAATAAACTCTTTTTGGGTAATTTTTTCGATAGTATAAGTAGAAAGAAATAAAGACATGACCAGAATAATAATATCTATTACAAGTATTATCCATCTGGGAAGATATCTTACGTCTGAGAGATTGACAACATTATCACCTCCGAATACTTTTTTTCTAAGAGAGCTGTACATTGTCTGAATTTGTGTTCATGTTTAATAGGTTAACCCCTGCTTTTTGTTAATATTAATTCTTAAGAATAGATACAAAAATAAAATAAAATCCTATCTATCCTTAAAGTTTCAACAAATTTAATGAATTTCATTGTCTAAAACTTCAGAAATTCTAGATCTGTAATCATTTGTTAAATTGGTCCCTGACGGCAGGCAAAGTCCTGTGTCAAAAAGTGTACCAGATAAATTATTTCCAAAAAATTTACTCTTTTTATATAGGGGCTGTAGGTGCATTGGTTTCCATAGATATCTGGTTTCTATGTCATTCTGCGAAAATATTTCTCTAAGCTTTTCTTTCGAAAGTTCATTTTTTAAAATAACAGTATTAAGCCAATAGTTTGAAAAAAAATCATTATTGGGAGCAGAAAACAACTCAATATTTTCATTATTTTTCACCAGTTCTTGATAAAAATCATGATTTTTTCTTTTCTGTCTGATTTTTTCATCCAGTGTTTCCAACTGTCCTCTTCCTATCCCTGCTGCAATATTATCCATCCTGTAATTATAGCCTAATTCAGAATGGCTGTAAAATTCTGCTTTGTCTTTGGCTTGTGTTGCAAGAATAAGTGCTCTGTTTTTAAAATGTATATTTTTTGAGATTAAAATCCCACCACCACCGGTTGTGATAATTTTATTCCCGTTAAAGCTTATAATAGAAAGGTCTCCAAAGGTTCCGCAGGGCTGCCCTTTATATTTACTGCCTAGTGCTTCTGCACTGTCTTCAACAACAGGAATTTCATATTTTTTTGAGATCTGGAGTATTTCTTCCGCCATAAAAGGCATTCCATACAAGGATACTGCAATGATTACTTTAGGCTTTTTCCCCTGCTGTATGCAGTATTTCACGGCATCTTCCAGAGCATTCGGACACATATTCCAGGTCTGGTTTTCGCTATCTACGAATACCGGGACGGCTTTCAGGTAAAGAATAGGATTGGCGGAGGCTACAAATGTAAAAGACTGGCAGATCACAAAATCTCCTTCTTCTACATTTAATAATCTTAGTGCCAGATGGATAGCTGCGGTACCGGAAGACAAAGCTGTGACATACGAATCGTGGCCTAAATAATTTTCCAGGCTCTTTTCAAATTCATCTATATTGGAACCGTATTGGGAAATCCAGTTGGCATCAAATGCGTTCTGTATATATTCAAGCTCATTTCCCCCCATATGAGGAGGTGAGAGCCAAATTTTTTCTTTTTTCAATTAACTATTTATGTTTCGGCAAAAGTATCATTTATTTTTTCATATTCAAAGCCTCTGCTCATTAAATATTTTATTGTTTTAGATTTTTTCTGATATTCCTGCATTCCTTTTTGCCTGGAATAATAATCTTCGGCGATTTTCCTGATCACTTTTTCATAATCATTTTCATCTATTTCATCAAAACAGCTGTTGATTAGCTTTTCTGAGATCTGCTTTTGTTTAAGATGCATTCTGATCTTATTCTTGCCCCAATGCTTGATATAAAACTTTCCCCTGATATAACTGCGTGTAAATCTTTCTTCGTTAAGATAATTCTCTTTCAGAAGGTAAAGGATAATTTCATCTTTTGCCTCATCAATCAGCAGAAATTCTCTCATTTTTTGTTCAACCTCCGCATGACACCGGTCCTGATAAACACAGTAATTTACCAATTTTAGCTTTATTTCATCAAAGGTGTAAGATTTTTTTTCCATAACACGGATATGAAAAAGAATGGACAGATGCCCATTCTTTATTATAATGTTTTAAAATCAAATTAATAGTTGAACAGGGCTCTGCCTTCCATCAGTTCATTTACTTTCTTTCTTACCGATGCAATAACTTCTTCATTTTTGATATTGTCAACCACATCAGAGATTAATCCTGCAATGGTATCCATATCATTTTCTTTAAGACCTCTTGTGGTGATCGCTGCAGTTCCCAGTCTGATACCGGAAGTTGTGAACGGCGACTTGTCATCAAAAGGAACCATATTTTTGTTGCATGTAATATCTGCAAGTACTAATGCTTTTTCTGTTTCTTTCCCGTTTACATTCTTATTTCTAAGGTCTACCAGCATTAGGTGGTTGTCTGTGCCGCCGCTTACGATATCAAAACCTCTGTCGGTCATAGCTTTTGACAGTGCCTGCGCATTGGCTTTAACCTGCTTGGCATAGGTGTCGAACTGGCCGTCCAATGCTTCACCGAAAGCCACTGCCTTACCGGCAATAACATGTTCCAGCGGCCCGCCCTGAATTCCAGGGAAAACAGCTCCATCCAATACCTGGCTCATCATTTTGGTTTCTCCTTTCGGGGTTTTGTGGCCGTATGTATTTTCAAAGTCTTTACCCATCATGATCATCCCTCCTCTTGGACCTCTTAAAGTCTTGTGTGTAGTAGTGGTTACTACGTGACAATGCTCAAATGGAGAATTCAGCAGTCCTTTTGCCACTAAACCAGCCGGGTGAGCAATATCTGCCCAGAGTGTAGCTCCGATCTCATCCGCAACCTCTCTGAATTTAGCATAATCAATATCTCTTGAATAGGCTGAGAAACCTGCGATAAGCATTTTCGGTCTTTCTCTCAAAGCAACCTCTCTCATCTGATCATAATCAATAAGTCCTGTTTCTTTCTGAACACCATAAGAAACTACCTGATATTGAATTCCTGAGAAATTAACTCCTGAACCATGAGTAAGGTGTCCCCCCATTGAAAGATCCATTCCCATAATTTTATCTCCTGCTTTCAAAACTGCAAGATAAACGGCAGCATTAGCCTGAGATCCTGAATGCGGCTGTACGTTAACATAGTCAACGCCGAAAAGTTCTTTTGCTCTGTTGATGGCTAATGTTTCAACCTCATCTACTACTTCACAGCCTCCATAATACCTTTTTCCGGGATATCCTTCAGCATATTTGTTGGTGAGTACACTTCCCATTGCTTTCATCACGTTCTCAGAAACAAAGTTTTCTGATGCAATAAGCTCTAATCCATGGGATTGTCTTTGTCTCTCTTTTTCAATCAGGTCGAAAATAATGTCCATTTTACTTTTAGTTTTTGAAATTTTTCACCCCAAATGTACGGAATTTCCTGTAAGATTTTGACATCAGAAAGTATGTTTTTAGACCTGTTATTTTGCAAATCTTTTCTATTGAGTATGTATTACAGGTTTTCTTCTGCAAACTGCTGGCAGTAATTTTTAATCAGATCTCTTGTATTTATAAAATTCTGTTTTACTTCTTCTTCAGTTCCGGAAATTCTTGAAGGATCGGGGAAATTATGATGAAAAACTTTTGCTTGAGTGGTAAAATATGGACAATTCTCTTTAGCATGGTCGCATACTGTAATCACAAAATCAAATTCTATATTTTTATATTCATCTACAAGGTTGGAGGTATGCAGGGAAATATCAATCCTGTCTTCTTTCATTACCCGGACGGCATTCTGATTGAGCCCGTGGGTTTCGATACCTGCACTGTAAATTTCTGCTTTATCTCCTGCAAAATATTTTAAATAGCCTTCTGCTATCTGGCTTCTGCAGCTATTTCCTGTACAGAGAACAAGAATTTTTTTCTTCATTATCATTATAAAGATTAAATATTAGCAGCATCCTGATCCAGGAGTGCAAGATCCGGCTGAACTGCTGTTCAATTGTTTTGCAGGTTCTATTCCGCAGGCATCAACAGCTAAACAGGCCGTCAGTTTATTTTTTAAGATAAAGTTTTTACCGTTAAATTCCAGATCATATTTTCCGATGGTCTGATCCTGATATTCTACTTCTATTTCAAAATCTCCAATTCCCAGCTGATTTTCCGATAAATCAATAATATGTAATAATTTTCCAGGTTTAAGACGGTGCTCATAGTCATCTGCATTCCAGAGCTGAAAATTTACACGTTCTTCTTTTCTGATGGTTCCTCCGCAGTCGATAAAATTTTTGGTAACTATTCCTACTTCTGTTACATGGAAATGTTCCGGTACCCATCTTCCGTCTTCCAGCTGAAATTCTACATTTTCCAATGTCGGTAAAATGTTTTTAATGTCTGATAATTTCATAATTCAATATTTTAATTGTTATAATGCAATATTACGATGATTCAATTCAAAAAAATTTTAGCAGCAATTCTGCTTCTTAACAGTTGAAATAATATCTGAAAAGAAAGCATTTAAAATTTCAAACGCTTTTTCATCGATACAGTAGCATACAGAATTACCTTCAATATTTCCTTTGATCAGGCCCGCATTCTTTAATTCTTTCAGGTGCTGCGAAACAGTAGGCTGTGCAAGAGGAAGTTCATTGACAATATCTCCACAGATGCATTCATTAACTTTCAGAAGGTATTCAATGATCGCAATTCTCGCCGGATGACCCAAAGCTTTAGCAATAACTGCAATCTTATTCTGCTCATCTGTAAAAAAATCTGTTTTTGTAGCTCCCATAATGTTTATTATATCGCAATATTACGATAATATATTCTTGCGGCAAAATTTAAGTAAAAAAAATCCCTGCAGAAATTTCTGCAGAGACAGTACCAATATAATATATAATTAAAAACTTTCATCTGCAAGTTCTTTATTGACAATAGCTCCCGTTAAATTCCCTTGGGCAACAGCACTGGCAACAGACCTCATCATGGTGACATTATCACCGCAAGCAAAAACACCGGGAACATTGGTTTTGTGCATAGAGTCAATTTGGATAAATCCGTGTTCCGTCAGTTCACAGCCAAGGTCTCCGGAAGCGTTGATATTTTGTTCAAAAGGTATTTTAGCGTACAGTGCTTTCAAAGAGATTTCTTTTCCGTTTTTAAAGATTATTTTTCTGATGTTTCCGTTTTCGTGCTCTATTTTTTCAATTTCATCTTCAACGAGATCAATATTATTCTGGGACAATTTGCTTTTCTGGTCTTCTGAAAGATCCGACACGCCATTACTGAATATGAAAAGATGCTTGGTTAAGTTATACACCAGCTTTGAAAATTCATAGGCCATATCACCGTCTGAAAGAATTCCGGTTGCCTCATTTTTTACTTCATAGCCATGGCAGTAAGGACAATGCAGGACTGAAATTCCCCAGCATTCTGAAAACCCGGGAATATCCGGCATGATGTCTTTCACTCCTGATGCCAGGATCAGCTTTTTAGTATAAAATTTTTCGCCGGCAGAGGTTTCTGTTTCAAATCCGGCATCAGTTTTTCTTAATTTTATCACAGAGCCTTCATGAAACTTCACTGTATCGTATGCTTCTACCTGTTTTCGGGCAAGATCAGAAATTTCTTTTGGTGCTTTTCCGTCATGGGTGATAAAATTATGTGAGTGGGGAGTCTGCCTGTTACAAGGCTTTCCGCTGTCGATGATCAGGATATTTCTTAATGATCTTCCCAAAGACATTCCTGCTGATAATCCGGCATAGCTACCGCCTATAATAATAACCTCGAAATTTTCCATTTTGCTAAATAATATTGGCTGTTAGTCTGTTTTTCATTTTAGCTGTTCGCTTTTCATTACAAAGTTAAAATAAAATTTCATTAATGCAATTATGTTGCGTTAATGTTCTGCCAGATCATATATTTATTGTCACTGATCTGCGAATCACCAAATCAGAAGATGTTTCACGCTCAGAAATTAGATCATAATGAATCGAGTATTAGTCTCTCTGCTTCACTTCATTAATTTCATCTCTGATTTTTGTGCGGATATCAATTTTCGCTCCTTTAAAGCTAAAGATCATGGTTCCCTTTTCACGGGCAAATTTATTAACAATGGAATCTGCGGCTTTGGAGCTTTCGAAATAAGGTCCTGTTTCTTTTAATTCATCATCTTCCTTTGAAAATTCTTTTACCCGGATCAGGTTATCATATTTTTTACTGAGATCGAACCAATTGATATAATCTGCATTGAAGGAAACTGCCCGTACTCCCTTTTTGGAATAGTAATTAATGGCTCCTGCCTGTCCATAATTATCACAAAGAACCAAAGTCCTGCCACTTTCTGAAAGCTGAGAATATTCTTTATCAACCTTTTGGGTAAGCTCCCTCCAACCCTGCATATCTGCAAAATCCTGGGGCAGTGCATGATCTTTACCATCTTCCCAACGAAGCAGTCCCATTTTTTTATATTTTTCAGGATGGCTGATGATATATTCCGGACTTTTATTGGGAAAAGCAATATTGTATAAGGGGAGAAACAGCAGTACAGGAATCAGGATAAAGACAGGCTTCAGAAACTTCTTCCAACCTTTTTCAAAAGTATGGGCCAGAAAAACAGACCCGAATGCTATAAAAACGGGATAGAGCCCAACGGCATAATAATCTTTGGCCCTGAAAAACAAAAATAAGGCAATAGTGATTACATACATCCAAAAGAATGACCTGAACTTATCAAACGGTTTATAAAAAAGCAGGGCATAAAATCCTGCAATAATCACCAATAGGGAACCTATAAAGAACAGGATCTGTGATGTAAAAAAATCAAATCTGCTGACATGTACCAATTGACTTTCAGCAAGTTCTTTCATATGGTGAACAACGGGAAAATTATAATGGTACTGCCACAAGAGATTAGGAAATACAATCAGTAAAGCCAGCAGTCCCGCCCCGTAAAGATGAGGCTGGGCAAAGACCTTCCTTTGTCTGGTGAGCAGAATGGCGGGAATAATTCCCAATACGGAAAAAACAATATTATATTTATTCAGAACACCTAGGGCAAAGATCACGGCAGCAAGGTAGAGCCATTTTATTTTTTCGGAATTAAAATACAGGATCAGAACATAATAGATAAGGGTCCATAGCAATACCTCCAGTGAAGTCGGCTGAAAAAGCATGTTGATCCGGAGAAGTACTGAAAGCAGAATACCTGTTGAAGCCAGAATCTTGGCATATAAACTGCCCTGAAGCTCTTCAATAATTTTCCAGACAACAACGATGGTCATTGCTCCGAAGAATGCCGGAAAAAATTTCACCCAAAATACGGATCCTCCGAGTGTTTTAACAAGCCAGGCCAGCCATGAATTTACCGGGGGAACGGAAAGATAGCCCCGGGCTAAGTGATTGCCCTGGTCCAGATGCAGATATTCGTCTCTGTGTAGCTCATATTCATGGCTGATCAGGGAATACTGCAGGATGAATTTTGCGGCTATAAAGAAAAAGAGAATAAGGTAGCTTTTCTTCATGGTGTATGGGATGATATGGTTATTATTTCTTTTAAGACAATTTATTAAAAGTATCCGTTACATCAGTAAATAATTAAAATAAAAAAATCCTGAGAAATAATTCCCAGGATCTTACAGTTTAAATATGATAGTGATTGTTTAAGATTTTTTCTTTTCTTTAAGTTCTTCTTTATCTTTATCGGAAGGGTTCCATACTTTCACCTCAGAGTCTTTGGTGATTCCTGAAAGGATCTGTACATTGATCCCGTCGCTGGCCCCTAATTTCACGTATATTTTTTTGAATTTTCCATCCGGCTGTTTCACTTCTACAAAAGGAGTGTCTTTTCCGTTTTTCTTTTCGTACTGGATAAGTGATTCATCCAACAGCAAAGCATTTTTTTCAGATTTCAGAACAATTTCACCGTTGGCAGAGAATCCTGCTCTGATATATTCGTTGTTAGGGTTATTCACATCCCCTTCTACCGGGAATTTTATGGTTCCCAAATTATCTTTTCCTTTAGGAGCAATCATAGTCAGTTTTCCCGGGAACGTTTTGTTCTGAAGGGCACCGATTACGATTTTCATATCCATTCCCTGCTTCAGCTTCCCTGCCTGAGCTTCATCTATCTCTCCCTGGAAGATCAAAGAATTAAGGTCTGCAATGGAACAGATGGTTGTTCCTGCATTGAATGAGTTGGCCTCGATTACCTGACTTCCTACTTTTACAGGAACTTCAAGAACAGTACCTGCTGCTTTGGAACGGATCTGCGTTGTTGCCAGGCCCTGAAGTTCCGGAGTGGCTCCTGTTTTTACAATCTGTAATCTTTTTTGAGCTGTAGCCAGCTGCTGGTTGGCATTTCTAAGAGCCTGCTGTTGCGAAAACAGCTGTTGCTGTGAGTTCAGGTACTCCTGCTTGGAAATAACGCCCTGCTTGTACAGCTTTTCCTGCATAGAATATTGCTTCTGCATATTATCCACATTCATTTTAGCATTGCTGATCTGCAGCTGAGAGTTCACCACTTCCTGCTGTGCATTGTTTACATCAGCAATATTAGGAATGATTCTCACGGTAGCAATCAGCTGTCCTGCGGTTACTTTATCACCTTCATCTACCAGAATTTTATCAATGATACCTGCAATATTCGGTTTGATCTCGATCTCTTCTTTTGGGATGATCTTCCCTGTCGCCATCACCTTGTCTTCCATGTCCTGGTATTTTGGTTTTCTGGTCAGGAAAGCTTCACTTTCTTTAGAATTGGATTTCACGAGATACCCGATCCCGGAGAACAATGCCACTGCAAATAAAAGCCCGAGTACAATATAAATGGCTTTTTTCCAAGTGAATTTCTTTTTCATATATCTAGTTTATTTTTACTATTAAAAAGGTTATTAGTTTATTTAAATATTTAATGATTAAAAAATTTAAACATTAAAATCAATTTCAAATGAGCACATCATCATATCACCGTATCATCACATGACTATTCTGATCTCAGGGCTTCGATCGGCCGGATCTTTACTGCACGCTGCGCCGGGATCATCCCGATAATCAGGCCAAGAATTACCATTACCGCCATGGCTCCAAATACATTCCCATAATTGACAGTCGGGTTGTAGAACGGAAACTCATCCTGGTTCTGGGTCACCATATTTAAAATAATCAGTACAAATATCCCGCACATGAACCCGAGAATCCCCGAAGAGAGTGTAATAACAACACTTTCCAGAAGGATCTGGTTTCTTACTTCAGCCGGCTTTGCCCCTAAAGCTCTTCGTATTCCGATTTCTTTTGTTCTTTCTTTTACCGTGATCAGCAGGATATTCGAGATGGCAATAACTCCAGCAAGGATGGTGAGCGTTCCTACGATAATTGTTAAAAGCTGCATTCCTGTAAGGAAACCTGTCAGCTTTTTAAATTCTTTGCCCAGGTTGAAACTTCCGAAGGCATTGGTATCTTCGGGGGACACTTTATTTTTAGTTTTCAGTACAAGTTTTACATCTTCTTCTACTCCATTAACGTTAGCATTGGGCTTGCTTACAATGGCAAACATATCAATCTGCTCTCCGGCATTATACATTTTCGTATAGGTTGAAAGCGGGATAAAAGCAGTCCGGTCATTTTCAAAACCACCTCCTTTTTTCACCCTGAAAACACCAATCACATTAAAGAACAGACCTTTTATATTAACCTGTTTCCCAACCGGATTTTCTTTTTTCTTGGCATCAAAGAAATTTTTATAAATCTCTTCTCCAATCACCACTACATTTTTATTTCCGACAACGTCAGCATCGTTAAGGTAACGTCCGAAAATAAGTTTTTTCTCGGAAATTTTATTTCCTACCGCGTAATCTCCCGTAAGAGAATAGGTTCCGCTTTTGCCATTTCTCGACATAGACTCACCAGGTGTTCCTGTAAAGCTTCCCCTGGCGTTCTGTGGGGAAATATAATCTATGGCAGTAACTTTCCTTTTCAGCATATCCATATCAGATAACTGGAGGTGAACTTCCCTGCCTTTCGGAAATCCCTCGTACGGAATAGAGGTTTTCTGAGCCCAGAGAAAAATAGAGTTAGTCGCAAATCCGGAGAATAGCTTATCGAAACCATTTTCCATCCCTTTTGCCGCTCCAAGAAGACTCACATACAAAAACATCCCCCAACCCACTCCAATCATGGTAAGGAACGTGCGGAGCTTATTATTCCTCAGTGAATAATAAATTTCCTGCCAAGTATCTTTTTTAAATAAAATGTTCACTTCTTTGAGTTATAAGTTTAAAATAATATATGAATAATGATTGCTAACTGATCAACGATACTGTCGTAAGAAATCATCCGATTACCGCATCACTATTCAGTTCTTAGCGCCTCTATCGGCTTGATCCTCGAAGCTCTGTACGCCGGTACAAATCCTGCAATAAGCCCTGAACACACTAAAGCAATAAATGCCATGAAGATGGTTCCCCATCCTACACTCGGGCTTTTAATGAAATATTCTTCAAGACTGTCCCCTATTAAGCTAAGCGCCAATACTCCCACTGCAACGCCAACAATTCCTGAAACTACCGTTATTACGACACTTTCCTGTACAATAAGAGCTACAATACTTCTCGGTTTGGCTCCAATAGCTTTACGGACACCAATTTCCTTGGTTCTTTCTTTTACGATATATACCATGATATTACTGATCCCGATAATTCCTGCCAGCAAGGTTCCCAGTCCAATAAAACCTACAATCAGGGTAAGCACTGCCATAAACTGGAAGGTTTCGTTCATATTCTGGGCATTATTCCAGACACGGACTCCGTTTTCATCATCAGGAGCAACATTCTTTCTGGCTTTCAGGCGGTCTTTAAGCTCATCACCATATTTAATGGCTTCCTGAGGTGTGAGTTTTTCGTTATAGGCAATATATGCGGTGGATACTGTATCGGAACCCTTTTTCATCTGCTGAAGGGTCGTAATGGGAACGGTAATATGTCTTTCATCCCAGTCTCCGCCATCATCGGAAAATACGCCTACTACTTTGAACATGGTTCCGTTGATATTCAGGTCTTTTCCTACCGGGCTCCCATTCTTGATCAGGTCACGCTGAACCATTCTTCCTATTACCGCTACATTCTGCTTTCTTGCAAGGTCCATAGGCGAAAGATAGCGCCCGTCCAGCATTTTCCTGTTCTCAATGGTTTTTTCTCCCGGTTCCGCTCCGTTGATCTGGTATGTACCGCTTTCTTTTCCATATTTAACCATTAAACTTGCAGTATATCTGGGACTGGCATCGCCTACTTTTTCTTTATCTGTATTGATCAGGAAATCATAATCTTCGTTGTCCATGGTGACCGTTCTGTCAGACTGAAGTCCTTTATAAGCCAGTGTGGTTTTGCCTGTATAGATCGTAATAAGATTCTGTGCATCTCTTGCAAATCCCTCGGTAAAGGCATTCTGAAGTCCTTTACCTATTCCGAAAAGAACAACAAAAATAAAAAGCCCCAAAGCCACGGTAAAGCCCGAAAGCACCGTCCGCAATACATTACTGCGAATAGAACTGAATATTTCCTGCCAACGATCTAGGTCAAACATAGTTTTTATTTTTTACTTTGTAAAAGTCAATTAACTGCGTTGTGAATTTTCTCCGAAGTCAATTAACCCTGTTGTCAATGGTAAAGTTGTTCTTAAAGTAGATTCTTTACAAATTTTAATTCACTATTCACTATTGACAATTCACAACTACTTTTTTATCCTTTTTTCAACATTCCGCTTAATAAGATAAATGTTGTTTTTATTAAATTTTCAATTTTTACTAATTCTTCTTTTTTGATATAATTACAATCTATAACTATGTCAAAACATGAATCTAATTCTATAACCGAGCCTCTGGCTATTTCAAAATATCTTTTCCTTTCAATTTCCGATCTTCTGGAACATCCTTCCGTTATATTTAAAACTACCGAAGTTGAAGCTCTGCGTATCTGATCTGTCAGATTAAATCTTTCACTATCCGGAATCACAGATAAAATTTTATAACATTCAATTCTTAACTGTCTGGCCGATTGATAAACATCAAGTTTATAGTGGTTCAGATTTAAAAACATGATTATTTTTTTTCATTTGTATTGGTGTGTTTTGATAACTTAATTTCTAATTAAAACTGATTGTTCAACATTCACAATTCACTTGCGAAGCAAAATTCTCCATTTACTCTTCACCATTCACCATCACTTACAAAACAATCTGCTTGATAAACTCATCACTTTCTATAATACCATCCTTCAGTATTACATTTCTTTTGGTCTGGGCGGCTACGTCCGGTTCGTGGGTGACAACGATGATGGTTCTCCCTTCATTATTGATGTCCTGAAGAAGCTTCATAATATCATGCGTCGTTTTTGAATCTAATGCTCCGGTAGGCTCATCGGCCAGAACTACTTTAGGATCTGTGATCAACGCTCTTGCAATGGCTACCCTCTGTTTCTGTCCTCCGGAAAGCTCATTAGGAAGGTGACCTGCCCATTGTGCAAGGCCTACTTTCTCGAGATATTCCAATGCTTTCTGATTACGTTCTTTTCTCGGAACATTTTGGTAGTATAAAGGTAGCGCTACATTTTCCAGAGCTGTTTTATAGCTGATCAGGTTGAAAGACTGAAAAATAAAGCCCAGAAATTTACTTCTGTACTCCGCTGCTTTCACTTCAGACAGATGCTCAATCGGAACGCTATCCAGCTCATATGTTCCCGAATCTTTTTCATCTAGAATACCAATGATATTAAGAAGCGTAGATTTCCCAGAACCGGAACTTCCCATAATAGAAACAAACTCGCCCTCGGAAATATTAAGATTAATCCCCTTGAGAACGTGCAGCTTGCTTTTCCCCGTATCGTATGATTTATGTAAATCCTGAATTACTAACATGAAGTGATGCTTGTTTTATACCCAATAAGTAGATGTTATTTTCAATTTGTTACAAGAACCACAATTTATTCGAAAATTTCAATGTTTAACACATTAAACATTCATTTACAGTAAATTACATTAAAGTGTTTAACTGTAACTTTGATTTTTTATTTATTTTTTACTCATACCCCCGTCTAAGCCATTATCCGTGGTGGTTTCATGTAAATGTGGAAAACTTTTACAGTTAAAACTCAGCCAATTAGTATTTACCCCTTTCAAAATCAGTTCTTTTTTTCGAACTTTGTCATTAGTTCTTTACAAGAAACCTACACTTATGAATGTGAATATGTTTCTCATGTAAATACCAAACATACAAGAAGTTAAGCATTACTTCAACGTTATCCACAGTGATGCAGATTATTTAATTTTAAAGCTATTTTTAATATGGGAATTTTCGATAAAAGAGTAAGTTACAAGCCATTTGAATACCCTGAGGTTCTTCAGTTTGTAGAGGCGATCAACAAATCGTTCTGGGTGCATTCGGAAGTGGATTTTACTGCAGATGTTCAGGATTTTCATTCGCAGTTAGAGCCACACGAAAAACATGCTGTGAAAAATGCACTTTTAGCCATTGCACAGATCGAGGTGTCTGTAAAGACATTCTGGGGAAACCTATACAATCACTTACCAAAACCTGAATTCAACGGTCTTGGAGCTACTTTTGCAGAATGTGAATTCCGTCATTCTGAAGCCTATTCCCGATTGGTAGAGGTATTGGGATATAACGAAGAATTTTCCAATGTTATAGAAATTCCTGCCGTGAAAAAGAGAATTGACTTTCTGTCCAACGTTCTGAAACACGCCAATTCTACAACACCGAAAGAATACGTATCTTCTCTTTTATTATTCAGCATCCTGATCGAAAACGTATCACTATTCTCACAATTTGCCATCATCCTTTCTTTCACAAGATTCAAAGGATACATGAAGAACGTTTCCAATATCATTGCCTGGACATCCGTTGACGAGCAGATTCACGCCAATGCAGGAATTTACCTGATCAACAAAATCCGTGAAGAACAGCCGGACCTGCTGACAGATTCAGATATCGAAGACATCTACACATTGGTAGATCAGTCCATTGAGCTGGAAGGTGAAATTTTAGACTGGATTTTTGAACTGGGAGAATTAAGCGTTTTCTCAAAAGAAGACCTTCTGAACTTCATGAAATACCGTGTAGACGACAGCTTAAAGAAAATCGATATGGAAACCCGTTACAACGTTTCTCCTGAGCAGTACCGTCCAATGAAGTGGTTTGAAGAAGAAGTTTTTGCCAATTCTATGGATGATTTCTTTGCTAAAAGACCGGTAGATTATACAAAACACGACAAGAGTATTACGGCGAACGATTTGTTTTAAATAGCCAATGAGTATAGATTTTAAACGCATTAAATTAGAATATGAAAGAGAGTTTTCGGATCAATCAAAGAAGGGTTCTGATCACCTTTCCTTTCATGTTGAAGATTGGCCTAATGTTCTAAATGAAATACAAATAGAAATATTTAGAGAAATTAAAAGTGTTGGTGTTTGTTTATATCCTTTTTATCCCATCGGTGACAGCTTTATAAATTTTGGAAATCCGTTTTCAAAAATAGGCCTAGAAATAATTTATAAAGATTATATACAAGAAAAAGAAAATAAGATAAACGAATTCAAAAAGAAAGGTTGGAAAGTATATAAAATAAATACAAATCATGATAGATCTACTCTTGAAGAGCTTTTTAAAAGAAAATACAAACGTGATTTGGAAAATGATGAAGACTACTTCAATTTTTTAGACGAAAATAAAGATAACAACTTAGATTGTTTACTTAATTATTTACGAATAATAATATAACTATAATTTAATGATCAATGTAATCGTAACCTACTCCGTAAAGCCTAAATACGTTTCAGAAAACAAAACCCATATTCAAAAGTTTCTGGATGATTTCAAAAATCTGGACCAGGAGACATTTGAGTATAAGGTGTATGTAAAAGAAGACGGTGTTACCTTTTTACATTATTCAAACTACATCAATGAAGAAGTTCAGCATGAGGTTTTGAATACCCCATCTTTTAAAGAATTTCAGAGATTAAGGGATGAAAGCGGACTGAACGGTACGCACAAAGTGGACATATTACAAGCAATATAAAAAGCAACAAAATTCCGGAGCATAAACACTGCACCGGAATTCGAAAATATAACATCTATGGAAGAACAAAATTCAAATATATGGTGGCTCAATGAAGAGTCTGAGCAGATGCTGAACAGAGGATATCTGTTAAAAGGGGAAACTGTGGACGGAGCCATTGACAGAATTACTACTGCAGCTGCAAAAAAATTATACAAGCCGGAATTACAGCCTGCTTTCAAAGAAATGATCACCAAAGGATGGATCAGCTTCTCATCTCCTGTCTGGGCAAATATGGGAACACAGAGAGGTCTTCCTATCTCTTGTTTCAATGTTCACATTCCGGACAGCATCGAAGGGATTACCCACAAAATGGGGGAAGTAATCATGCAGACGAAAATCGGAGGCGGAACTTCAGGCTACTTCGGAGAGCTTAGAAACAGAGGTACTGCCGTAACGGATAACGGAAAATCTTCAGGAGCAGTTTCGTTCATGAAGTTATTTGACACTGCAATGGATGTGGTTTCTCAGGGAGGCGTAAGAAGAGGTGCTTTTGCTGCTTATCTGGATATTGACCATGGTGATATTGAAGAATTCTTATCAATCAAAGATATCGGAAGTCCTATCCAGAATTTGTTTACGGGGATCTGCGTTCCTGATTACTGGATGCAGGATATGATTGACGGAGATATGGACAAGCGTAAAATCTGGGCAAGAGTTCTTGAAAGCCGCCAACAGAAAGGTCTTCCGTATATTTTCTTCACGGATAATGTTAACAGGAACAAACCTCAGGTTTATAAGGATCTGGGAATGCCTGTCAATGCAAGTAACCTTTGCTCTGAGATCATGCTTCCTTCTACCAGAGAAGAATCTTTCATCTGCTGTCTGTCTTCCATGAACCTGGAATTGTATGACGAGTGGAAAGATACTGATGCAGTAAAACTGGCCGTCTACTTCCTGGATGCTGTTTTAACCGAATTTATCGAAAAAACAGAAGGAAACTACTACCTTCAGGGAGCCAGAAACTTTGCACTGCGCCACAGAGCGCTTGGATTGGGAGTTTTAGGGTACCATTCTTATTTACAGAAAAATATGATCCCGTTTGAAAGTTTTGAGGCCACTCAGTTCAATGCGAGAGCTTTCAAACATATCAAAGAGCAGGCAGAAACCGCTTCAAGAGAATTAGCCAACATCTACGGTGAACCTGAATTATTGAAAGGTTACGGATTGAGAAATACCACTACAATGGCTATTGCTCCTACCACTTCAAGTTCTGCCATTTTAGGACAGACTTCTCCGGGAATTGAGCCGTTTGCATCCAACTATTATAAAGCTGGTCTTGCCAAAGGAAACTTTATGCGTAAGAACAAATATTTAGCAAAATTACTGGAAGAAAAAGGACTTGACAACGAGGAAACCTGGAGAACGATCATGCTGAACCACGGTTCTGTACAGCATTTGAAAGAGCTTACCGATGAGGAGAAAGCAGTATTCAAAACGTTCAAAGAAATTTCTCCAATGGAGATTATTTCTCAGGCTGCTCAAAGACAGCAGTATATTGACCAGGCACAGTCCCTGAACTTACAGATTCCATCTACAATGCCTGTAAAAGACGTTAATTACCTTTATATCGAGGCATGGAAAAAAGGAGTAAAAACGCTTTATTATCAAAGAAGCTCTTCTGTCTCTAAAGAAATGATGGTCAATTTTGTTACGTGTTCCGCATGTGAAGCATAACAATTTGTAATCAACACCATATTAAGCACACTTTTCAGTGTGCTTTTTGTTTTCGTTAAAATTTTAACAAATTTTAACATTCCATTTGTAAAAACAAAAATTCTCAGTAATCCTTCATTAATACTGAAAATATTCACTCTATGTTCCCTAAAGGGTGAATCAAGTGTCTATTGGTTCAATTCTCATTTATTATTTCTAATAATTTTACCTTACATTTGTTGAAAATTTACTAAAAACACAGATTCTAAATTAAAAAATTTAATATTAAGTCAGCAAGAAAAACAAATTGTTTGAATCTTATTAAAATGCATAAAGCAGATATATTCTGAATAAGCATCACATAACTTAATATTAAACATTTATAATCAAAACAGTAATAATTGCAATAATTCATTTCAGATTAAAAAGAGAAATGAGGTATTCATAAAAACTATAAAAAAACACAAAATAGCTGGGCAAATGATGAATTTAAATTCAATAAAAATTTAAATTTAAAATTACCCATAAACAAATTTTATTTATAGCATAAAATAACCAAATTTTAATTAACAAGAAATTTACTATTGGCAAGAAATTTGTTAATAGTACAAAACACAAAAAAAATTATTTCGAAAATGCACAAGATTATTACGTTAATTTTGGTAATGGCTTTCTGTACCATTACTGCTCAAGTGGGTATTAATACATCTACCCCTGATCCAAGCTCAGTTTTAGATATTACAAGCACTTCTAAAGGGCTTCTTTTACCAAGAATCAGCAATCTCGCAACAGTTACCAATCCAGCAACAGGCCTCGTTATTTTTGATACCAACAAAAAATGTATCAGTCAAAATGTAGGAACTCCTGCCACTCCGGACTGGGTATGTCTTTCTCCGTATGTAGCCAAGTTCTTCTACATGCCAAGTGTAGTTTTTGACACCACTACCCCTGCAACAGGACAGACAAAAGATTTGTATACTTTATATAAAAGCCAGTTTTCGAATATCCCGGCAAATGCAAGAAGTACATCTGCCCCGGCGTCTATTCCGTTTTTTCCAAACGCAACAGATCTGTACTATTATGTAACGGGCTATGATACTTCTGTTTTCAAAATAAACAGCATCAGCAGCACGGGCGTATTAAATTATGATGTCTTATCCAATGCTACTTCAGCATCTTTCATCAACATCGTATTTGTTGTAAAATAAGCAGCCATGAAAAAGAATTTTAAAGGGCTGTCTTGGATGAGCCTGCTTTTCGTTCTGCTTGCCAACTTCGCGTATGCACAGACAGACAGTACTGAGGTAGCAAGTATTTATGGGTTTTATTCCTATTCAAGTTCATTAATGAATGCTTCTTCGGCATCAGAACTTTCGATACAGGGAAGCGCCTCCCATACTTCTACAGGAGTACAGCTTACTCCCGCCAGCTCAAGCCAGTTCGGGGGATTGTTTATCAACGGAAGAACTTTTACTTCGGTAAACGGACTTCACGTGGAATTCGAATATGATATGAAAAACGGAACACCACTAAGCGGCACGTATGGAGATGGGCTATCTTTCTTTCTTTATGACGGATCCGTAACAAATCCCACCATTGGAGCGCCAGGTGCCGGACTCGGGTATTCTTATAACAGAGCGAAAGATACTTATTCAACTCTGAGAAAGGCTGGTTTATCAGGAGCTTATCTGGGGATTGCTCTGGATGAGTTCGGAAATTTCAAGTCCAAACGTTTTCAGGGAGATGCCAGAGTAAATGGTATTGCAGGGGTAACCTGGAGCCAGGCAACAAGCCATGTCACTTTAAGAGGGGCTAGAGGAGCCGCCATCAATGCCAATGGTTTAGGGTTGGGATATACCGGATATCCTGTATTGGTTACCCGTTCTACCTTAAGCAACTCAGGCACGGTAGGCAGAATCCTGCAAACTGACAGAAGCTATCTTGCGACTTCCAATTCACTTACCTCTGTATTTGACCTTAGAAACAACGCCGGAGAATTCAGGAAGGTATATCTGGACCTGATTCCCCATTTTACAACTCCGACCACAACAGACGGGTTTGATATAAAAGTGGATATCCAGACTACACAAAACGGGACTCCTGTGAATGTTATCAATTATTACCATTACAAAACTTCAGTACCATATACTGAAAATGCCAACCCCGAGATAACTGATTTTAATACTTCGGATATTGAAGGAACTCCTACTGCGCAAACTCTTAATGCAACGGTTCCGGCTGTTTTGAAGCTTGGTTTTGCAGCAGCTACGGGAGCAGCTTATCAACAGCATATTATCAGAAATGTAAAGCTTACTCTTCCTTATGCCGCTGTTGCCAATGACGATATAGCTTCCACATGTAAGTTCCAACCGGTTAACATCCCGGTCTTGACTAATGATATAGCTTACAAAGGCGCCATCAGTATTACGACTCCACCAACCGGAAGCAGTTCTAATATTGACTATTCGACATTCAGCTTTACGAAAAACAATGATACAGATCTTACACTGTACCGTAAAAAAGTGACTCCGCAGGGAACATGGACTTATAATAAAACAACAGGTATTGTTACCTTTAATCCTTCAAGTGGATTTACAGGAACGGCAACGATGACTTATACGATAAAAGGAAGGACTTTAAAAGATTCAAACGGAAAAATCATTGAACCTTATGGTGATACTGCTTACCGGTCTACTCCGGCTACAATCACTGTCAATTTAAAAACCACAGGCTGTATCTATTCTGTTATTTCGAACAGAATGGTAACACAGGGGGTAAAATAAGACAATACTATCCAATGATAAAAGGCATTACAAAACCATAGAAATTTCTATGGTTTTTGTTTTATATTTGTTATACTCGTTTAATCCTAAAAATATAGATATGAAATTCGGCCAGGTAGAAGACCCATCAACAATAGATTTTACACTTCCTAAAGATCATTCCCGAACCAAGGAAATTCTAAATCAAAATAAAAAAGGACTGGAAAATATTTCCATCGGATGTGCAAAATGGAACAAGACCGATCTCAAGGGATTTTATCCTAAAGGAACCAAGGACGAACTGACCTATTATGCCAAGCAGTTTAATTCTATTGAACTGAATGCTACTTTTTACGGAATGCCTACACCGGAGCAGGTCGCGGTATGGAAAGAGAAAACACCTGAAAATTTTAAATTTTTCCCAAAGATCACCAATACGGTTTCGCATTTCAGAAGGCTGATTGACGTTACTGAGCCGGTAACCAGCTTTGCATCGGCCATCATGAATTTTGATCAGAAACTGGGAATGGCTTTTTTACAGCTTCATGATAATTTTAAACCTAAAGATTATGACAGGCTGGAAAAGTTTGTAAAAGACTGGCCCAAGGAAGTTCCTCTTGCCATTGAACTCCGCAATACGGAATGGTTCTCCGATGAAGAAATTTTCAATACAACCTGTGAGCTTTTTGAAGCCAACAACATTACCAATATTATTGTGGATACTGCCGGGAGAAGAGATATGCTCCATATGCGCCTCACTACTCCCAACGCTTTTATAAGATATGTGGGCGCTAATGCCGAAAGCGACTATGAAAGGCTGGACGACTGGATGAAACGTCTGACAAAATGGAAAAAGGAGGGTCTGCAAAATGTATATTTCTTTGTCCATCAGAATATTGAAAAAGCTTCTCCGCTGCTTTCTGCCTATTTTATTAAAAAGATGAATGAGGAATGGAAGACAGATCTTCATATCCCGCAAATGGCTACTGATAATAACGGCACTCTGTTCTAATTACATTAACCAGATCAGTTTTTAATTATTGCATTTTTCAGCCAGATCCATAAAAAGACATCAAAAAGCTGTTTTTGTTGAAAAAAAACAGTAAATTAGGGTATACTGATATTCATTATGAAGTACAGTATGTTAAAAACAAATGTCATGGAAAAAGAAATTTGCACAATCAGTATTGCCAGTACGTGGCTTGGTGATGAATATACGTTTTACGAAGACCATAAAATAAAAAGAGTTTACGATAACCATAGTCTGAGTTCCAACCGGACTGAATGGCTGGAAGCCCACCAGATCAGTAAACACAACAAAGACAAGCTGATTAAAAACTGTCCTGAAGAATTTAAGGAACAGGTCATGCAGATTCTCGACTATCCGTAATATAATGAGTAATGAGCCATAAGTAATGGGTAATATTTTAATTCCCCATTACTTATGGCTTATTTTTTCTTAACAAAAGCACAAGGTTCAGGAAAAGAAGCAGGAGATCTAAGGATACCCAGATTCCCAGCTTTGCATTTTCATAGTTATAGGTCTCCACCTGTTTTTTTGCTGCTTCCGAAAGTTTTACACTTTGATTGATATAGTTCTGGACTTCTACAATCTGGTCAATATTTTTGTTAGGGACAGCATGTTGGGAGAAATAGACCATATTCTTTTTACCCAAATATCCTATGATCCAGTATTCATCGGATTTGTCCATTTTAAGATATTCTATCCTGTAATATTCCGGACGTATTTTCCCTATGTGCTTAGGTTCCAGATTTTGGATTTTGGCAGTATCCACTTTGATCAGATAAAAATCTAGTGTCTGCGGAAGCTTATTGACCACCTGCAGTCCTACAGAATTATCTACAAAGCCTACCGCACTTTTTTTAATGAACCAGTAGGTAAACGTTGAGATTGAAAAAACCAGTGTAAGGATACGGAACAGCTTTACCCATTTTGCCAGCCTTCCCGATTTTACTTTAAATAAAATCAAAGAAAGAACACAAGCCCAAAAGATAACAAAAATGATAAATACCATACTGCAAAGATACTGATTTAAGATTTTTCAGAGGAATGTTAATCTACGTTCCATTCCTTGTAGAACTGATCCAGGAATCCCAGCATATAATCATGTCTTTGCTGAGCGATCTCCTTCCCTTTTTCAGTATTCATCAGGTCTTTTAAAAGCAGAAGCTTTTCGTAGAAATGATTGATCGTTGTACCGTTGGATTTTTTATATTCATCTTTAGACATATTCAGGCTTGGCTGAATTTCCGGATCATACATCGGATTGTTTTTAAAGCCTCCGAAGTTGAATGTCCTTCCGATTCCGATAGCGCCTATCGCATCTATACGGTCTGCATCCTGTACAATCTTAAGCTCAATCGGCAGTTCAGCCGGAACTTCGCTCCTGTTTTTAAACGAAATATTTTTAATGATAAATAAAACTTTTTCTATCACCTCTTCGGAAACCTGCTGTCCTTCCAAAAACTCTCTTCCTATTTTTGGAGCAATGGTTTCGTCTCCGTTATGAAATTTTGGATCTGCAATATCATGCAGCAATGCGGAAAGTTCCACAACTTCCTGATTACAGTCTTCTGATGCGGCTATTTTTTTCGACAGCTTCCATACTCTTTCAATGTGATACCAGTCGTGCCCGGCTTCGGCTCCTTTCAATTTTTCTTTTACAAATTCTACTGTGTTTTCGATCGTACTTTTCATTTATCTGCCAATTCGTTTAAAATAATATTCCAGAGTTTTTTGTTATAACTTCTAAAAAAATTGACGTGCCCGATCTCGTTTTTGTCAGATTCAGACGTTCTTATTAGCCTGTAGGTAGGTCTAAGATTGGGATATGTATTGTTTAAAAGGCTCAATACTCCTTTTTCAGTCAGCCATACATCGTCTTCTGCGCGGATCACAAACACTTTTTGCGTCAATTTTTTAGAATAGTCATCAATTTTCTCCAACAGTCTGTTGGTTGATTTCCTGTTTAAAATTAAGGTTCTCCAGTCATATGCACAATTTTTTGGAAGACTTTCTCCGAGTCCAAACCAGTTTGCCGGGAAATAGCCTAATAATCTGGTGGTTAATGGCTGAACAATACCAAAGCCTAGATAAGCCTCTACTTTTGTCCTGAGCTTCAGATTTCCGACGAATGCATTTTGGGTTCCCACAAAAATGAATTCATCAAACATCTGGGAATCTTCATTCATGCCGAGAATCAAAGCACCTACAGAATGTCCCAGACAGTATTTTTTATATTCCGGAAATTCTGTTTTAATATATTGGGTCAGTGTTTTATAATCTTTTGAACCCCAGATTCTCATGGAAGCTTTAAATCCTTTCATATTTTTCGGTTTTGACAGTCCTATTCCTCTGTAATCATAGGCAATGACCGTAAATCCATGTTCTGAAAAGAAATGGGCAAATGAGAAGTATACCTGCTGCTTCACACCTGTTGCAGAATTGATCAGAAGCAGTTTCCCGTTACTTTTTCCGGGTCTGAAAAGATGAACTGCCAGAGGTATATGATCTTTTGTAATGAGCTCAAGTTTTTCCATACTATTAAAAAGAAAAAATCCACTATAAAAGTGGAGATTTTACTTATATTTTTATGTTAAGTTTACAACTTTCGATATGTGGCAAATAGCTTTAGGAAAGGAAATCCGACATTCTGGGAAGTCCCGTCTGTGAACCCTTCCCTCCGGAAACCCTTGAAGAAACTTCATTACCGAATTTCACGCAATCCTCGATAGAATTTCCGTGGCACAGGGCTACAGCAAATCCTGAAGTAAAGGCATCTCCCATTCCCATTTTGTAAACGGTCTCGTCTTTGTCATTTCTATAGTACTTCATTTCTGTACCGTCAAAATAGATCGTTGAATTGGTATCGTCTCTTACGAAAACCTTGTTGAAATATTTCTTAAGGATCTCTTCTCTTTTATCTTCACCGAAAACAGTATGCAGTTCACTGCTTTTTGTCACAATAAAATCTACATTTTCTATAATTCCTTCACTGATTCTCATCGCCGGCGAGGCATAAAGGCCTACTTTTTTTCCATATTTTTTAGCTTTTCTGATCGCATATTCTACTACTTCCATAGCCACTTCAAGCTGAACAAGGACAAGATCCACACTGTTAAAGTAACGGTCTGCATCTTCCACATGCTGAATGCTGAGGCGCTTATTAGCGGCAGGAACCACTACAATAGCTGCATTTCCATGGCTGGTAGTTACATATGCTGTTCCCGTAGATTCCATATCGGTTTCATGGACAAAGCCTACATTTACACCTTCACCTACAAGATTTCTCATAATCTGCTGGCCAAGAGGATCCATCCCTACACATCCTATAAAATAGACATTGGCTCCCAGCCTTGCGGTTCCCACCGCCTGATTGGCTCCTTTTCCGCCAAAATAACTATCTGATTTGAGAGCCAAAACAGTTTCATTGGACTGAGGAATTTTTTCAGTTTCTAAAACGAGATCAATTGATGAGCTGCCTACTACAATAATTTTGGGTTGTTCTGATGAGAATTTCATTGGTGTTTTTATCTGAGTTTAATATAATGCTTTCAGAAAACTAGGTTTCAAAAATAACTAATTTAATTAACTTATCTCAATAAATTCTGTAATTATCTTCACAGGTTTTTGATCCTTATCGTAAGCAATATAGCTGGCATAAAAACCTTCGCCATATCCTGTTTCAAAGGCAAAAATTGTTCCAGGGTGCTCATCAGCAGGCTTCAGAAATGCATACTGATCTATAGCTCCTTTCTCATCGAAGAAATAGTCATGGAAAAATTCTTCATAGATCCCCATAAAATCTGCCCCTTTGCTGTGATACAACCTTTTTTCAAGTTCGTTAAGGCTCTGCTGGGTATCTACATCCATCAGGCATCCCATTCCACTTTCTACAGGGTACCCGAAAACCTCCTCTTCAGCAAGATCTTTAATATCCTGGCCTTCGGTGACAGCCATTTTCCAGTCTGTAATTTCTGAATTACTGAAAACTACTTCTGCATATGCGACACAGTTGCTTTCTCTTTCTTTATGCAGTAAAACAGAGAAATTTCCTTTTGGAAACTCTGTTGTAAAAGGCAGCATATCATTCGTGATCAAAGGATCACAGGCAACGAGCTTCCCACTGGAAAGGTAAAGTTTCCCTACTTCGAAGCTTTCCAGTAAAGGACTTTCAACGAAGTTTCTTGAGAATAGTTTTTTTATGTTGTCTATGTGTGTCATTTTAATTTTTGTTGTTTATACTTTCAGGCTGAGCGGAGTCGAAGCCTTTTTGATCTTGCTCCAAATTATCCGAATGACTTTTGTTTTTACAAACAGATAATTCTTTTAACTGTTCCCAGTTATCATTATAATCGCTTCTTTTTTTTCTTTCGGCTCCATCCTTTCACTTGTTTTCAAATAAAATAGCCTGCATACTGTCATTAAATTCACAAAAGAAGACCAATTCTACAGGTCTTCTTTTGTGTGTATAGCTTTCAGGAAATTTTCCAGACTGATGCTGAGTCAATCTGACTTCAATATCATTGGTAACTCCTGTATAATAAGAGCCGTCGGAACATTTTAAAATATCTACAAAATATTGTTTCATTTTAAGATATCAGGCTTCGACTCCGCTCAGCCTGACATTCCGACAAACTTACTGTCTATCTTTTAAATTTACAAGCTTTTTAGCTTCTCTTCTAAAATAGCAATTTTATCCTGAGCATCTTTCTGCTTCTGGCGTTCTATCTCTACAATTTCAGGCTTGGCATTGGCTACAAACTTTTCATTGGAAAGCTTTTTGTCCACAGAGATCAGGAATCCCTTTAAATAGGCTACTTCTTCTTCTGTCTTCTTTTTTTCCTCACCTAAATCTAAATTTTCGCTCAGAGGAATAGAAACTTCTGTTGCACTAACAAGGAATGTAAAGCTAGGCTTATCTGTTTTCGTCCCGAAATGAATTTCAGTAACATTGGCCAGTTTTCTGATCACCGCTTCATTTTCAAACTTTGAGGCACTTGTATAAACCTCAACAGCTTCTTTAGGTGAAATTCCTTTAGTCTGACGGTAGTTTCTGATTCCGGAAATGATTTCTTCAGCAGTTTCGAAGTTTTTAATGATTTCTTCATTAAATACCCCGGCTTTTTTCTGCTGAGCAACAATTAAGGCTTCTTCTATGCTTCTCTCTGAAATAAGCTGCCAGATTTCTTCAGACTGGAATGGCATAAATGGATGAAGAAGTTTCATCAGCTCTTCAAAGTAACCGATTGTTTTCTGGTACACATCTTCAGAAATTCCTTCACCGTAATTAGGCTTCACTGCCTCCAGATACCACCCGCAGAAATCGTCCCAGATCAGTTTATAGATAAGATGCAGGGCATCAGAAATTCTGAACTTTTCAAACTGCTGCTCAATCTCCCCGATTGTTTTATTTAATTTATGCTCAAACCATTCGATTGCATTTTTATCTGAATCATTCAATGGTTTATTTTCTTTGTTCCATCCCTGAGTTAAACGGAATGCACTCCAGATTTTCGTCATAAAGTTTCTTCCCTGGAGCATCAGATCTTCGTCAAAAAGAAGGTCATTTCCTGCTGCTGAACTCAATAAGATTCCTACACGCACTCCATCTGCACCATATTTATCCATCAATTCAAGCGGGTCCGGAGAATTTCCTAAAGATTTTGACATCTTTCTTCTCTGCTTATCTCTTACAATTCCTGTAAAATAAACATTTTTGAACGGAACTTCTTTTCTGTATTCCAGTCCGGCCATGATCATTCTGGCTACCCAGAAGAAAATAATATCCGGTCCTGTAACCAGGTCAGAGGTAGGATAATAATAGTTGATATCCTTATTTTCAGGATCAAGCAGACCGTCAAATACAGACATCGGCCATAACCATGATGAGAACCAGGTATCAAGAGCGTCTTCATCCTGTTTTAAGCTGTCAGCTGTCAGCTGTGCATTCCCTGTTTTTTGCTTTGCAATTTCTAAAGCCTCTTCTTGAGTTTCTGCAACAACAAAGTCATTTTCCCCATCTCCATAATAGAATGCCGGAATCTGCTGTCCCCACCAAAGCTGACGGGAAATATTCCAGTCGCGGATGTTCTCCATCCAGTGCTTATAGGTATTTTTGAACTTTTCCGGGTAGAACTTCACCTCATCATCCATTACTACATCCAGGGCAGGCTTGGCAATTTCAGACATTTTTAGGAACCACTGAACAGAAACCTTAGGCTCAATAACTGCGCCCGTTCTTTCTGAAGTTCCTACTTTATTTACATAATCTTCTGCTTTCAGTAAAAGATCTTTTTCCTGTAATTCTTTTGCAATCTGCTTTCTTACATCAAATCTGTTTTTCCCTGCATAATGTAAACCGTGCTCGTTAAGATTTCCGTCATCATCCAAAGCATCGATCATTTTCAGCTGATGCTTCTGCCCGATCTCGTAGTCATTGGTATCATGGGCAGGCGTAATTTTCAACGCTCCGGTTCCGAATTCAATGTCTACATAATCGTCTTCGATGATAGGGATTACCCTGTCAACGATCGGTACGATTACATTCTTACCTTTCAGATGAGCATATCTTTCATCATTAGGGTTGATGCATACGGCAGTATCCCCGAAAATAGTTTCAGGACGTGTTGTAGCGACGGAAAGAAATTCTTCCGACCCTTCGATTTTATATTTAAGAAAATATAATTTCCCGTTCTGTTCTTTAAATATTACTTCTTCATCAGAAATATTGGTCTTTGCTTCCGGATCCCAGTTAACCATTCTGTAACCTCTGTAGATGAGTCCTTTATTATATAGGTCTACAAAGCTTTTAATCACCTGTTGGGAAAGTTTTTCTTCCATGGTGAAACGGGTTCTGTCCCAGTCGCATGAACATCCCAGTTTTTTCAGCTGCTCAAGGATTGTTCCTCCATATTTGTCGGTCCATTCCCAGGCATGTTTTAAGAATTCTTCACGGGTAATATCTGATTTACTGATCCCTTCAGACTTCAGTTTGGCAACAACTTTGGCTTCAGTGGCAATTGAAGCGTGATCTGTGCCCGGAATCCAGCAGGCATTAAAGCCCTGCATTCTTGCACGGCGGACGAGAACATCTTGAATGGTATTGTTCAGCATATGTCCCATGTGTAATATCCCCGTTACGTTTGGCGGAGGAATTACCACAGTATATGGTGGTTTCTCATTGGGTTCTGAATGGAAATATTTATTTTCCATCCAGAAGTTGTACCATTTCTGTTCAGTTTCCTGTGGATTGTACTTTTCTGAAATCTGCATAAAATTCTATTTCTTTTGCTTACAATTTGCAAAAATAGTCTAAAGAAAAAAAATTTTAAGTATGAATTAAAATAATTTTTAACTTTGTTTCTCGAAATTTATCTAACAAACATATTAACATTCAAGAATATGAAAAAATTAATTGCAGGAATTGCATTATTCGGAACATTTGCATTGGCATCTGCACAGACGATTACGTTTGACAAAACTACTTTTGACTATGGTACTATCAAGCCAAGTGCTGACGGTACAAGATTTTTCACAGTAACAAACACTGGTGACAAGCCTTTGATCCTTTCCAACGTAAAGCCTTCTTGCGGATGTACTACGCCTGAGTTCAGCCAGGATCCAATCATGCCAGGAAAGTCTGCTAAGATTAAAGTAGGATACAACACTACTCTTAACGGACCTTTCAATAAAATGATCGAAGTTTTCTCTAATGACCCTGCTAACAGCAGAAGCGTAATCTACATCAAAGGAAATGTAGATGCTAATGCTCCTGAACCTAAGCCTTTAACAGCTGAAGAGCAGAAAGCAGCAGCAAAAGCTGAAAAGAAAGCAGCTAAACTTGCTAAAAAAGCAGCAGCAAAGTAATCTTTACTAAAAATAAAAAAACCGTCTTCATTTGGAGACGGTTTTTTTATTACATTTAAATAAGATTTTAGAGGTTAGAGGGTTAGATATCAGCTAAAAGCTCCCCACTTAATTTCTCAAATCTTTAAATCTTTAAATATTAAAAAAATATGGATACCAATTTTTCAGATGACTTCCTGGTAAAAGGAAAGGTCTCAATTAAAAAAATTTCAACAGAATATAAAGGAAAACTTACAAAAGAAGAAGGTGTGCAGTTGTTGATCGCAGAAAAGGAAAAGCTGCGCGAACTGCAGGAAAAGCTCTATGCTGATGGCAGCAAATCCCTGCTCGTGATTCTTCAGGCGATGGATGCAGCGGGAAAAGACAGTTTGATAGAGCATGTTTTCGGTGGTGTAAATCCACAGGGATGCAACGTTACAAGTTTTAAAGCTCCAAGTTCGAAGGAATATTCCCACGATTTTCTGTGGAGACATTATCTGGCTCTTCCACAGAAAGGAATGATTGGTATTTTTAACAGATCCCATTATGAAAGTGTTCTGGTATGTAAGGTACATCCTGAATATAACCTCAGCGAGAAAACATGGTCTTCTGTAAAGGAGTTCGATGCAAAGTTCTGGGAAAACAGATATGAAAGTATCCGAAATTTTGAACAGCACCTTTCACAGAATGGAACCACTATTGTTAAAATATTTTTAAATGTTTCTAAGGACGAGCAAAAGAAAAGGCTTCTGGACAGAATCGATGAACAGGAAAAAAACTGGAAATTTTCTGCTGCAGATCTCCCCGAAAGAGCTCTTTTCCCAAAATATATGGAAGCTTATGAAACCGCTATCAACGAAACTTCAAAGGATTATGCGCCCTGGTATGTGCTTCCGGCAGATAATAAATGGTTTGCAAGAGTAGCTGCAATACAAATTATTATTGATACTCTGGAGAAGATGGATCTTAAGTATCCGCAACTGGGTGAAAAGGAAAAATCCGAGCTTCTAGAAGCTAAAAAAACACTTGAAAATGAATAAAATAATGTAAAATATTATCTCATAGCTAAAGACATATAAATAAATTTAACAAATAAGACACCAAAAAGTGTATAATTTGTTGTTCGTTTGATTTTTTTTTATAAATTTATCAAAAATTAATTTTAAATCACTAATCATTAAACTTTAGCTATGAAAAAACATTTATTATTATCAGCAATTGCTATAATAAGTCTTATTTCCTGTAATAATGAGGGAACAGCTGTAAATACGGTACAAAACATGAAGACTCCACAAATGGAAAACTTCGACAAAGCTTTCAAAAGCCTTGGTGATCCTCAAAACAGACCTACTGAAGAAGAAAAGAAAAGGAATACTTCTGAATTGAGTGACAGAAGAAAGGCCCTTCTTGTTCCGGCATCCAAAGAACTGATTGTCTCATCAGGCGTAACTGAAGCTGAGCTGATGAGAAAAACCGGCGGTGATATGAGCCAGATTATTGTCTGGGCAACGCAGATTTACATGCAGAAAAGTGACGACATCCGTAGAAACTTAAAATCTGATAAATAAATCATGAAAAAGTTTCTACTTGTTCTGGGGATCTGTTCTATTTCCTCAGCATACGCCCAGGGAGGCACGCTTATCATTCAGAATTTCACTTCCAATTATGATTTTCATGGAACTATTTATGCCAATAACAACGTAGGAGGAGGTTGTTATCCATTGGTTATCTCCAAAGATCCCGACCCCATAATCATACCGCCAGGCACTACTGTAAAATATGAGAATTACAGAGATCAGTATTCTTTTTCCGGTTACCCGATTTCTACCTGGGATGTTATTTTAGGAGCAGGATCCCTTGCCTCACCAAGACCATGGAACCATCCCAGCCTGATACCCGGCGGTGTTATTTCTAATAATACAAAATGGTCTATGTCTAAATTCCAGATGTATCATGCCGGAACTTCAGTACCCGAGACCTACTTTAATGGAGATATCGGAGGAACTGCCGCTCCGTGTAATACTGCCCCTGACACCGTTACAACAGCGTGGGGAAGCGCCAAATGGTTTACCATCACTTCCGGAACAGATGTTTATACTTACCTGCTCATCCAATAACCCTTATTACTATGAAAAAGATATCATTACTTTTATCAGCTTTGGCAGGAGTTCTTTCTTTTGCCCAGACTTCTTCTTTAGTTATACAGAACTACAACACTTTTGATGCTGTAGGAAGACTGCGTACCGGTATGCCCGGCGGTGCTCCCGGACCTTATATGTATGCTGCTCCCAATGCTCCATACGGAACATATACTGTACCTGCAGGAGCAGGCACAGTGTATAATACATTCGATACTTCCGGTACTGCCTCACTTCCCATAACGTTATGGTATGTTACAGATCCTACCAACCCGGCTAACAGCGGAACATATCCTTATAACCATCCTTTTATCACAACTGTAATGAACCCTTCGAATGTTTGGGGAGGATTCCACTTCTGGCTGACAGACCCTTCCACCGGAGTTACGGATACTTACGAGTTGGGGGATCCTACGGTATATCCGGGATTTAGCACTTCAGGAACGGGTACTTTTTCAAGTGCAGACTGGTTTACGATAACCACACCCAGCGGCCCGACCACTTACCTGCAGATCTTTTAGATAAACGGCAGCTGTTCTGCAGCTGCCTATTTTATTGAACAGCACGATACGGAAAACAGCAGTTTTGCTTTCCGGGGATATTATATGTCCAAATTTCACTAATCATTTACCTTATATTTTAATACAATTAACCATGAAAAAAATCTTTTTATCGGCTTTATTGACCGTTTTGACATTAGCATCATGCAGCAATGAAAATACTGTTGCAAATACTGTGGAAAGCATGAAAACCCCACAGATGGAAAACTTTGACAAGGCGTTTAAAAGCCTCGGCGATCCGGAGAATAGGCCTACTGAAGAGGAAAGAAAAAGAAATACTTCTGAACTAAGCGACAGAAGAAAAGCCCTTCTTGTTCCGGCTTCCAGGGAACTGATTCTTTCCACAGGTGTTACAGAAGCTGAACTTTCAAGAAAGACCGGCGGCGATATGAGCCAGATCATTGTCTGGGCAACGCAAATCTACATGCAGAAAAGTGACGATATCAGAAAAAACTTAAAATCAGAGAAATAATCATGAAAAAGTATTTAACTATGATAGGATTAGTATCCTTATCTTTTGCTTATGCACAGGGCGGTCCTCTTGTTATCAACAATTATACATCGTATGATTTCCACACCAGAGTTACTGCAGCTAATCTTGCTACACCGGGGTGTTATTTTCATGTGGCCTTAGACAATCCTGAACTTGTAATTCCAGGTGTAGGTTCTGCTACGTATAACAGCTACAATATTCCAGGTACCAGCTGGAAGGTATCTACATCACCTTCGCCTGCAACCCTGAGACTGGGGAGTCATCCAAGTCTTGCGCTGGGAGGAGCAATTTCCAACAATACGAAATGGGTGGTATCTCAATTTCAGTTTTATCAGTCGGGAACGCCTTTATCGGTGGGAGCTGTAGGTGATACTTCTTATACATGTGATCCTGTTCCCAATATCTTCAATGCTCCTGAGGCAGTGACAGAATGGTTTACCATTACTTCCGGTACAACCACATCTACATATATCCAGATATATTAACCAGTTATCCAATTAAAATCCTATTCCTATTATGAAAAAACATTTTTTACTGACCGCCTTTACTGCTCTGGTTTTAGCATCATGCAGTAATGAAAACTCTGTCGTAAATACTGTGGAAAGCATGAAAACCCCACAGATGGAAAACTTCGACAAAGCTTTTAAGAGTCTCGGTGATCCGCAGAACAGACCTACCGAAGAGGAAAGAAAAAGAAATACTTCGGAACTGAGCGACAGAAGAAAAGCGCTTCTGGTCCCTGCTTCTAAGGAATTAATTCTTTCTACAGGGATTACAGAAGCTGACCTGATGAGAAAAACAAGCGGCGACATGAGCCAGATCATCGTGTGGGCTACACAAATCTACATGCAGAAAAGTGACGATATCAGAAAAAGATTGAAGTCAAATCAATAAACACCAATCCTTAAACAAATTATAACATGAAAAAACTAAGCATTATTTTAGGTACAGTTGCAGGAATAACCATGGCTGCCCAATCTTCTACACTGGTGATCAATAATTACAGCAGTTATGATGCTGCAGGAAGGTTTATGACGGTTGGATCAGCAGGCTCCGGATCATCCCAGCCTTATATGTATGCTCTTGCCAATGCCCCCTATACCAGATATACAATTCCTGCCGGTGGCTATACCAAATATGATAAATTCGATAATACAGGAGCGGGCAACCCCATTCCTATTCCCGGCTGGTATTATATTGATCCATTAAACAGTGCCAATACAGGGAACTACCCTTATAATCATCCTATCATCTCAGCGGTGACCGCCATAGACGAATGGATGGGCTTTGCTTTCGTACTTACAGACAATACCGGATACAGCTATGACAGTTTTGAGGTAGGAGATCCTGTGCTTTCGGGAGGCTTTTTAAGCACTACCCAAACCGGAGCCAATACAGGCATTACCGCAGACTGGTACACGATCACAACAACCGGAGGGCAAATTACTTATTTCCAAATCTATTAACATCCCATCATATAATCAAACTGAACAATTAAAAAATATCCCTATGAAAAAACTACTGTTATCTGCTGCTTTTGCCATTTTAACTTTGGCATCATGCAACAATGAAGGCCCCGCCGTAAATACTGTGGAAAGCATGAAAACCCCGCAGATGGAAAACTTCGACAAAGCTTTTAAAAGTCTGGGCGATCCGCAAAACAGACCTACTGAAGAGGAAAGAAAAAGGAATACTTCGGAATTGAGCGACAGAAGAAAAGCACTTCTTGTTCCAGCATCCAAAGAACTGATTATCTCATCAGGTGTTACGGAAGCTGAGCTGATGAGAAAAACAGGGGGAGATATGAGCCAGATTATCGTCTGGGCCACTCAGATCTATATGACAAAAAGTGATGAAATCCGTAAAAATATTAAATCTGCTAAATAATGACTGCCGTGAAAAAAATACTGACAATAGTAGGAATTACAATAGCTTCTCTGGCTTATTCGCAGGGAGGAACAATGATCGTAAACAATTACACCCCTTATGAATACCGAGGAGCCTTAATCGCTAATAATTTTTCCGGGGGATGCTATCCCATCATCGGGACCGATGCCGGAGTTATTATTCCGCCGGACTCTCATACAGGCAATGGCAATGCTTTGATATATACCAATTACAGAGATCAGTACACCACATCGCTGTATCCTATGCCGAACTGGACGGTTAGCCTTGCAGCCAACAGTAACAGCATAAGACCATGGAACCATGGCAGTCTTATTCCCGGAGGAACACTTTCCAATAATACAAAATGGTCTGCATCAAAGTTTGAAATGTATGATCCTGCAACGTCTGCTTATGTTCCGGGGTTCAATACGACCGTAAGCTTAGCAGGAAACTCATGCTATATGGCACCAGACTACTTTGTAACTCCAAGCGGGGCCAACAGTGCAGAAATATTTACAATCACAACAAGTACAGGTCTGGTAGAAACCTATCTGCAAATTTATTAATCTGATTTTAAATCATGAAAAAAATATTCACCATTATTACATTATTATTTCTGTCATCTGTTCATGCACAACACAGCCTGATGATCGTTAATAATTATTCTACAACCTATGATTTTCAGGGAACAATTGGTGCCCATAATTTCGCCGGGAGCTGTTATCCTTATGTAACGTCAAGTACCCCAACAGCGATCACCGTTCCAGCAGACTCACATACAGGTAACAGCAAAGAACTGGCTTACAAAAACTTCAGGGATCAGTTTACAGGGTCTTTGTACCCTACTACAAACTGGACACTGCAGGTTTCTCCCACTAGCTCTTCGATAAGGTCGTGGGATCATCCGAGTATAGCACCGGGTGGTGTTATTTCTGAGAATGTAAAATGGGCTTCTTCGCAGTTTCAGATGTATTATGCCGGAACTTCTACACCGGAACCTGGTTTCAGCGGTCTTATCGGAGAGTCTCCTGACCCCTGTACAGGAGCAAGCGGGTATATTTCAACACCGTACGGAGATGCAGAATGGTTCAATATCACAGTAGCCAATATTACCTATTCTTATTTACAAATTTATTAATCAAAAAAATCAACCCTAAATTCTAATTAATTATGAAAAAACTTTTTTTATCGGCAGCTTTTGCCACTTTAACTCTGGTTTCATGTAACAACGAAGGAAGCGCTGTAAATACGGTGGAAACCATGAAGACTCCACAAATGGAAAACTTCGACAAAGCTTTTAAAAGCCTCGGTGACCCACAGAACAGACCTACCGAAGAGGAAAGAAAAAGGAATACTTCGGAACTGAGTGACAGAAGAAAGGCTCTTCTTGTTCCGGCTTCCAAAGAATTAATTTTATCCACAGGCGTTACCGAGAGCGAATTAATGAGAAAAACAGGCGGCGACATGAGCCAGATCATTGTGTGGGCTACCCAGATCTATATGCAAAAAAGCGATGAGATCCGTAAAAACATTAAATCTGATAAATAATGAAAAAGCTATTAACCATATTGGGAATCACTGCAACGTCGTTCGCATATTCCCAGGGGATGTTTATACTTAACAATTATTCTCCTCACGACTATCACGGAAATCTCCTGGCCATCAATCTCAGTGGCTGTGTTCCGGCTGTCATAAACAATGACCCTGCTACCATTATTGTTCCAGCCAACTCACACATGGGGAACAACCTTGAATGGAAGATGGATAATTACAGGGATCAGTTTGTTAGTTCTCTGTATCCTATCACTAGCTGGCTTGTAACACTGGGACCATCACCTTCAACCGTAAGACAATGGAACAATCCCAGCCTTATGCCGGGCGGTGTAATCGCCAACAATACAAAATGGATGACGTCTAAGTTCGCCATGTATTATGCAGGAACAGGCAACAAGGTTTTGGGATTCAATACGAATCTGGGAGATGCTACCCCGAATACATGCGTCACCAGTGTTGATTATTTTTCTACTCCGGACGGTTCCGCAGAGTGGTTTACCATCACAACAGGAACCACACCAACAACTTATCTACAAATATATCCATGAAAAAAACAGCAGCTTTATTATTGGGCTTAGCGGGAATACTTTCCTCAGCCCAGACTTCTTCTTTTGTGTTTAATAACTACAATGTCTATGATGCTGTAGGAAGGCTGATGACCTGCAGCCCCACCCCGGGAATGATTAAGTATATGTATGCTTCTCCAAACGGGTCCTACGGATCATATACGATGCCGGCAGGAATTTCTTCTTCCTATGCATCGTTTGGGACTACCGGTCTGGCTCCTTTCCCCATGAACATGATTTACTGGAATGTAACGGATCCTGCCAATACCGCGAATAATACATCATATCCTTATAATCATCCTTATATTACCTCTACCATGTCTTCTATTAACGAGTGGGCCTCATTCCATTTCTTTCTGAAAGACAGTGCAGGAAATAACATTGACTCTTACCTTGTAGGAGACCCCGCCGTTGCCATTAACGCAGGAGTAACAGCGAATGCCTATCAGGTGGGAACCAACAGTGGTATAGAAGCAGAATGGTTTACCATTTCAACATCTACAGGAAAGGTGACTTATTTCAGTATTTATCCATAAATAGAAAAAAGCGGAGACTGGTCTCCGCTTTTTTATTTTAAACAGTTTGTATTGAATAAAAATCACGAGAAAATCTGTAAGCCGGATTTTGTTCTTCCGAAGAAGCGCCTGTTATTTATCTGCGTCTTACATTGCTGCAAGACTTGAGCTGATTACCCCTCGGCTTTCAGGACGAGCCGCCCCTATTTCCATTATTGAAAAGAACCGATATACTTATCATTGCACCGCAAAGAGTTTACCTGGTTTCACTACAGCCGAACTGTACCTGCTTTCTGTTGCACTTGTCCTACCCTCACGGGTGACGGATGTTATCCGCTTTGCTGCTCTATAGTGTCCGGACTTTCCTACCCCTGCCGAAACAGGAATCAACAAGCCGATTTTCTCGCGGTTGCAAAGATACGCGATAATTTCGACAATTGAGAATGTGGAAACAGGTCAATTTGAGATCTTACAGTGCAGGGCTTTTTCAAATAAACAAATTATGCCATCACATATCAACAAATTACCGCATTATTATTATCTTCGTGCCATTATATATCTATGACTTCCAGGGAAAAAGAATTTGCGCAGCTTATTAAGGATAATCAGGGACTGATTATTAAAGTTTCGCGCTTGTACACCAATTCTCTTGAAGATGAAGAAGATCTGTTTCAGGAGATTGTACTCCAGCTTTGGAGAAGCTACGATTCTTTTAAAGGAAATTCTAAAATTTCTACGTGGATGTACCGCGTAGCACTTAATACAGCCATTACTCTTTTCAGAAAAAAAAGCAAAAGCCTTCTTACGAACGAGCTGGATATCAATCACAGAGATTTTGTAGAGGATGACGACGAAAAGCAGCAGCAGATATCGCTTCTGTATACTGTAATCAAAACACTTCCCAATGTAGAACGAGCAATTGTAATGATGTACCTTGACGACCTGCCTTATAAGGATATTGCAGAAAACCTCGGAATCACCGAGGTCAATGCGCGTGTGAAAATGAACAGATTAAAGAAAACCCTTAAAGAACAGATGCAAAAATATGCCTGATTTTGATTTAGACAGTTTTAAAAAAACATGGCAAGAGCAGCCTGTTCAGCCAAAATACGACAGTAATGAAATCCTGCAGATGCTGAACAGAAAATCACGCAATTACGTGAAGTATATTTTCTGGATTAGTGTGGCAGAATTCCTATTCTTTTCCGTTCTTGGATTATTCTATTTCTTTCAGGATGAGGAATCGGATAGTTTCCGTAAAATTTTAGAGAAATTGGGAGCTCAGAAAGCTCCTGAAATAGAGACTAATTTTGACCATGCTTATTTAGCTATAAAAATTTTAAGCCTTTTAATCACGGCCTACTTTGTCCTTAAATTTTATCAGAATTACCGCAAAATAAGGATCGAAGAGAATCTCAAAGGCCTTATTATACGGATCATCAAGTTTAAGAAAACCGTGAATGCTTTTATCCTTATCAGCATCGTGCTGCTGGTAGCTTTTACATTTGTATTCACAGCCTTCATTTTCTATGCTTTAAATTCTCAGAATGTACGCCCGGATAATTCCAACCTGATTATTGTTATTATCGGAATCATTGTAAGTACGGTATTATGCGTCCTGCTGATATGGCTCTACTATAGGCTTGTGTATGGAATTATCATCAGAAAACTGGACAAAAATCTAAAACAGCTTAAAGACATAGAATCTCAGGAAAATTAGGATAGGCGGGCAGCATTTCAAGATTTTTCATTAATTTTATTCCACCAAATCTTAAACTATGCCATTATCTTATGTCTATGGAGCCTCCGCCATTCCATTACTGGGACAAACCATCGGGGGAAATCTTAAAAAGACTGTTGAAAAATTCTCAAATCATGACGCCTTAGTCTGTGTACATCAGAATTACAGAGCAAGCTATCAGGAATTTTATAATCAGACCACTGCTGTTGCAAAAGCTTTAATCTTCTTAGGAGCCAAAGCGGGAGACCGGATCGGGATCTGGTCCTCGAACCGTTACGAATGGGTTCTGCTTCAGTATGCTACAGCCCGGATAGGAACCATACTCGTCAATATCAATCCTGCCTACAGAACACACGAGCTTACCTATGTGATCAATCAATCCGGAATCCGGCTGATGTTTTCTTCTTTAAGCTTTAAAACGAGCAATTACAGGGAAATGGTAGAATATGCCAAGGAAGTCTGCCCCAGCCTGGAACATGAAATTTTCTTTGATGACAACTGGGAAGATTTTTTGAACAACGGACAGGATATTTCGGATGATACGCTTCACAGCTTTGAAGAGCATGTACAATTTGATGACCCTGTCAATATTCAGTATACTTCGGGAACTACGGGCTTCCCAAAAGGTGTTACCCTTTCCCATCACAATATTTTAAATAACGGATACTTTATCGGCATACGTTTAAAATACTCGGAGAAAGACCGTGTCTGCATTCCTGTTCCTTTCTATCACTGCTTTGGAATGGTGATCGGGAATATATGCTGTACAGCTCACGGTGCATGCATGGTGATTCCCAATGACAGCTTTGATCCTGAAATTACCTTAAAAACAGTTTCTGAAGAAAAATGTACCTCTTTATATGGAGTTCCAACAATGTTTATCGCTGAACTGGCTGTTAAGGATTTTGATACCTACGATTTTTCAAACTTAAGAACCGGTGTCATGGCAGGATCCGTTTGCCCGCCTGAAATTATGAAAAAGGTGGAAAGTCTTATGAACATTAAAGAAATGAGTATCTGTTACGGAATGACGGAAACTTCTCCTGTTTCTACACAAACGCTCATAGGAACGCCATTGGAAAAGCAGGTCAGTACCGTAGGAACCGTGCAGGACCATCTTGAAATAAAAATTATTGATGACAATGGAAAAACCGTAGAGCGTGGTGAACACGGCGAATTATGCACCAGAGGCTATTCTGTAATGTTGAAATACTGGAATGATCCGGAAAATACAAAGAAAGTACTGGATGACGCCCGATGGATGCACACAGGTGATATGGCTGTCATGGATGATGACGGATATATTACGATCTCCGGAAGGATAAAGGATCTGATCATTCGCGGCGGTGAAAATATTTCGCCTAAAGAGGTTGAAGATTTCCTGTACACTTATCCTAATATCCTTGATGTACAGATTATCGGGGTTCCAAGTGAGAAATTCGGGGAGGAAGTGATGGCCTGGGTAAAAGTAAGAAAAGGATTTGAAGTTTCGGAAACCGAGCTTTTAGAATATTGCCAGGGAAGAATTGCTCACTACAAGGTTCCGAAATACTGGAAATTTGTGGATGAATTCCCGATGACGATATCCGGAAAAATAAGAAAAGTGGAAATGCGCGAAATTTCTGTAAAGGAGCTGGGAATGGATAAATTGAAACAGCGTTCTTAAGGAAAATATTTTTTTTAACGCAAAGTTTTATTTTAAATACGTTTAATTTGAAGAAAGACAAGGAAGTACGGCTGCGCCGTTGATTAAGCTGTATGGATAAAACAAATGCTTAGTCAGATCAATGGAATTGATCCTTCTTAGCTCACTTAAATATGCAATGTTATCATAAAACTTTGCGTGGTAAAATTTCTCACAGAACTAGTCGATTGAGCAGATTTTATTCCATTACTAGTTAAACTGACTTATTTTATTTTCAAGAAATAATAAAAGCCCAGTATTTCTGGGCTTTTATTAATATATAGAGAACGATTAAAGTTCTTTTCTTAATCTTGCTACAGGGATATTAAGTTGTTCACGGTATTTGGCGATCGTTCTTCTGGCAATATTATAGCCCTGTTCTTTCAGCATCACTACCAGAGCATCATCTGTAAGGGGTTTTCTTTTATTCTCCTTTCCGATTACTTCCTGAAGATGAGTCTTGATTTCTTTGGTAGAAACTTCCTCACCGTCATCATTTGTCAGGCTGTCAGAGAAAAGATCTTTCAGATAAACGATTCCGTTCGAAGTGTCGGCATATTTACTTTTTACGACTCTTGAAATGGTGGAAATATCAAATCCGGTAATATCGGCAATATCTTTCAGAATCATTGGCTTCAGTGATTTTTCGTCACCTGTAATAAAATAATCCTTCTGAAATTTCACAATCGCTGTAATTGTCTGCAACAGGGTATTCTGGCGCTGGTTAATAGCATCTATATACCATTTTGCTGCATCTAATTTCTGCTTGATAAATAACGCAGCCTGTTTATGCTCAGAAGAGTTTTTATCGTGTGAATAAGTAGTCAAAATATCTTTATACTCTTCAGAAACTCTTAGAGTTGGCGCATTTTTACTGTTAAGCATCGGGATGACCATTCCATCTTTCACCTGGATCACAAAATCCGGAATAATTTCCTGATTGATGGTGATCGTCTGGGTATCAAAATTCCCTCCTACTTTTGGTGAAAGTTTGGAAATTTCGTCCAAAGCATCTTTAAGATCATCTTCTTCAATATCATATTTCTGGATAATCTTATTATAATGCTTATTGGTAAGAGCATCGAACTGATATCTTAAAATATTGGCTGCCAGAGAAACCGCTTTATCAGAGCTTACTTTTTTCTCAATCTGAAGCAGCAGACATTCCTGAAGACCTCTTGCTCCTACTCCTGGCGGATCAAGTTTCTGAATATAATTTTCCAGAATATCTTCCACCTTTTCTTTGGTTGTATAAATTCCCTGGGAGAAAGCAAGATCATCTACAATAGCTTTGATCTCTCTTCTTAAATATCCATCGGTATCTAAATTTCCAATTACATATTCAGCAATTTTCTCGTCTTCTTCATTGATATTGACTAAATGGATCTGCTCCAGCAGATAGTCGTACAAGGACTGTCCTTCAGTAAGAAGGCTTTCGTTATCGAATTCCTCATCATCCGGAGAATAGTTGCTTGATGCGGTTTTATAGCTAGGTTCGTCATCGTAGATATATTCGTTGACGTCAAAATCTGTTTGGATACTTTCTGTTCCTTCATCCTGATAAGCATCTTCAAGAGAAGAGTAATCATCTTCTTTAGGATCTTCCTTTACAATTTCCAAAGCAGGATTTTCCTCTAGCTCTCTTTCCAGCTCCTCTTCAAATTCCAGTGTATGAAGCTGAATAAGCTTCATCAACTGAATCTGCTGAGGTGCCAGCTTCTGTCCTAATTTGAGTTGTAAGTGTTGTTTAAGCATATTAGTTCCTTGTGTTTTAACATAACATATCTACGAATTTAATAAATTAATTCGACAAAAAACACATTTAGCATGATTTTTGCATTAACTTATTAACATAATAAACTATTAGAAAATAAAAAAAGCCTTAATTTTTACATTAAGGCTTTTTTATTGATCTAGAATTCAGCGCTTTTCGGTGTTCTTGGGAAAGGAATTACATCTCTGATGTTAGTCATTCCCGTTACAAAAAGAACGAGCCTTTCCAAACCTAATCCAAAGCCTGCATGTGGTACAGAACCGAATTTTCGGGTATCAAGGTACCACCAAAGCTCATGTTCATCCACGTGCATATCTGCCATTTTCTGTTTCAATACATCTAATCTTGCTTCTCTTTCCGATCCTCCGATGATCTCCCCGATTCCAGGGAAAAGAACGTCCATTGCTGCAACGGTCTTATTGTCATCGTTCAGTTTCATATAGAAGGCTTTGATCTCTTTCGGATAGTCGAACAATACTACCGGGCTTTCAAAGTGTTTTTCAACCAGGTATCTTTCGTGTTCAGACTGAAGATCCGTTCCCCAGTTTTCAACCGGATACTGAAATTTTCCTTTTTTATTTTCTTTTGAGTTCATCAGAATCTCAATTGCTTCCGTATAGCTTACCCGTTTGAAGCGTTTAGCGATGACATTCTGAAGTTTTTCGATAAGTCCTTCTTTTGCTCTGTCTTTTTCTGGTTTTCCTTTTTGCTCCTCCTCAAAACGTTTGTCGAGGAACTCAAGATCATCCTTACAGTTGTCAAGAACGTACTGGATTACATATTTTAAGAAATCTTCCGCAAGGTCGATATTGTCTTCAAGATTGTTAAATGCCACTTCCGGCTCTATCATCCAGAATTCTGCAAGGTGTCTCGTTGTGTTTGAATTTTCAGCACGGAAAGTGGGTCCGAAGGTATAAATTCTGCCCAATCCCATTGCTGCAGTTTCTCCCTCAAGCTGTCCGGAAACCGTAAGGTTGGTTTTTTTCCCGAAGAAATCCTGTGCAAAATCAATTTCACCGTCTTCAGTTCTTGGAATATTGTTCAGGTCAAAGTTGGTTACCCCAAACATTTCACCTGCTCCTTCTGCATCAGCCCCGGTAATCACCGGTGTGTTGATATAGAAGAACTGGTTTTTGTTAAAGAATGAATGCACTGCAAAGCTAACCGCATGACGCACTCTGAAAACAGCTCCGAACAAATTCGTTCTGAATCTTAAATGAGCCTGGTCTCTTAGAACTTCCAAAGAGTGTTTTTTAGGCTGAAGAATCGTTTTGTCTCTGTCTTCTGTAAAGTTATCTCCTAAAATAATAATTTTTTTAGCTACAATCTCTACATTCTGTCCGGCTCCCTGGCTTTCCACAACTTCACCTACTACCTTTAATGAGGCAGCTGTGCTGATTTTACTGATTACTTCCTCATCGAAATTTTCAAAATCAACAACAATCTGCAAATTATTAATCGTAGAACCATCATTTAGTGCTATAAAGCGATTTGCACGGAATGTTCTTACCCAACCGTAAACCGTAATGTCATGATGTAATACTTTCTTGTAATCCTGTAGGATTTCTTTAATCGTTTGCTTTTTCATTTGTTGATTATAAATTTTCTTATAAAAATTAACGTTGGCAAAGTTACAAAAAAACAGCGTAACCTGATGATTACGCCATCTTTTTAAAAAACCATTTATCCAAATACTGAATCAAAAACTATGTTCTGAATACGATTTAATTAAAGAATACTGTCTTTTTTCTTTCTTTCCCGTTTCGGATTTTCCAGGCGTGATAGGAACTTGGTACATCATATTGCCATTTCGGAAGCAGCAAAACAATCAGAATCACATCAATATGAGATACAAACCCTAATCCTACCGCCAGATAAAACGCCCATCCTGTTTGTTGGAAACCGATTAAATAGGTAAAAGCAATCAGCATGCTCAGGCCCCACATTTTTGACAAAAAAGCATGGGTACAGGTTTCCTTTCTGAACTTAGAGATACTGACAATATAGCAGAGCGCTTCCATAATGAAGATTAAAAGAATTCCCTGCCATTCACTTTTAATGAGCTCAGGATTGAGAAAGTAGGAAGCCAATCCTAATGAAAGCCAGAAAACCAAATCAGTCTGACTATCTAATCTTCGTAATTTTTCCGCTGAAACCCCGGTTTTCCGGGCAATAATTCCATCGAAAATATCAGTCAACAATCCGAAATACATTAATCCTACTATCAAAAATCGCGATTCTGTACCCTTACCATAAGCTAATAACAGAATAACCGGAGCAAGGACAAACCTGGCTGCAATCAAAAGATAAGGTAACTTTTTCATGATTTTTTGTTTTTAAAATTCCAGTTGACCAAAGGAAATTTTCTTTTTTCATTTTCGTTCCAAAAGCCAACCTGAATTCCTCTTGAATCTTTGCAGACATTAATCAATGAAACCTGAACGCCTCTGCATTTCTGGCTTATATTGGCAATAGTGGAAATCGCTATCCCTCTTGTTGTATGATGAAAATTATACAATGGTGAAAAAGCAACACCATTTGTCACAGAAGGTGCGCTTATATTGCTGGATACACTGACTTCCAAGCCATTGGTAACCGTAGGTTCCATATTGATGATCGATAATTGCATGCCATTAATCTTATTCATTTTTTCAGGCAAGGGCTCAACACCAATATCACTGATAGCCCAATTATCAATGGACGGTATACTTACGAGCAGCAATGCGGGAAAGAAAATCCCCAGACCGTTAAATCCCAATCCAATACCATTAACTTTCTTAGGCTGTATTTCATTATCAATCTCATCATAATATTTAATAAGCATCCCATTAACACTTTTCGTTTTTTTGGAAGGTGAAAAACCAATAAACCTGGGCTTATCCAATTCAGTATTCAAACTGTCCTGAGCATTCATGATCATTCCTGTAAACAGACCGATCATCATCAAAAATCTTATTTTCATAACTTATTATTTTAAAATTATGAGTCAAAATTATCTGTGAAAATCACAAATCCGAATGCGGAAAAAAATTAAAATAAAGAAGTACATTTGTGAAAATCACAAAACCATGTATCAGGAACTTTTACTTAAGGAAATCCGCAGGAAAATCAGGACGCAATCATTGAACGATGAGATTGCCAATATCCTCAATATAAGTTATGATGCGGCACACAGAAGAACCTCACTTAAAGCAAAATTCAGCTTTGAAGAGGCGCTGGAACTGGCGAAATATTATCAGATCTCCCTTAACCAATTCATTACCTCGGACCGGCAGCTTGTGGTTCAGAAAACTTCTGCAGTAGACAAAACGGAAGACCTGCAGTCATTTTTCCAGAATAATCTCAGCATTTTTGAAAACCTCCCTCTTTCTGATGAGATGACGATTTATTATTCTGCGAAGGACATTCCTTTTTTCTATACTCTTTCGGATACCTTACTTTCCCGTTTTAAAATTTATGTATGGATGAATCTGCTTAATGCGAAACAGGTCTTCATTCCTTTTCTACAGTTTTCGCCACCTTATTTTGAATCCAATACTCAGGAGCTCAGGAAAAAATATGAGACCCAAAATGTGGTGGAATTGTGGAATGACAGGACCATTTCCAGTATTCTGCAGCAGATCCTGTTTTATTTTGAGACCGGACTTTTACAAAAAAATGAGGCTGATATTATTCTGAAAGAACTGGTAGAACTTATCAAATACATTGAACAAAAAACGGAAAACAATCCCAAATTCCACCTGTATGAAAATGAGCTGATGCACCTTTCCAATGATATCTTTTTTCACCATCCGCAACAGTCGCTTTTTGCCATACCTACCAATATGTTCGGGTATATTCTGGTTAATGATGCGAAAACCTGCAGTGAAACGCGGAATTATTTTGAACACCAGATTAAAAATTCAAAATCCCTGAATACTTCGGGAAACCGGGACAGAAAAATATTTTTCAATAAAATGTATGATCAGGTTGAACATTTAAAACAAAAAATGATCCTATGAAAAACCTTCATAACGGTGAATTTTTCGGAAAAACCAATGAAACCCTGCGTTTCGACGGGCTGACCATCACGGATACTGAATACACGCATCCCTACGTAGACTGGCACTATCATGAAAATGCTTATTTCACATTTCTTTTGCAGGGAAATATGACGGAGGGCAACAAAAAAGAGATTTATGATTGCCAGGCAGGAACATTACTTTATCATCATTGGGAAGATGCCCATTATAATACTAAGCCTGATATTTTTACAAGAGGGTTTCATCTGGAACTTACTGAAAACTGGTTTGAAAATTTTCAGATCTCAAAAGAAGCTGTTGAAGGAAGCTTTAATTTGAAAGATCCTGCTTTAAAACTGTTGATGTACAAGATTTTCAAAGAAACAAAAATTAATGATTCATCATCTGAGCTGTCTGTTCATGGGCTTTTACTCAGTATTTTCAGCCATTTATCAGAGAAGGGCCGGAATTCCGATAAAAAGCCGGAATGGACCCGTAAGATTACTGAAATACTTCACGAAAATTTTATAGAAAAGCTTAGCCTTACAGAACTTTCAAAAACTTTGGATGTTCATCCTGTTCATTTAAGCAGGGACTTTCATAAACATTTCCAATGTACTTTAGGGGTTTATATAAGAAAACTGAAAATCAATAAATCTTTGGCTCTTCTCAATAGTGGTCTGTCTTTAACTGAAATAGCCCTCGAATGCGGTTTTACAGATCAGAGTCACTTCATCAGATCTTTCAGGGAAACTACAGGGGTGACTCCTTTGCAGTACAGAAATCTTCTGAAAAAATAAAAATGTTAATTTCATTCTATTTTTCCTAAGGGCCAATTTATATTTTTGTCTATATAAAATATTACCATGAAATCTATTCTGCTGTTTGTCTTATTCCTTGGTTTCGGATTTTCTTTGGGACAGTCCAAAAATAGTACAGATCCTGAACCCATTGTACATCCTGTTCAAAAAAAATACCTCAACAGAATTGTTTTTATGGACAAAACGGTTCCCTTAGACCAGTTAAAAGAATCCGATATTATTACTGCTACAGAATTTCAGGAGGATAAAAATCTTGACATCCGTATTTTTATGGACAATTCCCTGGTCAATTATTTACACCAGATTGATCCCTCTTTAACCTCCGATGAATTGCTGAAAAAAGGAAATTATCAATTCAATTTCTATGTTGACGGAAAATTAATTTATACAGAAAATTTAAATACCGGAGCAGGAACGCCGGAAGACAAAAAGAAGAAAACTACATTCAGAATCCCTTTATTAAGTTCAAAAAACGAGGATTCATGGGGAAAATATATGTGGATGAGATTTTATCTGGGCAATGGCGGAATTGATGCACTGACAGAAGAAAATCATCTTTTAAAAATTGAAATCAAACCTTATTTAAAAACTTCATCGTTAAAAGTTGGAAATACCATTGCAGCGGGTGAAATTCAGCTAACCGTTCCTCACAAAAACATTTCGGAGAAACAAATTGCCATTCAGAAGATCCAGCCTGGCAGTGGATGGAAAGTATCTGATAAACAGCTTGATCAGGAAAAGATCAGACTTTTAAATACCAAAATTGCAGAGAACAGATTCAGGGACATCACCAGTATCGTGGTCATCAAAAATGAAAAGCTTCTTTTAGAGGAATATTTCAGTAAGTCAGGAAGAGATTCCCTGCAGGACACACGTTCAGTCGGAAAATCTTTTGCCTCTGCCCTGATGGGGATTGCCATCAAAGAAGGATATTTCAAAAGTGAAAACCAGCTGCTGAAAGAATTTTATGATCTGAAACAGTTCAAAAATTATTCATCGGCAAAGGACAGCATTACCGTTAAAAGCCTTCTGACAATGAGCTCGGGATTTGACGGAAATGATTCTGATGAAAATTCTCCCGGTAACGAGGAAAATATGTATCCTACTGAGAATTGGGTAAAATTTGCGCTGGATTTGCCTGCTACAGAAAACAAACCGGGAAAAACCTGGAATTATTTTACGGCAGGTGTTGTGCTGACAGGAGATATCTTAGACAAAACGGTTCCCGCAGGCCTGGAGAATTATGCTGAAAAGAAATTGTTTCATCCGCTTGGAATCATCCATTATAAGTGGCAGTTTACGCCACAGCAGAAGCCTTCTCTGGCTGGCGGTCTGCGGATGAGAACGCTGGATTTGGCAAAATTTGGTCAGCTTTATAAAAATAATGGTGTATGGAACGGCCAGAAGCTTATTGACAGAAACTGGATCAGGAAATCTTTCAGCAATTATTTCATGAATGATAAAGATTTTGAAGGATACGGATATCTGTTCTGGAGGAAGGTTTATAAGGTGGGAAACCAAAATTTTGAAGCTTACCAATCCAGTGGAAACGGTGGAAATAAAATTATCGTTTTCACTGAAATTCCTGTTGTAATCATTATTACCGCTAAAGCTTATAATAGGCCGTATGCTCATGCACAGTCGGATAAAATAGTTGAAGACTATTTACTGCCTGCAATAAATGATAAATGATAAATGATAAATGATATGATCAGCAGCCTGAAAAGCCAGATGATTCTAAGAAAGAGGTCATGCAGAATAATCGCTTCTGATCCTAAGAATCAAACAGAGAATATTCTTCAGTAAGTTATTTGAAATAGGTAGGCGCCAGACCTTTGTCTGAAATTGATTATTCGTCTTTTTTGGAGGAAACCAAGAAGACATCGATAAGTCCTTCCGGCAGCTGCATTTTGATGAATCTTTCTTCCCGGTTCACCTCAAGAATCCAGTCTTTGATGATAGGAATTACCACTTCTTTGCCATTCAGATTGGTCACGAAATAGTTTTGGGCAGTCTGATCATTTACAGATCTTATGACCCCACATTCCTTGTCATTTTCATCCAGAATATCGAAACCGATGATCTCATGATAATAGAACTGCTTCCCGGAAAGTTTTGGAAGCGTAGAAAGCGGTAAGTAGACATTTTTTCCTAAGGATTGGTCTACCAAAGCCTCGGAAGAGTTTTTAAAAGCAAGGTTCAGCGCATCATTTTTACTCCACGCGGATTTTGCAATAAAAAAAGGAACCAATAATCCGTTGATTTCAACGAATATTGATTCCAATTTATTGTAAAGCTCGGGCTGATCGGTATCCAGTTTAAGGATAACGTTTCCCGCAAGGCCATGTCTGCGTGTGATTTTTCCTAATAAATAGCAATCTTCTTTACGCATACAGGGGTATTCTTAAGCTTCAGTGTTTTCTTCAGTTTCAGCAGCAGGAGCTTCTCCTTCTGTAGCTTCAACAACTTCTTCAGCAGGTGCGTTAGCAGCTTCTTCAGCAGCTTTAGCATCAGCTTCAGCTTGTGCAGCAGCAGCGATTCTAGCTTCGTTTACTTTAGCTTCAGCTTCTAAAGCAGCTTTCTTAGAGTCTGCCTGAGCTTTAGATAAACCTTCAACTTTACCTTGTACTTTTTGTTCTTTAGATTCTACCCAAGCATTGAATCTCTTTTCAGCTTCAGCTTCGTCAAAAGCACCTTTAGCAACACCACCTTGTAAGTGTTTTTTGTAAAGGGCACCTTTATAAGAAAGGATCGCTCTTGCAGTATCAGTTGGCTGAGCACCGTTGTTTAACCACTTTACAGCAGAATCAACGTTCAAATCGATAGTTGCAGGGTTAGTAATTGGGTTGTAAGTTCCTAGTTTCTCGATGAATCTACCATCTCTTCTAGCTCTAGAATCTGCAACCACGATGTGGAAGAAAGGCTTACCTTTTTTACCGTGTCTTTGTAATCTGATTTTTACTGACATAATGTTGTGAATTTTATGGGAACTCGTCCCAGTTAAATATTTAAGAGTGCAAAGATAATACTTTTTCTGATATGTTAATAAGTTGATACGATAATTTGTCGATTTTTTCTATCTTGTATCATATATTAATCTATTCTTCTTCTAGGGTCCCCATGTAGAAAAGCCCCAGGCATTTCTGGTTTTCTTCGATGGTTAAAGATTCCTTAAGGTGATTTACAATCGCCGGAGAACTCCAATAGCAGCCAACATTATTGGCGGTACAGGTAAGGTACATATTCTGAACGGCCATGGAAACAGCAGCAATTTCTTCCCATTCAGGAACCATGCCACTGAAATTGACCACAATAGAAATTACAACATCTGCTTTATTGATTTTGAAACCGATATCCTGGTATTTTTTCTCCAGAAAAGTCTGTTCGGGTTGTGTAGCTTTGTAAATAGCCTGCATTTCTGAGGCTAATTTCGCTTTTTCTTCCCCTTTGAAAATCTTGAAACGCCAAGGTTTTGTGCGCTTATGATTCGGGGCCAGTGTTGCGGAGTGTAAGATATCGTCTAGGATTTTCTGGGATATTTCGTTTTCAGAATAATCTTTTGGAAAAATACTTCTCCTTTGTTCTATGATTTCTTTTAAAATTTCTGCATTATTCATACTGCAAATTTACAATATGTAATTGAATGCATTACATTGATTCAATCCTGATTTTCAACAATAATTGCCGTTTTTCGTAATACTTTATACTATGTTGATATAGAGATAAGCAACACTACAATCGTAATCTTATAGAAATATTTCGGGATACGGCTTTCGGAGCTTCTCAAAAATCGTATAAATCCTGAATCTCATCTCTTGACTCTTGGTTCTTGACTCTTGGCTCTTGACTCTTGGCTCTTGACTCTTGGCTCTTGGCTCTTGACTCTTACAAACGCAATCAAATCACCTCTACAATCTTCTGATGGATATTATTCAATGTAAAAGCATCACCAGATTTCATTCCCATCATTTTTTTAGCCATGGGACTTTCCGGGGAAATGGCATAAAACCGGTCACCTTCATAAAAGAATTCCCCCAGGGAAACGGAAATATAGAAACGGGCCTTGTTGGTGATCACCAGTGAACCCAGCTGTATTTTTTCCGTGGAGGCATTCAGAACTTTCGACATATTTCTTTTAAGATCATTCAAAGCTCCGAGCTGGCGCTGCATCTGATAAATTTCCTCCTGCATTTCCTCCCTCATGCTGTCATATTTCGGAGTTTTTTTAATATCACGGCTTGCTTCCAGGGTAAACTCTATAAAATTTTTAAGCTTTTCTATTTTTTCAGAAATCACTGTTTTCACGTAATCTCTTATATCACTTTTCTCAAATACGATCTTCTCCATGAATCTAATCTTTACATAAAGATAATAATTTTTTAAAATAATAATTGATATTTTCGTTCTTCCTCAGCAAACAAATGACCCACAAAATATATTTTTCAAAAGAGCAGATCAAGATATAAATACTACTCACATAATTCAAAAACAATAAAAAAGCCTTGTTAGTTCTACAAGGCTTATATTTTTTATTTTTCAGCAATTTTTTTAAGGTCTCCCAACCCTTGACCAAACATCTTTTTCATATTCATATCCATCATAGGTTTCATGATCTTCATCATAGTAGTCAGTTCATAATCAATTGCCCAGGTTACTTTGGTTCCGTTTCCTTCAGGAGTTAACACAAAAGCAGTTTTAGCGTCGCTTTCAAAAGGTTTGATAAAATGAAGCTTGGTAATTAATTTTTCATTCGGAACACTTTCTGTAATAGACTGCTCGCCCTCTCCTACTTTATCATTTCCTTTCCAGTGGTAAGAATCTCCTACTTTGTCGCCGGCTCCGGAATAGGTGATCACGATATCTTTGTCAGCTTTGGAAAAAGGATCCCATACATTGTATTCTTTCAGCGATCCCACATGCTGCCATACCTTTTCTTTAGGGGCATTGATCGCTACGGATTGTTCAAAATGATAATCTTTACTGAAAGCCAGCACGGCAATTACTGCATAGACGATAGCCAAAAGAATGATTACGCCAAGAATTTTTAAGAGTGTTTTCATAGTTTTTTGATTATTTTGAGTTATTTGTTTAATTTTTAAACTCTGACAGTTCAGTAGCTGCCTGAAGTTTATGATTTCCTGTTTTCAAAATTAGTCATTCCACCCTCGCCGCCTCTTTTCATATGACAAGATTATTAAAGATAAAGTATTTTTGTCACATCTTGATATCCGGGCATTATTTTTGTGTATTTCAGCTCTGATTCCCGATGAATCATTAAATTTACGTTTATATAAAAATCGAAAAATGAATATTTTAACAGAGAAATTCAATACACCATATCACGCAGCCCCTTTTAACGGTATTAAAAATGAAGATTTTCTTCCTGCCTTCCGGGAGCTGATTCAAAAATCTGAAGATGAAATCAATCATATTGTCAGCAACCCCGGGGCGCCGACATTTGAAAATGTTATTGAGGCATTGGCTTATTCAGGGGAACAGCTGGATGTGGTTTCGAATATTTTTTTCAATCTGAATTCTGCAGAAACAAGTGACGAAATTCAAAAGATCGCCCAGGAAGTTTCTCCGATTCTGACCGAATATTCTTCAAAAATTTCTCAAAACGAAGCTCTTTTCAGCAAGATCAAAAAAGTATACGACGAAAAAGAAAAATATAATCTGAATGAGGAGCAGAAAATGCTGCTGAATGAAACTTATAAGGGTTTTGTAAGAAGTGGTGCTCTTCTGAATGAGGAAGATAAAGAGAAGCTGCAGAAGATCAATATGGATCTTTCTTTAAAATCATTACAGTTCGGACAGAACGTTTTAGCATCTACCAATTCCTATTTCAAACATATTACCAATAAAGAAGACCTGGCAGGAATTCCGGAAGCTATCCTTGAGCAATATGCTGAGGAAGCTAAGGAAAGAGAACTGGAAGGCTGGATTGTTACATTACAGTATCCAAGCTATATTCCGTTTATGACCTATGCCGAAAACCGTGAGCTGAGAAAAGAACTTGCTCTGGCCAGCGGTAAAAAATCTTTTGACGGCGGAGAATTCGATAATCAGGAGCTCATCAAAGAACTTCTGCAATTAAAACAGCAGAAAGCAGAATTATTAGGCTATCAGAATTATGCAGACTATGTTCTGGAAGAAAGAATGGCAAAATCTCCGGCAAAAGTTTTTGATTTTTTAAATGAGCTTTTAACGAAAGCAAAGCCCTATGCAGATCAAGAGATTGAAGAGCTGAAATCTCTGGCTAAGGCTGACGGAATAGAGGAACTGCAGGGCTATGACCATACTTTCTATGCTGAAAAGCTAAGAAAACAGAAATATGATTTCAATGATGAAGAACTTAAGCCTTATTTCCCATTGGACCAGGTACAAGAAGCTGTTTTTGGACTGGCAGGAAAACTTTTTGGACTTCGTTTTGTGGAAAGAAATGATATTCCGAAATACCATGAGGATGTGAAAGTGTACGAAGTTTCCGAGGCTGGAAGCACAAATACGGAAGAGAAGTTCAAGGCTTTGCTTTATGTAGATTATTTCCCAAGAAAAGGGAAAAGAGCTGGCGCATGGATGACCAGCTATAAAAATCAGTATAAAAAGGATGGCGAAAACTCCCGTCCGCATATTTCTATTGTCTGCAACTTCAGCAAGCCAACGAAAGATACCCCAAGCTTACTCACCTTCCAGGAAGTAACGACTTTATTCCATGAATTCGGGCATGCGCTTCACGGGATGCTGGCAGATACCCAATATCCGGGTCTTTCCGGAACTTCTGTGAAGTGGGATTTTGTAGAGCTGCCATCACAGTTTCTGGAAAATTTCTGCTACGAGCCTGAATTTTTAAAAACATTTGCCAAGCATTACAAAACAGGCGAAGTTCTTCCGGATGAAAAAATTGAAAAGATTGAACAGTCTAAAAATTTCATGGAAGGCTACCAAACCATGAGACAGCTTGGTTTTGGGCTTCTTGATATGAATTACCATACGAAAGTTGGAGAACTGGAAACCGTGAGTGTGAAAGAATTTGAAGATAAATATACAAAAGCCACTTCGCTTTATCCTGTCAATCCTGAAACGGCTATGAGTCCTAGTTTTTCCCACATCTTCCAGGGTGGATATTCAGCTGGATATTATTCTTACAAATGGGCTGAAGTTTTGGATGCAGATGCGTTCCAGTATTTTAAAGAGACCGGAATTTTCAATCCTGAGACGGCCGCAAAATATAAAATTCTTCTTTCTTCAGGGGGAACAAAAGATCCTATGGAACTATATAAAAGTTTCAGGGGAAGTGAGCCGAAGGTGGAGAGTTTGCTGAAGAGGGCTTTTGGGTAAAACAGAATGAATTTATTCAAAAAATAATTAAATAAAACCTTCAGGTTGCCATGAAAGAAAATAAATATGATACCCCTTCTTTTTTCGAAGAATACGGAAAAATGCTCCGGTCTCAGAAAGGGCTGGAAGGAGCAGGAGAATGGCATACTTTTCAAAAGATGTTACCTGATTTCAGCTCAAAAGATGTTCTTGATCTGGGTTGTGGCTTTGGCTGGCACTGCCGCCACGCAATGGAACAGGGAGCAAAATCTGTTATCGGAATTGATCTTTCGGAAAAGATGCTTGAAAAAGCCAAAGAGATCAATCAACTGGACGGCATTACATATGTAAGAAAGGCACTTGAAGATGTTGAATACCCTGCTGAACAGTTTGATCTTGTCTTAAGTTCTTTGACATTTCATTATGTAGAATCATTTGAGACAATGGCAGCTAACATCTACACATGGCTTAAGCCTGAAGCCCATTTCGTTTTCTCTGTAGAACATCCTGTTTTCACGGCGGAAGGCGGTCAGGACTGGGCTTACGGATCCCAGGGACAGAAACAGAACTGGCCTGTAGACAATTATTTTCTGGAAGGAAAAAGAAATGCAACGTTTCTGGGTGAAAATGTTGTGAAATATCACAGAACTTTAACGAACTATCTCAGCAGCCTTTTAAAACAGGGCTTCAGGATTAAAGAAGTGATTGAGCCGCAACCTACCGAAGAAATGCTGAAGGAATTCCCAGAAATGAAAGAGGAATTGCGACGTCCTATGATGCTGTTGATTTCTGTAAAAAAGTAAATTTAGTTTATAATTTCTAAACAATATTAGGCCGCTCTACATTTCATGTAAAGTGGCCTTTTACTTCTGCGAAAATGTGTAAATTGGCCAGATTGTATATCTGATGTCCTATCTAAATAATGCTATACACTGTTATGTTACATCTTTAATATCCAAAACAAAATAACCTATGAAGAAAGTTCTAATTTTAGTTTTTATTTCAGTCATTACCGTTGGCTTGGTTTATGCCCTGGCTTACTATATCAGAATTGATAGCTTCTCTTTCGCATTGGCTCTGAACTTCATGTTGATGGCATGTGTACTTACTTTTACCGAAGCAATGAAAAGCGGGCTCAATTCCCCTTACTTTAATGAAAAGACCTGGGAGAAGAAAGGAAAAATATATGAGTCTCTTGGAATCCATTTTTTCAGAAAATTATTAGTCGTAATCGGCTGGGAAAAACTGAACAAAAAAAGCAAACCGGTACAGAAGAATCCGGAAGCTTTAGTAAATCTGTATTACCGCACAAAACAAGATGAGCTGGGTCACCTGATTATTACGATTATTGTTTTGGGATTTAATATTTTCGTTGCCTATCAATTTGGCATCCTTAAATCCATGTGGTTGCTGATATTAAATCTTTTACTCAATGTATATCCCGTTTTTCTGCAGCGATACAACCGACCGCGAATAGAAAGAGCTCTGCATGTAATCAGGCGTGGATAAATGCATGCATTGTAAGAAACAATATTTTACATTCGGGTTTATACAGGTTTTAACAGTATATCAACAATTCAGAATTTCATATGAACATACAGGAACAAATCAAAGAATACATCATCAGCCAGCCTGAACTGAAACGCAGCGATATGCAGGATCTGCATCGTATTATTCTGGAAACCATGCCAGAATGTAAATTATGGTTTCTGGATGGGAAAAACGATGAAGGAAAAACGGTGGCCAACCCCAATATAGGTTACGGACTCTATACTATACAATATGCCGACGGAAAGACCAGAGAGTTTTATCAAATCGGTCTCAGTGCAAACAAAACAGGAATCTCTGTTTATATCCTCAGCATCAGGGATAAGGATTATTTAGCGGAAACGTATGGAAAAACAATCGGCAAGGCAAGTGTGACCGGATATTGCATTAAATTCAAAGCCCTGAAAGACATCAGCATTGAAATACTTAAATCTGCCATACGGGATGGGTTTGAGGCAAAGTAAATACCATCTCAAAAAGTTACGACAAAGGACAAACTGAAATTTCTTTACCTTCAGCATAGGTTTTTCCCCAATCACAAAGATTTTCCAAAATTGGAATTAGATCCTGGCCTTTATTCGTTAAAACATATTTAACTCCGGCAGGAACAGTCCCGGGAATTTCTTTCTTAATAATTACTGCATGGGTTTCCAGCTCTTTGAGCTGCCGCCCCAAGACCTGTTCAGAAATATTCGGCAACTCCTTTTTCAGCAAATGAAAGCGGTTGTTTCCCTGTGAAATGGAATACACAATTTGCGATTTCCAGCGGCCTCCAATCATAGCTATCGCTGAATTTAATTCACAAACCTGGAACAGAAACTGTTCATTGATCGCATTGGTAGAATTTTCTTTACGCATAACTCCTCGTTTAATAGCTCACAATTTTGTTCGTTATTGTCAACCACAAATTGCTGGCCGAAATTTGCAATAAAAATACGAAATATGAACAAGGCAATATTTATGATCATCGGACTATTGACAGCAATCTCATCAAAAGCACAGGAAAAATGGATTATAAAATCCAAATATGTAGCAGAATCCGATACTGTTCTGGTTTTTAAGCCAAAAGCATATAACAGAACGGAAAAATTCCCTTTGGTTTATCTTTTACATGGTTACAGTGAAAACTATAAACAATGGTCGCAAACTACAGATTTACAAAAAATGGCTGATCAATACGGTTTTATCATCGTTACCCCAGACGGTTTTACCTCTTATTACATGAACAGCCCGATCAACAAAGGTTCGCAGTATGAAGATTTTTTCTTCAAAGAATTGGTTCCGAAAGTGCATCATTCTTTTAATATTGATGACAAAAATATTTTCATCAGTGGTTTGAGTATGGGTGGTTATGGAGCTTTACGGTATTTCATTTCACATCCTGGTTATTTTAATACAGCAGGTTCCACAAGCGGAGCCCTGGAAATTGATTATCCTAATTTCCAGAAAGTAAGCCAGCAGTTTTGGCAGAACAACAGAATGCCGGCCGACTTAACAACAAAATTGGGAAATCCCAAAACTACAGATTGGAATCAGTTCAGTATATCAACCCTTTTGAAACAGCATCCGGATTTTAAGAAAGCATTTATCTTTGACTGCGGAACGGAAGATATTTTATATTCAAATTCTGTCAGTCTGAAAAAACAAACTGAAAGCCTGAACATTCCTGCAACTTTTATCAGCCAGCCGGGCGACCATAATACGGAGTACTGGAGTAAGTCTATTGAGCATCATTTTGTGTATTTTAAACAGCATTTGATAAAATAGTGAACCAAAAACGGCTAAAAAATCACTTAAATCTATAGATTTAAAAATGAAAATTAATTAGGCTCTTTCTCCGGTACGTTTATGAATTCACCATTTTCAATCACAACCCGGTTGCCCCATTCTGTAATTGCTTCTAAAACAGGAATAAACGTTTTTCCAAGATCAGTAAGGCTGTACACCACTTTGATGGGAGGTTTTTTACCAAAAACTTTCCTTGACACCAACCCGTCCTTTTCTAATTGCTTCAACTGTAAGCTCAACGTCATCTCGGTAACCGTTGCCAGCTCTTTACGAAGTTCGCTGTATCTTTTAGCCTCGTTTTTTAAATGGTAAAGTATAACTGCTTTCCATTTTCCGCCTACCAAATCCATGGTAAGACTTACGGTACAGGGATATGTTTTCCCTTTCAATTTCACGTGATCACCAATACATTCTGTTTTCATTTCAATTGTATTTAGCCTATCTGTTTAGATAGTTATTGCATATTCAGTGTACTAAAAATAATTTTGTAACTCAATTAATTATAGTACAAATTTAGAAAAAATGAAAATACTTATTATTCTTGCTCATCCTGAAGAAAAAAGTTTCAATGCAGCCATGTTTAACACCGCCATCAGCACTTTGGAAAAGGAAGGCCACGAAGTCAAAACGACTAACTTATACCAGGAGAACTATCAGCCTGTAAGCGGAAAAGGAAATTTCACCCGATTAAAAAATGCAGATTATTTCAAACAGCAGAATGAAGAGGTATTTGCCTTACAACAGTCTACATTCATGCCGGATATTGTGTCGGAACAAGAAAAGATCGAATGGTGCGAAATGATGATCTGGCAGTTTCCACTGTACTGGTTTTCTGTTCCTGCCATCTTAAAAGGCTGGATCGACAAGGTTTTTACCATGGGGAAATTTTATGACAACGGAAAAATTTTTGAAAATGGATTTTCAGCAGGGAAAAAAGCCATGCTCTCTGTGACGACCGGCGGTCCTGAAAAAAATTATGTGGATGACAGATACGGAAATATCAATTCAATCTTATTTCCAATACATCGCGGAATTCTCGAATTTCTTGGCTTTTCAGTTGTACAGCCGGAAGTGGTTTATTCTGTTGAACGGCTTTCTGAAGAGGAAAGAAACAGGGTATTAGATAACTGGTCAAAAAGGCTAATCAATATTGAGAGGGAAATCACAAGAGACTAAAGAACAAACCGGATTGAAGTAGTACATTTGTATTTGCGATATAACCTACCATAAAACCATTCAGGAAATTGAAAAATATACTAAGCTTAATAATCCTATTTTTAACCTGTATCCATTTATATTCTCAAAATACATATGTCTTTTTTGGCTCATTTAACCGGGATAAAACAACCGAAGGATTATATGTTTATAAGCTGGATACTATTAGGGGGAGATTATCCAAAGTAACTTCCGTAAAAGGAATTTTGAACCCCTCATTTCTGACTGTATCTCCAAACGGTCAATACATTTTTGCCTGTACGGAAAGTAAAATGCCCAATGCAGGAAGTGTCAGCAGTTTTAAGTTCAACCCCAAAGATGAAACGCTTACTTTTATAAACAGCCAGAAAAGCGGCGGTGAAAATCCGGTTTATGCAACTGTTCATAAAAATGGTAAATGGTTGGTTAATGCCAATTACACCGAAGGCAGCGTTTCTGTATATCCATTGTCTGAAGACGGAATGATACATGCATATGTACAGAATTTTCAGTTTTCAGAGGGAAGCATCAATAAGGAAAGACAGGACAGGCCGCATATCCACGCAGCTGTTTTTTCTCCGGATTTCAAACAGCTGTTTTTACCAGATCTCGGTGCTGATAAAATCAGGTCTTATAAGTTTGACACTGATAAAACAGAGCCTTTGCAACCGGCCAGGCAACCGTACATACAATCCGCATCAGGAAGCGGGCCAAGACATTTCACTTTTCATCCTAACGGAAAATTTGCCTATTGTATCAATGAGTTATCCGGAACTATCAATGCCTACAGGTATGAAAATTCCAGCGTGGAAAGCATTCAGACAATTAATGCACATACAGACCAATACAAAGAAGAGTTTGAAAGTTCTGATATTCACATTTCTCCGGATGGTAAATTTCTTTACGCTTCCAACCGCGGGTACGAAAATAATATAGCTATTTTCTCAATCTTTAAAGACGGGACGCTAAAAAATATTGGTTATCAGCCGACTTTTGGGAAACAGTTAAGAGTTTTTGACATGGATGAGACCGGAAAGTTTTTAATTGTAACCAATGCAGCCACCGGAAATGTTTTTGTATTCAGGCGGAACCCTGAAACAGGTTTATTAAAAAAAGCAGGAAGAAGAACAAAAATTCATGGGGTTTCCAGCGTGAAAATCAGAAAATATTAATCAAATAAAGATTCCCCGAATTTACTGCTTTTGATTTTGTTTTATTCAGGTTCATTATTAATGGTCTAGTAACAAATAGGTTTGCATTCATACTTATCTTTAAGGTTGTCGGAAAATCAGATAATCCAATAAAAATATCATCAAAACTTAAAATCATGTTACTAGCCATCTTACTTCCTTTTCTTTCCTTTATGGTTCGTGGAAAAATTCTTACCGGGATCATCTGTCTGATTTTGCAAATTACCCTCATTGGCTGGCTTCCTGCTGCCATCTGGGCTGCTTTATCCCTAAACAGTGCAAGAGCAGAACGGCGCAATGAAAAACTGATTCGTGCGATCAAGCAAAATCAAAGATAATAGATGAGCCCTGTACTTTTCAGATTATCTTCTTTTAGGAAGTATATGTTCCGGAACTTTTAAAATCGACAATAAAACGATAAAAAGACAAATAATATTCACCCCCAAAGCGATAGAGAAAGCACTACGATAATGCTGTGATGAAGGCTTTGTTCCTAAAAAATAATAAAAGATACTTCCTACCACAATAATTCCGATTATCGCAGCCGCCTGCTGAAAAGTGTTATAAACTCCCGAAGCATTTCCGGCAAGCGTTTGCGGCAGTCCGGACAAAGCAATATTAGCCAATGAAGGAATAACGGATCCGACCCCTAAACCATGAAAAAACAGCAGCAGACAGAGCATAAAAAAAGATATTTCTGCATCGAATAAAAAGATCTGCAGAAGAAGAACCGCTATAATCAACCCCAACCCGATAATTAAGAATGTTTTGCCGTACCTTAAAATAAGCTTTGCAGAAAACAGCGAAGCAAGCATAAAACCAAGGCCCTGGAAAACAATAATTTCTCCTGAAGCCATTGACCCGATCTGCAACCCATCCTGAAAAAACAACGACAGGATATAGAAATAAGAATCCAGCATTATAAAGAAAAAAGAAACGGCCAGTATCCCCAGATTGAAATTTTTATAGCTGAATAAACTGAAATTCATCAGATAAGTTTTGCCTTGCCTTAACCTCATCCTTTGATTTTTAATAAAATAAATTAATATGAGGATTGAAGCCAACACCATTATTATACTTTTAACCTGTATTCCCTGATGTTCAGACATGGTAAGCGAATAAGTAAAGCAGAAGAGCCCTGCAGCCAATATCATCACTCCAAAGAAATCAAAAGTATTTTTTCCTTCTGAAATTCTAGATTCCTGTAATATTTTCTGACTGAAAAACAGGGCGAGAATACATACCGGAATATTGATAAGAAAAATAAGCCTCCAGGATTCCTGCATCACAGTCATTGATGAAAAATAGCCACCCAGAAACTGCCCCAGAACAGTTCCCGCACCAATCGTGATCCCGTACCAGCTCATCGCTCTTGTTCTTTCTTCATGCCCGGTAAACAGGATTTGTATCATCGATAATACCTGCGGAGACATCAATGCTGCACTGATTCCCTGAATACAACGCGAGATCACAAGAATCACGGCACCCGACGAAATCCCACACGCAACAGAGCTCAACATAAAAAACAGCAAACCTATCATAAAAATCTTTTTCCTTCCATACAAGTCCCCTAGCCTTCCCCCCGTAATCAGGAATGAAGCAAAACCAATCAGATAGGACGCAATTATCAGCTGCATTTCTCCATTGGATGTATGAAGATCACGCTGAATTGACGGTATGGAAACATTAATGATGAAAATATCCATGATCGTTAGCAACTGACCGGATAATATAACCATCATTTTCAAATATTTAGCATTCATTTTTATATAGATATATCTATTTTTAATAAGTAAAAAAATTAAGGCAGCTGAGCCTTAACCATTTTTTGGATCTGGTCAAAAGAGTCTGAATTTTTATTGATCGTGGAAGTTACTACTGCTCCTTCTATCAGCAGGAAAATATTTTCAGTAAACAGATCAGCATCCATGTTTTTTTTATTGCCCACATAGTCACTTACCAGCTTTCTGATCAATTCTTTCTGTTTCAGTTTGTGTTGCCTTACAAAATCAGAAACTGCCGGGCTGCTGTCTCCTACTTCCGAAACAATTTTGATGAAATGACAGCCTGCGAATTTTGATGATAGCTGTAATCTTTTACGGTAATCAATCAACGAAAATATTTTTTCTTTCGGTTCAGAGACTTTTGCAGCATGTTCTTCAAACCCTTTGAACCATTCAACTTCTTCTCTGGTAAGGTAAGCCTGAAGAAGATCATTTTTGGAGGAAAAATGATTATACAGTGAACCTATTGCAATATCAGCTTCGGCAATAATCTGGTTGATCCCGGTTGAATTAAAACCCTGTCTGTAAAAAAGATCTGAGGCCACCCTGATAATCCTTTCCTGTACTTTCTCCTTTTTCATCTGAAAATTTTTTACAAATCTACATAAAAAAATAGATAAGTCTATCTATTTTTCTTTGCATGTGTGTAAAAATGAATGATATTAAACTAGAATATTGATAAAGCAATGATTGAGGAACTTTTATCAAAAAACACCAAAAATACGAATATCCTACAGCAGAATTTAAGGATTACGAAGGGAGTAAAAGATAATTTTATAAAAACATAAATATGATTAATAATTTACTGCATAATATTTTTAGTTTAAATCACTACATATTTCGTATCTTTAGTTACCACTTTACAAAAAGATCATGTGGTACAAAGCAATGGCAGAAGAACTTTATTTCATCAAAACGAATCCGAATATTGCTAAAATCAATTTGTACAATAAACTTTGCCGTGAAGAAGGAAATATCATAAACTTTCTTCAGGCCGATCCCAAAGTAAGTCTTGAGATCATCAAAAATAAAGTAAAAGACTCGGTAGAAAATCTCTCGAAAGAGGAGCTTTCAAGCATTTTTAAGTGGTTCAGCAGCATTTATCCGGCTGACCGTGAAGAGGCTAAAACCCAGCTTTTCATCCATGGACTTGATCTTTTTTATGAAATTCCGAAAGAGCAGAATGTAAAAACTTTCCAGGAGATGCTTTCAGCATATGAAAATTACTCTAAAAAGAAACTGGATTTTATGGTAGACGCTCAAAATTTCAACCAGTTTCTTCTCTACGGATTGTTTTTCACAGATATCTCCTTAAAAGAAAAAGGAAACTCCACCACTCTTTCTCATTATTTGAAGACAGATTATCCTTCATTATACGCCCTTGCGGAAGATCATTTCCGGACAAAGGGTTCTGATGAGAATAATGATCTTGCTTTGCAGAACTACTTTGGGGAACTGTATGATCTGACTAAGTTTTATAAAGGGTCAATTATTCAGCTCCACACCTTATAAATCCTTTTTGTCATTTAAAGTATTACTACAAAATTTAGAAATACTGCCAGATTCAAATCAGGGCAATTGTTCGAATTTTGAAATATGATTTAAACTCTCTTATATTTGGGCCATGAAAACCAAGGATAAAATATTGTCAAAAGCGATGGAGCTGTTTAATGAAAAAGGCTATAACAATATCACAACAAGGCATATTGCAGCCGGCCTGAACATCAGTGCGGGAAATCTGCATTACCATTTTAAACATTCAGAGGATATTATCAAAATCCTTTTTTCCGAGCTGGTTATTAAAATGGACATTTTATTCAATGATTTACAGACTATAGAACATAAAACACTGGAGGATCTGTATCATTTTACTTTTTCGATGTATGAAATCTTTTATTCTTTCCGGTTTATTTTCATGAATTTCTTTGATATTTTAAATCATATCCCAGCCATACAGTCACATTATGAATCCATTAACATTACCAGAAAGAATGAATTTCAGATGATTTTTAAAGGTTTTCAGAAAAATAATATTTTTAGAGATGATATTCCTGATTTTATCATGAGAGGCCTTACTACCCAAATATTCATCATCGCAGATAACTGGATTACCCATAACAGCCTTTCTTTTAAACTGTGCAAGGAAGAAGCTATAAAACATTACGCATTGATCCAGATGAACCTGTTTTATCCGCTGCTTACTGAAGAGCAGCAGAAACTTTACGAAGAAAAATATATATTCGGGGCATGAGCAGCAGAAAAGGCAACACAAGGGACCTGACAGAAATGCGCGCGCTTTTGATATTGAATCGGATGACCGATTCCGGGAGATTTTTCGATGATCTGCTTGAGCAGGTCCTGTGAGAGGAATTGGATACTATGGAATCTGGCTCAAAAATGGATCTTATAAATAACTTATGAACAAGACTATCACTTACAGAAAAGCCTCAGAAAATGACATCGATTATCTTCTTGATCTGAGAACGAAAACCATGAATCCGCACTACACTGATTCCAATCTTCCAACGGATAAGGAAACAACACTTCAGAGAATCCTGTATCAATTCGACAAAGCCCATATCATCCTTTTAAATAATGAGCCTGCCGGATTACTCAAAATCAGCAGAGCTGAAGACAAAACAGAGGTTCTGCAGCTTCAGATAGATCCCAAACAACAGGGGAAAGGATTAGGAAAGACGATTTTAACAGGTATTCTGAAGGAAGCTTCAGCAGAAGGAAAAACAGTTTCATTAAGTGTCTTAAAGACCAATAAAGCCCAAAATTTATACAAGAGCTTAGGCTTTAAGATAGTGAATGAAGATGATTATTCTTTTTTTATGGAATTTCAAGGTGGCTTCGAGAGCCTCAGCCATCTTTAGAGAATACTTACTTCATGACATCAGCCTATCATTAATGACGAAGCTCACCGACTACAAAATCATTAATGAAAAACATTCTGGGAGCTGAGTCGAAGCGAAGCCCCCTACTAACTCAAATTCTTTTACCACAAAGTCACAAAAGCTTAACACTTAAGTTATTTTTAAGTTTAAAACTATCTAGAGAAAGTACACTTAAGTTTCTAAAAAATCTGTAGATTTTTTATGACTGATTAGCCAAAGTAACAAATATCAGCCTGCCTCCTTCTTCGGCAGACAAAAGTATTTTCTTTCCATTCGTCAGTTCAACCATAGAACCGGGCGAAATCTCTTTCTGTTCCGTAACATCTTTCATGGAAGTCAGGCTCTGATTGACCAGTACCCATCTTCCTTCATGAAAAGTGAAATACCCTACCGGCATTTTATCCTGCATCGTAAGGTTTTCATTTCTGATCACCTTTCTGGAAACATGCCATTTGAATAAATACTGGTTGTTATATACCATCAGTCTGTGATTTTCAGGTTTCCATACCTCATCATCAAATTTAAAATACAGATCCAGTACAGGAAGCGTACCGCGGTGTTGAGTACCGCAGAAAGGACATTTCGGATTGCTGCTGTTATCAAAGACATACCATTTTTCAGTACATTCCGGATTGTGGCAGGGCTGGATCAGATCAGCAGTCTTTAACAGTGCAGTTTCCCATTCATTGGCTGTAGGACGCCTGATCGGGTCATGAAGCCCATCTATAAATGCTTTTTTAAACAGTTCGGAAAGATAAGGTCCCGCTGCTGTAAATGGAATTTTTTGAGGATCGCCCCAGAATGCGTCCCATTTTCTGAGATGATCAGCTTTTACATGGTTGGACGGATCTGTGGGATGTTCTACGAACAGTGCTTTTTGACCCATAGAAATAATCTCATCTTTTTCAGAATCCAAATCCCATATTTTTCCTCCTCTCAAAGGATGTCTCCGGAAAAGATACATATAGATGAGCACTGCCAGTGCATGAAGGTCGGTTTTCTGATTGGGCAGATGCCTGCCGGAATCCTGCATGCTGAGATGCTTGGTCTTTAAAACTTCGGGCGCAATAAAATCCGCGGTCCCGATAACTTCCGGCGGGAAAAGTTTCGGAACTACCAATCCGTCTATATCAATAATACAGGCGGATTTCGTCACCGGATCTATCAGAATGTTATTATACGAAAGATCGGAGTGTGCCAGTCCCATCTGGTGAAGCTTTTTCACTCCTCTGCTGATATTGATGGTAATCTGGAAATAACTCAGCCAGTCTCCGAGCTCCGAATGATCCAGCCTCAGCGGATACTGCTGATTCCTGAACATGGGAGCAGTGAACCATTTTCCGACTTTATCCTGTCCCTTAATATTATCTGATCCGACATATCCTTTAGCAAAGAAGAATTTTTTATGGTAAACAGGAACTACAATTCCCGTCAGTTTATCTTTTTCTACAATATCATAAGGCCATCTGAATATTTCGTTCAGAAAGTAATCCGCTGAATTTCCGTTCTGTATATTCCCAAGATAAATGGAAACAATCCTCATAATACGCTCTTTCTGCCCTGCATCCAGAGGGTTCCGGTAAAAAGCTACGACATATTCTCTTTCCGGCGAAAAATAAACATCTTTCACTCCGCCACGGATAGGACTTTCATCAACATATTCATAGGATTTTGCTGTGTCCAGAATAGAAACAACTTTAACGGTCTTTTTCATATTTAATAAATTATGGCCAGTGTCCTGTCGTCATGATTTCCCCGGCTCCAGAAATCGGTCCATGCCAGAAGCTGCTGATCAATGTCTGCATCACTGACAAAGTCTACTTTTGTGCAGTCATCGTTATTTCCTTCAAGGTCATTAAAAAATGCTTTCCAGCTTTTTATATCTTCAAGCCGGCTTTCTGTCATGAATTTAGGATCATAAATACCATCGGTCATCAGTACGAGATAGGAAAAATCATCCACACGGGTTATTCCAAATCTTGAAGCCATGTCACCACCGAAGATTTCTTTCATTGTGATAAACCGGGTACCGCCACCAAATTCTCCCACATCCATCCGGTTCAGAAGCTTTACTTCAGAAAAATCGGGACTGATCAGGTTGATGGGACAGTCTCCCACTCCAAAAGTGAGAATGATATAACCAAAATCAAACTTTTTAACCAATGCAAAGATCAGTGTTGTATGAAGAGCTTTTATAGAAAATGAATTCTCTGTGGCCATTTTGTCCAAAATATTATACGCGTTCAGAATTCCCTTATACAGAGTTTTTATAACATTTCCTTCAGCTTCCGACTGTATTTCTTTTGATGATTCAGAGGTGGCACTGTAAACAATTTCAATATTTTTTTCGATTTCAGTTAAAATTTCTTCTGAATTGAAAAAACTGTTCACCGAAGATGTAGCCAACCTTGAGCCTTCTCTTGCCATTACTGCAGAACCGGCACCATCCGCAACTGAAACAATGCTCCAGCCTCCGGGAAGCTCGTTCACAGCAAAATCATCATCCCTGAATTTTCCTTCATGGGCATGAGAGCGTCCTCTTTTAGAGACAACAGCAATTTTTTTGTTTAAAAACGGTCCTTTGTAAGAAGCCTCATCAGGTTTATAGAAAACAGTATTTTTATCAGCAGGAATATTTTTCCAAAGATCTTTCGGATCAACATTAACAAACAAATGCACCTTTTTAATCTCAATACTGCTTTCATCATGAATATGGTAGAATTCAAGATCAAGATCATGGATGCTGTTCACATAAGGAATCCCTGATATTTTATTATTTTCAAACGTAAGTCCCGTTTCCTGAAGGTTGGTGATATTTTTGATTCTGATATTGGGAAAGTCATCCATTTCAAAACAGTATTCATAAAATCGCTTTGAACTGGCATTTTTAAGCACCAGATGGGCTTCTTTGAATTCTTCTTTTTCCCTGTAAATAACAGATTTCTCCATGGTCTTACGTTTGATAGTTTATCCCAGTGTTCTGTTAATATCAAATCCTTCGCTGGAAAATCCATAATAATCCGAAGTTCCGCACCACGGACATTTATTGTATCCTTCTCCTTTCAGACAGTGAATTCCGCCACATGAACAGGTTGCCAGTGCAACGGGATTGGCACAATGAGGACATGATGTACCTCCCTGAAGTTCTTCTATGGAAATTTTAAGGTTATTTTTCTGGGAAGATGACAGCCTCAAATATGCTTTTTCATCAATTTTATAGGCTCCGTCCAGCCTGTAATATCTTGTAGACATTCCGGGTATGCTTGATTCGGCAAATGTTTTTTTAAACTTCATCAAATACAGTTTATCCGTTTCTGAGCATTTTCCGTTTAAAACAACAAAGTTATTGTCCGGAAACTTCTGCTCCAGCTCTGTATCTACTTTTTCAAGGATAATGGAATCGATCTTGGAAAGGTTAATTCCTTCTTTATTGGCTTCGGTAACACTCTGACTGGTCGTTTTGATGGAATCTGTCACCCATTTGAAAAATTCTTTATAGGAATTCTCATCAGAATTATTGAACAGCAAAACATTGTCTGATAAAGTTCCGAGCAGCTTATAATTCGTATTTTCGCCGATAGATACAGCTATGGTATTGGATTTTCCGTGGTATTTGTTGTTCCATCTCTCGATAGCTTTTGTAGCATCATCGGTAGGAACACCGTCTGTAAAAAGAAAAACGATAGGTTTCCAGTCGCCTTTTCTTTCGTAGGTGGTTTTCACAATATCCCTGTCTATACAGTCCATCACTTTAATCAAACCCTGAGACAGCGACGTACCGCTTCCAATCGGGATCTTTGGCGGATAAAAACTGATGATGTCCTGCAATGGCGTAATGACTTCAGCCTCTCCGGCAAAGCCTATAATGGAAATATAGACCGTTTCCAGTGAATACGGGTCTTTCTTTAATTCTCTGATGATATTGGCAATACCTTCCTGTACCTGCTCAATAGGTTCTCCAACCATAGATTCGGAGACATCGACTAAAAAATAAATGGGCAGTCTTCTCATGATTATAAAGACAAATAATTAGATGATAATATTAAGCTCGGAAGGTGGCGGAGGCAGCGGCGTGTTTTCTCCGGTTCCCTGTGATTTCCCCCCCATAGTGATTGAAGAACTTACCCATCTGAAAAATGAGGAAAGCGTAATCGCATCGGTGGTGTCCAGTTTTACTACATGGTCTGTAAGCTCCTTCAGAAACTGCTCATCCGCTTTCGGACCTGCTGCGCAGCCTACAATAGCCCCGAATTCCAGATCTCTGATCACAGGAATCATCTGTCTGTATTTCTGGATATCAGATGGTTTTCCGTCCGTAAATATAAACAGCAGCGGCCGCCAGTCTTCTTTTTCATCCGGAGATCCTTTGACCAGCTCTTTTTTCACCAGATCCGAAACCATCTCCAGCGCTGCACCGGTATGGGTAGGTCCGCTGTCCGGACAGGTAATCTCCATTGGATAAAAACTGGCAAGATCGGTCAGAGGAATGATATTTTTAACTTCACGGTCAAAAGTGATCACACTCAGATGAAGGCTGTCCATTGCCTGCGGATCTGCGCGAAGCATGCTTATCAGCCCGTTAAATCCATTATTCAGTGCCTGGATAGGTTCTCCGTTCATAGATCCGGAAGTATCCAGTAAAAAGTATGCTAATAATCTCCTGCTCATGGTAAGACAATATTAATTCTGAAGCCGGCAGCGGAAGTTGAAAACTTCCCTGCCGGCTTGTAAGTTGATAAAAATTCAGGTTTAGTTGCTGTAGGCGTATTGCTTCAGAATCTCAATAAAGTTATCTGTCTGGTGAGGTTCTCCAATGGCGCGGAACTTCCAGTCGCCAGTGTGACGGTATGCTTCGGCAAAAACCATGGCACATTTTCCGTTCATGCTTGCATCTCCTGAAAGGCTGTATTTTGTAATTTCTTTACCTTTGGCGTCTACGGCTCTGATAAAGGCATTTTCGATCATTCCGAAATGTTGGTTATTCTGTTTTCCCTGGTAAATGGTCACCAGGAATAATATTTTCTGATAAGTCTCGTCCAATTGATCCAGTTTAACGATGATCTGCTCATCATCCCCATCTCCGGCACCGGTTCTATTGTCTCCCGTAAGCCATATATTGCCGCTTGGATGCTGCATAGAATTAAAGAAAACCACATCACCCTGATAGAGAGCGATCTGTCTTCCTTCATTGGTCTGTACCGTTTTTCCCAGATTGGCTACTTTCCCATTTCCGTCTAAAAGAAAAGCTACTGCATCAAGATCATATTCTGCTTCTTTACTGAACAGCTTTCCAAAGAAGCCCCCCTGCTTTCTTACATCCCATCCCAAACCGATCGTTACTTTTGAAAGGTCATAAACACTTTCTCCACGGTCATTTTTTCTTAAATCAATCGTCTGACCTTTCTGTAAATTAATTGCCATAGTTATCGTTTTTTTATTTGAAATATAATTATTTGATGATCTGTCCTTTGTAATATTTCTCAAGGAAAAAAGCCAGATCTGCTCTGTATCCTATTCCTGAGGCCTCAAATTTCCAGCTTCCGTTTCTTTTGTACAGTCTTCCGAATTCTACTCCGGTTTCAATAGAGAAATCCTCATCCAGCTCATATTTTGCGATCTCCTGATTGGTACTGTTATCCACAATTCTGATGTATGAATTTCTTACCTGCCCGAAGTTCTGCTTTCTTCTTTCGAAGTCTTCAATGGTTACCACGAAAAGAATTTCTTCAGCTTTCGGATCTACTTTTTCAAGATCTACAATGATTGCTTCATCGTCGTCACCATCACTGTTTTTACCACTTGGATCATCTCCTGTATGAGTCAGTGCACCATCGGGAGACTGCAGGTTATTATAAAAAACAAAACATTCTTCATTTATCAATTTTCTGTCGGAATCAATCATGATGGCAGAGGCATCCAGGTCAAAATCAAAACCTGTTCCTTCATTCGGGTCCCAGCCCAATCCTATCGTCATTTTTGTAAGTCCTATCTCGATCTTCTGTCCTTTCTGTAAATTAATTGCCATAGTGTCTTAGATTATTAATTATTTTTTTGTTTAAGATAAATGTGATTTGTGGATTGACCAAATTTATTGATAAAAAAATGAATGGCATGCGGTAATGTTCCATTTTAATAGGGTTTTAACATAAAAAAAGTCCAATTAAAAAATTGGACCTGTATTATTAAAAGTTATTGTTGAACTTAGTTTTCAAATTCTTTATCAGAAACTGCTTTTTCTCTTGCTTTAGCCAGCATAGGAATAGAAATCAAGCCCATTACCAACATGATTGTGATCTGCAACGGAAGAGAAATGAATGAATAAGTCAATCCCATCTCGCCGCCCAATTCTGCACTTTTCCCTACTGAGATAAACAATGCCATAAATCCATACTTCATAGCCAGATTAAATGCTCCAATACCACCGCTGGCAGGAACGATCATTCCGAGGGTACCGACTACAATGATAAAAAAGCCGTCAGCAACAGTAAAATCAGAAGTTTCAGGAAGTGCAAAACACACAAGGTAAGCTGCAAAGTAATAGCATATCCAGATTCCTAATGTGTAAAGGATAAATTTCCCTTTCTCTTTTAATTTAAATATGGTAGTTAACCCCTGGAAAATACCGTCAATAAAATTCACAATTTTCCCTAGAAAAGGAATATCTGCCAATTTTTTTTTGAAAACAAAAAACAAAACAGTTCCCACTGCAAGAACAAGGAGAATTAAGAGGATCTTATTCGGATTAAGGTTAACGCCTGAATTTTCATAAAAGGACAGGATCGCTTCGTATTTGAATAAAAGGGTCAGCCCCAAAAATCCAAGCATACAGATAAGGTCTACTACCCTTTCCAGAATGATGGTCCCGAAAGACTGATCCACCGGAACTTTTTCCACACCATATAAAGCGGTAGCTCTTGCTACTTCCCCACTTCTGGGAATGGTAAGATTCATAAGATATCCAAAAGATATGGACCAGAGTGAATTGGAATTAGAAATTTTGTGGCCCATAGGCTCCAGCATTAAGTTCCAGCGCACAGCCCTGAACCAGTAGGCCAGAAGTCCAAAAACGGCAGCGAAAAGTACCCAGAGATAGTTAGCTTTTGCCAGAGATGCCTTAATTACTTTAAAATCAAGACCTTTTAAGGCCAGCCATAAAAAAAAGCCTGCAAAAGCAAGCGATATTACTATTGTGAGTATAGATTTTAAAGGATTTTTTGATTTTTTCTCCATGGATCAGGTCAGAAGATTTGTTTTTTCATCCGGGAAAACGATTTTCGGCTGGAAAACTTTTGCTTCTTCAGGCGTCATCTGTGCATAGGCAATGATGATAATGATATCGTCTCTCTGTACCTTTCTTGCAGCAGGCCCGTTTAAACATACTTCTCCGGATTTTCTTTTCCCTTTGATAACGTAGGTGTCAAAACGTTCCCCATTATTCACATTGACGATATAGACTCTTTCTCCCACTACCAGACCGGCAGCTTCTATAAGATCTTCGTCGATCGTTATACTCCCTATATAATTAAGGTCTGAGGCCGTAACCCGTACCCTATGGATCTTAGACTTGAAAACTTCTATTAGCATTCTGCAAATTTATTAATAAAAATTAATAAATCGGGCTTTTGAAATCATTTTAAAACTCCCACAGGCCCAGGTATTTAATTTTATATTACACAAGCTTTCAGGCCATTATTTATAAAATCAACAAACATATCGGTAAAAATATTAATACTTTATACGTAATTTAGGATTTAATAAATACAGAAAATAATATTAATTTTTTGCTAAAGTCAATACTCATAAGCATTTGGCATGATTTTAGTGAGCGGTAACGTAGATTTTACGTGAAAAGTGAAATTATCATATTTTAACTGTTTTCATCAAAAAGCAAAAAAATTTTATAACTTTTAATAAAATAATTGCACAATTAGAAAATAGTATTATATTTGCTATAATTACGAACTAACTTAATATTAAAAATTATGAACAAGTCTGAATTAATCGACGCAATCGCAAAAGATGCAGGAATCACTAAAGTTGCAGCTAAAGCTGCTTTAGAATCATTCATTGGTAACGTAACTACTACTTTAAAGAAAAAAGACGGAAAAGTTTCTTTAGTAGGATTCGGTACTTTCTCAGTAGCTGAGAGAGCTGCTAGACAAGGGATCAACCCTGCAACTAAAAAACCAATTAAAATTGCTGCTAAAAAAGTTGCTAAATTCAAAGCAGGAGCTGATTTATCCAATGCAGTTTCTGGTGCTAAGAAAAAATAATCATTCAGATTAAAAAATTCAAAGGCTGTTTCCTAAGGAGCGGCCTTTTTTTATGGATATAAATGACTGTAAGCAGTCATCACAGGAAAAACAGTAATTCTGATACTTTAATTTTGGCTAAAGCCGTTTCATGTGTATAAAATTGAAAGCGGGCTAAAGCCCGCTCCTATTGAATTTTAAATGATATTTTTCAAAATTAAAGAGATCAGGAATGTTCTTTGAATAAAAGACTATCAAATTCTGATAAATCTATCAAAACTCCCATCTTCCGGCATCCACCCTCTAACTTCTAATCTCTAATTTCCAGCTTCTAATTCCTATGGTGCCAATCTAGAAGTCTTCCAGTCCAGATCTTCCAGCTGATAAATAATCCTGTCGTGAAGACGGTTGGGCCTTCCCTGCCAGAATTCAATTTCGTAAGGTTTTGCTATATATCCGCCCCAGTTGGCAGGTCTTGGAACCTCACTGGTCTCGTATTCTTTTTCCAGTTCTTTTAATTTTTCTTCCAGAAATTCCCTGTTCGGGATCGCCTGACTCTGGGGTGAAACGACCGCTCCAAGCTGACTTCCTTTGGGCCTTGAATGGAAATATCCGTCACTCAGGTTTTCTGCAATTCTTTCAAGGTGTGCTTTAATAATGATCTGTCTTTCGAGATTAGGCCAGAAAAAACTAAGACAGGCCTTATGGCTGTTTTCTATTGCTTTCCCTTTTCTGCTGTTATAATTGGTATAGAAAATGAATCCTTCATAAGTATATTCCTTGAGCAGCACCATTCTGGTTCTCGGGCAGCCATCTTCTTCTACTGTAGAAACAGCCATGGCATTGGCTTCTGAAACTGCCGGGCTATTGCTGGCATCGAGAAACCAGTCCCGGAACTGTTCAATGGGATTTTGTTTTATCTCACTTTCAATAAGTTGGGATTTCTCATACACTTTTCTTTTGTTGTGCAGGTTTTCCATAAATATTTTTTATTAAATTTGAGTATGAATTACTCATACAAAGGTAAAATATTAATTTCCACACCTGACATTTCCGGCGATATTTTTTCGAGATCGGTAGTGCTGATCGTTGAGCATAACGAAAGCGGGGCATTTGGTTTGATATTGAACAAAAAAAACAGCCAGATGAGTAGTAAGTTCAAAAACTTTTTTGATTTCAAAATAGAGGTATATGACGGCGGTCCTGTGGAAAACGACAAAGTCTTTTTTATCGTTAAGGAAAAGAAGGTTACCGAGATGTATTCTGAGATCAGCAAGGGGTTTTATATTACGGAAGACATTGAAAGCATTATCAGTGCTGTTCTTAACAAGGAATTAAGCATCCATGACGTGAAAATTTTCTCAGGATACTCAGGATGGTCTGCCGGGCAGCTTGATGAGGAAGTACAGAGGAGGATGTGGACCGTGGTAGATATTTATAATTTAGACTATACACTTCCTAATGACCAGACTCTGTGGAAGTCGATTATGCAGAATCTGGGCGGGGAATATCTGCTGTGGGCCAATTCCCCTGAAGACATCTCTCTTAACTAACTGATATTCTATTTCATACACTTTAAAACATTAACAAACTTTTAAGATTATGTTAACCAATTTTAAAGAAAGAATTTCCGTTATTTGAAAAACCAAAATCACTGACATGAAAAGAATCAAATTACTTGCTTTATCAGTCTTTTCTGCTTCATTTTTATCCTTTACCCCTATCAATAAAAAATATATTGTTATAGATGCCGGACATGGCGGAAATGATATGGGATCGGTTTTCGATAAATTCTCTGAAAAAGAGATTACCATAAATATTGCCAAGGAAATTCAGAAACTGAATGAAAATCAGGATCAGTATGAAGTGGTATTAACGCGGGATTCTGATACCTATCCTACACTTCAGGAAAGAACTGCTATAATCAACAAGCTTAATCCTGAAATGGTTATTTCTCTTCATATGAACAGCAGCCCTCACAAGGAAACCTCTGAACAAGGGACTGAAGTGTATATTCAAAATACAGAAGGTTCAAAAAAGCTTGCTGAAAAAATTTCTAAGAAATTTAATGTCGCTAAAATCGAGGAACGTAACCTCCATATGCTGAGGGAGACGAAAGCTCCTGCGGTATTGGTAGAACTTGGCTTTATTAATAATACTAAAGACAGGGAATATGTTACCAGCGAAGCAGGCCAGAAAGAAATCGCTCAAAAATTCACAGAGATCATCCGTGAATATTAAATAGAAACAATTTCTGATGTATTCAGAATAAAACCCGGTAAAGGACTTGGGTACTTTGTTGTTTACCGGGTTTGTCAATTTTAAAAACTATTCTTCCAGCTTTCCACCATTTCTATAAAACGGGAGCTTTCAAAAGTCTTATTTCTTATTTTACCTACAGAAAATATGCCTTTCTCATCAGAGATCATTAAAATCTCTTCTGCCTTTTGCGATTCAAAAGCTATTATCTCATGCTCCTGAACGTCTGCAAGGCTGTTTTTGTGTAAGAAAGTCACAAAATTTTCCATCAAAGGTGAGATGTATGCACCTTCGGACTGCTTAGGAACTTTGATCACATTTCCTTCTAAAAATAATAAATTTCCGGAAGTCGTACGGGCAATCCTTTTGTTCGGATTAAGCAGGATCACATCATCCAGGTCATTTTCCTCTGCATAAATGCCTCCGTAAATATTTTCCGGACAGTGAACCCTGATGTTGCTTAATAAATTATTATTTACGTTAATTTCCTTAATAAGATCCAGTTCGAACGACCTCTGATGAACAGCAAGCACATCGTCTGATTCTGTCACTTCATAAAAATAAGATACGGAAGATTTTGAAACAGTCACCGCATCATTATTTCTGAAAACCTGAAAATTAATTATTGCGTTTTTTATTCCTTTGCCATCGATAACATCTTGATGAAAAAGTGTCTGAAAAAATTCCAGGGTATAGGTAAGCGGAATATTCATTCTCATTTTTCTCATGGAGGCCATTAAGAAGAAATAGCACTCTTCATCCATAATCAATCCTCCGTTTCTCACAAAGAAAGAAACCTTCACTGCGTCGCCCAAAAGGAACGCTCTGTTCTTTACATTTAACCCGTCTGATGTAAAATATTGATTTTCCAATTTTTGATGTGATTTATTTATAAAAAAATAATGAACGATAAATCGTTCATCAGTTTTACCATTTAAGTGTACGGCTTATGCCGCACCTAATTTTATTCTAAGGTTTTCTATAAGGTTTTCCCAATACAATGCATTTTCTTCTTCATCACCTTCCTCACAGAAATCTGTAATATTTAAAGCCAGGTCTTCTGTAATATCATCTATTGTGATAGTCATTTCAAAGAAATGTTTAGTCCCCTCATCTTCTTCCCATCTGAAACGAACAAAACCTTCAGGCTTATATCTAATCAAAGTTGCCTTTTCGGCAGGTCCTCCGCCCCAGCTAAAAAAGAAATCATCGCCTTTCTCTGTTACCTCATCCGCAAACCATTCAGATAGCCCCTCTGCCGTCGCCAGATATTCGTATAAAATCTCTGATAAACAATGCATTGGAAATTCGTAATGGACTTTATGTTTCGCCATATAATCTTTGTTTTTATCGTCCCGCAATATATAAATTAATTTTTTTATTACACTAAAAAGCAATTATTTTTTTAAATAATGTTCATGATATTTATCACAGCTTTTAATATTTTATGAATATGATTTTTCAGACCAAAAACTGCCATGTAACGCATAAAAAACTCTCCAAAACGGAGAGTTTTAATATCTATTTTTCATTTAGAACATCCAGAATGATCTGGCATCCCTGTCTGATTTCGTCCATTGAAATGGTAAGTGGCGGTGAAATTCTCATATACTCATTTCTGTAGAGTTGCCAGAATACAATAAGACCCTTTTCCATACATTTTTTAGCCACTTCAAGGGTATATTCCGGTGTTTCGAGATTCACGGCCAGCATTAAGCCTTTCCCATTGATATTTTTAATCTTTGGATGTATAAGAAGCGCTCTGAAGAGTTTTTCCTTTTCAGCGATTTCATTCATCAGCCCGCTTTCTAAAACTTCTTTCAAAGTAGCATAACTGGCGGCTGCAATCAGAGGATTTCCTCCAAATGTTGTAATATGTCCCAGCTTTGGTGAATGTGACAGCGTTTCCATAATCTTCCTGGAACTCATAAAAGCACCTACCGGCACTCCTCCGCCCATTCCCTTACCCATTACGAGAATATCCGGAACGATGCCGAAATGTTCAAAAGAGAATAGTTTACCTGTTCTTCCGAATCCCGGCTGGATTTCGTCGAGAATAAGAAGAGCTCCTACTTCTTTACATCTTTGTTTAAGCTTAATCAAGTAATTGTCTTCAGGGACTAAGAATCCAGCTGCTCCCTGAATGGTTTCCAGGATCACACAGGCTGCTTTCTCTGTAATTTTGTCTAAATCATTTTCATTGTTGAATTCTATAAAGCTGACCATAGGCAGCAACGGGCGGAATTCTCTTTTATGGGTTTCGTTTCCTGACACACTTAATGCCCCATGCGTATTCCCGTGATATGAATTTTTAAAGGATATAATTTCTTCTCTTCCTGTATAACGTTTAGCCAGCTTTAGGCTTCCGTCGATAGCTTCTGCCCCACTGTTTACCAGATAAGTAATTTCCAGAGAATCTGGCGTAGCTTCTGCCAGAAGTTTGCATAATGCTACAGGTTTTTCCTGTGCATATTCTCCATACACCATTACGTGCAGGTATTTGTCTGCCTGCTCCTTGATGGCTGCCACCACCTTAGGATGTGAATGTCCTAAAGTATTGGCAGAAACGCCTGCCACGAAATCCAGATATTTCTTTCCATCTGTTCCGTAGATATAGCTTCCTTCTGCTTTTTCAACTTCAAAACCTGCTGCAAATTTTGTGGTCTGTGCCTGATATATAAAAAAGTCTTTATGCATTTCCATTTCGCAAAAATTTTCCGCAAAGCTAAAAAAGATTCATCACATGTAGAAATTATAAGTATTAATAAAAAATTACCCTTAAAATTTAAGGGTAATTTTTAAAGTATATACTGACTATTATAATACTTTTTCAACTGTTACATAACTGTTGTTGATTACATTGTAAGCAGTTGTTCCCCCGACTTCGGAGATCGCTTCTAAAGTAATATACTGCCCCTGAACTGCATACACTGAAAAATCAAGACTGATTTTTCTGATCGTGCCATCAAAATTCACCGCATTTTCCAGAAGCTGGAATCTTTTAGCATCATTAACATATAAGCTTGCTCCTAATCTACTACTAAATGTACCTGCAGCTCCTGTAAAGTTCAGGCTTACATTAATTCTGTACAAACCGCTTTGCCGGATATAAAGCCTGTTTAAATCTGCTCCAGTTGTAAGAACATTGGTTTTAAGCTTTAATGGATCCGCTAAAAAATTAGGCTTATCAATTAAGGAATTAATGGGAAGCATCACAGCCCCAGAGGTCGTATTCACAGGATTTATAGTAAATCTGGAAATATTATCAGATTCAATTTCGAAGGCTTTACTCCAGACAAGCCCGTCGAATACCATTACCTGGCCTGTACTTTTCACAAATATAAGCATGCCTCTTAGGACTTCTATCCTCGTAGCAGGAGCGTTTATTCCTGTGTAAGGCAAATCGGTAGGAGTTTCAACCGCAGGTAAGCCGAAACCTTTAACTCCGGTTGCTTCATTTGTATTTGTTATGTACATCATTACCTGATCATTACCGTTAGCATTAGAATCAGGATTGGGTATGTTTGTAAAGTTAACTTGCGCACTGTAAATGCCTAATGAAAACAAGAACAGGCAGAATATATATTTTTTCATCATTAATAGGCTTTAATTAAACGAGCTCCAATATATGAGTTTATAGAATTGGAATCTGTTCCGTATGCGGCAAGAGATCCCCCGGAGCCACCAATAGTGGTTATCGTCGGAACAACTCTCAGCTCAGCGCCAGCAGGTAAGGATATTGTTTGTGAAAAACTAGATGTTTTACTTCCCTGGGTGTCAATAATAAATATTATAGAATAATTACTTTTGGTAACAATAGTTTCCCAATCCGAAGCCGGCGTATATTTAACCTGTAGTGTCAGTTTAAATTCTGTAATACCTATCTGGGCACCAACGCTACCTCCTGTAAAACCTAAGGCTGCGGCTACGTCATAAACTCCATTCTGTTTTATCGTCACTGAACTTGGATTTTTCAGGAGCAGATTATCAACAAGAACCTGGCTTTTATTATCTGGTGCAAGATAAACGGGTGCCCCTAAAGAAAGACATATTCCTAGACCAAAAGCTAAGCAGGGTATTGTAATTCCTGAAGAAATTCCCAATCTTGAACCTTTAGGCTGAAAAATTCCCTGTATCTGTCTTGCGGGATTCCATGCATAGCCGTCATACTTATAATACTGGTCATCAGCTTTATTATAGATAACCCCACCTACAAGGTTAGGATAGTCACTAAAGAGATCCGGTGATGCAGCATCATATTTAGGAAAAGTAGTATATGTATTGGAATATGGAAGTATTGCTCCCCTGGTTCCGTCTTTTATTTTTAATATGTTCTGATTGCTGACAGTGTTGTCACCAATGACTACCTGTGCATTTAAGCCGCATTGAAATAAACACACTAAAATTAATATTATCCTTTTCATTTTATTGCATATTTATTTTTTCAACAATGATTTCTGACACTGCATTTCCTGTAGTATTCATTGAAAAAGACAATATATTTCCGCCAATAATGCCGGTACAGACCCCTGTTCCAATGTTCTGGTTCCCATAAAACCTGAGTCTCAGATTGTCACCTGCTTCAAAGCTGCCTACATAAGTAAGAACCAGTGACTGTCCTACATCAATTGCTCCCGGAGACAAACTTCCTAAGGATAGTGCACCGCTGGTGGAACTGGTGGTATTGTTTGTAATAGGCCTCCATGTAGCAGGAGCCGCTGCAGTACTTGTTTCTAAATCAACCTTTGAGTATAGATTAATTGTTACTCCTACGCATAGCGCCGGTGTTTTAACGTCTATAGCACCACTTTTAAAGGAAATTTTATACAGGCCTCTTGTTTTGATATTAATAATATTGCTTGTAGCTGATGCAAGAGCAACATCTGCCGAAATATCATTATAACTTGGGCTGGCACTGGTAAATGGAACATCAATTGCTCCTCCTGCCTGCGGGCAAAGCCTGTTTACACCTCCACACCCCAATCCACATGTTCCGCAATCAGCTGTTATGGCAGCACTTCTTATAAAGCGGGCCATTTTATTGTTCTTCAGGGCCGTTACAATAGGATCTGATATTTTCCATCCAGTACCGTCATTCTGAACAATACTTCCTGTTTCTTTGTTAAAGATAATAGAAGCCTGGGTCCCGTTTCCTGTGGTACCAACAGCAGATGTCGGCAGTACCGAAGCCGTGTTAGCCCTTGGCAATCTGGCTGCGTTATCATCTTGTTTTACATGTAAAAGTGATCTTGTGTCGGGTTCGAAAACTGGGTTTTTCGAAATCCCAACCTGTGCGTTAATCCTTATAAAGCAACAAATAAGGACTAAGAGGAAATAGTCGATTTTCATTCTAAATTTTTTTTATCATTCTTAGGTTTAAATTTATGAAATATTATGACTTGGATCATGTCATTCATTAAAAAAATGTTAAATAAAAAAAAGAAAAAGAAAAACATAGATTTAAAGCGGTGTCTGGGAGCTAAGCAATCTATTACGATGATTAAAAAAACAATTATTTTACTCCATTTCGTGCCATTTTCACATTTTTTACAGTAAAAAAAATCACCATTTTAATTCAAAAAATGGTGATTTCATGTTCTTCGTTGAAAAATATTAAGTTTATTTCCGTACCCGTTTAGGTTTCTTGGCTTCTTCTTTAGCTCTCTCTTTGTCTATAGCTTCCTGAGCCTGATTAAAGAGCTCATTATCTGCAGAATATTTGATTTCTTCATAATTAGGACTGTCTACAAGGATATCCTGCCATTTTCTGATCCGGTCTTTGGTATTCCAATTAAAATCGGGGAACTTTCTTTTTTCCGGTTCTATTTTACTCATTGGGTAGGTATCTGAATTGGCACCTATACTGCATGATATGATTTGTAAGGCTCTTTCTTCAAATAAAGCTCCAATGATCCCGCAGGTCGAAAGGGTAATCCCTATTCTCTGAGGCTGCTTGGTTTCCTGATCTACGTCATCTACATAAACAATTGACTGTGCATTTCCTACGACTCTGGCTTCTTTAATATCATTATTCTCATAGTAAACGGTCATGAATTTACCTTTCACCTGGTTAAACTCATCTTTAAGGTTTAATGAATCTACTTTGCTGATCGCGAAGGCATTTCCAATGACTTTAAGTGAGTCTATATTTTCAGTTTTGGTATTAAAATAAGCTTCAACTTTATCTCCTGTTACCTGCTTTTCGCCACTCCAAAGAATGGGGTTGGTATACATATGCATGATGCCGTCTGTTTCATTGAAGGCGATGGAATCTGCTCTTCCCTGGGCATTGGACTTGAAGATTCGTGCTTTTTTATAAGCTCTTAAAAAGCTCTTCTTTACACTTATATCTGCTAAATCGGGCCTCTGGTAAGAAAGAATCTTTTCTGCGGCAAAGTAAATAGAGTCTTTTTCCATGATTTTAACAGCATAAGGACTGTTGGTCATCATGGCAGAATCTTTTTTCTGAAAGACTTCCCCGTAACCGCCTTTGATATATCTTCTTTCTATGGGATCATCGAGTGTAACGTTTCCGGTTGCTTTACCGAACCCGGTAATGTTGTTAAAATACATATCATCCCCGGTAAGAATTTTGTCGTTATAAAAGATTCTGGAATTTTTGTTAAGGAAAGCTTCCTTGGTTTCCATTCTATAGGTTCCTCTTTCTGTATAAATACGATTTTTAGGATTGGCCCGGTTGGTAATCGTAGTGGGTCCGAAAAATTCAGCGACCTTCGTATTTTGATTCTGTTTGATATTGGGACCTTCTATAATATAATCCGGACTGTCAATTTTAACGTTTCCAACAAAATCGATCATTTTGGTATTGAGAAAGTAGGTCGCAGATTTGGTATACATTACATTCTGCGCATCCGAAATTGTTCCTCCGGTATTGAAGTAGGCCTGGTTGGCCAGCCTGTCGTAATACAGAATATCGGTTTTTATGGTCTGTTTCGGATCGGTAAGAACAACATCTTTTTTAGCGACACCTTTCTGAGTAACCCCATTGTACTCCATTTCATGGGCAGTAATCACAGAGCCGTCAGCATTTTGAAGTCTGGCATTACCAATAGCTTTTACAAGACTCTGATCGTTATAAAGGATGACTTCATCGGCATAGAGGACAGATCCCTGATGCTCGATCTGAACGTGGCCTACCATGTACTGGTTTCCTTCATACTTGGTGTCTTTTTTAAATTCATCGGAATGGATGATTTTCACCTTATCTTCGGGTCTTACTGCAGGCGAAGGTTTTCCTTTATTTTGGATATAAGGATCCATCTGCGTGGTTTTATTCTCCTGTGCGGAGCTGAACGCAGAAATAAAAATTAACAGAAAAAGGATTATTCTCATTGATTAATCATTCTTAGTGCCATAGAAATACAGCGAATGCGAATCAATATTTACGCCAAATGCTTCTTCAATTGCTTCTTTAATTCCCTGTATTCTCGGATCACAGAATTCGATAATTTCTTCAATTTCTTTATCAGAGCCTTTTTTGTAGATCACCAAATGGTCATGCTGCTTGTCAAAATAAGACTTCTCATAAGATGAAGAGGTCAACGTTTTTTCTCCAAACTGATGCTTACGGATCAAACCTGCATCGAGGAAAATTTCAATAGTATTGTAAATCGTTGCTTTTGAAACATGATATTTCTTCTGCATCATGAGAAGGTACAGATCATCCACATTGAAGTGATGATCCATACTATAAATCTCTTCTAATATCGTATATCGTTCAGGTGTGTTTCTGAAACCCTTCTCTAAAAGGTAGTTTCTGAGAACATCCTTAATCAAAGCAATATTTTTTTCTTTTTGTACTGTATCCATCAAAAAAATTATCTACAAATTTATTGATTTTTATTTAAATAGACGATAGCGTTTACCACCCCATGTTTTTAGGAATTATGACGGAAGAAACCGGATTGCTCAATCTTGTTATCATAAACCGTAAGTTCTGTAATTGGGGCAGATTCCACTTCTACGTTGTGCGAGGATACTCCCCAAGCTTTGAAATCATCGCTTCCGATGTATTTCACAAAGCTGTAGATATTGAGGGTAATCTTCTGTTTAACAGTTAAAAGTATATCGTTGATATATGTATTATCAATAATTACATATTTCAGATCCGGCGGAATGTTGTGCGCTCTCAGGGAAGGATGGCTGCTTCTTGATGGAATGGTTCCTTCTGCCATAAGATCTTTGAGTACCATATTAAAATAGTCATTAATCCTACGGTCTACTTTAAATCCTAAGAGGAAGTTGACTTTATATACTGTTCCGGGCAGAATTTCATCTACCGTATATTTAAAAGTATACGGATCTTCCTGGTTGACAATACTTAATATAAAATAATGATCTGCTCTTTTAGGCTGTTTTTTGATAATGGAGTAGATAATTTTTGATTCTACCTCATCATTTCTTTTAGCTCTGCTCAGGTAAGCAAGATTGGTGGCATATTTAGGAATGCTTTCATCCAGCTTCATATCTTTTATGATGGAGACATATTTATCTATTTTTACAAACTGGATAAATCTTGTTTTTATAAGTCTCCCATTATACCATGCATACATTGAAATTCCGATAGAACCGGCCAGAACAACCGTAATCCATCCGCCTTCCATGAACTTGATGATGTTTGCACTGAAAAATCCTAGTTCAATAGCCATATAAACCAAAGCGAAAAATACAATTAATACTTTGCTTACTCTGTGCTTCAGCAACCAGAACACCAGCAGGACTGTTGTCATCAGCATGGTTACTGTAATGGAAAGTCCATATGCGGCTTCCATTTTACCTGATTCCCTGAAATGGAGTACTACAATAATACACAGAATAAGAAGTCCCCAGTTGATTCTTGGAATATACATTTGTCCTTTAACTCCGGAAGGATAATCGATCTTTTGATTTGGCCATAAATTAAGAGACATTGCTTCTGAGAAAATGGTAAAGGAACCTGTAATCAAGGCCTGACTTGCAATAATTGCTGCTGCAGTTGCCAAAATTACTCCCGGTACAATCATCCACTCTTCCATGATTCCAAAGAATGGGTTGACTACAGAGAATCCAGGTTTCCCATGATTGGTTAATAACCAGGCACCCTGTCCAAGATAGTTTAAAATAAGCATAATCTTAACAAATCCCCAGCTTACTCTTATATTTTTGGCACCGCAGTGTCCCAGGTCCGAATAAAGAGCTTCTGCACCTGTTGTACACAGGAAAACAGCACCGAGAATAACAATTGCGCTTGGAGAGTTCACAATAAGCTTGTAGGCATAATAAGGATTGAAAGATCTTAAAATTTCTAAATTTTCACTTAAATGCATTACACCCAACCCACCTAAAACTAAAAACCAGACAACCATTACGGGTCCAAAAAATTTCCCTATAAAACTGGTTCCGAATTGCTGTACCACAAAAATTGCAATCAGAATTCCAATCGTAATAGGCACAACAGGTGTATGAGGATTATAGATCTCCAGACCTTCAATAGCTGACATAACCGTAAGCGACGGAGTGATTACCCCATCCGCGACAAGTGCTGCTGCACCTATGATAGCAATAAGATACAGCCATCCTTTTTTAAGATTTTTAACCAAAGAGAACAGCGCTAAAATACCTCCTTCCCCTTTGTTATCTGCCCTTAAAGCGATGATCACATATTTTATCGTAGTCTGAAGAGTAAGTGTCCAAATAATACAGGAAAGAGCTCCTTCTATGTATTCGTTGAAAGGCATATTACTACCTCCGTCTTTTGCATTTACAATTGCTTTCATTACGTAAAGCGGGGATGTTCCAATATCTCCGAACACAATTCCGAGAGAGACTAAAACTCCCATAAAAGAAAGTTTCTTTATGTCAAAATGATAACCATCTTCTGTAAGGTCTGCCATATCAGCTTATTTTTTTAAACGCGCAAATTTATACTAAATTTATGACGTCGAGAACTATTCTTCATGAATAGAATAAATGAAAAAACTTCCTTTCGGAAGTTTTTCTCTATAATAGTTTATTTTACGTACATCGCTTTTTTAATCTCCTCTTTCACTTTTTCAAGCTTAGGGAACCATTCTGCAAATAATGCAGCGGAATATGGCGCAGGCGCATCAGGAGTGGTAATTCTCTTGATAGGTGCATCCAGATAGTCAAATGCTTTCTGCTGTACCATATATGTAATTTCAGAAGATATGGACGCGAACGGCCAGGCTTCTTCCAGGATTACCAGTCTGTTCGTTTTTTTAACGGAAGCTAAAACGGTATCAAAGTCAAGGGGACGAACGGTTCTAAGGTCGATAACCTCTACAGAGATTCCTTCTTTAGCCATATCTTCAGCTGCCTGGATAGCCAGCTTCATGATCTTACCGAAAGAAACCAAAGTAACATCTGTACCTTCTCTCTTGATATCTGCTTTACCTATTGGCAGGTAATATTCTTCTTCAGGAATTTCCATTTTGTCGCCATACATCTGCTCAGATTCCATGAAAATAACCGGATCATTATCCTGGATAGCTGTTTTCAATAATCCTTTTGCATCGTAAGGGTTAGAAGGAACTACTACTTTAAGTCCCGGAACGTTAGCAAACCAGTTTTCAAAAGCCTGAGAGTGTGTAGCTCCCAATTGTCCAGCTGAAGCTGTAGGCCCTCTGAAAACGATAGGACAGTTCCACTGGCCACCGCTCATCTGACGGATCTTAGCTGCATTATTAATAATCTGATCAATACCTACCAATGAGAAATTGAACGTCATATACTCTACAATTGGTCTGTTACCATTCATTGCAGCCCCTACAGCAATCCCTGTAAAACCAAGCTCAGCGATAGGTGTATCGATTACTCTTTTAGGACCAAATTCATCCAGCATTCCTTTAGAAGCTTTATACGCACCATTGTATTCTGCAACTTCCTCCCCCATTAAAAAGATGGATTCGTCTTTACGCATTTCCTCGCTCATTGCTTGCGCAATTACCTCACGAAAAGTATATTCTGCCATATTTATTTGAAAAATTTAGACTACAAAAATAGTGTTTTTTTATTAGTAACATAACAAAAAAGGCATCTCATTGAATGAGAAGCCCTAATTATTTAATCAGAGAGGTTTTTCTTCGATCCGGCTGAGTTCTCTGTAGTTTTTCCTGAGGGCGGACAGAATCCTACCATATGTTTTTTTATAAATTATATATATAATATAAAATACAAGCAGCATACAAAATGCAAATACGGCATAATTCCCCAGTTCGGGCATCATCCTTTCAGGGCTGGTATGCACTATAATATTATGCCCATTATTCCATCCGTCTTTTGTTCCTGCCATAAAATCTTTTGTATAAAGATCAAAATGGATCAGGTTATCCAGAATGATAAGGAGAAAAGAAATTCCTGCGTACCCGAAAATAAGCTTTCTTATATTCAGAATATTTTTCATTAATGACAAGGAATTATTTCCTGTTTTTAATCTTCTGAACAGCAAAACTGCCAGGATTATAAATCCGAAAAACAGGGCTATCCTCAGATATGGAAATTCACCGTTAATATATCCATAGACAGACCATAATACAATTTCTATTATACCGATCAGGAATAAAGTTTTGGCCACAGAAACGGAGTTCTGCTTAATCATGTTATAAATTTCATTTTCGGAATAATCTTTAAATCCGGCTTCATTTTTATTCCAGTCTTTTTTTAAAAGTTCCAGTTCTTCCATATTATTTTATGCTTATTTTAGTTTTCAAATTATTCTTTGCCCTGTTCATTTTCACTCGTGCATTTCCTTCTGTAATTCCGAGAATCTCTCCTATTTCCCTGTAAGACTTATCTTCCAGATACATCATAATCAGCGCTTTTTCTACATCGGACAGTTCATGGATGGCTTTGTACATTTTTTTCAGTTTGTGTTCATCGTCTTCATACACTTCATACTCCATTTTTAAGGAAGAAACATCTATATCCGAATGCTGTAAAGCTTTTTTCTGTGATTTCCTGAAAAGGGTCATCGCCGTATTGAGTGCTACTTTATACATCCAGGTAGAGAATTTAGCTTCTCCCTTGAATCCGGGAAAGGATCTCCAAAGCTGGACGGTAATTTCCTGGAAGAGATCTTTATGGTCTTCGGCATTATCTGTATATATCCTACATACTTTGTGGATAAGCCTTTGGTTGGGCTTAAAAAAATCAACAAAGTTTTTTTCCATTTCTGTGCTCATATTTTATGAGTGGGGAATTTTTATTTTCGTTACAGAATTTTTTCAAAAAAATAAAAAACGGCATCTCATTTCTGAAATGCCGTCTGAAATTTTATTTAAACTTATTTAGTTTATTTTGTCCCATACCTGGGTTCTTCCTAAGATGGAAACTCCCATATACCCTCTTACATTCAGCTTATCACCGCTTCTTGTAATCGTACATTTGTAAGTTTTACCGGTTTTAGGGTCAGTAATAGTTCCCCCGGTAAATTCATTTCCTTCTTTTTTAAGACCTCTGATGATCTCCAATCCTAAGATCGGCTTTCCTTTTCTGTCATCCTTACATCCCGTACAGTTTGGATCTGCCGGCTTTATAAGCAGCTGGGAAACTTTTCCATAATATTTCCCGTCTGATTTTTTATAGATCTCAACAACAGATTTGGCCTGCTTAGTTTCATCATCTATAGTTTTCCACTTACCTTCAATCTGTGCAAACGATAATACGCCAAACAGGGAAAGCACGAATGTTAATAATAATTTTTTCATATTTCTTATAGTTTTAATTCCGATATACGTTTTTGTTATCTATACTATTGCTAAATGTATAAATTAAATTTTAAACAGACAAAAACTTTTACTATACAGAGCATATGATAGGCCAAAGTGTAAAAGGTTAAGTTAACAGTTATAATGATTTCAGATTTCAGACACGAGATATGAGGTTTTTTGACTGTAGATTTTAGTATCCCATAAGGCTTCGGAGTAAGAACTAGCAACCAGCAACTATACTCTAAAACCATAAAACTCTCAGACTCTCAAACTTATTTAAGTTTTCTATTGATCACCCTGTCCATATAATCCTGATACCAGGCTTTTGCCGTCTTCATTTCCTGTTCTATTTCCGGGGTCTTTAATTTTCCTATTAAATTGTTTGCAAAGCCAAGGTCATTCTTCTCATATACTCCTGTAATTTCCTTGCCGTCGAAACGGTACATATGATTTCCAATGATGAACTGTTCCGAGCTACCATCTGAATTCACTACAATAGACGGATATTTCTTATCACTTACAAGGCTTCTTCCCCAGCTTCTGATCTGTTTATTATATCCTATAAGGTCTGCCAGCGTAGGATAAATATCTATCTGCTGAGCGGTTTCAGGGTTTACACCTTTAAGGTTGTATGCCGGATTTGGGGAATACAATATCAGAGGAACGGCAAAACGGTTCATGGCTTTTTCATATTCACCGTAAGCGATCTGGTTGGTATGATCTCCTGTGAAAACAAAAATTGTATTATTGAACCAGGGTTCTTTTTTAGCTGTTTCAAAATATTTTTTAATGGCATAATCCGTATATTGGATCGGTTCATGCATTTCTATGGTCCCTTTTTTAAATTTCCCTTTGTATTTTTCAGGAATTTTAAAGGGATGGTGTGACGAGGCAGTAAATACCGTGGTCATAAATGGCTGCGTCTTTCCTACGTTTTTTGCAAAGTACTGAAGAAAGGGTTCATCCCATATGGCCCACATTCCGTCAAAATCTTCATCGTGATTGTATTCATTTTTCCCGAAATAATGTTTAAAACCCAATATATTTCCAAATCCAAGGAAGCCCATCGATCCGTTGGGAGCCCCGTGATAAAAAGAAGTATCATAGCCCAGATCATTACACACTGAAACAATTGACTGGATTTTCTGATTGGAATACGGTGAGCTGGTAAAAGCATCGGTCAAGCTTGGAATTCCCGCCAGCACACTGCTCATCCCATGAATGGACTGTCTGCCATTGGCAAACATATTAGGAAAAATCAGGCTCTGCCCTGCAAGGCTGTCTATAAATGGTGTATAGGAAACATAGCCGTTGATATTTTTATCTTTATTAAAAGCACCTGAATATTCTCTGCCAAAAGATTCAACGATAAAAATGACAATATTGGGACGGTTCTCCACTTTACGGTCATATATTTTATAAGGCTGAACATGGTCAGCAATATATTTTTCGTCTACAAAATGAACTTCTTTGAAGTTATTGGTTCCCAATGTTCTGAAAAATGAGAATGTACTGTTCAGAACTATATTGCCCTGAAGCGGGTTCACCACAAAACGGTTGGCATCCACTAAATTAATGGGTCTCGTGCTGTGCTTGAAGTCTCCACGGATTCCTCCAACAACCAGAACAGCCGTACCACAAAGAACAAGTACTGACCAGATAAAATAAGGTATAAGTTTTACAGGCTTCTGTTCTGTGATTTTCACTTTCTTGTAAAGGAAGACCCAAAGTGCCATTAAAACAATAAACCATATGAGAACAAAAGGATGCTGCCCTATGGAAACAGTGAACACTTTAAAAACATTGGATTCATGTTTTGCAACTTCTAACGCAGTAGAGGTTAATCTTGCCTGTGAAAATTTATAATAGACAAAGTCCCCGAAATTCATGGCATAGGCAATTCCGTTGGTGACGAAGTACAGCCAGAATAAAACAGTCTGGTATCCTTTTTTTGTATTGATGACAACAGGAACCAGGCTTAACAGAATAAATAAAGAGTTGACATATAAGATCGCCGTGGTATCAAAGGCAGTCCCATGAAATGCCAGGTTGAAATAATCTGAAACGGAATCTACTTTGATGAGCTCTTTATTGAAGTACCAAAACAAAAGCCGGGCAATCTGATAAAAAACGTATGCTAAGAAAATCCGGTAAAAAAGGACCAGAACTTCTTGTTTTCTAAATTCTTTAAAAAATTTCATTCGGCAAATTTACATCAAAAACATATTAATGTATTTTTTCCTTCATAATATTTCGGGATAAAATTTGGAAAAACTGTACTTTTGTTGACATGAATTTCATAAAAAACAATCTTGCCAATGCATTGACCCTTGCCAATTTATTTGCAGGCTGTGTAGGAGCGATACATCTTATTCTGGGCGATTACCAGACTACGGCGGTCTGTGTCATTCTTTCTTCCATTTTTGATTTTTTTGACGGGTTTGTAGCCCGGGCTCTAAAATCGAACTCCAATCTGGGACTTCAGCTGGATTCGCTGGCAGATATGGTTAGCTTTGGCCTGATTCCCGGACTTACGATGTACAAAGCGCTGGAACCATTCGGAAATGAAATATCAGGGTTGCACCTTCCTTTTGATATAAGTTATGCTGGCCTTCTGGTGACTGTTTTTTCATGTCTCAGACTGGCGATCTTTAACCTGGATGAGGAACAGCGTTATTATTTCAAGGGGTTGAATACACCTACCAACACAGTATTGCTGTTTGGATTATATTATGCTTTCAAAGAAACCGGAACGTTCGGATTTTTATTTGAGAATTCTTTGTTTCTAGTTTTATTGACGGTCATCACATCATGGCTTCTGATCAGTCCTGTCAAGATGATGGCGATGAAATTCAAATCGAAAAAGCTCCAGGATAATTATCCTAAAGTTATTTTACTGGTTGGCGGAATTGTTATTCTGGCTCTGTTTCAGATCGTTGGTATTCCTATGCTTGTTATTTATTATATGATAGTATCACTGGTTTTCCAGAAACAGCTGAAGTAGATTTCAGGCTTCAGATATCAGACATCAGATTCCAGATTTATATTTAGAGAAGAGGAAATCAGATGTCAATCCATTTTCAAATTAAACATTTTTAAATTTTCAAATTATAGACATGAATTTAAAACTCCATAAACCTCTCTGCATTTTTGACCTTGAAACCACAGGAACCAATATCGGAAAAGACAAAATTGTAGAAATCTGCATTTTAAAAGTAAACCCGGACTCCTCGAGAGAAAGCAAAACATGGCGCGTAAATCCGGAAATTCCTATTCCGAAAGAGTGCAGTGAGATCCACGGAATTTATGATGAAGATGTAAAGGACGCACCAACGTTCAGAGAAATTGCTCCAAAAATCATGGAAATGCTTTCAGGAAGTGATTTGGGAGGCTTTAATTCCAACCGCTTTGATGTTCCGCTTCTGGCTGAAGAGCTGTTGAGAGTGGAAATTGATTTTGACCTGAGCAAATTCAGACTGGTAGATGCGCAGACTATTTTCCACAAGAAAGAGCCAAGAAATTTAGGGGCTGCCTATCAGTTTTACTGTGGAAAGGTTCTGGAAAATGCCCATTCTGCGGAAGCTGATGTGATGGCCACTTTTGAAGTACTGGACGCACAGGTCGGAAGGTATGAAGATATTCCTAACGAGATTGCTCCTCTAAGCGAATTTACATTCCACAATAAGAATGCTGACCTTGCCGGATTTATTGGATATAATGATAAAACGGAAGCTGTTTTCAATTTTGGGAAATATAAGGGACAAGTGGTAAAAGCTGTTTTCCAGAAAGATCTGGGATATTACGGATGGCTTCAGAATGCTGACTTCCCTCTTTACACGAAGAAGGTCTTCACAAAAATTCAATTGTCAGGTAAATTTTAAAAAATGTCAAACCTAGTCCGTTTTAAATTTTACGAAACTGCCCTTGAAGCCAACAGGGACAAGCAAATCCTTGCCGAAAACGGAGTGAACGGGTTCATTGCCAACGAACAGCTTATCCAGTCTGACTGGCTGCTTTCACAAGCCGTAGGCGGTATTCAGCTTCAGGTTTTTGAAGATGATCTGGAAAAGGCAAAGCAGATCCTGCAGGATTATAATGATAACGAAGCTTATTCACTGGAAGTTGAACATACTATAAAAGACCCGGCATTTGATTTTGTCTGTCCGAAATGCGGTTCAAACCATATTTACAGGGACGACCGGGCGACGAGCTTCTTTGGAATCTCTATTTTGTCAAGCCAGAAGTTTGTGTGCTATTACTGTGGGAATGAATTTACTCATTAATGGTTTAGGATTAAAGAATATAAAAAACTGCTTGGTCATGACTGAACTGTATTCAGATCTACAGTCTGTTAAATTAAATAATTAAAGAGTTATGAAAATCATTTGTATAGGAAGAAATTACAGCGAACATGCAAAAGAATTAGGAAACGAAATTCCTGAAAAACCGGTTATTTTCATGAAGCCTGATACCGCGGTTTTGAAGGGAAATGATTTTTATATTCCTGAATTTTCCAATGACGTTCACTATGAGCTGGAAGTTGTTGTAAAAATTTCAAAAGGGGGAAAATACATTCAGAAAGAAGCAGCTCACAAGCATTATGAAGAGATCAGCTTAGGAATAGATTTTACAGCCAGAGATCTTCAGAGCGAACTTAAATCCAAAGGCCTTCCCTGGGAATTGGCTAAAGGCTTTGACGGTTCTGCAGTGGTGGGTAACTTCTTCAAAAAGGAAGATTATGATCTTCAGGGACTGCAGTTCTCTTTACTGAAAAATAAGGAAGAGGTTCAGGACGGCAATACAAAAGATATGATTTTCAGTTTTGATGATATCATTGCTTTTGCCTCCCAGTATTTTACATTAAGGGTAGGTGACCTTATTTTCACCGGTACTCCAAAAGGGGTAGGAAAGGTGAATGAAAATGATGTTCTTGAAGCTTATCTGAAAGATGATAAAATTCTTGATATCCGAATATTATAAGTATTTAACATAAAAAACTGGGCAATTTTTCTTATCTTTAAATAACAAAATTAAAGGTCATGATAAATATTGTACTACCCGTAGATTTTGGGGACAAAACAGAACAGCTTGTAGATGGAGCTGTAAAATTTGCAAAACAGCTGAACGGTAGAATTTTTCTGATTCACGTAGCACCTTCGGATATTGGTTTTGCTATCGGTGATATGGGATATCAATATTTTCCTGAAGTAGAAGCCAATGAGATCAGAGAGGAGCTTATACAGCTGAACAAGATTGAGCAAAGGATTATTGCTCATGATATAGACTGCGAGCATTTATTAAAACAGGGCATTGCAAAAGATACCATCCTGGAATATGCAAAAGCCAAAAATGCCGATTATATTGTAATGGGATCGCACGGAAGAAGCGGGATTTACGATGTGTTTGTAGGAAGTCTAACGAAAGGACTTACGAAAGACTCTCATGTTCCTGTACTGGTGCTTCCTATCCACGACTAAAAAATAAATTTTAATCGTTAATAAAAAAACCGATCAGACCAAAGTCCGATCGGTTTTTTACTATATAACCAATTAATTAACCTTCTTTTTTATAGATCTTAGGATCGTAGTAAGGGTTCTTACCCTCAGTCGGAGAATAATAGTCTTTATCTTTATCCCCACCTAGTTTTACAACCAGTACATAGCACCAGTAAGTAAACAATACGCAGCAAACGATAAATAAAATCCAGTTTAGAACATTTCCAAATGTATCAAAAAAACCGAAGGTCCATTTGAAAACTTTACTTAAGAATAACCAGAAAGACGTCATTATTTTCCTTTTTTAAATTAACTTTGTACAAATTTATAAAAAATGTTTAAATTACTTTCAAAAGAAAGCAATATTTTTTCAATTCCTGTTTATATTGGTTTTCTTCTTTTAGTAGTCATAATATTTAACATACTGAATTTCAACACTTATGAAGCAATCATCGCAGGAATAACTTTCCTGGGAATCGCTTTGGGATATTTTTGTTTTCACAGTATTGCTCTTAATTACCAGACGCATCTGCCGTTATTTTTATATACTTTTTTTATTTTTGGACTTTATCCGGGGAATCTGGATATCGGAATTGCCGTTTCACTGCTTACCAATTCTTTTCTGCTGCTGCTTTTAACCAGTGCGGATGAAGATATCAGAAAAAAATCCTATGTTCTGGTAGGAGCCATCGTTGCGCTGAACTTTATTTTTCTTCCTACCACATGGCCCATGGCTCTTTTCGTGATTGTTCACGTAATAGCAACTTCCCAGAAAATAAGCTTAAATCTGTTCAGGTTTCTTTTAGGAACTATATTGATTGCTTTCAGTTATTTTTCGATCATGTTCTTTTTCCGGTTCACGACATGGAATATTGATTATTTTCCTTTTGGAAAAATGAGGCTTATGACAGATTATATTGATCTGGTCCCTTTAATTCCTATTCTCCTGATGCTTATTTATGCCGTATACGATCATTTTAAAAACTATAATAAGAAAAGTCCGATAAGCAGATATAAGTACACGTTTTTGCTTGTATTCTCACTGGCCCAGCTGGTGACTATTATTCTGTACATGAATAAAAACTATGAATATTTACTGCTTCTGGCATTCCCATCGAGCATTATCCTGAGCAGGATGATGAGATTTTTGCCTAAATACTGGATGCAGGAGGTGAGCTTATGGCTTATCATTATAAGTTTGATTGCTTTTAAAGCAGGTACGTATTTTAATTTATTTTAAAGATTATGATTCAGATAGACGATAAATTGATTTCAGAGGATATATTTTCCGAAGAATTTGTTTGCAACCTTACGAAATGTAAAGGTGCATGCTGTGTGGAAGGAGATGTAGGGGCTCCGCTAGATAAGGATGAACTTGAGATTTTAGACAGTATTCTTGATAAAATAAAGCCTTATCTTACACAGGAAGGCATCAAAGCCCTTGAGGAACAAGGAACATGGACAACCGACCCGGAGGACGGAATGTACGTGACGCCCATGGTAGAAGACCGTGAATGTGCTTATGTAACCTTCGACGAAAGAGGAATCACGAAATGTGGCATTGAAAAAGCGTATGAAGATGGTGCTGTAGACTGGCAGAAACCGATCTCCTGCCACCTTTACCCGATCCGTGTCACGGAATATTCTACTTTTACTGCCCTGAACTACCACGAATGGAGTGTATGCAACGATGCCTGCACGCTTGGAAAAGAGCTACAGGTTCCTGTCTACAAGTTCCTGAAAACTCCGCTGACCAGAAAATATGGTGAAGACTTCTACAATGTTTTAAGTGAGGCTGCTGATGAATGGAAAAAAGCATATGGCTCTTAAATAAAAAAACCGCAGACAGATAACAGCAGATTTCTGATCTTACATATAGAATTTGTTTAAACTTTCTTTGTTGGAAAATCGCAAAGACGCAAAGTTTTTAAACTGTATAGATATTTTCAGGCGCATGGAAATCAAAGATTTCAGGAAAACTTTATAGTAAATTTTATCGCAGATAAAATCTTTGCGCCTTAAAAAACGGCTTTTTCATTATAATTTGCGACTTTGCGACTGAACAGCTATATATGATATAAGTTTAAACAAATTTATATTCTAAAACCGGAAAAACAAGTCTTAAGAGTTCATCAATTCCTGATTTTGTACGCTGATCACAGGACATCCTTCAAAAAGATTAAGAAGGATTTTAAGAATACAATTTAAATTCGCATTTTTGTAAAAAAACAGACTATGCAAAAAGAAAAATTACGCGCCATAAGAAAACAGAAAGGCTATACCCAACAGCAGATCGCCGACATCATAGCCACTGATGTATCCAACTACAGCAGAAAAGAAAGCGGCGATGTAAGAATTTTCAAAGATGAGTGGGAGAAAATCTCACGATTTCTGGATCTCCCTATGGAAGAAATTTATGAAGATGACGAAGCGAAGACCATTATCCAGAATCCGGTATTCAATGACAGCCCGGGATCTTATGCTATGGGGAGTGTTACCAATTTTAATGGAGAAGTAAGCCTGTCTATTATTAAGAATCTTCAGGAATATATAGAGCTTCTGAAGGATGAAGTGAAAAAGCTGAAGGAGGGGAAGAAATAAATTGATCCAATTTGAAATAAAAAAAACATTTCTTTTACGGAAATGGTTTTTCAAGTTTTATTTTAAAATTTTATAGGTTGTATAATCTTTAATCGTTTTTAATTCATAAATTTCTTCTTTATATACATCTATGATCCTGATATTATCTAATGGAACATTCTGGCAGTGAATGAAGCTGATGAACATAGCATTAAAATCACCTTTTACAATAATATCAAATCCTTTTTCGGTTTCTAAAGAGCTGTACCATTCCCATTTTTTAATATCTTGGAAGTTATAGATAGTCATATCTATGTCATCTAACAATTCATCATATTTATAGTCATCATCATTTAGCTGTTTTATTTTATTTACAATTCCTTGTGGAAGAAGTCCCTCCCATTTCGGATCTTGGTAATGAAGATTTTTATTCTTTAAAAATGTCAATACAGCATTTTTAAAATTATCTAAAACTTCTTTAGCATTAGTTGTATTTCTCACCCTCACAATTTGATAGCCTTTTGAGAGCTTTTCACCTTTTATATTGTATTTTATGTTTCTTTGTTCATTCATGAATTTATTTACAAAAGAGCATTTACAAAATCATTTTAAAATTTTATAGGTAGTATAATCTTTAATCGTTTTCAACTCATAAATTTCTTCTTTATCTGCATCTATAATCCTGATATTGTCTAATGGAACATTCTGGCAGTGGATAAAGCTAATGAATTGTCCAGCATTAAACTTTCCTTTTACAATAATATCAAAACCTTTTTCCGTTTCTAAAGAGCTATACCATTCCCATTTTTTAATATCCTGAAAGTTGTAGATAGTCATATCTATATCATCTAACAACTCATCATATCCATAATCATCATCATCTAATTGTTTAATTTTATTCACAATTCCCTGAGGCAATAATTCATCCCATTTTGGATCTTCATAGTGAAGGTTTTTATTTTTTAAGAATGTTAATACTGCATTCTTGAAATTATCCAAGACTTCTTTTGAATGGATTATATTTCTTACTCTAACTATCTGATAGCCTTTTGAAGGTTTTTCTCCTTTTATATTGTATTGTATCTTTCCTGATTCTGTCATCACTTTATTTTTTAATAATTACTGCTTTTTTATTAAATATATTTTTAAAATCTTCTATCTTCATAGAATAAGAGGTTCCTTGATTCATAGGTAAAGGATCTCTTAAAAATACTTTTTCAGCCTCCACCTTTTCAATTACTACAGCATGACCTTTAAATTCATCCGTCCATACACTTACAATTGCTTTATCTCCATCTTCTAGTTTTTCCAATAATTTAGGGAAAGTTATTCTGTTTTCTGCTATAACAACTATTTCATCTAAATAACTGTTATATAATGCCTCAGGAATATCTTGAATTCTTGCTCCATCTGTTGTCGTGTTTAAAGCACTGGCAAGATATTTTTCACTCTTAATAATTCCCTTATCATCTAAAACCATTCTTAAAGAAGTTGAAACACAAGTGTAATCCATAGATTGTCCAAAGACCTTATTTTCACTTATCCATCGTTCAATTCTGATTCCTGCATTTTCAGCAAAAGATTTTGTTGGGTCACCTCCTCCTCGTTGAAGTTTTCTTCCTCTGATGATTACTTCTTCCAGATCATGAACCTCATCAGCCAGATCCTCAGCTTTAGCCCCATTCTTCGCCCCCTGCATCAGTTCTTCTATAAACCTGAAAAAACCTTTGAACCCATTGGTACAAGCTTTTCCAAATCTAACAATAAATCTTGAAAGAAAAGCCAACAGATCCGGAATTCCAAGAGTCACAACAGAAAAAGTCTCCCGGGACAAAACTTTTAATAGGCTCGTTATTTTAGCCAGATATGTTTCTCCTTTTACAATATTTCCGGCACCTCCTGTAAAGATAATAAGCAGAATATTAATTAGGACTTCAAAAGCAATAATACCTATAAAGAAGGCCACCGTATAACGGGAAACATCTCCAAAGTATTCTTTCATCTTATTCAGCATTCCTTCCATGTCAGAGATTGAAATACCATTTGAGCTGAAAAGGTCTTTTATTCCCTGTAAGAATTTAGGAACATTTTCCGTCACCCAATCCAGTACATCTTCCGCTTTTTCCATCAGATCTCTTCTTTCAAGATATTGCTGGTACGAAAAAGTGGTTGTAGGCTGTAAAAGAAATTCTAAAATATATAGCAGACACTGTATAAGACTGACAAGGCCACTGTGAATACCACAATAAAAAGCATTAATCAGCTTAAGGATTTCTATACCCAGTTTTGCGAGTTCATCAAGATCCTCTTTTACATTGATGAGAAAAGATTTAATATCAATAATGACGCCATAAATTTTATTAATCATCTTTTTAAAGGCATCTGGAAGGTGGTCAATGGAAGCATTCGCAATCTTATTGGCTGCCTGCTCAACCATTGACCACACTTTTGAAAAAGCAATCTCAGCACCCTGAATAAAAGGATTATCTCCCAAACCTTCAAAGAACTGCACGGCCTTATTCATATTAACGGGAACCGGAATACCTCCGATAAGAGGAATTAATGGTGCATAATCTTTAAACTCAGGATTATAATTTTTTTCTGTTGGTTTTAACATTTCCAGCTGTTCTGCACACCATCCTATAGCATCAGCCGGAATAGAAGAAATATTTCCTATGATCTCTTGAAACCTTCTGTCTCCGGTATAAAACTGATATTCTCTCATTAACGCCTGATGAACAAAACCCGCATTAATTTTATCATTTTCAAAAGTATAAGCCAACTGTGTAAGATAGGCTGCTTCATCTTCCATAGAAGTAATATCCCTGAAAAACTGACCGTTTACTTTAGAAGATAATGGTTCTGGAAATCTTTTGAAAAGCTGCACAAAATAATCTCCCATCTTGGCAATGTAAAAGTCACCTGAAAAGTTTGATTTTTTGGAATCGGGCTTCTCGTAAAACAGAAAAAGAGCCTGCTTTTTTCTTTCGTTGACCTGATAGCTCCCGTAAACCTGAGAACCTGTTTCACAAGGAAGAACCTGTGCATAATATTCATATCCTTTTGCCCCCGCTTCATTCACTCCTGTTGAAGCAAAAGAAGAAACAGGATCATCTGTAAGATAAGAGTAACCCAAAGGAGTATCTCTGTAATCATGGAAAGGACTGCGGTAATCTTCAGAGCCTTGATCTGTCATTATACTTTGCAGGGCATTAACAGGCTGGTTCCGAAAATTAAAGATCTTACCTGAAGTAAAAATATTATTCAGTAAAGCCTGACTTTCTTCATCAAATTCATCAAGACTGTCCATTAAATTTTTCATAAATTGTGTTTAAGGAATTAATAATCTTTCTTGAAACGTTTCTGAAACAAAGCTAGCCCTTGAATGCGACAGAACTTGACGTATCTCATTAGAATTAGAAACTTAAAATGGTATAACAAAAAACCGCAGACTGATCTGCGGTTTTTCTTTTATCAATTATTTTAAAATAAATTACTGTTTAACTACTGTTGCTCCCATTACTGCTGTTTTCGCCTCTTCTTTTTTAGCATTTTCCCATCCGTCTTCCGGCATCAGCGTTGCTGTAATTTTTCCTTTTGCAAGGTATTTTTTAGCAACATCCTGAAGGTCTTTCACGGTAAGTGCTTTCACTTTTTCCTGATAGTTCAGGATATCGTATTTATCACTTCCATCCAGCTGATTTTTAGCAAGAGCGTTCAGCCAGAACATATTATCCTTCAGCTCCGTTTTGTTGTCGTTGTACTCCCCTTCTTTGTATTTGTCAAGGTCTTTCTGCTCAGGACCTTTATCAATCAGCTTCTGAAGTTCGGTAACAGCACTTTTCGTGAGCTTTTCTGCATTTTCAGGTCCGCAAGGGAAACTGATGCTGAAATTGTAAGCACTGTAAGGAATTTTATTCATGCTTCCTCTTGCTCCCCCTCCGTAAATTCCGCTTTCATCTTCTCTAAGCTTTTCAATCACTTTAATGGTAGCTACTTCTCCAAGCGCCGCAAGAGCTAGAGCTTCTTTCTCGTTGTAAGGAGTTTCCCCGCTGTAAGAGATTGTTACCAGACTCTTAGGGTCTTTTCCTTTTTTGTAAACTTTGGAATGATCCCCGGTCAGCTGTCTGTAGCCCGTATCTTTATATGTTGACGTTTTTCCGGATGAAGGGAGACTGCCGATATACTGCAGCACCTGCTCTTTAAATACAGCTTCGTCAATATTTCCTACGAAATAGAACTGGAAATTTCCGGCATTGCCAAATTTCTCTTTGTAGATGTCGTATGCTTTTTTATAATCTGTATTCGCCCAGTCTTTTTCCATTGGGAATAGTCCGATGAATCTCGGGTTCTTCTGGTTCATGAATTTGGCATGTTCATTGGAAAAATAAGCCTGAGGGTTAGACAGCAGGTTGTCCAGCATTGCAGACTGCTTTTCTTTATAAGCATTGAAAGCAGCAGGGTTGTAATTTAATCCTGTAAAATAAGCGTACGTAAGCTCCATAGCAGTTCCTAAATCTTTCTGGGATGTTCTTCCTGAAATCCCTTCATAATAAGGTCCTATCATTGGATTTACACTCACCTGCTTTCCTGCAAGATAGTTGGTAAGATCTGCTTTTGACAATCCACCTACTCCTGCTTCAGATAATGCCGCAAAAGCGAACTGAGTTTTGATAAAGTCTGCGTCTGAGATCAGAGAATTTCCTCCTAAGCTTCTTGCTGAAAATACAATTTCATCATCTTTGAAATCTGTCTTTTTGAAGGTCACTTTTGCTCCGTTGCTTAATGTCCAGGTTGTTGTTCCAAGTTTGGCATCCGTTTCTGTTTTAGCTATTTTTCCTTCTGATTTGAAAGGCTTCACTAAGTTTTTGATAGCTGCTTTTTCCTCGTAAGGCTTAAGATCCGCCATTTTCACAGATTCAAATGTATTCAGAACCATTGCTTCTGTAGGCATTGTAACGTTATCTTTCTTAGGTCCTGTAATGACAATCACTCTGCTGTCATCCTTCACCATTTTCTTGATCACTTCATTGGTTTGAGCCAAAGTAACTTTAGGAAGGAAGGACTTGGTATCTTCATATTCCCAGGCAATTCCCGGCATCGGTTCCTGCTCCAGGAAGTTTCTTACATACTCATCTACCAGCATATCACTTTCGGTCTTGTCGCGGTTGTTATAAGATCTTTCAAGATTGGACAGCATTTGTGCTTTTGCCCTGTCGAGCTCAGTCTGAGTAAATCCGAATCTTTTCGCTCTCTCTACTTCTTCCAAAAGAACTTTCAGAGCGTTTAACTGGTTTCCTTCTTTTACCATGGCAAATCCCTGGAAAGCTTCTTTACTTCTTGCATAAGTTCCTCCATGATAAACCGACCCGAAGGTAAAAGGTGGATTATTTGAATTGATCAGTTCCTTTAATCTATTATTAAGCATTGTGGTGGAAAGACCTTCTACAATGCTTTGGTTGTACTGTTCAACGGTTACATCCGGCCGATATGCCTCGGCATCTTTCATAATGAACTGAACCATTGAATTGGTAGCATCCGGATCAGTTTCTATGGCTACTAATGTTTCTTTATGATTAGGCAGATCAAATACTTTTCTTTCTCTTGGTTTGGAAGGGTTCTTATATTTGCTGAAATTGTCTTTGATTTTCTTCTCAACTTCATCTACATTGATATCTCCCACCACTACAATCGCCATAAGATCCGGTCTGTACCAATCCTGATGGAATTTTCGGATCACATCCGGCTTGAAGTTCTCCAGTACCTCTTTTTTACCGATCGGAAGTCTGTCTGCGTATTGAGATTTGTATAATAATTTGGGAAGATATTTATCAGCCATTCTTTTGTCGGCACCAAGACCCAGTCTCAGTTCTTCCAGAACAACACCTCTTTCTTTATCGATCTGTGCATCGGAAAGGGTTGCATTAAAAGCCCAATCTTCCATTACTTTAAGTCCTGCATCCAGATTTCCCGGTTTATCCAATGGGACAGGAAGCATGTATACGGTTTCGTCAAAGCTTGTGTAGGCGTTAAGGTGCTGTCCGAATTTCACCCCGATAGACTGTAGAAAATCCACCAGCTTATTGTCCGGATAATTCTTGGTTCCATTGAAGTTCATATGCTCCATAAAATGCGCTAAACCTCTCTGGTTTTCATCTTCAAGAATAGATCCGGCATTGATAGCCAGACGGAAGTCTACTTTCTTTTCAGGTAATGTATTTTTTTTAATGTAGTACTTCATTCCGTTGGGAAGGGTACCAATTCTCACGGAAGAATCCAAAGGGATATTCTGTCCGAAAACATTTGAAGACATCAGGAAGATGACCGCAAATGAGGATAAAACTTTCTTCATATTATTAATTTTATTTTGGGACTAAAAGTATCAATTATTCACCACCTGAAGAAATCTTACAATTTGTATTATAGTTAAATTTGAGTTAAAATTAAAAAGACAGCAAAAAAGCCGGATATTCTCCGGCTTTTTGTACTGTAAATTGGAAGTTCTTATTTAAAATCCGCATCAGATGTAACGGTATTTAAAACCACTTTAGTTGTTTTTATTGTTACTTTTTGTCCTTTCCCGTCAATATCTACTTCAGAAGGGAACTTTATGCCTTCTGCTGTCATATAATTTTTTATGGTAACATTTCCTTCTCCCATGGAAGATTTGTATAAAAGCCCGGTAGCGGCATCAAAGTAAAATTTTCCTTTATCGGAAGACAATACATTGTACTCTTTAGCGTCCAGTTTTTCTACTGTTACTGTCTGAAAATTGGCAGGGTTAAAAGCTAACGCCTCAATAGTTGTTCCTTTTTTCAGTTCTGCAATATTATCGGCAGGAAAATCGGTTTTCTGTCCGGCTCTTTCTATATATCCTTTTTCACCGTCAAAAACCTGGCTTACCGTCTGTCCCATTGCAGTCTGTACAGATTTAAATTTATTGCCCATTTTTGTAGTGCTCATCGTAATATCCATTCCCTGAACATTCAGAGTATTATCAATAACCGTAGATTTTACTGCTTCTAATTTGCTTTTACCACCCAAAGCTTTATAATAATTATCAATAACTTCTTTTGGGGTTAGCTTAGATTTCACGACTTCCGTCTTTGCGGGAGCTGCACTGGTCTGTTGAGCTGCTGCCGGTACGGCAAAGAGTACGGCACAGAAAAACGGGATGATGATCTTTTTCATATCTATAATAAGTTTAGGGTGTAAATATATGAATATTGACCGCAAGAAAATAAACACAGGGTATTTATAGAGAATATGGGATAATTCCGCCCTAAATATATTAAGGTTTTTTAAGAATATTCGAGATTAAACGATAAGATTATCTCTGTAAAATGGGCATATATGATAATTTCGGGTAATAAAAGATGAGGAATATATTAAAAGAAATATAAATTTTGGTCCTGAGATAAAAAAACCTCCGATTTCTCGGAGGTTCTGAAATATTTATATCGGAATACATTATTTTTTAAGCTCTTCTAAAAACTCGTCGTGAGAGATTTTAGTTTCTTTTTTAGATGCTTTTTCAAGAATTACATCTTTCAGTTTAGCCATAGCCACTTCGGAAGAAATCTGTCTTACCTGCTCCTGATCTTTCAACATTTCAACAGCATATTTCTGAATTTCCTCATCACCTAAGTGGTGGATTCCGTAGATAGCCAACTGGTTTCTTACCAATTGCTCAGCCTGTGCCAATACATCAGCATAGTCTAACTGGATATCGTTATCCGTCATTAATTTACCTTCAATGATCTGGTATCTTAACTGGTTTTTCTCTGCTTCAAGAATTCCTTTAGCCTGTTCTTCAGACTGGATATTCTGGTTAGAGAATAATAACCATTTTACAAGGAAATCTTCAGGAAGCTTCACTTCTTCTTTTTCAGTAACCTGTTCCAATACTTTATTCACATAGTGAACGTCAGCATTCTGCTGGAAGTACTCATCCAACTCAGATTTTACTTTTTCTTTAAGTTCTTCTTCAGATTTGATTGTCCCTTCTCCGTAAACTTTATCGAATAGCTCCTGGTTAAGTTCAGCAAGGTTCAATGAATAGAAATCTTTTACTTTAACTTCTACTTCAGCATGGTGTAAATGCTCAACTTCTTCTTTGCTGAATCCTAATTCTTTAGCCAATTCTTCGTCACCTGCAAGAGTTTCTTTAGATACTTTTACAGAACCGTCCATTTTCAAAGCTTTTACCAATTTGAAAGCTTCTTTGTTTTCAGCAGTAATGGTAACGTTCTTTGGATGGTGGTGGTGTTCTCCTTCAGCATCTTCTTCTACAACCTGAGAAATCTCCAAAGCTACATAAGAATCTTTAGTGATTTTATCCTGAGGAACCTGCTCTGCAAAACGCTTCTGCATGTTCTCAATGCTCTTCGTAATTTCTTTGTCAGAAGCCTCTACTTTATAATGAGGAGCTTCATATTTAGCTAAATCTATAGTGAATTCAGGCTCGTATCCTACTTCGAAAGCAACTTCAATTTTTTCAGCGTTGTAATCCAGTTGGTTTACTGGCTGAGGAACAGGCTGACCAACTAATCTTAACTTGTTTTCGTTAACATAGTTATTCAATGCGTCAGAAACCTGTTTGTTGATTTCTTCGAATGCAATACCTGCTTCATATTGTTTTTTAACCATACTCAAAGGCACTTTCCCTTTTCTGAAACCAGGAACTTGCGCATTTTTAGCATAATTAATCAACTGCTTTTCTACTTTTTCTTTGTAGTCAGATTTTTCCAATGTCACTGTAAGTAATGCACTTACGTCATCATGGTTTTGTGCGGTAACCTTCATTATTGATTAAAATTTTAGGTTGCAAAAATATGAAATTTTTATGAGAATTACCTACTTATAATCAATTCTTAGCATTCAAATGTGCATAAATAAAAAACCGCTGAAAATCTCAGCGGCTTTACCATTAGGTTTATCTTTTTAATTGATCAGATTGTAGGTTGCCTGAGCATCAGTTTCCCCGCCGGACTGCACACCGTATACTACTCCATTTCCACTTACAGCAGAAGCTTCAGAGACAGAAACCGGCTCATGGTACAGGGTCAGAACAAGCTGACTTGGGGCAGAAGCATTTTTAACCGCTGTATTGACTACCCACTTCGTTTTAAGTCCTACACGCTTGCCGTCTGCTCTTGTAGAAGCAGCACCGTCAGTACGCGTCATTACAATATCAGAATTAGGGAAGTTGTATACTAAAAAGTGTTCATCTTTTGCGGTTTCTATCTCTTCGTTGGCGTCTTCGTCCCCATTTTTGAAAATAACTTCCACATTGTAGGTATGTCCGTTGACTAATTTAACGTTAGGGTTACTGGTGCTGTTTACCTGATAATCATAAGTTACCGCTGTTCCCGTAGCCTCATCCGTTACTTTCAGCAGAACATCAGAAAGTTCCTCCTGTGGAAGATCATCTTTTTCATCGTCATCTCCACGGTTACAAGAAGTTAAGCTTAAAGAAAAAGCAATCATCAATAGACTTATAATAAGTGTTGTATTTTTAAAAATATTTTTCATTTTTTTGATTTAAAGAATTAAAATTGATATTTAAGAGTTACAATAAAATTTCTCCCCATTTCGCTGGAGAAGTACCGTAACCTGTTCAGATAATCTCTGTAAGAAGTATTGAATACATTTTTGACAGAGAAATCAACTCCGAAATTTTTTGACAGATTCACCCCTGCCTGAAGGTTCCAAAGCGAATATGCTTTGGGAGGAGTAGAAATATCTACTTCCTGACTGTAAGAATTTCCCTCCGAATCATATCTTTTGATAAAAACATTATAAATTGGGAATCTTTTTTGGGCAAGAACTGTTTTGTTACTTATGTTCACATAAAAGTTCTTCCACTCTTTTTTACTGAATTCCAGTGAATTGTTGAAATTAGTAGGCATCATCATGATCAGTGGCACATCATGGGTAAGGTCCTGTCCGTATACATAAGATAGATTTCCCTTGTAAGCCAGATTATCATTAATCTTCAGGGCCAGATCCAGATCTGCTCCATACATTTTCACATCGATCTGCTGATAGCCGTACACTACAAAGTCGCCGCCCCACTGGGTATTCCGGTACCCTATAGGAACCTCATTGATAAAGTTTTTGGTATAAAAGAAATATGGATTTACAGAGATATCCAGGCCACCCAGAACATTTAATCTGGCATCAGCAATTAAATTAAACTGATTTCCGGTTTCGCTTTTAATCCCCATATCTCCTTCTTCTATAATGGCTGCAGAATGGTGAAGCCCGTCGGCAAAAAGTTCAGCAACATTGGGAGATCTTGAAACCCTTGCATAGTTTAGCTTCAGATTAAAATTATTTGACGGATGGTAGCTGATACCGGCATTACCTGAAAAATTATTATAGTTTAATTCAGGCTTGGTAAGGATTCTATTCTGATTAATCCTTACTACAAAATCTGAATAATCCTTGGCATATAATCTATTCCAGTCACTAAGATCATACCATTTGGTCACTTCATAGCGGTCAAAATCATAACGTGCTCCAGCCTCCAGATCGAGCGAAGGCAGAAGTTTATATTTATAGACAGAATAAACTCCAGCATAAAAACGGTCATAATTAGGTACCAGACGTCTCGCTTCTGTTTCCGGATTGGAGTAATTATTCTGATATCCACCATTAATTCCTGTTTCAAGACTCCATTTTGGTCTTTCAATAAGATGATTGATATTTAAATCATTTGTAATCAGTTCCAGATCCAGTCCCGGTTTTTTGCTAAGCTCTTCACTCCGGCGGATGTCATATTCTTTTCTGTGATTGTACTGAAAACTGTAGGTAGCCGTAAGCTTTCCAAAGTTTTCAAACCTGTGATACCCCGAAAGTTTAGCTATATGATGTTCGATCTCCTGTCTTGGATTATCGATATCATAACTGAAATCTCTTTTAAAAATAGGTTCCTGACTTGATAATGCCTCATATAAATCTTCAGCAGATCCTACATGTGAACTCCTCAAAATCCCTATTGAATTATTCGTTAAATAATAATCAAAAGAAAACCCTGAATTAAAAGTCATTTTTTGAACCCCGAAATTAAAACCGGAATTCTGAATTCCTGTATTCATCAATCCATAGTCAGGAGCTGTAAGGTCACCCAATTTTCTAAAGCTTCCGTTGGTTTTAACAGCCCAGCCACTTTCCCAGGTTTTTGCCAGCTTTACATTGACATCTGCTCCGCGCCCGTTTGAAATACCGGACAGAGAAACAGATCCCATAAGGGTATCTTTTTTAGGTAAGATCTGAGGCTGTAAAACCACGACCCCGCCTACGGCACCATTTCCATATTTAAGGGCTGATGCTCCTTTTACAACATCAATATGTTCGAAATTATTTACATCTACATTCGGAGCATGTTCTACACCCCATTCCTGTTCAGCCAATTTTACACCGTCATTCAGGATGGAAACCCTGCTTCCATACAGTCCGTGGATGATGGGTTTAGCAATATTATTCCCCGTTTTAAGAACATTGACTCCCGAAATATTGGTAAGTAAATTTCCTAGATTCTCGGTAACATTTCTAGAAAGCGCGGATTTATCCAGTGTTTTCATTACCAGACTTCCATTATTTTTATGACTGCCATGAACGGTCACCGTCTCAATATCATGGCTATGATGTTCCAGGGTAATAACTAAGTGCAAATCCTGATCAACTCCTATATTTTCAGTATAATCATTACAATCAGGATGCTTAGCAATGAGTATATATTTTCCCGCAGGAATTTTATTCAGCGTAAACTTACCTGTATGATCTGTTTTGGCGGTAAATCCCCCGATCTTCACCACCGCATTTTCTAATGCCGTTTTATCGTGAAAATCATGAACAGTTCCTTCTACAGTATATGTTTTTTGTGCATGTATCAACGTCAGTCCACATAGAACCAACATCAGACTATATATCAATTTCATTGTTAATAGATTGATTACGTACCTTTTGCAGGTACATTTTTTTCGTAAAATTAGGTTGAATGGGTTTATTTTAATTGTAAAGTCTACAATGTAAAAAAGCATTTAATGAGTGATAATTAGATGTCAGATATGAGATTCAGATGTCAGACTTGAGATTATTAGAACAATTAATTCTGCCCGGGAACATCAAACTAAAAATGTTCAATCCCGGAATCCCTTAACCTGTATATCCTATCCCTAAAATCCGGAATTCTGAATCACATCTAACAGCTATCTACCAATAGCCTTAAACCCAAAATATTGAACTTTAAACCAAATTAAAGTCAATAAAAAATTTATGATTTATGCAACTGCGGGAGGCCCCCGAAGCTGAAAAGTGAATTTGGTCTGAGACCATACTTTTTCCTGAACAGCAATGACCTGTTTTACTTCGTGCGTAAAATGTTCGAAGGAAAAACTGAATTCTTCAGGAACCAGTGTATGTCCTGTAGCTAAGAAATGACATGCCAGACAGTCGCCGGGCTTTTCTTTAGCCGAAGTTTTAGCCATCGTATTTTCTGTCTTTTTAAGATTGAAAATCTTAAAATTATCGACAGCATCATGATGGTGAAAACTTTGGGAAAACAGGGCAATGAAGTATATCCCAAACAAAAGTTTGGAGATAAAGTTCTTCAGATTTCTGCTTTCCTTAATCATTCTGTAAAATTATAAAAATAATTTAAGTTTTAAATTAAGTTTTCGTAAAACTATTGAATACGTCGGTGGAAGTGTTTTTTTTGTTACAAAAAGATACTGCAACGTATATGATTATCTTTTCTATTTATTTATTTTCTATACTAAAAAATCCTTCGACTTCGCTTAGGATGACACTCCTAATACTAACTGCCATTTACCGTGATGATTCACAAAAGTAAAAACATGATTATTGTAAAAGGGTCATCCTGAGCGAAGTCGAAGGATCTGTATTGTATTGTTTTTTATAATAATTGGATATTCAAGAACTCTTAAACTCCAAAACCTACAATCTTAACTTAACTGAGAACCTAAATGCTCCCATTCCTGCAGGGCAACTTCTAATTCTTCTTTAGTTTTATTGTATTTTTCTAAAGTTTCTTCAGAAGGGTTTTCTTTTGCGAATGAAGCTTCCAGTGTTTCAATTTCCGCTTCAAGCTCAGAAATTCTTTCTTCTACTTTCTTTAATTTATTCTGAATATTTTTTTGTTCTTTGCTGACAATGGTTGATGATTTCTCTTCCAATTTTACTTCTTTGGGAGCTGGTTTTGCCTCAACTTTTACATCATCGCTGTGAAGTTTTGCTTTTTCAGCAGATATTTCCCTAAGGGTTTCCTTTTGTCTGTATTCAAGGTATTCACCAACACTTCCCAGGAATTCTTTCATTCTTCCGTCACGGAATTCATAAATTTTATCACAGAGCCCGTCCAGGAATTCCCTGTCGTGAGAAATTACGATCAGTGTCCCTTCAAAATTCTGTAAAGCCAGTTTAATGATCTCCTTAGACTGGATATCCAAGTGGTTGGTAGGCTCATCCATAATCAACGTATTGAATGGACGAAGCAACAGTTTACAAAGAGCCAGACGGTTTCTTTCTCCTCCGGAAAGAACTTTTGTTTTCTTGGTTACCGCTTCTCCCTGGAAAAGGAAAGATCCTAAAAGATCTCTTACTCTGGGTCTGGTTTCTTCCGTAGCTGCATCTTCAGCTTCTTCCAGAACTGTTTTATTCGGAGTCAGTACTTCTTCCTGGTTTTGGGCAAAGTATCCGATGTTGACATTGTGCCCTAAGTTCCATGTTCCTGTATAATCTTTGATGTCTCCGGCAAGAATTTTAGCTAAAGTTGTTTTTCCCTGTCCGTTCTGTCCCAAAAGGGCAATTCTGTCTCCTCTCTGAACAATAAAATCTACATCGTCAAAAATTTGTTTTTTTCCGTAAGCTTTTCCTAAATGATTAGCCTCAAAAATAACTTTTCCGGGAACCATAGACTGTACGAAACGGATATTGAATTTTGAAACATCTTCATTATCCACCTCAATACGCTCGATTTTATCCAATTTTTTAATAAGCGACTGTGCGAAAGATGCTTTGGTAGCACTGGCACGGAACTTATTGATGTTATCTTCCATCTGCTTGATCTCCGCATCCTGATTCTTTTTAGCCTGAATCAGCTTTTCACGGCGCTCTTCACGCATGACAAGATATTTAGAATAATTGGCTTTATAGTCGTCAACTTTTCTATTGTTGATGTCAAAAGTCCTGTTGCAGACAGCAGTCATAAACTGTTTATCGTGACTAACCAGAACAATGGCTCCGGGATAATCTTTCAGGAAGTTTTCCAGCCAGATGATGGATTCCATATCGAGGTGGTTGGTAGGCTCATCGAGAAGCATGATGTCATTCTTCTGAAGAAGCAGTTTGGCCAGCTCAATTCTCATTCTCCATCCTCCGGAAAATTCATCTGTAATTTTATGGAAATCATCCGCTTTAAAACCTAAACCGAATAATATTTTCTCCATGTCGCCTTCCAGGTTGTAGGCGTCATGATTCATCAGAAGATCATTCAGCTCTGTCATTTTGTTGATCAGATCTGTGTAGGCATCACTTTCGTAATCGGTTCTTGTTGCCAGTTGGTGATTAACTTCTTCCAGCTCATCCTTCCATGCATTAATCTGCTCGAAAGCCTGCATTGTTTCGTTCCAAACGGTTCTTCCTTTTACAAAATCAAGATCCTGTTTCAAGAAACCGATAGTAACATTTCCTTCGGGTACAACACTTCCTTCGTAGAAATTAATTTCTCCCGAAAGCATTTTCAGCAAAGTAGATTTTCCGGCTCCGTTTTTTCCAACGAGACCTACTTTATCATCCTTTTTAATGGTGAAATTTGTATTTTGAAACAGATAGTTTCCTGAATGATGTAATCCTAAACCTTGAACCGAAAGCATTTTGTTAAATAAAAATTAGTGATGAATAATGAATTTTCGGGTGCAAAAGTACGGAAAAAGAAATGAATAGCCCAGAAATAAAAAGTGTCAGCTCTGGAATCCAGCAAAAAGGGATGCCCTGACAGACATCCCTTTGCAACCTAAATTTAAAACTGAAAAGTACTGATGTTATTAACTTAATTCTGTTCGGCAACATAGGACCTCATCTCTATGGTGCGGCTCCAAAGATTATTATTGGGGACATTGGTCCCATACATAAAGTCTGCAATAAAGCTGTCTTCGGGAAGATGCAGCTCGGTAAGAAGATTGGGATGGATTCCTTGGTCTGCGGGTGTGCTGCTTGGCACATTCAGTCCCATGTTGATTAGTTCCGCTTCTATCTCATCAGCTGATTTTTGTAATGCATCATCATGATACAATCCGAAGTTGGCTGAAATATGAGTATATCCTGCAAAACCTGCATAATCATAGCGGGGTTTCGCAGCAGGTGAAAAGCTTTTAATATATGCTGCAAGATCTGTATAAAAGACTTCCAGAAAAGTATCGTCCACAATTTCCAGACCTGAACCGGTAAGATCTGTACTGAAAATTCCGGACACAGCATTGTTGGTTTCCTTCAGCATTATTCTGCCGTACACAAACGGAAGCGTATTAAAGACGAGGTCTCTGGAAACGTAAGCCTGGGTGAGAACGACTCCTTTTTCGATCTGAAAATCTGACAGAAGTGCATTCCAGATTTTACTTCCTTCGGCATCGGTTTTTGTATTTCTCACTTCTGAAACATAGGCCTGCAAATCACTGACATTCATAAAATCGGTAGAAATATAAACTGATTGGGGAGCCTGAAGATACCCACCACCCACATCGGCATGAGCTCCGGGAACGAAAACTTCTTTCCATACGGAACCGGCCGTGTCAATTTTGGTATCCTGCATATTCTTTGAGTTTTCAAAAAATCCTGTGAGCGGAAAAAAGAACCTGCATTCATTCACCGCACACAGATGAAGGGCATTTTCCACTTCCTGAGGCAGACTCATATCGTATGTGTTAAATGGCTTGGACTCCACGGTATCAAAAACACCTAAAAACTTTATGGTGACATTTGCTGCGGGATAACCTGCCACCAGCTGATTACAGAATTCTCTTGCCAGCATACTTCCCCTGCTAAATCCATAGATATAAAAATGATAGTCAATATTTTTGTCATTAACTGTATTCTGCACAAAAGTATTGGCTTTCTGCAGCTTGTCATCCGAAGAATACCCTTGTGCATCCGGAGGATTCGCGCAGGTTCCCATTGCAAAATTGCTGTCTTCCCCGCCAGTAATCGTTCCTATTCCTTCAACATATATTTTACTGTTTCCGCTGAATAAATTGAAAAGTTTATAAATATTCGTCGGTGCTCCTTTATAGCTTTCATTGTTTACTGAAGGTATATCGGGTGAGCCTGCATTGATCCCGTTATTTCCGGTACCGTCAAAAAAAATCCCGACAGGCAATACTGTATTGTTTTCCATCGCTGTGCTTGCTTTAATTGTTGAAAGTTTTCCAGTACAGCGTTTTTGAGTTCGGTTCTGCTTTGAAATCTGTAAAACTTATTTTTCAAATTAACGGAAGAAGGAAAAGCGATACTAGCGTGAAAAATACCAAATAAAAAATTCCGTATTTCTACGGAATTACATTTTATCAAGAGAATATATGTTGTTCACAACGGCATAAATAACAATGCCTACTGTATTTTTGGCCCCGATCTTTTCCAGAATCCGCTGGCGGTGGCTTTCCACTGTCCTGGGACTGATGAAGAGCTTCTCGCCGATCTCATTATTGGTGTATTCCTGGCAGATCAGTTTCACGACATCTTTTTCGCGTTCGGAAAGCTCATCTTCCATTTCAAAAAGAGATTTCTTCTTTGCGGAACTGTTCATATAGGTAAACAGCATCTGATGGTCTTCTGCTGTAAAGAAAACTCCATTTTTGTAAACCATGGTAATGGCATCAATAAATGTTCTACGGTCTGAATTTTTCGGAAGAAAGGCTGAAACTCCCAGCTTAACCATATACCCTAAAATGGAGGTTTTGTAATGGGAAGAAAGAATAATGATCCTGAGATCGGGGTATTTTTCTTTAAGAATTTCCACAAGTTCAAAGCCGTTCATAGGCTGCATCTGTACATCAACAAGAGCTATGTGGGGAAAATCATCTTCGGAAAGGGTTCCCAGCTTTTCAATAAAATCCGGGCCGTTATTGGAGGTAAGACAGACGGATATATTCTTTTCATTCGAAAGCAGCATTTTTACCCCTTCCAGGATCAGCTGTTCGTCATCAATTAAGGCTATTTTGATTTGGGAGTTCATGGTTGTTTGGAATTAAAATGATTAAACGGCTTCCTTTATTCGGGGTATTTTTCCATTTATGGACAGCATTCATGGATTTTATTCTGGATTCAATGTTTTTGATGCCCATTCCTTTTTTTACGAGATCATAATCAAATCCCTGTCCGTTGTCAGAAATAATGACCGCCATATGCCGGGGATAATCTTTAATGTAGATCCATAGGTCTGTAGCCGTAGAATGCTTAATGACATTGGTCGTAAATTCCTGAATGATCCGGTACAGCTGTACTTCTATAAAGATATCTTTTTTCTGATATCCCGGCATTACCCGCATAGAGATATTGATCTTATGGGAAAGATTGGCAATCATCTCTTCTACATAGAGAACAAATCCTACCGATTCGAGGTTGACCGGATACAGGGAATGGGAAATACTCCGGGCTGCATCAATGAGAGACGACATCTGACTGTAGATCTTTTGCTTGATGATTTCATCCCCTTTCGTATCAAGGTTGTTGAGCCACAAGGAAAGGATATTGAGCCTGTTTCCGATATCGTCATGGATCATAACGGCTATTCTTTTTCTTTCTTCTTCCTGGGCTTTGATATTTTCAAGCACGAGTTTTTTCTGATGGAGCACCTCAGCTTCATGCTGAGCATTCTTTTCTTTGATAATCCGGCTGATAAAAGACCTGTAGGCTAAGAGAATAAAGGATACTATAACTGTTATGGTAACAATTATAAGGATCAGCAGGCTAATATTTAAAGTTACTTCTTTAATTTGATGAAGGTATATAAAAATGAACAGTATAAAATGCTTGACAGAATATTATTCACACTGAGAATAATTAAGTAATCATTTTCTGAAAGATTGGCGATCTGATGCTGGATAACAAAAATAAATACTGAAACTGAATAGTAGAAAAAAATACAGGCATCCACAAGGAGAAAACGGTTCTCCGCAGCAGCGCCTCTGATTTCCCGGATCAGGGTAAATCCTGAAAGACAGATAATGATGATATTTGATATTACTTTTACAATATCGCTGTTGAAGGGATCATCAAATCCATATTTCGAGATCATAAATCCGGCTGCAAGAAGTGCTGTAATGCCTAAAAAGTATTTTGGAAGCCCGAGTTTCCTGATAAATAAAGCGGTGACCAGAAAAAATTCGCCGGCGATATACAAAGGATACAGGAAAGAAGTATCATTAAAATTGAAAAGATAAGGCAGAGCCAAATTTAATAATTCGATAAAAAAAAGAAAAGCAATACAGTAAAAATATTGCTTTTCTTTGGTATTCAGTATACGGTATTTTGCTGCTCCCAAAAATGTAATGGACAGAAGCAGACCATAGTTCAGGAATAAAATTGCTTTAAAAAAATCTGTCATTCCTATTGATCCTACATATTAAGTTCCAAGCTCGGGAATACGGCAGACAGGCGGACATGGTTTCGCCCAATCATAGGTATTTGAAATAGTTGTCATATTGGTTCCTTCCTGTAACAGTTCATGGAAAGAAATAAAGATCAGCGTTACCAGCATTCTCTGGTAAATGTCATTATATCTGAGTCCAAAAGAGCATTTAATGCCTAAAACCTCAGGACTCGGGTGGGTAAGGTCTTCCATAGAAACATAAAATCTTCTGAAAATTCTTTCCCCTCCAAATTCATTGCATTCACGGAAGAACCATTCCATTCCTTCATCTCTCCAGCGTTCAATAGCATCTACAGCAATATCCTGGTCCAGAACCGGCTGTTCGGTTACCGGGACGGAAGTATTGGTATTGCCGTCTATTTTGGTAAGGTTACTGGAAAGAACTGCATTTTTGGTAACCGTAAATTCTTTGGTTTCCTGCAGCCTGAGATCATACTTAAGAGGTCCGAGGGTAGTATACTGATATTCGGTAATACTTTTATCCACATGTCCCTGCGCATCCAGAGGGAGAAAAATCAGGACCAAACTGCCGTTGAATACGCCGACTTCTGCGCACACATCCACATATTTGTTTTGTTGTTTGATTTTATCAATCTGCTCTGAGGAAAGTTCGAAAATGTAATTGGTAGGAATTAAATTTGCGATTCTGGGATAGTCTGACACACATCTGCCCCATTCGGCGGCGGCCAGCTTGTAATCGTTCTCATTCATAAGTTCATAGTTATTTAGTTGCATAAAATTATACAAACTAAATATCTTGCACAAATAATCGCATCATAAATTTATTATTCGTAAAATAAATTTAATTTTAGCCCATAAAAATTTCAGATTACAAAGCGATTAAGGATCAGCTGCCCTATTAATAATTCCTCACTGTGATGTGATAACAACTCTGCTGCCGTTCCCTGATGTAATAAATTCTCCCGGCATTGGCATAATACTTTAAAACTTTTTCCAGTGCGGCCTCCATTTTAGGGTTGTATTTCAGTACATCATTGAACCTGATATAGGAAATATCAAATGAATTGCCGTAGTTATGGGAACTTATTCCTAAAGACGCATTGGAATTCACTCTTCTCAGCCTGCACTGATCTTCCAGTGTTCTTGTGATGGATGAAACGGTAAAAGTATGACCCTTTGTCTGTTTACTGAACCTGGATGCGATGTTTTCGAGGGTAGTTTTTGCTTTAGAAACCATATAAGGCCTGCTGTAATCGAGTTTCTGAACCCGGTATCCTTTTCCGGTCTTTTTTATTTTATGAAATTTTCCACTGCCTATATATTTTTGTACTGTTTTGGAATCTTTCAGCAGTTTTACATTAAAACTTTTGGAGGCATCCAGATGCGGTTTGTACAGAGCGGTAGGCTCTACTTTCAGGACCGAGGTCAGATCATAGCAGGGAAGTGCTTTTTTTGCTGCCTGCGGGTAATAAAAGCTATACATAAAGGGCACGAAGGCTACACAAAAATACTTTCTCATTAACCACACTTTTAAATTACTAAACGAAAGATAAACATTTATGATATACTATTCAACTTACTGAAAATCTCATTACAAAAAAATTCTCAACAAACATTAAACCAAATTAATGAATATGTAATTTTATATTAAGAAATCCTGAAACTTTTTTAAGTTTTATCTTTTTATTTCAAAATTTAAATTTTACATTTGAGATACATTTTAATAATAAACATATGATAAAAAAACTTTTTGCTGAATTTTTCGGCACATTTTGGCTTGTTTTCGGTGGCTGCGGAAGTGCAGTTTTTGCTGCCGGAGTTCCCGATATCGGTATTGGACTTTTAGGGGTTTCTCTAGCCTTTGGTCTTACTGTTCTTACGATGGCTTATGCTGTCGGACACATTTCTGGCGGTCATTTCAACCCGGCTGTTTCTTTCGGACTTCTGGCTGGAGGAAGATTTTCGGCTAAAGATCTTATCCCTTATGTTGTATCACAGTGTCTTGGAGCTCTTCTTGCTGCAGGATGCCTGTATGTAATTCTTAACGGCTCAGGGGCTGTAGATTTTTCGAAACCGGGGGCATTTGCTACCAATTTCTATGGAGAGGCAGTCTACAACGGAAAGGCATTCAGCATGGGAGCGGCATTCCTTGCAGAGTTTTTATTAACAGCTTTCTTCCTGATTGTTATTATGGGAGCAACAGACAAGTGGGCTAACGGGAAATTTGCGGGTATTGCCATCGGTTTGGCTCTTACCCTGATTCACCTTATTTCCATTCCTATTACCAACACTTCGGTAAACCCGGCAAGATCGCTTTCACAGGCTGTTTTTACAGGCGGACTCGCAATGTCTCAGCTTTGGCTGTTCTGGGCAGCACCTATTTTAGGCGGAATTACAGGCGGACTGATCTACAAGTTCCTTCTTCAGAGAGATACTATTGAAGTTACTGATTAACATTAATTTTAATATTTATACAAAATCCTGTCGTCTGGCAGGATTTTTTTTATGTTGAGAATCATTCGTTTGTAAACAAATTTTAGGTTATTCCTTCCCATTTACGGGACTGTTACTGTTTTACATTTATGAAAAGAACAGAAACAGTTATGGGATAATCTTCCACATTTGCTAATTACTCTTTTGGCGGGTAAATAATAAGCTTCAACTTTAGTTAAGATTAAATAAAATAATAACTTAAAATTTAACTAAAATGAAAAAAATTCTCTTTTTACTATTCTTTGTATTGATTTGCGAAAACCAATTGACTGCACAAAGAAATACAGCTCCCGCACCAACTTATAACATCACGGTTACTAGAAATGATATTTTTGGGGAAAATGTACCCGGGCATGCCCATACGGATGTTAAATTTGACATTAAAATCGGATCCAATGAACGGGTCGCTACACCTTTTCCTCCAGATATCAGTACATTTAGAACTTATAACTTTCCTGTAACTTTCACACTTCCCGGAGGAACTCCCCCAATCAGATACGGCAAAGTAAGCTTTAGCAATCCGTCTACATTATACAGCGGATATTACCCACTTCCAACTGCCATTGGAGACCACACTACAATTCCTTCAGATCCTACTATGATCTATTATCCGGGTCAGTTTGGATATGGCGTAGACATTACCTGCACAGGCCCCAATCAATATCTCATAGGTGTTACCAGGTTTGAATGCTATATATGCGTTCCGGGTGGTGGCACGGTATCAAAACAGGTAACATCACAGCCTAAAACAGCTATAGTATCAAATCCTGATATGGGAATAAGCGAACTTTACTATACAGCTGCAGACAGAGAAACTGTTTCAGTACGTGTTATTGACCTTAACGGTAAAACCGTGAGAGCATATACTACGGATATAGGAGCCGGACAAAATAAACTGCCGATTGATCTTCAGAATCATCCGGGAGGTACTTATCTTGTTAAATGGAACTCCAGCACCGGCGCAAACGGCACATTAAAAGTGGTGAAAAACAAATAACCATGGTTTAATACTTATACCCGACTCCTGTAGAAATGCAGGAGTTTTTTATTTATTTTTTCCTGATTTCAAAAGGATTTCTGAAAATAAGTTCTTCCTGCCTGCCTTTGATCTCCATTTTACGCTGGAGTAAATTCAGGGCCATTTTCCGGATAAAAAGATCTTTGTCAGTCAGTTTCCAGTAAGGATCCTCATGGACTCTTTTGGGCTTGCGTATGAGATAGAATTCAGTTTCCCAGGTATCTGCATTGTGGTAAAATTCAATAATCCCGCAATGCTCCGGAATCAGACTATGCTCTATCATGCCCATGGGGAGCAGAAAGCTGAAGGCATTGCAGATATAGTCGCCGCATGAGATCTTATCATGTTTCAGGAATTTTTCGCCGGTATCTTTATTGAGGTACGATTTTTTGAAATCGTTTTTAAAATCACTTTTTGAAAGCTTAATTTCAATTTCATGGCTAAATCCTTCAGCATCTATCAACAGCATATCCGCTTCCCAGTCGGCCTGGAAATAATTCGTCAGTACGATTTCTTTTTCGAAATCGCAGTGGGAATGGATGTATGCGTGAACAAGCTCTTCTATTTTCAGCATTACAATTAAAATTTTTTAATTAAGTTTACTTTTTTTGAAGCTCTACTATCCCATAGTGTAGCCATATTCCAAATACACCTGTTTTGGTAACATACTTTTCATCTTTTCCAAATGTGACGGAAGTACCGGGCTGTGTCTGGCAAATAAAAAAATGTCCACCATCTATGCAATTCATTTTCCCGGCTTTATGCAGATCTGTCCAGCCGAATTCTTTATAGGCATCACGGCCATTTTCCACATCAAATATGAATCTCTTAACCGTAATCTCATCTTTGCCTCCATCTCTTTTTGAGGTCATAGACCACCGTACCAGATCAGATTTTTCTTTAGCAGGAATTTCAGCTGGATCAGCATCTTTAATTCTCGCAACTACTAAAGTATCTGTAATCCCGGCAACTCCGTTATTGGTTTCATTTACCAGGTAGGTTCCTGACCAGATATCTTTTCCGCCCGCTTTTTGTGCTGACAAAAGGCCGGATAAACTTATGAGCAGTAAAAAGAAACTTTTCTTCCAGTCCATCGTAAAAATCTTTATCTGTTTATTTCTGATATCAGGAGACCAATAAGCTGCATCCGCGGATATCGGAATGATCTATTCTTCCGAGCACCTGGAATGTATCTCCCGGAAGGATTTTCCCCAAGTCCTGTGTTGCTATAAAACAACAAGAATGGATATTGGCAAGGTCTATAATGTTTATCGCTCCGGTTCTTCCCTCTTTTTCGTAGGAAAAAGGATCTTCTGCATTCCGGACCATTATTTTCATCCAATTAGGGCATTTATATTCATTGTTTCCAAGAGAATAGGCTTGCGAAAGCAATTCTGTCATTGAATATTCTGAGTAAATTTTTTCTGTTTTAAAACCATTCTGCAGAATTTTCAACAGTTCGTCTTTGGTCATTTCTTCTTTTCTTCCTTTCATACCTCCGGTTTCAATAATCGTCAGGTTCTGAGATCCGGAAACTGAAAGGTTCAGAGATTCAACGGAATCCAGAAAGTCCAGCAGGGCAAAAGATACTCCGAAAAGAATGACTTTTTTATCTTTCAAAGTACTTAAAAGCTGAAACAGCTCGGAATGGTTGTAAAGGAAATATCCGTTCTCCGGCTTGGCAGATTTTTTCATGAGATAATCCACCATATAGATCAGTGAAGAGTTCTGCTTTTCCAGATAGCTTGGAAGCAGACCGAGAAAAATAAAATCTTCCGGCTTTCCTATAAACTGTTCAAAGCTTTTATAGATACTTTCTTCATAGACCGCCGGATCTGCAATAAAATGTTTCGAAAGATTCATCTGGGTGGTTCCTGAACTCTGAAAAAACAGATCAGCCGATGTACTTTTGTCTAAGATCTGATGGTTTTTAAACATTTCTATCGGCAGGAAAGGAATTTTTTCCAGACTGCGAACCTCATCCGGGTTTATTTTCAGAAAATCCACGAACTTTCTATATATCCCAACATTTTCATACTGATAATGAAAAGCTGCCAATGATGCATCCAGGAAATCCTGTTCTGTCTGTATGCTGAATATATTTTTCAATTTTTTGGGATTTTTTTTAAAGCTATTACCAACTCATAATGAATCAGTTATACAAAAGACTATTTTTTTAATTTTTTTTTAATCTAAGATTTACACTTTGGTAAACTTCTTGCAATCGTTAATTCGGAATATGGATTAAAAACAAGAGTGGACCTTGGTTCATTCGGAAATTACCTCTCTCAGGGGTAATTTTTTTTTGTTCCGTCCACAAAGGTTTTGAGTTCAAATTCCTGCTCAAATACTCCATAGGTAAAGTAGGAAATCCAATCACCCAGATTAATGTATTTTGCTTCAGGCTCAAGATCCAGCACCATCGGAAGGTGGCGGTGGCCATAAATAAAATAGTCAATTTTCTGAGTCTTCAGCTTTTCTTTTGAATAGATAACGAGAAATTCTTTATCTTCTCCTAAAAATGCTTTATCTTCTTCTCCGGAGATCATTTTATTTTTCTGTGAAAGATACAGTGCCACCTTCATGGCAATATCGGGATGAAGCCATTTGAAAAACCATTGTGCCACAGGGTTTGTGAAGAGTTTTTTCATTCTTTTGTAGCCTTTATCGCCGGGCCCCAGGCCATCTCCATGAGCCAGCAGAAACTGTTTTCCGCCCATTTCAAAATACTGCTTCTTATAAAAAACGGTACATCCTATTTCTTCTTCCAGATAATCTTTCATCCACAGATCGTGGTTTCCCACAAAGAAATAGATATGAATTCCGCGGTCCTTCAGTTCGGCTATTTTTCCGAGAACACGCACATATCCCTTAGGAATAACGTGTTTCCACTCGTGCCAGAAATCAAAAAGATCACCCATCAGAAACAAAACCTGAGCATCTTCTTTAATCTCATCCATCCAGCGGATAAATTTCTCTTCACGCACTTTGCTTTCCTTCGGTGTAGGAGCGCCAAAATGCTGATCTGAAGCGAAATATACTTTTTTCCCAGGTTCTAAATTAATAATCGTTTTTAACACCGGTCTGAATTTTTATTGGTCAATACTGTTACTTATTGTCTTCTGCGAACCATTCTCCATAGGAGTTTTCTGTTTCGTGAAGTTTAAGATAGGCCAGAGAAACCTCAGCAGGAAGCCTTGATTTTATTTTGGCAGCAATGGCATACAGCATATTCTCACAGGTAGGCTGAAAGCTGCAGTAGATCACTTTGTGACCTTTATTTTCAAGGTCTTCGCCCAATCCTTTATGGGGAGACAATGCATTAACAAGAACTGCATGGTCCCAGACATCCACAATTTCAGATTTTACGATACTTTTAATATCCCCAAAATCCACCACCATCCCGTTTTTGGGATTTTCCAAATCATTAACCGGCTTCCCCTTTACTGTTACAAAGAGCTTATAGGAATGGCCATGCATATTTTTACATTTCCCATCATAGTTATACAGCACATGGGCTGTCTCGAATGTGAAAATTTTTGTAATACGTATCATAGTGCAAAGATATGACAAAACATAATGATAAGTTGCGTACGGGGAAAACAGAATTTAATGGAAGGTATAATTAACATGCAAATTAAAGTATTGCAACAATAATAGTCTAAAAATATTTCACTGCAGTTTTTATAAGGATTGGTGTCTGGTATTGGTAATTGTAAACCGCATTGGCTGTTGGGACGATTCCTGAACTATGCCTTAATTGCTTTCTTCAGAAGTTCTGCGCTGTCATTCAGGTTCTTGGAGTAGCTTAAACGCACAGAACTACGTTCGTAGCCTTCATAAAAGATTCTCTTTTATTTGTCTATCCAAATGGTCTGTATAGCTGTAAATATACTTATTATTTTCAAAAATTATTTATAACTAACTCTGATACACTAGGAATAATTTTCAATCATTTAAAACGTCTTTTAGCCACTAAAAATAGTAAGAGCAGGCTAGCCTACTCTTACTGTTTAATTCCAAAGTTTAATTGTATTTAGTTTCCAAGAAGTTAATCATTGAATCAATAGGTTATTAATTGGAACATTACCATAACCAGATATTAATATATTAAAGATCATCTATATTTATCAAAAATAAATCCTAAAACAAAGACTCCTCCCCAAGCAAGCACAACAGTAAAGAAGGTCAAGAAAATATGAAGTTTTATTCTATTTCCATTATAGATATTCCATACAGATTTATAATATTGATACTTTTTTTCATATTTTTTCATATTATAAAAGATTAAAAATAACGCTAAGCTAGAAAAAACAATTATTTCATAAGTGTTGACCTCTCCGTCAATTTTTAAAAGTGAGGTAATTATCATCCAAAAATCTAATAATAGCATAAACTGTGTCATTCCAATTACAAATATTGCAGGTAATTGCCAACTACTTGTTTTTTTACTAAATCTTTGGTAAAAAGTTGCCAAATGATAATACATCATATCAAAATATTGTAACATAATAATTATTGTTTTTTATCTTCCTAAAACAGTATTTTCTATACCTGCAGCTATTCTGTCTGTTATTGTTGTACCAGTTGCTAAGCCTACGGTAACATCTGCAATCACATACGCTAGAGCCCAAGGTGCTAATACACCCGCTGCAAATGTTGTAGCTAATCCAATTCCTACTTTGACCGCTGTTCCAACTCCTACTTTATTATCTCTATAATCTTCAAGAATTGATAAACCCACACCTGCAACACCTAATGTTTTGCCTGCAATTGCAGAAACTTTAGCCCCTTTTAGTGCTCCTGCTTTATCTGCCCAACTTGAAGATATTCTTGCGGTGTATTGAAATAATTTTTCAAATTTCGTAGTCTGAAAACCAGCATACCCAGTCCATGCGGAGGCAGACTTTAAACTACTTTTATCAGCATATTTAGCTCCCTCAATGAAATCCCCAAAAAAACTAGGTTCATAATTACCATCTAATTTCGCTCTATGCATAACTCCAATATTGCCTTCTCCGTAAATTTCATCGCCCTGCATATAAGAAGTCTGGGTTACAGTTCCTGTCCACCATCTTGCCTCTCCATTGTTAAAAGAAAGTCCATTTATATCTCCACCATTCCTAAAATAATTGAACATTTTACCTGCATCTTTTCCAATAAAATTATAACCATCGCCTCCTCCATGATCTCCGCCATTCCACATGGTTTTGAAATTTCCTCCAAATCCTGCACTTTCATAAGAACTATCAAACCAACTGCTTCCAAGAATAGTACTGTTCTGATCAAATTTCCAACTTAAAGCAGACACGTTCTGTCTTCCATCAGGATCTATAAACATTACAGGATTATCATAGGCATAAGCGTACGGGCTCCATCTTCTCGAATTTTCTGCTAACGGATCTATTACACCCCATCTGCCAATATCTGCCATATACATTCTGGCTCCATAATCACTCCAGCCGGTTTCTTTCTGCAGCTCTTTGCCATTATACTGGTAATTGTAAGCCGCATTGGCTATCGGCGCAATTCCTGCACTATGCTTTAAACCGAATGCATAATAATTGTTCTCTTCAAGAACTTCTGCGCTGCCATTAAGGTTCTTGGAGTAGCTTAAACGCACACTTCCCAAATGGTCTGTATAGCTGTAAATATACTTATTATTTTCAAAATTATAGTAGCCTTCAGCTGTAGGAACAAACTTTAGAACAGGTGTCGTGTTAAACCCTGTGTATGTGCTTTCATACTGAAAACCATCTACATATTCTGTTATTTTAGTGGTTTCTAAATTTTGTTTAGAACCATAAGTATAGATCTTTTTAAGCCTTGTGCCATCTGCCCTGTATGTATATTGGGTATTCACATTAGAATCACCATCAATAGTTCTTGGTATGTAAGTTTTATCAAATTTCACATAATCAGGAAGGTTCAAAAAGTTATAATCAATCTGTAAAATCCCTTTATCTTTATGATCCTTCATATTCCCGTTATCATCATAGGAAATGATGTTCCCGGAGGTATCAGTATAGCCACTGTAATTTCCTGAAGCATCAGTAACGGTACTGAGCTTATTTCCTGTATAATTATAGGTAAGATCGTCAATAAGCTGTGCCGTTCCTGAGCTGCTTTTCCCATTTCTCTGCAGAGAGGTGATATTTCCATTCAGATCGTAGGCTAATGTTTCATTAAAGAATCCATTCTGCGGAACAGAAACCGCCGGTTCAGAATAGATTCCTTTTTTAAGCCTGTTCAGCGCATCATACTGGTAATTGTATTGTCTTGAAACCTGATCGGAAGCTGTTTTCCACATTACTTCCGTGATATTTCCATTATATTTTCCCGGGGCTATCCCTGAAGACTGGGGATTATGATATTTTAATTCATAACCAAAAAGCTTAGTTCCCAAAACAGCCGGATCATTGATCTTTGTAAGTGCTCCACGGATATTGTACGTATAATCTATACTCTGCAAACTACCGCCTACTTTTTTATTGGAAAGCTGAGATAGCTCGTTATAGGTATTTTCTGCCAGTACTTCCTGTGGCTGACTGTCAACCTGGTGGTAGTGTTTCTTCAATCTGCCCTGGCTGTCATACTCAAAATTTTGAGAGATTACCCTTTCCGTGTCTGTACTGAGTCTTTTATGATAGACTTTCGTCTGCTTTGTTAATCCGGCAAAGTCTACATCGGATTCTGTTTTGGTATACCCTCCCAAATGGTTGATCGTATATGTTCCTACAAGTCTTCCTTTGGTGTCATACCAGTTATAGTTTTTGGTCCAGTTATCATCTTCGATATTTTTAACCAGGCTCATTACAGGAACCCCTTTGGTATTCATATCTGCCGTCATATTATCTGTCAGAACCTGGCTTCCATAGATGGCAGCAGGTACTGGCGGATTGAAGCTGTATGAAGGGTATGTATCATAATAATTTAATGATAATAAGGTTACCCATTTTGTAGAATTAGGGTAAGTAATATCCTGATTATTATAATATACATCCACTCCCTGTCTGTTGAAAGATGCAGTAGTTACTCTGTTTACATTATTCGATCCGAGGCCATCAACCATAGCCTGTTCCACACTCCTTTGGTATCCTGTTCCTATTCCCGTGATGGCAACTCTTCCAAACTGGTCATACTTTGTGTACAGCCATTGCCCCTTTCCTTTTAAAACACTATCCTGAGTGGCAACCAAACGGTCAGCCTTATCATATACCATGTATTCCCAACCTTTTCCGGGAAGCTTTTTCTCAACCATTCGGTTCAGACCGTCATACCGGTACTGATAGCAGAGATCATCTAAAACAGTCCCTGAAAGCGTTCCCGCAGCAGCCAGTGGCGGGATCACATAAGCAAGATGTCCGTATTCATTGTAGATATAGTAGGTATCCGTAACATCGGAAGTGCCCACTCCTTTTCTTACCAGAACAACCTGTCCTTCTTTATTTTTAAACTCAACAGAAATATTTCCGTCCGGATCCGTTACCGTGCTTTTCATGAACGTATTGGCCGGATAATATCCTGAAAGAGAAAGCACAGATTCTGTTCTCCCTTCTATCCAGGTAGTGGAAACGGTATATTTTTTTACCTCATTACTGATATTGGTATCATTTCCCACTGTAACAGGATGGGCCTGCCACGCTTCTCCCGGTGAAATCTGGCTCTGCACGCGGCTTAAAGGTGATTTTTCCAGCACTGTATGTGAGAACGGGCGGCTGTCACCATATACCGTAATGGCATTGCTCTTCACCGATGCACTGTCCTGTACGGCACCATCCGTACTGGCCATTGGAACTGGAAACCAGCTGTCAACTGATTTTCCGTAGCTGTCATAAGGAATGTGCTGTACCATATCTTTCCCGGTGGGGGAAGATTTTATACTGATCGACTGGTAAGGCCTGCCGAAGCTGTCAAAATACTGTACGCTTTCGGAAGCTTTGGTACAGTCATCATTGAGACAGCTTTTGCTGTATATATAATTTTCTGTGTTTGTAAGGCTGTTCTGCGCTGAAAGAACTGTTACAAACAGCACGCTGAATATGCTTAAAATTCTTTTCATCTTTTTACTGTTTGTAGTTGTATTTGTATTCTTTTAGTGTTTTGTAAACCGCATTTCCCGAAGCGTCTTTCTCCATTTTCCTGACAGTCTTCAGCCTTCCGCTGCTGTCGTATTCGTAAGTTTCACGCTGCCCGTTCGGGGTTGTCGTTGTAGTAAGCCCGATTAACGGGTTATAAGTATACGCAGTAATCTGATAGCCCGTCATAGAGCTGTCTTTTCTGAGAGTATCCAATGCCAAAATTAAAGCGTTTTCTGAAGCAGGGTTCACAAGATCATCATTGGAAGCATTAACAGCAGCTATTACAAGCGGGCTGTTTTTTATATCATCATATTTGGCCCCTTCTATTTTTGCAATGATCTGCGTCTTGTTGTATCCATAAATAAATGATGTAGAAAGTCCCACTACAGAAGTAAGCTGGACCAGATTTCCTTTATCGTCATATGCATCTGCCGTCATCATCTGCTTCATGCTTCCATCACTGATATTGGCGGCAAAGGCAGAGGTAGGAAGCAACAGTGAAGGGTTATCATACTTGGTTACTGATTTGGACAGAGTTTTTCCATTCTTTTTCTCTTCGGTAATTACAGGAATCCCGGTCATGTTAGCAGCCTCAAGATGGCTATATCCGGCAAGTCCTTCCGCATACGTCATCCATTGCTCTGAGGTATCTCCATCTGCAATGCTTTTGGTATAGTAAGGCTTAAGGTTTGTAGGACTTATCCAGGTTTCAGAGCCTGTTTCCAATAAACCACCCCCTGCAAAATAAGCTTTATTAGAAACTATACTTTTCTTTATATAGGCGGGTTTGGAAGTTATTTTCGAACCTGCTGTGAAGCTGTATTCATTATTGGAGAAATTATCCAGCTCATAATCATACAATTCCGTTGTCAGCAGGATATTTTGCTCATCATAATTTTCTTTTTTAAAAAGAAGCCCTGCTTTGGTTATATTGTAATAAGGCCAGGAGTATTCCGGGAAAGCGCCGCCGCCTGTCTGCTGTTTCGGATAATCATCAGGATTTTTAAATGAATAGCGTACAGAACCTTTTCCTGCTTCTGACACTTTTACATTTTTATACAGGGTATAAGTAGCCCACATATCATCATCACTGTCTTTTTCATTTTCAAATAAATATCCGCTCGCACTGTCAGGCAGATCAAAAGAATCGTAGGAATAATTAACCGTTCTCTTTGGAGCCGTGTCATTGATATCTTTATAATATTTAATGTTTTTTATTCTCACCTGTCCTAACGGTATCGCATTTCTGAAAGGTCCCGGGTATACCTTTATCTCTGAACTGCTGAAAGTCCCATTGGCCTTTGCTTCTCCCGTGCGGATGATTTCCAGAGTATAATTTCCTGGATAAGCGTTCAGGTTATATCTTTGATCATAGAGATTGTCCGTAATGGTAAAGGAAGGAATAATTACCTCCGCGTCTCTTTTTAGAGTAATCTTTAAATTATGTTCTTTTGGCTTTAATGGAGGCGGCGGTGGATCAGGACGCTCATAATCTGTAATATTGAGGATAAATTTGAAATTTTTCTTTACCTGCTGATCTCCTGGTATATTGAAATTATAAATCAGAGACTGGGTTGTATTGATAGAACCGCTGGCCATAGCAGAAGAATACTGTATATTGGGATATGTGATATCACTGGCTCCTGAAAGCCCGGCAAGAAATGCAGGATCGTTGAAATTAAAATACAATTCTCCCTGTTCATAGTTATATTCTGCTACCCCGCCTGTAGGAGATACTATTTTTTTCAACGCTCCATCGCCTGAAGGATATGTGTATATAAAAGTATTCTTTTCGATAGGAGTACCGTTTTTATCATTTTTGATCACAGAATTCAATATCCTTTTCTTCTGAGCTGCAGCAGCTCCTACAGAAAGCATGGTATAATTAAAAGCATAGGAATATAATGTTTCTCCGGCAGGGTTTTTCAGGTATATTTTCTGTAAACTATAGGGATCACTGACGGCCTCTGCATAAGCGTCCTGGTTTTCCAGAGTTTCATCATATACATAGTCAAATGCCACCTGTCCTTTGCGGCTGGTGATGGTTTTGATTTTATTTTGTAGAAATATAAGGTATTGATTGTTGGTACCTTTGTACTTTGTTTTTTGATTATAGGTTACCGCTGCTGTTTCTACCCCGATAGGATTCAGAATGCGTGTAAGGTAATAAGCTGTTTTATATTCATTTCCCATAAAAAACTCTCCACAGCTATACCTCCCTGCATCATAATCTGTAAAGATATATTGATAACCGTTATCGGCAGTAATAGTAAAACTGTCAGCCTTAAAGGTTGCCGTATTGCTGTTTCTTATAAAATCAATTTTTATATGGTTCGGGGTAAGATTGATCAGGGTAAAGGTATTATTTACAGTATCTCTTTTTATTCTGAATTTTCCGGATAATCCCGGAAGATTATAGTAGTAGACATCATCAAATTCGTTTTTTTGATAATTAGAGGAACTCGCATTGTCATAGCATTCATCTAATCCATTAATGACTTTTTTATAGATCATCGCTGCCCCGAAGAAAGACCATCCTGCTCCCACATCACTGGCTATATCAGGGGTACCATTATTTTGTGTATTATAACTTAAGCTGATTGGCCATGCTGTATCATCTGAAAGCGGAGCATTCAGAAGTGGTAAACCAATTTCAGGAAGTCCGGAAGATAATGATATAGGTACATCAGAATATCTGGACATAGCCGCCATGGATGGCGATGCAACAGGAGTTGTTACAACATCTCCCACGTTTTGCTGAGAATATCCCTTTTGTACCATCGCACATAATAGAGATATTAATATAACTTTTTTTCTCATAGTGTTTATTTCTTGATCAGTTTAGCATTTGCCGTTTTATTCATATCCGTTTTTATCGTCACCAGATAAGCCCCCTGAATCAAATTCTGAGTATTGATCTTCGTCACTTTATTCTTAGTTTTTAAGCTCTGAAGCTGTCTTCCTCCCATATCATACAGCATAATATCAGCTTCTTTAAAATCATAGCCTATTTCCACATAAGCATAATCTGAAACAGGATTAGGATAAATCTTAATGTCCTGCTTTTCAATCAGCTGGTCAAGCTGTTTATCTCCCAGCTTCACGATCTTCCAGTTCTCTTTTCCAAGTTCCTCCGCGCTGGTTCCAGCCAGAATAATGGAGCCGTCCCTGTTCAGCTTAATATCTGAAAGTCTCTCCTCTCTTTTCCTGGATTCTCCTTTGACATGTTTTCTCCACTGTTCATTGCCATCCTGATCCAGATACAGCATCCAGAAAGTCTCGTCATTGTTCTCAATCCTTCCTTCAGCCTGAGTGTAACCTCCAAGTAAAATTCCTTTGGTCAGATCTTGGTTCCTGGCTCCCCGATCCTGACTCTGAATAACACTTGTTCCCATCAGAATATCACGGTTCCCAAAGTTGTAGGATTTCTGCCAAAGCTCTTCGCCTCTTTCGTTTAAAGAGATTAACCATAGATCGGTTCCTTCTTCTATTCCTGCAGTTTTGTTTCCTGATCTCTCGGATCTGGATTCTCCTCCGATTAAATATCCTGCCGAAGTTAAAGCCAGTGTTCTCAGATGATCATCTGCTTTTCCTCCAAAGTTCTTTTCCCATTCTGTTTTTCCGGTTTTATCAAGCTTGATCACCCAATAATCTCCTTCACCAAAGTTTTCGGTTTTCTTTGAGCCGCCTATAGTGCTTCTGGAATAGATTCCCAGCAAAGCTCCGCCGTCTTTGGTAGGGATCATTTTCTCCACTTCATCCAATCCTTTTCCGCCTAAAATTGACTGAGAAAGTTCTCTCCCGTCCTTATCGAGCTTTACAATCAAAATATCTTTGGAACCATAACCTTTAGTAGTACCCTGAGCCTGTCGAAGGGTGACATTCCCGGCTACAAAGAATCCGAGATCTGTCGTCTGAATGACTGATCTTGCTTCTTCATCGGATGCTGATCCTAAGGTTTTCTGCCAGAGTTCGTCTCCGAATTCATTAAGCCTTATCAGCCAAATGTCGGAGCCGCCTTTTGAGTCTTCTTTTTTATCAAGACCTTTTCCTGAATAAGAGGTACCTGAAATCAAAAAACCTCCATCCTGTGTAGAAACGGTTGCAGAAAGATAGTCGTGATTATTTCCTGAGATGTATTTCTCCCAGACCTCTTCACCTTGTTGGTTAAGCTTCACCAGATGGAAATCGTAGCCATTATTCTGCTTACTGCCTTCAGCCTGAAGCTTACTGCTTTGAATACTGCTTCCCGTGATCAGATACTGTTGATCTATGGTTGTAGTCACCTGGCTTAGAAAATCCTGCGTAGAGGATTTGATGTCTTTTTGCCATAGTACTTCCTGGGCCGACAGACCCAAGATGGTGCACATCGTAAATGCACTGATGTAGAGTTTTCTCATCTATTTGTGTATATTAGTTCGTATAATTTTGCAAATTTAACATTTTTTAACGCACATACAAGTCTCATTGCTGAGATTTAATATAGATCATGTCACTTATCTGTGTTTTATAATGTTTCTTATAAACAAAGGTATTTCTTCAAAGCGACAAAGCGTGTCGTATTATAAATTTTACAAAATAAATTACAGTTGTATTAACTGAAAGAAAAACATAATGTAATGACCCTAAGGTCAAGCGGTTTATCCCAGCTTATCCAGCCAGTCGCTTTCCAGTCTTTTAATCTTTTGAGTTTTTGAATCAACCAGAACCCAAAGGGTGCTTGAATCAACAACAAACTGATCATTGCAGTAGAACTCGACTTTTCTGGGCTGCCGGATTCCTTCCGGAGCTTTCGGATAGGTTTTAACGGTGATCACATCTCCAAGGTAAACCTGCTTTTTGTATTGGATATGATGATCAACGAGCATCCATATATCTTCCGGATACTCGGTCTTTTCCTTTACTTTTTCCCAGTGTTCACCAGCTATTTCTTCTACCCAGTGCACATACTGCACATTGTTGACATGGTTGTTCCGGTCTATATGTTCTTCCGTTACCTGAATCTGTTTTTGGTATATTAAATTCATTTTTTTCAGCTCCATTAATAATCAAATATATGGACTTTAAGTTTTTTTATTCTTATTTGAACGATAAACCTTCCCAAAACTGAGAAGGTTTCACCTCTGAAAATTTTATTTTAATATGGAAAATGATCAATGGAACTGTGCTGTTTCCGTAGAGTCTTTCATGGCTACGGTCGCCGAAGAACCGTTAGTTACCACATTCTGGACCTCATCAAAATAGCCGGTACCTACGAATGATTGGTGTTTTACCGCTCTGAATCCTTTCTGCTGAAGGGCAAACTCCCGTTCCTGAAGTTCGGAATAGCCTGCCATTCCTCTTTCTTTATAAGCCAAAGCAAGCTCAAACATTGCAGTATTCAGTGCATGGAAACCTGCCAGCGTGATGAACTGGAACTTATAGCCCATTTTTGCAAGCTCCTCACGGAAATTAGCCATTTCTTCCACACTAAGCCTCGCGGCCCAGTTGAAAGATGGCGAACAGTTATACGCCAGCATTTTCCCGGGAAACTGAGCATGGATTCCTTCTGCGAATTTTCTGGCCTGTTCCAGATCAGGATTAGAAGTTTCCATCCAGATCAGGTCAGCATAAGGTGCATAAGAAAGACCACGGTCAATACCCTGCTCCACTCCATTATTTACAACGTAAAAACCTTCGGAAGTTCTTTCTCCGGTTACAAATTTTTTATCTCTGTCATCAATATCCGAAGTCAGAAGATCTGCCGCATCCGCATCTGTTCTTGCGATAATAATACTTGGCACACCCAATACATCCGAAGCCAAACGGGCTGCAACCAGCTTATTAATAGCTTCCTGGGTAGGAACCAAAACTTTTCCACCAAGATGCCCGCATTTCTTTGCCGAAGAAAGCTGGTCTTCAAAATGAACTGCCGCCGCTCCGGCCTCGATCATCTGCTTCATCAGCTCAAAAGCATTCAGGTTTCCTCCAAATCCTGCTTCTGCATCTGCAATAATCGGAACCAGATATTCTTTATCCCCATTACCACTTACCGACTGGATCTGATCTGCTCTCAGTAGAGCATTATTGATCTTTTTCACGACAGAAGGTACTGAGTTAGCAGGATACAATGACTGGTCAGGATACATTTCCCCGGAAAGGTTCGCATCAGCAGCCACCTGCCATCCCGAAAGGTATATCGCTTCCAGCCCTGCATCAACTTCCTGAACCGCCTGATTTCCGGTTAAGGCACCCAGCCCGGCTACATAATCCTGGCTATTCAGCTTGTCCCAGAATTTTTTGGACATTTCTGTCGCAATGGTATACTCAATGGTATAGGAACCGCGAAGCTTTAGCACTTCTTCAGCCGTATAAGTTCTTTTTACTCCTTTCCAGCGGGGATTGTTCAGCCAGTCCTTTTCCAGAGCCTGGATTTGTTCTTGTCTTGTTTTCATAATATTTGGATTTATTGTTTGTTTATTAGGGATTAGGTGAAAGGTTGCAGGGATTAGGGTTTGAGGGTTTGAGGGTTGTTTGAGTTATAATTTATGAAATATGAAGGTGAGTTAAAGCAGACTGTTTCAGTATAGTAGAATCTTCTGGTTTTTTTACAAAGCCAATTTTCCTACACTCAAAACTCTCCCACACTCCTACTCTGAGACTCTCAAATTCTCCCACACAAAACTCCTTTCACTCAATAAACGGGTATGCTTTCAGAGTCAGGAATTCTTCAAATTGTTCTGAGAATATCAGTTCATTGAAAAGTTCTTTGGCTAAATTGAATTTTCCGTTTTTGAAACGCTGTTCGCCTACATATTTTTCGATATGTTCTATTTCTTCAGCCTCCCACTGGAGGATCATTTTACGGGTCAGGGTGAGACCATTGTCCAGTCTGGCTTCGTTTTTCAGCCATTGCCAGATTTGTGTCCTTGAGATCTCAGCAGTAGCGGCATCTTCCATCAGATGGTAAATGGCAGCAGCACCGGTTCCCATCAGCCAGCTTTCAAGGTAAAGAATGCCTACATTGATGTTTTTTCTTACTCCTTTTTCGGTAATGTCACCTTGTGGAACTTCCAGCAGATCTGTTTCTTTGATATGGTATTCAAATTTTTTATCAATCTGATTTTCTGCCGGCATATACTGATCAAAAACATCTTTTGCAACAGACACTAAAGCCGGATGCGCCACCCAGGTTCCATCATGGCCGTTCTTCACCTCCCTTTTTTTGTCATTACGCACTTTTTCAAAAGCAATACTGTTGGCTTCATAATTATCTTTTACAGGAATCTGTGCAGCCATTCCTCCGATAGCATGAACGTTTCTTTTATGGCAAATCTCGATCACTCTTTTTGAATAAGCGCTCATAAACGGAGAAGCCATTGTTACCTGATCTCTGTCCGGAACCATAAATTCGGGAAGGTTTCTGAATTTTTTGATGAATGAAAAAATATAATCCCATCTTCCGCAGTTCAGACCTGCACTGTGTTCCTTTAATTCAAATAAAATTTCATCGATCTGAAAGGAAGCTGTGATCGTTTCTATCAAAACGGTAGCTTTAATAGTCCCTTCAGGAATTCCCAGGTAATTTTGGGCAAAAACAAAAACTTCGTTCCACCATCTGGCTTCTTTGTAATGTTCTAATTTCGGAAGGTAGAAATAGGGACCACTTCCGTTTTTCAGCAACTGTTCAGCATTAGAAAAAAAATAAATTCCAAAATCGGTCAGTGAGCCGGATGCTTTTTCGCCATTGATCTCGATATGTTTTTCCGGAAGATGCAGTCCTCTTGGCCGTACCTGAAGAACAGCTGTTTTTTCATTGAGCTGATAAGATTTTCCATTTTCAGCAGTAAAATCTATCTTACGCCGCACAGCATCTGCAAGATTAATCTGCCCCTGGATACAGTTTTCCCAGGTTGGCGAACTGCTGTCTTCAAAGTCAGCCATAAAAGTTGATGCACCGGAATTTAATGCATTGATGATCATTTTCCGGTCTACAGGGCCTGTGATCTCTACTCTTCTGTCCAACAGATCGGCAGGAAGTGGTGCGCAGCTCCAGGTACCGTTTCTCACTTCTTCAGTTTCAGGCAAAAATGCGGGAAGGTTTCCCAAATCAAAAAACTGCTGTGTATTTTTTCTTTCTTCTAAAAGTATCAATCTTTTTGGATTGAAATTTTGATGAAGAGCTACCAAAAAATCTGTTAATTCCGGAGTAAAAATCTCTCCAAACTGCTTCTGAGCTTTTATTTTTAATTGAGTTTCTGTTTCCATAACCTGTTGATTTTGTGATTTGACATTACAAACATAAATAAAAATATTCACAATCAGCGAACGTTCGCTATTTATTTTTAAAAATTATTATGCGAATAATCGCATTCATTTTTCTATATTTGATTATGAATTCAGAAAGTGATTTTATTAAAACCGTGTTCGGACTGAAGCTGAAACAGCTGAGACAAAAGAAAAACTGGTCTCTGCAGGATCTTGCTGTAAAGACCGGTCTGTCGAAATCTTATTTAAACGAAATTGAAAACGGAAAGAAATATCCAAAGCACGATAAAATCATCCAGCTTTCAGAATCCCTGGGCTGCACCTTCGATGAACTGGTTTCCACCAAGCTGGATAAAAGCTTAGCTCCTTTTAATGAGATCCTGCAATCGGATTTTTTCAAGGAAGTACCGCTGGACCTTTTCGGCATCAGTAAAAATAATCTTATCAGCATTATCAGCGATGCTCCCAAAAAAGTAACCGCATTTATCAATGCACTGATTGAAATTTCCCAGAATTATAATTTAGGCAAGGAGCGTTTTTATTTTGCTGTACTGAGGTCTTTCCAGGAGCTCTACGATAATTACTTCCCAGAAATTGAGGAAAAAGCAACGGAATTTATCCGGGAAAACGGACTGGATATCCGAAAAGACCTGAGATCTTCTGTTTTGGAAAGCATTCTTACAGAAAAATTTAATTACAGCATAAGGTCTGAAGATTTTGAAAAATTCGGAACTCTGGACAACCTGCGTTCTCTTTTTATTCCGGAGCAGAAGCTTCTCCTTCTGAACCGGAAGCTTGAGAAAGACCAGAGAACATTTATTCTGGCCAAAGAAATAGGATTCAATGTTTTGGAATTAAAGATCCGCCCGAACACTTATTCATGGCTGGATTTCGGAAGTTTTGAAGAAATTCTGAACAATTTTTATGCTTCGTATTTTGCCGGAGCTTTACTGACCCCTAAAGAGCAGACTATTGGAAAAACCACCGAATTTCTGCTTCAGCATACCTGGGAACCGAAAAGCTTCGAGGAACTGATCGAAAGCTTTACAGATTCTCCTGAAACTTTTTATTACAGACTTACCAATCTGCTTTCTTCTGAATTAGGTATTAAGGACTTATTTTACCTGTGTCTGGTCAAGAAAAAGGGTTCTGACAAGATCCAGATCTTAAAGGAACTTCACCTCAACCATCAGCAGGCTCCTCATGCCAATGCGACCAACGAACATTACTGCCGGAGATGGATCGCCGTAAAAAACCTGCACCATTTAAAGGAAAACGAAACGCTTACGGATGCCCAGATCTCGCATTACAAAGATCAGGGAGTCAGCTATCTTGTTATTTCAACATCACAGAAAAATCCATTTTCAGATGGAAGCAACAGAAGCTACTGTCTGGGAATTTTATTAAATACACAAACAATAAAAAAGATCGGCTTTATAAAATCTCCGACTTTAAAAACAATCAATGTAGGAGTTACCTGCGAATCCTGCAGCATTCCGGATTGTGAAGTCAGGCAGGCACCGCCGGTCCGGCTGGAAAAGGAACATTTTAACCTGAGTATGAAGAATGCGGTTGAAAAGATCAGGAAGCAGTTGATAGTTGATAGTTGATAGTTGATAGTTGATAGTTGATAGTTGATAGTTGATAGTGTAAAATTAAAACTTTGAAATCTAACTTCTAACCTCTAGTTTCTAACTTCTCATAAAAAAACACACAAATGATATTAGATTTATTTTTCCCTAACCGATGTATTGAATGCAACCGGATTATAGATGCGGATCTTTTAGTCTGCAGTTTATGTTTTGAGCAAATTCATTTTACTCATTTTGATTATTTCAGTGAAAATATCATCAAAGAAAAATGCAGACTCCTGTTCCCAGTTGAAAACACTTATGGCCTGATGAAATTTGAGGAAAATGGACTGAGCCGGAAACTCATCCATGAACTGAAATACAAAAGCAGGGAAAATGCGGGTAAAACTATTGCCGAATGGACTCTGGAACGGCTGGACTTCAGAGATGAAAAACCTGATATTTTAGTATCTGTTCCGCTTCATCCCAAAAAATTAAGGGAAAGAGGTTACAATCAGCTGCATTTATTTACAGAGGTTTTGTCCAGGTTTTACCAGATCCCATTTGACCATGAGCTGATTGAAAGAAATCATTATTCAAAAGCCCAGGCTTTAAAGGATAAGAAACACCGTCTGGAAACAGTAAATCCTTTTTCTCTTTCGAAACCGATCTCCGGGAAACATGTTCTTTTAATTGATGACGTTTTCACTACCGGAAATACGGTATCATCCATTGCCTGGGAGATTTTAAATGCAGGAGATAACAGGGTGAGCGTTCTGGTGATGGCAGTGGATGCGTAGTAAAAGAGTATGAGAGTTTGAGAGTTATAGAGGTTTAGAGTCTTAATGAAGGAAAATACAGTTTACGGATTCCAGGTGGAGATGCTGTGATTTACATGGTTATTAAAACCAACACTTTTACCCTTCAAACCCTAAACCTCTCAAACTCTATAACTCTCCTACTCAACACCTTTTCTCTTCCGATTCTTTTTCTTAATTTTCCGGTAAACTATTGATCATGAAAAATCTGCTTTTGCTGCACGGCGCGCTGGGACACAGTGATATTTTTAAGCCTTATGAAAAGGAGCTGTCAAAGCACTTTAATATTTATACGCTGTTATTTTCCGGGCACGGAAATACAGAGCTCCCTGAAAAAGAAATCAGTATCGAAACATACACTGAGGAAATAAAAGATTATTTAGAAAAAAAAGGTCTACAGGATGTCTGTATTTTTGGACACAGTATGGGAGGCTATGCAGCGCTTTGCTGTGCGCTAAGGTATCCTGAGAGAATCAGTTCTATCATGACTTTGGGTACAAAATTCAACTGGACTGAAGAGCAGGCTTTAAAGGAAAGCAAAATGCTTGATCCGGAAGCTATTCTTGTAAAAGTTCCTAAATATGCAGAACAGCTGGAAAATCAGCACGGTGCAAAATGGAAACAGCTGCTGCCTGCCATTGGAGAGATGATGGTTTCGCTGGGAAAAAATCCTCCTTTGAATGAAAACAGCCTTTGGGCAATTAGTATTCCCGTACAGATAATGACCGGTGATAAGGATAATATGGTAAGTATAGAGGAAAGCATTGGTGCTTACCGCAGTATTCCTAATGCAAAATTGGCCATACTTCCGGATACCAAGCATCCTATGGAAAAAGTACGGCCTAATTTATTATTTGATCTGATGAAAGATTTCTGGAACCTTTCTTAGAGACTGTTTAAATTTTAAAAATATCGCTGATTTGGCAGATTACGCAGATTTTTATAGCTGAAATAAACCTGCTGCATCATCTTAATCTGCAAGAGAAATATTTCTTCAGTATCATTTCTGCATAATAATTATTGAATACAACCTAAACAGGCGCTAGTATTTATCGTTGTAGCTTTTCGCCGTAGCTTAAATCTCCGGCATCACCAAGTCCTGGTGTAATGTATCCTTTTGAAGTCAATCCCTCATCGATGGCCCCTACCCATATTTTTGCATCAGGATAAGCTTTCTCAATGGTTTCCACCCCTTGCCTTGAAGCAATTGCCGCAACAATATGCAGCTGGGTCGGAGTTCCGTTGGTCAGAAGGTCTTTGATAGCCTCAATTAATGAAGCCCCTGTTGCCAGCATAGGATCTGCTACGATCAGTGGTCTTCCTTCAATATTCGGACAGGTAAGATAATCCTGTTTGATGGAGAAGTAATCATTGGCATCGTGCTTTCTGTAAGCAGCCACGAAACCGCAGTCTGCCCTGTCCAGATAACTCAGGATTCCTTCAAACAAAGGCACTCCTGCTCTCAAAATTGTAGTGATAACCGGCTGAACGGCTATTTCCTGAACTCTAATCTTATCTAAAGGGGTCTGAATCTCTACTTCTTTATACTCCAGTCCTTTGCTGATCTCAAAAGCTGCAATTTCACCGATCCTTTCCATATTTCTGCGGAATCTCATTCTGTCATGCTGGATGTCTATATTCCTAAGCTCATTGATCCAGGAGTTTATTAAAGAAGACTGTTTTGAAAGTTCTGTTACCATAGTCAATTTGATAATATAATGATGTGATGATTTGGTAATATGTTAATGTGATGATTGTTGAATCGATTACTGTTTCTTGGCAGTTGAGATTATTTTAGATAATAATTTCTGAATACTTAATAACTGTATTTTCAAAGCCGGGTCAAAGTTATAATTTTCAGAGTTTTCACAAAGCAATAACCAATATTCCGTCTCTTTTGCTTCTTTATCTGCGATTTTCAGCTTGTGGATAAAGTCTGCCCTGCTTTCAGAACTCTGTGCTTCAAAAATATTAGCTCAATCGATGTTCCTGATTTCATGAGCTGGTTTGCAATGACAAACTTTCTGCTAATCTCAAGTAATTCAGTATATTTAATGATGTCCAATGAAAACCTGATACTTAAATCTAAAATTTCATTCTTCTTTTCCATATCTTAATTGACATTAGCACATCATCAAATTAACTTATCAGCAAATATCTTATTTCTGTCTGAAATACACTTCAATAGGAACACCGGTAAATCCGAACTGCTTCCTCAATTGGTTTTCAGTAAATCTTTTGTATGGCTCTTTTACATACTGAGGAAGGTTGCAGAAAAATACAAACTGAGGTGACGGCGTAGGAAGCTGTACACAGTATTTGATTTTAATATATTTTCCTTTGTTGGCCGGTGGCGGAGTCTGCTCAAAAATAGGAAGCATTACCTCGTTCAGTTTTGAAGTTTTGATCTTTTTCTTACGGTCTTCATACACAACCATAGCCATTTCCACAGCTTTCAAGATTCTCTGCTTCGTTAATGCTGAAACAAAAAGAATTGGAATATCGCTGAACTGACCGATCTTTTCCTTAATTGAATTTTCAAAATCCCTAACCGTGTTGGTTTTCTTATCTTCAATAAGATCCCACTTATTCACGACAATCACAATTCCTTTTCTGTTCTTTTGTGCCAAACCGAAAATATTCATATCCTGAGATTCCCAGCCCAGCGTGGCATCCACCATAATGATCACAACATCTGAAAATTCAATAGAACGGATGGATCTCATTACGGAATAGAATTCCAAATCCTCATTTACTTTAGATTTTCTTCTCATCCCGGCAGTATCGACCAAAACAAATTCGTACCCGAATTTATTATAAAGAGTCTGAATACTGTCTCTTGTAGTTCCTGCCACATCAGTTACGATGTTCCTTTCCACGTCAAGCAAAGCATTTGTTAGGGTAGATTTCCCAACATTGGGACGACCTGCAATTGTAATTTTCGGCAATCCCTCGAAAGGGTCTTTATAATCTGTGGTAGGGAAATCTTTAACGATATCATCTAAGACTTCTCCTGTTCCGGAACCGGTTGCTGAAGATAAAGTGTAATATTTTTCAATTCCTAACTGATAGAATTCAGTAGCGTTTATTTCCTCTTTGGCTGAATCTACTTTATTGATAACGATATAAACGGGTTTGTTTGATCTTCTAAGAAGTTCGTGAATTTCGTAATCGGTGTCAGTAAGACCTTCCTCCACATTCATCATAAAGATGATGGATGTAGCTTCGTCTATTGCCAGCTGAACCTGCTTGCGGATCTCTTCTTCAAAAATATCATCCGTTCCTACATCATATCCGCCGGTATCTATAACTGTAAAATCTACCCCGTTCCAGTCGGATTTCCCGTAATGACGGTCTCTGGTAACACCCGCCGTAGAATCTACGATGGCTTCTCTTCTTTCTAGTAAACGGTTAAAAAGTGTGGATTTTCCTACGTTGGGACGCCCAACGATTGCGACAATATTTGACATAAAAATGTTTAATAAATGAAATTATTAATGGGTATCTCCAACTTTTGGAGCCCAATTTTTTTGCAAAGATAAGATTTTATTATTTAGCTGCTGAAAAAGTACAATTCTGAAAGAAATTCCTATCAAATTCCCGTCCGTCTATTCAATTAAAAATCATACAATTATGGATAAACACAGCTTTCTTAATTATTGACCTTCAAAAAATTATTTTTTCAATTAAATATTTTTTTATAATTTCGCGCCACCAAAATAAAGCAGACCTATAGTGTAACGGTAGCACTCCGGTTTTTGGTACCGTCAGTCGGGGTTCGAATCCCTGTGGGTCTACGTTCAAAAGCAATCTTCTGGTTTACAGATGATTGCTTTTTTATTTTAGCTATTTTAAAACACAAGGTTAAGGAGGTCAAGAAGTACAAACCGCACAAACAAAAATAACTGTCAAAAGCCTACTATTATACCTACAGTCTTTGGACGGATAGCATACAAAACAGCAAGTGGAAAATAAAATCAGATCCACAAAAACCAAATAAAACAAAACTTACTTTTGAAAAAAGATTGACAGTTTGGGAGGGACAGCAAAGAAAACAACTCTAATAACCTCTAGTTTATCTATAGAGACTTTTGTCCATACATTCAAAATATTTTTTGGTGTTAAATTGCTGTAAATTCTACTATAAAGGATTACTTATTTTTTTTAGAAAAGTTCGATGGGGGTTACTTTATGGATAAAGATTTACCGTTGTATTTTTGTGCAGATAATTTATTTTATTTGGCTATCAAATACCTATAAGATTAACTTTTACTAGAACTAATGAAAGATATTAAACTTATTATAAATTTTCATCTATTTTAGTTTTCCACCATTGTTTTAATTCAATTATTTTAGGTTCTCCAATATTTATTAAACCTTTTCCTGAATCCAATTTCTTGATTTCAGATTCGAGTTTATATTTACTATTTGGTGTTCCTACAAAGTTACTTATTGCTTTGTAATCTTTGTTTTGCACATTCAGGCAAATTGGTAATTTAACTTGTGATGCAAAATCAAAATCTTTTGTTTTGTAATCTTCAACACCTTGTGAAAGCATTACCACAATAACTCCCTTAGACCTTAAAAGTCTCAATAAATCTTCGAGTGCTTTTCTGGCATTTTTGTTTTTTAAATAAATATGGGCTTCATCTATGACAATTACATATCGAACAGGAAAAATATAATCTTTAGGTTCACAGTCATTTGTAGAGCTGAAATATGAATTAAAATATCTTAATAAAAGGAATACAACCAACTGTCTTAATGTATCAGAAAGAGCTGGAGGTAAATTCAAATATAAGCTTTGGCTTAAAACATCTGAATTATTTGGATCACAATTAAAAATATTTGTAGATAAGTCTCTTACTACAGAAAATAAAGTGTCTTGTCTAATTCCATTTTCTTCGTAATAATTTTCTAAATCTTCAAGTAATTCTATAATCGTTGGATATATACCATTCTTCCTATCAAGTAAATCATTGATTAATGTTATCAAAATATTTTCTTGAGCAATTCCCATTCTTGGTACAAATGTAGAAATTGTATCTACAAATGCTCGTATACTAAAAGGTCTTTGTCTTTCATCTAAATTAATTGATAAAAAAGGATTAAAATCAACTCCTCCATCGTTGACAATATCAACAAATTTTGCTTTAGTAGCTTTTAAAAATTGCTTTAATTGTTCTGGATTTCCTTCTCCTTTATAATCAAAAAATATAAATTTCAATTCATTGTTAGAGTTTTTAGAAATTTGATAAAGAATATCTTTTATAAGTTGAGTTTTTCCAGAGCCCGCCATACCTGCAATTGCAATGTTTCTGTTATCAAACTCTCGTAAATCATTTATATTAATGATTACTGATTCATTGTTTTCCGATTTCCCAATCTCAAAAGATAGTAATTCTTGGAATTCTTTAACATTTGATCTTTTTTTATCTGAAGCAACATGAGTTGTATTAGATCTAAGATTTAGTCCCTTTTTAATGGACTTTAGTAAAATATCTATATGATTCCCTTTAGAAATATCTCCATTTTCTAAACCCTCACTCCATATTTTCAAACCATGATTTAAATGAAGTTTAAATAATTTTATAAATTCATCTTCAAAAGTGTTTCTATTATAATGTTGATCCAATATCGATTTGAAAATAACGGCATTGGAAGTATCATTTATTATAGTACCAAAAAGACCTTTATCATCTCTAAATTCCTTACCATCAGATTTTGGGATAATTTCATTTTCTATATCAAAATGTTTACCTATCTGTAAACTTAAAGCAAAAGCAATACGAGGAGTAATTCCTTCATTTTTAAAACCATATAAATTTTTCAAATTATATAGTATTTCATCATTTTCTTTACTTAATGTTATTCTCATAATTATGGAAATAGCCGTTTTTTAAATTAGTATTTACACCATCATTAACCAATAAATATGATTTTGCAATATTTTCTGAAATATCTCTAAATCGTTTAGGTGTAATCTCGCTGTTAGTAGAGAAAAGTACAACCTGTTCTGATAAAGTAGGATAATATTTTTTAGTAATGTTATCTCTATGCTCTTCATCAAGTCTTCCTAAAGGCGTGTCAATGAAAATTGGTAAGCTTTGGATAGATTCATTTAGGATAGCTTTAATTAAACAAGAAATATAGATCTGTTTTTCTCCTGATGATAAACTCTCTTTTCTAATTTCATTATCATCCTGATCAAGTAATGTAATTTTCATTCCTTGTCCAGAAGCTAAAATTGTAACCTTTACATCTTCAATAAATTTACTATTATTTTCTTCACTTGAAAGTTTATGCATCAGGGCTTGTAATTCGTTAAGAATTGTTTTTTCTAAACTATCTTTATGCTTACTCTTTTGTTCCTCTAAAAATGTATTAAGTGTATCAATATACTTTTCTGTTTCTTTAATTTTTAATTTGTTTTGAACATTAATATCAACCTTATTTCTAAGATTAATAAGTTCCTGATTAAAACGGATTATATCCTTTCTTAATTTATTGTTCTGTTGATTGTTTTCCCCAATTTTTCGATTGCTCAAAGTGATATTATATTCAGCCGTTTCTTTTTCAGCAAAATATTCCAAAACAATATCATCTTCTAAATCAGCATCCGCCTGACTTAATATTTTCATTAATTCAGATCTTCTCAAATTAATAACGTTTAATTCTTCTATTGCACTTTGAAACAAATCGCTTGATTGAGAATGGACAAAATTAATAGCATTATAAATCAAACTCTTATCTGCATTATTTAAATCGTGTTCAAATTCTAATTCTTGATGTTTATTATCTGAAATATATAGTTCATTCCCTAGGTGCTTTGCTTTTTCATAATAGAAGTTTTTATCTCTGAAAGACATTGTTGAGTTATCAGGTTCAGGAGGTTTGTTAAAAAGCAATTCAATAAAATTTTCTATTCTTTCTACATTTTCTTCCGATGCTTTTTGAGAAATCTCGTTGATTTCTTGAATTGCAATATGCTCTTTAACTTCTTCAAGCTTTCCGGCTAAAATAGTTAATGGAACAATCTCACTTAATTCGTTAAACTTTTCAGTAAGTTCTAATTCTTTTATTTTTAGCACTTCTATCTCAGAAACTATTGTTTCTCTATCAAAATTTGAATTTACTTGTTTACTATTTTGAGAAATTAAGTTATCAAAATGCCTAATCTGTTTTTTTAATTCATCAATCTCCTTAAGTTTTTCTGCATTCTCTTCTTCCAATTTTTCAATTTCTAAGCTTGACAACTCGATTGCTTTTTCTTTGTCAATAATTAGCTCTTGAAGATTTTTATTTGCGCCTTCCTTTTTTAATGTGTTGATATAAAATTCAAAATCATCAATTAAAGCTTCATAAGTATCTAATCCTAATATTTTACCAAGTGCATCATTTATAAAACTTCCTTCTTCTTTAATAGATAAATTAGCAATGTCAGCAATTTTTTCAGCATCAAAAAACACGAATTTAGCTGCATCTATAGGTATAATATAGTCATTAATAAAATTAAATTTATCTTCATCATCATCAAATATATCCAAACCCGATTTAGGATCAACAATTGATAATTTCTCTTCGATATTTGCAGTATTTCGTGATCTGGTTATTATTATTTTATCCGTAGCAGATAATAGTTTATTGATTTCAGGCAATTCAATTTCGTCAACAAGAATACTAACCGAAAAAGTGTCAATTCCTTCTTTTTGTGCAGACCAATTTATTGATTGTTGCATAAATGAAGAATAATTTTTTTCTTTTTGAATTTCTTTCTTGAAATTATCATCTATTTGAGAAATTTTTTCCCCATATAAACACCAAACAATAGAAAGTAGAAAGTTAGTTTTGCCATACCCATTTCTACCACCAATAACTACAATATTACGTCCATCTTTGGTCGATAAATCAAAATCAACAGTACTGTAATATTGTCGAAAATTACTGATTTTTATATTAGAAAATTTCATTTAATAGCTTTTTCAATTATATCAACAATTTTTTGTTGATGATAGTTAACTCGTTTTATTTTTTTAGCTTTTACAGAGTCTAGCAAAGATTCTAAGGATTTATAATCAACTCCTTTATTTGAACAAATCTCTTTAAGTCGTTGATTTTGACAAGCTTTATTTTCTTTTATTTTCATAAGTTTTGATCGTCTAATATTTTATTTACCTTTAAAAAACATTTTTTTTCATAATTGTCAAGTTCATTATTATCATACATCTTTCGTTGTTTGTAAAAGAAATAGTAAAGTTTTTCTTCTCCTTGTATATTGACGTTTGGCAATCTATGTTCTTTTGTAATGAAACTAGATAGTTTATCATATTTATCAATTGAATTTAATCGTCTTCTACCATTTGTTGGTGGAAATCTATCAAAAATCTCAATAATTAATTTCTCTTTTTGTTCATCTAATTCCTTAAATTTAATCTTTCTTTTTTGCACATTAAGCCATCTATAAAGCTTATTTTCTTCTTCCGAAAAATCATTATTAGAAAATGGTAATCTTTTTTCAGTAGAAAGAAATTCGTTTAACTCTTCAAATCGGCCTTCCCAAGAATTACGCTTATTAATGTCAGAGGCATCCAAAACTTCAAAATCTTTAGTATAAGTCTTAGTATTTATTCCAATATGAGAGTTTTTAAAAAAAATGAAAGTTTTAGATTCATCAATTCTTAGATTATAATAAATACTCTTATCATTTGATTTCGGTCTATATTTTAGTACATATTTTGTAATACTTGAAATATGTCTTGGCTCATTAAATTGTTCAAGAAATTCAATAGTAATACTTCTAATAGTTCCACCTTTAAAGTCATCTATTTCATTTTCCCACTTTTTTAACCCAAATACACTAGTCCTACTAATAGGAACAAATCCATTTTTCCTTTTCATTGAAGTACTAACTTTGCGTTCGTCTGTTTCATAATTGGGATATAGTTCTATGATTTTTTCAGTTATTTCCTTAACCTTAGCGGGTCTTCCTAAATTTTCAAGAGCTTCATAAGCATATTGATAAGCTTGTTTGATAGTATTTCTTTTAAAAACAATATTATCGTCTAAATCGAGATACAATCCAAATTCATCACTTATTATTTTTTCAGCTACAGGAAAAATAGAATCAATTGTTTCAATCTCTATTTTTTTAGTAAACCTTGATAAATAGCTTTTAAAATTGAAAGAATAAGTTTGTTCAATTCGTTCACTTATTCTTTCTCCTATATTGTTTACAAACAAAGTGAAGTCTAAATTATCAATAATATTTGTACGAATTAAATATATGTTATTCCAATTATGTCTGTTTCGAGAATTTGAAAATCGAGATAATAACACATCTTCTATATTTCCAAGCAAAGAAAAATCATTATTCAAATAAACAGACAATAAGAAAGAAATGAATTCTTTTGAAAAATCAGTATCATTCACATTATTTACACTAATCACTATCTCGTCTGTTATTTCAATGTGCTTAGTAGAAATATCTAATCCATAATTTTGAAATAAGTTATCATTAAAGTTTTTAAGAAATAATAATTTTTCATAGAATGTATCCAAAACATTTTTTATTATTTGCCTCACTCTTTCTTTTGTCAAATTCATTTCCAATGCAACTTCATCACGAGTTAGTTCTTTTTCGTTTTGATAAATTTTGAATGATTTTTTTATTATTGCGGTATAACTTTCATTAAAAAAAGCGTTATTGTCTAGCAAAAAATTAGTTAGCTGAAAAATATTTTCTGATTCTAATATTTTAGGTGGAATTTTTGATATTGAAAATGTCTTCTGTATTAAATATTCATTTTTTAAAGTTATTAATTGTTTCTCATCATTTAGTTGACTAACTTCTAATATAAAGTCTTTTACAATTGAAATATAAACATCTAATTCTGGGATACATTTTGCCCCAATATTATCAATCTCTTTTATTTTTAAGTTTTTAGATAGTAAAAGTTTTTCAGCGAAATTTTTCACTTTGAAATTCCCATCCAAAAACTTATCAATCCCATTTCTACTTCTTACGGATAAATTATCCGAATTAATAACAATAAAACTATTAATAACCTCTCTTTGTGTTCTTGTTAAGCTTGAAATTATTTCTTCTAAAGATTTTCCATGGATTGCATTCTTCTCAGTACTTTCTGAAATAATTGTTTGATATTTTTTACAAACCACAATCAATTCTTCACTAGATTTGCGTCCACAATTTCGGAGTTTATCAAACGAGCCACGAGTTAAATAATATTGCATTAATTTTTCAATAGAATTCAGCCCATTATATTTACAAATATTATAAGAACGTATACTTATGTCTTCTTTTTCGTAAATTTCATCTATTGTCATTTATTCAGAATTATTAAGTTTTCATTTGTTAAGTTAAAAAAAATTTGGGAGTTTGAATTACGGTTTCCCTTATTTTGTTTACAAACGATTTTTACTTATCGTATACTTACATATATTAAATTTAGTTTTTCTCTTAAAAAATAGTATATTTTTTTAAACATAATACAATATAAATTTATCTATTTCTTAACAGGGGTTATATAATAAGTATAGTTTTCTCCCGAATTTTTTTGAAAAAATTCAACATATATAATAGTCATAAATTAGATTGCCGTACTTTCCCAATCAATATCAATATAAATATAATTTGGTAGGCTTTCAGGAATATTTTCTCCTAAAAGATATTGTGCACAGGTTTAATCATCTGAATATTCATATAATAACTCACTACACCGTCCTAAATACTTTGAAAATCCATTCTGAGTTTTAAGGGAAATGGTCGCGGTATTCTCAGGCTGGACAGAGTAGGCTTCCATTTCCATTGCCCTTTCTGGCAGAGCCATAGGGGTGGTGTTTTTATCTGCTCAAAGTTATAAACTTTGCGCAGTACTATAATCTTCATTAATACAAAGCTACTGATACGAAGCGATAGAACATGTCGTATTAAATTTATAGAGTATCATTATGTAAATGGTTTGTAAAATATTTCATTATTAACTGGAATATTTTCGTATAATAATGGATATCAACATCTAAATAACCATATGTCACTATATTTTAGGGATAAACTGCATAACTAAAAAAAAAACCTTTAAAATAAATAGTTTTAAAGGCTTTTGTCTTAATGGGAAAATCCATTCTTTAGAATAGATTAGGTTAATAAAGATTTTAATATCTCGAAATCACCACCCAGGCTGAGCCGGTACTTTGCACCACAATTGCTCTTCCCCAATCACTGTTATTCAAACCATAATTGGTAAAATTGCCTCCGTTAATCCTAAAATTTCCATTAACAGTAACATTTCCAGCTGTATCATTGACCAGATTATAAACTTTTCCTTGATTGGCTGCCGTTGCAGCAGGAAGTGAAATATTTCCTGTAACAAGGATGGTGTAATCATCTGCTGCAACAGGCCCTGAAGACATTGTCCGTATTTTTGCATTTAAAGATGAAGCATCTTTCCAGGATAACGTTCCGGCCCCGTCTGTCGCTAAAACCTGACTGGCCTGCCCGCTTGTTCTTGGAAAAGTATAATTTCCCTGTGGGGCACCGGAAGAATCTTTATAAGAAAAAGTAACTCCTTTAAGCTTTTCAAGGGTAATATCTGTTGATCCTGTCCCTACTCCATTGTGGCTCAGGGTAAGATTACTGATACTTCCATTACTTATCCCCCATATAGAAGCATTTACACTTTGATCCAGGTTATTTGAAACTAAGGCAAAGGATCCACCGGTAGACTCTGAAAAAGCAGCAATGCTTCCTCCACCTAACCCATTATTGGATTGTAAACTGCTTATTCCGGGTCTTGTCATTACTATGCTTGTATTTGTAGCAGCAGAAAGGTCACTATTATCAGCATAATAAAATCCATTGCCTGTTCCTAGGAGATTAGTATCCATACCAAAATAGCTGCTTCCGCTTCCGTATTGAGACTTCATATCACCTTTCACTTCAAATTGTCTGTCGGACACAGCATCAGCAGCAGTAAATCCAATCCCTACCTTTCCATTTTGATAAATGTTCTGACCATTAGAGGTGGCAGGATTAGCTGTATTTTGTAAATTCCATGGAGATGCGGAAATTCCGGTATTCAGCTTTACCCATTTATTCAAATCCCCGTTAAAATAGTAATATCCAACGGTGGTTACGTCAGCGGTTTGCCCACTTAAAGCCCCTGCAGCAGTTACATATACCAATGCTCCTGTTTGTAAAGGTGTATAAAGTTTAAGATTGAGTTGATCACCTGTAATTCTTGGTGCGATAATCCCGTCAAATTTTGAGGTATCGGTCGGGTTCCCCGCTACATCCAGCGTAGCATTTGGAAGATCTGTATTAACTCCCACCTGAGCAAAACTAAAAGACCCTACCAATAATAGGGCAGGAAATAATTTTCTTAACATATCTATTTGTTTTTTATTAACAAATATATAATTAATTTGAATATTTTATCATTTTAAAATCAATTAAGATAAATATCTATAAAAAAAGACAGCTTTCACAGCTGTCTTCATAATATTATGTTAAGTTTGTAGTTACTTTAAATCAAATCTGTCAGAATTCATCACTTTAACCCAGGCAGAAACAAAATCATTTACAAATTTTCTCTGGGCATCAGAACACGCGTACACTTCCGCGATTGCTCTCAGTTCAGAATTGGAACCGAATACAAGATCTGCACGGGTCGCTGTCCATTTTGGCTGTCCTGTCGACCGATCGGTTCCCATATACAGTTCCTGGTCTTCCGAAATAGCTTTCCATTGCGTTCCCATGTCGAGAAGATTAACAAAAAAGTCATTGGTAAGTACTCCCGGACGGCTGGTAAATACCCCATGTTTTGATCCGTCAAAATTCGTGTCCAGTGCGCGCATTCCGCCTATAAGTACGGTAAGCTCTGGTGCCGTTAAGGTTAAAAGCTGTGCCTTATCAATCAGTAAAGATTCTGTAGATACACTGAATTTCTTTTTCAGATAGTTTCGGAATCCATCTGCTGCAGGCTCCAGATAGCTCATGGATTCTACATCGGTCTGTTCCTGTGAAGCATCCATTCTTCCGGGCGCAAAAGGAACTTTGATATCATGGCCTGAATCTTTTGCGGCTTTTTCAACGCCTGCACTTCCTGCAAGAACAATTACATCTGCCAATGATACTTTTTTATTGACAACTTGAGTGTTGTTGAATTCTTTTTGAATATTTTCCAAAACCCCTAAAACTTTCTGGAGCTGAACAGGGTTGTTTACCTCCCAATCCTTTTGAGGAGCCAGCCTGATTCTCGCTCCGTTGGCACCACCGCGCTTATCACTTCTTCTGAATGTGGATGCGGAAGCCCATGCAACAGATACTAATTCTGAAACATTTAATCCTGAATTTAATATTTTCTCTTTTAGGAGGTCAATATCCGCATCATTGATCAGTTCATGATCAACCTGAGGAATTGGGTCCTGCCAGATCAGTTCTTCCTGAGGTACATCAGGTCCCAGATATCTTGCTTTAGGCCCCATATCTCTGTGGGTAAGCTTAAACCATGCTCTGGAGAAGGCATCTGCAAATGCATCCGGATTTTCATAGAAATGTCTTGATATCTTTGCATACACAGGATCCAATCTTAAGGAAAGATCTGTTGTCAGCATCGTAGGTCTGTGTTTTTTTGCCGGATCAAAAGCATCAGGAATGATCTCTGGCCCGTCTTTGGCGACCCATTGGTGAGCTCCGGCAGGACTTTTCGTCAGTTCCCATTCATTTTCAAATAAATTTTTAAAGAAATAATTGCTCCATTGGGTTGGTGTTTCCGTCCAGGTTACTTCCAGGCCACTGGAAATAGCATCTGTCCCTTTTCCTGATTTATAAGTACTGCTCCATCCTAATCCCTGAAGTTCAATTCCCGCTGCTTCCGGCTCTTTTCCAACGTTATCAGCAGGCCCCGCTCCATGCGTTTTTCCAAAAGTATGTCCGCCGGCAATTAAAGCTACAGTTTCCTCATCATTCATTGCCATGCGTCCGAAAGTATCACGGATATCTTTGGCAGCTGCAATAGGATCAGGATTTCCGTCCGGACCTTCAGGATTTACATAAATAAGTCCCATCTGTACGGCAGCAAGAGGTTTTTCGAGGTTTCTGGAGTGAATATCTCCGTCTGCATCATCATCAGTTGGAAGTACTCCCCTTCCTTCTACTACGCCTTCAGAACCGTGAGCATAACGCAGATCTCCTCCAAGCCATGTTTTTTCTGTACCCCAATACACATCCATATCCGGTTCCCAAACATCTTCACGTCCTCCTGCAAAACCGAACGTTTTAAATCCCATAGATTCCAGAGCAATGTTTCCTGTAAGGATCAAAAGGTCTGCCCATGAGATCTTATTTCCATACTTCTGCTTGATAGGCCAAAGTAGTCTTCTGGCTTTATCTAAGCTCACATTATCAGGCCAGCTGTTCAGAGGGGCAAAGCGCTGCTGTCCTGAACCGGCTCCTCCTCTTCCGTCACCAACACGGTAAGTACCGGCACTGTGCCATGCCATACGGATAAACAGGGGACCATAATGCCCGAAATCGGCAGGCCACCAGTCCTGAGAATCTGTCATTAATGCATGGAGATCTCTTTTTACAGCTTCAAGATCAAGGCTTTTGAATGCTTCCGCATAGTCAAAATCTTTATCCATAGGGTCTGAAAGAGATGAGTGCTGGCGCAGGATGTCTACCCTAAGCTGATCGGGCCACCAGTCAAGATTCTTGGTTCCGCCGCCGGCCACAGCTTCTTTTTTCATTGTTCCGTTATGGAACGGACATTTACTAATGTCATTCAAATCTTTTTCCATTGTCGTTTATTTTTATGTTGATATACAATTTCTATTTTTATAAACACAAACTTACAAAGCTTAACCGATAAATACAATCTATTAATTTTTATTTAAACAATAGTTAAAAACTATAATAAATTGAATTTTACATCATTGTTGCCTACAGGATCTTAAAAGAGGCAATAATGCAATTAAGTTAATAAAAATTCAGGAACAGGTATATAAAAAGCAAGACCAGGCTGCCATATTTAGAATGATTCAAATGAGGATTTATGTTTTGATAATCAATTCGTTCGATTTAATAAATTTTGATTATTTTTATAGTTCAAGAATATAATTGATATGAAAAAAATCCTGGTTGTTCTGCTTGTTGCATTTATTATTATACAGTTTTTTCCGATCGACAGGACCAATCCGGCTCCAACGCCGGGAATGGATTTCCTTAAGATTAAAAACACGCCGGAACCTATTGCAAAAATCATCAGAACTTCCTGCTATGACTGCCATTCCAATGAAACTGAATATCCGTGGTACGCCAGCATTTCACCAGCTTCATGGTTTGTTAAAAATCATATAGAAGAAGGCAGAAAGCATCTTAATTTCTCTACTTTTGCAGTATATGAACCTAAGAGGCAGGCTCATAAACTGAAAGAATGCATAGAAATGACAGAAAAAGAGGAAATGCCACTGGAATCCTATTATGTAGGCCATCAGGATGCCAAATTAACTGCTGAACAACGTAAGGAGCTGGTAAAGTATTTCAAACAAGTAAAAGAAGATACCGAAAGGAAGATGCTATTTTAAAAAATCAAAGTCATGAAGGAGAAATGGGAAGATAAGCATATCGTATTTTTTGACGGCGACTGCGGCTTCTGTAATTTTTGGGTGCAGTGGGTCCTTGAACGGGATAAAAATGACAGATTTATGTTTGCATCCCTGCAGTCGGGTTTTGGACAGAAATTTCTGTCTGAAAGAGGACTTGAAACTAAAGCATTCAATACCCTTTATCTTTGGAAACCGGGACAGTATTACTTCATCAAGTCACGTGCGGTACTTCAGATTGCTGCCGTATTGGGTGGTATTTACAAGCTGTTGGCCGCAGGAAAAATAATCCCTGCATTTTTAAGCGACCTACTCTATGATCTTATCTCAAGAAACAGGATAAAACTGGCCAACCAGAAATGTTTTCTTCCGGATGGTGAGCAAAAAAAGAAATTTATTGAAATATAACTTAAATTCTGAATTGCAGACTAAAGCTCATTTCTCTTGATCAGTACTTTAAATAATAAAAAAAGCAAAGATGAAATTCATCCTTGCTCTTCTTAAATTTTTATTGGTTCAATGACCAGATTGAGTAACTGTTTGGCGGAGCCTGAACTTTTACCCATTTATCTCCCTGCGTGGTTGGATACCAGCCAGAATTACCTGTAAAATCTTTTATCTGCTTAGTGCTCCAGTTGGTCTCTATCCATCTTTCCTGCCAGCTTGATGAATTATTGATATAAACGACCAGACCGGGATTCCCGTTATAGCCATTACGTCTTGCAATATATTCATCATTATCCGTATAGAGTATGGAAGTGGTTCCCGTAGCTTTATTATTGTGAATCCAGATCAAATTATTCAGCCTTTCTTTGTTTAACCATTCTTCGTAGTCACGGTAAAAAATGGTAGGATAACCCTCGTGAGTAAGAATATAGGCGTAGGCCGGCATTTTGTTGTTAATGATGTCGGTATCATGATTGGCTACGAAAGTCACTGCTTTATATGGGTTTCTTTTCCACATCATGTCGTCATTCAGAACATTTAAATTCCCATTGTCAAAAGCTTCATCCATTTTATAGTAGGCCGCAAAATCAAATACAGAGCTGTTCGCGTTATTGGCCCACCATTCCAGGGTATTTACGTTGGAATCCCACAGCTCACCAACGGAAAACCCACCTACGTTGGAATTCCAGTTATTGACCACCCAAGGGCCGAAGCCTTTGACATAATCAAATCTCCATCCGTCAAATTTCATGACATTCTTATAATATTTCCCTACAGAATCATCTCTTCCCCAGAGCCAGTCCTGTACATAAGGATTGGCATGGCACAGGTCCGGAAATCCTCCGAAAGCACCTTCATCATTATTCCCGTAAGAATTTTTGTAGAAGTCATTATAGCTTCGCTGAAATTTTCCGGAAGCCACTCCTGAAAAATCTGTCCAGGTATTCGTTCCGGTGAAAGGATTGGCCTGAGACTGGCCGCCACTGTTATGATTGATGACAATATCTGCATACACCTGCATATTTTCTGCATGGGCTTTTGTGATCAATGCTTCCAGCTCGGTCCGGGAGCCAAAACGGGTTTCTACACTTCCATTCTGGTTAAAATTTCCGAAATCATAATAATCTGTAGGATCATATCCCATAGAATAAGCTCCATTCTGAGCTTTTGAAGCGGGTGGAAGCCATACTGCGCTAATTCCGGAGTCGGACCAGCCTGTAAGCTTGTCTTTCACAGTGTTCCACCAATTTCCACCTTCGGGAACATCCCAGTAAAACCCCTGCATCAGGACCCCGCCTCCGGGACCGGATACAAACTTTCCGGCTACAGATCCGCTTCCTGTACTGAAGGGCCGCCCGTCATGGTTGGTAACATTTACGGTTTTAGCATGAACTTCTTCTTTCTGAAGGCTTTCATTATCGTTTTCATCACTGCTCCGACAGGAACTTAAAAGTACTAAAGATAGCATCGAAACTAAGAAATGTGTTTTTTTCATACGTGTATTTTAATTATTAATCTATTAACTAAATTACAATTTTATTGAAACAAAACATATAAAATGAAAAAAATTTTCATTTTCACCAAAAGATTCCCGACAATGACTGTATAAAAAATTCATTAAAAAATCATAAACTTTTAATAATTTCAAAGCAATTTTTCTTTTAATCCATATATTTGCATACTATGGAATACAATACCCAAAAAACTCAGCTTCATATGCCGGAATACGGCAGAATTATACAGCAGCTGGTTGAACGCTGCAAAGAGCTCCCTACCAAAGAGGAAAGGAGTGAAATGGCTATGGCCATTATCGATTTTATGGGTCAGAGAAACCCTCAGCTCCGTGACGAAGAAAATTATAAACATAAACTTTGGGATCATCTTTTCATTTTAGCGGAATATGATCTTGATGTGGATTCCCCATACCCTTTTCCTACCAGAGAACAGCTTGCCGAAAAGCCTAAAAAAATGGATTACCCTAAACTTCAGGGAGATTTTAAATTCTACGGAAAAAGTATTCTTCAGCTGATAGAAAAAGCTATCGAGCTGGAACCCGGCGACGAGAAGGAAGCCCTGATCGAAGTGATTGCCAACAACATGAAGAAATCTTATAATGTATATAATAAGGAACATGTAACGGATGACGTTATCTTCCGCCACCTGAAGGAGCTTTCTGAAAACAGGCTGGATCTTACGGGAATAGAATCTCTGGAGAAAAGCAAAATCTACTATACCAGCAATAACAACAACAGCAGAAACAACAGTAACAGCGGCAGAAGCAGCAACAGTAATAACAACAACAATAATAAAAACCAGACCAATAAGAGAAGGCATAACAACAACCATAAAAACAGAAAGTAATGAGTGGAACATTTCAGATAAGAGGAGGGAAAAGACTGCATGGTGAAATCACTCCACAAGGGGCAAAAAATGAAGCCCTACAAATTTTATGTGCTGTCCTGTTAACAGATGAGGAGGTAAGAATTAAAAATATTCCGGACATTCATGATGTAAACAGACTGATTGAAATTCTGGGCGATTTCGGGGTTAAGGTAACCAAGAATGGTCAGGGCGATTTCACATTTAAAGCTGATAAGGTCAATTTCGATTATATCAAGTCTGATGAATTTAAAAAAGACGGCGCCAAACTGAGAGGTTCCATCATGCTGATGGGTCCTATGCTTGCCCGTTATGGTGAAGCGTATATGCCGACTCCGGGAGGTGACAAGATAGGAAGAAGAAGATTAGATACTCATTTCCAGGGACTTGTAGAACTTGGAGCTGAATTTAATTACGACGAGGATGAATATTTTTATTCTTTAAAAGCTAAGGAACTCAGAGGGAAGTTTATCCTTCTGGAAGAGGCTTCTGTAACCGGAACTGCGAATATTGTAATGGCCGCAGCTCTTGCCAAAGGAAAAACAAGAATTTATAATGCTGCCTGTGAACCTTATCTTCAGCAACTGTGTAAAATGCTGAACAGGATGGGTGCCAATATTTCCGGGATCGGGTCCAACCTGGTCACGATTGAAGGGGTAGAACATCTTCACGGTACGGAACACACGATGCTTCCGGATATGGTAGAGATCGGATCATGGATTGGTCTTGCTGCCATGACTAAATCTGAGATCACTATTAAAAATGTCAACTGGAGCCAGCTTGGCGTTATTCCGAACACTTTCAGAAAATTAGGAATCGAGCTTGAGCAGAGCAATGACGATATATTCATACCTGCCCAGGAAAATTATAAGATCCAGAAGTTTATCGACGGATCTATTCTTACCATTTCAGATGCTCCATGGCCCGGATTTACACCGGATTTACTATCAATTATCCTGGTAGTAGCCACTCAGGCAAAAGGAAGTCTTCTGGTTCACCAGAAAATGTTTGAATCCAGATTATTCTTTGTGGATAAACTGATTGATATGGGTGCACAGATTATTTTATGTGATCCGCACAGGGCAACCGTAATCGGACTGAACCAGGAAGCTCCGTTGAGAGGAACTACAATGGTTTCCCCGGATATCAGAGCGGGAAATGCCCTTCTTATCGCTGCGCTTTCTGCAGAAGGAAAATCCATCATCCACAATATCGAGCAAATCGACAGAGGTTACGAGAATATTGACGGAAGACTGAAAGCGATTGGTGCTGACATTGAAAGAATTTAGAAATATATTATTCTAATCCAATAAAAAAAGCGTTCAAATTAATTTTTGAACGCTTTATTTTTTTACAGGCTTTAACGGCTACCAGCCTCCGCCACCACCTCCGCCGCCTCCGCCACCGGAGAATCCACCACCGCCTGAACCACTGCCGGAACTGGATGGTTGGGTAGATGCAGACTGTATGGACTGTGTAAGACTTGAGTTCAAGGTATTGGCAAAAGCATGATGATTCATTACGCCTCCGTAATACCAGGTATTATGGTATTCAGCTGCTGTTCTTTTCAACAGGTCATTAAATTTCTGTCCCCAGATCTGATCCACTCCCATGACCATGGCAAAAGGAAGCAGGGTCTCGAAAACCTGCGGGGTCATCTGAGGAGGATTATGGAATTTCAGCTGTTCGTTTTCGGCTGCCCCCATATACATTTTAAAACCATCTATCAGAGATTGTTTTCTCAGCTTTTCTTTGGAGGGCTGTTTGATTAAATATTGATAAAGTACCATTACCGAAAATGCCAGCACAAGAAAAATATAGCAGACACTAAAATTGATGCTCCCGCCATCTGTTCCTTCCTGAGAAACTACTCCTCCAATTCCTAAAGCAATACTGAGAGGAATAGGAATAAAAAATAAAAGTTTCCACGACAGTTTCTTTGCTAAAAATGCTATTAAAGCAAATGCAATAAAAATAATAATATATAAAATTACTCCGGCAAATACCCTTTCAGGCTCGGGCAATATATTATAACTTACGAATAAGCCGAAACCATACACCAGACTGATAATAAGCCATGGAAGCACCAGTTTTTTCTTATTGTTTCCTTCATTTAAAAAATCATCGTGCTGAAAACTCAGTGTTCCTTTAAAATTCTGAACAGCAGTTTCAATTTTAGAATTGTATTTCCCATCAAACTCTACAGAATCTTCAGATGCTGAGAAAAGACTGTTCATCAGGTTAATTTCTTCCTTCGGAAGGGTTTCATCTGCTTCTTTTAATTTTTTAAGTATAAAGGTTTTGGTATTGAAAAAGCTCAGCAGACCGGAATTTTCGCTTTCTATGATCTTTACATATCCTTTTACAGCAAGGCTGACAATAGCAGCTGTCAGGTATTTGTTCTTAAAGCTTTCGGAATTGATATACCCCAGAGAGGCCGGTGAAAGCTTTTCAGGAACATTGAATTGCGGATAAACGGTAGGGGTTTCCGGATCTATCCCGTATTTCATCCAGGTTGAATAAAGATACAGAAGCAATCCCAGGAATAGGATACATCCCCCAATCAACACTCCATATTTTTCCAGGAAAGTTGGCGGTGGTGGCGGAACCATAATTCCTTTTTTGAAACCTACCGCGATGGTAAGACCTTCATTGGCACGAAGGTCTGAAGCGCCCCATTCTATGGACTCATCGGACAGCACTTTGGCAGTACAGTTCTGGCTGTTGCTGCCGTAAGCTCCGGTATAGCAAGAGTTCTGGATAATCCCGGCTCCGGCAGGAAGGTGTACTTTTGCCGAAATAGTGTCCACATCGAAATCCCAATAGGTACCGTTTACATTCCAGTAAAATTCATCGTATCCGGCAAAGAAGCCGATCTGGTTCTCCGTTTTATATTTTATTTCATAGTCATAGGTTCCGGGATCCAGGATCACATCTTTATTTCCTGCATATATTTTTAGATAGCCATCTTCTTTTTCTTCATGATAGTCTTCCTCTTCCCCGTTTTTTTTCACTGAAATAATATGATATCTTACTTTCTGGGTTTTATGGTTCAGATTTCTGGATAAAGGGAGCGCCCGAAAAATTCCTCTTTTGATATTATTTCCGAGACTGTATACTTTAATATTTTCAGTAACGGTAGCACCTGAATTTTTATCAATATCAATATCGGAATGGAAGGAAATGATTTTTTCCGGTCCGGTAATGGACAGCTGATCTGTCCGTCCCAATTTGTTCTGGGCAAAGGCTATGAAAAAAAACTGAAGAAGGAAAAGCTGCAGCAACTTTTTCATTTCTTAGAATTTTACGGTTGGAACTTCTCTTTCCGCAATATTTTCCAGTTCGAAGAAAGGTGATTTTTCAAACTTGTACATATTGGCGATAATATTGCTCGGAAAAGATTCAACTAAGGTATTGTTCTCTCGGACAGTTCCGTTATAATACCTCCTTGATTTCTCAACATCATTCTCAATAGACGTAAGCTCGCTCTGCAGCTGTTGAAAGTTGGTATTGGCTTTCAGATCGGGATACTGTTCTGCTACGGCAAACAGATTCATCATAGCCTGATTCAGGTTTTTCTCTGCTGCTTCTTTGGCCTGAACGGAATCTGCACCCACAGCCTGGGTTCTGGCTCTTATCACACTGTCAAGGGTTTCCCGTTCGTGGGTAGCATAGCCTTTCACGGTCTCCACAAGATTTGGAATAAGATCATGCCGTTTCTTAAGCATCACATCGATACTGCTCCAGGCCTCCTGAACCAGATTTTTCAATTTTACCAAACGGTTGTAGATGGAGACGGCGTAAATAAGGAACATTGCAATTAAAGCAATAATAACTATGGTCATAATTTTTATATTTTTTGTATTCTTTAAAAATACTGTTTTTTTGAATCGGAAGAGTAATTAATTATTTCAGCCTATTTAAGCTGAATAACTATTATTTTCAAGACATTAAGAAGAATTTATGAAAATTTAATCAAGATCAATTATTAAGATCCTGTAAGGCATTGTAAGGATTGTTTTAATGCATTTAACAGCTTATTAGTCTTAATGATCAGAAAACAGAAGTTTAATTAGATTGATGCCAAAACACCTATAAAAAAAGTATCCGATAAAAACCGGATACTTTCTTGTAATTAAAACTATATGAATCTCCCCTAAAAATACTTACGGCAGTTATATTCCACCATGGTACTTAAAAGTTTATTTTTATTAAGATAAAATTCCAGCTGCTGGTAATCTTCTGAATTAACATTAATATATAACTGTACCGAACCAAAACTGTTTCCGTTGATATATTCTACATTAGCAGACAGCACCCTGTGACAGATCCCGAACTGATTATAGATGGTATTCATTAAATGCTCAAATTTCATTTTGCCATTTAATTCTATTTCAAGTATCAGTTCTTTTTTAGGCAGGCCCATTTTATTGGGTAATACCTGCAGCGTAGGATTAGGTGTAATCATCACTAAACAATTTTTTGGTTAAACATTTTCTAGATCATGGTTGCTTTTGCGTTAAATCTTTGACAAAAGTATAAAAAATTATTAGTCCACCAAATTAGTGGACTAATAATTTTAAATTTTAACTAAATTTTTTTTTAAGTTTAATACTAAAGAATTACTACATCAAACTTTTTGCTCCGATTTTTAACCAAAAAAAATACCCCTAAAGATCATTGCATCTTTAAGGGTAATGTTATTCCTTAAGTGTTATTTATAATTCTCCTACCCTTTCCAGCTTTTCTGAAGCAGCCAGCCCATTGGGATTGCATCCCGGTTGCCCTTCAGGAACTTCCAGATTCTTCTTTTTGTAAAATTCTGTCCAGAATTCATTGGTTTTACCGGTTTTCGGATCAATAAATGTCATAGGCTCCAGCCTGAATATATGGTTCTCTCTGAATGCTCTTTCAATATAATCTGAGCAGTAGTAAGAGTTTTCGTCCAGGATATAGTTGAAATTATATGGCTTCCCTATCATAGATTCTGCTTTTTTAAGAGCAGCCGGAATAGATTTCTGATATTCGGGCCTGAGGCGGTAGATTATTACTTTCTGACCGTCATCAGCCTGATCTTTAAGAAAAGATATCAGATCCTGTTTTTGAGAACCTCTTTTGGGAGCCGCGTGCAGGACGTACCAGTGATTGTTTTGTTTTTCTACAATTCCAATATGATCAAACGAGGCCTCTTTCTGCTTTTGAGTAACATTATTGATTGCTCCCGAGAGGCCGGTTTCTTTTGCAGTAACAAAAAGCAGGTCTCCGTTCATCAGCTTCCCGGATTTAGCCTGAGAGGTACATTGCTGCAACAACAAAATAACAGCGATGAAAACAGCACAGGCCAGAATTTCAGGAATTTTTTGAAACAGATCTTTTTTAAGTTTAAACATAGTATTTATTGCCTGATACAATCAGGATTTACAATTATTATTAAGTCTATTTTTCTTTTGAAGCAGATTCCTTACTTTTTTTAAACTGTGTTTCATAGGTATTGATCCAGTCTTCAACGGTCATTTTTTTACTGACCTCAGCAATGAGTTCAAAAGGAATATCATCCAGTTTCTTGAACCTTACACAGGATTTTCCCATATCGAGCTTTCTTTTTGAGTATTTGGGGTATTCAGCTACAAACCAATTTAACAATTCAGGATCTGCATAAATTCCCATATGATAGAATGCGATAAAATTTTTCTGGGAAGCCAGAGCCATAAACGGTAATGGTGTACCTGGTGCACAATGGTAGCCGGCCGGATAGGTTTCGAGCGGAACACCCCAGCCAACCATGCCGTAGCTGATATTTTCCCGGAAGCCTTCTGGCAGGTTATCATTTATGGTATCAAATAGCTTTTTGAATACTTCCTGTCTTTCTTCAGGAATTTTTGAGATATAATCGGTTATAGAGTCCGCTGGAATTTGCATTTTCAGTACGTTTTAATTTCTTTCAAAATAACAAAATTTATGAATACTGTAAACGAAATTTAATCAACAAAAAACGGCAGTACATGAATGCACTGCCGCTCAACTTTATTGACATTAAAAAAATTATTTTTTAACAGCCTTCACCGTAGACTGTGATCCGTCTTTGAAGTAGATGGTAACAAAATACAGACCTGCATTCAGTGTACTCAGATCAAGCTCTTTTACAGCTCCTGCAATTGTTTTTACAGTTCTTCCGGAAGAATCCCCTACCGTTACAGATTTCACTTCTCTATGATCTGAAATATAAAGGATTTCTTTAAACGGATTTGGATGTACCGATACTTTCCTGATACCGTCTTTCACTTCTGAAGTACCCAGCTGGGCACTCTCAACAGTAAAATTATCTACATAAAAATTATAGTCAGGGTCATCGTTCACTGTTCCGTCTGTCCCATAAAATGCAAATATGGTATTGGCGCTGTTATATCCTCCTAAAGTATAAGCATATTGGGTTGAGGTATTGGTCGGCGCGTTAGCCTGGTTCCATGTTTCTAAAACAGTCCAGGTTGTTCCGCCATCATTGGATACTAAAAACTGAATAACATCATCGGATCCCATTGGTGAAGCATTTGTACTAAGATACGCTGCCACACCATAATTAAATTTAACTTTATATGTTCCCGCAGAAAGATTGAAAGGCACTGTTTTTAACCAGCCCGTTCTGCCTGTTGAATATAAATTAATTGTTGCTGATCCTCCGGATCCGGTGCCTAAGAATCCACCCGAAACCCAATAAGACGATGTCCCTGTAGGACCTGTAGCAGGAGTACCTCCGGAAAGGGCTCCGGTCCAGCATGTTCCCGGAAAGCTGCTGAAATCATTAGTGTAAGTGGGAACCACAGCCCCACACAAAGTGGTAAATGTTCCGGATAATGACCAGCCACTCTGAGACGTTGCCGTACTGCAATTGCTTCTTACCCAATAATAATAAACTGTGCTTGGCGATAAAGAAGGAATGGTAAAAGAAGTTCCTGTAACTCCGGGATGGTTAGGCACTGTTGCTGCTGTAGGCACTGTATTGCTGGTGCTGTAATAAACATCATAGCTTACTGCCTGAACACTGGCCGGTATCGTCCATGAAACCTGAGCAGAATTTGAAGTAAGCGTACCTACAGGCTGAAGCGTTGGTGCCACACAATCTGTATAGGCATCAGCAGAGAAAGCAAAAACATTCGCGATTCCTGTGCCGCTGACTTTGGTTACCGTAACACTTTGAATAGGTTTTGTCTGATTAGCAACATCGATAGTCAAGGCAGACTGATACAGTCTCGGATTCGAAGAATTAGGCTCTAAAACATTATTGCTTCTGTTGATTCGTCCGATTCCCTGTATGGCATAATTTGATCCGCCATACCAGTCGGAGATCGCTACCCCCGAAAATGTCTGGGAAGTATTATCCGTAAAATTGACGGTTACATTAACTGTACATGCTCCGCTTCCGCCAGTTGAAAGCATATACACTTTGAAAGCCGCAACCGGTGTTACAAATGCAAGCGTTCCGCTGTTACTGCCGGCAGCATTGCTTGAAATCTTTAAGGAATTATTTCCGGACAGATCCCCCAATTTAAAAGTAAGTCCGGGAGTAGAACTTACTGCAGAATTTATGATTCCGTTGGTGGGAAGTCCGTAGGTAAGCGGCGCACTGCTGGAAGTAAGCTGAAAATCCCTTGATACAAATGCAAAAGACACTCCGTCAACATCTTCTGTAGTAGACGCCATCGCCGAGCCAACACCGTTGGCAATGACATCTGCCGTATATCCGGACTGGACAGGCATGGTCTGAAAATTTTGGGCATTCATAGTAGATGCCGCAAAAAGAGTCATAACAGATAAAACCCTCAATGGTAAATGTATTTTCATAATTATTTTTAATTAGTGCTTAAATTTAATAAAAAAGCCAATACAAAATCGATATTATTGTAAAATTATTAAATATTATGTGATTACTTTAAGATATCAATATATTAATCTATATAAAAACATAAATTTCTAACCAAATACTTTATTCACATTTTAATATGTTATTTTAACAATTTCAATCATTTATCCATAATAGTTTCCCATAGCCTGTATTTTTAAGAAATTACTGATCAGCATCAAACCCCAAAAAAAAGATTACAGTTGCCATCAAAAAGAACTACCAACAATCAATTTTAATTCACTGATTTACAAAACACTTAAAAAGCATTTAAAATGGACAACAGGTTATTTTATTATTGAGAAATTTAATCTTATTTTTGCCATACAAATTTTTTGAACAATGCCAAATATTTCAAACAGAGCGCAGCATATGCCGCCATCGCCGGTAAGAAAACTGGTTCCTTATGCTTTAAAAGCAAAACAGCAGGGAATAAAAGTATATCATCTCAACATCGGGCAGCCTGATATTGAAACGCCGGAAACAGCTTTAAATGCTTTAAAGAATATTGATCTTAAAGTATTGGAATATGCGCTTTCTGAAGGCAATATAGAATACAGAAAAGCCCTTACGGAGTATTATCAAACCTTAGGTTTTTCTGATCTGACGCCTGATAATTTCATTGTAACCAACGGAGGATCTGAAGCATTAAACTTCGCGATCTCCACTTTATGTGATGACGGTGACGAAGTTATCATTCCTGAACCTTATTATGCTAATTATAATGGTTTTACCAGTACATTCAACGTTAACGTTGTAGCAGTTCCGTCTACTATTGACACTGGTTTTGCCCTTCCTCCAATTGAAGAATTTGAGAAAAAAATCACGGAAAAAACAAGAGCAATCGTTATCTGTAACCCGGGTAACCCTACGGGATATCTTTACACCCGTGAAGAGCTTCAGAAGCTGGCGGAAATTGCTTTAAAATATGACATTGTTGTCATCTCCGATGAAGTATACCGGGAATACGTTTATGACGGAAAGCAGCAGATATCTATGCTGGATTTTCCTGAACTGAGCGACAACTGTATCATCATTGATTCAGAATCCAAGCGTTATTCCATGTGCGGAGTAAGAATCGGGTGTATGGTAACCCGCTCCAAGAAGATCCATGATGCAGCAATGCTTTTTGCACAGGCAAGACTGAGCCCCGTTCTTTTAGGACAGATCGCAGCAACAGCTGCACACCAGAATGACGGAGCCTATATCAGAGCAGTAAGAGAAGAATACACACACAGAAGAAATATCCTGGTAGATCTTCTGAATGCCATTCCCGGAGTTATCTGTCCTAAACCAAGAGGAGCTTTCTATTGTGTAGCAGAGCTTCCGGTAGATGACACTGAGAAATTTGCACAGTGGCTTTTAGAAAAATATTCCCTTAACAAGGAAACGATCATGGTAGCTCCTGCAGGAGGCTTCTACAGCGACCCTGAATTGGGAAAAAAACAGGTAAGAATTGCCTACGTTTTAAAAGAAGAAGATCTTAAGAGAAGTGCAGAGATCCTTAAAGATGCTTTAAAGAAATACAGAGAAGAATTCAGTCTCTAAATATAATCTATGATGCCGGCAATAAAAAATACTTATCTGAAACTTCTGTTTTCAATGTTTTTGCTGCCGGCATTTTTTTCATGTGACAAAAAGAAAGAACCCACTTCTGCCCATCATAAAAATCCGAATGAGATAACCTTCATCAGTGTATCCAATATCGGTGGCGACCAGGGTGATTATAAGATCATCAAAGTTACAAAAGACTCCATACACGCAGAAAAAGGCATCACAGCCCGCCAAATTCATAAAGAATGGGCTTCAGCCATCAGCAGACAGAGCTGGAACAACCTTATCTCTTCTATTAATATTAAAGATCTGGATGTGATACAAAGTTCTCCAAGCCAACAGTCTGTAGACGGCATTGATGAAACCTTTCAGATCAGGACTCCGAAAAAGTCACATATTTATGTCAATTCTTATGCAGATACGCTGCATTACAGACAGCTGAAACAGTTTAAAGAACAACTCAACCTCATCCTTCCCACAGAATACCAATAAAAACATGCAAGAAAATTTTTCGTTAAAACCTTACAATACATTTGGTGTTGATGCCAAGGCAAAATATTTTATTGAAGTACAAAACCTTGAACAGCTCAGGGACGCGATCAGTTACTCCAAAGATCATCATCTTCAGACTTTATTTTTAGGAGGCGGAAGCAATATTCTGCTGACGAAAGATTTTGATGGCCTTGCCATTAAGCTCAGCTTAAAAGGAATTTCTGAAGAAGACCTTAATGAAAATGAAGTTCTTGTTACGGCAAAAGCCGGGGAAAACTGGCACGAATTTGTGATGTACAGTCTTGAAAAAAACTACGGCGGACTGGAAAACCTCTCATTGATTCCGGGTAATGTAGGAACCTCCCCGATGCAGAATATCGGAGCTTACGGAACTGAGATCAAGGATACTTTCGTCAGCTGTACTGTTTTAGACCTTGAAAATCTTGAGCTTAAGACATTTAATCTTGAACAGTGCCGTTTCGGCTACAGGGATTCTATTTTCAAGCAGGAAGGAAAAGGAAGGTATGTGATTCTGGAAGTCAGTTTTAAGTTAACAAAGAAAGACCATCACATCAAAACAGAATATGGCGCGATAAAAACGGAGCTGGAAAATTTGGGAATCACCCATCCTACCATTCAGGATGTTTCCAAAGCGGTGATCCATATCAGACAGAGCAAACTACCGGATCCTAAAGAAACAGGGAATGCCGGAAGCTTTTTTAAAAACCCGACTATTCCTCTCACCCAGTTTGAAGATTTAAAGCTAAAATTTGAAAACATGCCGGGATACCCGAACGGAGACGTTGTAAAAGTACCTGCCGGATGGCTGATCGAACAGTGCGGATGGAAGGGAAAACAAATTGGAAACGCAGCCTCACATAAACTCCAGGCACTGGTTATTGTTAATGCTACAGGAAATGCCACCGGAAAAGAAATTTTTGATTTTTCTACTGAGATTATCCATTCTGTAAAAGAAAAGTTCGGGATAGAACTGGAACGGGAAGTGAATATTTTATAATACAGAGGCTGTTTTCAAATCTATTGAACAGCCTTTTTTACGGAGAAAAATGTTATTTTAGCTGAAAAAAGTACACAAATATGAAAATAGCGATCCTCGGAGCCGGCAATATGGGCCTTTCTTTTTCAAAATCATTTTTAAAGTACGAACTGATCAAGCCACAAGATCTTCACCTGATCACCCGCAGCCAGGCTAAGATTTCTAAAATAGCCGAAGAGTTTCCAAAATCACAGATCTCCACTTTTGAAGAAACTCAGGAACTGGATGCCGATCTTATTATTATAGCTGTAAAGCCGCAGGACTTTCTGCATGTTACTGAAAATTTCCAGTTTACATTAAAAGAAAACCAGATGGTTCTGTCCATCATGGCAGGAATTAAGATAGAAAAGATCCAGAAATTACTAAACCATCCTCTTGTGGTAAGAGCCATGCCAAACTCTCCTACCCTTCTTGGAATGGGAATTACAGGCTATACCGCTGCTGGAGGTATTTCTTTCAGCCAGCTGATCAATATTGAGAGGCTACTGAACAGCACCGGCAGATCGGTTTATCTGGAAAATGAAGACCTTCTGGATGGCGTTACAGCACTTTCAGGAAGCGGACCGGCTTATTTCTATTATATTGTAGATGCCATGATAAAAGCAGGCGTAGAAATGGGTATCGATGAAAATCTTTCTAAATTGTTTGTACAGCAGACGATGCTGGGCGCCTATCACCTGATCAACAATTCCGAAAAAAACCTCGAAGAACTCATCAAAGACGTAGCATCCAAAGGCGGAACCACTGAAGCTGCGTTAAAAACGTTTGAAGACCACAATTTTAAAGAAATTTTAAAAGGAGGAATTTTAAATGCGGAAAAACGGGCTAAAGAATTAAACGGCTAAATCTCTTTTCAACAAACCTGCAGAGCAGCCATCCGAAATATACACCGAAAGTATTAAGAATAATGTCATCTACCTCGAATATTCCCATTCTGGTAAAATACTGAAGCGCTTCAATGATAACGATGGCAGAAACAAAAGCATAGAGCAGTATTTTCAGTTCTTTCAGCTGAGGAAAGATCCAGCCGAGAAAGCCAAAAGGAATGAACATGATAATATTGCCAAAAACAATAATGACAATATCCTTCCATCCAATCGTGTTAAGGATAAACTGCACGGTAGACAAAACCGGCTGTATCCTGATCAGGTTATCTTCATACTGAAACCTGCCCATCCCCAGAAACATAAGATAAAGCAAAAACAATGTATACGGAACAATAATAATTTTATAAAATTTCTTTAACATCAGGTACAAATTTATTCATTTCAAAAACATTAAATTTGTGTGTTAAATTAATTTAATGAAATACATTTTACTTACGCTGATTTCAGCAATGCTGCTGTCTGTTTCGTGGCCTACTTACGGAGTTCCTTTCTTTATATTTTTTGCCCTTGTTCCGCTTTTAATGATGGAACACGGAATCTCAAAATTTTCATCGTACAAAAGAAAAAGCTGGATGGTTTTCGGACTCTCCTATCTTTGTTTTGTGATCTGGAATATTGTAACGACCGGCTGGCTGTATGGCTCCAGGAACCCGGACGGAAGTCACTCCATGATGGCGGTTGTATTTCCTGTTTTGGTTAACTCTTTCCTTTATTCTCTTGTTTTCCAGTGCTATCACTGGTACAAAAATGCACAGGGAACGTATTGGGGATTAGGATTTCTGATTGCCGTATGGATGAGTTTTGAAAAATTCCACCTGAACTGGGAACTGACCTGGCCGTGGCTGAATCTAGGAAATGTATTTTCAGATTATCCTAAATTAATACAATGGTATGACACCCTGGGAGCAACCGGAGGAAGTTTCTGGATCTTATCCATCAATGTCTTGATTTTTTATACTTTAAGAACCTGGGAAGCAGGAAGAAAAAGAAAAGACCTGATCAAAAATACCTCAATTGTTGCTGCTTTGATCATTCTTCCGATGATCATCTCATTGGTCAAATACAATAATTTTAATGAGAAGCCTTCCGGACAGGTCAATGTCCTGATGCTTCAGCCGGATCTTGATCCTTACGCCGAAAAGTATTCAAAAGACAGCCTGACTATTGAAAATGATCTTTTAACCCTGGCGGAAAACAATTCAAAAGGAAAGATTGATTATTATATTGCTCCGGAAACAGCACTTCCCGGAAGAGGGTCTATCTCTGAAACTGCTTTCGAAAAGAGTCTGCTTTTAAATAATGTGAAAGGATTTTTATCCAAACATCCGGGAGCCGTTTTTGCCACAGGAATTTCTTCTCACCGCTTCTACAAAAACCAGGAGAATATTCCGAAGGAAGCTTACCAGGTTAATCCGGAGCTTTGGGTGGAAAGCTACAACACTGCTATTCAGGTTGCACCACAAGAAAAAGTTCAGGTGTATCACAAAGGAAAACTGGTTCCCGGCGTTGAAATCTTCCCGTACATGAGTGTTTTAAAACCTCTTTTAGGCGATGCAATGCTTAATCTGGGCGGAACGGTGGCTTCTTTAGGAATAGATGAGGAAAGAAAATCTTTTTCAAATCCGTACAACAAAGGCAGACTAGCACCTATCATCTGCTACGAAAGTATTTACGGAGAATTCACAACAGATTATGTAAAAAAAGGGGCCAATTTCTTAGGCATTATGACCAATGATTCCTGGTGGGGCGTTACAGAAGGACACAAACAGCTTCTGTCTTATGCAAAGCTAAGAGCTATTGAAACCAGAAGGGAAATTGCGCGTGCAGCCAACAGTGGCATATCAGCCCATATCAATGCAAAAGGAGAAGTGGTAGCCGATACTTTCTATGGTGATAAAACAACATTATTCGCCAAAGTGAATCTTTACGAAACGATGACCTTCTATACAAGAGCCGGAGACCTGCTATCAAGATTTTCCATCTTTGCCCTGGGATTCTTACTGTTTTACTTTTTGATCGAAAAGTTCAGGAACAGGACTAAGAAAGCTTAATATTGACCACAAAGTCACAAAAGATAAACATTTAAGTTTTAGTTTAAAAGTTTATAAAAAGTACACTTAAGCTTTTTTAAAGATCTAAATTTATCCACTACCTGTACAATTAATTGAGGGTGGCTCACAACAATACAACCAAATATAAAAGAACTTTAGTTCTTTTAAGTAAATCTCACACTGAAAAACAGAAAAGCCAGCTGGACGCCTGGCTTTTCTTACTAATAGAACTCTTCAGTTTTATTTAATCATAAGTTTTTGAGTGGTTATCTCGTTTTTAGTTTTCAGTTTTAACAGGTAAGCTCCTTTTATAAGATGTGAGACGTTGACCGACTGATCATTATTCAAAACAGCATGCTGTTTTCTTCCGTCCATGGAATATATTTCAATATCCGAAACTTTTTCTCCTTTAATAAATACTTTATCTGATGCAGGATTCGGATACACCGAAATCTTACTGTTTATGGCTACATCACGTGTTCCCAATGCGCCCTGTACTGAAGCATCGGAAAAGACCCTGGAAGCATCTATTGATCTTACGCTCCAATATACATTCTGAACAGAAGGATCAAGATCCAGAAACCAGGACGGTGTTGTTACTACATATTTTGCAATATTGGCGGCTCCGGGAGCAGATCCCACTTTGATCTCATAGCGGAGGGCATTCGTTGGTGTCTTATCATCGGATGCACCGCTCCATGAAAAATTAAAGCGGCTTCCGGTTTTTGTTGCATGAAGGACTGCAGGAGGTACAGGTTTCAGATTAACTTCTGTAGAAGTATTTTTGAACATTTTGGTCAGTGAAGGCATGTCCGGATCTGCCCAATCAAATCCGGCCAATACAATATCCAGACGGTGGTTATTGTCAAGGTCAAGTAAATTCACAAAGCCCGGCCCTCCTAAAGCATGCAGTCCTGTAGGGATATTTTCAGTAAAATTCTGGTTGGAAGGATTGTATAGAAAAGTCTTTACCACAGCATCATTGTTCTCATCGTTCCCGGAAACAATAAAATCATAGTATCCGTCATTATTCAGATCACCCACAGCTACAGATGAATCTGAGATTTCAGCAACATTTATCTGCTGTGGGTTCAGATGCCCGGTCCCGTCATTCATCAGTACGGCAAGAAATCCGGAATAACTGTTATCCTGACCTGTAATGACCACATCCTGATAGCCATCCGCATTGAAATCTGCGAAATCCATTTTCCCACCTGTCAGGGCAGTAAGATCCTGTGAAGGCATCAGTGTTCCTGCCTGGTTCAGATATACTTTACAGACCGGATGATCACCCTGCTCCATTCCCAGAATAACAAGGTCGAGAAGATGATCATTATTGAGATCTACAAACTTAAAGCTTCCATTCTGTGTTCCCGGCTGCCAGCCCTTAAAGATCTCGAAATCAGTCCCCGTATTCTTATAAAAATCAAGATTATTCAGAAAACCAGATCCTTCCACATATTGAGTTCCGTTAATGGCATAATCTACCTTACCATCATTATTAAAATCAAAAGCCTCTAAAGATCCGTATATTTTGCCGTCAAGCACAGCTTCATTAATAAAACCCGTTCCTGAGTTCCGGAATCTGTAATGCTTATAATTAACAACATCATTATAACTTAATCCTGTAGAAATAATATCCAGAAGACCGTCATTATTAAAATCCATGAATTTTATGTCACCCAAATGTGTTGCATTCGCACCCAGATCAGCATACGGTTCCAGTGAAATCCCATTATTTTTGTATACTTCGTTAAAAGACGTATCAACATTGCCATCATGATCCATATCAATAGCTCCGCTGATCACTACATCCTGCTTTCCGTCACCATTCATATCAGCCGTATCGGCCGATCCGTAGTAAAAATTCTTCATATTGATCTGGACCTCAGCATAGTTCTGCGCCATCATCCCAACAGGAAGCAAGGATAAAAGAATACAAATTCTTTTCATATTATTTTTATTTAGATTAATTAAAAACAAAGATAGAACATTCAGATTTGCATTCCCTGCAAAGTTTACATGAAATATATCAGTCACTTGCTTCAGCGTGTCTCGGGAATTATTTTATTTTAAAATTCATGATTATTAATCAGCCAGTTATTTGTAAATATTTTTCAAAAGATTTGTCTATCTAAAAAATTCTTCGTTATTTTGCAACCTCAAATATTATACAAATAAGAACATCGAGATATGTCAAGAATTTGCCAAATAACAGGAAAGCGTGCAATGGTTGGTAACAACGTTTCTCACGCTAATAACAAAACGAAGCGTCGTTTTGAAATTAACTTATTGGAGAAGAAGTTTTACCTTCCGGAGCAAGATAAGCACGTAACACTGAAAGTATCAGCTCATGGATTGAGAGTGATTAACAAGATTGGAATCGAGGAAGCTATTGAAAGAGCTACTAGAAACGGATTGATTAAAAAGAATTAATAAATCATGGCAAAAAAAGGAAACAGAGTTCAGGTAATCCTTGAATGTACAGAGCACAAAGAGAGTGGTATGGCGGGAATGTCAAGATACATTTCTACTAAAAATAAAAAGAACACTACTGAGAGACTGGAATTGAAAAAGTACAATCCTGTTCTTAAGAAAGTTACAGTTCACAAAGAAATCAAGTAATTTATAAATATAATTTACCATGGCAAAGAAAGTAGTAGCAACCCTACAAAGCGGTCAGTCAAAGAAAATGACTAAAGTTGTGAAAATGGTTAAGTCATCTAAGTCAGGTGCTTACGTTTTCGAAGAAAAAGTAATGAATGCAGACGAAGTAGACGGTTATTTAAAGAAATAATCTCCACTTTATTTACAATATAAAAACTACTCAAATTTTGGGTAGTTTTTTTTTATATATTAGCTTTTCAAAACACAAAATATGAAATGCTTATTTATTCTTCTGTTAATCATCTCTCTGTCCTGCCAATCTTATAAAAGCCAGAATGCCGAAAATATAAAAACTCCGGATAAAGGCGTAAAGCTTATCGTTTTAGGAAATACTCAGGATGCAGGTTCACCCCAGGCCGGCTGTAAGAAAGAGTGCTGTGCTGATCTTTGGAAACATCCGGTACAAAACCGAAAAATAACTTCAATAGGAGTAATAGATTATGATTTACAGAAAAATTATCTTTTTGATATAAGTCCTGATTTTACTCAACAGGTCCAGATGCTGCAAGAACGATCCGGCACTCCAAAAAAAACTGCACCTGATGGAATATTTATTACACACGCACATATTGGCCATTACGCAGGATTGATATTTTTAGGAAAAGAAGCCATGAATTCAGAGAAAGTCCCGGTATATGCAATGCCAAGACTTAAAAATTTTCTTGAAAACAATGGACCCTGGTCTCAGCTGGTACATATAAATAATATTGCCATCCAGGAGCTTCAAAATGAAATTCCAACACAGATAAGCAACAGACTGCAGGTAACTCCTATACAGGTTCCTCATCGTGATGAATATTCAGAAACAGTAGGATATATAATTAAAGGACCTAATAAAAAAGCTCTCTTTATTCCGGATATTGATAAGTGGAGTAAGTGGAAATACAATATCGCCGATCTCATAAAAAATGTAGATTATGCTTTTTTGGATGCTACATTTTATGATGCGGAAGAAATAGGATACAGAAACATTTCAGATATTCCACACCCTTTTGTTGTAGAAAGTATGGAGATGTTCAAAAATTTACCCGCAAGTGACAAAAAGAAGATTCACTTCATCCATTTTAACCATACTAATAAGCTTTTAATTCCAAACAGTAAGGAAACTAAAATGGTTTTAGCCAATGGTTTTAATATTGCCAGATTAGGAGATGAGGTAACATTATAATAACAAGTATTAAGCAACTATTATAGTCTTGACTTTACGTAAAATAAAAAAGCCTGGATAACCAAAAAACTGCAATATATTTTTTAAAATAATACACACTTTATTTACAATATAAAAAACTACTCAGATTTTGGGTGGTTTTTTTGTTATCTTTGTTCACCAGATTATTAATCAATTAAATATATCCATATGAAAAAGATTTTTATTCTGGCTTTCACAGAAATTTTTCTATTTTCATTCGGTCAGGAAAAAATGAATAATGTAGAATATAAAGGTTCGCCTGAGGTATTTACTATTAAAGGACTTTCACAATCGGTAAGTATAGACTGCGGAACTTCTAAAATGATATTGCTCTCCGGGCAGGTTCCGTTGGATGCAGCGGGTAATCTTGCAGGAAACGATATGGAGAAGCAGACTCAGCAGGCTTTTAAAAACATTGAATTGATCCTGAAAGAATATGGAGCTACAGGAAAGGATATTGTAAAACTGGGAATCTTCATTACTGATATTTCCAAAACACCAGACTTTAGAAAAATCCGTGACTTATATATCAACCTTCAAAATCCTCCCGTAAGCAGCCTTGTGGAAGTAAGCCGTCTTTTCAGAGATGATGTGCTTATAGAAGTAGAGGCTACGGCAGTTATAAAAAACAAACAAGAATAAACTATGAGTTGGTTTAAAAATATTTTCAAAAAAGAAGAAAAGGAAACTTTAGATAAAGGTCTGGAAAAATCCAGTCAGGGTTTCTTTGAAAAAATGACGAAAGCCGTAGTCGGTAAAAGCAAAGTAGATGATGAAGTACTGGATAACCTGGAAGAAATACTGATTGCATCTGACGTAGGCGCATCCACAACCATCAAAATCATAGAAAGAATTGAAGAGCGCGTTGCCCGCGATAAATATGTGAGTGTTGGTGAGCTTGACAATATCCTCCGTGAAGAAATCTCCGGACTTCTTCTTGAAAATCCTCATGCAGGAACAGGAAATATAGACAGTTCAAAAAAACCATATGTCATCATGGTAGTTGGTGTGAACGGAGTGGGGAAAACCACTACAATCGGGAAACTGGCCCATCAGTTTAAGTCTGAAGGAAAAAAGGTTGTCCTAGGGGCAGCAGATACCTTCAGGGCTGCAGCGGTAGACCAACTGACCATCTGGAGTGAAAGAGTGGGAGTTCCTATCGTAAAACAGGATATGGGCTCAGATCCGGCTTCTGTGGCTTTTGACACTGTACAGAGCGCTGTTGCCCAAGGCGCAGATGTAGTGATCATTGATACTGCGGGAAGACTTCACAATAAGATCAACCTGATGAACGAACTTTCGAAGATCAAAAGAGTAATGCAGAAAGTAATTCCTGATGCCCCACATGAGATCCTGCTGGTACTTGACGGATCTACAGGGCAGAATGCATTTGAGCAGGCAAAACAGTTTACAGCAGCCACAGAAGTAAATGCGTTAGCTGTAACAAAACTTGACGGTACAGCTAAAGGAGGTGTTGTCATAGGTATATCAGATCAGTTCCAGATTCCGGTAAAATATATAGGGGTAGGCGAAAAGATGCAGGACCTCCAATTGTTTAATGGTACAGAATTTGTAGACTCTTTTTTCAAGAAAAGATGATTTTTATCATATTTTATCTTTAACTTAGATATCAAGTTTATACATTATTAACAATTAAAAATTTAGAACTATGGGAATTTTAACTTGGATCATATTTGGTCTTATCGCAGGTGCAATTGCAAAACTTATTATGCCTGGAACACAGGGTGGCGGTTGGCTGATGACGATTATTTTAGGGATTGTTGGAGCTTTCGTAGGAGGATTTATAGGTAGCCTTTTGGGATGGGGAACTACAGACAGTTTCGATTTCAGAAGTATGCTTTTAGCCGTAGGAGGAGCACTTATCGTTCTCTGGATTTACGGAATGGCTACTAGGAAAGGCTAACACAAGCAGATAAAAAAATAAAATCCCGGCACTGAAATTCAGTTCCGGGATTTTTTGTACAATATAATTTAGTTTAGTTGATCTTGATTTGGTAAGGCATTTCCATTTTTACCTCAGACTGCAGTTTTTGATCTGTAATCTGCTGAAGAATTTCATAGTTGGCTTTACCTATTTTATTTTTAATGATTCTTGCAGAAATATCTTCCTCGTTCAGATCTTTGAAAATCTGTTCAAACGGAGACATTTTTTTAGGATAAGAAGACACATGGTAAGATTTCAATCCTGCTTTCTGTGCTGCAAATTTTACCGCATCATTCAGAGTTCCCAGTTCATCAACAAGACCAATCTGTTTAGCACGTACCCCACTCCATACTCTTCCTCCGCCAACACTGTCAATCTGCTCGAAAGTCTGCTTTCTGTTCTGCGTTACGAAATGTACAAACCTTTTATAGGTTCCTTCCACACTTCTGGTGATCAGGTTCACTCCGTAAGGGGTAACACCATTCAGAGGTGAGTAATATTGGGAATTAGCATTGGTAGCGACAATATCTGAACGGATACCGTTTTTGTTTGCAATATCCTTATAATAAGGTATCACTCCGAAAACTCCGATAGAACCTGTCAGCGTATTAGGCTCTGAATAAATTTTATCTGCAGCCATCGCAATATAATATCCTCCTGAAGCTGCATAGTCACCAAAAGAAACCACTAATGGTTTTTTCTTTTTAAGCTGCTGCAATTCAAATAAAATTTCATCAGAAGCATTAGCACTTCCCCCTGGAGAATTGATTCTGAAAACAACAGCCTTTACTTTATCATCATTCTGAAGATCTTTGATGTATTTCACGTATTTTTCAGAATAGATCTCATTATAACCGTCACCATTGTTAATTCCTCCTGACGCGTACAATACAGCTACTTTTTCTCCGGACTTATCCTCATTTTCATAAGAACTGATATAGCCCGCCAGTGACACTTTGTTCAGTTTTTCTTTCTCTTTAAGGCTAAGCTTCGATTTTATCATCTGCTCATATTCTGTTTTCTGGATCAGTTTGTCCGCAAGCTTGTACTTTAATCCTAATTCAGGGATCATTCCGTATAAGCTGTCAACAACCATTTTAAATTGTGCTGTATCAATTTTTCTTGAAACAGCCATTTTAGTGGATGTGTTTTTCCAGATATCATTTAAAAGAGTACCCAGCTGTTCTTTATTTTCAGGAGAAATATCATTTCTTAAAAAAGGTTCAACCGCAGATTTAAACTTTCCGTGTCTTATCACTTCTATACCGATCCCGTATTTATCAGCAAAGTCTTTAAAGAATGTCACTTCAGTAGCCAGTCCTTTCAGCTCTATCATTCCTGATGGATTAAGATAATACTTGTCAGCAACAGATCCTAAATAATAAGAGGCCTGAGAAACAGCATTTCCATAGGCGTATACAAATTTTCCGCTCTTTTTAAAGTCTTCAATAGCATTTCTTATATCATCAATCTGGGTCAGGCCTGCATGAAAGTCATCAGCTTCGATACTTATACCTTTAATATGGTCATCTGTTTTAGCTTTTTTAATAGCTTCCAATGCATCATACAACATAACACTCTTATGTTTGTCACTGATGTTGAACAGTCCCATTTCCTCTTCAGTAGGGCTATCTATTATATTAGTCTTTAAATTAATCGTAAGAACAGAATTATCTTTCACCACAACAGATTTGTCATTCCCCATAGAACTGAACACAAGCATCATAATGAAAAAGACGAAAAATAAGGCACATAATAGGACAATAGCCACTATATTTGCCAGTACGTTTTTAAAGAAACTTCTCATAAATCAATCAATTTTCCAATATGTCGCAGCATAGAGTAGTTTTGTTACTAGGAAGTAACCTGGGAAATCAAAAAAAAAATTTAGAACTGGCTTTACAAAAAATCAGTGAAGGCGGTAATTACATTTCACAATTAAGCGAATTTTTAATAACTGAACCTGTAGAATTTGTTAGTTCCAATATTTTTTGTAATATTGCATCAGAAATATTCACGTCTTTCTCGCCGATTCAACTGCTTGATTTTATCAAAAATATAGAAGTTGAGATGGGAAGAACTAAAGATTCATCTGCATCCGGCGGTTACAGCGACAGAATAATAGATATTGATATCATTAAATATAACGACTTGAAATTCAAGTCAGAGAAATTAGAAATACCCCATCAGAAGCATTTATATGAAAGGGAATTTTCTAAAATATTGTTGAAAGATTTTATCTAAAATAAAACATAAAAAACATATATGAAATTAGGTTTATTATTATTGGCCACACTACCTATCGCGGCTTATGCCCAGGATAGTACCACAGTAAACTCATCTAGTGAGTATCCTAATACCTTCTCTTCAGGTTCAGCTAATGTACAGCGTTTTGACAACAAAGCCAGACGTTTCAACGACTGGTCTATTTCCGTTGGTGGAGGTGCTGCATTCATGGCGCATTCTGATCTAAGATCTTTTTATGACAAAAAGGTAAACTGGGGGTATAATGCTTACGTAAGTGTTGACAAGCAGATCACGCATGTTTTTGGATTAAGCCTTATCTATCAGAGAGGTGAAACAAAGCAGAAAGCAATGTTACCAGGTTCAGCAGGTGCTGCAGCCGGAGTAGGTACGGCAACTACCAAATTTGATCAGGTTGCTTTAATGGGAGATGTTAATTTTTCCAATTTATTGAGAAGAGTTGATAACCATTCTCCTTACAGATGGGCACTACACGGTTATGCAGGAATTGGATTCCAGGGTTACAACACCTCTTTGCATGACGGAAATGAATTCAGATGGAGCGAAAATCCAAAGAGAGTTCCTTTATTTATTGACAAGACATTCGACATTAACTCTTTATACTATCAGTTTGGTGCAGGGTTAAAATACAAAGTTTCTAAACTTATCGACATCGAAGCAAGAACGATGTATATCGTAAGTGGTGATGATGAATTCGACGGAGGCGGATGGGCTGATCCCAACGACTACGATCCAGCAACTCCAGGTTCAAAGTATAATATGATCAGTGATTCAAGATCTGATAATGCATGGACAGTAACTTTAGGAGTTTCTTTCAAATTAGGAAACAAACTATCTCATTTAGCATGGCATGACCCACTTCAGGAAGCATACTACAGAACAAGCGTTTTAGAAAATGCAGCTACAGAGCTTGTGGTATGTGAAAAAGGTGATGCAGATAATGATGGCGTATGTGACGACTGGGACAGACAACTTGATACTCCATCAGGAGCAAGAGTTGATGGTGCCGGTGTAGCTTTGGATATGGATCTTGACGGAGTGATTGATCTGTATGACAAATGCGTAACAGTTCCCGGACCTGTTGAAAATAATGGTTGTCCTACAAAATAAAAAACAACTGTTTTTATAACAATAAAATCATTTAATTAACTAAATAAAAAAATACACTATGAAATTAAGTTTAGCAATTGTAGCATTAGCAATGGCCATTCCAGCTGTAAGCTATGCACAAGACTCAACAGCAGTTTCAAATGGAGAATATCCAAACACATTTTCTTCTGGTTCTGCCAATGTTTCTCCGTTTACCAATCAGTCAAAAAGATTTAATGACTGGTCTATTTCAGCCGGTGCAGGTGTACCGCTTGTACAGTCAGGTGATTTAACATCTATTAAGAATGGTAACGGTAAAAACCTTTTCGGATACTCTGCTTATTTAAGTATTGATAAAGCGATCACTCATGCGTTCGGTTTAAAATTACAATATGACAGAGGTGAAACAAGACAAGGATGGTTCAACACTAAAGATGCTGCACCTGCTACACTGCCTTATCAGCAGGTAGGAGCAAGAACTCAGTATGATGCGATCTCTTTATTGGGAGACATCAACTTCTCTAATTTATTGAGAAGAGTTGACAACCACTCACCTTTCAGATGGGCACTTCACGGTTATGCAGGTATTGGTACTATTGCATACAGAGCATACCAAAAAGACTTAGCAGGACAAAGGTTGGTAACAGAAATCAAACCTTTCAAACTAGGATCAATGTTTATGCAGGCTGGTGCTGGTCTAAAATACAAAATCAACAGAAGACTTGATCTTGAAGGTAGATTGATGTATGTAGTAACTGGTGATGATGAGTTCGATGGAGGAGGTGATAAATACAGTGCAATCAACAAGCGTGAAGAGCAGGTATCAGACAACTTCTTTAATGCAACTTTAGGTCTTACTTTGAAGTTAGGAAAACACGAATCTCACCTAATGTGGCATGACCCACTTCAGGAAATCTATTACAAACTTGATGTTTTGGCTAACAAAAACCAGGATATTGAAGTATGTAAAAAAGGTGATGCTGATAACGACGGAGTTTGTGATGATTGGGACAGACAACTTGATACTCCTGCTGGAGCAAGAGTGGATGGTGCTGGTGTTGCTCTTGATACAGACCTTGACGGTGTAATTGACCTTTACGACAAGTGTGTAACAGTTCCTGGGCCTGTTGAAAACAACGGATGTCCTACAACAACTGCAGGACCTGTAGTAGAAACAGAAACTAAGCTTGAAGGAATTGAGTTTGATTTAAATTCTGACAGAATTTTACCTTCAAACACTCCAATCTTAAATAATGCTGTTTCATATATCAACTCTTCAACCGGAGCTTATAACGTAATCGGAGCTACAGATACTAGAGCTTCTGATGCTTATAACCAAAAGCTATCTGAAAGAAGAGCGAATAGCGTTAAGAATTATCTGATCAAAAACGGAGTAGAATCTTCTAAACTGAACGCAATCGGTAGAGGTGAAAAAGACCTTAAATACCCTGAGTGTGAACCAGCTACTAAATGTCCTGAATGGAAAAACAGAGCTAACAGAAGAGTATATTTCGAAGCTAAATAATAAAATTATTAGTAAATATATCAAGCCGTGCCATGCACGGCTTTTTTTGTTGTAATACTTTTATTACATTTACCTTATGATTTCTCAGCAGGATTTCCAAAAATTAAAATATGATACCCTAAAATATTTTTGGGGTTACGATGCTTTCCGAGATTCTCAAGAAGGGATAATTGATGCTGTCATTAATGAAAAAGACTGCCTCGTTCTTTTGCCTACCGGAGCAGGAAAATCCCTCTGCTATCAGCTTCCAGCATTATTAAAGGAAGGAACCTGCCTTGTGATTTCCCCTCTTCTTGCATTAATGAAAGATCAGGTAGGCCAGCTTAAACACCGCGGTATAGAAGCCGAATATCTATCTTCCGAGCTTGATGAATATGATGCAGAAGCCGTATATGACCGCTGTAAAGATGGTCTTACAAAATTGCTTTATGTGTCCCCGGAAAGGCTGACTAACATACAGTTTCTTCAAAATATTGACGAAATTAAGTTATCATTTATAGCCGTAGATGAAGCTCACTGTATTTCAGAATGGGGACAAGATTTCCGTCCCAGCTATCAGAATATCAAAGAATTCAGGAAAAACCATCCCAAAATCCCGTGCTTGGCTTTAACAGCCACTGCAACCCCCAAAGTTTTGGAAGAGATCAAAAATAAACTGGAACTTAAAAATCCGTTTGTCTTTCAGAAAAGCTTTAGGAGAGAAAATATCAGAATATTTTTGGATGAAGTTTCTGACAAATTTCAGCGTGTTTTCGATATTTTAAAACATAATAACGATTCCGGAATTGTTTATGTGAGGACCCGGAAGGATGCAGAAATGCTGGCAGAATTTCTCAAAAAGAACCAGCTGCAAAACGTAGATTATTTTCATGCCGGCTTAACGACGAAAGAGAAAAACACCAAACAGGCTCACTGGAATAACAGTGATAACCAGGTTCTTATCTCCACCAATGCTTTCGGGATGGGAATAGACAAAGACAATGTCCGGTTTGTGATTCACTTCTCTCCTGCTCCGTCCTTGGAAAATTATTACCAGGAGATCGGAAGAGCGGGAAGAGATGGTAAGGATAGTTTTGCATTCCTTCTGTGGAACAAACAGGAATTACTCAATTTTGATGAAATCCTAAAAAACCAGACCCCCAGCAAAGCTGAATTTTTGAAGATCATTACCTACCTCTACTCTATTTTTCAGGTAGCAGAATTTGAGCTTCCGGAGAAAATTTTCCAGCTGAACATACAGGGGATACAAAATTTCACCCGACTATCAAAGGCAAAAATCAGCAATGTTCTTAATTTCCTGCACAATCAGGAAATCATCTACCATAATGACAATAAAAGCCTGTCTTCCCTGGAGCTTCTCTTCAATGCTGAGGAAATAGACCAGCTGCCTCAGAAAGACGCTTATTTCATAGAACTCCTGCTTCGTACGATATCAGGAATTACTACCCATAAGGTAATGTTCAGTGAGCTACAGGTGAGCAACAAGATTGGGGTAAGTGTTCCTCTTATCAAAGAAAGACTTAAAGAACTCCAGCAAAAAAATTATCTGGAATATGTAGACGGAGCCCTCTCAAGCATCAAATTTCTGAAGCCACGCGATGAGAGAGCCATTAATGCGGCCTACTGGAAACTTTTTGAACACATCCAAAAAAACAAAATCCAGAAGTGGGAAGAAATTAAGTTTTTTATAGAAAATAGTGATTACTGTAAGATGAAGCTTATTCTTGCCTATTTTGGGGAAAAGAATACAAAAAATTGTGGACAATGCTCAGTCTGTGAAAAGAATAAGCAATCCATTTTCGGAAAAAACATTTCCCAGCAGATCATTAATCTGTTGGCTAAAAAGCCCTCGACTATTGAAGACCTTTCAGTTCAGCTGAATTATCATTCTAAAAACAACATTTTAGAAAACCTGATTTTCCTTTTAGATTCCGGAAAGGTAAAAATGCTGAATTTCAGAACGTATGCGTTGAACATAAGTAATGAGTAATGGGTAATGAGTAGTGGTGAACCGTAAATTTTGCTTCGCAAGTGAATGGTGAATTTTAAACCTCAGATATCATACATGAGATTTCAGACAGAATGTGGTAAACTAGGAATTTAGATTTATTTTAATCGTTAAAAAATTTCGAGATGTGCGTTCCTAGATATGAGGATCCAACTATCACCCGCCAACTCACAACCAGCAATTATCCCCCACGCATATACTCTAAAACTCTCCTACCCTAATACTCTCCAACTCCCAAAAACCCTTATCTTTGCAGTATGAAATCATTGAAAGTCGTTTTTTTAGGAACCCCGGAATTTGCTAAAACTTCTTTAGAGGCAATCCATCAGTCAAATCATGAAGTTGTAGGTGTTGTAACGGTGGCTGATAAAGCCAGTGGCCGCGGACAGAAGATCAACCAGTCACCGGTAAAGGTGTATGCTTCAGAAAATAACATTCCAGTTTTTCAGCCGGAAAAACTGAGAAACCTGGAATTCCTGGAAGAACTTAAAAAACTGGACGCTGATGTATTTGTAGTGGTAGCTTTCAGAATGATGCCCAAGGTTCTTTTTGAGATGCCTAAAATGGGAACTTTCAATCTTCATGCCTCTCTGCTTCCTGATTACAGGGGCGCGGCTCCTATTAATTATGCAGTGATCAACGGTGAAGAAAAAACCGGTGCAACTACATTTTTTATTAACGAAAAAATAGATGAAGGAAATATTCTTCTTCAGGAAGAACTTGAAATTTTACCGGATGAAAACGCAGGAAGCCTCCATGACAGATTAATGGTAATGGGATCCAAACTGGTGGTAAAAACACTTAACGGTCTGGCAGAAAACACTATCACTGAAAGACCTCAGCCTAATGTGGAGCATCCTAAAAATGCCTATAAAATATTTAAAGAAGACACTAAAATCAACTGGAAGGCTCCTTCAAAAACAGTTCACCAGTTTATCTTGGGAATGTCACCTTATCCGGCTGCTTTCACAACTATAAAAATCGGAGAAGAGGAAAAAGGATTAAAAATATTTGCCGGAAAGTTTGAAATAGCCAATCATGGAAAAGTACCGGGAACTTTGGATATTTCGAAGAATGAGTTTAAAATCTATACAGAAGACGGCCTTTATTTTCCACAGGAACTTCAGCTTGAAGGCAAGAAAAGAATGGATGTAAAAGATTTTCTTAATGGGTTTAGAAATTTTGAAGAAATAAGTTTGTAGGAGTTTCGGAGTTGGAGGATTAGAATTTGAGAGTATATGCGTGGGAGGCAGTTGCTGAGTTCGGAACTTGAACCTGTAGCTCAGGTCTTTGTTTTGCTAAAATCCACTATTCACTTGCGAATCAAAATTCACAGTTGACAATTCACCTTAAAATTCTGCCAACTGAAATCTTCTTCCTAAGTTTTGCTCACAATTTTCCGGCGGATCCTGCTGATAAATTCAGGAGTTACTCCTAAATAGGCAGCGATCTGTATATTCGTTAAACGGTGGGCTGTTTTAGGATATTCTTTCAAAAAGTCCTGGTAACGTTCGTCAGAAGGTTTGCTTAAATTATCAACAATTCTGCGTTGCAGGGCAATGATAGACATCTGAAACTTCAGTCTCATCAGCCTTTCAATTTCGGGAATTTCACGGTAGAGTCTGTCTTTGTCTTCTTTTGAAATCAAAAGGATCTCACTGTCCTCAATGGCCTGGATATTGAGCTGTGACGGAATCTGATTAATAAAGCTGTCTATATCGGAAATCCACCAGTCTTCCACTCCAAAATATAAGATCTGTTCATCTGCATTCTTATCTGTACGGTAAACTTTAAAGCATCCGCCTAATACAAATCCTTCCGCTTCGCATATATCTCCTTCTTTTAAAAGAAAATCTTTTTTCTTTATTTTCTGAAGACGGAATGCGCTGCAGTATTTGTCCAGCTTTTCCTCTGAAATCTCAATATATGCCCTGATGTGTTTCTTTAAAGATTCTGTCATAGTTTAAAATTAAAAAAAGGTTTAGAAAAATCCTAAACCTTTTATATTGAAATTTATTTAATCTACGGTATCTGTTAATTCACCGTTGACCATTCACTTTTACAGCTGAACCATTTCTGTAACTTCCACATCATACCCACCAACCTGTGGCTTGATATTAGGGTTTTGTGTGATTACTTTGAATTTATTGATTCCCAGATTTTTCAGGATCTGCGTTCCGATACCGTAATCTCTGTAATTGTATGCTAAAGTAGGATGTTGCTCCTGTCCGTCCTGGTAATTCAGGAACTGCTGAAGTTTTCTCAGCGTATTTTCAGAATTCGAAACATTATTGATGAAAATAACGGCTCCTTTTCCTGCTTCATTCACCATATTGGTTACTTTCTCCAAAAGCGGTTTTTCACCGTTATTCAGTCTTGTCAGCACATCAAAATATGAATCTGAAGACTGAACTCTTACCAAAACAGGCTCATCAACCGTCCATGAACCTTTTGTCAAGGCAAAATGAATCTGGTCATTTGATGTTTCTCTGAATGCAAAAAAGTCAAACTCACCATAAGCGGTTTTTACTTTTCTTTCTTCCAGCCTTTCGATAAGGTTTCCTTTTTTAAGCTGATAATGGATCAGATCTTCGATAGAAACGATCTTCATATCATGTTTTTGGGCAAAAGCATGAAGTTCCGGTAAACGTGACATGGTACCGTCCTCATTCATAATTTCACAAATCACTCCTCCTTCTTTTAATCCTGCTAAATTCGTAAGATCGATAGCAGCTTCAGTATGTCCCGCTCTTTTCAGAACTCCCCCTTTTCTTGCACGAAGTGGGAAAATATGGCCCGGTCTCATGAAATCTGTCGGCTTGGATTTTTCGTCCATCAAAGCTAAAATAGTTTTGGCTCTGTCACCGGCAGAAATCCCTGTAGAGGTTCCGTTACCAAGAAGGTCAACAGAAACGGTAAAAGCGGTTTCCTTAGGATCACTGCTTCTGCTTACCATTACTTCAAGGCCAAGCTCATCGCATCTTTTTTCAGGAAGCGGCATACAGATCAGCCCTCTTCCGTGGAGTGCCATGAAATTGATAATTTCCGGCGTTGTCAATTCTGCAGCACAAAGAAAATCACCTTCGTTTTCTCTGTCTTCATCATCTACTACTATGATTATTTTACCATTTTTAAGGTCTTCAATAGCCTCTGGAATAGTATTTAATTTAATATCAGACATGTTTACTTTTTATTTGTGCAAAGATACTTATAAAAATAGGCATCTGCCAATTAATATGTAGGGTTTGTTAGGCTTTGGATAAAGAGTTTACCGCCTCTCTGAAAATTTCGTAAGATCTCAGTCTCTTCTGGTGATCGTAAATATGTGAATTGATAATTAATTCATCTGCATTGAATTTTTCCTGAAAATCTTTAAGCTTTTCTTCAATTTCTGCCTGATTTCCGATCAATGTATATTTTAGTTTCTGAAGCACCATTGATTTTTCCATAGGCGACCAGATATCATCCATATCATCTACAGGCGGCGCAAAAGGTTTCCTGTCATTTCTTATGATATTGATAAATGCCTGGAATAAGGTTGTGGAAATTTTATGGGCTTCTTCCGAAGTTTCTGCCGCCACTCCGTTGACGCATGCCATCACGTAAGGTGTATCCAGCTGTGCCGAAGGCTGAAAATGTTCTCTGTAAATTTTAAAAGCCATCTCCATCTGCTCAGGAGCAAAATGTCCCGCAAAAGCATACGGCAGTCCAAGCTCCGCAGCCAGCCACGCACTATCTGTACTGGATCCCAAGATGTAAAGTGGAATATCAAGACCTTCGCCGGGAATGGCACGAACTAAAGCATCAGAATTTTCTTTCGAAAAATACGTCTGCAGCTCTAAAATCTGTCTCGGAAACTGCTGGTTGATAATCGCAGGATTTCTTCCCAAAGCCTGGGCTGTAAGACCATCGGTACCGGGAGCCCTTCCCAGGCCAAGATCTATTCTTCCCGGAAAAAGAGATTCCAGGGTGCCGAACTGTTCTGCAATGATTAACGAACTGTGGTTGGGAAGCATGATTCCACCGGATCCCACTCTTATTGTTTTTGTCCCGTTGGCGATAAAGCCGATCAGAACTGTGGTGGCGGAGCTGGCAATACTTTCCATATTATGATGTTCAGCCAGCCAGAATCTTTTATAGTGCAAATTTTCAGCGTGGTTTGCTAAAGACAAACTGTCCTGAAAGGTATCATGAATACTTTTCCCTTGCTTTACAGGAGCAAGATCAAGCACCGATATTTCAAAATGTTTCATATTTTAAATTTTAGGTTTAAAAGCCAAACAAATTTAAAGCTTATAAATTGCATTAGTTACTTTTTGTAATTGATAGGATGGATTAGCTAGTTCAGGAAAAAGCTATCGGAATTTGAATTTCTATAACAATCTTTTTACTTATAAGAAATTGTATATTTGATTTAAATAACAAGATTAATCCAAAACCATGAAATCTAAAATAATGTATATCGAAAATAAATCTTACGGACATCATGGGCCGGCATGGATTGGCCTTGTGGAATTTTCAAAGTCAGGGCAAACTGTTTATTTTAACGGAAAGGCTTTGAAAAGACTTAAAACTCCCGGAATTAATGGAAATCATTTTGACATAGAAACTGGTGAGGAATATTGGGTTTCAGGCGTTAAGAAGAATGGACAGGACAGACATCAGTTTGGAGGCGGAAAAATTATGATTGATATAAATTGTATTGAAGGCTATTTAAGACTTGTCGATTTTAATACCATTGATGAAAAAAAATTCACAAAAATTGAATTTTTAAAGACTGACAAAAGTAGATTTAATGAAATTGAAAATATTGAAGTAGAATATAAAAATGAAAATCGAAGTGCAAGTTATTGGGATAATAACAGACGAAAATTAATCTTAGATTAGATTTTAATTATTAATCTTAAGACGTTAAAGAGGTACGGCCAAAACAGAGGAGACTTTTTCTATGCAAAAGATAAAAACGGAGATATCACGATCGTTGGATACCGAGTCAACCAGAATCTTTTGAACAAATAAAAAGACTGTCTCACTTTTGAGACAGCTTTTTTGTTATATCGAATCATTCTTCTCCTTCTTAAAATTATAATGATTAATCAAAATTCTGATCTCATTAAACTCAAAATCATTAGGCAATGCATTTTTCCATTCCGTTAGGGTTTCATGAGGATTTTCATAGAATTCTTTTTCAAAGGCTTTGATCTTATCCGAAGTAATCACTCTTGAAATATCCAACAAGCCCTGCTCTGCAAATTTTGCTAAATGGCCGATTACAGTTTCTTTTACCAAACCTCTTTCCATGGCTATTTCACCAATGGTTTTTCCCTGCTCAAATAATTGGAAGGTCAGAACCTGCGAAGGAACTTTTGCGATCTTCAAATTGATTTCCTTATCATTTTTTTCATCTAAAAGCTTCGTTTCCAGCAGATGGATCTCTTTCAGGCTGTTCAGGTATTCTTCAGTGTCTTCCAGCCAGTTCCTGAATTCTTCATTATATTGTTTCAGGCCTTTTGCCCCTTTAATTTCGGCATAGAATTCCTTCAGCGGACTGAATATTTTATCTCTGATTTCTGTGAAAAAGAAATTAACCGCCCCTTTGGTTTTGCTTTCAATCTCAGACCATTCTTCTTTGTTTTCAATAAAATTATTAACCTTCTGGGAAATTACCCTTTCCAGTTTTTCGAAGATCTTTCCAAGATTGACGATTTCGTGTTTCAGCTGAAGATACAGCTGGTTTGTTTTTACATGATCAATGCTTTTCGTGGTAATGGAGAGCTTATTCCACTCCTCTACTTCATTCAGGAACCACAGACAGTTTACCGTACGAAGTACTTTTTTGATGCTGTAGTCATATTTTTCACGGTTAAGAATAGCCTCCACACTATCATTGGCAAAAGTATCTCCCTGGAATTGAAGAATCCTGTTGTCCTTGAAGATCACTTCAGGGGTAATTTTAGATTTCAAAACAATTCCTTCCAGCGTACGGCATCTTGACAGGGCTACATAAACCTGTCCGGCTGTAAAGCTTTTCCCGGCATCAATGATCACATTATCAAACGTTAATCCCTGACTTTTATGAATAGTAACCGCCCACGCAAGCTTTATCGGAAACTGTTCAAAGCTTCCCAAAACTTCTTCTTTGATATTTTTTTCGGTATCGAGGAAATATTTTTTCTGTTCCCAGACCTCTCTTTTTACCGTTATTTCTCTTTCGCTACCATCGAGAATCACTTTGATCTCATTATCATCCAAAGCAGAGATTTCACCGAGCTTTCCGTTGAAATATTTCTTTTCACCGGTAATATCATTTCTGATGAACATAACCTGTGCCCCGACTTTCAATTCTAAAAACTGCTCGTTCGGAAACTGGTTTTCCTTGAAATCTCCAAATAGTTTGGCTTCATAGGTTTTAACGGTCAAATCAATTTCTTCGAGCTTTTTCTGGTTGATCTCATCCGCCATCTTATTGTGTGAACACAGATAAACGTAAGATTCAGTTCCTGCCTTAAAATCCGGATCATATCTTTTGTTAAGTTCCTCAAAGTTGATATTGGCGACGTCACCGTCACGGATCGCATTCAGAATGTCCAGGAATTTTTCATCGGACTGTCTGTATACCTTGGTAAGTTCAATGGTCAGAAGAGGAATATCTTTAATAGCAAGACTGTCGAAAAAAAATGGTGACTGGTAGCATATCTTTAAAATATGTTCGTCTCTCACCACCGGCGGAAGCTGATAAAGATCTCCAATGAACAGCATCTGCACACCGCCGAACCGTTGGTTATTTCTTCTGATAAATCTCAGCGAGAAATCCATCATATCGAGAACATCAGCTCTCAACATGGAAACCTCATCAATGATAAGAACCTCTACTTCTCTTAAAAGTTTGAGTTTATCTTTTCTGTATTTGAAATGAGGCATCAGGTCAGCAATATTATTTGCCAAGCTTCCGTCGATACGGTCTGTAGTTGGTAAAAAAGTTCTTAAAGGCAATCCAAACATAGAATGGATAGTCACTCCTCCTGCATTAATCGCGGCAATTCCGGTAGGTGCAACCACAATATACTTCTTCCTTGTTTTCTTTACAAAATCATTAAGGAAGGTTGTTTTACCTGTCCCTGCCTTCCCCGTAAGAAAAACGCTTCTGTTCGTGTGCTCTATTAAGTCAAAAAAATGATTGTTCATTGTGCTTCAAAATTACGGAAATGAATTTGATTTTCTTACCTTGGCATAACTTTTGAAAATTCTTTAACAGAAAAGAAATTATAATGAAAATAAATTTCATATACACCCCACTATTAGTATTATGCACTATGTTTGCCTTAGTTTCATGCAATACATCCAAGAACGCCAATACCAATCTACCTAAAGATATTTCTGAAAGGCCTGCTGATGAAGACAGTCAAAAATATGAACAGGCCCAGCTGGATAAGTTGAAAGCATCCATTGAATCTGAAGTATCCAAAGAAAAATGTACTGCAGCTTCAGAATGGACTTTTGCCCCGATGGGAGCTAAAGCCTGTGGCGGACCTCAGCAATATATTGCTTATCCTAAAAAAATAGAGACAACCATTCTCCCAAGAATTGAAGAATATACTCAGAAAGTAAAAGCCTTCAATGAAAAATACAATATCACTTCTGACTGTATGATGGTGATGCCGCCAACATCTGTGAAATGTATCAATGGAAAAGCGCAGCTTATAACAGCAGAGCAATAAGAAAAAAAATCAAAGCAAAGGTTATATATCCTGTTGAAAAATCAACAAAAACTCATTCAGGAGTTTATACTAAGGATTGAAAAAAGCTCTATCGTACGATGGAGCTTTTGTTTATTTGTGGTGTTTGCTTTAAGATTTGAGAACCAGGATGCAAGAGCCAAGAATCAAGATTTTAGATTGCAGGCATGAGACTTTTCCTAGTGAAGTTTAGCAAGTAATGTTTCGGGATGCGGGATTCGTGGTTCGAACCAGTAAATATCAAACAGAAAATTAACTACATAAACTCTCAAACCCGGAAACTCTCTAACTCGGAAACTCTAAACTAACTCCCCATCTCAAGATTCTCCTTATACCATGAAGAATATTTTACATAATTATCTGCAATTCTATTGACTTCTCCTTCCAATAATTGGGCAGAAATATCTTTAATTTTCTTTGCAGGAACTCCGCCCCAGACCTCTCCTGATTTAATATGGGTTCCCTGTATCACTACAGAACCTGCTCCTACAATGGAGTTTTCTTCTACCAGGCAGTCATCCATAACGATAGCTCCCATACCGATCAGTACGTTATCTTTAATAGTACAGCCATGAACGATTGCATTATGTCCGATGGAAACGTTATTTCCAATATTTAAAGGGTGTTTCTGATAGGTACAGTGCAGCATGGCATTGTCCTGAACATTTACTTTATCGCCCATTCTGATGTAATGTACATCTCCCCTGATCACTGCATTATACCAGATACTGCAGTCCTTTCCCATCGTAACGTCACCGATAATGGTTGCCGTTTCTGCCAAAAATGTACCCTCTCCTATCTGAGGAATTTTCCCTAAAAGTTCTTTTACAATTGCCATAGTTTTAATTTGATAATTTGGAAAATAAGTCAATCTGAAAATAATAATTTTTGCAGTGGTTAGTCATAACTTCTAATTTTAAATAACCGTGATAGCAAAAATCTAATTTCTAATCTCTAACTTCTAATTTCTAATTGCGTATTTTTGTATCTCAAATTTAACGAAAAAATGCGTACGATACTTATAGAACCAACTGAAAACCCGAAAGTGATGAAATTTGTCGCGGATTATAACCTGATCCCGGGCTCTTTAGAGTTGGACAGAAGTTCAGATATTTCAGAAATTCCTTTAGCTCAGGAACTTTTCAACTATCCTTTTGTGGAAAGAGTTTTTATTACGGCTAATTTTGTGGCTGTAGCGAAACAGGATACTGTAGAATGGGAACATGTAGCAGACAGCCTGAAAAATATCATAGAGGATGAATTACTGGCTAATCCCAGAATTTATCTTCAGAAGAGAAAGGAAATGTATCAGATTTATGCTGAAATGACTCCTAATCCTAATGCAATGAAGTTTGTTTCCAATAAACTTCTTATGGAAGGTTTTGTGGAAGTAAAATCGAGAGAAAAATCCGAAGGTGTTCCTTTGGCTCAGGCTATCTTTAATGAATTTGATTTTGCTAAAGAAATTTTCATTTCTGACAATTTTGTAGCCGTAACAAGAGATGATTCTGTGGAATGGCATCAGGTAATGATGGCTGTACGTGGTTTTATCGCTGAATATCTGCAGAGTGGAGGCGAAATTTCAAATCTTGAGCCTCAGAAACATGAAAATCCTGTTGAAAAGATCATCAACAGAGATTATACTGATGACGAGCAGAAAATTTCGGATATTTTAAATGAATATGTAGCGCCTGCAGTGGAAAATGATGGGGGGAAAATTTCTCTTATGGAATACGACCAGGAAAGTAAAACAGCCAAAATGCTATTACAGGGAGCCTGCTCAGGATGCCCAAGCTCTACGGCTACTTTGAAAAACGGAATTGAAAGTATTTTAAAACAGTTCGTTCCGGACTTAGTGGAAAAAGTAGAAGCTGTAAACGGATAACGGATTATAAAATGCTGCCTGGAAAGAAAATCTTGGTCATTATTGGAAGTGCCACAAAAAATTCCAGCAATCTGAAATTGATAGAACAGGTTCTGGAAAAACATCCGGATACTAATTTTCACATCTATGATGATCTTTCTGCTCTTCCGCATTTTGACACTTCATTAACGGATACCGGTACACCAGACGAAGTATTGAATATCAGGAAAGAAATTGAAAATTCGGCAGGAGTCTTATTTTCAACTCCGGAATATATTTTTAGCATTCCCGGCAGGTTGAAAAACTTGTTGGAATGGTGTGTTTCTACGACTGTTTTTTCTGAAAAGCCAGTGGCTGTCATTACAGCATCTGCCAATGGAGAAAAAGGGCATGAAGAACTGGTAATGATTTTGAAAACACTGGGAGCTCAGGCAGAAGACCGGCATCAGCTTTTAATAAAAGGAATAAAGGGTAAATTTAATAATAACGGCTTAGTTGAAAATAATACCTTTGCCCAAGTATCAACATTGATAACAGATTTCGAAACGCTGTTTCATAATTAAAATTAAAAATATTGGATAAAAAAGGAATTTTACTGGTAAATCTTGGTTCTCCAAAATCTACGGCTGTAAATGATGTAAAGGAATATCTTGATGAATTTTTGATGGATGAAAGGGTCATCGATTACCGCTGGATCTTCCGTGCTCTTTTAGTTCAGGGAATTATTCTTAAAACACGTCCTGCAAAATCTGCAGAAGCCTATAAAACAGTATGGACAGATGAAGGCTCACCTTTGATTGTCATTACTGAAAAAATCCAAAAGAAACTGCAGAAAGTAGTTGACGTTCCGGTAGAAATCGGAATGAGATATGCTGAGCCAAGCATTGAAACAGGCATTCAAAAGCTGGTTGACCAGGGAGTTTCCGAGATCGTTCTGTTCCCATTATACCCGCAATATGCGATGAGTACTACGGAAACAGTGATTGAAAAAGCAGAGGAAGTACGGAAAAAGAAATTTCCGAAGGTAAAGATCAATTATATACAGCCTTTTTACAACAGGGAGATCTATATCAACTGTCTTGCAGAAAGCATTAAAGAAAAGCTTCCTGAAAATTTTGATGTTTTGCAGTTCTCTTACCATGGTGTGCCGGAAAGACATATTTACAAAACAGATCCTACAAAGACCTGTAATCTTAATGACTGCTGTTCACGGGATAACAACCCAAGCCATCAGTTCTGTTACCGCCATCAGTGTTATAAAACGACAGAAGCTGTTATTGCCAAGATAGGACTTCCCAAAGAAAAAACAATTGTTTCCTTCCAGTCGAGATTAGGAAAAGACAAATGGATAGAGCCTTATACGGATGAGACTTTGGAAACGATTCCTAAAAAAGGAGTAAAAAATCTGGCTATTGTATGCCCGGCTTTTGTTTCCGACTGCCTTGAAACTCTGGAAGAAATTTCAGTAGAAGGTAAGGAACAGTTTCAGCATGGAGGCGGTGAAAACTTCCACTATATCCCATGCCTGAATGATGAAGACCGCTGGATTGATGTGGTAAAGACACTCTGTGAAGAAAAACTGAATGATTTTTATCTAGTATAAATTTTTCAATACATAAAAAAAGCAAAAGGGCCGCAAAATAAATTTTGCAGCCCTTTTTTAGAAATATATTAAAATTTATTTTTTGATCAGGTTTCCTGCTTTTTGTCCGTTAACCGTTACTACGTATACTCCCGAAAGTATATTAGAAGGTAACTGAACATCTACTTTATTGTTACCGTTGGTAATCTTGATCTTTTCTGAAAGCTCTCTTTTTCCTGCCAGGCTCACTAATTCAACAATTCCGTTTCCTTCTTTTCCTTCAAATTCAACAGTAAATTTGTCGGTAGCCGGATTTGGGCTGATGGTGTAAAGTGCAGCATCAGGAGCAGCTATTTTTCCTGCTGCAGAAGTACCTCCGCCAACACCTACTGCATTCCATGCATTGGTCACCTGCGTTACTTCATTACTGCCTGCTCCGTATAAATCTGCAGCTGCCTGAAGTGAATACGTTCTTGCATTAGCATATGTAGATGAAGAAATAAGGTAGTTTGTCAATGTTCTGTAAGAAATAGCTGCTGCTTTATCCAGCCCTATTCCTGAAACATTATAAGCAAAGCCTTTATCATTAGTTCCCGATCCTCCGTTTACCAGTAAATAATACCAGAAGTTAAGGACTCCTGAATTGGTGTGTACACCACAAGAATCGTTATACCCAGGTAAATTTGGATTTCCCTGAGGCGTACATGTACTGCTCGCATCCTTCCAATAAGTTCCTTTATAAGTATCAGGCTGGCTATAAGCATTAGGATTGGCCATGTCTCTGATTACATAGCTGAAATCTTCCCCTAATTTCCAGCTTGCCTGCGTTGGTCTGGCCCAAAGTTCAATGGTATTTCCAAAGATATCAGAAAAACCTTCATTCAGAGCTCCTGACTCTCTTTGATAAGCAAGGTTTGCCGTTTTAGTGGTAAGACCATGGGTAATTTCGTGTCCACAAACATCAAGAGCCGTTAATGGCTTACCTCCGTTTGTCGTAGAGCTACCGTCACCGTAAGTCATTCTGGAGCCATCCCAGAACGCATTAAAATAATTGGTAGAGTAATGAACATAAGATTTTATGGCAAAATTATTATTATCTATACTTTTTCTTCCAAATTTCGTGTAATAATAATCCAATGTCATTTCGGCTCCCCAATGCGCATCCGTAGCATATTGATCTTTGTTTGTGTTGACATTGTTCCAGTTGTTGTCCGTATCAGTAAAATCTACGGCTGATGAATAATTTGTTCCTTTTTTCAGATTATATGTTTCTACAGCGGTTCCGCCATTTCTTCCTGCCTCTCTTAATCTGTAACTTCCGTTATATGAGTCGGCAACAATAGATCTGTTCCCACTGTAAGCCGTTGTAGCTGTCCCCGGAGCATTGGTTTCATGAATCAAAGCATTTGTTCCTAACACTTTACCATCTTTAGCATCCACAAAAACATATTGTCTGCTTAACGGCTTTTCTGCATAAATATCGAATTTATATGCAAGCTTTACATCTCCAAGCTTCTCATCAGAAGGATCTGAATAGTATACCAACTCTCCTTTTGGAGCAAAGCTGGCATTAGCATTTTTAGATTCATTTTTAATGAATTCCTCTTCTTCTTTGTTCTGCCATTTGTAAGAGTCGGCCCCTACAAAAGATAAGGCATTCTGCAATGCGGTACTTTCTGAAATATTTGCTTTTTTCTCTGCAGCAGCAGTTTCTTTAAGGATCCATTTTCCGGTTTCTCCTACTATTTTTCCACCTTTTGTCTGTACAGCCATCATTCCATATTCTACAGGAATTCCATTTATGGTCTGTTGAAACCTGTGTGTCTCAAAACCTAACTGATCCTTTTCTGATCCCAGTTTACGTGCCTGCCCCGGAGAAAGTCTCTGAGATGTTTCATTAAATAAAACAGGCTCACCTTTAAAATCAGGACCGTTCTTATCAAATCGCATGAATTCTGCATGAAGGCCGCTCTTACCCGGAATTAATTTTGATGGAGTTTCCTGTCCAAAAGTAAAGGAGAAAGCTGCAACGCTTACTGCTAAGATAAATTTCGTTTTCATAAAAAAATTGTTTAATGTGAAACGAATTTATATTTTTTCTGCAAAAAAACAATGATATCAATAAATAAAATTCAATAAATAAATAGAACAATTGTTTTAAATTTAAAATATTTTTAAAAACATTGCAATTAATTGAAAATATTTTTATTCCTATAAAAATTATAGACTAATAATTTTTATATAATTCAATATTTTATGAAATATTTTTTTCAATATGCTATGCATAAGAAATAATTATCTTAGTATTCTCTTAATTCCCCGACAAGTTATTTATCCATCACACTTTCAAAAAAAAACCATCTCTTACGAGACGGTTTTCCTAAATTATATTTTTTACTTTAAGTAAATGAGTATTGTATAAAATTTGGTAAAAAGGGAACAGTTTATCACAAAATTATTTTCCGATAGGTGTTCTGAATTCTCCATATCCCATCAGTCCGTCATAATTACGCCCGAAAGGTGCATAATATAGAAATGCCTGATACAGGTTTTCAGTCTGCCAGAAATTACCATTTATCTCTCCAAAGTTCAGAGATCCGTCGCTTTCTTTAGTAGCGAGTATATAGTTGTAAAATCCTTGTTTCAGGAAAATTTTAGCAACATATTTTTTATTAGCAGCATCATACTGCATCTGATTTTCTTTGCCGGGTTTGAAGTTATTAAATCCTCCCAGTACATAAATTTCTTTATCCACAGGGTCAGAATCCAGAGAAAAATATACCCATGAATAATCTGCTTCTCTTTCAGCATTTCTTTCCAGTCCAAGATCATTCCTTCTATAGAACCATGCTCCGTTCACATCAGGCTGATACTGATAGTTCAGAGGAAAGGCCCATACCGGATGTAAATAAGTATGATTTACACCGTCTTTTAATTCTGTAGCACTCACCATATCGGCAGCCATATTCATATTCTTGTTATCAAAATAATAGAATTCGTTATTGCCGGAAAATGTTAAGTTCATCTGCTGAAAAAGCAACTGGTTTCCTAATGTTGCGCTTGGCTTCAAATTGTTAACCACCTCATTAGGATTATTGTTCTGCATTACGTTCAACGTCATGGAATTGACATTGGAAGAAAGGTCTCCGGCTTTTGAGGTCGCTTTTACCTCCACTCTTTGATTGATATTCGGTTTTTTGGCATCTGCAATTCTTGAGACATTCAAAGCAACCGTTGCAGCATCTTCCACCAGATAAAAACGCTTTTTGAAAAGGGGCCTGTCAGCTGAATCTTTATAAACAATCAGCTCAAAATTTCCGGAAATCTTCGGCTGCATCTTATCATTCGGGAAGGTAAGCTTATAGTGGGTATACGCCTGTATGGTATTAAAAGAATATTCAAACTTATCTAAAAGCCCGTTTAAACTTCCATTGGCAATCTCTGTAAAAAATAAATTGTCATCATTCCAGTTACGGTCATAATGCTTGATGGTATACCTGTAGATTTCGCTGGCATTGGTAAGATCGTCAAAGCTTAAAACCAGATGTTCGCCGAACTTTATGACAGGGGTTTCATCGTTCGTCTGAGGGTTGAATAATTGTATACTCTGGATGTTTTGTCCAAAAACCATTCCGCCCAAAGAAAGTAAAAGTATTCGCAAAGTTTTCATTATGACGAAGATAACGAAAAATCGGGATTTTCTTAATAATATCGTATTTTTGAAATAAAAAATATCAGTTATGCTTCAGATTCAAGGCTTCGTTTTCAATTTTGCCAGCGAAAATACTTATATCCTTTACAATGAAAATAAAAATGCCTGGCTGATTGACCCGGGAAACATGAATGAGCAGGAAACTAAAGCTATAGAAAGCTTTATTTCTGAATACGGTCTGAAGATCGAAAAAATCCTTCTAACCCATGCTCATATTGATCACGTTCTGGGCCTGCAGTGGGCTTTTGATACTTTTAAAGTTCCTGTCTATATGCATAAAGAAGATCAGGAAGTACTGGACATGCTTCAGGCCAGCGGCATGAGATTCGGATTTTCTGTTGAGCCCGTAAAAGCAGATATCAAATACATCAGCGAAGGGGAAGTTTTAGACCTGGACGGGGAAAAATTTAAAATCTATCATGTCCCCGGGCATTCTCCGGGAAGCGTGGTTTATCATAATGAAGACCAGAAATTCATGATCTCAGGTGATGTTCTTTTTGAAGGCAGCATCGGAAGAACTGATCTTTACAAAGGAAATCATGAACAGCTGATCAACGGCATCATCAATAAACTATTTGTACTGGATGCTGAAACAAAGGTTTTTTCAGGCCATGGAAATCCTACAACGATAGGCTTTGAAAAGCAGTATAATCCGTTTTTCAAATAGTTTCGGGTTCCCGGAATTCGAGCGTATCAGGGTTTGAGAGTATGAGAGTTGGGAATGAGTTGCCGGTTGACAGTTGCTAGTTCCCCTAAAACTTTTATTATCCACTAAAATTCACCAGGAAAAAAGTCTCATGTCTATGATCTCATCTCTGAAATCTTGATTCCTACCTCTCTGTTCTCTTCAACAAAAATAAAAACCGCCGGGAAAATTTCCCGGCGGTTTTTTATGAAGAAAATATAAGTTTAGAAATCTAGTGTGATGGACGCTCTCACAGCTGCTCCCATAATAGGTCTTGCCATAATAGTTCCGTCTCCGGTTGGGGAACCTGCTCTTGGATCCCCTTCTGTAATACCAATTGTATTAAAGATATTAGTTCCATCTACTGCAAAACGGATTTTTCCCAACTGATAAGAAGTTCCGGCTCCAAATTCACTGAATGACGGTAAAGTCTGAACATTCAGCTGATCCTGAAAACGTTTTCCATAGTAGTTATAGCTTACATATGTTCTCCACTGTTTTGTAATATTTACAGCTGGTGAAATATTAAAATAGATCTTTGGCATTCTTCTTACCACATTTCCTTCCAATAGACTTCCTTCTTCTAACCCGCTGTATTTTGGATTTTGAATAGTTCCGTTGAAAGTAAGCTCTAACATATTATTAAACAATCTTGCATATCCTTCCAGCTCAACTCCATAGTTTTTGGTATTGGCAAAAGTATTTTCTGACGTTCCATTGGAAAATACATCTGTAAATGACAGGTTTTTAAGTGTTGAATAAAAAGGAATTACTGCAACATCGAATGTACGTGAATAATATTTATAACCTACTTCTACCTGATTAGTTAATACCGGTTTTAAAGGCTGATCCGGATTAGGAGTGGTGAAGTAATTGTAGTAAGCTTCTTCATTTGGTGATCTGAATCCGTGAGAGAAACGGGCATAAACAGCATTTTCCTTATTAATTTTATAGTTTGTGGCCAATGTATAAGAAACCTTATCAATATCATAACTCCAGTAGTTGTATTTATTTCCTAAAACACTCATATTATCATCTGCAGTTGTTGTAGCGAAACTATGGGTTCCATCAGTAGTTAAACCAGAATTATTCAGATTTGCAGTTGTTGTATTAACCGAATACCCCTTGTAGAAATCCCTGCTATAACGAAGCCCTGCATTAATACTCAAATTGTCTGTAACGTTATAATCAAAATTTGCATACAGATCATTCAAACTTCCCTGAACCTGAGAATCTCTTAACAAAAAAGACATGTCTGTAACTCCATTATACGTTTTAGAATAACCTACAGAATTTGGAGTGAGAGAAGTATCTACCAAATTAAGAAGTACCGGTTTATCTGTTGCTGTTGCCAAAACATTACTCCAGTTCCAATACTGATGAGATTTCCAGTTTGATTTGTAGAAACCTGCCGTTACATTTCCTTTGTCAAATTTATAATTGAACTGCAAATCGTTCACAAAATTATTCATCTGCTTATCAATAGCCCAGAATCCCAGTTCCTGAACAAAAGCGGGATTTACTACCGCTCCGCTACCTACTGCAGAATATTGATAATTGTTTCCTGTAATTCCGTTATCGCTCGCAAATTTAGCCGCTGTTGCGGGACCTCCTGCAGGGAAAATCCCTGTATAATTCATATTGATATTGGTATACCTCGTTTTGTTTAAAACAGAGAAATTATTTCCAAGATCATATTTGAACTCAGCACCTAAGACATCAACCTTCGGATGAATTCCATCTTCCAGATTTCTACTGAAAAAACCACCTCCGGCCTGTGGAATATTTAGCTGGCTGATAGCTCTGTAGCTGTATGTTCCGTAATTGGCATCAAAGCCGGAAAATTCCTTCAGATCATTTCCATTTTGAGTTAAAGGGATCGGAAGGAAGAAAGTATTTCTATCGTCTAATTTTTTATAATAGATTTTAGCATAGCCTTTATCAAAGACATACTTAAGATTCATTCTGATTTGTCCGCCGTTGTTGGCTCTGAACCCCGTCTTTCTGATTCCATTATCCGTTCTGTAGAATCCGCCAACGTTAAAGAAAAGCTTATCCTGAACCAATGCGCCGCCTACATTCACATCTGTACGCATAAGACCATAGGTACTGGTTTCAAGTTTAGCCGTCCCTTTAAAGTCATTGCTTCCTTCTTTAGTAATAAAGTTAATCAATCCTCCCGGAGAGTTGTTTGCATAGATAGAACCGGATCCTCCTCTCAGGGCTTCCAGGCGGCTTACCGTATTATCCACACGGAAAAAGTTATCAGCATTCGCAAACTGAAGTGCTCCATCCTCAAAAACCGGTAGTCCGTCTTCCTGAACCTGTACAAATTCATAAGCTCCTGCGGAAGGAATACCTCTCGCAAAAAGGTTATTTCCTACTTCACCACCTGACGTTTCCACGGCAAACCCCGGAACTCTCTGCAGTAATGCAGCAGCACTGATAGGATTTTGTTTCTGGATCTCTTTTGCCGTAAAGGTAGAAATAGCCGTACTGGATTCTATTTTCTTTTTCGGGCCGGAGTTCCCGGTAATAACAATCTGGTCTATAGAAGACGTTTTGACTGAATCCTGAGGGGTTTCCTGAGCATACGCATTGTTAAAGTAAAGCGTAGCGGTGGCAGCCATTAAAAATATCGATCTTTTTTTCATAGCATGATTTTTATATAGTTAGTTTTGTTTTAATTTGAGATAGACCCCGTTTGTCCATCCGAATCCATCCTGATTCGGATATTCTCCGCCTCCCGCAATGGTTTCAGTGTCTAGCGCGTTATATTTTTCCATTAATTTTCCGGTGTTGCTGTATACCCTTTCAACATTCCCGCACCAGTTGTTTTTTATCTTCTCAGCCAGTTCATCAAAGCCGTAGTTTTTCATGGCTTTAAAGCCTAACCACTGATACGGAGCCCATGCATTCGGAAGATCCCATTGCTGGCCGGTTTTCTTTGTGGTGGTTACAAGACCTCCCTGATAAAGAAATTTTTCAGCAATATGTTTAGCAACGGATTCTGCCTGTGCCTGGTCTGCCAGTCCGAGAAATAAAGGGTAAAGAGCAGCAATATGTTCAGACGGTGTGTTTTTGTGTTTTTTTAAATGATAATCTTTATAACATTCAGTATTTTCATCCCAAAAGTAGGTATTGATCATCTGTCTGCGTCCTGCTGCTCTTTCAGTAAAATAATTTTCTTTATCTGCCAGTTTCAGAAGCGCTGAAGATTTTGCCAGTGTTTTCTCCAAATGCCATAAAAGGCTGTTCAGATCTACTTCTGCAATATTCAGTGTTTCTATAGTCTGTATATGTTCTCCGTCTGCAAACCATCTGCTGGAAAAATCCCAGCCGGATTCGCAGGCACTTCTTATATTTCTGTAAAATTCCGCTCCGGCATTTTCGCTGTCTTCAATATCGATCAGATAACTTTCAGGGCGGGGTGCATTTTCTGCATCATAATAACGGTTCAGGATATCTCCGTTTTTCGTTTTTACCACTCTTTTTACACTGGAATCATTGTCAAGCCACTCTTCCCCGTTCATCCAGAAAGCATATTCTTTTTCTAAAGTATCATGATATTGCGTATAAATTTTCTCGTCATTACTTGTTTCAAAAAGAAGATCCAGCATCAGCGAAAAATATGGCGGCTGTGAACGGCTCAGGAAATGAGTTCTGCTTGCATTGGGAACAAATCCTACATTTTGAATTAAATAGGAACAGTTCTCTACAATATTTTCCATCATTTCTGTTCTCCCGGAAACCTGCAGCCCAAGCATTATGAAATAGCTGTCCCAATAGAAGAATTCATTGAAACGGCCTCCCGGGACAATATATGGTTTCGGAAGTTTTAATAATGTTCCTTTTTCTTCGTAAGCAGTACGGGTCAGTTCATCCCAAAGCTTTTCAATATGTTGCCCAATGGGTAGCTGATCTTCCCTCTGGATTGATATTTTTGCTCCCAGAAAATCAAAATTGGCCATCACAAAATCTTTCAGCCTAAATCCTTCATCTCCCTTTTTCTTGGCATAGTCCGCATTGATCTCCGAAACAGGAAACATCGGAACGGCATCTGTCATCATCTTCTGGTCCTCAAAAATCTGAGCTCTCTGTACATCATCAAAAAGAGCCTGGATTTCCTTTATGTAAAGCTGTTTATTCATTATTATTTCTTAGGATTTATTTTTAATTTATTCATGATAATGGCCGAAATGATCAGCAGTGAAAGCGGAATAAGCGAAAGATAAAATGCCTCCTGTCCACTGAATTCCTGAAAAACAAAACCCGTGATCATGGAACCAATTGTACCTCCAATGGCAGAAAAAACTACGATCAGGCCGGACATTGCACTGTGTAAATATTTTGGAATGGAGGCCAGGATCACAGAATTGATACTCGGATAAATCGGTGCCAGCAAACCTCCCATCAAAGGAAATAAATACACTACAAGCGGAGCATTAAACCAGCCTGTTCCTTCATCAATCTTAATATTATGAGTTAATGGCAGAACCAGAATAATACTGATTGCAAAACCAATTACACAGAAAGACACCACATAGATCCAGCTGAATTTCTTAGAGAAAAAGCCCGATAAAAATCTTCCCAGTGCAAAAGCTCCGGCCAAAACTGCCCCGGCCTGAATACTCATTGAAGTCGGAAGTTTTAAAATTTCTTTATAAAAAGTAGGAGTCCATGTCTGGAAACTCTGTTCTACCAATACAAATAAAAAGGCACACAAGAGGAAAAATAATACTTTCTTATAACTGAACAGACTTATACTGTTTTTAAGATCTCCCAGTAAATCGGTTTTCTCGCTTCTGGCTTCACTTTCATTTAATTTTGAAAAGAATAAAAACAAAAATGACAATGCAGAAAGCGTCCCCAATACCCAATATACGTTCAGCCACTGGGTAGATTTTGGATTGTGATCATCAATGAATAAACTGAACAGGACATTTCCTGCCAATACACCAATCATAAAAAAACCTTCCAGAAATCCCATGAAGCTGGAATGTTCCTTATCCGTATTGGTCACAAGACCAATAGAAGTAAAAACAGAGATCTTTATTAAAGCAAATGAAATTCCTACAATGGTAAATAATAATTTGAAAAACCAGAAATCATTCGCAAAAGGCATCACAAAACACATGCAGCTTACCATAAAAAGGGCAATCAGCATCGAATTTTTAATCCCTATTTTAGGCAGAAATGAAGCCAGGATAAATGAGCATATGGCAATCGGCAGATCCTTAAATCCTTCCAGAATACTGGCTGAAGATTTTGAGATCCCGAAATTCTGCTGCACCTGCAGAATAACTGTTCCCACGGAATTCAAAAGAATCGCGAAAACAAAATAATTCAAAAATAATACAGCTTTAATATTGAAATTTTTCATGGAGATCATTTCTTGTCGGCTAAGATAGAAGCATTTCGGTTAACATTAATTTAACACAATAAATCAATATTTGAACTATATTAATATAATTAGTATTTTTATTGGATAAATACGATTAATTAAATGAAAGTCAGTTTCGAAAGAATAACTCCGGACGAAAAGAGCTCCTTCCGTACCCTGCACAACAATTCGCCGATCTCAGAATTCAAATGGGAATACCATTACCATCCCGAAATTGAGCTTGTATGCATTGTTTCCGGGAACGGAACCCGTCACGTTGGGTATCATAAAAGCAACTATACAAACGGGGACCTGGTATTGATCGGCTCCAATATTCCGCATTCAGGGTTTGGATTAAATTCTACAGATCCACATGAAGAAATTGTCCTGCAGTTCAGGGAAGAGATTCTTCAGTTTCCCCAGCAGGAAGTGGAAGCCCGGTCTATTAAAAATCTTCTGGAACTTTCTAAATATGGAATCCAATTTCATCATAAGACTAAAAAAGTAATGCTTCCCAAGCTGAAACTCATGCTGGAATCTGAAGGCTACAAAAGATATCTGCTCCTTCTGGAAATTTTATTTGAGCTTTCAAAATGTAAGGATTATGATCTTCTGAACAGAGAAATTATGCCGTACACCATTATCTCAAAAAACAAAACAAGACTGGAAAATATCTTTACTTACGTGGAACATAATTATGATCAGGAAATCAACATTGAAGAAGTAGCAAAACTCGCCAACCTTACGCTTCCGGCCTTCTGCAACTTTTTCAAAAAAGCTACCCAGATCACTTTTACGGAATTTGTAAACCGGTACCGTATTAATAAGGCCTGTCTGCTGATGGCTCAGGATAAGAGCATCTCAGAGTGCAGCTACAGCTGTGGATTTAATAATGTAACTTATTTTAACAGGATGTTTAAAAAATATACCGAAAAGACACCTTCGGAATTTATTAAAAACTATTCTCATAATAAGGTGAGTGTAGATTTGAAGGTTGAGAATGAGGTTAAATTAAAAGCTAGCTTTTAAAAATACTATTATCCTTGGCAAGGTTTTGAACCTTGCCAAAGATAAAAAGCTGCTCTTAAAAAGAACAGCTTTATACTTATATATGACGGTTAAAATATTCAACCATTCATTGTATTACTTCCATTTGATATTACAACCCATGCTCGGTCTCTGGATCTCTTCCTGAGGTTCCCCCAGCAAAAGATTTTCAAAAGCGATGATCAGATCTTCCCCGGTTACATCTTTATTGTTTCCAGGTCTTGAATCATCCATTTGCCCTCTGTAGATCAGATCCAGTTTATCATCAAAGAAATAGAAGTCCGGCGTGCATGCAGCATCGTAAGCTTTGGCAACAGCCTGACTTTCGTCGTACAGATAAGGAAAATCAAAATTTCTCTCGATCTGGAATTCTATCATTTTTTCCGGAGCATCGGCCGGATACTTTTCTACATCATTGGCATTGATCGCAATGAACTCAATCCCTTTTTCATTATAATCTTCATACAGCTCGTTGATCTTGTCGATCACGTGAAGAACAAACGGGCAATGGTTGCACATAAAGATCACCAGTGTTCCTTTTTCACCTTTCAGGTCTTCCAGAGATTGGATCTCGTTGGTCTTTGAAGGGTTCGGAAGCTCAAAAAACGGAGCTTTGGTTCCTAAAGCCAGCATATTAGAGGGAGTATTCATATCCTTTATTTTCTTTATCCGCAAAGATAAAGTTTCTTTTAATACAAAGCCAATTCGGGAATTTATAAACTTGCGTTAAATGTTAATTATCAAATATTATTTGGAAGATATATTAAAAAGTTTGTAGTTTTGCTAACACTGTTAGTAAATAAAAATCATGGGCCTACATGAACGTCGTCAAAGAGAGAAAGAATCCATTCGTGCAAATATTTTGCAGGCGGCTTTCGGTTTGGCTAAAACAGAGGGCTGGGCTTCACTATCAATGCGTAAGATTGCAGATGCTATTGAGTACAGTGCTCCTGTAGTCTATGACTATTTTGAAAACAAGGAAGCAATTTTGTATGAAATTTCTCTGAACGGTTTTCACTGCCTTCACATAGAGCTTTTAAAAGCACAGAGAAAATTTGATACTCCTGAAGAGCAGCTTATTGCCATAGTAGACGCCTACTGGAATTTTGCTTTTAAAAATAAGGAATACTATCAGCTGATGTTCGGTTTAGGAATGCAGTGCAGCGGAAAGGGTCAGATGAAAGAAGAGTTTTCATCATTCCAGGATCTTATTTATGAATGTACCTACAACATTATTAAGAAGAACGGATCCAATCCGGACAATGCCTGCCATATGTCACACGCTTTATTTTCAGCGGTGCATGGACTGATCTCCATTATGATGATGCGAAATACGGATATCCCTTCTACAATGAATAAAACGACTTTGGACGAAACAGTATCTGCTTTTGTTAAGTCTTTGTAAATTTTTTTTGAACCGAAAATTAACACCGTTAGGAAATATAACATTTGAATATCAATAAATATTCGCTTAAAAACTAAAAATTTATCATGGAAACTATCATTCAAATTTCAGAACATCTTTTCATATTCAGTTAACACTGTTAGATAAATTAACACATACTTAATACACCTCACTTCTATATAAATTCAACATTAAAAACAGCCGCTATTATGAAAATGACGACCTGACTCCTTAAAATTTTGGAATTTTTTTGAACTAATCATTAACACCGTTAGGAAAAATAACAGAATTTATTTAAAAGAACATTATTACTTAAATCTAACACTTCATTAAAAAAATTAAACCAACAATGAAAATACCTGGAAAAATAAGGTTTATCGTACTTATATCAAGTATTATCCTTTTGCAGAACTGTACCCAAGCAGCAGAAGGTTCCAATGCAGCACCGCCTGCTCCGGAGCTTCCGGTTTACACCGTGATCACCTCTCCAGCTACAACATATCAGGAATTTCCTACCGCACTGGAGGGTAAAAACAACGTAGAGATCAGATCTCAGGTAGATGGGTATCTGGACAGGATCTACGTGGAAGAAGGCTCGTATGTAAGAGCCGGACAGCCTTTATTTAAAATTGATTCAAGAGCGTATGGCGAGCAAATGAATATGGCTCAGGCCAATTTGCAGGTGGCCAATGCCAATATCCAGAAGGCCAAAGTGGAAGTTGACAGACTTCAGCCACTGGTAGAAGCAAAAGTTGTTTCCGATGTACAGATGAAAACCGCCAAAGCTAATTATGCAGCGGCCGTAGCAGCCGCATCACAGGCAAAAGCATCTGTAGGAGGCGCTAAGATCAATGTAGGATTTACCACCATTACAGCACCGGTAAGCGGATATATCGGGAGAATTCCTTACAAAAAAGGAAGCCTGATTTCAAGAACAGATCCCAGCCCGTTGACGCTATTATCGGATATCAGTGAAATTTATGCCTATTTCTCTTTAAGTGAACTGGATTTCATTGCGTTTCAGAATAAATATCCCGGAGCTACTTTAGATGAAAAGCTGAAGAATATGCCAATGGTAGACCTGGTAATTGCAGACAACAGTACTTACCCTGAAAAAGGTAAAATGAGTATTGTAGACGGACAGTTTGATAAAACCACCGGAGCTATCACCGTCCGTGCAGTTTTCCCTAATGCAAAAGGCTCTTTAAGAACCGGAAATACAGGAAGAGTGCGTATGCCTCAGATGCTTTCCAATGCTGTTGTTATTCCGCAGGAATCCACTTTTGAAATTCAGGATAAAACCTATGTTTATATCTTAGGCAAAGACAACAAAGTAACCAGCAAACCGGTAAAAATCTCAGGAAAAACCGAAAGCTATTATTTTATTTCTGAAGGACTTTCTCCTGGAGAGAAAATCGTATACACCGGAATCGGAAACCTGAAGGACGGAGCTTCTATCAAGCCGAAAGCTATTTCATCTGACAGCTTATTGAGAGCTAAACCTTTATAATCTATTCCATATACAGAAGACTTAAAAAAATAAACTTCTTATGTTAAAACAATTTATAGAAAGACCGGTATTATCAACGGTCATCTCCATCATACTGCTATTACTGGGAGCACTTTCGGTTTTCAACCTGCCGATCACGCTGTTTCCGGATATTGCACCTCCAAGCGTTCAGGTAACCGCATTTTATCCGGGTGCCAATGCAGAGGTTGTAGCCCGTTCCGTTGCCGTTCCTATTGAAGAAGCAGTAAACGGGGTTGAGAATATGACCTACATGACCTCCAACTCAAGTAATGACGGTACCATGACCCTGAGCGTGTTCTTCAAACAGGGCTCAGATGCAGATAATGCTGCAGTCAATGTTCAGAACCGTGTATCTAAAGCCATGAGCCAGCTTCCTCAGGAAGTCGTTCAGGCCGGAATATCTACACAGAAAGTACAGAACAGTATGATCATGTTCATGGGACTGTCAAGTGATGATCCTAAGCAGTATGACGAGCTGTTTCTTCAAAACTATCTTAAGATCAATGTCATTCCTCAGATACAGCGTATTCCGGGTGTTGCCCAGGCCCAGGTTTTCGGAACGAGGGATTACTCGATGAGAATCTGGTTAAAGCCAGACAGATTAGCAGCCAATAATCTTTCTCCACAGGAAGTAATGGCGGCCATCAAAGATCATAACCTTGAAGCTGCTCCGGGACGTCTTGGCCAGGGAAGTAAGGAAACGTACGAATATATTCTAAAGTATAAAGGTAAATTAAACAAAAACGAAGACTACGAAAACATTGCTATTAAAGCCAATAATGACGGTTCATTTTTAAGATTAAAAGACGTAGCAAGAGTAGAATTCGGTTCCTATACTTATACGGCAGCCAACAGAGTGGATGGTAAACCTGTAGCAGGTTTTGCTATTCTTCAGACTGCAGGTTCCAATGCGAATGAAATTCTGACTGAAATTGAAAAACAGGTAGATCAGTTCTCCACTACCCTTCCAAAAGGGGTAAAGCCGATCATTATGTACAACTCCAAAGACTTCCTTGATGCTTCTATTCATCAGGTAGTTGAAACTTTGGTAATTGCATTTATACTGGTATTTATTGTGGTGTATATTTTCCTTCAGGATTTCAGATCTACATTGATTCCTGCGATTGCGGTTCCTGTAGCCATTATCGGTACCTTCTTCTTCCTGCAGCTGTTTGGATTCAGCATCAATATGCTGACCCTGTTTGCATTGGTGCTCGCCATCGGTATTGTGGTGGATGATGCCATCGTGGTGGTAGAAGCCGTCCATTCCAAAATGGAACAGACAGGAATGCCTGTTGAGCAGGCCACTACAAATTCCATGAGTGAAATTTCCGGTGCCATTATTTCCATTACGTTGGTCATGTGTGCCGTATTTATTCCGGTTGGTTTCATGCAGGGTCCAGCAGGGGTTTTCTACCGACAGTTTGCCTTTACTTTGGTCATTGCAATCATGATCTCAGCAGTCAATGCATTGACATTAAGCCCGGCTTTATGTGCCTTATTCCTGAATGATCCTCAGGGAGAACATGGCGAACACGGTCAGAAAAAAGGTTTTGGAGCGAAATTCTTCAATGCATTCAATGTAGCCTTTAACAATATGACCAGAAAATATATTTACAGCCTTAAGTTTTTAATTAAAAACAAGTGGGTTGCAGTTGGAGGTCTTGCTCTTATCATTGCCTCAAGTATTTTCCTGATTAATAAAGCGCCTACAGGATTTATTCCGACAGAAGACCAGGGATTTGTTCTGTATGCCGTGAATACGCCTCCGGGAAGTTCACTGGACAGAACGAACAGAGCAACTGAACAGATTGATAAAATTGTAAATGCTGAAAAGGCCATGAATCACCTTTGGGTAGCCGATGGGATGAACTTTATCAGTAATGCCAATGCCTCTCCTTATTCTGCAGGTTTCATTAAGCTTAAAGACTATAAAGACCGTGGAGAAATGAAAGATCCTGATCAGATTGCAGCAACATTGACAGGAAAAGTTGCGCAGGTAAAAGATGCTAACGCGTTCTTCTTCAATTTCCCAACAGTACAGGGATTTGGTAACGTTTCCGGATTTGAATTTATGCTTCAGGATAAAACGAACGGTTCTTTTGAACAGTTGGGAACAACCACTCAGGCCTTCATCGGGGAACTGATGAAACGTCCGGAAATTGCGTTTGCATTCACCACTTATGCTGCCGGAAATCCACAGTACACCATTGATGTAGATTCGGATAAAGCCAATCAGCTGGGTGTTTCTATAACAGAATTGATGCAGACTATGCAGATCTATTACGGAAGTAGCTTTGTTTCAGATTTCAACAGGTTCGGGAAATATTACAGGGTAATGGCCCAGGCAGATATCCCTTACCGTACGGATGCGAACTCTCTGGAAGGAATTTATGTTAAAAATAACTTAGGTGAAATGGTTCCTGTAAAGACTTTGGTCACGTTGAAAAGAACTTTCGGGCCTGAAACGGTGACCAGAAATAACCTTTTCAACGCCGTAACCATTAACGGAACTCCAAAACCTGGTTACAGTACCGGAGATGCCATTAAAGCTGTAGAAGAAGTGGCTCAGAAATCGCTTCCGAGAGGTTTCGGATATGAATGGACAGGAATTACCCGTGAGGAAATCAAAACAGGTGGTCAGACCGCATTTGTATTCATGTTAAGTATACTATTTGTGTATTTCTTATTGGCTGCCCAGTATGAAAGTTATATCCTTCCGTTTGCTGTAATTCTTACAGTTCCTACCGGGATTTTCGGAGTATTTGCTTTCACGGGATTAGCGGGCATTGACAATAATATATACGTTCAGGTAGGACTGATCATGCTGGTTGGACTGTTAGCAAAGAATGCGATTCTGATTGTAGAATTTGCCGTTCAGAGAAGAAAAGCAGGAAAAACACTGATTGAGTCCGCTCTTCAGGCTTCAAGATTACGTTTGAGACCTATTCTGATGACCTCATTTGCCTTTATTATCGGTATGCTTCCACTGGTTTGGACGCAGGGAGCTGCTGCAAAGGGTAACCACTCTATCGGTATCAGTACCGTAGGAGGAATGTTTACAGGAGTGGTATTCGGGATTTTCATTATTCCTGTAATGTATGTGATCTTCCAGTACCTGCATGAAAAAATGCCAAGCAGAAAAAAGAGAAGACTTCAAAGACAGAAATTGGAGGAAGAACTTCTGGCCACTGCAAATTAATACATATGATTTACAAAACTTTGAGAACATTTTAAACCACAAAAGTCACAAAAATTGTTAAACACTTAAGCTACTTGAAGTTTACTATTGGAATGAAAAGAAGCTCACATAAGTTTTTAAAGAATCAGAGATTCTTATGTAGAATAAATACATGAACATCCGTGAAAATCTGTGTCATCTGTGGTTAAAATAAAGCAAAGTATTCTCCTACTAAAGACCTCTTTGCATCAACAAAATCCTCTCAAAGTTTTGTTTTCAAATAAAAGTCTATTTAAAACTATGAAAAGAATTAAGAATTTTATTCTGACACTTATATTGGCTTTAGGCGCAGTTTCGTGTGTGTCCAAACTGGCATACACGGAGCCGGACCTTCAGCTTCCGGAAAAATTTCAGTACACGGCTACTGCTGATACAGCAAGTATCGCCAATCTGGAATGGAAACAATTTTTCAGCGATCCTATTTTACAGGGACTGATTGAAAAAGGAATTAAAAATAACTATGATCTTCAGATTGCCCTAAAACAGGTAGCTTCTTCACAGGAAAAACTGAAACAGGCAAAATATCTTCAGTATCCTGATGTAGGTTTCGGTGTTTCGGCGCAGATCTCAAAACCTTCGGAAAACAGTATGAACGGGAAAAGCCTGAATTCATTTTTAGGTCAGAATCATGTTGAAGATTATAATGCAGCATTCAATCTTTCCTGGGAAGCTGATATCTGGGGTAAGATTAAAAATCAGCAGGAAGTTTCAAGAATGCAGTATCTACAGACGTATGAAGCTACAAAAGCAATCCAGACCCAGGTGGTTGCAGCGATTGCCCAGGGATACTATAATTTATTGATGCTTGACAAGCAATTAAATATTGCAAAATCAAATCTGGAATTGAGCAGCAATACCCTTTCGATTACTGAAAAAATGTGGCAGAGCGGTGATACAACCTCTTTAGGTGTTCAACAGGCAACGGCACAAAAGCAGTCAACGGAACTCCTGATTACCCAATTGGAGCAAAATATTGCGATCCAGGAAAATGCTTTGAGTATTCTTGTAGGTGAAAATCCAACTAAAATCAACAGAACAATTGAAATGTCGGATACTTCTCTTCCACAAAATATTTCGGCAGGACTTCCGGCAGCAATGGTGAGCCGACGTCCGGATGTCCGTCAGCAGGAACTGGTTTTGTTGGAATCCAATTCAATGGTGGGAATTGCCCAGGCTAATATGTACCCTGCCTTGAAAATCACGGCAAGCGGAGGTGTCAATTCATTTAAAATCGATAACTGGTTCCAGATTCCGGCCTCTCTGTTTGGATCTGTATTGGGAGGAATTACACAGCCTATTTTCCAGAAAAGACAGTTAAAAACCGACCTGAATGTAGCTAAAATTCAAAGAGAGAAAAACGTTTTGGCTTTCCGTCAATCTGTTTTAAATGCTGTGGGCGAAGTTTCCGATGCTTTGGTTTCTAATGAAAGTTTAAAAGTTCAGGAACAGAAAGCAGCAGAACAGGTATCAACGTTGAAAAACGGAATAAAAAGTGCCGAAATGCTTTACAAAGGCGGTATGGCCAATTACTTAGAAGTGATAACAGCTCAGGGAAATTCTTTACAGGCTGAACTGAATCTTGCGTCCGTAAAAAGACAGAGACTGAGCAGCATTGTAGATCTTTACAGAGCTCTTGGCGGCGGTTGGAAGTAGTAAATTTAATTATATTGTTTGAAGTGCGGTCTTTAGGGATCGCATTTTTTGTTTATTCTTGCTGGGAAACACAAAGGCGCAAAGATTTATAATAGCAGGCTGCTTTAAGGTGCAAGAAAATAAAGATTTTTAGCAAAATTCAACACTACATATTTTATCATAGATAAAATTCTTGCGTCTTAAAGCATTTTAAAATATTATTTCTTTGCGCCTTTGCATTTTTCCAACAGTTATTTCAGAGTTTGCTCTTTAATATAACCAATCAACCCATCAAAATCCTCTTTTGAATAACCCAATGGCAAATAGTGAATATCATCCGCCTTTCTGTACCAGGTCAGCTGACGCTTGGCATATCTGCGGCTGTTCTTTTTAATTTCAGAAACAGCAAATTCCAGATCCCATTCTCCGTCAAAATATTTGAATAATTCTGCATATCCAACAGTTTTCAAAGCAGTAAGCTCTTTAAATTTCTCCAGACCTTCTGCTTCTGCCAGAAGGCCTTTCTCCATCATGATATCTACCCTTCTGTTGATTCTGTCATACAAATCTTCCCTTGGAGCTTCAATTCCGATGCGAATTACATTGAAATCTCTGGAATCCTGGGATACAGCAATTTGTTCGGAATACTTTTTACCCGTCTGCCAGATCACGTCAATAGCCCGTAAAAGCCTTCTGTGATTGTGAAAATCCACCACTTCGAAATACTCGGGATCAATTTCTTTCAGGATTTGCTGAAGTTTTTCGATTCCTTCCGTATCAAGGATTTCCTGTAATTTTTTCTGATTGTTTTCATCAGCCTCAGGCAGATCATTCAGTCCTTCAATAACTGCTTTTTCATACATCATACTTCCACCGACCAAAATAACGGTGTTATGATTTACAAAAAGTTCGTTGAGTTTTTTTAAAGCATCTTCTTCATACTGACCGATAGAATAATAGTCCTGAACTGAAAGGTTCCCTATAAAATGGTGGGGAGCTTCCGCCAGTTCCTCTTCCGAAGGGGATGCTGTTCCTATTTTCATCTCTTTAAAAAACTGACGGGAATCACAGGAAACAATTTCTGTATTGAAGTGCTTTGCCAGATCAATTGCAAGTCTCGTTTTGCCTATTCCAGTGGGCCCTACAACAGAAATCAAATTTTTCATGTGTAGTGTATCTATTTGTTTTTTAAAGGTCATATGGAATCTAAAATCTTCATCATTAATTGTGGTTTCCCAATCACTGCGATTTCACAGTGCTAATTTAAATGTTTATCTTTGTACAACAATAAAAAACTATGATTTTATCAATGACGGGATTCGGCAGAGCCGAAGGTGTTTTTGAAGGAAAAAAGATTTCAATAGACATTAAATCTCTGAACAGCAAAAGCTTTGATTTGAATATTAAAGTCCCTTTACGCTATAAAGAGAAAGAATTTGAGATCAGAAAAATCCTTAACGACAGAATTATCCGTGGAAAGGTAGATTGCTACATTAATTTGGAGAACCTTGAAGAGACAAATGATGTGAAGATCAACAGGAGCTTAATTGACTCCTATATGAATGAGCTTCGAAACATTGCTTCGGACGGTCCAGACTTTGAATACCTGAAAATGGCAGTAAGGCTTCCGGATGCCATTACTTCAAGACCTGACGAACTCACGGAAGGTGAATGGGAAGCTTTGGCAAAGATTGTTCATGCAGCTGTGGACCGTTTTATGGAATTCAGAAAGACAGAAGGAACTATTTTACATGAAGAACTCGAAAGAAACATCCAGAATATTGATAAATATCTTTCTGAAGTCGTTCCTTATGAAGAAGAAAGAATCATTTCTGTAAAAGAGCGTTATCAGAAATCTTTAAAAGAATTCGAGAATGTGGATGAAACACGTTTCTATCAGGAAATGGCCTATTTCACGGAGAAACTTGATATTGCAGAAGAAAAAGTAAGGCTGACCCAGCATTTGAAATACTACAAAGAAGTAATGGATACTGAAGACTTCAACGGGAAAAAACTTGGTTTTATCTCTCAGGAGATCGGAAGGGAGATCAATACTTTGGGTTCAAAGGCCAATCATGCAGAAATCCAGAAGCTGGTGGTCATGATGAAGGATGATTTGGAAAAGATTAAAGAACAGACGTTAAACGTATTATAGACCATAGACCTATAGACAAGAGATTAGAAAGTTTATTCTTGTATCTCTAATCTAAAAATCTCTAATCTAAATGAATAAAGTTATCATATTTTCAGCACCGTCGGGGAGCGGAAAAACTACATTAGTAAAGCATTCTCTGGAAACATTTCCTGAACTGGCATTTTCTATCTCTTGCACCACAAGACAGCCGAGAGGAAATGAAGCCCATGCAGTGGATTATCATTTTCTGAGTCCGGATGAATTCAGACAGAAAATAGCAGAAGATGCTTTTGTAGAATATGAAGAAGTGTATACTGACAAATATTACGGTACTTTAAAATCTGAAGTGGAAAAAATCTGGAATCAGGGAAAAGTAGTTATTTTTGATGTAGATGTAAAAGGAGGAATTTCTTTAAAAAAATATTTTGGAGAGAAAGCCCTGTCTATTTTCATTGAACCGCCTTCCATAGAAGAATTGGAAAGAAGATTGATCTCCAGAAACACGGATGATGCAGAAACCATCAAAACACGTGTAGCAAAGGCAGGAGAAGAAATGACCTTTGCGAAAGAGTTTGACAGGATCGTCATTAATACCGATCTTGATGTAGCAAAAAAAGAAATAGAAAGTTTAATAAAAAAATTTATAGAAAGAAACTAGATGCTAGAAATTAGAAGTTAGTTGTGCCAATATATTCATTTAAGTCACACCAAAATTCTAACTTCTAATTTCTAACCTCTAACTTCTAAAATCAAAAAACATTAAGGTGGATATGAGTACCGAAACATTAGAAAAAGCCAAATCTGCGATTCCTGTAAGAGGATTCCTGGATATAAAAGACATAGCGATCCCTCAAGGAGAAGAATTAGTGAAAGCTATTCTGAAACTTAAAGAAGAAAAAAATGCGGTAATCCTTGCCCATTATTACCAGCCGGGAGAAATTCAGGATATCGCTGATTTCCTGGGAGATTCCCTACAGCTGGCAAGACAGGCCAAAGATACCAACGCAGACATGATTGTATTCTGTGGAGTACACTTCATGGCAGAAGCCGCTAAAATTCTGAATCCGACTAAAAAAGTAGTTCTTCCTGATACTATGGCCGGATGTTCTCTGGCAGACGGATGTTCAGGAGAAGGACTGAGAAAGATGCGCGAACAGCATCCTAATGCGCTGGTTGCCACTTACATCAACTGCAACGCGGAAACTAAAGCAGAAAGTGACATCATCGTAACCAGCTCAAATGCTGAAACTGTGATTGAAGCCCTGCCAAAAGACAGACCGATCATTTTTGCTCCGGATAAAAATTTAGGAAGATATTTATCTAAGAAAACCGGCCGTGATATGATTCTTTGGGACGGAAGTTGCATCGTACACGAAGCATTTTCTATGGAAAGAATTGCCCAGCAGATGGCAGATAATCCTGATGCTAAACTTATTGCCCATCCTGAGAGTGAGGAAGCCGTTTTAAAGCTGGCTCATTTCATCGGTTCTACTTCTGCCCTGTTGAATTTTGTAGAGAAAGATGACTGTCAGAAATTCATTATCGCCACTGAGGAAGGAATTCTTCACGAAATGAAAAAACGTGCTCCGCACAAGGAGCTGATTCCGGCACTGGTTTTTGACGAAAGCTGCAACTGTTCAGAATGTTTCTATATGAAACGCAATACCATGGAAAAATTATATCTATGTATGAAATACGAGCTTCCGGAAATCCTTATCGACGAAGAGCTTCGTTTAAAAGCTCTGAAACCTATTGAGGCAATGCTGGATCTCTCGAAAAGTGTGAAATAATTTTTATATATTTAAGATTCAAACCAAAATCTTTACATATGAAAAATTTAAAAAAATTAGACAAAGCATGTCTAAAAAGCATCAATGGCGGAACATCAAGGGAATGTGACACTTATTGTAAACCCGATGAAGTATGTATTCCGGGAGTATGTGGCAGCCCGCCAAAATGTTTAGCCACTTCTTAAAAGTTGATGAATGAATCAATTGTAGTAAATTAAAAAGCACTGTTATGAAACAGTGCTTTACTTTTTATATAGGCCCGAAGCAGAGATAATCTACTCTCACCCTTAATTTACAGCATTCAGGCAAAGCATTAAAGTCTTCACATGATTTCGGATAATCCGGACCTACTCCATAAGGTCCCGGAGGGCAATACTCAAAACAGGTATTTCCTCCGTTAATGGATTTCAGATTCTCTCTTCCTAATTTTTTAAGATTTTTCATATGTAAAGATTTTGGTTTCTAAATATAACATTTTAAACCTCATCTATGAAAACGTTAATAAATAAAGAGAGACTCTAAATTAATTACACCATCGGAGCAGAGCACGTACCTCCCGGAGTTCTCCAGCAGCCCCAGGCGCCGCCACCACGAAAACATACATACGCAGCACCGCCACATGTTTCAATCTGAAATTCAGTAAATCCACCATTGATTTTACTTTTTTCTTCTCTTGAAAGTTTTTTAATTTTTCTCATAATATTTTGAATTTACATTTCGATTATAACTAGATTTTCACACGTTGTTGATATGCTTAACAAAGATGTAACTCAAAAACATCAAAACAAAACCAGAATTAGCAGGTGTAGCTGAATATTGAGTAAGTGATACAGTTCGGAAGATTCCTGTCAATATCATTTTTGACAAAATATTTTGATATCTCCAAATAATTTGTACATTTGTTTGGTAAAGAATGAATTTTCTAAGAAACATATCAGATATTTCTGCACCGGAATCACTTATTTCGGGACTATCTTCTGTTTCTACATTCACAACTACAACAACTACCCCTTAGCGGGGTACATTTTCACATATCATTTCCTGCACCCGTACTCTTTTTTTAAAGAGTAATCATTTCGTTTTACCTAACCTAAAATAATTATTGGATGAAAGTCTTAAAATTCGGCGGAACTTCCGTCGCCAATGCCGGAAATATCCTTCTTGCAGAAAATATTATTAAAAAAGAATCTTTACAGAGCAGAGTGATTGTTGTAGTTTCAGCTCTTGGCAGTGTTACTGACACCCTGATAAAAGCAGCTGAATATGCTTCTCTTAAAGATGAAAAGTATATTCCCATCATTAAAAACCTGGAAGAAAAACATCTGGAACTTGTTAAAGAACTGATTCCTGTTTTATCACAAAGTTCGTGGCTAAGCTTTGTCAAAAAGCATTTTAATGATATGGAAGATATCTACAGCGGAATATTTGTACTAGGTGAATTTACAGATAAGATCCGGGACAGGATTACTTCATATGGAGAATTCCTGTCATCAAACCTTATCGCAGCCAGGCTTCAGTATGATGGATTGGACTGTATATGGATGAATTCAGCTGAACACATAAGAACCGACAGCAGCTTTACCAATGCGAAAGTAGATTTTGAAATCACTGAAGAAAATATAAAGAATTTTGCAGCCGATCATAAAAACCAGATTATTGTTGCACCCGGTTTTATAGCCAAAGACCAAAACGGAAATGCTACTACATTAGGCAGAGGTGGATCCGATTATACGGCGGCCATTATTGCAGCAGCGGTATTAGCTGAAGAACTTCAGATCTGGAGCGATGTAAACGGGATGATGACTGCAGATCCAAGATTAGCTTCCAATGCTAAACCTATTTCTGAAATTTCCTATCATGAAGCGATGGAACTTTCCCATTTTGGAGCTAAGGTTCTTTATCCGCCATCCCTACAGCCTGTGATGGCAAAAAATATTGACCTTAAAATTAAAAACACTTTTGATCCGAAGGCACAGGGAACATTAGTTTCCCATAAATTAAACAAATCAGCTGTTGAAAAACAACAGATCGCTGCAGGAGTTTCCAATATGAGTCATATTGCCCTTCTTACCCTGGAAGGTAGCGGAATGGTAGGAATTCCCGGAACCTCAGCAAAACTATTTCAGTGTCTCAGTCTTGAAAAGATTAATGTTATTCTTATTACCCAGGGCTCCTCTGAACATTCTATTACCATTGCCGTCAATGAAAAAGATGTATTTCATGCGGAAAATGTTGTGAATTCTTCTTTCGAAGATGATATAAAACTGCAGAGGGTGGCTCCTGTAAAAATAGAAACCGGGCTTTCAATTGTGGCGCTGGTAGGAGAAAACATGAAAAACAGAAGCGGAATCAGTGCGAAAATGTTCGGATGCCTGGGTAACAACGGGATTAATATCAGAGCTATTGCACAGGGATCTTCGGAAAGGAATATCAGTATTGTTATTTCAGAAAAAGATACTAAAAAAGCGGTTAACGTTCTTCATGAAGAATTTTTTGAATCTGAAATCAAGCAGGTACACCTTTATCTGTGTGGAGTCGGAAATGTAGGCTCGAAACTAGTAGAACAGATCTTTGAGCAAAATGAATATCTCCGGGAAAACAATTTAATTAATCTAAGAATTGCAGGGATTTCCAACAGCCGGAAAATGTTTTTTTCCGATCGGGGAATTTCTGAAACAGATTACAGCAATTGGGGTGAAAAAGCTGATGAAGCATCTATCCATAGCTTTGCAGAGGAGATCATTTCCCGCAACCTTAGGAATTCAGTATTTGTTGATGTAACTGCCAGCTCATCAGTACCGGAAATCTATGAAGATTTATTAAAAAGAAGCATCAATGTTGTAGCATGCAATAAAATTGCAGCTTCCTCAGATTTTGAAGTGTATAAAAACTTAAAAAATACTGCCCGAAACCACAACTGCAACTTCTACTTTGAAACCAATGTAGGAGCCGGACTTCCAGTTATCGGAACCATTAACGATCTCATGAAAAGCGGCGATAAAATCACGTCAATTCAGGCTGTATTAAGTGGAACTTTGAATTTCGTCTTTAACAATTATGACGGCAGCAAAACATTTTCAGAAGTTGTTGCCCAGGCACAGAAAGAAGGTTTTACCGAACCGGATCCACGGTTGGATCTGACTGGAACTGATGTGGCCCGCAAGATCTTAATTCTGGCCAGAGAAGCCGGATATCCTCTTCAGTTTGAAGATATAGACAATGAAAGCTTTCTGCCTGAGGAATGTCTTCACGGAAGCGTAGAAAATTTCTATGAAAAGCTTACTGAATACGAAAATCATTTTAAAAACTTAGTCAATAAGGCCCAAGAAAATGGCAAGATCTTAAAATATACTGCAGAGTTTAAAAACGGTAAAGCCAAAGTTGGCCTTCAGCATGTTGCTCCGGACAGTGATCTGTATCATCTGTATGGCAAAGACAATATTGTTATCTTCAAAACTTTAAGATACTCCGAACAGCCACTTGTTGTAAAAGGAGCCGGTGCAGGGGCTGAAGTAACTGCCAGTGGCGTTTTTGCAGATATTATCCGATCAGTTTAAAATAAATAATATGAAAAAAATAAAAATAAAAGTTCCTGCTACGGTAGCCAATCTCGTTTGCGGATTTGATATCCTTGGAATGGCTATTTACGAGCCTTATGACGAAATGGAACTGAAATTACTGGACCGTCCTGAGATCATCATCAGACATGAGGATCATTTCGGACTTCCGGAAGAGCCATCAAAAAATGTAGCGGGTGTTGTCCTTCAAAATATCATGGAACATCTGAAACTGGCGAAAGGTTTTGAAGTCAAGATCCGTAAACATATAAAGCCGGGCAGCGGGCTCGGCTCCAGCGCGGCTAGCGCCGCCGGAGCCGCTTTTGGGGCCAATGCCTTATTAGGAAACATTTTATCCTGTGAAGAAATGATTCACTTTGCCATGTTTGGTGAAGAACTTGCTTCCGGAGTCCGCCACGCAGATAATATTGCCCCGTGCATTTATGGAGGGATCACTTTGGTAAAATCCTCCTCTCCTATTGATATTATTCCGCTGAGTACTCCCAACATTTTTGTGGCTGCAGTACATCCGCAAGTCGAAGTAAAAACTTCTGATGCACGGCAAATCTTAAAGAAAAATATTCTTCTGAAAGATGCTGTAGAACAGTGGGGAAATATTGCAGGACTGGTGACCGGAATTCTTAAAAATGATATTCCTCTCATCGGGCGAAGTCTGAATGATGTAATTATAGAACCCGTCAGGAGCATTCTGATTCCGAAATTCGATGAGATTAAAGCAAAAAGTTTGGAAGCCGGCGCACTTGGAGGCGGAATTTCCGGTTCTGGTCCTTCCATTTTCATGCTGGCAGAAAAAAAAGAAACGGCAGAAAAGATTGCCCGGCTAATGAAGTCTGTGTATGATGAAATTGAAATCGAGAATTTCGTGTATGTATCGAAAATAAACCCTGGAGGGATTGAGATTATTGAAGAAGAGGTATGATGAACCCATAAATTGAAAACAATGAAATATTATAATTTAAAAGATAAACAAGAAAACGTTAATTTTAAAACAGCTGCCATAAAAAGTCAGGGCAGACAAAAAGGATTGTTTTTCCCAGAAGAAATCCCTCAGTTTAATGAAGAATTTATCCAGAATCTGCATCTGTATTCCGATGAAGAAATTGCTTTCAAATGTATGAAAGATCTTATCGGAGACGAAATTCCTCCGGAAATATTAAAGACAATTACTGCGGAAACGGTAAGCTTTGAGATTCCTTTGAAAAAAATCAATGAACGGATATCCATTCTTGAGCTTTTCCATGGACCAACTTTGGCATTCAAAGATGTGGGTGCACGGTTTATGAGCCGCTGCCTGTCTTATTTTCTAAAAGACCAGGATAAAAAAGTAACGGTTCTTGTGGCCACTTCAGGTGATACGGGGGGAGCTGTTGCCCATGGATTTTACAATGTCCCGGGAATCAGGGTGGTTATACTTTACCCCAAAAACAGGGTGAGTGATGTTCAGGAAAAGCAGCTTACTGCACTGGGAGGAAATATTTCTGCACTGGAAGTCAACGGAAATTTTGATGACTGCCAGAATCTTGTCAAGCAGGCTTTTTCAGATGAAAGTATCAACTCAGCTTTGTTTTTAACCTCGGCTAATTCTATTAATGTTGCGAGATGGCTTCCTCAGCAGATTTATTATTTATTAGCTTTAAAACAATGGAAACAGCACGAAAATCAGGATCCGGTAATTGGTGTCCCGAGTGGAAATTTCGGAAATATCTGTGCGGGACTTCTTGCTTATTTCCGCGGGCTTCCTGCAGAACATTTTATCGCTGCATGCAATGAAAATGATGTAGTTCTAGATTATCTGAAAAATCATCAGTATCGTCCTAAAAAAGCTATCGCTACCCTATCCAATGCCATGGATGTTGGAGATCCCAGCAACTTCACCAGAATCCTCGAACTTTTCGGACATCAGTTTGATCATCTGAAAAATATGATTTCGGGATATTCGATAGATGATGAATCCACACTGAAAACCATAAAAGAGGTATACGAAAAATATGAGTATATCCTCGACCCTCACAGTGCAGTTGCATTTGCTGCTATGGAACAGTATCTGAATGATAACCCAGGCAAAAAAGGATTTATATTGGGAACGGCACATCCTGTGAAATTCCCTGAAGCAGTAGAAAAAGCAGCCCATATTATAATTGACATCCCCGAATCACTGAATGATCTTATGAAAAAGGAGAAAAAAACTGTAGAAATAAATGCAGATTTTGAAGAATTAAAACGATTTTTGCTGAAAATAAACCAAGAACAATGAGCAAGATCTTTCTTGAAGATGTAAAAATATATGCATATCACGGTGTACTTCCCGAAGAAAATATCATCGGGACCTATTATATTTTAAATGCAGAACTGCATACGGATCTTTGGAAAGCTTCAGAAACGGATGACCTGAATGATACAATAAGCTATGCAGACATCAACGGGATTATTCATCATGAAATGGCCATTAAATCCAAGCTGCTGGAACATGTGGTAGGAAGAATTATCATGAAGATTCATGAAAGCTTTCCCCAGATTTCCTATGTTAAACTGAAGATTACAAAAACCTCCCCTCCGATGCAGGGTGAAATGAAAGGGGCAAGTATTGAGCTGGAAAGAAGTTTCATCCCTGATGATTTTTAAATTTACCTACACAAAAAATATACTGAATTGAAATCCATCAAATTATTATTTATATTAAGTTTCGCCATGGTTTTTGGCCAGACTGCTGTTGATAATCAGTCTGCTGTTTATAATTTCCCAAAAATAAAATCCAGCATTACCATGCCGGTAACCATTCCACTTTCTGAAATCAGCAATATGATCAATGCTTCGGTAAAAGAGCTGGTATTTCAGGATGATTCTTATACGGATAATAACAATGACCAGTTCAAGGTAAAGGTGTGGAAGACCCGTCCTATCCGTCTGGTGGGCGGAACAAGCCAAAACCTGCTGATCGAGGTCCCTTTAAAAATATGGGCCGAAAAAGGAATTGGCACTTTGGGAGTATATTCATATCAGAACACGACTTTTGAAACGGTTATGTCTTTCAATACCACGATTAATTTTAACAATAACTGGACAATTTCTACCAATACGCAGCCCAATGGTTTCAGATGGGTAACAAAGCCTGTTCTGGATTATGGGAAAATACAGATCCCTATCACTTCACTGGTAGAAAAAAGCCTGAAAGAACAACAGGGGAAATTTGCCAAGACCATTGATCAGCAGATGGCTACCCAGCTGAATTTCCAGCAGTATGCAGTAATGGCGTGGAATGTTTTTTCGCAACCTTTTAATATCTCTGAGGAATATAATACCTGGCTGAAAATAAGCCCGGTTGGCGTGAATATCACCCCGCTGAAATTCTATGGAAACGAAATCACCACGAATATAGGAATGGATATTTATTCGGAAACGTTTACAGGAAGCAAACCTGCTGCATCACCAGTAGTAAGATCAGCCGGAAATTTCATTGCAGTTCCTGTTTTGGCAGATAAATTCCTTCTGCAGACCACTGCTAATGTCCCTTTTTCTGAAGCGACAAACATTGCCAGAAATATGTTCATGAACAAGGAATACGATGTCAGAGGCTCTAAGGTAAAAATCAAGGACATCAGGGTTTATAGCACCGAAGGAAGAGTGATCATTGAAGCAGAAACAGAAGGTTACGTGAACGGGAAAGCTATTATTTCCGGGATTCCTGTATATGATGAGATGAAAAAGAAAATTGTGCTTTCCAATACAAAATTCAATCTAAGGACTGCCAATGTTCTGCAGAAAACCGCTACTCTGCTTTTTAAAGGAAAAATTGTAAAGATGATCGAAGAAGAATACGGAATTCCTACGCAGGATCTGGAACTCGCCTCAAAGAAAAGTATAGAAGAGGCATTTAACAAAGAATATTATAAGGGCTTAAAAATGAACGGAAGGGTTTTCAATCTGAAACCTGGCAGCGTCCTGGTAAACCAATCCGGCATCACTGCAGTCATTGAAACGAACGCCACTTTAAAACTAATACTTAACGGAATTTAAATTAATAAAACTAATACAACCTCATGAGAAAATATCTGACAGTTGTCGACAGACATAAGGCCACATCCGGCAAACGCTTTTTTAATTTCTTTTTAGACAGGCTTTTTATACAATAAACCAACATCTCAACAGATTATTGCCCGTACATTTTCCCGTGCCGTACCTTTTGACTTCCTTTCTTTTTTAGGGAATACCGGCTGGCATGACAACAGGAGTGATACCCGGGTGATCAATGGTAAAAACTATGTTGCTGAAAGACAATTAAAAGAATAAATAAGCAGCATCGGAGCGAAAGAAATGATTTAAAAATTTTTGTTCATTAAAAAATTTTGCTATATTTGCACACCTCAAAAATGGTAAAAATGGTACTTTGGCCGAGCGGCTAGGCAGTGGTCTGCAACACCATCTACAGCGGTTCGAATCCGCTAGGTACCTCCAAGTCTTTCTATATAAAAACTGAATTTCAGTCAATTATAGAAAGGCTTTTTATTTTGTATGTATTTTTATCGACAATTCAATATTTTTATTCCCTACCAAATCAACGAGTTTTCTAATATTGTTATTTTTGATTTAAGAAATTAACCAAATGTTCATCTACTTGAAAATCTTCCATTAAATACACGACCTTTATTCGCCTGAGAAGAACTTTCATTAAATGATAGAGGATAAAAAAATCCCTCTAACTGAGGGACATATGCTATGGATTTGGAATAATAGGAACGCAATAGCAATTACAAGCTGCATCTTCTTCTGGTCCGCAAATGCCAGTAGCCTCGCAAATGAACTTGTATCCTGGCTTACAAATACCATCAGTAACTCCGCCTCCCTTAATAGCTTTTAAATTTCCTCTAGAAATTTTTTTGAGATTTTTCATTGTATAGTTTTTATTTATTAAACACTAAATATAGTAACAATTCCCCAATTATAGAATTAAAATAGATAGTTTTAATTACGGAGCCACAACTCAAGGCAGATACGAAGATATAGATTACTTTATGGGTGGGGATAATTATTATTTCTTTCTCAAGCACAGACTTTAAAATAAAGTTTAGCTATTTATATTTAAATCTATCAAGTGTTTAAAATTTAAGGTAAATATGTAATCACCCATACTTTGAAGTATCAGAAAGAAAAATTCCATAATCTGATTTTCACTAGGTTCCTTTAACATTTACAATTTAATCTTAAACAGTTAAGAAGTACAAACCAAAAAAAATCCCCGAATTGCTTCGGGGATAAAAACTAATAACCATGAAAACTCAAATTAAACATGAGTTGCTTGATATATTGAAAAATCGTGCCAAAGTTGTAATATTTTTTAAAATATTTTTTTAGACATAATAATGATTAGTCCATACTATTTTAGATGAACGAAATATAAAAAAACATCTAAACATAAGGGTTTACAACGACAAAAGAGGTACATAAAATAAATTCAAAATGAACATATTTATGATTAATATCATGTTTAGTTATCTAATTCTGCAAACAATATAAAATAAAAAGCCTCCTGATGGAGGCCTCAAAAACACAAATGATGAAAAAAAATTTTTATTATTTATAAGAAAATTTATTATTTAATTCTATACTCTAAGGTAATACCTTCTACTTTCCTATTTTATGAGTTCAGTCATAATTGCTTTTCAAAGATTCTTTTGATTTATTTCTTTCCCACAAGCACTCAAAATCACTATACATACATCAATCCAACATGAACAAATAAAAAATAATTATATAATCAGCACAGATAAATAATTATAATAATATATAGATCTTTAAAATAGTAAAAAATAAATCAATTTAATATGATTTAAGATATATTTTTCAAAAAAATATTATTCTATTTTTACAAAAAGCTTAACTCATTATATCGTGATAAAATTCTCTATACTTATAGCCAATTATAATAATGGTAAGTACTTTAGAGACTGCTATGATTCGTTGATTAACCAAACCTATGAAAACTGGGAAGTGATAATTGTTGATGATGCTTCTACAGATAATTCCGTAGAAATAATTGAAGCTATTATCAAACATGATCCGCGCTTCAGTATCCATCGTAATATATCCAATCGGGGATGTGGATACACCAAGAGAAAATGCATGAAATATGCAACAGGGGAATTATGCGCCTACCTGGACCCTGATGACGCCTTATTTACAGATACTTTAGAAAAAACAATAAACGAATTTATCGAAAATGATATTGTAGCAGCTTATTCCCAAATGATGCTGTGTGACGAAAATCTTATCCCGGATAAAGTATTTGCAGGCACAAAACAAATCTATAACGACAGATACTTCTTCAACTGTCCCACCCAATTTGCCCATTTCTTCGCCTTCAAAAAAGAAACCTACCTGAAAACTTCCGGCATCAACCCATATCTGAAAAGCGCTGTAGACCAGGATCTTTACCTAAAGATATTGGAACATGGCAATGTAAAATATATCAGAGAGCCTCTTTACTTTTACCGTCTGCATTCTAATGGAATCTCCCAACAGAATTTTAAGCATGGAGCAAAAGAATCTTTTGCCAGGGTGATTCATGACACCATGAAAAGAAGGGGAATCACAACTATCAACAATAAGATCGTTCCCGAGCTCTATACCAGTTCACAGGAAATTTATGAGCTGTTAAACTATCAGACCTACAGATACTACAGGCTTATCAATAAAGTAAAAGTAACTTTAAATATATAATGAGATGCTTCTCAGCAATGCGATCTTGCTATTTATTCATGTTCAATTTGATTAAATAAAAAAAGCCTCATTCAGGAGGCTTAAAAACATAAATAATAAAATCCTTTTGAGGATTTAAAGATAATTTAACTACACTTTACTCTTCCCAGGTCACAGGAATATATACAGTAACGTACCCGTCAGCATCTACCTGAGCATCTGATACAGTTCCTGTTACTGATCCGTAACCGGCCCAGCCTCCCTGTCCCTGCATCGCAGAGAAAGTATAAGTTCCCGCCGGAATGCCTTCATAGTATCCAGGCAATGTCTGAAAGCCTCCACCGTAATACGTGTCATAAACCTCACCGGTAACTGTATTTTCAGCAATGAAACTTCCTACATCGTAACTTCCCGAAAGTGTTTTTGTTCCGTCTAGGGATATCAGCCCGAATCTTACCTTATAGGTTTTCGTTTTTGAAGCTTCTTTAGAGGTTTCAGAATGAGCCTGAGGCTTAGCATCTGTCATGAGATCATCATTCGAAGAGCACGAAACGGCAACGGCTGACAATAACGTAAAAGCCAGAGCCTTAAAAATTGATATTTTCATATTAAGTAATTTTGGTATTTCAAAAGTAACCAATTCATTATGAATTGAATAAAAACTTTTAATGAACTTAAAATTACATCCATGCGCTGTTCTACACGTAAAACACCTGGAAATATTTCAGTTTTATCAGAAAAATTATCACTTTAACATTTCTTAACTAAATTTGGCTTCATAATTGAAAATAAATAGGAAGTTACTGCCGTCTGGCAAAAACTACTTATTAAAATTTGAATTATGAGAAAGATAATAGTAGCAGGATTTTTATCAGTCTTTTTACTGACAGCCTGCAAAAAAGACGAAAGAACAGCTGAAAAATCTCTGGAAGAGCAGAAACTTGAATTTCAGGCAAGACAGCTTGAAATAGAAAAGCAAAAGCTGGCTATCGAGAAAGAAAAAATAGTATACGAAGCACAGAAAAAAGCAGACAGTATTGCTGAAAGTAAAAAATCTCAGGCTGCTGCTGCCAACAATTCAAAGCCTAAGATCATAAGAGAAACAAGAACAGTATATAGAGACAGAGGATCAAACTCTAATTCAGGAGGCGGAACCTATGCAGACAATGGAAGCAATTCCTCTCAGGGAACCACTGCTACTCAAAAGAAAGGATGGAGTAAAGCAGCCAAAGGAACTGCTATTGGTGCCGTAGGTGGTGCCGCACTAGGAGCCATTGTTGCTAAGAAAAACAGAGGTCTTGGAGCCGTGATTGGTGGTGTAGTTGGTGGTGCAACCGGTTATACAATCGGTAGGGCTGGAGACAGAAAAGACGGAAGGGTTCAACCACGTTAATTAATATTTTCACGATAACATTTAAAGATTGCTTATTTTTAGGCAATCTTTTTTTATGATTTTACTTTTACTTTCTTCGGTTCTTATTCTTTCAGTCCTCGCAGGCTGGGGGAAAGTCATGGAAGGCTTCTTTGGCACTTTAACCGGAGGTATTTCAGGTAATATTTTAACCGGAATATTAGGACTCAGCCTTATTTGGACAGTTTTTGCGTTTTTTATCCCTATCAATATATATGTAGAAATTCCCTTTATATTATCCGGAGTTTTTTTCTTCTTCAAAAAGCAATTATATCAGAAAATTAATTCGTTTTCAAAGAAAGACATTCTTTTAATTGGCGGTATTTCATTGCTCATTGTATACAGTAGCTCCTTTTATCCTTATATACTGGATCATTTCGGATATTATGTTCCTACCATCAAATGGATCACGGAATACGGTCTTGTAAAAGGGATTTCCAATTTGGATTTAACATTAGGGCAAATGTCGATATGGCATATTTTTCAGGCAGGATTCTCCGGGTTTTCAGATCCTTTTTTAAGAATCAATGCCATTCTTCTGATCGCTTATACTTTTTATATTTTTGAGAAGAGGAGTTGGGTACAGCTTTGCTTCATTCCGGTACTCTTACTTTTCTCACAGTCACCAAGCCCTGACCTTCCTGTTATTACTTTATCATTGATTATTTTAAATAAAATCATGACAGGAAACAAAAATATCAGTATTCTTTTTGCTTATGCCGTTTTTGTTTTTTCCATAAAGCCTACCATGATGTGGCTCCCATTACTGGTGTTTTTCTGTTCTGTATTTATTTTTAAACCCAATTATAAAAGCTGGGTTTTAGGAACCGGAATCCTTATTTTGTTCTTTATCAAGAATATATGGACATTCGGATATCCTGTATTTCCTGTTGCCATAGGTGATTTTGGATTCACCTGGAAACCCAATCCGGAAGTCTTAAAAATTTCATCGCAATATGCCATTCAGAAGACATATGATATGCAGTACAGCTACGAAGAAATTCAAAAATTCTCTTTTTATGATGCGGTCAGAAATTGGTTTACCCTGGAAGGAATTAAATCGAAAATCAACCTGTTCTTCATTTTAAGCCTGGTTATTTTTTCTGTTTTTGCGTTCATTAAAAAGAAAAAAATCATTAGCCTTGTCTGCATTTCCTTATTGATAAAAAGTATGCTGGTATTAGCTTTCTCGGCACAATACCGTTTTTTTCTTGATGTATTTTTCGTGATCGCTTTTATCCTGTTTATTCATTTCAGCAAAAAAAAATCAATTGCTTTTTTCTTCGTCTCAAGTGTATTGATGATCGGGATCTTAAGTTTTCCCAATTTCATCCGTCAGTATATTCCGAGTTTCAGACCGGGAAACTTTATGGCCGGATTGAAAAAAGAACAGCTGTATCAGCCCTCAACTTATCATTACAACAAATCTGAAACTTTCAAAACGGGAAATTTAAAATTTAATGTATCAAAAGATTACCCTTTTAATTTTGACACTCCTATTCCTGCAATTTCTGCCAGTTATATTTTTGATGATGCAAAAGCAGGAATCTTCCCTCAGTACATTGACGAAAAAAACATCAAAAAAGGATTTATCTGGAAAAAACTGACAACAGATGAAAAAACTGAAATCCGGAATGTTATCAACAGGATCAAAAATAGCAGACCTAAATAGTAATAAAAATTCCAGGATAAATTTCTAATTGAGATACCTTAAAATATCCTTCTTTTCCAGGGTAAATTTTTCATGAGATGCATTTTCAAGCGTAATCGTCTGGCTGTTGTCAAGGAGTAGTTTTACTTTACAGAAAATCTCATTATTTATTTTTGACGTATCCATATTGTTTATTTTAATAATCTTCTCTGTTAAATTTAATCCTGATAACTGAGGAATTTGTAATTTATTAACAATAATCAGATTATCATTGACAGGGGCAAAAGAAATACCAAAAGACAGGTACTCCAGACTCTTATTCGGTCTGTTTAAAACAATTCTTTTATTAATAAAATCCAGGTCAACTAAATAATTTTCAATAAACCTGGTTCCTATTAAATCAGGAGAATCAGAGCTGCTGTCTACCAGCTGATTACCCAGGTTTGAATTATTAATTTCAACCTCCATAATATCAACCCGCCTCTCCCCTTTACTGATACTGTTTAGAGATTGTGACAGTAATCCTTCAAAAGCCAGAAAATTTTTATCCTTTATTGCATCATAAGATTTTTGATTCATTGTAAAACCCATGCCGGAACCGGTATCAAATATAAATCTGATATCTTGATTCCTTATTTTGGCATTGATTTTTGGAACACCTGTAAAATTTTCTTCGGAGAATGGAATCATCACTGAAGCCGCGGAATATTCTTCCTCAGCTTTATCAGACATAGTGATGGTTCTGCTTTTAAAATCAATCCGCCATATTCTATTTCTCATCATATTGGCTCCCAATATCCCACTTATTTTCTTACAGGCACGGGAACTCATCCAGCCTATATCTGCAAATGAAAAATTTATATTCTCAAAATTCAAATCTGAAATCTGTAAATTATTTGTGGAAAAAACATCCATTTTAGATCGGACATTATTTGCATCAATTCCTTCAAAAACAGTACTGCTTTTCTTTTCATTCAGCTTACCCGTTAATTCAGATGAAATAATGGTGAAGGCTCCGGAATCAAAAATGAAGTTATGCTGGTCATCCCTGATTTTTACTTTAACGATTATTTTTCCATCAATAAAGTCAAAGGGTATTGTTACAGCCTTAAAAAAAGGACAAAGTAATAATAAAGCTATAAAACAATATTTCTTTAAATTTTTCATTTTCTCTTCCGTTTCAGATAAAAAACAAATATAAATATAAAAAAAACAGACTATTGATGAAGCAACTTTATTTACTCTTCCCAAAGCCGGAGCCCGGGTAAGAGAAAGTTAAAAATCTGTTGAATACAAATACAAAGACTTTATTATTATCTGAAGAAAAATAGGTAATTTTGTAACATGTTCAATACATTAGGTAATCTTCTTAGTCTTACAACATTTGGAGAAAGTCACGGCGTGGCTTACGGCGGTATCATCAATAATTTTCCGGCAGGTTTAACGGTCGATTTCGATAAAATTCAATATGAATTGGATCGCAGAAAGCCGGGCCAGTCTGCGATTGTCACTCAAAGAAAAGAAAGTGATACGGTAAAGTTTCTTTCCGGGATCTTTGAAGGAAAAACGACAGGTACCCCAATCGGTTTTATTATAGAAAATGAAAATCAGAAGTCTAAGGACTATGATCATATCGCAGATTCATACCGTCCGAGTCATGCGGATTTCACGTATGACCAGAAATTTGGTATCAGAGACTATCGCGGCGGAGGAAAATCTTCAGCAAGGGAAACCATCAACTGGGTCGTTGCAGGAGCTTTGGCCAAGCAGCTTTTATCCGGCATTGAGATCAATGCTTATGTTTCTTCGGTAGGCGATATTTTCTGTGAAAAACCTTATCAGGCTTTAGACTTTTCAAAAACGGAAAGTAATGATGTACGTTGCCCGGATGCTGAAACTGCTGAAAAAATGATCGAACGAATTAAAGAGATCAAAAAAGAAGGCAATACCATCGGCGGTACGGTTACCTGTGTGATCAAAAATGTTCCTGTAGGAATTGGAGAGCCTATATTTTCCAAACTTCAGGCTGAATTGGGCAAAGCCATGCTGAATATTAATGCCTGCAAAGGATTTGAATACGGAAGCGGTTTCTGCGGAGCTAAAATGACAGGGAAAGAGCACAATGATGCGTTCAATACAGATTTCACTACAAAATCTAATCTTTCAGGAGGAATCCAGGGAGGAATTTCCAATGGAATGGATATTTATTTTCGTGCTGCATTCAAGCCTGTAGCAACTATTCTGAGACCTCAGGACAGCGTAGATAAATATGGAAATCCAGTAGTAGTGGAAGGAAAAGGACGCCACGATCCATGTGTAGTGCCAAGAGCAGTTCCTGTTGTGGAAAGCTTAGCTGCATTTGTACTGGCGGACCTGTTTTTAATTAACAAAACAAGAAACATCAATAATTTTTAATATAAATATTTTTGGTCATGAAAAAATACTGGGATCAGGGAATTTCTTTTGAAGAGTATGTCCGTATCGGAAAAGAAAGATTGGAAAATCCTTCCAGCCAACAGGAAATCGAGTACAAGCAATACTACGAATTAGGGCTTCAGAGAATGGACAGAACACTTAAAAAATATATTCCGGATGAAGAACAGTTAAAAGAGTTGGCTTCTAAAAATTTTGATGGAAAAATCCTGATTATTTCAGAAGCATGGTGCGGCGATGCCAGCGCTACGGTTCCTGCTCTTGTTACCTTTTTCAAAGGACACAATGACGTCAAAATTTTCCTGAGAGATGGTGACAAAAGCCTGATCAGCCAATATCTGACCAATGGTACAGAATCTATCCCAAAAGTACTTATTCTGGATAAAGATTTTAATGTAAAGAATTCCTGGGGACCACGTCCGAAATACGGATATGAATTATTAATGAAGCACAAAGCAGATCCTGAAGCTTACCCGAAAGATAACTTCTATAACGACCTGCAGCTGTATTATGCAAAAAACAGAGGCAAAGATGCCATTCAGGAGATTTTAGAATTGCTATAATATAAAACTGAATCCCATAAGGCAAAAATTAACAGTAAAGATCATCGCATGAAAAAGAATATCATATACATTGCCCTTATCATCATTATCGGTGTCATAGCTTTTGTTCCGGGAGTAAAAGAATACCTGAGAGACCAGTTCTTCCCGATTGCTACCATTGAAAATGCCGTACATGTAAGTGAAGAAGATTATGACATTGAGCTGAAAGGGATCAATGTACCAAGTACCAATCTTAAAACGTTTAAGAATAAACCTGTTTTCCTTAATTTCTGGGGAACCTGGTGTCCGCCGTGCAGAAAAGAATGGCCAAGCATTCAAAAATTATATGATTCCAGAAAAGGAAATGTAGATTTTATTCTTATTGCCATGAACGATAAGGAAGAGGATGTAAAAAAGTTTTTAAAAGAAAATAATTATTCCGTTCCTGTCTATATTGCACAAAGCCCTATTTCTGAAAAAATTCTTCCCAAAGTATTCCCTACCACTTTTCTTATTGATAAGCACGGAAGAATCATCATTAAAGAAGATGCCTCCAGAGATTGGAACACAGAAACTGTGCATCAGTTCATTGACAATATCATCAAGTAATTATTTTAACTAAATTTTATATTTTATTGGTATAGTATTTGCGAAATTTATTACGTTGAAAAATTTATTAAAACTAAACACAAAATGAAATATTCAAAATTGAACCTTGCAAAAGAAGCGATCAGCCATAAAGGCTTTGTCAAAAAAATTCCTGACATTTTCAGGATGGTCAAATTATGGAGAAAAGGAGAATACCCGATGAGATCCATCGATATCATCTTACCACTCCTGGGGCTTTTATATGTAATTTCTCCTATTGACATACTTCCTGAATTTGCCGTACCTGTTTTAGGAGTTATGGATGACCTGGCAGTATTGTCACTGACGATTCCAAAGCTGATCAAGGAAGTGGACAAATTTTTGCTGTGGGAAGCAGAACAAAGGCTTAACGGCACCAAAGTTATCGATGCAGAAATTATAAAATAATAATTACAGAAATATTTTTAAACCATCCTGAAACGTTTCAGGATGGTTTTTTATTGACAAATGGTTGATAAATTTTTAAGCCTTGTTTCAAATCATTAAATTTGCAGTATCTAATAAAAAATAATGGAAAGTAAAAAAGAATTTTTCTTAGAGTGTTACAAGCTGGGCATCATCAAATTCGGAAGGTTTACCTTAAAAAGCGGCATCGAAAGTCCGTTCTATGTAGACCTGAGACCTTTGGCCTCGGACCCGAAAATCTTAAAAAATCTGGCTAATTATTTATTGGAAATGCTTCCACTGGATAATTTTGATTTAATCTGCGGAGTGCCTTATGCAGCACTTCCGATGGCTACTGCAATGTCTTTGGAAAGTTATATTCCATTAATTATTAAAAGAAAGGAAGCCAAGAGCTACGGAACTAAGAAGCTGATCGAAGGAATTTACCAGAAAGGCCAGAATTGTCTTTTGGTAGAAGACGTGATTACTTCCGGAAAATCTCTTGTAGAAACCATTGCAGAGGTAGAACAGGAAGATCTTAAAGTAGCCGATATCGTTGTGGTCCTTGACAGAGAGCAGGGCGGAAAACAGTTGCTGGAAAGTAAAGGCTACAGAGTTCACACCCTTTTCAATATTTCAGAAGTTTGCGCTATTCTTCAGGAAAACGGAGAATTGTCTGACGAAGAAGTAAAAAGAATCCAGGATTTCCTTCAGGGAAACCATATTCAGTTTGAAGAAAAGACGAGAAATTCTTACGAGCAGAAATTAGAACATGCACAGCATTCAGTTTCTAAAAAACTGCTGGAAACGGCTTTGGCAAAAAAATCTAACCTTATTGCCTCTGCTGATGTTACCACAACCCGGGAACTGCTTGATCTTGCTGAAAAAGTAGGACCTCACGTGATTGCGTTAAAAACACATATTGATATCATTTCAGACTTTGACTATGAAAAAACAATTCTTCCTTTAAAAGCATTAGCTGAAAAACATCAGTTCTTATTGATGGAGGACAGAAAGTTTGCAGATATCGGCAACACACAGGAACTGCAGTTTACCAGCGGTGTATTTAAAATTACAGACTGGGCAGATTTCGTTACTTCACAGGTGATCGGGGGATTTGAATCTCTGGACTGCTTTAAAAATGTAGGCGTAGTTGCGATTGTAGGAATGTCTTCCAAGGGAGCGCTAACTACGGCAAGCTACCGTGAAGAAGCTCTGAAAGTAGCATTATCACATCCCAATGTCATCGGAGGAGTATCACAGAATCCGATTCCTGAAGAGCTTTTGCTTTTCACTCCGGGTGTTAATCTTGCAGACTCAGGCGACGGAAAAGGACAGCAGTACAATACTCCTGAACATGTTTTCAAAATGCTTCACTCGGATTTCATCATTGTAGGAAGGGGAATTTATAAATCTGAAGATCCTGAAACTGCTGCCATTACCTATAAGAATGAGGGTTGGAATGCTTATGTTAATTCTTTGCAAAAAAACGCGTTTCAGGGCTAAAATCCTGCTGGATATATTCAAAATAAGTTTATATTTGGGCTTTATCACAGGATTTTGAAAAAGATTACGACATGCCTTGTTTTGTTTTGGGGAATTGTACAGGTTTCTGGGCAAAAAGACAGCATATACATTGAAGCCAAATTATCTACGGACAGAAAAACACTGGAGGTCAATCAGGAAATTGTGTATTACAATCATACTGATAAAGACCTGCAGGCGGTAAAGCTTCTCAATTGGGTTTCTGCTTATAACAAAAAAGGAACATCGCTGGTATACAGGAAACTGGAAGATAGGAACAGTGATCTTCATTTTGCAAAAAATGATCAGCTGGGCACACTTCTGGATCTGCAAATTAAAAATTCAGCACAGCCTGTTTCGGTAAATTCCACATCAGATGAGAATCTTTTTCTTCCTCTGAAAGAGGCTTTGAAGCCCGGAGAAAGCATCAAATTACAGCTTCAGTACAGCATGCACCTACCTGACAAGAAATTTACAGGTTACGGTACTTCAGATAAAGTCACTGCATTAAAATATTTCTTTATTGTTCCGGATCATTTTGATCCGGACAATATTTCCAAAAGAAACTATCACGATATTGAGGAATCGGTAAGCTTCAATACTTTCTGGACCGTCAATTTTGACCTCCCCCCTAACAGTTTTATAGAAAGTAACCTGCCACAGATCCAGATGAATGCATTCAAGGGTTACCTTGATTCTGATCCTGAATTTGTAATCTCGCAGAGCGGGCTTCCTTCTATAAAAGTAAATGTGGATGGCGCTGATACTGAGATCAAGTTCGGCTATAATCTGAAACCGGAAGAAAAACAGAATCTTGAATTTTATCTGCCTTTGCATTTGAAATTCATTAAAGAGAAAATAGGTTTTCTTCCAAAAAATATTTTTATTTCGGATAAGTTCAGAGCTTTGGAGGATTTTTTCGGGAATAATGATATCTCTTTCTGGAAATTCAGATTTCAGCTGTTCACCGAATCTGAAAAAATAGACCTTGATTATTTCGGGATTATTGCAAAAAAAATACTTGACGAAAGCATTATTGCAGATAAACAGAAGGATCACTGGTTCAAAAACGGTTTGAAATCTTATCTTGAAATCCAGTATCTTCAAAAGTTCTATAAAGACACCAGATTATTGGGTAATTTGCCGGAGACCCGTATTTTTGGAGTAAAGCCATTAAAGCTATTTCATGCTTCTAAAGTAAAATTGATCGACCGTTACGGACTGGCCTATCAATACATCATGTCCCAGAATCTGGACCAGAAAATCAGCGAGAACTTTACGGTTTTGAGTAATTTTAATGATATGGCGGTCAGCAGTTTTGAAACGGGAAGTCTTTTTAATTATACTGCCGAAAAAATGGGGTATGATCAGTTCAATAGTATTCTGAAAGAGTATATTTCCAAAAATACAGACAAGAAAATTGTGCCGGAGGAATTTCTTAAAGAACTCACTGAAAAAGATAAAACATCAGGATATCTCACCAATTTTTTAAAGCAAAAGAACAGAGTTAACTTCAAACTGAAGAATATTAAGAAGGAAGATGATTCTTTAAATATTAAAATTGGTAAAAATACAGACTCTTCTATTCCTGTACGTCTTGAGACACAGACCAGCGAAGGTGAGGTTAAATCCTATTGGATAGAAACAAAAGAAAACGAAAGAATCACCAATTTTGCGTTGCCTGTTTCTGAAGATATTCACAAAGTAACTCTAAACTCAGATTATATTTTTCCGGAATCCAAATACCGGGACAATTTTTTATATGCAAAAGGTCTGTTTTCGAATACAAAAAAAATAAAATTTAAACTTATTAAGGATATTCCAAATCCTGAATATAACGAAATATACGTCAGCCCAAGAGTACGTTTTAATAATACGTATGATAAATTTCTTCTGGGTGTTAACTTAAAAAACCAGTCTTTCTTCGATCAGAAGTTCCTGTATTCATTTACACCTACTTACAGTACGGGAACCGGAAAACTGACCGGATCAGGCGCTATCTCCTACTCTTTCCTTCCGGCTGAAAGTGTTTTCAGAAGTATTACTTTTGGAGTATCAGGTTCTTATTTCCATTATGACTATGGACTGGCTTACAGGAAAGGTTCGATCTTTTCCAATTTCAACTTCAGGAAAAATCCACGAAGTACGGTAAGCAGAAGCTTAGGATTTTCTTACAATTATTTGGAGAGAGACCTCAGTCCTAAAATGATCGCTAATAAGGATTATGACAAGTATAATCTCTGGAGCGCAGGCTATGGGTATAGCGACAGCCAGATGATCCATGAAAAAAGCTTAAGCTTAAGCACTCAGGGTATGGAGGATTTCAATAAAATAACTGCTGAAGGATTTTACAGATGGGAATTTGCTCCGAAGCAAAAGTTGAGCGTCAGGTTGTTTGCCGGTTATTTTATAAGAAATGAGACCCGAAATAATACATTCAACTATGGAATATCAAGGGTTTCAAACTATTCTTTCTCTTACAATCTGTTGGGAGAAAGTGCTAACAGCGGCCTTCTGTCACAACAGTTTATTCTGGCTGACGGAGGTTTTAAATCCTTTATCCCGGGATCTGTTAATCAGTGGATTACTTCATTTAATGTAGATTCCAGTGTTTGGAAGATATTTCATGTGTATGCGGATGCAGGAATTTATAAAAATAAAAACCGCCCAGCAGAGTTTATCTGGGACAGTGGTATTAAAGTAAAGCTTATCCCTGATTTCCTTGAAATATATTTTCCGATACAGTCGTCTTTAGGCTTTGAACCGTCTTTCAAGGATTACGCAAAACGCATCAGATATACTTTAGTACTAAATCTCGGTGCCGTTATCAATGCAGCGAGAAGGGGATGGTATTAAAAGAAAAAAGCAACTGTAAAAACAGCTGCTTCTTTTAACATGTTATATTGAAAACTAACTTTTGCTTTTCGGATTAAATTTCATCTAAAGTATTCCTTAAATGAATTTTCTTTTCTCTATTCAGTATACATCAAATACAGTACCACAAAAATTAAAATATTCAAAAAAATATACAATTCATCTTTAAAGAGTAAATAAAATTCCAGATCGAATATGATGATAAAAAACTCCGGCCATTTCTACGAAATGGCCGGAGCTCATATTAATAAAGAAACTAAAATTAGTCTTTTAAAATCTTCTGAGATACCGGCTCATTATTGATTGTTCCTGTAACGATATAGTTTCCTTTTGCCAGTTCAGCAACGTTTACACTACCGTTTTCTTTTACAGAAGCAGATTTAACAACCTGTCCGAACATATTGTAAACTTTTACATTTTTCACATCAGCTCCGAAAGTAATCTCATCGCTTTTCACGAAAGTGTTTTTTACAAAGTTTCCAGCTTTTGCGTTTTTGATATCAGAAACAGCCAGTGTTCCTGAAGTTGAATTCTGAGGAGTTGGAGCTACTGCTACAAAATCCGTAGCATTATTGTTAGTATCTCCTGCTACTCTTGCAATTGAAGTTGTATTTGATGGTGCCGGAGCAGCAGCTGTTCCTTCAAAAGCATTTGCAGTACTGCCATACCCTAGGTAATCAATTACATTTGAGGCTGTTGGAGATGTTGGCGCTGTACTATTAGTAGTTAAAGCAATTTTCCCCGCGCTTCCAGATAAATTAATTGTTCCCGTAGCATCAGGTGTTGGCAAATCTCCTCCTGCACTTCCTACACTTCCTTCCTGTAATAGATAAGTTTGTCCCGGAGCTAAAGTTATATTTGGCAAAGCATGGTTACTGTTTCCTCCATTGAAGGTCCCTGTAGCGGAAGCGTACTGTAAATAAGCACCTGTTAAGGTAACTGGAGCAGAACCTATATTTTTTAATTCTACAAAATCATATTTATACAATATAGCTGCGTTGCTGCCTCCACCAGCTCCATAAATTTCATTAATCACAATTTGAGCGTTCATAGATGCTGCTGCTGAGATTAATCCCAAAATAGTAAAGATTTTTTTCATTATAAAAAGTTTTTAAATTTTATGAGATAAAAGTACAAAAAACCATCACTATATAAAAGTGACATCATATAATTAACAATTAATTAAAGTTACTTTTTTAACAATCTTTCGGGAAACCTTACTAACATTACATTTCCTGTTATAAAATAAATCTCTTGTCAAAGATCTATTACATTTGAAGTTACATTTTCGGTAATTAATATAGATTGAACAAATGAATAAAAAATTAATGATTGCAGAATTTGATTATTAATAATCTACATAATAAAATCACCTGTAATTTTCAGGGATTTACAATAAATTAGATTAAATTTCTGTTAATAATGCTAAACTCCTTTCCATTAACATTTTTTAGTTATTTTTACGAACTATTTTGAAAGGCTTGCGTAATCTTTTTCTTCTGATCGGTTTGTTTTTCATGGGCATATTTTCGGCCCATGCACAAATATTTTCGTGGAAAAATCCGAATATTCCGGAAGACAGCATTAAAAAAGACAGCATCCTTGCAGCCCGTTTTGAACAGGATATTTTTGCAAAAGATACTTTAGATTTTGTAAAAACCAACAACAAAATAATCGTAGATGAAGCGGTACTTGTTAAAAATGACAAAAAAAGATTTTTAGGAGAGCTGAACTCTAAAGGTTCTATCATCCGTGGAATCACATTCGGTAATAACCAGGGACAGTCTGTACAGAGTTCTATGGACCTTCAGATTTCCGGAAGACTTTCCAAGGATGTAACTATTTTAGCGAGTATTTCGGACCATAACCTTCCTATTCAGGCTGATGGTTATACACAAACTCTGGAAGAGTTTGACAAGATTTATATGCAGCTGAACATTAAGGATAAATCCATCCTCAGGGCAGGACATCTTGATCTTGTGGAATCCAAAAATTATTTTGCAAAATTCCAGAGACGAAGTATGGGGCTTGAGTTTCAGACTGAATTCGGAAAGGATAACAAAACTTTTGTTGATGTTTCTATGGGCGTTGCCCGAAGTGAATTTCACAGGGTTCGTTTCCAGGGTGTGGAAGGCAACCAGGGTCCTTACCGTTTAACCGGGAAGAATGGCGAGCAGTTTATCACCCTTATTTCCGGCTCTGAGCAGGTATTTATTGATGGTATTTTAATGAAGCGCGGTGAAAACCAGGATTACGTCATTAATTATAATACCGGAGAGGTTACCTTTACCAGTTTCCGTCCGATTTTCCAGCAGAACTTTATCACTATTTCCTATAACTATACGAACAGGAATTATTCCCGATATTTATTTACCGGAAAAGTGGAGCATCAGAGAGAAAAGTTCAAAGTAGGACTGAACTGGTTCATGGAAAATGACAACAAAAATGCTCCCCTTTCTTTAAATCTTTCCAAAGAAGATGAACAAATCCTTGCCGATGCCGGTAATGATCCCAATATGATGTATGCCCCATCAGGTGTAGTTACTCCATATGATGTTAATAAAATCCTGTATCGTTTAAATCCTGCCGGAAATTTCTACGAATTTTCGACAGATCAGAATGAAACACTTTATCAGGTTTCCTTTACTTACTTTGGTATTAATCAGGGTGATTACAAAATTACACAGACCACGAATAACGGCCGTGTTTTTGAGTATGTCGGGAATAATATGGGGGATTATAAAGCCGTAAGAAAGCTTCCTTCTCCTCAGAAATCTCAGGTTTATTCAGTAAATTCCGAATATCTTTTAAAAGAGGGAAAAATTGGAGCTGATTTTTCACTGAGCAACTATGACCTGAATTTATTTTCTTCAAAAGATGCTGCTCAAAACATTGGATATGCATGGCGTATTTTCGGAAATAAAAGTTTTACAAAAAACAACTGGAAAGGAACTCCAAGCTTTGAATATCAATATATTGATAAGCAATTCCATATTTTAGACCGTATCAATGATGTGGAATTCTCAAGAGATTTTAACTTAGTACAGGAATTCAGCCAGAGGACTCAAAACAGGTTTATATTCAGCTTTTTAAATAAATGGAACAATAAATCTACTCTGAATTACCGCGTAAACTACCTGGATGAACAGGATACCTACAAAGGGATAAAAAATGATCTTGATCTGAGCTGGATCAGCGGGAAGTTCTTTACAAAAGGAAATCTGTCATACCTTAATACAAATGCTACCCTACAGGATACTAAATTCATCCGGGGTGGAGTTTCTACAGAATTTACCGGCAAAAAAGGAAGCTGGGCTGTTGGAGGAAGCATGGAACATAATGAAAAGAAGTATAATGATACACAGCTCATGGATGTTACCAGTTTCAGCTGGAAAGAGATCTTTGTTCAGAAAAAGATCGGTGACAGTACACGCACAAAGCTCCTTGCCAAAGTGTACATGAGAGATAATGACTCTGTACGAAACAACAGGCTGGAGAGTATGAATAATATCCTGGGAATCATGGCGGAAAGCCAGCTTATCAAAACCGAAAGAACCACTTTAAATGCTTTGATACATTATAGAAAATTCTTTTATCAGAATGATGATGCAGACATGTCCCGAAATAATGATTTCGTGGTCGGAAACATTCTGTATAATCAGCAATTGTTCAGAAACGGGATGCGTCTGCAGGCATTTTATGAACTTGGAAACGGACAGGAAGCACAGAGAGAATTCCAGTATCTTAAGGTAACAGATGGCCAGGGTGTTTACAAATGGACCGATTATAACGGAGACGGCATCCAGCAGCTCGATGAATTTGAAATTGCTGAATATTCTGACTTAGCACAGTATATCAGGATTTATACCAATTCCGTACGCTATATTCCTTCCAATAAAAACAAGATCCAGTTGGCATTATTCGTTAATCCGTCGATAATCTTCAATTCTGAAAATGCATTTTTAAAACGCTGGAATTTTAATGTTTCACTGAACTCACAAAACTCTTTCTACAAAAAAGATAAGGTTCTGGTACTGAATCCTTTTGAAAAAAACAGTGATCAGATCTTAAAAAATCAGAATATTCTGGCCTCTGTCCAGTTTAATCCAACTGAGAAATCCGGCTGGAACGGGAACTACCGCTTTATCACCAATGATAACCTCATCAATGCCAATTTCAGTAATGAAGAGCGTGAGCAGGTTTCTCATTTTATCAACATCGGATATTGGTTTAATAAGGAATTCAGAGTCGATTGGGAAAATTCAATCCATGATCTTAAAAACTCATCTCAGTTATTTGCCACAAGGGATTACCGTTTGAATAATATTGAAACAAAACCGAAGGCCACCTATAAATTTACAGATGCTATCCAGGCGGAACTTTCTTCTGCTTACCGTCAGAAAAAAAGAATAGACGGTGAAGAGCTCCTTAAAGCATTTGACGTTACTGGAACCATTCAGTGGGAGCGCAGAAAAACTTCAATAAGGGGAAATTTTTCTTTTATTAATAATGATTTTACCGGAAACAATTTCAGTATTGTCGGAAACCAGATGCTGGACGGCCTTAAACCCGGCAAAAATCAGGTATGGAGTGTCTTCATTCAGCAGGCGATCAACTCTTTCCTTCAGCTCAATTTAAATTATGAGGGAAGAAATTCGGGAGACAGAACCATTCACATCGGAAGTATGCAGGTGAAGGCGAGTTTTTAATTGAGTTGGAAAGTTTGGGGTATGAGAGATTGAATGAAGTTAATTACCAATTACCAGTTGGCTGTTTTTTGTTGACATTTATCAAATTTACTAAAACCATTCGTCTGATATCTGTCATCTACATGCCACTATTCCCCCACTCACTTGCCAAACAAAATTCACAAATCATAACCTTAATAATATTTTAAATCCAAAAAATCATAGTCTGACGTCTAACATCTGAGATCTGGTATCTCATATCTAGTGTCTAAAATCTTGGCCTTGGCTCTTGTTTCTTGTTTCTTGATTCTCGATTCTACCATCCACCACTCACTTGCCACGCAAAATTCACTATTCATCTCAATTCTTTTCAAATAGATATTCAACATTTACAGTCATAGATATTATCATATTTCCAAATGTTTATAATTTCGTAAATTTGCCGCATGGTAAAAATAGGCAATATAGAACTGCCGGAATTTCCGCTTTTGCTGGCTCCGATGGAAGATGTAAGTGATCCTCCATTCAGACGCCTGTGCAAGATGCACGGGGCAGATCTGATGTATTCTGAATTCATTTCTTCTGAAGGCTTAATTCGTGATGCGATGAAGAGCCGCAAGAAGCTGGATATTTTCGATTATGAAAGACCGGTTGGTATTCAGATCTTCGGCGGAGATGAAGAGGCAATGGCAATGTCTGCAAGGATTGTAGAGACGGTAAACCCTGATCTCGTAGATATTAATTTCGGATGCCCTGTAAAAAAAGTAGTCTGTAAAGGAGCGGGAGCAGGTGTTCTTAAGGATATTGATCTTATGGTACGTCTTACCAAAGCTGTTGTAAGCTCTACTCATCTGCCGGTAACGGTTAAAACCCGTCTGGGATGGGACAGCACCAGCATCAATATAGATGAAGTAGCCGAACGTTTACAGGAAACCGGCATCAAAGCTTTAACGATACATGCCAGAACCCGTGCACAGATGTACAAGGGCGAAGCGGACTGGGAACATATTTCCAGAATAAAACAAAATCCTAATATTGAGATTCCTATTTTCGGAAACGGCGATATTGATTCTCCGGAAAAAGCTCTGGAATACAAACAAAAATATGCATGCGACGGGATTATGATCGGTCGTGCAGCGATTGGATATCCATGGATTTTTAATGAGATCAAACATTTTTTCAAAACCGGAGAGCATCTTCCGGAACCTGTTATTGCAGATCGTTTACTTGCTGTACGCCAGCACGCGGAATGGAGCGCAGAATGGAAAGGTGAAAAATTGGGTCTTATTGAAATGAGACAGCATTACAGTAATTATTTCCGTGGTGTCCCGCATTTCAAAGAATTCAGGAAAAAATTCCTTGAGGTATTTACTTTAGAGGAAATGGATGCTTTGATTAAAGAAACGCAGCAGTTCTACGAAGAATATCAGGCACAGGTATAAAATAAAAAACCATCAATCTGATGGTTTTTTTTATGTCTTAATATCCTCCTGATGAAGATTCGTTTTTTATTAAATTCAAAGCTGAAGAGGTTCCTATTCTTTTCACTCCCATGCTGATCATTTTCTCGGCATCTTCGGGAGTTCTCACTCCTCCGGCTGCTTTTACAGGAAGCTTCCCAGCGTTATCCAGCATGATTTTTATGCCTTCAAACGTTGCTCCGTTGGGTTTTCCGTCTTCTGTCTGGTAAAAACCTGTAGAAGATTTCACAAAAATGTTCGGCAGATCATTTTCGGAGAAGTTTTCTACCGACCAGTCTGAGATATTTTTAGTGATATCCGCAATCTGTGCATCCGTTAATGCCGCAATTTCAATGATCCATTTTGCGATCTTCTGATTCTGCAGAGCAAGTGTTGTACATTTTACGAACTCTTCTTTTACCAGGGCAAGATCTCCTTTGAGATAAGCATTATAATTAATAACAAAATCGAGTTCATCTGCTCCGTCTTCAATTGCTTTTGACGCTTCAGCAAGTTTCTCATCCACAGTATAGGTTCCTTCATGAAAACCTATTACGGTTCCTACCACAACATCCGAATGTCTCTCCTGAATATACTTTTTGATATCGGCTACATAATCCGGACGGATCATTACTGCAAAAATACCATGGTCTATGGCTTCCTGAGCAAGCTCTTTATCTATCTGTAATGTTTCTTCGTTTGAAATGCCTGACTGTTCAGGTGTTTTCAAATAGGTTGAATCCAAATATTGGGCAATCTTCATAATCTTTATACTTTCAGTTGTCTGTAAATACCTTGTTCCAAAGATATGAAAGTTTCTGTTCTTGTCACCCCTTTCAGCTTCTGAAGTTTGTTCAGAATCTGCATAAGATGGTCATTGTCTTTACAAAGAACTTTTAGGAATATGGTGTAATTTCCTGTTGTATAATGAGCTTCAACCACTTCATTCACTTCTTTCAGAGATTTTACAACCTCAGGATAGTGGCTGGGCTGGTCCAGAAACATTCCGATATACGAAATTACTTTATATCCAATTTTTTTAGGATTAAGAAACGAAATGGAGTTTTCAATAACTCCCGCATGCTCGAGTTTTTTAATTCTCTGATGTACAGCTGTTGTGGAAATTCCAACATTTTTTGAAATGTGGGCTAAGGATGTTTTAGCATTATCCATCAGCATGTAAATGATTTCCTTGTCAATCGAGTCTAAATGATAGCTTGTGTTACTTGAATTTTTCATTTTCTACTTATTATTTATGTTTTTGTTTCTTCAAACTTTACAAAAACCGGGAAGTGGTCGCTGTATCCGCCCAAATACCGGGTACCGGCATAGGTTCGGAAGGGACGTCCTTCAAAATTTCTCACCTGGCTGCTTATTTTTTCAGAATTAAAAATATGGGCACTCTGAAAGTTCAAAACATCATTATCAAAAAGTGATTTTGACATGATGATCTGATCATACAACAGTCCAGACTTATAATGAAAAGTAGAATAATTTCTTGTATTAAACAATTCTTGAAAAGGGTTTACCAAGACCTTCTCATGCTTGTTGTCGTAGAGAATTTTTACTAAATTTTCATCATCAGGGTTTTCGTTAAAATCACCACACAATATTACATGTTCTTTTTCGGTACCTACAATTTTCAGAATCCGGTTATGGATCTCATTAAGAATAAAGTCTCTTTTGGGCTTATTAATATCTTTTTCTCGCTTAGAGGGAAGGTGGGCGATAAAAACATTAATAACAGTTTCTTTATACTTAATTTTAGAAAACAGTACGTCTCTGGTTGTGTCGTAATTTTCTGTGTTTTTTCTATTTATAATTTCAAAGAAGAAGGTAATAGTTTCTGAGTCTATGATCTCTACTTTGTCTTTATGGTATAACATGGCTACATCTACCTTTCTCTCATCCATAGAATTGTAATGTACAATTCCATATTCTGAATTAAAAGGTTCCATTTCCACCAGATCTTCTAAAACTTTCCTTCCGGAAACTTCAGAAAGTCCAATTAAAAATGGGAGAGCACCATTTTCCTCCTTCATTAACTGAAAAACGTGTGAAATTTTAAAAAGCTTATTCCTATATCTTTTTTCATCCCAACCTCTCAAGCCCGATTTTGTAGGGTCTAACCTGTGAAGAGGCTTCGGGTCGGGTAAAAATAAATTTTCAACATTATAAAAAGAGAACATCTCCATCTGCAAAATTTGCTATCTTAAAATTATCAATTTCTTTTCCGTTGTAAATTTATTATTTTTTTTCAAATTTCATTAATTTATTTATACTATTTTCATCTTAATATTATGCAAGCAATATAAAATATTTAATGAAAATTATCAATAAAAACACTATTATAAAGTTAAATTATCAAGCATTTAAAATTATCAACTCAAAAAATAAAATCAAAATAGTATACTATTACCTAATTAACAGGAAAAAAAATATAATATTTGTGAAATTTGATGAATAATTTTAACAAATTTCAATATTGTGGTAACTTTTATTTAATCTTACAAGTAAAATTTCAGAAGCATGAAAAAAAAATGTTTTTTTTTAACAGTTTTTGTGTTATTTTTTTTAGAGCAGGTCAGGACGTTTTTCCTGTGTGATCCTTACAGCTTCCTCATGGCGCCATTCTTCTATCTGGGCAAAATTCCCGCTTAGTAACACCTTCGGCACCTCCAATCCTTTATAAACCTCTGGCCTTGTATAAATAGGCGGCGAAAGAAGGTCATCCTGAAAACTGTCTGTAAGAGCACTCTGCTCATCATTCAATACTCCGGGAACCAGTCTTATAATGGAATCCGCAAGAACACATGCTGCCAGCTCACCTCCAGTAAGTACATAATCGCCAATTGAAATTTCTTTGGTGATATGAAGGTCACGAACCCTCTGATCAATGCCTTTGTAGTGGCCGCAAAGAAAGATCAGATTATTTTTTATAGAAAGGGTATTTGCAATTTTCTGGTTTAAAGTGATACCGTCCGGCGTAAGATAAATTACTTCATCATATTCTCTCTGGGATTTAAGTTCAGAAATACATTTATCCAGCGGTTCTATCATCATTACCATTCCTGCTCCGCCTCCATAGGGTTCATCATCAATCTGTCTGTGCTTGTTGATGGCCCAGTCCCTCAGATGATGGAAATGAACTTCTACCAAACCTTTATCCATTGCCCTCCTTAAAATAGAAGTCTGAAACGGACTTTCCATTAATTCGGGAAGCACGCTTATTATATCAATTCTCATTGTAATGTATCGTTTTTCTTATTAGGTGAAATAATTAATCTTAAAGAAGAATCTTTGTTGAAGTAGCTCCACATCCAGTTGAAAAAGATCGCAATCTTATTTCTTACGCTCAGGATGAGCATGAGGTGAAGGAACATCCAGAAATACCAGGCCAGGAATCCCTGAAACTTCATAAACGTAAGATCTACTACAGCCCTGTGTTTTCCAATGGTTGCCAGCGAGCCTTTATCCTTATATTCATACTCCACCCAATCATTTTGGTTCTTCTTCAGTAAGTTTCTACCTAAATTTTTTGCTTGATTAATGGCTACGTTTGCGACCTGAGGATGTCCCTTCGGATATTTTGGTGTTTCCATATAGGAAATATCCCCGACTGCGTAAATATTGTCGTAACCTTTTATTTTATTAAACCGATCTACTATATACCTGTTTTTCACTAATTTTTCTTCCGGAAAACCACCCACCACATTTCCTGTAACACCCGCTGCCCAGATCACATTATTGGACGGGATATCTTTTCCGCTTTTTGTGTATACCTTATTACCATCATAATCCGTTACAACTTCACCGCTTAGAAATGTAACGCCGAGATCCTTAAGGTATTTTTCAGATTTTTCCTGTGCCTCACTGCTCATTACAGCAAGCGGCTTCTCTGTGGAGCTTACCAGGATAATCTTAAGCTGATCAAAATTCATGTATGGATAATCTCTGGGAAGAATTTCTTTTTTCATCTCGGCAAAAGCTCCCGCTAACTCTACACCGGTAGGTCCGCTTCCTACAATAACGATATTCCAGTTACCGTCATCGCTTCTGCTTTTTTCAAGGATGAGTTTTTCAAAGGTCATCAGCACATGATTCCTGATGCTTATTGCTTCCTGGGTATTTTTCATCCCGAAAGCCCTCGATTCCATATCTTTGTTTCCAAAGAAATTGGTTTTGCATCCTGTAGCGATCACCAGCTTATCATAGGTAAATTCAGCCTCATCCGTGATCACTTTATTGTTGGCAGGATCAATCTCCTTAACTTCGGTAAGGCGAAACTGTGTGTTTCTGGATTGCTGAAAAATCTTCCGGAAAGGGAAAGAAATATTGGATGGTTCTATCCTTCCGCATGCAACCTGATAAAAAAGCGGCTGAAACATATGATGATTCACCCGGTCCAGAACAATTACTTTTTTGTTTCTGTTATTCAGTGTTTTAGCAAGCTGCAGCCCCGCAAAGCCCCCTCCTATGATGATGATCTTTTCGCGTGTTTCCATAATACACAAATTTACTGATTTTATTTAGCATTTAGTAGTGAAATAAGTTAGTTTTGCAAAACTTTATGACACCTAAAAAGTACACCAAAAAGACGGCCAAAAAAGTGCATGAGAACCGTCGGAAGAATTATTTTTTCCGGAGAAAAGTGATATTGGCTGTTTTAATTCTTGCTTTAATAGGAACAGGATTCTACCTGAAACAGTCTGTCAGTTATTACTATGCGCTGTACTTCAATAAATTCAGACATAAAAAACTGCGCAACAATGAAGTGGAAGCAGCAAGAATTCAGAAGATCCTTACTGCTAACCTCGACAAAACCTATGGTTTTGATGTTTCTCATTATCAGAACAGGGAAGACATCAAATGGGACAGCCTGAGCATTGGCAACAAAACAATTCCACTGGAATTTGTAGTTATGCGTGCTACGATGGGAAACCGAAATGCCGATAAACATTTTGATGAATTCTGGGTGAAAGCCCAGAAGCATAATCTGATTCGTGGAGCCTATCATTTTTACAGAGCCGATGAGGATCCCGTGATCCAGGCCAATAATTTTTTAGCCAATGTAAAGCTGGAAAGTGGTGATCTTCCCCCTATTTTAGATATTGAAAAGATTCCGAAAAGAAAAACGAATAAAAAGCTGGTAGAAGACCTGAAAGTATGGTGCAAGATCATAGAGGAAACTTATGGTGAAAAACCGATCATCTATACCTATTATCATTACTATAAAGATTTCCTGAAGGGAGAATTTGATGATTATCCGCTCTGGCTGGCGAACTATAATGATGTGCCCTCTCCTACTCCTAATGATCATTGGGATTTCTGGCAGTTTACGGAAAATGGCATCGTTCACGGAATTAATACCAAAGTAGATCTCGATATTTACAATGGAAGCACCTGGTCGTTAAAAAGACTCACACTGGATTAATTGAAATGGAAGAAGGAGCCCGGAATTCCTTATCCCAAAAGAGTCGCTTTTCTTAAAACAATTGAGAGAAATCAACCGTCTGCAATATCTTTCAGCTTCCCTCTTCCATCCTAAGATTATTTCCCCAGAAACTCTAAAATATCTGCATTCAGCTCATCTGCATTTTCGAAAGGAATCATGTGGGTCGCATTTTTATAGATCTTAAGCTGGGCATTGGGGATCTGACTGGCTATCATTTCGGTATGATCCTGTTTGATTACATCTCTGTCTCCTGCAATCACTAGAACCTGACTTTGTATTTTTGCCAGATCTTTTTTGCTGATGTGGGGCTCATTCAACATGATCTCTACCAGTCTGCGTTCGTTGAATTTTCCAGGCTTATTCTCTATATTCAGCACCAGAAGCTGATTTTTCATATGGGAAATAAGTCTTTCATCGACACCTTCAGGAAAAGTATTGGCTCCAATCGCAATTAATTTGTTAAGAGTTTCCGGATATTTTAAAGCAAATTCCAATCCTGTGATTCCACCGTCGCTCCATCCTGCAATATTAATTTTGTGGAATCCCAGCTTGTCTGCAAGTGCTTTTATATCTTCTGCGAATTGGGTATAGGTAAAATCTCTTTCAGAAGTATCGATACTCTTACCCTGGCCTCTGGTATCTACAACAATCAATTTAAATTGTTTGGAAAGAACCGGAATCTGCTGGTAAAAATCCTGAATGCTTCCTGAATTTCCATGAAGAAGAAAAAGCGGCTCACCTTCACCGTAAACCTCGTAATAAAGCTTAGTATCTTTTAATTGAAGATAGTTTCCCGAAGTTCCATTTTTTCCGTACACAGAGTTCTTAGATTCCATATTATATCGGGAAACATCTGAAATCAGCCCTTCAAGGTCATCTCCGGAAGCAGCTGTTTCATCTTTGATATTTTTTGCACTTTTATCCACTTTTACATCGATGTTTATAGCTGGTGCGGCGAGGGTCATTTTCTGCCAGTCTCCATAAAATTTTCTTATAAATCCTGTTCGGAACAGTGCCGCGCTGATATTTACCTTGCCGTCAAATTCTTTTAAAAACTGAATTCCGATAAAGAATTTTCCCTGCACCCAGATATTATGATCATTCACATCCAGTGTATAGGTTCCGTCTTTAATCATATCTTCCGTAAGCTCCACTGTGATCTCTTCATCCAGGATATTTTGGTCGGGAAAGCCGTTTTTCTCTGTATAAAGGCTGTATCTCATCAGCACAGGCTTGTCTGAAGTATAACTGGCGATATTCAGATTTATATTTTTGATCTTGGATCTTTTGCTGGCATTAAATTCTAATGCTGTTTCGCCAAGAAAATCCTCTTTTTTGAACCGGGGATTCACGGAATACAAGACACTTTTTGTTTTCGTATTGACGCCCCAGTTTTTATCAACCAGCTTTTTAACTTTAATGTTGACTTCCTTTATGTTTTTAACTTTTTCTTTTAAAAACACCTGCTGCCTATCGTTTTTTCTGAAATTCTGTACAGTTTCAGCATAAGGTTCATAGCCGGGAACCTCTATTTTTAGTTTTCTTGATGGATCAAACCCCGAAAGATCAATAGCAAAATTTCCTTTCTCATCAGAAACAGTACCGGCGTTCTCCTTTTCTATTCCTATCTTCACATAAGGAACCGGCTGATTTTCATTTCTGGAAATTACAGTTCCGGAAATTACCTGTGCGTTAAAAAAATTGGCTGCTAAAAGGAAGAATAAAGCATTGAGTTTTTTCATAGTATAAGTTTGATGCAAAATTCTTTATTTTCTCCCTTGAATACTCACAATGACTTATTAAATTTGATCTGTATTTAGTTAAACTTATTTTAAAATATCACCAGCCTGTGATAGAAAATGTAAAAATTACTTAAAAGGTTTTCTTTGTACCCATTCGGTTTTTGGATTAAGTGATGAAAATATTTTCCCCATGAATTGGTTTAAAAGACTATTATTATGTTTAATCAACCCGAAAATTTCAACAGGCTCCGCACCAATAGTTGACTTTATTTCCAGAGCTGTTCTCCCGAAAATTATTCTTTTAAATCTATGGCTAATTGCAAGCTCTGCCATATCTAAAAGCATATTGAGATACAGCTGCTTTTCTTTTTGAATCTCTTTATCATAGCCTAAAAAATAGGTATCAACATCTTTATTATTGAGAATTAAAGTATAAAACCCTATCAGTTTTTGATCTAAAAAATATCCAAACACTTTAAAATTTTCATTTATATTTTTCTTCATGCATTCAAAATGATTTTCAGTAAGAAAAAAGGTATTGAACGGTGCATTTTCTGCTACATTTTGATAGAGAATATTCATTTCATCCTGATATTTTTGTATTTCATCCAAATCCAATTCATGCTTTTCTACATTCTCCAATTTCTTTCGGGCAGAACGGGCTCTTGTCCTGTATTTCTTAGAAAAATCGTTTAAGTAATCCTCAAAAACAGTCCAGCTTTCTTTCAACTTCAACATCATATTGGGCTGAACTGAAAATCTGAAATAAGACTGATGGCTTTTGACCTGGAAATACTTAACAAAATTGAACTGATAATCTTTATAAATGATCAAAGATGTTTTTCTGATATCTTTCTGCATTTTCTGAACCGCTTCGTCCAACAGTGAAATTACCTTTTCAAAAGTAATTTTGGCAGCATCAAAATAAAATCCGTTCTGGCCTGTCAGCATGTTGTTTCCCAGGATCATTACATCTTTACTGAATTTTCGGGCAAAGAAATTCCTGATATTGCACCAAACTTCATTTTTCTGAAAGGCCGCATGGTTTTGAAAATTTAAATATTGAAATACAGCACCGCCAATCAAATCATTATTGTAAAAGAATCCGGCATAATAGCATTCCATATTATCAGGCTTGGAAGATTCCAAAACATAAAAATATTCTTTGGAAAGCATAATATTCCGGTCTCCGATCACAGCATTCCACTGTAAAGGTAAATCCGAAACGCTGTTGTATATTTTTAGAGTATATGACATAAAAAAGGCCACAAATGTAGCCTTATCATTTGGAACGTTAGAATTTTATTTTTGTGTAACCCAATTAAAGCCGTCCGGCGAATACCAACCACAGACAATTCCGCCCATAATGGCGATCGTTAGGGTCCAGTATGCAGTATTAATGAAAGTATACTTCCATGATTTCCTTTCAAACATTGCATTAATTGCAGTGATGGGAAATATCAAAAATACTCCGGCTATACAACAATGCAGAGCTCCGTGACCAAAAGAACGGTAGGCCATTCCGTAATCTTTCATGAAAGCAAAAAATGAAGGTTTGGCATTCATTTCGTCTCCACCAACCATGCCTAAGGCTCCAAATTGATGTATTGTAATCATTTGCAGGAAAAAAGCGATCAGAAAAGACAGGATAAATGAAAAGACAAAGACAAATCCCATGTTTGATCCTTTCATTTTCTCTTCTGTGAGTCCCGATTCCTGCATCCAGACAGTTCCGAACATTTTCGGATGATACCAGATAAACCCCGTAATAAGTGGAACCAATGCAGCTACAGCAATAGCAAATAAGTTAATTTCCATCATAATGTTGTATTTTAATATGTATATCAAATCTACACCAAAATACAATATAAAATACACTTTACATAAATTATAATTCATTTTAACTATAAATTAAAAAATAAATAGAATAAACTCAACTAAAAACCTAATACCACCTTGCAATTTATTTCTAATTATGAAAAATGATTTATGTTTTAAAGATTTTTATATAATGGTATTAGTAAGTTTTAAGTGTTTACATTTTCGTATTTTTGCGGCTCAATTGAATTTTTAAATCAAACCATTAAATTCCAATGAATTACGTTTCTGTAGAAAATCTTACTAAATCTTATGGCGTCAAAGTTTTGTTCGAAAATATCTCTTTCCATGTGAATGAAGGGGACAAAATAGCCATTGTCGCCAAAAACGGAAGCGGAAAATCTACCCTTCTTAAAATATTAATGGGGAAAGAAATTGCAGACAGCGGAACTGTAAATATTAATAAAGATATCCAGGTGGTTTTATTTGACCAGGAAATTGAATTTGATTCTGATCTTACGATTGATGAGTTTATGATGACTCTTGATTCTGCGCCTATTCAGGCCCTGAAAAACTACCATCAATCTCTGCTGTCTACAGATTATGATTTCATTGAAAAGGCTTTAGCTGAAATGGAAATTCATAAAGCATGGGATCTGGAGAATGATATGAAACAAATTCTGTCCCAGCTGAAAATCACTGATCTGGAAGCCAAAATGGGAACCCTTTCCGGAGGACAGATCAAGCGTGTTGCCTTGGCAAAATTATTGACTGAAACAAGAGCGGAACACCGTCATACCCTTCTGATCATGGATGAGCCTACCAACCACCTTGACGTGGAAATGGTAGAGTGGCTCGAAAGTTATTTAAGTAAAGCGAAAATTACCTTAATACTGGTAACCCACGACAGATATTTCTTAGACGCTGTTTGCGGAATCATCTGGGAAATGGAAGATAAAAACCTGTATTTCCACAATGGGTCTTATGCAACTTATCTTGAAAACAGAATGATTCGTGAGGATAATATGAATGCCACCATCGACAAGGCCAACAATCTTTACAGAAAAGAACTGGAATGGATGCGAAGACAACCCAAAGCCAGAACTACAAAATCGAAATCCAGACAGGATGATTTTTACGAAACTGAAAAAATAGCTAAAACCGACACCAGAAAAGAATCTCTGGAACTTGATTTTGAAATGAAAAGACTCGGAAACAAGATTCTGGAGCTTAGAAATATTTCTAAAAGTTATGGTGATAAATTATTATTAAAAGATTTCAGTTATCAGTTTCAAAGGGGTGAAAAAGTAGGAATTGTAGGAAAAAACGGCGCCGGAAAATCTACGCTACTGAATATTATCCAGGGACTTGAACCTAAAGACTCCGGGGAAATTGAAACGGGTGAAACAATCAAATTCGGATATTTTTCACAAAAAGGGCTTACCTATAAAGAAGATGAAAGAGTTATTGATTTTATCAAAGAAATTTCTGAAAATTTTCCTTTAGCCAACGGAAGAACAATCTCTGCATCACAGTTTTTGAGACTATTCTTATTTGATGACCAGACACAATATTCGCCAATTTCGAAACTTTCCGGTGGTGAAAAAAGAAGACTGCATCTGATGTATATTCTGTATCAGAATCCTAACTTTCTGATATTTGATGAGCCTACCAACGATTTAGATCTTCCCACTTTAACTGTACTGGAAAATTTCCTGTTAAATTTTCAAGGAAGCCTGATCATTGTCTCTCACGACAGATATTTTATGGACAGAATTGTTGATCATATTTTAGCTTTTGAAGGTGACGGAAAAATCAGAGATTTTATCGGAAACTTTTCAGAATACAGGGAAGCCAAAAGCCGCGAGGATGCACTGGAAAAAAATACAGCATCCAAACCGGAGCCTGTAAAAGAAATTGTTGCAGTACCGGAAATTCAGCAACCTGCTTCTCAAAAAAGAAAAATGTCTTTTAAGGAACAACGGGAACTGGAAACGATAGAAAAAGAAATGCCTGAGCTTGAACAACAGCGTGCCAAGATCATGGGTCAGTTAAATAACGAAACGGATTATGAAAAGGTAGCCAAACTTTCTGCCGAATTAGAAGCTATTTCTGAAAAGCTTGAAGAGTATGAGATGAGATGGCTGGAGCTTCAGGAAATATAATAAGTGAGAGTGTTTGAGAGTAGGAGTGTTTGATGTTTAGAATTACCTTAATACTCAAACACTCCTACTCTCAAACTCCTTCACCCTACAGGTGTACTATTTTCCCTTCTTTTGAACTTTCCAGGGATGCATTTATAATCTTCATATTCTGCACGACTTCTCTTCCTTGAGAAGGTAGAGCATATCCGAAAACAATATATTCATAAATCTGCTGGTAATAGTCCATATAGTTACCGGCTTCGCTGGCCGTCAGCGTCCTCTCGGTTTCTGAGTTTTCATTTATGAAATTCAAAATCCCATCTGTTCCTTTTAAAGGTTCTGTCCATTCTTTGCCATAAACCGGTATGGCTCCTGCAACCAGTTCGTTTTCCTGATTATCGGTTCTCTCCTGCAGGAAACTTCCTTTTTCGCCATGGATAGCGTAGGCATAATGAGCTTCTTTAGTAAATACGGATGATTTCAGCCTTACTCTAAGATTGTTTTTATAGTAGAGCAGAATTTCAAAATAATCATTGGCATATTCGTCTCCTTTCATAGCAAATACATCGGCAAAAAGCTTTTCAGGGTATCCAAAATACTGGACAGCCTGATCTACAAGATGGGAACCGAGATCATGCAGGGAACCTGAACCCGTTTGCTGCGGATCCTCTTTATGCTGTTTTCCGCTGGGTGCTGTACGAAACCTGTCGAAACGTATTTCCGCTTCTTTGATACTTCCTAATTTCCCCTCATTCAATATTTTATGAACCTGCAGAAAATCGCGGTCAAATCTTCTGTTTTGGTAAACACTCAGAAACAGTCCTTTTTCTTCCGCCAGATTCACAAGCTCTTCTGCTTCTGAAACACTAACAGTGAAGGGCTTTTCAACAATTATATTCTTTCCTGCTTCCAGCGCCATTCTCGCATATTCGTAATGGGTCTGTACAGGTGTATTGATAACCACAAGTTCAATATCTGCATTCTGAAGCATCTCTTCTACCGAACGGTAAATGATAGCTTCCGGATATTTCCCTTTAGATTCTTCTTTGCTTCTTTCTACTATAGCTGATATAAAAAATCCCGGATGTTCTTTCAGAAACGGAGCATGAAATACTTTACCGCTCATTCCAAAGGCACACAGCCCTGTTTTTATCAATTGCATATGTCTAATTTTCAACAAATATATTCAATAATCTGCAGTTTGGAAGTCTACAAAATATACGTGAATTTTATCAATTTTTTGAAGCATGACAAAAATCATTTTATTATTTTTATTAATTCTAAATTAGTTCTTCTTAAATCATTAATTTTGCCGCTATTTAAAACTAGTCTACATAAAAATAAAATGAATAAACAACTTGCATCTATAGGATTTTTACTGACAGCCCTATCGTTAAGTGCTCAATTGAAAAATATTGAAGCTGATACCATCAGAACCCAAACCATTGAAGACATCAATCTTCATAAGACTGGAAATCCAAACCAGGCAAGGACCTTATCCACTAAGTCTACCCTTACGGTAATGGAAAATCCTCAGGCTATCTCCATTGTAACTCATGAAATTATTGAGCAACAACAGGCAAAGCAGCTGAGTGATGTTCTTCAGAATGTAAACGGTATGTACATTACTTCATCCAGAGGAAATTCTCAGGATAGTTTTGGAGGACGTGGTTTTATTTTGGGAAATGATAATATTTTTAAAAACGGTACAAGGGTTAACAGTGGTGTTTTTCCTGAAGTAAGTGGTCTGGAAAGAGTTGAAGTACTTAAAGGAGCCAATGCTATGCTGTACGGAAATACAGCTGCAGGAGGGATCATTAATATGATCACTAAAAAGCCTAAATTTAATTTTGGCGGAAGTATAGGACTTAACGGCGGCAGCTGGAACTCTTATAAGCCAACAGTTGATATCTATGGCCCTTTATCACAAAACATTGCATTCAGAATCAATGGTGCTTATGAATACGCTGAAAGTTTCAGAGATGTTGTACAATCTGAGAAATATTACTTCAATCCTTCATTTTTATTCAATCTGAGTCCGAAATCTCAGTTAATTGTAGAAGCAGATTATCTGAGAAATAATTTTACTCCGGACTTTGGGATTGGTTCTATTACCAATGCAGACAAAAGCTACTCTATGAATAATCTACTGTCCAGAAATACATTCCTCGGAACAGACTGGCAGTATCAAAATGTAGAACAGTTATCAACTAACATCACATTCAATCATCAGTTCAACGATAGATGGTCATTGAATGCTACCGCTTCTTATCAAAATTACACAAAGGATTATTTTTCCACAGAAAGGGTACAATGGGAATATACAACCGGGGATCGATTAGTATGGAAAAGACCTTTAAACAGAACTTACAACGAGCAAAATTACACCTCGTTTCAGGCTAATATCAATGGCGAATTCAACACAGGAAGAGTCAATCATAAAGTTTTAATAGGAACAGATGCTGATTATGGCATTGCTGATTCCTATACTTATTATGATCCCACTATCGCTGATCCTAAAAAGGCATTATATGGAACAGCTTATTTGTTTGGTACAAACGGAAACCCTAATGGCTTAGTTTATTTGGATGATCCATCTACATGGGCAGGTGGTAGTATGCCTACTTCGGAACATGTAGCAAAATTTGAGCGTTCAAGAATTCCCACGCAGAGAATAGGAGTATATGCTCAGGATTTTATCAGTATTTCAAAGCAGTTTAAGGTACTTGCAGGCTTGAGATGGTCTTATGTCGAAAACAAAAGCACAAGAAAAGAAAACTTTAAGGACAATACGACTCCTTATGTTCCGTTCTCAAGTTCTTCCGATATGGCTATATCGCCAAAAGCAGGTATCGTATATATGCCGAATGATAATTTATCAGTTTTCGCAACGTATACCAATTCATTCTCTAATAATGTTGGCTTAGATAGACAGGATCAAGCCCTTAAACCTACTTATATTGACCAATATGAAGTAGGGGCAAAGAAAAATCTGTGGAATAATGCCCTCGCTATTAATCTTACTCTTTACCAGATTTTATACAAAAACTATTACCAGGTTGCTTTAAATGATGCCGGACTACAAATTGATCCTAACGGACTGTTAAAAGATTTCGCAGGAAAAATGAGAAGCCGCGGTGTAGAATTGGATATCACAGGAAATCCTACAGAAAATTTATCTATTATCGGAGGGTTCTCTTATAACAATTCTGTATACCTTGACACTCCTGAACAATTTGGATATGTAGAGAAGCAGAGACTTGTAAGAACTCCTGCTACTACAGCCAATGCATCAGTATTTTATAAATTCACACGCTTTGCCAAGGGATTAAAAATAGGCGCTGGAGCTTACTATATCGGTGATCGACTTGCAGGATGGAATGATACAAAAACAGGAAGCAATAGCCTGGCTGCCAGAAATGGGGTAAGCAGAATATTTGAATTAAAAGATTACACTACCGTATCTGTATCCGTAGGCTACGAATGGAACAAATTCTCCATCCAGGGAAAAGTGGGTAACCTTTTCGATGTAGTTAATTATAACGTACATGAAAATTATTCTGTAAATCCTATTACGCCAAGAAACTATTACTTTACATTGACGTACAAACTTTAGAATTAAATATTATATAATTTCATCATTCAAAGTGGAAATTGCATTTTTGCAGTTTCCGCTTTTTAAATGTAAAAATAAACATACGATATGGATAAGATTAAGGACACGAGAAGTTTTATGAGAGTTACACACCGTTACCTGGGATATTTTCTTGCGGGAATAATGGCCGTGTATGCATTGAGCGGAGTTTTACTTGTTTACAGGGATACAGATTTCCTTAAAAAAGAAAAAAAATATGATAAAACTGTCGCTGTCAATCTTTCAGAAAAAGAACTTGGAAAAGAACTGAAAATCAAAGGTCTTGAAGTAGAAAAAACACAAGGTAATGTTCTCTATTTTAAGCAGGGAACTTACGATGCTGCTACCGGAAAGGCAAAATATTCTAAAAAAGAGCTTCCTTTTATACTGGACAAGATGGTTAAACTTCATAAATCCCAGTCAAAAGAAACATTATCCCCTCTGAATACGTTTTTCGGGATTTCTTTATTCTTTTTTGTAATCTCCAGTTTCTGGATGTTTAATCCCAAAACAAAAGCTTTCAAACGCGGCATAAAATTCACCATTGCAGGCCTTATTATTTCGGTGATTCTTTTGTGCATATAAATTATAAAATCATCAAAAAAACAACCAAATAATTCACATTTCGATTACCCGGAAATTAACATTTTTTCTGAGTTTTTATCTAAAATTAAGAAGCTTGGCACATTTCTTGTTTTTTCTTTAATCTACAAATGGTAACATTTAATTATTAAAATAATAAATTATGAAAAAACTAATTTTTGCAGGAATATTGGCAGCAACAGGTTTGACTGCAACAGCTAATGCTCAAATTCAACAAGGTAACTGGCTGGTAGGAAGCAGCCTGATATCAAGTAATTTTGGTTTAAATACTGGTGGAGGATACAATATTGGTATACAGCCAAAAGGTGCTTACTTCATTAAAGATAATGTAGCAGTGGGTGGATATGTAGATTTAGGGATCAATAAAGTTACTAATGGCAGCCCTACCGAATTCACTTATGGTGTAGGTGGTTTGGGTCGTTACTACCTGTCTCCGGGAGAAAAAGGTGTTGATAACTTGCTTCACCACGGAAGATGGTTTCTTGAAGGTAACGTAGGTATCGGAGGTAGATCAGTTGAAAATGCAGATTCTACAACTGGTTTAGACTTTGGTGCAGGTCCTGGTTATTCTTACTTCATTACGCCTAACATCGGTATTGAAGGTTTAGTAAAATACAAAGGTAGAGCAGGATTTGGTAGCGAAGGATTAAACTCCAACCTTACATTCAACCTAGGATTCAGTATTTATTTACCAACTTCAAAGGCTAAAGAAGTAGCCAATGATTTGAAATAATCACTTATAGTCACTTGAATAAAAAATGAAATCGCCCCGAAATATTTCGGGGCGATTTTCGTACAAATTAAAACTAAACTATAAAAAATCAAATAAATCATGTATTAGGTTGAGGCGTATATCTCAGATACGGCTTTATTTCTGTCACTCCTTTTGGGAATATCTTTCTGGCATCTTCTGTAGAAATGGCAGGCGGTATAATAACATCATCCCCATTTTCCCAGTTCACAGGAGTAGCTACTTTATGCGAATCAACCAGCTGAAGAGAATCCAGAACTCTTAAAATCTCATTAAAATTCCTTCCCGTAGAAGCCGGGTAAGTAATGATCAGCCTTACTTTTTTATCAGGATCAATGATCAGTAAAGAACGTACGGTAGCTGTGGCTGAAGCATTCGGATGGATAAAATCATACAGTTCCGAAATTTTCCGGTCTTTATCTGCAATAATGGGAAACTGTACATCTGTATTCTGGGTTTCATTAATATCTTTAATCCAGCTTTGATGATCTTCTACCCCATCTACACTTAAAGCAATCACTTTAGTTCCTCTTTTATCAAATTCCGATTTCAGTTTTGAAGTATATCCCAGCTCTGTAGTGCATACCGGAGTATAATCTGCAGGATGTGAGAATAAAATCCCCCAGGAATCCCCTAAAAATTCATGAAATCTAATATCACCTAAAGACGTCTCTGCCTGGAAGTCCGGTGCTGTATCTCCGAGTTTGATTGACATAATATTTTGCTTTGTTAGTCTACAAATTTAGTAGACTTTTTAATACTGGCAAAATTTTTGTTGAAATTTATTTATCTTTAATAAAATTTTTTTTCATGCAGAACAATGGATACAGCTACGTAGATGTTATTTACAGGGTTTTGGAAAGCTGGTATATGAGGTTTGCCGAGCTTACGCCGAAACTTATCGTCGGAATTTTAGTATTTTCTTTTTTTCTTGTTACCAGTAAATATCTAAGCTTAGGTGCTGTAAAATTATTTCACAAATTTTTCCCGAAAAGCCAAAAAGAGAGTTCTCTGGTTACTTTAATAAGCATATTCAGATTCCTGATTATGCTGATGGGGACTTTCATTGCCCTTGAAATCATGGGCTTCAGCAGTTTCCTGTGGAAGTTTATCGGAAGTTTAGGAGTAGCCGGGGTAATTGCCGGGGTGGCTTTGAAGGATCTTGTATCCAGTATTTTTTCGGGAATGCTGATCGGGATTGATAAAGCATTTAAAATAGGAGATTATATTACGATCGGAACACATTCCGGAACCGTGCAGGAAATCGGCTTTTTAACGACAAAAATCATTACGGATGACGGTAAGAAAGCTTACATCCCGAACCAGGTAATTTTCAATGCTCCTTTTTACAACATCACAGCCTCACCACAGCGTAGGATTATTTTAAATTTTGAGATTCCTGCAGATGAAGATATCAGTAAAGCCCAGAAAGGCATGCTGGATGTCATTAAAAACTTGGATGGTGTAGACAGACTGGATACTTCAGAAGTCATTTTTACCGATTTAAAACAGGGCAATTTCAACCTCCAGGCTAAATTCTGGATGAAAGTAGGCGCTAATATGGTTCAGGTAAAAAGTGAAGCCTATCTGAAGATCAAAGAACGTCTGGATACAGACAATATCCAGCTGGTAACGCCTACAAGCATCAGCATTACGAATGGAGAATCCTTTCCTGTCGAAAATCAGGATCATTAAATATAAACCGCTTTTTTAAGCGGTTTTTTTATGACTTATTTTGTAAGACTATCTTCTTATCTGTTCCTGCAACGGGATCATTCCGGATTCATTGGGAGGAAAACTGTAATAAACTGAAGCACAAAAGTCACAAAAGTTTATCCTGAAAACAATAAGATCACATAAAAAGAAAAAAAAGATTTCATAGAACTGAAGTATTCTTCTTATGTGCAATCTATTTAACTTTAAAATAACTAAAGTGTTCCAAAAACTTTTGTGACTTTTGTGGTTAAAAAAGAAAAACCGTTCCAAAAATGAAACGGTTTTCTGTATTATTTAAAAGTTTAGGCTTATGCTAAAACTTCTTTTACTTTGTTGGCAGCTTCTTCTAAAGTAATTGCAGAATGTACAGGAAGACCTGAATCGTCAATTAATTTTTTAGCTTCTACAGCATTAGTTCCCTGTAATCTTACGATCAATGGAACAGGAAGGCTTCCCATAGCTCTGTAAGCGTCTACAACACCCTGAGCTACTCTGTCGCATCTTACGATACCTCCGAAGATGTTGATCAGGATTGCTTTTACGTTTGGATCTCTCAGGATGATTCCGAAAGCAGTCTGAACTCTCTGAGCATCAGCAGTACCTCCTACGTCAAGGAAGTTAGCAGGGTTACCACCTGATAATTTAATGATATCCATTGTTGCCATTGCAAGACCGGCTCCGTTTACCATACAAGCAACGTTACCGTCAAGTTTCACGAAGTTAAGGCCAGCTTCACCAGCTTCAACATCCATTGGATCTTCTTCTCTTGTATCTCTTAATTCAGCCAGATCTTTGTGACGGAACAATGAGTTGTCATCCAAAGTTACTTTAGCATCAACAGCGATAATTTTGTTATCAGAAGTTTTCAACACAGGGTTGATTTCGAAAAGAGAAGCATCAATTCCAGTGTAAGCATTGTAAAGAGATGCAATGAATTTTGTGAATTCTTTGAAAGCATTTCCTTCAAGACCTAGGTTGAAAGCAATTTTTCTAGCCTGAAATCCCTGAAGACCCAAAGCAGGATCAATGATTTCTTTGTGGATCAAATGAGGTGTTACTTCTGCAACATGCTCAATATCCATACCACCTTCAGTAGAATATACAATCGTATTTTTACCTTCAGCTCTGTCTAAAAGAATAGAAACGTAAAATTCCTTAGTTTCAGATTCTCCAGGATAATAAACGTCTTCTGCAATCAAAACAGAGTGTACTTTTTTACCTTCAGCAGAAGTTTGTGGAGTTACCAACTGCATTCCGATGATGTTCTGTGCATTTTCTTTAAGCTTATCCATGTTTGGAGAGAACTTTACACCACCACCTTTACCACGACCCCCTGCGTGGATCTGTGCTTTTACTACCCAAGCCTGAGCTCCGGTTTCAGCAGTAAGCTTCTCTGCAGCTGCTACAGCTTCGTCTACGTTATTCGCTACGAAACCGCGTTGGATAGCTACTCCATACTTTGATAAAATCTCTTTTGATTGATACTCGTGAAGATTCATATTATTTTATTATTTTATTTTAAAATTTAAAGGTTGACAAATTTACTAAAAAGACATGGAAGTTCAAGTTTATTGACTTAAAAATTAAAGTGCAGTGAACTTGATTTTTAACATGTTTACGAAATTTGCTCTATTCTTCGGACAATTTTTCAGACTGCGAACCGATGAACGGTATTTTCGGAGCCAGGAAATATCCTGTCAGACTGGCAAAAAGTATTGGAACGAAATAAGTAAAGCCGGTTAAGGTTCCCAGAATAATCGTGGTACTCATTGGTGTTCTTGTTACACAGGCATTAATCGCTGCCATACAGCTTACAATAGCTAAAGTAGTATCCACTGAAGGAAACAGCTGATGAATAATCAGCCCTAAAGTGGTCCCTACAAAAAACAGCGGGATAATAAAACCTCCTCTCCATCCTGAAGTCACGGTAACTGCAATGGCTATGATTTTAAAAACTAAGATGACAATCAAAAAGTTCAACGCGAAATTCCCGTTAATCAGCTCATTGATTTCATGATGACCGAAATATCTTGTGAGCGGAAAATAATAAGCGATAATTCCCAGAATAATTCCTCCCGTCAGTGTTTTTATATAAATCGGGAATGATTTGTATTCAAAAATTTTTTTGAAGAATTTTACTACAAAAATAAAGATCCATCCGAAAACGGTTGCCACTACCCCGAATAAAAAGGCGTAGATGAAATCATACACTCCTGAATAATGATAGGCCTTAAGGTCCCATGTGGCACCAATTCCCAAATGAATGATCAGAGCAAACATAACGTAACTGAAACAGCTCGCGACCAAAGCAGGAATAATAGCTTTATAATACTCCACCGCATGTTTGTGATGCAGAATTTCAAGGGAAAAAAGACTTCCTCCAAGCGGTGCTCCAAACAGGGCGGTAAAACCGGATGCCATTCCGGCAATGCTCAAAGAACGCAACTCCTCGCCTTTCAGCCTGAAAATTTTTCCAAGCCAGGTTCCGGTAGATCCTGTTACCTGCACCAAAGGGGCTTCAGGACCGAGACTTCCACCGGATGCCACACAGAAAAGCGATGAAAGGATCATGGAAGGATTGTTCTTAGGGTCTAATTTTCCTTTATTAAACCTGATATTATTAACGATCAGATGAATTTCTCCCGGATCACCGATGAAATGGATCACAAGTCCCGCCAGCAAACCGCAGACCGCCATGGTAGGAACAACCATCCACCCCTGGAATTCAGCTAAAAATTCTGTAAAATGTTCCAGCACAATCCAGTAACTTCCTGCAATAGCTCCTCCCACAAGACCTGTAAATGCCCACATAAAAAAAGTCCGGCTGAATACAAAAGGATTGAATCTTATGGGCTGATCCAGAAGATTTAATGTTTTTATTAACCGTCTTCTTCTATTGATTTTCATTATTAAATCCTGTTTTTAGCAAAATAAAGAATCAGCATTCCCCAACTTAAGATCATCATCAGTCCTCCAAGCGGAGTGATAGGTCCTAAGAATTTAAGATTCATCCCAAGATAATCCTGCATGCTGAGGAAATAAATACTTACTGAAAATAAAAGTGTCCCTGCAATCATTAAAATGGAAGTCCATTTCTCAGCAGAAGTTTCAAATTTTAAGATATATCCGATGATCAGCAGGAAAAAAGCTGCATACATCTGATATCTTACTCCTGTTTCAAAACTTTCCAGTCTTTCCACAGCTAATATTTTCTTTAAAGCATGTGCCCCGAAAGCACCCAGAATTACAGAAACCATTCCGTAAACTGCTCCAAAAACTAAAGTAATTGTTTTCATTTTTATAATTCTTCTAATTCTAGATTTAAATATTTTTTTGTTTTGTAATCCTGCCAGGTTCCGGTGATCTTGTTTCCTTTTTTATTGGCCTCAATAAAAGCCCTCGGAATCCATTTTTCCAAATCTTCATCATAGTGATCATTCTCCGTTATGGAAATATGATCTCCTTTGATCTTTCCGTTCCATTCTATCAGTTTTTTATTTTTGTCATACCAATACATGGCAGAAAAAGCATTTTCTTCATGATCTGTGTAAAGACGTTTGATCAAAACCGTAATAGGATATTGATCAATCTTTCCTTTTAGCAGTTTATACTGGAAACTTGTCGCATCAGGTTTTCCAGAACCTGAAAGAAGATTTTTTGCGTATGGACTCCAGTATTTTTCTAGGTCTTTATAAGGAATTTCAATGCTGTGATCTCCCAGATCATCCAATGCTCTCATCGCATGATTGGAACATCTTCCGGCAACGAAAGTCAGTTTATCTTTTCCAAAATAAAACTCAATATATTCTAAGGTATGCTCTAAAAAACAGTCCTCATACATTCCGATCTGCTCCTGCACTTCTTCTGTAGGGTTTTTATCTGCTTTTAATTCTTTAAGAAAATCATTAACCCTCTTCCTGATTTCCTGATTAATTAAATTTTCAATCGTTTTAACAGCACTGGGCAGAAATAAATCAGGACAATTAATAAAGTTTCCTGTTCTGAGGTCAAAATTAATCCATTTGGAAAAACCTTCCGGGTAAGCTCCCGAAGCCTCTCCGTCTAAAGCAATACTGAGTATATTTTTAGGCGTTTCTAATTTTTCCCAACTGTAAAAATAGAGATAATTGGCATAGGAGTTGGTCGCAGTGGCAGCCTTTTTAAAAGGGTCAGGGCCGGAATTCGGAACATATTCCAGTTCATTGACCTGCAGAAAGGTATTGATCTTATTTTCTACCAAAGGATTTTCAGGATAGGAAATCACCGGAAAAACAGTATCTTCAGATTTTGGCTGTAAATTGCTGATCTTTACATTTTTCTGTTGAGAAAAACTTAAACCAGAAATCAACAGGAAGAATACTATTCTCTTTCTCATTATTTTGAATGAATGTAGATTAAAATAAGTTTTGCCACCAATGTGGAGATCCCCAATATAATAAAGACATTGGAAAGCTTTTTGGAATTTCTGAAGCCTGGTGACGTCGTTTTCTTCAGGAAGATCCCGAAGATGATAAATAGTATAGGGAGAATAATCTGCAGCATTATTGAGCTCTTAATCTGTTAAACTCATGAATAACCTCATGATGGCTTACTGTTTTATCTTTAAAATAGTTCACGAAATGCTGTTTTTCCTCTTCTGTAGCGCCCATTTGGTTTAGAATATTCAACAGGTGCATTTTCATGTGACCTTTCTGGATTCCGGTGGTGACCAAAGAGCGGAGAGCACCGAAATTCTGGGCAAGTCCGGAAACAGCCAGAATGCTCATCAATTCCTGTGCAGATGGTTTCCCAAGCAATGCCAAGGAGAACTTTACTAATGGGTGAAGGTTCGTAAGTCCTCCGACTACCCCTACAGAAATTGGAAGATCAATCCAGAATCTGAAAATTCCGTTGTCCGTTGTACAGTGCGTCAGTGATCTGTATTGTCCGTCTCTCGCGGCGTAGGCATGAGCACAGGCTTCTGTTGCCCTGAAGTCGTTCCCTGTAGCAATTACTACGGCATCTACTCCATTCATTACGCCCTTATTGTGTGTGGTTGCACGGAAAGGCTCTATTTCAGCAATGGTAACAGCCTGTTTGAATTTTCTTGCAAATTCTTCATTGGAAATCCCGCTGTCATCCTTTAAATCTTCAATTTTACATGAAACCTCAGCTCTTACGAGACAGTCCGGTGTAAAGTTGGAAAGAATATTCATCACGATCTGTAACGAGTTTTTCTCTTCCTGCGTGAAATCTTCACTTGTGGCAATTTCCTGCTTCATTGTTTTTCCGAACTGCTCAAGACACGAATTGATAAAATTTGCGCCCATGGAATCTACCGTGTCAAAGCTTGCTTTAAGCTGATAGTAATCCGGCATTTCGGAGGTTTTGTCTATTAATTTAATATCCAGGATTCCACCGCCTCGTTTTCTCATATTGGCCGTAATATCTTCTGTAGCTTCAAACAGCTTTTTCTTTAATTTGAAATTAAAGAAATGTAGAAGTTTATGAGACTCCACATTGAATATAAAGTGGGTATGTCCTAATTTTTCATTGTTGATGATGGTTGTCTTAAAACCTCCTTTATCGATCCAGAATTTCGCAGCTTTTGAAGCCGCTGCTACTACTGAACTTTCTTCAACAGCCATTGGAAGAGCAAACAATTTCCCGTCAATTAAGAAATTCGGGGCAATTCCGTAAGGCATATAGAAATTGGAGATCGTATTTTCAGAAAACTCCTCATGAAGTTTCTGAAGATCAGCATTTTCGTTCCAGTATTGTTTTAGTATATTTTGATATTCTTCGTTTCCTTCAAGGTATTCGCTGACAAGCCAATCGATTTTTCCCTGCTTTGTAAGTTTAGAGAAGCCTTCTACCGGTTTATGATTCATAGCATAAATTTAATAGGTGTAAAGATAGTAATTTTGAAAGTCTCTGTTGTTGATAACTTCTATTGAAAAAGATTGATATTTATCAATTTTGGAACTACTTTTGAACAGAATTTAGATACAAATTATAACATCCTTCTGAAAAAATGAATTTTGAACGCCTGAAAGAAAAACTCGAAATCCTTGCTGATGCAGCGAAATATGACGTTTCCTGCTCCTCCAGCGGAGGAACGCGAAAGAATAAAAAAGGGGCCTTGGGAGACAGTTCCGTAAGCGGGATCTGTCATACCTATACAGAGGACGGGCGCTGTGTTTCCCTGCTCAAAATTCTGCTGACCAACCATTGCATCTACGACTGTGCCTACTGCGTATCCAGAAGTTCCAATGATATTAAAAGAGCCGCCTTCACGGTGGAAGAGGTAACAGACCTTACGATTAATTTTTACCGAAGAAATTATATTGAAGGGTTATTTCTCAGCTCCGGAATCTTTAAAAACGCAGATACAACGATGGAGCGTCTGGTAAGGGTGGCAAAAAAATTACGTTTAGAAGAAAATTTTAACGGCTATATTCATTTGAAATCTATTCCGGGAGCAAGTGATGAGCTGATGCAGGAAGCCGCTCTTTATGCAGACAGGTTGTCCATCAACCTTGAAATCCCTACAGAAAGCGGGTTGAAATTGTTGGCACCTGAAAAAAACCGGCAGGATATGCTTAATCCTATGAAATATATTCAGAATGGGATTGCTCAGTATAAGGATGAAAAGAAAATTTTCAGGAAAGTTCCGAAGTTCGCTCCGGCAGGACAGTCTACACAGATGATCGTGGGAGCAACCAATGAAAACGACCTGCAGATCATCAAAGTGGCGGATCATTTTTATAAAAATTTCAATCTTAAAAGGGTTTATTATTCCGGTTATGTTCCTGTTCTGGAGGATAAAAGACTGCCTTCTCTGACTACGGAAGTTCCGATGCTTCGTGAAAACCGCCTGTATCAGTCGGATTGGCTGATGCGTTTTTATGGTTTTAAAGCGGAAGAAATCCTTGATCCAAATATGCCGTTTTTGGATCTTGAAGTTGACCCCAAATTGAGCTGGGCCTTGAGACATCTGCATCAATTCCCTGTTAATTTACAGACTGCAGATTATCAGATGATTTTAAGAATTCCGGGAATAGGCGTGAAAACTGCGCAGAAAATTGTGAGTGCAAGACGTTTTCAGGTGTTAAATATGGACCATTTGAAAAAACTGGGAGCTGCAGTCAACAGAGCAAAGTATTTCATTGACTTTAACGCCGGAAATGCTTATCTAAAATATCTAACGGATAAAAATTTCAGGAAACTGCTTGTGGGTGGAAGCTCTTCTAAATTTCACAATCAGTTTTCACAGCAGCTGAGTCTGTTTTAGAGGAATTGAAAAATTTAAGAATTGAAGAATTAAAAGATTTAGAGACTTAGAAATGGGCACTGGAAGTTATCAAAAACAGTTATTTTATCGACGCATTACATCATCAGATCACATGACTATACTCCTATACGACGGCAGTTTCGACGGACTTTTTACAGCGATATTCGAGGTTTTCGAATACCGCTATAAAGAAGCGGAAATAGTGAGTAAGGAGAGGTTTCATCAGGAAAACATCTTTGCTGAAATTCATGAAGTCATTACTCAAAATGATAAAGCTGAACGGGTTTTAAACAAACTGGAACAGCATATTGGACAGTCAGGAATACATGAATTATTAAAAGTTTATTTATCAGAAGCTCCGGAATCGGAACATCTTATTTTATCCGCTGTAAAACAGTCGGTAAAACATCCTGATAAAAATATTCTGCAAAATTATGCTGACAGTGATATTTTAAAAATTTCAAAAATCTGCAAATCGGTAAGCCGGGAAAGACACAGAATGACTGCTTTTGTGAGGTTTGAAAAAATGCAGGACGGCGTTTTCTTTGCGAAGATAGATCCTGACTTTGATGTTCTTCCGCTTATCCGTAAACATTTTAAAGACCGGTATCAGGATCAGAAATGGATGATTTATGATTTGAGAAGGAATTATGGAATTTTATACGATCTGGAAAGCTGTGATTTCTTTTATCCGGAGGAAAAACTGGATCTGCATCAGTACCAGCTGAAGTTTCATGACGATGAAAACAATTATCAAAAGCTGTGGCAACGGTATTTTATAAAGACCAATATTGTGGAAAGAAAAAATTTGAAGCTGCATGTGCAGCATGTTCCGAAAAGATACTGGAAGTATCTGACGGAAAAACGGTGATGCGGCGATTTAATACAACCATGTTTCCACAGATTGAACTGATGGCATATCTGATGAGATGCAAACGTATGTACAAATGGTGTAAAAAGTTATTTTTTATTAAGCGAAGTATGTACTCCGATATATCTATTCATATTCTTTCCAATCTTTTTCAATAAAATATTTCGGCTTTGTATAGCCTTGATGTAAATTCTTCATAAACACAAACAGCAGGATATTTTTTAAAGACTGCAAATTTTAGATGCTTTTAATTATATATATTCAAAACTCTTATGAACTTACTGCCATTATCTGAACTTGTTTTTGTAAATTTGTGTTCGAAATTTTTTACTAGATGAAAGAGAGTGCTGTAAAAAAAATTGCAGTTCTTACTTCAGGAGGTGACTCTCCGGGTATGAATGCAGCATTAAGAGCAGTCGTTAGAACTGCAAACTATTATAATATCGAATGCTACGGAGTAAGGGAAGGCTATAACGGACTCATCAATGATGATTTCCTGAAAATGGGGCCCCGTTCCGTAAAAAATATAATCAACCAGGGCGGAACGATTCTTAAATCCGCCAGATCTGTAGAATTCAGAACTCCTGAAGGACGTCAGAAAGCTTACGACAACTGTGTGAAACACGGTGTAGATGCATTGGTTTGCATTGGCGGAGACGGTACTTTCACCGGAGCGAAAATCTTCAACGAAGAATTCGGAATCAGAGTAATTGGCGTGCCGGGAACTATTGACAATGATATTTTCGGAACGGATAATACCATAGGCTATGATACGGCTTTAAATACCGCTATGGAAGCTATTGACAAGATCCGTGATACGGCTACTTCCCACAACAGGGTTTTCTTTGTTGAGGTAATGGGCCGTGATGCAGGTTTCATTGCTTTAAACAGCGGACTGGCTACCGGTGCTTTGGACATCCTGATTCCTGAGAAAAAAGACAGCATGGAAGATCTTTTCGCCAATTTCAGAAAAGCTGAAAAAACAGGGAAAGCATCAAGCATCGTTGTAGTGGCTGAAGGTGAAAAGCTGGGAAGCATCTATGATCTGGCCAATCAAACCAAAGAAGAATTCCCTGATTATGATATCCGTGTAACGATCCTGGGACACATCCAGAGAGGAGGCTCTCCAAGCTGTGCAGACAGGGTTCTGGCAAGCAGGCTGGGCTATGGTGCCGTAGTGGGACTCATGGAAGGAAAAACAAATGTAATGGCCGGAATGCGTTCCAACGATATGGTGTACACACCGATCGAAGAAGCCATTAAAAAACATAATGAAATCAATAAAGATCTTTTACTGATTTCTGAAATTTTAGCAATCTAATTATTTTTTTATAATCTAAAACAAACTATTATGTCAACAATCAAAGTAGGTATCAACGGTTTTGGTAGAATTGGACGTCTTGTTTTCAGAGCAATGACTGAAAGAGATAACATTGAAGTAGTAGGAATCAATGACCTAATCAACGCAGAATACATGGCTTACATGTTAAAATATGATTCTGTACACGGTATCTTCCCGGGAGAAGTTTCTGTAGAAGGAAATGATCTTGTGGTAAACGGAAAAAGAATCAGAGTAACTGCTGAGAAAGATCCTAACAATCTAAAATGGAATGAGATCGGTGCAGACTATATCGTAGAATCTACAGGTCTTTTCTTATCTAAGGACTCTGCTCAGGCTCACATCAATGCCGGTGCTAAAAAAGTAATCCTTTCTGCTCCATCTAAAGATGACACGCCAATGTTCGTAATGGGTGTGAACCACAAGGAACTTACTGACGATATCAAAATTTTATCAAATGCTTCTTGTACAACCAACTGTTTAGCTCCTTTAGCTAAAGTAATCCACGATAACTTCGGGATCGTTGAGGGTCTTATGACAACGGTACACGCTACAACGGCAACTCAGAAAACTGTTGACGGTCCTTCAATGAAAGACTGGAGAGGAGGAAGAGCTGCTCTAAACAACATTATCCCTTCTTCTACAGGTGCTGCTAAAGCGGTAGGAAAAGTAATTCCTTCACTAAACGGAAAACTTACAGGTATGTCTTTCAGAGTACCAACTGTTGACGTTTCTGTAGTAGATTTAACCGTGAGAATTGAAAAGGCTGCTTCTTATGAAGAAATCTGTTCAGTAATCAAAGCTGCTTCTGAGGGTGAATTGAAAGGAATCTTAGGATACACTGAAGATGCTGTAGTTTCTCAGGACTTCGTAGGAGATAAGAGAACTTCTATCTTCGACAAAGATGCCGGTATTATGCTTTCTCCAAACTTTGTAAAACTTGTTTCATGGTATGACAACGAAATGGGTTACTCAAACAAATTGGTAGATATGCTTGTACACGCTGCTTCTTTATCATAAGTAATGAGCAATTTGCAATAAATAATGAAAACCTTCCCGATGGGAAGGTTTTTTATTTTATGACTTTATTATTTTGCTACAAATGGGTTTTTATCAAACCTAAAAGATATTCCTACAAAAGGATTCACTCTGTACTGCATTTTATTCAGATTCTCTGATGTCACAGAGCTGTCAATCGTCTGCCCCACAGTATAATCTGTATTGGGACGGTTTTGCTTATGAATGGCAACACCTGCTGTCAGAATAATATTTTGACCAATTCCCAGGGCACCACCGGCAAAAACAGACAACTCTTCAAAATCAAACCCTAAACCGCCTGTAAATCCGGGAGAAAAATTTCGCTGGTTATTCATAAAGGTAAACATAATGCCAGGCGTCAGGTCCATCATTTTCCCATCTCTGTTTTCTGCTACTACATTATTTACAGAAGTGAATCTTGAACGGTTAGTAAGAAAAACAGCATTTGCTCCGAAAGAAGTTGTCCATTTCCAGTCAGATTCACTTTTTATAATATACTTTCTTATTTTCTCCTGTCCCGTTACTCCGATATAGAGAATATACTGAGTATTACTTCTAAAAACCAACTCTGCAATTACATCACTTTCACCAGGAACGCTTTTAGTACTGTCCTTTTGCTCCTTCTCCATTTTTAATGGTTCGTAATCAATGGCTTTCTTTCTAATGACCAGGCTTTTCAACTGCGAGGATGGTATATATAATTTATAATTCCCTTTATCAACAAACATTTCCATGCTGTCGATTTCAATAGACAGATCAATAGTAATTGTTCTATGGATTGTCTTTTTCCCGTTTTCTCCTGCTTCCTTTCCTACTTCAACTTTTATTTGTGTAAAAAAAATCGAGGGAATAAAAATTGCAAAAGCAAGAATCTTTAATAAATAAGTTTTCATGGCTATTAGTTTTCTACAAAGTTTAGAAATTCATGAACACAAGTAAATTACCCGTTTGGGTGATTTTTAAATATCAAAGAGAAATGTTTTAGGGGTGTATGTATGCAAAAGAAAAAACCTCTCCAATAAAGAGAGGCTAGTAGTTTATCATTTTCAAACAACTAAAAAAGAAAAGAGTAAACTGTTTTTATAACATTCATTAATTAACTTCGAATGAACCTTGCATAAAAATTCAATGTTCCGGCACTTAATATTTTACCTGATTAAATAAATTATAGAAAAAATTAAATCATAAAACAAAACGGAACAAAAAAATTGAGTCGTCATGGTTATTAGTCAGTACAAAGTTTAGCATTTTATCAGTGTAAAAAAATCCCCCTTTTGTGGTATTTTGTAAGAATTTTAATTATTTTAGCTAAAACTAATGATTCATGGAAAACACAGAAAAAAAGCATCCTCTCATAGAAGTCTGGAATACATACCCCGGCGTCAGGAGAGACAGGAAAATCCTGGACAAGCCTCCCATAGAACGCATCATTGGTGAAATGTTTGCTATAGGAGAATTTTATTATTATGCTTTGAATCTTACAAACAGTACACTTTCTCACCATCATGAGAACATTCTGAAACTTCACGGTCTTCCATCATATCCTGAAAATTTAAAAGATGTTATTGATCTTACCCATCCTGATGATATAGAATTTGTGCTGAAAGCCGAACAGCTCCTTATTAACAAAATGACAGAAATCGGTCTGGAGCACCAGCTTTACATTAAGGGCAGCTATTGTTTCAGAATGAAAACAGCAGAAGGAAATTACGAGCTGTTCCACCATCAGTCCATTATCACCATGGAAGATGAAAACGGAATTCCTGTGCAGGCTATAAACATCCATACCAATATTCATCATATCACAAAAGAAAACCTTTATACCGTTCTGGTTTCCGGGATAGGTCCGAGAAATGACTTTCATCAGGTGAGGCTGGATTCCTTTTCGAAACCAGAAAATTTTTCTGAACATCTAACGAAAAGAGAAATGGAAATTCTTGTCCTTATCACCAAAGGATATTCGGGGCCGGAAATAGCCCAGGCATTGATTTTGTCTGAACATACAGTTCGTACACACAGAAAAAATATTTTACGGAAAACAGATTCCAGAAACAGTAAGGAACTCGTAAAAAAAGCTTTTGAAAGAGGACTTATCTGATATCTTCAGCGTTTAATAAGGACTGACAAATCTTACCAGAAAATTTCGGTGTAAAACTTGTATTTTTATAGTAATGGAAAACATGATTATACAGCCACGTTTTAAAGATGCACCTCACTTCAGACATTTCTGGAGAAAAGGAAACGGAAAACAGCTTATCGCTTTTTCCGGAGCTGAAGTGAGCTTTAGGAACTTTGAAAAATGTTCATGCTATTTTTATCATGTGGATGAGATGGGAGATGAAGTGGTAAAAGATGTTTATTTTACTAAAAAATTTCATGAGGCCTCAAAAGAAATAGAAAATTATATCCGGAACGGAGTTTCCGAAACGGATGCCGTTCCTGAAAGCGTAAAAAAACTTTTTACACAGACCCAGCAGATTCCGGACTGGCTTGATTACAGCCTGCTGAAAAGCGGCGCAGAGCTCTGCATGAGAGGTAACATCGATTCCCTCATCTCACTAAGAGATTACTGCCTGATTGGCGGATATGATTACGCTTATCTTAATAAACCACTTACGGCTACAGAGGCATTGAAAAAAGGTGCTGTAAAACGTCTTTCAGAAACGCTGGACTTTTGGGTCAACGTAACACGATATGATGCACTTGAAATTCATGCAAAGGGCTATGAATTTGCTATCAAGACCCGTCTGATCCATTCTTACGCCAGACTTTCCATCAAAAAGCATTACAAAGAATGGGATACTGAAACTTGGGGAGAACCGATCAATTCATGGGATATGATGGCAACGTATACAGGATTTAGTCTCGTTTTTCTTCATAGTCTTCAAAAATTGGGAAATACCTTTTCAGAAGAAGAGGAAAAGGGAATTTTTCATCTGTGGAAATATGTCGGATATTTGCTTGGAATTCCTGAGCCTCTTCTTCCCGACACTAAAAAACAGGCAACAGAATATTTTTACCTGTGGACTTCTGTACAGCCGCCATCCGATAAAGATTCTATTTTGCTGGCCCACTCTTTACTGAATGAATCGCTGGAAAACCCGATCTTAAAATTCAGATTTCAAAGAAAAAATCTCAGATACCTGCATATTTGCTGCACATGGTTTCTTCTGGATGATGAGGTATGTAAAAGACTGCAGATTCCTGAAGTTTCCAACCGCAAACTGTTTCCTAAAACCAAAATTATCATCAACAAAATTTATGATAACCTGCTAAGCCGGGAGACAAGAATAAAAAAGGGAGACAAAGACCAGATGAAAGTACTGCAAGACTATCTTAAAATCACTAAAAATTCAAATTTTCACTAGAACCATACCGGACAGCAAGTACATTAAACAGGGAAAAATATTTTTTTATGTTTTGAATCATAAAACTCTGCATTCCATTCGTAATGAATAACATCAGTCTCAAAACATTATTATTTTTTAACGCTAAAAACAGTTTTTCATCTTAAATAATATTAGTTTTTGACGTTAAAATTCCGTAATTTTGAACAATTATTTTAACAACAGATGAGCAACATAGACGATAAGAAAAAAGCACTTGCATTAGTGCTTGACAAGCTAGATAAAACATACGGAAAAGGAACTGTAATGACATTAGGTGACAGTACGATTGATACTACCATTGAAGTTATTCCTTCCGGATCTTTGGGATTAGACATCGCTCTCGGAGTAGGTGGATATCCAAGAGGAAGAATCATTGAGATCTACGGACCTGAATCTTCCGGTAAAACAACTTTAACGCTTCATGCTATTGCAGAAGCTCAAAAAGCAGGTGGAATTGCAGCATTTATTGATGCAGAGCATGCTTTTGACAGAGGTTATGCTGGGAAATTGGGAATCGATCTTGAAAATTTAATCATTTCTCAGCCGGACAACGGTGAGCAGGCTCTGGAAATTGCTGATAACCTGATCCGTTCGGGAGCAATTGACATCGTAGTTATTGACTCTGTAGCAGCCCTTACTCCAAAAGCGGAAATTGAAGGCGAAATGGGAGATTCTAAAATGGGGCTTCATGCAAGATTAATGTCTCAGGCATTAAGAAAACTGACAGCTACGATTTCAAGAACAAAATGTACGGTAATTTTCATCAACCAGCTGAGAGAAAAGATCGGTGTGATGTTTGGAAATCCTGAAACCACTACTGGGGGTAATGCATTGAAATTCTATGCTTCTGTAAGAGTAGACATCAGAAAAGCAAGTGCACCTATTAAAAATGGCGATGAAGCTATCGGAAGCCGTGTAAAAGTGAAGATCGTGAAAAATAAAGTAGCGCCACCTTTTAAGCAGGCTGAATTCGATATTATGTATGGTGAAGGAGTTTCTAAAACAGGAGAAATTCTTGATCAGGCTGTAGAACAGGGAATTGTAAAGAAAAGCGGTTCTTGGTTCAGCTATGAAGAAACTAAGTTAGGACAAGGTCGTGATGCAGTAAAAGATGTGCTAAAAGACAATCCTGAGCTTGCTGAAGAACTGGAAAATAAGATCAAAGAAGAATTGAAAAATAAAGTGAAATAATTTTTTTCAATACATAAATTTAAGACAGCTTTCGGGCTGTCTTTTTTGTTTCTAAATTTAGGTTTTGGCTAAAGCCAATGTCTTTTATGTGTATTTGTAAGCGGGCTAAAGCCCGCTCCTATCGAATTTTAATAAGAATATTATAATGTTTTAATGCTCAATCTTCCATCCATCTGACATTCTGTCACATTGTCTTTCATGGTATTTTTTTTGAGGCTTACCTAGAAAATTAAAAAACAAAAATTATTATGACTAAAGGAAATATTAATGTATCTGTGGAAAACATTTTCCCGCTTATTAAAAAGTTTCTTTACAGTGACCACGAAATATTCCTGAGAGAACTTATCTCCAATGCAACTGATGCTACTTTAAAATTGAAGCATCTGACAAGCATCGGAGAAGCAAAGGTTGAATACGGAAATCCGAAGATTGAAGTTAAAATCGATAAGGAACAAAAAACTTTACGTATTATCGACCAGGGAATTGGTATGACTGGTGAAGAAGTTGAAAAATACATCAACCAGGTTGCTTTTTCCGGTGCCGAAGAATTCCTGGAAAAATATAAGGATACTGCAAAAGATGCAGGGATCATCGGACATTTCGGTCTTGGTTTCTATTCTGCATTTATGGTGGCAGAAAAAGTGGAAATCCTTACAAAATCTTATAAAGAAGGTTCTGCTGTAAGATGGATCTGCGACGGAAGCCCGGAATTTACCCTTGAGGAAACCACTGACAAAACTGACAGAGGAACGGAGATTATTCTCCACATTGCAGAAGATTCTACGGAGTTTTTAGAAGAAGCTAAAATCCGTGAATTATTGTCAAAATATAATAAATTCATGCCTGTTCCGATTAAATTCGGGACCAGAACACATACCCTTCCGTTACCGGAAGATGCACCGGAAGATGCGGTTGCTGAAACCGAGGAAGTGGATAATATCATCAACAATCCAACACCGGCATGGACCATCGCTCCAAGCGAGCTGACGAACGAAGACTACATGAAGTTTTACCATGAACTGTATCCTATGCAGTTTGAGGAGCCTTTATTCAATATCCATCTGAATGTTGATTATCCTTTTAATCTTACAGGAATTTTATTCTTCCCGAAACTGAGCAACAATTTAAATATTGACAAGGATAAAATCCAATTATATCAGAACCAGGTATTCGTAACGGATGAAGTAAAAGGGATCGTTCCGGACTTCCTTATGCTTCTGAGAGGAGTGATAGATTCTCCGGACATACCATTGAATGTTTCCCGTTCTTATCTTCAGGCTGATGGTGCTGTGAAGAAAATCTCTTCTTACATCACTAAAAAGGTTGCCGATAAAATGTCTTCTCTTATCAACGAAAACCGTGAAGACTACGAGCAAAAATGGAACGACATTAAAATAGTGATCGAATACGGAATTATCACGGAAGATAAATTTGCAGAAAAGGCAGATAAATTCACACTATATCCTACTACAGACGGAAAATATTTCCTTTGGAATGAATTAATTGAAAAAATTCAGCCTGCCCACAAGGATAAAAATGGGAATACAGTAATTCTTTATGCAACGAATGCTGATGAGCAGCACAGCTATATTCAGGCAGCTAATGATAAAGGGTATAGCGTTCTTTTACTGGATTCACCAGTGATCTCCCACGTCATCCAAAAACTGGAAACTTCAAAAGAGAAAATCTCATTTGCAAGAGTGGATGCGGACCACATCAATAACCTCATCAAAAAAGATGAGCCGGTTATTTCTAAATTGAATGAAACTGAAAAGGAATCTTTAAAGAAAGATGTGGAAGAGGTTGTAAAAGATGCCAAATTCACCGTACAGCTTGAAGATCTTGACAGTAATGATGCTCCGTTTACGATCACGCAGCCAGAATTTATGAGACGAATGAAGGAAATGCAGGCAACCGGAGGCGGCGGAATGTTTGGGATGGGAAGTTTTCCGGAAATGTATAATCTGGTAGTAAACTCGAACAGCGAGCTTTCAACTCAAATTTTAAAGACAGAAAATCCTGAGGAAAAGGAAACACTGATTAAATATGCTCTTGATCTGGCAAAACTTTCACAAAATCTATTGAAAGGAAAAGACCTGACAGATTTTATCCAGAGAAGTTACAAGCAACTGGAGAAATAACAATATCAAATAATACCAAAGACTGTTCTTATACTGAGAACAGTCTTTTTTTATGTTTTAAAACTTACAAAATAGTTTAAACTCAAAGATTGATCTACATACCGATACTGTCATTGCGAGCAAAGCCAAGCAATCTCCTAATGATTTAACCTCTGAACCTTTTCTTTAATTTTTTATTTTAAAACATTAAAGCTGATTTAATCACTTTGATATTCTAAACTTTTCTGATGCTTTAGGGTAATCCCGTAGGTTCATTGTACATTTTTTCTATTTTCTGTTGTACACATTGTGCTTTTTTTCCATTTTTGTATAAAATGTAGGATATGCAAAAAGAAAAATTACGCGTTATCAGAAAACAAAAAGGCTATACTCAGCAGCAGATAGCTGATATTATTGCGACTGATGTATCCAACTACAGCAGGAAGGAAAGCGGTGATGTAAAGATCGTAAGGGATGAATGGGAGAAGATTGCCCGTTTTCTGGATGTTTCGGTAGAAGATATTTATGAGGATGAAGAAGCTAAAGTGGTAATCAATAATAACCATCCTGTGTACAATGATCAATCCTCTTCATCATCAGGAGTGATCACTCAGTTCCATAATATTTCAGCATCTATTATTCAGAACCTACAGGATTATATTGCCCTGCTGAAAGAGGAAAATGAGAAATTAAAAGAAGAATTACGAACATCAAAAGGAAGATAATAGGTTGTAGTTTAAAATCTGCCCGTTTTTTTACGTATAAATTTTAAAAACCTTGGATACTATTGAGTATTCAAGGTTTTTTATTGTGAAAATTTATTGCGAATCTTTTAACTACCGTCTTTTTGCAGGTAAAAATCTGCCTCTTCAAAGAAAGGAATGATGATCCTGCTTCTGGCAGTTAAAATATGGAATAGTTTTTTTTCGGATTTCGGCGGCTTCGCCGCCGGAAATCCGAATTTGTTATAAATTTATTGATTGATACACCAAAGTACTTTAACAGCTTAAATCTCCTCAAGCGGGTTCCAGAACAGCTTTTTGAAATCTTTTATCCTCAAATTTTCAACGGTAATCCCTTCTGCTTCCAGTCTTTTTTGAAATTCGGGAACGGATAATACACCAGAGCTGGATATGACACGATGTGCCGGCACATCTTCCGGGCATCCTCCCATTGCCTTTCCTACATGACGGGAATGATTGGGATAACCTACCGCTTTAGCTATGGCACCATAAGAGGAAACTCTTCCTTTAGGAATAAGTCTTGTAATCTCATAAATCTGCTGTTTAAAAATTTCGTCCATAATATAGCGATCTGTTTATCGTGTTGAAGAAAATAAACTTTAAACATCTTTCTGCATCATTTTTGGATTCTCAATCATTCAATGATGTCTGATTTTAAAATATTAAAGATATGAAAAAATCATTTTTCCGGCTGCTGAATTCAGTCAATAAAAAGCTGCTTCCCAAGTTGAGCAATAAAGATCCGAACAAACTTAGTAAGATAGAGAAAGGAATTCTGGCCTACCGGTACTTTGTGCTGGTTAATTCTCTTGACTGAAATAGTCGGTGGCACGCACTTGAAACTATGGTATATGTCATTGCGAGCGAAGCGAAGCAATCTTATAATTAGGGAACAAAGTCTCCAAGCTTAATGCTCTTAAAAATCTTAATTCTAACCTTAATATTTCAAAACAAATATTAAAATCATTATGAGATTGCTTCGCTTCGCTCGCAATGACAGTATTATCTAATAAAAAACGCTTCAAACTGAATTGAAGCGTTGGTATTTTTATAAGAAATTTATTCTTAATTTTCTAAGATGTAAGAGAACATCAATGGTGCACAGATGGTAGCATCACTTTCAACGATGAATTTCGGTGTCGTGATATCCAGTTTACCCCAGGTAATCTTCTCATTAGGAACGGCTCCTGAATATGAACCGTAAGACGTTGTAGAATCCGAGATCTGGCAGAAATAAGACCAGAAAGGAATGTCATGCATTTCCATATCCTGATACAACATCGGCACTACACAGATCGGGAAATCTCCTGCAATACCTCCTCCGATCTGGAAGAATCCAACTCCTTTTCCTGCTGAATTTTTGGTATACCAGTCAGCAAGGTATGTCATATATTCGATTCCCGATTTCATGGTGGTTGCGGTAAGCTCACCTTTGATGCAGTAAGAAGCGAAGATGTTCCCCATAGTAGAATCTTCCCATCCCGGAACTACAATCGGAAGGTTTTTCTCAGCTGCAGCAATCATCCATGAGTTTTCTCTTGGAATTTCGTAATACTGCTCAAGAACTCCTGAAAGGATCATTTTATACATAAATTCGTGCGGGAAATAACGCTCGCCTTTAGCTTCTGCATCTTTCCAGATCTCTACGATATGCTTTTGAAGTCTTCTGAAAGCTTCTTCTTCCGGAATACATGTATCTGTAACTCTGTTTAATCCTCTTTCCAATAGATCCCACTCATCCTGCGCTGTCAGATCTCTGTAATGCGGAACTCTTTCATAATGAGAGTGCGCTACAAGGTTCATCAGATCTTCTTCAAGGTTGGCTCCTGTACAAGAAATAAAATCAACTTTCCCCTGACGGATCATTTCTGCAAGGATTTTCCCCAATTCAGCAGTAGACATAGCACCTGCCAAAGTGATCATCATTTTTCCGCCATCTTTAAGATGTGCAACATACCCCTTAGATGCATCTACCAATGCAGCCGCATTGAAGTGCAGGTAATATTTCTCTATAAATTCAGAAATCGGTTTGCTCATTTTTTTAATTTTTGCAAAGATAAAACTTAAAAACGGAATGGAACATGAGTACTTAAAGAAACTCTTGCCTGCACATTCTTTTTTAACAAATGATAAACAGCTTTAGTCATAAGTCTTCTCATGAAAAAGTACAGCCGCGAAGCTGTACTTTCATCTAACAAATATAGATACGGGAATTACCCGTGACAAGATTCCACTTTTAAAATTTCAATTTTTCTTTCACCGTCTTTAAAAGGCCAGTCGATGATATCTCCTACTTTATACCCAACTGTGGCAAGCGCAATGTCCGACAGGATAGAATGCTTGTTTTTTGCTGGTTTAGCTTTCGAAGAAGCTACGAAAATATATTCATGTTCAAAATTCTGAGTATGATCTTTGATCGTCACTTTTCTGTTAACGGTCACTACATCGGCAGGAAGCTCTCTTCTTAATACCTGTTTGGCTTTTCTCAATTCTTCAGCAAGTCTTTTTTCTTCCGGCATGCTTACTTTTTTTCTTCTGAGCGTATCTTTTATAGCATCATAAATTCCGGTAGTTACAATAATAGGATTGGACATTTTTTAAATTTTTAAAATAATGGGATGCAGTCATTCCATGATCCAATGCAGGATGTGAGACCTCATCAGCCTTTTCCCTGTGGAGAACCGCAAAAAATAATATGTGAAATTTGTTGGAATCTATTCCCTGCCCAGGATCCTGACAGGGCTTAATTAATAAAGTCCTTGGAACTTTTAAGAAAAGAATCTTTATGAAGGTACAGCAACGACAGCAAAAGGCCATTAGAGCGGCAGTCTGCAGATAAAGGAATAGTTGCTGTCATATGTAAATATTAATAATACTCTAAGATAGTTAAAAATCCTGACATGCGGAAAAAGCTCCATACAAATTCCATATTCTGAACCCCAAAATCCTAACTCTGAATCCCAGCTCTCTAAAATTTGAATTTCCTGTTCTCCTTTTTTTCAGAAATTTTCTTTTTGGTATCCAGACGCTTTTGTTTTTGTCCTTTTGACGGTTTTGTTGCCAGTCTTTTCTTTGGAACAATTAAAGCTTTATCAACGAGTTCAATAATTTTTTCAATTGCTTTATTCTTGTTCATCAGTTGGGTTCTGCTCTCCGATACGGTAAGAAACAGATATCCTTCAGCATTGATTCTGTTTTTTAATTTCGTTTGGATCAGCTCCTTCTGATAGTCATTAAAAAATTCAGATTCAGCAACAGACCAGAGAACCGTGACAGAAGTTTCCACCTTATTGACGTTTTGGCCCCCTGCTCCACTGCTCCGGGAAGTTTTAAAGCTGAGTTCTTTTGAGAAGTCTTTCATGTTTTTTATTTTGAGATTCAAGAATCAAGAATCAAGATAAAGAATTACAGATATTTGCTGATTTTCCTTTTTAATTCTATCCGGTTTACTTTACCGTTGGGTGTTCGTGGAATGCTTTCAATGAAAATAATTTCTTTAGGTTTATGAAAGCTTTTTTCAAAAGGTATTCCGGTAATTTTTTTAATCAGATCCGCAGATTCTGATCCTTCTATAACCAATATCAGTTTCTGGCCCAAACTTTCATCTTCCATTCCGAGAAAGACAGCTTCATTAGGTATCTCTTTTTTCACTAAAGTTTCCAATGCTTCAGGGAAAATTTTAGCTCCTGCGGAATTAATGACATGGTCCATTCGCCCAAGAAATTTAAACTGTCTTTCATTTCTTATCTCAACTAAATCATTAGTTTGCAGAACCTCAGTATTCACATTGGGAGCAAAAATCTTCAGACAACCTCTTTCGTCCACACTGACAGAAACATTTTCAAAAGCTGTGAAATAATCTTCCGGTTCCGGCATTATCTGTTTAAGGGCAATATGTGAAAGGGTCTCGGACATTCCATAGGTTTCATAGATACGGACGCTCCTTAATCTTTCATTTTGGGCTATTTTTTTCTTTAATGACTCTGAAACAGCAGCTCCCCCAATAATCAGGTTCTTTATCAAATGCAGTTGATCCAGTGAATTTTCCACCTGAAGCGGAGTCATGGCACAGAAATCTATTTCTTCATTCAAATATTCAAGTGGTTTTAAAGAGGGTTCGGTAACAATCAGCCTTAATTTTCTCTCAATAGAACGAACGACCATCATTTTACCGGAAATATATTCCACCGGCAAACATATTAATGCTTTGTCCCCTTTTTTCAACTCTAAAAAATTACAGGTCATCACAGCGGAATTGACCATTTTCTTTTTTTCGATTTCAAAAACTTTAGGTGTTCCTGTAGAACCCGAAGTCTGAACCTTTACAGTAGGTTCATCAGAAAACCATTCGACTAAAAAATTTTTAATTTTCTGTTCGAAATCTGTTTGAAAGGATAAATTATTAATATTGAGATTATTGAAGTCTATCAGCATGATTGAGGTAAATAAAAAGCAGTGTAAATTTAAAAAAAACTTTAAAAAATTCTTGTATCTAAACAAAAAAGCTGTAAATTTGCCTCACCAAAATAAAACAGACCTATAGTGTAACGGTAGCACTCCGGTTTTTGGTACCGTCAGTCGGGGTTCGAATCCCTGTGGGTCTACAAACCATCCTTTTTAAGGGTGGTTTTTGTTTTTTCAGTTTCCAGGCTTTTATTCTTCTTTTAAGCTCATTCCAAAATCAACTGAAATTAGGCTTAAAGTACAGCACAAAAAACAAGATCACGTAAAAATAAGACTTAATTCATTGAATTTTTTCCGGACAGTTATTTGTGTGTAAAGAAAAAAATTGTAGATTTGCACCACCAAAAATAAACAGACCTATAGTGTAACGGTAGCACTCCGGTTTTTGGTACCGTCAGTCGGGGTTCGAATCCCTGTGGGTCTACAAACCATCCTTTTTAAAGGGTGGTTTTTGTTTTTAAAATCATTAACGGTTTACTCCCCACAATAGCTTTGCTATGTAAAATAAAGATACAGAAAAGGACAGATCAAAATCTGTCCTTTTATATTGTAATTATTTGGTCTTAGGCTTATACAGTTTAAACATCAGAAATAAGAAAATCAGCCATACCGGAATTAAAATCACCTGAATTTCCATTCCTGTAATACTCATCAACACCAAGATAGCAACCAGGAACAGAATACAGATGTAATTCGATACCGGATAAAATATAGAAGGAAATAAGGTCTTCACTCCATCTCTATCTTTCTCTTTCCTGAATTTCAAATGGGTATAGCATATCATCAGCCAATTGATAATTAATGTAGAAACCACTAAAGCCATTAAGTATTCAAATGCCTTTTCAGGAACCAGTTTATTGATGATAATACAGATCCCGGCAAAACAGGAAGAGATCAGGATCGCATTGGTAGGAACACTGTTCTTATTCAGTTTCTTTAAAAATTTCGGTGCATTTCCCTGCTGAGCCAGCCCGAAAAGCATTCTGCTGTTACTGTAAACACTGCTGTTGTATACCGACAAAGCAGCCGTCAGAACAATCAGATTAAGGATATTGGCAATTAACACATTGAACTGGATCACCTTTCCGAATATATTGAATTCAAATCCATTTAAATTCTGGAACACCATGACAAAAGGGCTTGTCCCCTCTGTAATTTCTCTCCAAGGACTCAAAGCAAATAAAATAACCAAAGCGCCTACATAAAAAATTAAAATCCTGTAAATAACCTGATTGGTTGCTTTAGGAATGGTCTTTTCAGGGTTTTTAGCCTCGGCAGCCGTAATTCCAATGAGTTCCAACCCTCCAAAAGAGAACATGATCATCGCCATGGCTGCAAACAGCCCTGAAAATCCACCTTCCCCTTTATTAAAGAAACCTTTGGGGAAAAATCCACCATCATTCCACAGATTGGAAATACTTGCCTTCTCACCTCCGGTACCGCTTAACAATAAATAAATACCGAAAACAATCATCCCGATGATCGCCACAACTTTAATGATGGAAAACCAGAATTCTGTTTCTCCATATACTTTTACAGACGCCAGATTTAAGGCAGTAATCATGACAAAAAAGAATAAACTGGAAACCCAGAGTGGAATTTCGGGCCACCAAAAATGAATATAATGACCAATAGCCGTAAGCTCGGCCATACTCACAAGGATATAAAGGATCCAATAATTCCAGCCTGAAGCAAAACCTGGAAAATTTCCCCAGTATTTATAGGCAAAATGACTGAAACTTCCGGAGACCGGTTCCTGAACCACCATTTCACCCAGCTGGCGCATAATGAAAAATGCAATAATTCCTGCTAAAGCATATCCCAGAATAACGGATGGGCCTGCTAAAACTGCTGCCGGGCCAATCCCTAGAAACAGTCCCGTTCCTATGGCTCCCCCGAGGGCAATTAATTGAATATGTCTGTTGGTTAATCCTCTGACAAGAGTCCCATCATTGGACTCTGTTTTCTGTTCGCTGCTCATAAAATCAATTATGCCCTAAATATATAAAACTTTAGAGAAATTCGGGTTCTATGAAGCGCACAGAATATTCAACAAATTCAGTTTTAAAGAAATAAAAAAGGGAAAATGGGTATTTCTTATAAATATTCCTCCGGAATTGAAATATTATTCTTTTTCATGTACTCTAAAAGTGACTGGTACCGGTCATCATTACCATCTGTACCACATTTATGTGAAATACTGCAGATGTCTGAAGGTTTAATTTCCAGAATATCGGAAATCTTGGTCAGTATTTCCAGATTGATCTTCACTTTAGAATTTTCAATGTCAGAATAGGCCTTTTGGGAAATGCCCATTTCAAAAGCCATATACTCCTGCGTAAAGTCCTTGCTTCTACGGATTTTCCTGATATTTTGACCACATACTTTCATCGTTCTTGTTTTAGTAGTTTTCGGTATAGTTTAGAAGGATACCTACTAGACTTAGACAAAGTTAATAAATACCTTTGGCAAAACATTATACCCATTACATGATATTTATTTTTTCATATAAATCAAAGGTCAATACCATCTGATTTCAGAGGATAAATATTTTCGGTACAACACAATTGGAATTATGGAGACGCAAAAATTCAATTATGACAATAATATTGTCAGAGCATTCTTGTATGCTACTATCGTATTCGGGCTGGTCGGCTTTCTGCTGGGGCTTACAGCCGCGCTGATGCTTTTTTACCCTGAATTACCAGAGTTTTTATTCGGTACAGATGATACCACAATCCAGAGCTTAAGAAGCGGAAATATCCAGGGATTGATCAACACGCAGGGTGCTATGGGATTCGGAAGGATCAGAATGCTTCATACCAGTGCCGTTATTTTTGCTTTTGTATGTAATTCCTTCTTCTGCGGTGCTTATTACAGTATGCAGAGACTTTTAAAAACAAGAATGTACAGCGATACGCTTTCATGGATCCACTTCTGGAGCTGGCAGCTGATGATTGTTGCCGTAGTGATCACATTTTTAATGGGAATCAATACTTCTAAAGAATATGCAGAGCACGAATGGCCTATTGATATTCTGATCACCTTCTCCTGGGTTATTTTCGGAATCAATATGTTCGGAACCATTGCGAAAAGAAGAGTAAGACACCTATATGTGGCCATCTGGTTCTATATTGCCACATGGATCGCCGTAGCCATGCTGCATATTTTTAATAATCTTGAAGTTCCCTTATCATTCACAAGCTGGAAATCCTATTCCGTATATGCCGGTGTAAAAGATGCTCTTGTACAATGGTGGTACGGCCACAATGCCGTAGCATTCGTACTGACAACTCCGGTATTAGGTCTGATGTACTACTTCATGCCGAAAGCGGCACAGCGACCTGTATTCTCCTACAAATTATCCATTATTCACTTTTGGTCGCTGATATTCGTATACCTTTGGGCTGGCCCTCACCACCTACAGTATACGGCGCTTCCGGCATGGGCTCAGGCCGTAGGAACCGGGTTCTCTATTATGCTTATCGCACCTTCCTGGGGAGGAATGCTGAACGGCCTTCTTACCTTAAGAGGAGCCTGGGATAAGGTAAGAGAAAACCCGATCCTCAAATTCTTCGTTGTAGCAATTACCTGTTATGGTATGGCTACTTTCGAAGGACCTCTATTGGCTACAAAATCTTTAAATAAAATCGGCCATTACACCGACTGGGTAATCGGGCATGTACATTTAGGTGCACTTGGATGGAATGGTTTCATGGCTTTCGGAGTCGTATATTACCTGATCCCTATCATGTGGAGAACACCGCTGTGGTCTAAAAAACTGGCCAACTGGCACTTCTGGCTGGGAACATTAGGAATTATCTTTTACGCAGTTCCCATGTATATTTCAGGATTTACCCAGGGATTAATGTGGAAACAGTTCAATCCGGACGGTACTTTAATGTATAAAAACTGGCTGGATACGGTTACGGCAATTATTCCTTACTTTAAAATGAGATTCTTAGGAGGTATCTTTTATCTTTCAGGGGCTGTTTTAATGGTGATTAATGTCATCAAAACCGTAAGATCAGGCTCATTCCAGAAAAACGTTCCGGCAGAAGCCCCTGCATTGGCAGACATTGGTACTGCAAGAAAAGAAGGCGAAGGCGTGCATCTTTGGCTGGAAAGAACTCCAAAGCTGCTTTCTATCCTGGCTTTCATCACTGTAGCTATCGGTGGACTAATAGAAATTGTTCCAACATTATCTCTTAAACAGAGTGTTCCGACCATAACGGCTGTGAAACCTTATACACCGCTTGAGCTGGAAGGAAGAGATCTGTACGTCCGTGAAGGATGTAACTCCTGCCACTCTCAGATGATCAGACCTTTCCGTGATGAAATTGTAAGGTTTGAAGGTAAAAACGGGCAGTATTCAAAAGCCGGAGAGTTTATTTATGACAGACCTTTCTTATGGGGATCCAAGAGAACCGGTCCGGATCTTCACAGAGAAGGTGGAAGAAACCCGGATTCATGGCACTTCAAACATATGTACAACCCGAGAATAACTTCTGCAGGTTCCATTATGCCGCGTTTCCCATGGCTGATCACTAATAAATTAGACCGTACTCAGATGGTTGATAAGATGAGGTTAATGAAAAACGCTTTCGATGTGCCTTATTCAAAAGCTGAAATAGATTCGGCAAACCAATGGGCAGATAACCAGTCTAAAGCCATTGTACAGAGAATTTATTCTGAAGCCACCGATGTGAAAGACCAGATGGAAAAAGAAAAAACATCAAAAGGTGCATCTTATGTGCCGCTTGAGCAGAGAGAAATTGTAGCAATGATCGCCTATCTTCAAAGATTGGGGACTGATATTAAGACAACACAGATTCAAACGGCAAGTGCTGAGTAATGATTAAAATGATACCGTAATGAAAAAGAGAACCCCTATTTCAATATACATCGCAACAACGATAGGCTTAACGATCATGGCGTTTGAAATGTTTGCCGGAGATTCAGGTTATTTTTCCTCCCCGTTTTTCTGGGCGCTTATTGTAATCGCGGTTATTCTTCTGATGATCATGAACGCTATCGGAGATCTGGTGGAAAACGAAAGTTTCAGCAGACTTTCGGAAGAGGAAAAGAAGGAATACTTAGCAGAAAAAAGTGTTCCGTATTACCAGAAACTTTGGAATTCTGCCTTTAAAAAGCAATCTGCTACCGAAGAAAAAGATATTCTTATCGATCATGGTTTTGATGGGATCACAGAGCTTGACAACTCACTTCCAAAATGGTGGATAGGCCTGTTCTGGTTCGGATGTATTTTCTGTGTGGTGTATATGACGGCCTTTGCCTTTACAGAATATGCCCATCCTGAGGCAGAATTAAACAAAGAAACCACTACAATGCTGGCTTCCATAGCAGAATATGAAAAAACCGCACCCCAGATTGATCTTGAAACTGCAAAATACAGTGCAGACCATATTACAGAAGGTCAGGAGCTTTTCAAAACCAACTGTGCAACCTGCCACGGTGACGGCGGAAAAGGAGGTATTGGCCCGAACCTTACGGATACACACTGGATCAATATCAAAGAAAAAAGTCTGTTTAAAAATGTTTTCTGGATGCTTGAAAACGGTTCTCTCAATAATCCTACGATGCGCCCTTTTATAAAAGAAGGAACCATCAGCGGAAGGGATGCTGAAAAAATTGCAGCCTATATCTATCACATCAACCAGGAAACTTCTCCTATCACTCCGGCCCAGGGTGGTGCCGCTCCTCAGGGTGAAGAAGTGAAATGGGAAAACGGAAACAATTGATCAGGAAGTTTGAAGCTGGAAGAGGGAGGCTGGAAGTGAAGTTATTGAGGTCTAAAAGAAGACATACTGAACCGTTTTATTATTTCTTTTAAGCCAGATTATCAAATTTTAAGGTAACTGTTAAAAATGTACAATATAACTTACAGCCTCTAGCTTCCAGCTTCCAACTCTTTAAAACTTAGCTCACGTAACTTAACAAAATTTATTATCTCCATATATCTTTGCCCCCTTTAAAACCTATCTAACATTTGAACTTTTCATTTTTGCTAACCTTTTCAACATTAAAAATGATTATAAAAGGGGGCTTTTAAAGAAAAAATCCAAGCCTTGGTTGTCTTTATCAACTGATTCACTTGACAACTACTAAACTAAATTCCATAATAAGGCAGCCAAGGCAGGATTTTTGTATTGCTAGTAGGATACCACAACAAAGAACTTATAAAATAGTATTCTTATCTTTGTTAGAAACCTAATCGCATTTGAAACTGAAAATTAACAAAAGAAAGCTCTTAAAGCGTATTGCAATAACCTTTATTTCAATATTGGTTTTTCTTACCCTTCTGATATTTAGCTTAAGGCTTCCTGCCGTTCAAAACTTCATCAAAGACAAACTGGTTGTATATCTTGAGAAAAAAATCAAAACCAAAGTAAGTCTGGAAAGGGTTACTATAGGGTTTCCGAACAGCCTTATCATGGAAAACCTTTACCTTAAAGGACAGGATGTGGATACACTTCTTGCCGTAAAAAAGCTGGATGTAGGCTTAAACATGCTGAAGCTTATCAACTCTACTGCCGACATTACTTCAGTAGATCTTGAGGGAGCCCGCGCCCATGTGGTAAGAAAACCGAACGGCACATTCAATTTCGATTATATCATCAATGCATTTGCGACCAACGATAAAGAAGAAAGTCCTTCCAAACCGTTTATTATTTCCCTGGATAAGATCAATTTAAAAGATATCGGGGTAACATTCACTGACCAGCAGTCGAGGAATGACATTCAGCTGTATTTCAAATCATTCGATACAAGAGTTAAAACTTTTGACCTCAATAAAAATACTTATGCCGTTAATGATATCAATCTGGACGGATTGAGATTAAAATTAAAGCAGGATCTTGTAGAAGAGGTTTCTAAAAAAGTAGAGAAAAAGGTAGATTCACTTAATGATAAAAAGCCAATGAATATTGGCCTCAGAGGAATCAGGCTTACCAATTTCAATATTGATTACGGGGATGATAACACCAAAACTTTTGCTAAAGTTCTGTTCAAAGAATTAAGTACGAAAGTCAATACACTTGATCTCGAAAACAATTCCTACAATATTTCCAATGTTTTTCTTTCCGGGGCAGATATTAACGCCAATCTTTATCTGCCAGCGCAGGATGCCAATCCGAAAGATGAAAAAGAACCTGAAGTTTCAAAAGTTTCGGACAAGGAGAAAGCCATGAAACTGCTTCTTGGAAAACTTGTGCTGAATGATGTAAAAGCCATTTACAACAATACTGCGATTGCTCCTACCAGACAGGGAATGGATTTCAACCACATGAATTTTTCTAAAATGAACGTGGAGGTAAGGCGATTCAAAATGGAGAACAATACTTTCGCAGGAACAGTGAATTCAGCAGAAATCCAGGAAGGAAGAGGCCTGAATATCCAGAAATTCAATACAGATTTTGTATATGCAGAAAAACAGGCTTATCTGAAAGATCTTTATCTGCAGACTCCCAAAACGCTGATCCGAGATGAGGTAATCTTAAATTATGATTCCCTTGACCAGCTGACTTCCAATCCCGGTGCTGTAAAAATTTCAGCCAACATTAAAGATTCCAAAATAGGCTTCGCTGATATTTTAAATATTGTTCCTACTTTACGAAATACAGTTCCTTTCAACAAATACCCGAATGCTATCCTGAATGTCAATGCCAATGTACAGGGAATTGTGAATGACCTTCTGATCAAAGATCTTAAAGTGTCCGGACTGGATCAGTTGAGAGTCGCTGCATCAGGAAGAGTCAAGAATGCGATGAAGCCCGAAAATCTGTATTATGATCTTAGGATCGGAGAATTTTCAGCAGAAGCTAAAACAGTATACAATCTGGTTCCGAAGAATACAATTCCTTCCAATATCTCCCTGCCTTCCCATTTCAGCATCAAAGGAAATGCAAAAGGAACGACCAAAGTGGTGAAGACAGACCTGAACCTCTACTCTACCCTTGGAAATGCAGCGATTGTTGCAGATGTGGATATGAGCAGAAAAAACAGGGAACTGTATAATGTAAAAGCCAATCTTCAGGCTGTTCAGGTAGGAAAGATTATTAAAAATAAGGATATTGGGCCAATCACCGCACAAATTTCAGCAAAAGGTGAAAGCTTTGATTTTAAAAATGCTAATGCCAATCTGAAAGGTCATGTTGCCTCGGCCGTCTACAAAGGATACCGTTACCAGAATATGGATTTAACGGGTAAAATAAACCGTGGCGTCTACAATATCATTTTAAATTCAAAAGATCCCAATGCCAGTCTGAATTTAATAGCTTCCGGAGTCTACAGCGAAAAAAATCCTACGGTAAAGATCAATGGTGAAGTGATTAAGCTTGATGTGAATAAGCTTGGATTCTATGAGAAACCGATGATCATTGCCGGAAAGATCGATGGTGATTTTTCAAGCCTCAATCCCGATGCTTTAAACGGTTACTTAAACCTGAAAGATTTTGCATTCTCAGATACGAAAGAGGTTTACCCGGTTCAGGAAGTGAATCTGAAAGCTTCTTCTACACAGGATTCCACGCAGATTATTTTCAATTCTCAGATTGCTGATGTTTCTTTAAAAGGAAAATATAAGCTGACACAGATTTTTGGTGCTTTAACGCACACGATGAATCAATATTATCAGTTCCAGAAGCCCGATAAAGGTCAGAAAATTGATCCGGGGCAGTTTTTCACATTCAATGCAAAGATTAAAAATGATGACCTGATCAGGAAATTTGTTCCGGATCTGAAAAGCTTTGAAACCATCAATTTAACCGGAAATTATGATGCAGATTCTCAAAAGATAGAAATGGACGGACAGATTCCGCAATTATTATATGGTGAAAATTCGTTGGAAAATGTTGCTTTAAAAGTAACCAATGAAAATCAGGCGCTACAGTACAGCCTCAATGCAGGTTCTTTAAAAAGTTCCAGCTTTACGCTGAAAAAAATCGCAGTAAACGGAGATGTTGCCAACAATATCATCAATTATAATATTACTACGAAAGATGATAAAGATGCCACACAGTTCCTGATTGCAGGAAATGCAAAATCTTTAAACGATATCACTGAAATTTCTCTGAACCCGAACGGCTTAAAACTAAATTATTCGGACTGGAATGTCGCTGAAAACAATAAAATCCAGATCAGCAGCCAGGGAATTCTGGCTGATAATTTCATCCTTTCCAATGGCGGAAGTGAAATATCGCTTCAGTCTGAAACTGACCGCCCAACCAGCCCTCTAAATGTTTCACTAAAAGATTTTAAAATTGAGACCATTACTGAACTGATCAAGAAAGATACTGTTCTGGCAAGAGGAACAATCAACGGGACAGCACAACTCCGTGATGTAACGAAAAATATGACCTTCACTTCTGATCTGAATATCACAGATCTGATTGTGTACGGCAGTCCGGTTGGAAATCTGGCGGTAAAAGTGAACAATACTTCACCGAACATTTTAAATGCCGATGTTGCTCTTTCCGGCAATAACAATGATGTGAAAATTCTTGGAGATTACAACACTTCTTCCAGCACATTTGATCTGAATATGGCCATCAACCAACTGCAGATGAAGAGTGTCCAGGGATTTTCCATGAATGCGATAACAAATACGGAAGGCTATCTTTCAGGGAATTTAAAGATCACCGGAAATACAGACAAACCGAATATTTTAGGTAAAATAAAATTCAATGATGCCGGACTGGAAATTGCCCAAACAGGCAGTGATTTCAGAAAATTAAATGATGAAATTAATTTTACAAACCGGGGAATTGAGCTTAATAAGTTTAAAATAAATGATAAGGATGGAAACTCCCTGGTCATCAATGGACAGATTCTTACCCAGACTTACAGGGATTTTGCATTCAACCTGGATGTGAACGCGAAAGACTTTAAAGTGGTTAATTCGGAAAAATCCAATGACGCGATGATGTATGGGATTCTTGCGATTGATGCCGGACTTCATGTCAGAGGAAATTTAGATCTTCCAAAAGTTGACGGCAGACTGTCGGTTTCTGATGATACCGATTTCACTTTTGTCCTTCCGCAATCCAGCCCATCTCTGCAGGAAAGAGACGGAATTGTAGAGTTTATTGACCAGGACCAGGTAGTTTTAAATAAAACCATCAATGCCGATTCCCTGAAAGCACAAAGCCGTTTCAAGGGAATGGATGTGAGTGTGAATATTGAAGTAAGCAAAGAGGCTAAACTGTCTATTGTTATTGATAAAGCTAACGGAGATTTTGTAAAACTTCAGGGTGAAGCGGAACTGACCGGAGGAATAGACCCTTCAGGAAAGACAACTCTTGTGGGAGTGTATGAGGTGGAAAAAGGGTCTTACGAGCTTTCTGTAAGTCTTCTGAAACGTAAATTTGATATCCAGAAAGGAAGCACAATCACATGGACCGGAGAACCTACTGCAGCTATGATGGATATTACGGCCGTCTATAAAACGGAAGCTCCTCCTATAGATCTCGTTGAGCAGCAGGTAAGCGGTGAAGATGCCTCCGTTATGAATCAGTTTAAGCAGAGAATACCTTTCAATACTTTGTTAAAAATGAAAGGTGAGCTTCTGAAGCCGCAAATCACGTTTGATATTACTACGGATGAGAAAAATAATTCTGTTTCCTCAACGGTAACTGATATTGTAGACCAAAAGCTTACTCAGCTCAGAACTCAGGAATCGGAAATGAACAAGCAGGTTTTTGCTCTTTTGCTGCTGAACCGCTTCATCGGGGAGAACCCGTTTGAATCCGGGGCAGGAATGTCGGCTGAGATGATGGCCAGACAGAGTGTGAGTAAAATTCTATCCCAACAGCTGAATAATCTGGCTTCAGGCCTGATCAAAGGGGTTGATATTGATCTGGGTCTTGATTCTTCTGAAGATTATTCAAGCGGAACAAAGAATACAAGAACTGACCTGAATGTAGGGGTAAGCAAAAAATTACTGAATGACCGTCTGAAAGTTTCTGTAGGAAGTAATTTTGCCCTGGAAGGTGAAGCCCGCCAAAATGAAAACACAACGAATATTGCAGGAAACGTCACCGTAGACTACAGCCTTTCAAAAGACGGAAGATATATGCTTAGGGCTTACCGTAAGGATGAATATCAGGTAGCTCTTCAGGGACAGATTATAGAAACGGGGTTAGGATTTATCATCACTTTAGACTATGATAAATTCCGTGAGATTTTCCAGAAATCTAAGAAGGACAGACGTAAAAAAGAAAACAAAAATAACCAGGTGGTAGAATTTAAATAATGAAAATCAGATTTAATATATATTGGAAATATCTGTTTGTTTCAGGATTTGCGGCTGTTGCTTTCTCATGCAGCAATACAAAATTCCTGAAGGAAGGTCAGATGCTTTACGTAGGAGGGGAAGTGAAAATAGATAATGATACCATTTCCAAGAAGGAGAAAAAAGAGCTTCAGTCTGCATTGGAAGAAAATCTGGTTCCAAAGCCCAATTCCACCATATTAGGACTCCGTCCGAGATTGTATTTCTACAACATTGCCAAAGAGCCTAAAAAGGACAAAGGCTTCAATTACTGGCTGAAATATAAGGCCGGCGAAAAACCTGTTCTTTTGGGAGATGTCGATCGTGAATTCAACAGAGAAATCATTGAAAACTATTCTGAAAACAAGGGATATTTTAATGCAAAAGCTACCTATGATACGGTTTCCAAAAATAAAAAGGCAAAGGTAATTTATACTTTAAGGCCGGGCTCAAGATACTTCATCAGTAATGTTAAATTCCAGCAGGATTCTTCTCTTATCAACAGAGAAATTCAAAGTTTAACGGATAAAACTCTGCTAAAGCCCGGAAAACCTTTTGACCTGGACGTGATTAAAGATGAAAGGGAACGTATTGATAACGGCTTAAAAGAACGAGGTTTTTATTATTTCAATCCTGATAATATTATTGTTCAGGCAGACAGTACGGTAAGTAAAAACCACAAGGTTGAACTTAATGTGAAATTAAAAGACAATACTCCCGATCTGGCAACGAAGCAGTTCAGTATTGACAAGGTCATTGTATTTCCGAATTATAATATACAGGATGTAAAAAGAGGCAAATACAGTGTTCCGATGAATACGGATTCGCTTTCTAAATATGCATACAATGATATTTACGTAATTGATCCTCAGCATAAATTCAAACCGAAGATTTTCGACAGAGCTCTGTATTTTAAGAAAGGAGATCTTTATAACCGTTCCAATCACAATCTTACGCTTAACCGTCTGATCAGTCTGGGGGTTTTCAAATTTGTAAAAAATGAATTTATTGTTTCGGATTCCTTACAACATCAGTTTGATGCATATTATTTACTGACACCGAGGCAAATTCAGTCGCTGAGGCTGGAAGCTTTAGGAAGAACCAATTCCGCCAATTATGCAGGCAGTGAATTAAACCTGAACTGGACGCACAGAAATTTTTTCAGAGGAGCCGAACAGTTTAAGGCAGCTGTTTACGGAGCTTTTGATTTCCAGATGGGAGGCCAGGAAAATGCAAAGAATTTACTCCGCGCAGGAACAAATGTTCAGCTTTCAATTCCAAGGATTGTAGCGCCTTTTCGTTTCAATTCTTCTAGTGCTTTTGTTCCGAGAACGAATATTACGTTGGGCTATGAATTTCAGAACCGCACACAATTTTATACGCTTAATAATTTTACGGCTTCATTTGGATATGTATGGAAAGAGAATGCAAGAAAAGAACATGATCTGAAGGTCATTGATATTACCCTAGTTTCTCCTGCCAAAGTAACCGATGAATTCCTTCAGCAGGCAACCACTCCCGCTGCACGAAGAGTGGTTGAAAAGCAGCTTATTTTCGGACCAACTTATTCGTATACGTATACCAATACAATGCTTCCTAAAACGAATACCATCTATTATAAGGGAACATTGGATCTTGCAGGAAATATTACCGGTTTGGTAACGGGAGCCAACGTAAAAAAAGATAAAGAGAAAAAAATATTCGGCGTTCCATTCAGCCAATATGCAAAAATGGAACATGATTTCAGGTTCTATCATAAATTCACTGAAAAAAGTTCATTCGCCAGCAGGTTTATCGGCGGGATAGCTTATCCATATGGAAATTCGGAATTCATTCCTTTCTCCAAACAGTTTTTCGCAGGAGGGAGCAATAGTATCCGTGCTTTCCGTGCAAGAACTTTGGGTCCTGGAAGTTTTGATCCCCGGACGATTGAAAAAGGCACTCTTCTAGATCAGGCCGGAGATATCAAATTAGAATTAAATGCTGAATACAGGGCCAATATTTATAAATTTCTAAATGTTGCTGCTTTTGTTGACGCAGGAAATGTCTGGTTAATCAATGGCGATAAGGACAGGCCCGGAGGCAAATTTTCCAAAGAATTTTTAAGTGAAATTGCAGTGGGAGCCGGAGTTGGCCTAAGACTTGATTTTTCTATCCTGATTTTGAGACTTGACCTGGCGATGCCTTTGAGGGTTCCTTATTATGAAAAAGGAGACCGATGGGCATTTGACCGGATTAATTTCGGAGACTCAAGCTGGAGAAAAGATAATTTAGTTTTAAATATAGCCATCGGATATCCTTTCTAATATGATCAATACAATCAAATTTTTCTGGGAGGTACTTAAAGATACCTTCGCTGAATGGAACAATTCTTCCGCATCAAAAGATTCGGCAAGCCTTGCCTATTATGCGATTTTTTCAATCCCGGGATTATTGATCATTATTATCTGGATCGCAGGAAATTTCTTTGGTGAGGAAGCCATCCGCGGGGAGATCAGTAACCAGATCAGCGGATTGATGGGAAAAGACGTTGCTAAAAGCATTGAAGGAATGATCGCGGGAGCACTCATTGACAAGCAGAATATTTTCATGAAAATTGTAGGAATCGGATCTTTAGTTTTTGGTTCCACCACTTTATTTTTTCAGCTGCAGCATACCTTAAATACACTTTGGGATGTGGAAGCTGCTCCTAAAAAGGCTTTGGTTAAATTTCTGTTAGATAGAGCCAACTCATTGGGAATGATCCTGATTTTAGGGTTTTTACTGATGATCACAATGATTTTATCTTCTATGATCAGCCTGTTTAACAACTGGATCACCAATTATTTTGGTCTTGAAACTTATATGCTTGTAGAGCTGGTGAATTTTGCCATTGGTTTTGGATTGGTCATGCTCTTATTTGCGCTTATGTTTAAAGTACTTCCTGATATCAAAATCAGTTGGAAACCCGTATGGAAAGGTGCATTACTGACCACCGTTTTATTTACGCTGGGAAAATTTTTACTGAGTCTGTATTTTGGTAATTTTAAACCTACTTCTACTTTTGGGGCCGCAGGAACCGTGATTTTAATTATGATGTGGATTAATTATTCCTGCATGCTTATCTTTTTCGGAGCCGAGTTTACAAAGGTGTATAATTACAAAAAAGGTTATAAAGTTGTTCTTTCCAAACACGCAAAATGGAGTGCCGCAAAGTTGTACAGGGATAGTAAAAGAGAGAATGAATTGCGGGAAATCTAAGAGTTTCGGCCTGTACAGTTACAAAGATTTGTAATATTTATCACTAATACATTTTACATAAAAAAACCTCCCAAAAATTTCAGGAGGCTGTATTTTTTACATTCTATCTACGGTTCCTATACCGAGCAATGCTAATGATTTTTTGATCGTTTTAGCTGTAATGTCTGATAGATTCAAACGGAATTGTTTTAAATTTTCATCTTCCAACTTCAGAATGATGTTACTCTGATAAAATGAATTGTAAGATTTAGCCAAGTCATAAACGTAATTGGCAACCAATGCAGGGCTTAATGCTTCCGCTGCTTTTTCTACAATTGTTCTGTAGTTAGCAAGCAGCATAATCAATTCTTTTTCAAACTGGTTTAAGGCAACATCTGAAACTTCTTTATACTCATAATCCGCTTTTGCCAGCAAAGATTGAGTACGTGCGTAGGTATATTGAATGAATGGACCAGTGTTTCCATTAAATTCAATACTCTCCTTTGGATTAAACAACATTTTTTTCTTAGGATCTACCTTCAGCATGAAATATTTCAGTGCTCCCATCCCAATTATTTCATAAGATATTGCTTTAGCTTCTTCAGAAAATCCTTCAAGCTTACCTATTTCTTCCGTTTTTAATCGGGCAGTTTCGTGCATTTCTGCCATCAGATCATCTGCATCTACTACCGTTCCTTCACGGGATTTCATTTTACCTTCGGGAAGCTCGACCATTCCATAAGAAAGATGGAACAATTGATCTGCCCAGGAATACCCAAGCTTTTTCATGATCTTAAATAAAACCTGGAAATGATAATCCTGTTCGTTTCCTACTGTATAGATCAGCTTTTGGATGTTATTTTCCTTAAAACGCTGAACAGCTGTTCCTAAATCCTGAGTCATATAAACCGATGTTCCGTCTGAACGAAGCAGAAGCTTCTGATCGAGACCTTCATCGGTAAGATCGCACCATACGGAGCCATCTTCTTTCTGATAAAGAATACCTTTGTCCAATCCTTCCTGGATAAGATCTTTTCCTAAAATATAGGTATTGCTTTCATACTGAACCTGGTCAAAATCTACTCCTAGTCTTTTGTAAGTTTCATTGAATCCTTTATAAACCCAGGAATTCATTTCGTTCCAGAGATCTCTTATCTGCTGATCTCCGTTTTCCCAATCTACAAGCATTTTCTGAGCCTCTTTGATCAAAGGAGCTTCTTTTTTAGCCTGTTCTTCTTCTACTCCCTGGCCTACAAGTTCAGCAACTTCTTTTTTATAGTTCTTATCGAATTCTACATAATAGTTTCCAACAAATTTATCCCCTTTTGTATTCGTCGTTTCAGGAGTTTCTCCATGCCCGAACTTCTCCCAGGCCAACATTGATTTACAGATATGAATTCCTCTGTCATTAATGATTTGCGATTTAATCACCTCATAACCTGCCTCTTTTAAAATTTGGGCGACAGAAAAACCTAAGAGATTGTTTCTCACATGCCCCAGGTGAAGTGGCTTATTGGTATTTGGAGAAGAATACTCCACCATCACCGTTGAATTTTTCTTTTCTATGGTATCAAAATCATTGCCCACAGATATGAAATTATCTACAAAAAGCTGGTTCTGTACCTTAACGTTAAGGAAGCCTTTCACCACATTAAAACTTTCAAACAAATCAGACTGTTCTGTCAAGGCTTCACCCAGCTCAACGCCAATTCTTTCCGGATTTTTCTTCAGCTGTCTCACCAATGGAAAGGTAACAATGGTAAAGTCGCCTTCAAATTCCGTTTTATTTTCCTGAACCTCCAGATTAATGTCTTTTAACTGATATACATTTAAAATAACTTCTGCAAGTTTCTTTTCTATACTATCTTTAATATTCATGTGTATGTATTACTTTTTTAAGGGCCACATGGACTAGCCTTATTTCATCTCAAATTTTGAGATACAAATATACGGAAATAAAAAAACCGCCCGAAGGCGGTTTTGATATGAATGTTAAATATACTAAGGGGATTAAAATTTATCCCAGAAAAGTTTTGTTGTTGCTTTGTCTCCCCCAATTTTACTGGCAGCTGCGTTAACGTTTGCCCCGTTTAACACATACTCCTGATCAGAATATGGCATTCTGTAAGGTACAGATGATAAATTAGACTTTGGAGGATTAACAAGTGTTGGACTATCCAAACGTCTTGTAAAATTCCAACTAGCAAACCCTCTGTTAAACAACGCAATCCAAGCCTGCACACCAATAGACTGTTTCCAGTTTACTGCATTATAAGGATTTGCAGCTAAATAAGTTATAGTATTCGCTGGATTTACTCCGTTTTCATTCATTGATGCTGTAACTGCAGTATCATAAAGAACCGCTGCAGTTCCCCCAGCTGCGTAACCTCTAGCAGCCGCTTCGGCTTTAATGAAAGCAACTTCCGCATAGCTCAATAAATTTGATGCAGTCGTTGCTGATCTGAAATAAGGACCTAATTGTGAAAAATTAGTATAAGGATCATTTAATTCTCCGAAAACTCCTCCTTTATAAACTCCTCCAACTTTTGTAAACCATACGTCCATTCTTGGATCTGATAAACTACTCATGGTATTAATAGTTAACTGACTTGGTAAAAAGTCATTTCTACCGGAAGCTACGAGATTGTCAAAAACAGGATTTGAAAATGTATTCCCATCATAACTAAATTTATAGGCTTCAGAATCAGAAGATATCACTCCTGCTGCGATTGCTGACTCAACGGTAGTTTTGGATAATGCAGGATCAACATCTGCTAAATTTATACCTAATCTTAATTTAATAGAGTTAGCAAATTTTTTCCATTTTGTCATATTCCCTCCGTAAACTAAATCACTATAACCAGCAGCAGACGGCTTTATAGTAGCAGTAACAGCATCAATTCTTTTAATTAAATCAAGATAAATAGTTTTAGCGTCATCATATTTTGGTGTTAAAATTTCATCTGGCTTAAGGCTTTCAGAATAAGGAATATCACCAAAAGTATTTACTAGATTCTCCCAAATAAAAATTTCTTCAATCTCTAAAGTTGCTAGTTTATTGGTACGAACATCATCAGTTTCAACCTCATTTTTCAGATTGATTTTTGCTTGTTTAATATTATTAAGGCTGTAAACATACATCCTGTTAAAATGATTACGAGGCTGGTTACGAGTTACCAGGTTATATTGAGTTTCATCAGGATATTGTGTTTCCGACATTTGTTGTGTGAAAAACCTGTAGTTATTAAAATTCACACTTGGATTATCCATATAATATGACGACTGATACATAGCCGTTGCCAATAAATTTTCAGAAGGAAGTATTGAAGGATGTTTAGGATCATCATTAAGAGAAGTCAAATCACTTTGACACGAACTTAATCCTAACGCCATACATGCAGATATTAAACTTAATTTTATAATATTTTTCATTTTTAAAGTAATTTAGAATTTAAACGTTACATTGACTCCAAGATCTCTTGTCGTAGGCATGGAACCGATAGACCATCCATAAGAATTAAGTCCTCCTCCTACTACAGCTTCAGGATCAGCATATGGTAAGTTTTTATGAATAATCCATAAATTTCTACCTACAATGGAAATTTTAGCATCATAAATTTTGGTACCAGCCAATAAAGATTTAGGAAGCATATATCCAATACTTGCTTCTCTTAACTTAATAAAGGAACCATCATAAACAAATTCACGAGATGGCTGTGTTTTATAACCCATAGAACTTCCATTATCAAACTGAGACAACGAAATATTATTAGGTGTTCCATCTGGAAGAACTCCTGAAAGTACAACGTTTTTATCTCTGTAATCTCCAATAGCTGTTTCTTTGTATAAACCTGAAGATAATCCATAATACATATCCGTTGAGAATATATCACCTCCTTTGCGCATATCGATTAAGAAGCTTAAAGAGAATCCTTTATAAGTAATACTGTTTCTTATCCCTCCAATCCAATCAGGAGTAGTGTTACCAATAATCTGATTAGGGTTCTGTAAATACTTTCCGGTTTTTGGATCAATTACTTTCTCACCATTTAAATACGTATAATCAGCTCCAACCAATGTTCCCCAGGCTTCCCCTACTCTTGCATTTAAAGAAACTCCTCCTTGAAAACTATTTAATAAAAGATTGGTTATTCCCGGATATAGACTAACCACTTCATTTTTATTTTTAGACCAGTTGACATCAATATTCCATGTAAAATCTTTCGATTTTATAGGGACTAAACCTAACTGTACCTCATAACCTGTATTATCAATTCTTCCCGCATTGATTACTTTACCAGTAAATCCGACTCCTGAAGAAACTGGGAGAGGAATAATCTGATCTATCGTTTTAGTTTTATAATAAGCAAAATCAACTGTTATTCTATCTTTTAAGAAATGAGCTTCAGTTCCTACTTCGAATTCCTTGGATCTCTGTGGTTTTAAATCAGGATTAGGCTGATTTAAAATTGAATTATATATTCCCACACCTGATAAAATCCCTGCCGATCTATAGTTATTAGCAAGCTGATAAGGATCTGCAGTTCCACCAACTTCTGCGTAGTTCGCTCTTAATTTCCAAAAATTCATCCAACTTTTGGTATTTAAAATTTCGGACATAATAACCGAACCTGTTACGGAAGGGTAATTGTACACATTATTTCCCGCCGGCAATGTTGAGCTTTGGTCTACCCTCCACGTTCCATCTATATAGAATTTCTTAAAGAAATCAAATGAAGCAGTTACATATCCCGAGTTTGTTTGTGTTGTGAACTGACTCTCATCTGATGCTAAAGGTGCTTTTTTAGAGTTTGACAATGCATAAATTCCTGCAATTACCAAACCTCCTTCTGTGGAAGCATAAACAGAATTGAAATAGTTTCTACGGATATTCCCTCCAACTACTCCAGAGATATTAATATCATCCGTAATGTTAAATTTATAATTTGCCATTAAGTCATAATTCGTTTCGGTCCTCAATACATCACGTCTCGCATACCCGGAAGTAACTGAATTATTTGATTGTCCGAAAGCCTGCGGCAGAGATCCTACAGCCAATCTACTTTCTGCCATAAGATTTGATCTATCATAAGAAACCTTTCCAGTAATAGAAATATTATTTATTACATCATAGGTTGCTTGTGCATAAGTAAAACTTCTGAACCTATTATCTGAAGTATAGTTTTGGTAAGCTTGAAAATATGGATTATTCCAGTATGCCGGTGCTCCATTAGCTGCTGATTTTCTATTCCATACGACGTTACCATAATTGTTTGACGCACTGGCAACAGCAGGATCAACATTCGCAAAATATGAATTTTCCAGAGCTTTAAGATCTACATTAGTTTGCCACCATTGTCTGAAACCTGTTGCTATATTATTGGAATACCCTGTAATCCCACGTCCTTTAGTATCTTGCAAAGTCATCGTAGAGTAAAAAGAAGTATGTAATTTGGGAGTTAAGTCATAATTAATCTTTAAAGAGAAATTATTCTTGTTGAGATGTGAGTTAGGAATTAAACCATCTGACATCATATTTTCATAGGTAAAACTGATGTTTTTCCCTTTTTGTCCCTTTTCCAAGGTTACACTGTTACTAAATGTAGTCGGATTATCAAAAAATTTAATTGGTCCGTTTTTAGCAGCTACCCACGGCGTAGCTTTTTTGTAGTTAGGAGAAGTCGGGTCAAAAGAGTCCCATTGATAAACCATCAAATTAGGATCAAATTTTGGACCCCAAGAGGCATCAGCACCAAAGTTTGCATTATTTAAACCATCACCAGCCTGCGTTCCAAATTTTTGAGAATACCCGGCACCATAGCTTGTTTGGTATTCGGGAAATGTTGATTTATCAATAAAACCAACCTGCATTGAAGAAGAAAATGTAACTCCCCAAGATCCGTCATCTTTTCCTTTCCCATTTTTGGTTGTAATGACAATTACCCCATTCAAACCTCTTTCTCCATAGAGAGCAGATGCCGCAGCACCTTTTAAAACATTGATAGATTCAATATCTTCCTGATTAATATCAGATAAGGCATTACCATAATCAATATTTTTCTCCTGGGTATATGTATTGTTTACCGGAGATCCATCAATCACAATTAAAGGATTTCCCCCTCCAAGAGTTTTTATACCTCTTATCAATAAGTTTGATGAGCCTCCAAAGTTGTTATTTGTTGTAACATTTAAGCCAGCTACCTTTCCTGATAATTGCGAGGCAATATTCCCGGTATTTGTTGTACCATCAGAGAGTGCACTTGCCTTAATTTCTTGGGAAGCATAACCAAGAGATTTCTTTTCTCTTTTAATCCCAAGTGCAGTTACCACCACCCCTTCAATTTCTTTTGCTTTAATAGTATCATTCTTCTCTTGTGCCTGAGCAATAGCAAAAGATGAAGTCAATACCAAAACAAGCAGACTTGTTGTCAGTTTCTTCATATCAAATTTAATTTTAAGACTGTACAAATTTGTAAAACTTTATTAAAAGCACAAAGTAAAATCATAAAAAAAATACAAAATATTTATTAAATTTAAGAATTAATAGCAATAATTCATTAAATTATGTTAAAATCAATATAATTAACAAAAACAAAACATTTAACCCTTATTATATTTCAGAAAAATCCAACTGATTTTAATTGATATTTTCTATCTAGAATATTTCTAAATACACAATAAGTTATTGATTATAAAATAATTACTCACTTAAAAATGAGTAAGGCAAAAATAATTCACAAAATTAACAATGTAATGCATATTATATTTTACCTCATAAAAACTGCCTTATCATAAATCTTAAAAAAAAACCGCCCGAAGGCGGCTTTTGATATGAATGTTAAAATATATCTTTAGTTGATATCCCAGAATATTTTTGTGGTTAGCTTGTCACCACCGATTGCAGCACTTGCAGCTGCATAATTACTACCATTAGTAGTAGCCTCCGCAGCAGGGTACTGAAGTCTTACAGGAACTTTTCCTTCTGCATTTGGAATTGCAGTTGAAGGAGCTACTAATTGAGGATAATCTAATCTTCTGTAAAAATTCCAAGAAGTTACTGCCTGATTATACATTGCAACCCAAGCCTGCTCACCAATAGATTTCTTCCAGTTTGCAGCATTGTATGGATGTGCAGCAATATAAGCAGCAGCATCTGATGCTAATCCCCAATCATTAAAAGATGATGTAATTGCCGTTGAATATAATGCAGCAGGACTTCCTCCTATGCCCCACCTTGCAGCAGCTTCAGCACGATAAAAAGATACTTCCGTATAGCTTAAAATTATCCCCGGTGTTGTGGCTGTATATGCAAATTCTCCAGCGTTTGAAAAGTCTGCAAATTCTCCAGGCGTTCCGATAACCTGTCCAATATAATCACCGTCAACATCTGTATAATATGCACTGATTCTTGGATCGTTATTAGTATTCATATAGTCTACCAAAGTTTTTCCAGCAATAAAGTCATCTCTGGAGCTCGTTTCCTGGAACATAGGGTTTTCATTAGGAGAAGCTTCTAGATATTGAAACTGGCAATTATCACCTGATGAAGCCATTACACCACCTGTTATTGCTTTGTTTACAGTGTTTTGTGCTAAAGTAGGATTAACATCTGCTAAGGTAATTCCTAATTTAAGCAATAATGAATTTCCAAATTTTCTCCATTTTGCTATGTCACCCTTATAATATATATCTCCATTACCAAAAGTACCTCCAGTAGCTGACAAATTATTAATATCATCAGTCAATTTAGTTATAAGAGATGAATATATTTCAGATGCTTTGTCATATTTCGGAAGTGGATAAAGATCTATGTTCAAAGCCTGTGAATAAGGAATATCTCCATAGGTATCCACTAAAATCTGGTAAGTATAAACCTTCAACATATCAACTATAGCCAACTGATTTTTCTTTTTAGCAGGCCATGAAGCTAATTCTGAAGGAGTTGGCGCGTAAGCATTAATAATTCTTTCTGCCTGATCCAGGTTTTTCAATACGTTTACATAATTGTCGGTCCAAACATTATTAGATACATTTCTATTCGTAAAGTCATAATTACTTTCATTTACATAAATAGTTTCTGTCCAGTACTGCATAGTCAGCCTAAAGTTGTTTTCATTTACACTAGGCGTGTTCATATAATCACTAAGCTCTTTTTGTGCATAAGTAAGTAAAGACTCCTGAGTTGTGTTATAAAATGCATGATCATCCAAATTGACATCGTCAGTCGTTGAACATCCTATAAACAAAAGAGCTAATATTGGTGTTATTATATATTTTTTCATGTTCTTTTAGAAGTTAATTTTTACATTAAATGAAATGTTTCTAGTAGCCGGCATTGGCCCAGATTGATATCCCTGAAGGTTTCCAGAGGAAAGTCCTGCTTCTGGGTCAGAGTAAGGTAAGTTTTTATGCATAATCCATAAGTTGTTACCAATTAAACTTACGGACATCCCTTGTATGAATTTAGAATTAAAGAATTCTTTATTAAATCTATAAGTTATTGCTACCTCTCTCAGTTTTATGAAACTTGCATCATATACATAGGCTGACCCAGGAAGGTCCGTTCCAAGCACTTGGCTTGATTGTGATTTATCCAATCTGATTGTATTAGGAATATAAGTTCCAGGACTGTTAGGATTCTCCATTACCCCCGGCAAAATTACTCCACCACCATTAGCTAGAGTATTTCTAATTGGATTTCCTAGATCATTAAATCCTACTGAATCCGGATATATCCCTGTTCCATATCCATAAAATTGATCTAATGAATATATTTTCCCTCCTTTTCTCCAATCAATTAAGAAGCTTAGTGACAAGTTTTTGTATGTTAATGTATTATTCATACCAGCTGTCCAGTCGGCCTGGAAGCTTCCTTGGTTATATGTAGGGGTGTCTGTTACTAAATATGCCCCATTTTCTCCAACGATACGCTGTCCGTTTGAATCATAAACATAATCTGATGTCCATATTGAACCGTAATCTCCATTGAGAGGAGCATTAATACTGACTCCACCCTGAGATCTACCCATTGTAATATTTTCAATACCAGGAGCAAGCTCTGTAACTTTCGTCCATGGATTAGACCAGTTTACTGTAAAATCCCAAGAGAAATTGGTTGTTTTTATAGGAGTAGCATTAATTGATACTTCAAAACCTTTTGTTGTAAGCTCTCCTGCATTTTGAGTTTTAGCCAAAGCTCCGTTAGCAAAAGATACAGGCAATGGTAAAATTTGGTCATATGCTTTATTCTGGAACCAAGCAACATCAAAACCTAGACGATTATTAAACATTTTTGCTTCAATACCTAATTCTATATTTTTAAGCCCCTGTGATTTAAGCTCAAAGTTTCTAAGCGTAGTATTGTAAGCATAGATTGGAATATCTCCATAAGACGGTTGTGAAAAATATCTATTCAGTAACTGATCAGCTCCTGTATCTGATCCTACTTCTGCATAAGCTGCTCGTATTTTACCAAAATTCAACCAATTTGCTTTTATTAGGTTTGAAAATACAACACTGGCAGATAATGAAGGATACCAGTAAACAGCATCATTTTCAGGAAGAGCAGTAGACTGGTCTCTTCTGTAAGTACCCTCTAAGTAATATGTATTTTTATACCCTAGTGATATTTGACCAAATACGCCATAAACGTATTTTGATAAGTCTGAAATTATAGGTCTAACTGGTGCGGAATTTGAATTCGCTATTGTATAAATTCCAGGAATATAAAGTCCACCTGACGTAGATTGCTGGTTAGAATATGTTTTTTGTACATTAACGTTACCTCCTAATAGGACATTGAAGTTAAAATCATCAGTAATATTCTTTTTATATGTTCCTATGAAATCATAATTGGTTTCGGAAAACTTATATTGACTTGTAGCATAACCTGAAGGTTGATTAACCCCTCCATTTAACCCAAAGGAATTTCCTGTATATGACCCTACAGCCTTTCTGTCTTCAGTAATCATTGTGTAACCATCTCTTCCCATTCTTACTAAAAAGTTAAGATCTTTTGTTACATCATAACTTAAACTGAAGTTTCCTGCAAATCTGTCTCTTGAGTCATTCTGATAGTTTTCATATCGCTGAAAATAAGGATTATCCCAGAATGCCGGTGTCAGATCTGTCATGCTCCTCATATTCCATGTATAATTCTTCTTATAAGCATCATAGAGATACTGCAAATCTTTAATATCAGTGTTTGTAGCCCACCATTGTCTGAAGTTTGTCATTATATTATCATTATACCCGGTCGTATTTCGACCAACAGTTTTTTGAGTAATATAATTGGCATATAAATTAGCAGTCAATTTATCTGTCAATTTATATGATGCATTTCCACTGAAGTTATTTTTAATCAATGAACTGTTTGGCATTATATCAGAAGCATCAGTGTTTGTATAACTTAATCGATAAGTTGCCTGATCATTCCCCCCATTGAAAGATAAACTATTTACGTAATTTGTTCCTGTATTAAAGAATTTAATCGGACCATTTTTCGCCATTTGCCAAGGTGTTCTTTTTCCTTCAGTTGGAGAACCCGGAATAAATGCACCATACTGCCATACCATTGATCCATCATAAGGCGAACCATAAGAAGCATCATTACCAAAAGATACCCTTGGGCTTCCTTGATACAATGCACTACTAAAGCTTCTCCCCGTATACCCTTGTCCATATTGAGTCTGATATTCCGGAAAAGTAGATTTATCTATCGTAGACATAGTAATAGAAGTAGAAAACTCCATTCCTATCCCTTCCTTATTTTTCTTTCCTCTTTTTGTGGTAATAATTATAGCACCATTTTGTGCTCTAGAGCCATATAAAGCAGTTGCTGCTGCCCCTTTAAGAACATTAAGAGTCTCTATATCATTAGGATTAATATCAGATACGGAACTTCCATAGTCATAGCCACCACCACCAGTAGCTTGGTTTGCCGTATTAATATTTTTATTCATAATAGGTACACCATCTACTACAAAGAGTGCCTGGTTATCTCCTAATATGGTTTTATATCCTCTTGTAACAACATTAATAGATCCTCCAAAGTTTGTACTCTGCTTAATTTCTAAACCAGCTACTTTACCTGATAGGTTATTTAAGAAGTTAGTAGTAGGGTTTTTGTTAACAGCCTCTCCTTTTACTTCCTGGGTTGCATACCCGAGAGATCTTTTCTCTCTTTTAATTCCGAGTGCAGTTACTACTACTCCCTCAATTTCTTTTGTTTTTACAGTATCATTCTTCTGCTGAGCGTTAGCAATGGCAACAGATGAAGACAATACCAAAACAAGTAGACTTGTTGTTAGTTTCTTCATATCAAATTTTAATTTTGTATCCTCTACAAATTTGTAAAACTTTCTTAAAAATACAAAACAAAATCTTAAAAAAATATCAAATATTTACTTATTTACAAAATAAACATTATAAATATTGTTAAATTAAGTTAAAAACAAAATAATTAACAATAACAAACCATTTAATCAATATTTTTTTTTAGAAAAACACAAATCATTTTAATTGATAATTTCTATACAAAATATTAAAACAATATTAGATTAACAACCTGATTATCAAAGGAATTAATCACACTGTAATGATAAAAAACATTTATCCAGCCAATAATACAATGCGACGCATACAATATTTTTTTTATTTAATTTGAGCCATTAACTACTGTTTTGGAAATAACCGCAATCAGAAACACAAAATATAAAATCTGATGCGGAAATTTAAGCAGAATACCATATTCCTTAATAAGAATAAATTCTGAATATTATTAATGTTACAATAAATACATCTATTTTAAATGCATTTTAGTAATTTTACACACTTATGACATGGTAAAAACTTATGGGCTTATTACAAAAATGGACGGATCTCTACATCGAAGCTGGATGTGATGAAGTGGGAAGAGGATGCCTCAGTGGTCCTGTGGTTGCAGCAGCCGTTATTTTGGATGACAGCTTTAAGCCAAATTTGGTTAATGATTCAAAGAAGCTGACATTCAAAACGAGGATGGAACTGGACAGTTATATCAAGGACAATGTAAAAAATTACGCTATTGCAGAACTACCTCCTTCTTTTATCGATGAACACAATATCCTTAATGCGAGTATTCATGCTATGCATCGTGCATTAGACCAATTAACAATAATTCCGGAGTTGATTTTAGTAGATGGAAATAAGTTCCATCCTTATAACTATATTCCTCATCAGTGCATTGTACAAGGAGATGCAAAAGTTCTCTCTATTGCAGCAGCTTCTATTCTTGCCAAAAACTACAGGGATCAATTGATGATTGAACTCCACGAAGAATTTCCACAATATAACTGGAATACCAACTTTGGATATGCTACGAAAGCTCATCAGCAGGCTTTAATAAAATATGGTCCGACAAAACACCACCGAAGATCATTCAGACTGGAATATGATTAAAATATGATATAAAAAAAGAGAAGCAAATTTGCTTCTCTTTTTTTATAATAGATTATTTATTTTATTTCTTTTTTTTCTGCTGCTCCTGGATTTTCTGTTGATCCTGAGCTTTCTCCATCATCTCTCTCATTTTCTTCTGGAACTTGCCTTCAGATTTTGGTTTCTCTTTATTTGCCTGTATCTGTGCATGAATTTTCTTTTCATCCAGTATCCAGTACTTAATAACCAGAATAATAAGAATATTGATCGCATTGGATACAAAATAATACCATGAGAGACCTGATGCCGAGGTATTCAGGAAGAAAAGGAATGTAATAGGGAAAATATACATCAACACTTTCATGTTGGGCATACCTTCCTGCTGCGGCTGTTGCATATTTCCTGAAGTCATTACCGTATAAATCAAGATCACAATTGTACATGCCAAAGCAAAGACACTTAAATGGTCTCCCAGGAAAGGTATTTTAAACGGAAGCTTAATCAGATCATCATAGGCCGTTAAATCCTTTGCAAACCAGAACCCCTTCCCTCTAAGATCGATAAAGTTCGGGAAGAAACGGAATAAGGCATAGAAAATAGGAATCTGCACCAATGCAGGGAGACATCCCGCCATCTGGTTCACCCCTGCCTTTCGGTAGATTTCCATAGTAGCCTGCTGCTTTTTCATTGGGTCAGCATCTTTCAGTTTGGCATTTACTTCATCAATCTCAGGGCGGATCACTTTCATCATCGCACTTAACTTATGCTGCTTATACATAATGGGCGACAAGATCAGCTTTACAATGATCGTCATTAAGAAGATTACCCAACCCGCTGTCAATCCCCAACTTGCAATAAAATTATACATTGGCATGAAGAACCCACGGTTCATCCATCCAATGAAAGACCATCCTAATGGTAAAATTTCGTCAAAATTTTTATCATACGATTTTAACAGAGGTAAATCAAGCGGCATAAAATACCACGTAAAGTCCTGGTTAAGCTCGCTTCCTGTCATCTGTACGAATCCTTCAAAATTAAGTTTCTTCAGATATTCGCCTTCTTCAATAGTTTCCTGATTTCCCTTGCTCTGTGTGAAACCGCTTTTAGCTTCAATTACGGAGGAGAAGAACTGCTGTTTTACACCAATCCAGTTAAGAGTTTCCTTTTCTTCCTCCATTGTTGTTCTTCCGTCATAATCATAATCTTTATAATTATTGAAAGCATAAGAGAATTCTGAGTGGGACTGTTCCTGTGCTCTACCCTTTTCCAGGTTTCTTACACTGTAATCCCATATAAAATCTGCTTTATTATCAGCAGTAATAGCAGCAAGTCCTTTCGTTCTTACTTTAAAATCAAGTGTATATTTTGGAAGCAATGTATAAACAAACTGAATAACAGCATTGTTGTAATTAGCCGTCATCGTTACAGTATTTCCATTAACAGCAGGTGTAAAAACCAGGTCTTTAGTATTGATTACTTTTCCTGTTTTGTCTTTAAACTGAAAACCGTAGTTCGAATTTTTTTTGTCGATCAGATAAAGAGGAAGATCCGCCTTATCCGTTTTATGATCATATGCTTTATATTCCGAAAGCTGCACTTTAGAAACCTGTCCTCCTAAGCTTGAGAACTCCACATTCAGTTCTTTGTTTTTCAAACTGGCTGTCTGGATAGCACCAGGAGTTACATTTGGATTGATATTGCTTGCCTGAGTCTGTTTTACAGCATTTTTCACCTGCTCTACTTTCTGCTCCTGAGCTTTTATCTGCTCTTCTTTCGACTGTTTGTTCTGGAAATAGAACATGAATCCGAAAAGAACCAAACATAAAACCGCAAAACTGATCATTTGACTTTTATCGATTCCTTTGTTTTCTTGCATTTTATTTTTATATTAAAATTTTAAATTTAATCAAGCATCACAATATGCTGCTTTTTGAGCTGACAAAAATACTGTTTTTTTATCAAAACTCTATGCATTACCATGTTACTATATAATAAACTCAAGCTGAGAATAATCAGCCTGAGTTTATTTTAAGACGTTTATGGTAAATAATTACCTTATTTCTTTTCGCAAGCCTTGATGAAAGCCCTGAACAGAGGGTGCGGCGTTGCTACTGTACTTTTGTATTCAGGGTGGTACTGTACTCCTACATAGAACGGATGATCAGGAAGCTCAAGAGCTTCTACCAGACCCGTTTCCGGATTGGTACCTGTCGCCAGAAACCCGTTCTTTTCAAATTCCTGAAGATAATCACTGTTAAATTCATAACGGTGACGGTGTCTTTCTGTAATATTTTTAGTTCCGTAAATATCATATAGTCTGGAACCATTCTTCAATGAGCATTTCCAAGCTCCCAGACGCATTGTACCTCCTTTGTCTACGATATTTTTCTGCTCTTCCATGATAGAAATTACAGGATCCGGTGTGGAAGTGTCAAATTCCATTGAATTCGACTTGGTATGGCCAAGAACATTTCTTGCAAATTCAATCGTCATGATCTGCATTCCCAGACAAATTCCCAACATCGGAACTTTATTTTCTCTTGCATATTGAGCTGTAAGCACTTTTCCTTCGATTCCTCTATCGCCAAAACCTGGAGCAATAAGGATTCCGTCCACACCATTTAAAGTCTCTTTAATATTTTCAGCGGTGATATCTCCACTGTATACCCATCTTACTTTCACTTCAGTTTCAAGACTTGCCCCTGCATGTTTGAAAGCTTCGGCAATAGAAATATAAGAATCCTGCAGAGAAATATATTTTCCTACCAAGGCAATTTCTACAGTTCTTTTAGGGTTTTTGAATTTTTTAAGGAAAGTCTTCCAATCTTTCAGATCAGCTTCTTTATCATTTTTCAGGTCCAGTTCTTTTAAAACTACATCATCAAAATTTTGTTTCTGAAGATACATTGGAACTTCATAGATTGTTTCAAGATCTTTACATTCAATGACGTTATCCAGAGACACATTACAGAACTGAGCCAGTTTCGCTCTCTGATCTTTTGGAATATTATGTTCTGTTCTGCAAACCAAAACATCAGCCATTATTCCGCTTTCCATCAATTGACGAACGGAATGCTGTGAAGGTTTTGTTTTCAATTCACCGCTTGAAGCCAGATAAGGCAACAGGGTAAGATGAATCACCATCGAATTTTTTTCACCAAGTTCCCATTTCAGCTGACGTACAGTTTCAATGTACGGAAGGGATTCAATATCCCCTACAGTTCCTCCGATCTCAGTAATGATGATATCGTAGTTCTGCTTGGAAAGCATTTTAATTCTTCTTTTGATCTCGTTGGTGATATGAGGAATTACCTGAACCGTTTTTCCCAAGAAGTCTCCTTTTCTTTCTTTTTCAATAACTGTTTGGTAAATTTTCCCTGTAGTAACGTTGTTGTTTTGGGAAGTAGGAGCATCCAGATAACGCTCGTAGTGACCTAAATCCAGATCTGTTTCTGCACCATCTTCGGTTACATAGCATTCTCCGTGTTCATATGGATTCAGTGTTCCGGGGTCGATGTTGATATAAGGATCCAGTTTTTGGATTGTTACGCTAAAACCGCGTGATTTTAACAAAAGCCCCAGAGAAGCAGACACGATTCCTTTTCCCAAAGATGAAGTTACACCTCCTGTCACAAAGATGTACTTTGTATTCTTTTTACTCATTAGATTAGGTTTGTGCAAAGTTATGGGAAAAAGAGATACAAAGCAATTTTTTAAGTTTTGAAAACCAAAAATCCTCTTGTATCGTTTATAAATTCTGCTTAAAAATTTATCTATTTTTCATAAACGCAGTGACAAAATTCTATGATTTCGGTATATAAATTAGAACCAAAATTCCAGCAGCTTTTTTCTCACCCGGTTTTATTGTTCAGTATGTGAGAGAAAAAAATTAATCATAATAAAAAAAGGTTTTTCACCCATTTGAAAAACCTTTTTAAATTCAATTATTTATAAAATTATTGTTTTGTTAACTCAAAATATAAGCTTACTTCCACATCTTTAGCTACTCCTGCACCGGTTGGGTCATACTTAATTCCATAGTCTAAACGGTTAACTGTGAATTTTGTCTGAAAGCCCATCACTTCTTTTCCCTGCTGGTTTTTGGTGACTCCTCCAAATGTTACCGGAACACTTATTTCTTTCACAGTTTCCTTAATTTTCAGGGTTCCTTTCAGAATGTATGAATTATTTTTATCCTTGGTAATAGAAGTGCTGTGAAAGCTCATTGCCGGATATTTATCCACATCAAAAAAATCAGCACTTTTAAGATGCTTATCTCTCATTTCTACTCCTGTGTTAATAGAGTTCACCTCTACTCCAAAATCGAAAACGGCATTATCTAAATTAGCACCTTCACTCGTTACTCTTCCTTTGAAAGAATCAAAACGTCCCTGTACAAAACTAATCCCCATATGTTTGATATTAAAGTTTACCGAAGAGTGCATAGGATCTACTGCCCATTCGGTTTGTGCGAAGCTAATAACACTTAACAGTGTGAAAACGAAAGATAAAAATACTTTTTTCATAATATTACTTTTTATACAATATTTTCAAAGATAAGCTATATTATTAAAATAAATATTGCTCTATCGTAATCATTTTTATGATAAAAAAGGATTTTATTATATCAATCTCCATTTACAATAGTATTCATCCAAACGTTAATATCTTCATCGGAAGGAATCTTGAGTTTTTTACGGATACGGTTTTTTCGGATCCTCACAGCCCCAGGTTGTACAAAGGTATAGGTTGCTATTTCTTTAGTCGAGAAATTAAGAAAAAGTAATGCACAGAATTTCAGCTCGCTGTTTACGAGCCCCGGATTTATTTTTAAGAGCTTATCACAAAATTCTGAATATACTTCACGGAACTTGCCAAAAAATGCAGGATCATTATTTTTAGCAAGCTGTACTACCTCATCATAGGCTACGTTTACTTTTTGTTCAAGATGAGATATTTTTAATTTTTGTTCTTTCTTTCTCTTTTTATAAAACTTAAAACCTAAAACGCCTAATATAAACCCCAAAACACTTATACTGCCAATAATATCATATAATTTTTGCCGGGAGGATGTGTTCTTTTGTTCCTGCTCATCTAAAAAACCTTCAATGGAAATATTCAGAATCTGTTTTTGCGCTACATTCAGACTGTCATTCAGAACTGTATATTTCATAAGATATTCTCTGGCTTTTTCAGGTTGTTTGAGGCTGTCATAAGTAACAGATATTCTCTGATAAAGTGTACGCATGTCTTCTTTCTTTTTAAGCCCCTGGTACATTTTAACAGAATGCTGATAATATTCCAATGCTTTTTCAAATTGTTTTTTTTGAAAACAGATATCTGCAAGCCCCCATATAACTGTTGCTTTATGGAATTTGAGATCAGGATTGGCAGCAACTTTATTCCACGCCTCTTTTGCATAAAATTCTGCCGAATCTATATTGTTCAGTTTTAAATGTACTTGGGAAATATTGATAATGGTTGATGGGAGAGGCTCAATTTTATATGCCTTATGCAAATAATACAGTGCAGAATCAGGGGTTTTATTGATTGTTGTACCTAAAGCTTTCCAGCCGTAGGCATATCCCAGCATTTTTTTTGAATTTTCATCATTTTTCCTTCGGGCATAATGTATTGCTTTATCAAAGCTTTGATCAGCTTTTGTATAAATGCCTATTTGCTCATATATCTTCCCATATTCTACATATAAACCGCTTAAAAGGACATTATCCTGTTGTAAATAATCCTGCATCTCTGCCAGTTTCAAAAAACGCAGACTTTTTTGATAATCTCCTACTATCAAAAAGGCATTGCCGATATTCATATAGCCTTTTGCAATACCTTTTGAGTAATGAATTTTTTCAGATTCCCGGATCATCTGCTGGTTCAGTACGATCATTTTCTGGCATTCTCCATTTTCTCTTAGATAAACGCTTTCTTTGTTTTGTAAGCTGTCTATTTCTTTTTTACTATAATTTTGTGAATAAGTATAAGAAGACAGACTTATACAAAAGGTAACCAAAAAAAAATTAAAAATATTCATCATTGGGTTATTATAAATCCTATTATCTGTGTGTTTAAATTGTATAAGTGACCAAATCTTTATTGATTGGGGGCATGCATCCAGGCATTAATATCCTGATCGGAAGGAATGTTCAGTTTTTTCCGGATACGTATTTTTCGGATTCTTACAGCCCCGGGTTGCACAAAGGTGTAGGTCGCTATTTCTTTAGTGGAGAAATTAAGAAAAAGTAATGCACAGAATTTCAACTCGCTGTTTACGAGCCCCGGGTTTATTTTTAAGAGCTTATCACAAAATTCCGGATATACTTCACGGAATTTGCCAAAAAATGCGGGATCATTATTTTTAGCAAGTCGTACTACCTCATCATACGCTACACTTACTTTTTGTTCAAGATGAGATATTTTTACTTTTTGCTCTTTCTTTCTCCTTTTATAAAACTGAAAACCTAAAAAGCCTAATATAAGCCCAACAGCACTTATAATACCAATAACATAATACAGTTTCTGTTGTGAAGAACTGTTCTTTTGTTCCTGCTCGTTCAAAAAATCTTCCACAGAAATATTAAGGACCTGTTTTTGTGTGGTATTGAGGCTGTCATTCAAAACAGTATATTTTGTCAGATATTCTTTAGATTTTTCCGGTTGTTTAAGGCTGTCATAGGTAACAGACATCTTCTGGTAAAGTGTCCGCATATCTTCTTTTCTGTCCATCTGCCGATAAATTTCAAAAGACTGCTGATAATATTCCAGGGCCTTTTCGAATTGTTTTTTCCGGAAATAAATATCAGCAAATCCCCACAGAGCCGCTGCTTTATGGTATTTCAGATCAGGATTGACAACTATTTTCTGCCAGGCTTCTTGTACATAAAATTCTGCCGAGTCTATATTATTCAATTCCAGATATTTCTGTGATATATTGACGGCTGTTGAAGGAACTGGTTCTGCTTTATAGGCTTTATGTAAATAGTATAGTGCCGAATCAGGAAGTTTTTTAATATTTGTACTTAACGCCTTCCAACAATATACATACCCCAGACTGTTATTTTTTAAAGAATCTTTGTTATTTATTTTTTTAGCATACTGTATAGCTTTATCAAAGCTTTCATCGGCTTTTGTATAAAAACCTACTTGGTCGTATATTTTGCCATACTCTATATATAATGCATCTAAAAGACGATAATCATGTTGTAAATATTCTTGCTTTTCAGCCAATTTCAGAAAGCGTAAGCTTTCCTTATAGTTTCCCAATAGAAATAAAGCATTGGCTATATTAATATATCCTTTGGTTATCCCTTTTGCATGATTGATTTTTTCCGACTCCCGGATCAGCTGCTGATTCAACAAGATCAGTTTTTGATATTCTCCATTTTCTCTTAAGGCAAGACTTCCATAAGCCTGTATGCTGTCTATCTGTTTTTCATTACGGTGCTGCGAGTAGCCATAGGAAAACAGACTTATACAAAAGCTGGCCAAAAAAAACTGTAAGGCATTAGAAATATTCATCGTTGTGTTTTTTATAAAATAGTTATAAATACTCAGAAAACGCTGCATGTAATATATCTGTCTCTCTAAAAGTTCCAACGGAAGTCTTCTTAATAAAGATACGGTTTTTACAGCACTCAATGAAATTCAATAACTACAATTGCAAAAGTATAATTGTTTTGGTACTGAACGTAGAGATATATCAACTTTTACGTCTATTTTATTCACATACAAAATACTGATTATCAATTAAAAACAGCAGATGTTATATATATGTAACGTTATTTTTTTTCATGTAATATGAATGTGTCTTTATAATTGATGATGAATTGCATTTCTTGTAATTACTTTGCCCTCAGAAAACAAATGATTTAATTTTAAAAACATTAAAAGATGAAAAAATTATTTTTTACAGCTATCTGTATTATTTCATGTTCGATACTTTCAGCTCAAGTAGGAATCAATACAAGTACTCCAAATCCAGATGCGGTATTGGATGTTGTATCTGCCAACAAAGGATTTTTACCTCCTCGTATCGCATTGACCTCTACTATCTCATCCTCTCCATTAAGTGCACATGTAGCCGGAATGGTTGTCTATAATACGCTTACTACAGGAGATGTTATACCTTCCTTATATTATAATGATGGTACGAAATGGATATTACTGGGTAATCCCGGAGGCTCTGGTGTCAATATTTATAATTCGGATGGTACTTTAACCGGTAACAGAACTGTAACACAAGGATCCAATACACTGGCCTTCACAGGCAACCAGACCAATGGTTTTTCTGTGGACGGAACAACATTCTCTGTAGATGCAGCTAATGACAGAGCGGGTATTGGTACAATTACACCGCAAGCCACTTTAGATGTGGTTGGGAAACCTACTGTTACTACAGCATTTGACGGCATCATTGCTCCCAGAATTACAGGTAATCAATTAAGCCCGAAATTGTATACAGCAGCACAAACAGGAGCGATAATTTATGCGACATCAGCCGATACTACTCCATCAGGACAAACAGTAAATGTAACGTCTTCGGGGTATTATTATTTTGACGGCTCGGTGTGGGTAAAATTTAATTCAGGGTTAGGTTCCGGGGTTACAAGCCACACGCTTGTCCGTAGCGGAAACCAGATGACCTCTACAATAACCACTCCCAGCGGGACATTTCAGGGCTCATCTGATATAGTAGCCTATAGTATGAATTTCAACAATGCTACCCGTGTACTCACTTTAACAATCAATGGGCAGGTAGCCACTGTAACTATTCCATAGATAATAATCATTCATCTTTCAATATATCAGGCTTAGCACTGTTGAAAAAAAACAAAAAAATGAAAAAAAATATTTTATTGGCTATTGGGCTAATTTCTGCCCAGGCTTACTCCCAAACAGGTAATGTAGGAATTAATACTTCCGCGCCCAACGCAAATGCAGCATTGGATATAGTTTCCATGGATAAAGGTTTACTGCCACCCCGTATTGCTTTAACATCAACTACAGCTGCTGATCCCCTTACTGCTCACGTGGCAGGTATGGTGGTTTACAATACAGCGACTACCGGAACAGTGCCAACAGATGTAAGTCCAGGCTACTATTTTAACACCGGAATACAATGGGTTAAAATATTGGATACCTCTCAACTAAGTTCATTATCAATACCCAGACCTGCTGCTTTTCAGTTGAACTCTACCATCACTAATTTTTTATCTGCAGCAACAGCAGGCGAAACTCAGAATATACCTATGGATCAGATTGCCAATGTTGTGGATAACGGGATAAGTTTTAATGCAGCTACTTCTACCATTACATTCACTCCGGGGCTTTATGCAATTTCAGTCACTTATGAAGCTTCTCATAATGCGTCCGGCTGCACGATCTCTTCTTATTTTGAAGATTTTCCTACAGGAAGCAGTCCATCCATCCAAAGAATCCATAATACTGCATCGCATGTTGCAGGAGCAATGTCAAATCATGGAGGAAGCATCAACTTTACAACAAGGATCACTGCTAATTATCCCTGGGTGATACGTTTGGGAAGGGGTCAATCGGGAAACTGTACGGGAGCAGGTATGAGCCTTGTAGGCAAATCTACTCAAATATCAATTCTAAGAATAGCCAATTAATAAGACCAAACAGTGTTGTCTCTGTTCCTCAATATATTACATATACCAATGACTATATAAGAGGCAACATTTTTTTTAATTCGAAAAAAATTAATGATGAAAAATAATAAAAACATAATGAAAAGCTTTTTTTCAGCCATTACTTTGCTTTTATTTTCCCTTACATTCTCTCAAACGAACTCTGATCTGGAATTCAGAACAGGAGCTGGAAACCCGTCAGGAAATGGTCCTGTACAATCAACCACCATTACTTTTCAAAAAAACACAGACAATCCAGGCGGTACTACTAATGTTGCATATACACCTACTTTATCTGCAGCATTTGCCTTGCCTAACCAGCAGTACACCTTTGCTCCTGTTCCAGCTAATGGAGTAAGTATCGGAACGGCTGCTAACGGCACATCAGCTAGTGCCTCTGCATCAGCTATTTTTGGTTTAATGAATAGTAATTCTTCTCCTATTAACACCAATTTTACTTATGCAAAAGGAGCGGCTGCAGGAACAGGTATTAATGTAGGCACAAACAGATCTGTTCAGTTTTTTACCTCAACTACAGGACTGTTTTTAAATAATGAACCGCTGCCTACTCCCGGAAATGATGTACGGTACTATATGTCTGACCTTACCATCAACTTTAACCGACCAGTTACTAATCCTGTCCTGCATATTGCAGGTTTGGGAGGTGCAATAGGGACAAATATTACATTCGCATCTGAGCTGGAATTATCTACAGCCGGATTGACACTTACCAGATTATCCGGATCTGCAGAATTTAGTATACCCAACACTACCCAGATATCCAATTCTGCTGCTGCATATTCCGCAACTACCGGAGCAGGGGCAGCTTCAGGCTCTGTAGTGGTTAACGGAAATAATATCAGCTCAATAACCTTCAGGGTATATCTGAAAGCAAAAGACCCTAATAATGCTTTAAATCCTATGTGGGGAACAGCAACATCCAGTAGCGGGGACATCTTCTCTATAGGTATTTCCACTTTGGAAGATGATTTGTCGATCAGCAAAACGGTAGACACCAGCTCTCCCGTAATAGGAGGTAATGTAGTTTTTACCATTCTTGCTTCCAATAACGGACCTTCCAATGATACTAATGTCGTTGTGAACGACCTTCTTCCTTCCGGTTTTACCTATGTAAGTTCTGCACCTTCTGCTGGTACTTATAACCCTCTTACCGGAGCATGGACAATAGGCAGTCTTGCTGCCGGAATTACTCAAACCCTTACGGTTACAGCTACGGTGAACTTTACCGGAAACCATACTAATACAGCCTCAATAGCTGGAGATAATGAAGACCCTGATCTTGCAAATAATGCTACTTCTGTATACTCTTACCCACAACCGGATTCTGATAAAGACGGCATCACTGATAATTGTGACCTTGATGATGATAATGACGGTATTACGGATTTGGTGGAAGAAGAATGCGCATCTTCCGGGCAAATCCTTAGGATAGGATACATTCCAAATTCTCGGGATTTGGATGCAGATAATGGATATACTTTTGATGGATCATTGATGAGCGGTTCGGGAGCTCTAAAATTAACTAATCCTGCCAATTTTGGTCCCGGAGGAATCGTAAATACTACGATTCAGTTAGTACCAATTACAGCCAATCCCATCACTAAAAGCAGTATTACCGCCCTAAATTTAAATACCATTTTTATAGGAGGGATAGATGATCTCAGCTCAACTTATCTCTCTGCTGTAGAACTGGCTGCCATAAAAGACTGGTCAGATGATTCCCCTAATAATCTGGTAGTAGCAACCCAATACTCAACCACAGCATGGAACTCAACCATTGCCAATTCTAATCTCAACCCTGACCAACCGACAGCTTTAGGCTCTACCACTACTATTTTTAAAGGACCTTTTGGTACGGTGACTACTTTTGATCAAGGTGGAGGGTTTCAGGGTATTTTCAGTAATATTGATACCTCTTGCGGGACTAAGGTTTTAGCAGTAGACTCCAATAATGAGCCTGTAATCTATACAGATGGCAACTATGATGACTTTTTAGTCGGCGATGTAGACATATTTACTACTTTAGGCGGAGTTACTTCAGGAAATGCCATCACCAGTAATAATGATAAACTTTTTGCCAATATATGGGCAAATGTAGCTCAGAGAACACTTTGTTCAGCCAAAGATACAGACGGAGACGGAACTCCGGATCGTCTGGATGCAGATAGTGATAATGATGGCTGTCCGGATGCCATAGAAGGTTCTGAAAATGTGACTGTCACTCAAATTTATCCATTAACCGATCCTCTATATCCAGGACAAATAAAGGTAAAAGCGGACGGGATAACCATTGGGCTGCTTCCTTCTCAGATAGTAAGTACTTCCATATCCGGATCCGGAATCCCTGAACTTGTAAATAATGCTGCCAACAACTCTTCTGGTAATTCTGGTGCTGCAGATAATACTGATGGTTCTGCAGACCTGGGCCAGGGTATAGGGACATCAGCAGATGCAACCATAAGTGTGTGTTTCTGCTATAAACCGGCAACATTGGCCGGAACTGTACTAGACACTAAATCTGGTATAACTGCACTCGGCAGAGCCGGAACAGACAACGGCAACTGGCCAATGGTTCGTAAAGGAGCCTGGACAGCACTGGAAGCCAAAACCAAAGGATTTGTAGTAAACAGGATTCCTACCACAGCCCAGGTGAATGCCATTGCCACCCCTGTGGAAGGAATGATGGTGTATGATGAAGAAGCTGACTGCTTAAAGATCTATACCACCACAAATAACGGAACTTCATTCAGCTGGCAGTGTTTCAATACACAAACCTGTCCGGATTATTAGTAACCCTCTCAACTCATAATATTCTCAAATGAAAAAAATATTCATCTCAATATTGTCCATTATTTCCATCTGTGTTTCTTCACAGGTGGCAATAGGCAAAAGTTCCGTGACCAATTCTTCCGTTTCACTGGAGTTCGGAGCAGAAAACCGGGGATTGTTGTTACCCTGGGTAACTTCTGCAGCAGGAGTAACAGGAGCTGTAGATGGCACAATGATTTATGACATTACCGATAAAAAGATCAAGTACCGCAAAAACGGAGCCTGGTTTGACCTGAGTGTAGATGCTACAGGAAATGTGGATACCACACTGCAGGATCCGCTTGTTGAAAAAGCCTCTGCTAAAACCGCAATAGGAACCAATGCTGCCACAGATCTCACTCCGGGTGTTTTAGTATTGACAGATATTAACAAAGCAATGATTCTTCCCAAAGTGGACAGTCCCCATGTCAATATCATCAGTCCTTCTGCAGGAATGATTGTGTATGATAATGTAAAGCATCAGCTGGCTGTTTTCAACGGAACAGTATGGTCCTTCTGGAAACCTTAATGACACTATTCCCAATTATTAACTTATAAAAAATATCATGATGAAAAATATAGTATTTACGGCTTTACTCATATTACCATTTGCTGTTTATTCGCAAACGGGAAATGTGGGAATTAATACAACAACACCCACTGAAACATTAGATGTAGCTACAGGAAATGTTCGTGTCCGTACTATCAATAGTAACATGGGTGCCACAACAGACAAAGTTGTAGTTGCCGATGCTGCCGGTGTTTTAAAAACTGTCGCAGCCGCAGCAGGATCTATACAATTAATAAAGGAAGCTATTGGTACAACCCCTCAAACTATCGCACAAAATGTCACTGCTGATATTAACGGAGCTACCCTCACCTTTACGACGACTGGTACTACGACAGCATTGATAACATATAGTGCTCTTCCCTTACCTAATGCTGCTACAACTCCTGTTCAGGGAAGTATTGATTTGATCGTGGATGGTGTAAAAACGATTTCAAGTTATTATTCAGCTTCAGATGCGCCATCCGGCCTGGTAAAACTTGGAAATTATTCTACGACACAAAAAGTAATAAGCAATTTCCCTGCAGGAACCCATACCATAAAGTTGCAGGCCAAAAGCTGGGTGAATACAACCAGTTTTAATACAGATCCCATCGCATCCGGATACGGAGGAGCAACTGCTTCAGATGCACAGGCTTTTAAAGCGAGAATTAGTGTAATAGCATTGAATTAATCACAAAATCCAACTCTAAAGATTTGAAATAATATTGTTTCTGTACCAGTCCTTCAGAATAAGCACAAATCTAAAATAAGAAGCAATATTATTCAGATCTTTTTTATACCATCCATATGAACACAAACCTAACAGAAATAAATATCGGGCAATACATTGAAATAAGAATCAATGAATTAGAGATACCCATGGAGAGAATATGCAGTTTTCTGAAAAAAGAAGAACATGAGATCCGGAAAATGTATACCGCTCCATCTTTGGATTCGGACATACTGCTTCGTTGGTCAAAATTGTTAAAATATGATTTTTTCAGGCTCTATAGCCAGCATTTGATTTTATATGCTCCTCCTTCCTCAGGAAAAAGGATATTGGAAAATTCCTCTGTCTTACCGGAGTTTAGAAAAGGCATCTACACAAAAGAAGTAATCAATTTTATTATCAGCTTAATAAAAACAAAAGAAAAGACCAGGCAGGAAATCATTAATGAATATAAAATTCCCAAAACCACACTATACAAATGGATCAGCAAATACAAAATAGAAAATTAGGACAACCTGACTACAAAAAAATCTATCTGGATATGATCTTAAAAAGATATCCTCAAAAAAAAGAAAGATGCAAAAATATTCTATCAAAAGATTGTCTCAGTGTTCTGGATGTAATCATGCTGGAAAATATAATTTTCGGGCATACCGGAAAGGAAGATGCGTCATTCAATCAGAAACATAAATCTTACGATAAAGATGCAGTTTACAAAATATTAGAATATCAAAGAATCAATATGCTTAATAATACGCAAGTATCCAATCATTTTAAAATCAGCCGAAATACCATTGCAAAATGGAAAAAAATTTATACCGGGAATTTTCAACACATTAACAGAGGAACCAATTCAATTTCCATAATTAAGCACCAATTAAAGTAAAAGAACAACCGATATGAAGGCCGCGCTATTGAAGTCTTTTTAAATAATATTTGTATGAATGTAAACCTGACTGAAAGAAATAATGGAAAATGGAGTCTCCGATTATTTGCCCATTTTAAAATGAGCAGAAATACAATTGCAGAGTATAAAAAAATATACATCATTATTACAGACAGGTATTTTGCATAGTATTTCCGGCAATAGCACAGAGCCGTAATGAAAGGATACATTAATATTTTCTGTAAATTGCAGTTCGAAAAAATTGTATACAAACTGTGGCTAAACTGAAAACAGCATATTTCTGTCAAAACTGCGGAACTCAATATTCCCAATGGATGGGACAGTGCAAAAACTGCGGAGAATGGAATACCCTTGTGGAAGAAGTTGTAGAGAAAACCTCATCCAAGACTCCCCCATTTTCAAAATCAAAACAGCACGTCATCAACATTATTGAAGTTGAGACCAGCGAAGAACCGCGAATAAAAACACCTTCTGAGGAGCTCAACCGTGTTCTTGGCGGAGGCATTGTGCTGGGTTCTGTCACACTGATCGGTGGAGAGCCCGGAATCGGAAAATCTACCCTTCTTCTTCAGCTGGCACTCAAGATGAAGAAAAAGATCTTTTATGTTTCCGGGGAGGAAAGTGCTTCACAGATTAAGATGAGGGCGGACAGGCTGACAGATGTTCAGAATCCGAACTGTTTTCTTTTTACAGAAACTTCACTGGAAAAGATCCTCCACGAGGCCAAAAAACTGGAACCGGATTTCATGATCATCGATTCTATCCAGACTTTGCAGTCTCAGTTAATTGAAAGTTCACCCGGAACCGTTTCTCAGATCAGGGAATGTTCGAACGAAATTATAAAATTTGCAAAAGAGAACAATACTCCCGTATTTCTTGTAGGCCATATCACGAAAGATGGCCAGATAGCCGGACCCAAAGTACTGGAACATATGGTAGATGTGGTATTAAATTTCGACGGTGACAGAAACCATCTTTTCAGACTGCTCAGAGCCAATAAAAACCGTTTCGGATCTACCTCCGAGATCGGTATCTATGAAATGGTTTCCCAGGGTTTAAAAGAAATCAGAAATCCTTCTGAAATCCTTATTACCAAAAAATTTGAAGAGCTTTCCGGCAATTCCGTGGCAGTAACTCTGGAAGGAAACCGTCCCATGCTTCTGGAGATCCAGGCATTGGTAAGTACAGCTGTTTATGGGACTCCACAGAGAAGCTCAACCGGATTTGACGCAAAAAGGCTGAATATGCTTCTGGCTGTTCTGGAAAAACGCGCAGGATTCCAGCTTGGCGCTAAGGATGTCTTTTTAAATATTACCGGAGGTATAAAAACAGATGACCCGGCATTAGACCTTGCTGTGGTAGCTTCCATCCTCTCATCCAACGACGATATTGCTATTTCCGAACATTACTGTTTTGCAGGAGAAATCGGACTAAGTGGTGAAATCCGCCCAATAGCGCAGGTTGAACAGAGAATTACTGAAGCAGAAAAATTAGGCTACGAAAAAATATTTGTATCAAACCTTAATAAAATACCGAAAAGAAAATTTGGAATTAAAATCGAGGAAGTGAGTAAAATTGAGGATTTCCACGAAAGACTTTTTTAAGGAAACATTATTCAGACTCGAAACTTAACATTGTTATAAAATAATAACAATGTGATCTATTATTTTATATATTTAGAAAGCATAAAAACATACAAATTATGAGTAAAAAAACAGGTTTGATTCTAGGGATTCTTGCCACCATTTTATTGGGCACTTTTCTCTATAGTAAATTTTGCTGTCATTGCGCAGACAAAGAAACCACTTCCGGTATTGTTGCCAGTACAGGAAATGGAATGATTCTAAAAGGCTCTTCTCTGGATTACCAATGCGAAGAAAATTTTAATTTCAAAGAAAACGATTTACAATACATTGCACCAGTTGATGCATGTGTAGATGCGGGAATTGAAAAATTGAAAGCCGATTTCGAAAAAAATCCCAATCAAAAATTATTGATCACAGGATATTGTACTTCTGCTGAGAAAAAATCTGTACTGTTTCCAAATCTTGGGTTTGACAGAGCCAATCAGGTAAAAAATTATTTGATCTCCAAAGGTATTCCTTCAGAAAAATTAGACATTAATGGCGAAGTGAAAGATCTCATCCCGAAAGATAAAACTTTCTATGGACCAATAAGCTACACCCTTTCTGACGTTAATGCAAATGCGCCTGCAGAAGATTTTGGAAAACTAAAAGAAGAGATCAATGCAAGCCCTTTAATTCTGTATTTCGAAACCAACCAATCTGAAATTAATTTGACGGATGAAGAAAAACAAAAAGTGGCAAAAATTGTACGGTATATAGACCATGTAAAAGATGCAAAAATTGCAATTACAGGACATACCGACAATGTTGGAAATACCAATAAAAACATACAGCTTTCCAAAGAAAGAGCAGATTTTGCAGCAAAATATTTGGGTTCTAATGGCGTTTCTGCAGAAAAAATAACAACCTCAGGAAAAGGTCCGAATGAACCAATTGCAGACAATGCAACTGCAGAAGGAAAAGCAAAAAACAGAAGAACAGTTGTTCAAATTCAATAATATAAACTTAATAAAATAAAAAATATGTGTTATTTAATACCAATATTAATAGGATTAATCAGTGCACTTTTAGGATATTTACTTGGCAAACTACTTGGAGGTGGCAATAATTTCAAAGCAGAATTAGATGCAGAAATAGAAAAAAACAGAAGGCTTTCTGCAGACCTGAATGCCTGCAACAGCAAATTTTCTTCTACTGAAAAAGATTATTTATCATTAAAATCTTCTACGTCTGCCAATGCGGATTGGGAAGCAAAATATAACGCTTCTGTAGCAGATAATGATGCGTGGAAGCTAAAATTTGCTAAGTTAGAAAGCGATTACAATGCTTCTGTTTCTACGGTAAACAGTCTGAAAACCGCTGCAGCTGCAATTCCTTTGGCAGCAGTGGCCACAGATAATTCAGCAGAGTTAAATGCTTTAAAGTCTGAAAACTCCACCCTGAAAGCAAGAATTGCAGCACTGGAAGCAGGTACAATTTCTACTTATGTTTTTGCCGGAGATGATGCCAAACTGGCATTTGGGGAGGTAGTGAAGCAAGACGATTTAAAAATAATAGAAGGAATTGGCCCGAAAATAGAAGAACTCTTCCATAATGCAGGTATTAAAACCTGGAAACAACTTTCGGAACTTTCACAAGATCAATGTAGAGCGATTTTAGATTCTGGCGGAGAACATTACCAAATCCACGATCCGGGAACCTGGCCGAAACAAAGTGAAATGGCTTATAAAAACCAATGGACAGAACTGAAAAACTGGCAGGATCAATTGAATGCAGGTAAGTAAATCTTATGATGCTAGCTCTAAAAGCCAGTATAAGATAATAGTTAAAACCAGAGCAGAATTTTTCTGCTTTGGTTTTTATTTTTTAAGAGTATATGTAACTTTTTAACCATAAAGCTGATTATAAAGCTTTACATTTGGATAAATATTTTGTAGGTCATAAATAAAGCAATGCTTGTAAATAGCAAAAACAACCAATGAATTTCCTCGCCCATTCTTTTCTTACTTTCAATGACGGACAGATTGTCGGACAGTTTCTTGAAGATTTTATCCGGAACAAAGACCGCTATTCTTTTCCGAAGGACATTCAGGATGGAATTACGATGCACAGAGCGGTCGATACATTTACAGATTCCCATCCCGCCATTCATGAAGCAAAAAAGATCTTTTCGCCTTTAGTCAGGCTGTATGCAGGTGCCTTTGTAGATGTTGCCATGGATTACTTCGTGGCCACTGATCTCTCCCTGAATTCTTTAGCGGAGTGGAAAGCACATTCCTTGAGGGTATACCGGGTTCTTCATGAGCATGAAAAATGGCTTCCCGAAAACTTCAGACTCATGTTGGCTAAAATGGAAAAAGATGACTGGCTGTATAATTACCGTGAAGACTGGGGCATTAAGTTCAGCATGCGCAATGTTCTCAATAAAGCAAAATACCTGAACCCTGACATTCCCGTTTTCGAAGTATTTCTGGAAAATAAACCTTTCCTTCAGGAGTGCTATAACAATTTTTTTCCTGATCTTCTTGATCACGCCAAAGGGATCAATGCAATGATTCAGATGGATCATAAATAAAAAACACTTACAGGGAACGTAAGTGCTTTTTTTTAACAATTTGTGTTGTTAGAATCTGCTGCTTTAAAATGTGATAAGCGGGAATTTTCACATTGCATCAAAACAGCTATTTAGCGTTTTCATTTTTTTGACCTCAACTTTTATTAATCCCTAACTGATCAAAAAAGATCTTTGGGATATAAATTGAAGAACATCTGTTTAGCTATTAAGGCTTCCAATTATCCTAATCAGCTTGTGACTTTTATTTCATTTACGAATTATGATTTAGTGAAAATTTTTCTTTTAGGAAATTATTAATAATAATAAAAATATCAAAACAGCTATACACAAATATAATTTTTTTAAATCAAAAAACAAAATATAATAAGCATTAATTAACAAACAACACCTAAATATAAATTATTAACAACCAAATATAAAATTTATTGAAAAATAATTATTACCAATACCTTAATAACTGACACAACCAAAGGTTATTAATCAATAATTAGTGATTTAATATCTGATTACAACTATAACAGATAAAGGGATATTACCCGTTAAAATTGTCGATATAAATAACGGTTGGGATAGGTAAGCTTTTCACTTTTTCTTTCACCATTCACAATCATGTGAACAATATTGATCTGGTCATCAAAGAGATTGTACAGAAAACTGACCCCCGCCTCCACTTTTTTGGGAGTATTAAGCGTTTCCGACTCGAGAAAAACATTCACTGATTCACTGTCTTCCTCATATCCTACGTAATGTATTTTTAAAAACTTGCCGTCGGCTTTTAACTTGAAATATTCTGCACAGTATTTTTCCAGAGCTTCATTGAGCCTGGCTTTGTATTTTTCGTCATTAAAATGGAAAGAACTGCCATATTTTTTACCCAGACCGTTTTCCAGGTCATCAAGAAAAAATCGGCCAGTGATCTCAAAAGATTTGGATTTGGAATTATAATTAATTTCTACAGAACCTACATGATAAGGATGCACCTCCTTTGAAAAAGAGAATAAAAAAAATACCGGTAATAAAAACAGCCATAAATTCTTCATATGTCCTGACCTTTAAAATTTGTTCGAAATTAATCATTATTTTCGTACGCATTATATTTTTACGTTATGATGCAGGATTTTCTCTTCTATTTAAACCTTGGCTGGGAGCATATTATTTCTCTGGATGCACTGGACCATCAATTATTTGTCCTGGCTCTGATCGCCGTATATTCTTACAGTGACTGGAAAAAAATACTGATCCTGGTGACAGCTTTTACTATAGGACATTCTATCACATTGGCATTGAGCATTCTTGATATTTTCAGGGTTCCTTCTGCCTGGGTGGAGTTTTTAATTCCGTTGACAATAGTCCTCACGTCTCTGGATAATATTCTGATGAAAAATAAAAAGCAGACCCTGATGCGGGCCAATTATTATCTGGCAGCTATCTTTGGACTTATCCATGGAATGGGTTTCGCGAATACGGCAAGAGTGATGATCGCCAAAAGCCAGAGTATTGCCATTCCGTTATTAGGCTTCAACATCGGCCTGGAATTTGGGCAGATCGTTATTGTGTGCACCATTCTTATCCTTTTATTTATTTTGCTGAGCATTTTTAAGGTTAACAAAAAAGACTGGGTTCTCTTCGTATCTTCCGGAGTATTTGCATTGGCATTAAAAATGACTTTAGAAAGAATTCCTTTTTAACTCTGAAACATTTTTAATTTTTTCGACGACTTATTATTATCTTTGATAACTATTAAACCAATTCGGTAATGAAATTAAAAGCAGCCCTACTTTCATTTTCTGTATTTGCATATACAGGCTTCACCGCGCAAAACATTCAGAATAACCCTGGAAGTAACCACGGAAACAAATTCGAGCAGCTTGGGACCATTCTCCCGACTCCCAATATTTACAGAACGGCTTCGGGAGCTCCCGGCCAGGGATATTGGCAGACCAGGGCTGACTATGATATTACAGCTTATCTTGATGAAGATAAAAGAAATCTGAAAGGTTCAGAAACTATCACCTATTACAACAATTCTCCGGATGATCTGGATTACATCTGGCTTCAGCTGGATGAAAACGAACAATCCAATATAAAAAATGCCGGTTTTGCGTTTCCTTCTACTCTTCCTGCTTCTTCTAACGATGAGCAGCTGAAGATCACAGAGCTGCCTGAAAAGGACAACGGCTATGGCGTGAATCTGGAGAAGGTGACGGATGCTTCAGGAAATCCCCTGAAATATACAGTGAACAAGACGATGATGCGCATTGATCTGCCAAAAGTATTGAAGAAAGGAGAAAAACTAGTCTTCAAAATAGACTGGAACTACAATATCCCGAACAGAACCAAAATGGGCGGCCGCGGTGGCTATGAAAACTTTGCCGAAGACGGAAATGATCTGTACACCATGACGCAATGGTACCCGAGAATGTGCGTATACAGTGATTTTCACGGATGGCAGAACCACCAGTTCACGGGACGTGGCGAATTTGCACTGGTATTCGGAAATTTTAAAGTTTCAATGAATGTACCTGCAGACCATATTGTAGGGGGTACCGGAGAATGTAAAAATTATGAGCAGGTTTTAACTTCAGACCAGATGGCAAGATACCGAAAGGCTGAAAGTGCTGCTGAACCTATAGAAATCGTAACGCTGGACGAAGCGAAAAAAGCCGAAAAAAATCATTCAAAACAAAGAAAAACATGGAGCTTTGAGGCCAATGATGTAAGAGATTTCGCATGGACCTCATCCAGAAAATTTGTCTGGGACGGAATGCGCGTTACCATTCCTGAAAACAACAATAAAGTAATGGCGATGAGCTTCTACCCAAAAGAAGCTTACGCCCTTTACAGAAAATATTCTACAAAAGCTGTTGCCCACACCATCAAAACCTATTCTGAATTTACCATTCCGTATCCGTATCCTGTAGCGCAGTCTGTGGAGGCATCTAATGGAATGGAATATCCGATGATCTGTTTTAATTATGGAAGAACTGAAAAGGACGGAACCTATTCTGAGGGGATTAAGAATGGAATGATCGGGGTTGTGATACACGAGGTTGGGCACAATTTCTTCCCAATGATCATTAACTCTGATGAAAGACAGTGGAGCTGGATGGATGAAGGATTAAATACATTTACCGAATATCTTACAGAGGAAAAATGGGACAATAAATTTCCTTCAAAGAGAGGACCGGCATGGACGATCACAGATTATATGAAACTTCCGAAGGATCAGCTGGAGCCTATTATGAGTAATTCTGAAAATATTATCCAATTCGGCCCGAATGCATATGCAAAACCGGCCACCGGATTAAACATTCTTCGTGAGACGATCATGGGAAGAGAATTATTCGATAAAGCTTTTAAAACGTATGCAAAAAGATGGGCCTTCAAACATCCTGAACCTGCAGATTTCTTCCGCACGATGGAAGATGCAAGCGGTGAAGATCTCGACTGGTTCTGGAGAGGATGGTTCTACGGAACAGATCCTGTAGATATTGCCATCGATAAAGTAACTGTGGCAGTTCCTGATCTTAACACGCCTCCAAAAGAAGCGAAAGAAACAAAGTATAAAGTGGAGAAACCGCTCCAGAATACTTTTGAGGACATTTCTAAAATCAGAAATAAAGAGGATAAAAACATTACGTTCTATGTAGATAAGGATAAAGAGCTACAGGATTTTTATTACAGATATGACAGAGGTCAGGAGAAAGTAGATGCTGACAAAGAATATACTGCAAAAGCAGAGGCAGGTATGCCTCTGGATGCTAAGGATAAAGAAAAATTCAAAAATCTTACCGGTTACCAGATTGATTTTGTGAATAAAGGCGGACTGGTCATGCCAATCATCCTTGAATTCACTTTTGAAGACGGAACTAAACTTTACGATAAATCATCTGCACAGATCTGGAGACAAAATGAACAGAAGGTTTCCAAAACGTATTACTTTGATAAAAAGATAAAGTCGATACAGCTTGACCCGATGAGAGAAACGGCGGATATTGATACTTCCAACAATTTATGGAGCAGTAACGCAGATACTCAGGTTTCAAAATTCCAATTGTTTAAGCAGAAACAGGGAGAAGGTCCGGTAAGAGGAGGCGCCAACGGAAAAGTCAATCCGATGCAGGCTGCCGGAAAGAAATCATAAAAACTGAAAAAGGTTGTTTCACAGGAAGCAACCTTTTTTAATTATAATGCAACTTTTAATGATTTGGCTAAAGCCAATTTTCGATGTTCATTAAACATCAGGCGGGCTAAAGCCCACCCATATTAAATTTTTTAAATGCTATGTAAAAAAATCTGCATAATCTTTTTGATCTGCGGGAGATTTCCAAACGTTCATTTTAATTTAAGTAAGCCTTCAAAGAATTTTTATACGTTCTGCCAAGCGGAAGTTTCTCTCCATCTTTTAGATAGACGTGAGCCGCATCATACGAGCTGATGTGGGAAGAGAGAACAATATATGATTTATGAATTCTGATAAATCCTAAGTTTTGAAATTTCTCTTCAAAATTGGACATCCGCTCAAGGATCATATATTTTTTCAAAGGGGTTACCAGAATAATATATTCCCCGAATCCCTGTACCCATTGTATATCATCCAAAAGCACTTTGTTCATCACATAATTGGATTTGAACATAATAAAATCTTCCTTCTTCTGCTGTTCCGCAGAATTCTTGAACCGCAGGAAATCTTTCGCCTTATTGATCGCTTTTCTGAATGTTTCAAAATCTACAGGCTTTACAAGATAATGGACAACATCCAGTTCAAAAGCTTTGACAGCATACTGGGTTTCCAGAGTGAGAAATATGCACAACGGCTGGTAAGGTAGCTGATGTAAAAGTTCAATTCCGTTGATATAGGGCATATTGATATCCAGAATCACCAGGTCTACCCTATTCTTTTTAAGATACCCCAATGCTTCTTCCGGATCCTGAAATACCTTCAGCAGGTCTACATCTTCCATCTGCCCGCAATATTTTTGGATCAGCTGGAGCGCGGGATATTCATCATCTACACTTACGATCGTCAGGTTAGCCATTACAGTTTTATTTTTAATATAGTCTGATAGTTATTGTTTTCCGCAGGTTCAGATATAAAAGTATATTTTCCTGCATAGTTTTTTTCTAAAATATTGATTACGGCTTCATTTCCCAAACCACTGTCATTCATATTTCCGACAAGATTTTTTTTCTTCGAAACAGAATTTTGGATCTCAAACAAAAGGTCCTGGTCTTCTATTCTATAGCTGACATTGATATAGCTTTGCGGTTCTATTCCCACCGCAGAATGCTTCAATGCATTTTCAAATAATGTAAGGCATACCGAAGGCGGAATATCAATTAATTCCAGGGTTTCTTCATCCTGAATATTGAAGCCTATGTTCAGGACATTATTATATTTCAGCTGATACAGACCTGCAAGAGATCTGATGGATGAAAACTCCTGGGCCATAGAAATCTTATCCTTGCCGGTATCATAAATCACATACTGAAGCAGTTTACTGAGCTGCAAAATAGACTCTGAAGTATTTTCTGAAGGCTGGAAACTTTTGGAATAAATATTATTAAGCGTATTCAGCAGAAAATGAGGATTCATTTTAGATTTCAAAAGGTCCAGATACAACTGATCTTTTTCTTCACCCAGGTCTTTAAAATCCTGCTCAATAAGAAATTTATCTTTTGTAATTCCGAGGAATGAAGCAACAAGGATCACAATTCCCTGTGCCGTATACACATTGTAGAGGAATTTGGTATTGGAAAGCGTCTCATTAAAATTCATATGAAAAACTGCCGGCTGCAGCAAAATCCTGAAAAGACTCGACACCAGAAAACTGATCAGCCCATAGAGAATGAACTCCGGATATTTATTGGAAAGATAAAATTCAGGGACCAGATAAAAATAGACAAGACTGTAAATTCCGACATTAAAAATAATAACGGATAAAACACTCCAGATGAGTTCCGGAACATCCAGAAAGTAGTTTTCAGTAAAAAAAGTGATAACAATAAAGATCAAAAGGAAAAAAACATGCTGAAACTTCAGCAGAAAACCCCAATGATAGTCCATTAGTTTTTTCAAAACTTTTGCATTAAACAAAATCCTGAAAACCAACAATATAAATACAATATTTATAATTAAAAACATCTAAAAAATCCAAATTTCAATCTTTCAAATATACCATCTTTTTCATCCCATTCTGCAGTTCACTGATAAAAACGGTCATTGATTGAAAAATAAATCTGCGGCTGGTTCTTATAAATATATTTGAGACATCAGGATATTAACTCAATATTACATGAAAATTAAATTCAAATTAACCATCATTTTACTGCTGGCCATAATGGGACAGACAAAAGCGCAAAGCCGTGATAACTACAATATGTGGTTCCAGTATCTGATGTCGGCAAGACTGACGGATAAAAGTACATTAACAGCCTTGTCGCAGTACCGTTCTTTTGATCTCGCCTATGATACCAGGCTTTTCCTGGTTTCCGCCTACGTAGATTATGAAATAGCCCACGAAGTGAAACCCGCCGCCGGATTCATGTTCCTGGTACTGGATTCTTATAAGTCTGACAATTCAAAAAAAGAGCGTTATGAAAAAAGACCTTTCCAGCAAGTGACATTAGGAGGTAATATCGGCAGAACTTCCGTCTCACATCGTTTCCGTGTGGAAGAACGCTTTATAAGCAATCCAAATGACTTCATCGTAAGGCTCCGCTATCTTATTTCCCTGAGAATTCCGTTTAACAGAGCCGGAGAAAAAGAAAAGCTGTATGGCATCCTGAAAAATGAACTCAGGATGAATGTAGTAAAGGAAGATCCCTTTGACAGCAACAGATTAACAGCCGGGCTCGGAATGAAAGTAGGAAAAAACTCAGCTATTGAAGTTGCGTTTATCAATCAGCTGGAAACCGGATCTACAAGCAACTACGGCTACATTGGCTACAGAAACAGCTTCGACTGGAGAAAGAAAAACAAAAATAAATAACTATAAATTAAATCATCTATGCTTACCTTCCTTGGATTCGTCATGATTCTGATCTTCATGGTTCTGATCATGAACAAAAAAATGACCCCGCTAACAGCTCTGGTCATTGTCCCTGTAACCGTAGCTCTCTTTGCGGGCTTCGCCCCTGAACTGGGAGAAATGATGAAAAACGGTGTTAAAGAAATAGCTCTTACCGGCGTTATGCTCATCTTTGCCATTCTGTATTTCAGTCTGATGATCGATACAGGACTTTTTGAGCCTTTAGTCAATATCATTTTGAAGGCAGTTGGAGACAATCCCATCAAAACAACAATAGGAACCGCTATCCTTACCGCATTGGTTTCTCTGGACGGCGACGGCTCTTCCACTTACTTAATTGTCGTAGCTGCCATGCTTCCGCTTTATAAAAGACAGGGCATGAACCCGCTGGTCCTCACCTGCATTATTATGCTTGCAGGACAAATCATGAATATTCTCCCGTGGGGAGGCCCTACAGCAAGAGTAATGAGTTCCCTGAAGCTTGGGCACACAGAAATTTTTGTCCCTATGATTCCGATTATGGCTATCGGTATTCTGTGGGTGATATTCGTAGCCTATATTTTAGGAAGAAGAGAAAAAATAAGAATTGCCAAACATGGAAAATTCACGAATTATAACAGTAATGACATCATCGGTGAAGTAGATCTTAAGCTGAGACGCCCGAAACTGATCCTGATCAATCTTGCGCTTACGGTTGCTCTTCTGGTAGTGATGATCCTGGATATTGTTCCTTTGGGTATTGCCTTTATGATTGCCTTCTGTATCGCTTCCATTATCAATTACCCAAAACTGAAAGATCAGCAGAAAATAATTTCCAAGCATGCGGGGAATGCCTTGTCAGTTGCGGGAATGATCTTCGGAGCCGGAATTTTCACTGGAATTCTGAATGGCTCAGGCATTATGCAGGCGATGGGTAACAGCATGATAGAAATAGTTCCGAAAAGCTGGGGCGGCTATCTGAACATCGTAACAGCCCTGTTCAGCATTCCGCTTACTTTTTTCTTATCCAATGATGCCTATTATTTTGGAATTTTACCTATTATCGTTGCTACCGGGCATCAGCTGGGTATTTCACCGGAAATACTGGGAAGAGCAAGCCTTATCGGACAGGGTTCACATCTTCTGAGCCCTTTGGTTCCATCCACTTATTTATTAGTCTCACTGGCAGGTGTAGAATTTTCAGATCATTTGAAATATACCTTAAAATGGGCTTTGGGGTCTTCCATTGTGATGTTGCTGGCAGGACTGATTCTTGGAGTGATTTGATCATTAAAGATTGGAAGCCCAAATAAGGAGGATGGAAGTTAATATTGAACACAGTTATAAAATTAATGGGTAGCTTTAAAGATTAATAGAAGCTGGCTGGAAGCTGTTATTTCCAACTTCAATCACTTCCCTCTTCCAGCCTCATGCTTCCCCTATCTGATTATTTATTCCAGATGTAAAAAAAACAACAGATCTTTGTACGGAAAGCAGAAGTATATTCAGATGAACTTTTTTGAAACCAAAAAAACATTCACAGGAAGGTATTTAAAAAATCTTACCTTATATGTATTTGCCGCAATTATCGGTGGAGTGCTCACAGGATATTATGCACCTGAGGCAAGCATTCAGCTGGGCATTGTAAGCCGGTATTTTTTCCTGGTGCTCGAAATGCTGATTCTTCCGATTATCTTTATGGCAATCATGTACGGAATCTGCCAGCTTTCCGGAATCAGAAATGCAAGCAGTATCGTTTGGAAGACAATTCTTTATTTTCTGATCATCAGTTCGGTGGCTATTATTTTAGGATTTATCTTCGGATTTGCCATAAGACCCGGAGCCGAAACCGGAATTGATACTGTGAAAATCAGTAAATCCCTTCCCAAAACATTTGAGATTAACCACAATACTTTATCCGGAAGCCTGTACCTCAACAGACATGGGATTTTTCTTCTTGTTTCTATCCTGGCCGGAATTTTCATGAATCTTTCCGGTGCCAGAGAAAAGTTCCTGAATATATTGGACCGTGGCCTTAAGGTTTTTTATACAGTAATCAAGTATCTGTATCTTATTCTTCCCGTCATTATTTTCTGTAACATCGCGTATGGGGTTGCGGTATATGGCATCAACACTCTTCTGCCACTCAGTAAAGTTGTGGCGACGGCATACCTGGCTGATATTGTCTTTATCTTCGGAGTTTTGGGAATTGTATCTTATCTGTTCAAAATCCGGCTTTTGAAATTTTTGCTTGATTTAAAAGAAGAAATTATCCTGGTTATTACCACATCAAGTTCCAAAACAGCTTTCCCGCTGATCTTTGAAAAAATGGAGTCCGAAGGCTACAACAGAAAGGTTTTAAGGTTTGTGATTCCTTTGGGCTATAATTTCAATCTTTCCGGAGCCTGTATTTACATTTCCGTGACGTGCTGCTTTCTTATTCAGTTTTATAATATTTCTTTAACGGTCACCGATTATCTGTGGCTTTTTGTCATTATTTCCATCACATCAAAAACGGCATCGGGAGTTCCCGGCTCAGGATTTCTGGCTCTTATTTTTACGCTGAACAGATTTGGGAAAATCCCTCTAACGGATATTGCCCTTCTTTACAGTGTAGACCGTTTTATGAATGAGGCAAGATCTGTGACCAACTTTATCAGTATTGCTGTTTCCGGAGCGGTGATCTCGAAGATCAATCAGAATCAGAAAAATAAGATTGATTCTGTATGATAGAAAAGAAAAAGGCTGATATCGGGTTTGTAACTTTTTGAAAATCAGAAACACTTATTAATAAAAAATCATGAAAACATTTCTTGTATTGTTATTAATAAGCAGTGTTAATTTATTTTCACAGAAACTGCTCACCCCAGCCAACATTACTATTGATCCTAAGCTGATAAAAGATGAAACATCGGAAGCGGTTTGGTACGCGGAAAATGCAGGCACAAAAATAGAGATTGGAAATATTATTACAGAACTCAAAAAATTAAACAAAACCGATCTGCTCATCAAAACTACTGTAAAGCTAAAAAAAGCACCGGATGCCAAGTGGACAGATTCTACCATCGTAAAAACTGCTAATTTCCAGCCCGTCTATCATTCGTCTTTTAATATGACGAGGGATATGGTTCTGAAATCCGGCAAGGCTAAAGTAACAGGCTATTATCTGGATAAAAAATCCCAGAAAAAAGACCCTATCGAAATGGATGCTGCAGATTATTTTGACAGCAGCAGCTATCCTATGCTGATCAGGTTTTCTCCCCTGAAAGAAAATTATACTGCAGACCTCTCTATTTTCGATTATAATCCGGATGCTAAGAAAGGATTGATTAAAGCCTATATACTGGACGTAAAGAAAACTGATTACAAAGGAAAAAAAGTTTGGGCTGTAAAAACAACCGATGATATTAAAGATAAGACAACGGTTGTTACTTATTATATAGATACCGAAACCCGAGCGATCCTGAAACAGGATATAGACCTCGGCGGTAGAAAAATGACCCTGGAAACCATTCAATAATGGACCTGAAAAGTTTACCGTAATGGTAAGCTTTTTCTTTTTAATGTTCCATCCGAAATGATAAAACCTTCGTACTCCATTGTTATAACATACTCATTAAACAACTGATAATCAAAATACAAATTCCATAAATAAATCTACAAACAGTGTATAATCTGATCCTTATTTTTCCTATCTTTGAATAATACCTACATCAGATCGTCAAAAATCCTGATTGACATTAAATGTTCAGGAATATAAAAACAAATTAAAATATTAATCATGAAAAATGCTAAATCATTAAGCAGAGAGGCCCAAAAATCCATCGTTGGAGGTGCGGCCAGAGTTGTTTGCTGTGAATGGAACGACCAGGGAAAATGCATCCTTTGGATCGGACCGGGACAGTACTGCCCTTAATTCACAGAATTATTAGAGTTAAATACAAAAAGCCGGAAGTTTTCCGGCTTTGCCTTTTTATTTTTTCTGCCAAATTTTCACACTCGAAAATAAAATTCTGCCATTTCATCCATAGCTGCCTCATGGCATACATTTAGAGAATTATAACAGAGAATTAATTAAAAAATAAATATATTATGTCAGTAAACTTTAAACCATTAGCAGACAGAGTTTTGATCGAGCCGATCGCTGCAGAAACTAAAACAGCTTCAGGTATTATTATTCCGGACACCGCAAAAGAAAAACCACAGGAAGGTACAGTAGTAGCAGTAGGTCCAGGAAAAAAAGATGAGCCTACAACTGTTCAGGTAGGTGACAAAGTTCTTTATGGAAAATATTCGGGTTCTGAATTGAAATTAGACGGGAAAGATTTCTTAATCGTTAAGGAAGGGGATTTACTTGGTGTAATTGGATAAGATTCCAGATACAAGACATCAGATTTCAGACTTGAACTGAATAAAAAAAATAATTTTCAAATAATGCTTGGCGTCTAACATCTGACGTCTAACATCTAATATCTAAATAAAATGGCAAAAGAAATAAAATTCGATATTGAATCAAGAGACGCTTTAAAGAGAGGAGTTGATGCATTGGCTAATGCAGTAAAAGTAACGTTAGGACCAAAAGGTAGAAACGTAGTGATCGAAAAATCTTTCGGGGCTCCTCACGTAACTAAAGATGGTGTTTCTGTAGCGAAAGAAATCGAACTTGAAGACAGAGTAGAAAATATGGGAGCTCAGATGGTAAAAGAAGTGGCTTCCAAAACCAATGATATTGCAGGAGACGGTACTACTACCGCTACTGTACTGGCACAGGCTATCGTAAGAGAAGGTCTTAAGAACGTAGCTGCAGGTGCTAACCCTATGGACTTGAAAAGAGGGATCGACAAGGCAGTAACTGCTGTTGTTGAAAACCTTAAATCTCAGTCTAAAACAGTCGGAGATTCTACAGAAATGGTGAAGCAGGTAGCTTCAGTTTCTGCGAACAACGACGAAACCATCGGATCTCTGATTGCTGAGGCTTTCGGAAAAGTAGGTAAAGAAGGGGTAATCACTGTAGAAGAAGCTAAAGGTATTGATACAACCGTAGATGTTGTAGAAGGTATGCAGTTCGACAGAGGATACCAGTCTCCTTACTTCGTGACTAACCCTGAGAAAATGGTAGCTGAAGTAGAAAATCCTTACATCCTTTTGGTAGAGAAGAAAATCTCTTCTATGAAAGAATTGCTTCCGGTTCTTGAGCCGATTGCACAGGGTGGTAAATCTCTATTGATTATCTCCGAAGAAGTGGAAGGTGAAGCTTTAGCTACTTTGGTGGTCAACAAATTAAGAGGTTCTCTTAAAATTGCTGCTGTAAAAGCTCCTGGATTCGGAGACAGAAGAAAAGCAATGCTGGAAGATATCGCGATCTTAACAGGTGGCCAGGTTATTTCTGAGGAGCAAGGTTTCACTATGGAAAACATCTCTCTGGATATGCTTGGAACTGCTGAGAAGGTAACGATTGATAAAGACAACACAACGATCGTAAACGGTGGTGGTGACGAAGCTAAAATCAAAGGAAGAGTAGCTCAGATCAAAGCTCAGATGGAAACTACAACTTCCGACTACGACAGAGAAAAACTACAGGAAAGACTGGCTAAATTAGCCGGAGGTGTTGCCGTACTTTACGTAGGTGCAGCTTCTGAAGTGGAAATGAAAGAGAAAAAAGACAGAGTAGACGATGCCCTTCACGCTACAAGAGCAGCAGTTGAAGAAGGTATCGTTGCAGGTGGTGGTGTTGCTTTGGTAAGAGCAATTTCAGCTTTAGAAAACCTTACAGGAATCAATGCTGACGAAACTACAGGGATCAGAATTGTGAAAAGAGCAATCGAGGAGCCATTAAGACAAATCGTTGCCAACGCAGGTGGTGAAGGTTCTGTAATCGTAGCGAAAGTAGCAGAAGGAACTGGAGATTTCGGTTACAATGCTAAAACTGACGAGTATGTCAACATGCTTGAAGCAGGAATCATTGACCCTACGAAAGTAACAAGAGTTGCCCTTGAAAATGCAGCTTCTGTTTCAGGTATGCTTCTTACTACTGAATGTGTAATCACTGAAGTGAAAAAAGACGAACCAGCTATGCCAATGGGTGGTGGAATGCCAGGAATGATGTAACGGTCAGCGACCGAGGCAATTTAATATACTAACCGTTCTGTTTTTCAGAGCGGTTTTTTTGTGGAATATGGTTTCCCGTAAAGAAATAGTATATTTATATTTTATATTAATGATTAACAAATAGATAGCTAAATTCCAAACAACATCCGCGCAATTCCATATATTGCATATTGACGCAATGCGTAAATTTGGATGTTAGCAGAAATTTTAAACCAATAATACGTAATGAAACAAATTTTACAAATTTTAATCTTATTAATTATTTTTTCTTGTAACAAAATTGGAGTTTCTAAAACTGAAGTTGAAGCGGTTGATAAAGTTCTTCAATTTTATGGTGGGCAAGTAAATCGTTCAATAGGATTTAAAATCGCAAATGGAAAAAAAGCAAATTATTTTGAATTGCAAGTAAGTAAAAGTGATTTATTGAATAATGAACAAAGATATCTAACAGAGCAAGCTGGAAATATTGCTTATATATTTTACACCAATTTAAAAGATGAGAAGTCAAATTATAATGAAATACGAGTTAAAATCGATTTAGATAATGGAGCTTCTCAAGAATATAATTTTTCCACCACAGAATTGAAAGAAATTGAAGAGTTATATCCTGAAATTGAAAAAACAAATAATTTTATTAGAGATGCTGATTATAAATCTCTTATTAGAGATTCTGATTATAAATCTCTTGCAACTCAAAATGGAGAAATTGGTGTTGGTATTACTGAAAATAAATTAAAAAATATCTTTGATCAACGAACATCAAAATTTGGAAATATTAAACAAATTCAAAATCAAGGATTTAGTTTCCATAAATCTGAATATCGTGGAGACTTTATAAATGTAAAAGAAGTAATACTTTTTGACAAAAATGCTGAAGATATGATTTTAAGTTATGATCGTAAAACAAAAAAATTAATTGCAATCCATTAACCATAAAAAAAACTTCTGCTAACATTGTATTGGCAAAATGCGGGGTTCAACCAAGTTGAAAGAGTTGCCCTTGAAAATGCAGCTTTTGTTTCTGGAATGTTGTTAATCACTGAAGTGAAAAAAGACGAGCCAGCTATGCCAATGGGTGGTGGAATGCCAGGAATGATGTAACGGCTGTTGCTGAGACAATTTAATATATTAACCGTTCTACTTTTTGTGGAGCGGTTTTTTTTTATTTTGTAGATAACTCCTTTGTTTATCGCTTATTATGTACAATTGCGTTTACCCAAAAACAACTAAAAATAAACCACTGTTACACAACTAATTGCACAATACACATATGAAATAAACGCAATAATATATGTTTAATATTAACGTAATGCATATATTTAGACCTTAGTCGACATTTTACAAACAACTGCTTCAAAAAATAGAATCATATTCTAGTGAAATAATCTATGGAAGATATTGATATTAAGAGATTAAGAAAAGTGCTAAAATATAAAGAACGTAATGACTTAGCTGAACTTCTTAAAAATTCACGCTCAAGTATTCGAGAAACTTCTACTTATGGAAGTATGTGGTATTCAGTAATTAGTTATTTTGAGATTTATTCACCAATCAAAAAGAATGAAGTTTTATTAACTTTATCTGATAGCGATAAGTCTGAACTCTTAAAAGCAATATTGCTTATCTATCCAATTAAAGAAAGTGAACCAGAAATAGTCGATATTGAATTCTATCCAGATTTCGATTTAGAAGATGATATTGAGCTTGTAGAAACAAAATCTTTGGAAAGCATTGATTTTGATTACATACAAGAACAGATAAAAAAATGTAATTTAAAAATTGCTGAAAAGGATTTTGAAGGTGCTGTTACCAATTCAAGAACATTATTAGAATCAATTTGTCTATATATTTACGAAGTTAAAGTAGGTGAATATGATTATAAAGGTAACTTAATAAAACTTTACAAAGATGTAAGTCAAATTTTGAATATGACTCCTTCAGACCATTCTGATGATTATCTAAAACAAATTTTATCTGGTGTTTTTAGTATTATAAACGGTGTTTCTGGTTTAAGAAATAATTTCAGTGATGCTCACGGAAATTCTCCTAGAAAAACATATAAAATTGATGACCGACACGCAATCTTAACTGTTAACTTATCAAAAACAATAGCTGAATATTTATTTTTATCGTATGAAAAGAATGAAAAAAAGATAATTGAATAAAAACGTCGCCTAACATTGTATTGGCAAAATGATTGTTTCGAATCCTTTCGTTGTACAAGTCTCCGATTTTGTACTAGTCAAGCTCCGAAGTCTAAAGACTTCGGAGTTTGGTTTTTTATTCGATTTTAAAATCGAATAATTCTTGAGGATGAACCTCTAAACCTTTAGCCAATTCCTGTATTGTTGAAATTCTTAAATCAACTTCTCCTTTTTCAATTTTGCTAATATTACTATGGTCTACATCACATTTTTGAGCTAACTCTCGATAGCTTAATCCCAACTTCTTTCTAAATTTTTCAACTCTTTTACCAAAAGCTATTCGAAACTCAATTTTATCCATTGCAATACCATTATCAGAGCAATTTGGAAAGTTTACAATAAAAAAATGTAGTTGAATTAACCTACAATTGAAAAATTATTTTATATTTGTACAATAAGCTACAATAAATGTAGCTTTGCGATACTTCAAAGAAATATAGAAGCTATTGCTTAGAATCTCGCCATTGGAAACTGGTAATTTTTAGGAACGAGACGATAAGCCAGAAGCTCACGACCTAGGCGTGGGCTCTCTTATCTGTTCCACGGTATACCAGTACCTCAATGGCAGATATTGTAGAGTCTCATGCCGTTTTTATTTTCATGCCGTTCTGTTCTCTAAAATCATCGTTTTCTAAGCCAGCTTTACAACATAAAGTATCATGATACGGTACAATGGGGTGTACAATCCATTGCGGCTTTAGGGCTTTTAGAAAAACACAAATTCAATCATATTAGGCTTGTATAGGCAGGAAGTTCAGGCAGGCTTCCTCCTTTACGGCCAGTAAAACCGTGACAAAAAATGTAAACCATTAAGAAAAATGAAGAGATTAAGATAAGTTAAGATCCATCAAAGATGGATGAAGCAACCCGCTAAAACATAGCTTCAGCTATGATCTTAATAATTCTTAATCACTTAAAAATCTTAATGGTTAAAAAAAATTGTACACCAATTAATTATTTTGAAAATCACAGTTAAAAAATACAAACTCATGAAAAAAACCAGAACAGACTTTCAATCCCGGCTTGGGAAAGGCCGCAAGAAACATCGCGGCTTACAGCTTATGGAAAACTATTTTAAGCTCAATGACCTGACAGCATCCAAAGAGCTTCTAAACGACATTATAAGTTATGCGGTAAAAAGAAATAGCTGGATAAAAGAACATCCGTCCGTTATCCTTCATTTTCAGCAGGCGATGCGGTCATTCATCCGTGCAGGCTATCTCATTGCACTACAGGAAAAGAAAAGAACCGCAACTACCCAGTTGGAAGATGTTTCCCCGTTGGTTCTTGGCCTGCTTTCGGAGAAAGAATACCAGAATCCCCTGTTGGTATTTAGAAAAGCCTTCAAAGAATACAGCATCAAGGAATTCGATTATTTTATTTCCGGAATGGTCTATTTCTCACTGGGAATCTATGACAATCTGCCGGAAAGGAACATCATAAGCCCGTACATTCACCTCACCAAAATGCTGGATGCAGCCTACCTTATTATTGAAAGGAAAGGGAAAATATAAAAAACACATGTCACATTTGTACCTGGTGAGAAGTGTAAGCAATTATTTAAAATCATCTATGTATATTTGAATACCCATGAAAAACGTAACCTTGCTATTATTTTGTCTTATCCTTCTATTTTCCTGTAGAAGGAAAAATAATGACAATAAAACTGAAAAACCTAAACCTGCTTTAATAAAAATCGGGTACTATCCCACATTTCACCTCCCTGCTGAAACCATCTTAAATTTTAATGAAAAATATTTAATTTTTTATAGTCCGGTATCCTATAACCCACCGCCTCCTCCGCCTCCATCAAAAGAAAATGGAGAAAAATGGAGTATCGAAGAAGAGAGGGAGCATCAGGAATATCTCAATGAAAGGCCAGAACTGCAACCTTTCAAAATTGAGCTGTCACAAAATGATATTGAAAGAATTCAACGGATATCAGGCTCTTTCAAATCAGAAGACTTTAGTGATAAGAATCTAAAACCTGCAATGGATGGAATGTCAACCAATATAATCATTTTATACTCCGATGGAAAATTAGCTCAAATCAATCCTATGAACGCTCCTAATGAAAAACAAAGAGCATTATATAAAGAGATTTTAGAGCTTCTTATTGAAAAAAACACGAATAAAAATGATGCTGTTATATTACAAAAAATAAAAGGATATCACTGAAATGAAAAGTTCTGAACCAATTGTTAAATACCAAAAGTGATGAAATAACACATGCTAAAACCAATCCCGGATTCTCAACAGAAAACAAACACTAAATCTTAATACCTTTGAAAATAAAATTAGTACTCCTTTCATTTTTTGGCTCATTGTTAGCCCATGCACAAACGCTTCAATTTAAAAATCTCGCCAATATGTCTACAGGCAGAGGCGCCACAGCCAGTGTAATAGTGAATGATCATATATATATAAGCAATGGATATCAGGAAAAAGCAAGTGATGCAAAGTATATCGAGAAATATAGTATTACAGATAATCGTTGGAGCATTCTCAATTCTACCCTACTTCCCAAACGATTTGCTAATTCAGAGACTTACAATAATAAAATTTACATTTTTAACGGTTGGGGAAACAGCCATCTTGAAATTGTAGACCTTGCTACCAATACCATAGCGAAGGGCGCTGTTAATCGTTCCTATACAGGAAATGCAGGTTCTGCCATCCATAACGGCAAAATATATGTGTTTGGTGGCAGCGGGCTCAATGGAGCTGCAACCACTGTATTTTCTAATAGATTCCAGTATTATGATATTGCTTCAGATACATGGTATCCATTACCTAACATGCCCACAGCCAGAGAAGCAAAGGGCAAAATTGTTAATGATAAACTTTATGTAATTGGTGGTTTTAACGGGACCCCATCCCGCTTGATCAATGTTTACGACCTCAATACTAATCGTTGGACTGATCAATATACAATGCCTGTTGGCATATCCGGACACGCATTAGCCGTATCCGGTAATAAGATTTTTATTGTAGGTGGTTTTAATAATCAAACTTTCCTGGCCTATTTTGATACAACAACCCATAAATTACATCAGTTATCATCCAATATGATTCCCAGAAGACACGCTGTAGCGGAAGTATATAATAATAAATTATACATCATCGGCGGAAGTACAACGTCTCTCACCAGCTCAGCTATTAAAAGCATACAAGTGGCAGATATCAGCGAGAGTATACTTTCTGCCAATGGCAGCCGATGAAGATCAAATATTCAAAACGACTCATCAATTTCAAACAATACAAAACTGCCCCTATTCTTCCTGCTCCGAAATCTTCTATAGAGCGGTTTTTTATATTATATTTGACAACTAACCATGACCTATGAAAATCCACTCTTTTTCTGATTTATATTTTTGGCTATTATTGATAGCTTTTCCACAAATTATATTTTCACAATCAACCGACTTTACCATTCAGGATGTAAAGTTTGAAAGCCAGGGTATCACTCTCGCAGGATCAGTTTTACAACCTAAAAACCCCTTTGCAGCAGTTGTCATTGTTCACGGCTCCGATCCGGTAAAAAGAGAAATGGAGTTCGCAAAGCGGCTTGCCAAAGAAGGCATTGCTGTATTCACATACGACAAACGCGGAGTTGGAGAATCTGGCGGTGTGTACGTAGGACCATCTGTTGGCACCAATAATATCGATCCTGCTAATCTTAATCTATTGGCTCACGATGCCAATGCAGCCGTAAAAACATTTAGAAACTATTTAAAAGATAAAAAAATGCCCATTGGATTAGTGGGCTTCAGTCAGGCAGGCTGGATCATCCCGATTGCTGCAAGCAAAAATCCACAAATTGACTTTATGGTTTTGTTTAGCTGTCCTACGATTACAACGTTAGAACAACTACGGTTTCAGTTTTATACTAATGGGAACAACCAATTTTGGGAAAATCACACAGAAGCAGATGCCATTGAGCATACCAGAAATGATCCGGACAGGTATAAGTTTGTGGCAACTGATCCAAAAACCTATCTGAATACGCTTTCAATTCCCGGACTTTGGCTTTTCGGTGAAAAAGACATACAGATTCCGGTAAAGTTGTGTATAGAGCAATTGAATACCCTTAAAATTCAGGGCAAACCTTTTGAATACACTCTTTTTTCTAAACTGGGACACAATACTTCTTCCAGCGATGTGACGGCTCCTGTTGATATTGCTGTACAATGGATAAAGCAGAAAGCCCTGACTATTAAAAAATCTGAATCTTCAAAATAAAAACCAAAAATAACATTAACGCAATTATATATTCGGCAATACTCTTTCTCCTGTGTAACATTTCTATACAAAATTGCGTTTAAAATAAAAAAAATGAATTTCAAAGTTTTAACTATTCTTTTTCTTTTAATAATTTCTAATTTTTCTTTCGGGCAAAACAATTTTTCAGAAAGCCCATTAAATGCAGTTTTTGAAACCCGGGATTTCACCAATTTTTGGACAGCATTTGACAAAATGGAAACTTCAAAAGAAAATCCATTTAAAGAGTATTTACAAAACGGTTCTGTTGGTTTAAAGGCATTTCCTTACAGAGTAATGAGCGCAGATTCTTTATATGCTCATGTTAAAAGAAAAAAATCTGAATACGCAATTACACGAAACATCATCAATGACATCCCATCGAAAGAAAAAAGGTTACGGGCCATTTATAGCGCCCTGAAATATTGGTATCCTCAAGCTAAGTTTCCACCCATTTATTTGGTTTATGGTTTAGGATATTCAGGAGGAACCTCTACAAATGACGGGTTAATTATTGGAACTGAAGTCATAAAAAATCTTGATGGTCTTCCGGCACTTGCTGCTCACGAATTAATTCACTTTCAACAAAATGTTGAGGGAGAACAAAATTTACTAAAACAATCATTATTAGAAGGAGGAGCAGATTTTATCGGAGAACTTATTTCGGGAGAAAATATAAATTCTGCACGCTTCCAATATGGAGATAAACATTTTGACAAGCTATGCAAGGAATTTGTCAGCAGGCTAAAAGAAGAAGATACACAAGACTGGCTGTATCAAACGTCAAAAAAAGATGACCGGCCCAATGATTTAGGATATTGGATGGGATATAAAATTGTTGAAGCCTATTTTAATAAACAGGAAGACAAGAAAAAAGCTATTGATAATATTCTACACATAAAATACCCGATGCAATTTTTGAAAGAAAGTGGTTTTTTAAGTTCATATATTGAAAGTTATCAGAAATCCAACAATGAAGATCCCGATAAATTCTATAAAATATTTTCAGATGAAGTTTATCATGTAACCATCATTGTAAAAGTTCCTAATAAAGAAGACGAGATTTATATCACCGGAAATCAGGAAGAATTAGGAAAATGGGTTCCCAATAAGATAAAACTGAATAAAAAAAGTGATTATGAAAGAATAATAACCCTAAAACTACACACCCCGGCAAAATTTAAATTCACGAAAGGAAGTTGGGAAAAACAGGCTGAAGTTTCAGGAATAGAAAAAGGCAGTAATATTTCTTTAAAAACATTAAAACCTAATACAAAAGTAAAATATGAGATCATCAATTGGTTTTAAAACTGGATTAAAATAATGTCGCACAAAATTATATTGGAAGAGTACGGAATAAAAATAAAAGGATACCGCTAAAAGTTCAACACATTGCAATTATCTCCTTGTTGAAAAAAGTCAAATCGGTTTCAAAAATACATTAAACCGTTCTGTTTTCCAGAACGGTTTCTTTATTTTTACATCATAAAAATGACTTGAAGTATGAAGAAAATAGAACAAAAAATTGATGAAGCCTTTAAAAATACCTTTCTACTTCCAAGAGAAAAAGTAGTCACAGATTTTCTGGTTGATGTTTTCAATTCAAAATATACATTCAGGGAAGATGATAAAAAAATTGAGGTGATCAGCTTGTATTACAATGCTTCAAGTCCTTTAAGTTCCTTAATTGTGTTGCCTAATTATGAATATTATTCTCCTGACAAAACCGTTCAGGTTGCAGAGCTCCATTTGAAAGAGCATTCATTGAAAGACTATTCCCCTATTGATGTTCAGGAATTATGCAAAAAGGTGCTGAATGAAAATAATATTGATTATTCTGCCTACATTGATGAAAATAATCATCTGGATTATGCTCATTACTGGGAAAATCAGTTCGGCCTGGAAACTGATTTTTTAATGAACTGCTGGAGAAACGCCAAAGAAAAAACACAGTCCAGGATGCTGGGATTTTTAGAATCTTCAGACGGCGAAAGTGGCATGTTTGATCTGGATAATAATTTTGTAATACCTTTTGATGTCGAGCTTGATGAATATCTTCGGTCGCATGGATTTATTATTGAGAAGGAGAATTAATAACTATAATAATTGAACTGCATTTGAAAAAAATAATTATAATAAGCTGTATTATTTTAGTATTGATTTTTCTTAACTATCCTGTTTTTGGCAGCTACGGAATATCTTATCTTATTATTTTTACCTGTTTTGTTGCTATTTGTTTTTCGGGGGCAAAAATATATTTTCCCAGGGATGAAGATTATGATTCTGTTGAAAAAGAAGCCAATCAATTAGAGAAATATGATGGTGATTTTCAATATACAAATGATGGATTTTACAATAAACACAAGAACCCGGTAGAGCTTATAAAGTGGGATGAAATTATTTCAGTATATTCATTTAGTATTCCAGTTTCAAAACATAAAAGAGAAAGAGGTCTGGAAATAATTACAGACAAAAGTAGTTATGAATTCAATAGGTCTACACCCGGAATCAAAAAGTTATCCAATGAAATGTATAATCATCTTCCAGATTGGCAATTAAATTCTCCAACTATTAGAATCAATAATCACGGATTGGAAAAAACAAAACTGTATGAAAGACACCATGAAAAAAACCTTTGAATTTCTTAAACAGCTGGAAAAGAACAACACCCGAGAATGGTTTGCCCTGCACAAACCTGAATATGATGCGGTTGTGAAAGAAAACAAAGCTTTTTTTACTAAAATTTATACTGAACTTCAGGAATATGATAATTTAAAAGGAATCCATATTTTCAGGATTTACAGGGACGTCCGCTTTTCCAAGGACCCTACTCCATACAAAACCAATTTCGGGGTTGGCTATTCCCGTTCAAAGCCAATGCTGAGAGGAGGATATTATATTCAGCTGGAACCCGGTAACAGTTTCGTGGGTGGCGGATTCTGGGGACCTGAGGCCAAAGACCTGCTCCGTATCCGTAAAGAATTCGAGCTCAATACCACAGAAATTGAAAAGATCACTTCTGATGAAACTTTCATACAATACTTTGGAGAAATCAAAGGAGATGCTGTGAAAACGGCTCCGAGAGGTTTTGATAAAAACCATCCTGCGATTGATTTAATCAGGAAAAAACAATTTGTGGTTATGCGGAAATTTACGGACAAGGAAGTTGTATCCGACAGCTTTCATAAAGAAGCCCTTCTAACGTTATTAGCCATGCGCCCCTTCTTTGATTATATGAGCGAAGTGCTGACTACGGACTTAAATGGAGAGTTCTTATTTTAAAAAATAGTTATGAAAAACCTGTTAACAATAGTTGCTTTATTTTTTTCAATCAATTGGGCTTTCAGTCAAAAATGTAGCTGTTCAGAAAATCCTAATTTAAAGGAAGTCATTTTTTGTGAACCTTCCCTATTCAAAAATAATGCGAAAATATATTGGGAATATGACTGTAATTCATCTTGGATCACTTTTCAAAAGGGAAATGTAAAAAAGAAAATATTTAAACTTGAAAAAAACCTTATTGAGTTGACAGGAAGATTAGGTTATAGAAACTGGACAGAGTATAAAAATTCTTTTCTCATTGAAAATTCTGTTATTTCCGGATGCTGCGAACCTGCAGAATATATTCTTTATAACAAAAACACCGGAGAAAAGATATCAGAACTCGGAACTGTCATTTCTATTAATAATTCCGAAGCTCAGCCTTATACAATAACCTTAAAAACAAACAGTAAATTATTATATACCAATCTTAACAATAACAAATCTTACAGCATCAAAATCCCCCATGAAAAAATTAAAAATACATTAGAAAATACAAATGAGTTCCATCCGGAAGATCTATTTGAAGATTTCGGAATTAAAAACAATATATTATCAATCCACTTAAGATACAAAGAATCAAAAAATTCTAACTGGAAGGTGGAAGTGATTAAATTTAATATTACAAAACATCCTTAACTGCCAATATGTGCTTACGCTGCACTTACATTCAAATGATTAAAAAAGATCACACATAGAGATATTTTTGTTTTTATAAAATCCGGCTAATATTTTACTTATTTTTATATCCACCAAAATCATTAACAAAATATTAATCATCATGAATTTAAAAACATTAATCACGCACAGTGTTCAGTACAACAATTGGGTAGTCAACAAATATATCGACTGGCTTTCTGTAAAGTCCGATGAGCAGCTTAACCAGGAGGTTATTTCAAGCTTTCCGACGATCCTGGCCACCCTGCATCACATCTGGCAGACCCAGCAGTACTGGTGGGCTTATATTGCGGAAAATGGCGATTTCGATTTTGCTGCAATTTCTGCTGCAGTAACTAAAGAAGAGATCTTCTCCGGCATAAAAAGCAATTCTCAGAAATTAATGGAGTACGTGGAAACCTTATCCGAAGAAGACCTGGCAAAAAACGTAAAAATTGAATCCCAATGGTTCCAGTGTGACTTTTCAAAATTCGAATACATTCAGCATGTAATTGTCCACGGAACATACCACAGAGGACAGATCGTTACCATGGGACGGAATGTTGGAATAACAGACGCTCCGATGACGGATTACAACTTCTGGAATGTTTATAAAAATTCAGAGGCAACATCTGAAGCATAACCACTTACCGAATATTCTATATTTTTCACTACATAAAATCAGGACAATGAATTCAAACCTTTCTGAAGAATCCACCATTTACTATCACGGCACCAAAGCCGATCTTAAACCCGGTGACCTCATCGAAATTGGTTTCACCTCAAATTATGGCACCCAAAGAAAAGCAAAATACATTTATCTTTCCGCCACTTTGGAAGCTGCAATATGGGGCGCAGAGTTAGCATTTGGAGAGGGAAAAGAAAGAATTTATATTGTAGAACCTACCGGTCCTATTGAAGACGATCCCAATTTAACTGACAAAAAATTTCCCGGGAACCCCACAAAATCTTACCGGTCCCAACATCCTTTTAAAGTTATTGGAGAAGTTGAAGAATGGCAGGGACACTCACCGGAACAGCTCAAGGCCATGAAAGAACACCTTGAAAAGCTGAAACAGCAGGGTATTGAAGCTATTGAAGACTGATAAACAACCATTAAATCATGACAGATCCTGAACTCTGGGAGAAAGAATTAATAACAATATGGAATCAGCTGGGAAAAATACCCAATGATGATTTTATTAAAAAAATAAAACTGCATATGGATAAGATCTCTGATGGCTATCCTGCCATTGCAGATTTCGAAAGAGCATGTTCCTACGATTCTACCGGCTTTGAAAAGCTTGCAGAACCTCTTTACAGATCTGCTTTAAACCTGGGTCTTACGGGATTGCGAAGAAGAAGAGCAAGAATTCAGCTGGCAAGCACTTTGCGGAATAATGGAAAATTCCACGAAAGCATAGAAATATTGAGAGAGGAAAAAGAAAACTATTCCGATGAGCTGGATGATGCTGTGAATGCATTTTTGGCACTGTCACTTTCCTCAGTCAACAATGATAAAGAAGCATTGTCTTTAGTTCTGGAATCACTATCCGTACATTTGCCGAGGTACAATAAATCGGTGTATAATTATTCCAAGGAGCTCATCAAGTAGACAACTTCATAGACACAGACATCCCTGTTCTGTTACTTTTCGTAATTTAACAGTCCGGAAATGATTTCCATATCACCAAATATCACATTATGAAAACCAACAGCGATGTAAAGACAAAGCTTTCTATACTTCTGTGCTGTATCTGCTTCCTGATCAATTCCTGTTCAGAACCAGTTTCTGCATCGAAAATTGAAGATATTTCCGATTTAAAAGCCGAAATTGAAATCTACCAGAGTTTAACGGATGAAAATGACAACAGCATTTCTGTAATCCTGTATGATAAAAAAGGAAAAGAATTCGGCAATGATTCTGTGAAAATAACCGTCAACGGGAAAAAGGCAGAATACAAAATTATGCAGCAGCTGTATTATGGTAAAAACTACGATTACCGTGCCGAAAATGTACCTCCCAAAAATGACAGCTATGAGCTCCGGATTCAGCTGAGCAATGGGAAAAAGTTTTTTCTGTCCCGTATCCCTTCCCTGAAACTAAGCAGCTCGCAAAACATTATTTATAAAGAAAATGCGCCGCTGAACCAGGACTACTCGATACAATGGTCCGGACTCCAGGATGTCAATGTGATCTATCTATCTAGAAGTGTAAAAATTCAGACGAAAGAAAAAAGCGATATAGAAACCTTTGTAGAACAGGCTGCAGACACCATAAAGATAGGCCCTTCCGGAAATTATACCATAAAAAAAGAAACATTCTCTAAGCCCGGTGAAACATTGAGTATAATGAGTTTTGAGTTCACAGCAGAAAAAGACGGAATAGTAAATCCGCAGCTTATAAAAGGAAGCAGCGGTAAGATCAGGGGCTATCATGAGGAAAGAGTAAGCTTTAAATAGTACTTTAATAACAATGTGACGTTTTATTGCAAGATCATGAAGAATTATGGTAGAGAAGAACCAATTTCTGGATGGAACTAGTAAAATTTCATACCCAAAACGTTCGGTCTCCAGAGCGTTTTTCTTTATTTTTACAGGCATCAACGATCAATCTATACTATCATGAGAAAAATAATCCTGGACCTGGCTGTCACTTTAGACGGATTCATAGAAGGTCCCAATGGCGAAACAGACTGGTGCATCATGGATGACGATATGAATTTTGCCGGATTCCTTAACGGTATTGATACTATCTTTTACGGAAGGGTAAGCTACGATTCCTGGGGAAACTATCAGCCGGAAGAAACTGCAGATTCTGAAGAAAAGGAGTTTTGGCGTTCCATTCATGCTAAAAATAAATATGTTTTTTCAGGACAGGACAGAAAAGATCCGGGAGCAGTTTTCATCAGCTCTGATATTGCTGAAAAAGTAGCTGAAATCAAGAAGCAGGATGGAAAAGATATCTGGCTGTATGGCGGAGCGGGTCTTATTAAAACCTTCATTAATTCAGATCTTATTGATGTATACAGAATTTCTGTTCATCCCGTTGCTTTGGGAATCGGAAAACCTTTGTTTGAAAACCTGAAAGAGCGGCTGGAGCTGAAACTGACGACTACAAAAGTTTTCAGATCTGGAGTGGTACAGCTTATTTATGAGCCAAAAAAAACAATAAATTAAATCTCAAAAATATATTAATCATGGAAAAATACGCGCAGTCTTCGGACGGACAGAATATTCATTATAAAGAAAGCGGACAGGGAAGCCCTTCTCTCCTATTTGTACACGGGTGGCTCGGCAATGGAGAATGGTGGAACAGCCAGCAGGAGTATTTCAGGGACAGATATCATATTGTACAGATGGATCTGGCCGGACACGGAAAATCTGACACTTCCAGGAATGAATGGACCAGTGCATTATACGCAGATGATATCAAAGCGGTCGCAGACCAGATAGATTCTTCCGGGATCATTCTTATAGGACATTCCATGTCGGGAGCTTACGTTCTCGAAGCTTCTTTAAAGATACCCAATGTAAAAGCACTTATTCTGATAGACACCGTAAAAAATCTTGACGAAGCGTTCACAGAAGAACAGGCTGAAGAGTTTTTATTCGTGCATTACCGCAATGATTTTAAAAATGCCGTTGAAAATATTCTTCCTCAGTATCTTTTTGCAGAAAAAACACCTCCCGGTGTGCAACGTAGTCTTCAGGATGAGTTTCTTCAAAATACTTCAGAAAAAGCCATCGATCTGCTCAGACCTTTGTATAAGAAGGACTTCAGAGAAGCTGCGTCAAAAGTCCAGGTTCCGGTAAGGGCCATCAATTCAGATAACTTTCCTACCCACATAGAGAATAACCGGAAGTATTTAAAAGATTATAATTATACTGAAATAGCCGGGATAGGTCACTACCCTATGCTGGAAAATCCAAAAGAATTTAACCGTATTCTTGATGACGTTCTTAAAGAAATCAATGATAAACATTAAGTAAAAAGCCATGCAGAACACCAGAATTTATACTACTGCTTTTGCCAGTGTTTATCCTCATTATATTCAAAAAGCAGAAAAGAAAGGCCGTACAAAATCCGAAGTTCATGAAATTATATTCTGGCTCACAGGATATGATGAAAAAAATTTACAGGAAATATTAGATAATAAAACTGATTTTAAAATATTTTTTGAGCAAGCTCCGCAGATTAATCCCAATGTTTCTAAGATCAAAGGCGTTATTTGCGGATACCGAGTGGAAGATATTGAAGATGAACTGATGAGAAATATCCGGTATCTGGATAAGCTTATTGATGAGCTGGCAAAGGGAAAGAAAATGGAAAAAATATTGAGGGAATCATAATTTGGGAGATGTATAAAAAAGAGCTAGCAAAAACAATTCAGAAAAATGAGCTGGTTCTGGTAGAATGAATCTACTTTGAAAGCCATTATAACAGCGAAATCATTATTATGTCAGTATCCTTGTCAAGGTTTAAAACCTTGACAAGGATACTCCTAGACTTTGTCTCTGAATAGCTTTTATAATACCTGTCCTACACTTATCCTCACTCTTCCGGCTTCTGACAACATAAAAAATTGTCTTTATCCGGATCAATAAATACGATAAAATTCCTTCAGATTCAAAAAACTTCCCGAAATTAGCAGCTGTGCGTTAAATATAATCAATGAAATAAAATTTTAAATCAGAACATACAGTAAAACTTAGTATAAGTTTTCTTCGGGGCAGGGTGAAATTCCCTACCGGCGGTTACAGTCCGCGACTCTCTTCTTCGGAAGGGACTGATTTGGTGAAATTCCAAAACCGACAGTTAAAGTCTGGATGGGAGAAGAAAATGAAACGGTCAGTAAGATTCCTTACGGGCTTATTGTGCCGTATTTCATTTCCATGTACCGAAGACTATTTTAACTTTTAAAAGTAAAATAACATGGAAAAATTATTAGAACAATTTGGAGCAACCTCCACAGAACGTGTAGAAAATGCACTTCTAAAACTGCAACAGGGAAAAGGAATTCTTCTCGTAGATGATGAAGACCGCGAAAACGAAGGCGATATCATCTTTCCCGCATCCACCATTACAGAAAAGGACATGGCACTTTTAATCCGCGAATGCAGCGGAATCGTATGCTTATGTATTTCGGAAGAAAAAAGTAAGCAGCTTAACCTCCGTCCGATGGTGGAAACTAACAATTCCAAAAATCAAACAGCATTTACCGTTTCTATTGAAGCCAAAGAAGGTGTTGAGTCCGGAGTTTCGGCTAAGGATCGCGTAACAACGATCAGAACAGCCGTAGCTGAAAATGCAGAAGCCGGGCACATCGCAAGCCCGGGGCATGTTTTCCCTCTGATTGCTAAAAAAGGCGGTGTTTTCGAAAGACGGGGACACACAGAAGGAAGTGTAGATCTGGTGAAAATGGCCAATCTGGGTGATGATGCCGTACTTTGTGAACTGACGAATGAAGATGGTTCTATGGCAAGACTTCCTGAAATTGTGAACTTTGCTACCCAAAAAGAGATGAGCGTTGTGACCATCGAAGACATTTTTGCTTACCGTAAAATGGTGATGAGCAATTAAACTTAAACATTTTTAACGCACAAAGTCGCCTGCTGATGCTATCAGCAGGCTTTTTTATTAAAAATTTAAAAATAAACAAATAAATTTGGCATTTCAATACTATTTTTTGATTATTTTTAACAAAAAAAATCTTAACTATGAAAAAATATTTACTCCTTTTACTAGGAGCATCTGCCCTGTTTTCTGCGCAGATCACGCTTACAAAAGCAGCCAATGACCCTATTTCCGGAAACGTTATCAATTACAATCATGTAACCGGAGCCGTAAACAACTCCGCAACAGGAGCTAACACTACGTTTTCAAATGGAGGTCTTACCATGGGAATTGCGTCAATAACGACTTATTCTACTCCTACTTCTGCTGAAATAACAACATTTCCGGGTTCTACCATTAAAATGATAGACGGAGCAACAACCGTTTATTATAAAGCCTCCGCTACTAAACTGGAAATTACAGGAATTGTAAATCCACAGCTCACCTTAAATTTCAGTGTAGATAATGGTACTTATAATAATTATCCTACCACTTATGGACCGGCACAAAATGATACGGCTAAAGGGACTTTCTCGTCATCTGCTGCCAACGGATTATTCAGTGGTACAATGACTGCCCAGGCTGATGCATACGGAACTCTGATTATAGGCAATCAAACATACAGCAATGTTCTTAGAGTAAAATATACACAGAACCTTAGCCTATATGCATCTTTTGATGTTATTTATGCTAATCCTATCGGAACAGCTACCAATACGTCCTACGCTTATTACGATGCTTCTCACAGATATGCTCTGCTAAATTCTACAAGCGGAAATGTCAGTGTTCCATTGTTGAGCATCAACCAGACAGTAGGCACTGCATTAGCTTTAAACGAAGCATTTCTGGCAACCGGCAATACAGTGAAAAAAGAAAACTTAGTGGTTTATCCTAACCCTGCACAGGACTTTATCGGTTTCAAAGGAAATACAGATAATTACTCCAAAGCAAATATTTACAGTCTGGATGGGAAACTGGTTAAAACATCAGATGTAAAATCCGGAAATATTCAAATCTCAGATCTTCCACCAGCGTCCTACTTCATAGAGATCAGTGGAAAAAATGCTACAGACACAAAGAATACAAAATTCATCAAAAAATAATAAAAACAAAGTCCCCGCTCCTACAAGTGAGCGGGGATTCTTATTAACATTCAAAATTGTTTTTAAAAAGTAGCTGCAGGAGCTGTTTCGTTGTTAAGCTTTCGCTGAATTTCTGTCTTTTTTCCTTTGGAGAAATCATAACTCAGTCCTAATACAAACATTGATTTATTATTCATAATCTTAGTATGAACATTATAGTCTACCAAACTTTCCGGGAGACTCTTCGTTTTATATTCTGAAGGCATACCAATCCAGTACATCCCTGCGGTAAAGCTCCAGCTTTTGAGTCTGTAACTGGCAAAGAAATGGTTCTGATTCTCATTCGTATTAAGGAAGGCACCGCTGAGTGTATACACCGGGATATTGACCATATACTGTACACTGAACGATTTATATTCCGAGGATACTGAAAAGTTATTAGCGAGGTAATCATTTTTGATCAGCGCCCCTTTACTCGTTCTTAACGTCTCTGAGGTTGGCGTCAGCACAGCTTTCAAAACAAGCAGACTGCTTCCGAAAGGCTTATAAGAACCGGACAGCTGTATTCCATACCGCTGGGCATTTTTCCCGTTTTCGTAGGTCAGTGCATACCCTCCGAAAGTGTCATCCAGAACATAATACTGGTTGATGACACGATCTGTATACCGGTAGAAAAGAGCCGCATTAAAGTCAAACTTTTTATTGTTGAAAGAATAAATTAAATTATTGGAAAAATTCTGCTGTGACTTCAGAAAAGGATTTCCCTTCTGGACAATATTCGGAGCAAGTTGTACCACATTGCTGCTGAGCGCACTGCTCCACGGGCTTGTAGGACTGTAACTGCTCGTCAGCCTGAAGCTTTGGTTAGTCTTCAACTGATAGCCCAGAATAACTTTTGGTGTGAACGACCATTCATCAAAGGTATTTGCGGCACTTTTATTATGAATATTCGTAAGTCCCGCGCCGATTCTGTAGCTGAATTTATCTACTTTTCCTGAAAATTCAGAATAGAAATACTGCTCCAGATAATTAACGCTGTACTGTGAATATCCAGCAAGATTATTCAGATCATTAGAAATAACAGTACTTGAAATACGGTAGCCGGAAGAAAGTTTTCCCGCCTTAAAATCATGGGTATGCGCAAGTTCACCGACAAAATTAGTCTGCTCGGTTTCCAAGATCATATCGTTATCATACACTGAAACTCCGGATGGAACAATCCATTCTCTGGCAGATTCCGTAGTATTGGTGCTGTAATGGGAGCCTACAGCATTTAAGCTGAGCTCATCCTTAGGTCCAATCTTTTTTGAGTAATACAGGTCCAATTTGGGAATAGCATAACTAGAACCGCTGTTTTTAAACATTTCATGTTCTTCACCGAAACTGTCTTTTGTAAAAACACTTTCTCCGATGCCCTTTGAAAACCTGCTTACGATATCCATATTCAGTTTGGCCTGGAAAGCATACTGATCAGGTACCATCCGGGTATAACGCAAAGCAATGCTCTGGGAAGTATATCCGAAATGATCTTTTCTGTTCTCATCCGAACGGTAATGTTCCCCGTTCAGCTGATAATCATAAATACTCTGAACTTTTCTGTCATCGTAATCCCTTAAATTGAAGGAATACTCAAGTCCAAAATTATTCTTCCCTTTTGTAAAATTAGCATAGGCAGAGGCATTCACAAATCCCGTAGTTAACCCCGACATGGTATCTACCCCAAAAACATATCCGGTCTCAGTGGATCTTGTAATAATATTAATCACCGTTTCTGACCTTGAAGCCCATCTTGCAGGAGGAATGTCGTAGTACTCCACTTTTACCACTTCACTTGGGGCAACACTGCGGATCTGAAGATCTGTAGCCTCTATCCCGTTGATCAGAAAGAGAGTAGTTCCCCCTTTTGTACTCGTGATGGTATTAGAAACGGGGTCAAGTTGCAGTTCCGGCAGAGTCTGCAACAGGTCTTTTGCATACCTTGCTTTCTCCAAAGCCTCTTTATCAAAGGTGTAAACAGATTTGTCCGCAAACTGCTTCTTACGTTGAGATTTCAGGATTACTTCCTGGATTTCTTTTGTGGATGCCTGACCAATGATATCATTTTTTGCACCTTCCTGCGAAAAGACAAAGACTCCACAAAGAAAAAATACAGGATATAGAACTTTTTTCATATTCAGAAATAAAACGATGTTGATAAAAATAAGACATACAATATCCGGCATTTGTTACATCACTTTAAGTTTTTATTGAAAAATAAAGGCAAACTACTAGTTTCCAATAAGTATTTTCATCATATTATAGTACTATATCAAATTAAAGTTAATAATTGAATTGATATTTTTCACACACAAGCCTTCATTCTGGTAGTTACTTTCACTTTATACCTCCAGCACTCAATACAACAGGATTAAAAACAATTCCAATATTTAAGTTAAAAATTGAATCATATTTAAATATCGTTAATTTATTGCCCGTTTTTTGCTGATACTATGTTACATCACAAAATATAAAATCATGAAAAAGCTTCTCATCTTAATATCCTGTTTCCTGCTTTCAGAAGCAGACGCACAGGAAGCTCCGGCCATTTCCTCCGAAAAAATGAATATAATCAAGACGAATGTGACAGCCTATGCCTTCAGAAATATCAACCTGTCCTACGAAAGAGCGATCAACCAGTGGTTCTCTCTTAATATAGGTTTTGGAACAATGACACAGGGAAAAGTACCTTTCATTAATGCCTTTTTGAAAGATGAAGATGAAAAAAGATTTCAGAATCTGAGGGTAAAAGCCACAAACTTCACCATTGAGCCCAGGTTTTACATTGGGAAAGGATATGGAAAAGACTTTTATTTTGCGCCTTATTACCGGTATTCCGATGTTTCTTCCAACAGCTTTGATTTTTATTACGATTATGATGCTATTGATGGAAATACCTACCAAATCCCACTTAAAGGTCAGGGAAGCACCAGTGGAAACAGCGGCGGCCTGATGGTAGGCGTACAGTTCTTCCTTACCAGAAGTCAGAATCTGGTACTTGATTTCTGGATCGCAGGGGCCCATTACGGAAGCGGAAAAGGTGACTTCACCATGACCAGCAATTATGTGCTGACCCCGGAAATGCAGGCACAGCTTAAGAAGGAAATTGAAAATCTCGATATCCCTTTTGTAGACTACACCGTAGAAACGAATGCCAATGGAGCCAAAATAAAAGTGGACGGACCATGGGCAGGCTTCAGAAGCGGATTATCAATTGGGTACAGGTTTTAAAAATCACACATAAACACAACCAGACCGTTCTTTCCAGGAGCGGTTTATTTTTTTGATGAAATTTGTATCTTGCCTTTCTTTTATACTCTCATTATCTACAAGCTAAATCTATGAATTCATCATCCATAACTACTGCCCAAAGAATCAAAGCCATTGTCGGCGGATCTATCGGAAACCTTGTTGAATGGTATGACTGGTATGCTTACGCTGCTTTTGCCATTTATTTTTCCAATTCGTTTTTTCCGGATTCGGATCTTAATGCACAACTGATGAATACAGCAGGAATCTTTGCTGTCGGATTTTTAATGAGACCGATCGGGGGCTGGATATTCGGAAGTATTGCCGATAAGATCGGAAGAAAAAAAGCAATGACTTTTTCTGTCCTGCTGATGTCTTTCGGATCGCTTCTTATTGCGCTTACCCCAACGTATAAAACAATCGGAATTCTGGCACCTGTACTCCTGCTGCTTGCGAGATTACTGCAGGGATTAAGCGTAGGCGGAGAATATGGTGTTTCCGCGACTTACCTTAGCGAAATGGCATCTGAAAACCGCAGAGGATTCTACTCAAGCTTTCAGTATGTAACGCTCATAGGCGGACAGCTGATTGCCTTAGGCATTCAATTGATTCTGCAAAAACTGCTTTTAACGGAGAGCCAGCTCGAAGAATGGGGATGGAGAATTCCTTTTGTAATCGGGGCATTCCTGTCGGTTATTGCGCTGTATTTAAGAGCTAACCTGCATGAAACTGAGGCTTTCGAAAATAAAAAAGAAGTCAGTGAAAAGAAAAAAGGAACAGTAACCGAGCTTCTGAAACACCCTAAAGCCCTGCTTACAGTAGTAGGACTGACTTTAGGCGGAACCCTGGCGTTTTATACGTATACCACTTATATGCAGAAGTTTTTAGTGAATACTGTGCATCTCACCAAAGAGCAGTCTACCCTGATCTCTTTTATTTCATTATTTATATTTGCCTGTCTGCAGCCTGTTTTCGGAGCACTGTCGGACAGGATCGGAAGAAGGCCTCTTCTTTTAGGCTTCGGAGTTTTGGGAACGTTATTTACAGTACCGCTTCTCACAGCTCTAAGTAGCACAACTTCGATGTGGACTGCATTTTTTCTGATCATGGCCGCCCTGATCATTGTCAGCGGTTACACTTCAATTAATGCCGTTGTAAAAGCAGAACTTTTCCCTTCAGAAATCAGGGCGCTGGGAGTGGGACTTCCTTATGCCCTTACGGTAGCTATTTTTGGAGGAACTGCAGAATATATTGCCCTTTGGTTCAAAAAAGCCGGAACGGAAGAATATTTCTACTGGTATATTACCGGATGTATATTATTCTCGCTGATCGTTTATGCCGGAATGAAGGACACCAAAAAGACCTCAACACTGGATAACGATTAATGATCAGTCATAAAGCCGTGCGCCGCAGATTCTCTGCGGCGCACGGCTTATATTTTTAGTGGTAAGCTTTTTTGAATTTCTCCACCATGCTGTCCAGATTATGACGCTGGACATATACACTCTTCACTTCCTGGTACCTCGGTGACTTATAAAAAACTTCGTGGAAATCCATGCTGCCATTTCCCACTTTCACTATTTTCTGTACATCGATATTCAGTTTTTTCAGCTCGTCTTTAAAGACTTTAAATTCATCTTGTATGTTGCTCATTTATATTTTTGGATTTTAATTAAAAAAATCAATTTTACACTTGACACCCTGTAATTGTCCGGGGCAGTCCTTAAATTTGTAATAAAAATAATGAATTTTTCAATATAATCATCAGTCAACCTCTACTTTTTTACTTAAATTAATGATTTTGTATGGATTTTACATTTTTTTTCTGGCGGTAAAATAATTTAAGCTTTTTGAAACTTCTCAAAAAATGTGTTGAAAAGCCTATTAATACAGGGAAAATCAACAATACAAAAACATAACAGATTAATTCATAAATTCGAAGAAGAAATAAGCTGTTAAAAGGATATGGATCAAGGTATATTCTAACCCCTACTAAACGAAGTTAAAAAATGAATGATATCAACAGAGAACACTGGGAAAACGTATACGAAACCAAAAATCCGGACCAGGTAAGCTGGACGCAGAAAAAGCCACAGACCTCCCTGGATTTAATCCATTCCTTCGGTTTGGGAAAAAATGCCAAGATCATTGATATAGGAGGTGGGGACAGCAGTCTCGTTGATTGTCTTCTTGAGGAAGGCTATGAAAATATTACTGTCCTTGATATTTCCTCCACAGCTTTGGAAAAGGCAAAAAAAAGGTTAGGAAAAAAAGCGGATAAAATAACCTGGATTGTTTCAGACATTACAGCATTTGAACCCCGGGAGACCTATGATATCTGGCACGACAGGGCTGCTTTCCATTTTTTAACGACTCCTCAACAGGTTTCCCAATATATCAAAATAGCAGGTAAAAGTGTAACCGGGTTTATGATTTTGGGAACTTTTTCGAAAAACGGCCCTGCAAAATGCAGTGGGCTCGATATTCAACAATACGATGAAGAATCGCTGCCAGCAAAGTTTGAGTCAGATTTTGAAAAAATACAATGCCTTACAGAAAATCATACAACTCCTTTTGGTACAGTGCAGAATTTTATCTTCTGCTGTTTTAAAAAAATTTAGATACTGATTTAAAGAGTATTCAATAAAAATAGTTTCCTCTTTTAAGTCTTTTTTAAAAACAGATACGAACTGGCGTTATCATATTCCCTTATTAATACATATTCTTTCAATTTTATAATTTTTCTAAACAAATTCAACACCAATTAAATCAATATAATAGAAAATATCGTTTTTTGTTATTTATTTTATTATTTTTAACACACCACAATTTAATAATATAATATATGAAAAAACTACTATTAATCATTGTTTCAGGTTTAGCCTGTTCAAATTTTTATTCACAGAAAGTTGAATTCCAAGAGTGCGGGACGGATGAACTGATGCGAAAACATTACGAAAGACACCCTGAAGAGAAGGCTCAGGACGATGCTTTTAACCTGGAATTATCAAAACTGATCAAAAGCGGAAAATTTTCCAACACTCTTAACAAAAATCAAGTGTATGAAATTCCTGTCGTAGTCCATGTAGTGAGCGACGGAAGTGCCATTGGAACAGTCAATAACAAATCTGATGCAGATATCATTGCATGGATTAACTATAGCAATGGGGTGTTTGAAGGGAGCTCATCCAGCGGGATGGCCGGAACCAGCGCTGTTCTGCCCGTGAGATTTGTCTTTGCCAAAGTGGATCCAAGCTGTAACCCGACCAACGGCATCAACAGAATCAATGCTTCTCATCTTCCAAAATATGTAAGCGGGGGAGTGAATGACGATAATACCACCAATGCAGTTCCTGCTACCGACATCACAGCATTGGGGATGTGGGACACCAGCAAGTATTATAACATCTATGTCGTTAAAAAACTGACTTCCAACGCAGGAGCTCTTAACGGATATGCATACTATCCAGGAGGCAGCAAGGACTATTCTTTCATGGCAACCAGTGCCTCTGCAGTGAATAAACAGACTTTAGCCCATGAATTCGGACATGCGCTCGGTCTTCGCCACACGCACGAAGGTTACAATGAATCTACCGGAGCCTGCCCTACGGACACAGACTGTACACTGCAGGGAGACTTGGTTTGCGATACTGAACCTATGAAAAGCCTTTACCACTCTTCTGTTCCCAGCAGCTGCCAGACTGGACAGATCAATCCTTGTACGAGCCAGCTGTACGCCGGCGGACAGAGAAATGTAATGGCTTATACATACTGCTTCAGGGATCTGTTTACACAGGGACAGACGAATAGAGCCACTGCACAGCTATTGCAGTACAGACAGTCTTTGATCAACTCTCCTGTTGCATCCTCAACGACACCTGATAACAGTGTTGTACTGACATCAGCTTGTACTCCTTCTTCTATAACGAATCCGGGAGGCTTTAATATAGGAGTTACTTCTGTGAAATTCGCAAGTATTAATAACTACTCTGCCAATTACAAGCAGGCTTCCAATAATTTCTATGAAAATTTTACGGGAAATTACTGCTCCGGTATTTCAAAAACTACAATTCCGTCTAATACCGCAACAACGCTTACCGTTGCACCGGGAACCAGCAACCTGCATATTATCAAAGCTTACATAGATTACAATAATGACGGACAGTTTAATGAGACCACAGAACTTGTGCTTAATCAAAGCGCAGTAAGCAGCGGCTCTGTTGCCACTGCCTCCGTAACTCCTCCTGCAGGCGCTGTAACCAATACGCCATTAAGAATGCGAGTAATTGGTGAATTTAACGGAACAGCTGTTACCGCCTGCTACACTCCAAAATACGGACAGGTAGAGGATTATTCTGTGATTATCACATCTCAGAATGTGCTGGCTGCTGAAAGTGTAAGGAAGCATACCACTGCAGAGATCTTAAAAGACGAGAGTTTTGTACAGGTAAAAAGTGATCTTAAAATTTCCACTGTTCATATCTACGATGCCTCGGGAAGGCTTTTGACCGGCAGAACAGATATAAAATCCTCTGAATTCAGGTTTCCTGTCAATGAGAAAAATACCATCATCACAGTAACGGCAGTTTTAGAAAACGGGAAAGTGATCAATAAGAAATTAAAATTTTAAATAACGGATTACAAACAAAAAAGAGAGCTTCAGGCTCTCTTTTTTATTTATCAAATCATGTTGATCCTATGATTTTTGTTTTTCTTCTTCCAGCTCCACTTCGTGTCTCAACTGGGCTTTGTAAAGTGTTGAGTAATATCCGTTACGGTCAAGAAGCTCGAGATGCTTTCCTTCTTCTACGATTTTACCATGCTCCATCACAATAATTTTATCTGCCTTTTCAATGGTGGAAAGCCTGTGGGCAATGATGATAGATGTTCTGTTTTTCGTAATTTTTTCTGTTGCCCTCTGGATCAGTTTTTCACTTTCATGGTCTATAGACGAAGTGGCTTCATCCAGAATAAGGATCTTAGGGTCGGATAAATAAGCTCTCAGGAAGGACAACAGCTGTCTCTGACCTAAGGAAATAGAGGATCCTCTTTCGCTTACAACAAAATCATATCCTCCCGGAAGCTGCTCAATAAACTGATCTACTTCAATTTCTTTTGCCCCGGCTTTTATTTTGTCCAAAGTGATGCTTTCATCCCCAAAGGCAAGATTTTCAAAAATGCTGCCGTGGAAAAGGAATACATCCTGCAGAACCACTCCGATATGGCTTCTCAGATTATAAAGCTCGTAGTCTTTTACATCCACATCATCAATTATAATCTTACCGGAATTAATATCATAAAGTCTTGTGATAAGGCTGATAATGGTAGATTTTCCCGCACCGGTCGCTCCTACAATAGCAACAGTCTCGCCCGGATTTACTTTAAAATCAATTCCTTTCAGCACTTCCTGCTTATCATCGTACGCAAAATGCACCTTCTTGAACTCAATTTTACCGTCGAAGTGATCTTTCTTCACCGTTCCTGTATTGGGCATGGCGTAATCTTCATCCATAACACCTAATACTCTTTCTGCTCCTACAATTCCTCTCTGGATATTATTAAAACGGTCTGCAATCTGTCTTAGCGGACGGATCAGCATGGAAATATACTGGATAAATGCAATAACAACTCCTGCACTGATTGTGATATACCCCCCATAAAACAGGATAAATCCGATAAATAAAGAAGATATAAGCTCCACTACCGGAAAAAATAATGAGAAGATGAATACCGTTCTCAGTAAGGCACTTTTGAGGGTAATATTAATATCATCGAATTTTTTAAATTCTGCATCCTGTCTGTTAAAAACCTGGATAATTGACATTCCAGCCAGTCTTTCCTGTACAAAAGAGTTCTGATTGGCCGTCCATGTTCTTTCATCTCCAAATGCTTTTTTCAGTCTTTTCTGGAAAAATCTGGTAATCATCACCATTAAAGGCAGGATCGCCAATGTAATATAGCTTAGATGCACATTGGTATTGAACATCATGATCAGGACAAATGCAATTCTGAGAATATCTCCGAAAACCATCAGGAAACCGTCTGTATACACCGTAGCGATGGTCTCTACATCCCCTACAGCACGGGTTACAAGCTGCCCGATAGGTGTTTTATCAAAAAATGACGTTCTGAAATAGATCAGCTTTGCATAAAGTCTTTCACGGATATCACGGATAACATTCTGCGAAATAAAATTGGAAAAGTAAACTAAGAAAAAGTTTAAAATAGTTTCTGCAAAAACCAAACCTACCAGGATATAGATATGCTTCATCATCAAAGCATTATCCTTCAGTTTGGTGATATCATTATCGACCACCTCCATGGTAAGATAAGGCCTGTAGGTAGAAACTACGGACAGTAAGACAGAAATAATTAAAGTAAGGATGAACCAGGACCGGAATTTCATTCCTATAAAGAACAGCCTCTTAACAATTCCCCAGGTATCTTGTTTTTTCATTGTACGAGTTGAAGAAAGAATTTAAAATTCTATGCAAAAATAAGACTTTAAAATTTGACAGCCTTTAGAAGTTGATCAAATCGTCATAGAAAATTTCAGATAAAGGTTATTTACAATATGAATATAATAAGCGATCTTCTAGTAACCACAGCATACATTATAAATTCTTATCACCAATCTTTTCAATTTCCAGAGAAGGTTTACCCATATGTTCTTTCACAAACTTCTTTTCAAGAAAATAGTAAACGCCATATACGGCTGCAATTGAAATGATCCAGCTGATAATATTCACGAAGGAAAATCCGGTATAATCCACATCCACAGAAGCAGGATCTGTAAGACCTTTGTAAATTCCATAAGAAAAACCAAAGACCAGCTGCGTTCCTAAATACACTCCAATTGCTAAAAGTCCATAGTGCCATTTTGTTTTTCCGAACTTTTCAGCAAGCAGTGCATAATACCTGTAAGCTCCGATAAGAATTAAAATTGATAACATAATTTGTATTTTATATATTTAACATTCAGACTATCTTATTTTATGAAATAATGCAATAATTTCCACAGAATAATCACTGATTGCTAAAATAACTTTTTTTTCAATACTGTAAAACAAAAGAACATCCGTAAAATCACTGAAATTTTGTCACAGGATTAAAATTCGTATCCTACATCTACAAGAAATAATCCATGGCCCGGCGCTGAAGTTCCGGCAGCATTACGGTTTTTATCCTCAATGATGGTACGCAGGGCTTCCGGTTTTATTTTTCCGCTTCCGATCTCCACCATCGTTCCTACAATAGCACGGACCATGTTTCTCAGGAAACGGTTGGCTGAAACCGTAAACTTAAGTTCTGTTCCATCCTGCTCCCACTCTGCTTTGTACATTTTACAGATATTCGTTTTATTGTCCGTTTTTAACTTAGCAAAGCTTGTAAAATCTTCATATTCAAATAAAATCTTACAGGCTTCATTCATTTTGTTAATATCCAGCGGCCTTTTCCAATGCTGCCATGCCGATTCCTGGGTAAAAGGACTTTTCGCGAGGGAAATATAATATTCGTAGGTTCTGTACGTAGCATCAAAACGGGCATGAAAATCATCTTTAACCTTAAAGATCTGTTTTATAGAAATATCGGGAGGTAAGAAACTGTTTAATTTATAAGGAAGATTCATTTCATCCACAGGTTGTTCCGTGTCAAAATGGGCAAATATTTTTTTAGCATGAACGCCTGTATCCGTCCTTCCGGCACCTGTCGTTTTAACTTCTTCTCTTAATATCGTGGAAAGTGCTTTTTCCAGTTCTTCCTGTACAGAAACTGCATTCGGTTGTATCTGATAACCGAAATAATTTTTTCCGTTGTAAGAAAATTCAATAAAGTATCTCAATGTAGTATAATAACTCCACAAAAATACTTTAATTTAATGAAATATTTGTTGAAAAGTCTTTGAGAATATTATATAAAATCCTTATGAAAATTCCTATTTTTGCAGACGTATGAAAAGATGGTACCTTTATCCTTTTTCCCTCGGTTATCATTTGGTAACGGGTATCCGAAACACAATGTATGATCTGGGAGTTTTTAAGACGACTAAGTTCAAGACCCCGATAATTAATGTCGGTAATCTTTCTGTGGGCGGAAGCGGAAAATCGCCTATGGTGATGTATCTCGCCCAATATCTGTCTAAACATTACAGGACAGGAGTACTCTCACGCGGCTATGGAAGACTGACGAAAGGGTATGAAGTTACGAACTATGAAAGCAACTATAAAATCGTAGGAGATGAAGCCATGCAGCTTTTTGAGCGCTTCAAAAACCGTTTTGTCATTGCCGTTTCAGAAGAAAGAGTTCCCGGAGCCAAAAAGGTAATTGGAGATATGGATCTTGATGTTCTTGTTCTGGATGATGCCATGCAGCACAGAGCCATCAAAGCGGGATTCAATATTCTGATGACAGATTTTAATGATCCTTACTTTAAAGATCATCTTCTTCCGGCCGGAGATCTGAGGGAATCCAGAAACGGAGCCAAAAGAGCAGATATTATCATGGTAAGCAAATGCCCTGATGAGCTTACCGAAGAAACCAAACGTTATTATATTTCAAGGATCAGACCTTCTTATAATCAAAAAGTATTCTTTTCATCCATCGGTTATGACGAAAATGTGTACGGAAAAGATAAAATGCTTCCGGACAATAACCTGAACTATTATGACATTCTTCTGATTACAGGAATTGCCAATCCTAAACCGCTTCTGGAGCATCTGGCTAAATTTTCGCAGCGGGTTAAACATTTAAAATTCAGGGACCATCATAATTTTACGGATGACGACATCAAAAATATCACCGCAGAATACAAGAAATTAGGCGAATATAAGCTGATCCTGACCACGGAGAAAGATTATGTGCGTCTGAAAACTTTTGACTATCTTAGAGACATTGTTTACTACTGGCCTATTAATGTTATCATTGATAAAAAGGAAGAATTCAATCAAATCATCTTAGATTATGTTAGAAAAAATTAAGCAGACCGCCGATTTCATCAAAAATACAATCAAAGAGATTCCCGATTTTGCTGTTGTTTTAGGATCCGGATTGGGAAAACTGCAGGATGAAGTGGAAGCCCTCCACATTTTGGAATATCCTGAAATCCCTAATTTCCCTCAGACCACGGTTGTTGGGCACGGAGGAAAATTAATCTACGGAATTCTTAATGGCAAAAAGGTTCTGATGATGAGCGGCCGTTTTCATTATTACGAAGGCCACTCCATGGAAACAGTGACTTTCCCGATAAGAGTTTTTCATCTGCTGGGTATTAAAAATCTTATTCTTTCCAATGCCTGTGGTGGCGTAAATTCGGCTTATAATGTTGCCGATATCGTTATTTTAAAAGACCATATCAATATGATGCCTGAACATCCGCTTCGTGGTAAAAATATTGAATCGTTCGGACCGCGTTTCGTGGATATGAGCGAACCTTACAACAAAAAAATGATCGCAGCCGCCGAAAAAGCTGCCGCTGAAAACAATATTAAAATCCATCAGGGAGTGTACGTAGCACTACAAGGCCCCACCTTTGAAACACCTGCTGAATATGGTATGATTAAGGCCATTGGTGGTGATATGGTAGGCATGAGCACTGTTCCGGAGGTAATAGTTGCCAGGCATATGGATATGGATGTTTTCTGCATCTCCGTGATTACAGACCTTGGCGGACCGGATATAGCCTTTGCCGTTTCCCACGAGGAAGTTCTGAATGCAGCCAATAAAGCCATGCCGAATGTGATCGCTGTCGTAAAAGGCCTGATCAAAAATTATCAGTAGATCTTTATAGAAATTTTCAATCTCATAAATTTTTCCTAATTCATAAGAAATCAATCTCCAATTGCGTTTCATTGTTTAGATTTGTATAAATGAAATTGAAAGAATGAAAAAGTTCGCATTAATTCTTACGATCAGTATTTTCGGACTGGGCTCTGCACAGCAGCAACCGAAAATTCTAAAAACCAGTTTCTCCAAAGAAGCGCTGGTACAGAAGCTGGAAGATGAGGAAGGAAAAGATACCACCATTCAGCAGATTCTTGATCAACATAAAGGAAAAGTTTTAGTAATTGATTTCTGGGCCGGATGGTGCAGAGACTGCTTAAAGGCACTTCCAAAAGCTGAAGAACTTGAAAAAAACAATCCGAATGTAGATTTTGTCTTCCTTTCACTGGAAAGATCAAAAGAAGGTTTTGATAAAAGCCTGGACAGATTCAATATGAAGGACAAAGATAATTACTGGTTCGCTTCGGGCTGGAAAAATGATTTTAATAATTATATCGACCTCAACTGGATACCTAGATATATGGTGGTGGACCAGAAGTCTTCCATCGCAAAATACTATGCTATTTCCCCTGAAGATCCGGAAATACAGGAAACCATCAACCACCTTTTACAATAATGATCACAAGAAAAGCCACAGAACAGGATCTGAAGGTCCTTTTAGAATTTGAGCAGGGAATCGTTTCTGCGGAAAGACCATTTAACAGTACTCTTATGGATGGAGAGATCCATTATTATGATCTGCTTCACCTGATAAGATCTGAAGAAGCCCTTGTACTTGTTACCGAAGAGGAAAACGAAATCATAGCCTCCGGTTATGCACTAATCAAAAAGCCGGAAAATAATTATTCCAATTTCGATCGATATGCTTACCTGGGATTTATGTATGTAAAGCCTGAACACAGAGGAAAAGGAGTTAATAAGCTGATCCTCGACGAACTGATCAGCTGGGCAAAATCCAAAGACATTTCTGAAGTAAGACTTGATGTGTACGCACAAAACGAATCTGCTGTAAAAGCCTATGAAAAAGCAGGATTTGAATCATTACTCGTTACGATGAGAATGAAAACGTAATAATCCATTTCGAAATAAGACTTTCTCTTTTCAATGATGTCAGGAAGTTTGATGCTGGAAGAGGGAAGTTATTGTAGTCCGACAGCAAAGTTTTTTAACCGGATGATCAAATTTGCACCGAACTCAAATTAATTATAATTCAATTCAAAATAAATGAATCCATATCTTTGCGGTATGGATTCTTCTTTTTCCACCCGTAAGATTATTCATGTTGATATGGATGCATTTTATGCTTCTGTGGAACAGCATGATAATCCTTCACTTAAGGGGAAACCTATTGCTGTAGGAGGGGAACACCGGGGAGTCGTTGCAGCAGCCAGCTATGAAGCCAGAAAATATGGTGTACGGTCTGCAATGCCCAGCAAAACAGCCAAAGAAAAATGTCCTCATATCATTTTTGTGACGCCACGTTTTGCCCGGTACAAAGAAATATCCAAACAGATCCGCAACATTTTCCATGAATATACTGATCTTGTAGAACCTCTGTCTTTAGATGAAGCCTACCTTGATGTCACTGAAAATAAGAAAGACATAGAATCTGCCAATCAGATTGCCAGAGAGATCCGCCAGAAAATATTTGAGCAAACAGGACTTACCGCTTCTGCAGGTATATCCGTTAACAAATTTCTTGCAAAAGTAGCTTCCGATATCAATAAACCGAATGGTCAGAAAACCATTCATCCGGATAGAATTGAAGGTTTCCTTGAAGAGCTTCCTGTAGAAAAATTTTACGGCGTCGGAAAGGTTACGGCTAACAAAATGTTTAGTTTAGGAATTTATAAAGGAAAAGATTTAAAGAAAAAAACGCTTGAAGAGCTGGTGAGGCTTTTTGGAAAATCCGGCGGTTATTATTACAATGTAGTGCGCGGCATTCATAATTCTGAGGTAAAGCCGCACCGGATCCAGAAAAGTGTGGCTGTGGAGAGAACTTTCTTTGAAGATCTTTTTGATGACCAGTCGATTAATGAAAAACTGGAGCATCTGAGCCAGGAACTTCACCAAAGGCTGCAAAAGAATAATATTCTGGGCAGGGCATTAACTTTAAAAATCAAGTATAAAGATTTTTCGCTTTTTACGAGAAGCTTTACAAAAGAAGAGTATTTCACTTCTCCTGAACAGTATTTCAGCACCGGGAAAAAACTCTGGGAATTAAGGCCATTTGATAAGCCTGTAAGATTGCTGGGCCTATCCCTCTCCCACCTCAACACCGAGGAAAAGAAACAGGTTTCTATTCAACTAAAAATCCCGTTCGAAGAGTTTGAGAGTGAGTAGGTGAAAAATTTTCACTATATTGTAGTAACCAAATTACAGCCTATGAACCCGACAATGATTCAATTTTTCCACTGGTACTCTGAAGGAAATGGAAAATTATGGAAAGAAGCAGAAAAACAGGCCGCATATCTGGCAAAATTAGGAATTACTTCAGTATGGTTCCCTCCTGCCTATAAAGGAACAAATGCAGGCTATTCTGTAGGATACGATGCTTATGATCTGTATGACCTCGGAGAGTTTGACCAGAAAGGAAGCATTCCTACTAAATATGGCACCAGGAATGATTATATAAAAGCTATTAAAGCTTTAAAAAAGCAAAATATTGAGATAATCGTAGATATCGTCCTTGGGCATAAAGCCGGCGGTGACGAACTGGAAAAATTTAAAGCCGTAAAGGTAGATGAAAACAACAGGGAAAAAGTTATTTCCGATGTCATTGAGATAGAATCTTATACTAAATTCACGTTTCCCGGAAGAAAAAAAAAGTATTCTGATTTTGAATGGAACTTTACCTGTTTCAGCGGTGTGGATTATGCCGAAGGTATGGATTCACACATCTTTAAAATACAGTCTGAATACGGAAACGACTGGGAAGAGATGATTGACGATGAGAAAGGGAATTACGATTACCTGATGTACAACGACATCGAACACCGGAATCCTTTTGTACGAGAAGAACTCAACAGCTGGGCAGAATGGTATTTTAACCTGACCGATTTTGACGGAGTAAGACTGGATGCCTTAAAACATATTTCATTTGACTTTTATAAGGAATGGCTGACCATGCTGCGCTCCAATTCCGGAAAAAACATTTTTGCAGTCGGAGAATACTGGGCTCCGGGGCAGCTTAATCTTCTGCAGAAATACATTGAGGTAACGGAAGGATGCATGAGCCTTTTTGACAGCTCACTGCAGAATAATTTCCATACTGCATCTCATGAAGGCAGCTCTTATGATCTCCGCAGGATTTTTGACCAAACCCTTACCCAGGCAGATCCGATGCATTCTGTAAGCCTTGTGGATAATCATGACACACAGCCTTTGCAGGATCTTGAAGCTCCGGTAGAATCATGGTTTAAACCATTAGCCTATGCATTGATTCTGCTTCGCGAAAATGGATATCCGTGTGTATTTTATCCTGACCTTTATGGCGCACATTATGTTGACAAAGGCAGAGATGGTAACGATCAGGAAATCTTCTTACAGAAAGTAGATGGCCTGGAAGAACTTCTTCAAGCAAGAAAGGATCATGCTTACGGAACACAGAGAGATTATTTTGAAGATGCCAACTGTTTGGGCTGGACGCGTGAAGGAGACGGTGAACATTCCGGATGTGCTGTGGTTTTAAGTAATAAGGAGGCTTACAGCAAACCTATGGAAATGGGAAAACAGTATGCAGGTAAAAGTTTCAAAGATTTACTTAAAAGATCTGAGGAAACGGTAATCATTGATGAGAACGGATGGGGAGATTTCCCGGTTCCTGCGGGAAATGTAAGTGTATGGGTCTCTGAGTAATTCCGGCAATACATATAAAAGGCATACATATCAAAGAGTTATGTATGCCTTAAATCAATTTTACGAACAGAATAATTAGCAGTAGATGTACCGGCAATTCTCCATATTAATAGCCCATTCGCAGCAGTAGCCATCCTCGTTAGAGGTACAGCACACCCAGCCCCTGATGATTCCTTCGCCTTTTAGATTCTTAAGTTCCTTTCTCTCAAGCTTTCGTACGTTAGCAAAAAGTTTTGTTTTCATAATTAATAGATTTTGGTTTGGTTAGTTCTAATATACATAAAATATCATAATTATTGGCAAATGCGAATCACCAAATACCTGCGTAAGTCTATGTATTTCATCAACTAAACGTTCAAATGTTGCTTCTTCAAAAAGCTGTTATTGGTTTATTTAAGAATTTATTTTTTGGATTTTCAGGATTTCAGGTCTTTCCGAATCATCAGAAATATTCCCGGTTTTTGCAAATTCTGCCCAGAGTGCTCTTAATTTTTTGCCGTTCTCATCAATGTATTTCCATGGAATATCCTTTACCATTTCAGAGGATTTCCAGGCCGATTCATTTCCGAAAATCAAAGGAAGATCAATACAATGTGGAGCCCCGATAAGGCTGTTTTCTGGTCTGGAATGAATTCTGAATAAATAAACGTTCCCTCCTGCCATTGCATAGTTTTCCGCAAAAACCTTTGCCGGAGTTCCATAGATGAGTTCTGTGGTCTTTTCAACAGCTTTATCCAAAACTTTCAATCCAAAACCTTTCCCGAAATATTTATTTAAGGCATCAGAAGTTTTAAGGTAAAATGCCGTTTCATCATTGTTCAGGCCAATCAGTACATCATATTTTCCAGCCTTAGATTTCCATTTTTCTACTGATTCTTCTTCTTTGCATAAAGGTGGAAATCCATATTGTGTACCAAAAGGCATAGCCGCTTTCAAGCCGTATTTAATGACAGACGGCACATATTTCTTATATTCATCCATCATTTTAAAGACATCTGTTTCGTCTTTCAGTGTTTCGGTCTTTTTTAAAAATTCGGCGGACATTTTTTGCCTTTTATGGCGTAAACCCAACGGAGCGCTCTGGATAATCACTCTTTGAAATAGATCTTCAACCCCTTCGGAAATCATGAGGTGAGCAATGGCATCACCGCCTGAGGACTGGCCTAAAAGAGTAATATTTTCAGGATCGCCACCAAATTCTGAGATATAGGTTTGGATCCATTTTAATGCTTCTATGATGTCAAAGAGCCCCAAATTAGGCGGCCTTTTGTCGCCTCCCAGAAATCCGAAAAGCCCGAGCCTATAGGAAACGGTAACTACAATGATCTGCTGTTCCCGCACCCAGTCACTGGGATCAGAGGTAGGAAGATCACCACATCCGATCTCATGAGAACCTCCGTGGATCCAGACTATAACAGGAAGCTTTTCACGATCTGTAATGCTGTCGGGAAGGAAGACTGAAAGATACTGTGTGGATTCATCAGGATGAAAGTGCTCAATAGGAGTAGGACCGATCATTTTTTCCACTAACGGACTGATGGCCTGCGGACAAACAGGAGTTTTATCCGGGAATATGATTTCTGAAGGCGAAGGCTGCTCTGCAACAGGTTTTTGAAATCTTTCAGAGCGCGCATACCGGATGCTTCCGGCTCTGATAATACCGTTGTTCTTTAATGCAATAACTTTCCCGAAAGAGGTCTGAAAAATGTGGGTTGTGGTCTGCTCAACGGTCATTTTAAAAACTTTGAAAAATTCTATCTATTAAAATTAATTCAGTTTTTTGAAATGAGAAAATTTTTGCATTGATTTAATGCTAAAAATGCAAGACTTTTATATCATTAATTTATCAGTTCAATGTTTTGTATTCACTGGGAGAAATGCCAACTTTAGCTTTGAATAATCTCGTAAAATGCTGCGGATACTTAAATCCGAGATCATAAGAAATTTCACTGATCGATTTTGACGGATTCAGATTCAGGATCTGTTCTTTGGCAATATCGATCAGCTTATTATGAATAAATTCCTGAGCAGAAACTCCTAACTCTTTTTTAATCAGGTCTCCAAAATAATTGGCAGACAGGTTCAGCTTTTCGGCAAAATAATTGACCATCGGAAAACCGATATTTTTTGGATTGTCAGATTTCAAATATTCATCCACCAGATTTTCAAATTTTCCGATAACCCCCTGGTTGATATGATCTCTTGTAATAAACTGACGGTCGTAGAACCGCATACAGTAATTTAAAAACAGTTCAATATTGTTGACGATTAACGATTTGCTGTGCTTGTCGATGGATTGTTCGAGCTCCAGTTTTATATTTTTAAAACATTCAAGAACAATTTCCCTTTCTTTTTCCGAAAGATGCAATGCCTCGTGTACGTCATAGGAAAAGAAGCTATAATCTTTGATATTCTTGCCAAGATTGGTTCCTTTGATGAGATCAGGATGAAACAGCAATGCATATCCGCCCGGCTGTATAGATTTTCCGTCGTTGGTAACCCCGCTTACCTGTCTCGGAGCAATAAAGACCAGTGTGCCTTCCTGGTAATCATAGCTGTGCTTTCCGTAATGCATGTCACCACAGATTACATCTTTCAGAAAAACGGTATAAAAAGTATAGGTTCTTTTGTACTGGCATATAGGATCGGATTTTGCAAAATCTACCACACTTACCAGCGGATGCAGCGTTTCATGATTCACCATTTTATTGTAATCTGAAATACTGTTTACTTTTTCAACTTCCTGATCTTCCATTGACTATCTTTTTAAGCTTATTCAAAATTACCACTTTCCTGCGGACCTTTTTATAGGGTCTGTAAAATTGGTAAGTATTTCGGTAATCTGTATAAGTTGTGTTTACCTAAAAGTGTCGACTTTTGTACTGTTATGGAAACATTCAATACAAATATTTTTTCCAAAGGAGAAAAAGCGCCCGAAGACTATTTTTCGGGAGGAACTGCCTGGGTCCAGATTTTAAAACCTAATGAAGATGATTTGAACTGCCAGATCGGAAATGTCATTTTTGAACCCGGATGCAGAAATAACTGGCATTCCCACGGTGGGGGCCAGATTTTAATTGTAACTTCAGGAACAGGATTTTATCAGGAAAAAGGGAAGCCGGCACAGGTTTTACATCCTGGAGATGTAGTGAATATCCTTCCTGGTATCATCCATTGGCATGGTGCGTCCGCAGACAGTGAGTTCACGCATATTGCCATCAATCCCAACACTCAGGACGGTATTGTGGAATGGCTGGAACCTGTAAGTGATGAAGAATACAATAATTTATAACTGAACTTAATTAAACATAAATTAAATAAATCAATGAGCACAATCACAGTAAAAGCCTATGGGGCGGAGTCTACTACGGCAGACCTGAAAGAGATGAATATTGAAAGAAGAGAAACAACACCTAAAGATGTAGAAATTGAAATTCTATACTGCGGGGTTTGCCATTCTGATCTTCATACTGCAAGAAATGACTGGGGCGGAACTATGTATCCAACAGTTCCCGGCCACGAAATTGTAGGCAGAATTACCAATATAGGAAGTGAGGTTTCTAAATTTAAAGTGGGAGATCTTGCAGCAGTAGGATGCCTGGTAGATTCATGCGGAACCTGCGACAGCTGTAAGAAGGATCTTGAACAGTATTGCCTGAACGGGTTTACAGGAACCTATAACGGCCCTGACAAGCATTTGGGAGGTCATACTTTCGGAGGGTATTCTGAAAAAGTAGTTGTAGATGAAAGCTTTGTTTTAAGGGTCCCTGAAAACTTAGACCTGGCAGCTGTAGCACCGTTGCTTTGTGCGGGTATTACTACATGGTCGCCGTTAAGACACTGGAATGTTGGCCCTAACTCTAAAGTGGCAGTTGTTGGATTAGGAGGATTGGGTCATATGGCAATCAAACTGGCCAAAGGTTTGGGAGCCGAGGTTACTTTATTCTCAAGAACTCCGGGAAAAACGGATGATGCCAAGCAGTTGGGTGCAGATCACGTGGTTATTTCTACAGATGATGAACACATGAATTCTGTAAAAGGAAAATTCGATGTGATTATTGATACTGTTCCTTATGTACACGATGTAAATCCTTATGTAGCCACTTTAAACATCAGCGGAACACTTGTTTTAGTAGGATATTTAGGTGGTTTGGAACCTATCTTGAACACAGTTCCTATGATCATGGGAAGAAGGTCTGTAGCGGCTTCTTTAATCGGAGGTATTGCTGAAACCCAGGAAATGTTAGATTTCTGTGGTGAACATAATATTGTTTCTGAAATTGAGATCATCAAAATGCAGGAGATCAATGAAGCGTATGAAAGAATGCTGAAAAGCGATGTAAGATACCGCTTCGTTATTGATATGAAATCTTTATCATAATTTTCAGATATCAAAATAAAAGACTCTTCGCTGAAGAGTCTTTTTTTATTGATATTAATACGCTTTTTTCATATCCTGAAAAGCCCAGTCTGCCATCGCATCGATGACAGGAGCCAGCTTGAGGCCTGCTTTGCTCAGTTCGTAAGTAACATGTGGGGGAACTACTGGCTTTGCTGTTCTGATAATCAACCCATCCGCCTCTAATTGTTTAAGATGCTGGATAAGCATTTTTTCCGTCACCTCAGGAATCGCTCTTTTTAACTCGCTGTATCTCTTCTCTCCTGTTGAAAGGTTGAACAGAATAATAGGCTTCCAAAAACCGCCTATTTTTTCCATCACATACATTACCGGGCACTGTTCCAATATATTTTTTCTGTTCTGCTGAATGGTAGAACTTTCTTTAATTGCTGTCATGATACATACTTTAGGGTAAGTACTTGTATAAAAGTAAGTACAAATATAACTTTGTATGAAGAAATAAACAACATTTAATATGAAAATTATTGTAACCGGTTCTTTAGGGAACACCGCAAAACCGTTAGCACAGCAATTAATTGCAGAAGGGCACGACATTACTGTAATTAGTAGCAGTGAAGCCAAAAAAAGTGAAATTGAATCTTTAGGGGCAAAAGCCGCCATCGGCTCTATTACTGATGTAGATTTTTTAGTTAAAGCATTTGAAGGTGCTGATTCCGTATTTGCAATGACTCCACCGATTATGGGTGAGACTAATATTGTTGAAAATACGGTGAATGCAGGAAAAAATTATGCTGAAGCTATTGCCAGAACAGGGGTCAAGAGAGTTGTCATGCTAAGCAGTGTGGGAGCTGATTCTCCGGTTGAAAACGGTCCCATTAAAGGGCTTCATCATATTGAAGAACTATACACCGGTCTGGAAAATACTTCCGTTACTTTTCTAAGGGCAGGCTATTTCTACATAAATTTCTTCAATGACATTCCATTGATTAAAAATGCAGGGATTATCGGCGGGAATTATCCTGAAAATGTAGATATCCCATTGGTGCATCCCACCGATATTGCCAAGGCTGCGGCTGAAGAATTAGTGAAAAATACAACCGGTAAAAACATCCGTTACGTGGTAAGCGATTCCCGCCCACCTGCAGATTTTGCAAAAGTTCTAGGAGCCGCCATTGGGAATCCGGAATTACCCTGGATTGAATTTACAGATGATCAGGCCTTAGATGGAATGGTGCAGGCAGGCCTGCCACAGGAAATGGCTGAACTTTATGTTGAAATGGGAAAAGGAATGAGAACCGGTGTTGTCCAGAAGGATTTTATGGAACAGGGATCTCCGGTTAAAGGCTCAATAAAACTGGAAGACTTTGCCCGCGAATTTGCCAATAAGTTTTAAGTTTGATTTCTTTTTTTCTGAAACCAGATAAATTTTCTAAAAACAGTTTCGGCGCACCTGCGGTGCGCCGAAACTGTTTTAACTCAATCCATAACCGAGATAGATTTATTTTTTCTCTTTTAAAATTCCTTTTAAAACCTTCAGTTTTCCATCAACAGGCTGGTCCGTTTTCAGGCCTAAGATTTCAGTTACCAAAGGGTATACATTAACATTAGCAAATTCACTGATTACCAGATTATTTTTGAATTCAGGGCCCCAGGCATAGAATGTAGCCTTCATTTCAGGGACAATTTTCGGATTATAGCCATGCTTTCCAACGGATGTTTTCTTGCCTTTTTCTAAAAATATTTTCGGAGCTTTTGGGATCAGAAGGATCTGCCCGATTCTGTCATATTTATCATCTCTGGTTGCAAAATGCAGATATTTAGGCAGCTTTTTATCAAGATATACCTCGTAATCATCTGTTTTGTTCGCTTTCAGCTCTTTATAAACGGCTTTAACCTCAGCAGGATTTTTGACATATACTCTAAGCAAGGTCTGGGAATTGTAAAAATCGAATCTGTTTTTATCAAGAAGCATAGCCGGAATTTCCAATGGAGCCCCACCATCCACTTTTATCATCCCGTGATCGGAAACAAAAATAAAGTTGACATTTTTCAGGCCAAGGTTATTGACTTTCTGAACAAGCTCTCCAATGGCGCTGTCAATCAGATGAACCGCATCCTCTGTTTCAGGACTATCCGGACCATAATGATGGCCGCTTCCGTCAACTTCCGGAAAATACAGGGATATAAAATGTGGTCTTTTTTCTTCAGGAAGCTTCAGCCAGTTCACGACTTTATCCACTTTTTCGGAAGGTTTAAATTTTTCATGATACGGATAATAATAGGAAGGTCTCATTCCTCCTGCATTGCTTGCAGAACCTACCCACATCAGAGATGCAGAAACCATTCCCTGCTTTTCAGCCACCGACCACAGCGGGGTTCCGCCATACCAGCTGCCGTCTTCAGCATTTTTTTTATTGCTCATCGCGTAAGGCTCTTTTCTTTTGTAATCATAGAAAAAATTATCAATCAGCCCGTGATGGGAAGGATAAAGTCCCGTGATCAGGCTCCAGTGATTGGGAAACGTAATGCTTGGATAGCTTGGAATCATTGCGTCAGCCTGGACCCCATTAGCCGCCAGCTTCAGAAGATTTTCAGCATTGTATTTTTTAGCGTAATCATACCGAAAGCCATCAGTAGAAATCATGATGACATAAGGTTTTGTAAGGGCCTCAGCACTGTTGGTACGGCCGGAGATAACTATCTGAGCGGTATCTATATTTGTCTGTTGGGCAGAGATGACCAAAGAAAAAAGCAGCAGCAAAATTTGTATTCCTCGCTTCATTATTAAAATTTTCGGCAAAGTTACGGTCTATACTGCTCCCGGGAAAGTTTATCAGATTAAAAGTATATTAAAACAGATTAAAATTTTAAATATCCCTTTTCATTTCAAACTGGGACACCCAATCTTTAAGCCCGGCTGCATGTAGAAAGGCAGAAGTATTTTCCGAAGTATCGTCTACATTGTTTACAGAAATAGCCAGACCTTCATTCATCTTCTCTATTGTGCTCAAAAGTTTTGTGCCAATCCCCTGTCTTCTGGAATTCTTATCAACAGCAATCTGGTACATTTTTTTAGCAGCAGGGTTGTAAACGATATATCCTTTAAGCTGCTCATCTTTATACGCTCCCAGAATTGTACAGCTTTGGCGGATATTCTCAAGTACCATTACCGAACTTTGCCATGATGGCTCTATATCCCAGAAAGACTGGAATTTTTCCCATTGAAAGTTTCCCATTTCTTTTATTGAAATATTGGGATCCTTTTCTTCAAGATTAATAATTCCGTTAAAGCACAACAGCTTCCGTACGATTTTAAAGCCTAAATTTTCATACGCTCTGATAGCAGGTTGATTACCTTCGATCACTTCAAGACTTAGCACGTCTATTTTCCGTTCTTTGGATATGGAAAGAATATAATCGTACATTTTTCTTACCAGGCCCTGTCCCCTGAATTCCGGGATGATGCCGGTACCTCCATTATATGCTATGCGCTTTCCATTTTCCTCTTTTTCGGCATGAAGGATAAATCCTGACAGCTTTCCTGCTTCAAATGCACCTGCAGACAGATTCAAATCTATTTTATCTGCTGCAATTTTCAATTCAAGCTGTTCCAATGACAGGTGGAAGGGAACAATATAATCTGAAAAGGATCTGTTAAAGACAGATAAAAGCTCATCTGTAGCAATATTTTTTAAATTTCCGATCTCCATAGCTTATTTTTATCCAAAAACTATCAAAGGTATAAAAAACGTTTATTACTACGGAAATACAATATCCCAAATATTGCCGCAGACAAATAAAAAATGCCTCCGGATATCAGAGGCATTGGGATGAATTATAATTTTATGTATTATTCTTTAATCAGTTTCTCATACGTCAGACTTCCGTCTTTTAAAGTGATCTCAAAATAATAAATTCCCGGCTTCAGATCTCTGACATTAATGTCTTCTCCTTCCGGTTTTACAGATCTTACTTTTCTTCCTGCCGATTCATAAATATCAACAGACTTTATTTTATCTATATTTTTGATACTAACCGTTTCTTTAGCAGGATTTGGATATAGAACGGTCTTTTTACTTTCCGATGCATTAACATCATCTACGCCTAATACTGTGTTAAAAGAAACTGCAGTAGTACCACAACTATCTGCACCATGATAACCAACAGTAAGACTGCCTAATCTTCTTGCATAAGCAATATTCAATGGACTGTTTGGTGGAAAATTAAATACATAATCATTAGCATCACCAGTATTTAAAGCTCTTGTTCCTATTACGGTCCGCACTCCTGATACTACTGTATTAGATGTTACTGTCCAGTTTTGAGTTGCATCTGTTGCAGGTGCTGTAAAACTTCCAGTAAAATTTCTATCAGTAAAATTTGTACCATCAAAAAGAATAACATCTCTGCCTGCATCAGACATACCTGTAGCATTAAACGCCAAGCCAAGCCAACTTGTTGATGGGCCTATAAGTGTAACTGTAACCAACGTACTTGTTACATCTATTTTAGCAGAATATGTTAAATCTGTTCCTCCATTAGAAAAGAGAGATACAGTTCCTGTTGAATATGTTTGACTTTTTATATTAGAAAAGGCAAAAAATCCAATTAGTAATAATGTAATTTTAAGTTTCATATGATTAATTTTTTAGTAGGTTAATAATATCCTGGTTTTTTGAAAATAAAGCGTATTCAAAAATAGTTTTCCCCTGTTTATCAGATAATGTTTTATTGGCTTTGTTCTTTAGTAACAGCTCTACTATTTCCTTGTTCTGGGACTGAACAGCATAGATCAGCGGAGTTATTCCATTGGTATCCGCAATGTTCGGGTCAGCCTTATTTTCCAGCAATTTTTGGGTAAGGTTCTTATCTCCTTTAAAGACAGAAGCCGTTAAGGCTGTTCCTTCCCCGCTTGCATAGTTTATATTTTTAACGTGGGTAATCAAAAATTCTGCAACAGGGGTATTTCCCCGGTAACACGCTAAAATAAGTGTCGAAAAACCATTTTCATTGGTTTTGTTGATGATATCCGGCTCCTGCTTCATGAGCTCTTTCACTTCATCTACTGTTCCGCTTCTGGCAATATCAAATATTGATTTTACTTTTTCCTGTGCAGACATGGCAGAAAAGCTCAGGAAAATACTTATAATGATGATGATATTTTTCATTGTTTTGTCATTACATAATTGTATTCTACATTGACACTTTCAGCAATCTTTTTGGTGACCATTTTTGGGATTGTCACTTTGTGATCAGCAGGTTTTGCCACAAAGCTTCCCTGCATATAGATCTTCCCATCTTTGCTGTAAACAGAAGCTGCGGAAGAAACGGCCTTATCTACACCATGAAAATTCAGGGTTCCCTGAACGGTGTACTTTTGTGGTGAGGCTGTAAGTTTGGTTTTGTCAAAATTCAAAATCTTTCCTTTGAAGGTTGCCTTAGGAAATTTTGCTGTTTCTGCATAGCTTTCATTGAAATGCTCTTCCATTAATTTGGTTTTAAAATGAAAGTTCTTCACAGCGGAAACGGAAGCCATTTCCCCGTTATCTGTATTCAGAACAACCACATTGTTGTCATCTTTAGCATATACATCTTCGAACAGCGGCACGGATGCCTCAAAGGTTACACTGCCTGTTTTTGAACTGTATTTCTGGGCTGAAGCAAAGCCTGTGAAAAACAGTATACTGCTTATTACTATGAGTCTTTTCATATCGGATATTTTAATTTTCAGCAAGCCCGTCGGCTTTCCATTTTATAAAGGTGTTAATCTGGGTCTGAGATAAGGATCCGCCTTGCGGCATTTTTCCCGGATCTCCGTTGGGTCTCTGTATCCTGTCTAGAATACCATCAATATTGTTTTTTACGTCTGTATAGGTTGTAAAAGGCTTAAAACTTCCTGCAGAATGACATCCGATACAGTTGTTATCAACAATTGACTTTACATCGGAATTGTATTTTACAGTCACTGTAATTGGGGTATTATCTGAGATCTCCTCATAAGTCCTGCTGTCACAGGCGGTAAACAGGGCGGCTGATGATAGTAGGTATAGTATCTTTTTCATCTTAAAAAACTCTGTAAAGGTTAAACCCAAAGAAAATCTGCCCTTTTCCCCACTTTCCTACGGCATTGGAAAGATATCCTATATCCGAATTGATTTGGGAATTGCTGAATAAAAGCTGGAAAACATGTCCCCCGGTTTCTATATCCATCCCCAGTGAGAGCGGATTTTTATAGAAACTGTGATTATCAAAATTCACAAAATATTCTGCGTTGATGGAAATTCTTTTGGAAATTTTGTAGCGCCCTCCCAACCCGGTCAGGAACTGGTTTTTATCTTCAATAGCCGGGTCATAAAGATTTTTATGAATATAAGAAGGAGACAGCTGTAATGAGAACTTATCACTGAATCTTCTGGAGATTAATGCCTGGGTAAGATAAGATAGCCTGTCGCCGAATCTTAGATGGGGATAATTGTCCTTATCAAGGTCTGTATTTAAAGCCATCACATTATAGCCTACAATATCTGCCGGAAAATTTTCAGTCTGCTTTACAAGTTTATATTTTACGGCGCCTTCAAAAGTTTTCATATTTGTTTCCCTGGAAAGGCTGACTGAAATACCGTCTGTAACACCGTAAATAACCCCTAGTTTGGTAGAGGCATCGTCCAGGCCGAAAAAGTTTTTAAATCCTGTACTGATGTCTCCGAAACGATGAGCCACAACAATGTACCATTCATTTTTAGCGGAGAGCTTTGTGGATTGTCCTGTGACGATCTGCAGAGCTTTAAAAGCCGGTTGTGAAGTTGATGTGTTTGTTTTGAGAGTGTCAATATCTTTTAACAGATCTTCCTGTGCTGAGACAAGACCTGACGCCAATATCGACAAAAATAAGAGAGTTTTTGTCATATACAATTTGAATTAAATTATGATATAACAAACTTATCGAGTTATCGATTTAAAAGTGTGTGATAAAAGTCACCATAAGAATTGTTTTTATCAATGATAAAAACAAAACAATTAAAATCTCATATATTAGACACGTCTAACATTTTCATTCACAAGGATTTTGATCCCTTCTTTGGTCTGAAGAATTTCACCTTCGTTTTCAATTTTTTTCAAAACTCTGCTCACAACTTCCCTGGAAGTGCCCAAGTTGTTGGCTATTTCCCGGTGTGTAATTTTTAAAGTGCTGTTCCCAGTCGCTGAAATCTGCTGTCGGATATAGTTCAGGACTCTTTTATCAAGTCTGTGAAATACAGCATCATTTACCATATTCATAACATCTGAGAAGCGTCTGTCATATTCGTGATAAAATACCCTGTTGATCTCAGGAAAACGGATCAGCCAGCTGTGGATCACAGAAACAGGAATGAGAATAACTTCGGATTCTTCTTCTGCAACAGCATACACTCTGCTGGTATAATCTGTAAAGATGGACGAAAAGGTCATCAGGCAGCTGTCATTGGGTTTTATGTAGTAATAGATCAGCTCTCTCCCATCATTGAGGGTAAAGACTTTTATAGAACCCTTAATGAGAAAAGGAACGTATTTATTTTTTTGCCCTTCCCTGATAATTTCTGTTTTTGATTTTATTTCAGTAATAACTGCATTGGCATGTAGCTCATTTAAAAAATCATCTCCTAAAAAGCCAAATTTATTGAGAATAAATTGATTATTTATCATATCCGTTATATCATATCTAAACAAATTTAGAAAAATATAAGTATAAGAATGAATAAAATTATTTTAACAATTGATTATTTTAAAAAGACTGCTTCACTTTTGTGAAACAGTCTTTTTAAAATTCATATTTAGTTCTGAAATAACGATACAACCACTATTTAGCTTCAGATGCACAGACCATTAGAAATCTATAAAAAGAAATTTGCTCTGGCTTAATTATTTATCAGATTTTTCAGAACTAGTCATTATAATCTGTATTTTAAATTCAGCCCATAAAAGAAATACGATTTGTTTGGGCCAGGGTTAAGATCCGTGGCGAGTCCTTTTGGGTAACCATTTCCTGTATCAGAATCATTAATACTGTTTCCTAAGAACAGGAATGTATAATTGATTTGATTGGTTAAGTTATTGCCCATTATATAAGCATCCACATCAAATTTTCCAAAAGTTTTTTTATAACCTAATTTAGAATTAAGTAAGCCAAAACCTTTTACGAGATTGGTATTTTCAAAATCTGTGTATACATTGCCCAGGTAATTATAAGTATTTACGAGATAAAAGCCAGGTTTTGTATATAAATCCAAACCGACTGCATATTTATTTCTGGGAACCCCGACAACAGTTTTATGATCGTAAGTTTGTTCGCCACCCAATAATCTTGTTTTGAAATCTTTATATTTTGCATCGTAATAAGAAAGATTCACAAAGGGAGCGATTTTGTTAATGAATGAGTTATCATTTTTGTACAGGTAACCAACACTTACTTCCAGACCACTATTTTTCTGACTTCCTGTATTTGCCCAATAGGTCTGGTTATTAGAATTAGGTATTGTGAGCTGAGTTAATTTATTAGAATAATCAATTCTGAACAAAGAAACCTGATAATCCAGCTTGGTATCTAATAAAAGTCCGTGTACACTGAAATCTAGCATTTTAGCACGTTCCGCCTGCAGATCATTATTAGCGGTATTTGTATAATTTATAAAAGATGAACCTGCAGTAGGAGCATTGTATCCTTCACTATAGCTTAGATTAAAAATCTGATGTTTCCATTCTTTTTGTAAAGCAAAATGTGGAGTATAAGCTGTTTCATACTGTTTTCCGAAAGACTGATCTTTTTTTCCTGCAATTAACCCGGGAAGCGCATACAAATCCTTTCTGTCATAATTAGTTTTATTCGCACTTACTCCTGCAAGTAAAGTTAAGCCCCAAGGTTTGTATGTTAAATAATCTATTGCGAAATAAGTGGCCTGATTATTATTATACTTAAAATAAGAAGCTCCCGCTATTCCTGTAGTTTCCAGCGGATTTGTAACCGACCCTGTAAAACGGTAGCTTGAAGTTGTAGACATTGAATTCTGAATTTCTGCCCCAAAGTCCAACCTGTTCTCGAAGTCTTTGAATCCATTTTTTAGAGTAAATGTGGAACGCAAACCTACATTTGGTGAGCTTGATACTCCGTAAGCTCCTGCAGAAATACTTTCTGTATTTCCATTATAGTAAAATATGGTCGTGTAATTTCTAAGGTTCGGAAGAATATTAACAGAGTTGCTAAGCCCCACTCTGGTAGATTTTATTTTTGTTCCCGAATTTTTACGAATATAGGCCGGATTTCCGTTATCGATTCCTGCATAATAATCGTCATAAGAAATTTGTCCCGAAGTGTGCTCGTAAGAATATGCCTGGCTTCCAAAAAAACTTAACTGATCGTTTTTTCCAAGCTTTACTGTTCCGTTTACGTTAAAAAAGTTTTTTAACCCACTTCCGTTCGGTCTGTAACCATCAGTTTCAAGATGACCGTAAGCTGCGTTAACCGAATAGTTTTCATCAGCAACATTCAGCTGAGTACGGGACTGAAATGTTTTAAAAGCACCTACCAAAACATTTTCGGAAACTGTAATCCCTTTCGTAAAATCAGGACGTGTATAAAACCGAACCACTCCGCCTACTCCGCCGCCATACATTGTTGCTGCAGGGCCTTTGATAACCTCAACATTATTGACGTACGCAAAATCCAAATCATCCAAAATGGTGATTCCTTCAGCATTTGTTAATGGCATATTATTCCAATATGCTTTTACCCCCCAGTTATTAAACTTCTGATCGTTTCCATATCCACGAACAACTAACCTCTGACCTCCAAAATTAGTCCGTTTATCAACTTGTAATCCGGACATTGTAGATAACGTCTGTTCAATGGCAGCAGGATTGTTCCTGTTTAATTCTTCTTCCGAAAGTGTTTCTACAGATTGTGCATGTCTTTTAAATTCTGCACGTTCCTGCTTTATTTTTTTTCTTCCCTGGATAGCAACTTCTTCTATATTGCTTTCTGATGATTGTTGGGCATTTGCGATTACACAGCTAAGCAAAGCTGCAATGCATATATATTTTTTCATTGATTAAAAAATTAATTATTTGTCGTTTTTAAATGTTTATAACAGGTTAAAAACACCTTCCGGAGGCGGAATTATAATTGACAAACAAGATGTACTTTTTAATCTTTTTAAATATTCTGATTTTTGTTTTAAATGAAATATGTTGAAAACCCGCAATTCTCCACCATCAAAAAAAATAAAAGAATTGGAAGTTTTTACTATCTTTTTTCCTTGTAAAGGCACACCGAAATGTCGCCATGCAACTATTTTCTTGGTAACGAAAAAAGCAGAGAAATTCAATATAGAATTAAGAACAATATCCTTTTTATCTAGATAACAATAAAAATATTTAGTTCCGTTTATAAAATTAATGTTGATGACATCATAAGAAAAACCATTGAGAATAAATTCTTTCTCCTCTTTCCATTCTGCTTTTACTAAATCTTTTTCAGAAAAACAGATCGTTTCAGACTTATTAAATTTACGTTCTAAAATATGAGATTGTGTTTTTTCGTATACTTCAGTTTTAATATAGGAAATAACAGGATGAATCATATTAAAAAATACGATTACTAAAGGAATAAATAAAAATGTAAAGAATAGTTTTTTATGCAAATGAAAAAATTATTGTCTTTGAGGAATTAATTCTCCGTCAGGTTCTGCCGAAACAAATCCTGGAATATATATTTTGTGATTTTTTTTAGAATTGTTTGCCGTGTACTCTATCCAATTATCTTTTGAATCTGGAATAAGAGATTTTTTAGGACTTTCTATAGGTGTTCCGGAAGGTTTATTTTCAAAATTATCTGCCTGATCTGTACTTTGTAAATTACCTTTTATAGTAATTAAATTGCCAGAATTGGTTTGAGTAAAATTGATGGTATTTCCTTCCGCTTTCAAAGATTTAATACGGATATTATCTTTGTTATTCTTTGATTTTAATATAACTGTATAAACCGTTCCTTTCACTCCCGGTCTTCCTCCAAACCAATCTTTTTTTTCTGCGGAAACTAAAATTACACGATCCTGATATAATGAGGAAACCGGCGCTTTACAGGAAAACGCCAGTATCCAAAATATGATTATAAATAATTGATTATTCATTTTTAATCGTCTTCTCCATCATCAGTTACTTTGCCTAAAACCAGATAATTTCCACTGTAAATAACTTCACCTTTGGATTCAGCTTTCAGGATGTAATTTCCAGGAGTTAATCTTTGACCAAATTCTTCATCAGATTTTACATTTTTCTTACTGTAAACCACTCTTCCCGATGCATCAAAAATACTTATATCTACAAAACTGTATTTAGCAGAATCAAATCGTAAATGCGAAATTCCTTTTGAAGGGTTTGGATATATTCCGGTAACATCTTTTTTAGATTTCACGTCTCCGGTCGCTAAAGCAACTATAGTATTCTGATTTGTCCATGCTCCTCTTCCATAAGTAGAAACCAATACGGTTCTGGTAGAAGGTCGATAATCTAAATTTGTAATTCTTACATTCCCGATATTTCCTGAAATTGAAGCCCAGCTCGGTGAAGCTGAAAGAAAATTTGTTGTTCCCCAAACTCCCATTTCTGTTCCTATGATCACTTCATTGGCATCGTCAGGATTTCTCAATACTGTTCTTACAGGCATATCAGGAAGATTACCTTCTTTGTTTTGCCATGTAGTTCCTCCGTCGGTAGAATAGAATATACTTGTAAGATTATAATTAGATAATGTCGCAATAATTTCACTTTCGCTTGCTCCAAATTCTATGTCAGAAATTGTTCCTGTAGCAGGAGATGTTATAGCCGTAGAAACATAAGAGGTCGTGTTGGCATTCGTTATTTTAAAGATCCTTCCCAAATTAGTTCCTACAAATAATGTCGTAGATGCTGCTGTATAAGGAGAAACTTTCATCCAGGAAATCTGTTCGCCGCTTTGTGCTGTTCCTACCGTTACTATATTATTCGTAAATGTTGTAGAAGTCGCAGAAAGACCACTTGTTCTGAAAAGTGTTAGTCCTGAACGGTAAGAATAGAATACGTTATTTGTTCTGTCTAATGCAATTTCATTAACAAAATGTCCATAATCTCTATCCGTACTTGTTGATATCAGATTATAGCGGTTGTTTGTCAGTAAGTAATGATTATTGTATACATAGCCTGCAATTTCATAATCATCCTGATCATCATATTCTGTATACATTCCGTCTCCTCCTGTAGCAGACTGACTGGTAAGGAAGTTGTTAGCCTGTGGAGCACCATACAGCCACCATGAACCATTATCCTGTGCACCGGCTAATAACTCTTCATTAGCAGGAGTTTTTATAGGATTAAGCATTGCGCTGTAAAACTGTGTTACATTATATCTCCTATTTCTCACTGAAAAACCGGTAGTTGAAGCAATATTATTTTTATTGGCTACAAAAAAAATTCCTCCGTCATTTCCAAACATCATCTGATTGGTAGCATAGCTGTTAAAAGGATTAAAAACTATTGCATGCTGATCGGCATGTACAGTTGAAACCTGTAAAGCAGCCATATTATTATTGTTGGACCATTTTGAAATCTGTGTCCAGCTTACTCCGCCATTGGTTGATTTATACAAGTCAATTCCTCCTGCATATAGGGTATTGTCATTTTGAGGATCTGTTGCAATAACTAGATCATATGAAGATTGTCCTCTTGTAAAATCATTCGCCGGAATACTGGTATCTGTAGCAGTAGGCAATGTTACCACTGGTGAGGCATCATTGGTTGCCTGCCACGTAGTTCCTCCATCTGTAGATCTTGCAATACGTACCGGCTCCGAAGTACTGTTTGCTCCCTGCATAAGAGCATACACTTTATTGGGATCTGTTTTTGAAAGACTAAAGTTTACTCTTGATCCTGCATTTACAACATTATAAACCTGATTAAAATTATTACCATCTACTGATTTGAAAATTCTGCCTCCTGAATCGATATTTGAAAATCTTGAACTTCTAGTAGAGACCCAAACAGTATTATCCGCTCCAATCTCTATCTGCTGAATAGAATATCCTGTTGTACTCGTAAGTCCTGTTGTGGTATTTAATGCTAATAAATTGGTATTCATTACAAATGTAGTCCCACCGTCTGTTGATTTATATAATCCCGCTTGTCTTAATCCCTGCCATCCGTCATTGAATGAGCCCCCTACATTAGAACCGCTTACTCCTGCATAGACTTCTGAAGTACCGGCATTATTTCTTACTTTAATATCATTGATATAAAAATTACCGTTTCTGATCCCATTAGTATATGTTGCCGGTATGGTAAAAATCTGTGTCCAGGTTGTACCACCATCTGCAGACTTCCATATTCCTGAGCCTATAGCATCACCAGTTGCAGATTCTCCGGTACCTACATAAATAACCTGGGGATTATTCGGATCATAAGTAATGCATACCACTGAAGTATTTGCCCAAAATGTACTTAGCGGCATCCATTCATTGGTACTGACTGAAGGATCCTGATTCACCCAAAGTCCTCCGGAAACACCTCCTGCAAAAACTCTTTTACCTGCAGGATCATTCGGATCAAACATAATTGCCCTTGTTCTTCCTCCTACACTATAAGGACCTCTTTCGACCCAAGGTTCATTAACTATTTTTCCTGTAGAAGAACTATTGCCGGAAATAAAAGACATCCGCTTGGTAGGGGCATATTTTCCTGCAGTGATGTCTTTATTTACTTTTACAAGTCCTTGAAAATTTGTTTGCCCTGTAACAGGATCCATTGTCCTCTTGTAATCTTCTTCATTATATGGATTAGGTGGGATTCCTGCAGCTTTTCCCAGTTTATGCTGCTTTTTTAGACCTTTATCATATTTCGCATAGAGTTGCTGTAACTGCTTCACATCAGCTTTCGTTTTACTTTGAGCAGAAATACCGGTAATTCCTAAAAACAGAATTACGGCAACAGAAAATAATTTTGTTTTCATTTTATTTTTTTGTAAATATAATAAACTTTAATGAGAATTTTTAATAATAAGTTGTTATTTTGTCAGGATCGGGAGTCATATCCTCATTATTCAGAAAAAGTTACAGTTTAGAAATCGAAAGAACATATTTTATATTGGACCAAGAAATTATGATATTGTGTGTTCGTATATTTCACTTTTGATATAAGAAATAACGGGATGAATCACATTAAAAAACACGATCCTGATACAATAAAGATACTGGCATTTTACAAGAAAACACCAGTATCCAAAATATCATTATAAATAATTGACTATTCATTCTTAATCATCGTCACCATTACCATTTACTTTTCCTAGTACCAGAAAGTTTCCGCTATATGCTCTTTCTCCTTTGGCTTCAGCCTTCAGAATGTAATTACCGGGTGCTAATCTTTCACCGAATTCTTCGTCAGACTTCACATTTTTCTTACTGTATACCAATCTTCCCGATGCATCAAATATGCTTATATCTACCGTATTGTATTTAGAACTATCAAATCTCAAATGTGAAATACCTTTTGAAGGATTTGGATATATTCCGGTAACATATTTTTTAGATTTCACATCTCCGGCCGCTAAAGTAGTTGGATTCTGGAAAGTATTCTGAGTTGTCCATGTTCCTCTTCCAAAAGTAGAAACCAATACGGTTCTGGTAGAAGGTCGGTAATCTAAATTGGTAATTCTTACATTCCCGATATTCCCTGTAATTGAAGCCCAGCTCGGTGAAGCTGAAAGAAAATTTGTTGTTCCCCAAACTCCCATTTCTGTTCCTATGATCATTTCATTGGCATCGTCAGGATTTCTCAATACTGTTCTTACAGGCATATCAGGAAGATTACCTTCTTTGTTTTGCCATGTAGTTCCTCCGTCGGTAGAATAGAATATGCTTGTAACATTATAATTAGATAATGTCGCAATCATTTCACTCTCGCTTGCTCCAAATTCTATGTCAGAAATTGTTCCTGTTGCAGGAGACGTTATAGCCGTAGAAACATAAGAGGTTGTGTTGGCATTCGTTATTTTAAAGATCCTTCCCAAATTAGTTCCTACAAATAATGTCGTAGATGCAGCTGTATAAGGAGAAACCTTAAGCCATGATACCTGCTCTCCGGATTGTGCTGTTCCCACCGTTACTGTATTATTCGTAAATGTTGTAGAAGTTGCAGAAAGACCACTCGTTCTGAAAAGTGTCAGTCCTGAACGGTAAGAATAGAATACGTTATTTGTTCTGTCTAATGCCATTTCATTAGCCTGATGTCCCAAATCCCTGTTTGCAGTTGTTGATATCAGATTATAACGGTTGGTGCCTACCAGTAAATAATGACCATTTTTTGGAGAGCTCCCAATTTCATAGTTATCCTGATCATCATATTCTGTATACATTCCGTCTCCTCCTGCGGCAGACAGACTGGTAAGGAAGTTGTTAGCCTGCGGAGCACCAGACAGCCACAATGAACCATTATCCTGCGAACCGGCTAATAACTCTTCATCAGCAGGAGTTTTTATAGGATTAAGCATTGCGCTGTAAAACTGTGTCACATTATATCTATTATTTCTCACTGAAAAACTGGTAGGTGCAGCAATATCATTTTTATTGGCTACAAAAAAAATTCCTCCGTCATTTCCAAACATCATCTGATTGGTAGCATAGCTGTTAAAAGGATTAAAAACTATTGCGTGCTGATCGGCATGTACAGTTGAAACCTGAAAAGTAGCCATATTATTGGCGTTAGACCATTTTGAAATCTGTGTCCAGCTTACTCCGCCATCGGTTGATTTATACAAATCAATTCCTCCTACATATAGGGTATTGTCATTTTGAGGATCTGCTGCAATGACGAGATCAGCAAAAGATTGTCCTCTTGTAAAATCATTCGCCGGAATACTGGTATCTTTAGCAATAGGCAACGTTACCACCGGTGAGGCATCATTGGTTGCCTGCCACGTAGCTCCTCCGTCTGTAGATCTTGCCATACGTAACGGTTCCGAAGTGGTGTTTGCTCCCTGCATAACAGCATACACTTTATTGGCATCTGTTTTGGAAAGACTAAAGTTTACTCTTGATGATGCATTTCCAACATTATAAACCTGATTAAAAGTATTACCATCTGCCGATTTGAAAATTCTGCCTCCTGAATCGATGTTGCCAATTTTTGAAGCTCTAGTAGAAACCCAAACAGAATTATCCGCTCCAATCTCTATCTGCTGAATAGAATATCCGGTTGTACTCGTGGTATTTGTGTTTGTATTAAGTGCTAATAAACCGGTATTCTTTGTAAATGTAGCTCCACCATCCGTAGATTTATATAATCCCGCCTGAGCTGTTCCCTGCCACCCGTCATTGAATGACATTCCTACGTTAGAACCGCTTACTCCTGCATAGACTTCTGAAGTACCGGCATTATTTCTTACTTTAATATCATTGATATAAAAATTACCGTTTCTGGTCCCATTAGCAGCATATGTTGCCGGTATGGTAAAAATCTGGACCCAGGTGGTACCGCCGTCTGCGGACTTCCATATTCCTGAGCCTATGGCATCATTAGTTGTAGTGTCACCGGTACCTACATATAAAACTTGTGGATTATTCGGATCATAAGTAATGCATACCACTGAAGTATTGGCCCAAAATGTGCTTAACGGAGTCCATTCATTGGTACTGACTGAAGGATCCTGATTCACCCAAAGTCCTCCGGAAACCCCTCCTGCAAATACTCTTTTACCTGCAGGATCATTCGGATCAAACATAATTGCCTTTGTTCTTCCTCCTACATCGTAAGGGCCTCTTTCAATCCAAGGTTCATTAACTATTTTCGCTGTAGAAGATCCCGATCCATCTGCAGTGATAAAAGACAGTGGTTTTGTAGGAGCATATCTTCCTTGAGCAATCTCCTGATTCAGCTTGGCAAGCTTATAAAAATTAGTTCCACCTGTAACCGGATCCATTGTCCTCTTGTAATCTTCTTCATTATATTCATTAGGCGGGATTCCTGCAGTTTTTTCCAGTTTATACTGTTTTTTATGCTCTTTTTTTAGATCTTTATCATATTTCGCATAGAGTTGCTGTAACTGCTTCACATCAGCTTTCGTTTTACTTTGAGCAGAAATACCGGCAATTCCTAAAAACAGAATTACGGCAACGGAAAATATTTTTTTTTTCATATTTTTTCTATAAATTTAATAAACTTTAATGTAAATAAAACAAAATTTAATGAGATTTTTTAACGATAAGTCATTATTTCAGGTCAAAAGCATTAAAATAATGTAATTTTAAAAGCATAAAATCATATTTTAATATTTTATTTAAGCAAATTCTATATTTTATAAAAAATTATTATATTTATTTGAAATAAATGAAATTTCTTCGTATTTTTTAAAAATATTTTTAATAATTTAATTAAAATCTTTATTTTTTTTTGTGTTTTATTTGAAAATTGGCTAATATTCAACGCGCTTAACTTGTTGTTATTTTGTCAGGATCGGGAGTTATATTCTCATTAAGGCAGAAAGTTGCAGTTTAGAAATCGAAAGAATACATTTTATATTGAACCTAGAAATCATAAAAATGATTTCAGTCAGAATTTAAACAAAAAAAATGCCTCAAATAAATTTGAGGCATTCTGATTTATTTTGAAAAAAAATCTTAAGCTTGTACGTTGTTCCCACCTAATACGAAAGGCTCAACTTCTTTGATTTCTCCAAATTGCTGCTCGTAGTTAGTGATGTTTTGTTGAAGAGCAGAAAGTACTCTCTTAGCGTGAAGCGGAGCAAGAATGATTCTTGATCTTACTTTAGCCTGCTGTACACCTGGCATTAATTGGATGAAATCTACAACGAATTCAGATGGAGAGTGGTTTACCAATGCTAAGTTAGCATATACTCCAGCAGCTACCATTTCGTTTAATTCGATGTTGATGTTTCCATCTTGAGGATTTTGATTGTTGTCCATTGTTATAAATTATGTTTTTTAAATTCGAAATTTGAGATTGTGAAAATATAAAAATAAATCCAAACCTCAAATTTCAAATCATTAATTTTAGTTAAGGTCTTCAAATTCTTTTTTAGAACCCACAATTACATTCTGGTATTCTTTAAGACCTGTACCTGCAGGAATTCTGTGTCCTACAATTACATTTTCTTTAAGACCACTTAAGAAGTCTACTTTACCGGCAACAGCTGCTTCGTTCAGAACTTTAGTAGTTTCCTGGAATGATGCTGCAGACATGAATGACTTCGTCTGAAGAGCTGCTCTTGTAATACCTTGCAATACAGGTGTTGCTGTAGCAGGAAGTGCTTCTCTTACTTCAACCAAGGCCTGGTCTTCACGCTTCAATTTAGAGTTTTCATCTCTTAATTCTCTTGCAGTAATCATCTGACCTGGCTTGAATTCTTTAGAATCACCAGCTTCAGTTACAACTTTAAGACCGAATACTCTGTTGTTTTCTTCCAGGAAGTCAAACTTATGCTCTAACGCACCTTCAAGGAACTGAGTATCACCTCCATCTACGATAGATACTTTTGTCATCATCTGTCTTACGATGATTTCGAAGTGCTTATCGTCAATTTTTACCCCCTGAAGACGGTAAACTTCCTGAATTTCATTTACTAAATATTCCTGAACCGCAGTTGGACCTTTAATTCTTAAGATGTCATCCGGAGTGATTGAACCGTCAGAAAGTGGCGAACCAGCTCTTACGAAGTCATTCTCCTGAACAAGGATCTGGTTGGAAAGTTTTACAAGGTAAATCTTTCTTTCACCTGTTTTAGCCTCAACAATAAGTTCACGGTTACCTCTCTTGATTTTTCCGTAAGAAACTACCCCATCGATTTCAGTAACAACCGCCGGGTTTGAAGGGTTTCTTGCTTCGAATAATTCGGTAACTCTCGGAAGACCTCCGGTGATATCCCCTGCTTTTGCAGATTTTCTCGGGATTTTGATTAAGACTTTACCAGCCTTAATTTTTTCACCATCGTTTACCATTAAGTGGGCTCCTACCGGTAAGTTGTAACCTTTTTGCTCAACTCCTTTAGAATCTACCACTTTCAGAGTAGGTACGGCTTTCTTATTTCTGGATTCAGAGATTACTTTCTCTTCGAATCCTGTCTGTTCGTCAATTTCAAGCTGGAATGAAATACCCTGGATAATATCCTCGTATTCTACTTTACCAGCAGTTTCAGCAATAATTACCGCGTTATACGGATCCCATTTAGCAATAAGATCACCTTTCTTCACTTTATCACCGGATTTAACGACTAACTGGGAACCGTAAGGTACGTTAGTAATCATTAATGGTGTTCTCTGTTCATTATCGGTAACCAATCTGAATTCTGTTGTACGGGAAACTACTACTTCCGCAGTATTACCGTTTTCATCTTCAGAAGTAATTGTTCTTACCTCATCCAATTCTACGATACCGTCTCTTCTTGCAACAATAGATGGGTTTTCTGAAACGTTAGTGGATACACCCCCTTGGTGGAAGGTTCTCAACGTAAGCTGAGTACCAGGCTCCCCAATTGACTGTGCAGCAATTACACCTACTGCTTCACCCATATGGATCATCTTACCTGTCGCTAAGTTTCTACCGTAACATTTCGCACAGATACCTTTCTTAGTTTCACAAGTAAGCGGAGAACGAACTTCAACAAACTCCAGTCCTGCTGCTTCAATTCTCTTCGCTAATGCTTCATTAATTACCTGATCTGCCTCAGTGATCAACTCATCTGTTTCTGGATCATAGATGTTATGAAGAGAAACTCTACCTAAGATTCTTTCGGAGATTTTTTCAACGATCTCGTCATTTTTCTTAAGTGCAGTTACTTCAGTACCTCTTAAAGTACCACAGTCGTCTTCAGTAACGATAACGTCCTGAGCAACGTCTACCAATCTTCTTGTTAGGTAACCGGCATCGGCTGTTTTAAGGGCGGTATCTGCAAGACCTTTACGGGCACCGTGAGTAGAGATAAAGTACTCAAGGATGGAAAGACCTTCTTTAAAGTTTGCCAGGATCGGGTTTTCAATAATTTCCGCACCGGTAGAACCAGCTTTCTGCGGTTTTGCCATCAAACCTCTCATCCCTGATAACTGACGGATCTGTTCTTTGGAACCCCTCGCACCAGAATCAAGCATCATATATACAGAGTTGAATCCACCTTGATCGGTTTTCATTCTACCCATGATCATTTCAGTTAATCCGGCGTTGGTGTTGGTCCAAACGTCGATTACCTGGTTATAACGTTCTGTATCTGTAATCAGACCCATGTTATAGTTGGCTCTAATTTCATCTACTGCTTCAATAGACTGTGCAATCATTTTCTTCTTCTCAACAGGAACTACGATATCTCCAAGTGAGAAGGAAAGACCTCCTTTGAATGCATTTGAATATCCTAAATCTTTCATTGCATCCAGGAACTTCACTGTTGTAGGGAAGTCGGTATCAGCAAGGATCTTACCGATAACGTTTCTTAATGATTTCTTAGTCAGAAGCTCATTGATATATCCTGACTGTTTAGGAACAATCTGGTTGAATAAGATTCTACCTACAGAAGTTTCGATCAATCTTGTTACTAATTCTCCGTTTTCTTTAACAGGCAGTCTGCATCTTACTTTAGCATTTAAAGAAACTCTTCCTTCAGCATAAGCGATTTCCGCTTCTTCAGGAGAATAGAATGCAAGACCTTCACCTTTTACTTTCATATCTTCTGTAGAGCTCAATTCTTTGGTCATGAAATAAAGACCAAGAACCATGTCCTGAGAAGGTACGGTAATAGGAGAACCGTTTGCAGGGTTCAGGATGTTCTGAGAACCCAGCATCAATAACTGAGCTTCAAGGATCGCTTCTGGGCCTAACGGTAAGTGTACCGCCATCTGGTCACCATCGAAATCGGCGTTGAATGCTGTTGTTACCAACGGGTGAAGCTGAATTGCCTTACCTTCGATCATCTTAGGCTGGAATGCCTGGATACCCAGTCTGTGAAGGGTAGGTGCTCTGTTCAACAGAACAGGGTGACCTTTCATCACGTTTTCAAGGATATCATATACTACAGGCTCTTTTCTGTCGATGATTCTCTTTGCAGATTTCACAGTTTTTACAATACCTCTTTCAATCAGTTTTCTGATGATGAACGGTTTGTAAAGCTCTGCTGCCATATCTTTAGGAATACCACATTCGTGAAGCTGTAAGTTTGGACCTACAACAATTACGGAACGCGCAGAGTAGTCTACCCTTTTCCCTAGTAAGTTCTGACGGAAACGACCCTGCTTACCTTTCAATGAATCAGAAAGTGATTTCAATGGTCTGTTTGATTCCGATTTTACGGCAGAAGATTTTCTTGTATTATCGAATAATGAATCTACTGATTCCTGAAGCATACGCTTCTCGTTTCTCAAGATTACTTCCGGAGCTTTGATCTCCAATAGTCTTTTCAGACGGTTGTTTCTGATAATAACTCTTCTGTAAAGGTCATTTAAATCGGAAGTTGCGAAACGTCCTCCATCCAATGGAACCAATGGTCTCAGTTCTGGTGGTATTACAGGAAGCACACGCATAATCATCCACTCCGGTCTGTTGATCATTCTTGTATTGGCACCTCTCAATGCTTCTACAACGTTCAATCTTTTCAGAGCTTCAGTTCTTCTTTGCTTGGAACCTTCGTTGTGAGCTTTGTGTCTTAAATCGAAAGACAATGCATCAAGATCGATTCTTTTTAACAGATCTTCAACAGCTTCAGCACCCATTCTGGCGATGAATTTGTTTGGATCGGAATCATCAAGATACTGGTTTTCCACAGGAAGAGTTTCCATGATGTCAAGGTACTCTTCTTCTGTAAGGAACTCCATGTTATCGAAATCAGAACCGTCTAATTTTTTAGCAATACCCTGCTGAATCACTACATATCTTTCGTAGTAGATGATCATATCTAATTTCTTAGAAGGAATTCCTAAAAGGTAACCGATTTTGTTCGGCAATGAACGGAAATACCAGATGTGCGCGATAGGCACTACAAGGTTGATGTGTCCGATTCTCTCTCTTCTTACTTTTTTCTCAGTAACTTCTACTCCACAACGGTCACAAACGATCCCTTTGTAACGAATTCTCTTGTATTTACCACAAGCACATTCGTAATCCTTTACCGGACCAAAGATTTTTTCACAGAACAAACCATCTCTTTCAGGTTTATGCGTTCTGTAGTTAATAGTTTCCGGCTTTAAAACTTCTCCTCTTGATTCCTGAAGAATCGATTCCGGTGAAGCTAAACCGATGGTTATTTTATTAAATCTACTTGATTTATTTTTATTTGACATTTGTTAGATTTTAAATTTTAGATTTTAGATTTTAGATTAATTTTTGAATGTTACCATTCAACATTTATAATTTAAAATTTAAAATTATTCCTCTAGTCTTACGTCTAATCCAAGACCCTGTAGCTCGTGAAGTAATACATTGAATGATTCCGGAATACCTGGTTCAGGCATTGATTCACCTTTTGCAATTGCTTCATAAGTTTTTGCTCTACCGATCACGTCATCCGACTTCACAGTCAGGATTTCTCTCAGGATATTTGATGCTCCGAATGCTTCAAGAGCCCAAACCTCCATCTCTCCGAATCTCTGACCTCCGAACTGAGCTTTACCTCCTAACGGCTGCTGAGTAATCAGTGAGTAAGGACCAATAGAACGTGCGTGCATCTTGTCATCAACCATGTGCCCCAGTTTCAGCATATAAATAATACCTACTGTAGCCGGCTGAGTAAATCTTTCTCCGGTACCTCCATCATAAAGGTGAGTGTTACCGAATTTAGGAAGACCAGCTTTTTCTGTATATTCAGTGATCTGATCAAGACTTGCACCATCGAAAATTGGTGTAGCGAACTTCAGACCCAGTTTCTGACCAGCCCATCCAAGAACTGTTTCATAAATCTGTCCGATGTTCATACGGGAAGGTACCCCAAGTGGATTCAATACGATATCTACCGGTGTTCCATCTTCAAGGAACGGCATATCTTCTTCACGAACGATTCTTGAAACGATACCTTTGTTACCGTGACGTCCTGCCATTTTATCCCCTACATTCAACTTACGTTTTTTAGCGATATATACTTTAGCCAACTTCATGATACCTGCTGGAAGTTCATCCCCGATTGAAATAGCAAATTTCTCACGGTTTTTAACCCCCTGAATATCATTGAACTTGATTTTATAGTTGTGAATCAATTGTTTTACCAATTCATTCTTATCGTTATCTACAGTCCAGTCTGCACCGCTTACGTTTACGTAATCTTCAACTGAAGTCAATAATTTATGAGTGAACTTCACACCTTTACCGATGATTTCTTCATCAAGGTCATTGGTAACTCCCTGAGAAGTTTTACCGCCTACCAGCGTGTTTAATTTTTCAATTAAAGTATTTCTTAACTCATCAAACTTAGCCTTGTAAGTGTTTTCAATTTCTTCAAGCTTAAGTTTTTCTTCAGTTCTTTTCTTTTTATCTTTAATATTTCTGGAGAACAATTTCTTGTTGATCACAACCCCTCTTAGTGAAGAATCTGCTTTTAATGAAGCATCTTTTACATCACCGGCTTTGTCACCAAAGATTGCTCTAAGAAGTTTCTCTTCCGGAGTTGGGTCAGATTCCCCTTTTGGAGTAATCTTACCGATCATAATATCACCAGGCTTCACTTCAGCACCGATTCTGATCATACCGTTCTCGTCAAGATCTTTAGTCGCTTCTTCAGAAACGTTAGGAATATCTGCTGTCAGTTCTTCCATACCTAATTTGGTATCACGAACTTCAAGTGAATATTCATCAACGTGGATTGATGTAAACCAGTCTTCACGTACCACTTTTTCGTTGATTACAATTGCATCCTCAAAGTTGTATCCTTTCCAAGGCATGAAGGCTACCACCAAGTTTCTACCAAGAGCCAGTTCTCCGTTTTCAGTAGCATAACCGTCGCAAAGTACCTGTCCTTTATGCACTGTTTCCCCTACTCTTACGTTTGGTCTCAGTGTAATTGTTGTACTCTGGTTGGTTTTTCTGAACTTAGTAAGGTGATATGTTTTAGTAGCAGACTCAAACTGTACTAAATCTTCATCATCACTTCTTTCATATTTGATGGTGATCTTATCAGCATCTACATATTCTACAAGACCTGTACCTTCAGCATTGATCAAGATTCTTGAATCTTTGGCCACCTGCTGTTCCAGACCTGTACCAACGATTGGAGCTTGTGGCTTCAATAGAGGAACGGCCTGACGCATCATGTTGGATCCCATCAATGCACGGTTCGCATCATCATGCTCCAGGAACGGAATCAATGAAGCTGAAATACCAGAAATCTGGTTTGGTGCAACGTCGATAAGGTTAACCTGAGATGGCTCAACTACCGGGTAATCACCATCCAGTCTTGCAATGATTCTGTCTGTTAAGAATTCTCCGTTATCGTTCAATTCTACGTTAGCCTGAGCAATTACTTTATCTTCCTCGTCTTCTGCATTCAGATAAATAGGGTCTGCAGTAAGGTCGATCTTACTGTTTTCTACTTTTCTGTATGGAGTTTCGATGAAACCTAAGGTATTGATCTTAGCATAGATCCCCAGGGATGAAATCAAACCGATGTTTGGTCCTTCCGGAGTTTCAATCGGGCAAATTCTTCCGTAGTGGGTATGGTGAACGTCACGAACCTCGAAACCTGCTCTTTCTCTTGATAAACCACCAGGCCCTAGTGCAGATAATCTTCTCTTGTGAGTGATCTCTGAAAGCGGGTTGGTCTGGTCCATGAACTGAGAAAGCTGGTTGGTACCAAAGAACGAGTTAATTACTGATGTTAATGTCTTAGCGTTTACAAGATCAAGTGGGGTAAAGATTTCGTTATCTCTAACATTCATTCTTTCTTTGATCGTTCTTGCAATTCTTGAAAGACCTACACCGAACTGTCCAGCTAATTGCTCACCAACAGTTTTAATTCTTCTGTTTGATAAGTGGTCAATATCATCAACCTCAGCTTTAGAGTTAACAAGCTCGATCAAGTGTCTTACAATAGCAATGATATCTTCTTTTGTAAGAACTTCAGTTGTAGTCGGAATATTAAGACCTAACTTTTTGTTTAGCCTGTAACGTCCTACTTCACCTAATGAGTATCTCTGCTCAGAGAAGAATAATTTTTCAATGATTCCTCTTGCTGTTTCCTCATCTGGCGGATCTGCATTTCTTAGCTGACGGTAGATATATTCTACAGCTTCTTTTTCAGAGTTTGTAGGGTCTTTCTGTAATGTATTCTGGATGATAGAGAATTCATTGCTGTTTTCTTTGTGAATCAGGATAGATTTCACACCAGCATCAAGAATAAGATCTAAATGTTCTTTTTCAAGAATAGTTTCTCTGTCCAGGATGATCTCGTTTCTTTCGATAGAAACTACTTCACCTGTATCTTCGTCTACGAAATCCTCGAACCATGTGTTCAGTACTCTCGCAGCCAATGTTCTTCCTTCTACTTTCTTAAGGGCAGCTTTAGAAACTTTTACTTCTTCAGCAAGGTCGAAGATCTGAAGGATATCCTTATCAGATTCGTAACCGATGGCTCTTAACAGGGTAGTTAATGGTAACTTTTTCTTACGGTCGATATACGCGTACATTACGCTGTTGATATCGGTTGTAAATTCCATCCAAGATCCTTTGAAAGGGATAATTCTTGAATAATACAGTTTAGTTCCGTTTGCGTGGTAAGTCTGTCCGAAGAATACACCGGGTGAACGGTGAAGCTGCGTAACAATAACTCTCTCTGCACCATTGATGATGAAAGATCCACTAGGCGTCATATAAGGAACCGGGCCTAAATACACATCCTGAACCACAGTCTGGAAATCCTCGTGCTCAGGGTCTGTACAATACAATTTAAGTCTTGCTTTAAGAGGGACTGAATACGTCAATCCTCTTTCCACACACTCGTTAATTGAATAACGTGGAGAATCTACCAGATAATCAAGGAATTCCAATACGAACTGATTTCTAGAATCGGTGATCGGGAAGTTTTCCTGGAAGGTTCTGTATAAACCTTCGTCTGTTCTGTCTTCTGGAAGGGTATCAAGCTGGAAAAAATCTCTGAAAGACTCTAGCTGGATGTCCAGGAAGTCAGGAGTGATAATTTTTCCTTTAGCTGATGAGAAGTTAATTCTCTGATTCCCCCTTGTAGTTGCTGTTGTTTTACTCATAAAACTTTTAAGAAAGGGTTAAAAAATATTTTGATTCATTAAAAAATATCAGGAAAGAAAAAGAAGAGAGAGAAAAAGATAAAAGACTTCAAATGTTTGGCGCTATTAGAAATTGTCTTTATTCTTTGTTTCTTTATTCTTAGAATCTAATCCTAACTGCAACGCTGGTATATCTTTTCACAGCGTAATGCAAAATATTTTCATTTACTTTTGAGGCAGAACTGGCCGCAGTACCTATATACACGAAACCCCTTTCATTATTTTCCATGAAAGAGCTGATTTTCAATATTTTATAGATTTACAAACAATTATTCGCGCCAAAAGAGGGACAAAGGTACGAAATTTCATCCATACAGACAAATAAAACGTGTTCATTTTGAGAGTATTAAAAGTTTTCGAATAAAAAAGGCCATCCCTAGGGACAGCCTTTCATTTTTATAAAATTTGAAAATTATTTCACGATGATTTTATAAGATTTCATCGCTGACTTAGTTTCAATTTTCACAATATAAACACCTGCCGGCAGTGAAGCTGTATTGATTTCAGCATTGCCGGAGAATTGACCTGACTTGATCAGCTGCCCCTGAGCAGAGAACAAGGTATAGGTTCCAGCTTCTCCAGATTTAACGTTTAAGTTTTCACCTGATTTAACCGGATTAGGATATACACTGATATCAGTTGCCACTGAAGTCACATCAGAATCAGTTATTCCCTTACCTGAATTTGCCAAAGCAGTCTTTAACTGAGCAGCGTAAGGAGATAATGGAGAATTAGGGGCTCCTCTCTTTACAAGATCCGTATCTACAACAGCCTGGATACCATCTTTATCTGTATCATTGATTCTGGAAATAAATCCTTCACCAAGATCATCAAGATTTCCTTTTCCGATAGCATACAGGTCATAAGTAGTACCGTTAGACATCAAGTCAACAAAATCTGGTTTATTATCTCCATTTGTATTTTGCAGAGGATATTTAAGAACTCCTGAATCCGGTGAAGTTTCCAAAATATCTGCAATACCATTGGTTCCTACCGCTACACCTGCATCAATAATACCGTTATGGTCTGTATCAATCTGATTGATTACTGATGTTGGAATACCTGATTCAAATAAATCCAGGATACCGTCATTATCAGAATCCAAATCTAAATAAGCAGATATACCGTCTCCCAATACAGCAGTAACAAGAATATTTCCTTCAGTATCATCATCTTCAAATTTACCATTTCCATTAAGATCTTCAACAGAGTCTAAAATACCGTCATTGTCAGTATCCAAATCACATGCATCTACAATTCCGTCACCGTCAGTATCAATAGAAGGAGACTTGTCATTTACTGCTGTACATCCTTCTGCACAATCAGGAATACCGTTACCGTTATTATCAATGCTGTCATTACCATTAGGACACTGATCGAAGCAGTTTGGCACTCCATCGTTATCATCATCTCTGCTGGCAAATGCGTTATAGATATAATAGTTCTGAGGAATACGTACTCCTGTACCACTATAGAAAGTAACTTTAATACGGTTGAAAGGCTTAGTTGCCTTACCTCCTACATAAAACTTATTAGAATCCGTAGTAAAGAAGTTTCCACTGATCAGGCTACCGGTACTTGTGAAAGTATCTGTTTGTGTGTTATTATTGTAAAGGGTTACTGTAATATTTTCAAGAACACTTACCCCGATCAGATTCGCAGCTTTTTCCAATGTGAATCCTGCATACGTATTAGCAGGAAGCAAGCTGTTAGTACTTACCGTTGCATACGCAGAGAAAATACTTAAAATTGAAGCAGCCGGAATAGTTGCTGTAGCATAATTAGAGGTATTGGTATCTACAATAGCTGACGGATTTACCATTTTCGCCAAAATAAGACCAAAAAGTCCCGGACCTGAAGTCCAGCCGGATCCTGACACAATATTCCCAGCAATTGCAGAACCGCTTGTCTGAATTTTATCATTACATTCACAAGCTGCCGGCTCCTCAAATGCATAATACACTTTTAAAGATCCCAGATTAATACCTAAAGTCTGTGTAACTTTTAAACGCACTTCGTTAAAAGGCTTAGTGGTTGTCACTGAAACTTTTTGTTTTCCGGCACCAAAGCCCAGAACTTTAATGTTAATTAAACCACCACCATCAGATAATGTCCTGGAGTCCTGAAGCTGGCCATATAAATAAGTTTCTACTGTAATATTCTTTAAGAACTCTGCACTTAAAAGTTTTCCTTCATCGTCAGGAGAGATCACAAAACCCGCTTTGTTTCCTGCAGGATAAACCTGATTTTTATCCAATACTCCTACTGAATAAGATCCAAGAAGTCCAGCCGGCAATACAATTGATCCGTAAGAATTCTTATCTCCGTCTCCTATTCTCTCTCTGTTCTGAACAAAAGAAAGCGGAGCAATGAAGCTGCTGCTTCCTGATACATTTCCGTCTACACCGCTTCCTGCAATGATATCATCACAAATTCCATTATTATCAACAGGAACTTTAGCAGGATCGAATGCAAAAGCATAATACACATTCATTGCACTGAATATAGACAGTACATTGGTTTGATACAATCTTACTTCGTCAAACTCTCTGGTTGTCTTAAAGTGAAGGAAAATTCTGTTTTTAGAACCTCCAAATGCAGGTACTGATAATAATGTAGTACTTGTTGTTGATTCTTGCAGCACTCCATTTTTATAGGTACTGATTCTTAATGAACTCAACAGGTCTACTGTAATAAAGCTTGTTCCCAGGTCCACATTAAAACCTGTAATGTATCCTGCAGGGTAAGTAGTGTTTGTGTTTTTCACAGATATACCGTTTCCACTTACCAGAGAAGCAAAGTTCCCCATACTTACACTATTGTCCAGATTCGCATCTATTACAGGATTCATACTCCCACTATAACACGCCAAACAAATACCTGAATTGTTTACAGGCTTGGCCTCTACCCCCATCCCTCGGATAGGCTCATAACCTTTTTGAGCAGATACTGCCGCTGACATCATAAATATCATCAGCATTACTGCAAATTTCTCGAATAATTTTTTTGCCATTTTTCTTTTGTTTTTTGTTTTTTATTAAGTTTTGTGTTTATTTCAAATTAGAATGCCTTCCAAATTGTACCATTGCAGCCTTCATGGGCATGTATAGTAATATTATATCTAATTGCTCCTTCTTCAGCTGAAGTACAAGATGCCGCCGCCGCAGAAGCAATGCCCTTCATCTGAATAGCTGCTCCAGATGTTGATGGTGCTGTAGGAGCCATATTTATACCTACAATTGTTGTTGTTGCATTTCCTTGTCCGAAAAAGACATGTGAAGTATTGGTATATACTGATTGGTCACCAGCACTTGCTGTACCACTGATCCCGAATACCATAGCTCTCGTAGCGTTTGCTGTATTAGCATTACCAAAAGCGTAACCATTAGATGCTACTGTATTACCTGTTCCTATAGCATATCCACTTGAGGAATTTTGGTTTCCAAAAGAAAAACCATTCCCATAATTATTATTTCCAAAAGCTAAAGCGTTTGCACCATTCAGATTTTGTATACTACCATCACTAACCCGAACTCCATTGTTGTTTCCAATGGCCTTAGCCCCATTAATTGCATAGTTATTATATCCTATTGCCACACCCGGAGTATTGGCTCCAAGTGCAGAAACCGTATTGTCCCTACCTAATACGATACTGGAAGATAATGCTGTATCGGATAATGTGTTGTTCGATCCCCATACAAAAGAAGCATATGGACCGGCAGCTGTAGTATTTCCACCACGTAAAGTACCGTCAGTATATAAAATTCCTTTTATAGCGCCAGCCGTAGCAATTACTAAATTCTGAGAATCTTTTGTTCCTAAAAAATTTCCGGAAGAAATTGCACTTCCCACCGCACCGGTGGCAGCCGTTGTTCCTGAGTTTCCGGTAGTATGCCAGTCTGAAGATGTAGTAAACACCCATACTGTTCCGTCAAAATAATAGTATCCCGGAGCTGTTACGTTAATTGTTGAGCCGGCAGGCGTAGCATTAATAGATGTAACATACACTAAAGCCCCTGTCTGAGCTGCAGCGTATGTCTTAGCAGCAAGCTGACTCAGTGAAAGCCTTGGTGCAATAATTCCATCAGGTTTATTGGTATTTGTCGGGAACCCAACCACATCCAGTGTAGCCTGGGGAGCGCCTGTATTAATACCAACCTGTGCGTTTATAAGGCATCCTGTAAAAGATAAAACCGCAAGTGTTAATAATTTGTTTTTCATTACAATGATATTTGTTGTTTTTTTATGTTTATGTTTTTTGATACTATGGAAACAAATTCCGTATTAGCTTAATATGTACTAATTCCAACCTGCGCATTTATCAGAAACCCTTAAAGGATAAAGCCATTAATTAATAATTTGTTTTCGTTAAAACAATTGGAAGGATATCTGTCTTTGGTATGATTAAGATAATTTATCCGGAAACGTAATTATAAAATCAAAACCACCCTCAACTTTGAGGTCTTCAACAGAATATATCGGGGGTATACACTGTTGTACAATTTCTGCTTCTCTGGATAGCAAGCTCAAATCCCTGCTATCAGCATACAGCTTACTCATTTTTATAGAATCATTACTAACAACAGGAACCTTATCTTTTTGTGAATGTTTTTTCAACTTACCAGTTGTGTAAGGAGAGCTTAATACAGTAGAACTCTGTACTGTTAAAGATGCGGTGCTGAGATTTCCTATCTGCCATGCAAACAACATATTAATACAATATGCTACAGCAAAGCCATAGAAGATAAAGTAATTTCTTTTCAATTAGGTATGTGTGTTTTTTTCTGATGCAAATATAGTAAATTTTCAATAAAAACAAATTTTTAATAATAAATTTTAATAAGAAACAGACATTTACATTAATAATAAATATTTATTCAGTATGTTTTTTACGATATACGCAACAATAATTAAATATTAAAATATCTATATCAACGATAAGTGATTATTTTGATAAAAACCGTTGATTTTAAAATATTTATAAAAAACAAAAAAGCCCGGACATTACTGTCCGGGCTTCTTATTTTATAGTAAATTGAATTATTTCAATTCTACTTCAGCACCAGCTTCTTCTAATTGCTTCTTAAGAGCTTCAGCCTCGTCTTTAGAAATTCCTTGCTTGATAGCAGCAGGAGCTCCGTCTACGATATCTTTAGCTTCTTTAAGACCAGCACCAGTTAAATCTTTTACTAATTTAACGATAGCCAATTTAGAAGCACCTGCAGACTTAAGAATTACATCGAATTCTGTTTTTTCTTCAGCAGCTTCACCTGCACCACCTGCAGCAACTACTACAGCAGCAGCAGCTGGCTCAATTCCGTACTCATCCTTAAGGATAGTAGCTAATTCGTTTACGTCTTTTACTGTTAGGTTTACTAGCGTTTCAGCTAAATTTTTTAAATCTGACATTGTTGTAATGTTTTTGTTGATTATTTATTTAATTTTTTGAGTGTAATTATTCAGCAGCTGGCGTTTCGTCAGTGCTTTCTGCAGCAGGAGCTTCCGGAGCCTCAGCAGCAGGAGTTTCTTCTACAGCAGGTGCAGCTTCTTCAGCAACAGCTTCTACTGTTTCAGATTTGTTTTGAAGAGCAGAAACAACTCTTTGAATTGGAGACTGAAGTAATCCGATGATTTCACCGATCATTTCTTCTCTAGACTTAATGCTTACTAAGGCATCAAGATTGTTGTCACCAACATAGAAAGTTTCCTGAACAAAAGCAGACTTTAATGCCGGCTTCTCTTCTTTTTTTCTGAAGTCTTTGATTAATTTTGCCGGAGCGTTAGCTGTATCAGCAACCATTAATGCAGAGTTTCCTTTGAATGTCTGGAACATTTCAGAGAAATCTACTCCGTCAATCTGCTCCATTGCTTTTTGTAAAAGTGTATTTTTTACTACTTTCACTTTGATATTCTGCTTGAAAGCCTGTCTTCTGAAATCAGAAGATTTAGCAGCGTTCAAACCGTCTAAATCTGCTACATAAACTACTTTCGCATCCTGAAGCAAATCTTTGATCTCTTGTATTGCTACAACTTTTTGGTCTTTTGTCATTGTCTTAAGGATTATTATTAGTTAACAGATTTACTATCAATTGCAATACCCGGGCTCATTGTAGAAGACAAATAAATGCTCTTCACATAAGTACCTTTAGCAGCAGTTGGTTTCATTTTGATCAATGTGGAAATTAATTCCTGAGCATTTTCTTTGATTTTAACAGCATCGAAAGATACTTTACCAATACCGGCATGGATAATACCGTACTTGTCTACTTTAAAATCAATTTTACCTGCTTTTACTTCAGTTACTGCTTTACCAATTTCCATAGTTACAGTTCCTGATTTAGGGTTTGGCATAAGACCTCTTGGACCTAATACTCTACCTAACGGACCTAATTTACCCATAACAGCTGGCATAGTAACGATAACGTCAACATCTGTCCAACCTTCTTTTATTTTTTGTAAATATTCGTCAAGACCTACATAATCAGCTCCAGCTTCTTTTGCTTCAGCTTCTTTATCTGGTGTAACCAATGCTAACACTTTAACATCTTTACCAGTACCGTGAGGAAGAGATACAACACCTCTTACCATTTGGTTTGCTTTTCTTGGATCTACACCCAATCTTACAGCGATATCTACAGAAGCATCAAACTTTGTAGTGTTTACTTCTTTTACAAGAGCAGAACCTTCTTCAAGGTTATAGATTCTTCCTTTTTCTACTTTGCTTAAAGCTTCCTTTTGCTTTTTAGTCAATTTTGCCATTTCTATTAGTTTTAAGCGTTAAAAGTTGGTTTAGTTCCTGTTACTCTTAATCCCATAGATCTAGCAGTACCTGCAACCATAGAAACTGCAGAATCCACTGTAAAGCAGTTAAGGTCAGTCATTTTATCCTCAGCGATTTTCTTTACCTGATCCCAAGATACAGAACCTACTTTGTTTCTGTTTGGTTCTCCGGAACCTCCTTTGATCTTAGCCGCATCCATTAGCTGAATTGCTGCAGGTGGAGTTTTAATAACGAATTCAAAAGATTTGTCTTCGTATACTGTAATTACTACAGGTAAAACTTGCCCTGGCTTATCTTGGGTTCTCCCGTTAAATTGCTTACAAAACTCCATGATGTTCACACCTGCAGAACCCAATGCCGGACCTACTGGTGGAGAAGGGTTAGCTGCGCCACCTTTCACCTGAAGCTTTACCATTTTAAAGACTTTCTTAGCCATTTTTAATTTTTTTAGTTTGAATAATTAATGAGTTTGGAAGCATTTATTATTCAGCAGATTACCGACTCACATACAGTAAATCTACTTTTCGGACTGCAAAATTATGAAATATTTTTGAATTAGCAAATGGAAAGTGCTGATTTTTAGAAAGAATTAGATAATTATTTTTTTTATTTCAGTTTACCAGAAAATAAACCACAGAAACTGAATTTTTTACTTTTAAATATATTTTTAATGTTTTGCTGCAAAAAATGAGTTACTACAACATGGAAACCAGGCCATACAGAGGCTCATTTGAATTCTCTACCTGTCAAACAGCCTACGTCTGAAAGTAAAATGTATTTTATTCACCTTTTTCTCTTGGAGACATGTACAAAATCATTGATATATTACAATATGAATAGTAAGAGGTTCGGGAAAAATGCTTTTTTACTGCAAAGAAATGGGTGTAACTGTAACAGACATAGTTTCACAAGTCTTTTTTTCCTTTCAACAAAAAAAAGACTGCTATTTCAGCAGTCTTTATATATTTTAAAAAGTATCGTTTATACTTTTTCCACTTGCATATAGCTAAGCTCCATTGGAGTTTTTCTACCGAAGATCAGTACAGAAACTTCAATTTTCTTCTTGTCTTCAAGAATCTTCTCAACAGTCCCGTTGAATCCATTGAAAGGCCCGTCAATAACTTTAACGTTTTCACCTACAATGTATGGAATCTCAACATCGGTTGCAAATTCTGAAAGCTCATCCATTCTTCCCAGCATTCTGTTGACCTCAGATTTTCTCATAGGAACAGGATCACCTCCTTTTGTTAAGCTTAAGAAAGATATTACTCCCGGAATATTCTTAATTACGTGAGGAATTTCTCCCATCAGATCAGCTTCGATCATTAAGTATCCAGGATAATAAGGCTTCTCTTTAGGAACTTTTTTTCCGTTTCTGATCTGAATAACCTTTTCCATAGGAATAACCACCTGAGTAACGTACTGCTCAAACCCTAAACGCTTGATTTCTGTCTCAATATAGTTTTTCACTTTATTTTCCTGTCCGCTGATTGCTTTCAGCACATACCATTTCAATTCGCTCATTATGGGAAAATACTTTTTTAGTTGAACACGTTAATTAGCATTCCAATTATGTTGCTGATTGCTTTTGAAAACAATTCATCAACTCCAAAGGTAAATAATGCCAAAATCACTGTAGCAATAGTTACCACAATAGTAGAAGACTGAAGATCAGCCCACTTTGGCCATTCAACTTTATGTCTGAATTCGTTATAAGAACCTTTTAAAAAATCGACAAATGAACTCATAATTAATATTTGCACGGGCACAAGGATTCGAACCCTGATCAACGGTTTTGGAGACCGGTATCCTACCATTGGACGATGCCCGTAGATAAAAAGCTTCCGAGAGTTTCCTTCCGGAAGCTTTATTTATTTTAAGATGATTAGTCTAAGATTTCAGTAACCTGACCTGAACCAACTGTTCTACCTCCTTCTCTGATCGCAAATCTAAGACCTACGTTAAGAGCGATTGGCTGTAACAATTCTACAGTGATCTCTAAGTTATCACCAGGCATTACCATTTCTACACCTTCTGGTAAGAAGATCTCACCTGTAACGTCAGTAGTTCTTACGTAGAACTGAGGACGGTATTTGTTGTGGAATGGAGTGTGACGTCCACCTTCTTCTTTAGAAAGGATATAAACTGATGCTTTGAATTTTTTGTGTGGCTTCACAGAATCTTTCTTAGCGATTACCATACCTCTCTTGATGTCAGTTTTTTCAATACCTCTCAACAATAGACCTACGTTATCACCAGCTTCACCTCTGTCAAGGATTTTTCTGAACATCTCAACTCCTGTAATAGTAGAAGTTAATTTTTCTTCACCCATACCGATGATATCAACAGGATCACCTGTATTGATAATACCAGCTTCGATTCTACCAGTTGCAACAGTACCTCTACCTGTAATAGAGAATACGTCTTCAATTGGCATCAAGAATGGCTTATCAGTATCTCTTGGCGGCTGCTCAATCCAGTTGTCAACAGCATCCATTAATTCTTCAACGCTCTTGAACCACTTATCTTCAGTATCAGGAGTAGCTGCTGTAGCTGCTGTAAGAGCACCTAATGCAGAACCTTGAATTACTGGAGAGTTATCTCCGTCAAAATCGTAAGTAGATAATAAGTCTCTAAGCTCCATTTCAACAAGCTCTAATAACTCAGCATCATCCACCATGTCAACTTTGTTCATGAAAACAACAATTCTAGGTACATTTACCTGACGGCAAAGTAGGATATGTTCTCTAGTCTGAGGCATTGGACCGTCAGTTGCAGCACATACTACGATAGCTCCGTCCATTTGAGCAGCACCAGTTACCATGTTCTTTACGTAATCCGCGTGACCTGGACAGTCAACGTGAGCATAGTGTCTTTTTTCAGTTTCGTATTCGATGTGAGCAGTATTGATAGTAATACCTCTTTCTTTTTCTTCTGGAGCAGAGTCAATTGCAGAGAAGTCTTTTTTCTCAGCAAGACCTTTGCTAGCTAGTACAGCAGAAATTGCAGCTGTAAGAGTAGTTTTACCATGGTCAACGTGACCAATAGTACCAATGTTCAAGTGTGGTTTGTTACGATTAAACGTTTCCTTTGCCATGATTTAAAATTATTTATTTTATTATTTTTCAATTTTCGGTGTGCAAATATAATGATTTTTTAAATACCAAAACCTTTTTATTTAAAAAAGTTTTAATATTCAAATCAAAGAAGCACAAACCTTATATTTCAATGTATGAGACTGCAAATTTACACAAATTTCCGGATTGAAAAAAATCATTATAAACGTTTTTATTTAACAAGATAAAGTATCTGGTTAATTATGAATAGTATAGATCCTAATTTTTTTTTAAATCTCATAAAATTGCCAAGATAAAAACCGCCCGCAATGTTTTCTCGTATATTCTTATAAACCATTTAAAATACTATTATGAGAACAACATTATACCTCTTTTTAACGCTGATGATCATGCTCACTTTTTTTTCATGCGACAGTTCTGATGATCCGGTGATGACAGAAAATAATGTGACCGGACCTGATCTTATGGCTTACGGACTCACAGAAATGAATGAACTTGTATCTTTTAATGCCAATAATCCCAAAGTATTTGGAAGCAAAACAGCCATCACAGGAATTGGACCGGGTGAAAAACTGATGAGTATAGATTTCAGACCGGCCACCGGAGAATTATACGCTTTATCGAACGCCAGCAAATTATACATTATCAATACATCTTCTGCATCTGCCAGAATGGTGGGCTCTACGGCTTTCACACCTGCAATTTCCGGAAGTATAGCTTCTATTGATTTTAATCCGACGGTAGACAGAATCCGCCTGGTGAGTAATTCCGGACAAAATTTGAGACTGCATCCTGAAACCGGAGCTGTGGCAGCTACCGATACCAATATAACAGGGACAGGAACCCCTGCCATTACAGGAGTTGCTTATACCAACAGTAAAGCCGGAGCTTCCTCTACTGTTTTATATGATATTGATCCTGTTTCCGGGAAATTATTCAAACAGGATCCTCCAAATAACGGAACCTTGGTGGAAGTCGGAAATCTGGGAATAACGTTCTCAGGACAGGCCGCTTTTGATATTAAATATGATAACAGTACAGCATTAGTCGCTTTAAGTGATAAACTTCATATTTTGGATCTGAACAGCGGTAAAGCAACTTTTATAGGATCTCTTCAACAGGCTGTTGTTGATCTTGCAATTCCTACAGAAGCTGTAGCATATGCTATTGATTATTCGAATAACCTTCAGATATTTAATCCGAACAATCCGATGCCTGTTTCTAAAACAGTCGCAGGATTACAATCCGGAGAAAACATTTTAGGCATAGATTTTCGCCCATTGAACGGACAATTGTATGCTTTGGGAAGTTCGAGCAGAATTTATACCATTAATTTAGGAACAGGTGCTGCCACAGCAGTAGGAAGCTCACCTTTTACCACTTTACTTACAGGAACTGATTTTGGATTTGATTTTAACCCTGCAGTTGACAAAATAAGAGTGGTAAGTAACGCTGGGCAAAATCTTCGCCTGGATCCTGTAACCGGAAGTATTACTGCAGTAGATAACGCCATCACCCCTGTTACAGCTATGATCAGTGGAGCGGCCTATACCAATAATTTTGCAGGAACTACCACTACTACTCTATTCGTGATCGATCATAGTACAGATAAATTATATCAGCAAACTCCCCCTAACAATGGAACTTTAGTGGAAACAGGTTCCTTAGGGATTAATATTACTAATGCCAGCGGTTTTGATATCGGAAGCGCAAGCCAAAAAGCGTATTTAATGTCAACAATGGGAACCTCAACGAAACTGTATACTGTCGATATTTCTTCAGGAGCTGCAACAGCTGTTTCCGATTACCCTAATGCTGTAAAAGCTTTTGCAGTAGGATTAGGGTTTTAAAGAGACTCATAATAATTATTTCGATACCAAGAAGCGCGGAAAACTATGTTTTCCGCGCTTCAATTAATATATATAGATAGAAGAAATTTAAATCTGTTGGGACTTCTTCGTTCTGTTGAAGATCCAGAAGATAATCGGAAAGATCAACAAGGTTAACACAGTCGCTGTAATTAATCCTCCGATAATTACAATTGCTAAAGGTTTCTGGGATTCCGAGCCAATCCCTGTAGATAATGCAGCAGGCATTAATCCTATGGAAGCCATCAATGCAGTCATGATAACAGGACGTGTTCTTGATTTCACTCCACTGAGGATCGCATTATCTAAAGACAATCCGTTTTTGACATTCTGATGGAACTCCGTGATGAGTATAACTCCGTTCTGGATACAGATACCGAGCAAAGCGATCATCCCGACTCCTGCCGAGATCCCGAAGTTCATCCGGGTAAGATGAAGAGCAATAATTCCTCCTATCAAAGCAAAAGGCACATTCGCCAACACCAGCAGTGAATCTTTCATGTTTCCAAAAAGGATGAACAGCAAGAAGAAAATACCCAGAATACTGATCGGAACAACCTGAGCCAATCGGTGTGAAGCCCTCTGCTGGTTTTCAAACTGGCCTGTCCAGCCAATGGAATAACCGTCCGGAAGATCAATATGGGCCACTTTTTTCTGTGCATCCGCAATGGTGCTTCCTAAATCACGATCACGGATCGAGAATTTCACCCCGATATATCTTTTAATATCATCCCTGTAAATAAATGCAGCCCCGTTATCTTTTACGATGGTACTGATCTCTTTCAGCGGAATCTTTGCCCCGTCCTGTGTAGGAACCATTAAGGAAGCAATATCATTTTCATCTTTTCTGTATTCCTGGGAGTAGCGCAGACGGATCGGGAATTTTCTTTCGCCGTCAAACATTTCCGAAGCCGTTTTTCCTCCAAAAGCCATTTCCAGTACCGACTGTGCATCGTCAGGCATTACTCCGTAGGCCGCCATTTTATCCCGGTCCAGCACGACACTTACCTCGGGCTGACCAATATTTTTGATGATCCCGGGATCTTTTACTCCGTCTATGTCTTTGATCTGTTTTAAAACCTCATCAGCCAATTTATCCAGGGTTTCCAGATTGTCACCATAAATTTTGATTCCGTTTTCTGCTTTGAAACCGGCTACAGCTTCTGCTACGTTATCTGATATAGGCTGGGAATAATTGAAGGTAATTCCCTGGTAGCTTCTCAGTTTTTTATCTATTTCCTCAATCAGTTCTTCATAGCTGATCTTCCGTTTCCATTCATCTTTAGGTTGAAGATTGACGGCAAACTGCACAAATCCAAATCCGTTCGGGTCTGTTCCGTCATTACTTCTTCCGGTCTGGGCCAGAACATCCGTGACTTCGGGAAAGCTCATAATGTCTTTCTTTAAAAGGTCTGCGGTTTTCAGAGATTCTTTTAATGACGAACTCATCGGCATTTCTGCGGTGATCCAAAGCGAACCTTCGTTCAGCTGCGGCAGGAATTCCGTTCCTAAGAATTTCCCTGAGAATAATGTAACCATCATGAACGATATAGCTACAATTAAACTCATTCTTTTATGTTTAAAAGTATAGTTGAACCCTTTCAGAACAATGCTGTCCCAGAAATTAACAAACGGGTTATTTTTTTCTTTTACATTCTTGTTTAATAAGATATGGGAAAGAACGGGAACCAGTGTCAGGGTGAATATCAATGCCCCTATCAAAGCAAATCCTAAGGTAAATGCCAAAGGCGAGAACATCTTCCCTTCCACTTTCTGGAATGAGAAAATGGGGATTAATGATGTAATGATGATTAATTTTGAAAAGAAAATGGCTTTGCCTAAACCTGTTCCGGTCTGCTTGATCCAGCCTCCTTTTGATAGTTTATTGAATTTTTCTGTTCCGTATTTAAGCGCCTTATGATCGAGCATCACAAAAAGCCCTTCTACCATGACGACGGCTCCGTCTATAATAATCCCGAAATCTACTGCACCCAGTGAAAGCAGGTTGGCACTCATTCCTGCAAGTTTCAGGCATAAAAATGCAAATAAAAGGGACAGCGGAATAATGATGGAAACAATGAGGGTTGTTCTCCAGTCCGCCATAAAGATCAGAACAATCACGGTAACAAGAATGATCCCTTCGATCAGGTTATGCATGACCGTATGTGTTGTGAAATCCATCAGATTGTCACGGTCGTAAAAAGTTACCATCTTAACATCTTTCGGAAGAACCTTTTCATTAAGCTCTTTGATTTTGGCTTTCACCCCGACCAGAACATCCCTCGGGTTCTCCCCTTTTCTCATTACGACAATTCCTTCAACAGTATCTTCATGATTATTCAATCCCGCCTGTCCTACTCTTGGCATTGAACTTTCGTGAACTTCGGCAACATTTTTAACCAAAACAGGATTTCCGCTGTCATTCTGGATCGTAATATTCCCGATATCATTAATGGATTTCACCAAACCGATTCCTCTTACTACATAAGCCTGGCCATTTTTCTCAATGACATCACCTCCGACATTTAAATTACTTTTCGTCACCGCATCATACACCTGAAGCGGCGTCAGATTGTATTTATCCAAAGCTCTCGGATCAATGCTTAGCTCAAAAACCTTATCCTGGCCTCCGAAAACATTGATATCAGCAACTCCCGGAACGCCTCTCAACGCACGGTCGATCACCCAGTTCTGCAGGGTCAGCAGTTCTCTTGAATCTTTTGTTTTACTTTCCAGGGTATATCTGAAAATCTCCCCGGTAGGCCCGTAGGGTGGCTGAACTTCCGGATCCACCTCATCAGGAAGGCTTACGGTTCTTAATTGGTTATTGACCTGATTTCTGGCGAAAGTATCATCCACCCCATCGTCGAAAAGAATTTTAACAATAGAGAGACCAAACATTGTGGTACTTCTCACGCTTGTTTTCTTCTGAACCGGGCTCATAGCCAATTCGATAGGCGTAGTCACGAAACGTTCCACTTCTTCCGCGCTGCGCCCATTCCATTGGGTTATAATAACAATCTGGGTATTGGTGACATCCGGGAAAGCTTCAATAGGCATATTTTTGAAACTGATAAATCCCGCAACGGCCAGAATAGCCACCCAGATAAAGGTAAATGCTTTATTTTTTAACGAGAAAGCAATTATATTTTTAATGAATTTATTCATAATAGAAATGAGATGTTAGACTTCAGATATCAGACTAATAACTAAATGTTTAGTTGTTGAACTTTTTGAACCATTAAGTTTTTCTTTAAGGAGTTAAGAATTATTAAAATTCGCAAGCGAATTGAATAAGATGGAATACTTAAAAAAATATCTTGGATGTTTTTCTTAATTAAACTTACTTCTTAACTCTGCATTCAAATAATTCTTAATGGTTCAAAACCAATTTTAATTATTCAGAGAGCGGTAAATTAAAAGCTGGTTGTTAGTGATTACTTCTTCTCCTTCAGACAAACCTTCGGAAACATAAGTGATATCTCCGGCCTGCTTAAAAACCTTTATCTCTTTAACCTTAACATCTGTTCTTGATTTATAGATCACTACAAAACTTCTGTTATCATCAAAAATCACAGCTTTGGAAGGAACCGTGAGAGCCGTATTATTTTCTGAGCTTGTCACTTTTATGGTAGCCTTACTTTCAGGAATTAGTAACCCGTTTGCATTATCTAAAACAACTCTTGCCTGCATCGCATTGGTTTGCGGATCAATAATTTTAAATATTTTATCAATTTTTCCGTCAAAAACTTTATCCGGATATGACAATGTGGAAACCTGCGCTTTCATTCCGAGACTGATTTTTTCAATATCTGATTCGTTAACATTCATGATCGCCCAAACGTTCGTCGTATTGGCAACATCGAAAATATTATCGCTTCTGTCGCTTCTCAACTGCATATCTTTATTGATATTCTTCTGAACGATGTAACCGCTGATCGGAGCTACAACACTGTAAATATTTCCCTTCTTCACATTATAAACCGTACTCACCGCACCTGCTCTCTGCATTTGGTCCTGAGCCTTTTGCAATTGACTTTTGGCCTCCAACACATCTCTTTCAGTGTTCAGTTTACCTTCGTACATTTCCCTGGCAACGCGAAGATTGTTTTGAGCAACAACCAAATCCGTTTTCGCATCGCTTACATCTTTCTGAACTTCCGCCAACTCCGTACTCCTGATGGTCGCCAGAACCTGCCCTTTCGTCACATGGTCTCCCAACTCTACATTTACACTTAAAACATTTCCTCCAACCAGCGGATAAACATCGATATAGCTGTTTTTATCTGCAGATATTTTTCCGTAAAAATTATAATCATCTTCTATGTTTTTTTTCTCAACTTTTGCTAAAGAAATTGACTTCAGCATTGTGTTGCTCAATTCGAAACCTTTTTTTGCCTGCGGCTTTGCTTCTTCCTCTTTTTTTGAGCAAGACAGGATAGACAAAGCCACCATTGTTAGGGTTATATATTTTTTCATGTTTAATAGAAGATTTTCGTTTGTACTAATTGATTAAGCTGTTCTGCCGACTGTATAATTTCATTCTTCATATCAAAGAGCTGGAGAGCCGTTTCTCTGTAACTGTCCATAAAATCTGTAAATTCTATAAGGCTGATGTTCCCTTTTCTGAAATTTTTCAGCATTCCGTCATATACCAGTTCCATATTGTTAAGATCTGTGGTTTTGATCTCTGCAAGCTGATCGTACTGGCTTTTCCATGTTTTATAGGCTGCCTGAACTTTAGTTTCAAGATTCAGCTTCTGGTAATCAGCATTTTTTTGGTTCTGCTGAATGGCATAATTGGCTTTTTCCACATTTCCCTGATTGGATTTCCATAATGGCAATGGAATTCCGATCATAAGATTAACCTCATTTTTAAATGTTCCGCCGTTCTGGTCCCATCCTGCCCCTACATTAAGATCCGGAACATTCAGAGATTTCTGCCACTGTGCATATAATTTACTGTTGTCAATTAATTTTAGGAAATATTGATAATCAGAATTATGTTCCAGAGCTTTTCTCTTAAGCTCACCCTCGTCTCCGAAGGGCTGGGCTGCAAGAATTTCTTTTGCATCAGCGTCAGAAATCTGCGGCTCTATTTCATCGGAAATTCCGGTCAACACTTTTAAATTCTGTTCAAATTCAAGGATGTTTTTGTTAATTCCCAGTTTATCATTATTAAGCTGGATCACGAGACTCTGCAATCTTACTTCGTCTTTAAGGGAAACATTTCCTTTGGCAGACTGTACTTTGTAAGCATTTAACAGGTCATTCATATATGCCAACTGCTTATTCGTATTGTCGAGTTTCTGCTTTTCATAATATAAGTTGAAATAAGCAGCACGAAGCTGAGCTCTCAGATCCACTAAAAGCTGTGAAAACTGAAGCTGGGCGAGTTCTTTGTTTGATTTTGCAAAAGCAATTTCATTTTTCTTTTTCCCACCCATATAGATCAGCTGGGTGATCTCCGCTCCTTTGGCATGGCCTATATCAAAAGCTTTTTTGCCTTCCGGATTGTAGGCATTGATCTGACCACTTAGCTGTGGCAGTTCCCAAATTTTAGCCTGCAGAATATCTGCATCGGCCATATTGATGTTATATTGCTCTGCAAGAAGCTGGAGATTGTTTTTCTGAAAAGCCTCTTCACACTCCAGAAGTGACATCTGCTGCTGCCCTGTCATGAATGAGGAAATGGCAATAAACAGCCCTGCAATTTTGTTCATTCTATCTTTTTTATAATGCAAAATTGCCTTTACACGATTAAAAGAGCCTTAAAGAAGCCTTAAAAAAAAATTAAATTTGGTTTAGGAATGCGACGTTGATTAGAAAATTGTTTGAAAAACTAACTTTCTTTGACTCATTAGGTGAAACTAAAATAATTAAAGAATATGAAGGTCGGGAATAAGAACGGATCTGTATTTTTACAAACTACAGATTATAAAAAAGTGCGGCTAAAGCTGTTTATTAAAGATGATGCTGAATTTATTAGTACTGTCAGCCGGAGAAGAATATTTGATCTTTGCGTTGTGATATTCCAGGATCCGTTTAACAATTCGAAGGCCAAGACCTGAACCGGAAATATTTTGAGAGTTGTTTCCTCTCATAAAAGCTTCAAATAGTTTTGTCTGCTCTTCTTCAGGAATGGTATCTCCATGAGAAATGACATCAACCGTAAGCTGATCATTGGTTTCCATTATCAAAACATCCACTTCAGCATTATCAGAATATACGGCTGCATTTTTAAAGAGATTGATAAAGACAATCACCAACAGAGATTGAATCCCACTGATGGTAAGCAGTCCGTTTTCCGAAGTGTCTTCAGAGATCAGGAAATCCAGTTTCAACGCAGGATAGCTTTTTTCTACAGCTTCAAAGGCTTCAAAAATAACTTCATCAATCCTTACTTCTTCATAAATACTCTGGATATTCTCTTTGTCGAATTTTGTAAGCAGCAAAAGGGAATTGGTAAGATCTGACAACTGATACACATCCCTCTGGATCTGTTTTAAAGAAGTAAGGGTTTCGGGAGAATGTTCTTCAAATGTGATCAGGTTTTCCAACTGAAATGCCATTCTTGTAATGGGCGTCCTGATCTCATGGGATGCACTGGCTGTAAAATCTTTCTGCGACTGAAAGACATCATCCAGTCTTGCAATCATCGTATTAAAGGATTTCGCCAAAACATTAATCTCATCATCGGACTCCTGGACAGGAATCTGTGTGGTAAGCTTATGAGCCGTGACCTCTGAAATCTCTTTATTCAAATCTTCTAACGGCCGCAGGAACTGGCCCATGAAATAATAACTGAAAAAGCCTATCAGAAGGGTACTCATCACATAGGCCGTAATCAGAAGGTATTTCAGATATTCAAGCTTGGATTTTCCGTTGGAATCAAAAGCACTGGTAAGGATATAATAATTTTTACCATTAATGTTCCGGAGTGCCGCATAAATCTCAGGGACTGTTTTTTCGGTGTATATAATCTTCTTTTCGTCCAGATCTTTGAGAAGATTACTGTCCCAGGTAACATTCCGATCTTTAATCGTGCTATAGATCAACTCTTTATCACTATTGAAGATTAAGATCGTTTCATTAAGGAGGATATTATCTGAATTTTCATTAAAAAAGATAGGAGCCTCCTCTTCAAAATTTCTGGATTTTGAAATGAAGTGCGAAGTAAATTCGAGACGCTGCCTGAATCTTTCTTTGAATTCATCTCTCCTAAAATCATTAAAAGAAAGGTAGATCACCGCCATTACCATTGCAAAAAGCAGGGAAAAGGCGATACTGATCGTTAATGCTATCTTTCTTTTTAAAGACATTTATAATGGACTTAGGTAATATCCGAAACCGGAACGGGTGTGGATAAGTTTAAGTTTAAAATCTTTGTCTATCTTTTTTCTCAAAAAATTGATGTAGACTTCTACCGTATTGGTATTCGTATTGAAATTATGTTCCCAGACATGCTCTGTTATCTGCTGCTTGGAAACAGTTCTTCCCTGTGCTTCGGCAAGATAAACCAGAAGCTGAAATTCTTTCAGGGTAAGGGCGATCTCGTTACCCGCTCTATAGACTTTCTGTTCGGTTTTATTGATGATAAGATCATCCACTCTTATGATATCCTGATCTGCAGCATCAGACGGAGATTTTCTTCTCAACAGGGAATTGATCCTCAACAGCAGCTCTTCAAACTGGAAAGGTTTTACCAGATAATCATCTGCCAGTCTGGTAAACGCATCTTTTTTATCAGAAATATCTCCGTAAGCTGAAATGATGATGATGGGTGTATTTTTATCGAAAGAACGGATAGTCTGGCAAACGTCCAGCCCGTTTATCTTGGGAACATTGATATCGAGCAGATACAGATCATAGGTGTTGTTCTTGATCTGACGGAGAAAGGTTTCGCCATCATAAATCTTATCACAGGTAAAGCTGTTTGATTCAAGAAACCTACAAAGTTCTGCTGAAAGAATGAGGTCGTCTTCCAATAAAAGAATATTCATTAAAATCTTATTTTATACGAATTTAACGAAATTTTTATGTTCCTGTATTATCTATTGAATGCTGACAGACAGATTTAATTAAATTTTAAGGTAAATTTTCGTAAAAAAGAAACAATATAGGATCATTTTATTGCTAAAAAGTTCTGGAAGATATACCATAAACTCATCTTAAAAAACTGGATTTTGGGCAAAAAAAATCCCGAAAGAGATTCGGGAAAATAGAGAGCCAACTACGGGACTTGAACCCGTGACCTCTTCCTTACCAAGGAAGCACTCTACCGCTGAGCTAAGTCGGCATTGAAGCAAAAAAATCATACTAACCAGCATGATTTTCTTTGAGCGGAAGACGGGGGTCGAACCCGCGACATTCAGCTTGGAAGGCTGACGCTCTACCAACTGAGCTACTTCCGCAATTTTGTTTCCAAAACTATTGGTAACGCTGTGCAAATCTAGGAAAATCCTTTTAAATCTGCAAGAATTTTTATTAATATAAATGTGGGGAGAGCAGGATTCGAACCTACGAAGCCGAAGCAACTGAGTTACAGTCAGTCCCATTTAGCCACTCTGGAATCTCCCCTCATGTTATATTAAAATTGAGCCTCCAGAGGGATTCGAACCCACGACCCCGAGATTACAAATCACGTGCTCTGGCCAACTGAGCTATGGAGGCAATTTTAAAATGTAAACTGAATGCTTTAGAGAAAATCTACTCTACGCTTTTCAGCAGTTAAAAAAAAATCACCCTCTTTCAGAGTGATATTATTCTGAGCGGAAGACGGGGGTCGAACCCGCGACATTCAGCTTGGAAGGCTGACGCTCTACCAACTGAGCTACTTCCGCAATTTTGTTTCCAAAACTATTGGTAACGCTGTGCAAATCTAGGAAAAATCCTTTAGATACACAAGTTTTTAATCTAATATAAAATGTGGGGAGAGCAGGATTCGAACCTACGAAGCCGAAGCAACTGAGTTACAGTCAGTCCCATTTAGCCACTCTGGAATCTCCCCTCATGTTTATATTAAAAGAGCCTCCAGAGGGATTCGAACCCACGACCCCGAGATTACAAATCACGTGCTCTGGCCAACTGAGCTATGGAGGCAATATAAAAAAGAATTCAAAAGATCGCTGTTCCTTTTTGCGAGTGCAAATATAGAACGGATTTTTTGAATTCTCAAACTTTTCTATAACTTTTTTAAACTTTTTTTACTACGCCATTTCTTTTTTCTTGATTAATAGCTTTTTAGCAGTATCAACACATAGGTCCAAGCTTTCTTCAAAAGTTTCAGACGTCTTTTTTACAACGATATCATCGCCTGGAACAGCTAAAATAAGTTCCGCAGTTTTGTTACTTCTATCGGAGGTATTTTCAACTTTTAAGAACACCTTACACTCATGAATCTTATCGTAAAATGTTTCTAATTTGCTTACTTTTTTGTCAATGTGTGATTCTAATGGTTCGTGTGGAGTTAAACCAATTGATTGAACTGTGATCTTCATAATTCTTCTTTTTTAGATGCCCGAGGGTGGGCCTGATTAAACACTTTTTTCAATTGTTCAATATTGGCATTCGTATAGACCTGAGTACTTGCAAGACTGGAATGCCCTAATATTTTTTTTACTTTGGAGATCTCCGCCCCATTATCCAAAACGTGTGTAGCAAAGCTATGCCGAAGGATGTGAGGACTTCTTTTTTCTTTCGTTGTTACAAGACTAAGGTACTTATTAACTACCACATAAACAAATTTTTCATTGAGTTTTTTACCCTTTTTATTAATGAAAAAATAGGTTTTATATTCGTTGTGAGGTTTCCTTATTTCCAAATAACTTTTAAGCAGATCAGAGAGGTCTTTGGAAATAGGGATAAAACGTTCTTTATTTCCTTTTCCTATTACCTTAAGCTCATTTTCTTCTGTATTGACATGTTCAAACATCAGGCCACAAAGTTCAGCTTTACGCATTCCGGTCTGGTATAATACTTCTATAATACATTTTTCCAGGATATCGGGTTGATCAGTCAGAACACCGTTACTGAGCACCTGCATTTCTTCCTGCGAGATAGGAATCTGTTTTTCAGCATAAAACTTCAGGGAAGATATACTTTCCGTAGGGGAGACTTTAATTTCACCAAGCTTTAAAAGGAATAAATAAAAACTTCTGAGGGATGAAAGTTTTCTGTTGATGCTTCTTTTTGAAATATTGTTTTCGCTTAATTCAACGATAAAATTCCTGATTACTTTTTTATCAGCTTTGGAAATATCTTCGGAAGCTTCTGTTTTGAGATAGAAATGGGAAAAGTCTTCAAGATCTTTTCTGTAACTTGTAATTGTGTGAGGCGAATACCTCTTTTCGAACTGTAAATATTCTAAATACTTATCTAACATTACATAAGGTATAAAAACAAAAATTCACCTCTCAAATATACGTATTTAAGAAGTGAATTTTAGTATGTGGTTAAGAAAAATCTTAAGCCTGCTCTTCCTTGCTAAGTCCTCTTTGTTTGTAAGCGGCCTTTAGTCTAGCTTGTCTTAAAGTTACAGAAGGCTTAATAAACGCTTGTCTAGATCTCAATTGACGAACTGTACCCGTTTTATCAAATTTTCTTTTATATTTTTTTAAAGCTCTGTCGATGGATTCCCCATCTTTTACTGGAATTATTAACATATTTTACATCTCATTTTGGATTGCAAAGTTAACATTTTTTCATTGATTCACAAATTATATGAGTAAAAAATAGTTCTAAGGGTGTTATAAGCTCTTAAAGAGTTATTAAAATTACAATCTATAATCTGATTCAGTAAAAGAGTCATAACATTCTATAAAAAAAATAGTAACAAATTCAAAATAAAATTAAAATATTTTGAGATAAATTTATTTCAGTTATTTTATAATTATTAGCGTTAAAAGTTCAGAGCAGATAGTTAGCATGGTACAATTTGTGATTTCCGCCAACAATTCCTGCATTCAACCTACTCATCTTACCTGATAGTTTCAATAATTCTTTAAAAGCATGAATGATATTAACCATATTTAAACAAAAATTCATACCTTTGCAATTACTTTATTCATGGGGTTGACTGGTTTCGACAGCAAGATCAATGGGTAAGTAAGCATGCAGAGAACCGTAGCGCGATCTCTTTAATCCCTTGCTACACAACTTTAACTGGCAACGAAGAGTTCGCTCTTGCAGCTTAATATCGAAGTATAGTAGATCAAGCGTTTTCCTGAAGATAGTAAGGAAGCAAGATATCTCACAAATGCTCTGTTCTGCGGCGTTTGATTCTGGGATATAGGAATGCAGGAATAAGGTTTCAGATGCTTCGGCTGAGACTCGAAAACTTCAGAAGATAAGCTGGAAGTTGGGTGTCTGCCCTCTGCCTCCAGTCGAAAATCAATGGTAGAATAAGCATGTAGAAATCTTATGTATTGCTTGTTTGGACGAGGGTTCGAATCCCTCCAACTCCACTAAAAACTGCCTAATATAGGCGGTTTTTCTTTTTGAGTTGAATTTAGCAGATGATAATAATTATTCAAAAAAAAAGCAGATAACATAAATGTTATCTGCTACTTTTTATTTAAAGAAGAGTTTAACCCTTTTTTAAATTATGCTACTCGCACGTTAACTGCATTAACGCCTTTTTTTCCGTTTTCTAAATCGAATGTTACGACATCGTTTTCACGAATATCATTAATTAAACCTGATGTATGTACGAAAACATCCTGACCACCATTTGATGGTGTAATAAAACCAAATCCTTTAGCATCGTTAAAGAATTTTACTGTTCCTTGTTGCATTGTAATGTATTAAAAATTATTGTATTATTATTTGGCTTTTGCCATTACTGCATTGATACTTATCAAAGCAATAATAAATCGATTTGTGAACAAAAATGGATGTTGATATTTTTAGAAGCCTGAAAATTCAAGTTTAAAAAAGGTACTTCACCTGTTATATTGATGACAAAAATTAGCGGCTGTAAAAGCGAAAACTGAGAAGAAAGAGTAAACTCAAAAGTTTCAGAAGAAGCGTCGGCAGGAGCCTGATTATTTTACAAATGTACACATAATTTATTGAAAACAAGCACTTTTTAATTTTATTTTATTTTACCAAATATTAATTAGGATAAATTAGCATTAGTCTGGCAGGTCTAAAATTACATTAAAGGGTATATAACCCTCCAAGCAAAAACTCAATGAAGGATAACAGTGTATTAATAGTATGCTGCTCTGACACTACAAAGAAATCCTGCTCGGCGGCAAACCATACTGCTTTTTAAAAGCAAATGAAAAATGGGAAAGATCTTCAAAACCAAGATCCAGATAAATATCTGTTGCCTTTTTTCCTTTTTCCAGAAGATAATGTGCTTCCTGAAGTCTTTTTTCAAGCAGCCATTTTCGCGGGGTAGTCCTGAATATTTTTTCAAAGTCCCGCTTAAAGGTCGCCAGACTCCTTCCCGTGAGATAAGCAAAACGGTCCAGTTTTACATTAAAGTGATAATTTTTAAGCATAAAAAATTCGAGATCAATCTTATACGGATGGGAAATATCGTAAAGAATATTTTTCAATGACTGATCATGTTCAAATAAAAGAATTAAAGCTTCCTTCTGTTTCAATAAAGCAAGCTCGGGAGATTTGTTTTCAAGCAGATCCTGATACTGAAGAAGGGATTCCATAAAATATTTCAGATGCTTTGTTGCTGATACATCAATAAAAGCAGGAGTTTTTAGCCTTTCGGGAAGAACAAAATGCTCTTCCTCGCTCATTTGTTTAAGCATTTCATCATCAAATCTGACAGATAAAGATTTAAACTCCGCTTCTTCACCCGGCTTTTTCAGGAATTTCAGCAATTGATTTTTACGGACAAGATATACATCTCCGCTTCGGAATATTTTCTTATTAACACCGTCATTAAGTTCCATTTCTCCCGAAATAACCATCGATAGAACATTATAAGAAGTAAATTGCTCTCCTTCCCGAAAAACTGTAAAATAGCAGGAATAATTTATATAATCAATATTTCCGGACATTTTCTTCGTATTAAAGTCAAGCCAAAAATTCGACTTGACTGGTCAATATAATATTTTTAACGGACTTAAACCAAAATTGATTTCGGTTCTAAATATTCTTCCAGGCCGAATGCTCCAAATTCCCTTCCGATTCCCGACTGTTTGAATCCTCCGAACGGTGCCAAAGGATTATGCTTAAAGCCATTAATACACACCCTTCCCGCTTCAATCTGAGATGCTACTTTTAAAGCACGGCTCTCATCAGAAGAAGTAACATAGGCCGCTAATCCATAAGGAGTATCATTGGCAATTTCGATAGCTTCTTCTTCATTTTGGTAGGATATGATAGAAAGTACAGGTCCGAAAATTTCTTCCTGTGCAATACGCATATCGTTTCGGACATTGGTAAAAATAGTCGCTTTAACGAAATTTCCGTTTTCAAGACCTTCCGGCTTTCCAATACCACCGGTTAATAAATGAGCACCTTCTTCCAGGCCCAGCTTAATATAACTTTGTACACGTTCGTATTGCTTTTCAGAAACCATGGGGCCTACATTGGTATTTTCATTCGCGGGATTTCCTACTACAACCTGATGTATTGCTTCTTTCGCGATTTCATTAACCTCTTCCAATCTTGACTGAGGCACCAGCAAACGAGTAGGAGCAATACAGGCCTGTCCACTGTTCATATAAGCGCCAAAAACAGCCTGGGGAATTGCCTTGCTAAAATCTGCATCATCTAAGATAATATTAGGCGATTTTCCGCCAAGCTCTAAAGTAACCCTTTTCATACTGTCTACAGCTCCCCTGGCGATCATCTTACCTGTACGGGTAGAACCTGTAAAAGATATTTTAGCCACATCAGGGTGATTAACGATTTCGTTACCTACTACATTGCCCAATCCGTTCACCACATTGAAAATCCCTTTCGGTAAGCCTGCATCATGAAAACAATCTATAATAAGCTGGGTCTGAAGTGCACTCATTTCGCTGGGTTTTACAACTACAGTACAGCCTGCCGCAACCGCCGTTGCAAATTTACTGCATATAAAACCGTTACTGGAATTCCATGGTGTAATAATGCCAACCACTCCTACAGGAGTCATTTGTATAAGAGTGCTGCCCACCTTCCTCTCAAATTCAAAATGATGGAGTGTTTCTATCATACATTCGAAGGCTCCGACCATATTTTGAAAACCAGCTGTACAGAACTGCCGGGTTCCGCCATATTCCAGAATCATTGTTTCTATAAGCTCATTTTTCCGTTTTTCTACAGCCTTCTTTAAATTCTTCAGAATTTCAACACGTTCTTCTGTTTTAGTTTTTGAAAATGTTCTAAAAGCTTTTTTTGCTGCTGCAATTGCTTTTTGGGTATCCTTCTCATCTCCTAAAACGACCTCCCCAATTTTTTCATAATTGGAAGGATTGATAAGATCAAATACCTCTGTTCCGTTTAAGGCAATAAATTCGCCATTAATGTAAGCCTTGCTGATACATCTCATACTGTTTATTTTTATTTACAAGACAAAGTTCCTACAATTCCAAAGGAACCATTTTGCTAGACAGCTCAATTAAACTTTGCTAAAAAGCTCAGCATTCAAATCGTTTCAGTTAAAATTAAAAATGATCCCTTACCAACTCATCCAACAAATAAATAAATTTCTGAGTCCCATCATTTATTCTTTAGACGGATTACCTATACCGCATAAGCTATCTGTCGCCAATCTTTTTTGCGTGGTTTTATCCGGAATCATAATAATTTCACTTATGAATTACATAGTAAACTTAAATAGCTGAAAACGAAAACACTAAAACTTCTCACTATAAAATAAGTATAGTCTACCCACAAAAAAGACTAAAAAAATGTTTTATCGTGAAGAATTTTATATATTTGCACCATCTAACAATTAAAAAAATAATTTACTATGTCAGACATTGCATCAAGAGTAAAAGCTATCATCGCTGATAAGCTTGACGTTGAAGAAACAGAAGTAACTCCTGAAGCTAGCTTCACTAACGATTTAGGAGCTGACTCATTGGATACAGTTGAGTTAATCATGGAATTTGAAAAAGAATTCAATATTCAAATCCCTGATGACCAGGCTGAAAAAATTACTACTGTAGGGCACGCTATCGCTTACATCGAAGAAGTAGTAAATAAATAATATTCTTCAACAAAAAAGAAAATTTTAAAAGTTTATGGAATTAAAAAGAGTAGTTGTAACCGGTTTTGGCGCAATAACACCGATTGGAAATAATGCAAAAGAATACTGGGAAAATCTTCTTAAAGGTGAGAGCGGTGCTGCTCCGATTACTCTTTTTGATGCCACAAACTTTAAAACTAAATTCGCTTGCGAGGTGAAAGGCTTCGATCCATTACAGCATTTCGATAAGAAAGAAGCTAAAAAAATGGACCGGAATACCCAGCTTGGGCTGGTAGCCGCAAGAGAAGCGGTAGCACACTCCAGGATTATGGAAGACAATGTAGATAAAAACAGAGTCGGTGTAATCTGGGGGTCCGGAATAGGAGGTTTAGAAACTTTCGAAACTGAGGTTTTAGGATGGGCAAATACGGAAATTCCAAGATTCAACCCATTCTTTATTCCTAAAATGATTGCGGATATCACTCCTGGACATATTTCAATAGAGTATGGTTTTCACGGGCCGAATTATACTACGGTATCTGCCTGTGCATCTTCAGCCAATGCTTTAATTGACTCCAAGATGATTATCCAGCTTGGAAAAGCAGATGTTATTGTATGCGGAGGCTCTGAAGCAGCCGTAACAGCAAGTGGTGTCGGTGGATTCAATGCGATGATGGCGCTTTCTACAAGAAATGATGATCCTACAACAGCTTCAAGACCTTTTGATAAAGACAGAGATGGCTTTGTATTAGGCGAAGGAGCAGGATGTATCATCCTTGAAGAATATGAGCACGCGGTAAAACGTGGTGCTACAATTTATGCAGAATTATTAGGTGGCGGTATGAGTGCAGATGCACACCACATGACTGCCCCGCACCCTGAAGGATTAGGAGCTTATCTGGTAATGAAAAACTGTTTGGAGGACGCAGGCTTAACTGCTGATGAAGTAGACCATATCAACATGCATGGTACCTCTACTCCATTAGGAGATATTGCAGAATCCAACGCAATTTCAAAATTACTGGGCGAGCACGCTTTTGATATTCAGATTAATTCTACAAAATCAATGACCGGTCACCTTCTGGGAGCTGCCGGAGTAATTGAAGCTATCGCTGCATTAGGAACTATTATTCATGGTATTGTTCCGCCTACCATCAACCATTTTACTGATGATGAAAATATTGACAGCAGACTGAATTTCACATTCAACACCGCTGTTAAGAAAGATGTGAAAGTAGCCATGAGCAATACTTTTGGATTTGGCGGGCATAACGCTTGCGTTCTATTTAAGAAAATCTAAATTCAATGAATGGAGTTACAGAAATACTTTTCTAAATTCCTTCTCAAACAAAGAAAAAGAAAATTAACGGAGAGAGATTACTTCCTTAGTACCGAGCTAAAAAAAATGCTGGGTGCAGAGGTTCAGAATATTGCTCTTTACCGTGAAGCTTTTTCTTTAAAAAGTTCTTCTAAAAATCAAGACAGTAATTACGAAAGGCTTGAATTTTTGGGAGATTCTGTTTTGGGTACAATTATTTCCTGTCATCTGTTCCAGACCTATCCTCAGGCTAATGAAGGATATCTGACACAGATGAAATCTAAAATTGTTAATAGGAAGAATCTTAATAAACTAGGGGAAGACCTGAAGCTTATCGATCTTTTGCAGAAGCAGGGATCCGCAGCATTGGGAGAAAATATTTCCGGAAATTTATTTGAGGCGCTTATTGGTGCTGTTTATCTGGACTTTCATTACGATGGCTGTAAAAAGATCATCCTGGAAAGATTATTGACTCCCGGAGAAATTAACAAGCTTGAGAATAAAATTGTAAGCTATAAAGGTCTTCTGCTCGAATGGAGCCAGAAGAAAAAAGTAAATATAAAATACGAAACCTGCGAAGAGGTCCAGGCCAATAAAGCAGTGGTATTCAGGTGCCATGTCTGGCTGGGAGAAGAAAAGATTGCGAATGCGACGGAAACTTCCAAAAAGAAAGCAGAAGAAAAGGCAGCACAGAGAGCATTTTATATTTTAAATAAAAAAGAAAACATACTTGGAAATTCAAAAACTTTATGATCTTGATGATATAGAATTTGAAGATATTGCCATAGGATTGGTAAGATTAGCAAAAGATATACCTGCTCATGAGTTTTTCTACAAAATAAATCAAATTAACGGCCTTACTTTTTCCAGAAAGAAAGATGTGATCATTCACGGGGCTTATTATGATTATTATTTCCCGAGATTTGAAGCCTACCACAGGTTTACAAAGACATGTTTTACATTTATTTCAAACCGGTCTTCGGAAAGTAAGCAAAAAAAACTGCAGACTGAGCTCTTTACAGAAGAAGAAAACATTAAATTTTTATTAAATAATCAGGTAGATGTAGAATATATTCTGCATACTTCGGAACAAATTCCTGATTTTTCCGTAATTTTGCTCCCGGAAAATCTTGTATTTCCGATACAAGACTATACACTAGGTTCTGAAGAAGAACTTTATCAAATTATCCAGTATTATGAATAAGTATTTAAAGAAGACAAAAATTATTGCAACACTAGGACCTGCTTCATCGTCGAAGGAGGTAATGTTAGGACTAATGAAAGCGGGTGTTGATATTTTCAGAATAAATTTTTCACATGCAGATTACGAATTAGTTCGAAATAATATTGAAATTATCAGAGAGCTTAATCAGGAATACGGTTTTTCTGTTGGTATCCTTGGAGACCTTCAGGGTCCGAAACTGAGAGTAGGTGTCGTAAAGGAAGGTTCTTACCTGAACCCCGGCGATATTCTTACGTTTACGAATGAGAAAATAGAAGGTGATTCCACTAAGGTTTACATGACGTATCAGCAGTTTCCTCAGGATGTAAAAGTTGGGGAAAGAATCCTTATTGATGACGGAAAGCTGATGCTGGAGGTTATTGAAACCAACGAAATAGATACCGTAAAAGCAAAGACTATTCAAGGGGGACCTTTGAGCTCTAAAAAGGGGGTAAATCTGCCGAATACCAACGTTTCACTTCCTGCTCTTACAGAAAAAGACGTTCAGGATGCCAATTTTATGCTTGACATGGAGGTTGACTGGATCGCACTTTCTTTTGTACGACATGCGCAAGACATTATCGACCTGAAAAAGCTGATCGACAGCCATCCAAACGGAAAATTCAAAACTCCGATTATTGCTAAGATCGAAAAGCCTGAAGGGGTTAAAAATATTGACGAAATCCTATTGGAATGTGATGGACTGATGGTTGCCCGTGGTGACCTTGGTGTGGAAGTTCCGATGGAGGAAGTTCCTGCTATCCAGAAAAACCTGGTAGAAAAAGCAAGATTCTATTCCAAGCCGGTAATTATTGCCACGCAGATGATGGAAACAATGATCAATAGTCTTACGCCGACAAGAGCGGAAGTAAATGACGTTGCCAACTCTGTATTGGACGGTGCGGATGCGGTAATGCTTTCTGGAGAAACTTCTGTAGGAAGATATCCGGTTCAGGTGGTTGAAAATATGTCAAAAATTGTACAGAACATCGAGAAAACTCATTTCTATCAGCATAAAAATGAGCCAATCGAAAAAGATTATAACTGTATTGACGAAAGATTTATTACCAACAGGGTATGTCTTGCAGCGGTAAGAATTGCTAAAACTACTAATGTTTCTGCTATTGTTACCCTTACGCATTCAGGATATACAGCATTCCAGCTAGCGGCACACAGACCGAATTCACATATCATCGTATACAGCGGAAACCGAAGAGTGATCACAATGCTGAACCTTCTTTGGGGAGTTCATGCCTTTTATTATGACATGAAAAAATCTACAGATGAGACCATCATTCAGGTCAATATGCTGACGCACAACCATGGTTATATTGAAAGCGGAGACTTTGTGATCAATATCAATGCTACTCCATCTTATGAAGGCGGAAAGACAAATACATTGAGACTGACAACAGTTTAAGGCAATAAGCAATAAGCAATAAGCAATAAGCAATAAGCAATAAGCAATAAGCAATAAGCAAAATTACTTTTTGACCATCATACAAAAAAATCCCGGAAATAGTATTTCCGGGATTTTTTATATAATTAACTATGGGTGTACATAAATACATTATACATAAATACTTTATATTTTATACATCAAACTACATTATACAAATCAATTTCCCACGATTGTTCTTGCCGTAACAAACTCTTTTAAAGCCAGCAATGACAGTTCCGTTCCATATCCTGAAGCCTTGCTCCCTCCGAATGGAAAACGCGGATCAGAGCTTGTCATCCTGTTGATATTTACCGTTCCTGATTCCAGGTTTTCGATGAAAAATAACTGACGTTCTTTATTTGCTGTCCAAACAGAATTTGAGAGTCCAAAAGGAATATCATTAGCCATTTTTAAAGCTTCTTCATCACTTTTAGCAATCATCACCATTCCAAGAGGTCCAAAAAGTTCTTCTTTTAAAATAGGATTTCCTTCCTGAACACGGATTAAACCGGGCTTAAACTCATTTTCAGAAATTCTTTCCAAAGGTATAATAATCTCAGCTCCATTTTCCAATGCCCGGTTGAACTGGGCTTCCAATTCATCGGCCAGGTCCGGTCTTGCCATTCCCGCTAATTTAGTTTCCTTCTGTAAAGGATCTCCCACTTCATATGTTTTATATTCTTCAATGAATTTAGGCAAAAATTCATCTTCAATTTTTTCATCAATAATAAATCTTTTAGCAGCAGTACAGGTTTGTCCGCAATTTTGAAGTCTGGATTTTACTCCTGCTTTTGCCGCCTCATCTAAATCTGCATCATCGAAAATAATGAAGGCATCGCTTCCTCCTAATTCCAATAAGGATTTTTTGATATTCAAACCAGCAATTGAAGCTACTTCTCCGCCAGCTTTTCCGCTGCCTGTAAGGCTCACTCCTTTTACAGCATCGTGCTCAAGAATTTCTTTTACTGCTTTATGCCCTACTTCCAGGTTCTGGAAAACTCCTTCCGGAAAACCGGCCTCTAAAAGAACCTCTACAATGGCATTCCCACTTCCGAAACAAATTGAAGCGTGTTTCAGAACTACCGTATTTCCGGCCAAAATTGCAGGAACAGCAAACCTCAATACCTGCCAGAAAGGAAAATTCCAGGGCATTACTCCTAAAATAACACCTTTCGGAACATAATGAACTTCAGAATAAGAAAATTCAGATTCAACTTTTTCGGGCTTTAAAATATTTTCAGCATCCGCATAATAATTCATCATTAAGGCACACTTTTCAACCTCAGCAATTGATTCTGAAATAGGTTTATTCATCTCAGCCGTAATAATCCTTCCGAATTTCTCTGAATTGTTCTTTAAAATTTCTGCCGCTTTTGCGATCAGCTTCTGCTTTTCTTCAAACGGTACTTTTCTCCATTCTGAAAATGTCTTATCTGCTTGAATAAGCTTATTTTCAATTAACTGTTCCATAATCTAATTCTGTTTTAAATTCAAAAAATGAATTTATTAATGCCTTTATTCTAAAAGCAGTGTGAAAGTAACAAATTCTATTCCTTAAGGCTAAATAAAGTAATGATTTTTCTCTATCGAAATAATATAATTTATCCTCAGATCATAAACCATTCATTCACAAGACATGCAGCCAAACGGGCCGTCCTGTCCTGAATATCAAGGGAGGGGTTGACTTCTGCCGCATCCAGTGCTATCAGCTTTTTATTTTTTAAAATGTGTCTGTAGAAATGCATGAAAGGGGTATCTGCAAAGATTCCATTGTAGGCTGAAGCGGAAACTCCGGGAGCAATTGATGCATTGAAAACATCCATACAGATGGTAAGGTAGACAAAATCCACATTCTCCATCAGCTCATCGATGCGCTGATAAATGGAAGGAAGGTTTTCAAAAAAGATTTCATCGGCAAGGATATATTTCATTCCATACTGGTGAGCTGTATCAAAAAGCTTAAGGGTATTTGAATTTCTCTGGATCCCGATATGAAGCGAGTTGATCGGTCCTTCCTGTGCAATCTGCCAGAAGCCGGTTCCGGAGCTTGCTCCTACTCCATTTTCAGGTTGTCTATTGTCAAAATGAGCATCGATATTGATAATTCCGATCTTTTGTTCCGGAAAAGCGGTTTTTACGCCTAAATAGTGGGCATAGGTCACTTCATGGCCGCCACCTAAAACAATTGACTTACCTCCTTTCAGCAAAACTTTCGAAACATTTTTCGCAAGGCTGTTTTGGGTGCTTTCAAGATCGCCGTCTTCACAGGTGATATTTCCGAAATCAAGAAGGGAAAAATCCGGACGGATCACGGGGAAATTAGACATATTTTTTCGGATCACATCAGGGGCATCTTTGGCACCCTGCCGCCCTTTGTTTCTTCTCACGCCTTCATCTACGGCAAAACCATGCAGAACAAAATCTTCGGGTTTAATATTGTCGTAATTATGCTGTTCTTTAACTCTTTGAAATATCCTGTGGAAAAGAGGTTCTTCCCCGTCTAATCTGCCTTGCCAAGTATCCTGAAACATAGATCTAAATTAAATTTTAATTACTGCGTTTTATCCAGTAAATCTAAATAATATTGTTTAGATATTAAAACGCTCCTGTGTTCAATTTCAAAAATGCTCCATGACATCCGTCATTCCTGTAAGATGCTGATCTTACATCATTCTTTTTTCTGATTGGCATTACTGCTTATAAACATTTCATTGCGCTTTTCTGAAACAATTTCCAGGAATCGTTCATAATGCTTGAGTACATCAGAAATCAGTTCATTTTTTGTAAAGTACTGCACATCATATCCTTCTCTTCCGTCTCCGAAATAGGATCTCGGATAGTGGGTTTTATTGTCCTCCAGATCGGGAAGATTCTCTTCATTGATCATGTATTCGGAAACGGTTTTCACTTTATTTTCAACCCCATAAATAAAATTATTGACGACTCCCTGATGAATCTCGATTTCTATTCTGGCAGGATTTTCATGATGATTTATTTTTGCTTCAATTCCGTTGGCTGCAAACTCCTGCTGCAGATCTGTAAAGGCTTCTTTTGTTTTGACCTTAATAAAATGATCTACTGAGGAATTATCTTTAAATGAAACAATATTTTTTAAACGCTCTTTCCAAAACTCACCTGACCATGGAACGGTAGATGCAGAAAAATTGGTATCATAATATTTTTGATCAATGATCAGCCCCTTCATCAGGCTTACTATAAATAAAAGAACTATGATGGAAAAGGGCAATGCCGTAATTAAAGTCATACTTTGAAGCGCCTTTAATCCCCCGGCGTTTAATAACAAAAGGGAAAGCACACCGAGTAAAATCCCCCAGAATACAATCTGCCATTTAGGCGATTTTTTAGCATTTTTGGTAGCAATACTGTTCATCACAAATATCCCCGAATCGGCAGATGTTACAAAGAAAATAATAATGATGGCAATAACGAAGAATCCAGTCAGAGTTGATAAGGGCATATATTCTAAAAACCGGAACATCAGTGCATCAGGGTCGGATGCCAGCTCACTTAATTTCCCGTTGGCCACATTCAGGTCGAACCAGATGGCACTGTTTCCGAACACGGACATCCAGATAAAATTGAATAATGTGGGAAGCACTAAAACGGCAAGAATAAATTCCCTGATGGTTCTTCCTTTGGAAATTCGGGCGATAAATAATCCTACATATGGCGACCATGAAATCCACCATGCCCAGTATAAAATAGTCCAGTCATAGAACCATGGCAATGCATTTTTTTCATAAACATGGGTGTTAAAGGTAAGATTGAAAAAGTTATTGATATAGTTTCCCAATCCATCGGTAAAGCTTCCTATCAGATATACCGTCGGTCCCAATATCAGCACAAAAAGTAAGAGTACAATGACGCTCATTACATTGATATTGCTTAAAATCTTTACGCCTTTATCCACTCCGCTAATCGCTGAAAATACAGAAAGAGCAATAAGGCTGATCACAATAATCACCTGATTGGTAAAACTGTTTTCCGCAGTGATATGGAGTATATTCAATCCTGAACTGATCTGTACCACTCCGAATCCTAAGGTAGTAGTCAATCCGAAGAATGTACAGCATAATGCAAAAACATCAATTGCATTTCCCCACTTACCGTTAATCTTATCCTTCAGTAATGGATAAAAACAGCTTCGTAAGGAAAGCGGCAGCCTGTACCGGTATGCGAAATACGATAAGGAAAGGCCTACAACTCCGTAAATAGCCCAGGCGTGAATTCCCCAGTGAAAAAAAGTATACAATTGTGCCTGTTTTGCCCTGCTTACATAATGATTATCGGCAAAAACTTCGGAAGAATAGTGTTGCATAGGTTCTGCCACACTAAAATAAATCAGCCCGATTCCCATTCCTGCGGCAAACAGCATGGAAATCCATGAAAAAAAGGAGTATTCCGGTTTACTGTCGTTGGCTCCCAGCTTTATGTTGGCATATTTACTGAACAGCAGGTAAACTAAAAAGACCACAAAAAGAGTAACCGCCCATACATACACCCAGTTCAGATTAACAAATATAAACTGTTTGATCTCATTCAGGATACTTTCTGTCGGCTTAGGATACAGAGCAGAAAGAAAACAGGTTCCAATAATAAAAATAAGACTTGGAATTGTAACTCCTTTGTTGAAAGTAGATTGTACGTTTTTAAACTTCATCAGATTTATTTTTCGTATTAATATTGACAGACAGGCATAGCCCCGGCAGAAGTACTCAAAGAATAATATGACTGCGTTATTTTCCTTATCAGGGATGTACTTAAGAACTATAGAAAATTACTGTTTTATACAATGAATCAACAGTAATGAGGTCACAATATAAGAAAACTTAAATAAAAAATAAAAGTCTAAGGCTGTATTCCGCTTAATTTGCCATACAAAAAATGAATATTCTTTAATTTACATTGTAGTGTTCAAAACTCTGCCAGTACTTATCTTTATAAATTTCCAGTGAAATTTTATATTGAGGATTGTCTTTTATGATCTGATCAAAAACTTTAGAAGGCTGTCTGAAATCCTTGCTTGCAAAGTAAATACTTTTGGAATTGTCTGCCGTTTCCCTGCCGATATACAAATGACCATCTTTTGGGCGAAGGTGCTCTATCGCATGATCTTCAATGGTATTCATTGTATTGTAATCCGCTTCCTCCGGAAAACCGTTATTGTTCTTTCCATCGTAAGAAATCTTCAGGACAGAGATCCACGGATAAGAGGCTTTTGCATCATATTTTAACAGAGAAGCATTAACTGTGGCCATAAGGGGCATCCCGTTTTCCAGAGTGGCTTCAAGAAAAGAAAACTCATCTTCACTCTCCAAAACCTGCATGTCTTTATACTTTTCCGTAAATTCTCTTTCTCTCCACAGAAGAAATTCTTTTAGTTTTTCTACGGGAATAAGTTCCTGTTCTGCTTCATTTTTACCTATAACGCTGAAAGTGTCAATTTGCGTGGCAAAATTCAATTCACCCAGGAAGTTATCCAGAAAGATACAGATTCCTGTTGTGGCCAATTCTTTGTTTTCCTCATTTAAATCATCATATACAAAGGCCAGATCAATCTCATCCGGATAACCTTCTATTTCATTGGAGTAAAAGTAGATATTGTTTTTTGAAAATTCCAGATCTCCCATTCTCAATCCAATATTTTCAATATCCGTTTCCGGTTTGAGGGCTGTAAACTTCCAATGATCAATCTTAGGGGCGGCAGCAATAAGTTCTTCAGCAAAAATTATTTTTTTCACGTCACCTTCTACTGTAATGATGAGCTCTGCCGTCTCTTCATCACACATTCCTGAGAGGAAATAGTAACCGTCATTTATCCTAGTAAGTTCAGGAGATATAACATCAAAAAACTGTTCTTCAATATGTTCTCTGCTTTTTACAACTTCAAAAAAAGATTGTTCTTTCGTCAAAAACCAGTCCCAAAAATCCTTATAGGTTTTGATTTCTTTTTCCGGCTGTTTTTTGCCTAAGATCTTATCAAAAATGCCCATAACCTAATGACTAAGGTTTCCGCTGATGTAAACATTTTCAGCATTCAGGCTTCCCTGATTGTAAAGAATGTTTTGAAAATTATCGGTTTTAAACGTTACAAAATCTGCTTTTTTTCCAGTTTGCAGTTTTCCTATATCTTCAAGACCCAGTGCATAAGCAGCACGGAATGTCATTCCTGCCAACACCTCAGCAGTTGTTAATTTCTCAAATGTTGCCAAAATAGAAGCCTGGGTAATTAAATTCCCCATTGGTGCAGATCCGGGATTCCAGTCGCTTGCAATAGCTAAAATAGCTCCGGCATCCAGTAATTTCCTGGCTGGTGTAAATTTTTCACCCAATCCTAAGCTTGCTCCCGGCAATGCAGTAGCTACTGTATCTGATTGTGCTAAAAATTCAATATCTTCATCAATAGTAGCTTCCAGGTGATCTGCGGATCTTGCTCCTACTTCTACTGCAATTCGGGAACTTCCCGGTGTAAACTGGTCTGCATGAACCGTAATATCAAAACCTAAATCTTTAGTTTTAAGTAGAAAATCCCTGCTCTCTTCAGGCTGGAACGCAGATTTTTCTATAAATATATCTACACGCTCTGCAAGCCCTTCTTCTTTTACTTTCGGTAAAATTTCTGTAAGAATATATTCTAAATATTCCTGATTGGTCCCGCTAAAATCTCTCGGCTTTAGGTGAGCGGAAAGACATGTGGGAACCAATCTGGCTTTTGTCTGACTCTGTGCTTTTTTAATAATCCTGAGCATTTTCAGTTCATTTTCCACATCTAATCCGTAGCCACTTTTTATTTCAATGGTTGTAATTCCTAGTGAAACCAGAAAACTGATCCTTTCAACCAATGTTTTTAATAGTTCTTCTTCTGAAGCATTTCTCGTGTGCTGAACAGAGCTCCAGATACCGCCGCCGCTTTCTGCTATTTCAAGGTAGGTTTTCCCTGCATTACGCATGGCAAAGTCATTGGCGCGGTTTCCTCCAAAGCATATATGGGTATGGGAATCTACAAATCCAGGAAGAGCAACCTGTTCTCCTTCTACAAGTTCCGTTTCTGTATCCGGGTTTTCAGTCTTTAGCATCTTAAAGTTTCCAACTTTCTGAATCAAGCCATTATCTACCAAAATTCCTCCGTCTGTAATAATATCAATTTGCTCATCGGATATTTTTCCTCTTAACGGAAGGTCTGCCAACGTAATGATCTGCTTGAAAGGTCCTATTAATTTCATTTGTTTAAGATTAAAGCTACAGCTTGTTTACAATTAAATTTTCCTCTCAAAAATACTTAAAATATCTCAATGTGCTGAATCAAAATCACCTTTAGCCTCAGCTATTGTATTTACCCTTGCCTTTACCTCAGCCTTACAATTATCCTTTTTTGACTCCTGAATTTTCTCAATCTAATCCTTAACCTTAGTCTAAATTTCCTATCTTTGAGGTAAATGAAATGAATTAATGCCAGACTTTTTACATCCAGATAAAGAAAACTACTCACATGAAGAGCTTATGCAGGAGGAGCAGATCCGTCCGCAGAGTTTTAAGGACTTTGCCGGACAGAGAAAAACTTTGGAAAACCTGGAAGTTTTTGTAAGTGCTGCCAAAAGACGTGGCGGTGCTCTTGATCATGTTCTTCTGCATGGTCCGCCGGGTCTGGGTAAAACAACTTTGGCCAATATCATTGCCAATGAGCTTGGCGTTAACTGCAAGATCACATCCGGTCCAGTTTTGGATAAGCCGGGAAGTTTGGCCGGCTTACTGACGAATCTGGAGGAAAACGATGTTCTTTTTATTGATGAAATCCACCGTTTGTCACCTGTTGTAGAAGAATACCTGTATTCTGCCATGGAAGATTATAAGATAGATATTATGCTGGAAAGCGGCCCTAATGCAAGAAGTGTCCAGATCAGTCTTAATCCTTTTACACTGGTAGGAGCAACCACAAGAAGCGGAATGCTGACGAAGCCAATGCTGGCAAGATTTGGAATTCAAAGCAGGCTTGAATATTACTCGGTTGAACTTTTATCGATGATCATTCAGCGAAGCTCAAGGGTTTTGGGAAGTAAGATTTATGAAGATGCAGCGATAGAGATTGCCAGAAGAAGTCGCGGAACACCAAGGATTGCCAATGCTTTGCTAAGAAGGGTACGTGATTTTGCTGAAATTAAAGGAAACGGAGAAATTGAAATCAATATTACAAAGTATGCATTGAATTCTCTTAATGTAGACGAGTTTGGCCTGGATGAAATGGATAACAAGATCATGCGGGTTATGATCGAAAACTTTAAGGGAAAACCTGTTGGAATTTCTGCTCTTGCTACTTCAATTGCTGAAAATCCGGAAACCCTGGAAGAGGTGTATGAGCCTTTTCTGATCCAGGAAGGATTTATCATCAGAACACCAAGGGGAAGAGAAGTTACCGACAAAGCTTATCAGCATTTAAAAATATCACGTCCGAAAAATCCGGGAGAATTATTTTAAAAGTCTATGTTTATTCCAAAATTATACAGAAGCGAAGATCATGATCTGATGAGGGAAATCATCAGGGACAATGCGTTTGCCTTACTTATTTCTTCCGTTGAAAAAATAAGAGCTACGCATTCTATGATGATCCTGAATGAGAATGATCCTGAAAATGTATATGTGGAAACTCATATATCAAGAGCCAATCCTCAGGCAAAAACATTAAAGGACGGGGATGAAGTCCTCTGTGATTTCCTGGGTGCCCATACTTATATTTCGAGCAGCTGGTATGATCATATGAACGTTTCAACATGGAATTATGAAGCTGTTCAGATCTATGGAAAAGTACAGCTTATGAATCATGACGAGCTTTACCGGCATCTTGACAAATTAACCTCAAAATATGAAAGTTTCCAGAAGTGTCCTGTCATGGTAAAGGATATGGGAAGGGAATTTGTGGAAAAGGAAATGAAGGGTGCCTTTGGGCTGAAAATAATTCCGACAGAAATATTTATCAAGCAAAAGCTTTCTCAGAACAGAAAGGATCATGATTATCAGAATATTATCTCTGAACTTGAACACTCTGATGAGAATGGAAGAAAAATTGCTGAGAAAATGAAATTAATAAAGAAATAATAATCAAAAATATATATGAAGCTATATCCAATACAATGTGGAAAATTTAAACTGGACGGCGGTGCCATGTTTGGAGTCGTCCCAAAGAGTCTGTGGGAAAAAACCAATCCTGCAGACGAAAAAAACCTGATTGAACTGGGGACAAGATCCCTGCTTATAGAAGACGGCAAGAAACTGATTCTTGTAGACTGCGGTCTCGGAAATAAACAAGATGATAAATTCTTCGGGCATTACTCGCTTTGGGGAGATGATAATCTTGATAAGAATTTAAAGAAATTCGGTTTTGTAAAAGAGGATATTACGGATGTATTCCTTACGCATCTGCACTTTGATCATTGCGGAGGGGCTATTGAATGGAATGATGACAGAACGGGATACAGACCGGCTTTTAAAAACGCTCAGTTCTGGACGAATGAAAACCACTGGCAATGGGCTACAGAACCGAACGCAAGAGAAAAAGCCAGCTTTCTGAAGGAGAATATTCTTCCGATGCAGGAAAGCGGACAGCTTAACTTTTTGCCCCTTCCTGCTACAGGAAATTACGGTTTTGCTCCCGACCTGAAAATGGATGTGATCTTTGTAGACGGACATACGGAAAAACAGATGCTTCCGGTGATTCAATATCAGGAAAAAACAATTGTTTTTGCGGCGGATCTTATTCCTACTGCAGGACACATTAACCAGGTTTATGTAATGGGATACGACACAAGGCCTCTTCTGACATTGGAAGAGAAAGGAAAGTTTCTGAAGCAGTGTGTAGATAATGAATATCTTCTGTTCTTTGAGCATGATGCCCATAATGAACTGGCAAGTCTTAAAATGACTGAAAAAGGAGTGAGATTAGACGAGATTCACAGTTTTAATGATGTTTTTGGATATTAATTTTTGATTATGGAGGATTTACATTCAGAAACACAGAAAGCAGAACCGGAACCGGCACCGGCACCCAAGGTGATCGGACTTACCGGTGGTATAGGCTCAGGAAAAACTACTGTAGCTCATTTTATAGAAGACTTTGGATTTCCGGTTTACTATTCCGATGATAGAGCGAAAGCCATTGTGAATGAAAGTGAGGATTTAAAGGTAAAAATAATAGATTTACTAGGCAATGAAGCTTATGATGCGAACGGACTGTATGACAGAAAATTTGTCGCAGATAAGGTTTTCAGTAATAAGGAACTGCTTCATGAGTTAAATGAGATTATTCATCCTGCGGTACGTATTGATTTTGAAGAATGGCTTAAAAAACAGACTAAATATCTGGTTTTTAAAGAAACGGCCTTATTATTTGAATTAAAGCTGAACCGGCAGTGTTACAAATCTCTTCTGGTCACTGCTGAAGATAATATCAGAGCCAAAAGAGTAATGGACAGGGATGGAAAAACCTACCGTGAAGTAGAATCTGTCATGGAAAAGCAGATGCCTGAAAAAGATAAGATAAAACTCGCAGACTGCATTATTTATAACAATACCAATCTGGAGGATCTTAAGGAACAGACCGAACAGATCATCTTTGGTATTGAATAAAAAAAGCCTCGTTAGAATTTTTCTAACGAGGCTTTTTTAAGTTTAAAATAACTGCCTGCTATATTTTAGTGAAGGTATTCTAACTAATCCCTATAAACACAAGTTTTATAGTATCTTAGCAAATAATCATACATTATAAACTTACAAAAGGACAAATTTCAGGTTTGCAAACCGGGCAATATCAAAGAGAATTATCTGCAATGCAGGAAAAAATAGCTCAGATACAAACGCAATTGTCTTTGGCTCAAAAAGATTTTGACAGAGCTGCAACATTATATACCCAGGGCGTAATACCAAAAGCAGAATATGATAAATATTATTATGATTATCAAGGGTTAAAAAGACAAATCTCAGGCACCAGAGAACAACAAATTGCCCAATGGCAAACGCAGAAAAGAGAGGTAGAAAGACAAATCAGTTCTTCAGGTTCAGAAGTGCAGCGTATTAATCAGGAACAAAAAAACTATATCATTACCGCTCCTATTTCCGGAAGGCTTGTTAATTTTTCCGGAATACAGAAAAATAATTTCCTGACTCAGGGACAAGACATAGGAGAAATTTCTCCGGAAGTTTCCCTGGTTGCAGAATGTTTGGTTTCGCCAAAAGATATAGGTTTTATTCATACAGGTCAAAACGCAAAATACCAAATCGACACTTATAATTATAATCAATGGGGATTATTGGAAGGCAAGGTTTCTGAAATCGATCAGAATATTAAAATTAATGAACAAACCGGAGAAGCTTTCTTTAGAGTTATCTGCCAAATGGATAAAAACTATTTACAATTGAAAAACGGCTACAAAGGACAAGTTGATAAAGGAATGACTTTTACAGCACGCTTCCATTTAATTGACCGCACATTATGGCAATTATTATTTGACCGTGTAGATGATTGGTTTAATCCAAAATTGAAATGATGAAAAAAAAGATATTGATAAAACAGCATGATATTAAAGATTGTGGTGCTGCTTGTCTTGCTTCCGTTGCTGCATATTATGGACTAAAAATGCCTATTGCTAAAATAAGGCAGATCTGCCATACAGATACCAGAGGAACAAATGTTTTAGGCTTAATACAAGGGCTGGAACAAATGGGATTTAATGCAAAAGGGGTAAAAGGGGGTATTGATGCTTTACCAGATCTTCCGTTACCCGCTATTGCACACATTATTGTTAATGGACAGATGCATCATTATGTTGTCATTTACGAAGTGACAAAAGACAAAATCACGGTGATGGATCCCGCAAGAGGAAATTGGAAGATTACAAAATAGGGGAGTTTTTAAAAGTATGGACAGGAGTGCTTATTCTATTGGAACCTAATGAGTATTTTGAACAAAGAGATGAAAAAACCAGTCTCTACAAAAGATTCTGGAACTTAGTTCAGCCACACAGAAGTATTTTAATCCAAGCTTTATTGGGAGCTTTGGTATATACTATTTTGGGATTATCAACATCTATTTACATTGAGAAAATTACGGATTATGTTCTAATAGATGGAAACAAACGGCTTTTAAACCTACTATCTGTAGGAATGATTGTAATACTGTTGTTTCAAATTTTTATTGGAGCTATGAAAAGTGTTTTGGTTTTACAAACCGGGCAGAAAATGGATAAACATCTTATTCTCGGTTATTACAAGCATTTATTAAAATTACCTCAACGGTTTTTCGATACAATGAAAGTAGGGGAAATTATTTCAAGGGTAAATGACGCCGTTAAAATAAGAACGTTTATAAATGATGTTTCAATACAGATATTTGTAAATATTTTTATTATTATTTTTTCTTTTGCGTTAATGTTTACCTATTACTGGAAACTGGCTCTGATTACTGCATTGGTTATTCCTTTTTATTTTTTAGTGTATTGGATTACCAATAAACTCAATAAAAAGGTAGAAAGGCAATTAATGGAAGAAAGCGCCGAACTGGAATCCCATTTGGTAGAGTCCATAACTTCAGTAAAAACCATCAAACAATTTGGGGTTGAAACTTTTGCCAATAATAAAACGGATAACGCTTTTTCGAAACTATTGAAGACTATTTATTCTTCGGTAATGAATGCTTTATTTTCAGGAAATTCATCAGAATTTTTATCCAGAATATTTACGATTGTATTACTTTGGGCAGGTTCAGGATATGTGATTGACAGAGTTATCACTCCAGGAGAATTATTATCGTTTTATGCTTTGATAGGGTATTTTACAAATCCTATATCTCAATTAATTGGGATGAATAAAACGATTCAGAATGCTTTGATAGCTGCCGATCGGCTTTTTGAAATCATGGATCTGGAACGTGAGAAAAATACAGATAAATTCGAATTAACAAAAGAAAATATTGGAGATATTGAGTTTAAGGAGGTAAGTTTTAGCTATGGCAGTAGAACCGAAGTTTTTACAAACTTCAATTGTCTTATAAAAAAAGGAGAAACAACTGCTATTGTTGGGGAAAGCGGCAGTGGTAAAACCACTTTAGCTTCTTTAATTCAAAATTTATATTCACTCAAAACAGGAAAAATTATGATTGGAGACTATGATATCAATTATATTTCCAACTATTCTTTAAGGAATTTAGTATCAGTAGTTCCGCAACAGATCGATCTTTTTTCAGGAAATGTGATTGAAAATATTGCTTTAGGAGAGGATTTTCCAGATATACAGAGGATTTTAAGTATCACAAAAAACCTGGGTATATTAGCTTTCGTCGAGAAATTACCCAATGGTTTTCAAACTTATTTAGGTGAAAACGGGGCTTTGCTTTCTGGTGGTCAGAAACAGAGAATTGCCATTGCAAGAGCTTTATATAAAAATCCGGAAATATTAATTTTAGATGAAGCTACTTCTTCTTTGGATACAGAATCAGAATTGGTTATTCAAAATACCTTACAGGAGTTCAGAAATCAAGGGAAAACCATGATTGTGATTGCTCACCGTTTAAGCACTATTGTCAACGCTGATACTATTTTAGTAATGAAAGAAGGTCAGATTATAGAACAAGGCAGTCACTTAGAACTTCTCAATACAGATTCTGTTTATAAATCTATGTGGAAAAAACAAGGTGCTAGATTAGATTATTAAAAATTAAAATATTATGATTGATTTTATGCTTACCATATTTTTAGCTATCATGAAGCTTTTAACTATAATTTTATAAATATCATATTTATTATAAACAAAAAGCTTCCAAAGAAAGAAGACTAAAAACACGAGTCTAGGGAGTTAATAGATCTGATAAATCACCACCCTGATCAATAAAATAAGCCCTCATTTCTGAGGGCTTATTTGTATTTGAAATTTAAATAATTATTCTTTAATAAATTTCTTTTGAACTGTTACTCCATTGTCTTCGATATCTATTACATAAATACCGTTGATCAACTTACTGACATTAACCTGGTTGTTAAGCAGAATACCGTCGCCGATAACCTGTCCTGCAGAATTGTAGATCTTATATTTAGCTTTCTTGCTTATATTTTTCACATGCAATACTGAGCTTACCGGGTTAGGGTAAATCATGATATCAGTCTGGTTAAGAGAGTTTGGTACTCCCGGTTTAGAGATTCTTACAGAGTAATCTTCTACTTCCCCGTTGGCAAAATTAGTACAGTTCACAGGAATTCCGTCTCTCATCATTGCAACTCTCATTACTACGTACTTATAGTTCGTCATACTTATATAGGCATCTACAGGTACGCTGAATGTTCCTGTCACAGGACTTGTAGTATTCGGAGGTGATGTAAATACTCTCTCATCAAGATCAAAGTATCCGTTTCTGTTGAAATCGATCCATACTGCGATTCCTTCATCATGGTTGGTTCCGTTCCATTTTTTCTCAATCGTGATCTGATTTCCTGTAGATCCCTGAACCATTTCTATGAATGTATCAGGTACTCCTGTATAATTTGTATAGCTGGAAGGTCCTGAAGCATTTTCCATTTTAGGTCTTCCATTCGGAACTACCGTAACTTTGGAAATATGTTCATTAACAGCATTTTGAGAACCCATCTGGCAGTAAGTCACTGTAGGTGTCGTGAAATAGTATGGAGGCGTGTATGTACCTGGCGTACCGCTACAAATGTTTACAACCTGCATTTCATATTTCGTTTCTTCCAGTAATCCTGTTATAGTATAAGTATTCGTTGTTAAAGGAACATTTGTCCAGCTCGGAATACCTACTTTTCTATATCTCAGGACATAAGTTGCTCCAGGGAAACCTTCCCATGTAACCTCAGCCGATGTAGGGGTAAGCTGGGTTATAGTTAATCCCGGAGGAGGAAGCTCGCATGTTCTTTCCGTAGTAAATACTTTCGGATTTGAGTACGGGTTAAGAGTATTTTCTCCAACACATTTATTTGCAACTCTTACTTCATATTTTGTATATGGATCTAAATTTGTCAGCAAATAAGTGTTTGTAGGAGGAGCAATGTTTGGAACCTGGTTCCAGGTAGCAGCTCCTACTTTTCTCCATTCCAATGTATACGTAGAGCTCGCTGCAAGTGGTGCCCATGCGATCAATGCAGAGTTAGTTGTAATATTGCTTACTGTAACGTTCGGAGGTGTAGGATCACATCTTGTTACGAATGTTTTGATCGGTGTAAATGTACCTGCGACATCTCCACAAACAGCAGCTACCTGCACTTCATAGATTGTAGCCGGAGTTAAACCGTTCAATACAAGTGGAATATTATTTAACAATGTTGAAGCATATACTTCTGTCCACGCTCCCGGAGGAGGTCCCTGAGTTCTATATCTTACAAGATAAGTAACGGTATTCGGTACTCCTGAGAAAGTAAGTGTAGCAGAATTATGAGTCGCTGTAATTCCAGGCTGGTTAGGGATACCATTACTACATGGTCTTATTCTTACCGCATAATCTTCAACTTCTCCATTGACTGCATTTTGACACAGTACCGGAGCACTGGTACGTTTAAGCACTACTCTCATGGTAGTTGTAAGCGGACCTGTATAAGCTGCTGCCGGAACAGCAAAGGTTGCAGTAATAGGAGTCGCAGTACTTGCTGCAGAGCTTATGATCTGTTCTGAGGCTTCAAAAACTCCGTTTCTGTTATAGTCTATCCAAACCGATACTGCATCATTGCTTGTTGAGCCTGTCCATCCTTTTGCTACAGAGATTTTATTATTTGCAGATCCTGCATCAAGAGTGATTAATGTTGCTGGTGTTGTATAGCTTGTATAGTTATTCTGTACAGTGGTATTACTCATCACCGGAACTCCAGGATTAGAAGATGTAACGGTTACATTAGAAATGTGGTCGTTAGTTCCTGTACCTGTCATCGGACAGTATGATAATGGTGGTGTCGTAAATGTTGACGAAGAACTATATGCTCCTAATGGTCCGGTTCCACATTGTGTAGCAACCTGTACATTATAGGTAGTCTGTTCTGTAAGATTGGTAATCGTATATGTACTTACACCGGCAGCTAAAGTTTGCGTCTGCCAAGCTCCTGCAGGAGCAACTCTCCATCTTATGGTGTATGTAGCATTTGTTGCACCAATCCAGGATACGTTTACTGTTGTAGACGTAAGATTGGTAAGCGTAAGACTCGCAGGTGGTGCTGTAGTACATGCCGGCTGATCTATTAATTTCACGGCATAATCTTCTACCTCACCCCATGTGAAAGTTCCACATGCAGCAGCACTAGCAGATTCTCTTAAGGCTACGCGCATACGGGTATTAAGTGTACCTCCGTAAACGGCAGCACCAGAAGGTACCGCAAATGTAGCTGTTACCGGAGTGGTTGTGCTACTTCCTGAAGTTAAAACCTGTTCGTTAGCTTCAAATACACCATTTCTGTTAAAATCTATCCAAACACCAGTTCCAAAAGAATACTGAGTGCCCGGCCAGTTTTTAGCAATAGAAATTGAATTACCTGCAGATCCTCTTACCAATGTAATTAATCTGGCAGGATCTGTACTGTAATCTGTATAGTTGCTAAAATCTGAATTACTAACCATTACGGTTGAGTTAGTAGGCGTCACTGTTACGTTACTAATAAATCCATCAACAGTAGTACTGGTTGATGATGATGTACAGTAGCTAATCGCCGGTGTCGTAAAGAATACTCCTGATGAGAATGCTCCTTGTGTTCCACCACAAATGGTAGCTACCTGAACCTCATATTGAGTTTGTTCCAATAAACCTGAGATAAGCTGGTTACTTGCCAATACTGCAGTGGTTGGAAGAGTGATCCATGCACCTGCAGGCGCCTGTCTGTATCTTACCACATAGCTTGCTCCTGTAGCTGCTGCCCATGTAACGTTGGCTGAAGTAGGTGTCAAGTTATTTACTCCAATGTTAGTTGGAGGAGTGGCACTACAAGCCTGCAGATCAATAAGACTCACTGCATAATCTTCTACTTCACCCCATGTAAATGTTCCACAAGCTGAAACTGTAGAGCTTTCGGCTAAACCTACTCTCATACGAGTTGTAAGATTCCCACCATAAACAGCTGCACCGGAAGGTACCGTAAAGGTAGCAGACACCGGAGTTGTTGTATTACTTGGAGAAGTTAAAACGCGCTCAGTTGTTTCGAAAATACCATTTCTGTTAAAATCGATCCAAACTCCTGTGCTAAAACCATATTGATAACCCGGCCAATTTTTCGTAACCGTCACTGTATTATTTGCACTTCCTCTTACTAAAGTAACCAATCTTGTAGGATCAGTACTGTAATCAGTAAAATTACTGAATCCGGAATTACTTACCATAGAAGGAGCTGCTGTTGAATTCACAGCAACCTGACTAATAAAACCATCTATTGTTGAACTTGTAGAAGCGGCAGAACAATAGCTGATCGCTGGCGTTGTAAAAGTTGAACTTGCTGAGAATGCGCCCTGGGTACCTCCACAAATGGTAGCTACCTGGACTTCATATTGAGTTTGTTCTGTTAATCCTGATATAACCTGACTCCCTGTTAATGGAGTATTTACAGGAATAGTGATCCACGCACCTCCAGATACAGGTCTGTATCTCACTACATAGGTTGCTCCGGTAGATGGAGTCCATGAAACGTTAGCTGAAGTTGGTGTTATGCTCCCTATTGCAATACCTGCAGGTGGCGCAGTTGTACAAGGCTGTAAACTTACACTTACCAACTGTAATCTTGGGATGTTATCGTATCTTGTTGATGCAGTAGGTGGTGCCGATGGATTAGGATCTGTAGTATCATTATAATAAAGGATACCTCTGTTGGTTCCTGCATTATAGTTCCCCCAGCCTGTTCCCGGCGAACCTGAATAGCCTGATGTATTCTCATCTACCCCTACAACAATATTATCGGTGCCATTCCACAGGAATGGAGTTGATAATTGAAGGGTCACCCAGTTTCCACTCGTTATAGCAGGTAATGTTCCTGCAAAAACTTGTGTTAATGAAGCTGCAGGTACCCAACTGGTTGTCGTAGCAAAATTGGCTTGGGTTGTATTCCCCATATATACTACCCAATCATTGTAATTGGTTTGTGGCAATACAGCTGAATCAACGTAAAATTTTATAGCTGTAATATAATTTGCCGTTCCGACTGCAGCCGAAACTTCAGCAGCAGTATAGATCTGCTGAGAATAATTATATCCATAATATGAATATATAGGAAGCTGAACCATGGAGGTAGTTCCCGTCCCAATCTGCCCCGTTTGACCATAGACTTTGGAAACAAAGCCTATATTTACTAAACACAGAAAGAGTATTAAAGAAGTAAAGAGTTTCTTCATAATGTTCTCATTATTATATTAATCATACAAATCTAATAATTTTTTCACTATTAATATATCCATTCAAATATTTTTTTGTAAAAATTTCACAATAATAATACATTTTACACATTAAAACATAAAATCCCCAGGCTAGCCTGAGGATCTTATATTATATTTAATTTTTGTTATTTTTTGATGAACTTGGATCTGAACTGATCTTTTTCTTTTTGATCAATTGTGATAACGTATCCTCCTTTTACTAAAGATGAAACATTAATTTTTCCGTCATTAATATTTCCACTTCCTACCAGTTGACCGGCAGTATTGTAAATTTTATAGGCCGCTTTATCTGAAACTTTAGTTACATTCAGAATGTCGCTGGCTGGGTTAGGATATAATTGAATCCCGTCCTGAGGATTAGCAATGTCTTTTGTTCCTAAAACAGCTGTAACTACAACATTATAATCTTCAAACTCTCCATAGGTACCATATGCACCACAAGCATTTGCAATATATTGATTGGCTGTGGTAGTATACAACATACCCACACGCATCCTAAGGCCTAAACCTGTAACTGCGGTTGCAGGCACTGTGAATGTAGCCGTAACAGGACTTGCGGTAGTTGTTGTAGAAGTCAGAATTCTTTCAGAATCTTCAAAATTTCCATTTCTGTTAAAGTCGATCCAAGCTGAAGTTGCCCCAGAATATGGTCCGGTACCGCTTAACCATCCTTTTCCAACTGACAAGGTATATGAATTACCTGCTATTAGGTTTACCTGTAATGACGGGTTGGTAGAATAATCTGTGTATAAACTAGCAGAAGAAGTATTATTTAAGTTTGCCAGAGTAACGTTTGCAATATGATCGTCAGTGTCATCATCAGAAGATACTGTACAATAAGTAAGCCCAGGTGTTGTAAAGTTTGATGAAGCAGAGTAAGCTCCAGGAGTTCCTGAACAAACAGCAGCTACCTGAACTTCATAAGCGGTACCATCAAGAAGATTCGATAACGTTATATTGCTGCTTGACGTTGTGGTTTGTTGCCAGGTAACTTCTGATACTTTTTTATAACGAACAATATAAGTTGCACCAGTAATAGGAGCCCAGCTTACACTTGCAGCACTTGTAGTCACATTGCTAACAGCAACTCCAGTCGGAGCAGAACCATCACATGCAGCAAAAGTAGTAACCAAAACTGATTTAATAGCATAGAATACATTCCCAATAGAAGAGATTCTTAATTTAATTGTCTGCCCGTTCAATGAAGAAGGGAAAGTTATACTTTCGGAACCATCATTAGCAGTAGTAGCTAATAAGGTCGTCCACGTTGCACCATTAGGATCTGTAGTGTAATCGATTTTCACATTTGCTACACTGTATGGTGCAGCTGTAGTATTTGCTACATCCCATTCAACTGTAGTAGCTGCATTAGATGCGGCATATTGAGTATTGATTTTGAACGGTCCGTCATTACCTACAACAATAGTTTGTTCTGCAAACTGAGTTTGCTGCTGAGCAGGATCAGGATTATTATCTCTTACCGTCACAGCATATTTACTAGTTCTAGGAACCATAGAAACCGACTCCCATCCATTATTTGAGTTATTTAAAACTCCTGCCAATACGGAAGACAATTTAGGGAAATATCTTGTTGGGTTTGTTGTTGGTGCTAGAGATCTGAATGAAGCCCCAGTAGTGGTAGTCCCCAAATTAGTTTTATTAATCGTAGTACTTGCATTATCAACCTCTTCCCATGTATAAGTCATAGGATTGTTTTCTGCATCTGTAGCGGAAGCTGTTAATACGAATGCAGTTCCTTTAGGAATGTTATATGTAGGTAAGGCAGCAATTACCGGTGCGTTGTTTGCAATAGATGTTTCTATATCACAAGTTTTACTAATCAGATTTGCCTGAACCTGCTTGATACTTGCAATATGGAAATAGGCATCAGAGTGTGGCTGAACATCAGTATTTGCTCCGGTAATACCCGCATATCCCATAATGGTGGATCCTGATCCTGGCTCAACATTTACCCCAGACCCTTCAAGAGCATGAGAGAATGTATGGTTTGCACCTAATTGGTGCCCCATCTCGTGAGCTACATAATCAATATCGAAATTATCACCTTGAGGAATACCATCTGCAGGTGATGTATATCCTGAACCTTTAGCTTTAGTAGTATTTGTTGCAGGGTTTACACAAACACAACCAATACATCCTGCATTACCGCCACCACCAGAAGCTCCGAATAAGTGTCCGATATCATAAGCAGCATTTCCTACGTTTGCTGTTAATGTTTGCTGTAATTCCAAATTCCAGGCTCCACCTGCTCCAGTGGATGCTACCGAATAAGGATCCGTAGCCGCATTTGTATAAATTACATTTGGAAACTCCTGTAAAATCAGATGGAGTGCAAAATCTTTTTCAAACACACCATTCACTCTCGTTAATGTTGCGTTAATAGCTGTAAGTGCACCAGCAACAGTTCCTCCGTGAAAAGCCGTATACTCACCTGTTACTGACATTACCAGTCTCATAGTTCTGTACTTCTTATCAGACATTTTTGAGAAATCAGTTGGCTGATTGGTAAATGTTTTACCATTTTCATACATCTGGTTGATTTGATTTATAGCAGCTGAACCCTCTTCAGTACTACAAACAAAGCTCTTTCCTGCTGTTGGTTTTGTCTTAGGATGAACTCCATATACCGTTTTATCTGCATTTTGTGGCTCTATAAACTCATAATTTCCATCTTTTATAATCATCGACTGGAAGTCATTGTTTGATAAAGAGAATCTCAGATATTTAGAAGGATCATTAATACCAACTCCCACATAAGATCCCAGTTGATATTTATCAGCTAGTGATTGTACAACAACCGGGGAGCTGTATACTGCAAATTTTTCAATTTTACCATTCAGTGTTGGTAAAGAAATTTCGACAGGTTTTGCATTTGGGCCTGTTTCCTGAGCGTTTTTAAGTTGGCCCTTAATCTGATTAAGATCTAACTTATAATAATTACGTACCAGAGAGAACTTTTCCTTTCCTCTCTCATAGCTGGTGGGTGTCCACTGTGCCAAAGCAGACCCGCCTATCAAGCTACAAAATAAAGCAGTAATGATTTTTTTCATAAAAAAGATTATTTTTTAAATTTCTCAAAAATAACCATACATTAACAAATAAACCAAAAAATAATTGATTTATTTTGTTTTTTTTCAAAACTCATTTAAAATATAGGGTGTAAAAACATAAAAAAGAAATAAAAAAAGCACCAGAGATATTTCTAGTGCTTTTTATAATTATATAGGAATTATAACTAATTTACTCCACTTTTATACAAATTCAATATTTTAGAAAGTATCATTTATACAAGGTCTTTACAAACATCAATAAACTTGTTTTATTCTAAAATTTATAGGCAATATTCCAGGCAAAGCCCATATTGAATTTAGCCGAACTTTTACCAAATCCGGGAACGATCATCGGGGTAATATCATCCTGTTTGGAAGTGTATACCAAATACCTCGGCTGAAGATTGATATCTATATAAAAATTAGATTCAAACAGCTGTACTCTTCCTCCCAAGGTTCCTTCTACCCATGCAGAGGTTTGTGATGAAGAAGGAAATGACACAGATGAAGCACTGCCACCAAATCCGCGGACCGGAACTGCCATATACTCCTGATTGTAGAACGCCCCTCCTATTTTACCTCCTGCATAAAAACCGTTGAATTCATTTTCAAGGTCTTTTGCCAGCATATAAAAAGCGCCGAGCTTTACAAAGAGACCGCTTGCCTTGGCATCGTAACCGTTTTTTTGATATACATTTTTCTCAAAACCGGCTTCTGCAATTGCATGAATATTTCCTTTCACTTTTGATGAAATAAAGCCCTGGTAAAGCATTCTATCCGAGAAAAAGGAAATACCTGTATTAAGAACATCAAAACCTACCATAAAATTCGGCTTGTATTTCTCCTGAACTTTTTTGGTTTCCTGAGTTTCCTTTTTTTCCTGGGCGAACCCGGCTATTCCTATTATGCTAAAAAAGAAGGAAAAGATTAGTCTTGTCTTCATTCTCAATTTGGTTTTGTCCTGCTTCGAGCTTTTGTACAGGATTTGATTGTATTAATTCTGAGTTTAAATTCTCATACGTTTTTTTGATTCCGCAACCCGGAGAAACGTATGTACTTTTCGTAGTATACTTAACGCGAACGTGAGATTCTGTCCCTTTATCTGCAAGCCTGAAATAAACATCTGTATAAGGGGAATCATCCACTCTTAACGGGATAAGCCTTGAATCTATTTTCTCAGCTTTACCCAGCTGTACTTTACCGGAACCGTAATCTACGGCTACATATAATGAATCCAAAATAACTGCTTTACCAGACTCAAGAGACTTGAATGCCACTTTTATCCTGGGTGTCCCTTCACCGCTTTCGCAGATATCGTCATCTCCACCACAGGAAAAGAACATTCCAACGAAGCAGATCATGATGAGAAATTTAAAATATTTCATCTGCATTTTTTTATTTTTTATTTTGGTCAGATGGAACTTACGTTTCATATTAAGATTTGAAATCAAATTTAAATAAATTTATTTTTTAATCAGCAACGCTATGTTTTCTACGTGGTGGGTTTGCGGGAACATATCTACCGGCAGGATTTTCACCAAAGTATAGTGTTCTTTCATCAGAGCAAGGTCTCTTGCCTGTGTTGCTGAGTTACAGCTTACATAGACTACTTTTTCCGGAGCAAGTTTCAATATCTGTTCTACCACTTTCTGGTGCATCCCGTCTCTTGGCGGATCGGTAATTAAAACATCTGCTTTCGGATGATTTTCTAAAAATTCATCGTTAAAGACATTTTTCATATCTCCACAATAGAATGTTGTATTGGTAAGACCATTTAATTCGGCATGCTCAATGGCTGCATCAATGGCCTCCTGAACAGATTCTATGCCTATAACGTGTTTTGCATTTCTGGCAACATATTGGGCAATAGTTCCTGTTCCTGTGTACAAATCATACACTACTTCATCACCTTTTAAATCTGCAAATTCTAATGTTTTTCTGTAAAGTTCCAAAGCTTGTTTGTAATTGGTCTGAAAGAATGATTTAGGACCTATTTTAAACTTCAGTCCATCCATTTCTTCCATCAGGAAGCCTTCTCCGGAATAAATATTGATATCCAGATCGTAAATAGAATCATTCTGCTTTGGGTTGATAGCATACACTAAGGTTTTGATCTGTGGGAATTTCTCCAGCAGGAACTGAAAAAGCTTTTCTCTGTTTTCTTTTTCTTCTCTGTAAAGCTGGAATAGTACCATCCATTCACCTTTAGAATTCTGCCTCATCATTAAAGTCCTCAAAAAGCCTTCCTGATTTCTTACATCAAAAAAGTCTAACCCGTTGTCTACACCATAATTTTTTACAGCCAGACGTATGGCATTGGACGGATCTTCCTGCAGGAAACATTCTTTAAGATCCAGAATCTTACTCCACATTCCGGGAATATGGAAACCTAATGCGTCCTTGCTCCCAAAGTTCTCTTCAGAACTTATTTCGTATTGGGTAAGCCATCTCGCGTTGGAAAAGGAAAATTCCATTTTATTTCTGTAGAAATACTGTTCTTCCGCGCCTAAGATCGGAACGGTTTCAAAATCATCAATTCCGCCGATTCTTTTAATATTATTATAGACTTCCTGCTGCTTGAAATCGAGCTGTTTTTCGTAACTCATGTTCTGCCACTTGCATCCGCCGCATGTTCCGAAATGAATACATTTGGGATCTACTCTGAATGGAGACTTCTCCACAATTTCTATGGTTTCAGCCTCATAGTATTTGGATTTAGATTTTTTTACTCTGGCATTGACTACATCTCCGGGAACTGCTCCCGAAATCAGTACGGTTTTTCCTTCTTCGGTTTTTCCTATGGCAACACCTTTTGCCCCTGCACCAAACAGTTTAATATTTTCAAGAATTATATCTTTCTTCTTTCTCATCCCTAAAACTCAATTTCTTTTATGGCCGGACGAACCCTCCGACTCATCCTAAATTCTATTTCTATTTTTTCTAATACACCGAAAACAATCTTCCGGTTTGGTTCCGCAAAAATACAATAAAAAAAACCTTATCCGAAGATAAGGTTTCCATCTATATTAAAGTTTATTATTTTGTTGGGGCAGGCTGAGGATTTACAGGCTGCGCTGAAGGATCCATCGCTCCCGGCTGCATCTGAATATTAGGCTGCACTTTTGGTGCAGAAAGACCTGTAAGTTTATCCAGAACCGTTACTACTTCCTGCTCGCCAAGGTTTACAAAAGATCTGCTTGCAATTTTACCGTCTTTATCCACGATCACAAAGCAAGGCAGTTTAAATCCGTAAACTCCATATTTTTTAGCAATATCGGATTCCAAACCTTTTTCTCCATAAACATTTGTTCCCGGAATTCCTTTTAATAATGAACTGCTGGTTTTTACAAACTGGTCTTTGGTATCATCTACATTTACAAAAACAAAGTTCATTTTAGATTTATAGAAATTCACAACTTCTTTTAGTACCGGCACTGTAGCTTCACTGATATAAGGATTCCATGATGCATAGAAGAACAGCATGTATGGTTTTCCTTTATTTTCAGAAAGCTGATAAGATTTGCCGTCTGCTTTTACCAATGATGCTTCCGGTGCAGCCTCTCCTATTTTTACTCCATTGATTGCCACCTGCATTTTAACTAAGTCTGCTTTGATACCGGCATCTGTAATATCTGCATCAATGATTTTCTTAACTTTTTCTGTATTCTTTGCAGGAGCGCCCGGATGAATATCCTGAGCTACTACAAACGCTAACAGATAATCCTTAGCAGTCTGCGAAACTTCTTTTCTGTCTTTCAGGAACTGTGCGAATACTTCAGAAGTAATAAGGTCTGTTTTCCCTTTAGTCTTTGCTTCAGCATATTTCTGAAAGTCAGGGCTCATTTTTACAAGAAGATATTGTCTGTATAATGGAATAGTCTTCACCATTACATCTTTATTACCTTCCAGTTTTGTTTCATAATCCTGGAATGCTTTTGATACTTTAAATGATGGATTTCCCGACATCTGGCGCTGTGACATTTCATAGTTGGCAAGAAGGTTAAGGATGGTTACTTTCACATCATTCTTTTTCCATTCCAAGATACCTTTGCTTGGATTATTTTTCTGAGCAAGATCTTCTACATTTTTATTGATATCTACTTCAATTTTCTGAGCTCCTTTTAAGAATGTTTTTTCGTCTCCTGACATTAGCTGCTGGATATTGATTTTGCTTCCATACTCACCCAAGAACTTTTGGCTGGCCTGAAGGAAATCATTGTTTTTCTTAGCATCTCCTGTAACGACGAACTCATTTGGAAAGGTCATTGCATTTCCGGAAATATTCAGGTTCTGCCCGCCTTCAAGATAGATCAGGTTCTGTCTCCCTGCATAGTTGATTACGTACATCCCATCTTTAGGAGCTTCGAAGCTTCCTGTAAAGTTTCCATTTTTATCTAAACCAATATTAACAAGTGGAAGGGTTGCCACACCTGAAGCTTCAACAAATTCAATTCTTTCGAGTGGTGAACTTCCGGTAATTTTTCCTTTAACTTCAACTTTTTTTGAACAAGACATCACAAAGACTGTGATGATAAACAATAAAAGATATTTTTTCATTTCGATTTTAATATTACGCAAAAATACGTTTTTTACGGTTTGTTAATTAACACTATTTATTTTTTTTGAAAATTTTATGAGAACCTGTAAAATGGATACTTAAGGCCCTTTTGGTTCTGTAAAATTTTCCCGGAAAAGAAACAATCCTTTCCCATACACCAAGTGCTCACCAAATATAGACTTATTAAATTAAAGAATATCTGATCCTATCTACACCTTAACAAATTTTAACAGCTAAAGTATAGGTATAAAAAAATCGTCTCCATAGCGAAGACGATTTTTTTATGTATTTGAATGGGTTCTATCCCTGATCTACCATAGCAGCCATATATTCTCTGTTCATTCTGGCAATGTTTTCAAGAGAAATTCCTTTCGGACATTCAACTTCGCAAGCTCCAGTATTTGAACAGTTCCCGAATCCTTCTTCGTCCATGGCTTTTACCATGTTCAGAACTCTTCTTTTTGCTTCTACTCTACCTTGAGGTAAAAGAGCATACTGAGAAACTTTAGCTCCAACGAATAGCATTGCAGATCCGTTTTTACAAGTAGCTACACACGCACCGCATCCGATACATGCTGCAGCATCCATTGCTTTGTCTGCATCTTCTTTAGGAACCAGAATAGCATTGGCATCTAATGTATTACCTGAAGTGTTCACAGAAATAAACCCTCCGGCAGCCATTACTCTGTCGAATGCGCTTCTGTCTACCATTAAGTCTTTGATCACCGGGAAAGCTGCACTTCTCCAAGGTTCGATAACGATGGTTTCACCGTCTTTGAACATTCTCATGTGAAGCTGACACGTTGTAATTCCTGTATCCGGACCGTGAGCTCTACCATTGATGTAAAGAGAGCACATACCGCAGATTCCTTCACGACAATCGTGGTCGAAAGCGATGGGTTCTTTTCCCTCGTTAATAATATTCTCGTTCAAAATATCTAACATTTCCAAGAAAGAAGAATCTGTAGAAACATCCGATATTTTATAGGTCTCGAACTGACCTTTCGTTTTGCTATTTTTTTGTCTCCAAATTTTTAAGGTAAGATGAAGGCCTTTTTTTGCACTCATAATGTTATATTTATAGGTTGGAGATTATTTGTAACTTCTTGCTTTAACTTCAATGTTTTCGTAGATCAGATCTTCTTTGTGCAGAACTTCAGTTGTGATATCATCTGTTTGATATTCCCAGGCTGCAACATATTTGAAGTTAACATCATCTCTTTCAGCTTCACCTTCAGGAGTAGCATGATCTTCTCTGAAGTGCCCACCACAAGATTCGTTTCTGTGTAATGCATCAATCGCCATTAGTTGCCCTAGTTCAATGAAATCTGCCACTCTGAAAGCTTTTTCAAGTTCAGTGTTCATTCCATCAGCATCACCAGGAACTTTCACATCACTCCAGAATTCTTTTTTCACCTGAGCAATTTCATCGATAGCTTCTTTCAAACCCTCAGGAGTTCTTCCCATTCCCACCTTATTCCACATGATGTGTCCTAATTTTTTGTGGAAATAATCTACTGAATGGGTTCCTTTATTATTTAAGAAGAAGTTTACTTTGTCTTTAATTTCTTTTTCAGCCTGATCAAACTCACCAGAAGTTGTAGGAATGGTTCCTGTTCTGATATCTGCAGAAAGATAATCTGCAATGGTGTAAGGAAGTACGAAATATCCGTCTGCCAAGCCTTGCATCAAAGCAGAAGCTCCCAACCTGTTAGCTCCGTGATCTGAGAAGTTAGCTTCACCGATTACGAAACATCCGGGAATAGTAGACTGAAGGTTATAATCAACCCAAACCCCACCCATTGTGTAGTGAACAGCAGGATAAATCTTCATTGGAGTTTTGTAAGGATCATCAGCCGTAATTTTTTCGTACATCACGAAAAGGTTACCGTATTTTTCCTCAATCCAAGCTTTTCCTAAATCATAGATCTGCTGATCTGTAGGATTGTGAATATGCTTTTCAATAGCAGCCTCTTTACCTTTTTTGATGATCTCTGTAGAGAAATCTAAGTAAACACCTTCTTTAGTGTCATTATTTTCGATTCCGAAACCAGCATCACATCTTTCTTTACCAGCTCTGGACGCAACGTCTCTAGGCACTAAGTTTCCGAATGCAGGATACCTTCTCTCTAAGTAATAGTCTCTATCTTCTTCTTTAATATTTTCAGGTCTTAATTTACCTTCTCTGATCGCTACAGAATCTTCAATTTTCTTAGGAACCCAGATTCTTCCTGAGTTTCTTAATGATTCAGACATCAAAGTCAGTTTAGACTGCTGTGTTCCGTGAACCGGAATACAAGTCGGGTGGATCTGTACATAGCAAGGGTTGGCAAAGTATGCTCCTTTTTTGTGGATCTTCCAAGCCGCAGAAACATTAGATCCCATTGCGTTGGTAGAAAGGAAATAGACGTTTCCGTAACCTCCTGATGCAATAACAACCGCGTGAGCAGAATGTCTTTCAATCTCTCCCGTTACAAGGTTTCTTGCGATAATTCCTCTCGCCTTTCCGTCTACAATTACCAACTCCATCATTTCATGACGGTTATACATCTTGATTCTCCCTTTACCGATCTGACGGCTCATTGCAGAATAGGCACCTAACAATAACTGCTGCCCTGTTTGTCCTTTTGCATAGAATGTTCTTTTTACCTGAACCCCACCAAATGAACGGTTATCTAACTGACCGCCGTAATCTCTACCGAAAGGAACACCCTGCGAAACGCACTGGTCGATAATATTGGCAGAAACCTCAGCTAATCTGTAAACGTTAGCCTCTCTTGCTCTATAGTCACCACCTTTGATGGTGTCATAGAATAATCTGTACGTAGAGTCACCGTCGCCCTGATAGTTTTTAGCGGCATTGATACCTCCCTGAGCTGCAATTGAGTGTGCTCTTCTTGGAGAATCCTGGTAGCAGAACGCTTTTACATTATATCCCTGCTCAGCTAAAGTAGCTGCTGCAGAACCACCTGCCAAACCTGTACCTACAACTATAATATCAATTTTATCTCTGTTGTTTGGTGCAACAAGGTTCATATGGTCTTTATGATGCTTCCATTTATCCTTTAAAGGACCAGCCGGAATTTTTGAATCTAATTTACTCATAATTGGTATACTGATATTATTGAGTTACGAAGTGATAAATTGCAATAAAAATAAAACCTGCAGGAATAAGGATTGAGTACCATTTTCCAAAAGCTTTGATTACCGGAGTATATTTCGGATGTCTTGCCCCAATAGACTGGAAAGAAGACTGGAAACCGTGAGCTAAATGCAATCCCAGTAAAATAAAAGAAATTACATATAAAACTACTCTCCAAAGATCTGCAAACTTGGCGTGCAGGTCTCCCCAGAAACGTGTTTCTTCGATCGGCAGCCCGTCAACATATTTGTAATTCATTTCGTGAAGCCAAAAGTCATACAAATGAAGAAAAACAAAAGCCAGAATCACAGCACCGGAAATAATCATATTTCTGGACATCCACGTAGAATTGTGAGAAGGATTGTTTGAATTGTATTTCACAGGGCGTGCTTTTTGGTTTTTAATTTCCAAAACAAATCCCATTACAAAATGGAAAACGACAGCAAATATCAAAATTGGCTGCATTACAAATTGAATAAGAGGATTGTACCCCATGAATTGCGAAGCATTGTTGTACGCATCCTCACCAAAAACCGACAAAAGGTTTACAGAAAGGTGCATCACCAGAAATATCAGCAAAAACATAGCCGACAATGCCATTGCATATTTTCTACCTATCGTAGAACTCGTTAAACCTGCCATATAAGTTTACATTTGATTTTCCACAAAATTAAGAAATGTTAACTATATCAAAAAGTGAGAAATCTCACAATTAGACAGTTTGTAATCTTTCTAAATAAGATTCTATCACATTATTTAAAGGAAAAAACGAAAAGTGCTGTTTATTATTTCAAATCATAAATTTTGCCATTATAAACTACCTTTTCTGCCGTTTCGGGAAAGGTTTTTATTTGCAGAGTCTGAATGCGTCTGGAAGAACAGTAAGGGCCGGCTATAAATTTGAAAATTTTCTTCTTGTCGGAACTTTCTGCTATCCAGAAACACGCCTTATTTCCTTTCTTTACTGATAATACTTTAGTTTTATTAAAATTATGAAGGAGTATTTCTTCTTTCTGATTCTCAAAAATACTAAACCCTGTTCTGATTATAAAAAAAGCTAAAATCACCGCGGCTACCCTGATTAAATTTTTAAGATTGATATTTAAAAGCATTGGTCTCAGCATATACACGACAACAAATAAAGTTAAGGCTTCAGCAATATTCATCGCTATATTGGAGTAAAATAACATATCCCTATCTGAAAACCAGTGAATAAGGTTCAATAAAATCTGGATAGATCCGTCATATATAAAATTGATCCACGTAAAATCGATCTTCAGTCCCACGAGTACCGTCATTAAAAAAGAAAATACAATTAATATTTCTGAAAACGGAACGATCAGAATATTGGCAGGAACAGAAACCAATGAGAACTGATGAAAATAATAGAGAACCAGCGGAAGTGTCGCCAGTTGTGCGGAAAGAGAAATGGTAATGGTATTGCAGATTAACTTCTTAAAATAACCATTCTGCCGTGGAAAATATTTCAAAAGTGGCTGATTCAGCCAAAAAATCCCCAACACAGCCAGAAAGCTGAGCTGAAAACCGACGTCGAAAAGCTGCTGTGTATCAACAACTAAAATAATCATTGCCGATAAAGAAAGGGAATGAAGCAAATCCGGTTTTCTCTGAAGAAGGACATAAACAAAATATACCGTCAGCATAATGCACGACCGTATCACAGAATTTCCGAAACCAATAAATACAGCAAACATCCAGATAAAGGCAATACTGGACATTACAGCATACTTCCTGAACCGTAACGGGCTGAACCGCATCAATAAAAAGTAGAACATCCCGAAAATGACGACAATATGTGTTCCTGAAATAGCCAGTAAATGAACCATTCCGGACCTGTTGAAATCCTCTACCGTCTCAGAATCCATTTCTGTTCTGTCTGCCAGAATAATTCCTTTTAAGAATTCCCGGGTCCTGGAAGACATTTCAACATTGTCAATCTTTTGGAGTGTTGCTAATCTGCGCTGCTGAATCTGTTCATTGAGACTTAAATCTGTTCTCTCTGCCGAATAAATATTTTTGGAAATAGAGCACTGATATTCAATATTTTTCCTTTTTAAATACTTTGCATAATCAAACTGAAAATCGTACTCTGGAGATCTTGGTTTCGATAGGTAAGCATCGGCTTTATAGTAGTGCTCAAAATCAAGTTCTTTATTTGTTTTCGGGATATACACAATGGCATTGAAATTTTCTTTTCCGGCACGGATAACGGCTTCATATTTTTTATTCTTTTCTGTAGAATTCAGTTTTTTGGAGATCTTAAAGAATACTGTTGTGTTTTGAGGAACAGAGAGGTTACCGGACGAAAAAGTATTGAAAAAATGAAGGATTATCCCGGCTCCGAAAAACATCAATCCCAGCAGTATTGCTTTTATTTTATGGAGAAAATAAAAATTCAGAAGACACAAAAGGAAAATTGATAAACAGCTCGCGGAAACCATATAAATTATAGTTTTATCCAGCCCCACTTTGTCCTGAAGAAAGATTCCAAGGATAAAACAGACGGATAAAATGAGAAGTGGCTGCTTATTCAACTGTGCGATATTTATAATCAAAAAGTAATTAATTTATTTGATTATTACATAACACAGATTTTGCAGAACCAAGACCTTACTTACCATTAAATGAACAATATACGGCTTGATTATTTACTATAAATTCAGGTTTTAAATGAAAAAATAAAAGCCATCTGCAGAAGATAGCTTTGTAATAAAAAACTGCATATGACAGCAGTTTTTATTTTTAATTTAAATTTTCAATGCCCTATTTTCTTTTGTAAATAAATAGTCTTGTAAAAATGTAATTTCCCGAATTATTTCCCGTTTAAAAAATGGTCCGTCAACCGTTTGGTTTCTTTTATATAGAACCAGGAATCTTTTCCGTAGTCTTCATATTTGAAATTTCCTGATTTTTTAGGAATTGCAGGTTCAATCTGCGTTCCTTCATGCCATTCGTTGAAAGAAGTGATCCCGATAAAGTCCGGATTTACTTTTTTGGCAGCATCAAACATTCTTTCATAATATTTTCCATTTTCCCTGCTTTTGAAATTGGCTTCATTCCAAGGCCTTATTCTGGTGTCGGAATACCCCGGGCCTACACATGGGATAAAAATAAGGCTGTGGTCCTTTGCAAATTGGGAAAGATAGCTCCAGTTGGAAGTTGTGCTTCCGAAAACAAAACCTTCGCTGGCAAAATAAGTATAAAAGCCATCAAAGCCGGCTTTGTCAAAAAAATCTGAATGTTCTTTCTCAACCCATAAACCTATATAAAGTCCATCCAACTCTGTGTTCCGAATTGTCTTTCTGCCATTTTCAGAAAGAAGTTCTGACCATTCTGACGGTGAAATTTTATAACTGTCGTAAACATAGTACAATGGCTTTCCATCTTTTCTGTAAAAGGCATGATGATGGGAATAGGTCTTCACCAGATAAGAAAGCTGTTCTCTAAGCTCGGTTACATTTTTATAAAACGGCTCTATGTGAAAAGCAACCTTCAGATTAAACTGGTCAGCTATGTCCAGATATTGGGCAATACTTTTATCAACAAATGAATCTTTTCCCAGCCAGCTTAAAACAACCACTCCAACACCGGATTCCTGGATCATTTTCATGTGCTTTTTAATAATGGCCGGATCATTGGAGCTGTAATTTCCCAAAGCGGGATAGAAATTAGCGCCAATATCGTCTGCGCCTTTGTAGTTTCCTAAGTTGTTCCATTTGGGATTGCTCCAGTGGGGCAAGATATCATGGTTCCAATGAGCATACTTTCCATCTATCTCTGGATTTGCGTACCATCCATAATAGAAAATCTGAAATTTATCTCTGGACTTGCTGTCTTGAGCAAAGCTTTTCGGTGAAATGCAGGTCAATAAAATTAAAACCAGAATGCTTTTAAAAAAATTCATTTGATAAAAATTTAAATCTATAAAATTAGAAGAGCCATTAAATACTTAAAATTACCTCAGCAGCTTTTTCACTGGCTCCTTTTCCGCCTAGCTTTTCTCGTAAAAGACTGTAATCTGCCAAAACCTGGTTTCTTTTTTCTCCTTCTATCATTTTATTGAGCTCTTCTACAAGATTTTTGGTATTGAGATCAGCCTGGATCAACTCCTTTACAACTTCTCTATCCATGATCAGATTAACCAGAGAAATATATTTAATGTTTTTAACGAGCCTCTTTGCAATGGCGTAAGAGATTTTGCTTCCGCGGTAGCACACCACTTCCGGAACATTAAGCAAAGCTGTTTCCAGTGTTGCAGTTCCCGAAGTTACCAGGGCGGCTTTCGAGCATCTCAGCAGATCGTATGTTCTGTTGGAAACAAAATGAACATTATCATCCACATATTTTTGATAGAATTCTTTCGGAAGGCTTGGTGCACCGGCAATCACAAACTGGTAATTTTTGAAATACGGTCTCACGGAAAGCATTATTTCAAGCATTTTTTCCACTTCCTGCTTCCTGGAACCGGGAAGAAGTGCAATGATTTCTTTATCATTAAGATCATTTTCTTTTTTAAATTCTTCAACATTAATATCATCTAGTCCTTCTATTGCATCAAGAAGGGGATGCCCTACAAAGTGGGAATGAACACCATGCCCTTTGTAAAAATCCTCTTCAAAAGGAAGGATAACCATCATTTCGTCTACATATTTTTTAATGATCTCTACCCTGCCTTCTTTCCAGGCCCAGAGTTGTGGAGAAATATAATAGACCACTTTGATCCCGAGTTCTTTTGCAAATTTTGCAATTCTTAAATTAAATCCGGGATAGTCAATCAGAATAAGGATATCAGGCTTGTTTTTTCTGATATCTTCTTTACAGAATTTGATATTGTTGAGGATGGTTTTTAAATTCATAGCGACTTCCAGAAAACCCATAAATGCCAGGTCACGGTAATGTTTTACCAATGTTCCTCCCTGAACTTTCATGAGATCACCGCCCCAGAAACGTATTTCTGCCCGCGGATCTTTCTGTTTAAGGGCTTTCATTAAGTTGCTTCCATGCAGATCGCCGGACGCTTCTCCTGCAATAATATAATACTTCATTTCTATAGTAAGGATAGAGAACAAATTAAGTTTTGCTTGATCTTAATTTGTAAATTTGTCCAAAGATAATGATAAAAAATGTCAGAAGAATTTGAAATCCGAAATAAAGTTGCTGAAAGCGGCCTTGTGAATTTCGACCTATCTACTCTGGTTCCTAAGGGAATAAGAAAGGGTATTGACCTTAAAGATTTCCTTTTCCAGGAAATGATTCTGAAAGAAAAAGATTTCAGAGAGAAGGTAGATGCCATCAATACTGATGAGTATAAAGACGCTTATATATATATTTACAATTCTATAGATACTATTGTGCCGCTGTGGGCTTATTTCGTATTAACCGCTAAACTTACAGATGTTGCTAAAAAGATCGTCTTCGGAAACCGTGAAGATCTGGAAGTGATTTTGATGCACAATGCTGTCCAGACTTACGATTTTGAAGATATGAGAGGTAAAAGAGTTCTGGTAAAGGGCTGCTCTGATAAAGAAATCCCTGAAAATGCATACATAGAACTGGTTGAACAACTGAAACCCATGGTTAAATCCCTGATGTTCGGTGAAGCCTGTTCCAATGTTCCTATTGTAAAGAATTAACATGAGGAAATATTTATCTGCCTTATTTTTATTCTTTATTTTTCTGGTAATTTACTACTCCGGAAGCTTTACAAAAATTCCTTTTGCAGATTGCGTTGGTTTTGTGCTGGATGCCGAGAAGGGTAAATTCATGACAACTGCTACGGCAACCACTCATTTTTTATATATTAATACGGTCATTTTAATTAAAAATATAACCGGTCTTAATGGAATCGGGGCAAGCCGTTTATTGGTGGTTCTTTCAGGAGCTGCAACCGTTTCCGTGATCTATCTTACCGTTAAAAGTATTACGAAAACAGAATGGGTTTCTCTTACGGCAGCTTTTGTTTTTGGTTTCAGCTTCTCATTCTGGCGAAATGCAGAGATTGTAGAAGTATATACGTACAACACCTTATGGATAGGTCTTTTTTTCTTCTCAATTATCAAGACTTTTATAGAAAACAAAAAACAATATATTCTATGGGCGGGTATATTTCTAGGTATCAGTCTCTGGGTACATATCCAGAATATTTTACTGATCCCTGCTTTTTTGCTTTTCCTTTTTTATTTTAAAAGTGAAAAAAAATATTTCTATCCTTCCCTGTTGGTGTTTGTACTGTTGTTCGCTTCATTATTTATTCTGAACATATCTCAGGGACTTTCTTTCAAATCACCATATAGCTCGGATCAGGGAAACTGGGTGGAAGAATCTTTCAGCAAAACCTTTTTGCAGTATGTTAAAGATTTTTTCCAGTCTTTTGCTTACCTCATCTATAATTTCAATGTATTTACTTTTTTCGGAGTAATGGGTGCTGTATTTTTATACAAGTCTGATAGAAAAATGTTCTTTGTTTTTCTTGCGGGATCGTTGTGTGTATATGGCTTTGCAACTTTTTATGCAGTTTCGGATAATTATGTCTTCTTCCTTCCTTTCAATATTATTTTTGCACTGTCTGTGGGCTACGGACTGTCGCATCCGAAATATGCTGCTCTCAAAAAAATGTCATGGGTCTGCCTGCTTATTCCCTTAGGATATCTGCTTACTTATAAAGCCATTTTCCAGACAGAAAAAGGAAAGACCTTCCACAACTTCAAAAAGTATAAAGGCGGCCTGGATTACTATATGCTTCCATGGATGAATGACAATGTCGGCATTCTTGAATTCACCATTGATAAAAAGACAGCTCCGGAACCTATTAACTGGATGACTTTAAGCGCCATTGAATATATTAAACTGATGAAAAGCAAAGGATATACGGAGGAAGAGATCAAAAAACTTTAACAATAATTGTGAGCTAAAAAATCTCGTGAATCACATTTTTTGATATCTTTGATTTACTTAATATTTTAAAATAAACACAAACATGAGTTTAATTGACCTACTTACAGGCAGCACCAGCAATCAGGTTGCTGAACAGGCAGAAAACAAATTCGGGATCAGCAGAAATCAGATTATCGCTTTACTGGCAGTAGCTGCACCTTTGGTTATTTCTTACCTTAGAAACAAATCGCAGGACGCTAACGAAGCAGAAGCTTTAAATAATGCATTAGATAAAGACCACGACGGAAGTATTCTAGACGATGCTTCACAAGCTGAAGCCAGACAGGCTGAAGGAGGATCTATCCTTGATCATGTTTTTGGCGGGCAAAAAAGCACTGTCGAAAACCAGCTTTCTCAAAATACAGGAATCTCAATTGATAAAATCGGACCTATTTTAGCGATGCTTGCTCCGGTAATTATGGGGTATATCGGTAAAGAGAAACAGCAGAATAATGTAGGCGCAGGAGGTTTAGGAGACCTTTTAGGCGGAATTCTGGGAAATGCGTCTAACCAGGCTCAGACTCAGCAATCCAGTCCTTTGAATGACATTTTGGGAAGCGTTCTGGGTGGCGGTCAGGCTCAGTCAGGAGGAAATCCACTTAATGATATCTTAGGAAGCGTACTTGGCGGTGGCGGACAGCAACAGCAAGGAGGCGGACTAGGAAACATTCTTGGTAACCTTTTAGGAGGAAAATAATTTAATTTTGTATATTGAAAAAGGCTGAAGATGAATCTTCAGCCTTTTTATTTTTTCAGCTCTTCGCTTTAGTTTCAGAAGAACCAATGGACTTTGAAGCTTTTCTGGGCCTTCTTTTACCATAGCTTCCGGCATTGATCTTCCCTCTTCTTGATTTTTTGTCTCCTTTTCCCATAGTGATAAATATTTATTGGTAAATACTAAATTAGAAAATATGGTATACATCAAAAAATTAAGGCTGTTAAAATTTTTATAAATCTAACATAAGACAAGCAAATTTCGTTTCCGGAAAATCAAAAATTTACACTTTCACCATCTTCCATTTTCCTTTTTTAAACAAAATAAAAGCAACAATGGTAATTAATGTTTCTGCAACAGGAATAGAGATGAATACCCCTTTAGGACCCATCCCGAAATGTTTGGAAAGAAAATAGGCCAGCGGAATCTGAAACAGCCAGAATCCAAAAAAGTTTACCCAAGTGGGTGTCCATGTATCACCGGCTCCATTAAAAGCATTGATGAGTACCATTCCAATTCCATAAAAGATAAACCCGACACTCATAATGTGTAATGCATTTTTTGCAAAATCCTTAATCTCTGTCTCCTGTGTAAAAAATCCCACAAGAAAATCTCCAAGGAGGAAAAATATCAGACTTACTGCCAGCATAAAGATCACATTATATTTTACGGTTTTCATCACAGACTGTTCAGCTCTCAGCATTTCATTGGCACCCATATTCTGTCCCACCAGCGTAGAGGCTGCGTTACTCAGTCCCCAGGCGGGAAGCATAAAAAACATCATCAGCCTCAGAGCCGTCTGATATCCTGCAGAAGCATTCTCTCCTCCCGTAGTGGCAACTAACTGGGCAAGGAAGATCCAGCTGCACGAAGCAATCACAAACTGGAAAATCCCGGGAGTAGCAATTTTCACAATGGATTTTATCTGCTTAAAATCAGGAGTAAAATAAGACAGTACGATACGGATCTGGGTATCAGCAACCAAAAGATGGTACAATTGATAAACCACCCCGATGCTTCTACCTATCGTGGTGGCCAAAGCAGCTCCTGTAAGTCCCATCGCAGGAACAGGCCCAAAACCTCTGATAAGAACCGGACAGAGAATAATGTTCACAATATTGGCAATCCACAAAGATTTCATGGCAATAGCTGCATTTCCTGCTCCCCTGAAAATGCCGTTGATCAAAAACAAAAGCATAATGATCACACTACTTCCCATCATGATCCTGGTAAAATCTTTTCCATAAGCCGCTGCTTCAGGCTTTGAACCCATGAGAATCAAAATTTCCTCTGCATATATTACTCCAAACAAACTGAGGATCGCAGTAATAATAAATGAAACGAATAAAACCTGTGCTGCACTTCTGGAAGCCTGTTCCGGATTTTTTTCTCCGATTCTCCGGGCCACCAAAGCTGTTGCAGCCATACTCATTCCTATGGCAATAGAATACATTACTGAAAGCACAGATTCCGTTAAGCCAACACTCTGGATAGCATAACCGCTTTCTTTCAAATGTCCCACAAAGTACAGATCCACTAAGGCAAAAACAGATTCCATAGCCATTTCCAGCATCATAGGAACAGCCAGTAAAAGCACAGCACTTCTTATCGTTATCTTTGTGTAATCCACTTCTTCGCCACTAAAGGCTTTTTTCAAAAAGTCTATATATTTTGTCATTTTCTAATCAATAATTATCTGATTTCCAAAAATACAAATTCAATTCTTATAAAAATTTAGTTACCTATATCAAAAAAATAATTTAGATTTGTATATTCTTAAAATGAATCTTATGAAAAAAATAATCTCTACTGCTTTTCTACTTGTAATCTCAGCGTCTGCCAATATGCTTTCCGCTCAGACTCAGACACTCAGCAAAGCTCAGATGCAGTCTATTCAATCTGATAATGTTGCTTCATTTAAAAAGAATTTTTCAAAAGCAGATTATAACAAATGCTTTCCGCTTAAAGATGAGACTTTCAGCGCATTAGGTTTCAGTTCGCTTTACGGCAGAAATAATATTGTTAAATTCCTTTTGGACAACCAGGCAGATATTAATAAAGAATGTAACGGAAAAACGCCTCTTGCTTTAGCTAAATTAGGAAACAAAGAGCAAACCGTACAGCTGTTGATACAGAAAGGTGCTGCCAATAATTAATTACAAAGCCCTCAAATAATATACAAGACTTCCGAAAGGAAGTTTTTTTTGTTTAGAGAACCTGCAAAAAATCTTATCTTTGCATCCGGAAATTATGGTGAAAAACTTCATGATCAGAAAGCTAAACCATATACCTTAAACATTGAACCTTAAACAAATAATTATGTTTCGATCACACACGAACGGAGAATTATCTCTGAAAAATCTTAATGAAGAAGTTACACTTTCCGGATGGGTACAGACTATCCGTGACAAAGGATTTATGATTTGGATAGATCTTCGAGATCGTTACGGAATTACCCAATTGGTTTTTGACCAGGACCGTTCTACAGCGGAATTGATGGAAAATGCTAAAAAGCTGGGACGTGAATTCGTCATTCAGGTTTCAGGAAAAGTAATAGAAAGAGTAAGTAAAAACCCCAATATTCCAACAGGAGAAATTGAAATTTTGGTTGAAAAATTAGCGGTTCTTAATGAATCCCAGCTTCCGCCTTTCACTATTGAAGATGAAACGGATGGCGGTGAAGAATTAAGAATGAAATACCGTTACCTGGATATCAGAAGAGCTCCGGTAAGAGATAAACTGATCTTCCGTCACAAAATGGCGCAGAAGGTGAGAAATTATCTTTCAGACGAAGGATTTATTGAGGTTGAAACTCCGGTTTTAATCAAATCTACTCCGGAAGGTGCAAGAGACTTTGTCGTTCCGAGCAGGATGAATCCGGGGCAGTTTTATGCCCTTCCACAATCACCACAGACGTTCAAGCAGCTTTTGATGGTAGGTGGAATGGATAAGTACTTCCAGATCGTAAAATGTTTCCGTGATGAAGATTTAAGAGCGGACAGACAGCCGGAATTTACACAAATCGACTGTGAGATGGCTTTTGTAGAACAGGAAGATATCATGAATGTCTTTGAAGGAATGACAAAAACATTGATCAAAGATATTACAGGACAGGAATTCGGAGCGTTCCCGAGAATGACGTTCGCAGATGCGATGAGAAAATACGGAAACGATAAACCGGATATCCGTTTCGGAATGGAGTTCGTGGAACTTAATGAGCTTGTAAAAGGAAAAGATTTCAAAATATTTGATGACGCTGAACTGGTTGTAGGGATTAATGTTGAAGGATGTGCTGACTATACAAGAAAGCAGATCGATGAACTGGTAGACTGGGTAAAACGTCCACAGATCGGAGCATCAGGAATGGTTTGGGCTAAATTCCAGAATGACGGTGTAAAAACATCTTCTGTCAACAAATTCTACAATGAGGAAGATCTGGCAAAGATCATCGAAAAATTCGGAGCTAAAGAAGGTGACCTAATGCTGATCTTATCCGGAAACGAGAATAAGGTAAGAGCACAGCTTTCTGCTTTGAGAATGGAGCTTGGAAACCGTTTGGGACTAAGAAAAGGAAATATATTCGCACCACTTTGGGTTGTTGATTTCCCGTTATTGGAATTTGACGAAGAAAGCGGACGTTATCATGCGATGCACCACCCTTTCACTTCTCCTAAGCCGGAAGATATTCATTTATTGGAAACTGATCCTGGAAAAGCAAGAGCGAATGCCTATGATATGGTTTTGAACGGAAACGAAATCGGTGGCGGTTCTATCAGAATTTTTGATAAAGATTTACAGTCAAAAATGTTTGACCTTTTAGGGTTCTCAAAAGAAGAAGCAGAAGCTCAGTTTGGATTCTTAATGAACGCCTTCAGATACGGAGCTCCGCCTCACGGTGGTCTGGCTTTCGGATTTGACCGTTTGGTGGCGATTCTTGACGGAAACGAAGTCATCAGGGATTATATCGCATTCCCTAAAAATAATTCAGGCCGCGACGTGATGATTGATGCCCCTGCATCCATCGCTGAGGCACAGCTGGATGAACTGGAAATACAGTTGAATTTAAAAGCATAAATTTAGAGCGGAGATTTTTCTCCGCTTTTTTAATGAAAAAAATGAAAATCGCAGCTGCCCAAATCAATCCTGTGAAAGGAAATATTCCTAAGAATATCGAAAATCATAAAACACTAATTAACCTTGCTATTAATAATGATGTTGATCTGATCATCTTCCCCGAGCTGTCAATCACAGGCTATGAGCCTGAATTGGCACAACAGCTTTCAGTTCATTATGAAGATCCTGTTTTAGACATTTTTCAGAAAACGGCAGATGAAAATAATATCACTATAATTGTCGGCATGCCCACGAAAGCAGATGACAAATTATTGATTAGCTCTATCATATTCCAGCCAGGAAAAAGAAGAGATATTTATTCAAAACGCAATCTTTTTTCAACCGAGGCAAGTATTTTTTCACGAAGCGAAGGTTTCTGCCAGCTGAATATATTGCAGAATAAGATTTCGTTAGCCATATGTTATGATCTATCTGATCCGGAGCATTCCCAGGAAGCTTATCAGGCCGGATCGAATGTATATACTGCCAGTGTCCTTAATTCTGTAAATGGCATCGATGATGATCTTGTTAAGCTTTCCAATATCGCAAAAAAATATCATATGCATGTTTTGATGGCAAATTTTACCGGGAAATCAGGCGGTTATGAATGTGCCGGAAAATCTACTGTATGGAATAATAACGGAAGTTTACTCGGAGAGCTGAATCGTGAAAATGAAGGGCTTCTTATTTTAAATATGGAAAATAATCAAGTAGAAAAAATCTACATTAATTAATACTAAAAAGGGTGGAGAAAATTTTCTTCACCTTTTTATTTCACAAACTCTAATTCTTTTACTTTCAATATCTGACCTATTCCCGGTCCGGTAGAAAGATCAGTACAGGAGCGCTATTTTGGCAAAGTATAAGGGTACAGAAATGATCATTACAACCCGTTGATATTTGGTAACAACGCCTGTAAAATGTACCACATCACGGTTCCTCGGCATGTTAATTGATTGATTTTTAAAAACGTAAGACAATGAAAGCAATTTGGAACGGCGCCATTGGATTCGGTTTAGTCAATATCCCAGTTAAAATCTACTCCGCCACAGAAACCAGCAAACTGGATTTGGATATGCTCGATAAAACTGATTTTTCGAACATCAAATTCAAAAGAGTTAATGAAAAAACAGGCAAAGAAGTCAAGTGGGAAAACATCGTAAAAGGCTATCTCCTGGATGATCAATACATCATTCTCGAAGATGAAGATTACGAAGCGGCAAGCCCTGAAAAGAGCAAAATACTTTCTATAGATCAATTTGTAAAAGAAGTTGAGGTTGACAGCGTTTATTTTGAAAATCCTTATTTTCTTGAACCTCAAAAAAACGGGGAAAATGCTTACAGGCTTCTATTAAAAGCTTTATCACAAACAAAAATGGTGGGTGTGGGTACTTTTGTACTCCGCGAAAGTGAAGCAATCGGAATGATCCGGCCTTACAATGATGAAGTTTTGGTTTTAAACCGATTACGTTTTGCCCAGGAAATCAGGGATTATAAAGATTTAAAAATTCCGGCCAAAAAAGCTCCGAAGCCTGCCGAATTAAAAATGGCAGTAAGTCTTATAGAACAGCTTTCACAAGAATTTGACCCCCAAATGTATGAGGATACTTATTCCGAATCTTTGCTGAAAATCATTAAGCAGAAAGCAAAAGGTAAAGGTGTAAAAGCTAAAAAAGCAGAACCTGCAAAAGAAGGTAAGGTCATTGATCTCATGGCTCAGTTAAAAGCCAGTTTACAAAATTCAAAATCTAAAAACGCATCATAATGGCTCTGAAAGATTACAACGACAAACGCAGATTCGATGAAACCAGCGAACCTAAAGGCAAAACAAAAAAGAGTAAAGACAAGCTTATTTTTGTGGTCCAAAGACATGCTGCATCCCGTCTTCATTATGATTTCCGGTTAGAAATGGAAGGCGTTCTGAAAAGTTGGGCAGTTCCAAAGGGCCCGTCACTGGATCCAAAAGACAAACGCCTGGCCATGGAAGTTGAAGATCATCCTTACGATTATAAAGATTTTGAAGGCAACATTCCCGAAGGAAATTATGGAGCCGGACAGGTTGAAGTCTGGGACAGCGGAACCTATGAACCGTTGGATGACACAAGCAAACTTTCTGACGAAAAAGAATTATTAAAGGAGTTAAAAGCCGGCTCAATAAAATTTATTCTGCACGGAAAAAAACTGAAAGGCGAATTTGCCTTGGTTAAAATGAAAAATGCTGAAAATAACGCCTGGCTTTTAATTAAACATAAAGATGAATTTGCAGAAGAAGATTATGATGCAGAAGAAAATACATCTAAAAACTCTGCGGTAACAAAATTTTTAGAGGAAAAAAAAAGCCTAAAAAGCAACAAAAGGAAGTCATAACTTCTGAAAGTAAGCCAAGATTTCAAAGATTTAATTCTTTAGTTGACGAAAAAAAATTAGAGAACTTCATCAGACCTATGCTGGCAAAATCTTTTGAAAGTGCCTTTGATGATGAAGGTTGGGTTTTTGAAATAAAATGGGACGGCTACAGGGCAATTGCTGATCTCAGCGATAAATCTCCCCTGTTTTATTCCCGGAATGGAATTTCTTTTTTATCAAAATTTGAAAAAGTTTCAAAAGATTTTGAGCATCAGAAGTACAAAATGATTCTTGACGGAGAAATTGTAGCCTATGATGAGCATGGAAAGCCAAGCTTCCAACTCTTACAGCAAATTGGCGATAATCCTAATCTTGCTTTAACCTATCAGGTATTTGACCTTTTGTGGCTGAACGGCCATTCTACAGAAGAGCTTCCGCTTTTACAGAGGAAAGAACTTTTAAAAGAAGCCTTAATTGAAACCGATGTGATCAAATATTGTGATCATATTCCCGAAAAAGGTGTTGATTTTTTCAACCAGATGAAGAAAATGCAGCTAGAAGGAATGATTGCAAAAAAAGCCAACAGTTTATATACTGAAAATCACAGAACCAATGACTGGCTTAAAATAAAATTCACCAATACAGAAGAAGCCATTATTTGTGGATTTACAGAACCCAGAGGATCCAGGAAAAGCTTCGGAGCACTGATCCTTGGAAAATATATGGATGGGAATTTGGTGTATTGCGGACATACAGGAACAGGTTTTAATAAAGAATCCTTAAGCCAAATGCATGAAAAATTAAAAAAACTGATTGTAAAAACTTCCCCGTTTGATAAGAAACCTAAAACAAATATGCCCGTCACCTGGACAAAACCTGAATTGGTCTGTGAAATAAAATTCTCTGAAATTACCAAAGACGGCATTTACCGGCATCCTGTTTTTATTGCCCTCCGTGAGGACAAAAACCCCGAAGAAATAAGTGTTTCGACCAATAAAACAAGTCAGATTAATGAAAATCCTAAAGAAATGAAAGCTAAAGTTACGCCTAAAAAAAGCACCAAATCTACTGAAAAGGAAAAGGAGATTACTTTAAACAGACATACAGTAAAACTGACCAATCAGGATAAAATTTATTTCCCGAAAGATGGCATTACGAAAGGCGATGTAATAGAATATTATCAGTCGGTTGCGGAATATATTCTTCCTTATCTGAAAAACCGCCCCTTATCTCTTAATCGCTTTCCCAACGGAATTGAAGAACAGGGCTTTTATCAGAAAGATGCAGGGGACAATATGCCGGACTGGATCAAAACCACCGAAGTCTATTCAGAATCCAATGATAAGTATATTGATTATGTATACTGTAATGATAAGGCTACGTTAGCTTACCTGAATAATTTAGGCTGTATTGATTTAAACCCGTGGAACAGTGCCCTCCCTGACCTTGAACATCCTGACTATTTGGTGCTGGATCTGGATCCGTCAAAGAAAAATACATTTGATGATGTCATTGAAACGGCTCTTCAGGTGAACGAGGTTTTAAATTCAGTTAAAATCAAAGGATATTGCAAAACTTCAGGAAGCACAGGAATTCACGTTTATATTCCGATGGGCGGAAAATATGATTTTGACCAGGTGAAAGATTTTGCCCATATTTTGATGAAGCAGGTTCATACACAGCTTCCGGAAATTACCACATTAGAAAGAAGCTTACAGAAAAGGGATGACAATAAAATATACCTGGATTATCTGCAGAACAGGACTGGACAGACATTGGCAAGTGCTTACAGCTTACGTCCTAAAGAAGGAGCTTCTGTCTCAATGCCTTTGGATTGGGAGGAAGTGAAGCCCGGTATGAAACCGACGGATTTTACTATTCATAATGCTTTGGATAGAATTAAAGAAAAAGGTGATTTATTTAAACCTGTTTTGGGGAAAGGAATTGATATGATGAAGGCGTTGGAATTGTTGCAGAATCTTGAGTGATTTTTTTAACAATAATGCTTTGAAGTCTTATGTCTGAAAATCTGGATGAAATTTCAGTCAGCAAAGAAGTCTAAGGCAGCTTCGAAACTAAACTCTCCGGCAATATTTTCAAAATAATATAAATCATCTTCCATTTAAAATTCGGGACAATGGTGAAATAATTTCCGGCATTCACAATATGTTTTGCCACATAATCCGGCTCCATGATCAGAGATTCATTGAGCTGAAGACCTTCATTGATCTTAGTTCTGATATAACCAATCACCAAAGCATTTACCTTTATCTTTCTTGAAGCCAGTTCCTGCCTTAAACCCGCCAAATATGTTGTAAAAGCAGCTTTTGTACTTCCATACACAAAATTACTCTTCCTGCCTCTTACACCTGACAGTGAAGATAATCCGATGATTCTTTCCAGATTGGCATTGCTCCGGTCCATCGCAATAATATTCAGAATGGAAACAGCTCCCATATAATTAACCATCATCATTTGCTGTGTTCCTTTAAAATCTTTCAGGGCTTTCTCATTATCCACCAAAAAACCTGCTGCATACACTGCAATATGAGGTTTTACCGGAAGTTCATCATAGAATTTCTGATGGGAATTAAAATCTACCGCATCAAAATAAAGAATGGTGACTTGTGAAGGATGAATCTGGTTATCTGAAACAAATCTTTCCAGTGAAACCATATCCCGTGACGCTGCGATTACAGAAAGCCCTTTTTCTGTGTACTGTTTGATACATTGCTTGGCTACATCTGAATTGGCACCTAAAATGAGAACGGTCTTTCCTGTATTTTGATTCATGATGCAAAGATATTTTATTTGATTTTATGAAGTATGAATTTTAAATATAGATCAGTTTTAAAAACAAATTTTTACAGATTTAAATAAGTTTTTTAGCTGCCAATTTTTACCATGCAAAGTTTTATGTAGAGAAATGTTTAGTTTTAAGGAAAGCAAAGAGAGGTTGATTTTCTTTTTGCCTCTTTAAATTATACAATACCAAAATTAAACTTTGCGTTAACTAAAACAACAAGATATATAAAAAACTCGGCGCGGTGAACTTCGTTCACCGCGCCGAGCGATATTTTCAAACTAAAAAAATTATTTCTTTTCAGTATCGATTTCTTTTTTCTCCGCCGTTTTCTCAGCAGCAGCTTTCGCTTTGTCTCCAAAACGTGCTTCAGTAAATTCTCTGGAAACAGCAGCTTTTTCGAATTTCAGTTTTCCGGATAAAGTTTCGATAACGAATCCGTCATCCTGAACCTGAGCAATTCTTCCGTGAAGACCTGAAGTAAGAACTACTCTCGTTCCCACTTTTAAAGTTTCCTGAAAGCTTTTCTCCTGCTTCTGTTTTCTCATCTGTGGTCTTATCATTAAGAAATAAAACCCCACAAACATCACCCCCATCATGATCAGCATCATTGATGAAGATCCTTGTGGCTGTGCCTGTAAAAAGATTGTCAACATATTTTATAATTACGGTTGAATGTTCGCTGTGAACGTTAGTTTGATAGGAGCCTTATCTACGTTTGCAAATACATCTGCATACTTCTGAACGTTTCCGTCAAAGCTTGAAGAATCAAAATGCAAAGTGATTTTTCCTTTCTTACCAGGAAGAATAGGTTCTTTTGTAAAATCAGGAGCTGTACATCCGCATCCAGGTTTTACTTCAGAGATCACCAAAGGATTTTTTCCCGTATTGGTAATTTCGTAAACGTGCTCTACTTTATCTCCTTTTTTGATTTTTCCAAAATCGAAGTTGTTTTCAGATAGGGCAACTGATGTTAATGGCTGGTTGGAAACCGGAGCTGCATCTGCTGTATTCACTGCTACAGGAGCTGTCGCTGAATTGGTAGGAGCCAAATTCGTTGCACCAGCTGTAGAATCTGTAATATTAGCAGCTTCTGCACCGGCAGCAGCTTGCTGGTTTTCTTTTTTGCAGGAAACCAAACCAAGGCCTATAATAGACAAAGCGATAATTGATAACGTCTTTTTCATGTTAAATTCTATTTTGATCTTTACAATATTTATCCAAAATTCCATTAATGAAGATATTGGAACGGTCTGTTGCAAATACTTTTGCAATTTCAATATATTCATTGATAATAACTCTTGAAGGTGTAAAAGGAAAATTATCCAGTTCCGAAATAGCAGTCGACAAAATTACTTTATCCATTAAAGAAACTCTTTCCAGATCCCAGTTTTCTAACCTTTCGCTTAATGTTTTCTCATTAGCTTCCCAGTTGTTCAGGGTATCTCTGAGAAGTTTTCCGGCGAAAATTTTATCCTCTTCATCTTTAATCATTTTAATTAAAGTTCTGCTTTCTTCATCTTCTTTCAGGAAACCGATCGTTTTCTGTACCATTGAATTGGCGATGTGAATATCATCATACCATGAAAGTTCTTTATCACTAAGGTATTCCTGAAAATCATCATTCTCAGCGATATATCTTAAAAACAGTTTCCCGATAAACTTCTGATCTTCTTCAAAAGAATATCCTTCTTCTTTCATAAAATCCTGGTAACGTTTTCCTGCCGTAATTCTCTGAAAAGTTTTCACCAATATATCATCATGCATATCCCATTTCAACTGTTTGTGCTGACCTGTGAAAAATAATCTCTCAGGATTTTCTTCCAGTTTGATCAGTACCTGATTATTGATGAATTTCTGGTTAGGGTTAATTTCAGCATCAGTTTTAAGATATTTGGTCTTCCCAATTTCGATCTGGGTTTCTGCCAATTCTTTCAGAGCAACCAAAAAATTAAGCTGATAGATATAGAGATTATAGATTTTCTCTATTCCAGAGAACATGTTTTTCTCTAAAACATCAAATTTTAAAGGATTCTGATAGTATGAATACACTGTCTGTACTACTTTTTCACGGATTTGTCGTCTTCCTAACATTCAAAGAGCTTTTTATGGGTGCAAAGATACAAAAATTAAAATTGATGAAATTCGTAGTGTGTCTACATTTTTGTAAATTTGTAAAACTTTATGAAAGCGCTTAAAACATTAAACCCTTACTTTTGGAAGCACAAAATATTATTGTTTTGGGGGTTGTTATTTATCATTGCCAGTAATTTCTTCAATATCTATAAAGTCCAGTTTGTAGGGAAATCTGTAGACGAACTTACAAAAGGCGGAAATCTCGGCTTCAATAAGCAGGTTTTGGTGTATGTTGCCATTATTGTGGGCTGCTCACTTTTAACGGGTTTTTTCACCTTCATGATGCGTCAGACGATCATTGTAGCTTCAAGAAGAATTGAATATGAACTGAAAAATAAGATTTACAGACACTATCAGGACCTTTCTCTTACGGATTACAAACAGACCACCATCGGAGATCTTATGAACCGGTTAAGTGAAGACGTTGTTGCGGTAAGAATGTATCTTGGTCCGGGTGTTATGTATGTGGTCAATCTTATCATCCTTCTTTTAATCACCAGCATCTATATGGTGAAAACGGATGCTTCCATGACGTTATGGACGTTATTGCCGCTACCCATTTTATCTTATATTATATTTAAGGTAAGCTCGATTATCAATCAGAAGTCAAAGATTATGCAGAAAAGCCAATCTGCGATTTCCACTTTCGTGCAGGATAGCTTTTCAGGAATCCGGGTGGTGAAGTTTTTTGCCAAAGAAAGCTACATTAAGAAAAACTACGGTATAAAAGTAACGGACTATCAAAATAAAGCACTCGACTTAGCAAAAACAGAAGCTTATTTCTTTACCATTATTTTATTTGTAATCGGATTGCTGAATGTGGCCGTTATTTTAATTGGTGGACAGAAATACATTGCAGGACAACTAAGTGTCGGTAAAATTGCTGATTTCTTTATGTACATCAATATTCTGATCTGGCCATTTTCAATGGTAGGCTGGGTTACTTCCGTCAACCAGAGAGCTGAAGCTTCGATGCAGAGAATTAATGAATTTCTGAATAAAAAATCTGAAGTTATTAATACCAACTTTGAGAACTATCCTATTAAAGGGGATATCGAGTTCAGAAATGTTTCATATGTTTATCCGAATACGGGGATTAAAGCATTAGAGAACTTAAGCTTTAAGATCAAAGCCGGAGAATCTCTTGCTATTATGGGTAAAACAGGAAGCGGAAAATCTACCATTGCCCTTCTGCTTTGTCGACTGATTGATCCTACTGAAGGAGAAATTTTAGTTGACGGTAAAAACCTGAAGGAGCATAATCTTACCAATTACAGAAACTTTATTGGATATATTCCTCAGGAAAGTTATTTGTTCTCCGATTCTATCGAAAATAATATAGGTTTTGCCATCGATCATCCATCCCATGAAAAAGTGGTGGAATATGCTAAAATTGCAGACGTTGATAAAAATATTGTTGGATTTAAAGAACAGTATAAAACACTTGTAGGTGAACGCGGTGTGATGCTTTCGGGAGGTCAGAAGCAAAGAATATGTATTGCCAGAGCCTTAATTAAGGACCCAAATATCATTATTTTTGATGATTCTCTGTCTGCTCTGGACACGGAAACCGAGCAGAATATCCTTGAAAATATCGATAAGAAAATCAGTAATGCTACATCCATAATTATCACACACAGAGAGTCTAGCGCTCAGAGAGCAGATAAAATCATCAACCTCACCGAAATTACCAATTCTGTAACCGCATAGCGGTTTCGTTCTCAATTGTTAAATAAATCATAAAAAAAATTTTGTGATTAAAAGAATTCTTTTATATTTGTTCTTAACAAGATTAAAAAATATCTAACAATGAGTGAATACAAGGAACGCCATGAAAATGAAATTTTCACGAAGGTGTTAAAAGCAGGAAGAAGAACTTATTTCTTTGATGTGCGCGAGACGAAAGCAGGAGATTATTATCTTACGATTACCGAAAGTAAAAAGAATTTCGGGGAGAATGGAGAAGCTACATTCGAGAAACACAAAATTTATCTTTATAAAGAGGATTTCAAAAGTTTCCAGGAGATGTTTAATGAATCCACAGATTTCATCATTAATGAAAAGGGTGAGGATGTAATATCAGAAAAGCATGACAAAGACTTCAAAAGCAAATCATTCACAATTGATTCTGACGACGAAGTTTAAAAAAAAGAATATTCTAAAAACACAAGCATCTGAAAAAGATGCTTTTTTTATATCCAAACACTAAATTTCCCCGATAAATAACCTTAGGCTTAAACACACTCCAAAATCTTAAAATAAATAAGAAACATTTCGCCATTTTTAAAGACTAAAATTGGTGACCAAAATAGTATAAAATAAAAAAGTACACTTTAAAAAGTGTACTTTTCTTGGGTGAATGAGGGGTCTCGAACCCCCGACCTTCGGAACCACAATCCGACGCTCTAACCAACTGAGCTACAATCACCGTTTTGTGAGTGCAAATATAGGGAAGATTTTTTAATTACCAAATAATTCCGTCAAAATTTTTCATCGCAATAAGCTTCTCAGACGTAAATCCCTCAGCATAAGCTACTCCCGATAAACGTCCCAAATCCTGAGCACGGTAGGTCAGACTTTCAAAAAAATCTTTTGTTGCAATAGGAGTAACCGGTTCATTGGAAGCAGGATCATAGAACTGAGTTTTGAAGGCCATACAAGCTTCAATTTTTTTATCAAGGTGTTCTGATATATCAATTACAAATTCCGGCTTGATATCTTTCCACTGGATATAATGAAAAATATGCTTTGGTCTCCATACTTCCTGATTTTCTCCTTCTAAAACAGTTTCAATTTTTCTTAAGCCAGATAAAAAGCACGCATCGGATACTAATTTCGCTCCTTTTGCATGATCCGGATGCCTGTCATCAATGGCATTGGCTAAGACGATTTCAGGGCGGTATTTGCGGATCATTTTTACGATTTCTATCTGATATTCTTCAGAGTTTACTAAAAAGCCATCTTTCATGCCCAGATTTTCTCTGGCGGACACTCCAAGGATCCTGGCAGAGTTTCCGGCTTCTATTTTCCGGGTTTCATCAGTTCCACGGGTACCAAGTTCTCCTCTTGTAAGATCTACAATGGCACATGTTTTACCTTCCGAAATCATTTTGGCAATAGTTCCGCCACATCCCAGTTCTACATCATCAGGGTGTGCTCCAAAAGCAAGTATATCTATTTTCATCTGTTCTTTTTATTTTTTAATTTGTCAGATAGAACGCCCAATAATTTTTCTCGCATTTTCGAATTTTTAATCCGGGCGTTTCATATTTTCAAAGATAAGATTTAAAATAAAAACTTCCCAAACATTGAGAATGGGAAGTTTTAATATGTATAATTTAAATTTTAAATTACTTATTGATTTCTGCATTTAATTTTACAGCATCCTGGTAAGTAGGATCAAGCTGTAAAGATTTAGCTATATAATCTTTAGCTTTTGCAACATCAGTATCTTTATTCATATATGCTACGGCAAAGTAAGCATAGGCTAAAGTCTGCTTATTGGCTTCCTGATCTGCAGGTTTTACTGTGCTGATGAATTTTTCATACGCAATTTTTGCAGCATCGTTATTTCCTGCCTGCTGATAGGAATACCCCTGACTGTAATAAGCCGGAGCCCAATCAGGAAGAAGTGTACTCATTTTTTGCCATGTAAGTATAGCCCCGTTCCAGTTTTTAGCATCCTGGTAAGCTGTTGCCAACTTAAACAGGGAATCTGAATCCTGTGGATTAGCAGCCACTTTCTTTTTCAATGCTTCAATTTCAGGAGTCGTAGGCCCTTTTTCTGCTTCAGCCTGAGAAGCTCCTCCTCCGGCAATGTTTGCAAGTTCCATATCCCACTTCATTGTTTCATCCTTAGCTGCTTTGGCAATAGCAATTTTTTGCTGTGCTTCTGTAGTTAAAGCTGATTTTTTAGCTGCATCTTTTTCAGTTTTTGCCAATCCAGCTGCGATAAGTCCCTGAAGACCCTGGTCAGCCGGCTGTACTCTTGTTTTTTCAGCTTGAGATACAAAAGTATCCATGTTCTGTTTTGCTTCAGCATAATTTCCGTCTGCATAAGACTGATAAGCTCTTAATTTAAATTTGATCGGGTCATCAATTTTATCAAAAATCTTATCTAAAACTGTTTTAGAGTTTGCATAATCTTCGTTTGTGAAGTATAATTTAGCAATTTCTAACTGTGTATATGGATCCTCATCAGCATATTTTGTATAGTTGATAAGGTCTTGTGTTGCTTTTGCATTTTGCTGATATCTGATATCGTAAGAAGCTAAAGCTTTGTATGCAGGAGCATAAGTAGGATCTACACCTATTGCTTTGTCAATACTCTGCTTAGCTTGCTGCCATTGCTGTGCAGCCATCCATAACGTGGCCATTCTTGTATAAACAGATGCTTTGTTTTTAGCTAAAGGAAGAGCTTTATCGTAAGCCGACATAGCTTCACCCGGAGCTCTTTTTATTCTGTAGGCATCTCCTAGGGTATAATAGTAGTGAGCAGGAACTCCTTTTTTCTCTGCTTTTTCAACTGCCTTTGTCAGGAACTGAATTGCTGCATCAGGAGCATTGTTTTTCTCGAACAAAGTTAAAGCTTCTGCTGCTCTGAATAATACTTCAGCATCTTTCTCTCTGGAATCTGCTACAATCTTCTGAATTTCTGCAATTGCACTTTTATCTCCTTTACCCAGCTTTACAGTAGCCAAACCGATTTTGTTAAGGTAGCTTTTGTTATCAGCAGCTAAACCTTTGTTAAAGCTTTCAATTGCTTTAGCATAATCAGGTTCTCCCTGCTTTAAGTAAGTATTTCCTAAATAGAAGTAATTTTCTGCTGTTGGTGCTTTGGCAACCATTTCTGTAAAATTGGTTTTAGCCTGTGCGTATTTATCACTGTCTATACTGTTGATACCATCCTGCAATGTCTGTGCAGTGGCTAAACCGGAAAAAAATACTACGGCAGCTCCAAAAGCAATTTTCTTTACATTCATAATCATTATATCTTTCATTTTTATATTTTCTATATTTTGAGTTTAAGCTCCACAATTTTCAGACCAAAATAATATTTTTATTGAGGGGATCATATTATTTAATATTTTTTAACGCATCTGTACCTCTCTTTTGTATATATTATAGGGCTGCAGACCTTCTTTTTCTACAATCATCTGGCCAAGCTGTGTGCATGAATATCTTATAAATCCGTTAGCTATATTAAAGTTACCCTCGTTTGTTAAAAAATAAAGAACACGTGTAAAAGGATATTTCATTTCTCTAAGACCTGCATTATCAGCAGTGTACAGTTTTCCTTTATCCTCTATGGGAAGGATTTTCACCATATCTCTTAACTTTTCAGAAGTTTTATCATAAGGACGACTGAAAGTATTTAGTCCTATAACTCCAATTTTATCCGGATATTTCCCCAATTCTTCTACAATATTCTGGTTTCCGGGAATAATGGAAAACTTCAGGTCTTTCGGCTGTTTTTTCAGTTTCTGTGCAACAAAGTTCAGGTTGCTTGAATTGGTTCCGTCAAAAACGAAATTTTTAGCATCAGATTCTAATCCACTCTTGATTTCATCCATTGAAATACTCTCCTTCGGAGAATCTTTGGGAACAACAAATACCACTGCATCTGCAGCGAATCTGGCAGGAAGAAACTTCAGATCTACCTGCTCTTCATAAGCTTTTTTCTCTTCAGGAGACAGATCTCTGGACATTACGGTTATTCTTGCCTTATCTTTTAACAGATCAAGGAAAGCTAAGTCTTCTTTCTGAGTTACAATCTTAATATGGGTTTCCGGATAATTAATCATATATCCGTCTGCCAATGCTTCGGTAACGCTTTTAAAAGATTCATCCGTAAGTATGGTAAGATCTCCTTTATGATAGGAAGGAGATTTATCCTCTTTTTTGCAGCTCACAGCAGCGATGCTCATCATAGAAAGCAACACAATTTTTAAATTATTTCTCATTTCCTGAATCTTTAATTCTTGAAATTGCTCTATAGATTCTGAAAATTCCATAAAGAATAAGCACTGCACCCATTGCATAGGCAATGGCAGGCTCTAAAACCGTGAAGAAAAATTTGTAGACAATAACTACAATTCCCAATACGATATAAAATAATCCTGTAACTAAGGATAACCAGTTGAACATCATGTAACAAAAATACCAAAAAAAATAAAAAGAGAAGCATATGCTTCTCTTTTTATTTATAAGTTGAATAAATAAGTCCTATTCAAAGTTCATAGTAAATGGTACGCTATAGTAAGATCTTACGCTCTCCCCGTTTCTTTTCGCAGGAGTCCATTTTTTAAGTTTCTTAACTACACGAATTGCTTCATTGTTGAAGTCGCTATTTGGAGATTTCTCTTCAATAGTAACTGCAGAAACAGTTCCGTCCTTTTCTACAACGAATTTCAGTTTGGCTTTAAGTGTACCTTCACCTCCTTCCATTAAAGAAGTATCAAAGTTTTCCCCAAGGAACTTTCTTAATGCTCCCATACCTCCAGGATATTCTGCAGACTGGTCTACATCTTTGTAGATCTCATTAGGATTATTTGTTTTTACTTCCGCTGTACTAGCTTTAGTACCTGTAGATGGTGGCGGTGGCGGTGGTGTATAAGCCGGAGCTTTTACCCCTTCCTGATTGTTCAGACCCGTCGTTGTTTCTAACTGCTTAGAAATTGGCGGCGGTGGTGTTTCAATCTTTGGAGCTTTTACAGGCTCCGGAACCACGTTCTGAATCACCTCAATTTTCTCTTCCTCTTTTGGAGGAGGTGGTGGAGGTGGTTCTTCTTCTTTTGGCTGCTCAATAATTGGCTCATCTTCAATAATGTTTACTAAATCCGCCTTCACTTCTTGTTTAGGTGGTGCAGTAAGTCTCTTAATGGTAAGATAAATAAAAGGAGATAAAGCCGCAACCAGGAATAATGCCGTTCCGACAATAAAAGATTTTGTCAGAAGTCTTGGATACTGATGTCTAAGATCATAGGCACCATATTCCTTGTTTCTATTTTCAAATACAATCTCGTCTAAAGTAAGATTCTGATTGTATACATTTTCATCTGCCATAGATATACAATTTTATGGTTAAATTACTTTGTAGCCGGTGCAGCCGCAGCTCCATTATTTCCAACTTTCTTGTTATAGATGGCTTTTTCCCAAGGCTTCACATCGGTTACCCCGTACTGCTCGCTTTTGGTAATGGCCATTTCGTCAAGAATATCTACAAAGTTCTTATATACAGCATCGTCAGTCGGCTTAATGATCACGGTAAATTTCGTTTGATCTGCAGCTCTAGATTTTGCCTGCTGAATTACTTTTCTAATTCCTTCTCTATCAAGAGTAGTTTCCATAAGAGTCTGGTCATTCAAGGAAGTAGCATCCTGCTGGTGCCAAAAAACTCTATTGTTTTTTCCTAATAAGACAGAAATTGAGTTAGAAAGTTTAATTTCTGTTGGAGGTGGTTTTTGTTTTTCATCTTTCGGTTTAGCCGGAAGACCCAAATCCATAACGTTCGGTTTACTAAATGTGGTTGTGAACATAAAGAAGGTAATCAATAGAAAACCCAAGTCCACCATCGGAGTCATATCTACTCTGGTATTCTGCTTCTTGGAACGGACCTTGCCGCCCTTGCCGCCTTTTTCCTGTACTTGTACTTCTGCCATTTCTAAATGATATTATTATGGTTTACCTTCTTGTGATGTAATCAACCAGAATTTAAGAAAATCAATATCTCTTAAACCTTCAAATAGGCTTTTAACTTTAGGATACTCAGTAGTAACGTCACCCTTGATTGCTAATTTGTAATCAGGATTTACGCTTAAACTCTGCTGTACCCAGTCTACTAACTGCTTATTTGTACTGTCCATAGGAATCCCTGTAGGACTCTTGAAACTTTTCTGTTCCTCATCTGACATATCGAGATAGCCTTTCAGTTGGCTCATAGGAACCCCAATTGCTTGTACTTTCTGAAATGACGCTTTTTGCTGGTTGCTAAAAGTCATATTATACTTTTGCCCCATTTTGTCTAAAAGCTGTAATCTCTCTGATGCGTTGTCTACCGGCTGGAAATAGAATTTTCCGTCCGGAGTAGCGTTGATGGTCATCAAACTTGCATCAGGAAGTAACTTCTCTGATATTGAAGATGGCGGTTTAATCTGCTCCACGTCAGGTTTTTTAAACTGAGTGGTCAAGATAAAGAATGTAAGTAGCAGGAAGGCAACGTCGCACATTGCCGTCATATCCGTCACTACACCATGTCTTTTTGGTTTGACTCTCGCCATTGTTTTTGAATTATTTTAAATTAAACTTCTTTTAATTGGAATGCAAATTCCTTGCTACAAATTCAATTATTAGTTGAATTCAGCGAAAGACTGCTGGATGCTCATAGCGATCTCGTCGATCTTATAAGTTAATCCGTCAATTTTAGATGTAAAGAAGTTATAAAGGATAATCGCGATAGCTGAAGTACCAATACCTAATGCCGTGTTGATCAAGGCCTCAGAGATACCTGTAGAAAGTGCAGCAGCATCCGGAGTACCACCACCTGAACCTAATGCGAAGAATGCTTTGATCATCCCGATTACAGTTCCTAAAAGTGCGATTAGTGTTGCTACAGTACCTAAAGTAGAAAGAATCATCATGTTCTTTTCAAGCATTGGCATTTCAAGAGTTGTAGCCTCTTCGATAGCTTTGTTAAGAGCTACCATTTTTTGCTCTTTATTTAAAGTAGTATCGTGAGAAAGTGCTTTGTAAGTAGTAAGACCTTCTTTCACTACGTTACCTACAGATCCTTGTTGTCTGTCACACTCTTCTAAAGCTTCATCAATTTTGTTTTGATTCAATAAGCTTCTTACCTGTACTACGAAGTTGTCTAAGTTTCCTTTTCCAGCAGCTTTACCTAGTACGAAATATCTTTCAAAAGAGAAAACGATTACTGTAATCATGAAAGTAATCAAGATTGGTACGATAACCCCTCCTTTGTAGATAATACCTAAAAACGATTCCGGGTGAATGTCTTTTCCTTCAACACTTGAGAAAGCTACAGATCCGCTACCTAGCTTTTCTGCGTCTTTAAAGTTTCCTGGGTTCCCAAGAACAAATAAATAAATACAAACTCCTATAACGAATAAAATAGGAATAATAACAGCCGGGTTTAAACCTCCTGCTTTTCTAGCAACTACTTGCTCATCATTTTTTGAAACATTCATTTCCATATTTAACTAAATTATATTGTTTTAAAATTTTACAGGGTGTAAATTAAAGGCAAAATTAATTAAAATGCAAGAGTCTTAAATAAACATTTTGCATTTTTCTGATAAAGAAAATTTAATACGATTTCGATATAATAATTATTTTAAATTATTTTATTTATTTTCCTCAATTTTAACATTTGAGTTAGAAATTTAAAAAAATAAGACCCGCATTTTTTTTAATTTGCCAATGTTAACTTTTTTTTAAATTACGATATTCACAATACGGTGATGCACGACGATGATTTTTTTAGGAGTTTTACCTTCCAAAATCGGCTGCATCCTTTCATCCGAAATCACCAAATCTTCTACTTCCTTCGCTGATAACTGAGCAGAAAGTGAAATTTTGAACTTCATTTTACCATTTACACTTACCGGATACTCGATCTCTTCCTCTACCAGGTAATCTTCGTTCAATACCGGGAATTTTTCAAACTCAACAGATTCTTTATTTCCCAGCAGACTCCAAAGCTCTTCACAGATGTGCGGGGCGTACGGAGAGATGATAACGGCTAATGGTTCTAAAATATTGCGTTTGTTGCATTTTATTTTTTGCAGCTCATTTACAGCAATCATAAATGAAGACACGGAGGTATTGAATGAGAAGTTCTCAATATCATAAACCACCTTCTTTATTAAGGTATGTAAAACTTTGTATTCTGCTTTTGTAGGCTCTTCATCGGAAACTTCAAAAGTGTCACCGTTGAAATACAGGTTCCAGAATTTCTTAAGGAAACCGTAGACTCCACTTAAGCCTTGTGTATTCCAAGGCTTGGACTGCTCCAAAGGACCTAAGAACATTTCATATAATCTTAATCCGTCTGCTCCGTATTCTTCACAGATATCGTCAGGGTTTACAACATTGTATTTTGACTTGGACATTTTTTCAACTTCCCTGTCTGTAATGTATTTTCCATCCTCTAAAATAAATTCAGCATTGGTGTAGTCCGGCCTCCAGGCTTTGAAAGCTTCAGTATCCAATTCATCAGAGGTTCCTTTTAATAAAGATACGTCAACATGGATCTTTTGAGTCTGATAAGTACTAGCCAGATTTTTTGAAACATATTGGTTGGTTCCATCAATTCTGTACACAAATGCACTCATCCCCAAAATCATCCCCTGGTTGATCAGTTTCTGGAAAGGCTCATCCTGATTAATATATCCCCTGTCTTTTAGGAACATGTTCCAAAAACGGGAATATAATAAGTGACCGGTCGCATGCTCGCTACCTCCGATGTATAAATCTACCTGTCCCCAATAATCTGCCAGTTCTTTTTTAACAAAAACCTCCTGATCATTCGGATCCATATATCTAAGGAAATACCATGAGCTTCCCGCCCAGCCTGGCATGGTAGATAATTCTAACGGGAAAATGGTTGTATCATCGATAAGATCTGTAGAAACCACTTTCTGATTGACTTCGTCCCAGGCAAATTCTTTTGCATTTCCTAATGGCGGATCTCCGTCTTCAGTCGGCAAATATTTTTCAACTTCCGGAAGTTCCAGCGGCAAAGCAGAAACCGGAAGTGTGTAAGGCATTCCATCCTTATAATATACAGGAACCGGCTCGCCCCAATAACGCTGTCTTGAGAAAATGGCGTCGCGCTGTCTGTAATTTGTCGTTCCGTGACCAATTCCTTTGTTTTCGATTTCAGAAATTATTTTTGATTTGGCGCCATTATAATTCAATCCGTTTAAGAAATCAGAATTCACACAAACTGAATCTTTAGAATCGAAAGATTTTTCCTGAACATCTTCATCGGTATCCACTACCTTTTTAATAGCAAGGTTGAATTTCTTTGCGAACCTGTGATCACGTTCGTCATGTGCAGGAACAGCCATTACAGCACCTGTTCCGTAACCCATCAATACGTAATCTGAAATATAAACCGGCATTTTCTCGCCACTGAAAGGATTGATGGCATAAGCTCCCGTAAAGGCACCGCTTACGTTTTTCACATCAGACATCCTGTCTCTTTCAGTTTTTTTGGAAGTTTCTTCTATATAAGTATCTACTTCTATTTTCTGAGCTGCTGTAGTAATAGTATCTACCAAAGGATTTTCAGGAGCCAGCACCATAAATGTAGCTCCGAAAATAGTGTCAGGTCTTGTTGTAAATACCTCAACGATTTCGTCATGACCTTCTACCTGAAACTGAACCTGTGCTCCCTGGGATTTTCCGATCCAGTATTCCTGGGCATCTTTAAGAGGCTGCGGCCAGTCTAATGTCTGCAGTCCCTGCAACAACCTTTCAGAGTAGGCAGAAATTCTCATGCTCCACTGCATCATTTTCTTTTGGAATACAGGAAATCCTCCTCTTTCAGATTTTCCGTCTTTTACCTCATCATTCGCCAATACGGTTCCTAATGCCGGACACCAGTTTACGGTAGTCTCTGCTCTGTAGGCCAAACGGTAGTTAAGTAAAATATCTTCTTTATCCAGGTCTGAAGAATCTTTCCATTCTTCTGCCGTGAAATTTAATTCGTCGTTTTGATTGGCATTTAATCCTTCGGTTCCTTTTTCTTCAAAATGCTGAATTAAAGTCCGGATAGGCTCTGCTTTATCTGTATTCTTATTGTACCATGAATGATACAGCTCGATAAAGATCCACTGCGTCCATTTATAATAGGATGCATCTGAAGTTCTCACTTCCCTGCTCCAGTCGAATGAAAAACCGATCTTTTTCAGCTGCTCTTCATATCTGTTGATATTCTCCTCAGTTGTAATCGCCGGATGCTGTCCCGTCTGGATTGCATACTGCTCAGCAGGAAGACCAAAGCTGTCGTATCCTACCGGATGGAGAACATTAAACCCCTGATGTCTTTTATATCTCGCATAAATATCTGATGCGATATATCCAAGCGGATGCCCCACGTGAAGCCCTGCCCCGGATGGATACGGAAACATATCGAGAACATAAAATTTAGGTTTGTCTGTGTTATTAGAGGTTTTGTAGGTCTGATTTTCCTCCCAGTACTTCTGCCACTTTTTTTCTATCTGCTGATGATCGTAAAACACTTTATTATAGATATTAGATGTTAGATATTAGATGTTAGATTTTTCCAGCTCCCATTCTAATTTTCACAAAAATAATGATTTTAAAAGAAATGAAAATTTTAATTTTTGATCAATTCAAGAATTTCCTTCAACAAAAAATCCCATCCGGAGATGAGATCTGTATTTAGGTATGGAAGTATATTTACTGAGGAATTCTTCTCATGGTATACGTCCTTGTTTTATATACAGTTGGATCCTGCGTCTCTTCTCTTAGGGATAAGTTCAGGGTTGTATCATCGAGGGTAATTATTTTTCCGTTGGACGGTTCCACAATTCCCTGGAATTTGATCACTATTGTTTTCGCACTTCTATCATACGTATAAGTAAAATTCTGATCAGATAAAATAGTACACTGCGGTGTAGTACCGATCTCTCCATTCGTGGTTACTTTTCCTGTCGCTTCAGAATTGAATCTCCATCTGCCTTCTTTCTGGCAATCGGTATAGGTAATAAGGTCTGAAACAGGGTCCTCACCGGTTTCTACGGTAGTAACCACCTCTTTCAGTGGCTGCCAAACCCCTACAAGAGGATACTCCATTTCCTTATCATCATCATTACATCCTGTAGCTACAAACAATGATAAACCTGCAAATAGTAATGCTAATTTCTTCATATATAAAATTTTCAAGGGCTAAAATTATAATTTTTTTGATTTATAACCTCATTTTTTGTGAAAAATAATTTCAATAAAGTATATTTCTGAAAAATTTAGAGTCTTAACCCTTGAAACAGCCATTATTTAACAAATATTGAATCTCAGTTTCCCTCTATCTATTAAAAAAACTATTTTTGCAGAAAGAAACAGAAATGCAGAGTATAACGAAAAATAATTTTGACTTCATCCGTGTTCTCCTTGCTTTCATTGTCTTTGTAGGACATTTGGGAGCTTTAAGCGACTCTAAACAGCTTGAATTCTTAACACACAGTCCCGTAGAAGTTGCCGTTTTTTCGTTTTTCATTGTCAGTGGATTCCTTATTGCAAGGAGTTATGAAAGATCTTCCAGCCTGAAAAGCTACGTAAAGAAAAGAATCTCCAGAATTGTTCCCGCTTATCTGTTGGTTGTTTTTCTCTGTACTGTCCTTCTGAGTCTGGTAAGTACCTTGCCTCTTTCTGATTATTTCGAAAATCCACAGGTTTATAAATATTTTTTCTGGAATTCTATATTCATGAACTTCATGGCCCCTTCCCTTCCCGGAGTATTTGGGAATGAAGCGGTCAACGGTGCTCTATGGACGCTTAAGATTGAAATGTGCTTTTATTTCGTTGTTCCCCTGATCTTTTTATTATTCGGAAAAAATAACAAATACAGGAATATCAGCCTGATCATTCTGTATTTTCTTTCTCTGGTCTTCCTTAATTATTTTGAAATGGCCGGAAAAATCTCCATATCCAAACAGCTGCCCGGCTCGCTATGTTATTTTATAGGCGGGATGCTGGGCTATTTTTATTTTGATCAGTTTATCAAATATAAAAACACGCTCTTAATCATTGCCATTATTACGGTCTGGATAGATCTGATCTTACATATTAAATTATTTTCTCCTATTATGATCAGTATTATTGTACTGTATATCGCCTATTCATTCAAATTTCTGAACAATTTTGGTAAATACGGAGACTTCACCTACGGTATTTACATATTCCACTTCCCTACTATCAGGGTATTTGCTACGCTTGGACTGTTTGCCAATTACAATCCTTTTTTCATGAGCTTTTTGTGCATGCTGGTCGTTATCGGAGTAGGAATTGCATCGTGGCATCTTTATGAGAAAAAATTTTTATAATTTTACCCCAGTAAAAATGCAAATGAAAGACCTGGTCTCCATCATCACTCCTTGTTACAATTCTGCCGAATTCATCGAAGAAACGATACAATCTGTTTTAAACCAGACCTATGACAACTGGGAATGGCTGATCACGGATGATCTTTCCAAGGATAATACCGTAGAAATCATAAGAAAATATAATGATCCCAGGATAAAATTACAGGTCCTCGGGAAAAACGGCGGTGCCGGAAATGCCAGGAACAACAGCCTGGAAAGGGCTACAGGACGGTATATTGCTTTTCTGGATTCTGATGATTTCTGGTATCCTGAATATCTGGAGACGATGACAGATTATATGCAGGAAAACAATGCAGAACTGGTCTACTGCAATTATTCAAGGTGTAATGAGCAGTTACAACCTGTTTTAAAAGACTTTATGGCAGATAAGGTGGTAACCTTCTCCAATCTTCTGAAAACCTGCAGGCTGGCTCCGGTTTCTACCATGTACGACACCAAAAGGGTCGGGAAATTTTTATTCCCAATAAAAAGCAAGCGTGAAGATCACGTAATGTGGCTGAATCTGTTAAAAGTAATTCCTGAAGGAATGCCTATCAATAAAACACTCGCTAAGTACAGGATGCGTGAGAACAGTGTTTCCCGAAAGAAAAAAAATATCATTAAGGACCAATATCTGGTCTACAAAGATTTTATGGGGTTTTCTACTGTAAAATCTTTCTACTATACAGCCAATTGGGCCATAAACGGATTTCTGAAATATTCTAAAATCTTCAATTAATGGAATATTCAAAAGAGTTTAAAGCTGCCTTAAGTGCTTTTTCCAACGTGGAAAAAGACCGGCTTATTTTTCGATTGCTGAGAAAGGATAAGCTTTTGTCTAAAAAGCTGTATTTTGAACTGATCGACCAGGAAACTACGGATGACAAGAGAAATGCAATGGAAGTGAATGTTGCAGAACAGGTTCTTCTGGCTTCAAAATATGTTGGAAATGCCAAATATTTCCTTACCATTATCCGAAAGCTGAGTGCAGAAATAACGGAGCATATTAAAATTACAACGGATAAGTTCGGGGAAGTTTCGCTGAATCTTTTATTGGTGAACAGAATCCTGGATTCTAACAGTGATTTCAGCAGACAGCGGTTTGATAATGTTTACAAGCTGTATATTTATATCATTAATAAAGTATTCAAGGCATTGGTGCTAACAAAAAAGCTAGATGAAGATTACTGGATGGAAATTGATGAGCTTCTGAGAGAAACACAAAGTAAAATTTCAGAAAATCATTATCTGCAGAAGCTTTGTATCAACAATGGTTTGGACATCAACTGGCTTGAGGCCGAAAAAATTCCGGAAAACATAGAGCAGATTATGAAAGATATTAAAAGCCAGGGATTTTTAAGATAATGTGAGAAATAAAGATTTCAGACATCAGACACGAGCCTATTCTTAAGATTAGAATTAGGAAATGTCAATGGTCAACTTCCTAAGCAAATAAATGGTAAATTTTGGGTAGATATGAGATTTGAGATCAGCAACACTTTCAAACACTCCGCCCCTCAAACTCTACAACACTCCAGCCCTCAAACCTGAATCAAGATTAAGATAAAATCTTCTGCAGAATAAGATTTGTTGCATCAGGTTTTTCTTTTATAAATTTTCTTGCATTTCCGGACATTTCCCGTAACTCTTCTTCATTATTAAGAAGAAACAATACAAAATCCGCTGCCGCATATTCTTCTGAAAAAGATTTTCCTCCACCGGCTGCAATAAGATCGTCTGCCTCAGGATTCTTTTTATAATGATCTCCAAAAATCACAGGAGTCCCAAACGTAGCTGCTTCCAGAATATTATGCAGACCGGCATCATGAAAACCTCCGCCTACCACTGCCACATCTGCATAAGAATATAGTTTTGACAACAAACCGATGCTGTCGATGATTAAAATCTGATATTTGGGAACCGGAAGCACCGAATTCCGTATTTCACTGTATAATAATGCTTCAGGAAAAAGTTTTTTTAAATGCTCCACTCTTTTCAGGTCATGAGGAGCGATAATCAGTTTCAGATCAGCATTCATTCTGGAAACTGTGGCGGCAATTTTTTCTTCTGCATGCCATGAGCTTCCGAATACAACAGATTGATGTTCGCCTATGAAATCCGCAATGAATTCAACATGATTATCCCTTGTCCGGAGCTGTTTTACCCTGTCAAATCTTGTATCTCCTGTTACTGAAGAATTAACCAGCCCGATACTTTTCGCTAATGCAAAGGAAAAGGTAGTCTGGTGAAAAAACCAGTCTACATCTTTTTTGAACTGCTTTACAAACCATTTTCCATAAGATGTGAAGAAAGCCTGGCTTTCATAAAACAAGGCAGAAATTACATAAATTTTAGCTCCATGCTCTTTGAGCTCTGCCAGAAGGTGATACCAGTAGTCATACTTGACCGTAAAAAATAATTTTGTATCAAATTGGGAAATGAACTCTTTTACTGTACTTTTTTTATCAAAAGGAAGATAGCAGACTACATCTGCAATATGTTTTCTTTTTACAACATTTTCATAGCCTGAAGGCGAAAAAAAAGTGATCAGAATTTTATGACCGGGAAAATTCTCTTTGAGCTTTTCCAAAACAGGAAGCCCCTGTTCATATTCACCAAGACTGGCCGCATGCATCCAGATCACCTTATCTGAAGGTGAAAATACCGTTTTTACTTTGTCTAAAGATTGTTTTCTCCCTTCAACTCCTTTTTTAGTTTTATCATTAAACCAAGAGAAAACTTTCATTCCGAAGATGAGCAGGCTGATAAATATATTGTATAGGAAAGACATTTAATTATTTTTCAATTTCAATTCGGTCGTTATGGGTAGAGGGACTGGAGATGACAAGAAACTCCACTTCATCATCGGATTCATTGGAAATAAAATGTTCTGATTCAGGCTGAATGGAAATACTTTCTCCTGTCTTTACCGGAAACTTTTTATTATTGATGTGGAGCACGGCTTCACCTTTCAGAATGTAAAAGACCTGCTCTGCCCTTTTATGGAAATGAAGTTTTTCAGCGGTTCCTGCCGGCATTTTTTCCTGTTTTACGGAAAGATTGCGGGAATCATTCAGGACCCAGCTGTCACAGCCGTTTCCCCAGATATAATGTTCCGAATTCTGTTTAGATTGTATCATTTGGATATTCCTACAAAAATTAAAACAACGATTAAGCTTCCTATTACTGATAAAATAACTGTAGATAACGGTACTTTTGGCTTTACATTTTCATCAAAAGCATATCTGAACATATAATCCTGCCCATTCATGAAAATAAGCATGATCAGTGCGAACAACCACCTCAAAAATGTTTCCATAATCAGGAACTGGACATCTTTATTCTGGTCTGTGATTTCTACAGGAAAATTGGCTGTTTCAGGATGCCTTAAGGTATAGGCAAACAGGAAATAGAAAAACGTTCCCAGTAGCGGTGTAAAAAAAGAATAGGCTTTATGTCCAAAATTATCAGCCTTTCCGTCAAAATCGAAATGTACGGGAATTCTTTTAGGAAGAGTTTTGTAATGTTTCAGGGTAAACCACCAGAAAAAAACCACCAATCCGAAATTAAAAATATCAAAAGTTGTGAAAATAATATTCTCCATTCAGACTGTATTTAAGATTAAAGTACATTTTTAATCACTCTCAGCTTATGGGTATGCTTATTCATTTCTTTATTAAAGATCCCCGTAGAATCCAGGATATCGATTCTTACTTTTCCCGAAGCATGAATAATCCTCTGATTCTCAAGCATAATTCCTACGTGAATAATTTTACCTTCAGGGTTTTCAAAGAAAGCTAAATCACCAGGCTGGCTCTCTTCCACAAAACTCAAAGGTTCACCTACTTCTGCCTGCTGATAGGTGTCTCTCGGCAGTTTAATATCATGAATTTTATAGACAAGCTGGGTAAAACCGGAACAGTCTACAGCAAAAAAGCTCTTCCCGCCCCATAAATAAGGTACGTTAAGAAATTCCCTGGCAGCTAAAGCTATACTCTCACGAAGGTCATGACTTCTTCTTGAAGCCACTGCAGGAAATTCTACTTCGGAACCCATCGAGAGAAGGGTTTTTCCGTCATTCATCAGCACCGAAGAAAAATCTTCAGTCACTACGGTAACCTTTCTTTTTGCCAGTTCTTCCTCTGTTACAGGTTTCAGCTGTTTGGTATCCATCCATCCTTCATAGCCGTCATAGTGCATTTTTATTCTGGTCCAGTTTTTATTTACTTCCAGGATATCAGCACTTTCTCCAAACAGTATTTCCGTAACAATTTCCGCTTTGTCAGAATTCTCTGCACGAACCGGTGCTACAGTAACATTACAAATTCCTTTATTCATTTTATTAATTTAGAAATTAGGAAATTCAGAGATTTAGAAATTACATGATCTCTAAATTTCTTAATCTTTAATTATTTTTTTAATTATTTTCTTCGCAGGAAGTTTACTCCGTCACGCAAAGGTAAAATAAGATTTTCAAAATCGTCGTCTTTTGCGATCAAATCATTGAGTTCTTTGATAACCTGTGTAGATCTCTGTTTCGGATTCTCCTCCAGTACTTTTCCGTACCATAAAACGTTATCAAACATCACTACCGAACCAGATTTCGTTCTGGGCTTGATCAGTCTGAAATATTCTGCGTAATTTTCTTTATCGGCATCTATAAAGACAAGATCAAAAATCTCATCCGTCTCTTTTAGGAATTCTTTGGCATCCTGAAGCTTAAAATCGATCTGTCCGGCATATTCACTTTCTTCAAAATATTTTTTCGGGAGATAAGCGAGGTCTTCATTCACATCCAGTGTGGTAATTTTCCCATCTTCAGCAAGTCCTGCTGTCAGGCAGAGTGTGGCATATCCTGTAAAAGTTCCTATTTCCAGTACATTTTTCGGCTTGATCATTTGGGAGATAATGGTTAAAAGCCTTCCCTGCTGATAACCTGATATCATATGCGGCTGTGTGGTTTTCTGATAGGTCTCTCTTCTCAGTTTTTTCAGAATTTCAGGTTCCGAGGAAGCATGTGTTTCCAGATACCTGTCCATTTCAGGATTTTTTTCTTCAAAAAAGCTCATACTGCAATTCTTTTATATTATTCAAAAGTACTTAAATATAAAGAAAAAATTATTACTGACCGGCATTTTTTCATCCGTCTCTCCGTAAAAAACCCATTAAAAATACCGTGAAAATACGGATATGTTTGCCTGAAAGATAGTTTTACATTTGCAGAGAACAAGGGGTAAAAACACTAAGGCAAAACAATGAATGCAGGGGAAAAACTAATTAACACAGAGAATCGGAAGACCGCAAGGCCAAATGGCAGTGCGGATTCTTCGTCCAAAAAAACTAAAACAGAAGAATTAATTTGATTAAAAAAAAATCCCGAATGACTTCGGGATTTTTTTATGGGTATGTTTCAATTACTTCTTAGGAGCAATATCCATTAATTTCATGAATTCATCAAGCTTAGGCATAATGATGATTTCCGTTCTTCTGTTTTCCGCTCGTCCAGAAACACTCATATTGGTTGCTTTAGGATTATATTCGGAACGTCCTCCCGCAGTAATTCTTGCCGGATCTACCCCGAACTGCGTCTGAAGAACCTTCGCAACTGCCGTACCTCTCAATGCAGAAAGATCCCAGTTGTCTCTTGGCAGGTTTGGTGAGCTTAAAGGCGCATTATCTGTATTACCTTCAATCAATACAGAATATTTATCATAATCATTAATTACTTTAGCTACTTTTCCTAATACTTCCTGAGCAGCAGGCAGTACGTTGTAATCTCCTGTTTTGTATAACATTTTATCAGAAAGTGAGATCATTACCACTCCTTTCAGCACTTTCACCTGCACATCATCATCCGCAACATTATCAAGAGATCTTTTAAGCTTGTTGGATAATGCCATATTCAGACTGTCATTTTTAGCATTGTTTGAGATCAGCTGTTTGATATATGAATTGGAAGCATTGATCTCACCAACCAGTTTATCAATATTAGCTGAACTTTTCCCTGTATTTGAAAGACATGCATCCAGAGAGGATTTCAAAGCGTCATGCTGGCTTTTTAAAAGATTATTCTCACCTGACAATGCAGAATTCTGAGACTTCAAATCCTGGATCTCTCTTTGTCTTTCCCCGATATTTTCAATACACTGCTTATAATTGGAGCTTAATGCATCATACTGCTTTTTGCTGACACAAGAGGTCAGTCCCAACGCCATTACAGTTACTCCTAAAATTTTAATAATCTTCATATGTAATCATTTTTAGACGAATCAAAGTTAGGAAAATTGAATTGAATTTTATGGATTATCTTTGCATAAAAGAAATCTTCAACATACCTTTTGGAAAAATTTAGTTTTAAAAATCAGCTTGAAAACCTTGTCCGGAATCCAGAAACTCACAGCTATCTCCTGGCTGTAAGCGGGGGTGCTGATTCCATGGTCCTGGCCACTCTTTTTAAGGGTTTGGGGCTTAATTTCCAGATCGCTCATATCAACTATAAACTCCGGGGTGAGGATTCAGATCTGGATCAAAAAACGGTTCAGGATTTTTGTGAGAAAAATCATATTCGTTTTCACCTGTATGAAGTTTCGGAAAAAGACAATAAACCTGAAAATTCTATCCAGCTTTGGGCAAGGGAAATCCGTTATCGCTTTTTCAGGGAAATTCAGGAGCAGGAAAATCTTGAATTTCTTGTTACCGCCCATCATCTGAATGACCAGCTGGAAACTTTTATCATTAATCTTTCCAAAGCTGCCGGCATCAGTGGAATGAGTGGAATTCCGGCAAATAAAAACAATATAATCCGGCCTCTTCTCAACTTTTCAAAAAAAGAAATTTATGAATATGCTGAGGAAAACAGAATTGATTTCCGGGAAGATCTTTCGAATAAAAAAAGTGATTATCTAAGAAACAAGATCAGAAATGAGATCGTTCCCAGGCTTTTAGAAACGAATGAACATTTCCTGGAAAATTTCAAAAAAAGTTCTTCTTATCTGAATCAAACCAGAGATTTTGTAGAAAAACAGATCGGGGAAATCGAAAATAAACTTACGGTATTTAACCCTGAGCACAAAATCTTATCCAAAGAAAAGCTGGGTCAGGAAAGCATTTTTGTACAGTTTGAAATTTTAAAGAAGTACGGATTCGATCAGGAGGAAGAAATTTCGAAGATTTTCACTGCAGAAAACGGAAGCTCTTTTTTTTCAAAAAATTATCACCTCATCATCAACCGGAATGAGCTAATTCTCGTAAATAAGAACAAGGAGAAGGACACAAAAGATGAAATCCTTTTGATTGAAAGTTTTGATTTCTCAGGAGACCTGATGAGCATTAGCCTTGAAGACACAATTGAAAATATTGACGGAATCAATAACAGTTTTGAGTGGAATTTTAATGCTGCAAAACTTCAGTTTCCATTGCGTTTAAGAAAACAACAGGACGGCGATGAGTTCTACCCGGCCGGTTTTTCAGGCAAAAAGAAAGTTTCTAAGTTTTTTAGGGACGAAAAATTATCTATTTTAGCGAGGCCAAAAATTTGGATCCTGTGTGACAGCAACAATTCCGTAATTGGAATTGTACCCCTTAGACAGGACAGACGATATGCAAGTGATGAGAAAACGGAAAGTATTCTCAAAATTTTTAATGAAAAGAAAAATGAAATTTAGAAACTGGTTTTTAGTAGTGCTGCTTTTTTTAGCGGCAGGAATTAATGCACAGATCAAGAACCCTGTAAAGTTCAAGTTTACGGTGAACTACTTAGGGAACAACCAATACGAAGCAGTTTTAAATGCTACAATGGAAAGCGGCTGGCATATTTATTCCAAAGATCTTCCTGAAGACACGGGAATTCCTACTGAATATAAAGTTTCAGGGAAAAACATTGAACTGATCGGAAAGTTTACTGAAGTCGGCAAAAAGCACGAGGAATTTTCAGAAGCTTTTGGAGGGACGATTGTTTTTTATTCTAATTCTGCCGGTTTCAAGCAGAAATTTAAATTAAAAGATCCCACAAAACCCGCAGACGTTACTTCTGAAATTACTTATCAGACTTGTGACGACAGGGTTTGTCTGGCACCGAATACTTTAGAATTCAATCAGAAAGTAACACCAAAAGGAGCTACCGAAGAAACGGTGGAGGAAAAAACTGAAGCTACAAAAGATTCGGTAAAAGCCATAGAAACAGTTGCTGCAGCTCCTGTAAAAGGAGAAGTAACAGTAGCAGAAGCTTCAAAACTGGACCCAAAACAGTTAAAAATAACAACAATTGATTTCCAGAAACCTTTGACGGATTGCGGAACTGCTGTGGAACAGGTTGGTGAAAATTACTGGACCTATTTGTTCTTAGGATTTGTAGGTGGCTTAATAGCCTTATTGACACCATGTGTTTTCCCTATGATCCCGCTGACGGTTTCTTTCTTTACGAAAGGAAATAAAAATAAGGCGAAAGGGAAAAGGGATGCACTCATTTACGGATTTTTCATTCTTCTTATCTTTGTTCTTCTGAGCCTTCCTTTCCATCTGATCGACGGAATTGCCGGGAATATCTTCAATGAAATATCTACAAGCGTATGGCTGAATATTGCCTTCTTTATCATATTCATCTTCTTCGCAGGAAGTTTCTTCGGATATTATGATATCACGCTGCCGAGCTCAATTGCCAATAAATCTTCGAAAGCAGAAGAAGCAGGAGGAATCATCGGTATTTTCTTTATGGCACTCACACTGGTTATTGTTTCTTTCTCATGTACCGGACCTATTCTGGGAAGCTTACTGGGAAGTGCAGTGACAGGATCTACCAACGTTCCTATGCTGCTTACCTTTGCACTGGCAGGATTCGGGCTGGCATGGGCTATCGTTTTTGGGTTGCTGGCTTTATTCCCGCAGGCTTTACAGAGTCTTCCAAAATCAGGAGGATGGATGAATACCGTGAAAGTAGTTCTTGGTTTTGTTGAATTGGCTTTGGCTTTAAAATTCCTATCTAAGGCAGATTTGGTTTCCAAAACATTCTTATTAAAAAGAGAGCTTTTCATTGCCATCTGGATCGTAATTGCATTGGGACTGGCCCTTTATTTATTCGGGATCATAAGATTTCCGCACGATGATAAAAAACCGAAAATTTCCATTACAAGAAAGATATTGGGTGCTTTAGGAATAGGTTTTGTGATCTACCTGATCCAGGGATTAATTCCGGCGGAACGTCCAAAACTACAGCTGTTAAGCGGAATTCTGCCTCCATTGAATGTAAGCTATATTCATGATGAAAAAGACGGCATTCTGGGAATGCACCCGGAGCATGATTTCTTTAATGCTGTTGAACTGGCTAAAAAGGAAAACAAACCAATCCTGATCGACTTCACCGGTTATGGCTGTGAAAACTGCCGAAAAATGGAGGAATTTGTTTGGAGTGAACCGGATATTCTTCCGATTTTACAAAATGATGTTGTATTAGCTTCTCTGTACGTAGATGATAAGGAAGAGCTTCCTGAAGATCAGAAAACAAAAATTGATCTTGGAGACGGACAAATCAAAAAAGTAAAAACGATCGGTGACCGATGGAGCTTATTCCAGCAGGTGAATTTCAACAACAATTCCCAGCCGCACTACGTTCTGATAACACCAGACGGAAAAGTGATCAACACTCCGGTATCAGGATATATGCCGAAAGAGGATTTCAAAAAATTCTTAGAATGCGGGGTTAATTATTACAAAACAACGAAGTAATATTTATCTAAACATAACAAAAGCCTTATCAATTTTTTGATAAGGCTTTTTTGTATACAATACTTAACCATCATTATCTTAAAAAATCACAAATCATTATCAAGATAAAACACTTCAAGCTTTTTTTATATCAAATAACCTGTATATTTTAAATTTTATTACCATTTATTAATTTTAGGTATAAACTTTGTATAGATTCCTCCAAATAAGTATCAACACTTTACTTTTTCACCAAAACCGTTTAACATTTTAAAATATTAATTATGGCTGAAGTAATTGCACAAGAAAAGCAGGGAGGAAGCAAACAAAGAAAAAAATTAATCCGAGTGGATATGACTCCGATGGTAGACTTAGGATTTCTATTGATCACTTTCTTTATGTTTACCACCAATTTTACAAAACCCAATGTGATGGATCTGGGACTTCCGGCGAAAGATCCCAATCCAAATCCAATAAACATTCCTCATATTGGAGATAAAAACCAGGTTACCTTTATTCTCGGGAAAAACAACAGGGTATTTTATCACCAAAGCAATGAGAAGGATCTGAATACAGCAAACCTGAAAGAAACCGATTTCAGCGGGGTAAAAATTTCCAAGATCATTTCTGAAGCTTATAAAAACGCTCCGGTGCCTGAAAACTTTACAGTCATTGTAAAACCCACCGATGAAGCCAACTATAAAAACTTCGTAGATATTCTGGATAATATTGCGATTTCTAAAAAAGAAAGATACGGCATTACAGATATAAAACCATGGGAGAAGAAAATTTATACCGAATTAACCCAATAGAATAGAAGAGCATTTTTATAATGCTCTTTTTTATTTAAATTTGAAGAAACAACTAAGATTATGCTGAACTTTGAAAGAAAAGGAAATGGAAAAGAGATTCTGGTACTGCTTCACGGCTTTATGGAAAACCTTTCTATATGGAGTGATATGGAGCCGCATCTTTCCAGAGATTTTTCATTGTTGAAAATAGATTTGCCGGGCCATGGACAATCTGATATCCTGGCCGAGGTCCATACTATGGAACTGATGGCCGATGAAGTGAAAAAAGTTTTGGATCATGAGAAACTGAGCAAAGTACATCTTTTGGGACATTCCATGGGAGGATATACTTCACTGGCTTTTGCAGAGAAATATCCTGAAACTCTTAAAAGTCTGACCTTATTCTTTTCTACCTATTTTCCAGACGATGAAGAGAAAAAGCAGCAACGGATAAAAAGCTACAGGATCATCAAAGATGCTTTTGCCCATTACGCACGGGCCGGAATTCCGAATCTTTTCAATCCCAATGAAAGAGATATCCTGGAAGGCAAAATAGAAACCGCGCTCGAAACTGCGCTTTCTACCAACAATATGGGAGCCCTTGCCTGTGTAAAAGGCATGGTGGAAAGAACGGACAAAAGAAGTGTCATGGAAAACCTGGAAGCAAAAATACTGGTATTGGCAGGAAAACACGACAACGCTGTGAAAACAGATACGATGATCAGGCATCTTCCGGACAGAACCAATATTAAATCCTATATCCTGGACTGCGGACACAACGGGCACTGGGAAAAACCCGGTATCTGCGCAGAAATTATCAATACGGAACTTCTTCATAACCTTCCCAAAAAATTAGTCCTGTAAATAGTCCTGCAATGATTGCCTTAGCCGGTTTATATTCAAATTTCTTGTATCTTAGTAAGGAATAATTATTTTCAATGGGTTTATTCTCCTTCAAAAAAAAGAAACCGCCGGTCATCGGCCTTACGCTTTCCGGTGGAGGAATGCGTGGAATTGCCCATATCGCAGTACTGAAAGCGCTGGAAGAATATAATCTGAAGCCACAAATCATTTCAGGAACCAGTGCCGGCTCTATTGTAGGAGCATTTTATTCCTTTGGAAAGTCACCGGATGAGATGATGGATATTGTAAAACATACGACATTCTTTTCAAGGTCTTACCTGAAACTTTCTAAAAACGGTATTTTCAGCTCAAGCTTCATCTTAAAACTTTTTTATGATCATTTTCCTGAAAATGATTTTAAAATCTTAAAAATCCCTGTTTACGTTACTGCTACGGAAATGACCCACGGAATTGTGGATTTCTTTTCGGAAGGTGAGCTTTTCGGACCGCTCCTGGCCTCATCAAGCGTCCCATTCATTTTGCCTCCCGTAAGAATAGGAGAAAAAATATATGTTGACGGAGGTGTTTTAGACAATCTTCCTATAGAACCTATTATCGACAAATGTGATTTTTTAATTGCCTCCCATGTCAATTCAATAAGCTACGATGCATTAAAGAAAATGAGTCTTATGAAGGAATTTGACAGGATCCTCCATTTAGCGATTGCAAAATCGGTCTACTCCAAAGCAAAGTCCTGTGATATTTTCTTAGACCCTCCTAAAATGACGAAATTCAGCTTATTCAGTAAGAAAAACCTCGATGTTATGTTTCAGGAAGTTTACGAGTATACCTGTGAAGAACTCGAAAGCAAGGGATATACTAAAGGTTTGAGTGTATAAGAGTATAGGAGTTTTAGGGTTTGAGCGTAGCAGATTTTACTTACTGAATCAGTCCTGTATACTATTTGCTTACATTTCCTCCTGCTCCAGTCTTTTCTTAAATGTTTCAATGGTATCCGGGAGAGATTCATTAGATTTTCCACCTGCTGCATTGATGTGTCCGCCGCCACTGAAATATTTTCTGGAAAACTGATTCACATCCACATCATCCTTACTTCTGAAAGAGATCTTGATAAAATCATCATACAAGTCTTCCATAAAGAAAGCTGCCATTTTTACTCCTGCAATGCTCAGTCCATAGTTTACAAAACCTTCCGTATCTCCTTTCTGGAAACCAAATTCCTTCAGCTCGTTTCTTGTAAGGGAAAGCACCGCTACTTTGCCATCATTCACCACTTCTATTCTTCCCAGCACGAGAGCAAGCAGATGAAGACGGGAAACGGTGTTGGTATCCCATGTATTTGAAGTTATTATGGACGGATCAGCTCCTTTTTCTATCAGATTGGCAATAATCCTGTGTGTCGTTGCGCTTGTGGAACGGAAACGGAAACCGCCTGTATCTGTCATGATCCCAGTGTAAAGGCATTCTGCAATATCCTGGTTGACCAGCTTTTCATCTTCCATTGCTTCAATAAAATGATAGATCATCTGTGAAGTAGCAGGAATTACTGTATCGGAATATACAAAATCAAAGTTTTCCGGTTGCTGGTGATGATCGATGAGGATCTTCTTAGCCTTGGATTTAATCAGCCATTCGCCCAGCAGTCCTATTCTTGAAGGAGAATTAAAGTCAAGACAGAAAATAACATCTGCACCACTGATCAGATCAAATGCATACTTCCTTTTATATTCCCCGATAACCACCTTTTTAGATTCCGGCATCCATTTCAGAAATTTCGGAAAATCATTGGGAACAATTACTTCAGCCGGAATTCCTTTGGCCCCAAGATAATGCTTTAACCCCAGACTGGATCCTATGGCATCGCCATCCGGGTTATAGTGGGTAAGAATAATTATTTTGTTTTCAGGCGTAAGTAATGTACTGATATCTAAAAGTTCTGCTGGTGTAAACATCGTGTGTTTATTTTTCTTTAAATTTGAGTTTTCAAAGATAGAGCTTTTAAATAAATCATCTCAATATTATTTCTTTGCACGAAATTTCGTTTCTTAGCGATGTTTGTCAATATTGGAATAAAAAACATTTCAAATAATTTCTAAAAAAAGATGAGTAAAATTTGTAACTTTTAAAAATTTCTATATCTTTGCAACCTGAAAATTAATAGATTAATTACGATTTAAATATATAGTAATGAGTAAAAGAACATTCCAGCCATCAGAAAGAAAGAAAAGAAACAAACACGGTTTCAGAGAAAGAATGTCTACGCCAAATGGAAGAAGAGTTTTGGCAGCAAGAAGAGCTAAAGGCAGAAAGAGTTTAACTGTTAGTGCAGCCCGCGCTAAGAGATAATATCTCGAATTATCATATACAGATCATGCTTGAAAAGAAGTTTTTCAGGCATTTTTTGTTGTTAAAATTTCCTAAAGTTTAGGGTTTTTAAGCTTCTTTTTTCTATTTTTAAGATCTGAAAAAATATTTTAGAAATAGCACCATAAAATTGAATTATGCCGCATACACATATCTCCGGAGATAATATTATAAGCTTACAGCACGCAAAAATTGCGCAAAAAAACTTTACTGTTCTTTCTGATGTAAATCTTAACATCAAAAAAGGCAGATTCTGTTACCTTATCGGAAAAACAGGTTCCGGAAAAAGCTCACTTCTTAAAACGCTTTACGGACACATTCCTTTAGCATCAGGGCATGGAGCTGTGGTAGGTTTTGAACTTGCCAAACTGAAGCCATCAGACATTCCTAACCTGAGAAGAAAACTGGGAATTGTCTTCCAGGATTTCCAGCTTCTTTCTGACAGAACGGTTGAGAAAAACCTAAAATTCGTTCTTGAAGCAACAGGATGGAGCGATAAAATAAAAATGGAAGACCGCATCAACGAAGTTTTGGGAAGTGTAAACATGAAAAGCAAGAAGCACAAAATGCCGCATGAACTTTCAGGAGGAGAGCAGCAACGTATTGCTATTGCAAGAGCTTTACTGAATCATCCTGATCTTATCTTAGCAGATGAGCCTACAGGAAACCTCGATCCGGAAACATCCAATGAAATCATGACACTTCTGAAGCAGGTAGCCCTTGAAAACGGAGCTGCTGTAGTGATGGCAACCCATGATTACCATATGATCCAGAATTTCCCTGGAGAAGCGATCAGATGTGAAGACGGAAAAGTTTCAGTATTGGATACCGCAGAACTATTTGAGTAAATTAAGTTATAAAAATAGAGATCAAAAGATAGCTGATCTGGATTATCTAACTTCTAATCTCTAGCTTCTAACTTCTATTTTCTAAAGACATGAAACTCCTTCGTGAGTTCAAGATATTGGTCCGAGTATTGTCTCGGACTTTTTTCTATGACAAAATCAGATTCCTCGATCACCCCTTCTGCAAATGAAAATTCAAGAACTAATCTTTTCGTTTTTGAATTTTCAATCCCTTTAACAGCAACTTTCCGTTTTAAGAACAGTTGATTTTCAGCTGCTACCTCAATAAAAACGTTGCCGGACTCAACAGGAATGATAACCGATAAAATACCGTGATCAGACAGAAGTTTTGCAGAAGCAGAAATAAGCTGCTGGAAATTCAGCTCTACAGTCTGACGCGCTATTTTATCTTTGTCAGATCCGGATTCTTCGAAGTAAGGAGGATTTGAAACAATAAGATCAAATTTATTTTCTGTTTCAAAGGTTTTAAGATCCTGATGGATATTCTTTAGCCTTGAATGAAAAGGAGAATGTTCAAAATTCGTTTTAGTCAGCAAAGCTGCGTCTGCATTGATATCGAGTCCAAGAAACGAAGCATGATCATTTCTCTGAGCAAGCATTAAAGAAATCAGGCCCGTTCCGGTTCCCACCTCCAATACTTCCGAAGCATTCTCCACATCAGCCAAAATCCCCAGCAAAACCCCATCTGTTCCAACACGGAAGACTTCTTTTGACTGTTGAATTTCAAAATATTTAAATTTAAAAGGCTTCACTATAAGTTCGTAGGTAGTGTAATGGTAAAGGTAGATCCTTTTCCTACTTCTGATTTCACTGCAATCTCCCCTTTGTAGTCTTCGATCATTTTTCTTACCATAGAAAGCCCAAGCCCCATCCCGCTGTTTTTAGAAGTAAAATTAGGCTCAAATATTCTTTCATACATATTTTCAGGAATCCCGATTCCGTTATCCTGCACGGAAATCATGACCCTTCTCTGATGCTGTTCCACATCTACATTAATGATCAGTTTACGTTCATCGCTTTGGGCCTGTTTTGCATTGGTGACAAGATTGGTAATGATGCGGGAAAGGTAAATCCTGTCCATATTGATCATAATATTCCCTTTATTGGAGTGCATAAAAATACTGTCATCATTGAAAACACGCAGAATATCTTCTACTTCCGTATTAAGATTGATGACCTCGTTGTTTTTTTCAGGAAGTTTTGCAAATTCTGAGAAAGCTGAGGCCACCGTAGCAATCAGATCGATTTGATCTACCATGGTTTTACTCATCTGCTTTACCCTTTCTCTAATGTTCGGATCTTCAGGATCAAATTTTCTCTCAAAATTCTGAATGGTAAGCTTCATTGGGGTAAGAGGGTTTTTCACCTCATGGGCAACCTGTTTTGCCATTTCTCTCCAGGCTTCTTCAGAGGCTTTGAAACGCAACCTTTCTTTCTGGTCCTGGATCTGCAGGATCATTCTGTTGTAAGCTCTTGCCAAGGCATTAAGCTCATCGTTTTTATAGTATCTGATAGGCCGCATTTCATTTTCAAATAATGTAATACGGGTGATCATATCAGAAAATTTAGTGATATTTTTTGCCAGGCTGTTAGATGTTACCCAGCTTATCCAGATACTGAACAGGATCAGGAAAATATCCACCAATAAGATATATTTTACGTATTGATGAAGAACATCAAGATAAGCAGATTCGTTGTGATACAAAGGAATATATACAATTCCTATAGGTTCGAGCTCATTGTTTTTTAACAGGAGATAAGACGAAGTACGCCCTGCATCTTTTGTTTTATCATAGCCCTTAATGTCAACTCTGGAATCGGTGGCCAGGATTTTATTGACAATATTAAGCGGGATGGTTTTCTGATCAATAAGACTTTCATCTTTATTGGAGAGAAGATAACTTCCCTTCAGATCATAGATCACAATATCGTGCTGATTGATATCTGCTATTTCAAAAATCTTATTTCCCAGGACCTGTGGCAGATCTTCTGTTTCCACAAGGGTACGGCTGACTGCATAGTCCAGATACCTCATCACCGCATTGGTCTTCTCCTGCATATCGATATTACTCTGCTGCAGAGAATTATTCCTCAATACAAAATAGGGAACCAGTGATGTAGCAACAACACTTAAAAAACATACGAGTAAGAATCCGAAAAACACCCGGTTCCTTAAGCTGTATCCTCTGTATTTACTTACTGGCATCCTACTTTTTAATTAACCTAGCAATATACTTACCAATAATGTCAAATTCTAAATTAACTTTATCTCCGATTTTCAAATACTGCATATTGGTAAACTCCCAGGTATATGGAATAATCGCTACGGAAAACTGTGTGTCTTCACTTTTTGCTACCGTAAGGCTTATCCCGTTCACCGTAATAGAACCCTGCGGAACCGTTACAAAACTACCGTCATCTTCATATTTAATGGTAATGAAATAGCTCCCGTCTTTATTTTCAATTCCTGCAACTTCACCTGTTTTGTCAACGTGTCCCTGCACAATATGCCCATCTAACCTTCCATCCATCTTCATGCACCGCTCCAGATTTACCACGGTACCTACATTCCATTTTCCGAGATTGGTTTTTTCCAGTGTTTCGTTGATTGCCGTTACCACATATTGATCATCTTTAATTTCAACAACTGTAAGACAACACCCGTTATGGGCAAGGCTTTGGTCTATTTTCAGTTCGCCCGTAAAAGGGCATGTTAATGTAAAATCTATGTTACTTCCTTTTTCTTCAATCTTTTCAATAACGCCAACTGCTTCAATAATTCCTGTGAACATATTATTTTTTGCTAAATTTGTAAATTATAATCTTCAAAGATAATCAAAATGAGCCCAAAAAACCATAAAGTACGAGTAGGAATTTCAATCGGTGATTTTAACGGCATCGGTCCGGAGATCATCATGAAGTCCCTGAGTGACAAAACCATTACGGATTTTTTCACGCCGGTGATTTTTGGCTCGGGAAAGTTATTTACCTTCCAGAAAAATATTTTCAAGCTGAATCTGAATTTCAACTACATCAATGAAGCATCGCAGGCTCAGGCAGGAAAACTGAATATGGTGAACCTCACCAAGGACAATGTGAATGTTGAATTGGGTGTTCCTACAGAAGAATCTACCAAAATGGCTATTGATTCCCTGGAACAGGCCACCGAAGCCTTAATGAAAGGAGAAATTGACGTTCTTGTTACGGCTCCTATCAATAAGGATGAAATGGTAAAAATGGGTTTTAAACACGCAGGACACACAGGATATTTTGAGGAAAAATTCAGTAAAAAAGGACTGATGTTCCTCGTTACAGAAGATCTTAAAGTAGCTGTGTCCACCCATCATATCCCGATTGTGAGCGTAGCAGAAAATATTTCAAAAGAAAAAATAAAAAAACAGATCAGAGCCCTGAACCAGACACTCATAGAAGATTTCTGCATACAGAAACCGAAAATTGCAGTACTGGGACTGAACCCTCATGCAGGAGACGGAGGCCTGATCGGAAAAGAAGAGGTCGAGATCATAGAGCCGGCGATAAAAGAACTTTCCGATAATGGAATATTAGCGTTTGGACCTTATCCCGCAGACAGCTTTTTCCAGCCAAATAAATACAAAAGTTTTGATGCTGTTTTAGCCATGTACCACGACCAGGGACTGGCCCCGTTCAAAACATTAGCCTATGAGGAAGGTGTGAATTATACAGCAGGACTTCCGTTTATCAGGACTTCACCGGACCATGGAGTTGCCTATGATATTGCCGGAAAAAACATTGCAGATGAGCAGAGCTTTACGGAAGCGATCTTCACTGCTATTAAAATTTTCAAGAACAGAAGTGAATATAACGACCTGATGAGCAACCGTATGCAGCCGAGAAAAATGGTTGTTGATAACGGGGTAGATGAGGATCTTCCTGATGAAAACGAAGGATAAATTGTTAAAACAAATTTTAAATTAATTTGTTATGGATTTTATTTGTTATTATAAAAAAATTGCATATTTTTGCACACTCATTTTATGGACAAGTTAAGAAACTATGACGTAAGCTTTTCCGGACTTAAAAACGGGAAGCACGTGTTCAAATTTGAGATAGATAAAACGTTCTTTCAATTATTTGACACTGAACAGGAATTTACAAATCCTAAAATAGTAGCTGATGTCTTTCTTGAAAAGCATACTACATTTTTAGAATTTGAGATCAAAGTACATGGAACAGTAGAGCTTATTTGTGATATCACAAATGATGAATTCGACTACCCTATTGAAAACGAGATCGGAATTTTAGTACATTTTGGTGAAGAATATGATGACAGCAATGAAGACGTCATTACCATCCCAGCCTCAGATCACGCTTTCAATGTAGCACAGCTGATCTATGAAAATGTACAGCTTTCTATACCGATGAAAAAAATTTCACCGAATGTGAGCGATGAAGATCTGGAAATTCTGAGCAGGTTCAGTCCAAAAGATATTGAGGAATCCGAAGAGGAAGATCATGGGAGCGACCCCAGATGGGACGCTTTGAGAAAGTTAAAAGACAATAATTAAATAAAATAATTTAAATATGATGAGATGATGAATCTCATCGCTCATCAATTAAAAAAGTTATTCAAAATGGCACATCCTAAGAGAAGACAGTCGTCCACAAGAAGAGATAAGAGAAGAACTCATTATAAAGCAGTAGTTCCTCAATTAGCGAAAGATGCAACAACTGGTGAACTTCACCTTTACCACAGAGCTCACTGGCATGAAGGAAAACTTTACTACAGAGGTAAAGTAGTATTGGAAAAAGAAGTAGCAACTACAGAAGAAAACTAAGAGTCGCTTTTCACTGAAAAAGCCTCATTTTAATACAAAAACCGCCCAATTTTGATAAAATTAGGCGGTTTTTTGTTGTTTTTTGTGTTTTTTTGGTATCTTTGGGACAAAATCAAATATCAAATTTATGGACATTAAAGACATACAAAATCTTATCAAGTTTGTATCTAAAGCTGAAGTTTCAGAAGTAAAATACAAAACTAAAGATTTCGAAATCACTATTAAAACTCCATTAGCTGGTAGCGATGCGGTTTATGCACAACCTGCAGTTTACCATACAGCTCCTCAGGCTGCAGCGGCTCCTGCTCCTGTAGCAGCTCCGGCAGCGGCTCCTGCTGAAAAAGCAGAAGTGGCATCTGATGACAGCAAATATGTGGCTATCAAATCTCCTATGATCGGTACTTTCTACAGAAAACCTTCACCGGATAAAGATGTATTTGTCAATGTTGGTGATGAAGTTTCTGCAGGAAAAGTAGTTTGCGTAATCGAAGCAATGAAGTTATTCAACCAGATCGATTCTGAGATCAGCGGAAAAATCGTGAAGATCCTGGTAGACGATGCTACTCCGGTAGAATATGACCAGCCTTTATTCTTAGTAGATCCATCTTAATTTAGAAGTTAGATGTTAGACATTAGATGTTAGACTTAATTCTGCATTCAAAATAACATTATCTAATTTTCAAATTATCTAATTTTCAAATTGAAGAAGATGTTCAAAAAAATATTAATAGCCAATCGTGGCGAAATTGCAATGCGTATTTTACGTACATGCAAAGAAATGGGGATCAAAACCGTTGCAGTATACTCTACTGCTGACAAAGACAGTCTTCACGTAAGATTCGCTGATGAAGCGGTTTGTATAGGTCCTGCTATGAGTAAGGACTCTTACCTTAAAATCCCTAACATTATTGCTGCAGCAGAAATTACTAATGCTGACGCCATTCACCCAGGTTACGGATTCCTGTCTGAAAATGCCAATTTCTCCAGAATCTGCCAGAAAAACAACATCAAGTTTATTGGTGCTTCTCCTGAACAGATTGAAAAAATGGGTGATAAAGCCAATGCCAAAGCAACGATGAAAGCAGCAGGAGTACCATGTGTACCTGGTTCTGACGGATTAATTGAATCTTACGAGCATGCTGTAAAAGTGGCTGAAGAAACAGGATATCCTGTGATGATCAAGGCTACTGCAGGTGGTGGTGGAAAAGGAATGAGAGCCGTATGGAAAGCTGAAGACCTTAAAGATCACTGGGAATCTGCGATTCAGGAAGCTGTGGCAGCCTTCGGAAACGGAGGAATGTACATGGAAAAACTGATCGAAGAGCCCAGACATATTGAGATCCAGGTTGCGGGTGACCAGTATGGTAAAGCATGTCATCTTTCTGAAAGAGACTGTTCTGTACAGAGAAGAAATCAGAAACTGACCGAAGAAACTCCTTCCCCGTTCATGACAGACGAACTTCGTGAGAAAATGGGTGAAGCTGCTGTAAAAGCGGCAGAATTCATTGGATATGAGGGCGTGGGAACTATTGAATTCCTTGTAGACAAGCACAGAAATTTCTATTTCATGGAGATGAATACAAGAATCCAGGTAGAGCATCCTATCACCGAGCAGGTAATTGATTATGACCTGATCAGGGAGCAGATCCTTCTTGCTGCAGGAACGCCTATTTCAGGAATCAATTACTACCCGAAATTACACTCAATTGAGTGCAGAATCAATGCTGAAGATCCTTATGCAGACTTCAGGCCTTCTCCGGGAAAAATCACAGGCTTAAATATTCCTGGAGGACACGGGATCAGGGTAGATACTCACGTATATTCAGGATACACAATTCCTTCCAACTATGACTCAATGATCGCAAAGCTTATCACTACGGCTCAGACCCGTGAGGAAGCTATCGCTAAAATGAAGCGTGCCCTGGAAGAATTCTATATTGAAGGAGTAAAAACAACTATTCCGTTCCACAGACAGCTGATGGACAATGAAGATTATCTGTCCGGAAACTATACGACAAAATTCATGGAAGATTTTGTAATGGACAGAAAATATGATAATCACTAAGATTATTGATATATAAATTTTTTAACTGCCTCATTTTTGAGGCAGTTTTTTTATATCTGATTTTGCAAACATCATTTTTTTGAAAAAATATTGATCTGCATTTCAAAAACCCTTTCAACCCTTCTGCTTATTGAAAATTAATAAGCCGCTGATTACCAACAAACAAATTTACCTAACAGTTGTTAGTCGAAGAATTACGACACTTTTTAAGATTCTTTCAAAATTTTTTTCCTGATAATATAATTACTTCTAAATTTGGTGACATAAGATATCCAATCACACAATATTAACATTTAAAATTTACTAATCATGGCAGAAAGAAATTCAAGAGGAATTCTAAAATTCAACGGCGGTGAAGGACAGAAGTTATTAAAACTTAACTACAGTGTATCCCGTTCTACAGACGTATCAGGAAGAGTGGCATCAGATCCTTCTAATGCACTTATCAAAATTACAGTGGAGGCTACAGAAAAATCAGATATTCTGGAAAGTCTTCTTAACGGAAAATACAAGCCTACAACTGGAGAGGTTACATTCAACAAGTCTCACGAAGAAGGAACACTGACTACTTTGAAATGGGAAAACGGATATGTAATCCAGCACGAAGTAGATTTTGACGCGGTAGATGAAAACAGTATGTATATCAGCTTCGTAGTAAGTGCTGAGCATATTGATCTGGGTAATTCTTCTTACAGAGCAGAATGGCCTACTTCTTAAGAATATAATTTCTACATCAAAAAACATCAGACAGAATGGTAACCTAAAGTAAGGGATACTGTTCTGTCTTTTTTTGCTGCTTCTCTTCTTACACAGGATTTGGATCAGGTGATTTAAAAGCAGAATTTTGTTAGTCCGGAATGTCTATGTAAAAAGATTGCAATATGTATAGAGCAAGTATGATAAAAGCAGCATTCTAAAAATAATGCAAATCATTCCTGAAAGATATAAAACCTACACGACCTGAGCAGAAAAAGAAATATTCTCTGAAACAGCACAGAATAGTCTTAAAATACACTTTAAATCCTCAGGTATACTGTATTGCGTTTTTGTTGATGCATCTCATTAATAATGCTTAAATTTGTCGAAAACCGAAACATATGTCAACAGCAGCAACAGCAAAAAACTCACAGTATTTTATTGACCTTGAAGACAAGCATGGAGCCCATAACTATCACCCTCTTCCAGTGGTTCTTGACCGTGGCGAAGGTGTTTTTGTATGGGACGTGGAAGGCAAGAAATATTATGATTTTCTTTCGGCATATTCTGCTGTGAACCAAGGACATTCCCACCCTAAAATTGTAGCAGCTTTAGTAGATCAGGCTCAGAAACTGGCTCTGACATCAAGAGCATTTTATAATTCAAAATTAGGCGAGTATGAGCAAAAAATCACTTCCCTTTTCGGATTTGATAAGGTGCTTCCTATGAATTCCGGGGCTGAAGCTGTAGAAACTGCCGTAAAATTAGCCAGAAAATGGAGCTATGAAGTAAAAGGAATTTCAGAAAATGCAGCCAAGATCATTGTATGCGAAAATAATTTCCACGGAAGAACAACTACAATTGTTTCTTTCTCCAATGATCCTGATGCCAACCAGAACTATGGACCTTTCACACCAGGATTCATAAAAATCCCTTATAATGATACTGCAGCATTAGAAGAAGTACTGAACAGGGAAGCAGGAAATATCGCTGCATTTTTAGTGGAACCTATCCAGGGTGAAGCCGGGGTCTATGTTCCGGATGAAGGTTTCCTGAAAAACGCTTCTGAATTATGTAAAAAACATAATGTACTGTTCATTGCAGATGAAGTACAGACCGGTATCGCAAGAACAGGACAGCTGATTGCCTGCCACCATGAAAACGTACAGCCTGATATCCTTATCTTAGGAAAAGCCCTTTCCGGAGGAATGTATCCTGTTTCTGCAGTATTGGCCAATGACAGCATCATGAATGTTATCAAACCGGGACAGCATGGTTCCACATTCGGAGGAAATCCTATCGCATGTGCCGTGGCCGTAGCAGCACTGGATGTGGTTGCCGATGAGAAACTTTCCGAAAGAGCTGAACAGCTGGGGCAACTTTTCAGAACCGAGATTGAAAAGATCATCGAAAAAAACAGTCTTATCACCAAAGTAAGAGGAAAAGGCCTTTTGAATGCCATTTTAATTAATGATACTCCGGACAGCTCCACTGCATGGAACCTTTGTCTCCAGTTAAAGGAAAATGGACTTCTGGCCAAACCTACCCACGGAAATATCATCAGACTGGCACCACCTTTGGTTATTACAGAAGAGCAGCTTTTAGACTGCATAAAAATCATTGAAAAAACTATTACAGAATTTCATTAATGAAGTTATCAGTCTGTTATATTGTTTTAAATGGGGAAAGAGTCATTGAAAAAAGTATCAGCAGCGTCTACGAGATCGCTGATGAGATAATAGTCGTTGATTCTTTTTCCACAGACAAAACTGAGGAAATCTGTACGGGGTTTCCGAAGGTAAAATTTATCAGAAAAAAATTCTACGGCTTCGGCTGTCAGAAAAACTATACCCTGTCCGAAGCTTCCGGAGAATGGATCCTGTTTTTGGATTCCGATGAAGTTCCGGATGAAACGGCTGTAAATGCTATTAAAGAAATTTTGACAAATTCCAATCCTTCTTATAACGTCTATGAGATTCATTTCAACAACATTCTGCTGAAGAAAACCATACAATATGGCGGCTGGGGTAATGTGTGGAGAGAAAGATTCTTTAAAAAAGGACACGGAAAATATTCTGATGATCTGGTGCATGAATGCTTTATTACACAGGATAAAAAGGGAAAACTCCCCGGAAATATCAATCACTACACGTATAAAAGCATTGCCCATCATATTGAAAAAATCAATAATTACACACAGCTGATGGCTGAAAAAAAAGTGTTGAACGGAAAATCAGTATCCCTTTTTAAAATTATATTTTCCCCATTTTATGACTTTATGAAAACCTATTTTTTTAAGCTGGGTTTTCTGGATGGCGTTGCCGGATTTTATATCTCGATCACCGGTGCATTTTACACCTTTCTTAAGTACATAAAAATTAACGAGATCCATAAATTCAAATAATTTCTTCCGATTAAATAAAAACAGCCGGCTCAATTGTATTGCAGCCGACTGTTCTTTTTATTATCACATAGTTGTTTAAACCTGGTACACTTTGGTTATAAATAGCCGGATATTCCCTATTTATCCATTTACTATGTTTATCTGATATTTCTTGCTTAATTTTATGTTTAATTATCCGGCAGTTTAGATTTTATTTTAATGTATTTTTAAGCTAGTGCGTTCAATATTTAATTAATTTTAAATTTTGGTAACAGATATCTGTTTTTGTAGACTTATACATTATTCAGTTAGTCAGTAATAAAACAATAGAATTATATAACCCGTAAAATAATTTTATAACATCATCACAAAAGACATACGGTTTATAGACAATAGCCATGCTCAGATTTATCAAAAGAACATTCGGATTCTCAGGAACAGAAAGTGTTCGCATTCTTATGTATCATAAAGTTCTTCCGGAGAAAAAAATTTCCGGCAAAGATTTGCTGACCGTTTCAGCAGAAGATCTGGAAAAGCAGTTTAAGTACATTAAAAATAATTATAACACTTTATTTTTTAATGACCTGAAGGCTAACAGCCAGCTGAAACACAAGCTCATTCTCACTTTTGATGATGGCTACCTCAACAATCTTCAATATCTGGTTCCTCTGCTGGAAAAATACTGCTTGAAAGCTACCATCTTCATTCCAACCAAACTTATCCAGGAAAGTGAAACGGATGAAAACCGTCAGCTCATGACATTTGATGAGATCAGGTCCCTAAATCCCGGAATCGTTGAAATTGCACTTCACAGCCACTCCCATAAGAACTTTTCTGAGATCTCACTACAGGAAGCAGCAGATGATATTCATGAAAACATCCGTACCCTGGAGGAAAAAGCAATCCCTTTTACCAAGGTACTCGCCTACCCTTACGGGAAATTTCCTAAGAAAGGGGCACAAAAAAAAGAATTTTTCTCCATACTCGAAAAGGCAGGAATTATTTCTGCAGTACGTATAGGTAACAATATCGACTACTATCCATGGAAAAATAAATTTGAAATCAAAAGGATTGATATCAAAGGAGGTGACAGTTTCGATGTATTTAAGTGGAAATTAAGATTAGGAAAAATTAAACTTTAATTCAGAAGTTCACTGTAAAGCTTATCATAAGCTCCTGCCATTTCAAGATATCCGAATTTTAAAGCTCTCTGCTTTAGCTGTAAAGCATATTCATCCGTTCCGGAGCCGTAAGCCTGCATTCCGGATGCATAAACCTGCTGCATATGCTCCGCTGAAAAGTCATCAAAATAAAAAGCCAGATCTCCTCCTATTTCAGGCAGACTCGTTAATTTGCTTAAAAAAACAGGCTTTCCAAAATACATGGCCTCAACGGGAGGAATGCCAAAACCTTCTGCCAATGAGGGATGACAATACGATTCGCAATGCTGAAGAAGAAAATATTTTTCGTTATTATCTACATTTTCCAGGATGTGCACTTTATCTTCCAGTCCCAGGGTTTTTATTTTCTCCAAAAACTTCTCTTTGTAGGCCGATTTTGCAGATGAAGTTACCAATACAAGGTCTCTATCATTTTTTGAAACAAGATCCAGAAGTACATCCTGATTTTTTTTGGGGAAAAGTACTCCTATATTTAAAATATATTTCTTCCCGATGAAACGATAGCTGTTCTTAGAATAAAATTCTGTTGTTCCGGGAAAAATCAGTCCGTTATAAATCACTTTTATTTTAACCTCATTTTTTAAAGTAAAAAGTTTCCTGTTCTTAAGAAAATCTTCTTTTACAAATTCTGAGATACAAACGATGGCATCTGCATTGCCTATATTTTTCTGAACCAGTTTTGTATCTTTTTTCACTTTTCTTTCGAGGCTTCCATCGTGAAGAAAATTAAGATCGTGAAGAGTTACTACTTTTTTCTGTCCTTTTTTTACGGCATGAAAATACTTGGAAAGCTGGTGAGTGGTATGGATCAGGGAGAAAGATCGGGTATTTATAGAAAATTTCTTCTGCCAGAACTTCCAGTCGATAATATTAAAGTTTTTTTTCGTCTGCGGAATATTTTTTTTTGGACCGTAAAAGGTATACTCAAAATCAGAGGTTTTCTCATCCAGACCCCTTATTAATGAAACACATACGTTGGCAATTCCCGACTTCGGGTACTTTAATCTTTCGACATCAATAAGAATTTTCTTTTGCATTCTGGTCAGGCTTTTCATCAAAAATATAAATTTAAATATGAAATTTTTATTTTTGCAGTATGAAAATTTGTTTAATCAGCTTCGATTTCTGGAATTATGATGAGCACATAGTGGAAAAACTGAGTGCTAAAGGCATTGAAGCATGCCACATCAACATCGGAGCCTTTACCCACAAAAATACCGGAGAACGTATAAAAAACACGTTCAGCAAGATTTTTCTGGGTAAAAACCCGAAATATCACAAAAGACAAAGTTTCATACTGGAGTCTCTGGAAAAAATAGGACGCCAGGACCAGATCCTGGTCATCAATCCTGAGGCTATTGACGAAAGTATCCATCAGAAGATCAGGGAATATACAGACCGGAACATTGCCTATCTGTATGACAGCATGGCGCGAAATCCGGCTACCCACCTTCTGCATTATTTTGATACGATATTTTCTTTTGATGATGAAGATGTAAAAAACTTCGGATTCGAAAAGATTACCAATTATAATTATCTGGACCATATCCCGGCAGCCAAACAGCGACCGAAGCTGGACTTATTCTACATCACGTCTTATGATCAAAAAAGGCTTTCTGCCCTGAATCTTTTAATCAACCGCATACATCCGCTGAAAATAAAATTCGAGGTCTATATGGTCGGTAAAAAGGGCTGGAAGAATAAACTAAACCAGATCATTGATAAGAAGAATATTGATATCTTAAAATTCGGCAGAAAAAAGATCCCTCATCACGTACTTCCTGCCTATTATAAAAACACTAAAGCGATCCTCGACCTGATGCGGGCCGACCAGACCGGACTCAGCTTCAGAATATTTGAAGCCATGGCTTTGGAAAAGAAAATTATTACGGATAATCCTACGATTAAAACGTATGATTTTTATAATCCCAATAACATTCTGGTACTGGATAAGAAGTTCAGTAATCTGAAAAAAGATTTTTTCACTACACCATACGAAAAGCTGCCTGAAGAAGTTTATAATAAGTATACTCTCGACCATTGGGTAAACACTGTATTTAAACTGAATTCATGAAAGAAATAAAAAATGTACTTATTGTAACCCGGGAATACAAATCTTCCCACACCCCAAAAGTAGGCGGGACAGGCACTTTTTATAAAAATTTATGTACAGAACTTGTTAAGAGAGGAATCTCAGTACATGTTTTTTTGATCTCAAAATATGCATTTGATGTAGAGGAAGACGGTGTAAAGATCCATTCAATAAAAGATATTTTCAAAGCCAATTCTCTTCTTGAACTGTTAAGGTCATTTACCGGAAAACTGAAAATTCTTGAGCAGATTCATTTTAAACTCTATCTATCTGAGAAAAAAAACATTTCTGATCAGATAAATACCTGGATCACAAAGAATAAACTTCAGTTTGATATTGCAGAAACTCATGACTTTGACGGCCTTGCTCTTTCTATCCCTAAAGAAATTCCTTATGTGATCAGATGCCACGGCTCATGGTCTGTTCTGGAAAAATACTTCGGCTACAAAAAAGTACATAAAGGAAGAATCTTCTGTGAAAAAGCAGCTTTTAAAAGCTCGGAGAACATTATTACGATATCCAGGTATAATGAGAAGATCAATAAAAACCTGTTCGGCATAAAAAATCCTAAACTTATTTACAACGGCATTGATGAAACATTCTACAAACCTGTAGAAAATGCAGAAATAATTCCCAAATCTGTATTCTTTTTAGGAAATGTTTCTTTTGAAAAAGGCGCAGAAACTCTGATTAATTCTTTTGTCAGGCTTAAAAAAGATCATCCGGAAGCATCGCTTCATTTTATAGGGAAACCTAATCATTATCCTGTGTATATTAATGAGAACATTCCTGATGCGGAGATCCGGAATTCGGTTCATTTCTATGGCAATAAATCGGGTAAGGAAATTGTACAGCTTATCAGCAAAGCAGAGGTAGTGTGCTTCCCCTCCAAAGGTGAAAATTTTAGCTTATCTTTGCTCGAGGTAATGGCCATGCAGAAACCTGTTGTCTGTTCTGCAATAGATTCCTTTAAAGAAATTATAGAGGAGCCGGTAAATGGTCTGATTGCTGAGGAAGGAAACTTCTATAAAAAGATAAGTCTTATTTTTGAAGACGATGAGCTGAGAAACAAAATATCAGTCAATGCACGGAAGCTAATAGAATCTAAATTCGGCATTGATATGATGGTGGATGAAACCATAAGTTATTATACAGAAATTATAGAAAAATACGAACTGTAATCTCTGAAATAACGAACGAGCTAAGTTTTAGAATATGAATGCGAAGGAACAAATTGAAAATTTAGAAGAACAGCTTAAAGCACTTAGAAAAAAATATTATATCAAGTCTTTTTTCAGAAAAGCAAAAAGGCTTGTTACCGATTTTTTGCCGCTGGATTCTATCCCGTCTGAATACTGTACGGAAAGAATTAAGATCAGTGAAAAACACGAGGTAGAAATTTTTCTCCCTAAAACCTTTTATGCTCCTCAGGCTTCTGTAAAAGCACCTAAAAATACCATAGAGATTTTTGCCCTTCAAAATGTACTTTGTATTCCTAATTCCACCTATTTTTTAAACCTGAAAAAAGATAAAATCTTTTACGAAAGATGGCATGATGATGACAGGATTACGTACGTATACAATACCACCAATTTAATACAACATTCTATGACTCTTGCAAAAGTAAAGAATTACAAGAATGTGTATTATGATGAAGAGGCTATTTTCCTGGGTGGAACTTTTACGTTCAATTATTATCATTTTCTGGTAGATATCCTGTCCAAAGTTGAGTTTTTCCAGTATATTCCTGATGCAAAGAATAAACTTATTATCATAGACGAAGATGTTCAAAAGGTTGAAAACCTGAAAGAGCTGCTTATGTTCTTCCTTAAGGATTATAAAATTGTATTTCTAAGCAACAATAAAAATTATTACCAGTTCAAAAAGCTGTGGCATATCACGAGCATCAATTATGCCATCCCGAATATTATGCCGGGCGAAAAATATGAAGCCGGATTTGCAAAATTATCGAAATCTTCCCTGCAGTATCTTAGAAAAACAGCCTTTGATAATCTGGACCTGAGCAAGGTCGGTATCAAACCTATTAAGAAGGTATTTATTTCAAGAAAATCTCAGTATAGAAAATATAATGATCATGAAATTTTCGAAACAGCAAAAAAATATGGGTTTGAAGAAGTTTTCTTTGAAGACCTTAATATTCACGAGCAGATCTACCTGGTAAACAACGCTGATTATATCATAGGGCCAACAGGAGCAGCATGGACCAATATACTTTTTGCAAATCCTGGAGCCAAAGGATTACTTTGGATTAGTTCCGTATGGGGAGATTTCGCTATTTTCTCTACATTAGCAAAAGAAATAGGACTCGATTTACACTTTTATATCTATCCTCAGACCAGTAAAGATTTTCATGAAGATTATAAGTTGGATCCCGAAATTTTCTCAAATGAATTAAAACAAATGTTAGACTCATGATAAATATACATCCTACTGCAGAAGTACTAAGCAAATCTATTGGTGAAAATACAATGATATGGCAATATTGCGTTGTGCTTGCCGATGCCGTAATAGGTGAAAATTGCAATATCAACTATAATGTTTTCATAGAAAACAATGTTTATATTGGAAATAATGTCACTATAAAGCCGGGAGTACAGATATGGGATGGAATTTCTATTGAGGATGATGTTTTTATTGGGCCTAATGTTACTTTCACCAATGATAAACACCCTGTATCAAAAAATAAAAATTTCACTTTACTAAAAACCATTGTCAAGAAAGGAGCCTCTATTGGAGCAAATGCAACAATACTTCCAGGAATTACCATTCATGAGAATGCAATCATAGGTGCAGGAAGTGTTGTAACAAAGGATGTACCTGCCGGAGAAACCTGGTTTGGAAACCCTGCAAAAAAACAAAACATTAAGCTTTAAAGTTCGGAAGAAGAATCACCTCATCATGTGCTGAATGCCTAGTACAAGACTAGTGAAGTTATTTTTTACCTGAGGTTCTCTGACCAGACGTAATGTAAGGATATTTTGAAGTTACGGCAAAAAAATCATCACGGATAATCCAACCATCAAAGCCTGCGATTTTCATAATCCTTACAATATTCCGGTGCTGAATAAAAGATTCCGTAACATAAAAATTTTTTTTGATACTCCATACGAAAAACCACCTGAAAAAGTTTATAATAAGTATACTCTAGACCATTGGGAAATACTGTATTTAAACTGAATTCATAAAAGAAATAAAAGTACTTATTGCAACTAAAAATATATGACAAATATGGATTCGGTACCTAATTTTAATAAAAATCAGATTTTCTTTTATGGAATGTTATTTTTATCAGGTCTGTACTTTGCTTTCATAAGTGTTTACTCTATCAATCAGGCTGATTTGGGATTTCAGTTATCTGCAGTGGGAAGATTAAAAACAGGGCAGATTATTTATAAAGACTACGATTTTATCCGTCCCTTTTTCGGAGTTATCTTTTGGGATTACCTGCTCAAGTTTATTCCGCTACAGTTTGATTATTTAATTTTAATTTCCAGAATTCTTGTTATTATAGAAAGCTTTATCATCTGCTATATCATACAGAAGCTTATCTTTGACAAGAAGAATTTACTGACTACCGTATTTTTGGTGTTATGTTTTCTTCACACCTTCCCTATCATGCCGTGGCATACTATAGATGGAATTTTATTTGCTGTGCTTGCTTTGCTGTTTTATAAAAAAAAATGGTATCTGAGCTCACTGCTTTTTATTGCATTCGCCTCCCTTACCAAGCAATCGTTTGTTATTTTCGGACTGGGTGCATCAGTCATTATCCTTTTTGATCTGTTTAAAAAATTTGTGATTACAAAAAAAGATCTATACGTCTTTATTCCTTCTTTTTTATTCTTAATTGCAGTACTGTTTCAGTATCGGATTATTGAAAATTTCAACTTATTTATAGAACAGGTTTTACAACCGGCATCACCATCTTATATTTATGAAGGCTGTATAGCTCCTTACTTTTCTTTTGAAAAAAAATTTCACACCATACTTTATATCCTTTCACTGGTTCTGATCTATTTTATAAACATTAATAGAAAAGTGTATGAAATAGCATTGGTGGTTCTATTGCCTGTCTTTATCATATATCCTTTTTTTAATGACGGACAGTTCAAGGGAACTTATGTTTTGTATGTCATCTTATTTATCTTATTCCTAAAGTATGAACGGCACAATAAATTGATATTTTTATTACTGTTTCTCGGTTGGTGCTCTTCTATATCCTGGGGATATAATACCCCTGTTTTTTTTATTTTAATTCTTCTTTACAAGTTTATAGAAAAGCAAGACAGGTTTTTCATGCTTTTATGGGGAATCGCATTAACCGTTTTTTCAATATACAGAGGCAAGTACCCTTATCATTCGGAAAATCTTACATCTAAACATGTTTTTATTAAAAACGTTCCGGCAGTTTCAGGGCTGTTGGTTTCTGAAAAAGAATATTCCTATATTTTGGAGGCACAGCAAATACATAAAGTACATAAAGATGTTATATTCTTACCCGCCTCTCCTCTTTTGGATATTATTAACGCAAGTTTTCCAAACCGTGCGTCATGGGAAATGGATATTGAATACCCGAGCTGGAAAACAGATCTTCAAAAATTAAAAACAAACACAATAGCAGTAGATAATAATCTCCTGCACTACTATAAAGAGGGCTTTTTCGTCAGTTCAATAACCCTTGAACTTATGAAACAAAAAAAAGCAATCAAAAAGACAAAATATTTTACCATTTACGGTAATTAAACTCATCCTATCTAAAATCAGTATCTTTAAACAATGAATAATCCGCCGCTTGTAAGCCTTATCATCATCACCATGAACCATGAAAAGTTCATAGAACAGGCATGCTTGTCCGCCATTTCGCAGACCTACCCCAATTATGAAATTATTCTTTTGGATAATGCTTCGAAAGACAAAACTTTTCACAATGCAGAGCAGGCACTTTCAACGTTTGACAAGCCTTACAAAACCATCAGAAATACGGAAAGCTTCGGCGTAGCAAAAAACATTAACACAGCAATTTCCCATGCTTCAGGAGAATACATTTCCATACTTTCGGGAGATGACTGGTTTACTGAAGATCATCTTGCAGAAAAAGTATCATATATCGAGAAAAACCCGGTAGACTTTATCCTTTCGGACGGTTATAAATATTACCAGTCGGAAGAGAAAATGACAGATGCCTATACTCCGAAAGAGAAAAAGCAGATCATAGATACCCTCAATAACTTTTTCCATGAAAATGTTTCGGAAAATAAAACGGCCAACGTGGGAACATTTGCAAAAAGAAACCTTCTCGTGGAATATCCGTTTGATGAAAACATCAATACTGAAGACTGGGATATGAATCTGAGGCTGACATCCAAAGGCTATAAAATCGGGTTTATCGACAAGAAACTATTCTACTACAGGATCCTTTCCACCAGCCTTTCCAGAAACTGGAAGCTGATGAAAGACTCTTATGAAAAAGTGACCCATAAATACATTGATTACATAAAAGCAGATCAGAAGCTTTATAAAAAATACAGGCTTAAGCTTATTCATTTCAAATACGAAATCCTTTTATCAGAGACAGATTCTGAAGCTGAGAAAGAAAGGCTGCAAACGGAATGGAAAAAAGAAAAGTACAGAATTAAGTACAAAAATCCTGTTTTATTCTTTAAACTCCTGATGCTAAAAAATAAATAAAGAGAATGAAAGCCTGAAGCTGGAAGATTGGAGTTATTGATACTCCCAAAGAACATGGTACACTATTTTCTTAAATTATTTAATCGAATTTTACGATAACTGTAAGAAATTATTCACTTATAATAACTTCCGGCCTCCCTCTTCCAGCTTCCAGCCCTTTAATCTTAATTTTCTTAACCCTAACTCAGGTAATTTTAAGTAAATTTGCACCAAAATTTTTATTGAAATGGAGAAAGTAAGAGTTCGTTTTGCTCCAAGTCCTACCGGACCTTTGCATTTGGGAGGCGTAAGAACCGCATTATATGATTATCTTTTTGCTAAAAACCAGGGTGGCGAATTTGTCCTTCGGATCGAAGATACAGATACGGCCAGATATGTGGAAGGAGCTGAAGACTATATCGAAGAAGCGTTAGAGTGGTGCGGAATCATTCCAGATGAAAGCCCTAAGAAAGGAGGAAAATTTGCACCTTACAGACAGTCTGAAAGAAGGGATATCTATGACAGATATACAGAGCAGATCCTGAAAACAGATTATGCCTATATCGCTTTTGACACTCCTGAAGAACTAGATGCCATCCGTACAGAGTTTGAAGCTAAAGGAGATGTTTTCTCTTACGACAACAAAACCAGGAACCGGCTGAGAAACAGTATCGCCCTTTCTGAAGAGGAAGTTCAGAAATTACTGGACGAAAAAACACCTTATGTGGTAAGATTCAAAATGCCGGTTGACAGAACGTTAAACCTTCAGGACATCATCCGTGGGAATTCTGCTGTGAATACCAATACACTGGACGATAAAGTTCTTGTGAAGAATGACGGAATGCCGACTTACCATTTTGCCAACATCATCGATGACCACGAAATGGAAATTTCCCACGTCATCCGCGGTGAAGAATGGCTGCCGTCTTTAGGTCTTCACACTTTATTATACGAGGCTATGGGCTGGGAAGCACCTCAGTTTGCCCACCTGTCCCTAATACTGAAGCCTGATGTATCGACTTTAATCAATAAGGATAATATTGACAGTATCACAAAATCTTTTGCAGAAGAATTCGTCTTGAAAAACAGCCAGTTTTCTTTTGATGAATCAGCGGAGCTTATTAAATCGTACTTTGCAGAAGTAAAAAGCCCGAGATTTAAATCAATGCTGGGCGAGAACGATAAAGACAGTTCATTAACTGCTTCTGTAAAACAGTTTTTAAAGAAAGGGCTTTCCGGAAAATTAAGCAAAAGAGACGGTGACAAGTTTGGATTTCCTGTATTCCCGCTGGACTTCAAAGATCCTTCAACAGGAGCCATTTCCAAAGGATACAGAGAAAACGGATATCTTCCCGATGCATTCATCAATATGGTGGCATTACTGGGCTGGTCTCCTGCAGATGATAAAGAAATCCTGTCACTGGAAGAAATGGGCAAAGAATTCGATCTGCATAAGGTACATAAGGCTGGTGCCAGATTCAGCAAAGAAAAATCCGAATGGTTTAATCATCAGTATATCCAGATGAAATCTGACCATGAGCTTCTTCAGATGCTAAAGGATACAGATTATAACCTGTCCGGTGTTTCTGATGAAAAATTAGTAAAGATCATCGGTTTGATGAAAGAAAGAGCTACCTTCCCTAAAGATATTTATGAAAACGGAAAATTTTTCTTCGAAGCTCCGGTTTCTTATGAGGAAAAAGCATCAAAAAAAGCCTGGAACGAAGAAACATCAGCTGTTTTAGGTGAATTAGCAGGAAATCTTGCTGCTACTGAATTTAGCTCGGAAATCCTGAAGCAGGCAGTCCACGATTTCGCGGAAAACAAAGGCCTGGGGATGGGAAAAGTGATGATGCCGCTGCGTTTGGCACTAGTAGGAGAACTGAAAGGCCCTGATGTTCCGGATATCATGGAACTGATTGGAAAAGAGGAAAGTATCTCCCGAATAAACAATGCTATCAATAATTTTAAATAGTTTTTCATAATTTTTCATAAATTTGAAAGATTTAATTTACTTCAAGAAATGGAATATTTAAGTTTCGAACTTCCTATAAAAGATCTGATGGATCAACTTCAGACCTGTTCTTTAGTAGGAGAAGAAAGTGGTGTTGATGTAAAATTAGCATGCAGCCAGATTGAGGATAAGATTTTGGAAAAGAAAAAAGAAATCTACGAAAATCTTACCCCTTGGCAGAGAGTACAATTATCCCGTCATCCGGATCGTCCCTATACAATTGACTATATCAACGGAATGGTAGATAAAGGAAGTTTTCTGGAACTTCACGGAGACAGAAATTTCGCAGACGACCCTGCAATGATTGGCGGTCTAGCTACATTGGATGGTCAGAGAGTAATGATCATAGGAACCCAGAAAGGGAGAACCACCAAAGAAAGACAGTACAGAAGATTCGGAATGCCGAATCCTGAAGGATACAGAAAAGCTTTACGACTGATGAAGCTTGCTGAAAAATTCAAAATCCCTGTAGTGACTTTAGTTGATACACCGGGGGCTTATCCTGGATTAGAAGCTGAAGAAAGAGGACAGGGAGAAGCAATTGCCAGAAACATTTTCGAAATGGTTCAGCTTAAAACTCCTATTTTCACTTACATCATCGGTGAAGGAGCAAGTGGCGGAGCTTTGGGAATAGGTGTCGGAAACAAAGTATACATGCTTGAAAATACCTGGTACACCGTAATTGCACCGGAAAGCTGCTCTTCTATCTTATGGAGAAACTGGGATCACAAAGAAGATGCGGCCAACGCACTGAATCTTACCCCGAAAGATGCTTTAAGAGAAAAATTCATTGACGGTATTATTGAAGAACCCCTTGGTGGAGCTCAATATGATCCGGAAACAGCCTATCTGAATCTGAAACATTCGATTTTACAGAATATCAAAGCTTTTTCAAAATTCTCAGGACAGGAGCTTGAAACCCAAAGGCAGGAGAAATTCATTGCGATGGGACAGTTTAAAGGATAAAATAAAAAACGGTTAAGAAATTTCTTAACCGTTTTTGTTTATAGCTTAGTTTCTTTTACTTATTAATCAGCTACATTAAGGGCAATTTCAATATCCTGTGTTACCTTCTTGATTGAAGAATATTTTGCATCACACACCATGGTAGTCAGTACATATTCTCCTTTATCTATCAGAATAAAATTCTGCCCTTTTGCCGGAACCGTTAGATTATAATATTTTTTCCCACTTATCTTTACGATCAGGTTACAGCTTGATCTGTTCTTGATATTGACATAAGCCTCATTCTTATTCATATCATTATTAAAAATGTGGGTAAGCATTGCTGCTGTTTTTTTATGGGCTTCACTAGGTTCCGATTTGGCAACTCCGGCAGTTTTGGCAGAACTTGTGGAACCAACGCTTGCCAGTCTCTCTTCTTTCAAAGCATTTATAGCATCATTTACCTTATCCGTGTTCTTATTTTCAGCAGATGTTTTATTGGCGGCTATCACTTTGCCACTGTTGAGCTCATTATTCTGAACAATTTTTTCTATTTTCTCTTTACTGATCGGTTTAATGGTAGGCTTGGCTTCAGGAGAATTATCGGCCATAATCATTTCAATCAGTTTTCTTTTAAAATAATCTGTTTTGGCGTGCCCGGGATTCTGCTTCAGGAAACCGGCAATCACTCTGGCCTCTTTAGAAGCTTCGGCATCCTGCTCTGTGTAGATAATTACCGTTTCTTTTTCTACAACTGCTTTGGATTTCGATTTCTTCTTTTTTTGGGAAAAACCTAAGGTAAAAATGCATAAAAATATAAGTAGAAGGATTTTTTTCATTAATCAAGTCTTTAAAATAATATTAAATATATCAATAACGTGAAAAGTCATTTTTTAGTTTATCATTAAAATCATTATCTTTGCACTGCTTTAAAATTAAGCTAAAAATTAATACTAATCTTAAATAAAAAAATAATAGATATTATGTCTTATACACCAGTTGCTGCAGACGTAGCGAAATTAAGAAACCAAACAGGTGCAGGTATGATGGACTGCAAGAAAGCTCTAGTTGAAGCAGAAGGAGACTTCGAAAAAGCGGTAGATATCCTTAGAAAAAAAGGACAGAAAGTCGCTGCTAACAGAGCTGACAGAGAATCTTCTGAAGGTGCGGTAATCGCTAGAGTAAACGAGGACAACACTTTAGGTGTAGTAATCTCTCTAAACTGCGAAACTGACTTCGTTGCAAAAAATGAAGCTTTCATTGAGCTGGCTTACGAATTTGCTGAAATGGCTATCTTCGCAGCTACTAAAGAAGAGCTTTTAGCTACAGATTTCCACGGAATGACTGTTGCTGAAAAATTAATTGAGCAGACAGGTGTTATCGGTGAGAAGATTGAGATCGGAGCTTTCGAAAGAATCGAAGGACCATTCTTAGGAGCTTACATCCACGCTGGAAACAAAATTGCTGCTATCACTGCACTTTCTGCTAAAGTAGACGGAGCTGACGAAGTTGCTAAAGCTGTTTCTATGCAGGTTGCTGCGATGAACCCTATCGCTTTGGACGAAACGAGAGTTTCTCAAGAGACTATCGATAAAGAATTAGAAATCGAAAGAGAACTTCTTGTAAAAGAAGGTAAGCCGGAGAACATCATCGACAATATCCTTAAAGGTAAAATGCAGAAATTCTACAAAGACAACACATTGGTACACCAGTCTTTCATTAAAGACGGAAGTATTTCTGTGGCTGACTATGTAAAGTCTGTAAACTCAGACCTTAAAGTAACAGGATTTGTAAGAGTAAGTTTAACTTAATCATCTTTCAAACACATAAAAAAGACCGGTGAATTTCACCGGTCTTTTTTATGTATTTTGATAAGAACTATATAGGAAACGGAAAGTAAAACAGAAGAAATCTTTCCACAAATTATTGGTATGTGATCACCTGGACAGGGGCTGATACAAAATTACCAGTTTTATATTGCGGATAGCTTTTAATTAAAAATCATGATTAATTTTTAACTTTTGTTATATTTATTTAACACTATTTCAAATATTATTTTAAATTTGTAGAAATCCTAATTCCAGACACATGAAAAGATTTCTACTCAGCTTAGTATTAGTTCTTTTATCAGTTAACACGCTCTTTGCACAAAGAGACACGGAGCATTGGTTTGCGCCTATGGCGGCAAAACCCTCCGCTTTGCTCAGCCCTAAACAGGCCTTATATTTTTCTACAGACTCTGTAACGCCTTTCCCTGTAGAAATTTACAGCAATGGTGTACCGCTTGGAACAGTAACCATTATGAAAGGTGATCCTAAAATATATGAGCTTACAACAGATAAAATGATCACTTCTGAACCATCTGAAATGTTCACCCCCATTGGTAAAGGAATTTATACTAAAGGAGCAAAGCCTTATTATGTAAATTTCAGATTTAGTGTTACCAGCCATGGAGAAATATTAACTTCAAAGGGAAAAGCAGGAATCGGTAAGAAATTCTATGCTGCTTCTACCCCAATGACCGGACAGTCTATTACTTATGTAAATTTTACTGCAGGGGTTTTAGCTACTGAGGACAATACTCACGTTACAGTTTCAGGCTATAATGCAGGTCTTCAGTTTACCAACGGTACTACCGGAACTACAAACCCAACAATGACATTTACCCTTAATAAAGGACAGGCATATATTATCGAAGGCCGGGACAATACGGGTGCCAATGCCACTGGCTTTATCGGCGCCAAAATAGAATCCGACAAACCTATATCGGTAACAAATGGTAACTTTAACGGTCAGTTTGCACTGCCTCCAAGCGCAGGCTCCGGCGGCTCCGATATTATTATGGACCAATCCGTTCCTGTTGACAGACTGGGAAATGAATTCGTTCTTGTAAAAGGAAACGGAGATAACAATGACGGAGATGAAGATGCAATGATTATCGCAACTGAAAATGACACTCAGGTTTTTCTTAACGGATCTACCACTCCTATCCAAACCCTGAATGAAGGAGAATGGGTAAGAGTAGGCCAGGGACCAAACAATACCTATGTATTCCCATACATTGATCAGGGAAGTTCCCATTTTAATATGCACATCAAAACCTCTAAAAATGCATATGTTTATCAGCTTCTGGCTGGTCTTCCAAACAGTACGGCAACAGAAGGGTTCAATTATATCCCGCCTTTGAACTGTTTCCTTCCAAAAAAAATCGATGAGATAGGATTAATCAACGAACTTCCTGAAACTTTTTCCAGTGGTACGAAAAACGTGAAACTGAACATACTTACTGAGACCGGAGCAACTGTAACCGTAAATGGAACTGTCCCTCCAACTACACAGGGCCCTTTCCCTGCAACAGGGACTACGGCATGGGTATCTTATTCTATTCCAAATATTGCAGGGAACGTTACCGTTATTTCCACAAAAGCAGTTACCGCAGGTATTTCTGCAGGAAGTGGCGCTGTAGGATATGGCGGATATTTTGCGGGATTCTCTTCAATCCCGGTAATTACCAAGCGTTCCGGAGAATGTGCTCCCGGTATTGTACTTGAAGTGGATGATACTTATGAAGGCTACCAGTGGTTCCTGAACGGAACAGCTATCGCGGGGGCAACAAGCAATACATTTTCCCCTACAACTTCCGGAAACTATACGGTAAAAGTAACAATGGGCACATGTCCCCCTGTTACTACCCCAATTTATAAGGTATTTACCTGTTTAAAACTGACTACACAAACACTGAATGCATGTTCTACAAAGGTAATTACACCGGCGTTCACATCTTCAACACAAACGCCTGTACCAGGCACACTGGTAATTATTACTCCACCGGCACATGGTACAGCTGTAATAAATTCAAACGGAACGATCACCTACACTCCTACCACCAACTATTATGGTGCAGATCAGATCGTTTATAAATTCTGTGGTAATGCTACTGAATTTATAGACTGTGAGCAGGTTACCTTAAACCTTACTGTAGTCCCATTCGTAGTGAGAGATGCAATACTCAAGGCATGCCAATATGATGTAGATCCATATGCTTATTTTGATCTTACTAAAGCCAGCGTTACTGACTATAATGCAGTCGTTAAAAAATACTATCCTACATTGGCCGATCTTACTGCAGGAACTAACGAGATCATACCCCCTCAGAACTATCCGTCTGCCGGAGGATTTGTGTATGTAAAAGTTACCACTAACGAAGGATGTACAGCGAATGCAAAAATTCAGCTGATAGCTCTTCCTATAAAAAAATCACCAATTCTTGTTGACCAGTATATCTGTGCAGACGGCAAAACAAATCTGGATGCAGGTCCTGGATATGACTCTTATCTATGGAGTACAGGAGCTACAACACCTTCCATTCAAAATGTAGGTATTGGAGAATATACTGTAGTTCTGGGCAAAAACGGATGCTTACTGCCACAGGTTGTAAGAGTGAGAAAAGCTGAAGATCCGGTAATTACCAAGATCGAAATTTCTAACACTACAGCAACAGTAGTAGTAAACGGAGGAAAAGCTCCATATAAATATGCGGTAGATTCGCCAACTAACTGGCAGGATTCTAACGTATTCACGGGACTTACAAGAGGGCAGCATACTTTCTATGTGAAAGATACTTACAACTGTGATCCTACATCAGTGGAAGTAACGGTTCCTAATTTATTAAATGCCATTACGCCTAACGGTGACAATAAAAATGACTTTATTGACTATAGCGATTTAGCTTATAAGGAGAACCTCTCTTTTGTAATTTATGACCGATACGGAAATATGATATTTACCGGAAACAAATTCAATAATTACAAATGGGATGGAAAACATTATGACAAAAAACTGGTAACAGGAACCTATTGGTATCATATCAACTGGAATGAAACCAATAAAGAAAAAACTCCTATTCACTATACAGGATGGATTTTAGTTAAAAACATAGAATAGACCATTTTTAAACAATAAATAATTAACCGCGAGTCAAATCGCGGTTTTTTTTGATTAAAAATGAATATTTTTTACATATTATATAATTCCACTTGGAATATTCTCTTATTTTTGCGGCAATCCTAATTCCCATATACATGAAAAAATTTTTACTAACTTTTCTATTGCTGTGTATAACAGCTAATTCACTTTTTGCGCAAAGAGATACGGAGCATTGGTTTGCCCCGATGGCGGCACGGAGTACAAACGTTGTCAGCCCGCAGCAGGCTTTATATTTCTCCACAGATTCTACCACTCCATTCCCTGTGGAAATTTATAGTAATAATACCCTGCTGGGAACAGTAACGGTTTCCAAAGGAGCTCCCCAGACATTTATCATTCCTTTAGGCAGCATTATTACCAGTAATACTTCTGAGCTTTTCGTTCCGGTAAGCAAAGGAATATATACAAAAGGAACCAAACCTTATTTTGCCACCTTAAGATTTTCAGTAAGCAGTCATGGTGAAATCCTTACATCTAAAGGAAAAGCAGGGATCGGTAAAAAGTTTTATGCGGTAGTTTCGCCCATAGAAAACCCTATAGTTGCACTGAATTTTACTACCGGTGTGATGGCTACAGAGGATAATACTACGGTTACTGTTTCGGACTACTCCCCGGACGTTATATTTACCAATGGGTGGACAGGTGTAACCAACCCTACTCTTACATTCACCCTTAATAAAGGCCAGTCCTATATTATTGAAGGTATTGGTGATAAGGCCGGAAATAAAGAAGGTTTTATCGGTGCTAAAATAGAGGCGGATAAACCTATTTCTGTAACCAACGGTAATTTCAACGGACAGTTTGCCATTATTCCGCCGGGAGGCTTTTTTGATGGGGCAGATATCGTTATGGACCAATCCGTTCCTACAGACAGACTGGGAAATGAATTCGTTCTTGTAAAAGGAAACGGAGATATCAGTGAAAGAATGGAAGATGCCCTGATTGTTGCTACAGAAGGCGGTACACAGGTGTTCATCAACAATGGCGCAACACCGGTAATCACACTGAGTGAAGGGGAAAGCTATAGAGTGAATAAGTTATCCAATACCAATTACATCAATCAGGGTAATAACCACTACAATATGTACATTAAAACAACGAAAAATGTTTATGTATACCAGCTATTGGCAGGTGTTGCAACGAGTAACGCTACAATCGGGTTCAATTATATTCCACCTTTGAACTGCTACCTTCCGAGAAAAATTGATGAAATAGGAAATATTAATATCCTTCCGCCTACAACCAATAATGTTAAATTAAATATCCTGACAGAAACAGGAGCTGCAGTTACTGTGAACGGAGCTACGCCTCCTGCTGCCCAGGGACCATATCCGGTATCAGGAACTTCATCATGGGTATCTTATTCCGTGCCTAATGTTACAGGAAATGTAACAATCACCTCTTCAAAAGCTGTAACGGCGGGAATCTCAGGAGGTAGCGGCGTGGTAGGCTATGGTGGATATTTTGCAGGATTCTCCTCTATTCCGGTTATTGCCAAACAGACCGGTGACTGTATTCCGGGAATTGTACTGGAAGTGGATGACAGTTTTGATTCTTATCAGTGGTACAGAAATAATACTCCGATTACCGGAGCGGTTTCCAATTCTTATATTCCTACACAATCAGGTAATTATACTGTAAAAATCACAGTGGGCTCATGTCCTCCCATAACTACTCCCGTGTATAAAGTTTTCACATGCCTTACGGAAACTACACTGAACGAAACGGTGTGCGACGGTGTTAAGCTGATTGTTCCAACATTTACAAATTCTACTCAGTCTGTAGTCCCAGGTAGTGTAATGATCGTTACACCACCAACTAATGGAAACGCAGTAGTTGATCCTGCCACAGGGGTCATCAGCTATGCTCCTGCCTATACGTATGTAGGACCGGACTCATTCGTTTACAAATTTTGTGGGAACAACCCTGACTTTACAGACTGCGAGGAGGTAACATTAAACTTAACAGTTTCTGAGAGCCCTGTTGTCAATAATGCTTCTTTAAGAACATGCCATCTGGAAGCAAATCCAGCGACAGGATTATTTAATCTTACTAATGCATCAGTAACTGTACAGCTTGGAGTGACCAAGAAATATTATCCTTCTCCTACAGATGCTGATAACAGTACAAATGAAATCTTAAACCCGGCCAACTATATTGCTCCTACCGGAGTTGCCTACGTTAAAGTAATCAATGCAAACGGCTGCTACAGAATTGCAGAGGTTTCACTTACCGTTCTTCCCCCTGTAAAATCAACTGTTCTTGTTGATAAGATTATTTGTATAGAAGACAAAACCACGCTGGATGCCGGTCCTGGTTTCAATGGTTACGAATGGAGTACCGGTGCTACAACACAGGCTATCCAGAATGTCGGTGTAGGGACGTATTGGGTGAAATTGAAAACGGGTGACTGTGTAACGCTTCAGACTGTGAAGGTATATGCTTCCGAACAGCCGGTCGTTTCCAACATTGATATTTCAAATACCACAGTTACTGTGTATGCAATAGGGGGAACCCCTCCCTATCAGTACTCTCTGGACAATATCCAATGGCAGGATTCCAATATATTCACAGATGTGGCAAGAGGGACACCTGCAGTATATGTAAAAGACAGCTATAACTGTGATCCTATAAAAGTAGAAATTACGATTCCTAATCTGATTAATGCCATTACTCCCAATGAAGACGGAGTAAATGACGTCCTCGATTATTCATTATTATCAGGCAAAAAGAATCTGGAGTTCACAATTTTTGACCGGTATGGAAGTAAAATATTCCAGGGAGATAAATCAAACGGTTATAAATGGAACGGAACTTTAGGCGGCAGCAAAAGAGTTCCTACCGGAAACTATTGGTTTGAAATTCACTGGAATGAGCCTGCAGGTAAGCAAACCGCTGTAAAATACACAGGCTGGATTCTTGTTAAAAGCAGAGAGTAATCACTAAAAAATATAACTTTTTAAACCGCAGTTTTAGCACTGCGGTTTTTTTATTACTTTTTCGACGTATAAATCCATTTTATTATTAAATTTGTGTTAAACTCCCTCTGCTGAATGAAAAAAAATTTATCTTTTTTGTTTATATTTTACTTTTTCGCCTTTGCCTTCGCACAGTTGGACAGGGAACATTGGTTTGCACCAATGATGGATAGAAGTATAGGTCCTAATCCATATCAGAAATTATATTTATCTACAAACAGAACAACTCCTTTCCCGGTAGAGATTTACAATAACAATGTACTTATCGGTACAGTAACCATCAGTAAAAACAATCCCCAGAAATTTGACGTACTAAGGAAATATATCATCACTACCCTTCAGGCAGATCTGTTTACTCCTACTACGAAAGGACTATATCTAAAAGCAGAATTTCCTTTTTATGCCAACCTCAGGTTTTCCGTGTTCAACCATGCTGAAATTATTACCTCGAAAGGAATACCTTCTACAGGAAAAAACTTTTATGTTGCAAATGCTCCTATTACGGTCAGTAATCCTATCTTAAATTTTATGGCCAGCGTTCTTGCAACAGAGGACAATACAACAGTTACAGTCAGTGGATATAAACCAACGGTACAGTTTTCGAACGGTACCACCGGAGTTACAAATCCTACAATGACCTTTACCCTTAATAAAGGGCAGTCATACATTATAGACGGGGTGGGTACAATAAATACTGACGGTTTCATTGGAGCTAAGATCACTTCGAACAAACCCGTTAATATTACCAATGGAAATTTCAACGGTCAGTATGCCGGAAACTACCCTTCAAGCTCTGATATTTTAATGGATCAGGCTGTTCCTGTCGAAAGGCTTGGAACTGAGTTTGCTTTGGTAAAAGGAAACGGCAGAATTGGGTCCAATATGGAAGGAGCCATTGTCATTGCTACTGAGAACAATACGCAGATTTTTGTCAACGATGAAATTCCTCCCCTTGCTACTCTTAATGCAGGACAGTATTTTATTATTCCCGATTCAAAGTTTAAGCTACAGGCAGGCATCCATTATAATCTTTACCTTAAAACATCCAAAAATGCCTATGTCTACCAGATACTTGCCGGGGATTCTGTTTCAGGAAGTGAAGTAGCAACCGGCGGATTCAATTTTATTCCGGCACTCAACTGCTATCTTCCCAAACAGATTAATGAACTGGGGTTTATTGATGAGAATTTTGTTCATTCAACAGCCAACCCTTCGGGAATCCTTAATATTCCTACAAAGCTGAATCTTATTACAGAAAAAGGAGCCAATGTCACGGTAAACGGCGCTGTTCCACCGGCAACAACGGGACCATTCAACATGACAGGAACCGCCAACTGGGTTACATATGGCATTCCCAATGTTACCGGGACAATCACGATAGTTTCAGACAAGGCAATCACCGCGGGAATTAATGCAGGAAGTAATGCTGTAGGCTATGGAGGTTTTTTTGCAGGCTTTCCTACACAGCCTGTTATTCTAAGCTCAGGAGGAACTTGTGCTCCAGGCATCGTGCTTACAGTGGATCCTGTAATTTATGATACTTATCAGTGGTATGTAAACGGAACTCTTATTCCCGGAGCTACGGGAGCATCCATTAGCCCCACACAGTCTGGCTATTACACCTGTTCTGTGACAATGGGGAAATGTGCACCCCTGGTGACAGAACAGTTTAAAGTACTGAACTGCACCAAACTAAGCACAGCAACTTACAATGTCTGCAGCACAAAAACGATAACCCCTACATTCAGCAGCTCTGCACAGACACCTGTACCTTCTACAGTTGCTATTGTGAATGCGCCTACACTGGGAACAGCCGTAATTGACCCTGTAACCGGTATCATTACCTATACTGTCAATACTCCCGGAAGTACGGGGACAGACACTTTTACCTATACTTTCTGCGGAAATGATCCTGTGTTTACGGACTGTGAAACAGTAACCGTAACCGTTAATGTTTTGGCTCTTATCGTAACAAATGCTACATTACACGCCTGTAATATTAATAATCAGGGAACTTTTAACCTTACTTCCGCCAATGTAACCAACAACTCACCGGTAACTATTACCTATTACCCTACCCTGGCTGATGCCCAGACAGAAAACCCGGGAGCTCTTATTACCTCACCGAATGCCTATACCGCCCCGGACGGCACCATTGTATACGCTGTGGTAAAAAATAACCTGGGATGTAAAAGTATTGCCCAGATCACCCTTTCTTTATATAACGTAGCTATTGTACCGAACAATTATAACGGTGTTTTCTGTGATGACAATATGGACGGAACCGTTACCGTTACCTTATCCAGCATAACCGGTATTGTACTGAATAATCCCGGCTACTTTACCAATGTAAGATATTATGCATCTCTTGCTGACGCTAATGCAGGAAACAACAATACCCTTCCTAATAACTGGAGCTATACAGCTACAACAACCATTTACATCAGAGTGGAATCTCCGGACGGCTGTGCTGTCGTTGTAAAACCCTTACAGTTTAGCATAGGTGCCCGTATTCCTTTATTAACACATACAGCCGTAACAAGCATTTGTGATGATGATCTTGACGGCACAAAAGTGATTGATCTCGCACAGTTTATTCCGCAGTTTACGGCAGACCCGAATGTGACCTATACTTTCCATGGAAGTTTAGCTGATGCCCAGAATGACACTAATCCTATATCAGCAACCGTTAATACTACAGGTACCCAGACCTTTTATATCAGATTTGAGAAAAATGGAGTCTGTCCTGAAGTAGGATCTATTAAAATCACCATCAAAGCCCCTAAGAAATCTGATATCTTAAAAGACAAGATTATCTGCATAAAAGCCTCTACTACATTAGATGCAGGTCCCGGATTTGAAAAGTACCTCTGGAGTACGGGAGCGACTTCTCCTTCTATTTCCAATGTTTCTGTGGGAAACTACTGGGTAGAGCTTACATTCAATGGTTGTGTTTACAAACAATTTGTCAACGTTATAGAATCACCTCTTCCGGTTATTACCTCTCTTGAAATCAACGGATCTACAGTAACGGTTGGCGTAAGCGGCGGTGTCCCTCCATATGAATATTCTCTGGACGGAGTAAGCTGGCAGAGTTCAAATGTTTTCAACAATGTAACAAGAGGAGCCCATAAAGTCTTTGTAAGAGACTCTAAGCTGTGTGGTGAAGTAGAAAAAGCATTTGCCATCATCAATCTTATCAATACCATTACTCCTAACAGTGACGGACACAATGATGTGATAGACTATTCCGCTTTAATGAGCAACACGAACCTGGAATTCAGAATATTTGACCGCTACGGGGCAGAAGTCTTCAGAGGAAGCCCGAGCAATCGGTATACCTGGGACGGAAATATGGGCGGAAGGCCTGTACCAACAGCTACCTACTGGTATTTTATATCCTGGACGGAATTTGGAACCTCTATTCCTATAAAATACACGAGCTGGCTGCTGTTAAAACGTAAGTAATGAAAATGATTTCAGTTTAAATTTCATGATATCGTTTTGATTCACGCTCATTTATAACATTCATTAACACTTAAGGATTAAAGTTTAATATAACTTTAACCTGTAATCACTATCTTAATAGGTATAAATTGCTGTATTTCTACGTAATTTTGCCCTAATTATATGAAGAAGCTAATTACCCTTTTGTTGCTGGTTTTTCTGGCAAAAATCAATGCACAGATATATTCCGGAGAGGTATTTTTAAGAGACAACTCAATCTTGTATCTCAACCAGGTTTACGTAACCAATCTGAATACTCAGAAAACGGTACTTACCGATTATAACGGTACTTATAATATACCTGCCGTTCCGGGAGATGTGATCCGTTTCACGTCTATTGTTACAGAACGAAAGGATGTAAAGCTTACCCCCCAGATGATTCAGCAGAAAAATTTAATTGAATTAAAAATTGCTTATTACGAGATTCAGGAGATTGTACTGAGCAGATTCAAGCCTACGGGGAATCTTAGATATGACGTAAATTCCATAAGAAAAGAAGATAAAGGGCTGGCCATCAAAAAAGTGATTGGCCTGCCTGAGCCAAAAGGGGACGGAACCTCTCCTGAACTTCCGGTTGCCGGATTAAGAGACGGCGGACTCACTTTCAGCCTGGAAAGCATCTATGATATTCTTTCGGGAGACAGAAAGAAAAAACAGCGTTATATGGCCTATGAAAGGATGAATAATTCTGTGGCTCAGATTAAGAATTATCTCGGTAAAGATTATTTTGCCAAATTCAAAATTCCTGACAACCTTATCGATAATTTCCTTCAGTTTGTTTATACTTCAGAAAATATTGAAGCGTATGTCCTTTCCGGTAATTTTGAAGCGGTAAAAATTCCTATCGAAAAATATCTGCCTATTTATCAGAAAAGACTTAAGACTTCTAATCTTCAGGAAGTAATTAAATAGGTGTTTAAATTTTAAGAAATGTTTACTGTTTATAATTTATGGTATACATTTCTTTTTTTATTTAAAAATATGTTTAATTTTATCTCACAATGACGCGTCTAAAATAAAAACAACAGTATCCCGTTATTGTAATAAACTAATTGACCGAAACACAAATTAAGAAAGAACATCAGCTTTTAACTTAATATTTGTTAATGAAAAAATTACTTTTACTATTTGTTTCTGTTCTGTTTTTTAACCTGTCTGCCCAGAAAAGAGGGAAAGACTATACCAATATTTTAAAAAGTAAAAATATCTATGAGATCAATGCTTTTCTCAGAGATGCCCATCCTGATGATCCCCGCCGGTCTGTACTGAAACCCAGGGTGATGGAAATGATGACGCAATACATTAAAGATGCCCATCCTGCAGACCAAAAAGTAAAAGACATGCAGGAAATGCTTGCCCTGCTGAAAAGAAGACCGTCTACAAAGATCAGTTTTGACGAAATGAACGCCATTATCAAGCAGAAACAGATCGCCAAATATAAGGCAGAACTTGCAGCCAAACAGTCTACAGTGGTCTATACGCCAAGTACCACTCAAAATGCTTTTGTTGTTAATACATCCGCGAATGTTGCGGTCCCGAACGCTGAAGCTGAGGAATTTAATATGCTGATGGCTGTAAATCCTGTGGAGCATAAAAATAAAACGGTAAAAATATTAAACTCACTGTTCGACAACGATCCAAACAGCAAAACAAGTATAGTTCTGATCAAAAACAATTCTGACTGTAATATCATTGTAAGAATGGACGGCGTTGGAACCACCAAATACAGACTCGCTGTTCCTGCCCATGACGACAGTACAATTGTTATAGATAAGGGCCAGTATCTTTTCACAAGTCTCGTTTGTGGCGCCCAGTATGCATCTCAAAAAACAATCGAAAAGGCTATAATGGTTACTTTGGGAAGTTCTGCAACCCAGTAAGCATTTCTAAAATCTGTCGAAACCTGTCTTTATGTCTAAAAGGCAAGGTAATCTATGTAAAAATTGCTATTTTTGCAGGATTTTATAAATAACTCGATGGGCAAAAATAAATTAGCAAGATTCGCTGAAAACAAGATTTTACCAAATGTTATCCAACCTACAAGAGAGGATGCACTCAACGGTTTTCCGCTTAAAGGAAACTGGAGAAAGGATTTCTTTAAGAATGATCATCCGATTGTACTTGAATTGGGCTGTGGAAAAGGAGAATATTCTGTAGGACTTGCTAAAACTTTCCCTGAGAAAAATTTTATCGGGATAGATATTAAAGGAGCGAGGTTCTGGTTCGGAGCCAAAGAAGCTGTGGATAGCGGAATGAATAATGTAGCTTTTCTCAGAACACAGATTGAACTTGTAGATCATTTTTTTGCAGAAAATGAAGTTGATGAAATCTGGATCACGTTCCCTGATCCTCAGATTAAATACAAACGTACAAAGCACAGGCTTACTCATCCCGACTTTTTAGAGCGCTACAAAAAATTCCTGAAACCTGGTGGAATTATCCATCTGAAAACGGATTCGGAATTTCTGCATGGCTATACACTCGGCTATTTGCAGGGTGCCGGCTATGAAATCATTACAGCCCACCACGACATTTATGGTGCTCCTGAATATGATCCGAACACAGAACATCTCAGAGACATAAAAACCTATTACGAAGAGCTTTTCTCAGCTAAAGGCAAAACAATAACCTATATAAAATTCCGCATAAGCTAATGGAATAACACAACAAATTGATGAAAAAAATTTTAACGACCCTCATCTTCCTGATCCTTGCTTCTGGCACTGTTTCGGCGCAGAAAAAACACAAAGACGTCTTAAAAAGCGTAAACATCAAGGAAATTGAAGAGTATCTTAAGAATGCACACCCTGATGATCCTAAAAGAGCTGTGCTGAAGCCTAAACTTATTGCCTTAAAGAATTCGGAATGGACAAAAGGTGCTAAAACTGCAAAACCTATGGAAGCAAGGCCAATAATGACTGATATCCCGAACAGGTTTTTGAGAAATTCAAACTCTAATGACGCGGAAGAGTTTAAAAGGCTCATCGCCGAAACCTCCGATCAGCACAAAGACAAAACGGTAAAGCTTCTGAATGCTATGTTTGATGAAGATATTACCAGTAAAGAGGCTGTACTTCTGTTTAGAAATAATTCGGACTGCAATATCATCCTGAGAATCGAAGGGAAAAATTTCTATAACCTGGCAGTTCCTGCACATGGTGAGAATTTTATCATTCTCAATAAGGGTTCTTATACCCTGAACAGTAATGTCTGTGATGTAAGATACTCCTCTCAGAAAGACATAAAAAAAAGTATATTTGTAGTAATTGAAAATCCTGGTACACCCAGATCTGATGTAAATAAAGATTCAGCAAAAGATCAAATGGAAGCAGCACAGGCAAAACCTTCAAAAAAGAAAAGACAAAAAAATTAAACTGTATGAAAAAGCTAGCCGCTTTCTCCATCATTTCACTGAGTTTTGTAAGCTGTAGTTCAAATTATAGCAGCTATCCTATAAGAACCTCTTATCCGTCAGCCTCCGGAAGCATTGGAAATTCCGCAGTAAATACAGAAAGGGAATATGCTGAGCTGATTAAAACCTATAAGCCTGAAACGGCAGCCGTTTTAACTGATCTTCTTAATGAGGATTCTCCTTCCAACCCCAGCACTTCTATTTCAGTAGAAAATAAATCACCCTGCAATATGGTTCTTACTGTTAGCAGCAGTGGTTTCTTTAAAAAGATTCCGATAGGCTCAGGTAAAGTGGGCTACACAATGGTCCCTAAAAACAAAAATTACAGACTCTCCGGAATGCTCTGTAATTCCTCTTATGATTCTACAAAGTACATCACAACTTCTTACGCTATAAAGATCAGCAATTAAATAAACCCCGTTCAATTGAGCGGGGTTTTATTATATCGGGATAGGAAACAAAAAAACGCTGGACAAAAATCCAGCGTTTTTCCTATATTAAAGAAAATCTTTAATTATTCAGCATCGAAATCAGTATCTGTTTCAGCAGACACTTTTTCTCCTTCTTCTTTAGATTTTTCTTTATCAGCTTTTCTTTGAGACTGTCCTTCTTTGATAGAATCAGAAACAATGTTCAAGATCATATCGATAGATTTAGAAGCATCATCGTTTCCTGGGATAACGAAGTCTACTTTTCTAGGATCAGAGTTTGTATCAACAATACCGAAAACTGGAATACCTAATTTCTTAGCTTCAGTTACAGCGATATGTTCTCTCATGATATCTACAACGAAGATTGCAGAAGGAAGACGAACCATGTCAGAGATAGAACCTAAGTTTTTCTCTAGGTTAGCTCTTTGTCTGTCAACCTGTAATCTTTCTTTTTTAGATAAAGTTTCGAACGTACCGTCTTTTTTCATTTTGTCGATATGGTTCATTTTCTTTACAGCCTTTCTGATTGTAACGAAGTTCGTTAACATACCACCAGGCCATCTTTCTGTAATATAAGGCATATTAAGTTCAGCAGCATGTTTTGCAACTACTTCTTTCGCCTGCTTTTTAGTAGCTACGAAAAGAACTTTTTTACCTGCAGAAGTTAATTTTTCTAAAGCACTACAAGCTTCGTCTAATTTAACTGCTGTTTTATGTAAGTCTACAATGTGAATACCGTTTTTCTCCATAAAAATGTATGGAGCCATATTTGGATTCCACTTTCTGGTCATGTGACCGAAGTGTACGCCAGCCTCTAGAAGGTCTTTTACATTTGCTTTTGCCATGTTTTCTGTTTTTGTTAGTTTACTTTCCGTCTTTTAAACAATCAACAACTTCTTTAGATGGGAGAAGTGTTTGGATGCTAAACGTAACGGGCAATTTGCTTTAGGCTTTAGGCATTAAGCTGCAAGCTTCAAGCGAGTTAAAAAGTTTAATAAGTTTTTCAAATAGCTTATTGCATATTGCTTTAAGCCTGCCGCAGTTCTTAACGTTTTGAGAACTGGAATCTCTTTCTTGCTTTTTTCTGACCTGGCTTCTTTCTTTCCACCATTCTTGCGTCTCTTGTAAGTAAACCAGCTGGCTTCAAAGCTAATCTGAATTCAGCATTGATTTCACATAAAGCTCTTGAAATACCTAATCTGATAGCTTCTGCCTGACCTGTATTACCACCACCGAAAACATTTACGGTAACGTCATACTGACCAACAGTTTCAGAAAGGATAAACGGTTGGTTCAACTTGTAAACCATCACGTCTGTAGAGAAATAAGTTGCAGCATCTTTACCGTTTACTGTAATAACACCAGAACCTGGTCTTACATAAACTCTTGCTACAGAAGTTTTTCTTCTTCCGATTTTGTGAACTATAGACATAATTAATTATTTAAATTCGTTAACATTAATTGTTTTAGGCTGTTGAGCTTCATGTTTGTGCTCAGTTCCTTCATACAGATAAAGGTTCTTTAATAAAGCAGATCCTAATCTGTTCTTTGGCAACATACCTTTCACAGATTTTTCCAACACTTTTAAAGAATCTTTCTTCTGAAGTTCAGCCGCAGTCATAGACTTCTGTCCACCAGGGTAACCTGTATGCCAGATGTAAGTCTTATCAGCCCACTTATTTCCGGAAAGCGTAATTTTCCCAGCATTCAAAACGATCACGTTATCACCACAATCTACGTGAGGTGTAAAGTTCGTTTTGTGCTTACCTCTCAAAATCTTTGCAACCGTAGAAGCTAGTCTTCCTAACGGCTGTCCTTCAGCGTCTACCACAACCCATTCTTTATTAGCAGTAGCTTTGTTCGCTGAAACAGTTTTGTAACTTAATGTATTCACACGTTTTAGTTAAAGATTAAACATAATTTTCCCCTAAAAGGGTGTGCAAAGGTACAAATTATTTTTGTAACCCAAAAACATATTTTATTTAATCTGCCTTATCTCAGGATTCATATTATCAAACTGCTTTATTTGGCACAGAACTTGTAAAATGATTGGCCGATGAAAAAAACATTTCGAAGATTCTAAAAACACTGATGATAAAGTAAAGAGTTTATTCATTAAACTCTTACTTTATTAATTTTACATTAAAGGTTATCCTAAAAACTTATTGATATGATTATTTTATGTGGCGAAATATTTATATTTGCGTCCAAACCATAGTCCTAGTATCCATGAGCCACGGAAAAATCAGAGAAGACAAAAACTGCCTCAACTGCGGGCATCATGTTGAAGAAAGATTCTGCCCACACTGCGGACAGCAAAATATCGAAAGCCGCCATCCTTTTTACTATTTATTCACTCATTTTTTTGAAGATTTCACGCATTATGACGGCCAGTTCTGGGGGACCATGAAAAATCTGCTTTTTAAGCCGGGAAGACTTACAAAGATTTATCTGGAAGGAAAAAGACAGCAGTTTGTCCCTCCGGTAAAGCTTTACATCTTTATCAGTTTTGTTACCTTTCTCTTTATTTCATTTCAGATAACAGATCTGAATTTCGGAAAGGAAAATTCCCGTCAGGCAAAAGAAATCAATAAAGATATTCAAAAAGAAGCCGCTAAGAATAAAGCTGTAAATAAGGCTTTACAGTCTCCGGAAATCATAAAGGCAGATTCCCTTACCGGTGGAATGCTGACACGTGCAATAGATTCCAGCCAGGTTAAAAGTACAGCTCAGGATGATGTAGATGTTGAAAATATATTTAAAGAGAATAAGAGCATTACAAAATCTTTAGGCTTACAGTCTATGGAGGATTTTGATAAGAAAGAGCAAAAGAACGGGCACAAATATCAGACCTTCCGTCCTTTCGTGGCTAAGATCTTTGAGCTGGAAGAAAAAGGTCATTCTCCTAATGAGATTACTAATATGTTCATTAAGAGTTCAGTTCACAACCTGCCAAAAGCGCTCTTCATATACCTTCCTTTGTTTGCTTTTCTGCTTTGGATATTTCACAGTAAAAAAAAGTGGTGGTATTTTGATCATGGTGTTTTTACCCTCCATTACTTTTCTTTTTTATTACTGCTCACCCTCCTTCTTTTTGTACTGAATAAGGTGTTCAGCTATTTTGATGAAACAAACAGCTTTCTCATTATTATGAAATGGTTACTCACTACAGGTGCTATTGTTTATGCAGGATGTTATTTTTTTGTCGCACATTATAGGACCTACCGCACGCATCCTGCCCTGACTATTTTAGTAGGTGCTATTTTGTTCTTTATCAACACCGTTTTATTTACGTTCTTATTAATGGGCTTGGGAATTGTCAGCTTCTTACTAATGCATTAACTGCGCAAAGATTTGTTCGCCCTGAAACTAGCAATTAAATAATATGCTACAAAAACCGTAGAAAACTTCAGGATAGACGGAATGGCAAGCTCAAGATTGAACAGGAATGTTCCAAGTAGCACCAAAATGCCCATTGCGACAAAGGAAATACCTAATTTTTGTGGCAGTGTAAAATTGGGTGTATCCAGGTAATAAGCAATTCCCCATGCTATTCCAAAGGACAGGGCATAATATATATCAAGACCGATATTATCCGAACTGTAAAAAAAATAATTGATAAGGAAACTAAGAACAGTTCCTAAAGCAAAGTACATCAAAGCCTTTTTCATACTATATATATTATGGTGCAAAAATAAAGAATTTACTTGTCATTATTAAACGAATGATTGTTAAGTTGGGAAAATAACAACCTGCCGCTTACAAACAACCTCCTTAAAATCAAATCATTAAACAAAACCAAAAGGTTCTTATTTTATTATTATATTTGGAAATTCAGAAATTTTCTAGATTTTTTATGGAAACCCAAAAATATACTCCAACCAACAAAGTGAGAATTGTAACAGCCGCGTCATTATTTGACGGACACGATGCTGCGATCAATATCATGCGCCGTGTGATCCAGGGAACAGGATGTGAAGTGATTCACCTTGGCCACGACAAATCAGCTGAGGAAGTTGTTAATACAGCAATCCAGGAAGATGCCAATGCCATTGCACTAACCTCATACCAAGGCGGACACAATGAATATTTTAAATATATCTACGACCTTTTAAGAGAAAAAAACTCTCCGCAGATCAAAATTTTCGGTGGCGGCGGCGGTGTAATCCTGCCGGAAGAAATTGAAGATATTATGTCTTACGGAATCGACAGAATTTATTCTCCGGATGACGGTCGTGAACTGGGCTTACAGGGAATGATCGATGATCTGGTGAAAAGGTCTGACTTCGCAACAGGAAAAGATATAACAGCCGATGATCTGGATTCAATCAGTTTTGAAAATTCCACAAGCATTGCTAAAGTTATTTCTGCCGTTGAAAACTTTTCTGAGGAAAAACCTGAACTGGTAAAAGCGATTGACGAAAAATCAAAAGATTTAAATATCCCGATCATCGGTATCACAGGTACTGGTGGAGCAGGAAAATCTTCATTAACAGATGAACTGGTAAGACGTTTTATCCGTTCAAATCCTGATAAAAAAATTGCCATTATTTCCATTGACCCTTCTAAAAAGAAAACAGGAGGCGCCCTTTTGGGAGACCGAATCCGTATGAATGCGATCAATGACCCTAGAGTTTATATGCGTTCAATGGCGACCAGAGAAAACAACGTTTCCGTTTCACCGTTCATTCATTCTGCACTGAATGTCTTGAAACTGGCTCATCCTGATGTGATCATTCTGGAAACATCAGGTATCGGACAGTCCGGTTCGGAAGTCTCTGACTTTGCCGATGTTTCAATGTACGTGATGACACCTGAATATGGAGCGTCTACACAGCTGGAAAAGATCGACATGCTGGATTATGCTGATTTGGTGGCTTTAAATAAATCTGACAAACGTGGCGCTTTAGATGCGCTTCAGGCGGTTAGAAAACAGTTCCAGAGAAACCATTTATTGTGGGAAAGTCCGTTGGATGATATGCCGGTTTATGCGACAAAAGCATCCCAATTTAACGACCACGGAACCACTGAGCTATACAACAGGCTAGTTGAAAAAGTAAATGATAAATTTTCAGGTTTAAACCTGCAAGGTTTTATTGAACAGGAAATTACAGACGAAGTAACGATCATTCCTCCAAAAAGAGTTCGTTATTTATCTGAAATTGTTGAAAATAACAGACAATACGATGCTAATGTTGCCAAACAGGCTGAATTAGCAAGAAAAATGTATCACATTGAAGGGGTGAAAAAATTCCTCACCAATGAAACTTTAGATACAGAATACCAAAAAGCGGAAAAAGATCTTCAGCAGGAAAACATTGACTTCCTGAAAACCTGGGATGATACAAAAAAGGCTTTCCATGAAGAATTTTATTCTTATTTCGTAAGAGGAAAGGAAATTAAGGTGGAAACTTCAACGGAATCTTTATCTCACTTAAGAATTCCGAAGATTGCTTTACCCAAATACACGGACTGGGGTGATCTGATCCAATGGAAGGGACAGGAAAATCTTCCGGGAGCATTCCCTTACACCGCAGGAATTTATCCTTTCAAAAGAACCGGAGAAGATCCTACAAGAATGTTCGCCGGAGAAGGAGGTCCTGAAAGAACCAACAGAAGATTCCATTACGTTTCTGCGGAAATGGATGCAAAACGTTTATCCACAGCGTTTGACTCTGTAACTTTATATGGACAGGATCCAGCTTTACCACCGGATATTTATGGCAAAATCGGGAATGCGGGAGTTTCTATCGCGACTTTAGATGATGCTAAAAAATTGTATTCCGGATTTGATCTGGTGAATGCAATGACTTCTGTTTCCATGACCATTAACGGTCCTGCCCCAATGCTGCTGGCTTTCTTTATGAATGCAGCCATTGACCAGAATGTTGAAAAATATATTGCTGAAAAGGGTTTAGAATCTAAACTAGAAGCTGTTTTAAAGGCAAAATTTGATGACAAAGGTTTAGAAAGACCAAAATATAACGGAGAACTTCCTCCTTCCAACAATGGTTTAGGATTAAAGTTATTGGGGATCACAGGAGATGAAGTTATTCCAGCTGATGCTTATGCTGAAATTAAAGCTAAAACGATCGCAACAGTTCGCGGAACGGTTCAGGCTGATATTTTAAAAGAAGATCAGGCTCAGAACACCTGTATTTTCTCTACTGAATTTGCCCTTCGTTTGATGGGTGATGTTCAGGAATATTTTATCACGGAAAAAGTAAGAAACTTCTACTCCGTTTCTATTTCAGGATATCACATTGCAGAAGCCGGTGCGAACCCGGTTTCCCAGCTGGCATTTACACTGGCGAACGGTTTCACATATGTGGAATATTATTTGTCAAGAGGAATGGATATCAATGATTTTGCCCCAAATTTATCATTCTTTTTCTCTAATGGTATCGACCCTGAATATTCAGTGATCGGCCGTGTAGCAAGAAGAATCTGGGCAAAAGCTATGAAGCTGAAATACGGTGCAGATGAAAGAAGCCAGATGCTGAAATACCATATCCAGACTTCAGGCCGTTCCCTTCACGCGCAGGAAATTGATTTCAATGATATCAGAACAACGCTTCAGGCGCTTTATGCAATCTATGATAACTGTAATTCTCTTCACACCAACGCTTACGACGAGGCTATTACAACACCGACTGAGCAGTCTGTAAGAAGAGCAATGGCGATTCAGCTGATCATTAATAAAGAATTAGGATTAGCTAAAAATGAGAATCCGCTTCAGGGTTCATTTATTATTGAAGAACTGACGGATCTTGTGGAAGAAGCAGTTTATGCGGAATTCGACAGAATTACGGAAAGAGGCGGTGTGCTTGGCGCCATGGAAACCATGTACCAGCGTTCCAAGATCCAGGAGGAGTCGATGCATTACGAGTGGCTGAAGCACACCGGAGAATACCCTATCATCGGTGTAAATACTTTCTTAGGAAAAGACGGTTCTCCAACGGTTCGTCCGGGAGAAGTCATCCGTTCTACTGAGGAAGAAAAGCAGGTTCAGATCGAAACTTTACATAATTTCCAGAAATCTAATGAAGACAGATCTGCAGAAGCTTTAAAACAACTGCAGTATGCAGCCATCAACCAGCAAAACTTGTTTGCCGTTATGATGGATGCTGTAAAATACTGTTCTCTCGGACAGATTACCAATGCTCTGTTTGAAGTGGGCGGTAAGTACAGAAGAAATATGTAAACCGTATCGGCAGACAATTTAAATATTGTTGAAGAATATTGCATCTTATATAAATTAAACCTCAAGGAAATTTCTTTGAGGTTTTTTGTACTTTTACTTAACATAAAAATATTTAACGAATGAAATATATTTTATTCCTGATAGGAGTTATTTTCAGTGGATACTTCAACGCTCAAGAAGCCGACAACAACCTTCAGGGTTATTTTATGACCAATTCTAAGGAAACACTATACCCCTATTTTGCTTTTGATGGTAATGGAAAGGTCGATATTGCAGGATATGGAAAAGGGGATTATTTTGTAAAAAATGATTCTGTAGTAGTTTTTCCGGATAAGGATATTTTTATTTTTAAATTGTCTAAGAATCGTCTGGCAGGTAATTCAACCTGGGTAAAAGACACCAAATGGGACTTAAAGAAAGACAGCCTTGCCAAAAATAACAGAAAAGATGACGCGCTGGCTAAAAAAAATGCACAGCTTCTTTATGAATATTACCGTAAAACAAGAGCTAAATCCAATGATCTTGATAAATTATTTGATGAAAATGCAATGGTAAATTATACCAGAACCATTGACGATTTGTGTACCAGAGGTCTTGCAAAGGCATGCATGGAAAAATTTGGATTGATGATCATGAACGATGTCGGCGGAATGGAGGCTGTTTTGAAAAACAAACTGAAAAAACCTAAACAGAATCCTGAAATCATCAGGTTAGGACAAAAAATCATCAGCATGGGCGAGGTTGAAGGCCATACGGTTTTAGGAAGCTATTATTATAGTCTGGGTGACAAAACCAAAGCCCAGAAAGAATGGCAAACAGCAACTGATAAAGGAAGTACCAAAGCCGGGTTAGCACAATTTGAAGCAGAAATGAATGATACAGCAAAATAAAATGCAGCAGGAATTAATGAAACCCAAAGCCGTATTCAACTGGAGCAGCGGAAAAGATTCTGCTCTTGCCCTTTATAAAACCTTACAGGAAAACCGTTCTGAAGTCACTACACTGCTGACCAGCATTAATAAAGAATTCCAGAGAATTTCCATGCATGGTGTTCATGTATCGCTTCTGGAAAAGCAGGCGGAAAGTATAGGGCTGCCTTTGATTAAAATGGAGCTTCCCAAAGAGCCGTCTATGGAAGAATACCGGGAAATTATGGGTAAAACGATGTCAGACATTCAGGCTATGGGTATTACGCAGTCTGTTTTTGGGGATATTTTCCTGGAAGACCTCCGAAAATACCGCGAAGACCAGTTGAATTCAATAGGAATGGAAGCTGTATTTCCACTTTGGAAGCAAAATACAACCGACCTCATCCACGAATTTCTTGATCTTGGCTTCAAAACGATTGTGACATGTGTGAATGAAGCTTATCTGGACAAAAGTTTTGCAGGAAGAATTATCGACCAGGATTTCATCAATGACCTTCCCAAAAACGTTGATCCGTGTGGAGAAAATGGAGAATTTCACACATTTACTTTTGACGGACCTATTTTTAAAACTCCTGTTTCCTTTGAAATCGGAGAAACTGTAAAGAAAACCTATCCTAAGCCGAAAGCCGGCCCGGAAGAGGAAGCCGGCGAATATGTTTTCTGGTTCTGTGATATGATTCTGAAATAAGCAGCATTTGACCATAACAACCAATGGCCTACCCTATTTCTGCTGCTATTTTGTTCATGACATCAAATATCAGTTCAATATCCTTTTCCTGAGTCTGCCAGTTGACAAATGCAGCCCTAATTCCTTTATGGTTATTATAAAAAGTAGGAGTCATGAACACTTTTCCAGTCTCATTAAGCTCTTCCAGAAACCTATTGACCTGATCCTGTTTCGTAACCTCTTTTAAAGTGAAACATACGGTATTCAATCTTACCGGAGCTAATAATTTGAAAGCCTCACTTCTTTCAATCAGCTGCCCAAACTGCTCAGAAAGCTTAATATTATTTTGTATAATATGCTGATATCCTTCCCGGCCATACGCCACCATTGAAAACCATGCCGGAAGCGCCTTGAGCCTTCTTGAATTTTCCGGAAGAAAATTAAGGTAGTCGAATTTTTCCAACGGATCTCCCAGATAAGGGGCATTTGAATTCTGAAAGGTTTCTATCTGTAAAATCCTGTACTCTTCTTTTACAAAAAACGCAGCACTTTCATATGGAACGTTAAGCCACTTGTGGCAGTCAACGGTAATACTGTCTGCTCCTTCCCATCCTTCAACAAGATGTTTATGGGTGTCCGAACAGGCAGCAAAACCACCGAATGCCGCATCTATATGCCACCAGAATTTATATTTCCCTTTCAGCTTTCGGATTTCTGAGAAATCATCAAAGTCGACGGTATTTACAGTTCCTCCACTCGAAATCAGAATAAAGGGCTCACCGTTTAGCTGTATTATCTGATCTTCAAGATCTTTCAAACAGATGGCTTCCCGATTTTCTCCCGCTGTTTTTATCTTAACGATATTACTGCTTCCCATCCCCAAGAGGGACAAGGATTTTATGGATGATGAATGAGGCGTGGCTGTAAGTACTTTAACGGTTCCTGAAATTCCGTCTTTGGCAAAGTCTTTTCCCTGCTCTTTTCCGATCCATTGCCTTGCGACAGCCAGACCTGTAAAATTAGACATGGTAGCTCCTGTTACAAAGCCTCCCAGAAAGTTTTCCGGCAGCCCAAGAAGATTCAGCAGCATTTTTATGGTTTCTATCTCTATACCGGCTGAAATATCTCCCTGCCCTTCTACCGACTGGGTATTCTGGTCATAAACCGTTACCAGCCAGTCTCCTGCAATGGAAGCCGGAGTGGAACCTCCGGTCACAAAGCCCAGATATCTTGGTCCTGACGAACCTACCATAATGGGCTCAAATCTCTGATTGAATATTTTTAATGCCGATTCTGTACCAACACCGGACTCCGGCAGATTCATTTGCTCTGAAATCAGATTATTGTTTACAGATGTCGGTCTTTCTGCAAGGGTATTGAGGTATTCGGTTCCCTGTTTTTTGATGATGTCCAGGATATAGTCAATTTGTTCTGAATCGCTTTTCAAATATTCTTTCATGATGCCGGGTAGTTAATTATTTATTCAAAAATATTAAATACTTATAAAGGGAGCACGCTGGGCTAGCACAAATTTTGCATTTCTTTGAGACCTCAGGGGATTTTCTTACATTTATAGGTATTGTTCCCTGTTTCAGTAACTTTTTAATTTAAATAAAACACCTGTGATAAAAAATTTCACCTTCCTTTCCCTTTTCTTGTTTTTGTTTTCCTGTAAAACTGAAGTTTCCCCAAAACCGGTTGATAAAAAAGCAGTTATAGATTCTACAATTACTGCTTTTCAAAAAACACTTTTGGAGCAGCAGATTGATTCTGTATTTAAAAAATATAATTTCAACGGAAGTATTGCCGTATTTAAAGATTCGCTGCAGCTTTACAGGAAAGAAAACGGCTATTCAGATTTCAGGAATAAAGTAAAGATCGACAGCAATACGGTTTTTGCTATTGGGTCTGTAAGCAAACAGTTTACAGCTACTCTTATTCTTCTCCAGATGGAACAGGGAAAACTGAATGTTAGTGATAAAGCATCCAAATATCTAAAAGCATTTCAGACCAAAGAGTATGAGAATATCACTATTCATCAGCTTTTAAATCACACTTCGGGATTAAATACTTTCGGAGGAAAACTGATGTTTAAAAGCGGTTCGGATTTTTTCTATTCCAATGACGGTTTTAATGCACTTGGACAAATTGTAGAAGCTGTTTCAGGAAAGTCATACGATGAAAATGTTAAGGAACTTTTCAAAAAAGCGGGGATGAAAAATTCTTCCACAGGAAATATCTTTGAGGGTAAGAATTTTGCAGGTGCTTATTTAGGAAATGCTGCAAAATCTGCAGCTGTTCCGAACATGCCCAAAAGATTGGGAGGAAAAGATATAGGAACTCCGGCAGGCGGTATTCTTTCAACCATAGAGGATCTCCGCATCTGGAATAATGCTATTTATAGCGGAAAAATCCTCAAAGCTGAGACTTTAAAGCAGTTTGTTTCTAAAAGCTCAGAAAGGCATCATGCCATTTTAGGAAAGATGGGCTATGGCTATGGCATTATGATCAATATCGGAAGCCCTGAAGGTTATTTTCACAGCGGCTATGTAAAGGGCTCCCCTTCTCTGAATATTTATTACCCGCAAACCAAAACATCTGTTATTATTTTATCCAATATTGCGGATGAAGAAAAGGGGAAAAGTTCAACTTTCAGGCCTCATGTGGAAGTTAAAAAGATTACCGACAATCTTGAGAATGCTTTGCTACAGCTCAAAGCAAAACACTAATTTATTTAACCTGAATCCGGATAAGAAAATTAAGATTGAGGTACCGGAAGCCGGAAGAGGGGGCAGAAAGTTACTATTGGGCTGATAGCTGCCTCCGAATATCAATTGTCAGCGGGCTGAAGAAAATTCTGCATTCTTTTCAGGGTCTTTTTATGCTCAAAAAAATTGAACAAGGTAAAAATTACAAAGGTCTGCAGGACAAAGGGAACAAGCTGTGTAATAAGTGTTCCGGCTATTTCGGATGTATTTTGCGTTCTGAAAAACTGGTAAGCATAATGCCCGGTTTTCCCAACAATCTGCAACATGGAGATCGTACATATTACCATCAAACCTGTATTCTGCTGGTATGAGGTGTAAAAACATTTTCCTTTGTATTTAAAATCCGTCCGCATATATTTCCAGATTTTAATGTTTAATAACCATACCAATCCTATCATCAATAAAAACAGTCCATTCAGCAGCCTGAAAAATATGGTGTATTCTTCCTGATTTTTTGAAAAATAAATCAGCAGCAGGTTAATTCCAAAGAAAACAAGACCTATTATAAGAGATTTTTTCAGAAGTATATTAAATTTTTCTTTAACGATCTTTTTTACAATTAATGGAATCTCTACAGGAGAAAACAGAAAGTAACTTACCATTTTAAATTCTCCGTCCCATGATTTTTTTACGCTCAGAAATGCATCTTCAAAATTCAGATTTTTACGGAGCTGGATGTCTGCAATCTGGGAGATCATATGGTCTTTCACTTCTACTAAAATGTCAAGCGGGAGCTGCTGAAAAATAAGATAATCTGTCACCTGATTTTCCTGTGTTTTGGTCATCATATGTTAAAAATGGTATTGAGGTTTAGCAAATAGCTTTTCATTTCGTTTTCCTGAATTGCCTGGTGTTTCTTTCCCTTTTCTGTCAGGAGATAATATTTACGGTCTCTACCGTTGATCTTTTGAATTTCTGAGATGATCATCCCGTCATTTTCCAATTTGTGCAGGATTGGATACAAAGCACCTTCGGTCATTTCAAGTTCACCTTCTGTAAGTTCTTTTGCACGTTGGGTTATCTGATAGCCATACATTTTCATTTCTTTCGAAAGCAGTTTCAAAATAATGTTTTGGAGTGTTCCTTTGTAAAGACTGTTCTTTTTCAAAAACCTTGTTTTTATACCTTTCAAATTTATGCATAATTTTCTTATGTATTAAATTTTGCTGAAAAATATTTATTTTGCTGTATGAAAAAAATGTATTTCATCGCTATCTACCCTCCGCAGGATATCATTGATGAAGTAAAGGTGTTCAAACAAGATCTTGCTATGAATTACGACAATTCAAAAGCATTAACGAATGATGCACATATTACTTTATTATCACCTTTTGACAGAGATCAGGAGCTGGAAAGTGACATTCATGCTGCTTTTCAGAAGATAGATACGGACATTCCTCCCTTTGAAATCATACTGAATGGTTTCGGAAGTTTTCCTAATCCAAAAAATGCGGTCATTTTTGTCCAGCCTGAAGCCAACGAAAATTTAAATTTACTCCACAAGAGGATCAGGCAGCATTTCAGCTTTGGTAAGAAATCTTTTACCCCTCACATGACCGTTGGTTACAGAAATCTTAGTTTTGATAACTACCTGAAAGCATGGGAGATTTATAAAAATAAAGAATATAAAACTAAATTCTTAGTCGAAAAAATCCTGCTTCTCCGTCATGACGGAAAATGGATTCCTATTGCTGAGAAGCAATTAAAATAAGGACCCATCAAACTTTATCACAATTCAGTAAAAAAGATTTATAAACCCTATCTTTGAACCATGATTTCAGAGAAGATAATTTTAGGGATTGATCCCGGAACAGCGATTATGGGTTTCGGCATTATTTCCGTGACCAAAAGTAAAATGGAAATGATTTCAATCCACGAACTGATCCTGAAAAAGTATCCGAACCACGAAACCAAACTGAAATATATCTTTGATAAAACATTGGCTCTGATCGATGAATATCATCCTGATGAAGTGGCTCTGGAAGCTCCATTTTATGGAAAAAACGTACAAAGTATGCTTAAATTGGGCCGCGCACAAGGCGTTGCAATGGCCGCAAGCCTGTACAGAAATATTCCCATCACGGAATATTCTCCTAAAAAGATCAAGATGGCCATCACCGGAAACGGAAATGCCAGCAAGGAGCAGGTAGCCGGAATGCTTCAAAACCTTTTAAAGCTGAAGGAATTTCCCACCAAATACCTGGATGCATCTGATGGTCTGGCTGTTGCAGTTTGTCATCATTTCAACTCAGGAACTATTGCGGATACCAAATCTTATAGCGGGTGGGATAGTTTTTTGAAGCAGAATCCAGGGAGGGTGAAGTAATCATGTATTTGCAAGTAAATTTTAAAATAAAACCACTGTTTTCACAGTGGCTATTTATGGGTGCGAACATCTCGCTCGCGCCAGCTAGTTTTTTTAGGCTTTCAATCACAATGTTCCGTTCTCAATTTCATACTCATCATTTCCGTTCAAATACCTATATAACACAATCTTATCATTAGGACTTCCACATAATTTCAAATTAGTTGTATGGGCATTATAATAAGATTTTGTCATTTGCAAAACAATAATAATCACATTTTTAAGCTTATTTTCATATAAAATATAGTTTGATTTTTTCTTTAATACTTCTTGACTAAAAACCAGCTTGTTCAGATAATCATTCATATAAGGTTTTACATTTCCTAGTTTGTTTTTTATATCGAGTGAACTTGGCAAAATAAAATCACCGCTGACAATTGTATCGTTAACTATCTTTGTATAACATTTACTATTGCTACATTTTGATAAATTTTTAACATTAATATTTAATGTAATTAATGATATATTTTTAGATGTATCTATTTCATCATGATTTACTGTTTTTTTATGATTTATATTTAAAAATTTAAAATCAGCATTATATATTATTTTGACAACTTCTATATCCTGTGCAAAAGAAAAAATTGAGCAGAATAGAGATAATATGAAATAAATTTTATTGTACATTTTTATTTTTCTTTTAAGCTTTTAGGTTTTAAAAAACTTCCTTTTCCAGTATAATCTCCTGTAACAATTATCCTAAATTGAGATTTACCTATCGTTCCTGAAGCCGAAGCACCATTACCATTCAAATTATGTCCAGATTTAACTTGCTTATAAGCGTCTTTAAGTATTGAACTGGTATTAGAATAGTTAGGATTGGACATTTTATCATAACTATCGGCATAGTTCATTACACCGCCATCATTCTCCCCCTGTCCTAAGGTATGCCCCATTTCGTGAGCTCTAGTTTTATTATTTGCAACAGAACTTTTATTAGCAATATATTTTCCACCTTTCGTTCCTCCACCTCCTTGATTTTCTGCATGTTCTTTAGCAGCGTCAGCTCCAGCTATAGCGCTAAACCAGTTATTATAGCCAGTATCAGACAATTCTTTTACTGAATTTCCTATAGGATCAGCAGCAGCTAATTCATCAGCTTTTTGACCTTCATCAGCAACACTTCCTTTTAAATCAAAATTTACTGTATATTCTATGCCGTCTGCTGTAGTATATGCTCCTCCTAATTTATTCCATTCAGCTAAAGCTCCTTTGTTTTTATCATAACTATCTTGATTTTGATAATAATAATTACCTTCTATTGTAATGGTATGCTTTTCGTGATCTACTCTTATCCCCCAATCTCTACCATCAGGATCTATAAATTTAACAGGGTTATTTGCAGCATACATCATTGGATTGAGTTCAGGATGCTTTTCCGCGAGCGGATCCACAACACCCCATCTTCCAAGATCTGGCATATAAAACCTCGCTCCATAATCATACATTCCAGTTTCCTGAAGCTCCTTGCCATTGTATTTATACTGGTAACTGTAATTCCCAGGTAAACTGTTATAGCTGCTATGCTTTAATCCAAATGGATAGTAATTGTTCTCTTCAACTACTTCCAGGCCCGTACCATTATTAAAGTAGCTCAATCTTACATTTCCTAAATGATCAATATAATTATAAATATACTTATTTTTTTCAAAATCAAAATAACCCTCTGGTGTCGGTACAAACTTTAATGTTGGAACCGTAGGAACTGTTGAGCCAAATGATTCCAGATTATTATATTGAAAACCATCTAAATATTCCGTATTCTTTTCCGCACCCATTTGTATATATCTCTTCGAAACTTTTGTTCCGTCAGCTCTATAAGTATAATAGGTGTCATTGGTAGAATTAAAAAATATTGTTTCCGTAATACTGCTTGGTAGATTTAGGAAATTATACGTAATAATCATTTTGTTTTTATCGGGATTACTCGTCATATTTCCATTTGCATCATACTGCATAGTACCTCCTTTATATCCGCCAATAAATGGTACAAGATCTTTAACAGATGTAAGCCTATTCCCCTGATAGGTGTAATTAAGGTTGTTAAGAAAATTTGCGGCAGTATTTCCCTCCATCAATTCAGAGGATCTTTTTAAATTGGTAATATTACCATTCAGGTCATATTCTATTTTCTCAAAATATTCTTTCGCAGAAGGATTGCTGTCTTTCTGATAAAAACCTGCCGCCAACCTATTTAAGCTATCATAAACATAGCCGTATCTTCTCAGGTGATCATTAGGTGCGGTAGAAGTTCTCCAGTCTACCTCGGCAATATTCCCATTATACCTCGGCATTACTTTCAAATCAGGAAAATCGGTATTGGGCGTTTCCAATCCTTCAACCTGATTGTATTTGACTTTATAACCAAAAATATCAGTTCCCAAGTTTGCTGGATCATTAATCTTAGTCATCCAGCCTCTGATGTTGTACTTGTAATCTATACTTTGAAGTGGTGATGCAACATTTGTACCTCCGACTTTTTTATTTTCCAGCTGAGAGAGTTCATTATACTTATTCTGAGCCAGATATTCAACAGGGTTGCTTCCTATCTGATGGGTATGCGTCAGAAGCCTGTTCTGGGAATCATAAGTGAATTTTTCCACAATGCCCTTTTCAGGATCCGTGATAAGTCTTCTGTGATAGGTATTGGTCTGAAGGACGATTCCCGCAAAATCAAGCTTATGATTAACGACAGTATATCCTCCCAAATGGTTGTTACTTCTTGAGCCTATATTTCTTCCTTTAGTATCATACCAGATAAAGTTCTTTGTCCATTTGTCATCTTCTATATTTTTGACATAGGAAGCGGTAAGCATTCCTTTAGTCGTTCGCGAATTGGCCGGGTTATCAGTCAAAAGCTCCTGTGCAAATACATTGGTGACTGCGGAGGCTCCGGGAGGATAGGTATCATAATAATTAACGCTCAATATAGACTGGATATCTGAAGGAAAATAATTATTGCTGTAGTAAACCGTCATTCCACTTTTAGCAAAACCTGTGGCATGTCTGGATTCAATAATTACTAAGTCTTTAATTAAATTCTGTAAAGCAACTCTTTCTCCTGCTGAAATAATTCCTGTAAGGATCACTCTTCCAAATGTATCATATTTGGTCATGAGCCACTTATTTTGTGCATCCATTACAGCATCCTGAGTAAGAATCAATCTATCAGCTTTATCATACACCATATATTCCCAGCCTTTTCCAGGTAGTTTCTTTTCTACTAGTCTGCCCTTGCCATCATAACGGTATTGATAGTACAGGTTTTCCATTGTAGCAGATTCTACAGTGGGAGCTGATGCCAAAGGAGGTATCACAAATGCCAACTGATCATACTCATTATAAACATAATAGGTGTCTGTGTTCTGTGTAGCATTCAATACTTTTCTAACGAGTAAAACCTGTCCTTTACCATTTTTAAATTCTATGGTTTTGTTACCGTCTTCATCAGTTACCGTGTTTTTGTATAATTGGGAAGGCTGGAAATATTGAAGGAGCTGAACAGAAGTTTGGGTCCTGCCTTCAACCCACGTGGTCGAAGTTTCATATTTTCTTACATAATCTTCTCCAATATTGGTATCATAATCAAATTTAACAGGTTTAGTGGTCCAGTCGTTACCCACCTGAACTTGTTGCTGGATTCTATCTAATGGAGAGTTTTCTACTATTTTTTCCGCATAGATCTTTTCTGATCCATAAATCCCGGGCTGGGTAGCATTGGCCAGAGGGGTAGGAACGATAGCACCATTCAGGGTGCCTGCCTGCGGAACCGGTAAGTAGTCTTTTACCTGTCTTCCAAACTGATCATATTCAATATGGGTAACCACATCTCTTCCTAATGGAGATGCCTTTACATTAACAACCTGTTTTGGTCTTCCCAAACCATCAAAATACTGGACGGTTTCGGAAGACTTTGTTGGTGTGGTTCCGTTATAATCTAAGTAATTCTTGGACTGGATATAGTTTTCTGTATTAGGAAGTTGAGTGAGCTGCGCTTGTACAGTACCCATCATCAGTAATCCTACAGGAATAATTATCTTTCTCATCGTTTAGTTTTTATAGTTGTATTTCATTTCCTTCAATACCTTTCCATTTATATCAATCACTTTTTCAAGCCTGCCTGTCGAATCATAAATATAACTTTCTCTTATTCCTGAAGGAGGAGTAATACTTGTCACGCCTATTAAGGGGTTATGTGTGTATGTTGTAATTGCTACATCTATTGTAAACTGTCGTTTCTGAAACAAATCAAGCTTTGCCCTGAATATATCTTCTGTTGCTTGATCTATATCACTATTTGATGCGTTACTTAAGCTTACCATGTCAGTATCGAACATAGACATAAACAAGGCCGCATCTTTACCTTCTATTTTTGCGATTGGCAAAGTTTTATTATATCCCCAGACAATTCCTACTGTATTGCCTCCTTTTGTGGTATATTGTATAGGGTTTCCTTTGGTATCATAGCGGTTAAATGTCACTTCTTCGGATGGCAAATTTGTTTGAAGATCATATGACAAAATAGATGTAGGGAGCAACAAATTTCCAGTTTGTCCTGTGGGCAATGTTGTTGGATAAACATTATCAGTCTTTGCGATTGTTTTATTGTTTTTTTTCGTTTCACTTTCTACAGGAACCCCCATCATATATGCGTTAACCATTGCCTGATTGTTAATGTCTGAAGCATATTTATAGGTTGTGAGATAACTATCAGTTCCATCACTTTTAGTCTGAGTAATAGCCGTATTATATATATTATTATATGTATTGGTCTCGATGGTTTCAATATTATCAAAAACTGTTTTCTTTTGAGATAGAAAGCTGGTATTGAAATTAATATGGTAGGCATCGAGTAAAACTCCATACCATGTTCCGGCATTTTGGAAGGATGATCCAGGCGTCCCTACACTTTGGCTGAAACGTTTATGAATCGATGTATAAGCTTTCAGATAATCCTGCTGCTGTATATAAGTATAATTAGTTTCACTTATCTTTTTGGTATCAGACCAGATAATTTCTTTCAGAACCTTTCCGCGCATCAATGAAAATGAAGTATATGGAAGTTGCTTATACAATGCGGGTATACCCCAACCCATATAAGCTCTACCTCTCAAATCGTTTGAACTTTCTTGATCAAAATTGGTAAAATAGCTTTCTTTTTTTCCACCATTATCATCAATCTCAGTTACTTTACTGTAGCCTACCGAATTATCTTCGTCTTTAAGGCTCTGGTAGGAATTAAAATTGAAATCCCAAAAGCTATAGTTTATTGATGGCTCGCCACCTTCTACTAAATAAATAGGTTTGTATGGAAGTATTCCACTTGAAGAAGTTCCATCATCACTTAAGTAGGAATACATTTTGTTAAAACAATTATTATTTTCATTACAGGAACTAATTTTTTTAATTCTTAATCCACCTCCTGTCTCTTTAGCGGCAGAGGTTGTATAAAGTTTTAGTCTACTCTGCCCCATATCCTTATCCCCATATTTGGAATAATCATTCAATTCATATTCAAAGTTCGTTTTCCCACCAGTAGGATAAGTGATCTGTTCCAATGTTTGTGCTTTGGTCAGAGTAAGATTAGGCATCTTATAATTCGGGTAAATATTCTGATAGACATTTTTCTGCTGGTCAGGTGTCATAGTATACAGTGAAAAATAATCGGATTCAAAATTGTTTCCATTATAATATCCCCATCCGTCAATTTTATCTGTAGTGTATTTTGGTAATTTCGTGCCGTTATACTGAAACGAATACTTATCTAATGCATTGATTGTTAAATAATTAAGCAAAAGTCGATCGTTAGGATCATTATTATAAGTAAAAGCAATATTTTTTATTACTTTTCCTCCTCTGTCTGTAACAGTAATATTATCAAGCTTATGCCAGTGCTTATGATTCTTATAGCTTTGCAAATGGTGGGTATATGGTGGAATCCATTCATTAGCAGGGAATTCAAATTCATCGTATTCTTTCTGATCAGCCATAGACCTGTTAAAGTTAATAACAAAATCCTCTCCTTCTATTTTTGTTAAAAAAACATTATTTAACCTATTGCTAGTCAAGATAAATGTTTGTCCTGTAGAGGATGAATTGCTGATATTTCCGAACAGTGATCCATTTTTATCCCAAGAAGCATTCCCGCTTCGGTTTACTACAAAAACGCTTCTGTCATCACGAGTATAGGTAAATCTCGTATTTCTACCGTCTGGATAGATAATTTCTTTTACTTGCCATGAAGCAGGGATAATCTGCGGATTGAAACTTGTATCTACCTGTTCAGACGTTGATGAAAATTCTATAGCAGTATCATCCAGTCCAAAGACATACTTTGTTCCGTCATCCATAGTGATATTGAAGCCGTACAAAATCCTTTTCAATGTATAATATCTTGGAATCGTGGTATATTCAGTTCCGACGATAATATTTTCAGGTAATTTATAATCAAACTTATATTGATGTTCCACTTTAAACGTTCTTCCTTCTCTGGTACGGCCAATCCACTTGCCTTTTTCATTCAGATAAAAACTACCTGTAATTCCTCCTACATTAATGATAAATTCATCAGGTGCAGGAACTACAGTTGGAAACATATTGGGCAAATTGTTGTCATAGTTGGTAGCAAAAAAATCATTCATTGCCTGCTGTGTATCCCAATTTGGATTATCTAGCATGGAATAATTATCCAGGTAAGAAAAGTGATTATATGGAACGGTATAAATTCCAGTATACACCTCATCCACTCCTCCGTTTACAATCCTTGTTACGGAACCTCCCACATTAAGACTCCATCCCAAACCTGTCCATGTTGGAATTGTGGATGGCTTTACGGATTTTACATTATAATCTAACGACATTGCAAAATTGCTTTGCCCTTTATGCGTGCTGAATAATGGAATATTTATAATAGGAACTCCCTTATACATATTTACAGGATATTTTCCGGTCACTGCAAAAGGAGTACTATTCGGGCTTTGAGGAAAGAAATTATCTCCAAAATTTTTATAATTCTGTATTCCTTGTGCCTGATATAAAAAACTCAATAATGTTGAGGCTAAAATTATATTTCTTTTCATGATTATTATTTCTTGATTAATTTAGCACTAGCTGTTTTATTGTTATCTGTTTTTATCGTCACCAGATAAGCCCCTTGAATTAAGTTTTGTGTGCTAATCTTGGTTACCTTGTTTTTAGTTTTCAAACTCTGAAGCTGTCTTCCTCCCATATCATACAGCATAATATCAGCTTCCTTAAAATCAAAGCCTATTTCCACATAAGCATAATCTGACACCGGATTCGGATAGATTTTGATGTCTTGTTTTTCGATCAGCTGGTCAAGCTGTTTATCTCCCAGTTTCACAATCTTCCAGTTCTCTTTTCCAAGCTCTTCAGCACTTGTTCCTGCTAAAATAATAGAACCATCACGGTTTAGCTTTAAATCTGAAAGTCTCTCCTCTCTTTGTCTCTTGTCTCCCTTCACGTATTTTCTCCACTGCTCATTGCCATCCTGATTCAGATACAGCATCCAGAAAGTTTCATCATCTGCTTCAATCCTCCCTTCAGCCTGAGTGTAACCGCCAAGTAAAATTCCTTTGGTCAGGTCTTGGTTCCTGGCTCCCCGATCCTGACTCTGAATAACACTCGTTCCCATCAGAATATCACGGTTCCCAAAATTGTAGGATTTCTGCCAGATCTCTTCGCCTCTTTCGTTTAAAGAGATTAACCACAGATCGGTGCCTTCTTCTATTCCAACCGTTTTGTTTCCTGATCTCTCGGATCTGGATTCGCCACCAATGACGTATCCATTTGAAGTTAAAGCAAGAGTTCTCAGATGATCATCTGCTTTTCCTCCGAAATTCTTTTCCCATTCTGTTTTTCCGGTTTTATCCAGCTTGATCACCCAATAATCTCCTTCACCAAAGTTTTCGGTTTTCTTTGAACCGCCTGTAGTGCTTCTGGAATAGATTCCCAGCAAAGCTCCGCCGTCTTTGGTAGGAATCATCTTTTCAACTTCATCCAGACCTTTTCCGCCTAAAACAGATTGAGAGATTTCTTTTCCATCTTTATCAAGCTTTACAACCAAAATATCTTTGGAACCATAACCTTTAGTAGTACTCTGAGCCTGTCGAAGGGTGACATTCCCGGCTACAAAGAATCCCAGATCTGTCGTCTGTATGACTGATCTTGCTTCTTCATCGGATGCTGATCCTAAAGTTTTCTGCCATAGTTCATCGCCAAATTCATTAAGCCTTATCAGCCAGATGTCGGAGCCGCCTTTGGAGTCTTCTTTTTTATCAAGACCTTTTGATGAATAGGAGGTGCCTGAAATCAAAAATCCACCATCTTGTGTAGAAACGGTTGCGGAAAGATAGTCGTGGTTATTTCCTGAAAAATATTTTTCAAAGACCTGTTCCCCCTGCTGGTTGAGTTTGACTAAATGAAAATCGTAGCCGTTATTCTGCTTACTGCCTTCAGC